>OIEV01000001.1_pt1 | contig 901611 bp, 818 predicted proteins | sample 1581881 | NCBI WGS metagenome assembly OIEV01 (sample SAMN03279760, study PRJEB24777) | human gut metagenome | isolation source: fecal sample PR121 from 1 month old male Malay infant, vaginally delivered... | place: Singapore | collected 2005-09-16 | reverse complement strand
GTACTTTTACCGTTACGCACCACCCCGTCAGTAGCTGAACAGGAGGGACAGCTGATAGAAACAGAAGCCACTGGAGCACCAAAAAAACACCATCATACACTAAATCAGTAAGTTGGCAGCATCACCCTAATGTTGAGCAGTATTTAGTTAGCCAGTCTTGCTTTATAACGCCTTAAAATATTTACTGGATTAACCAGGGCCAGAAAAGTTCCGCCGACTATAAGCGTGGCTCCTGACATTTTCCAGACGTTGAGGCTGTCACCGAGAAATAAAGCACCAAAGAAAATAGCAAATACCGGGCTGAGTAAAGAGTAAGGCATGACCTTGTTCACCGGATATTTTTTTAACAGCCAGTACCACAATGAATAAGCTATAACGGATGATCCTATCGCACTGTAAAAAACACCGAACCAGCCGCGCCAGCTTGCATTCTCAATAGCAGCAAACTGACCCGTTTCAAAAATGAACGATGCCAGCGCAACTAGAGGAATCGCCAGAAAGGAAAGCCATCCCGCCATCGTCAGTGGGTGAATCGGCACTGAGCATTTAACTATGATGTTTGTGAGTGCCCAGCCAGTTGCACTGGTCAGCAGCAATACCATAGCCAGCATTGAGGCGGATGAAGGACTGCCAGCCAGGAAGAACACGCCTGATAATGAAATTGCAATGCCCATTACCTGTATAAAACTCAACTTTTCCTTAAGCACAACGGCGGCCATGATCATTGCGAAGGGCGTACCAAGCTGAACCACGATTGCTGCGGTTCCCGCATCGGTATAACGCGTGCCCACAAACAACAAAGAAAAGTGCATAAACCCAAATGTAAATGCCAGTACCATCAAGGTCTTCAATTGTTCCCTGGTGACTCTGGCAAAAGGAACTACTACTGCGGACACTACTATAAAACGTAGAAATGTCATAAAGAGCGGAGGCAACTCCGTCACGCCCAGCTTGATAGCCACAACATTAAATGCCCAGATTGCAACAACCAGAATGACGATAAAAAAATGACGGAGAGCCACAGACTGTTCCTTACCTGATAACTGCTTTGAGGGTGTCTTCGAACTGGTTAAGCAGCAGATCCGCATTATCCTGATTGAATGTCAGCAGCGGACGAATTTTCAGGCTGTTCTCTCCTTTACCCGTTGTGCTGATAAGAATACGGCGCTCACGCAGTTCACTGACAACTTTACGTGTTAATCCGGTATCTGGCTCTTTAGTGTCAGGATCTTTAACGAACTCAATCGCGTGATAAAGCCCCGCGCCACGTACATCCCCAATCTGGGTATAATTTTCAGCAATCACACGGAAACCATTCAGAAGGTAATCACCCAGAAGGTGTGAATTCTCCATCAGGTTTTTGTTCTGTATTTCGTTCAGTACGGCTTGTGCTGCAGCAATACAGACCGGATTCCCTGCAAAGGTATTGAAATAGCGAACTTTACGGCCAAAATCTGCCAGCAATTCAGGTCTGGCAACAACCGCTGCGATTGGCAGGCCATTACCCATTGGCTTGCCCATAACCACCAGATCAGGGTTAATACCGTGGCGCTGATAACCCCACATATGCGAGCCGGTACGCCCGAAGCCAGGCTGCACTTCATCGGCAATGTAAACGCCGCCGTGCTTGTGCACGACATCAATCGCTTTTTTAAGGAAGCCAGCAGGTGTGGTCAGTAGTCCATCGGTGGAGAAAATGCTGTCTGCAATGAACCCCGCAAATTTGATGCCGTGGCGTGCCATATCTGCAATCGCTGCTTCAATATCATCAGCCAGTCGCTGCGCCACATCCACGCCTTCACCGGCTCGATAGGCGTCAGGAGCACGGACCGTACGAACATGCTGATCAACCGGGACGTATTTACCCATAGTGGTTGAGATAGCTGCCACTGTTGCGGTGATACCGTGATAAGCATAATCAGTCACGATAATGCCGGTACCACCGGTATAGAACTTGGCGATACGCAGGGAAAGGTCAACAGCTTCACTTCCCGTGCAGGTATACATGACGTGGCCGAGCTCAGGCTCAAAGGTATTCAGCAGTTGCTCAGAATAGTTAAGAATGTTTTCGCTCATGTAACGCGTGTGAGTATTGAGCGTGGCAATCTGGCTGGAGACCGCCTCAACCACTGCCGGATTACAGTGGCCGACTGAAGGCACGTTGTTATAGCAGTCGAGATAGGCATTGTCCTCGGCATCATAGAGGAACACGCCTTCGCCACGCACAAACTCAACCGGATGTTCATACATCAGCTTATAGGATGGGCCAAGCAGTGATTCGCGGCGTGACACGATTTCACGTTCACGAGTATTGAGCTCATTCACACGGGCAATATCAAACCCATTCTGCATACCAGCAGTGGGAGAAAATGACTGTGACATAGTTATTCCTTACAGGCTGATTCAATGAGGGAGCGAGTTTCTTCAAACGGCAGAGACAATAACTGTTCCAGCTGTGCCCAGCTGGTTGCGGTGTTTCTCAGAATATATTCACGGTTATCCGGAAACTGACGTGCACGCCATTCGGTAATGACAATTCGGACAAACATGCGGGTGAGGAACAGATCGAACATAATGTTGATCTCCTCTTCCTGAAGCGGAACCTGTGCTATGTAGCCTCGAAGGTAGGCGAGAGCGCCATCAAGCAAGTGCTCGCCGGTTCCCATCTGATAAGTGGCTCCCACCGCAACATCAATGGCAATCGCTGTGCAGACGGCGTCACCAAAATCAAGAATTGCGGCTATTTCGTCAGTATTTTGTGGATCAACCAGCACGTTGTCGCCGTTCATATCGTTGTGAACAACGCTCTTACGTAACGAGGGAAGAAGTGGCTTAACGCGTGATTCAAAGTTATCCAGACAAAACTCCAGCATGGCACGGCGAGCAGGTGCAACAATCACTTTCATGTATTCGCGCAGCGATGATGCATGTTGAGCATCCCAGAGCAGCACATGATCCTGAGCGGGATGACTGAAATCCAAAAGAGCACTGGTGACGAGCCCAGCCATTCTGCCAAGATTATATTTCTGTACATTAGTCGCAGGTGACTGTGCCATTAGCTTACCTTCAAGATAAGTAACGACTCTGACCGTACGCATTTGCCCCAGGCAATCAAGAATGAGTTCAAAACGACCGTCTGACGTTGCTCTGACCTGTTGAATCGGCAGGCCAGGGGCACGAAGATTGATGTGATGCATCAGCTCAGTCTGGAAATTGCTTACCATCCGTTCTTCACCTGGATGGGCAAATTTAATCGTGAACTTAGCGCCATCCGCGCTTTCAACCAGAAAGTTTTGATCTCTTTCACTACGCAATTTGCGGACTTCACCGCGAATGCCGTAGTGCTCAAGAAGAACGTCTGCTGCAAAGTCACAGTCAATATCGCTCTGCTGCGCTGTCAGCGCATTGGTCGCTTCCGCTTCCATTGAAATGTTGTCTGCCATGCCGGTTACCATCAATGAATTGTTAACTGATATATTGGCATATCAGTAAGTTTAAATAAAGCTGTCTTGGCCTGATGCGCTAGTTAAAATGAGCGTTATAAGAAAACAGAATGGCCATGCATTACTATATAAGGGGAAATGCTAATAACAGGGTGATTTATAAGAAGAATTGCGTATGTATACGGATTACTGACCCGCCATTTCGTGATATATTGGCAGACAAATGTGAATCTCACGACAGTGGGCGTTTATGAGGAATTTTAATGAGTTTTCTGTTTTCAGCTGAGATGCTTGATCACCGGTTACCAAAGACTATGCAAATCTTCACTCTGATGCGTGATGCCATTATTGCGATGCGTCTTCCCCCCGGTGAAGTGATTCAGGAAAAAGAGATTGCCGCTCAACTCGGCCTCTCGAGAACTCCCGTTCGTGAAGCGCTTCTGGCTCTTGCAAGTCAGAATCTCATCATTGTCAGGCCAAACCAGGGCACTATTGTCAGCCCCATCGACATAAAACTAGTGCTTGACGGTCAGTTCCTGCGTGAATCTCTTGAACCCCGGATTGCGAAACTTGCCGCACGGTTCTACCGACCTGAGTATAATATTGAATTTGATGAAATTATTAACCGACAGCGCTTCGCGGCTATAAATGCTAACACGAGCTATTTCTTTGCACTGGATGATGAGTTTCACAAGCTGATTGCAAAGTGCGCTAACATGCCAGAAATATGGCTGACGCTGCACGGTGGTACCGGGCATCTTGATCGGGTTCGCAGGCTGGCTTTCACAGTGGAACAACACTATGAATCAGTGATCAATGAGCATGAAGCGTTGTACCATGCTGTTCGTCGCGGAGATGAAACTTCAGCCGAAGAGCTGATGACTGTTAATCTTGAAGTATATGACAGCCTTATGATCCTGCTCGATAAGCACCGGCATTATTTTGAAAAAGATGATGCCATTTTATCCCGTCTGGATTCAAAAAAAGGATTGCGTCATTTGCTCGGGTAATAAAAAAGAGGCTGTCGCCTCTTTTTATATTAATGTGATATCTGCCCAATAAATTGTCTTGCTCGTTCGGATGTCGGGTTAGTAAAGAATTCATCCGGCGAGTTAATTTCGATAATTTGTCCTTTATCCATAAATACAACTCTGTCAGCTGCTTTTCTGGCGAAATCCATTTCGTGTGTGACGCACATCATGGTTATTCCACTTTCGGCCAGTGATAAAATAACATCCAGTACTTCTTTCACCATCTCAGGATCGAGTGCTGAAGTTGGTTCATCAAGCAACAGAACCTGGGGTGTCATGCACAACGCACGAGCAATCGCGACGCGCTGCTGCTGGCCGCCTGACAGCTGACTGGGATAGTGGCTCATCTTATGAGACATGCCGACTTTGTTCAGAAATTTAACTGCACGCTCATGAGCCTCGTTTTTCGACACTTTCAATACCGACTGGGGAGCCAGCATGCAGTTCTCAAGGGCTGTCATATGCGGGAAAAGATTGAAGTTCTGGAAAACCATACCCGTTTCACATCTGACTTTGTCATCACCTGATCGCGTCACGCCTAAATCGGTACCGTTTACGACCAGCTTGCCTTCCTGATATTTTTCAAGTCCATTCACACAGCGAATGAGCGTTGATTTCCCGCTTCCGGACGGGCCGCATACAACGACTATCTCACCTTTGCTGACAGAGAGCTCAATATTCCGCAGCGCGGCGTAATCGCCATACCATTTATTGACGCCATGAAACTGCACGATAAGTTTGTGATTTTCTTTATCAGTCATTTTATTCTCCGGACCTTCAGGCCCTGACCATGTGTCTTGTCAGACGGTTACTGATTTTCAATACCAGGCGGCGAATGATTTCTACAATGGCCAGGTAAATAATTGCTGCCCATAAATAAACCTGGAAATCGAAAGAGCGTGAAAAGGCAAGCGCGGTGGTTCCCATCACTTCCATAACCGTGATGGTGCTGGCGATTGCTGATGACTTCATCATCAGTACCAGCTCATTTCCCAGAGGGCGCAACGCGACAATGGAGGCCTGAGGAAGAATGATTTTCAGAAAACCGGAGGTCCGTGTCATTCCTAATGCATGAATGGCTTCATGCTGACCACCTGGAACCGACTGGATCGCACCGCGCCAGATTTCAGCCTGATATGCCGCTGTATTTAGCGTAAATGTGAAAACGGTACACCAGTAAGCTTCACGGAAGAACCACCATAAACCGAGCCCCTGTAATTCATGCCTGAACTGACCTGCGCCGTAGTAAACCAAAAATGTCTGGGCCAGTAGCGGTGTGCCACGGAAAAAGTAGATGTAAGCAAGAGAAACTGACTTCAGTATCGATGAGCCAGACATACGCAGCATCAGGATTAACATTGACAGGATCGCACCGGCAAAAACTGATGTCAGTACTATCTGAAAGGTAATGCCAAGACCGTTCAGCATGCGGGGACCGTATTCCTGTAAAAGCTCAAACATACTTACCCCCTGGCGTAAAAGCGATTGGCTCTGCGCTCAAGGAAACTCAGAATGAGTCCTGATACAGAGGAAAATACCAGATAAACGGCACATGCGAGCGCGTAAAAGAAAAAAGGCTCTTTTGTCGAATTTACCGCTATATAGGTTTGTCGCATCAGGTCTGACAGCGCAATGACGGAAACCAGCGAGGTATCTTTCAGCAGCACCAGCCAGACATTGCCAAGACCCGGCAGAGCGGTTCTCCATAACTGAGGAAGCGTTACGCGGAAGTAACTCGTCCTCGCAGACAATCCCAGCGCGTAAGACGCCTCATATTGTCCCTGTGGGATTGCTCTTAATGCGGTATAAAAGATTTCACACGAAAAAGCTGCGAACACGACGCCCAGCGCAATCAGGCCAGCAATAAAACCATTAATCTGTGGTGTTTCCCAACCGATAAAATCGCATGCCATCTTAATCGCGAGCTGCGAGCCATAGAAAATAATAAAGATGGTCAGGAGCTCCGGAAGTGCACGGAAAATCGTGCCATAGGCAATGCAAAATCGTTGCACCCATTTTTTATGGCTTAACATTCCGCTTGCCAGCAGCAGCCCTATAACCAGACCAAACGGCAGCGTTGCAACCGCAAGTTCAATTGTTAACAGTGCTCCGGACAGGATGGGCTTCGCCCATCCTCCATTCCCGAATGACAGATAATTCAGGTATTCACCCATACGGTACCTTCTGCTTACAAACAGGCTTTACTTAATCGAAAAGTCGAAATATTTCTTGTTGATTCGGTCGAAGGTTCCGTCAGCAATAATGGCTTTAATTGCCGCATTGAACTGATCGCGCAGGTCCGCATCGGATTTACGCACGCCTACGCCTTTTCCTACGCCAAAGTATTTTTCATCGCGAACATCACCACCCACAAATTTGCAGCATGCCCCTTCAGGAGACTTCATCCAGTCAGAGAGGATTGCAGCATCGGAAAACACGAGATCGATTCGACCGTTAGCAAGATCCATGTTGGCATCGTCGACGGTTTTATACATTTTGACGTCGGTATCTTTGAAGTTGTCCTCGAGATAGGTCGCCTGAGAGGTCGAGCCCTGCACACCAACAGTCACGCCTTTCAGTGAAGCTGGTGTGGTTTCTTGTATGTCACTGTCTTTAGTCGCGATAAAGCGGGCCGGAGTGGCGTAATACTTGTCAGTAAAATCTATCTTCTTCTGACGCTCAGGGGTAATGGACATACTTGCCACGATTGCATCATATTTGCCAGACATCAGCCCCGGAATCATGCCATCCCACTCCTGCGACACGATGTTACATTTGGCTTTCATCTTTTCGCATAGTGCATTAGCAATATCGACATCAAAGCCTGTCAGTTTGCCATTGGCAATGTAGCTAAACGGTTTATACGTACCCTCTGTAGCAATGCGGATTTCTTTCCATTCCTTAGCCATTGCTGCCTGAGAAGACAGGCCTGCTACTAACATGATCCCTGCAAGAACAACTTTAATAACTGACATGGCGACCTCACTATGTGTTTTGATATACTGATATATCAATATGCAAAGGGCGTGCCACTTAAAGATCGGTTCGTGCAAGGCTATTACACAGTTGGAGGTTTTAAATATTCTCGTACTTTTGCACCATTCAGAGGCAAAGCAACCCCAAAAGAGTGCACGTTCGATATACAACTTGAGCAATCCATGCTTGCTGCCAGCTTTACATCATTACTCATCGCATCTGTTACTTCGATACAGGACGAAGCAATCTTCCGGGAACTGGATAAGATGGAAAATCCATTAAGTTTTTAACAAGACGGTTGGTCAATCCATTATGTACTGGAACAGTCATTAGAGGTGAATTTGCTACAACACTTTGCTGTTAAGCACTATAAATTTTCCAAAATATTAACGTCCGCTTCACGCCCTGAGACATTCGACAAGCTTTTTATGGCTTCAGTAAGGGCGACTTTCGCGCTTCCAGTGCCAGCAAGTATTTCGCTTCGTCGTACCGGGTTTTGGTCTTCCAACAACGGTAAATGATCCTTATCCATTTAAACGCCAGAGCCCGGATAGCTGATTGATGCGATTTCCCTTTTTCTCGCTGGCCCTGGTAATAAAGTCTGGCCCAGTACGATGAGTTAACCGTCTTCGCAGTCCATTCCACGAATGTCTGTCGGACGAACTTTGCGCACTGCCAACGCCAGTGTACCCAGGATTTTTGACCACTTCGCTCGGTTACTGGTGCGATACCAGCGTAGTTTTGAATTTCTTCTGCGCTGTTGAAGCGGTCGCGGTTATCACCCAGTGCAGCAAGCATCCGTGGGCCCATACACGGGCCCATCCCAGGGAGTGATTTGAACAGTTCTGCATCCGGAAGCGTATCGAATAAGGATTCAATACGTTCGTCGTAGGTTCTGATTAGGTCGCCTGCCAGTTTGATTTGGGATGCAAGTGCTGTTGCCATCAATGCATTTGCCTCGATGACAGTTTTATCTGTGGTCAGGGGAATAGCGCTGGCAATACTTGCAACCCGCTGTTCGGTATATGCAACAGCAGGACCACCTTTAGCGTTCATAAAATGACGGACAGTATCGCTGCGAGCCCGTTTGAGTTGTTGCAGGCTCGGCCAGCGAATGATTAGCTCGCAGAACAGTGAGCTGTCCCGATGGGAGAACCATTCCAGGGGCTGGGGGTAATACTGCTTAAGCGTGTTGATGAGCCGATTAACAAAGCGACGCTTGTCTTCGACCAGCAGTCGGCGCTGCTCAACTAATTGCTGGAGTAATCGGATATCCGGATTGTCGGCTTCAATGGCTTTTATCTTGTGGGGATAACGTAGCATCAGGTCTAATGCCAGCTTAGCATCCTGCGGGTCATCCTTCGCACCGCTGGGCCAGAAAGCCTGTCGGTAGCGGGCCAGTGACAAGGCGTGTATTGGAAAAACAGTGACAAATGGGTACTTCTGGAGGGCATACACCACCGGGCCTTTCTTCAGCTCAACGGCAATAGCAATCCTACCTTTCACCCTCTGGTGTAACTCATTGAGCCAGATATCAAGCGCCTCAGGCGTATGTTCAATCACATGGAATATGCGATCACCGTTTTTAAACTGAACGCAGACATCATGTTTTTTATCCGCCCAGTCCAGGCCAACATGAGCAGCAAACTGATCTTTCGCAGTCATCACCAACTCCTTTTATCGGGGATTGGTATGCATTCCACGCTCTTCGAAAGAAATATAGTCAGCAGTTTTTCTGCATGCCCTGAGTATTCGTTAGCGAACGTGGAGCACTTACTGGCTCGAAAGCAAAGCGGCAATCATCAAATCACATGATTCTGGCACAATATTCGTAACCAATAAGCGCATACCCTGAATCACTTAAAAGTGTAACTCTCAGGGTGTGAATGACTATATCTGGCACTAAGCAGACGTTAAGACTTACAGCATCGGGAAGCTTCTGAATGCCGCGTCAGCGGCATGGAGGCGCCAGCTGAAGCTGCATGGAGTACTGCGGGCAAATGGCGCCGTCGCCCGGCGCAGCCTGCTGCTGTTTTGACAGGTTCTGCCTATCCCCCCCTTCCCTTGTATCTAACAGTTTGTGGTGATTAGCTACCACCACTGAAGCAGAGTGAGCCGCCCCCTTCCCTTAAGGTCAGAAAAGTCGGCACCGCTGAACCTTGATTTGCAGCACATGGCCCTCCGCTTCACCTTTCACGCCAGCACATCAGGTTGAACGGTTACCGGGAGCTCGACTCCGTATGTACAAGGCGAACAGGCGTGACGGTTTATGTGAGAGGAGTTTGACCATGTTTCCAGTCGGCATTGACGTAAGTAAAAACACCCTGGATCTTTGCATGCTTTATGACGGTATCAAAGGACGCATAAAAACCCGTAACATCCAGAATAACAGGCATTCAGTTGAAAATATTCTTCGCTGGCTCAGGCTTCAACATTGCAGTCCGGAAGATGTTCATGTGGTAATGGAAGCTACCGGTGTTTATCACGAACGGCTGGCCACTGAATTACATGATGCCGGTTTCCGGGTTTCTCTGGCCAACCCTCACCGTAGTCGGGAGTTTGCGCGTGGCATGGGAATCATGACAAAAACGGATAAGGTGGATGCGTATATGCTGGCCTGTTACGCATTCCTTAAGAAGCCACACCGCTGGGAGCCGCCGGCACCCGAAATCAGATATCTCGGTGCACTCCTGCGACGGCGGGATGTTCTGCTGGGTGATGCCCTGCGTGAGGAGAACAGACTGGAAAAATACCTGTCGACAGACACACCTGCAGATATTATCAGTTCCTGCAGGCGTATGGCGCAGCTTCTGCGCGAGGAGATAAGTAATATCGAGCGGCAGATAAAAGCACATATCAAAGCCAGCCCTGCACTGAGGCGTGATTATACACTGCTGACCTCAATTAAATCGGTTGGTCCCCAGCTGGGGATGCATATGCTGATCGTGCTTCGCAGCCATAACTTTGTATCGGCTGAGCAGGCTGCCGCCTTTCTGGGCGTGGTGCCGATCGAGAAACGCTCAGGCACATCGGTCCGGCGCCGGCCGCGGATGTCGAAAATCGGCCCCCCTCAGTTGAGAGCGAAGCTTTACATGTCCGCCCTGTGCGGAAAAATCTACAATAAGCGAATGCGTAATATTTACGATGAGATGTGCCTGCGGGGTAAACCTAAAATGGTGGCCATTGGCGCGCTGATGCGGAAACTGGTGCACTGGTGTTATGGCGTCCTGAAGACCGGAACCGTTTTTAATGACGAAGACCTGAAACCGGTACTGTCAACCTGACTATACCAGGCTGGCATTAAACACAAGGTAACGCTCACTGCAATAAGTGAGCGCAGTCCGTTATGAGCGAACAGCGGAAGTTCGGAATGCATACTTACTACGATGCATGTTAAGCAATGGGGAGCAGGTCACCTCTCCTGTGATAGAATCGGCTGATAATGTAAGTGCAAACACATGCTGAGGGATACTCATGAACGGGATTAGTTGGAAAGGCTCAAATAAGCAAGTTGAAAAACAATTGGTGGCACAATTTGAAAGTCTAGGGATAGATTATTCAAATCCCGGTTTTTATGATGATCCTAATTTCTTGAGGCAGGAAAAAAAGGATCCACGCTTTCTCGAAAAATATGCTTTGTATGTAGAGTCTAAACATTATGAGGATGAGTACTTAGAAAGGGCGAAGAAATCTATAATAATTTGTGCTGAATCCTTACATAAGGCTATTAAGAAAGATGGAAGACTTGGAGCTTGTGTTGACGTGTCTAGTATGCTGAGTCGAATGCTGGAAGAATTGGGTATTTGGAGTTATGTAACCAATTCAGCGGTTAAGATTGATTTCCCTCAGTCATCAAAAATTGAGCCCATCTGGTTTTGGTCACCCTCCGATGGAAGTGGGATGGCAGCAGCACATGCCATTGTTGTTGCACCACCTTTTGCAATCGTAGATTTAACCATCAAAATGCAACCGTACCAACCAGGAGTCAATAGGTATCTTCCAGAAATAGCATTGGTTACAGATTATACTAACGGTCAATGGGAACCTGAAGACGTTATTGAGCATGACACCCTAAATATGTACGGTTTAAGCGGTGATGCTGCTCGTAAAGCTATTCAGAGCCAACTAAGGCCAATGTATGAAGTGATGAATACATTCCCGTGCCGGATAGCAACATTTGGAGAAACCCATATTAAGTATACGACCATTGCTATCGGAGGTTCATTAGAACCTCTGAGCGGGATCTTAGGCTATAAACCTAATGGCCAAACTGCACTAGAGATTTTTCAAAATGATATTATTCCTCGATTAAGTTGAATAAGTCGTTTAAAGGGGCCGTTAGGATATAGGGCATTATTGTACGTTTAGCGCTTACCAAACTGACCCAGGTTGCTAATCACTTAAGTTCTGATCTTTAAGTTACAGCCCACACGGAATGCTCTTCCTATTTCGAGATATTCAGCTCTCGCGGCACCGGTCAGCTGCTGCGACTGCTCAGTAAACTTGGCCATATTGACCTGCTCCTCGTTGATTAATATACCGCGATGTTAGTAATGTATTGGAGTCCGCTTGGAAAACGGAAAATATCCTACGTTAAGCCTGCTTTTTGAGCTGGGATGACGGGCAGCTATGAGCGAGAAGCAGAAGTTCACAATTGGTGATGGCATTGTAAGCGCACCCGTTTTAGTTCCACGCACTTTTTGAGATTTCCGGGGTTTCAGCCATCAGCCGGTATTCTTCCGGCGTCAGGTTATTCAGGGATTCGTGGGGGCGCTCGCCGTTATATTCAGCCAGCCAGCGCTCTGTAATTTCCCGTGCTTCATTCAGTGTTCTGAACAGATAAAAATCCAGTATTTCTGTTCTGTATGTCCGATTGAACCGTTCGATAAAGGCGTTCTGTGTTGGCTTGCCGGGCCTGATAAACTCCAGCATCACACCATGCTCTTCTGCCCATTGTGCCAGCGTCAGCGAGACCAGCTCCGGACCGTTATCCATCCGCATCTTCAGCGGATATCCGCGGTTTGCCACGATCCTGGCCAGCACTCTGACAACCCGCTGCGCCGGGATATTCAGGTCAATTTCGATCGCCAGCGCTTCCCGTTTATAATCATCCACCACATTGAAGGTCCTGAAACGTCTGCCACACACCAGCGCATCGTGCATAAAATCGATGGACCAGCTCTGGTTCATCGCCTCTGGCGTCGCCAGCGGAGCCGGATTGCGCACCAGCAGGCACTGTTTTCCCTTACGGCGAAAATTCAGTTTCAGCAGGCAGTAAATCCGGTGAACGCGCTTATGGTTCCAGGCGTTGCCCTGCCTGCGAAGGACCTGAAAAAGCTTTTTTAATCCGTATCGCGAATAGCGTTCAGCCGCCACGGTCAGCGCCATAATGACTGACTCATCACGTTGCGTATCCGGCTGATAACGAAATACCGTCCTGCTCAGCGACAATATCCTGCATGCCTGGCGTAAGCTCATGGCAAACTGCGCGGTCAGATAGCTGACCAGCTCACGCTTTATCGCTGGTTTTAAAGCTTTTTTTCAATAACGTCTTTCAATGCGCGGCACTCGAGGCTCAGGTCCGCAAACATCTGTTTCAACCGGCGGTTTTCATCTTCGAGGTCCTTCATCTTTTTGATATCAGAGGCTTCCATACCGCCGAACTTCGCTTTCCAGTTGTAGTACGAGGCCTCAGAAATCCCGGCTTCGCGGCACACATCTTTGACGGTGCGTCCGGCTTCGACGGACTTCAGAACGGCGATGATCTGGTGTTCGGTGAATCGGGCTTTGCGCATGGCGATCTCCTCCAGGAACATAATCAGTATGCAGGAAGATCTCTAAATGTGAATGGTCCGCTTTACCGGGATGCTTACATGAGCACGGGGTCACAATGGACTTCTCCCGCCCCGGAAAACCAACGGATAACCCGTTTATTGAATCATTTAACGGCAGTCTGCGGGATGAATGCCTGAACATTCACTGGTTTCTCTCGCTGGAAGATGCGCAGGACAAACTCGACAACTGGCGCAGGGAATATAATCATGAGAGAACGCATTCATCATTAAATGACATGACTCCGGCTGAATTCATCCGAAATCTCCGGAAAGACGAAGATCTCTGATTTAGCACTGCACTGATTTTGGGCCAGGGTCAGGTTCTATGTACCTAATTCATATTATTCTTATGCACAAAAAATAATAAATTCGGGCTCGAGAGAAGCAGCGATTTCTAATATTGCAGAGTTGCGTGAAAGCCTTGGAGCCAATCTACTCTCGAAAGAGGATGGAAGAACAAGGTGATAAAAAAAATTTAATACTGGAGGTGATGTGAAGTATTATTATGTTTTAGCATTGTTACTTGGTTACAGCTCATGTGTACTGGCAGAAGAGTGTATGGATAACTCAAATATAGATTCTCTAAGACAGGTTTTTAAAAAAATAATAAGAAGTTGTTGATTGAAATGTCTTCAAAAGAAATGTGGCGTTATGTTGAAAGTGATTTACTTATCAAAAATAAATACAGTACACATTGTCAATGTATCTGAGGTTTACTATGGCTGGGGAGTGGACAAAAAATCAAAGTATCCTGTTAACACATCGGCAGTTTTCCCAAATGAAAAAGTGTGTGTATGGAATGTATCTTTTGCTCTACCAGAGTCTATTAGAAAAAATGTGATGATGATGGTGCTTATGGGTATTTTATTGAATTTAAGAAAGTTAATGGGAAAACAGTTCTATATAACTTTACCTCTTTGTTTGATTCTCTTCCCGACGGAACTTTGGCTTGCAAAGCTGCCAATAAATTTATGCTGCAAAAATAGCTTGTGAGTATTGATGTAAGCATCTCGCTCTAAATTAAAGGTGTTGTTGATTAATCATTATTCAGCGCTCTTGCTGCTTTTTAGGTTGTGTTGCATATTATTTTGTAGCCAATAAACTCTATTTTTACTAAAAATCCAATCTTTTCTACAAAGTGGGAAGGTAATTCTGGTAAGCATTTACTGGTGATGAAAAAGGAAATCAACCAGAATAATACTGCAGAGTATTTATCTGTAAAACAGGTGACAAAGGGTAAGGATGATTGCATTTCAAATGATTATATTATTGACTGTGAAATGGATATTAATCTGAATGGGGGGGGGGTAAAAGAATCAGTTGAAATAAACAGTAGCTTTACCAATGACGAAGGCACTGTTTTATTTGCTTATAAATTGGATGTATTGGTGGGATAGACCCAGTTACTGTCAACTATTTCGCGTATAAAATGGATTGAAATATGCCCTACGAGGGGAAGAGAATATCATAGTTGAAAACGGTAGGTGTGGTGGAGAAAACCCTCCGATTCCTGATTATAATTAAAAAAGACAAGTCTCTGTTAAATTACATGCTGAAAAAAATGGAAGGCCACTTCAACGACACAAGTAAACTAGCAAGTTGATTTCTGTTTTTTACCAAAAAGGATGGTCGTATGTTTAAGTGTGAGTTTGCTAATGAAAGAAATATAATGTGGTGAGTTTTTGTTTCGCCTGCATATCGAGCTAATTTAGCCATCCTGTAATATGAGGAAATTAATGCCATATACACTTAAACATTTGCCAGAACGCTACCCCAGACCTAAGCCTCTGAAATTTTCTCGTTGGCTTGTTGCTCTGGTTGTCATGCTTTCAGTCAGTATTATCATAATGCGTATATTTGGGCATTATGTTGAAAATCTGTACTTCTGGAGATTAGCTTTAGGTTTTCCTGTTGCTTTGTGGAGTGTCTTGCTTTCTTCTCGTCTGCTTGTTTGGTCTTTACAGGATAGCAAAGCAAACGCTTTTGACAAACAGCGAGAACAGTGGATTCTTCGAGAAACCCGTAAGGCACGGCGTGCATTACAAGTGCTGAGTGCAACATTTATTACCGGCCACTCATCAGTTGCTCAGAAAGATACCGCTATTGCTATGCAAAACAACGACAGCATTATTGTTTCACAGGTCGGCCGGGATGGTAATGAAAGCGCCAGAATGAGCCAAATTTCTTCCAGCCCGCAGGATTCTATGGAATTCGTGATAATGAATATTTTTTCGCAGATGATTGCAGACATTCCTTTTACACAAATCCCTGATAAATGCCCACTAGTAATAGTTTTTGATGTAACAACATCGCTGCCTTTGGAGAACATTCGCCATTACTGGGATGAGGCATGGCAAAAGAACAATATCACTTTTCCTGTTGAACACGTTGAAGGGAGTGGTCTTAGTGTAATTGACCGCTGGTTAAATGAACGTATTAAAGATAAAGCAATGTTATTGATTGTTGGCCTCCAGATTGATCCGGTTGTTACAAACAATACTGCTGAAGCGGCTGTTGCTCTACTTCTTGGCAACCGCCTAACGCAAGAGGCGCTTGACCCCCTCGCATTACTACACCGGCCAGATGCTGCTCCCTCAGGTGAACTTAGCGAAGGGATGAGGATGGCCGCCTGGAACGTCCCGCTAAAAGAAAGTATGGTGAAAAATTTATGGCTCGCTGGAATGACAGGTGAGCAACGTGCAGAAGCGATTGGATGTCAGAATGCACATCCTGCGCAGTGCGTAAAAGATGAGGCTGTCATTTCACTCGATATATCCATGGGGAATGCTGGAGCCGCTGCACCCTGGCTGGCTATTGCTGCCGCCACTGAAATCGCCCGACAAACACAATCCCCGCAGATGATTATCTGCGGGGATACCATTCAGAAAGTGCTATGGAGCACGCTTATTACCCCGATAGCTTCAAGACAGGAGATGGATCTGTGAAGTTACTTTTAGCACCGAAAACTACGGAAGGTCGCTATCTTTCAGTCGTATTCATTCTCTTTTTACTCTTGGCTGCAATGACATTTATCGTCTGGAAACATCCTGACATGGCCGGACTTGAGGGCGATAGTCAGCAGCAGAATTACTGGCTTATTGGTGGGTGCTGCATTACCGGATGTATCTTTATCATGTTAGTTATGCTCCTGTGGACAGCTCGCAGTGCCGGTAAAAAGGAGTTTGAGGCGCTCCTGGATGTCACTCGTGGTGATGACAATAAGAGAAAAGATGAGAGTGAAAACATCTCTGTTTCTCCAGCAGTGGTGATGTGTGCCAGGATTCGTGACCATCTGCGAACCCGAATTGGAATTCACTGGCGGCGCAAAGTCCGCCTGCTTTTAGTCACCGGCGACGAGGCGGCAATCGAACAACTGGTGCCTGGCCTGCGTCAGCAGCACTGGCTTGAAGGCAACCGCACCGTGCTGATTTACGGCGGCAGCCTTGCATCGGAGCCTGACCGAGAAAAATACATCGCGCTGCGCAAGCTGCGCCGCGGTCGTCCTCTGGATGGGATTGTGCGGGTGATGCCGTCGTCTCTCACCCTGACGCCGCAGATAAGCGAGAGCGACCTGCGCGGGCTGGAAAAAATCAGCGAACTGCTGGGCTATACCGCCCCGGTCTGGCTATGGAAACTGTGCGACAGTGAGTGGCCGCAGGCTGACCGCGCGGTGCAGGCGGTAGGGGTTAGCTTCCCGTTGCGCGCCACTGAGGAAGATGTCGCCCGTCAGCTTGCGCAGATGTTGCCCACGCTACGGGAGCAGGGGATGCACCAGATCGCAGCGGATACCCGCCACGACTTCCTGCTGCGTCTGGGGCAGCAGCTTATCGACGGGGAGATCGCACAATGGCGCCGGCAGCTGGCGCCGTGGCTGACCGCCTCGCGGCAGCGGCTTGCGCTGCGAGGCCTGATGTTTAGCCTGCCAGAGCCTCGTACCGTAGATCCGTATCAGGAGACGGATACCTCGCCTGCGGGCCAGCCTCATCTCCTGACGCTGCCCGTCACCTGGCAGGGGATCGTCGATGACTGCCGCCGTTTACGCGGGCATCACGTGGGAATGGCGTGGGAGCGGGGCCTGGCGTGCGGTCTGCTGGCCATCCTCGGCCTGTGGGCGGCGGGACTGCTGCTCTCCTTTGCCCTCAATTACAGTCAGATTGCTTCGGTAGCGGGAAAAGCCCGCGACCTGGTGGCCCACCCCTCCGTTTCTGACTATCAACTGACGGCCCTCCATGCCCTGCGCAATGAGGCCGGCCGTCTCGTGCACGATGGGCAGAAGGGAGCGCCCTGGTATCGGCGCTTTGGTCTGGACCATCATCAGCAACTATTAAACGCCGTCCTACCCTGGTACGGTGTGGCAAATCATCGCCTGATACGTGACCCGGCCAATGCCGCGTTGCAGCAGGCGCTCAGCGCGCTGGTCAACTCCGCCCCCAATAGCGACCAACGAGCCAGGCTGGCGAAACCGGGCTATGACCAGCTGAAAGCCTGGCTGATGATGGCTCGTCCGGATAAAGCCGATGGCGCATTTTTTGCGCAGACCATGAAAACGGTCCAGCCGACGCGAATGGGGATCTCGACCGGTCTGTGGCAAAGTCTGGCGCCGGATTTGTGGGCCTTTTATCTCTCCCTGCTGCCCGAGCGGCCAGAGTGGAAGATCATCCCGGATGCGCAACGGGTGAGTCAGAGCCGTCAGGTTCTGTTGCAGCAGCTAGGTCGCCGCAATGCCGAAAGCACCTTATATGAGAACATGCTCAAATCCGTGCGTCGTAATTTTGCCGATGTGTCGCTGGAAGACATGACCAGTGGCACCGACGCGCGCCGCCTGTTTACCACCGATGAAGTGGTCCCGGGGATGTTTACCCGCCAGGCATGGGAAGGTGGCATTCAGCAGGCCATTGATAAGGCAGCCAGCTCGCGCCGGGAGGAAATCGACTGGGTGCTGAGCGATTCGCGCAAAACGATGTCGACAGACCTGTCGCCGGAGGCGCTGAAAGCGCGTCTGACCCGACGCTACTTCACCGATTTCGCCGGCAGCTGGCTGAATTTTCTCAACAGTCTGCGACTTAATCCGGCGACCACCATTGCCGATGTTACCGACCAGCTCACGCTGATAAGCGATGTCCGCCAGTCGCCGCTGATTGCCCTGATGAATACCCTTGCCTGGCAGGGGCAGGCGGGGCAACAAAGGGAGGGGCTGTCGGACAGCCTTATTAAATCGGCCAAAGATCTGGTGGGCGGGAAAGACAAGCCGGTCATCGACCAGTCGGCAGCCGGCCCGCAGGGGCCTCTGGATGACACGTTCGGCCCACTGCTCCAGCTGATGGGGAAAAACACGGGCAGCAACGTCATGTCGGCCGATAGCACCCTGAGCCTGCAAACCTATCTGACCCGTATCACCCGCGTGCGCCTGCGCCTGCAGCAGGTTGCGAATGCCTCCGATCCGCAGGAAATGATGCAGGTCCTGGCGCAGACCGTCTTCCAGGGGAAAAGCGTCGACCTGACCGACACGCAACAGTACGGTAGCCTGATTTCGGCAAGCCTTGGCGAAGAGTGGAGTGGCTTCGGCAACACTCTGTTTGTGCAGCCGCTGACTCAGGCCTGGGAAACCGTGCTTCTGCCGTCGGCGGCCAGTCTGAATGATAAATGGCGCCGCTCGGTGGTCGCCAACTGGCACACCGCCTTTGACGGACGCTTTCCGTTTGCCGCCAGCAAAAGCGATGCCTCCCTGCCGATGCTGGCTGAGTTTGTGCGCAAAGACAGCGGGCGAATCGAACGTTTTCTCACGACGGAGCTGAACGGTGTCCTGCATAAAGAAGGCAGTCAATGGGTGCCGGATAAGGTCAACAGTCACGGCCTGGTCTTTAATCCGGCCTTTCTGCGCGCGATCAACCAGCTAAGCCAGCTGTCCGACATTCTTTTCACCGACGGCAGCCAGGGGATCAGCTTTGAGTTACAGGCCAGGCCTGCCCCGGAGGTTGTCGAGACACAGCTGACGATAGACGGCCAAAAGTTGCGTTATTTCAATCAGATGGCCGACTGGCAGACTTTCCGCTGGCCGGGGGAGACGTATAAACCCGGTACTCTGCTTACCTGGACCACCGTCAATGCGGGCACGCGCCTGTTCGGTGACTACAGCGGTACCTGGGGTTTTATTCGCTGGCTGGAGCAGGGTAAACGCCATCCGCTGGATCGCAGCCAGTGGATGATGAGCTTCTCCGCCCCGGATGGCCGCACCCTGCAGTGGGTATTGCGCTCCCAGCTTGGGAGCGGCCCGTTGGCGCTTCTGGCGCTGCGCGGATTGACCCTGCCGGATCAGATTTTCACTGTCGATGCGGCTGAGAGCGCACAGGCCCTGACGACGGGGTTAGGGAATAGTGACATGGATGAGATGGAATTATGAGTATTTTACAAAATTTGGTTGCCGCCAGTCAGTTGGATGAAAGCGTACTGCGCCAGCAGGCCCGGTCACGTCAGGCGCAGTGGCAGTCCTGGCTTGCGCCAATCAGTGATAGCCAGCCCACCGGGAGCGATCCGGGCTATGACGATGATTTTCAGCGTATCCGCGAGGAGGTCAATAAGATCTCCGGTGTCGATACCGTACTGATTTGCCAGTTGGCTGGACAGTTACTGGCAACAACAAAAGATATCCGGATTGTTACCTATTACTGCTGGGCCCGTTTGCACCAGGACGGGGAAGCTGGCTTGGCCGATGGGCTGGAGCTGCTGGCAGGCTTGCTGCAACGATATGGTATGCAGCTTTATCCGCAGCGCGACCGTAGCCGCAAAGCAGCCCTCGAGTGGCTGGCGGGTACTCGTATCTTAGACAGTCTTTCACTTTTTCCAGAAGTTGTGCGGGAGGACGCAAGGCGTACCGTCGGCGCGCTGCTTCTCATTGATGATTGTCTGACGACAGAACCAGAAACATCACGGCCAGATCTGCAAGCACTCTGGGGTGCTCTGGAGTCGCGTTTGATAAAGGGCGGGGGAGTCGATGCGGTGGTGCCGCAGAACGTCGGAAACCGGGGGCTGGCTCAAACCGCTTCACGCATGGCTGAATACGAAGCGCCGGTTCTCAGTAACATCACCTCCGGTCAGGATCTGCTGGCCCAGGCGCGAACCCTGACAGCATATCTGCGTGTTCAACCCGATGGCTGGCTTGCCGCACATCGGCTAATGAAAAGCCTTCGTCATGACACCTTGACAATCATCCCTGCGCCTGATGCTGAAGGAAAAACACGTATCGAGCCTCCCAGAGCAGATCAGCGTGCCATGCTCAAGCGGCTGTACCTGCAACAGAGCTGGTCGGAGATACTGGAACAGGCGGACAGTACCTTCTCACGTGGCGCTAACCACCTCTGGCTTGACCTGCAATGGTATATCCATCAGGCGCTGGTGAGGTCGGGTCAGGATGTGCTGGCCGATATTATAATTGCCGATCTGAAAGGATTGCTGCGCCGTCTCACCGGGCTTGAAACATTAGCTTTTAACGACGGCACACCCTTTGCCGATGAGGTCACGCTGAACTGGATAAATCAGAGTGTACTCGACGATATGTCCGTCTGGCAGGATGAGCCAGTATCGGCTGCCAGCGGCGCTGATAACGACATTCTGGCCCTTGAACCTGAAGCGCTCGAGAAGGCTGACACTGACGGTCTCGATGCTGCACTCCACTGGATTCAGACGCGCCCGGGCACTGAATCCACTAAAGAAAAATGGCTGTTGCGCCTGCTGATGGCCCGCGTGGCCGAACAAAAGGGGAAGAATGACCTCGCGCTCTATCTTCTGCGAGAACTCGACGATGCGGCGGGATCAATCACCCTCACGCAGTGGATCCCAGCCCTGTTGTTCGAGATTAAATCGCGACGGCTCAGGCTACTGCGCATGAAAGCCACGCGCAGCGAGAGTGAAAAGTTACGATTGCAACCGGAGATGGATCAATTGCTGGCAGGTCTGATTGCGCTCGATCCAGCCAGTAGCGCGGTGCTTTGCGGCTAACAGAACGGAAACTGACACTAAGGAGAACATATGGCAGCAAAAGGTTTTTATCTGGTACAGGGAGACAGAACGACCTGCGGCGGAAGAATCACTACAGGCGCAGAAGATCACACTCTGTTTGATAAACCTGTTGCCCGGGAGCAGGACAGCGTCACTTGCGGAAAGCACGCAGGGCTATACAAGATTGCCGGTGGCATCGACAACGATACCATTCATGGCCGGCGAATGGCCGGAACCCTCGACAGCTGTAGTACTTGCCCCTGTAAGGCGAAGTTTATTCCATCAATGATGAATGATACTTATGAGAAAGGAGGTGAATGCATAACTACTTTATTTTCACTCGATGGGCTTATGGCATCTTTACAGGAACCCTATAAGAATCTTCATCCAGAAAATAAGACTGAACGACAGTGTACTCACACAGATGGGGCGATTAAAGTTGCAGAATATATACTAAGTGAAATAAAGGCGAATGTCAGAAGCGATACGGCAGAAACAATACGATATTTAATCGACGAAGATTTTATAATAAAAAGACTTACTGAATGGAATAAACTTCCCTTTTATGCAAGGCTGGGGCCGCCCCCTAAAGCAGATTTACTTGCTGCAATGGCTATTTGGTATCAGACCGTGAAAACAGGTTCAATCTGGGATCATAAACCGAAGATCCGCGATTTTTTTTCATCCGTTGCAGTAGCACGACCACTTCCCAGGAAAGGAAAATCATCAAAGTCTTATTATCATAAGTTTAAACAGCATGATTATTTTTATGATGTTTGGTCAAACATACATTATGGTTATGTTGGACGTAGTGTCGGTTTTTCTGAAGCAATTCTCTTGAAAGGGTCCACTTGGGAACAAAACATGACGCCAGGTGCCATGGGGGATGATACCATGGATGACATTACTAGCATGAAAATAGGGTTTAATCTATTTTATGAACATGGGAAATTTGCTGAGACGTTGACGGCAGATAATATTCTTTGCGTTTTAGAAACAACACCTGGCGCGCACCTTCCTCACTCAAGAGAAAATCATTGGTGCTGGAATACAGATAATCCAGAAAAAAGTGACGAATCATTTTGAAAAAAACAAAAACGTTAACGGGTATTGCATTATTTATAGCGGTGTTAGTCCTTGTCGCTCATTTTATTCCGATAAGGCCAGTCGTTGTTATTATAAATAACACTAACGAAACTATATTCGTATATGCAGGTGAGAGTATATATAATGTCGAACCTGAGCCTGACGAAGTCGCGCGTATAGTACGATCAAAGCCTGAAATTATAGCACCTGGAAAAAGAGTTAAGATTAAAGCTTCGTTTACATCTCTGATTAGGAAAGATGCAGCGCTCGACATTGGTTGGAGGGTTGGTGGTCAATACGAATATAACGCTGCAGGTAGCGGTGGTCAAAATTTTATTCTTTCTTCAAAAGAGGGCGTGTGCTACGCATCGATTTATATAAAAGATGATTTTTTTAAGGGCGCGATTAAAAATGGTTCAAGCAATAAATGTTTAAAAAAAATAAAGGCATTTAATTATAAGTATTAATTCAGGTGTTATAAAGGTTATTTTTTTAGTTGCCAGTTTCAAAATCTGATGATTGAAAGGAAATCAATATTAATTTATGGACGATTTAACCTTGCGTTATTACGACGCTGAAATGCGCTACCTGCTGGAAGCGGGTGAAGAGTTTGCCCGCGCTCATCCTGAGCAGGCGGCAATGCTCAATCTCGACAAAGCGGGCGCTCGCGACCCCTTTGTCGAGCGTCTGTTTGAAGGTTTTGCCTTCCTGATGGGCCGCATGCGCGAGAAACTCGATGACGATCTGCCTGAGCTGACCGAAGGCGTGGTCAGTCTGCTGTGGCCACATTATTTACGTACCATTCCCTCGATGTCGGTCGTCGAATTCACCCCCGACTGGCCGGAAATGAAAGAGCCGATGACGATGGCCAAAGGCTTTGAAGTGCTTTCCCGGCCGATCGGTGAAAAGGGCACGCGCTGCCGGTACACCACCACCAAAGCGATCGCTCTGCAGCCGTTATCCCTGGAGCGCGTCCAGCTGGCCACCGATACGGATGGCCGGTCGGTGATCACGCTGCGCTTTACCTGCAGCCAGCTGACGGACTGGCGCCGGGTCGATCTCAGTCATATCCCGCTGTACTGCAACGCCGATGCGCCGCTGGCCTGCGCCATGCACAAGGCCTTTACCCTCAATGTGGCCCGGATGTGGCTGCGCATGCCCGATGTGGTGGACAGAAGGCCGCTGGACGGGTATTTCAGCGCGCTGGGTTTTGGCGAGGATGACGGCCTCTGGCCTGAAGATGGCCGCAGTTTTCGCGGTTACCAGCTGCTGCTGGAGTATTTTACCTTCCGCGAAAAGTTCATGTTCATCGATCTGCGCGGGCTGGAGACGGTGGCTTTTCCGGCCGGACTGGCGTGGTTTGAAATCGACGTCGTGCTGGCGGAACGCTGGGAACATGACTTCCGCTTCAGCGAAAAGCAGCTGCGCCTGCACTGCGTGCCAGTGATCAACCTGTTTCCGCTGGAGTCCGATCCGCTGACCATCAATTCCCTGCAGACCGAATACCCGCTGCGCCCGATGCGCATGCAGGACGGCCACACCGAAATTTACACCGTCGATTCCGTGATCTCCTCACACCAGCAGGTTTACGCGCCGTTCTCAAGTTTTCGCCACAAAGGCGGCATGATGCGTCATGACGCGGCGGACTATTACTATCATACCCGGGTGCGCCGTGGCCCCTCCGGGCTGTACAACACCTGGCTTATCGTCGGCGGAGAAGCCTTTGATAATCATACCGTACCGGAGGATGAAAGCCTGTCGCTGACCCTCACCGGAACCAACGGCCAGCTGCCGCGTCGCGCGCTGCAGAGCACCGTGCTCGATACGGTGATGAAAACCACTTCCGCCAGTATTGCAGTGCGTAACCTCTGCGCGCCGACGCTGCCGTGCTATCCCCCCGCCCAGGACCGTTTTCACTGGCGGGTGCTGAGCCATCTGGGCAGCAGTTTTCTTTCCCTGATGGATAACGCGGAGGTCCTGCGCGGCACCCTGGCGCTGTATGAATGGACCGACAGCGAGATGAATCGTCGGCGTCTGGAAGCCATCCTCGACGTGAAGCACCGCGCAACAGAGTGCTTTGCACAGGGCCATCTGGTGCGCGGTGTGCAGATTGAAGTCACCCTCGACAGTCACGGCTTTGCCGGACGAGGCGATATATGCCTGTTTGGCGAGATGCTTAGCCGCTTCTTCGCGCTCTACACCGACATCTACTTGTTCAACCGCCTGATTATCATTCTGCAACCAACCGGAGAACGACTGGAATGGGAAGAGAAGCACAGCCGCCGCATTCCCGGCTGACCCCGCGACTGGAGGCCGACCTGCCGCGGATCAATTTTTACCGCTTCTGCCAGCTTCTGGAAAAACGGCGTCCCGGCCAACCGCTGATGGGGGGAACCAGCCATCCGGCTGACGATCCGGTGCGTTTTTACCCGCATCCGGGAATGGGATTTCCCGCTAGCGAACTGAAAGCCGTGGAATACGATGAGGCCGATGACAGCAGGCCGCCGGTCATTCGCACCACCTTTATGGGGTTGTACGGTGTCGATTCGCCGCTCCCGACGGCATATCTCGATGATATCGCCCAGCACAGGGAAGGGCATGAAGCGCTGCAGGGCTTACTGGATATCTTCAGCCACCGGATCATGACGCAGTTTTACCGCATCTGGCGGAAATACTCCTGGCCCGCCACCTTTGAGCCCGGCGGCACCGATCGTCTCTCGCAGTCGCTACTGGGCCTGGCGGGGCTAGGCATCCCCGGCACGACGCAGCATATCGCCTCGCCGGCGTCGCGCTTTCTGGCGCTAACCGGCGTGCTGCGTCAGCCGGGCAAAACCCAGCAGGGGATCCAGGCGCTGGTCACCCTGCTGGCCCCGGAGACCACCGTCAGGGTGAGCCCGTACAGCCTGCGTCCGGTGGCGATCAGCCAGCCGCTGGGGTTTTACGGCGATGACGACTTCTTCCTGGACGGCAATACGCCGCTGGGTGACGAAGCGATGGATGCCAGCAGCCAGCTCCTCGTCGCCCTTACCACCGACAATCCCGCGGAGGCGCAGGGCTGGAAGCCTGACGGCCCGCTGTTTCGGGACTTTCTCATCCTGCTGCGGGTATACCTCGGCTGGCGATTCCGGGCCAACATCACCCTGACCGCGCCGACCCGACTGCTGGCTGTCCCGCCGCTGGGGGACGAGCCGTTCTGGCTCGGTATGAACGGCGTGCTGGGCGTGGGTGATGGTGAGAGTGAGGGCGATATTCCTCAGACCTTTACCACCGAGCTGGGTACCTATACGGGCCTGCAGCCTGCCACCTTTCTACAAGGAAACCGACGTGTTACGTATAAGTTTGACTAAAACCGCCTGTCTGCTGCCCCTGCTTGCGCTTTGCCTGAGCGGATGCGGACTCACCCAGCGCGTCTCGGAGGGAACAAAGTCTGCCTTCAACGCCGTTTTTTATAAGAAAATTAATACGCTGCATCTGGACTTTACCGCGCGCGAAGCGCTCAACACCGATGCCAGAGAGAATCACTCGCTCTCTGAACCGGTGGTGGTGCGCATCTATCAGCTTAAAGATCGCCAGACCTTTGACCGGCTGGTTTACCAGCAGCTGCTGGAGGAGGGGGATATTCTGCTCGCCGCCGATCTCCTCGCCAGTCGCGATGTGGTGATCGGTCCCGGAGGGGACGCCAGTCTGAATATGCCGCTGGAAGCGGAGGCGACGTTCGTGGCGGTTGTCGGCCTGTTCCGCCATCCGGACACACAAAGAAATACCTGGAAGCAGGTGCTGGCGCGTGAGGAATTGGATCCGGACAAGCCGCGCATTTTCACCGCCGAACACAACCAGCTACGGCTCAGGCCTGAAGCGGCGAAGTAACGTAAAAAAACAAACATTTGCGGCGGGGCCATCGCGCCAGTTCGCCCTCAACCTTCGTAACCAGCGAACGGGCGATAACCATCTTCATCCAGCCCAACCGGTTTCATCACAGCACAGGGAGATAACGTGACAGCGAGGGAACGTTTTTTTAAGAAACTGCAGCAACAGCAAAATCCGCGGCGGACAGCGGCCCTCGACGGGTCGGCCGCCGCGGATATCGCCAGGTTTCGTCAGCAGATGGCGGCGCTGGCACAGCAGATAAGTCAGTGGTTTGATGGAACCGGTATTGAGGTGGTGATTTCGACCCGCCATCTCCACGACCTGAGTACCCTTGGCTACAGCCTCAACAGCGGCATCTGCCGCTACGATATCCCGGCCATTCGTCTGCAAAACGGCGAGCGCAGCGTCAATATCGTGCCGCAGCAGCTGTTGGATGGCGTGGAAAAGGGGATCGTGACCCTGAGTCTTGAGGCGCCCGACGGCGCGGGCTCCCGGGAGGTGTTTTATCTGAGCCTGGCCCCGGAGGAGGGCTGGATGATCCGCAAGGCGCACCAGTCCCCGGAAGCGCGGCTTATGCTTACCGAAGATCGCTTTTTTATGGCGGTCGACAGCCTGGCCTGAAGATCCCTGACAGGCGATGACGTCCTCGCGGCGGCGGTGCAAAGCGCGCATCGCCGCCCTGAGGTATCAGGCGCCAAACGCTCCGTCGATGGTGTGCATGGCGCCAGTGACAAACGACGCCTCCGGACCGGCCAGCCACGCCACCATTCCCGCCACCTCTTCCGGACGGCCATGGCGCTTAATGGCCATAAAGCTGTGCATCAGCTCTTTCATCGGGCCGTTCTCCGGGTTGGCGTCGGTATCAATTGGGCCGGGCTGGACGACGTTGACCGTGATGCCGCGCGGGCCAAAATCCCGCGCCAGGCCGCGCGCCAGCCCCTGCAGGGCCGATTTGCTGAGCGCATAGGCCGCCATTCCCGGCACTGGCATGCGATCGCCATTGACTGAGCCGATGACAATAATGCGCCCGCCTTCCGGCATGCGGCGCGCCGCTTCGACGGAGGCATGGTAGGGGGCGTGAATATTGATGTGGAACAGGCGATCGACGGCATCGCTGTCCTGCTCGAGAGCGTCACCGAAAAGCGCGATCCCGGCATTGACCACTAACACGTCCAGCGGGCCGCTGTCGCGGACCAGGCTTATCACCGCATCGCGATCGGCGCTGTCCGCCTGCACCGCCGTGCTGCCGGTCTCTGCCGCCAGCCGCTCGGCCGCTTGCGGCGAACCGGAATAGCTAAACACCACCGACGCGCCATCGGCGACAAAACGCCTGACGATCGCTGCGCCAATTCCCCGACTCCCGCCTAAAACCAGCACTGATTTATTGTGAAACGCTGTCATATCCCACACCTCATGATATTGTAGTGATGATTACAATATGCTGCGGCAAAAAAGGCTGTCAAGGATTAATATAGTGACCACTACAAAACCAGGGCGCACTCCGGGACGTCCCCGCCAGTTTGATGCGGAACAGGCCATTGAAACGGCGCAACGCCTCTTCCACGCGCGAGGCTACGACGCGGTGAGCGTGGCCGATCTGACCCAGGCTTTCGGCATCAACCCCCCGAGCTTTTATGCCGCTTTTGGCAGTAAGCTCGGGCTGTATACCCGCGTCCTGCAGCGCTACAGCCAGACCGGGGCCATTCCCATTGATGCCCTGCTGCGAGACGACCAGCCGGTGGCGGCGTCGCTCATCGCCGTACTGCAGGAGGCGGCTCGCCGCTATGTGGCCGATCCGGCCGCCGCCGGCTGCCTGGTGCTGGAGGGGGTACATTGTCAGGATGCTGATGCCCGGGTGGCGGCAGGCGAATGGCATGCTGCGGCACGAGCCAAAATCCAGCAGTATATCGCCCGCCATCGCCCGCAGGACGCGCTGCGGGTGACTGACTATATGGATACGTTGATGCTTGGCCTGTCGGCGAAAGCGCGGGAAGGGGATAGTCTGCCGCGTCTTCTGGAGACCGTGCGGCTGGCAGGCCTGGCGCTGGAGCGCATCCTGCCAGCCTGAGTCGTCAGATGGTTTGTCTGCCCGACACCTCGATCCGCTGGGCGGTCACCCAGCGGTTATCGTCGCGTAGCAGGCTGGCGATCATCGGCCCAATATCCTCGGGAACGCCCACCCGTCCCAGCGCCGTCATGGCGGCAAACTGCGCGTTAACCCCCGCGTCGTCCCGCACCAGCCCGCCGCCAAAATCGGTGGCGATAGCCCCGGGGGCGATGGTATTGACGGTGATGCCGCGCCCGCCCAGCTCGCGGGCCATATACACGCTCAGCATCTCCACAGCCGCTTTGGCGGCGGCGTAGGCGGAGAAGCCAGGATAGGAGACGCGGGTCAGCCCGGAGGAAAAGTTAACGATCCGCCCGCCGTCTGCCAGCAGCGGCAGCAGGGTTTGTACGAGGAAAAATACCCCTTTAACGTGGACGTTAAACAGCCCGTCGAACTGCGCTTCGCGCGTTTCGGCCAGCGGGGCGAATTCGCCGTGCCCTGCGTTATTGATCAGGTGGTCGAAAGTGGCCCGCCCCCAGACGCTGGCCAGCGCGCTGCCGAGGCTGTCGGCGAAGGCCGGGAAGCTGGCGGTTTGCGCCATATCCAGCGGCAGGGCGATGGCCTTGCGGCCCAGGGCGCGGATGTCGGCGACCACCGCTTCCGCCTGTTCGAGACTGCCGCGGTAGGTGACGATGACATCCCCACCCTGGCGGGCGATATCCAGTGCGGTCTGACGGCCAAGGCCGCGGTTGGCGCCGGTAATAAGTGCAATTTTAGTCATGTTCGGTCCTCTCTGGTGTGTGGAGTCCTTACAATAGGGGAGGCTCACCGGGCCGGGTTGCCCAATCCTTGTTATTTTTTGCCCATTTCTCTCCGTTCACTCCCTTTTGCCGGGAAATAGCGCATACTCAGGCTTTAAAACTTGCCTGAAAGGATCTTATGCGCGACGCTCTGTTCGATCTCTGCCGCCGGTTTGCCGATGCTCATGTCGATAGCAGCGGGGTGGCAGTTACCCCGGTTCCCGGTATTACTCTGGTGCGGGCCCTGCATCCTGGTGACCTGCAGGCGGCTATCGCCAGGCCGCTGGTGGCCATGCTGCTCCAGGGGCGTAAGAGCGTGACCACCGGCCTGGCAAGCTTTGACTATGGCCCGGGCGAGGCGATGGTGATTGCCGCGGATGTTCCCACCACCAGCCAGATCACCGAGGCCAGTCAGCGTTTTCCCTATTACGCGCTGGTGCTGGAGCTGGACCTGGCTATCCTGCGCGAGCTGCAGGAGGCCGGGCCGTCAGGGCCGGATGAGGCGCCCCGCGTTGGTATCGAACCGATGAACGCCGATGTGACGGATGCCGCTTACCGGCTGGCAAGGCTGTTTGATCAACCGGGGGCGCTGGCGGTGCTGGGGGAAGGTCTGCGGCGGGAGCTGCATTACTGGCTGTTGCAGAGTGTCCACGGGCCGGCCATTCGGGCGCTGGGCGCCGTAGACAGCCATTCAGCGCGGATCCGCCGGGCGGTGGCGATGCTGCGCCGGGATTTTATGCAGCCAGTCAGCGTCGACGCGCTGGCCGACGCCGCCGGGATGAGCGTCTCTGTCTTTCACCGTCATTTCCGCGCCATGACCACGCTGTCGCCGCTGCAGTTTCAGAAGCAGTTACGCCTGATCCACGCCCGCCGCCTGATGCTGGCGGAAGGGATGAGTATTGCGCAGGCTGCCGGGGAGGTGGGCTATATCAGCGTGTCGCAGTTCACCCGGGAATACGCTCGCCTGTATGGCGCGCCGCCGGGCCGCGATCGTCGACGGGAAAAAATGAGCGCCTGACCTGGCGCGCGGGCTGCCGGCAGCTCATCCCTGAGCCTGACGCCGGTGCTTTAGTCCGCGATTTTCGCCGTGATATGCACTTTGTTGCCCATTCGCGCTTCAGTGATGCGATAGGTAGTCGCGCCCTCGCGGGCGGCTTGCTGGCGGATTTTGCTCTCCGCATGGTCCAGGGTATCGCCGGTTGCGGTGATGGTTCTGGCATTTGCCGCCAGGGGCAGCAGACAACTCAATACGATCAGTGGAATTAACTTGTTCATCGTCATTCTGTCCTGTGAGAGAAAATCAGCGCGCGGTCTGCAGCCAGCCGGCAATGTCCTGGGTCGGCAGCTGGTGGCGGGCATTCCAGGTGTCGCCCATCGGCCACCACACGCCATCCCCCCGGGCGAAGGCGGCGCGATAGCGCAGCATGGCGTCATCCGGGTCTGTCCGCAGCTGCTCCAGCAGGGCGGGCAGGGTGTGGACGGCTTTGCTGAACGTCTGCTGCGTTACGCGCTCGACGGTATCCGCCAACTGCCGGTAAGAGGTCGTTTCGCCGGCAACAAACATCACCTCGTTGACGATCCGCGGCTGATGCAGATAAATCGCCGTGGTCAGGCGGCCAATATCCGCCGGTGAGGTGACGGTCACCTGGGTATCCCAGCTGCCAAGGGCGTGAAGGGTTCGGTTGGATAAATTCACTACATCGAAGTCTGGTTCGAAGAGAAAGCTGGTAAACATCCCGGTGGAGACAATGACCCACTCCGTGGCCCGCTGCGCGCGCAGCAGGGTCCGGACATCGTACTGCTCGTCCCAGACCGGCTGACCGCTGCCTTTGCCTACCACATCGTAATTGACGCCAAACTGCCAGGGAAAATAGCGGGGTACCCCGGCCGCCAGCACCGCGCGGGTAATTTTCAGCTGTGTCCCCGGACCGGCGACAAACCCCATGCAGTTAATCACGGTGGTGAATCCGCGAAACTGATCGGCCAGCGTCTCCATGGCGCTACCGGCGATATCGACGGCGAGGAAGGTGGCTCCGGCGTCGGCCAGCGCCTGATGGTTTGCCGACCGCAGCTGGCCGGCTTCATCCCAGGCCGCCGGCGAGACGATGACCGAGACCGTGCCCTGGCGCTCGATTACCGCAGGCACCAGCGCATCGAGAACGGCGGCGCCCAGTTGTCCCGCTCCCAGCACCAATACCTTTTCCGCATGATTAAAATTATCAGTTTTCATTTTAACTCCTTGCTCAGTTAAGCCTTGTGTTGACGGGCTACAGGTTCAGTGTAGGGGGACGGTCGACATTCGATAAGTACAGCGTTTCGGGTTAGACTGTTCGTAATAATGGGATAATGAGCGCCGGGGGGGTAACGAAATGGACAAACTGGATGCCATGCAGGTCTATGTTGCGGTCGTGGATGCCCACAGCTTCGCCCGCGCGGCGGAGGTGCTCGGGCAGCCGCGCTCCACGGTATCGCGGGTGGTGAAGGAGCTGGAAGCCTGGCTCGGGGCGCAGCTTCTCCAGCGCACCACCCGCAAGCTCAGCGTGACGGCGGAGGGTCGCCGGTATTATGAGGAGTGTAAAAGGCTGCTGGCCGAGATGGCGGCGATGGAAGCCTCCTTTCCCGGGCGCTCGGCTCAGCCCGCCGGGCGGTTCAAGGTAGGGATGCCGCAATCCCTTGCCCGCCACTGCATTCTGCCGAGGATCGGCGAGTTTTTGCAGCAGTATCCCGATCTGGAGCTGATCCTCTGCTCAAGCGACAACGTGGAAGATATTATTCAGGAGGGATTCGACTGCGTGATCCGTACCGGGCGGATCGAAGATTCCACCACCCTGGTGGCGCGTCCTCTGGCCCGCTACCGCTGGATGGTCCTCGCCTCGCCGGCCTGGCTCGCGGCCCACGGCCGGCCGCAGAGCATCGACGAACTGCACCAGCATCGGGCGGTGGGCTACCTGAATCACCGTACCGGGCGGACCATCGACTGGCTTTTCTCCCTCGATGAAGGCGACTGCGCGATCCGCATGCGGGAGACGCTGGTGGTCGACGATACCGATGCCTACATTCAGGCCGGCATTCAGGGGCTGGGCCTGATCCGCGTCGCCAGCTATCTGGCGCAACCTTATCTGCAGAGCGGGGCGCTGGTCGCCTGTCTGGAGCAGGCCGCTTCTGATCTTCCCTTGTCGCTGGTCTATCCGCAAAACCGCTATCTGCCGCCGGCGGTGCGCGCGTTTTATGACTGGAGCAGGCGTGTGCTGCAACCCCCGCACAGCGAGGCCTGATGCCGGGGCATCGGCCCGGTTATTGGCCGCGCATGGCCTGTTTTAACTTCGCCACCAGCCAGTTCAGCGCCGGATCCTGCGCCCGCCGTTTGTGCCGCAAAATGCACAGCGTAAATTCCGGATACGCTACCGGCGGAGCGTCCGCGCGCAGCGCATACTGCGCCTGCCAGCGCTGCGCCAGCCCCTGCGGGACGGTGGCGAACAGCGGCAGGGTGGTCAGCAGCAGGGGAAAGGTGGAGAAATTCTGCGTGGCAAAGCGCACGCGCCGCGCGAGCCCCTGGCTGGCGAGCTGGCGGTCAATTTCACCGTGGCCGGTTTCGCGATAGGCCACCATCACATGTTCCCAGGCGACAAAGTCGCTCACCGACAGCGGACCGCGGCAGGGGATCTGCTGCGGCGACCACAGGGTGGTGACTCCCATGGACATCACCGGCTCGCTGACGATCTCCCCACGGCTCTGTTTGTTGACAGACACCGCGACATCAATGCGCTCCTCCTCCAGCAACTGGCGAACCTGGAAGGGGTCGGCGGCTATCGACTGCAGTGAGACTCCGGGCGCCTCCTGCATCAGCCCGGGTAACAGCGGGGGCATCAGCCAGTGTTCGCTCCAGTCGCTGAGGCCGATGCGAAAAAGCTGCTGCGCGCGCGCCGGGACGAACTCTCCGGCGCCAAACATCGCCGAATGTAGGTTTTCCATCAGCGGCTGCAGGTCGGTCATCAGCGCTTGCGCCCGCGGCGTCGGCAGCATGCCTCTGGCGCTGCGGACGAACAGCGGGTCGTCAAACATCTCGCGCAGCCGTTTCAGCGCCCCGCTGATAGCCGGCTGGCCAAGATGCAGTACCTCTGCGGTGCGGGTGACGCTCCCTTCGCGGTACAGCACCATCAAGACTGTCAACAGATTCAGATCGATACGACTAAAATCATTTTCAATGATTTTGTTCATTATGATAATCAATTTGAATGTGGGTTATCCCGGCAGCATAGTGAATATCACCCCGATAAATCAACCAGCGCAATGCGCGCGGAGGGAGTGATGCAAACTTACCAGACAGGCGATAGCCTGATTTTCAAAGTGCCGGAGCGCGAAATTTCCCTGCAGCCGGCGGCGCTCTATCCAGAGGCGTTCCCGGAAGCGGAGGCGGAGGCCGTTATTCAGCCGATTGCGCTGTCAATCCACAGCTGGGTGGTGCAGACCCCCCACGATCTAATTGTTATCGATACCGCCACCGGCAATGGTCGGGAGCGCGGCGGCAATCCGCTCTATCATCAACTTAACACGCCGTATCTGGAGAATCTCCGCGCCGCGGGGGTGAACCCGGAGGACGTGACCCTGGTGCTACTGACTCACCTGCATACCGACCATGTCGGATGGAATACCGTCTGGCAGGACGATCGCTGGGTGCCGCTGTTTCCCAACGCCCGCTATCTGTGCTCGGCAAAAGAGCTGTCGCGGGTGAAAAACAGCGAACGCTACCGGGCGCTGTGGCTTGACAGCCTGCTGCCGGTGATTGAGGCCGGCCAGCTGGAGACCGTCGATGTGGCGACCCGGCCGCGGGTCGGCGGACGGATCGACTTTATTCCCACCCCCGGCCACAGTCCGGACCATGCCGCGCTGGTCCTCGCCGCCGGAGATGACTACGCCTGTTTCTCCGGCGATCTTCTGCATTCCCCGATCCAGTTTGCCCATCCGCAGTGGAATTCAGCGTTCTGCGGCGATCCCCGGCAGGCGGAAGTCTCGCGACGGGAGATGATGGCGTGGGGGGCAAGCCATCATGTTCAATGGTTCACCGGGCATTTTGCCGGGCCTTCCTGCGGCTGGCTGGAGAAGGATAAGCAAGGTGACTATCGCTGGCGAGAGGCCGGGAAACAGGCTGCAGATAAGGGGAACAGTGATGAATAATGCGCAAACCGTGTTGGTTTTTGGCGCCACCGGTCAGCAGGGCGGCTCGGTGGCGCGGGCGCTGCTGCACCGCGGCTGGCGGGTTCGGGTGCTGATCAGGGATTCTTTCTCCGCCGGGGCCGCTGCGCTGGCGGCGCGGGGAGCCGAGCTGGTCGTGGGTACCTTTGAAGACCGGGCGGCAATGCGGTCGGCGATGGCCGGGGTCGACGGCGTCTTCAGCGTCCAGCCCAGTTCGCCGGGAGGGACGGTGACCGATGAGCAGGAGGTACGCTACGGGATAACCATCGCCGATCTCGCCGTCGAGTGCGGGGTGAAGCATCTGGTGTACAGCTCCGGCAGCGCGACGGGGGAGACGCCGACCGGCGTAGCGCATTATGACACCAAAGCGGAAATTGAACGGCATATTCGCCGCCTGCCGCTGGCGGCGACCATCGTGCGGCCCGCCACCTTTATGGAGCTGCTGGTGATGCCTGGTTTTGGCCTTGATGAAGGTCGTTTTCAATTTTTTATGTTGCCGGAGGGGAGAATGCAGGTGCTGGCGGTGGAGGATATCGGCCATCTTGTCGCGGCGGTTTTTGCCGCGCCGGCGCGGTTTGCCGGCAAGACGTTCGAGATCGCCAGCGACAGCGTGACCGGCCGTCAGCTGGAGGGGTTATTCTCCGCGGCGGCGGGACGGCCGATCCCCTATTCGCGATTTTCCGACGAGGTGCTGGCCGCCAGTCCTTTTCTGCATAAGCTGACCGGGCTGGTGGACGACGGGCGGCTGGCCGGGCACGCCGACCTCGACGCCCTGCGCCAGCTGCACCCGCAGCTGCACACCTTCGCCGGCTGGCTGGCAGGCCCCGGCCGTCCCGCCTTCGAGCGGGCGCTGACCAGCGGGGCTCGCTGGGCGTTTGATCGTTAAAGGCTGGTGTTCTGGTTACCCGCCAGGCGCGCTGTCTCGTCGGTGACCGGCCGCCGCTAGCCGGCAGTCAGGATCGCGTCGGCCAGCACCGCTAAAATCCGCTCTGCGCGCGGGGCATGGGACGGTTGCTCCCGCAGCCAGGCAAGCGCGGCGATCAGATCGAACAGCTCCTCTCCGCTGAGATCTGGCCGTGCCAGCCCGGCCTGCTGCGCGCGGGTAAGCAGCGACGTACCGGCGGCGCGCAGGGCAACGCAGGCGCTGTGCAGGGCGGACTCAGGATCGTCGATGGCGCTCATCAGCGGGGCGATGATCCCGCGATGCTGATGGGTAAACGCCACGCTCTCGGCCAGCCACTCCAGCAGCGCCGCGGCAGGATCGGCGGCGAGCAGAAGCGACTCAGCCCGGGCGGTTAGCGCCGCAAAGCGGCTGCGGAGCAGGGCTTCCAGCAGGCTGTCGCGGTTGGGAAAGTGGCGGTAGAGGGTTCCCATTCCGACGCCCGCCCGGCGGGCGATATCGCGCAGCGAGGCCTCAGCGCCTTGCTCCACAAAGACGTCCTGGGCCACCTCGATCAACAGGTCATAATTTTTTCTGGCATCAGCTCTCATTGGCGTTCCTTGACAATCGGAGCACTGCTCCATATATTCGGAGCGGTGCTCCGTTAAATATAACGCATTTCCATATGAGGAGAAAGCGATGTCGACGCAGATGATGAAGGCCGTTCAACAGCACGCCTTTGGCGGGCCGGAAGTCCTGAGCTATGAGGATGCGCCCATGCCGGTCCTGCAGGCCGGTGAAGTACTGGTACAGGTGCACGCGGTGGGCGTGAACCCGCCGGACAGCTATCTGCGCGATGGCTATCAACAGCTGCCCCCGGAGTGGCGGCCCGAGGTCCGCTTTCCCTTGATCCTCGGGACCGATCTCTCCGGGGTGGTGGTGGCGCGGGCGGATGACGTCCGGGAGGTGGCGGTCGGCGACGAAGTGTATGCTATGGCGCGTTTTCCCGAAGGGGCGGCAGGGGGCAGCCGCGCTTACGCCGAGTACGTTAGCGTGCCGGTCAGCGACCTCGCTCGCAAACCCCTAACCCTGAGCCATCAGCAGGCCGCCGCGGTGCCGATGTCGCTCCTCACCGCCTGGCAGTTCATGATCGATCCCGGGCATGAGGTGGCGAATCCGCTGCAGCCGGGGCCGCATCGGCCGGTGCCGCTGGCGGGTAAACGCGTCCTGGTCAACGGTGCGGCAGGGGGAGTCGGTCATTTCGCCGTGCAGCTGGCAAAGTGGCAGGGCGCCGAGGTGATTGCCGCCGCCGCGGGCCGCCATGAAGCCTTTTTACGTCAGCTCGGCGCCGATAGCGTTATCGACTATACAACCACCGCAGTGGAGGAGACGGTGCGTGACCTGGACCTGGTCATTGATGCGCCGGGCGGGCCGGCCAGCGGCCGTTTTTTGCGTACCCTGCGACCCGGCGGCGCGCTGTACCCGATCTTTCCGCTCGGCTTTGCCGGGGCGGAAGAGGCGCGACAGCGCGGAGTGACGGTCTCCACCACCCAGGTACGCTCCAGCGGCGCGCAGCTCGCCCGGCTTGCCGACCTGCTGGACGCCGGGGTCATCCGGGTTGCAATTGACAGCGTTTTCCCCCTTGCGCAGGCGCAGATGGCGCATGAGCGAGCAGCGCAGGGGCATCTTGAGGGCAAAATCGTGCTGTCGGTGATGGACTCGTCAGCCGGGTAATCCCCGACGGCCAGGGTTGCGTTTTTGCTTCTCCCGGCGGCGGGCTAAAACAGCGCCAGCCGGGCAAGACGGTCCAGCGCGTTGCTCAGCGCCTCGTCCCCTGCGGTCAGGCTGATGCGAATAAATCCTTCCCCCCCTGCGCCAAAACCCGTGCCCGGCGCCACCAGAATATGCGCTTCCTGCAGCAGCAGACGGGCAAACTCCTGCGAACGGTAGCCGGGCGGCACGCCGAGCCAGAGGAAGAAAGTGCCTTGTGCGTCACGCGCCGGCCAGCGCAGCGCGGCTAGTCGACGCAGAACCCACTCCCGACGTTGATGATAGACCGCCGTTAGCTGCGCAATCCGTTCGGCCGGCAGGTTGAGCGCGGCGATCGCCGCATCCTGAATCGCGCCAAACACCGTGCTGTAGCTATGGGTGTGCAGCTTTTTAAACGCCCGGATAATCGAGGCGTTGCCGACCGCGAAGCCGAAGCGCCAGCCGGCCATATTAAAGGTCTTGGAAAAAGTATAGGTTTCCACTCCCCATGCTTTCGCGTCGGGCTGGGAGAAGAGGCTCAGCGGCGCATCGCTGGCCGCGCTGCCGATGGCCGCATAGGCAAAATCATGGAGGATCGGCACCTGGTGACGACGAGCAAACTGCAGCGCGCTGGCGAACAGCGCCGGCGTGGCGAGGGCGCCGGTTGGATTATGCGGATAGTTAAGCACCACCAGCCCGGCCTTGTCAGCGACTTCCCGGGGAAGATCGTTAAAATCCGGCAGGAAATGGTTCTCCGCCCTGAGCGGCAGGCCATAAAACGCCGCCTGGGACTGCAGCGCCGCCGAGCGGTAAATCGGATAGCAGGGATCGGTGGAGATGAGGTATTGCCCGGGGCTGAGCAGCGCCCGCGGGATGCCGCCTATACCGATATGCGACCCCTGAAACACGGCGACTTCGCTGTGCGGATCGAGTTCCACATCATACTGCCGGCGATAGAACCGGGCGATCGCCTCGCGGACCTGTGGTTTGCCCCAGAACGACGGGTAGCCATGGTTTTCACGACGATGAATAGCGCTCTGCAGCGAGTCGATCACTTCCGGCGGGGTGGGTTGATCCGGACTGCCGCTGGAAAGATCGATCAGCGGTAGCGCTTCGGTGTTGACCTCCGCGGCCAGTTTTTCCAGCAGGCTGAACAGATTCTCTTCCAGGGCGTCCACCAGCGGCGAAGCAGTAAAATCAGGCATAACACTCCCGGTTTAAATCACGAATAATTAACCATCTTTAAGGGATTTATAGCGGCTGGCTAAATAACAATATACGCAAAAGATTCTTGTTTTTAAGATATGTCGGTATAGCAAAAGTTAATGAGGAATTAGCAAAAGGAAATTCGGCGTTCTGGCTTACAACCCACAGTCGGCTGTGATTTAATCGTTCAATATCGCCAACCCTCCAGGAAAATACCTTATGAACAAGTCAGTTGCGCGCGGGATCGCTCTCGCCCTGTTGTCGGCCACCTCTTTTTATGCCGCCGCCGACGCTCATCTTATCCGCGTCGGCTTTAACCCCGGGCCGTATAAAGAACAATTTGAGAAAGGCGTCGCGCCCTATTTATTGAGTAAAGGGTATAAAATCGAATATAAGGATTTCAGCGACGGTATTCAGGTGAATGACGCGGTAGCCCGCGGCGATATCGAAGCGAATATTATGCAGCATCCGGTATATCTGAAAGCAATTAATGAGCGGCTGGGGATCGATAACGTGGGCATTGTGCAGGTCCCCACGCCGCCGATGGGGCTGTATGGTGGGAAACTGACCACCCTGGGGACCCCGGCGGCGGGCACCGTCGTGTCGGTACCAAACCAGCCGTCAAATGAATATCGCGCGGTACTGGTGCTGGAGAGCCTTGGCTGGGTGAAAATTAAACCAGACAGCGATCCGGCCACTTTTTCGCAGCGTAACATCGTAGATAATCCTTACAAAATTGTCCTAAAAGAGATGGATAATGCCCAGCAGGTTCGCGCTCTGCCGGACGTCGACTATGGCCTGATTCAGGGCAATTTTGCCGTCTCCAGCGGTATGTCCCTGACCTCGGCCTTAAAGCTGGAAGCAGCCACCAGCCATTTTATTAATGTCGTGACCGTCGCCGGTAAAAATCAGAAGGCGCAGTTTGCCAAAGATATTATCGATGGCTACCACTCGGCCGAGTTCAAAAAATATATTCTCAGCCATCCGCAGTATGATGGTTACCTGCTGCCTGACTATTTAAAATGAATAACGCGATGATAGAATTTCGCCACGTCAGTAAAAGCTTTTCCAGGAAAGGACATCCGGTTCTGGCCTTGCAGGATATTAATCTCAGCATTGAGCGAGGCGATATTTTTGGCATTATTGGCTACAGCGGGGCAGGAAAAAGCACCTTATTACGGCTGATTAATCGTCTGGAAACACCTGGCGAGGGCGAGGTACTGTTAAACGGCGAGCCGCTACAGGACTGCAGCGGCCAGCGCCTGCAGGCCATCAAAAAAGATATCGGCATGATCTTTCAGAATTTTAATCTGCTGAATTCGAAAACCGTTTTTCATAACATCGCCATCCCGCTTATTTTACAGTGGCGCGACAAGGCCTTTATCCAGGCGCGGGTGGCGGAACTGCTGGCGTTCGTCGATCTGAGCGACAAAATCCACAGCTACCCTAATGAGCTGTCGGGCGGACAAAAGCAGCGGGTCGGTATTGCCCGGGCGCTGGCCACCAACCCGTCGGTCCTTCTGTGCGATGAAGCCACCTCGGCGCTCGACCCCCACACTACGGTGCAGATCTTACTGCTTTTGCAGGAGATTAATCGTCGGTATGGCATCACCATCGTACTGATCACCCATGAGATGTCGGTGATCCAGAAAATCTGTCACAAGGTGGCGGTGATGCAGGCGGGCCGTATCGTTGAACAGGGGGCGGTTTTTGATCTCTTTGCTCAGCCGCAGCATCCGGTCACTGCCAGTTTCGTGCAGTCGGTGGTGCACGACCGCCTGCCGCAGCGGGTGGCGTCGTTCCTGCAGCGCGATAACGGCGCCCGGGCTTTACGCCTCGAATTTGTCGGCGCGACGGCGCAGCAGCCGATTATTAACCACCTGATCCGCGAGTATGCTGTCGAGGTGAATATCCTGTTTGCCAGCATGTCTGAAGTTCAGGGCCGGATTCTGGGATTTATGATTGTGCAGCTCCTCGGCGAGCCTGACGAAACCGAACGCGCCATCACCCATCTGGTCGATGCAGGAGTGAAAATCACCCATGTTTGATCTTATTGATACCGCCATCACCGGGGATCAGTTTCTGCTGGCGCTGCATGACACGCTGATTATGGTCGCCGTCTCGCTGGGCTTTGGCGCGCTGATCGGCGTACCGTTAGGGATTGTGCTGGTGGTTTGCCGTCCCGGCGGCATCGTGGCCAACCCGGTGGTGCATCAGGCGCTGAATCCGCTGATTAATGTGCTGCGTTCGCTGCCGTTTATCATTTTGCTGATTGTGATCCTGCCCTTTACCAGACTGCTGGTGGGCACCACTATCGGCACCGCGGGAGCCATCGTGCCGCTGATCGTCTTTGTCGCCCCCTATATTGCCCGACTAGTGGAGAGCTCGTTGCTGGAGGTGGATGAGGGGATCCTCGAGGCCGCGGACGCCATGGGCGCAACCCCGCTGCAGACTGTCTGGCACTTTATGCTGCCGGAGGCGGCGGCATCGCTGATTCTGGCCCTCACCACGGCGACCATCGGTCTGCTCGGCGCCACAGCCATGGCGGGTACAGTGGGCGGCGGGGGAATCGGGGATCTGGCTATTACCTATGGCTATCAGCGCTTCGACGCTTTCGCCACCCTCACTACCGCCCTGGTGCTGATTGTTATTGTCCAGCTTATTCAGACGCTGGGGACCCGCCTGGCTCGCCGGCTGCGTCGCGATTAATCGCTCTACCGCGCCGGGGTTGACCCGGCTAGCGTGCGCAGACCGCGGCGAAGGCGCTGGCTACCCGCGCAATATTGCCGTGGTTGAGCCCGGCCACGCAGACCCGACCGCTGGCGATCAGATAGATGCCATGCTCTTGACGCAGAACGTCTACCTGATCGGCGCTAAAGCCGGTGTAACTGAACATGCCGCGCTGGGTCAGCAGATAGGAAAAATCCCCCGCCGGCAGGGCTGCCTGCAGGGCCTTCACCAGCGCGACGCGCATGGCGCTGATGCGGGTGCGCATGGCCTCCACTTCTTCCTGCCACAGGGCATTCAGCTCGGGATCGTTGAGCACCTGCGACACCACCTGGGCGCCAAACCCCGGCGGGCTGGAGTAGTTGCGGCGCACGGTGGCTTTCAACTGGCCCAGCACGCGCCCGGCGGCATCGGCGTTGTCACAGACCACCGACAGGCCGCCGACGCGCTCGCCGTACAGCGAAAAAATCTTCGAGAACGAGTTGCTGACCAGCGCCGTCAGCCCGGCGCTGGCGATGGCGCGAATGGCATAGGCATCTTCATCCAGCCCGCGGCCAAAGCCCTGGTAGGCAATATCGAGGAACGGGATCAGCTCCCTGCCGATCAGCACCTCAATCACCCGATCCCACTGCTCGGGGGTGAGATCGGCCCCCGTCGGATTATGGCAGCAAGGATGGAGCAGCACGATGCTGCGCGGCGGGAGCTGCTGGAGGGCGGCAAGCATGGCGGGGAAATTGACCCCGCGGGTGGCCCTGTCGAACCAGGGATAGGTATGCACCTCGAAGCCCGCCCCGGCAAAGATGGCCACATGGTTCTCCCAGGTCGGATCGCTGACCCAGACCGCGGAGTCGGGGAAGTAGCGCTTGAGGAAATCTGCGCCCACCTTCAGCGCGCCGGAGCCGCCCAGCGTCTGGATGGTGGCGATGCGTCCGGCACGCAACGCCGGATGATGTTCGCCAAACAGCAGGGTCTGGACGGCGCGGCGATAGGGCGCCAGTCCCTCCATCGGCAGATAGAGGCTGGCCTTTTGCAACTGGCTCTGCAGCCGGTCAGCGGCCTGACGGACCGCCTCCAGCTGAGGAATGATGGCCTGCTCGTTATAGTACAGCCCGATGCTGAGGTTAACTTTGTCTGCCCGGGGATCCTGTTGAAAGGCTTCCATCAGCGACAGGATAGGATCGCCCGCGTAGGCGTCAACGTTCTGGAACACAGTGGTTACTCCTGAAATGACCGTTAAAGGTGAAGCCATTACACCGCATAGCGTCCGGGGCGGTGGTTCATGGCGATAATCGAATTCAAAATCACGGCGCCGAGGACAGAGACCAGCAGCATCGGCAGGCTAACCACCCACAGCGAGGCGGTGACGATGCAGGCGTCCACTACCATCTGGAATTTACCGGCGCGGATGCCGCTTTTATCCTGCAGATAGAGGGCCAGAATATTGACGCCGCCGAGACTCGCTTTATGGCGGAACAGCACCACAAAGCCGATGCCGACCATGATGTTGCCGAAGAGGGTGGCGTAATAGGGGTTCAGGCGATCGACATGGATAAAGTAGCCGTGCAGGTCGGAGAACAGCGACACCAGTCCGACCGCGCAGAAGGTTTTCAGCGTGAAGGCGGCGCCCATCCGCCGGACGGAGAGCCAGTAGAAGGGCAGATTAATGGCGAAGAAAACCACGCCGAACGGCAAGTGGGTGGCGTAGTGGATCAGAAAGGCCATGCCCGCCGTCCCGCCGGTCAGGGCGCCAGCCTGGCGAAAGAGGATAATGCCAAAGGAGATCATCAGCGTGCCGAACAGCAGCGCCAGGGCATCCTCCAGCCAGGTGTGGGTCAGTTTTTCAGGGGAAAGGACGTTATCCATAAATAAGCACTATCTTTTCGTTAACAAGGATAAGCTCTTGTTTGCAAAAATCGCACCAGAGGAGCGTGCCCTGGCGAGCGTTTGCGGAAAAAATAGCCGTGGTTTAGCCTAACCTGTTGTTCTGACAGGAAGAGAAAATTGCACGGGTCGTGCGTTTTATGGTTTCCGAATGCGTGAATTGTGCGAATTTGCCGCTTGTCGCGCATTGTCTGGCCCCGCGTCTGCACCAGCGCAGGGCACTGTGCCCCGGTTCAGCGCAGCGGGGTCGTGCCCGGCATCAGCTGGCCGTTCTCTTTCAGGCGGTTGAGCACGACGGCGGTTTTCAGATGGGCCACCCCTTTGTTTTGCGCCAGAATATGGCTGATCAAATGGCTCAGACCGGGCAGGTCCGGGACCGTTACCCGCAGCAGATAATCGGCGTCGCCGGTGGTTTTCCAGGCGTCCAGAATGGCGTCCACTTCACTGAGCATCTGATGAAAACTCTCCACGCATTGCGGGGTGTGATTCAGCAGACGCACCTCAATCAGGCCAAGCATCTCCTGCCCGGCTGCATCCGGCGCCAGACGCGCATGGTAGCCGAGGATAAGCTGTGCCTGTTCAAGGGCGATACGGCGGCGCGAACACTGGGAAGCGGACAGGCCGATAAGCTCGCTCAGCTCCTGATTGGTTAAACGGCCATTGGCCTGCAGCAGGGTAAGTATTTTCAGATCATAGTCGTCGATGTTGTACATAGTGGCCACTAGCGGAACGTAAAAGTGGCTACCAGCCTAACAGTTTTTTGCCTGGCGTGAAGCCTGAGCGGACGGCGGCAAACCGGATGCACCAAAACGGGTCAGGTTCATGCATTAATCCGCTCTTTTTCTCATGATCTGTGCGTTATCTGGCCAGTTTTCGCGTGTGATGCGCCAGGTCGGCGCCGACATGACCAGCTACCGGAACTGATTTGAAAAGAATATTTGAATATATTTCAATTAATTAATTTTTGTCTGACGCTGCAAGACGCTCCGCTGGCCTGAAAGTTGCTACCGGCGAACGTGACTTTTTACAGACAGGGGCAGGTCAGAGATGACAACGCAGCAAGAGCATCAGTTAAAACGCGGGTTAAAAAACCGCCACATCCAGTTGATCGCCCTCGGGGGGGCGGTCGGCACCGGACTGTTTTTAGGTATCGCGCAAACGATCCGTATGGCAGGCCCGTCGGTCCTGCTGGGGTACGCCATCGCCGGGGTTATCGCTTTCTTTATCATGCGTCAGCTTGGCGAAATGGTGGTAGAGGAGCCGGTGGCGGGGTCGTTCAGCCATTTCGCCAACCGCTACTGGGGGCCCTTCGCCGGGTTTATGTCCGGCTGGAATTACTGGGTGTTGTACGTGCTGGTAAGCATGGCGGAGCTGACGGCGGTGGGGATCTATATTCAGTACTGGTGGCCGGAGGTACCCACCTGGCTGTCGGCGGCGATCTTCTTCGTGGCGATCAACGCCATCAACCTGACGCACGTCAAAGTGTATGGCGAGCTGGAGTTCTGGTTCTCGATTGTCAAAGTGGCCGCCATCATCAGCATGATCGCCTTTGGCTGCTATCTGTTATTTAGCGGTCACGGCGGCCCGGCGGCGACGGTGGCCAACCTGTGGCAGGACGGGGGATTTTTCCCTAACGGCATCACGGGCTTGGTGATGGCCATGGCGGTGATCATGTTCTCCTTCGGCGGGCTTGAGCTGGTGGGGATCACCGCGGCGGAAGCCGACGAACCGCATAAAACCATTCCCAAAGCCACCAACCAGGTGATCTACCGTATTCTGCTGTTTTACGTGGGGTCGCTGGCGGTCCTGCTGTCACTCTACCCGTGGCGGAACGTCGTGGAAGGGGGAAGCCCCTTTGTGCTGATCTTTCACGCCATTGACAGCAATATTGTGGCCAACGCCCTCAATCTGGTGGTGCTCACCGCCGCGCTGTCGGTCTACAACAGCTGCGTCTACTGCAACAGCCGGATGCTGTTCGGCCTGGCTCAGCAGGGCAACGCCCCGCGTGCGCTGCTGCGGGTGAACCACCGCGGGATCCCATTGACCGCCCTGGCGGTATCCGCCGTCGCCACGGCGCTTTGCGTGGTGATTAACTATGTGATGCCCGGGAAAGCCTTTGCCCTGCTGATGGCCCTGGTGGTGGCCGCCCTGGTCATCAACTGGGCGATGATCTGCATCACTCATCTTAAGTTCCGCCGCGCCATGCAGCGGGCGGGGAAGGTAACGGCTTTCCAGAGTTTCGCCTATCCCCTGACAAACTGGCTGTGTCTGCTGTTTCTCGCCGCGATCCTCGGGGTGATGTATCTGACCCCGGACATCCGCATCTCCGTCTGCCTGATCCCGGTATGGCTGCTGATCCTTGCTGCAGGCTATCTGCTGCGCAGGAAAAGCGCGCCGGCGCCGGTGGCGGCGCTTGAGGAGCGTTAATCTGCGACGCCCTACCTGGCGGCAGGGCGATATTATTGCGCTGAAAATATATAGCGCCAATATATAGGATGGTTTATATAATTACGATAAATGATAACTAACAATATCACGCTGAATATAAATTAGAATGTGAGGAGACCGCGCGCTTTTTATTGATCTTGCGTACCGCTTTGCTACTATCCAGCCGGCATTGAGACTGTATTTAATAATGCCTGGAAATGGAATAGTAAAAACCATAATGGAGTAGGGTATGAAGCATGTGCACAAGCTGGCCTGGATAGGCCTGTTCGTCAATATTATTATCTGTTTTGTCGCGCGAAATTTATTACTTGATGAAGGACAGCTGAACTTCCATAGTCGGGCGGACGGCGTATGGTCCTGGCTGGTGCTGGCCCTGTTTATCGCCGTGGTGGTTCAGACGCTCAGCATTATGCTGTCTGGCCGCTATCCTAATCTGGCCATTGTGCTGGCGTTTGTTGGCGGTATCGTGATGGTGCCCGCCAGCGTGATCTTTCTGGTGGGTAGTCTGTTCAGCTTGCAAACGCGGATTAACGCCGGATTTACGCCCTGGCGATCAACCACGGCAGTGGGCGAGGCTGATAACCAGCAGCTATTAACCTTTAATGCCTCAGGCTTTTATCCCCAAGGGGCGCTGGCGCTCATCGCCGGGATCATTATTTTAATGATTGGCATGGGGATAGGCGGAGTATTTATTGCCGCCGGTATTGTTGCGCTGTGCAATGGCTATCGTCTGCAAAATCGGGTGGTGATTGGCGTGAGCGGCGAGTCGATGATATTTACGCCGGGGCTCTATGCCGATACCTACGTTATTCCCTTGCGGGATGTTGCCGTAGTTGAACGCAGCAATAATGATGCGAAAGTCCGGCTGCTGATCCGTTCCAGCGGCAGAAGCTTCACGTTGCGTAAAAAACTGCTCGCCGGCGATAAGGTTAATGACGCCTTCGCCGCCATTCTGGCAAAACTGACTACCGTTTAATGCTGGCAGAATAGAGAAGCCGCCAGGCGGCGCGAGGCGTCCTGGCGGTGAAAGGTGGGGTTAGCCTGCGCGGCTACCGCACCAGCTTGTCTCTTACGAACAGCACTGCCTGTTAATCCACGTTAGTAAAATAATCGCGCGCGGCGGTCTCGACGCGTTTCGCATCCAGCCCGGTCTTCTCAGTGATCTGTTCGATAAACGATTTAAATTTTTCGCTCATCACGTTACCCCCTTCCCAGTGGGCGACGTAAAATTTGCACTGATAGCGATAAAAATGGAGAGTGGTATCTCCTAACGTGTAATACATGCGCTTCTCCTGTCCGGTAGTACGGTTGCCGCGTCCACAGCGTCAGCAACCTCTTTCTCATTACGATCGATCTGCATTCTATCCTCCTCCCAATTGGCTGAAATTTCCAGCGGTGCTTTGCACCATGGAGCAGGATAAAGCAATGTTAATCTGCGGATAGATAGTGATTTTTTCTAAGGTGGCGCAAAAGTAGCGGTTACCTGCGGGCCGCGCAGGTAACCGGAGAACAGGGCGGATTAGCGCAGCGTGTTGCGCTCGTCGTCGGACAGGTCCAGGGTCTGCACCATACCACTTTCAGCAGAGCGCACCGCCGCTTCCAGAACGGCCATCACCGCCAGCGCTTCCACCGGCGGCACCGGATTGGCGATCTGGCCCTTCAGCGCATCGCGGATCAGCATATAGTACTGGCGCTGATCGCCCTGCGGGGTAGCCTGCGCGTGGGCCTGCAGCGAGGCATCATAGATAACCAGCGGGTCGTCATCCTGGCCCCAGCCGGCGCTGCCCGGTACCACGCCCGCCAGCAGCTGGCTCTCCTGTTGGTCGGCCCGCGCTTTGATAACGCTACCTTTATCGCCGTGCACGGTGAAGCGCGACGAGCCGCCCGCGACCAGCATGCTGCAGTGCAGGATCACTTTATGCGCCGGGTAGTTTAATACCACATGCGCCCAGTCGTTGATCTCCGCGCCGTCGCGCAGGGTGGCTATGTTACCTTGCACCGACTGCGGCAAACCAAATAGCTGCAGCGCCTGGTCGATAAGGTGCGGCCCCAGGTCGAACCACAAGCCGCTGCCCGGGACGTTCTGCTCGCGCCAGCGGACGCGGACTTCCGGGCGGAAGCGGTCGAAATGCGACTCGAAGTGTTTCACCGCGCCGAGGGTGCCTTGCTCAATCACCTGACGGATCCCGAGATAGTCGCTGTCCCAGCGGCGGTTATGGAAGACGGAGAGCAGACGCTGTTTCTCCTCCGCCAGGGCGATCAGCTCCCGGGCCTCCTGCATATCGAGGGTAAAGGGCTTATCCACCACCACATGTTTGCCGGCGTTCAGCGCCAGGCGGGCCAGCGGGGCGTGCGTGGCGTTAGGGGAGGCGATGACCACCAGGTCAACGTCCGGATGCTGGACCGCTGCTTCCGGGGAGTCGATCACCGTGACGTCCGGCAGGTCGCGTTTGACCTTCTCTTCATCGCGGGAAGCGACGAACGCCAGGTTCAGCCCCGGCACCGAACGGATAAGCGGCGCGTGGAAGGTCTTACCGACGAATCCGTAGCCAATCAGGGCGATATTTATCGTGTTGTTACTCATCAGGTTCTCCACGTTGTTAAGCGTCAGCAATATGTACAGAGAGGGCGGGGTCATCCCCCAGCTCAGCCCAGGGACGATCAAGAAAAAGATGGTGAATGTCGCTGAGTCCGGCCACCCGCCACGGTTCGCAGCGGTTGAGTTTGGTATGGTCCGCCACCAGCCAGTGCTCGGCGCTGGCGGCCAGCATGGCGCGTTTAACGTCGGCATCAGCTTCCTGGCTGGCGCTCAGCCCCAGCCCGGCATGGAGCGCGCAGGCGCCGAGAATGGCGATATCGGCTTGGTAGCGGGTGACCAGCGACAGGGTGGCGCTGCCGGCGAACAGCCGTTGTTTACTATCCCACTGGCCGCCAAGCAGGATCAGCTGGATATCGGCACGGTCGCTGAACAGCTGAGCGATATCCAGAGAAGCCGTGATCACGGTCAACGGCCCTTTCAGCTGGGCTGCCACCGCCAACAGCGTGCTTCCGGCGTCGAGAAACAGCGTCGAGCCAGAGGGAATGCGCGCGGCGACCTGCTGACCCAGGCGCTGCTTGGTCTGGGTGAGAAGAGCGTTTCTGCCCTGGCGCGTCATGGCCGGGACGTTAAGGGCGATGGCCCCGCCGTGGCTTTTCTGCAGCACGCCCTGTTGTTCCAGGTCGCTCAGATCGCGGCGAATGGTATCGGCCGACACCTGCAGCTCTGCAACCAGTTCGCTGATGCTCAGCTGACCGGTTTCGCTAAGCCTGTCGAGAATATGTTTTTGCCTGGCGAGCTTATGCATGGCCATTGACTCCGCAAATTAACGCAATAAACAGCATAATACAGCAAGAAGTTGCAAAATAAACGGCAAAACGTCGCTCTGTATGTGTTGAATCGTGAAGAACTTGATTTCACTAAGTTTTAACGTTAAATGAGGGGAGCGCCGCGACCGGGGCGAAAGCGCTTTTCAATGAAGCGACTAGGCCTGTATTTCCGGGTCATTAAAAGCAAGAATGCGCGCTTTCGCGTACCTTATAGAGAAGGCGCGTAATTTAGCAGATATGGATTAACGGAGGTTGAGTGGACGCGATTAAAGGCTCGGAGTTGCAGATACCGGACGCGATCTTCGCGTGGGTGCTCGACGGGCAGGGGGGCGTTAAGCCGCTCGCCGATGACGATATTATCGACAAAGACAAGCCTTGCTGGCTGCATCTCAACTATACCCATAGCGACAGCGCCGACTGGCTGGCGGCCACCCCGTTGCTGCCCAATAACGTACGCGATGCCCTGGCGGGGGAGAGCACCCGGCCGCGGGTGACGCGGATCGGTGACGGGGCGCTGATCACCCTGCGCTGTATCAACGGCAGTACTGATGAGCGGCCCGACCAGCTGGTGGCGATGCGCCTGTATATGGATGAGCGGCTGATCGTCTCCACTCGTCAGCGCAAAGTGCTGGCGCTGGACGATGTGCTGGGCGACCTGAAGGAAGGTAATGGCCCGACGGACGGCGGCAGCTGGCTGGTGGAGGTCTGCGATGCGTTGACCGATCATGCCAGCGAGTTTATCGAACAACTGCACGATCGCATTATCGACCTGGAAGACGACCTGCTCGATCAGCAGGTGCCGCCGCGCGGATTTCTCGCGCTGCTGCGTAAGCAGCTGATTGTGATGCGCCGCTATATGGCGCCGCAGCGCGACGTTTATGCCCGGCTGGCCAGCGAGCGGCTGCCGTGGATGAGTGACGATCAGCGGCGGCGAATGCAGGATATCGCTGAGCGGCTGGGGCGCGGTCTGGATGAGATCGACAGCTGTATCGCGCGGACGGCGATCATGAGCGACGAGATCGCCCAGATTATGCAGGAGTCGCTGGCGCGGCGGACCTATACCATGTCATTGATGGCGATGGTGTTTCTACCCAGCACCTTTTTAACCGGCCTGTTCGGCGTCAACCTCGGCGGGATCCCTGGCAACAGCTGGCATCTGGGGTTTAGCCTTTTCTGCTTGATGTTAGTCGTTGTCATCGGTGGTGTTGCGTGGTGGTTACATCGCAGTAAATGGCTGTAAAGAATCGCCTTTTAGCGGCTGTAGTGCCGGGAAAACCCGGCAATGTTTGAGCGAAATCAATAAACCATCTACCCATTCAGGGCAATATCTCTCTCGCAGGTGAATGCAACGTCAAGCGATGGGCGTTGCGCTCCATATTGTCTTACTTCCTTTTTTGAATTACTGCATAGCACAATTGATTCGTACGACGCCGGCTTTGTTGAGTCGGCTTTTTTTTTGCGCTCTCCGGACCAGCTTCTACCCTTACTAAGACACCCGACGGTTTCTGGCCGTTGACGCCTGCGGGTACGCCCGTATCACTCTCCGGGAGGCCTCTATGTATTACGCTTCAGAGCTGACAGCCCAGTCTATCCCTATCTCGCCCGAGCCGAACGATCCGGCTCCTTTACCCGACCCACGACCGCGTCCGCAGCCCCAGCCCGATCCGCCGCCTGACGAAGAGCCGATTAAATTGTCGCATCAGGCGCGGAGATCTGCGAGGATACGCGCCTGCAGATTGTCTGCCTTTTAATACGAGAATACATTGTGACCGCTTTTTCTACCCTGACTGTTTTACCTGCCGCCCAATTAGCCAACCTTAACGAGCTGGGTTATCTGTCGATGACCTCGGTTCAGGCCGCCGCCCTGCCGGCGATCCTCGCGGGGAAAGATGTGCGCGTGCAGGCAAAAACCGGCAGCGGAAAAACGGCCGCATTTGGGCTGGGTCTGCTGCAGCATATCGATCCGGCGCGCTTCGAGACCCAGTCGCTGGTGTTGTGCCCGACCCGCGAGCTGGCCGATCAGGTCGCCGGCGAGCTGCGCCGCCTGGCGCGCTGCCTGCCGAACATCAAGATTCTGATGCTCTGCGGCGGGCAGCCCTTTGGCGCCCAGCGAGATTCCCTGCAGCATGCCCCGCATATTATCGTCGCCACCCCGGGCCGTCTGCTCGATCATCTGCAGAAGGGAACGGTCTCCCTTGACGCGCTGCAGACCCTGGTGATGGACGAAGCGGACCGCATGCTCGATATGGGCTTTAGCGATGCCATTGATGAGGTGATCCGCTTCGCACCGGCTGACCGGCAGACGCTGCTGTTTTCTGCTACCTGGCCGGCGGCAATCGCGGCGATCAGCGGCCGGGTGCAGCGCAATCCGCAGACAATTGAGATCGACACTGTCGATGCGCTCCCGGCGATTGAGCAGCAGTTCTTTGAAGTTTCCCGCCACGGTAAGATTGCCCTGCTGCAGCGCCTGCTCAGCCAGCATCAGCCCGCATCCTGCGTGGTGTTCTGCAATACCAAACGCGATTGCCAGGCGGTCTGCGATGCGCTCAACGCCGCCGGGCAGAGCGCCTTGTCGCTGCATGGTGACCTTGAGCAGCGCGATCGCGATCAGACGCTGGTGCGCTTCGCTAACGGCAGCGTCCGGGTTCTGGTGGCGACCGACGTCGCTGCCCGCGGTCTGGACATCAAATCCCTGGCGCTGGTGGTGAATTTCGAGCTGGCCTGGGATCCGGAGGTGCATGTTCACCGCATCGGCCGTACCGCCCGCGCCGGTGAACAAGGGCTGGCCATCAGCTTCTGTGCGCCGGAAGAGGCGCAGCGCGCCACTATTCTGGCCGACATGCTGCAGCTTTCCCTGAACTGGCTGCCGGCGCCGACGGGCAACACCATCGCGCCGCTGACGGCGGAGATGGCGACGCTGTGTATCGACGGCGGGAAAAAGGCGAAAATGCGCCCGGGAGATGTGCTGGGAGCCCTGACCGGGGATATGGGCTTTGATGGTGCCGATATCGGCAAAATTACCGTCCACCCGGCCCACGTCTATGTGGCGATCCGCCAGAATATGGCGCAGAAGGCGTATAAGCAGTTACAAAATGGCAAGATCAAAGGTAAATCCTGCCGCGTACGACTGCTGAAGTAAGGGCAGGAGAGTGCGTCTCAGGCGGCTGCCTGAGACGCGTGAGGGTTATTTCACTTCCACTACGTTCAGACGCAGCTCATCGAGACGGGCGTCTTCTTCTTCCGGCTGCCAGCCGGCGGGCTGCAGGGGAATATCTTCCCGATCAAACGCCAGATCGCCACCATCCACCACCTCTGAGCCGTGGGTGATACCTTTAAAATCAAACAGATTGACGTCGCTCAGGTGCGAAGGCACCACGTTCTGCATCGCGCTGAACATGGTTTCAATGCGCCCAGGATAACGCTTATCCCAGTCGCGGAGCATATCGGCGATCACCTGGCGCTGCAGGTTTGGCTGCGAACCGCACAGGTTGCACGGAATAATCGGGAAGCCTTTGGCCTGGGAGAAGCGCTCGATGTCCTTTTCGCGGCAGTAGGCCAGCGGGCGGATGACGATGTGTTTGCCGTCGTCGCTCATCAGCTTCGGCGGCATCCCTTTCATTTTGCCGCCGTAGAACATATTCAAAAACAGCGTCTGCAGGATATCGTCGCGATGATGGCCGAGGGCGATCTTGGTCGCCCCGAGCTCGGTGGCGGTACGATAGAGGATGCCGCGACGCAGGCGAGAGCACAGCGAGCAGGTGGTTTTTCCTTCCGGGATCTTCTCTTTGACGATGCCGTAGGTGTTCTCTTCGACAATCTTGTATTCAACCCCCAGCTGCTCCAGATACGCCGGCAGAATATGCTCCGGGAACCCTGGCTGCTTCTGATCGAGGTTCACCGCCACCAGCGAGAAGGAGATGGGCGCGCTTTTCTGCAGATTGCGCAGGATCTCCAGCATGGTATAGCTGTCCTTGCCGCCTGAAAGACAAACCATAATGCGGTCGCCCTCTTCAATCATATTGAAGTCGGCAATCGCCTCACCGACGTTGCGGCGCAGACGTTTCTGCAGCTTATCGACGTTGTACTTTTCTTTTTTACTGATTTCTTGGTTTTGCAGCATGTAATAGTGGCTCAATTCATAGTGTGGCATCAGAAGAGCACGCATTCTGCCAGCCGCTGAACAACGTGGCGCTGGCGCGTAGCAATTATTGAGGTTTGACAGGCAACCGTGGCGTGTATGGTACGGATTCAGGGGCGGAATGTCAGCATCTTTCCGGCACTTTCGGCAGCGAGCAGCCAGGCGGGGGCGGCTGATGCGGAAATAAAAAGCCCGCCGGGCGGCGGGCTGCGGCGTTAGCGGACCACCAGTACCGAGCACTCGGCGTGACGAACCACCGCGGCGGCGTTGGAGCCCAGCAGATAAGTTGTGATATCCGGCCGGTGCGAAGCGATGATCACCAGGTCGGCTGGCAGCGACTTGGCCAGCGCAAGGATTTTATCTTTTGGCGATCCTTCCGCGACGTGAAAATGCATCCGGTCTTCCGGGATGGAGAACTGCTTCGCGATCTCTTTCAATTGCGTTTCAGAACCCTCACGCAGCTCATCCATGCCGGGAAGCTCAGCGGTATAGGCCATTCCCAGTGAGGCATAATAGGGCAGAGAAGGGATCACGGTGAGGAAATGCACCTCGGCGTCGTCAATCCGCGCTTCCGATTCAACGTGACTGATAATGCGTTCAGTAAATTCTTTATCAGAGATATCGATAGGGACAAGAATCATTCTGCTCATAAAACCTCCTGTTTAAGTATCCCTTCATATTGTAAGGTATTAGGGCACGTTTTGTATCATGACCGCAGTCACACTTTGACATTAACGTAGCTTGCGTTCGGGAAATTTTCCTTTGATCACCCCATCATAATACCGGCCTTTTGACACCACCTGTAAAAAATCATGAAAAATACGCGGTGGGACCCCGGTATATTGTAATGGCGGCTGGTGATAGAAATAGATTTCCAGTGTGGCGGAGGCGTCATCGTAGGCGACGGAGATAATTCGGGAAGATTTTACCGGATGGTGGTGCATGATGGACGTCCTCGGGCAAGCACTGACTGGCCATGACTATATCATTAAACGGACGGCTATTTTAGTCCGCGAGATATAGCGTTTTGTTTTATCTGCAGCGAGGCGGGTGGGGGAAAGCCCGCCGGAACCGGCGGGCAGGCGCATCAGAACTGGTAAACCAGGCCCAGGGCGACGATGTTATCGGTAGAGATACCGTTGTCTTCGTAGAATTTGTCGTTACCATCCAGCAGGTTGATTTTGTAATCAACATAGGTGGACATATTACGGTTGAAGTAATAGGTCGCGCCAACGTCCATATATTTGACCAGATCTTTATCGGCATAGCGGCCGTTATTGTACAGATCTTTGCCTTTGGACTGCAGGTAGGAGATGGCCGGACGCAGGCCGAAGTCGAACTGATACTGCGCGGTGACTTCGAAGTTTTGCGTTTTATTGGCCACGCCGTCATTGCCGTACGGGGTCATATTGCGGGTTTCAGAGTACATGGTCGCCAGGTAGATATCGTTGGCGTCGTACTTCAGGCCGGCGGTCCAGGCTTCCGCTTTATCGCCGCGCGCGTTGGTCTGGGTCATCTGATCGTTAGTACGGTCAGACGAGGTGTAAGCTGCCGCCGCGCTGATGCCCATGCCGAAGTCGTAGGAAGTGGAGAGGCCGAAACCATCGCCATTGTCGAAGCGAACATCGCTGTCGCTGCTGCGGTTATTGGTGCCGACGTTGATATCCTGCGCGTTCTGGCCTTCGTTTTTACCCTGATACTGCAGGGCGAAGTTCAGACCCTCCACCAGACCGAAGAAATCGCTGTTGCGGTAGGTTGCGACGCCGTTGGCGCGGCCTGCCATAAAGTTATCCGCATAGGTGTAGGAGTCGCCGCCGAACTCCGGCAGCATATCGGTCCAGCCTTCAACGTCGTACAGCACGCCGTAGTTACGACCGTAGTCGAAGGAGCCGTAATCGCCCACTTTGATACCGGCGAATGCCAGACGGGTCCACGCCTGATCGCTGGAGGTCTCGGTGTTGTTGGCCTGAACGTTATATTCCCACTGGCCATAGCCGGTAAGCATATCGTTGATCTGGGTTTCGCCTTTAAAGCCAAAACGTAAATAAGTTTGATCGCCGTCTTTTTTCGAGTCGCTGGAGAAATAATGCAGACCATCTACCTTGCCATAGAGATCTAATTTATTCCCGTCTTTATTATAAATTTCCGCCGCATGCGCGGCACCGGCGGCTAATAAAGCCGGAATAACGAGGGCCAGTACTTTTCTTTTCATGAAGAAATTCCTTTAACTGTTTTTATGTTTTAACTTCCGGGTGGGAAGTGAACTCATGCTAAAGGAGCGGTCTGAGATCCGGTAAGACTCAATTGTTACGATATAAGTAAAATCTAAAATAAGTAATACCAATGAAATGGTGATAATTATGCTGAATGCATTTATAGATAATATACAAAATAAAAATTATACATGCCCGGGCTAATCACGTATTATTTGCGCGTTATATGCCTTTATTGTCATGCCAATAATTTATTGTTGCCGTCTCATTCTGCGGAATGATGTTGTTTATCGGTAAAACGACAAGCCCGAACGTTGTGTTCGGGCTTTTTTTATGGACAAAGGTGACGGGGCGGTTAACCTTCGCTTGGCGATTTCTCCGCTTTGCCAGCCAGCTGGGCGAGGAAGTCATAGCGCTTCTGCAGATCGGCGGCGGCGTCTTTCCATAGCTGCTCCGCCACTTCAGGCTGCTGGGCGTTCAGGCGGCGGAAACGTTGCTCATTAAGCAGCGTCTCGGCCAGCGCGTCTGATGGCGGACGGGAATCTAGCGCCAGCGGGATCTTGCCTTCATCTGCCCGACGCGGGTCGAAGCGGTAGAGCGGCCAGAAGCCGGTGGCGGTCAGCTGACGCATCTGGTCGTGGCTGAGCGCCAGATCGTAGCCATGCTCTTCGCAAGGGCTATAGGCGATGATCAGCGATGGCCCCGGATAGGCTTCCGCTTCCTGAATCGCTTTCACCGTCTGGTTCAGCTGCGCGCCCAGCGAAATTTGCGCCACATAAACATGACCGTACATCATCATGCTGACGCCCAGATCTTTACGCGCCTTGCGTTTGCCATGCTCGCCAAACTTAGTCACTGCTCCCAGCGGGGTGGCTTTTGACGCCTGCCCGCCGGTGTTGGAGTAACACTGGGTGTCCAGCACCAGAATATTGACGTTTTCCGTCAGGCTCAGTACATGGTCCAGGCCGCCGAAGCCGATATCGTAAGCCCAGCCGTCGCCGCCGATCAGCCAGACGGATTTCTCCACCAGTGCGTCGGCATCGGTCAGCAGCTCTTCAGCTCCCGCCACGCCGGCCAGCGCCTGACGCAGGGCTGCCACCTGTTCGCGGCGAACTTCCGGCGTCGCCTCGGCGTGCAGCGCCGCGTTCAGCTCTGCCGGCAGTTTGTCGGCGAATTCGCTCAGCAGGCGCATCACGCGCTGGCGATGCTGGTCGACGGTCAAGCGGAAGCCGAGCCCGAATTCGGCGTTATCCTCAAACAGCGAGTTGGCCCACGCCGGGCCGCGGCCGTTGGCGTCGGTAGTGTACGGTGTCGAGGGCAGGTTGCCGCCGTAAATGGAGGAGCAGCCGGTGGCGTTGGCAATCAGCATTCGGTCGCCGTACAGCTGGGTCAGCAGTTTGATATACGGCGTTTCGCCACAGCCCGAGCAGGCGCCGGAGTATTCAAACAGCGGGCTGATCAGCTGCGAGGTGCGAATATCAATGCGCTCCAGTTTGCTGCGGTCGATTTCCGGCAGGTTGAGGAAGTACTCGTAATTGACCTTCTCCTCTTCCACATGCTCCAGGCGGGACATCATATTGATGGCCTTGATCTCCGGGTTCTGGCGGTCTTTTGCCGGGCACACTTCGACGCACAGGTTGCAGCCGGTGCAGTCTTCCGGGGCGACCTGCAGAACGTATTTCTGTCCGCGCATATCGCGGGATTTTACGTCCAGCGAGTGCAGACTGGCAGGGGCGTTCTCCATCTCTTCCGGGGCGACCACTTTGGCGCGGATCGCCGAGTGCGGGCAGGCGGCGACGCAGTGGTTGCACTGAGTACACAGCGCTTCCTTCCAGATGGGGATCTCTTCGGCGATGTTGCGTTTCTCCCAGCGGGTGGTGCCCATGGGCCAGGTGCCGTCCGGCGGCAGAGCGGAGACCGGCAGCGCATCGCCGAGGCCGGCCAGCATCGCGGCGGTGACCGTTTTGACGAAATCCGGCGCGGCGTCGGAGACCACCGGCGGGCGGTTCGGACTGCTGGCGTTCACCGGCTGGAGCGGTACTTCCGCCAATGATTCACGGGCCAGGGCCAGCGCCTGCCAGTTGCGCTCCACCAGCTCCTGACCTTTGCTGCTGTAGCTTTTGGCGATGGCTGCCTGCAGTTCCGCCAGCGCGCTATCACCCGGCAGGATCTGGGTTAAATGGAAAAAGGCCATCTGCATCACGGTATTAATGCGCGCCCCGAGGCTGCATTCGCGGGCGATCTTTGCCGCGTTGACCACGTAAAAACGCGCTTTTTTCTGATTCAGGGTGGCCTGGACTTCCTGGGGCAGGCGGGACCAGACCTCATCGGCGCTGTACGGCGTGTTGAGCAGGAAAATGCCGCCGGGCTTCAGCCGCTCGGCCATCTGGTATTTATCGATAAACTGCAGCTGGTGGCAGCCGACGAAATCAGCCTGCGAAATCAGATACGATGAACGAATCGGTTTTTCGCTGACCCGCAGATGCGAGACGGTGAGGCCGCCCGCTTTCTTCGAGTCATAGACAAAATAGCCCTGGGAGAACCATGGGGTCGAGTTGCCGATGATTTTGATGTTGTTTTTGGTAGCTGACACGCTGCCGTCGCTGCCGAGGCCGTAGAACAGGGCCTCGAGCTTGGCCTCTGCCGGCAGGGTATTTTCGCCCAGCGGCAGCGACAGGTTGGTCACGTCATCATAGATCCCGACGGTAAAGCGCGGCTTCGGCTGGGCGGCCTGCAATTCACTGAATATCGCCAGCACGCATTCCGGACCAAACTCCTTGGAGGAGAGACCGTAGCGGCCGCCGATAGTGCGCGGTAGCGTCTCGCGCTCGCCGCGGTTAAAGGCTTCCGCCAGGGCGGTCATCACGTCGAGGTAAAGCGGTTCGGCAAGCGCGCCGGGTTCTTTGGTGCGATCCAGTACGGCAACCGCGCGGGCGCTTTCCGGCAGCGCCGCCAGCAGGTGGGCGGCGGAGAACGGGCGATAGAGGCGGACTTTTAGCACGCCGACTTTCTCGCCGCGACTCAGCAACTCATCGACCACCTCTTCGCAGGTGCCGATGGCCGAGCCCATAATGACGATCACGCGCTCTGCCTGCGGGTGGCCGTAAAACTCAAACGGTTTGTACTGACGGCCGGTGGCGGCAGCGAAATCGTCCATCGCTTTCTCGACATGGTCATACACCGCGTCGTACCACGGATTGGTGGCCTCCCGGGACTGGAAGTAAGTGTCGGGGTTGGCCGAGGTTCCGCGGATCACCGGGTGTTCCGGATTGAGCGCGCGCTGGCGATGCTCAGCGATCTTATCCTGCGGCAGCAGGGCGCGAATAGTGTCATCCGCCAGCGGGGCGATTTTGTTGATTTCGTGCGAAGTACGGAAACCATCAAAGAAATGAATAAACGGCACCCGGCTTTGCAGGGTGGCGATATGCGAGATTAGCGCGAAATCCTGCGCTTCCTGAACGCTGCTAGCGCACAGCATGGCGCACCCGGTCTGGCGGACGGCCATGACATCGGAATGGTCGCCGAAGATCGACAACGCATGGGTAGCGACAGTGCGGGCGGCGACGTGCAGCACAAACGGCATCAGCTGGCCGGCCAGTTTGTACAGCGTAGGGATCATCAGCAGCAGGCCCTGCGATGAGGTAAAGGAGGTGGAGAGGGCGCCGGTCTGCAGCGCGCCATGTACGGCGCCAATGGCGCCCGCCTCCGACTGCATTTCGACCACGCGGGGAACATCGCCCCAGACGTTTTTCAGCCCATTGCCGGCCCAGGCGTCAGCCTGTTCCGCCATCGTTGAACTGGGCGTGATCGGGTAGATGGCGATAACTTCACTGGTGCGAAACGCGACGGAAGCGACCGCGCCATTACCATCAATCGTAATCATATGAAGACACCCTTACATTGCGCAAAAGAATGGACGCGTGAAACCGCGACGCGCCCTGTAATTATATAAGGGGTAGTTTAGCAAACCGCTGACCCCGCCATTTTTGCATTTGTGTCCTCAATGCGCCGGGTACCCGTGACCAGATCAATATTTTGCGTGGTTCGCGGAGAAAATGGCTGCCTGCCGGGAGAGGAACCACCTGCGCCGGGCGACATGGCCGAGGCAGATCAAGCTTTAGGCGAAAATTTGCTAGAAAATGTTAATGAGGCGCATAAATACGTACTTCCCCTCTCGACGCCGCCCGCCACGCTGCCTATTATTCTGGGGTTTGCTTTTTTAAGACGTTTCCGAGGGGAGAGAGAATGCGAGCTGCGATGTTAGTAGGATGTGCGGCGCTGTTGCTGTCCGCGTGCAGTAGTGAACCCGTTCAGCAGGCCACGGCGGCGCACGTCACGCCGGGAATGCGGGCGGCGATGAGCGACGCCGGTCAGGCCAACTGCGCCATGATAGGCGGCTCGTTATCGGTGGCTCGTCAGCTCGATGGTTCGGCGATTGGCATGTGCGCGCTGCCGAACGGCAAACGCTGCAGCGAGCAGGCGCTGGCGGGCGGCAGCTGCGGCTACTAACAGCGGCCCCGTCGCGGGGCAGCGTCAGCGGCACCTCAACGCCGGCTAGTGCATCAGGTCGGCGAGCTTATAGACCAGCGTCTGGTCGGCGGTCGCCAGCGTCAACTGGTTTTCCGTCAGATCGACCTGCGCACCCTCGCGCAGCATCTTGCCGATCGTCGCATCCAGGGTATTGAGCTGGGCGTCGTGGCACAGCATCCGGGTCATCGCCAGCGATTTGACCTTCAGCTCGCCGTCCGACACTTTACCTTCCCCGCTAAAGCCGTTGCACATATTGCCGGATACATACATCTTGCCCGTAATAGCCATCTTCTCACCGAAGCTGAGCTCCAGCGGCCGGTCGCTGGCGTTGACCGCCTGGCCGTTGACGCTGGTCAGCACGAAACGATGATGCTGCAGCTGTTCCGCACCGGTGGACACCTTACTGTTATAGACACAGCCGGACAGCAGCATACCTGCCGCCAGAAGCGCCGCAAATTTGTTCATTTTCACTCCAAGACATTCACATAACTAATAAAACCAAGCCAGTGTAACGGTATCGCAGCAGGGATCTGTGGGGATTATCTGAATGTGCTCCCCCCGGGAGAGGAGCACAAAAGGGAAAGGCATTAGACGATGGCGTTCGGACAGGTTTCGCCGTTGGCGACCTGCTGCAGGTTACCCAGAGTGGTCTCCGAAATGCTGATCAGCGCCTCGGCGGTGAGGAACGCCTGGTGGCCGGTAAACAGCACGTTATGGCAGGCGGAGAGGCGGCGGAAGACATCGTCCTGGATCACGTCGTTGGATTTGTCTTCAAAGAACAGTTCGCGTTCGTTCTCATAAACGTCCAGCCCCAGCGCGCCAATTTTCTGGTGCTTCAGGGCGTCGATGGCCGCCTGAGAGTCGATCAGGGCGCCGCGGCTGGTGTTGATCACCATCACCCCGTCTTTCATCTGATCGAAGGCTTCGCGATTGAGCAGGTGGTAGTTTTCGTCGGTCAGCGGACAGTGCAGGGAGATCACGTCCGATTCCTTGTACAGCGTGGCGAGGTCAACATATTCCACCCCCAGCTCCAGCGCGGCGGCGCTTGGGTACGGGTCGAACGCCAGCAGGCGCATGCCGAAGCCTTTAAGGATCCGCAACATCGCTACGCCAATTTTCCCGGTGCCGATCACCCCGGCGGTTTTGCCGTACATGGTGAAGCCGGTGAGGCCTTCGAGGGAGAAATTGGCATCGCGGGTACGCTGGTAAGCGCGGTGGATGCGGCGGTTGAGCGACATCATCATACCGATCGCATGCTCAGCGACCGCTTCCGGAGAGTAAGCTGGAACGCGCACGACGCGCAGGCCAAGCTCCTTTGCCGCCTCAAGGTCGACGTTGTTAAACCCGGCGCAGCGCAGGGCGATATATTTCACCCCGTGGGCCTTCAGCTCTTCCAGCACCGGGCGGCTGCCGTCGTCATTGACGAAGATACATACCGCTTCGCAACCGTTGGCGGTTTTGGCAGTCTTCGCTGTCAGCAGGAAATCGAAAAATTCCAGTTCAAAGCCGTATGCATCATTAACGTGCTGCAGGTACTTTTTATCGTACTGCTTCGTACTATAAACCGCGATTTTCATAAGACTTTTCTCCAGTGATTATACCGTCACGGTAGCATATTTAAAATAATCGTACAATTATTAAAAAATAGTTTAATGAGAGGGTGCTAATCCTAATTCTAGAGCATATCGCGGACTTGCGGAATCTCTTTGAAAGACAAAGTTTTTTCACCACAAACTGAGGCTGAAAGCGCCGGGGGCGAGCAGCAGAAGCGGCCACAGCAGACCGGAGCTGACGTTAGCCAGCTGAAACGACCACAGCGGCAGACTGCTGGCGCCGCTAACGAAGGGCAGCGTAGCCCTCAGGGGAGAGAGAAAGCGGCTGAAAAAGATAGCCCACGGGCCATAGCGCTGAAAGAAGAGGCGGCTGCGGGCCAGACGCTCGGCGGTCAGCCAGCGTAGATGGGTGAGGCGATGACGGTAGCGAATGCCCAGCCGCCACGATAGCCAGAATCCGCCGATGGCGCCGAGGCTGGCGCTGGACCACATTAACAGGAAATGTCCGAGGCTGGCGGAAGCGAATGTTCCCAGCAGCAGCAGGCCGGAGGTGCCGGGGATTGCCAGCGAGACCAATGCGCAGGATTTAGTGAAGGTAAGCAGAAAAACAATCAGCAATACCCATGGATAGTGGTCCTGTGCGCTCTCTATGAGCGAGATAATTAACGACACCGCCTCTCCCGCAAGCTATTCCCGTCTGGCTGGAGTGTGGCAGGGGCGACTTAAACAACAGTTAAATGATAATGGCCGAACGTCGCGCCGCGAGTCCGGCTGGCAACTATGCTTTAACAGGCCGTAAACTTTCACTCACTGGTCGAACGTGTCACAATGGACGCCTTTCGGCTTTTACTTATGTTGAATCAGGATATTAACTGCCCATGAAGGGTAAATATAAAGCCGCCATCGCGCTGGTGTTAGTTCTGGTGTTATTGCCGCTAACCCTGCTGTTGACGCTAACCCACTGGGTGCCGACGCTGGCGGGCATCTGGCTGCCCGTGGGCACGCGTATCTCTTTGCAGGAGAGCCCGCGCCTGACGCGGTCGGCCCTGCTGATCCCCGATCTGCGTTATCTGGTGGGCGACTGTGAAATCGCCCGGGTGACCGATGCCCGTCTCTCGCGTCCCAGCCGCTGGCGGCTGCATATTGGCCAGCTGGAGATCAACAGCGCCTGCCTGAGCAAACTGCCGGCCAGCGATCCCTCTCCCGGTTCACCGCGCACGCTTGCCGAATGGCAATCGATGTTGCCCTATAGCTGGTTAACCATTGACAATCTGCGGCTATCGCCGTGGGAGAAATGGCAGGGGCGGCTGGTAATGTCATTAACGCCTGCGCAGCAGGATATCGGCTTTGCCGGGAAGGAACTGAGTCTGCAGGCGCGCCTGCGCGGCCAGGCGCTCACCGTCAGCCAGTTCAGCGCCCGGCTGACTGACGATCAGCCGCCGGTGAAGTTGGTGGGGACCTTCCATCTGCCGCTGGTGCCGGATGGTCTGCCGGTCGACGGCCAGATGCAGGGCACCTTCGAATTCCCGCAGACTGCGGAATGGATCGATGCTGAGCTCGAGTGGCAGCACAATCGCGGCCAGCTGCTGGTCACCCCGCGGGGTGAGGTAGAGCCTATTCTGGACCTGCCGTGGGAGATCACCCCGGAGCGGATCACCATCAGCGACGGCCGTTGGCGCACCCGTTACGAGGCGTATCCGCTGCGCGGGCGGGTGGCGCTGTCGGTGGGTAACTGGCAGCAGGGCATCGAACAGATGATCGTCAGCGGTCGCCTGAATGTTCTCACCGAGGGGCATGCCGGGAAGGGCAATGCGGTACTGAATATTGGTCCGGGCAAGCTGAGCATGGATAACAGCGATCTGCCGCTGCGGCTCACCGGCGAGGCCAAGCTGGGGGAGATGATACTATACGCGGCGCTGCCGGCTCAGCTCAGCGGGCCGCTGATCAGCCCGCAGCTGGCTTTTCACCCCGGTGCGTTGCTGCGCTCGCGCGGGCGGGTGATCGACGCGCTGAATATTGACGAAATCCGCTGGCCGCTGGCCGGGGTGAAGGTCACCCAGCAGGGCGTCGATGGCCGCCTGCAGGCGATCCTTCGCGCCCATGAGCAGCAGATGGGCGACTTTACGCTGCATCTGGACGGTCAGGCGAGCGATTTTCTGCCCGACAGCGGCCGCTGGCAGTGGCGCTACTGGGGCGAGGGACATTTTACCCCGATGCAGGCGCGCTGGGATGTGAAGGGCAGCGGGGAATGGCGCGACAATGCTATTACCCTGAGCAGCCTTTCCACCGGCTTCGATAAGCTTGAGTACGGCACAATGCGGGTCAGCACCCCGCGTCTGACCCTCGAGCAGCCGATCCGCTGGCTGCGCGATGCTGAGCATCCGAGGTTGACCGGCGCGCTGTCGCTGGACGCCGCCAAAACCACCTTCTCCGGCGGCAGCTATCTCCCGGCCTCAACGCTGAAATTCGCTCTCGACGGTCGGGACCCGACGTGGTTCCAGTTCACCGGCGCCCTGCATGCCGAGGCTATCGGTCCGGTGCGTCTGTCCGGGCGCTGGGATGGCGAACGGCTGCGCGGCCAGGCGTGGTGGCCAAAACAGTCGCTAACGGTGTTCCAGCCGCTGGTGCCGCCGGACTGGAAGATGAACCTGCGCGAAGGCAGTCTCTACGCGCAGGTGGCCTTCTCGGCGGCAGCCGGGCAGGGATTTGAGGCGGGCGGCCATGGCGTCCTGAAGGGCGGCAGCGCCTGGATGCCGGATAACCAGATCAACGGCGTCGACTTCGTCCTGCCGTTCCGCTTCAGCGACGGTCACTGGCAGCTGGGCATCCGCCGCCCGGTCTCCCTGCGCATTGGCGAAATCGTCAACCAGGTCACCGCGCGTAATCTGACGGCGGACCTGCAGGGCACCTGGCCGTGGAGCGAGGCCAATCCGCTGCAGCTCAGCGACGTCAGCGTCGATCTGTTAGGCGGGAAACTGACGTTGCTGCAGCTGCGTATGCCGCAGCGCGACCCGGCGTTGATCCGCCTGCAGCATATCTCCAGCAGCGAACTGACCAGCGCCGTCAAGGTGAAACAGTTCGCCATGTCCGGCGCGGTGAGCGGCGCGCTGCCGCTGTGGCTGGAGAATAATCAATGGATCATCCACGACGGCTGGCTGCGCAATGACGGACCGATGACCCTGCGGCTGGATAAAGACACCGCCGATGCGCTGGTGGCGGATAACGTCTCCGCCGGGGCGGCGATTAACTGGCTGCGCTATATGGAAATCTCCCGCTCGTGGACGCAGATTAACCTCGATAATCTGGGCGTGTTGACGCTTAAGGCCAGCATTAACGGCACCAGCCGGGTGGAAGGGAAAAGCAGTACCGTGCATTTAAACTACGCTCATGAAGAGAATATTTTCGACCTGTGGCGCAGCTTGCGCTTCGGCGACAATTTACAGGCGTGGCTCGAGCAGAATGCTACGCTGCCCGTACGGCGCTGTACGGACGGTAAGACATGTAAGGAACCTAAATGAAGAAGCTGTTACTGGCCATGGTGGCGTCGATGCTGCTCGCCGGCTGTACGCCGCGCATCGAAATCGCGGCGTCGAAAGAGCCCATCACCATCAATATGAATGTCAAAATTGAGCATGAGATCCATATCAAGGTCGATAAGGATGTGGAAAACCTGCTCAAATCCCGCAGCGATTTGTTCTGAGGCGACGATGAGAAAACGACTGTTAACCGCGGCGCTGACGCTGGCTTTACTCAGCGCGCCCGCGCTGGCGTTGACCCTGAGCGAAGCGCGCCAGCAGGGACGAGTGGGGGAGACGCTGAACGGCTATCTCGCGCCGCTGCGTCAGGATAAAGAGACGCTGGCGCTGGTAAAGCAGATTAACGCCGCGCGCAGCGAAAGCTACCAGCAGCTGGCGGATGACAACAATCTGCCGGTGGATGAAGTGGCGAAAATGGCCGGGCAGAAGCTGGTGGCCCGCGCGCAGCCCGGGGAGTACGTCCAGGGATTGAACGGCCAGTGGCTGCGCAAATAATTAGCGACAGCGCTTGCGGTATTCCCCCGGGGTGACGCCAAAGCGCTGCTTAAAGGCGGTGGAGAAATGGCTGTGGTCGCTGAAGCCCCAGCGGTAGCCGATCCCCGCCAGCTTTTCATCGTCATGGACGTTCTGTAACGCCTGGGCACACAGATCCAACCGCCGGTTCTTAATATACTGCGCCACCACCAGCCCCTGGTCGGCAAACAGCCGGTACAGGCTGCGTACCGACATGCCCGTCTCGCTGGCCAGCCACTCCGGACGCAGATGCTCCGACTGAATGGACGCATCGATTAACGCAATAATCTTCTGAAACTGCTTTTCCCGCCGGGAAGGGGCAGGATCGCGCTGATGCAGCACCGGGCGCAACAGGCAGGCGATCGCCTCCAGCGCGGCTTCGCTCTCGCTGGCGGAGAGCGTCGTGCCGCCCATGCTTTCCAGCAGCAGTCGCTGGCTGAGCTGGACCATTGGCAGAGATTTGTCCAGCCGGCAGGCGGTAGTGATGTCCCCTGTGGGCGCCACCCGCTGGCGCGGCAGCAGCAGCGAGGCCTGACGCGAGGTCTGCTGCCAGACGATGGAGCATGGGCGGGCGGCGTCGATTAACGTGATATCGCCTGCCGCCAGCGTCACCTGGCGATCGTCCTGTTCGATGATGGCTTCGCCGGCGAGCTGAAACACGGTATAGAACCAGGCGTCGTTATCGCGTTTTATCTCATTGCGCGTGCGGTAGAGATTGACGCCGGCGGCGGTGACGGTACTGACCTTGAGGCTGCCGGCGTAGCGGGCGTCAATCTCGCCGTGGAAACTCTCCTCCAACGGCCGGGCGGCGAAATGGCCGCAGACCTGATTGATCGTCGCCAGCCAGCGCTGATACGCCAGCCCTCCCTCTGCCGTGGTCATCATTCGCCCTTCTCCTGTAATAACAATGTTTCCGCATTGTTGCATTTGTGTCGCCTCAGGCAAGGGCGCGATGGCGGGTATATGAAAGAACTATTACCCGCGGCACATTTCTGCGAGGGCAGACGACGGAATTGCGGCGACTGTCACAGCGGCGCAAACGAATGTCACAGAGAAAAAAGCGCCAACCGCCAACCAGACATAGACTGAAAGCACTATCCGCGATGAATAAGGAAAGGGTATGTCCACCTCACAGATAGCGCTGCTTGCCAGCGTCCAGCAGTTTTTAGACCGTCAGCATGGCCTGTATATCGACGGCGCCCCCTGCGCCGCGCAGAGCGAAAACCGGTTAACCGTCTGGGATCCGGCCACCGGGCAGGCGATTGCCACCACCGCCGACGCCAGCCCGGCGGATGTCGACCGGGCGGTGATGTCCGCCTGGCGCGCTTTTGTCGATCGCCGCTGGGCCGGGCGCACCCCGGCTGACCGTGAACGCATCCTGCTGCGTTTTGCCGATCTGGTGGAGCAGCACGGCGAAGAGCTGGCGCAACTGGAAACCCTCGAGCAGGGGAAATCCATTGCCATCTCCCGCGCCTTTGAGGTCGGCTGCACCCTGAACTGGATGCGCTACACCGCGGGGCTGACCACCAAGATCAGCGGCCGGACGCTGGACGTTTCGATCCCGTTCCCGCAAGGGGCGCGTTACCAGGCGTGGACCAAAAAAGAGCCGGTCGGGGTGGTGGCGGGCATCGTCCCGTGGAATTTCCCGCTGATGATCGGCATGTGGAAGGTCATGCCGGCCCTGGCGGCGGGCTGTTCGATCGTCATCAAACCCTCGGAAACCACCCCGCTGACCCTGCTGCGGGTGGCGGAGCTGGCGACCCAGGCGGGCATTCCTGACGGGGTGTTCAACGTCGTCACCGGCAGCGGCGCCGGCTGCGGCGCGGCGCTGACCGCCCATCCGCAGGTGGCGAAGGTTAGCTTTACCGGCTCGACGGCGACCGGGAAACAGATTGCCCGCGTGGCTGCCGACCGCCTGACCCGCGTGACGCTGGAGCTGGGTGGCAAGAATCCGGCGATTGTGCTCAAAGACGCCGACCCCCAGTGGGTTATTGAGGGGCTGATGACCGGAAGCTTCCTCAATCAGGGGCAGGTCTGCGCCGCCAGCTCGCGGATCTACATCGAAGCGCCGCTGTTTGACACCCTGGTCAGCGGCTTCGAGCAGGCGGTGAAATCGCTGCAGGTGGGGCCGGGGATGCAGGAGACGGCGCAGATCAACCCGGTGGTCTCCCGGGCCCACTGCGACAAGGTGGCGGCCTACCTCGAAGAGGCTCGCCAGCAGAAGGCAGAGCTTATCAGCGGCAGCGCCGGACCAGACGCGGGAGGGTACTATATTCCGCCAACGCTGGTGGTAAACCCCGACGCCGGACTGCGTCTCAGCCGTGAGGAGGTTTTTGGCCCGGTGGTGAACCTGGTGCGAGTGGCCGATGGCGAGGAGGCGCTGCGCCTGGCCAACGACAGCGATTTTGGTCTGACCGCCAGCGTCTGGACCCGCGATCTGACCCAGGCCCTGAACTACACCGACCGTCTGCAGGCGGGAACGGTATGGGTCAACAGCCATACCCTGATTGACGCCAACCTGCCTTTCGGCGGCATGAAGCAGTCTGGAACCGGCCGCGATTTCGGCCCTGACTGGCTCGACGGCTGGTGCGAAACCAAATCCGTCTGCGTGCGCTACTAGCCCTCCGTCGGGGAAGGCGAAAGGCTTTTCCCGACGCGCCGCTTGCCGACTTCCGGTCTTTCTCGCTACTGTGGAGGGCAATCTTTGCCTAATCTGGGCGGTGAATCATCAGGAGGTCTTCGGCATGACAGCATTTCCTAAGGTTGCGCTAATTGGTCCCGGCGCCATCGGCACCACGATTGCCGCCGCCCTGTTTGAGAGGGGGAGGGCGCCGATGGTCTGCGGGCGTACCGCCCATTCGGCGCTGGTGCTGCGCACTGACGAGGGTGAGATCGTGGTGCCCGGCCCGGTGCACACCGACCCGATGGCGATAGCCGCCCCCTTCGACCTGGTCTTTGTCGCGGTGAAAACCACCCAGACGGAGGCCATCGCCCCCTGGCTGACGGCCCTGTGTTCCCCTGACACCGTGGTGTGCGTGCTGCAAAACGGCGTTGAGCAGCGCCAGCAGTTTGCCCCCTTGACCGGCGGCGCGACGGTGCTGCCGTCGGTGGTCTGGTTCCCGGCGCAGCGCGATGCCGATGCCTCTGTCTGGTTGCGCGCCGCGCCGCGCCTGACGCTGCCGGATCTGCCGGGGGCAGAGCGGGTGCAGCAGGCGCTGGCGGGAACCCGCTGCGCGGTGGACCTGGCGGCTGATTTTACCACTGTGGCCTGGCGCAAACTGTTGCAGAACGCGGTTGCTGGGCTGATGGTGCTGACCGGACGACGCGCCGGGATGTTCGCCCGGGAGGACATCACTGCCCTCGGGCTGGCTTATCTGCGCGAATGCCTGCAGGTGGCGCGGGCGGAAGGGGCCGCCCTGAGCGAAAACGTGCCGGAGGAGATTATCGCCGGCTTTCATCGGGCGCCTGCCGACTTAAGCACCTCTATTCTGATCGATCGCCTCAATGGCCGACCGCTGGAGTGGGATATTCGTAACGGCGTGGTGCAGCGTCGCGGGCGTCAGCACGGCATTCCGACGCCGCTCAGCGATATCATCGTGCCGCTGCTGGCGGCGGCCAGCGACGGCCCGGGCTGACCCGGGCTGGCGCGGGTGCGAGCCACTGGAAGCGGGATCTGCTATGATCCCGCCTTTCGCTGTCTGGAGCCTGTCGATGTTCAACGACGCCATTGTTTATGACCGCTACGGGCCGCCGGCCGCCGTGCTGACCCTGAAACGCCTGCCGCTGGCGCCGCTGGCAGGCGGACGGGTGCGGGTCAGGATGCGCTTTGCCCCGGTGAATCCTTCGGATCTGATCCCCGTGACCGGCGCCTATCGCCACCGCACCCGACTGCCGGCCGTCGCCGGCTATGAAGGCCTTGGCGAGGTGGTCGCCGCGCCATACGGCAGTCGGTTGGCCGCGGGCCAGCGGGTGCTGCCCCTGCGCGGGGGCGGCACCTGGCAGCGGTTTATCGATCTGGATGAGACCTGGCTGGTGCCGGTGCCGCCGGCAGTTGACGATCTGCTGGCCGCCCGCGGGTATATCAATCCGCTGACGGCGATGCTGATGCTCAAGCGCTGGCCGGTTGCCGGAAAACACCTCGTGCTGACCGCGGCATCGTCCTCCTGCGCCAGTCTGCTGGGGCAGTGGGCGCTGGCGATGGGCGCCCGCTCGGTGAGCGGGATTATTCGCTCGCCGCAGCACCGGGCGCGCCTGGAACAGGCCGGGATCTATCCGATCCTCGATACCGACCGGGCGCTGATGGAGAAGGTCAGCCAGCACAGCGATCTGGTGTTTGACGCGGTGGGCGGCGAACTGGCGAATACGTTGCTGTCGGTGCTGCCCGGGTCGTCGACCCTGATCTCCTATGGGCTGTTATCCGGGCGGCCGCTGACCCAGACGCGCGGTAGCGCGACGGTGCGCAAGTTTCATCTGCGGGAGGCGCTGCCGACACTCAGCGTGGCGGCGTGGCGGGCAGCGTTCGACGAAATCTGGCAGCGCCTGCCGACGACCTCCCAGCCGCCGGCCCAGCGCATAGCGTTGAACGACTGGCGGGAGGCGGTTGCCGCCGCCGGCCAGCCGGGAAGAGGCGGTAAGATCCTGCTGGATTTCACCGCCGGTTAAGGTTACTTTTTCTTCTCGCCAAGGGTTGGGGTTTCGTCAAAGAAGTTCCACGGCTTGAGCAGCGCGTGCGCCCACTCGGTCGGCATGATCGGCCACTCTTCGGCGCGCGCCACGTGGGTGGTGCCGGTGGTGATCCACACGACGTCATCGTGGTTAGTCAGCGACTCATCATCCTTCGCGTACTGGCCCAGGCCGGTATCGTGGGCGGAACGGTTCGGGTATTTCCCTTCCGGATATCGCTCTGTCGGGTGGTAGCGCGTCACCCACAGCTGTTTATCCATAAAACTCAGGCGATGATATATCCACTCGTCCGGGGCGAATTTGGCGCCGGTCGCCGCCGGGTGCGTGCCGCCGGCGTAAGGGATAATCTGGTATGAGACCGGGTTGCCCATGCGGTTCTCTTTGCTGGTGTTGCTCAGCAGGCGAATGGTGCCAGGGTCGAATTTCTGCGCCGCTTTCTGCTCGCTATCGATTGTGTACTGATTCACCTGCATGGTGCTGGTGCGCGGGCCGCCGGCGGTGTTTGGCTTCACTTCAGGATCCATCGCCACCAGGGTGTTGTTCTCGCCGTCCACATCGAGGTCGAGGCGGAAGTTATAGATGTGCTGGTGAGTGGTGCCGACAATATTATGGTCGATCAGCGTTCCGTAGCGGGTATCCTCTTTGGCGCTGGGATCATGCATGGTCTTCGCCAGCACGCCTTTCACCGCTTCAATGCCGGTGGCGCCAGCATCGATACCGATGGTGCCGTTGTCGTGGAACACCCAGTCAAAGATATAGTCGTAGTTGCCGACGGTGCTGATCCAGCGTACCACCAGTTCCCGGCGTTCGGTGCTGACGTTGGGTTTGCCCATCTCCAGGTGCTTATACTCAGGCCCGGCATAGCGTTCGAATATGGCCACCGCGCCTGGAATAGTGGTTGGTTTGCCGGTGTAATCGGCGATAGTTTCGTCCAGCAGTACCGCATTTGACGGCGCATCTTTACCGCGTACAATCGGCGAGGTCAGGGTGCCCATGCCATAATCGCCGGAGTCCAGATAGGCTTTGAAATACCAGCCGACGTCCGGGTCGCCGTAGGGGACGATCATCCCGCCCAGGGAACCTTCATACATCACCTGGCGTTTTGTGCCGTTATCGTTGTAAGTCACCGTTGAGAGGATTGGCCCGACGCGCGAGTTCAGGCGCAGATGAAAATCCCAGTTCTGCCAGTGAATGGTATCGCCGGTGATCGTGTAGTTTTTGCCTTCCGGTTCGGTTATCTCCAGCGGTTTCACCGCCGGGGCGTTGCGGTCGCGACCATCATACGGACGTGGCTCCATTGGGACCGGGATCACCGGACCTTCTTCGATTTTGATGATTTTCTTCGCTTCAAGGTCGACCACCGCCACCAGGTTTTCAATCGGGTGCGCCCAGTAGTTGCCGTCGCCGGTATCCAGATAACTGACCACCTTCAGCAGACGCGCATCCTGCTGCAGGCCATCTTTGCCATCAAAAAAGCCAACGGTGAGCGGGGTGGTGACCACTTTGCCAGGATCGGTAATACCGTGCTTTTTCAGCACCTCAGCGAATTCGCTGCTGGCATTGATGATGTTCTGCACGCTGACAAAATCATCGAGCAGCACCATCCCGTGGGCGCCTTTGATCGGCGTCAGGGAGAGGATTTTTTTGTTTTGCAGATCGACCACGGCTTCAATGACGTGTTTGCCATCGAGCATCACCACATCGGCAGTGCGGGGAGCATCGACCGGCGTTCCCTGCAGGGCAAAGGCCCATACCGCCGCCTTGTCCGGCTCGTGTAAGGAAATCTCAGTAAAGCGGGTATTCGGCTGAAACTCCGGCGCGGCTTTGACAATGGTCACCGCTTCACTGATTTCCGCCGCCGAGAGCGAGTTTAACGGGTGCGGGCGCTTTTCCACCTGGAAGGTCTGATCGAGACCGGACTGGAACACATCGTTGATAAAGGTATCGGAAACCCAGGCTTTACCTTCCTTCATTACCACAGGCACCGGTAGGTCAAGGGATTTACCGTTGACGATCGCCGTTTTGGCGCCGGGCTTTACTTTGACGTAAGCGCCGTCTTTTATCAGGGTGAACATTTGCGCGTAGTCATCCCACTGCACATCGGCGCCGAATTCCTGCAGCGTTTTATCCAGCGGTACCATGTGGGCTTCGCTACCGTGAGCGAAGACCGGTGATTGCCAGGCGCAAACCACCGCCACGGCCAGCGCCAGCGCGGTTTTACGAGGAGAAAATTTCAAGCCGTTTGCCATTGTGACCTCATCTTATTGTTGTGTTGTCTCTTGCCGCTGCGAATGTCGGCTTTGTCATCCTTAAGCTACCAGCCAGCGGCGCCGGGGCGTTTGTTTGCTTTTGCCAGCTTGTTTGTCAGTTTTGCCAGACGGGCGTAAAAAATGCCTCCGCAGAGGCATTGAGTACGTGCGCTGATTTTTTTGCCGGGTGGCGGCTGACGCCTTACCCGGCCTACGGTCCGTGCGGCCTGCCGTTAATTTATTCACCATTCTTGCTGGCCCAAGCCCGGGGGTACAGGGGGCGGCGGCGACTGGCCGCCCCCTGTGCGCTCCCTGCGCTATGCCAGGCATAACGCAGACGATTAACCGGGAGCGCAATGTGCGCTGAAGCCACGGATAACATAAAGGACTTCCCGGGGCGAAACCGTTGCAAACCGATTGCAGTATCAATGGCTAAAGGGTCGGCCAACAGAGCGCCAGCGGTCTATTTTTCGCTATCACGCCGGGAAATCTCCCTGTTGACGCGCCACCAGGGTCAGAATGGAATACAGCGCCACCGCCTGCTGGTGCTGGTTGAAAATCTCCACCGCCCATTCCACCACGCCGGTGGCTTTCTCATCGGCGCTGCGCTGACGTTTGACCGTTTTCCGCTTACAGGTGAGGCGAACCTGAATGGTGTCGCCCGGTTTGACCGGCTCAATAAAGCGCAGGTTTTCCATCCCATAGTTGGCGATAACCGGCCCGACGCCGGCATCGACGAACAGCCCGGCCGCGGCGGAGATCAGGAAATAGCCGTGGACCACCCGCTCGCCAAAAATCGACTCGGCGGCGGCGATTTTGTCCATATGCGCGTAGAAATGATCGCCGCTCAGGCAGGCGAAGTTAACGATATCCGCTTCGGTCAGGGTTCGGCGCGGGGTTAATAAGCTGTCGCCAGGCTGAATCTCTTCGAAATATTTGCGGAACGGGTGAATACGGTCTTCGTTCACCTGGGCGCCGCGCACCCACTGTTGACCGATGGTCGCCAGCATCGTTGGGCTGCCCTGGACCGCGGTACGCTGCATATAGTGTTTCACCGAACGCAGCCCGCCAAGCTCTTCTCCGCCGCCAGCGCGGCCGGGGCCGCCGTGCACCAGCTGCGGCAACGGCGAACCGTGGCCGGTTGATTCTGCGGAGGATGCTTCATTCAGTATCTGAATACGGCCATGGGCGCGGGCGGCGCCGAGGATAAACTCACGCGCCAGCTCGCCGCTGGCGGTGACCAGCGTCCCCGCCAGACTGCCGCCGCCGGCGCGCGCCAGCGTCAGCGCATGCTGGCGGTCGCGATACGGCATCAGCGTCGCCACCGGACCAAAAGCTTCAATGGCGTGAACCGCCGGCGTTTCATCCGGCTGTGAGCAGTACAACAGGGTCGGCGGGAAAAATGCGCCGGCCGCGCTGAGGTCCGCCTCTCCACCGAGCAGTACTTCGCAGCCAGCGGCTATCAGCTTATTGACGCTCTCCTGTACGTCCTGACGCTGTTCGCTATTAACCAGGGCCCCCATCTTAACGCCCTCCTGCGCAGGGTCACCGACGGTTACTTTATGCAGGCGGGAGATCAGTGCATCGCTAACCGCATTAATCTGAGCCAGTGGCACAATGATTCTGCGGATAGCGGTACATTTTTGCCCGGCTTTCGCCGTCATCTCGCGGACCACTTCCCGAATAAACAGCGCGAATTCCGGTTGCTCCGGAGTGACGTCTTCGCCTAACACGCAGCAGTTGAGTGAATCTGCTTCCATGGTAAAGGGAATGGATTTGGCTACCAGGTTAGGGTGCGCCCGTAGCTGCTGGCCGGTGGCGGCTGACCCGGTAAAGGTAACCACGTCCTGGCTATCGAGGTGGTCGAGCAGATCGCCCGCGCCGCCGCAAATCAGGCTGATGGCGCCCTCCGGCACCAGGCCGCTGTCGACAATCGCTTTCACCATTGCCTGGGTGAGCTGGGCGGTAGCGGTTGCCGGTTTAATGATAGCCGGCATACCGGCAAGCCACGTGGGCGCCAGTTTTTCCAGCATTCCCCAGCAGGGGAAGTTGAAGGCGTTGATATGGACGGCGACGCCTGATTTTGATGTCAGCACATGACGCGCGGCAAAACCGCCCTGTTTGGAGAGCGGGATGAGCTCGTCTTCCGGCCACAGGATATCGTCCGGTAATTCTCGACTACCGAGCCCGGCATAGGTGAAAAGGGTACCGATACCGCCTTCAATATCCACCCAACTGTCGGCGCGAGTGGCGCCGGTTTGCGCGGAGATGGCGTAGAACTGGTCTTTCTGCTCCAGCAGGTGTTTCGCCACCGCTTTCAGCATCGCGCTGCGTTCAATAAAGGTCATCGCCTGCAGGGCTTTACCACCGCGCTCAATCGCGAAGCGGCGCGCCTGCGCCATATCCAGGCCTTCACTGGTCACCTCCCAAAGCGCCGCGCCGGTGATGGCGTGATGGATAGTACGGGCGCGGCCCCGGCCGGTCTGCCAGGCGCCGGATAAGTAGCTGGCTAACTGCTGCATCGCAAATCTCCAAATGTGTTACGTGTGATATCTATAAATAGTTCTTTTATGAATCATAAAATGCAAGCCCGTATTTAATAAATTATTAACATTGTGATCGCGATGGCGTTACGTCTTATGCTTAACTTACTGTATTAATTGTGGTTTACAAAAGGTTTTGCGGAGATTATCACAAAAAGAGCAAACAAAATTTGTGGTTTTATTTAACCAATATGTAACCTTCAATAAACAAAGTGATTCACATAAATGTTTTTGTTGTGAATATCGGAATCATAAAGGTGATGACGTGACAGAAGAACAACGCTTTGACCAGCGCATCGCGCAGGAAACGGCCATCGAACCGCAGGACTGGATGCCGGATGCCTACCGTAAGACCTTGATTCGGCAGATAGGCCAGCACGCGCACTCGGAGATCGTCGGCATGCTGCCGGAAGGCAACTGGATCACCCGCGCGCCGACGCTGCGCCGCAAAGCGATCCTGTTGGCTAAGGTACAGGATGAGGCTGGACACGGGCTGTATCTCTATAGCGCCGCGGAAACCCTTGGCTGCGCCCGGGAAGACCTGTATCAGAAGATGCTCGACGGGCAGATGAAATACTCCTCCATTTTTAACTACCCGACCCTCAGCTGGGCGGATATCGGCGTGATCGGCTGGCTGGTCGATGGCGCGGCCATCGTCAACCAGGTGGCGCTGTGCCGGACCTCCTACGGCCCCTATGCCCGGGCGATGGTCAAAATCTGCAAAGAAGAGAGCTTTCACCAGCGTCAGGGATTTGAAGCCTGCATGGCGCTGGCGCAGGGCAATGACGCGCAGCGGCAGATGCTGCAGGACGCCATTAACCGCTTCTGGTGGCCGGCGCTGATGATGTTTGGCCCCAACGACGACAACTCGCCGAACAGCGCCCGCAGCATGGCGTGGAAAATCAAACTGCACTCCAACGACGAGCTACGTCAGCGCTTCGTCGATAACACCGTGCCGCAGGTAGAGATCCTCGGTATGACCGTCCCGGACCCGGATTTGCAGTTTGATGAAGCCAGCGGCCACTACCGCTTCGGCGAAATCGACTGGCAGGAATTTAACGAGGTGATTAGCGGCCGTGGCATTTGCAATCACGAGCGGCTGGCCGCCAAGCGTAAGGCCTGGGAAGAGGGCGAGTGGGTGCGCGAAGCCGCGCTGGCCCATGCGCAAAAACAGCAGGCCCGCAGCGCGGCATGAGGAGAGACAACATGAGCAAAGTTTACTGGCCGTTATATGAAGTGTTCGTTCGCAGCAAACAGGGGTTATCCCATCGTCACGTCGGCAGTCTGCACGCCGCCGATGATCAAATGGCGCTGGAGAATGCCCGCGATGCCTATACCCGCCGCAGCGAAGGCTGCTCAATTTGGGTGGTGAAGGCCAGCGAAATCGTTGCTTCGCAGCCGGAAGAGCGCGGCGAATTCTTCGACCCGGCGGAAAGCAAAGTCTACCGTCATCCGACTTTCTATACCGTGCCGGATGGCATGGAACATATGTGAGGCGGCGATGAATATCCCTAACCCCGTAGCCACCTACGCCCTGCGGCTTGGCGACAATGGTCTGGTTCTGGCCCAGCGTTTAGGCGCCTGGTGCGGCCATGCTCCCGAGCTCGAGATCGATCTTGCGCTGGCCAACATCGGCCTCGACCTGCTCGGCCAGGCGCGCAATTTTTTAAGCTATGCCGCCGAGCTTAACGGCTGCGGCGACGAAGATACGCTGGCTTTTGGTCGCGATGAGCGCCAGTACAGCAACCTGCTGCTGGTGGAGCAGCCAAACGGCAATTTTGCCGACACCATCGCCCGCCAGTTCTTTATCGATGTCTGGCACGTCGCCCTGTACAGCCGGCTGGTGGACAGCCGCGACGCGCAGCTGGCGGCCATTGCCGCCAAAGGGCTGAAAGAGGTGCGTTACCACCTGCGCTTCAGCCGCGGCTGGCTGGAGCGTCTGGGTAACGGCACCGAGTTATCAAATCGCAAAATGCAGCAGGCGGTCGACAATCTGTGGCGCTTCACCGGCGAACTGTTCCTTGCCGATGAAGTGGAGCTCAGCCTGGTTGAGCAGGGTATTGCGGTTGATCCGCGTGAGCTTCAGGCCGAATGGCAAAGCGCGGTACACACGGCGCTGCTCGACTCCGGCTTACAGATCCCGCAGGAAGCGGCCTTCCGCAGCGGCGGCAAACAGGGGCTGCACAGTGAACATCTCGGCCCGCTGCTGGCGGAGATGCAATATCTGCAGCGTTCGCATCCCGGACTGCAGTGGTAAGTGAGGTGACTATGCAACGTCTTGCCGATATCGCTCCTGCAGAGGTTCGCACCATCTGGGGATTATTAAGCGCGATCCCGGATCCGGAAGTGCCGGTACTCACCATCACCGACCTCGGTATGGTACGCAGCGTCGCGCGCCATGGCGACGGCTGGGTGATTGGCTTTACCCCGACCTATTCGGGCTGTCCGGCGACGGAGCATCTGCTGGGGGAGATCCGCGCGGTCATGAGCGAGCATGGTTTTCAGCCGGTACATATCGTCCTGCAGCTGGATCCGCCGTGGACCACCGACTGGATGAGTCAGGATGCCCGCGAGCGCCTGCGCCAGTACGGCATCAGCCCGCCCCAGGGGCACGCCTGCCATGCGGATATGCCCGCTGAGGTGAGCTGTCCGCGCTGCGGCAGCGCCCATACCTCGCTGATTAGCGAATTCGGTTCCACGGCCTGCAAAGCGCTCTATCGCTGCGACAGCTGCCGGGAACCTTTTGATTACTTTAAATGTATTTGAGGTTGCCATGACGACGTTCTATTCGCTTAAGGTGGCGAGAGTCGAGCCGGAAACCCGCGATGCGGTGACCATCACTTTTGCGATCCCGCAAGCCCTGCAGGCGGAATACTGTTTTCGCCCGGGCCAGCATCTGACGCTAAAAGCCCGTCTGGGCGGCGAAGAACTGCGCCGCTGTTACTCCATTTGTCGCAGCCGCACGCCCGGCGAAATTAGCGTCGCGGTCAAAGCTATCGACGGCGGGCGCTTTTCGCGCTACGCCCAGCACGATATCCAGCAGGGTATGGAGCTGGAAGTGATGGTGCCGCAGGGGCATTTCGGTTATCAACCGCAGGCTGAACGGCAGGGTGAATATCTGGCGATTGCCGCCGGTTCCGGGATCACGCCGATGATGGCGATCATGAGCGCGACGCTGGCGACCGAGCCGCAAAGCCGCTTCACGCTGATCTACGGCAACCGCAGCAGCCATAGCATGATGTTCCGCCAGGCGCTGGCCGATTTAAAAGACCGCTATCCGCAGCGCCTGCAGGTGATACACCTGTTTAGCCAGGAGTCGATGGACAGCGATCTGCTACAGGGGCGCATTGACGGCGACAAACTGCGCCAGCTCGCTGACCATCTGCTGGATTTCAGCCGTTTCGACGAGGCTTTTATCTGCGGCCCGGCGGCGATGATGGATGAGGCGGAAGCGGCGTTACGTGAACTTGGCGTAGCGGAGAAATCGATTCATCTCGAACGCTTTAATACCCCAGGCGGCAATGTGAAGCGCGCCGCCGGCGTGCAGGCGGAAGGGCGCACGGTGACCATCCGCCAGGACGGGCGCGATCGGCTTATCGCCCTCAGTGCCGAAGACGACAGCATCCTGGATGCCGCATTGCGTCAGGGCGCCGATCTGCCGTTCGCCTGTAAGGGCGGGGTATGCGCCACCTGTAAATGCAAAGTGCTACGCGGTGAAGTGGCGATGGCCGCCAATTACAGCCTGGAAGCAGATGAGCTGGCGGCGGGCTACGTGCTGAGCTGCCAGTCGCTGCCGACCAGCGGCGATGTGGTGGTCGACTTTGACGCGCGGGGGATAGCATGAGCGACCTTCTGATCCACCGTCATGGCCGGGTGCTACAGCTAACGCTAAACCGCCCGCAGGCCCGCAACGCGCTGAACAATGCCCTCTTAACCCGGATTGCCGAGGCGCTGGAGGCTGCGGCAGTTGATGACAGCGTCGGCGTCTGCGTTATTCGCGGTAACGCGCGTTTTTTCGCCGCCGGGGCTGACCTCAATGAAATGGCGGAAAAAGATCTTCCTGCCACCCTGGATGATATTCGCCCACGGTTATGGGGGCGAATTGATGCCTTTACTAAACCGCTCATCGCCTCGGTCAACGGCTACGCCCTCGGCGCCGGCTGCGAGCTGGCCCTGCTGTGCGACCTGATTGTCGCCGGGGACAACGCCCGCTTTGGCCTGCCGGAAATTACCCTCGGCATAATGCCGGGCGCGGGCGGCACCCAGCGGCTGATCCGCAGCGTTGGCAAGGCGCTGGCCAGCCGGATGGTGCTGAGCGGCGAGAGTATTGACGCCCGCCAGGCGCAGCAGGCCGGGCTGGTCAGTGATATCCATCCGGCGGCGTTAACCGATGAGTATGCCCTGCAGCTGGCAACCACCATTGCCCGCCATTCGCCGCTGGCGCTACGGGCGGCAAAACAGTCGCTGCGCCTGTCGCAGGAAGTCAGCCTGCAGGCCGGTCTGCAACAGGAGCGCCAGCTGTTTAGCCTGCTGAGCGCCACCGAGGACCGCCGCGAAGGCATCGACGCCTTCTTACAAAAACGTACCCCGGAATTTAAAGGACGCTAATCGTGGAAGCTTTCATTCTCAGCGCAGTGGAACAGGGCGTCATGACCATTACCCTCAATCGCCCGGACCGCCTTAACAGTTTTAACGACCTGATGCATCACCAGCTGGCGGAATGTCTGAAGCAGGCCGAGCGCGATGATGGCGTGCGCTGCCTGCTGATCACCGGCGCCGGCCGCGGTTTTTGCGCCGGCCAGGATTTGAACGACCGCAATGTCGACCCCAGCGGCCCGCCGCCGGATCTTGGCATGTCGGTAGAACGCTTTTACAACCCGTTAGTGCGCCGTCTGGCGGCGCTGCCGAAACCGGTCATCTGCGCGGTTAACGGCGTGGCCGCCGGCGCGGGCGCTACCCTGGCGCTGGGCTGCGATATCGTGCTGGCCGCGCGTTCGGCCAAATTTGTGATGGCGTTCAGCAAGCTCGGCCTGGTGCCGGACTGCGGCGGCAGCTGGTTCCTGCCGCGGGTGGCCGGCCGTGCGCGCGCGATGGGGCTGGCGCTGCTGGGCGACAGCCTCAGCGCGGAACAGGCCGCGCAGTGGGGGATTATCTGGCAACTGGTGGACGATTCAGAACTGGCGGATACCAGTCTGCAACTGGCGCGCCATCTTGCGGCGCAACCGACGTTTGGTCTTGGGCTGATTAAAAAGGCGCTGCTGGCTTCTGAAACCAACAGTCTCGACGCGCAGCTGGACCTGGAGCGCGATTATCAGCGTCTGGCCGGGCGCAGCGATGATTACCGCGAAGGGGTCAGCGCGTTTCTGGCCAAACGGCCACCACAGTTCAGCGGGAAATAGATGATGACGACATCCTTAGTCAACGTGGCGGTGATCGGCAGCGGCACCATGGGGGCCGGCATCGCCGAAGTGGCTGCCGCCGCCGGGCATCCGGTGAGTATTTTTGATATTAACCCTAAGGCTGTAGACCTGGCGATAGAGGGTATCGCCGGGCGTCTGGCGTCACGCGTTGCGCGGGGCAAACTGGCGTCAGAGCAGGCCGACGCGCTGCTGGCGCGCCTGCATCCGGCCCACGATTTAGCCGCACTTGCCGATGCAGATTTAGTGATCGAAGCGGCCTCTGAACGGTTGGAGGTCAAAACGGCTCTATTCGCGCAGCTGGCGGAGATCTGCGCGCCGTCAACGCTGTTGACCAGTAATACCTCGTCTATTTCGATTACCGCTATCGCCGCCGGGGTCAAAAACCCGGAGCGGGTGGCCGGACTGCACTTTTTTAATCCGGCGCCGGTGATGAAGCTGGTCGAGGTGGTGAGTGGTCTTGCGACCTCCACCGAAGTGGTGGAGCAGCTGTGCCAGTGCGTAAGCGGCTGGGGGAAACAGCCGGTACGCTGCCGCTCAACGCCGGGATTTATCGTTAACCGCGTAGCGCGTCCGTTCTACGCTGAGGCCTGGCGCGCGCTGGAAGAACAGGTTGCCGCCCCGGAGGTTATCGATGCCGCTTTGCGTGACGGCGGCGGTTTTCCGATGGGACCGTTGGCGCTGACTGACCTGATTGGCCAGGACGTCAACTTCGCCGTGACCTGTTCGGTGTTTAACGCCTTCTGGCAGGACCGCCGCTACCTGCCATCGCTCCTCCAGCAAGAGCTGGCGCTGGCCGGGAGGCTGGGTAAAAAGAGCGGTCACGGCGTCTATCGCTGGCCCGCGGAGACGCAGCCGGACGCGGCGCTGCCGCCGGTAATGATGGGTGCTGAATCCGTTACCGTCAGAAGTGACAACGTCACTGAATTAGACGATGTCTTGCTGCTGGAGACTGAAGGCGAGACCGCCCTGGCGCTGAGTATTAAGCATCACCGCCCGGTGGTGGTGTATGACCTGTGCGCCAGCGATACGGTGGTGCTGGCCGCAGCGGCAACCAACGCGCCTGCGGCCACTGATAAGGCCGTGCATTACTTCCAGCAGCAGGGCAAGAAAGTGCTGCGTATTGCCGATTATCCCGGCCTGCTGGTGTGGCGCACGGTGGCGATGCTGATTAACGAAGCGCTGGATGCGGTACAAAAAGGCGTCGCCAGCCCGCAGGATGTCGATACCGCGATGCGCCTTGGCGTGAACTATCCGCATGGCCCGCTGGCATGGGGAGAACGCCTTGGCTGGCGGCGGGTGCTGCAACTGCTGGAGAACCTGCAACACCATTATGGCGAGGAGCGCTATCGCCCCAGTTCCCTGCTGCGCCAGAAGGCGCTGATGGAGAAGCACCATGAGCAATGATCCGTGGCGCAACGCGCGCGTGATGTACGAAAAAGATACCTGCGCCAGAAAGATGGGGATCGAACTTATCGAAATGGACGACGGTTTTGCGCAGATGAGTATGACCGTCTCGGCGGACATGCTTAACGGCCATCAAACCTGTCACGGCGGTCAGCTATTTACGCTCGCCGATACCGCTTTCGCTTATGCCTGTAACAGCCAGGGGCTGGCGGCGGTGGCCTCGGCGGCAAGCATTGATTTTCTTCGTCCGGCGTTTGCCGGCGACCGGCTGGTCGCCACCGCCAGAGTCAAACAGCAGGGCAAGCTGACCGGCGTCTACGACATCGAAATTGTTAATCAACAGCAAAAGATTGTGGCCCTGTTCCGCGGCAAATCGCACCGCATCGGCGGCACAATCACGGGAGACGTGTAATGCGCGACGCCTTTATTTGTGACGGGATCCGTACGCCGATTGGCCGCTACGGCGGCGCGCTGGCCAGTGTGCGCGCCGACGACCTGGCGGCAATCCCGCTGCGTGAGCTCCTGAGTCGTAATCCCGGGCTCGACCCGGCAGCAATTGATGATGTGATTTTCGGCTGTGCGAATCAGGCCGGGGAAGATAACCGCAACGTGGCGCACATGGCGACGTTGTTGGCCGGTTACCCGTATACCGTGCCGGGCACCACGATTAACCGCCTGTGCGGATCGGGTCTGGATGCCATCGGCTTTGCCGCCAGGGCGATCAAAGCCGGCGATGCCGAGCTGCTGATTGCCGGCGGCGTGGAATCGATGTCGCGTGCGCCTTTCGTGATGGGAAAAGCCAGCGCGCCGTACCAGCGTCAGGCGGAACTCTTTGATACCACGATTGGCTGGCGTTTTGTGAACCCGCTCATGGCGCAACACTTCGGAACTGACAGCATGCCGGAAACGGCCGAGAATGTAGCTGAATTGTTAAATATCAGCCGGGCCGATCAGGACGCTTTCGCCTGGCGCAGCCAGCAGCGCACGGCGCAGGCCCAGCGCGACGGCATTCTGGCGCAGGAGATTGTGCCGGTGCAGATTGTCGGCCGGAAAGGGGCGGTTAGCGACGTGCGCGAGGACGAGCATCCGCGCCCGGAAACCACGCTTGAGCAGCTGGCGAAACTGAAAGCGCCGTTCCGCCAGGGCGGCGTCATTACTGCGGGCAATGCTTCCGGCGTCAACGATGGCGCCGCGGCGCTGATCATCGCCAGCGAACAGCAGGCCGCTATCCAGGGGCTCACGCCGCGGGCGCGTATCGTGGCGATGGCGACGGCGGGTGTCGAACCGCGCCTGATGGGACTGGGGCCGGTACCGGCGGTGCGTAAAGTGCTGGAGCGGGCGGGACTCAATATTAACGATATGGATCTGATTGAGCTGAATGAGGCCTTCGCCGCCCAGGCGCTGGGGGTGCTCAGACAGCTCGGCGTGCCGGACGATGCGGCGCACGTGAATCCCAACGGCGGCGCCATCGCGTTAGGCCATCCGCTGGGCATGAGCGGCGCGCGGTTAGCGCTGAGCGCCAGCCTTGAGCTGCAACGCCGGGGCGGGCGCTATGCGCTGTGTACGATGTGTATTGGCGTGGGTCAGGGCATTGCCATGATCCTCGAGCGAGTGTGAGCTAATTTACCTGCGAGTACCCTACAATGATAACTACTACAAAATTAGATCCGATTGAAACCGCATCGCGTGACGAATTGCAGGCCCTGCAAACCCAGCGCCTGAAATGGACGCTGAAGCATGCGTACGAAAATGTGCCGATGTATCGCCGCAAATTCGACGCCGCCGGCGTGCACCCTGACGACTTTCGGGAATTAAACGATCTGCAAAAATTCCCCTGTACCACCAAACAGGATCTGCGCGACAACTATCCCTTCGATACCTTCGCGGTGCCGATGGAGCAGGTGGTGCGCATTCACGCCTCTTCCGGCACCACCGGCAAACCGACGGTGGTGGGATATACGCAAAACGATATTGATAACTGGGCCAATATTGTCGCCCGTTCGCTGCGCGCGGCCGGTGGTTCAGCAAAAGATAAAATTCACGTCGCCTACGGCTACGGCCTGTTTACCGGCGGCCTTGGCGCGCACTACGGCGCGGAACGTTTGGGCGCGACGGTGATCCCGATGTCCGGCGGACAGACCGAAAAACAGGCGCAGCTGATCCGCGATTTCCAGCCGGATATGATCATGGTGACGCCGTCCTACTGTCTGAATCTGATTGAAGAGCTGGAGCGCCAGATGGGCGGCGATGCCCGCGGCTGTTCATTGCGGGTCGGCGTCTTTGGCGCTGAGCCGTGGACGCTGGCGATGCGCGCGGAAATCGAGCGCCGGCTGGGGATCACCGCCCTGGATATTTACGGTTTGTCGGAAGTCATGGGACCGGGCGTAGCGATGGAGTGTCTGGAAACCGTTGACGGCCCGACTATCTGGGAAGACCACTTCTTCCCGGAAATCGTCAACCCGGACGACGGTACGCCGCTGGAAGATGGCGATCATGGTGAGCTGCTGTTTACCACCCTGACCAAAGAAGCGCTGCCGGTGATCCGCTATCGTACCCGCGATCTGACGCGCCTGCTGCCGGGCACCGCGCGGACCATGCGCCGCATGGATCGCATCAGCGGACGCAGCGACGATATGCTGATTATCCGCGGGGTTAACGTCTTCCCCTCGCAGCTGGAAGAGGAGATCCTCAAGTTTGAACACCTGGCGCCGCACTATCAGTTAGAGGTCAATCGCCGCGGTCATCTGGATTCGCTGGCGGTGCGCGTTGAGCTGAAAGAGAGCGGGCTGGCGCTGAGTCATGAACAACGCTGCCAGATTTGCCATCAGTTGCGTCACCGCATTAAGTCGATGGTCGGGATCTCCACCGATATTACTATCGTCAACTGCGGCAGCATTCCGCGCTCGGAAGGGAAAGCCTGTCGGGTATTCGACCTGCGAAAAGCGGTGGTTAGCGGTTAATCCTCTCTCCGGCTGCGCGGCAGGCACCCGGCTGAAGCGTTTGCGCCGTCAGCCGGGGAGTTTCCTGTGCTATGATTCATAAAGGAAAAATATAACAACAGAATGAATCAGATGAGTAAACTCGACGCCTTTATTCAACAAGCGGTGACGGCGATGCCCATCAGCGGCACGTCATTAATTGCCTCGCTGTATGGCGACGCTTTATTACAACGCGGTGGGGAAGTGTGGCTGGGCAGCGTCGCGGCGCTGCTGGAAGGATTAGGCTTCGGCGAGCGCTTCGTACGCACCGCGCTGTTTCGCCTCAATAAAGAAGAGTGGCTTGATGTTGTCCGCATCGGCCGGCGCAGCTTCTATCGCCTGAGTGATAAAGGGTTGCGCCTGACCCGGCGCGCGGAGCATAAAATTTATCGCGCCAGTGCCCCGGAATGGGACGGTACCTGGCTGCTGCTGCTTTCGGAAGGCCTGGAGAAAAATGTGCTCGCCGACGTTAAAAAGCAGCTGCTGTGGCAGGGGTTTGGCGCGCTGGCGCCGAGCCTGCTGGCCTCGCCGTCGCAAAAGCTGGCCGATGTCCAGTCTCTGCTCCACGAAGCGGGCGTCGCCGAAAACGTCATCTGTTTTGAAGCCCATTCGCCGCTGGCGCTCTCCAGGGCGGCCCTGCGCAGCCGGGTGGAGGAGTGCTGGCATCTCACCGAACAAAATGAGATGTACGAGGCGTTTATCGCCTTGTTCCGACCTCTACTGCCGCTGCTGCGCGATTGCGACCCGTCAGAGTTGACGCCGGATCGCTGTTTCCAGATCCAACTGCTCCTTATCCATTTCTATCGCCGGGTGGTGCTCAAAGACCCGCTGCTGCCGGAAGAGCTCCTGCCGGCGCATTGGGCAGGGCAAACCGCCCGCCAGCTGTGTATCAATATTTATCAACGCGTGAGTCCCGGTGCGCTGGCGTTTGTCAGCGAGAAAGGTGAGAGCTCGGTGGGCGAGCTCCCGGCGCCGGGTCCGCTCTATTATCAGCGCTTTGGCGGTTTGCCGGGCGCATAAGGAGGTTGCATGCCGATATATCAGATTGATGGACTGACGCCGGTGGTGCCGGAGGAGAGTTACGTTCACCCGACCGCGGTGTTGATTGGCGACGTGATCCTCGGCAAAGGGGTCTATGTTGGGCCCAACGCCAGCCTGCGCGGCGACTTCGGGCGCATCGTGGTCAAAGACGGCGCCAATATTCAGGATAACTGCGTGATGCATGGCTTCCCCGGCCAGGATACGGTGGTGGAAGAGGAGGGCCATATCGGCCACGGCGCTATTCTGCACGGCTGCGTGATTGGCCGCAACGCGCTGGTGGGCATGAGCGCGGTGATTATCGACGGGGCGGTCATTGGCGAAAACAGCATTGTCGGCGCTTCGGCCTTTGTCAAAGCCAACGCCGAGATGCCCGCCAACCATCTGATTATCGGCAGCCCGGCAAAAGCGATTCGCACCCTGAGCGAACAGGAGCTGGCGTGGAAAAAACAAGGTACCCGTGAATACCAGGCGCTGGTGGAACGCTGTAAGCAGACGCTGCACCAGGTGGAGCCATTACGGGAAGTCGAAGCAGGGCGTAAGCGGCTGGCGTTTGATGAAAACCTGCGGCCAAAAGCCGCAACCTGAGGGGTAAAATTATGGCAGACAAATTATCCGCTCACTGTCACTGCGGTGCGGTGGCGTTTACCGTGGAGCTCAGCGACGGCTTCAACACCGTTCGGCGCTGTAACTGCTCATATTGTCGCATGCGTGGGGCGGTCGCGGTCTCTTCGCCGCGTTCAGGAATAGAGGTGGTACGCGGAGGGGATAAGCTAACAGAGTATCGCTTTAATACAGGGGAAGCCGTGCACTTTTTCTGCTCGGTATGCGGGATCTACACCTTTCATCAACGGCGATCAAACCCACAGCAGTATGGGGTGAATGTGGCCTGCATTGACGGCGTTTCGCCTTTCGATTTCCCTTGCGTGGAGGTCAACGACGGCGTGAATCATCCAAAGGATGGCGGCGGAGGCGTGGTGGGGTATTTACGCTACGAGAAAAAGTAAAACTCTCCTCCCGCAGGAAGCGAGAGGAGTGAAATATTAGGCTGCAACCACGCTGTCGATGGCCGCTTTCGCGTCAGACTGCGCTTTGGCCGCGACTTCCGGGCCGTAAGCGATACCTTCGGCGAACACAAAGTTCACGTCGGTGATGCCGATGAAGCCGAGGAAGGTGGACAGGTATGGGGTGACCAGGTCGGTCGGAGTATCTTTATGGATACCGCCGCGGCTGGTAACGACGACCGCGCGTTTACCGGTTACCAGACCTTCCGGCCCTTTCTCGGTGTAGCGGAAGGTGACGCCGGCGCGAGCCACCAGGTCGAAATAGTTTTTCAGCTGCGTCGGGATGTTGAAGTTGTACATCGGCGCAGCGATAACAATCACATCGTTGCCTTTCAGTTCGGCGATCAGCTCGTCGGAAAGGGCCAGCGCTTCCTGCTGACGCGGAGTCAGCGGCGCGTCGCTCGGACGCAGGGCGCCAACCAGTTCGCCATCCAGAACCGGGATCGGATTGGCGGCCAGGTCACGCACGGTGATCTCATCGCCAGGGTGTTTTTCCTGCCATTGTTCAACAAAATAGTCGGAAAGCTGACCAGATTGTGAGTACCCTGCCAGAATACTGGATTTCAGAACTAATACTTTGCTCATGGGTGTTTCCTTTTTTTAATGTGATTGACGGGTCAATGCCCTGGTGCTTGTTGACACTGTATTCACAATCGCGCCACAGAGATAGCGCAATATATCGAATCCTATGTTCAGATTTTTTGAACAAGGCACGAATGACACAGATGTGGTACTCTAAGGCAATACTTCCAAAGAGATTTTCCCGGCAGAGCTCTGCCCGATAACGCTATGACAGAACAACAAAAAATCACCTTCCCCCAGCTTTATCAACAGCTCGACGGCCTGATGCTGCGCGACAAAACGCGCTTTGCCCGCCGTCTACACGGCGTGAAGAAGGTTAAAAATCCTGAATCGCAACAGGCCATTCTGCAGGAGATGGCGCTGGAGATAAGCCAGGCAGCCGGTAAAGTCCTGCTGCGCGAAGCGGCGCGTCCGGCCATCACCTATCCGGAAAACCTGCCGGTTAGCCAGAAAAAACAAGAGATTCTCGAGGCGGTGCGCGACCACCAGGTGGTGATCGTCGCCGGGGAGACCGGTTCGGGTAAAACCACCCAGCTGCCAAAAATCTGCATGGAGCTGGGGCGCGGGCTGAAAGGACTCATCGGCCATACCCAGCCGCGTCGCCTGGCGGCGCGGACCGTCGCCAATCGTATTGCCGAAGAGCTGCAGAGCGAGCCGGGCGGCTGCATCGGCTATAAAGTCCGCTTCAGCGACCACGTCAGCGAAAACACCATGGTTAAGCTGATGACCGACGGTATCCTGCTGGCGGAGATCCAGCAGGATCGTCTGTTGATGCAGTACGACACCATCATTATCGATGAGGCGCACGAGCGCAGCCTGAATATTGACTTTCTGCTCGGCTATCTGAAAGAGCTCCTGCCGCGCCGCCCGGACCTGAAAATCATCATTACCTCGGCGACCATCGACCCGGAACGTTTCTCAAAGCATTTCAATAATGCGCCGATTATCGAAGTCTCCGGGCGGACTTACCCGGTGGAAGTGCGCTATCGGCCGATAGTGGAAGAGGCGGACGATACCGAGCGCGATCAGTTACAGGCGATCTTTGATGCGGTTGACGAACTGGGGCGCGAAGGGCCCGGCGATATTCTGATCTTTATGAGCGGTGAGCGGGAAATTCGCGATACCGCCGATGCGCTGAATAAGCTGGATCTGCGCCATACCGAAGTGCTGCCGCTGTACGCCCGCCTGTCCAACAGCGAGCAGAACCGCGTCTTCCAGCCGCACAGCGGACGGCGCATCGTGCTGGCGACCAACGTGGCGGAAACCTCGCTGACCGTGCCGGGCATTAAGTACGTTATCGATCCCGGTACTGCGCGTATCAGCCGTTACAGCTACCGCACCAAGGTGCAGCGCCTGCCGATCGAGCCGGTTTCCCAGGCGTCCGCCAACCAGCGTAAGGGCCGCTGCGGCCGCGTTTCGGAAGGGATCTGTATTCGTCTTTATTCAGAAGACGATTTCCTGTCGCGCCCGGAATTTACCGACCCGGAGATTCTGCGCACCAACCTGGCGTCGGTCATCCTGCAGATGACCGCCCTGGGCTTAGGCGATATCGCCGCCTTCCCGTTTGTCGAAGCGCCGGATAAGCGCAATATCCAGGACGGCGTACGCCTGCTGGAAGAGCTGGGCGCCATCACCACCGATGCGCAGGCAACGGCTTATAAGCTAACCCCGCTGGGCCGCCAGCTCAGCCAGCTACCGGTGGATCCGCGTCTGGCGCGCATGGTGCTGGAGGCGCAGAAGCACGGCTGCGTGCGGGAAGCGATGATCATCACCTCCGCGCTGTCGATCCAGGACCCGCGCGAGCGGCCGATGGACAAACAGCAGGCCTCTGACGAAAAACATCGCCGCTTCCACGATAAAGAGTCCGATTTCCTCGCCTTCGTCAATCTGTGGAACTACCTCGGCGAGCAGCAGAAGGCGCTGTCGTCGAATCAGTTCCGCCGCCAGTGCCGGGTCGATTTTCTTAACTATCTGCGCGTGCGCGAGTGGCAGGACATCTACACCCAGCTGCGCCAGGTGGTGAAAGAGCTTGGCCTGCCGATCAACAGTGAGCCGGCGGAATATCGCGAGATCCATACTGCGCTGCTGACCGGTCTGCTGTCGCACATCGGCATGAAAGATGCCGATAAGCAGGAGTTTACCGGCGCCCGTAATGCGCGGTTCTCTATCTTCCCCGGCTCCGGTCTATTCAAGAAGCCGCCGAAGTGGACGATGGTTGCGGAGCTGGTGGAGACCAGCCGGCTGTGGGGGCGTATTGCCGCGCGCATTGAGCCGGAGTGGGTGGAGCCGGTAGCGCAGCACCTGATCAAGCGCTCATACAGTGAGCCGCACTGGGAGCGGTCGCAGGGCGCGGTGATGGCGACGGAGAAGGTCACCGTCTACGGCCTGCCGATCGTTGGCGCGCGTAAGGTCAACTACAGCCAGATCGACCCGGCGCTGTGCCGCGAACTGTTTATCCGCCATGCGCTGGTGGAGGGCGACTGGCAGACGCGTCACGCCTTCTTCCGCGAAAACCTGAAGCTGCGCGCGGAAATCGAAGAGCTGGAGCATAAGTCGCGCCGTCGCGACATCCTGGTGGATGACGAGACGCTGTTCGAGTTTTACGACCAGCGCATTAGCCACGATGTCATCTCCGCTCGCCACTTTGATAAGTGGTGGAAGCAGGCCAGCCGCGAAACGCCAGACTTGCTCAATTTTGAAAAGAGCATGCTGATTAAAGAGGGGGCGGAGCAGGTCAGTAAACTGGACTACCCGAATTTCTGGCATCAGGGCAACCTCAAGCTGCGGCTTAGCTATCAGTTTGAACCTGGCGCCGACGCCGATGGCGTGACGGTGCATATTCCGCTGCCGCTGCTGAACCAGGTAGAGGAGGCCGGATTTGAATGGCAGATCCCTGGTCTGCGTCGCGAGCTCATTATCGCGCTGATAAAATCGCTGCCGAAGCCGGTACGGCGCAATTTCGTCCCGGCTCCCAACTATGCGGAAGCGTTTCTTGGCCGGGCGACGCCGCTTGAGCTGCCGCTGCTCGATTCGCTGGAGCGCGAGCTGCGTAAGATGACCGGCGTGACCATCGACCGCGAAGCCTGGCAGTGGGATCAGGTGCCCGATCACCTGAAAATCACTTTCCGGGTGGTGGATGATAAAAACAAGAAGCTGCAGGAAGGGCGCTCGCTGCAGGCGTTGAAAGACGCCCTGAAGGGCAAAGTGCAGGAGACGCTGTCGGCGGTCGCTGATGACGGTATTGAGCAGAGCGGGCTGCATATCTGGAGCTTTGGCACCCTGGCGGAAAGTTACGAACAGAAGCGCGGTAACTATAAGGTGAAAGCCTGGCCGGCGCTGGTGGACGAGCGCGACAGCGTGGCCATCAAGCTGTTTGATAATCCACAGGAACAGCAGCAGGCCATGTGGCGCGGTCTGCGTCGCCTGCTGCTGCTCAACATCCCGTCGCCGATTAAGTATCTGCACGAGAAACTACCGAATAAAGCCAAGCTTGGGCTCTACTTTAACCCGTACGGCAAAGTGCTGGATCTGATTGACGATTGCATCTCCTGCGGCGTTGATAAGCTTATTGACGAGGCGGGCGGTCCGGTGTGGACGGAAGAGGGCTTTAGTCAGCTGCACGATAAAGTGCGAGCCGAGCTCAACGACACGGTGGTGGAGATCGCTAAACAGGTCGAGCAGATCCTCACCGCGGTGTTCAATATCAACAAACGGCTGAAAGGCCGGGTGGATATGACCATGGCGCTGGGGCTGTCGGATATCAAAGCGCAGATGGCGGGTCTGGTGTATCGCGGCTTTGTCACCGGCAACGGTTTCCGCCGTCTTGGCGATACGCTGCGCTATCTGCAGGCGATTGAAAAGCGTCTGGAGAAGATGGCTATCGATCCGCACCGCGATCGGGCGCAGATGCTTAAGGTGGAGAGCGTGCAGCAGGCGTGGCAGCAGTGGCTGAATAAGCTACCGCCGAACCGCCGTGAGGACGACGATGTCCGGGAGATCCGCTGGATGATCGAGGAGCTGCGGGTCAGCTTCTTCGCCCAGCAGCTGGGCACCCCGTATCCTATCTCGGACAAGCGAGTGTTGCAGGCGATGGAGCAAATTACCCCATAGCCTGGCTGGTTGTCCCCGGTGGCGCTGCGCTTACCGGGGCTACTGGTCAGGCGTCCACGCTTAAGCGTTTACCCACGCCAGAGTAAAGCCGTCCCAGCCTTTAGTGCCCACGGTTTGCAGCGCCGTTGCCGTCAACCGCGGCTCGGCGCCCATCATCTCAATGAACTGACGCACGCCCTGAACGCGCTCGTCGGCGCTCTGTGGGTTGACCACTTCGCCGTCGCGTACCACGTTATCGCCAATAATTAGGGTTCCTGGGCGGGAATAACGTAGCGCCCAGCGCAGATAATGGGGATTATTCGGCTTATCGGCATCGATGAAGATCAGGTCGAAAGCGGGACATGCGCCAAGCGCCTCCAGGGACTGTAGCGCGGGTCCCTCCCGTAGCGTGACCTGCTGGTCAACGCCCGCCAGCTGCAGATTCTCCCGCGCCACCTGGGCATGATGCGCGTCGGCCTCCAGGGTGAGGAGTTGGCCGTCTGCAGGAAGCTCGCGCGCCATCCAGATGGTGCTATAGCCGCCGAGGGTGCCGATCTCCAGTATCCGCTTAGCCTGGGTTAGCCGTACCAGCAGGGCGAGAAACTGACCCTGATTGGCGGCGACATCGTGTGCCGGGAGCCCGGCACGATGGTTGTTTTCCAGTACCCGATCGAGCACAGGATCGCTGGGAATTAAGGCCTTAATCAAATAATTGTCTACTGCCGACCACTGTTGTTGCATATGACGCTTCCCCATTTAGCTCCCTGATGAGTCAGACCAGCCGCCTCCCAGCGCCCGGTACAGATCGATCTGCGCCAGCAGCAGGTTGTTCTTCACCTGCACCACGCTAAGCTGGGTGGAGAACAGCGTTCGCTGGGCATCAAGCACATCCAGATAAGAAGAGTAGCCGTTACGGTAGCGGTTTTGTGCAATACGTAAGGTTTCCTGGGCAACGGTCTCTTGTTCCTGAAGCTCGGTTAACTGTTCGCCATAGCGACTGATGGCGTCCAGGCTGTCATTAACCTCTTTGAACGCGCTGCGCACCGTTTTCTCATAGCTATAGAGCGCCTGGTTGCGCTGGGCCATGGAGACGTCCACCTGGGCATTTAACGCCTGGCGGTTTAGCAGCGGCGCCAGAATACTGCCGCCAAGACTCCACAGCCGCAGCGGGTTGTCCAGCAGATCCGGCAGCGTCCTGTCCTGCAGGCTGCCGGTAGCGGTCAGGTTAATAGAGGGCAGCAGCTGCGCCTGCGACGAGGCCAGCGTGGCGTCGGCGGCCACCAGCTGGCGCTCGGCCTGAGCGATGTCCGGACGGCGGTTGAGCAAGGTGGACGGCAGCTGCGACGGCAGACGCAGCGGGGTAAGCTGGGCGAACTCGCCGCGTTTTACCGCGCCAGGGTTATCGCCGAGCAGCACGCTGAGCGCATTTTCCTGCTGCGCAATCTGGTGCTGTAGCGGCGGGATCTGCGCCCGCGTTGACCGCAGCTCCGAATCCGCCTGCATTAGCTCAAGGCGTGAAGTATACCCGGTTTCAAACTGACGTTTGGCCAGGCGCCACGCGTCTTCCCTTGATGTTAGCGTCTGCTGGGTCACCCGCAGCTGCTCATCCAGCGACAGCAGCGTGACGTAGCCAACGGCCACCGAGCTGGCGACGCTCAAATTGGCGGCGGCGGCGGCGGCTTTCTGCGCCTCAAGGCTGGCCCCGGCGGCGTTGGCCGCGCTGCGGTTCGCTCCCCAGATATCGACATCATAGCTGGCGGTCAGGCCGCCCTTATACAGTGTGCTGTGGATCGGCAGGCCGGTGGCGGCGGACTGCGTCCGGGCGCGGGTGCCGGTGAGGCTGGCGTCCAGTGACGGAAACAGGCTGCTGTCGGCGGCGTAAGCGCGCGCCTGATACTCATTCACCCGCTCGCGGGCGATCAGCACATCGCTGTTATAGCGCAGCGCCTGGTCGACATACTGATTGAGGGTACTGTCATGAAAATTGCGCCACCATACGCCCTCCACCGGGCTGGCCGGGCCAACGTCGGCCCGCCAGGCGGCAGGAATGGTCAGGGTCGGCTGCGCGCGTTGCACATCGGCGGATTGACAGCCGACCAGCGCCAGAACGATAGCAAGGGCGACCGGGCGGATCATGGTTGTTTCTCCGCACGGGTATCAATAGTCACCTGCACCGACATCCCCGGCCGCAGGCGTTCGCTGTTGTTTTGCCCGTCGTTGACCGTAATACGCACCGGGATGCGCTGGGCGATCTTGACGAAATTGCCGGTGGCGTTGTCCGGAGAGATGGCGCTGAACTCCACCCCGGTCGCCGGGGAGATACTCTGCACCTTGCCGTGGAAGGTCTCGCCGTTGAGCGCGTCTACAGTGAAGGTGACCGGCTGGCCAACGCGTACTTCGGCCAACTGGGTCTCTTTGAGGTTGGCAATCACCCAGTGCTGCGGCGGAACCAGCGAGGTCAGATGGGTTCCGGCGCTGACATAGGCGCCAAGACGCACCGAGATCTGCCCCAGCTGGCCGCCGGTGGGGGCGATAATCTGGGTATTCTGCAGGTCGATCTGCGCCAGCTCAAGCGCCGCTTTGGCGCTGGCCACGTCGGCCTCCAGCGAATCGCGATTGACGATGGTCGATTCACGGTCCTGGCGCGACATCTCCAGCGCCGCTTTCGCCTGCTCAATATCCGCCGCCCCTTGCGCCGCGCTGGCCCGCGCCGAATCACGTTCGCGGATCGACAGCGAACCGTCGGCGGTTAACTGCTGGATGCGTTTTAAATCGGCCTGGATTTTCAGATTCTGCGCGCGGGCGTTTTGCAGCGCGGCTTCATTCTTGGCGATCGTCGCCTCGGCGCTTTTGCGCTGTTGCAGGTTATTGCGCAGCGCGGCCTCTTTCATCGCCAGGGTAGCCTGGGCCTGATGCACCCGCTGTTTATAGATGCGATCGTCTATCTGGAACAGCACCTCGCCCGGCTGGACAATCGCGAAATCTTTGACGTTGACGGCGGTGATATAGCCGTTGACCTGCGGGCTAATAAAGGTGGTCTGCCCGCGCACATAGGCGTTGTCGGTAAACTGGCTATGGCGAGTGAACGGCGGCAGTTGCCAGGCGTAGAGGATCACCAGCACGCCGACGAGGCCTATCGCCGCGGCGGTAAAAATGGAAACCACGCGAATATTATTCCGGGTGTTGGCCTGTTGTTTGGCCGCATCCTGCTGACTCATAACGACTCCAGAGATGAAATGATGATAATTATTTGCTGCCGGTAGCGCGTTGCAACGCGATACGGGCAGTCAGTCGTAAGCGAATTAAGCGCCAGAAAACCCACACTAGTGTCCCGGCGGAGATCGCCGCCGTCAGCAGATAGGTATCATTCCAGGCGAGAATATTGGCCTGCAGCGTCGCGGCGTTTTGCAGCAGGGTGGTGGCCTGAACGTTGAGCAGCGTACTGTCGCCAATCTGGCTCTGATACATCTGGCTGTACTGCTGCAGCCGCTCGACGATCAGCGGGTTCAGGGTGGTTATCTGGTCCGCCAGCTGGCTGGAGTGGAATTTCTCACGCCAGGTCTGGAAGGTGCCGAGGATCGCCGAGCCGAGCAGCCCGCCAATGTTCTGGCTCATGCCGAACAGCACCGAGAAGCTGACCAGGTTGCGCGGGTCGGCAAACACGCCGCCAATCCCGGCGAGCATCGCCGGGGCCAGAAAGAAGGCGCTGCCGAAGCCGAGTAAAAACTGGCTGAACATTAATTGTTCCGGACGGGTGAGGGCGTTGGACTGGCTGTCGAGCAGCGAGGCTATCATGATCAGCGCCAGCGCGGTGGCGGTCGGCCAGTAGAGCTTCTGCGGGTTGAGCGTCAGACAGCTGGCAATGATCCCGCACAGAATACCGGCGAAAATCGACCACGCGAGGTTAGTCATCTGTTCGTTTTGCAGGCCAACGTACTGCAGCCAGCCGATGACCCCGGTGTTCTGCTCCGCCAGCACGATGCGGATCAACAGCATAATCAGGCCCAGACGCACGATGCTGCCGCTGGAGAGCCATTTGGTATTGAGCAGGGGGTTGCTGCGGTTATGCTCGAAGGTAATCGCAGCGACGATCAGTATTACCGCCGCCGCCAGCGCCCAGCCGATCCACGGCGCTTCAAACCACCACTCGAGCCGCCCCAGCGACAGCACGGCGCACACCAGCGCCATGCCGGGCGCCAGCAGAAAGAAGGTAATGAAATCCTTTTTTTCGAACACTTTTTTACGATCGCTTGGCGGCAGTTTTAGCGCGATGACGCAGGCCAGCGACACCAGCGCCAGGCCCAACTCAAAGAAGTAGAGACCGCGCCATTCATCGGTCTGCAGCAGTTCGGTGGAAAAGAGGCGCGCCAGGGGAATGGCCAGTGACGAGCCGGTGATGCCGATAGTTAGCCCTTTCAGGCGATGGCGCGCAGGCCAGGCCTGTACCTGGTAGTAAATCCCCAGCGAGCTGAGCGCCGCGGCCACCATGCCGTGGGCGGCGCGAACCATCATCGCTGAGCTGAGATCGTTGACGAAGAGGTGGAAAAAGGTGACCAGCACATAGAGCACCAGAAAGCCTTCGGTGAAAGCGCGCAGGCCAAACTGCTGGCGGAATTTCACCAGCAGCAGGTTGATGGAGACGTTGGTCATCACGTATACCGCCGGCAGCCAGGCGATTTCTGTCGACCAGGCGGCGAAGGTACCCTGCAGCAGCTGCAGGTTGGCGGTGACCACTGCGTTGCCCAGCGCGCCGGTGAGACATACCAGCAGACCGACCACGCCGTAGGCAAGGCGTTTCGCCGGACTGTGCAGCGGCGTCGACGGCGAACCGAGCAGAGCCGGTTTTTCATGCGGCGCCCAGTCATGCGGGGCGTAGGGGTTATCCTGGCGACGGGGCATTATTTCTTCTCCACTTCGCGCAACAGCTTTTCCAGCACCCGCTGGGTTTGCTCCTGCTCCTGTGGGGTAATCGCCGTCAGGATCTCTTCGCGCAGATCGTCAGCCACCGTTTTGACCTGTTCATAGAGGGCCTTCCCTTTGTCGGTGACCACCAGCAGTCGCTTACGTTTGTCGCTGGCGGTGGTGACGCGCTCAACCAGTCCGAGGGCGACCAGACGATGGATCAACGGCACAATGGTCGGGCTCTCCACCCCCAGCTCCTGCGCCAGTTCGCTTTGCGACAGCGGCTGCTGGTGGCGGGCGATGGACGCTACCGCCACCCAGCTGGCCTGGCTGAGACCGAGATTTTTCAGCCGACGATTGACCGCCAGCCGCCAGTGGTGCGCGGTGAGGTATAAAAGATGGGAGAAGGTAAGCTGTCGATTGTCCATAGGTCGTCTGTCAATATCGTTAGAGCTCTAACGATTTTATGCCGGATAACCGCCGGAGTTCAAGATGAAAGATAGAAATTGGTTAACGGTATGTACGTTAATTGTAGTTAATCTTCCGGCCGCGATCCGTGTCGTGCGGTCTGCTGACCGAGGATATTTTTATTCTGCGCCATCACCCAGGTGATAAAGGCCCGCAGGGGGGCGGGAATATGTTTCCGGCTTGGGTAGTAGACGCAAAAATGGTCGGCAGGATAGCGGTAGTCGGGTAACAAATGGACCAGGCTGCCCGCGCTCAGCTGCTGCGTCACCAGCGACTGATAGACAAAGGCGATGCCTAATCCGCTCTCCGCGGCCTGGATCATTGCGCTATCGGCATCGACGACCAGATCGCCTTTAACCGCGACCTCGCTAAGCTCGCCGCTGGGGCCAATAAACTCCCAGCGGTACTTCTCACCACCAGGAAAACAACGGTTAATGCAGCGGAAATTAACTAATGACTGCGGGGTGTCGGGCTCTCCGGCTTCGCGTATATAGTCCGGGCTGGCCACCGGGATCAGCGATAGTTTCTCGCCAAAGGGGATGGCAATCATCTCTTTGGGCACATCCTGCGAATAGCGAATGCCGGCGTCAAAACCGGACTCGATAATATTGACTTTCCGATCGGTGGCATACAGTTCGAGCGTCACATTGGGACAGGCGTTTTTAAAGGCGATAAAATAGTCTTGAAAAAACAGGTCAATAACAATGCGCGGTAAATTAACTTTCACCACGCCTTCCGGAGTCAGACGGTGATAATTCAGACTGTCCACCACCCGGCGATAATCATTGACCACCGGCGTTATATTATTAAGAAATTCCTCACCCACTGCGGTTAATGACAAACTGCGCGTTGAGCGATTTAGCAGGCGCACGCCTAACTTTTCTTCCAGATGATTAATAGCGACGGTAAGGGCCGGTGGGGAAAGGTTTAACGCTTTAGCGGCCTGACGAAAACTGCCATGTTTCACTATGAGTATTAATATTTCTATTTGTTGCAGATCGGGCAAGGTTTTCATTGTTAATTTCCAGCTAACACCGCGTTCGGAATAGATTAATTGTTATCAATATGAAAGGGAAGTATATATTTAATGCCATTCAGCAATTAAGGAAAATAAGATGAAAACACGTTATCTTGGAAAAGAGAAGTTTCAGGTTTCCGCATTAGGTCTCGGATGTATGGGGATGAGTTTTGCCTATGGCGGCGCTGAAACGTCGCAGGCGATAAATACGATCCATGCCGCCATGGACATGGGCGTGACCTTCCTGGATACCGCCGAAGTATATGGTCCTTTCGATAATGAAGTTCTGGTCGGAAAAGCGATTAAAGGTTTTCGCGATAAGGTGCAGATTGCCACCAAATTTGGATTTCGTATTTTGCCGACCGGCCAGGGTCTGGAGCGGATGGCCGGCGTTGACAGCCGTCCGGCACATATTCGCGAATCAGTGGAAGGGTCGCTGAAGCGACTGAATGTCGAGACCATCGATCTGCTCTATCAGCACCGCGTCGATCCCGCGGTACCGGTGGAAGAGGTGGTGGGCACTATGGCCGATCTGGTTAAAGAGGGTAAAATTCGCCATATCGGTCTGTCGGAAGTATCTGCTCAGACGCTGCGCCGGGCCTGCAAGGTACATCCGATCGCTGCCGTGCAGACGGAATATTCGCTATGGAGCCGCGAGCCGGAGGCCGGTATTCTCCACACCTGCCGCGAGCTGGGGGTCGGCTTTGTGCCATACAGCCCGCTTGGCCGCGGCTTCCTGACGGGGACAATTACCGATCCCGGCGTTTTGGCAGCGGATGATTTCCGCCGCCATCTGCCGCGCTTCCAGGCCGAAACCATGCGCAAAAACCAGCTGCTGCTTGAGCGCCTGCAGCAGGTGGCCACCCGCTATGACGCGACCCTTGCGCAGATTGCCCTTGCCTGGGTGATGAGCAAAGGCGAGGATATCGTGCCTATCCCGGGGGCGAGGAAAATTGCTCACCTGCGCGACAATGCCGGCGCCGCGAATATTACCCTCGCGGCGGAGGACATCCTCACCATCGAACATATTTTCACTGCCGACAACATCACTGGCTTACGCTATACCCAGGGCGACTTTGATTTAATCGAAAAATAATCCCCTACGGGCAGCGGATGGTTATCACTTGCGTGACGTTGTCACCTTTGCCGAACAACTCCTCGTCAGATAGCGCACATTCTCGGCGGTTAACGGCGCGGCAAAGAAAAAAAGGGGCGGCGCAAGGCCACCCCTGATGCGGTTGCTGATGGGGATCAGCCCGGGTAGATGCCGCGGTCTTTACGCGCCATCAGGATGCGCTCGCAGGCCACGATATAGGCGGCGGTGCGCAGCGTACACTCTTTCTCGGCGGCTTTATCCCAGACGTGCACGATAGCGTCGGTCATAATGCGGTCCATCTTGGCGTTGATCTCCTCTTCGCTCCAGAAGAAGCTGGCCATGTCCTGTACCCACTCAAAGTAGCTGACGGTCACCCCGCCGGCGTTGCAGATAACGTCCGGCACCACGATCACGCCGCGCTCGGCCAGCACGTCGTCCGCTTCCGGATAGGTTGGGCCGTTGGCCCCTTCCAGCACCAGTTTGCAGGTCAGCTTCTCCGCGCGCTCGCGGGTGATTTGCCCTTCCAGCGCCGCCGGGATCAGGATGTCCATCGGAGTGGTCCAGAAGGCGTCTTTATCGATCTCCTGGGCGCCCGGGAAACCGGCAATCTGCTTTTTCTCCGCCTGCCAGGCGGTGAGGGCGGCCATATCGATTCCGCCTTCGTTATACAGGGTCGCGGTATGATCCTGAATAACCACGATACGAGCGCCGACGCCGGCGAACAGGCGGGCCGCTTCGCTACCGACGTTACCAAAGCCCTGCAGCGCCACTTTGGCGCCTTCAATTTCGATACCGGCGCGACGGGCAACTTCCCGGCCGGTGACAAACACGCCGCGTCCGGTGGCTTTTTCACGACCGAGGGAGCCGCCGAGGTGGATCGGTTTGCCGGTGACCACGCCGGTGATGGTGGTGCCATGGTTCATGGAGTAAGTGTCCATCATCCATGCCATCACTTTGCCATTGGTGCCGACGTCCGGCGCCGGAATATCTTTCTGCGGCCCGATAATAATGCCGATTTCGCTGGTGTAACGGCGGGTCAGACGCTCCAGTTCACCTTCCGACAAGGAGAAGGGGTCGACGCGGATGCCGCCTTTGGCCCCGCCGTAAGGAATATTGACCGCGGCGCACTTAATGGTCATCCAGGCAGAAAGTGCCATGACTTCGTTAAGATCGACATCCGGATGGTAGCGAACACCACCTTTACCCGGTCCGCGCGACAGATTGTGCTGAACGCGATAGCCCTCGAAGTGGCGGATGGTGCCGTCGTCCATTTGCACAGGAATGTCGACGATCAGCGCGCGCTTCGGATGGCGCAGGGTTTCCACCCAGTAGGCAAGATCGCCGAGATAAGGCGCGACGCGGTCGATCTGGCGCAGGTAGGTGGTCCATGGAGATGTACTACTTTCAGATGCGTAAGATAACTTTTCCATAAGAGTCCTGTTTCTCAGTGTTATTTATGTCGTGTAAAACCGTGGAATAGCTACAGCAGTAAACTCTGTGCAATGAATGGTATCACCAATTTTATAAAGCGGTATTTGACGGCAATTCCGATTTTTAAATTTTTGTTAGATTTTTTATTTTTTAAGTGAATAACTACGCACGTCAACCACCCGCAAGCTGTGCATTTTAATTCACTTTTTATTCACTTAAGTGCATAAGAAAATATTTTTTCTATGTTTTTCATTATCTTGATGATCTTCAAAAAGTGAATAAATTGCTTTTGTCCGTATTGACAATCTTGTTGTTCACAGGCCAGCATTAGCCCACACAACAACATGGCATTAACCATGAATTAACAGTTACCCGTAAAAAGAATAGGGCTTTATTTTTCTGTGGTGAATATTTTTACCATCGCAGCGGGCGCGCTCGTGCCCAAAATAAGCCGAGGGGCAGGGTTAATGTCGATTGTCCAACGCGACGGGAGCGTTTTCCGTCGTCTTACGTTCCGGAGATAAATTATGTCAGGCAGTATGACTCGCGAAGATTTTGACGCTTACCTGGTTCCCTGTTTTGCCCCCGCGCCGTTTATTCCGGTCAGAGCGGCGGGCTCCCGCGTCTGGGACCAGCAGGGGAAAGAGTATATCGATATGGCGGGCGGCATCGCAGTGAACGCCCTGGGCCATGCTCACCCGGCGCTGGCTCAGGCCCTGCAGGATCAACTGGCGAAACTGTGGCATATCGGCAATGGCTATACCAACGAGCCGGTGCTGCAGCTGGCAAAAACCCTCGTGCAGTCGACCTTTGCCGACAAGGTGTTTTTCTGCAACTCCGGCGCCGAAGCCAACGAGGCGGCCCTTAAGCTGGCGCGGAAATATGCCCACGATAAGTTTGGCGGTGAAAAAAGCGAAATCATCGCCTTCAACCACGCCTTCCATGGCCGCACGCTGTTCACCGTCTCCGTTGGCGGCCAGCCGAAATATTCCAGCGATTATGCTCCGCTGCCGCAGGGCATTACCCATCTGCCCTATAACGATATCGAGGCGGTCACCGCGGCGATCTCCTCGCGCACCTGCGCGGTGATCGTCGAGCCGATTATCGGCGAAGGCGGGGTGATCCCGGCGGACCCGGCGTTCCTGCAGGCGCTGCGTACCCTCTGCGATCGCCATCATGCCACCCTGATATTCGATGAGGTGCAGACCGGCGCCGGGCGTACCGGCCATCTCTACGCCTACCAGCATTACAACGTCGTCCCGGACATCCTCACCAGCGCCAAAGGGCTGGGGGGCGGCTTCCCGATCGGCGCGATGCTGGCGAAAGAGGCCTGGGCGCAGGTCTTCCAGCCAGGCACCCATGGCACCACCTTCGGCGGCAACCCGCTGGCGGCAACCGTCGCTAACGCCGTGCTGGCCCATCTCGATGCGCCGCTGCTGGCGGGCGTGGGCGAGCGCCATGCGCTGATCGTTGACCAGTTGAATGCGATCTCTGCCCGTTACGATGCGTTCAGCGCCGTGCGCGGCACCGGTCTGCTGATCGGCGCTGAGCTGGCGGGACCGCTGCGCGGCAAGGCCAAAACGTTGACCAACCTGGCGGCGGAAGAGGGGCTGATCGCCCTGATTGCCGGCCCGGACGTGCTGCGCTTCGCGCCGGCGCTCAATATCCCGCTGGCGGATATTGCGGAAGCCTTCGTGCGCCTTGATCGCGCCGTTGCCCGCTTAACCCGCTAACCGGGAGGACGGCCTGTGATGCTATTTCGTCCCGTACGGGAAAACGATCTCGACGACATCGTCCGCCTCGCCGCGCGGGCGGGGGTTGGCATGACCTCTTTACCGCATGACGTCGGGCGCCTGGCGGCCCGGATCCGGCGCAGTATCGAGACCTTCGCCGGCGAACTGCCGCGCAGTCAGCAGGGTTTCCTGTTTGTGCTGGAGGACACCGCGCTGGCGCGGGTGGTGGGGGTGAGCGCCATTGAGGTCGCAGTGGGCCTGGATGAGCCGTTTTACAATTTTCGCATTCAGAAAACGGTGCGCGCCTCGAAAGCGCTGGGAGTCTATAAGCCCCAGGAGCTGCTTAATCTCAGCTATGACCACACCGGGCACAGCGAACTGTGTACGCTGTTTCTCGACCCGGCGTATCAGCGCAACCGCAATGGTCTGCTGCTCTCCAAGGCGCGCTTTTTATTTATCGCCGCCTTTCGCGAGTGGTTCTCCCCGCACCTGTTTGCCGAACTGCGCGGCTGCAGCGATGAGCAGGGACAGTCGCCGTTCTGGGATGCGCTGGGCCATCATTTCTTCGACATCCCGTTCGCCGATGCCGACCGGCTGACCGGCACCGGCATGAAAACCTTTATTGCCGAACTGATGCCGGCGTACCCGATCTATATCTCACTGCTGCCGGAAGCGGCCCGCGGGGTCATCGGTCAGGTGCATCCCAATACCGCCCCGGCGCGGGCGATCCTCGAGAAAGAGGGTTTCAGCTGGCGCGGCTCGGTGGATATTTTCGATGCCGGTCCGGTGCTGGAGGCGGACACCGATCAGATCCGCGCCGTGCGCGACAGCCAGCGCCTGCCTGTCCGGCAGCTGATGGGCGACCTGCCGGCGCCGACCCTCGTCGCCAACGGTCAATTCGACAACTTTCGGGCGCTGCTGGTGGCCCACGAAGAGCAGGTCTCGCTTGACAGCGCCGCGCTGGACGCGCTGCAGGTCAGTGAAACCGACCGCGTTTATACGGTAACCCTGAATCCAGAGGACAACAGATCATGGCGGTAAAAGCACAGTTTATAGCCGGGCAGTGGCTGCCAGGCAGCGGCGCAACGATGAGCAAACTGGCCCCGGCGGATCAGTCGCTGCTGTGGCAGGCGGCCAGCGCGGGGGCTGACGACGTCCAGGCGGCCTGCGCCGCGGCGCGCGCGGCGTTTTATCCCTGGTCGCACCGGCCGCTGGCCGAGCGTATTGACGTCGTACAGCGTTTTGCCGCGCTGCTGGAGACGCATAAAGAGGCGCTGGCGACCCTGATTTCCCGCGAGACCAGCAAGCCGCTGTGGGAGACCCGCACCGAAGTGCAGGCGATGATCGGCAAGGCCGCGATCTCCATCGAGGCCTATCACCAGCGGACGGGCTTTCATGAGTCGACGCTGCCGGACGGTAAAGCGCTGCTGCGCCACAAACCGCACGGCGTGATGGCGGTCTTTGGCCCCTACAACTTCCCGGGCCACCTGCCCAACGGACATATCATTCCGGCGCTGATCGCCGGGAACACCATTGTGTTTAAACCCAGCGAGCTGACGCCGGCTACCGCTGAAATGACGGTCCAGCTGTGGCAGCAGGCGGGCATCCCCGACGGGGCGATCAACCTGCTGCAGGGCGGAAAAGCCACCGGCCAGGCGCTGCTGGAAAATCGTGATATCGACGGCGTGCTGTTCACCGGCAGCGCGGCGGCCGGTTTCCACTTCCATCGCTACTTCGGCGGCCAGCCGGAGAAGATGCTGGCCCTCGAGATGGGCGGCAACAACGCACTGATCGTCGCCGACGTGGCCGATATCGATGCGGCGCTGCATGTGATTATCCAGTCGGCGTTTATCTCTGCCGGGCAGCGCTGCACCTGCGCGCGCCGGCTGATCGTGCCGCGCGGCGAGCAGGGGGATGCGCTGCTGCAGCGGCTGGTAGAGGCCAGCGCGCAGATCCGCGCCGGCAAGTGGGATGATCAGCCGGCGCCGTTTATGGGCGGGGTGATCTCTCTCGACGCTGCGCAGAACATGCTGGCGGCGCAGCAAAAACTGGAGGGGCTCGGCGGCAAGGTGCTGCTGCGCATGCGCCAGCCTGACCCGCGCTCCACGGTGCTGACCCCGGGGATCGTCGACGTCACCGGTATTGAGGTGCCGGATGAAGAGTACTTTGGCCCGCTGCTGACGATTATCCGTTACGACGGCTTCCCGGAGGCGATTCGCCTCGCCAATCAGACCCGCTATGGCCTGGCCGTCGGGCTGATCTCCAGCGATGCGGCGCAGTTTGATCAGCTGGCGGACGAGGCGCGAGCCGGGATCGTCAACTGGAACAAGCCGCTGACCGGCGCATCGAGTAAAGCGCCGTTTGGCGGGGTGGGCGCCTCCGGCAACCATCGCGCGGCAGCGTGGTACGCCGCCGACTACTGTGCCTGGCCGATGGCCTCTCTGGTCAGCGATACGCTGACGCTTCCGGCGACGGTATCGCCGGGCCTGCCATTCTGATAACGGATCCTGTGAGGACATATGTCTGGTTTTGAAGCAAACTTTGATGGCCTGGTCGGCCCGACGCACCACTACGCCGGACTCTCCGTCGGCAATGAAGCCTCGCAAAATAACCGCGATGGTCTCTCTAACCCTAAAAAGGCGGCGCTGCAGGGGCTGTATAAAATGAAAGCCCTGGCCGATCGCGGCTTCGTGCAGGGCATTCTGCCGCCGCAGCCGCGGCCGAATCTGCGTCTGCTGCGTGAAGTGGGTTTCCAGGGCAGCGATGAGCAGGTTATCCGGCAGGCGGCCCACGCGGCGCCGCAGCTGCTCTCCGCCTTCAGCTCCGCCTCGTCGATGTGGACCGCCAACGCGGCGACTGTCTCACCGTCGGCGGACAGCGCCGATGGCAAAGTCCATTTCACCGTCGCCAACCTGAACAATAAGCTGCACCGTATGCAGGAGGCACCCACCACCTCGGCGATCCTGGGCGCCACGTTCGCCGATCCGCGCTACTTTGCCCACCATGCGGCGCTGCCGCAGCATGGCGACCTCGGCGATGAAGGGGCGGCCAACCACAACCGCTTCTGCCGGGAATATGACCGGCAGGGAGTGCAGTTTTTCGTCTATGGTCGACGCGCCAGCGGCGGTATCGCCCCGGTGAAGTATCCGGCGCGGCAGACCCTCGAGGCCAGCGAAGCGGTGGCCCGCCTGCATCAGCTGGATCCGCGCTACACGGTGTTTGCCCAGCAGGCGCCGCAGGCTATCGATCGCGGCGTGTTTCATAACGACGTCATCGCGGTCAGCAATCGCCATGTGCTGTTCCACCATCAGCAGGCGTTTGTCGATCAGGCTACAGTGCTGGCCACGCTGCGGGCTAAAAGCGACAGTCTGGATATCCCGTTCACCAGCGTGGAAGTGCCGGACGAGCGGGTTTCGCTCGACGACGCCGTGGCCTCATACCTGTTCAACAGCCAGCTGCTGAGCAAACCAGACGGCAAGATGCTGATCGTGGTGCCGGAGGAGTGCCGCCAGCGGGAAAACGTCTGGCGCTATCTCAGCGATCTCGCCGCCGATAGCGCATCGCCGATCGATGAAGTGGCGGTCTTTGACCTGCGGGAAAGCATGCGCAACGGCGGCGGCCCGGCCTGTCTGCGGCTGCGAGTGGTGCTCAACGAGGCGGAGCGCCAGGCGGTCAACGCCCATAGCCTGATGAACGACGAACGTTATCAGCAGCTGACGGCATGGGTGGAAAAACACTATCGCGACCGGCTGCATGCCCGCGATCTGGCGGACCCGCAGCTGCTGCGCGAGGTTTATCAGGCGCTGGATGAGCTGACGCAGATCCTGCGCCTCGGCGCGGTCTATGATTTTCAGCGTTAAGGAGCGGCAGATGGAGCACCTGGTTAACGATTTACTGCACTGCCGCCTGCAGGCGTGGACCTTTCCGGCGGGCATCGAGGCCCGCTGGCTGGGCGAGGGCATTTTACAGCTGCTGCCGACGGCGCCGTGGCGCCAGGCGACGATCCTCTCCGCCGGCGTGCATGGCAATGAGACCGCGCCGATTGAACTGCTGCTGCAGCTAACCCACGATCTGAGCCAGGGGCGGCAGCCGCTCACGCAGGCGCTGCTGATCGTCTTTGGTAATCTGCCGGCGATCCGCGCCGCGCGCCGCTATCTGCATAACGACCTGAATCGCCTGTTCGGCGGCCGCCATCTGGCGGTCACCCCGGGAAATGAGTCGCGGCGGGCTTTTGCGCTGGAGCAGGCGGTGCAGGCTTTTTATCGCGCCGCCGATACGGCGGGGCCGGTCAACCGTGGTCATCTCGATATGCACACCGCCATTCGCGGATCGCTGTATCGCCAGTTTGCGCTGCTCCCGGCCCACGCCGGGGATTTTTCGCCCGATTTCTATCAGCTGCTGCAGGCCAGCGGGATGGACGCCGTCGTGCGCCATACCGAAGCGGGCGGCACCTTCACCCATTTCACCTGCGAAAAGTTCGCCGCGCAAAGCGCCACCCTGGAGCTGGGGAAAGTGATGCCGTTCGGCGCCAACGATCTCAGCCTGTTCGCCGCCGCCGACGCGGCGATCCGGGCCTGGATCGCTGACGCGCCGCTGCCGCCGCGCGACAAAGCGCCGGTGGACTACTTCCTGGTCGAGGAGAGCATCATCAAGCGCGAGGGGGAATTTACGCTTAATCTCGCGGCAGACGTTGAAAACTTCACCGCGCTCCCGGCAGGGTATGAGATCGCCCGCCAGGCAGAGAAACGTTGGGTGGTGCAGGCCCGGGCCCCCTATATCCTCTTTCCCAACGCCGGGGTCGCCACCGGCCAGCGCGCCGGGCTGTTGCTCCGCGCCGCTGCCCTTCGTCTCCCGCAACCAGCCTGAGGAAACACCATGACTGAACATCAACATCAGGCGTCACCTGCCGCCGGAGGTGAAGGCGCGTCACAGCTTAAGCGCGGGCTCAGCGCCCGCCATATCCAGATGATTGCCCTCGGGGGCGCCATCGGCACCGGGCTGTTTATGGGGGCGGGGCGCAACATCGCCGTCGCCGGCACCTCGATCCTGGTTATCTATGTGCTGGTCGGGTTCTTTACCTATATGGTGATGCGGGCGATGGGCGAGCTGCTGCTCACCCGCCATGACTACCGCTCGTTTGCCGACTTTGTCGGCGAGTATCTCGGGCCGCAGGCCAGCTTTTACCTCGGCTGGACCTACTGGCTAAGCTGGGTGGTGACCTGTATCGCCGACGTAGTGGTCTGCGGGAGCTATATGCAGTACTGGTTCCCGGAACTGTCGGCGTGGATGCCGGCCCTCAGCATGCTGGCGATTCTGTTCCTGCTTAACCTGCTGTCGGTGAAAATGTTCGGCGAGGCGGAGTTCTGGTTCGCCCTGATCAAGGTGATCACCATTATCGCCCTGATCGGCACCGGCGGCTGGATGATTGCCACCGGCTGGACCTCCCCGGACGGCGTGACGGCCTCCCTCAGCCATCTCACCGACCCGACGGCCTTTATGCCCCACGGCATCACCGGCTTTTTCGCCGGCTTCCAGATAGCGATCTTCTCCTTTACCGGCATTGAGCTGCTGGGCACCATGACGGCGGAGACCCGCGATCCGCAGCGCATTTTGCCCAAGGCGATCAATGCTCTGCCGCTGCGGATTATCATCTTCTATCTGCTGTCGATGGTGGTGATCATCGCTGTCGCCTCGTGGCCGGGGGTGTCGGCGGAGACCAGCCCCTTCGTGACGCTGTTCGCCAAGGCCGGGCTGCCTGCCGCCGCGGCGGTGATTAACTTTGTGGCGCTGACCTCGGCGATGTCCTCGGCCAACAGCGGGGTCTTCTCCAGCACCCGCATGCTGTACGGCCTGTCGGTGGAGAAGCATGCGCACTGGCAGTTTCGTATCCTGTCGCGCAGTACCCGCATTCCGGTGCGCAGCCTGCTGTTCTCCTGCTTCTGCATGCTGATCGGCACGCTGTTGCTGTTTCTGGTGCCGAACGTGATGACCCTGTTCACCATCGTCTCGACCCTGGCGGCGATTATGGTGGTGTTCAGCTGGGGGATGATCCTCGTGGCCTATCTGGTTTACCGCCGTCAGCGTCCGGACCTGCACGCCGGGTCGATCTTTAAGATGCCCGCCGGGGTGGTGATGAGCTGGGTGAGCCTGCTGTTCTTCGCGTTCGCTATCTTCATCATGATCTTTGACCCGGACACGCTGCTGGCGCTGTTGGCTTCTCCGCTGTGGTTTATCGCGCTGTGGGGCTTCTGGAAGCTGAAGCAGCGGCGCGAGGGGCAGCTTCAGCTGGACAACCAGAGCGCCTGACACCCGCCGGTCCTGGCGGCCGGCTAAGCAGGGGGGAAGACTTGACGCCTGTTGTGCCCGGTGGCGGCTGGCGCCTTACCGGGCCCATGCTTACCGGACCTGGGATAAGCGGTTTCCCCCGCGGCGTGATCTCCCCCCAGGCCCGCGCAAGCGCAGCGCCGCCGGGCGGGATAGTCGGCGCCGTAGTAGCCCTGGCGGGCGGCGGTCAGGCGCTTTCCGCCCGGGAGGGGGCCGTGCCCAGCGCGGACTTCATCCGGCTGGCGCAGAATATCGCCAGGAGCGAAATCGCCACCGTAATGCCCAGATAAATGGCCACCGGCCGCCAGTCACCGTCATATTTCGCCAGCAGACCGGTGGCGATAAGCGGCGCGGTGCCCCCGGCCAGCGCGGCGCCCAGCTGGTAGCCGAGGGTGATCCCGGTATAGCGCACATTGGCGCTGAAAATCTCAGAGCACAGGGTGCCGAGCACCGCGGTTACCGGCGCCCACAGGATGCCGAAGGCAACGATCGTCGCCAGCATGATGCCCCAGCCGGTGCCGGTGTCGAGCAGCAGGAACCACGGGACGATAAACAGCCCCAGCAGCACCACGCTCAGGGTGTACATCTTTTGCCGACCCACCTTGTCTGACAGCAGCCCCATCAGCGGGATCATCACGGTGGCCACCAGCGCGCCCAGGGTCACGGATTCCAGCGCCTGCGACTTCTGATAGCTCAGGGTGGTGGTGGCGTAGCTGACCACAAAGGTGGAGAAGATATAGAAGGGGGCGGTCTCCACCACTTTCAGGCCGGCGGCGATCAGCACTTCCCGCCAGTGGTGCTTGAGCGTATCGCGCAGCGGGGCCTTCGCCACCTGGCCGGATTTTTTCACCTGCTTAAAGGCGGGCGTTTCGTCGATATCTTTGCGGATCCACAGGCCGAGAAAAACGAGGACGGAGCTGAGCAGGAACGGTATGCGCCAGCCCCAGGCGAGAAACTGCGCCTCATCGAACAGCGTCATCAGCGAGACGATAAATGTTGCCATCAACATGCCGATGGTCACCCCGGCCTGGGGAATGCTGCCGAAAAAGCCTTTCCGCTTTTCCGGCGCGTATTCATAGGCCAGCAGCAGCGCGCCGCCCCATTCGCCGCCGATACCCATGCCCTGAATAATGCGCAGAGTAATCAGCAGGGCCGGCGCCCAGAGGCCCACCATCTCGTAGGTGGGCAGCAGGCCGATCGCCACCGTTGCGCTCCCCATCAGCGACAGGGTCAGCACCAGCGTCTTCTTGCGGCCGATGCGATCGCCGATATGGGCGAAAATCACGCCGCCGATGGGGCGGATAAAAAACGTCAGCGAGAAGGAGAGCCAGGAGAGGATCAGGCCGATAACCGGGTCGACCATCGGAAAGAAGATTTTGTTGAACACCAGCGCGGCGGCGGTGCCATAGAGAAAATAATCGAACCATTCGATGGCGCTGCCTGTCAGGCTCGCGATCAGTACCTTCTTGTTTTTCTGCAGAATGGATGCAGTGTTGTCTTGTGGATTGCTCATTACGAAACGTTCTCCCGCCACGGTAGATAGGTCAGGTGTCACTCTGTACGAGCAGGGTGCAACCTGATGTGAAAAGGTTGTGTAATTGTTAAGCAACTTAGGGTTGAAGGTTACAATTGGCAAGTTTATGGCTGGCAAACTGGGCATTATGGCGCGCTTAGAACTGGTATAACCGCGAAGCTATTTTTTATTTTCCACCTGATTTTGCTGTTTTTTGTTATTTTCATAGTGAGTTGTTCAGGTGCAACCCGCCTGTTTTTAGATGTTTCTTGTTATTTCAAAATGGTTACAAATCGACGCCGCTATGCCTTCCGGCAGGCGGCGTTTATGATAGCGAGAGCATCCTCTCCGCTCGGCTGAGAGAGGATTAAGGAGACAGAATGGCAGAACAATTTCCTCCGCTGTCGGCAGCGACGCTGGCGGCGGCTAACCAGGTCGGCGCCTGGCTGGCGCAGGACGATCTGGCGACGCTGCCCGCGCTGCCGCAGGTGGACGTGGTAGTGCTGGCCGGCAACGCCGTGATCCCAACCATCGACGCCGCCTGCCGTCTGGCGGCGGCGCAGGCGGTCCCGCTGCTGATCAGCGGCGGTGTGGGACATTCTACGGTCTATCTCTACGAGGCGGTGCGCCAGGATCCCCGTTACCGTAGGTTGCCGGTGGATGGCCGCCCGGAAGCGCATGTTCTGGCCGACATTGCTCATGACTACTGGCACATCCCCCATTCGCGGCTGGTGGTGGAGGACCAGTCAACCAACTGCGGTGAGAACGCCCGTTTTACCCGGACCACGCTGGAGAGCCGGGGGCTCGCCCATCGTCGCGGGATCGTCATTCAGGACCCGACTATGCAGCGGCGAACCATGGCTACCTTCGCCCGCGTCTGGCAGGGGGCGACGACGCCGCCGCAGTGGTTGAGCTTTCCCGGCTGCTCGCCGGTGCTGGAGCAGACCGATGGCCAACTGGGGTTCGCGGGCGGCGGAGCGGGGCTCTGGCCGGTCACCCGCTACCTGGCGCTGCTGCTGGGCGAGCTGCCGCGCCTGCAGGATACCCCTGAAGGGTACGGTCCGCGGGGAAAAGACTTCATCAGCCATGTCACCTTCCCGCCGGAGATCCTCGACGCCTGGCGACAGCTGCGGGAGGACGCCCAGCTTGCCGGGGCCCTGCAGGCCCGCACCCTCGGCTGAAAAATGCCCGTTTACGGCAGATTCGTCGCAAACGGGCAATTTGTGTTATTAAAATGTAACCTCAAGCGGGCATTTTTGGCCCGGTTTTATGAATCAGCTCACAGAACTGCGTCAATGTGCTGCCGAACAGCGGCTTATCCGCCCGATATTTAACAAAAAAATCACCTGTTAAATACAAATGCACCACAGGAGCAGCCATGACAGCACCCGTTCAACACCCGATGTATATTGATGGCCAGTTCGTTTCCGGTCGCGGCGACGGCTGGATCGACGTGCTTAACCCGGCGACCGAAGCGCTGCTGTCGCGGATCCCGGACGGGACTGCCGAAGAGGCGCGGCTGGCGATTGACGCCGCCGAGCGCGCCCAGCCCGGCTGGGAAGCGCTGCCGGCCATTGAGCGTGCGGGCTGGCTGCGCAAAATTGCCGCCGGTATCCGCCAGCGTGCCGACGAGATCGCCGGGCTGATTGTCGCTGAAGGCGGCAAGATCCAGCAGCTGGCGGCGGTGGAGGTTGCGTTCACCGCGGACTATCTCGACTATATGGCAGAATGGGCGCGCCGTTACGAAGGTGAGATCGTGCAGAGCGATCGCCCGGGGGAGAATATCCTTGTCTTTAAACGCGCGCTGGGGGTGACCACCGGGATCCTGCCGTGGAACTTCCCGTTCTTTCTTATCGCCCGCAAGCTGGCGCCGGCCCTGATCACTGGAAATACCATTGTCATTAAGCCCAGCGAATTTACGCCCAATAATGCCATCGCCTTTGCCGAGATTGTCCATCAGGTTGGGTTGCCGAAAGGGGTCTTTAACCTTGTGCTTGGCCGCGGAGAAACCGTTGGCCAGGAGCTGGCCGGCAATCCGAAGGTGGCGATGGTCAGCATGACCGGCAGCGTGGCGGCGGGAGAAAAAATTATGGCCGCTGCGGCGAAAAATATCACCAAAGTGTGCCTCGAGCTCGGCGGCAAAGCGCCTGCCATTGTAATGGATGATGCGGATCTGGAGCTGGCGGTGAAAGCGGTAGTGGACTCGCGGGTGATTAACACCGGGCAGGTGTGTAACTGCGTCGAGCGGGTCTATGTTCAGCAGGGAATATACGACCGCTTCGTCAACCGCCTCGGTGAGGCGATGAAGGCCGTCCAGTTTGGCGACCCGGCGACGCGGGATGACATCGCGATGGGGCCGCTGATCAACGCGGCGGCGCGGGACCAGGTGGCGGGCAAAGTGGCGAAGGCGGTGGCGCAGGGGGCGCGGGTGGCGCTGGGCGGTCAGCCGCTGGAGGGCAAAGGCTATTTTTATCCGCCGACCCTGCTGCTGGATGTACGTCAGGAGATGGACATTATCCATGAGGAAATCTTCGGGCCGGTGCTGCCGGTGGTGGCCTTTTCGACCCTCGATGAGGCGCTGGCGATGGCCAATGACAGCGATTATGGCCTGACCTCCTCAATCTATACCCGCGATCTGAACGTGGCGATGAAAGCGATTAAGGGACTGAAGTTTGGCGAAACCTATATCAACCGTGAGAACTTTGAGGCGATGCAGGGGTTCCACGCCGGCTGGCGTAAGTCGGGGATCGGCGGCGCAGATGGCCGCCACGGCCTGAATGAGTACCTGCAGACCCAGGTGGTCTATCTGCAGGCCTGAGGCACTCCACACAGAACCGGCGGACAGCGCAGGCTGTCCGCCGTTCGCTTAGCGGGCAAATTTCTCCAGCACGCGGATCAGTTGGGTGACAAAGCCGTATTCGTTATCGTACCAGGCGACGGTTTTCACCAGCTGTACGCCGCCGGCCTCCACAATCTCCAGCTGGGTAGCATCGTAGATCGAACCGAAATGGCTGCCGATGATATCGGAAGAGACGATCTCCTCTTCGGTGTAACCAAAGGATTCATTGCCCTCAGCCGCCTGCCTCATCGCCTGATTGACCTCATCCGCAGTCACCTTTTTCTCCAGCACCGATACCAGCTCCGTCACTGAGCCGGTTTTGGTCGGTACGCGCTGGGCATGGCCTTTCAGCTTACCGCTCAGGGCAGGGATCACCAGGCCAATGGCTTTTGCCGCGCCGGTAGTGTGCGGGATAACGTTTTCCGCCGCCGCCCTGGAGGCGCGCAGATCTTTTCCGCGCGGCCCGTCCACCAGCGACTGGGTGCCGGTATAGGCGTGGATGGTGGTCATGGTGCCTACGGTGATGCCGAAGGCATCCTGCAGAACTTTGGCCATCGGCGCCAGGCAGTTGGTGGTGCAGGAGGCCACGGAGATGATGGTGTCATCCGGGGTCAGGGTGTCATCGTTGACGTTGTAGACGATGGTTTTCATCTCGCCGGCGGGGGCGGAAATCAGCACTTTGCGCGCGCCGGCCTGGAGATGGGCTTGCGATTTCTCGGCCGAGGTGTAGAACCCGGTACACTCCACAATCACCTCGGCGCCTGCCGCCTGCCATGGAATATGCTGCGCCTCTTTTTCGGCATACACCGTAATGGTTTTGCCGTTGACGATCAGCGCATCTTCGGTAAAGTCGACGCTCCACGGGAAGGGGCCGTAGTTTGAATCATGCTTCAACAGGTAGGCCAGCACCTTTGGCGAAGTGAGGTCGTTGATAGCCACCACTTCCAGGCTGCTGTCGACTTCTAATAAACGACGTAACACCAGACGTCCGATACGACCAAATCCATTAATCCCAAGTTTACTCATGGATATTCTCCGGTTGGTAAAACGACTCGATGTGATGAAACTCCTCCAGGCTTAGCCCTGTCCCCCTGATTGGTCAACTGACAATCGGTGCGCTTTGCCAGGGCCTGCGGGCCGGAGAGGGGAAAAGTGAATGTTTTCCCGGTCTTTTTTGCCCGTGACGCCAGGGAATGATTTTTGTTACCAGAGATGAGGGGGCTGCCTGCTGGCGAAACGACGAAAAGCGTCTATGCTTAACTATTGAATAGCTTAGTAAAAAATTGACGTTAGACGAAGGGAGAGGTTATGGGATTCTGGAGAATCGTTTTCACTATCATTCTGCCGCCGCTGGGTGTGCTGCTGGGAAAAGGCTTCGGCTGGGCGTTTATTCTCAATATCATTTTGACCCTGCTGGGCTATATTCCTGGCCTGATCCACGCCTTTTGGGTGCAGACCCGCGATTAAAGGCTGACCCTCGCCGCCTCCCCCTGAGACCTGTTCAGGGGGGCATCAGGCACTCTTTATACAACAGCGTATTATCCTTCGACCAGTAGTGCCGGGTCTCCTCTTCCAGATCGACGATCCACTTAAACACCCCGGCGCTGGCGAGATCCCGGCAGTACTGTTCAAAGTTAATGGCCCGGGCAAAGTGGCGGATAACGGCGGCCCTGGTCAGACAATGGCTGGCCTCAGCGCGAACGCGCAGCAGCCCGCGGGCGCTTTTTACCGAGACCACCTCGTCGTTTGCCATTACGAAATTCATATTGCCGGTGGAAACAAAATAGATGTAGTAGGAGACCTTATGCCGACGCAGTTCATTGGCGAAGGTGGCATAGTCGGCGTCAGAACGCGCTTGCTCAAAAAAATGACCCAGCCTGACCAGCAGTTCCATTTCGATCCTTATCGTGTCGCTGTGTGCGGCTTTGGCCGATAGCGGCAGAAACCATTCACTAAATAACTTATTCGCATTTTAATAATATAGGTGCGTTATATTAATGGTTATTGCGTAACTGGAACACGGTTTCAAGTGTTACAATCTATTGCAATCGTTTGGCTACCTGGTCAGCGATGCGTAAGCGAACGGCGAGGCGGGAACGAGGAGACAAGCGCCGGCGGGGAAGGCCGCCGGCGGGAAAACGGCGCTACTTCTGAATCAAATAGCGAATGGTTGGGCCATCCTGTTGAATATCCAGCACCGTGTAGCCGTGGTTCCTTGCATCAAGCGGAATGTTATTGATCGACTGCGGACAGTCGCTGACCACTTCGAGGATCTCGCCTTTTTGCAGGGAAGGCATTGCCTCCAGGGTAGCGACCGCCGGATACGGGCAGGGTTCGCCGACCATATCCAGGCGATAATCAGGGATGATGTTTTTCATGCGCTCTCCTTCACGGTCCGGACCGCCGCCTGGCGGCGGAAAAAATGTCTCTCCCAGGCGATCACCAGCAGCAGGGCGATCAGCAGCAGTAGATAGGTGGCCAGTAGTCCGCCAAAGGGACCGAAGGCGTTCAGCAGGTTGACTTTCTGCCAGTGGGTGGCGAGGGGGGCGGCGATATCGTCCCAGCACCAGGCGAGCAGCGTTGAGCCGATGACGTTGCCCAGCCCAACCCACCAGTAGTGAACCTGGCCCTCCACCGCCCGGTACATCCAGCCGGTCTCACAGCCGCCGGCCAGCACGATGCCAAAGCCAAATAGTAGCCCGCCAATCGCCGCATTAGGACCGGCCCACATAATTTTCGGCGCCATCCCCAATTGCACATAGCTGAAGATACCGATGGCGCTCGCCGCCATGCCGAAGATAATCGCCTTCGCCATCACCGTCCGGCCGGTGATCCACATATCGCGAAAGGCGGAGGTAAAGCAGATCTGCGCGCGCTCGATAAGCAGACCAAAGCCAATACCGAACAGCATCGCCAGGCCCAGCGCCGGGTGGTCTGCGGCGGTAAGCAGGCCCCAGCCGATCATGGCGAAAAAGACCACCATCCCCAGGCGGAAACGGCGGCGCGCCTGCTGCGGTTTTTGGGTTAACGGCGAGGCGGTGGACACCTTTTGTATTTTTACCGGGATGCGAAAAAGGGGCAGCAGCGTGAAGCGGGCGCCAAACCAGGAGCCGATGGCGGTGGCGATGGCAAACAGCCAGGCGTGCAGGGAGAACTGCGGAATGCCGGTGAAGAAGGCCGCCAGGTTGCAGCCCATCGCCAGCCGTGCGCCGAACCCGGCGATGATGCCGCCCGCCACGGCCTGCGCAATGCGGATCCGGCTGCGTGGCAGGCGCAGTTTGACGTTATTCGCCCACAGCGCGGCGGCCAGGCAGCCGCCGAACATGCCGATGATCATCCTGCCATCGATGCGGGTCAGCGGCGACCCTTCGAGATGTATCAGCTGGTAATAGCCCCACTGTTCGCTGTGGACGCCCAGCAGCTGCAGCAGCTGACCACCCCAGCGGGTGAATTCGCCGGTCACCGCCCAGAAGGTGCCGGTGATGCCAAAATAGTAGGTAGAGAGAATGCCCGCGGCAATGACCGCCGGGACAGGAGACCAGAACCGGATAAGCCAGGCCTGTTTGAAGGATTGCCATGTCATAAAAATGCCTCTGAACTCAGAAGGTATTAACGGTCGATGACCGACCAAAGGGGGCAAATAGTACCCGCCTTAGCGCCTGCTTTCTCTGTTTTGGATCAAGGCCCTACGCTTGCGTCAGCACGGCAACCAGCGCCAGCAGCGCGGGCAGCGCCTGAATATAGAGAATTTTGCGGCTGGCGGTCAGCGCGCCGAAAATCCCGGCGGCCAGCACGCAGGCCAGGAAAAAGATAACCACCTGCACCCCCGGCGCCCCCAGCCACAGCCCCCATGCCAGGCCGGCGGCCAGAAAGCCGTTATACAAGCCCTGGTTGGCCGCCAGCACCCGGGTCTGCCGGGCGAAATCGGCGCTGAGGTTAAAGGCCCGGCGCCCGGCGGGGGCTTCCCAGAGAAACATCTCCAGCACCAGGATGGCGAGATGAATAATAGCGACCAGCGCAACGAGGAGAGTGGCTAACACAGCGGTCCTTAACGATTAGGGGAATGTTTCTCCAGTATAACCGCAGGCGCTCACCAGGCGAGAGGGCGACTGCTATAGTGCAGATAGCGTCATATTTTCCCGCCGCGAAGAGCGTCGGTTTATCTGATTGCCCTTTGGTTTAGCTAAGCGGTGCTAGCATGCCGGGTTCTTTTTACGGGTATGGCATAGGTTACTGAATGGTAAATAAATTATGGATTTTGTTATCAGCGCTACTAATGGTTGCCATGCCGTCGGCGCAGGCCGGGGAATTAAACCTCTATTCGATGAATACCGGTTCCTATGTCTATCATATGACGGGTAACCACGGACAATATAACGAACATTTCAATAACAACTTTTTCTCGGTGGAGCGCAAGTTTTCTCAGGATTCAAAATACAGCGTGCTGGTCGGAACGATGAAAAACAGCTTTGACGATCGTTGCCTGACCCTCGGCGTGCGCCGCGACTGGCTGAAAAACGATACCGGCTGGGTACTGAAAGGGGTGTATGCCTATACCGGGGAATTTTTCTTTGATGCCTTCAGCCACTGTGGGGATTCCGGCACCTACCGCACCGCCAAAAAAATCACCGGCATCGGTTTTTCGCCCTACCTCTATCATGGCCTGCAATATAATTTCACCGATTATTTCGGTGTGGAAGGCGGCATTATTGTGCCGGCGATCTTTGTGATGAGTGTTCAGTGGAGCTTTCGCTAGACGCTTTATTTCCCGGGAAAAGAGCAGGCCACCACAGGTGGCCTGATACTAACGACCTGGCGGCAGGAATTAATGGAAGCCGAGACGGATCAGATCCAACGGGCAGAAGCGGCCCTCGCAGCCGTCGATTTCAACGCAGTCCGCCCGGCGCAGCTGCTCAGCGGTTTTCCCCTCGCCATGGATAGCTTTAATCACGCCCGTCGTCCCGTTACCGGCGATCATTACCATGCTGCCGGTAGCAATAGCGTTACGATTACGGTCATAGGTTTTCATGGTCTCCTCCTCAATAAACCTGGGTGAAAGCAATGATTAAGCGCGCAAATTAATACCGCTTTCTGCCTAAAAAAGTTTTGAGGATAATCAAATTTATTTTAATAACCACCTGAGCATAAAGGCAAGAAGACCTTCCGTTCGCCTCCATCGCATCGCCTGCGCGGCGAGGGGATGAAGCGTGATACTGGCCGTCATATGTCAGCCAGGTTACTGTTTTATGACCAGATTATTAACCTTGCCAGCCCGCGGAAAATAGCGAAAGATGGCACTATTCGGGCATCAACGGTGCCAGTGCCTGTCCTGAGGGAGCCATGAGTCAAGACGTCACCGCGAAGATGTTAAAGCCCGATTTTGATAGTGAAGTTTCCGGCCTGGTGCATGGCTATTTGTTTCATGAACAGCGCCCCCCGCAGCCGATCGCCTCTGGCGAGGTCTGCGCCCGCTATCAGGCGCTCGCCGATGACAAGGCGTTTATCTGGTTACACCTGAATCTTAATCATGCCACCGCCGAGAAATGGTTAACCAGCCACTTTCCGGTGGCCGATTTTTTCTTCGAGGAGATCCGCAGCGGCTCGCACACCACCCGCATTGAGCGACAGGGGGAAAATCTGTTCGCTGTGCTTAACGATGTGCTGTTTCGTCCGCAGGATACCAGCGCGGAAACCGCCACGCTGTGGCTCTACTGTAGCCCCAGGCTGGTGGTGACGGCGCGCTTCAAACCGTTGCGGTTTATCGAATGGATGCTGCCGCGCTTGCAGACGCTCAGGGTGAACACGTCTACTGAGCTGCTGGCCTTTCTGCTGGAGGAGCAGGAGGAGGTGCTGGAGCAGGTCGTCCGCCAGGCCAGCCGCCATGTTGACCTTATTGAAGAGCGTCTTCTGAGCAATCACGTGCAGCGCAACCGGGCCGATCTGGCGCGGCTACGGCGGATGCTTTTACGCTTCCAGCGGCTGCTGGCGCCGGAGCCGGCGGCGATGTTCCGGCTGCTTAACCGGCCGCCGGCGTGGATGGATCGCGCGGTGGTGCAGGCGTTTCGTCAGTTCACCGAAGAGTTTAGCGTGGTGCTCAACGATCTGTCGGGCCTGATCGAGCGCATCAGTCTGCTGCAGGAGGAGATTGGCGCCCGCCAGCTGGAGCAGAGCAATCGCACCCTCTATACCCTGACGGTGATCACCGTCCTCGCGCTGCCGATTAACATCGTCGCCGGTTTTTTCGGCATGAACGTCGGTGGGATCCCGCTGGCAAGCAACCACCACGGGTTTATCCTGCTGGTGGTGATTGTCGCTGTCTTTACCCTCGGCGCCGGTTACCTGGCGTTTCGCCGGCGCGATGACCTGTAGATTGCGCGTCGAATCAGCTGAGGCTGCGCAGGGCGGCAATCAGTCCTTCGACACCGCGTTCCAGCTTCTCGCGCGGGCAGCCGACGTTGAGTCGCAGAAAGCCGTTGCCCTCAGGACCATAGGTATAACCCGGCATAATCGCCACCTTCTGTTCGGCGATCAGCGCCTGCTGTAGCGCGCGATCGTCAACGTTGAGCGGGCGCAGGTCGATCCATGCCAGGTAGGTGGCCTCCGGCGGCTGCCAGCCGAGCGCGGGGAAGGCGTTGTTGAGCGTGTCGGCGACATAGCGCATATTCGCCTGCAGGTAGTCGCGCAGGGCATCGAGCCAGGGAGCCCCGTCGCGGTAGGCGGCGATATGGGCGACCAGCGCCGGCACGGAAGGGGAAGAGAGCCCGTCGCGACCCTTTAGCGCCTGCAGGTAGCTGTCGCGCTCGTTCTCTTCGGGGATAAAGCCGTAGGCCCCGGTAAAGGCCGGAATATTGAAGCTCTTCGAACCGGAGGTGAACAGCGCCCATGGTCCCTGAGCGACCTCGCTCCACGGGATATGGCGGTGTTCGCTCCAGGTCATGTCCATATGAATTTCGTCGCTAATCACCCTGACGCCATGTTTTTGACACAGGGCCGCCATGGTCTCCAGCTCCTCGCGACGCCAGACTTTCCCCGTTGGGTTGTGCGGGCTGCACAGCAGCAGCAGGGTATTCTTTGGCTCCGCCAGCGCCGCCTCCAGGCGGTCCATATCGCAGCGCCACCGATTATCCTTCAGGATCAATGGCACCGGGGCAATCCGCCGCCGGTTAGCGGTGATGGTGTTATAGAACGCATCGTAGGCAGGGGTGTGGACCACGACGCCGTCGCCTTCTTTCGACCACTGGCGGATGGTTTCCGCCACCATGTAGATAACAGACGGTCCGTAGACCACAGATTGCGGATCGATGTCGCTGTTAAAGCGACTGGCGTACCAGTGGGCAATCGCCCCGAGAAACGCCTCGTTGCGCCAGCGGCTGTAGCCGAACACCCCGTGGGCCAGCCGCTGGCTAACGGCGTCGAGAATACAGGGCGCGGTGGCGAAATCCATATCGGAAATAGTGAACGGCAGCAGATCGGCGGCGCCAAACCGGTCGGCGACATAGTCCCATTGCGTGCACCAGGTGCCGTGGCGATCGATAGGGGTGGCAAAATCAAACATTGGAGCTTCCTTAGCGAGCGCCCCCTCCGTAGCGGGGGGGGACTAGTGGGATCAGGCCTGCACGGTATTCATCAGCGTGGCCATCTCATCTTTTACCGACTGTACCTGCGGGCCAATAACCACCTGCAGATTATGCTGGTTGAGCTGTACCACCCCGATGGCGCGATGGGCTTTCAGCGCGGCGGCGTCCACTTTGCTCATATCGTGCACCGACAGGCGCAGACGGGTAATGCAGTTATCCAGCGAAACAATGTTCTCTGCGCCGCCGAGCGCCGTCAGAATCGCCGGTACGTTATACCCGGATTTGCCGATGGTACCGGCTACGGCTTTCTCCACGCTGGCGGCAGTGTCGATGTCGCGGCCCGGCGTTTTCAGATTGAAGCGGGTGATGGCGAAGCGGAAGATGGCATAGTAGACCGCGAACCAGATAGCCGCCACCACCGGCACCAGATACCACTTGGTCGCCAGGCCATGCAGAATGCCAAACACCACGAAGTCGATGATATTGCCGTCGGTGTTGCCGATGGTTACCCCGAGCACCGCCATGATGGTAAAGCCGAGACCGGTCAGCAGCGCGTGGATGACATACAGGACCGGCGCGACAAACAAGAACAAGAACTCCAGCGGCTCGGTGGTGCCGCCGACCACGCAGGCGATGACCCCGGAGATCAGCAGGCCTTTAATTTTATGTCGGTTTTCCGGACGGGCGCAGTGGTACATCGCCAGCGCGGCTCCCGGCAGGCCGCCGAGGAATGCCGGCATTTTACCCTGCGACAGGAAACGGGTGGCGCTTTCGGCGAAGCCGTGGGTCGTCGGACAGCTCAGCTGCGCCTGGAAGATGGTCAGCGCGCCGCTGACGCTGTGGCCGCAGACGTCGAGGGTGCCGCCGGCTTCGGTAAAGCGGATCAGCGCCACCAGAATATGGTGCAGGCCAAACGGCAGCAGCAGTCGCTCGCCGGTGCCAAAGATCATCGGCCCAAAATCCCCGGCGCTGTTGATCATCTTCCCGAGGGCGTTGATCCCCATAGCGAAGACTGGCCACACCAGCGGGATCGCCAGCCCAACCAGCCCCAGCACCACGGTGGTGACGATCGGCACGAAGCGGGTGCCGCCGAAGAAGGCCAGGGCGTCCGGCAGGCGAATGTTATGGAAGCGTTCATGCAGCAGCCAGACGATAATTCCGGCGATCACCGCCCCGAGGATCCCGGTATCGATTGACGGAATGCCGATAATGTTCTGGATATTGTTGGCCTTCAGGATCGCGGCGTCGGTGGTGGGCAGAATACCCTTCGCGGTCAGCCAGAAGTTGACCGCCAGGTTCATGACCGCGTAGCCAACGAAGCCGGCGAAGGCGGCGACGCCTTTGTTCTCTCGCGCCAGACCCAGCGGGATGGCGATACAAAACATGACCGGCAGGAAGCTGAAGGCAAAGGAGCCGACCTTGCTCATCCAGATAAAGATGGCCTGCAGCAGCGGCATATCCAGCCACGGCAGCAGAGTCAAAACATCGTGACTGCTTAGCGAGCTGCCGATCCCCAGCATGATCCCGCAAAACGAGAGCAACGCTACGGGCAGCATGAAGGTTTTTCCCAGCTGCTGGAAAAATTCCCATAAGGTGATTTTTGGTGCTGTTTTCGCCGTCATAGCACGGTTCCTGATTCATAAGTGGTCGGGAGAACTAACGCCACGGCAAGATAAAACGTTTTACCACTTTTTAGTGCGATAAAAATCACATATTCAAGCGATAATAAGGTTTATAAAGATCGCACAATGATAAAACGATTTATCGACAGGCAAGGGAGTCAGCCAGCAGGTTATGGCAATCGCAAAAAAGATCACCATCAATGATGTGGCGCTGGCTGCCGGCGTCTCCGTGAGTACCGTTTCACTGGTACTGAGCGGCAAAGGGCGCATCTCCAGCGCCACCGGCGAGCGGGTTAATCAGGCTATCGAACAGCTGGGATTTGTGCGCAATCGTCAGGCGGCCTCGCTGCGCGGTGGGCAGAGCGGGGTGATTGGCCTTATCGTCAGCGACCTGTCAAAACCGTTTTATGCTGAATTAACCGCCGGCCTCACCGATGCCCTGGAGAGGCAGGGGAAAATGGTATTTCTCACCCAGGGAGGCCGCAGCGGCGAGAAGATGGCCCAGCGGTTTGATACGCTGACGGCGCAGGGGGTGGACGGGGTGATTATCGCCGGGGCGATCGACCGCGGGAGCGAGCTGCGCGAGCGTGCGGCGGAGGCGGGGGTGCCGCTGGTGTTTGCTTCCCGCGCCAGCTATCTTGACGATGTCGACCTGATCCGCCCGGACAACATGCAGGCGGCGCAGCTGGTGACGGAGCATCTTATCCGCCGCGGCCATCAGCGGATCGCCTGGCTCGGCGGGCAGAGTGCTTCGCTGACGCGCGCCGAGCGGGTCGGCGGCTATTGCGCCACCTTGCTGAAATACGGCCTGCCGTTTCACAGCGAATGGGTGCTGGAGTGCGAGTCCAGCCAGAAGCAGGCGGCGGAGGCGATGACCGGCCTGCTGCGCCAGAATCCGACCATCACCGCGGTGCTGTGCTACAACAACGTGGTAGCCACCGGCGCGTGGTTCGGTCTGTTACGGGCTGGAAGACAGAGCGGGGAAGATGGCGTCGAGAGCTACTTTGAGCAGCGGGTGGCGCTGGCGGCGTTTGCCGACGTGCCGGAGGCCGCCCTCGACGACCTGCCTCTCACCTGGGTGACCACCCCGGCGCGGGAGATGGGGAAAAGCCTGGCGGATTCGATGCTGCGGCGGCTGGAAGAGGGGACTGGCGAGACGCGAAACCAGATTATGCCCCCGCGGCTGGTGACGCGAAAATGAGGGAGACGGCGCGCGCTGGCCGTCTCCTGTACCGATAAGTTACGGCTGCGGGGCGGCGTCATCCTGCTGCGGCTGGCCTTCCTGCGGCGCGCTGTCCGGCAGCGAAGGCGCTTCCAGACCAAACATCGCGGCAAAATCTTGCAGCGGCATTTTCTGTCCGTTCAGCGTCACCTGGCCGTTCGCGTACTGCAGACTGCTGCTGATGGCGTTATCTTCCATGGTGGTAATGCGGAACATCTGGCCCATCGCCGCCAGGCCTTTGACCTGCTGATCGGCAAGCTTGGCGGCATCGGCCGGCTGATAGCCTTCCAGACCGGCGATCTTAGTCATAAACTCCGTCGCCATATCCACCGGGATCACCACTTTGCCGTCCAGGGACTGCACCACGCGATCCAGGCTGTCCGCCAGGGTCTGCGGCGGAGCGGTCACCTGGGCCGGATCTTTCAGCAGAACCGAGAGGTTGAGGGTGCTTTCGCCTTTGGCATTGCGCCAGCTCAGCGGAGAGATGGTCACCGACGGGTTGCCTTTGAGCAGGATCGGCAGCGCATTGAACAGCGTTTCGGTGAGGGCCTGCTGATACAGCTCCGGATTCTGCGCCAGCTCCGGTTTCGCCAGCAGCGCCTGAGACTGCGCGCTGTACTGCTGACTGAACTGGTGCCACGCCTGACCGTCGACGTTATCCACTTTCAGCGTGAGTTTGCCGCTGCCCATATCCTGCCCCTGCAGCTTGAGGCTGTTGACGGTGTAGTTCACCTGGCTGTTCACGCCTTTGCCGTCCTGGGTCAGCGTCGAGCCGCCGTCCAGCGCCATGCCGTCGATCAGCGCCAGCTCTTTGCCTTCGACGCTGATGGCCAGTTTATCGAGGGTCATTTTTTGCTGGCCGATACGTTCGTTGAAGCTGGCCAGCTCGGTGGCGCCGTCGGTGGTCAGGTTGACGAAGCGCAGCTGTACCTTCTGATTATATTCGTTGAGCGCATCGATCTGCCCGCTGCCGGCCTGGCCCTTCAGGCTGATGTTTTTGCCGTCGCGGTCGGCGTCGAGCTGGAACTGACCGCCGCTGAAGGTGACTTTCTCATCGCCTTTAGCGTAGTCGAGGGCGTTAAGGACGATAGCCGACTGGCTGTCGCCGCTGTAGGCAATGCGCGTATCGACGGTAAAGGGGGTGTCGCCTTTGGCTATCTCGAACAGCGCCTGGCTGGCGTCGTTTTTCACCAGCGTGGTGTGGACGGAAGCCATTGCCGGCGCCAGATTAAAGGCTTTTAACGAGGCCAGCGGGAAGGGGCCATGATCGACCACTTCGTCAAGCACAACGCTCTGCCCGGCGGCCAGCCAGCCGTTAGCCTGACCGGCGATCGGCTTCACCACCAGCTGCAGATGGCTGCTGAACAGCCCGCGCTGGTAGTCCTGATAGCTCAGCTCCAGACCTGACTCCGGCGCGCTGCTGCGCAGCTGGGCGTTTGCCTGCTGCACCATATCGGCGATCCGGCCTTCCAGCTGTTTACCAGTGAACCAGGCGCCGCCTGTCCATACCACGCCCAGCGCCACGATGACTCCTGCTGCGACCAGCGATTTTTTCATAGCATTTATCCATAAATGAAGCCAGGCGGAGAGACCGCCTGGCTGAGTTATCACCAACAGTAAGCGCGACCTGAAGGGTCAGTCGCTTACTGGAGCTTATTGAAAACGCGCGCCACGCGGCCGCGGCCGCTGATCTGCACCGGCGATTCACTGGCGGCCACGAATGCCGACTCGCCCGGCTTGAGGGTCAGGCTCTGGTCGCCTTTGCGCAGTACGGCTTCACCGTCGACGCAGAACACGATCGCCGCGCTTGCCTGGGCCAGATCGCTGGCCTCGGCGGAGAGGTCATGCAGGGAGAAGGCAAAATCTTCCACCGGGATCGGGAAGTCGAGTTCCGCGCCGTGACGCTGCGGCTGGGTCAACAGCTCACCCGCCGGTTTAGCCTCGAACTTGACGTTAGCAACCAGCTCAGGAATATCAATGTATTTCGGCGTCAGGCCGGCGCGCAGTACGTTATCCGAGTTGGCCATCACCTCCAGCGCCACCCCCTGCAGATAGGCGTGCGGCGTTTCAGCAAACAGGAACATCGCTTCGCCTGGGTTCAGCTTCACCACGTTCAGCAGCAGCGGGGAGAAGAGGCCGCTGTCGTCCGGATAGAATTCCGCGATCAGGCGGATAGTCTGCCACGGTTCGCCTTGTTCACGGGCCAGTACGTCGCGCAGCACCTGCAGCGCCTTGGCCTTCTCCTCACCCTGCATATTTAGCAGGCTGGCAAACAGCTGGCTCAGGTGAGTCGCGTCCGGCTGCTGCAGGAAGGCGCCGATTGCCGGATGCGCGCTAGCCACCGGCTGCAGCAGGGTGACAATCTCGCTGAACTCGCGAAATGCATTCATCGCCAGGAACGGCGTCAGGGCAAAAACCAGCTCCGGTTTGTGGTTCGGATCTTTGTAGTTACGCTCGGCGGCGGAGAGCGGGATACCGGCGGCGTTCTCGCGGGCGAAACCTTCTTCCGAGGCCTGCTTGTTGGGATGCACCTGAATTGAGAGCGGCTGAGCGGCGCACAGTACCTTAAACAGGAACGGCAGTTCACCAAAGCGGGCGGCAACCTTGTCGCCGAGCAGAGCGGCTTTATCCGCGTCAATCACCTCGCGCAGTGAACGCGGCTGGCCGTCGGCCGCCAGGATCTGCGAGCTGCTCTTCGGATGCGCCCCCATCCACAGCTCTGCCATCGGCAGATTGTCCGGGTTGGCGATGCCATACAGTTCAGTTAAGGCGGTGTGGCTTCCCCATGCATAGTTCTGCACGGCGTTAATCAGCTTTTGCATTCTCAATCCCTGTTTCAAACAAAGTAAATTTTATCGCCCTATTAAACCAGCAAACGGTGGAGAAGCAACTGCTGAAAGAAAAAGTCGTCCTTGTCTCAGTTTTTGTTAAAAAATTGTGTAAGATTGTTCGACTCGCTTTTCTACAGGCACATGGAGTCCCTGCCTGAAACATAATCAGCCAAAGCAGTAAGTGAGAGTACAATGTCGAATAAACCGTTTGTTTACCAGGATCCTTTTCCGCTCAAAAAGGATGACACCGAGTATTATCTCCTCAGCAGTGATTACGTCTCCGTCGCCGAATTCGCCGGCCAGGAAGTGCTAAAAGTTGACCCTCAGGCGCTGACCCTTCTGGCGCAGCATGCTTTCCACGACGCCTCCTTTATGCTTCGCCCTGCGCATCAGCAGCAGGTGGCGGATATCCTTAACGATCCGGAAGCCAGCGAAAACGATAAATACGTCGCGCTGCAGTTCCTGCGCAACTCGGATATCGCCGCCAAAGGTATTCTGCCCACCTGCCAGGACACCGGCACCGCGATCATCATGGGTAAAAAAGGCCAGCGCGTGTGGACCGGCGGCGGCGATGAAGCCGCCCTGGCGCAGGGGGTGTATAACACCTATATCCAGGACAACCTGCGCTACTCGCAGAACGCGCCGCTGGATATGTATAAAGAGGTTAACACTGGCACCAACCTGCCGGCGCAGATCGATCTCTATGCTACCGATGGCGATGAGTACAAATTCCTCTGCATCGCCAAGGGCGGCGGCTCGGCGAACAAAACCTATCTGTACCAGGAAACCAAAGCGCTGATCACCCCGGCGAAGCTGAAAAATTACCTCGTCGAGAAGATGCGCACCCTCGGTACTGCCGCCTGTCCACCGTACCATATCGCCTTCGTGATCGGCGGTACCTCGGCGGAAGCGACGCTGAAGACCGTGAAGCTGGCGTCCACCAAATACTACGATGGCCTGCCGACCGAAGGTAACGAGCACGGCCAGGCGTTCCGCGACGTGCAACTGGAGCAGGAGCTGCTGCTGGAGGCGCAGAACCTTGGTCTCGGCGCGCAGTTCGGCGGCAAATACTTTGCCCACGATATCCGCGTGATCCGTCTGCCGCGTCACGGCGCTTCCTGCCCGGTAGGGATGGGGGTTTCCTGTTCCGCCGACCGCAACATCAAAGCCAAGATTAACCGCGACGGCATCTGGATCGAGAAGCTGGAGAGCAACCCGGGGAAATATATCCCTGAGCATCTGCGCCAGGCCGGGGAAGGCGAAGCGGTGAAGGTAAATCTTAACCAGCCGATGAGCGAGATCCTGGCGCAGCTGTCACAGTATCCGGTGTCCACCCGCCTGTCGCTGAGCGGGACTATCATCGTCGCCCGCGATATCGCCCACGCTAAGCTGAAGGAGCTTATCGACAACGGCGAGGCGCTGCCGCAGTACGTCAAAGATCACCCGATCTACTACGCAGGTCCGGCCAAGACGCCGGACGGTTACGCCTCCGGCTCTCTGGGGCCGACCACCGCAGGCCGCATGGACTCTTACGTTGATCTGCTGCAGTCCCATGGGGCGAGCAAGATCATGCTGGCGAAAGGCAACCGCAGCCAGCAGGTCACCGACGCCTGCCACAAACACGGCGGCTTCTACCTCGGCAGCATCGGCGGCCCGGCGGCAGTGCTGGCCCAGCAGAGCATCAAGAGCCTCGAGTGCGTGGCCTATCCGGAGCTGGGTATGGAGGCTATCTGGAAAATTGAAGTGGAGGATTTCCCGGCCTTTATCCTCGTTGATGATAAAGGCAATGACTTCTTCCAGCAGATCCAGACCTCGCAGTGCGCCCGCTGCGTGAAGTAACCCAGGCCGCCCTTCGGGGCGGCGCTGGTCGATGACAAACCTGATTTCGTTAGGGTGAGCGCTTTTCTGCCGGGCGGCGGCTTTCGCCTTACCCGGCCTACGAAAAACAGCAATATCAATAAGTTATGCAGTTCTCTGTAGGCCCGCGCAATCGCAGCGCCGCCGGGCAATCCCGACGATTGCATTTTGTCAGCGGTCTGGGCTGCCCCTCGGGGCGGCTTTTTTTATGTCGCTTCGCGGCACGAACCACCAAAACAACTTATCAATCTGGCCAATACTTAGTCTTTTAAGCAGGTGAGCTTTGTCGCTATGACGCACTTTTCATCCAAGGAGAAAGTAATGACAACGCATCGCAGTGAAAAAGACTCGATGGGCGCCATCGAGGTCCCGGCCGATAAACTCTGGGGCGCCCAGACCCAGCGCTCGCTGGAGCATTTCCGCATCTCGACCGAAAAAATGCCCGGGGAGCTGATATACGCCCTGGCGCTGACCAAGCGGGCGGCGGCGAAGGTTAACCAGGATCTCGGACTTTTGACGGCGGAAAAAGCCGGGGCGATCGTCGCCGCCGCTGACGAAGTGCTGGCCGGAAAGCACGCGCAGGAGTTCCCCCTGGCTATCTGGCAGACCGGCTCCGGCACCCAAAGCAATATGAATATGAACGAGGTGCTGGCCAACCGCGCCAGTGAACTGCTCGGCGGAGAACGGGGGATGGCGCGAAAAATTCATCCCAATGACGATGTGAATAAGAGCCAAAGCTCAAATGATGTATTCCCCACCGCCATGCACGTCGCGGCGCTGATTGCCCTGCGGGAAAAAGTGATCCCGTCGCTGCAGGCGCTGCGGGCGACGCTCAATGAAAAAGCGGTGGCCTTCAGGGATATCGTCAAGATCGGCCGCACCCATCTGCAGGACGCCACGCCGCTCACCTTAGGCCAGGAGATCTCCGGCTGGGTGGCGATGCTGGACCATAGCCTGAAGCACATTGAAGCCAGTCAGCCGCATCTTGCCGAGCTGGCGCTGGGCGGGACGGCGGTAGGAACCGGGCTGAATACCCATCCGGAATATGCCGTACGCGTGGCGGCCGAGCTGGCGTCGCTCAGCGGACAGCCATTTGTCACCGCGCCGAACAAATTCGAAGCGCTGGCCACTGTGGATGCCCTGGTCCATGCCCACGGCGCGCTGAAAGGCCTGGCGGCCTCGCTGATGAAAATCGCTAACGATGTCCGCTGGCTGGCCTCCGGCCCCCGCTGCGGCATTGGTGAAATCGCCATCCCGGAAAACGAGCCAGGGTCATCGATTATGCCGGGCAAGGTTAACCCAACCCAGTGCGAAGCTCTGACCATGGTCTGCTGCCAGGTGATGGGCAACGACGTGGCGGTGAATATCGGCGGTGCTTCCGGCAACTTTGAGCTTAACGTCTATCGCCCGATGGTCATCCACAACTTCCTGCAGTCGGTGCGTCTGCTGGCGGACGGTATGGCGAGCTTTAACGAGCACTGTGCGGTGGGGGTTGAACCGAATCGCGAGCGGATCAGTCAGTTGCTCAATGAGTCGCTAATGCTGGTTACTGCGCTGAATACCCATATCGGCTACGACAAGGCGGCGGAAATCGCTAAAAAAGCGCACCATGAGGGGCTGACTCTCAAAGCCTCGGCGCTGGCGCTGGGCTACCTGACGGAAGCCGAATTCGACAGCTGGGTGCGCCCGGAAGAGATGGTCGGCAGCCTGGCTATTCGCTAGCCAGCCAGAGGTGCAGGCGCGGGATAAGCAATCTCAGCGACTGCGCCTCCGGTTTGTAGCGATACTGCACATTGTCGGCATCATAGTTCAGCAGCTCGCCAATATCCGGTACGCTGACCCCCCGGCTGCCGGACATCAGGGCGATCAGCGGGCTGGGGCAGGCGTACTGTACCTGTTTCTGCTCGCCGGCGTACCAGACGCGGGCGATCGGCTGGACTTTCACCGGTCGTTTTATTTTCAGCCGCGCCCGCTGCGGCAGGGCGGCGATATCCTGATACTCCCTTTCCAGTTTGCTCTGCCACTGCTCCCGGGTCCACGGCGGCACCGCCCGCGGCGCTTGCAGGCTTTTCTCCAGCATCATCAACACCTGGTCGCGGGTCAGATTCTTGATGACGTGCTTATTGGCCCAGCCGAAGCGGATGGTGCTCGGGTCGACGAGGGGCGTCAGCGTGCGGTAGGCGCTAAGGGTGATCAACCCCGGCAAATGACGGTGTACCCACTCAAAACGGGCGGTGGGGGGCAGGCCGGAGTCGACGGTGACGATCTTCTCGAAGGTGGCCTTCAGGGCATTGATATGCTGAATACGCGCCAGCAGATCCTGCTGCTCCGCGGCGGTAACCTGCAGGCAGATAGCCCCCGGCAGGCGTACGGCGGCCTTGCTGCTGCGGTTTTCCGATTGCTGCTGGATAAACAGATGGCTGTAGTGGCGCAGGGCGCGCGCCAGGGCCGTCTTGCCGATGTGCTGCACCACCGGAATAGTGGCCAGCGGATCGTGCTCGGCATCCTTACCGATCGCCGGCAGTTCAAATACCCGGCCCGCCAGCAGACGGCAGTCACTTAACGCCTGCTGGAGCGCCTGCAGCTCCAGCTCGATCTGGCGAAAGGTATTATTCAGACGTTCAACGAGGTCGTAGCTGGCCATTATTACCACCTTAGTTACAACATACTATTAGATTTTTGCAGCATACCCAGCCCGCGGCTTCTGCGCAAGTTTTATTCAGGCAGAGGTGAAATCAGGCAGCTGATGATAGACCGGCCAGCTAAAGCAGAAGCGGGCGCCGCCGAGAGGGCTGGCCTCGCAGCGCACCTCGCCGCCCATCGCCTGGGCGATACTGTGGACAATCGCCAGGCCGAGGCCGCAGCCTCCTGTCGCCCGGTCCCGGCTGGGGTCAAGGCGGACAAAGGGCTCAAACACCCGCTCGCGCTCCTCGGGGGCGATTCCCGGGCCGTCATCCTCAACCAGCAACGATGCGCGCGAACCCTGCAGCGTCAGGCTGACCGCCACCCGCTGGCTGCTGTAGCGCAGGGCGTTATTGACCAAATTATCCAGCACCCGCTCCATCAGTCGCATATCCAGCGCGCCGTAGTTACCGTGGGTCAGCGTCGCCAGGGCGACCTCGCGCTGTGGGTTAACCATCTGGATATCCTCGACGTGATCGCTGATCCAGGCGGGAAAATCGGGAGTCGTCAGGCTGAGCTCCGTCTGCGGGCGGTCGAGGCGGGCGTAGGTCAGGAGCTCTTCAATCAGCGCCTCCAGCTGACCGATATCGCGGTTCAGCGCCTGCGATTCCGCCTCGGTGAGATTCTCGCTCATCTCCAGACGGTAGCGCAGGCGTACCAGCGGTGTCCTGAGTTCATGGGCGATGCCGTCAATCAGCTGCTTTTTGCTGGCAATAAGCGCATTAATGTTATCGGCCATTTGGTTAAAGGCCACCCCGAGCCGCTCGAAGCTGGACATACTGTCGAAGTGAATGCGCTCGCTGAGGTGACCTTCGCCAAAGCGCTGGGCGGCCGTCTCAATGCGCAGCATGTCCTGCCAGTGCGGGCGCATCCAGATAAACACCGGAAAGGCCAGCGAGATAGCAATAAACGCCATCAGCGCCACGTCTAGCAGGCGCATCTCATGCAGAAAATAGAGATAGGGCACCGGACCCACCGACAGCACATAGTGGCTGCGGGGAATGCGCTGAATAAAGGTGTACTGATCGTCGAGGGCGACGATATCGCCGGCGCGCAGGTGCTGCATCGAGCTTTCCGACAGCTTAAATTTGCTGATCGGCTCGATGTGCAGATCAAACGATAAATTCAGGTCCAGCTCTTTAAGGGTCTTGCTCCAGTCGCGCGGCGGTATCTCCCGCAGCTCGCTGCGCATCAGATACAGCGAGCTTTTCATCAAATCGTCAAGCGACTGCCGTCCGGCGCGCTCCGCGGTAAATTTATAGACCAGACCGACCAGCATGGTCATCACCAGAAAGCAGACGAAGAGCAGAAGATAGAACTGCACGAACAGCTTTTTCATTACATTACCGCGTATTCAAGAGAAACCTGTCTGGCGCCCCAGGGGCATCTTCTGCGCGTCGGGGAGTCAATGTTATCGATATCCCCGGGCGAGGCGCGGGGAAATCATAGATACGCTATCAAAGCAGGGTTTATGCCCCCTGACAATAGCCAGCCTGGAAACAGAACGGTGAAAAGGTGACAGTGTCACTCGATGCGGTGATTTCTTCACCCTCGGGGGAACAGGGCAATCGTATTTTGTGCGTCCATGGATACGCTACTCACGATAATAAGGAATGTCTACCGGATAGGTGGTCGTCAGACTCAGCAGCCGACAGCGCACCAGCTTTTCCGTTTCGGCATACCAGTAAGCAAACTCGCCGGTGGTCTGGTGGTAAATCATCTGATCGAGGTTGGCAAACGGGATCACCAGCAGCGGCCCCTGGCGAACGTGGCCGCCGCCGGTTTCAAAGTGATGCTGCCCCCAGGATTGCTGGGTATGTTCATAGCGATGAAGGATCACCTCGATTTGCCCGCGCTGCGGACAGAGGAGTCGAATATCGGCGTTGTCGAGGGAAAAAGCCCAGCCAGAGAGAGAAGTGAACAGTGAGAGTGCCAAAAGTACAACGTATTTCATCATGCAAAAGTCCTGTGTTTTCAGGCTTTATGCCACTCTGACAGCGGTAAGTCCTTGAGCACAATCATATTGAGGGGTTATGTGATGGGGTTCTGTACGGCTAATTCTATTGATTTAATCAATATGACAAGTTCCGGTGATGAATGTGCGCGCCAGGGACGAACGCAGCAGGCAGCAAACGTGATAACTTTGCCGCCGGCGAGCGCGCGATGAGCGGGCCCCTCGCAGGGCCGCAGAAGGGCTGCTTAGTTATCCCAGGCGTGAGGGGCGAACAGGTAGCCTTTGTTGCGAACGGTCTTAATACGATAGGGCTCCGTGGCGTTGTCGAGCAGTTTTTTGCGCAGGCGGGAGATAGCCACGTCGACGCTGCGATCCATCCCGTCATAGGTAACGCCGCGTAAATTTTTCAGCAGTGCGTCGCGGTCCATAATCTGCCCGGCGTGGGTGGCCAACTCCCACAGCAGATCGAAATCGGCGGTCGACAGGGCGACGTTTTCTCCGCCAAGCAGCACCTGGCGGTTGACCGGGTCAATGGTCAGCGAGCCGAAGGAGATGGTTTTATGTGGCGTGAGCGTTGAGGAGGCGGATCCGGCGCCTGCCGGAGCAATATGCTGGCGCAAATGCAGACGCAGTCGCGCGAGAAGTACCGCTGGCGGGGTGGTTTTCAGAATATAATCGCTGGCGCCCATCTCCAGGGAGAGGATATGGTTCATATCGCTGTCGAGCGAAGTCAGCAGGACAATCGGCCCTTGCCATTGCCCGCGCAGATCGCGACAGAGCGTCATTCCGTCCTTGCCGGGCAGCATAATGTCCAGCAGCACCAGATCCGGTTTCTCCCGCGCGATCACCTCCTCAGCGCGGTCGCCGCGAGGCTCGACCACCACATCCATATCATGCTTGCCGAGATAGGCGGCGATCAGCGTGCCTACCTCAGGGTCATCCTCAACAAAAACGATTTTATTCATGTCTATTGCACATCAGTAAAAGAAGTAACATACACCGCACTTATTTTACCCGCCATTACTCTTTTATAAACAGCGTTAAATCCGCTATGCTGCCCTAACTTATTGATTCACTGTTAAGGCATACGGGCATGGGGCTGTTAATCAAAGGGCTGCTGGGAGCGCTGGTGGTGGTGCTGATTGGCGTGCTGGCGAAAACCAAAAACTACGCTATCGCTGGCCTGGTCCCGCTGTTTCCCACCTTTGCGCTCATCGCTCATTATATTGTCGCCAGCGAGCGGGGGATCGAAGCCCTGCGCGCGACCATCGTATTCGGCATGTGGTCGATTCTTCCCTATTTTATCTATCTGCTGTCACTGTGGTATTTCACCGGGATCATGCGCCTGCCGTTGGCGCTGGCAGGCGCGGTGGGATGCTGGGGGCTGTGCGCCTGGCTGTTAATCCTCGGCTGGAGCCGTTTCCACTAGCGCAGCGGGCGGCCGCCGTCGACAGCGAATGAGCGGCCGGTAACGTAGCGGCTGGTAAACAGGTAATCGATGAGATCGCTAATCTCTTTTTCGCCAGGGGCGATTTTCATCAGCGATTTATCCAGCGCCTGCTGACGATAGGCCTCGTCGTCACCCTCATTAAACATGATTAGCGACGGCGCGATGGCGTTGACCTTAACCTCTGGCGCCAGCTTGCGAGCGAAGGAGCGGGTCATGTTATCCAGGGCGGCTTTGCTGGCGGCATAGGCGATATGTTTGTCGCTCCCGCGCTCCACCACGTAATCGGTGATATGGATAATGTCGCTGGCGGCATGGCCGTGGCCGCGCAGCAACGCCTCCAGCGCATGGTTGAGCAGATAGGGGGCGTGGACGTGGATCTGCATCATGCGGTTGATGACGGTGCTCAGCGGGACGCCCGGCTTTTCCGCCATCCAGTCGCTGGCGTTATGGATAATGGCGCGCAGAACGTCGGTGTGTGATTTGACCGCTTCAGCGAAGGTCAGAATGCCGTCATCGCTGCTAAAATCGGCCTGCAGGCAGAGCGCGCCCGCTTCGCGCAGGCCGTCAATCGCCGGATAGGGCGTACGATAGCTGACGATGACCGGCTGGCGCTGCTGCAGAAAATGGTGTGCCAGAGCGAGGCCGATGCGGCGGCCTGCTCCTGTGATCAGAATCGGGCGGGGCTGTTGTTCAGCCATGGGTATCTCCTATGCGTTCTGCGGCAGGGCGACCGCTTACCCCACCAGCATCCACGTTGCCGGCACAGCGGCAACCAGCAATAAACCAATTAGCGCCACTTCGCGGCGTTTGAGCGAACGATCGTGCTGGTGCGTACGTCGGGCGTACAAAAAGACCAGAAGACCCGGAGCGTAAAGTACCACCGACAACAGCAAATGCACAGGCCCCGACGCGTATAATAACCATATGCCATAAATACAGGCGCCGATAGCCACCGCTTTATGCAGCGGGCGAGTGGCGATTTTCAGCAGAAAGGCGCCGACCAGCAGATAAGGCACGAGGATCATTTCTGACGCAATAGTCAGCAGCGTGCCGTAGTCCGACCCGGTCAGCCAGATCAGCACCAGCGATACCTGAACGCTGATATTGGTCAACCACAATGAGGCGGAGGGGGCGTTGTTGCTATTCTGACGGGCAAACAGGCGCGGGAAGGCTTTATGAGTGGCGGCGAGGAAAGGCACCTCCGCGGCCATGATGGTCCAGCTGAGATAAGCGCCGCACACCGACACGATCAGCCCGGCGGCAATGACGATCTCCCCCCATGACCCCATCAGCCTGACCATCAGTCCCGCCATCGACGGGTTACGCATTTCGGCCAGTTCGCTGCGCGGCACAACGCCCAGCGACAGCAGGGTGACCAGCAGATACACCGCGAGGGCCGACAGCACCGCCAGCAGCGTCGCGCGGCCAACGTCGCGCTTGTGTCGCGCCCGCGCGGACACGACTACCGCCCCCTCCACGCCGATAAACACCCACAGGGTGATCAGCATGGTGTTTTTGACCTGTTCCCATACCGGCACGCCCAGCGCCAGGCCGCTAAAATCGAGGCGGAACGTATCCAGCTGAAAGGCCAGGGCGGCGAGCGCGACGAAGGCGCCCAGCGGCAGAAGCTTGGCGAGGGTGGCCACCAGGTTAATCCCCGCTGCCGTCTGGACACCGCGCAGGACCAGAAAGTGGACGACCCACAGCAGAACCGACGCGCCAACGATAGACTGCCAGGTATTACCATCGCCAAACAGGCGCAGCTCAGGGGTATCGGTGAAAAAACTGAGCGCCGAAAAGACGATAACCAGATAGGAGACATTGGCGATCACCGCGCACAGCCAGTATCCCCAGGCGGAGCAGAAGCCGATCAGTTCGCCGAATCCTTCGCGAGCGTAGGTGAAGATCCCGCCGTCGAGGTCGGGACGAATACGGGTCAACAGCAGCATGGCGAAAGCGAGAAACAGGATCCCGACGCCGGTGATGGCCCAGCCAATGAGCAGAGCGGAGGGGCTGGCCACGGCAGCCATATTTTGCGGCAAACTGAATACGCCAGCGCCGAGCATTGAGCTAAGGACCAGGGCGGTCAGGGCGCTCAGGCCCAGTTTCTTTTCCATTGCATTCCCGAGGTGAAAATGGCTGTTCCAGAATATTTATTTTGCGAAATCGCATAAAAATGGAGGATTGCGCTAAGGCGCGGGATTTTACGGAGTGTCCGGGGGCCATGCAATGGCGGGGGATGAAAAAAAATGAAAAGGCGGCAATGCGCCGCCTTTTTAGCCAGCCAGCAGCGATTATTTGTACAAATCGGCGCTGATGGTGATGTTGCCGCCGCGTTCCTGCCACTGGCGGGTGATGTGGTAGTACTTCGCCCCTTTCTTCGCCGCGCGTTTCGCCGTCTGATAGGAGATCTCGGTCATGTTGCCGTAGTTGCCGGTGAACTGGATGTTATCGAACGGCACCATTTGCGCCGCAGTCACTTTGTTCACTTCTTCGACCTTAGTGCCGTTCGGCAGAGTGACAGTGTAACGTCCACCTTTCGAAGACTGAGTCTCAAAGAAACGCCCAACGCCGGTACCCGAACCCACCGCGGCGGTGGTGGCAACGCCCGGAATTTCAACGTTCTTCGCCGCTTCGCCGCCTTTGGCCAGCGCTGCGCGGCCAGCTTCAGAGTCAGCCGGGATCGCGTCCGGGCTCTGCAGCACGCGTTTTTCAGCATCTTTTTTGTAGATATAAGCGGTAATGCGCTGGTTGCCGCCCTGGTTGGCGTCAACCTGGCGGACGATAAAGAACGCATAGGCGCCTTTTGCTTTCGCCGCTTTGGTGATGGCGTCGTTGACTTCCGGCTGGCTGCGATAGAAGCCCTGAACGGTGACGGTGTCGTAAGGCATCAGCTCAACGGCCTGATCTTTCGGCAACTCCATCACGCCGTTGATAATGCGATTCTTCGGCGCATCCGCTTTCGGCGCGTCTTCTTTATAAAGGTCAGCCGTGACGCGCCAGTTGCCGCCATTGCCGTAGTCCGACGTGTCGACAACATAGAATGAGGCCGCGCCGTCTTTGTCGGCTTTGCGCGATACTGCCTGTACCGCATCGCCAATGGCATTAAACCGGCCGGTGACGACAACGCGATCGTAGGGCTTCAGCGCAGCCGCCTGCTCCGGGGTCAACTCGGTCGCTGCATGGGCAGACAACGTGGCGGTTGTCAGGAGAGCAGACGCCAGGAGGGTGTTTTTAAGCTTCATAAAAATAATCCTTTGCCTTGCGCAAACCATATACTGGTGTTGTTGTTGACTGAAAACGTTTGATTATTGCATTTAATCGCCGTGACTGTCTGCGTCAATTTTTGCTTGCCGCCCGAATCGTATACTACGGAAAGATAACATTTTTCGATATGTTGAAAAAACAGGCGCTTGACCAGCAAAAACGATAATCAATACCACTTTTATTAGTTAATTTAATGTTAACACAATGATCTCAATGGCGATAAATGGCGTTTTATACCGCAGGATAAGCGGATTATCAGGCCTGGGCGGCAAATTCAGGTAAATATTACTGCCCGGACCCATCTGAGCTGACAATAAGCAATAAAATCAAAATTTGTGTTTTATCGCAGTAGATCACAATCGGTATTTTCAGTAGGTTATAAAAAGTTTGTTACTGTTTCATTTTGTAGACAGCGAAAGATGGCGAGGAAGATTTTGCCGTCCTGGCGTTGTTGGGCAGAAAAGTAAACCATCATCAAAAACCGATGGAAGGGAAAACTATGCGTATTGGTGTACCACAAGAAAGGCTAGCCCAGGAGACCCGGGCCGCCGCCACGCCGAAGACCGTTGAGCAATTGCTCAAACTCGGCTTTAGCGTCGCGGTAGAAAGCGGCGCCGGGAAGCTGGCCAGCTTTGACGATGAGGCCTTTGCCGAGGCAGGAGCTGAAATCGTGACCGGCGACGAGGTATGGCAGTCTGATGTCATCCTTAAGGTCAATGCTCCGAATGACGATGAAATTGCCCTGCTGAATCCGGGGACCACGCTGATTAGTTTTATCTGGCCGGCGCAAAACCCGCAGCTGATGGAAAAACTGGCGGCCCGTAATATCAACGTAATGGCGATGGATTCCGTGCCGCGTATTTCCCGCGCCCAGTCGCTGGATGCGCTCAGCTCAATGGCCAACATCGCCGGGTACCGCGCTATCGTTGAAGCGGCGCATGAATTTGGTCGATTCTTTACCGGGCAGATTACGGCGGCAGGCAAGGTTCCGCCCGCCAAGGTGATGGTCATTGGCGCCGGGGTAGCCGGTCTGGCGGCGATTGGCGCCGCCAACAGCCTGGGCGCTATTGTTCGCGCCTTCGATACCCGTCCGGAAGTGAAGGAGCAGGTGCAGAGTATGGGCGCCGAGTTCCTCGAGCTGGATTTTAAAGAGGAAGCGGGCAGCGGCGATGGCTACGCCAAGGTGATGTCTGAGGCCTTTATTAAGGCTGAAATGGCGCTGTTCGCCGCGCAGGCGAAAGAGGTCGATATCATTGTCACCACGGCGTTAATCCCGGGCAAACCAGCGCCGAAGCTGATCACCCGCGAAATGGTCGACTCCATGAAATCGGGCAGCGTGGTGGTCGATCTGGCCTCGCAAAACGGCGGCAACTGTGAGTACACCGTACCGGGCGAAGTGGTGACCACCGCCAACGGCGTGAAAATCATCGGTTACACCGATCTTCCTGGCCGTCTGCCGACCCAGTCCTCCCAGCTCTACGGCACCAACCTGGTGAACCTGCTGAAGCTGCTGTGCAAAGAGAAAGACGGCAATATCGTTATCGATTTCGATGACGTGGTAGTGCGCGGCGTGACCGTTGTTCGCGAAGGTGAAATCACCTGGCCGGCGCCGCCGATTCAGGTCTCCGCTCAGCCGCAGGCCGCGGCGAAAAAAGTGGAAGCGCCGAAAGAAGCGGTGAAACCGGCGTCGCCGTGGCGCAAATATGCGCTGATGGCGCTGGCGATTATTCTCTTCGGCTGGCTGGCCAACGTGGCGCCAAAAGAGTTCCTCGGCCATTTCACCGTCTTCGCGCTGGCCTGCGTGGTGGGTTACTACGTGGTGTGGAACGTCTCCCATGCGCTGCATACGCCGCTGATGTCGGTGACCAATGCCATTTCGGGCATTATCGTGGTTGGCGCGTTGTTGCAGATAGGCCACGGCGGCTGGGTCAGCTTCCTGAGCTTTATCGCGGTGCTGATCGCCAGCATTAATATTTTCGGTGGTTTTACCGTGACTCAGCGCATGCTGAAAATGTTTCGCAAAGGATAAGGGGTAGCACATGTCTGGTGGATTAGTAACGGCTGCATACATTGTTGCTGCAATCCTGTTTATTTTCAGCCTGGCGGGCCTGTCGAAACACGAAACGTCGCAGCAGGGCAACTATTTCGGCATCGCCGGGATGGCCATTGCCCTGATCGCTACCATCCTGGGGCCGGACGCCGGCAACGTCGGCTGGATTATTCTTGCGATGGTGATCGGCGGGGCGATCGGTATTCGTCTGGCGAAGAAGGTCGAGATGACCGAAATGCCGGAGCTGGTGGCTATCCTGCACAGCTTCGTGGGTCTGGCAGCGGTGCTGGTGGGTTTCAACAGCTACCTGCAGCATGAAACCGGTATGGAGCAAATTCTGGTCAATATTCATTTGACCGAAGTGTTCCTCGGGATCTTCATCGGCGCGGTGACCTTCACCGGTTCGGTGGTGGCGTTTGGTAAACTGCGCGGCAAAATTTCCTCCAGGCCGCTGATGCTGCCCAATCGCCATAAGCTGAACCTGGCGGCGCTGGTGGTTTCCTTCATCCTGATGGTGATTTTTGTTCGCTCTGACAGCACCGGCACCCAGGTCCTGTGCCTGCTGGTGATGACCGCGATCGCGCTGGCCTTTGGCTGGCACCTGGTGGCCTCTATCGGCGGTGCGGACATGCCGGTGGTGGTCTCGATGCTCAACTCCTACTCGGGCTGGGCGGCAGCGGCGGCGGGCTTTATGCTGAGTAATGACCTGCTGATCGTCACCGGCGCGCTGGTGGGCTCTTCCGGCGCCATCCTCTCTTACATTATGTGTAAGGCGATGAACCGCTCCTTTATCAGCGTGATCGCCGGGGGCTTCGGCACCGATGGTTCCTCCAGCGGCGGCGATGAAGAAGTGGGCGAGCATCGCGAGATTAGTGCCGAAGAGACGGCGGAGATGCTGAAAAACTCGCACTCGGTGATCATCACCCCGGGCTACGGTATGGCGGTGGCTCAGGCGCAGTATCCGGTAGCAGAAATTACCGAGAAGCTGCGGGCGCGGGGTATCAAAGTACGCTTTGGTATTCATCCGGTGGCCGGGCGCCTGCCGGGGCATATGAACGTCCTGCTGGCGGAAGCCAAAGTGCCTTACGACATCGTGCTGGAGATGGATGAGATCAACGACGATTTCAGCGACACCGACACCGTGCTGGTGATCGGCGCCAACGATACCGTCAACCCGGCGGCGCAGGACGATCCGAAGAGCCCGATCGCCGGCATGCCGGTGCTCGAGGTGTGGAAAGCGCAGAATGTGGTGGTCTTTAAGCGTTCAATGAACACCGGTTACGCCGGCGTACAGAACCCGCTGTTCTTTAAAGAGAACACACATATGCTGTTTGGCGATGCTAAAGCCAGCGTCGATGCGATCCTGAAAGCGCTGTAATGTAACATAATTGTTTTACAACGTTTGTTTATAAGCCGTCTCCTGTGAGACGGCTTTTTTATATGCAGGGGAATGCCTGGAATTGTTCATAAAATAAGCAGCAAGAGGTGATATAATGTTCCTGTTCTTACATCAGACAGAGGATATTATGGATACCGAGTTAACCCCAACGCAGATGGCCATCGAATTCTTACGCCGCGACACTACCGTCATGACCCCAGCGCAGTATCTGAAAAAACTTAAACTGCTGGAGCTGGAGTTTGCTGACCTGATGGCGCTCTCCTCGCTGGAGCTGAAAGAAGAGATCGATCTGGCCTGGCGTCTGGGTATCCACTAAGCCATTCTCGCTGGACAGTGACAGGGGCCGCCAACGGCCCTTTTTTTGTGCCTGGCTGGCAGCAAGCAAAAAATCCCCCGCGAGGCGGGGGAAGATGAGTGGTAGCGGTTAATCGTCGTCGTCGTCGTCCAGTTCCACCGGCGTCTGGTAGGCCTCCGGTTTCAGCACCAGCAGGTCACAGCGCAGGTGGTCGACAACCTGTTCCGCGGTATTGCCGAGGAACGCCGCCGACAGGCCGGTACGTCCGACCGTTCCCAGCACCACGATCCCCGCCTGCAGATGCTCGGCGAGGTCCGGGATCACCTCTTCAGGCAGTCCTTTTTCGACGTGGGTGAATTTTTCATCGATGCCAAACTTCTGCCGCAGCGCTTTCATCGCCAGCAGATGCTGGCCGCGGATCGCGTCGTTGTAGACGCTGGGATCAAAATCCGGCAGTTCTATCGCGATATTGATCGGCGTCACCGGGTAGGCACCGATCAGGTGCACTTCAGTGTGGTTGACTTCTTCCGCCAGCGACAGCGTCTCGCGAACCAGCTTCTCGTTAAGGGTGTTGTGATAATTTTCTTCGCTGGCGAGATTGACGGCGACCAGCGCTTTGCCGCCTTCCGGCCACGGTTGGTCTTTGACCATCCACACCGGGCAAGGGCATTTACGCAGCAGATGCCAGTCCGTCGGGGTAAAGATCACCGCCTCCAGTTTGTCGTGCTGGTGGGCCATCTTCAGCAGCAGATCGTGTTTCTCACTGACCACCTCCTGAATAATCGCTTCGAAGGGACGGTTGTGCCACACCACTTTCACGTCAATCGGCACGCCCGATTCCAGGTAGAATTTCGCCTGCTCGCGGATCCAGGCCGTTCGTTGGGCAATGACGCCCTGGCGCATTGCCGTCCGCTCGTCCGGCGACAGCAGGGTGGTCATTTCATAGGAAAAATCATAGATCGGCAAAAAGGCTTTGATGCGTCCACCAATCCGTTGGTGCAGGTACACCGCTCGCCTTAGCGCCGGCTGGTCGTCCTGGTTAGGATCGATTACTACCAGCATGCTCTGATACTTCGCCATACAGGGTCTCCTTACAACTGCAGCTACCGTCAGTTATTAAAAAGATAACCTATATGGATGAATTGAAACAGGGGAGGAGCCTGGTCAGATCAACAAATCTGAAAAAATTGCCGATCGTGACCAGGTATTGCGCAGAGATTAAGCGACGTTGCGCGCCTGCCCGGCCAGCTGGGCCAGCAGATCGCTGTTTTCAATAGTGATATATTTGCCTTTCACCGCCAGCATGCCGCTTTTCTGAAAACGGCCCAGCAGACGGCTGATGGTTTCGACGGTGAGGCCGAGATAGTTGCCAATATCGCCGCGGGTCATGGTCAGCCGGAACTCACGTGGTGAGAAGCCGCGCTGGGCGAAACGACGAGAAAGGTTATAGATAAACGCGGCCAGGCGCTCTTCGGCATTCTTTTTGGAAAGCAACAGGATCATATCCTGGTCGCCTTTAATCTCACCGCTCATCAGGCGCATCATCTGCTGACGCAGATTGGGCATTTTTCCGGAAAGATCGTCAAGGGTTTCGAAGGGGATCTCGCAGACCATTGAGGTTTCCAGCGCCTGCGCAAAGCTCGGGTGCAGACCGGTGCCGATGGCGTCAAAGCCCACCAGGTCGCCCGCCAGATGGAAGCCAGTGATCTGCTCATCACCTTGCTCGGTGATGGTATAGCTTTTGATGGTCCCGGAGCGAATAGCGTACAACGACTTCAGCTCATCACCGGCTTTGAACAAGGTTTGACCTTTCTGGATAGGCTTTTTCCGCTCGATAATATTATCCAGCTGATCAAGCTCATGCTCGTTCAGAGTAAAGGGGATGCAGAGCTGGCTAATGCTGCAATCCTGACAATGGATTGCACAACCGCCAGACTGAATGCGTCGAATAATTCGCTTCTCAGGGATCATATGTCTGCTCAGGCCTTAATTGATATTGGTCAATTTTAACATCTTTTTGATCAGCAGGTAAGTCTTCAGGCCCGGAAACACGTAATATCAGCAGGGTAAATCAAATCGCTTGTGTATCTATCTGATTAAAAAAAGATTATTACGCCACTTTTGATTGTAAAATTACCTGAAAATTCCAGAAAAGGCATTTTCAGTCAAAGCAACAGATAGCCCTCATGACGCAAAAGCCACTCTTTACGCTGTACGCCGCCGGCATAGCCGGTCATGGTGCCGTTGCGCCCGATGACCCGATGGCAGGGCACCACGATACTCACCGGATTGGCGCCATTGGCGGCGCCCACCGCGCGCGCGGCGCCGGGACGACCGAGCGCCTCGGCCAGTTGGCCGTAGTGCATCACCTGGCCACAGGGGATATCGCGTAACGCCTGCCAGACCTGGCGCTGAAAAGGGGTGCCGGCGGTGGCGGTAGGCAGAGTCTCGATAATGGCTAAATCGCCGGCAAAATAGTCGCTCAGCTTACTGCTGAGACCGCCGGGATTGCGGCAGTCGACGCGCTGATAGCCTTCCCGGCGATAGTGAACGTCGAGCAGCGTTTCCATCCGATCGCGGTGCTCGTCCCACTCGACGGCGCGCAAATTAAACTGTTCGTCGCAAAGCACCCACAACGGCCCCAGCGGGGTATCCATTTTATCCTGCAGCAAGGTCAACATCGTTTCTGTCATCCACCATCGTACATGAGAGGCACACGATACCACGCGCTGACGGCAGTCAACTATACTCCCAAAAGGTAAAACCGCATCGCCAGATAGCACGGCGGGCTATCCGCCGTGGAGGTATTCTGCGATCGCCACGATGATTTATTTTTGGATCGATCCTGGCGGGTTACCGGACAGGGTTTTTGCTACTTTTAAGCTGACGACGTCGGTCCTCCGCGCCGCTGTGCGCGCTCGGGAAAGTGCTACCGCGTCGGCGCGGCGCGGTTAATAACTCAGAGGTGGAGCTATGCAATATATACTGACTGGCGTAATCGTACTGATCTTCAGCGGTCTGGTTATTCATGGTATGTCGCTGTTGCTTGAGCGGGGGTATCGCGCGCTTTTCGGCATATTCGCCGGAGCCGGGGAAGCGACCCGTAAGTTCAAAGTGAAGATATCGCGTTAAGCTAAGGCGGCCGTCCCTGGCGCATCGGTGGGTTAAGACAGCCGCGGATAGATGCCAGGGCCGATCGGCAGTCCCACCAGATACCAGCCCACCAGCAACAGCAGCCAGACGGCGAGAAAAATCAGCGGGTAAGGGAGCACCAGCGAGTAGTAGGTGCCGAGGCGGGCATCCGGCCGGTAGCGCTGTAGAAAGCCGAGAAACAACGGCACAAACGGTGACACCGGCGCCAGCGGCAGCACCGATGAATCAGCGATACGAAACAGGATCTGCGCAAACGCCGGGTGAAAGCCCAACAGCATAAACATTGGCACGAAGATCGGCGCCAGAATCGACCAGATGGCCGAGCCGCTGGCGATAAACATACACAGAAAAGCCGACAGCAGCGCAAGGCCGACAAACGCCGGAACACCGTTCATGCCTGAACTCTCCAGCAGGTCCGTCAGACCGACGGCCATAAACTTGCCCATGTTGCTCCAGTTGAACATCGCCACGAACTGCGCCAGCGGGAAGACCATCACGATAAACCCGGCCATCTCTTTCATCGGCTCAATCATCAACTGCGGCAGGTCGGCCTGGCGGCGAATTTTGCCGGTGGCGATGCCGTATGCCAGCGACACGACAAAGAAGAAAAAGATAATTAGCGGCACGATGCCTTTGATAAACGGCGAGGGCATGACCGTATGCTGAACCGGATCGCGAAGAATACCGTTTTCGGGGACCACCATCAGGGCGATGACCGCCACGAATACCAGCGTCGCCACGCCGGCGATGCGCAGGCCGAACCGCTCCCCGGGCGTCAGCGTCTGCAGCTTTTCATCACGACTGCCTTGCCACTGGCCCAGCCGCGGCTCGACCAGCTTATCGGTGATCAGTCCGCCGACGAGCGTCAGAACGATCACCGAGGTCGCCATAAAGTACCAGTTGTCGATCACGCTGACGTGCAAAGAGGCATCGATGGACTTTGCCGCCTCGGTGCTGATCCCGGAGAGCAGCACGTCGGTGGTGACAATCAGTAGATTGGCGGTAAAGCCGCAGCCCACGCCGGCTATCGCCGCCAGCAGACCAGCGACAGGATGCCGACCGACGGCAAGAAACATCAGCGCTCCCAGCGGCGGCATAATCACCAGCGCCGCATCGGAAGAGATATGGCTGAAAAAGGCGATAAACAGCACCATATAGCTGGCATAGCGGGCGCTGACGTGCGAGGCCATCTTGACCATCAACGCCGGTAACAGGCCCACCCGCTCGGCAAAGCCGGCGCCCAGCACCAGGGCGAGGATCGCGCCCAGCGGCGCGAAACCGCTGAAGTTTTTAATCACGTTCGGCAAAAACCAGTGCAATCCTTCCACGCTGAGCAGGTTTTTGACCACCACCCGCGAACCGTCAGTTGGGTTTTGTACCCCAACGTTGAGGGCGGAGAGGATTGCCGTGGCAGCGATCAGCACGGCGATGAGATAGATAAACAGCAAAAACGGGTGCGGGACCTTGTTACCGATCTTCTCTACCCAGCCATAGCGCTTTCCGCCGGGGGAAGATGACGGTATGGATGACATACTCATGGGCATTCCTCTGTTGTCGTTGTTGTGTTGGGCAGGCCTGCTCCCGTACTGCCGGCGGTTATTATGGGCGGTGCGTGCCGCGATCCGGTCAGCGTTGGCCAGGAGTAGCCTCTAAGTGGTTATCGTAAAACGGACGGACTCACCTCCGCCGGGATCGGGCAACGATAGGGGCGTTCGGCCAGTACCTGCCTGAGCTCTTGCTGGCTGGCCTCCAGCAGGGCGCTGTCGCTGAATAAACGGATGGCGGTCGCCGCGAGCACTTTCCCCGCCAGCAACATCCCTTTATGGGCAATGGAGGTTCTGCCCTGGCTCACCAGCTGCCAGCTGTGCAGCGGGGTACCCACCGCGAAGCACGGGCTGAAGCACTGGGCCACCGGCGCTTTCCAGCTAACATCGCCGACGTCGGTGGATCCGGCGAGGACGTTATCCGTGGCCGCCCAGGGCGCCACCTCATCAATCAGCAAGGTGTCGCGATGGCGACGAGCGAACGTTTTGCCTTCCTCGCCACTGGTGCCGGCAATATTGTTCAGGCTGTTGTTAATATCGTTGGCGCTTAGAGTGGCGCGGATCGCCGCGGCAAAAGCGCGTTCCTCGTCGCTCCAGGCGGGGGTACCGTAATGACAGACCGCCTGATACATCGCCGCCTCAAGCGTGCGGTTGGGCAGATAGCTGGAGCAGGCTTTTTCAAAGCGGCAGCTGACCTGGGTCTCGGTCATCAGCGCGGCCCCCTGGGCAATCTTCTCTATGCGGGCGAAGATTTGCTCAGCGTCGGCCATCTCCGGCGCGCGGATCAAATACAGCACTTCCGCCTGCGCCTGCACCACGTTGGGCGAGACGCCGCCGGTATCGGTAATGGCGTAATGGACGCGCGCCTTCTCGATGATATGTTCATTGAGGAAATTGCTGCCGGTGGTCATCAGGGTGACGGCATCCAGCGCGCTCCGGCCCAGGTGCGGCGAATTAGCGGCGTGGGCCGCGGTGCCGGTAAATCGCCATGCCGCCTGAATGTTGGCGAGGGTGCGGGTACTGAACATCCCGGCCCAGGCTTCCGGATGCCAGGTCAGCGCCGCATCGACATCATCAAACAACCCTTCGCGCACCATAAAGGTTTTTCCCGAACCGCCTTCCTCGCCGGGACAACCGTAGAAGCGCAGAGTGCCGCTGTCGCCGTGCTGCTGCAGCCAGCCTTTGGCGGCGACCGCCGCGGCGAATGCCGCGGTGCCGAGCAGATTGTGCCCACAGCCGTGGCCGTTGGCTCCCGGTGTCAAGGGCGTCGGTTCCGCGCTGTGGGCCTGCTGGCTGAGTCCCGCCAGGGCGTCAAATTCGCCGAGCAGGGCAATGACCGGTTGGCCCTCACCGACGCTGGCGATAAAGGCATTCGGGATCCCGCCGGCATCGCGGGTGAGCTGAAAACCTTCCGCCTCCAGGGCGTCGGCCAGCCGTTGGGCTGACCAGAACTCCTCAAAGCGGGTCTCCGGTTGGTCCCAGATGTCGTCGGCGATGGCGCAGTAAGTGTCGCGTTGTGCCTCAACCACCTCGTCCACAAACTGAAAAATGGCTTCCATTACACCCCCCGCTGCCAGGGAAAGTTAAGCGCGACGCGCGCCAGGGTTTCGACCGCTACCGCCATCACGCTCTCGTCGAAGTCAAACTTATCGTTGTGGTGACCGGCGCTGAGTTCAGTGCCGAAAATCATGTACGAGGCGAGGCCGCCGCGCGCCTGGACCCGGGCCATCATCAGGGTGGCGTCTTCCGAGCCCGCCGGGGCGGCGATGCGATCCACCGCCTGTTGCACGCTGGGCACCCGGGCGGCCTGTTCGCGCAGATAGTCCACCCACGCCGGCGACGGTGCGCTGGCGGTCGCCGCGCCCATCATGCGCAGTTCGTAGCGGGCTTCGTACATCGCCGCCGCCCCGGCGACGACGTGCTGCGCCCGCTCGAACACGTACTGATTAATGGCTTCGCTTTCGCCGCGGGTTTCCACTTTTAACAGCGCGGAAGAGGGCACCACGTTGCGCCCGGTACCGGCCTGCATCACCCCGACGTTGACCCGCGAGGCGCCGGCGCTGTGCGGCGGGATGGCGTGCAGGCCAAGGGCGGCCTGGGCGGCGGCCAGCAGAGCGTTGCGTCCGTCCTCGGGCTTGCCGCCGGCGTGGGCGGCCACGCCGCTGAACTGCACGTCGAATTTGGTGGTGGCCATAAAGTTGTCTCCACCGCAGACGACGGTACCTGCCGGCACGCCGGTCCCGATATGGATCGCCGTGAAATAATCCACGTCATCAACCACGCCGGCGGCCACCATCGCGCGGGCGCCGCGGGTACCCTCTTCAGCAGGCTGGAAAATCAGTTTAATGACGCCATTGAGCTGGGCGGCATACTGCTTGAGCACATGTGCCAGCCCCAGCCCGATGGCGGTATGGCCGTCATGGCCGCAGGCGTGCATCATGCCGGCGTTGCAGGAGGCGAAATGATCGCGATGGGGGCGGTGGCTATCGTCATGCTGTTCGTTGAGATCGAGGGCATCCATATCGACGCGAAAGGCCAGGGTTGGTCCGGGCCGCCCGGTGTCGAGCGTGGCCACCACGCCGGCGAAACCGCCTTCAAACGCCGGCAGCCAGCGCTCCGGCGCGCCCTGTTCGCGGGCGCGTTCGAAAGCCTGGGCCAGGGTCTCCTCGTCCGGCAGCCCCATCCGGCTGTCGGCATCGATGACGTCGCGGCCTAGCGCCAGCTGATAGCCTAGCCCGTCAAGAATATCCGCGACCTTACTGGCGGTGCGAAACTCCAGCCAGCCGGATTCAGCGTGCAGGTGAAAATCGCGGCGCCATTGGGTCATGGAGGGCGCCAGCTGGCGGAGGTATTCATCAAGTTGCGGCATAGCTTATCCTGTCATAAGTAAAAAATGTGACGGCGTTCACGATGTGATAGCTTTTGTTTATCACTGACGCGCTACAGGCCTTAACACCCTTAACCTGCCACAGCCTGATGGATTACAGTAGATGTCATTTTCTTCTGTCTGATAAGCAACGGTTATCACTAAAAGCATGGCATTTCAGATTAAATTTCATCAAATTCGCGCCTTCGTCGAAGTAGCCCGGGAAGGCAGTATCCGTGGCGCCAGCCGGGCGCTGGCGGTCTCGCAGCCGGCGCTGACCAAAGCGATTAAAGAGCTGGAGGAGGGGCTTTCCGCCCAGCTGTTCGTCCGCCGCAGCCAGGGGGTGGCGTTAACCGACAATGGCGAAAGTTTTTATCAACATGCGAGCCTGATCCTTGAGGAGCTGCGGGCGGCGCAGGATGAACTGCTGCAGCGCCAGGGGGAACAGGCCGGGCAAATTAATATTGGCCTTGGCGCCAGCGTCGCCCGGTCGCTGATGCCGTCGGTGATCTGCCGCTTTCATCAGCAGCATCCGCAGGTGAAGGTGCGGATCATGGAGGGTCAGCTGCTGGCGATGATTAATGAGCTGCGCCAGGGGGAGCTGGATTTCACCATTAATACCTATTACCCCGGGCCGTACGACCATGAGTTCAGCTTTGAGAAACTGTTTGAGAAACCGTTCGCGGTGTTCGCCCGCGCGGGCCATCCGGCGGCGCAGGCCACCTCGCTGGGGGAGTTGATGGATCACCACTGGACCATGCCGACGCCGCGCGGCAGCTACTTCAAGCAGCTGCAGGAATGCTTCGAACAGCTGGGACGGGAGCCAAAGGTGGGGATCGTCTGCGAAACGTTCTCATCCTGCATCAGCCTGGTGGTGAAAAGTGATTTTCTCAGCATCCTGCCGGTGGAGCTGGGCAACGACCCGCTGATGGCCGACAAACTGGTGATGATCCCCATCCGTGAAGTGTTACCCACCGCCACCTATTATCTGATCCAGCGGCGCGATACCCGGCAGACGCCGCTCACGGCGTCGTTAATCACCCTGTTCCGCCGCCAGAGCCGACAATTGTTTCCTTAATCGTCCGTCGCGCTCACTTTGCCAGCGAACGCGGCTAAACGCGTTGAGAGGGGAGCGCGAGGCGGCTATAGTAGCTGGCGACAGCCGCTGGAGGAGAGCCCATGAACCTTGATGACAAATCCCTGTTTCTTGACGCCATGGAAGATGTCCAGCCTCTGAAACGTAATCATGACGTGCACTGGCATCCCGGGCGTAACAGCCGGGCCCCGCAACGCGTCGATACCCTGCAGCTGGATAATTTTCTCACCACCGGCTATCTCGATATCGTGCCGCTCGCCACGCCGCTGGAGTTTAAGCGAGAAGGGCTGCAGAGCGGCGTGCTGGATAAGCTGCGGCGGGGGAAATACAGCCAGCAGGCGAGCCTCTCCCTGCTGCGCCAGCCGGTGGAACAGTGCCGGCAGATGCTCTTCGCCTTTATGGTACAGGCGCAGAAAGAGGGGTTACGCAATGTGCTGATCGTTCACGGCAAAGGCCGCGACGACCAGTCCCACGCCAATATTATCCGCAGCTATCTGGCGCGCTGGCTGGAAGAGCTGCCGGAGGTGCAGGCCTTCTGCGCCGCGCTTCCGCATCATGGCGGCAGCGGCGCCTGCTATGTCGCGCTGCGTAAATCGGCGCAGGCGAAGCAGGAGACCTGGGAGCAGCACGCCAAGCGCAGTCGTTAGCGCAGAAGCAGCGTCAGCTCGCGGGCGGCTTTTTGCAGCTCCGGCAGCACGCGCTCGATCATCTCGCGGGCCGTCATCTGGCCCGCATGCACCCCGACGTTGAGCGCCGCCTGGACCTGCCCCTGAGCGTTAAACAGCGGGACCGCGAGGGAGCGCAGCCCCATCTCCAGCTCCTGATCGTTGAGGGCATACCCCTGCTGATGCACCCGTTTCAGTTCGGCGCGCAGCTTCGCCACCGAATCCACCGTCTGTGGGGTATAGCGGATCATGGTCACCCGGGCCAGCATATCGTTGAGCTTCTCCTCCGGCTGATGGCTCAGCAGCACCCGGCCCATCGAGGTCGCCCACGCCGGAAGGCGACTGCCGATATCCAGGTCGATGGTCATAATCCGCGAGCTGGAGGCGCGGGCGATATACAGGATATCGTCGCCGTCGAGGGTGGCGATGGAGCAGGACTCATTGAGCATTTCGCTCAGATGCCGCAGCACCGGCTGCGCCGAACGCGCCAGCGGCGTCGAGGCCAGCCAGGCGTGGCCCAGCGCCAGGATCCGCGGCCGCAGCTGGAAATTCTTTCCGTCTTCGGCATACACGAACCCCAGCTTGCTCAAGGTATACAGGCAGCGGCGCACCGCGGCGCGCGGGATGCCGGTCTTCTGACTGATCTGCGAGATAGACAGCAGGGGCCGCTGCGGCGTGAACGCCTGAATCACCTCCAGACCCCGCGCCAGGGAGGCCATAAAGTTAGGATCGCCTTTAAACGGATCGCCGTCGCCGGTCAGTAAATCGTCTGGATGCTTGTCCATTTCTGTTCCCCATATTTGCCATCGATCACATTCTTTCGCTAAAGATAACCGATGTTCGATTATCGCACCATATTTCGATTATCGCCCTTGACCGACATCGTTAAGCGGGTCACATTTTGTGCGAACAACGAATAACAGTGCGATTACCGCACATCACTGGAGCGACCTGATGATTGATAAAAGCGTATCGACGCTGAGCGAGGCCATCGCCGGGATCCACGATGGGGCGACTATTATGATCGGCGGCTTTGGCCCCGCCGGCCAGCCGACCTTTCTGATTGACGCCCTGATTGACCAGGGCGCTCGCGACCTGACCATCATAAATAACAACGCCGGCAACGGGGAAGTGGGTCTCGCCGCGCTGCTCAAGGCGGGCCGGGTGCGCAAAATGATCTGCTCCTTTCCGCGCCAGGTGGATTCGCAGATTTTCGATGATCTCTACCGTCGCGGCAAAGTGGAGCTGGAGCTGGTGCCGCAGGGCAACCTCGCGGCGCGGATCCAGGCAGCTGGCGCCGGGCTGGGGGCGGTGTTTACCCCCACCGGCTACGGCACGCCGCTGGCGGAAGGTAAGGAGACACGGGAAATCGACGGTCGCCACTACGTGCTGGAGTACCCGATCAAAGCCGATTTCGCGCTGATTAAAGCCCACCAGGGCGACCGCTGGGGCAACCTGGTCTATCGCAAGGCGGCGCGCAACTTTGGCCCGATCATGGCGACAGCGGCGAAAACCACCATCGTAGAGGTCTCGCAGCTGGTGGCGCTGGGCGACCTCGATCCGGAAAACATCATCACCCCCGGCATTTTCGTCCAGCGCGTCTTCTCGCTGGAAAACCTGACTGCCGCACAACGCGCCTGAGGAGCCCGACATGCAAAAACTGACCCGTGACGAAATGGCCCAGCGCGTGGCCCGCGATATTCCCGAAGGCACTTACGTCAACCTCGGCATCGGCCTGCCGACCCGCATCGCCAATTACCTGCCCGCTGACAAAGAGGTGTTCCTGCACAGCGAAAACGGCCTGCTGGGGATGGGGCCGAAACCGCAGCCCGGGGAAGAAGATCCCGAGCTGATCAATGCCGGTAAAGAGTATGTCACCCTCCTGCAGGGCGGCTGCTATTTCCACCACGGCGACTCCTTCGCCATGATGCGCGGCGGTCATCTCGATATCTGCGTGCTGGGGGCCTATCAGGTTTCCGCCAGCGGCGACCTCGCCAACTGGAGCACCGGTGCGCCGGATGCGATCCCGGCCGTTGGCGGGGCGATGGATCTGGCCATCGGCGCCCGCCAGGTGTTTGTGATGATGGACCACCTGACCCGTGACGGCGAGTGCAAGCTGGTGGCGCAGTGCAGCTACCCGCTGACCGGCGTCGGCTGCGTCAGCCGGATCTATACCGACCTGGCGGTGATCGACATCACCGACCGCGGCCCGGTGGTGCGGGAAATCTTTAACGGCCTCTCTTTTGAAGAGCTGCAGCGTATCACTCCGGTGGCGCTGACCTTTCAACAACTGGCGGAAAGCGCGTAAGGAACTATGATGAATCAGGCATTTATCTGTGATGCGGTGCGTACACCCTTTGGCCGTTTCGGCGGTGCCCTGGCGACGATGCGCGCTGACGACCTGGCGGCGCTGCCGCTGAAAGCGCTGCTGGCGCGGAACCCGGGACTGGATCCCTCGCGCATTGACGATGTGATCTTTGGCTGCGCCAACCAGGCCGGGGAAGACAACCGCAACGTGGCGCGGATGGCGCTGCTGCTGGCCGGCCTGCCGGAGAGCGTGCCCGGGAGCACCATCAACCGCCTGTGCGGTTCCAGCCTTGACGCGATCGGCGTCGCGGCGCGGGCGATTAAAAGCGGGGAGACGCAGCTGATGATCGCCGGCGGGGTGGAGAGCATGTCCCGCGCGCCGTTTGTGATGGGGAAAGCGGAGAGCGCCTTTAGCCGCAGCATGCAGATGGAGGATACCACCATCGGCTGGCGCTTTATTAACCCGCAGATGAAAGCCCTGTACGGCGTGCATTCCATGCCGGAGACGGCGGAAAACGTCGCCGATGAGTTTGCCATCTCCCGTGCCGATCAGGACGCGTTCGCCTTACGCAGTCAGTTGCGTACCGCCGCGGCGCAAGAGGCGGGGCGTTTCGCCGATGAGCTGATCGCCGTCCAGGTGCCGCAGCGCAAAGGCGAGCCGCTGCTGTTTAGCCGCGATGAGCACCCGCGCAGCACCTCGCTGGAGGCGCTGGCTAAACTGCGCGGCGTGGTGCGCGCCGACGGCAGCGTTACCGCCGGTAACGCCTCCGGGGTTAACGACGGCGCCTGCGCGCTGTTGCTGGCCAGCGAGACGGCGCTGTCGGCTAACGATCTTCAGCCGCTGGCCCGGGTGGTCGGCGTGGCGACGGCGGGCGTTGCGCCGCGGATCATGGGGTTTGGCCCGGCGCCGGCGGTGCGCAAGGTGCTGGCGCAGACCGGCCTGACATTAGGCCAGATGGATGTCATTGAGCTGAATGAAGCCTTCGCCGCGCAGGCGCTGGCGGTGACCCGTGATTTGGGCTTACCGGACGATGCCGCCCACGTGAACCCTAACGGCGGGGCGATTGCGCTGGGCCACCCGCTCGGCGCCTCCGGCGGCCGGCTGGCGATGACCGCGGCTTATCAGCTGAAACGGACCGGCGGTCGTTACGCCCTGTGCACCATGTGCATCGGCGTCGGACAGGGGATCGCCCTGATTATTGAACGTGTTTAAGGAGCCAGAATGAGTTTGTTGACCCCGATGCTGCGCAGCAGTCCGCTAACCGACTGGTTCAGCGACGCGCAGCGGGTGCAGGGCATGCTGGATTTTGAAGCGGCGCTGGCGCAAGCGCAGGCCGCCTGCGGGATGGTGCCGCCGGAAGCGGTCGGGCCAATTGTGGCGGCCTGCCGCCACGAAGCCATCGATTTTGCCGCGCTGGGCGAGGCGGCAGTGGGAGCCGGTAATCTGGCCATCCCGCTGGTGAAACAGCTGACGGCCCAGGTAAAAGCGCGAGATCCCGAGGCTGCGCGCTACGTTCACTGGGGCGCTACCAGCCAGGACGCCATCGACACCGGACTGGTGCTCCAGCTGCGCGGGGCGCTGGATGCCGCTGAGACTCTGCTTGAGCAGCTGTTGGCGGCCCTGGCACTCCAGGCGGATCGTTATCGCGATACCGTGATGCCGGGACGGACCTGGATGCAGCACGCGCTGCCGGTGACCTTTGGCCTGAAGCTGGCGGGCACCCTCGACGCGCTCCTGCGCTGGCAGCAGCGGCTGCGCGAGATGCGTCCGCGGCTGCTGGCGCTGCAGTTCGGCGGCGCCGCGGGCACTCTGGACGCGCTAAAAGAGAAAGGGCCGGCGGTTGGCCTGGCGCTGGCGCAGATCCTCGGTCTGTCGCTGCCGGATACTCCGTGGCACAGCCAGCGCGATCGGCTGCTGGAGGCGGGCGCCTGGTTTGCCGGCGTCTGCGGCACGCTGGGGAAATTCGCTAACGACTTTTCCCTGCTGATGCAGACCGAAGTGGCTGAGGTGGGCGAGCCGGTGGCGGAAGGTCGCGGCGGTTCGTCGACGATGCCGCATAAGCGCAATCCGGTGGCCTGCGCGGCGATCCTGACCGCCGCCCAGCGTACGCCGGGGCTGATGGCGACGCTCTACGCCAGCCAACTCCAGCAGCATGAGCGGGCGCTGGGCGGCTGGCAGGCGGAGTGGGAGACCCTGCCGGAGCTAATTATCCTGGTGGGCGGGGCGTTGGCGCAAAGCGAGGCGCTGGTGCGCGACATGCAGGTTTTCCCGCAGAAAATGCGCGCCGATCTCGATATCACCCATGGGCTGATTATGGCTGAGGCGGTGACTCTGGCGCTGGCGGAATTCATTGGCAAAGCCGAGGCGCATCATCATATCGAGGCGCTGTGCCGCCAGGCGCTGGACCGTCACTGCCCGCTGGTCGATCTGCTCGCGGCTGACCCACAGGTCAGTCAGTATCTCTCTCGTGAACGCTTAACCACGCTGCTGGACCCGGCAACGGCGACCGGCAGCGCCGAACGCTTTGTGCGCCAGGTGCTGGCGCGTTATCAGGAGCAACGTGATGAATCTTGATTATCAACTCGACGGGCCGGATGGCGCGCCGGTTATCGTCCTCTCCAATTCGCTGGGCACCACCCGGGCGATGTGGCAGCCGCAGATCGAGGCGTTAACCGCCCATTTCCGGGTGCTGCGCTACGACACGCACGGCCACGGTAAAACGACGAAAAATGGCAAAGTGACCCTCGCCCAGTTGGGTGAGGATGTGATTGCGCTGCTCGATCACCTGAATATCGACCGCGCCTGGTTCTGCGGGATCTCGATGGGCGGTTTGACCGGCCTGTGGCTGGGACGCTTTGCGCCGGAGCGTTTTCATGGTCTGGCGGTCGCCAACACCGCGGCGCGCATTGGCGATCAGGCCAGCTGGCTGTCGCGGGCGCGGGCCGTACGTCAGGAGGGGATGGCGGTGGTGGCCGCCGGAGCGGCAGACCGCTGGTTTACCCACGCGTTTCGCCAGAAGGCGCCGGAGGTGGTCGAGGCGCTTTGTCACCAGCTGACCCATACCGATGCTGAAGGCTATGCCGCCTGCTGTGAGGCGCTGGCCGCCGCCGACCTGCGGGGCGAAGTGGGGCAGATCCCGCTGCCGACGCTAATCATCGCCGGGGAAAGTGACCCTGTCACCACGGTCGGTGACGCTCATTTCCTGCAGCAGCAGATCCCCGCCTCCGAGGTGGTGGTTCTGGCGGCATCGCATCTGTCTAACATTGAGGCGCCGAAAAGCTTTACTTCGGCGCTGCTGAGCTTTTTCCAGGGGGAACGCCATGGATGATAAACAGCGCTATCAGGACGGGATGGCGGTACGGCGCAAAGTATTGGGCGACGCCCACGTCGACCGTACGCTGCAGCATCTGACGCCGTTGAATGATGAGTTTCAGGACTTTATTACCCGCTATGCCTGGGGCGAGACCTGGACGCGTCCGGGGCTCGATCACCATACCCGCAGCATGATCACTATTGCCATGCTGATCGCTCTCAATCGCGAGGCGGAGCTGAAGATGCATCTACGCGCGTCGTTTAACAACGGGGTGACCCGCGATGAACTGAAAGAGCTGATCATGCACTCTGCGCTGTACTGCGGGCTGCCGGCGGCCAATGCCACGATGCATCTGGCGCAGCAGGTGTTTGACGACATCGACGCCGCGCAGGGTTGAGTCGTCGTCCGAGTAGGATTGCCCGGCAGTCGTTGTAGGCCGGGTACGGCGCCGATAGATTGCCCTCCGGCGCAGCGCTTGCCGGGCCTGGGAAGCGAAGATCGCCTGTAGACCCCGTAGGCCGGGTAAGGCGCAGCCGCCACCCGGCGAAATAAAGGCACAACCGGAAATGTCCCTGTTCGCACTATGTTTGGCAGGACCGCAACGTTTGGCAGGGCTACAACTTCTATGTTAATTCCGGGCAGATTGCGCTCCCGGTTGATCTTCTGCGTTATGTTTCGTATGGCGCAGGGAGCGCACAGGGGGCGGCCAGTCGCCGCCCCCTGTACCCCCGGGCTCCGGCCAGCAAAATCGCCGCTGCGTGGTACCTTCGACTTATCCCTGCAGGCTGCGGGTCGGGCCGAGGCAGCGTCCCTGCAAAACACGGCCCTCAGCCCGCATCCATGCGGGCTGCCCCGGCCTTCCGGGAACGTCTCAGCGATTTTGAGGCCGCCAGCACCGGCAGTTTCAGTCGCGCAAGTGGGTAAATGAGTGACAGGCCGCACGAACCCCTGGCCGGGTAAGGCGCAGCCGCCACCCGGCGAAAATGCCGCTACGTTAACCTTTATTTCTCCGGCTTCTGCGGCGCGACGGCCGGGGCGGCGTACCAGGCTTCCTGCGGCACCACTACCGCCGCCTTTGGCTGCATCACAAAGTTCGGCGACATAATCTGCACGCCGAATTCGTTAAACACATCAATAATGCTGCTATGCAATGCGTTGCGGCCATCCGGCAGCTTGGTTGTGGGGAGTAAGCGCACCTGCAGCTCATACGAGGTGTACCAGTCAAGCAATCCCAGCTTACGCACCACCGGCGCAATTTGCTGATCGATCCCCGGGGTGCGTCTCGCCGCCAGCTCCAGCAGCGCATGGACCTGACGCCACGGCGTATCGTAGCCGATGGTGACGCTGGTGGTGAGGTTGACTCCACCGTCGGCGCTTTCGGCGCTGAGATTAATAATTTTCCCGCTCACCACCACCGCGTTCGGGACGGTAACGATGTAATTTTCGCGGGTGAGAATTTTGGTCGCCAGCACGCCAATCTCGCTGACCTGACCCTCATTATCGGCGAGGCGGATCCAGTCGCCTTTGCGCAGCGCCCGAGAGTAGATCAGCACCAGGCCGCTCATCGCATGGGTCATCACCCCGGTTGACCCGAGGGTGAGCATCAGGCCGAAGAACACGCTAATGCCTTTGAAGGCGAGGGAGTTGGCGCCGGGAAGGAACGGGTAGGCGGCGGAGAGGGCAAACAACCAGATGACCACCGAGATAAGTCGACGGGTGGCGCTAACGGTCTCCGGATGAATGCCGGGAACCTGAATGCGGCCGGCGGCGACCTGGTCGAGAACCACCTTCACCAGGCGAATGATAAGCCAGGTGAGAAGGAAAATAAGCACCACGATCATCAGCCCCGGCAGGGAGGCGACAATCGACAGAGAGAGGTCGCGGATCACCCCCAGCGACCAGTCGCCCAGCGATTCGCTCCACACCCGCGTCCAGGGAAACAGGCTGAAGGCCCAGCTCAGCCAGAGATAACAGGCCAGCATGCCGAGAAGGATGACCAGCACAGCATAGAGTCGAACTTCAATATTGCCGAGATAGCGCCGCCAGTGCTGCGGTATGGCGCTACGTTTTTCGAGGATCCGCAGCAGGAAAAAGCGTCGCACCCGCCGCCAGGCGCGGAAGGCGCCGTAGTAAAACAGCGCCAGCAGCAGCGCCCCGGCCAGGGCTTTACCGGCGGAGATGAACAGATAGCGGTTGTTGAACTGCTCCTGGAGGCTGGTGCGCTGGGCTTCCATACGCGCCAGCACCCGCTGGGCTGCCTGGTCGAGGGTTAAATCATCGCCCTCGTCGAGATCCGCATGGCTCAGCAGCAGCACCGGTTTGCCGTTCATCAGAAACAGTCTGCCTGGCTGACCATAGCGGATAACCGGCACGACCCGCAGCGGCTGGCGAATATCATCTTCGGTGAAGGCGCGCAGGGCGCTGCGGGTGCGCAAAACGCGCTCTTCGGGCGTGGTGTGGCCAAAGGTGGCCTGCAACATGACGACAGGTTGGTGGAAAATCGTGACCGTGCGTGCCTGCTCGCGCGCGGTTGGCTGCTGTCGCGGTTCGGCGGCCAGCGCCGGCTGGAGCACCAGCAGCGCCAGCGCCCAGAGGATAACGATGCTCATCCTGTTCATTGAGGCACCTGAGATAAGAATTATTGTTATTTTTCAGCAAAAAACGGAGGGCTTGTAGTTGAGCATAGCCTGGTGCGAAGTGAATTCAAGCTGGGGAAACGCGGACATAAAAAAGCCGTCGCCCAAACGGCGACGGCCTGATATCAGCGTCAGAGGATAGCGTTAGCCGTGCTGTTTACAGCCCGCGCACTGCTTATTCTGGATCTGCTGGAAGAAGTCGTTGCCTTTATCATCGACGAGGATAAACGCCGGAAAATCTTCCACTTCGATTTTCCAGATAGCTTCCATCCCCAGTTCCGGATAGGCCACGCACTCGAGGCTCTTGATACTCTGCTGGGCGAGCACTGCCGCCGGGCCGCCGATGCTTCCAAGGTAGAAGCCGCCGTGTTTATGGCAGGCATCGGTCACCTGCTGGCTGCGGTTGCCTTTCGCCAGCATCACCATGCTCGCGCCGTGGGACTGCAGCAGATCAACGTAAGAGTCCATGCGGCCGGCAGTGGTTGGGCCGAGGGAGCCGGAAGCGTAACCGGCTGGCGTTTTTGCCGGGCCCGCGTAGTAGATCGGGTGATCTTTGACGTACTGCGGCAGCGCCTCGCCGTTGTCGATAAGCTCCTTCAGCTTGGCGTGGGCGATGTCGCGGGCCACGATAATGGTGCCGTTAAGGCTCAGGCGGGTGGAGACCGGATGTGCCGACAGCTGCGCCAGGATCTCGCTCATCGGCTGATTCAGGTTGATGCTTACCACCTCGCCTTCGCCGGCCTGACGCAGATGCTCAGGAATATATTTTCCCGGATTGCTCTCCAGCTTCTCGATCCAGATACCGTCGCGGTTAATTTTGGCTTTGATATTGCGGTCGGCGGAGCAGGAGACACCCATGCCGATCGGACAGGAGGCGCCGTGGCGCGGCAGGCGGATCACCCGGATATCGTGGGCGAAGTATTTCCCGCCGAACTGCGCGCCGAGGCCGAGGTTCTGCGCTTCCTGCAGCAACTCCTGCTCCAGTTGCACGTCGCGGAACGCCTGACCGTGTTCGTTACCTTCGGTCGGCAGACCGTCGTAATAGCGGGTCGAGGCCAGTTTCACGGTCTTCAGCGTCGCTTCCGCCGAGGTGCCGCCGATCACAAACGCGATGTGGTACGGCGGGCAGGCGGCGGTGCCGAGAGTGCGCATCTTCTCAACGAGGTAGTTTTTCAGCTTCGCCGGGGTGATCAGGGCCTTGGTTTCCTGGTACAGATAGGTTTTGTTGGCGGAACCGCCGCCTTTCGCCATGCACAGGAACTTATATTCTTCACCGTCGACGCTGTAGAGATCGATCTGCGCCGGCAGGTTGGTGCCGGTGTTAACCTCTTTATACATATCCAGCGGCGCGTTCTGTGAGTAGCGCAGGTTATCTTCGGTATAGGTGTTGTACACCCCCTGCGCCAGGGCGGCTTCATCGCCGCCGCCGGTCCAGACGCGCTGGCCTTTTTTCCCCATGATAATCGCGGTGCCGGTATCCTGGCAGGTCGGCAGCACGCCCTTGGCGGCAATTTCCGAGTTGCGCAGGAACTGCAGGGCGACATATTTATCGTTATCGCTGGCTTCCGGGTCGAGCAAAATCGAGGCGACCTGTTGCTGATGGGAGACGCGCAGCATAAAGGCGGCGTCGTGGAAGGCCTGCTGAGCGAGCAGGGTCAGCGCCTGCGGCTCTACTTTCAGGACCTGCTGGCCGTCAAATTCGGCGACGGAGACGTGCTCTTTGCTGAGCAGATAGTATTCCGTATCGTCGTGCGCCAGCGGAAACGGATCCTGATAAACAAACGGTTTAGTCGACATAGTCACTTACTCCATAAAGATAAAAACCGCCGGGGTAGTCCCGGCGGTTATGAATCAGAACATCATGGACATCCACGGATAGCCAATCAGCAGCAGGGCGGCCAGGAAGATGGCGCCAAAGATGGTGCCGAGGCGCCAGTAATCTTTGGTCGGCAGGTAGCCGCTGCCGTAGTAGATTGGGCTTGGGCCAGTACCGTACGGGGTGATGATCCCCATCACGCCCAGCGAGGTGACCATCAGCAGGACAAACACTTCCATATTCATTCCCGGGATAGTCGAGGCAATGGTCAGCATGGCCGGCAGCAGCGCGGTGGTGTGCGCGGTGGTGCTGGCAAACAGATAGTGCAGCAGGTAGAACGCCAGCAGCAGGACGATGGTTGCCATCCCCGGGGAGATGCCGCTCATCAGCGCGCCGCCCTCTTTACCCAGCCAGGCGATAAAGCCGGTGGAGGAGAGGCCGTCGGCCAGTGCCACCAGGGTGGCGAACCAGACAAAGGTGTTCCATGCCGCTTTGTTGTTGGTGATATCGCTCCAGGAGAGCACGCCGGTCCACAGCATCAGCACGATAACCAGCAGGGCAGCCAGCGCCGGTTCGATCCAGTCGGCGGCGAAGATCCACATCATCAGCGCGAAGCAGACGAATACCAGCAGCAGAATTTCATTGCGCGACAGTTTGCCCAGTTTTTCCAGTTCACGCGCGGCCCACAGTGGCACTTCGTTATTGACTTTCACTTCCGGCGGGTAGAACCAGTAGGCCAGCAGCGGCATAGCCAGAATCAGCAGGATACCCAGCGGCAGGAAGGCGATGAACCAGGTGCCCCAGGAGATATTGATGCCAACAATGCTTTTGACCAGCGCCAGGGCCAGCAGGTTCGGGGCCAGAGCCGACAGGAACATCGAGCTGGTAATACAGGCGGCGGTGATCGCTACCCACATCAGATAGGAACCGATTTTACGTGCGCTCGGATCGTTTGGCTTTGAACCGTACAGCGGCGGCAGGTTAGCGATAATCGGGTAGATAGTCCCCCCGCTGCGTGCGGTGTTAGACGGCGTAAACGGCGCCAGCAGCAGATCCGCGAAGGTGATGGCGTAGCCGAGCGTCAGGCTGCGACGGCCAAGATATTTCACCAGAATCAGCGCCAGGCGGCGGCCGAACTGCGTTTTATCGTAGCCGGCGGCGAACATGAACGCGCCGAAGATAAGCCACACGGTGGAGTTGCCGAAGCCGCTCACCGCCCACTTAAAGGAGGCGCCAGCCATTTTGAAGCCTGGCGCGGCCATCTGATCCGGGCTGAACAGCAGCCACTGGCTGCACAAGGCAATAACTACCACGCCGGTGATACCGATAACGGCGCCGGGCAGCGGTTCAAAAATCAACCCGACGATCACCCCGACAAAGATAGCGAAGTAGTGCCAGGCGTACGGCGGCAGGCCTTCGGGGACCGGGACGAACAATAACAGCACGGCAACGATAATCGGCAGCGCCATCATCAGGAGAGGTTTTTTATTCGCAGTCGTTGGCTTGACTGCACCGGCAGGCGGTATGGTTGTCTTTTTCTCTTTCATAATGAGTATCTGCAAGTTGTTGAAAATAACGTTTACGCCAGCGTCTTGCTCAGTGATTTCTTTAATTACAAAAGTTACTTTAGTTTTTATTTTGCGTTTCTGAGTATCGACAGGGCGCTTATTTAACGCGTTTTATGAGGCGTTAAATTAAATTTGTTGGTTATTTATATATTGCGCTTTCAATGGCCATTGCAATTGATCAAGATCAAGAAAAGCCGGTGATTTCATTATTTTTTTATTATCAGTATAACCCTATATGATGAGGTGTTATTTTGGCGAAAATATCGATGGATGTTAAAAGGAAAATGAACAATAAATGCTGAAATTATTTTCTGTTTTAGTATCTATATGATTTTATTGTATTTTTTGTTGTTTTATTATCATTGTTTATGTTAACAAAAGTATCCTAATTGTTATCACGCATTTGTATTATGTAAATGCTATTTATTATTTTAATAATACAATAGAGGTAGCGATGTTATTGCTGGGGTTAAATAGTTTTATAACTAACGTAATTGGTTTAGTAATTAAAAAAGGCGCTATATTATTGGCATGACAACAGGAATTAAAAAACCAAAACCATTAATGATTCCGTCACCCCATTCTGAGCTTTTAATATTTTAAAATCTGGAGCGTAACTTATGACCAGTAACGAACGTATTTTGCAGCCATTTACTTTACCAAATGGTACCGAGCTGAAAAACCGTTTGCTCATGGCGCCAATGACCACCTGCACCGGTTATTTCGATGGCACCGTCACCAGCGAGCTGGTGGAGTACTACCGCGCGCGCGCCGGAAGCATCGGTACCATTATTGTCGAGTGCTGCTTTATTGATGACTACGGTCTGGCCTTCCCGGGCGCGATCGGCATTGATAATGATGAAAAAATTGCCGGCCTGGCGAAAATCGCTGAGGCGATCAAAGCCGAGGGTTCAAAAGCGATTCTGCAGATCTACCACGGCGGCCGTATGGTCGACCCGCAGCTGATCGGGGGGCGCCAGCCGGTGGCGCCGAGCGCTATTGCCGCGCCGCGTGAGGGCGCCGCCATGCCGCGGGCGCTGAGCGGAGAAGAAGTGGAAGGGATGATCGCCAAGTTTGGCGACGGCGTTCGTCGCGCCATTCTCGCCGGTTTCGACGGGGTCGAAATTCACGGCGCCAACACCTATCTCATTCAGCAGTTCTATTCGCCGAACTCCAACCAGCGCGATGACGAGTGGGGCGGTAGCCGCGACAACCGCGCCCGTTTCCCACTGGCGGTGCTGGATATTACCCACAAAATGGCCCGCCAGTATGCTGACGATGCCTTTATCATCGGCTATCGCTTCTCGCCGGAGGAGATGGAGGTCCCGGGGATCCGCTTTGACGACACCATGTATCTGCTGGAAAAGCTGGCCGCCCGCGGTGTCGACTATCTGCACTTCTCGGTGGGTGCCACCCTGCGTCCGTCTATCGTCGATACCAGCGATCCGACGCCGCTGATCGAGAAATACTGCGCGATGCGCTCTGACACCCTCGCCCAGGTGCCGGTGATGGGCGTCGGCGGGGTGGTGAACGCCGCTGATGCCGAGCAGGGCCTCGATCATGGTTATGACCTGATCGCCGTGGGCCGCGCCTGCATCGCCTATCCGGACTGGGCGTCACGTATCGCCGCCGGCGAAGAGCTGGAGCTGTTTATCGACAGCACCCAGCGTGAAGCGCTGCACATTCCGGAACCGCTATGGCGTTTCTCGCTGGTGGAAGCGATGATCCGCGACATGAGCATGGGCGACGCCAAATTTAAACCGGGGATGTTTGTTGAGACCGTCCATGATGACGCCAATGAGCTGGTGATCAACGTCAGCCTCGAAAATGACCATATTGCCGATATCGAACTGGCGGCGAGCCCGGTCCAGACTGTGGAATTCACCACCAGCTTCGAAGAGATCCGCGAACGTATTCTCACCGCCAATACCCCGCACGTCGATGCCATTTCCGGGGCCACCAGCCAGAGCGAGGCGGTGAAAAAAGCGGTCGCCAAAGCGATGCTGAAATCGAGTAAAGCGCTGGCGGCGGAAGAGGGCGGCAATGACGCCGCGCCGAAAAGCTATGATGTGGTGGTAGTCGGCAGCGGCGGCGCCGGTCTGGCGGCAGCCATTCAGGCCCACGACGAAGGGGCCAGCGTGCTGATCGTCGAAAAAATGCCAACCATCGGCGGGAACACCATCAAGGCTTCCGCCGGGATGAACGCCGCGGAAACCCGCTTCCAGCGAGTGAAAGGTATCGAAGACAGTAAAGAGCTGTTCTATCAGGAAACCCTGAAGGGCGGCCACAACAAAAACAACCCGCAGCTGCTGCGCCGTTTCGTTGAAAACGCGCCGCAAGCCATTGAGTGGCTGGCGGACCGGGGCATTATGCTCAACGACATTACCACCACCGGTGGGATGAGCATTGACCGTACCCACCGTCCGCGCGACGGGTCAGCGGTCGGCGGCTATCTGATTAGCGGCCTGGTGCGCAACATCACCAAACGCGGTATTGACGTCCTGCTGGATACCTCGGTGGAAGAGATCCTGATGCGCGGGGATGAGGTTAGCGGTGTACGTCTGATCAACGACGAAAAAGAGGTCATTGAAGTACAGACCAAAAGCATCGTAGTGGCCACCGGCGGCTTCAGCGCTAACAGCGCGATGGTCGTGAAGTATCGTCCTGACCTTGAAGGCTTCGTCACCACTAACCACAAAGGGGCTACCGGGAGCGGTATCGCGTTGCTGGAACGCATCGGCGCCGGCACCGTGGACATGGGCGAAATTCAGATTCACCCGACCGTCGAGCAGCAGACCTCGTATCTGATTTCCGAATCGATTCGCGGCGGCGGCGCTATTCTCGTTAACCAGCAGGGGAACCGCTTCTTCAACGAGATGGAGACCCGCGATAAAGTCTCGGCGGCGATTATCGCTCTGCCGGAACACTATGCTTACATCGTCTTCGACGAGCATGTGCGGGCGAAAAACAAAGCTGCCGACGAGTACATCGCCAAAGGCTTCGTCACCAGCGCCAGCTCACCGCGGGAACTGGCGGAGAAACTGGGGATGGATTACCATGCCTTCCTCGCCACCCTCGAGTGCTATAACGGGGCGGTGGAAAAACAGCATGATGAACAGTTTGGCCGGACCACCGCGCTACGCGCGCCGATTAACGAAGGCCCGTTCCACGCCATTCGCATCGCCCCCGGCGTGCACCACACCATGGGCGGCGTGACCATTAATACCGATGGCGAAGTGCTGAATGTGGCGCAGCAGCCGATTCGCGGCGCCTACGCCGCCGGTGAAGTGGTGGGCGGGATCCACGGCGGCAACCGTATCGGCGGTAACGCGGTGGCGGATATCATCATCTTCGGTACCCTCGCGGGCCATCAGGCGGCGAAACGTGCCAGAGGATAACCTGTAACCTTGCTCCTGCCGGGTTGGCGCTTTCACCGCCCGGCTTGCCCCTTCTAAGGAGAGCCCGATGTCCGATAACCGCGTCTATAGCTACTCCGCCGTGTTGATGGGCTCGCCCATCCTGCTCAAACTCTGTTCCCACGATGAGGCGATGGCCTCCCGCGTTTTCCAGCTTATCAAGCGCTACGAAGACCTGCTTACCGTTAACCGCGCCGAGTCGCAGGTGATGGATATCAACCATGCCGCCGGGCGTCATCCGGTCACCGTCAGCCGACCGGTCTTTCAGCTGATCCAGTGCGCCAAAGCCGCCAGCATGGTGCGCGACAGCGCCTTTAACCTCGCCATCGGCCCGCTGGTGAAGCTGTGGCGAATTGGTTTTCACGGGCACAGCGTGCCTGACGCGGCTGAGATCAGAGCCCGACTGGCGCTGACCCGCCCACAGGAGGTGATCCTCGATGAGGCAACCTACAGCGTGTTTCTCCAACAGCCGGGGATGGAGCTGGATCTCGGGGCGATTGCCAAAGGCTATATCGCTGACCGCGTGCGCGATTTTCTCCGTCAGCAGCAGGTGGAGAAGGCGCTGATCAACCTCGGCGGCAATGTGCATACCCTCGGCGAATGGGCCATTGGCCTGAAAAAACCATTTGCCGACGCGCAGGCGCTGATCGGTTCCCTGACGGTCAACGGGCAATCGGTAGTCACCTCCGGGACCTACGAGCGCTATTTCGAACAGGATGGCAAACGCTGGCACCATATTCTCGACCCGCGCAGCGGTTATCCGCTGGACAACGAACTCGACAGCGTGACGGTCATTTCCGCGGATTCTTTAGACGGCGACATCTGGACCACGCTGCTGTTCGGCCTCGGCGTGGAGAAGGGCTGCGCAGCGCTGCGTCAGCGGCAGGATGTCGACGCGATTTTCGTTACCAAAAATCGCGACATTATTCTCTCATCGCCGCAGCGGCTGCGTTTTGCGCCGCTGGACAGCGGCTATCGGGTTATTGGCTGTACTGCTTAAGCAAACTGTACTGTTCGGCGACCAGGCGGTAGCGATAGACCGGCCGCCCGGTAGCGCCGTAGTGGATAGTGGTATAGAGAATATTGATCTGCGCCAGCCAAATCAGATATTTGCGGCAGGAAACGCGGGAGATATTCACCGCCGCCGCCAGCTCATCGGTAGAGAATTCGACATCCGGATGGGCGTCAATCCACTGGCAGAGTGTGCGCAGCGTTTGCGCGGTTAATCCTTTAGGCAGCTTGCGCGCGTCGCTGGCCTCCGGCGCGCCGCCGTGCAGCAGGCGGTCGACATCGGCCTGTTCGTAATAGGGCTGGCCGGTTATTAGCTTGCGCTTCTCCCGCCAGGTGGTGAGCGCCTCTTCAAAGCGCGGAAACTGGAAGGGTTTGATCAGGTAATCGACCACCCCGTAATGCATCGCGGTCTGTACCGTGGCGGCATCCGCCGCCGAGGTAATCATGATAACGTCGATAGCGCGACCCGACTCGCGGATGGTCGGCAGGAGATCGAGCCCGCTGTCCTGCTGCATGTAGACATCCAGCAGCACCAGATCGATCTCCTGCTGCGGATCGTTAATCATCTCCTGGGCCTGACTGAGCGTCGAAGCGCTTCCGCTGCAACGAAAGCCGGGAACCCTTGCCACGTACAGGCGATTCAGTTCGGCCACCATGGCATCATCGTCAACAATTAAAACATTTATCACGCAGGTTTCCTTTTACTATCCCAGGGGAGATGAACAAAAAATTGGGTAAATACGCCGGGTTCCGATTCGACGGCGAGGGTGCCGCCGAGCTCGCGCAACTGCTGGTTAGCAAGAAACAGCCCGACGCCGCGATTCTCGCCTTTGGTGGAGAAGCCTTTGTTAAAGATAGCGTCGATGTTGTTCTCCGGGATCCCCGGCCCATCGTCGCTCACTTCACCGCTTAGCCAGCCGTCCTGGTAGTGCAACAGCAGGCCGATCTCACCCTCCGCCTGACCGCTCATGGCGTCCAGCGCGTTCTCAATAAGGTTGCCCAGCACCGTCACCAGCACCGTGACCTGTTTCTCGTTCGGACAATCCGGCACCAGGCTCTCCTCCGCCAGCGTCAGGGTAAAGCCGCACTCCGTGGCGCGCTGAATTTTACTTATCAGGAAGCCGGCCACCACCGGGGATTTAATGCGATGTTGAATGTCGCCGATGTCCGCCTGGTAGCGGTGGGCGGTCTGCAGCACGTATTCCTCGAGTTTGCCGTAGCTTTTCATATTCAGCAGACCGAGGATCACGTGCAGTTTATTCATAAACTCATGGGAGGTGGTGCGCAGGGCATCCACATAGCTCATCATGCCGTCCAGTCGCTGCAGCAATTGGCTGACCTCCGTTTTATCGCGGAAGGTACAGATGGCGCCGACCACCGCACCCTGGCTGCGAATGGGCACTGTATTGCCGATCAGCAGCAGACCATTGCACCCCAGTTCGCGGTCGTACATTGGCTCGCCGCTCTGCAGTACGGTCTGCAGATCGTCGAGCAGGGGGCTGTGAACGAGAGTCTTATCCGGGCCGGAAAAGAGGATCTCTTCCGCCGCGGGGTTGATGAGATTTACCTCGCCATGGGCATCGACCGCTACCACCCCCTCCTTGAGGGCGTGAAGCATGGCCTGACGCTGCTGAAACTGGGTGGATATTTCGTGCGGCTCCAGCCCCAGCAGCACGCGCTTCAGGCCGCGAACCAGGCTCCAGGTGCCCAGCGCGCAGACCAGCGCGCTGAACAGGATGGTCAGCAGCACGTCCCAACGGCTGTTGGCGATCTGTTCGTCCACTTTACTCAGTGAAATGCCGACCACCACCACGCCGATTTGCTGATGCCGTTCGTTGAACACCGGCGTAAACACCCGTAGCGCCGGGGCCAGCACCCCGTGGTTGATGGCGACATTCTCTTTTCCCTGCAGCGTCGGCTGAATATCGTGGCCGATGAACGGTTTGCCGATGATTGAGCTGTCCGGATGCGAATAGCGAATACCCTGCATATCGGTGACGATAGCGTACAACAGGTCGTTGCGGCGGGTAATGGCCTGCGCCAGCGGCTGAATGATCTGCTGCTGCGGGGGCGCCTCCAGTCCGCGCTTCACCTGCGGCATATCGGCCATGGTGCGCGCCACCGCCAGCGCGGTCTCTTTCAGACCGTCGCGGGTGGCGTTGCTGATCTGCATATACCACAAGGCATACACCAGCAGCAGCACGGCGCCGATGACGCTGCCGATCATCAAGGACACGGCGGTGCTCAGCTTTAACGGTAAGGCGCGTTGGCGAACGCGAGGCGGGTGCTCTGAAGCCTTCATGACGACCCCGGGTAGATTCAGTGAAAGATTATTATCGCCGATAGCGCGGCATACATAAAGCCGTGTAATCAAAGCAAAAGGCCGCTTTTGCTACGGCAGACTCCTCCTGCGCGCGGTACACTGCGGCTTTTCGCCACAGGCTTAAGGGAGACACTATGGAACTGGCTTCTCTGGTCCGGGATATCCTCCGGCAGCGGCACGTTGAACGTCTGGCGCAGCATCGTGAACAGGATAATGAAGCGGAAGCAGAGTGGGAGATCGCCCGCTGGCGGCATCGCAGCGGGGTGGTGATCCAGCGCCGCTATGAGCTCGAGATCGCGCAGCAGGATAGCGCATCCTGCCCGGAGTGCTGGATTGACTGGCAGGTTATCGACGCCGCCGGCCAGGAGATCAACCCGATGCGCAAACAGTTTTATAACCTTTGCCAGCAATCCTTCTGGCTGGCTATGCAGGCGGGTGGTGAAGATGAGACCTCAGACAGAATTGCTCAGATAACCGACAATCACCCGTAAACGCGCGTTGGGGACGGTAAACTGTGACCCCGACGGCGGTAAAGCGCAGAACATTCCACTTATAGTGGCGGCAGAGGTTAAATAGTCCTGATGAATATAAGGATATGCATCAGGCCGCTGATTTTGCCGAGATGCGCTTTTTCTGTCGTAAATGGAGGTTGTTATGAGCAGTTCGCTAACCGCGTCAATGCAGGCTCGTCGTCACCCGGAGACCACCCACATCGATCGCCTCGCCACCGCCGATATGCTGGCGATGCTGCATCAGGATGATAAGCAGATATCGGAGGCGGTCGGCGCCTGTCTGCCGGATATCGCCCGGCTGATTGATATCGCCACCGCGACGATAAGCCGGGGAGGGCGCCTGGTCATTATTGGCGCCGGCGCTTCGGGCCGGACGGCCATTGAGGCGGTCAGCGACTATTCGCCGGAAGGTAAACACGCGCTGGTGGGGCTGATTGCCGGTGGGCAGACGACGGCGATGGCCGAGCGGGAGACTGCGGCGAATAATTATGACCTGGGCGCCTTTGAGCTGCAGTCGCTGGACTTCAGCAATCGCGATATGCTGCTGGCGCTGACCGTCAGCGGCAAGACGCCATGGGTGTGGGGGGCGATGCGCCACGCCTGGTCGCTGGGCGCCCCGATAGCGGTCATCACCCAGCAGCCGACCAGCGAGGCGGCGCAGCTGGCGGATATCATTATTGCTCCGCAGACCGGGCCGGAGGCGGTGGCGGGGTTAGCCAATCCGAAGGCTCAGTTGGCCCAGAGGCAGATCGTCAATATGCTGACAACCGGACTCGCCATCCGTGACGGTCGGGTGTACAGCAATTTGCGGGTGGACGTGCAGGCTGACAATTCGCACTGGGCGGAGCGGCAGATAGCGATTGTGATGGCGGCCACCGATTGCACGCGCAGTGAAGCAAAGGCCGCCCTGGCCAGCTGTCATCAGCACTGCCGCACCGCGATCCTGATGCTGCTCAGCGGGCTTGACGCCTGGCACGCGCGGGAGCTGCTAACCAAACATCACGATCATCTGCGCCTCGCCCTGCGTGAAGCCCAGCGTAGCGCTGTCACTCCCGCCCAGTAATCCCTTCTCTGCCAGGTGCGCGATGAGCATGCGCGCCTGGACTTTTGTAATTAAAGAAATTCTTATCTTTTATTTTACCCGGCAATAGATATTGAATTTTCGACCTTATTTTTTTTATCCGTCTTCGCTCTGTTTTTAAAATTGATTTTTTAAGTTAAATAACTGTTTGGTTTAAAATGTGAGAGTGTAAATGATATTTTAAAATAAAGTAAAAGTGCGTTAATATGCTGCCTCTTATGACCGTGTGCTACGTGATAATTCTATTATGCCTGCAATGAAAAAAACGATTATTTCCTTAACCGCATTAGCGATGTTCGTCAGCGCGGCGACGCATGCTGAAGCGGATACCTCGAAAAAAACCGACTTCCTGCTGATTGGCGGCGGGATCATGAGCGCCTCGCTCGGCACCTGGCTGCAGGCGCTGCAGCCGGACTGGGATCTGACCATGGTGGAGAAACTGGACGGCGTGGCGCTGGAGTCTTCCAACGGCTGGAATAATGCCGGTACTGGCCACTCGGCGAATATGGAGCTGAACTATACGCCGGAGCGGGCGGACGGGTCGATTGACGTCAGCAAAGCGCTCGATATTAACGAGCAGTTTATGATTTCCCGTCAGTTCTGGTCGGCACAGGTGAAACGCGGTATTTTGCACGATCCGCACTCGTTTATTAATTCCACGCCGCATATGAGCTTCGTCTGGGGTGATAATGTGGATTATCTGCAGAAGCGTTATAACGCGCTGCAGCAGACCACCTTATTCCAGGGGATGAAATTCTCCACCGATCACGCGCAAATTAAACAGTGGGCGCCGCTGGTGATGGAAGGCCGCGATCCGCAGCAGAAAGTGGCAGCCACCTGGACGCCGGTGGGTACCGATGTCAACTACGGCGAAATCACTCGCCAGCTGATCGGCAGCCTGAAGAAAAATAACCACTTCACCCTGCAGACCTCCTCTGAGGTAACGGATTTCAAACGTAATGCCGACAACTCCTGGCACGTAACGATTAAGAATGTGCAGAGCGGGGAAGCGCAGACTATTGACGCCAAATACGTCTTTATCGGCGCCGGCGGCGGCGCGTTGAAGCTGCTGCAAAAAACCGGTATTCCGGAAGCGGACAACTATGCCGGCTTCCCGGTGGGCGGCTCGTTCCTGATGACCGAGAACCCGGCGGTCACTGCGCAGCACCTGGAGAAAGTGTATGGCCAGGCTTCAGTCGGCGCGCCGCCGATGTCGGTGCCGCACCTTGATGCACGTTACCTCGACGGTAAGCGCGTGGTGCTGTTTGGGCCATTCGCCACCTTCTCGACCAAGTTCCTGAAAAATGGTTCGTTCTTCGATCTGCTCAGCACTACCACCACCAATAACGTGCTGCCGATGACCCACGTCGGTCTCGACAACTTCGATCTGGTGAAATACCTGGTTAGCCAGGTGATGCTCAGCGATGATGACCGTTTCGCTGCGCTGAAAGAGTACTACCCGGACGCGCGTAAAGAAGACTGGAAACTGATCCAGGCTGGCCAGCGCGTCCAGATCATCAAGAAAGACGCAGAGAAGGGCGGCGTGCTGAAGCTCGGTACCGAAGTGGTGGTCGATCAGCAGAAAACCATTTCCGCGCTGCTCGGCGCTTCGCCGGGGGCTTCCACCGCCGCGCCGATCACCCTGAACGTGCTCAAGCAGATGTTCCCGCAGCAGTTTAACTCGCCGGAGTGGCAGAGCCGCATTCACGCTATTGTGCCGAGCTACGGCCAGAAGCTGAACGGTAACGTGGCGCTGACCCAGCAGGTTTGGGATGACACCGCTGCGACCCTGCAGCTGACGAAACCGCCGGTGATCCAGATGCCAGCGGCTGCGCCTACCGCGACCGCCAAGCCGGCAGAGACGCCGCGCGAGGCCTCGCCGCAGCACGATATGGCGCTGTAAAAGCAAACTCGACAGTGAACAAAAGGGAAGACCATGGTCTTCCCTTTGCGACTGGCATCAGTTTGGATTTCGATAATTATTGAACTTCCTGGTTATTTTGTTAATTACCTGGGGGCAAGGTATTTTGATGCATGATGGCAACAGCACCTCATAAAATATCTTAAGAAGAATCTTCTGAATTCTTAATCCTAATCGTATAGGTTTTATCAAATTCTCCGCCTGTCGCTACATTTGTACCAAACAGTCCGCCTGATATTCGTATGGTGACGATCCCATGTTTTACGGGTACTCCCTGCACCCTGACACAATTATGCGCAGGAGAATCATTACAATAACTCAAAGTTAATCCGGTGTCGGATGGGGTTATTTCACCTACAAATCTTTCCTTCCCGTTTTCATCTAAAGCTGATACGGCGCCTCCCTTTATTATTATTTCACTGGAATAAGCTTTCCCAACTGCTGCATCAGCAAGTGAGCTACCATATGGAGTAACGTCAGCATGTAAAACACAAGCTGACAATAAAGAGGTAATACATACAACGCTCAATTTTTTCATAATCACTTCAATGGCTTGAAAACCATTCCCCCAAAGAATCTGTTGAGAAAAAAAACGCACATCTTTTCCCTTTTTTATCCAGTAAGTTGAACGGCCCCAAGAAAATAATTTTAAATTAACATATCCATTATCGTCTTGTGTTACAGAACTATCCCATACAACCCAGTGTGTAGGTAACGTTGTGTTATTTGTACTGCCTTCGAGCAGTCCGTCATTTATTAATGTGACGACTTTAAAGCCTTGCGCTACATACCTATTTAAATCTCGGATTCCTTGGACACCAGCTTGAGTGATTCCTACATTACTAAAGACCATTTCATAACCTGCTTTTTCAAACCATTCCGCTAGTGTGGGCCACATGGAGATACCTGCCACTGGAGAATCGAGAGCATCGAAGCTCAGCGCTGCATTCTCTGAATCCCTCAGGCCAGCAAGCGTTATCCAGTCTAGTCCTAATATTCTTGGCTGCCCATCACTGGTAAAAAACATACCCGTTGGATGTCTACATCCCTCTCCTGGTGAGATTGTCAGTGCGCCTATTTTAGTTTTTCCATATCGCCACAGTTCCCTGGCGGCCTGGGCATATACATCAGGACGGTCTTGTTGCAGACAGTAAAAGAATGCAGCAGGGCCGCACACGCTCGCTCCGGACTGAGAAGGATATGAGAGATTATAGAATCTGTCCTGAATTTCTGATTCTATCTTCTTTTTTTTAAACGGATCTTGCGGTGAACCTATGGGATACTCTCGCGCAATAAATGGACGTTCAGGAATAGTAATTCTTATCTCCTTTGTTTCCCCACCCTCGCTTGCAGGCTTCATTGTGCCTTTTGTCTCAAAATAACAGAGGTTCTCTCGCTTTACCGAAGACCAGGCGTTGCCTGATGCAAAGGCTTCAAGTGTGTACATTTTAGTGAATGGAACGGGGGTCACACAGACCGTATGCAACATGGTTTTGCGGTAAAGATTCATTTCCATAATATAAATTGTCGAGAGTGACTCATCTACATTTCCTGTCATGTGAGTTTGTGTTTCATAAGTTCCAGAAAATGGCTGTTGCTTCACATCTATCAGGGAATATTTATTCCTGCGAGAGTCCATACGATAAATACACAGGTCATAAAGCAAAGAATCTGTTGGAACATTAGATCTTATTCGTGTACTAAGCTTGTAAACTGCCATCATTAATCCCTCAATGTTTAAGCGGCTATCCTTGCCGGCATCATACAACATTCATACCCAACCCACATCCCCGTTTTTGATGGTACTGTACAATGTCTGAAGCAGTCGTTTCCGGGAAAGGCTCAACCTCATTATTTTCGTTATTTACATAACCGCCTGTCCGGGACGAAAATTAAGGTCAACCTTATTAAAAGATTATCTTTAACTTGATTTTGAGCGGCCTGATAGTCTTCACCTTAGTATCTATTGATATCTCCTTGCCAGTAATGCCGATGTTGGCCACGCAATTGTCGGCGAAGCCGATCTCATTATCACCGGATTTCTGATGGTTTTGCGTACGTACAGCTGGTATGGGCCCGATAAGCGACCGGCTGTCGTGTTTTACAGGCACTGGGCACCTGCTCCGTGTTAAGGCTGGTGCGGGCGAGAGCGCGCGTTTTTTTGCCCATATCTGCGTATCGTGAAAGTGATTACGCCGATTGCGGTCCGATGATCGGCGGACAACTGATTAAATTCACAAGGTGATACGTGATTTTTTTGGTTGCTGGTGGCATCGGTCGACAATAGTGGTCGCAATCAAAATAGTTTTCGTGGTTATTGTTATACTGGTTTGAATTGAAATAAGAAAATTAAACCAGGAGTGTGGAAGGGCCATGCAAGAGGATATTAACCAGGAGATCACCTTCCGCAAGCTGTCGGTCTTTATGATGTTTATGGCGAAAGGTAATATCGCCAGAACCGCCGAAGCGATGAAACTCAGCAGCGTCAGCGTTCACCGCGCGCTGCATACCCTGGAAGAGGGGGTGGGCTGCCCGCTGTTTGTCCATAAAGGGCGCAACCTGCTGCCGCTGCAGGCGGCGTGGACGCTGCTTGAATACTGCCAGGATGTGATAAGTCTGATGAACCGCGGGCTCGAGGCGACGCGCAAGGTTGCAGGCGTCGGTCAGGGGCGGTTGCGCATCGGTACCCTCTATTCTCTGACCCTGGAAACCGTTCCGCGCATCATTATGGGGATGAAGCTGCGTCGCCCGGAGCTGGAGCTGGACCTGACGATGGGTTCAAATCAGATGCTGCTGGATATGCTGGAAGACGATGCCCTCGATGCCATCCTGATCGCCACCAACGAAGGGGAGTTCAATAATACCGCTTTCGACGTGGTGCCGCTGTTTGAGGACGATATTTTTCTCGCCGCCCCGGCGACCGAACGGCTGGATGCCTCACGGCTCGCCGATCTGCGCGATTACGCCGACCGCAAGTTTGTTTCGCTGGCGGAGGGGTTCGCCACCTATGCCGGATTCCGGGAAGCATTCCACATCGCCGGCTTCGAGCCGGAGATCGTCACCCGGGTGAATGATATTTTCTCGATGATTAGCCTGGTGCAGGCTGGCGTCGGGTTTGCGCTGCTGCCGGGGCGGATGAAGAAAGTGTATGAGAAGGATGTACAGCTGCTAAAGCTGGCGGAACCCTACCAGATGCGCCAGCTGATCTCTATCGTCTATTCGCACCACCGCGAGCGCGATGCCGACCTGCTGGCGCTGGCGGCGGAAGGGCGGATGTACGCCCGCAGTCTTAATCGCTAAGCCGCTGCGCCAGATGGCGGGCGACGTCCACGCCGCTGCGCTCCAGCGCAATGGTCTCCCCGCGCCAGCCCGCCTGGCGGGTCAGGCAGGTGAGCCCCCCGCCGGGGGGCATCTCAATGGCTAAGCGCGCATCGCGCTCATCGGCGGCGACCATCGCCTCCTGCCAGTGGACCGGGCGCGCCATGTTCATCGCCAGATCGTCGGCGATCCGCTGCGGATCCCACAGCACGCGCGCCGTCGAGCCGCTTAAATAGGCGCACCGTGGGCGCCTTAAGCTGGCGCCGGCAAAAGCTTTCGCCAGCTCAGCGGCGGGTTTATCCAGCAGCGCGCAGTGCGACGGCACGCTGACCGCCAGCCGCTGGGCTTTACTGGCGCCAGCCCGCAGCGCCAGCTGCGCCACCTCGGCCATTGCCTCATCACGGCCCGCAATCACGAACTGCGTTTCGGCGTTCAGGTTGGCGAGATAAACCTCGTGGCCCTGCATCAGCGCCTCAACCCGCGGGCGGGTCAGGCCCATAATCGCCGTCAGTCCGTAACCTTCAGGATACGCCTGTTCCATTAAGTCCCCGCGCAGGGCCACCAGCCGCAACGCGCTGGCGAAATCGAGCGCGCCGGCAATCACCGCGGCCGGAAACGCGCCGATGGACAGGCCGCTGACCATCTGCGGATCCACGCCCTGACGCTGTAGCTCGCGCGCCCAGGCTACCCCGGCGATCAGCAGACAGAGCTGGACCGCACGGGTGTGTTGTAGCGCATCGGCGCTATCGAGGGTATCGACTTCATCCCCCAGCACGGCGCGCGCCTGGGTGAGGATCGCCTCGCGATCGGGGATCATCGCCAGCATGCCGGGACGCTGGCCGCCCTGACCGGGAAAGGTAAATAAAATCTTCATTATTCCTCCCTGTGCCACGGCGTCGCGGTTAAGCGCGCGCCGCGGGACGTTTTCAGCAGCGCGCGCCCGTCGCGCAGCCATTCATTGAGGGCGAAGGCGCCGTACGGCGTTTCGACCTGGGTATCAGCGCGGCATGGGAGTTGGGCCACCCGGGTCTGCCATTCCAGCAGCGCCTCGCGGTCCAGCGGCTGTGGCGCGCGGATCAGCAGATCCAGATCGCTGGCCGCATGCAGCACCGGGATCTCGGTTGCCAGCGCGTAGCCGGTACTGCCGGTGACGCCCCAGCCCCAGGGCCAGCGGTGTAAGGTGAGGGCGATAGCCCCCTGGACCGGCGGCTGCGAGACAAAAGGCGAATGGAGTAAGACCTCACGATCAACAAGCATCTCCGGGGTGACGCTGCGCACGATATTGCGCGCCTGTACCCAGCCGGCGGCGCGCTGCTCGCGCTTCATGCCCCGCACCCCAACCGGGACGCGGGCCTGGTCGTCAACGTCGCGCCTCACCACCACCGGCAGCGCGGCTCGCCACTGCTGAGCCACCCACGGCTCGGCAATATCTTCCAGGGCGCTGGCGTGGTTTAACCAAACTAGATCGTGGGGACGCGGCGTTGCTGACATGGTTTACAGTCCTGAAGTCAAAGAGATAAACAGCGGTAGCGACAGGATACACAGAACCGAGCTCAACAGCAGCACGGCTTCAGCATCCGGAGACTGGACGCCGAAGCGGTTGCCGAAGACCACGCCAAAGAAGCCGGCGGCCAGGGCAATCATCAGGATCGCGGTAATGGCGATTGAACCGTGCAGCCCAAGTAACATCACCAGACCCCAGGCAATAAACGGCTGCACCAGCAGTTTCACGATGGTTGATGTAGCGATCAGCGCATTGAGCTGCAGTTTACGCGCCGACAGGATCACCCCGGTGAGGAACAGCGCGGCGGCGGTGGCGGCCAGGCCCAGCGGTTTGATCGACGCCAGCAGCAGGTCCGGCATTTTAATGCCGATCGCGGAAAGCACCACCCCAAGCAGCGGGCCCCAGACGATCGGTTTTTTCACCGAACGCCACATCAGCACCGGCAGCATCGCCAGCGTAGAACCGCTGTTTTCTCCCGCGGCGCGGGCTTTTTCACGTTCCAGAATCAGCAGGCAGAACGGGGTCATCAGCACCGAGCCGCAGGCGATAGAGACCGCTACCGACAGTGAGGTTGACGCGCCTTCACCCAGCACGCTGCCGAGGATCGGCAGACCTAACGCGGCATAGTTTGGCAGGGCGACGGTGAGGGTCAGCACCGCGGCATCCTGCGGCGTGCGTTTGAACACGCTGGTGGCGAGGAAGTAGATCGCGGCATAGGTGATCCACATCGCGCCGGTCAACACCAGCACCAGCGGCGACTGGGCGACGATCCCGGCCCACGGCGTTTGTACCGTCGCGCTAAACAGCGTGGCGGGTAAGGCAAAATCCATTACAAAAATATTAAGCAGCGAGACGTTTTTGTTATCTACCATCCCGGCCTTACCGGCCCAGAAGCCCAGCAGCATGATAACGAAAATCGGGGCAAGAGCATGAATAATCACATAAGTCATAAATCACCTGTAAATAAGATAGAGTACTGGCGCGATTGTTATTTTTTCTAAAAGCCGTCCCTACCCGGCGCGGTTATTACGCGCTCCGGGGGACGGCTTCCGGCAGGTTTTCTTCTACTACTTACGTACGAACGTCTTACCAGCTGGCGCGCATGCGATCGCGAACCAGTTGCGAGCTGCGGCGGTTTTCCGCGCCCAGGCGGCACTTCAGTGAGGCATCGGTGCGCGCATCAGCGATGGCGTCGCGCAGCGTGTTGCTGACCAACGACAGATCGTGATCGTCAGGGGCATCCGGATTATTAATATCCAGCAGGGCGGAGAGCAGGCCGAGCGTCGCATAGTTGCTGACGTCGTAGGCCATTGGCGGAATGGTAGCCGCCAGTTTCTCCAGCGCCTCTACGGTACGCAGCGTAATGCGCGCCGCCGACGCTTTACCCATCGCGTGGACCAGCACGCCGCTATCGTTAAAGGCGATCAGGCGGTTGGCCTGGTAGCCGTGGGCCAGAAACGCCCCGGACATCGCTTTGCCGACGATCAGGCCAATTACCGGGTGGCCGGCCAAACGGGCTTTGGCATAAGCGCCAGCCGCCCCGGCCAGCGCCTGGTGAATGCCGAAAGCTTCTTCGCGGCGGCCATAGGCCTGGCTTGGCACATCGATCACGGCGACGATCGGCCGTTTGACTGGCTGGTCGGCGTCGGCGGCAATGGTTTCATTAACCACTTTCGCCAGCGTCCAGCCTTCCAGCAGGCCAACTTCGCCGCCGGCGGCGCGCGGGTAGTGGTTGTTAGCATCCGGGACCACGGCGATAAAACGCACGTTTTCGCCATTAATCTGGCCGTCTGCCACCTGGACGGAAGGGCACAGGCCGCTCATCAGCGGCGCGTCGGGCGCCAGTTTGTTCAGCCACAGCGCGGCGCGGTTTGGGAACTGACTCATTATTTATCCTCCCGGGCAAAAAGCTGTTTAATCTGCGCGGTATCCGCCTGCTGGCGGGTGTCGAACTGGCTCAAGCGCCGCAGATAATCGTCATAGTTGTCGCTGCGGTGCTGTACCGGTACGCCTTTGGCGATCGCCTCATTCATTGCGGTTTTAACGGCGTTAACGCCATCGTTAACCAGCGCGTCGACCAGTCCGCTGGCGGCGCGAATTTCGCCGCCGGTCATGCTCCAGATAAACGGCCGGTTGCGGGAGTCGTACTCTTCAATGCCGGCTTCCTGCTCGATAACCTGCGGGCCGTTGAGGCCGAGACGGGCTTCACGAGTGACGATAAGGTAACTGCACAGCGCGGCGGCGATAGACATACCGCCAAAGCAGCCGACGGTGCCGGCGATGATGCCGACTACCGGCGTGTAGCGGCGCAGATCGACAATCGCCGCGTGAATATCAGCGATGGCGGCCAGACCGAGGTTGGCCTCCTGCAGACGTACGCCGCCGGTTTCGAGGCACAGCACCGCCTGCGTCGGGATACCGTTGCGGTTATCTTCCGCCGCCAGCTCCAGCGCGGCGGCCATTTTGGCGCCGGACACTTCGCCCATACTGCCTCCCTGGAAGGTGCCCTCGATGGCAATCACCACCGCAGGCTGGCCGTTGATCGTGCCTTTGGCGACCACCATACCGTCGTCGGACTGCGGGACGATGCCCTGGGCGCCGAGCCACGGCGACATAATGCCTTCAAACGGATCCAGCAGTTCGCGGTAGCTGCCGTCGTCCAGCAGAGCGTGGGCGCGTTCGCGAGCGCGCAGTTCGATAAAGCTGCGATCGTTACGCATGAGCGGCCTCCTCAAATACTTGTTCAATACGAATACGAGCGACGCCCGGCGTGGCGCCGAAGTCGTGGATAATCAACTGCCCGGCGGGCAGGCCGTTGATCAGGTTCAGCCTGTCGAACAGCGCCTGCCAGCGCGCCTGGCTGTTATCCACTGAGGTGGTGATCTGTACGTTGAGCGTGGCGCTCTGTGCGGCGGTATAAAGTACTTCCATATCGCCTGAACCCACGACTCCTGCCAGCGCTCGGCCGCTGAGGGCGCGGCTGGCAGGAAATGACAATGTAATCTGTTCCATAACATCCTCTGAATGCGTTAGCCGGCAACTCTGTCGAGAAACAGGGTGGCGGCAAGGAGATCGGCGGCGCCTCCCGGCGAGGCGTTTAGCGCCAGCATGATTGCGTCCAGGCGGGCCAGGGCGGCGCGCCCGGCGAAACTGGCGCAACCGCCAGCCGCCAGCACCTCACAAGCGCCTTGCTGCATGGCCTGCAGCCCGGCCATACCGGCGCGCGACAGCACGCAGGTATCGCTCAGCGAGGTCATGATGGCCATCAGCGCATCAAGCTGCGCCTGCGGCTCACTGGCGCCTCGCGCCCGGCTGTGCTGCAGTTGCGGCAGCGCCAGGCGGGTGATATGCGGGAAACCACGCTGCGCTTCCTCGCGGGCGCCTGGCACCTGCCAGCGGCGGCTGGCGCGAAGCCCTTTACTAAAGCTTTTCGGCGCGAAGCCGTCGGGCAGGCGGGCGAGGGCGGCGGCGGCGGCGGCGATCGCCTGTGACTGACCCTCTCCACCAAACATCGCCACCGCGCTGACCAGCAGGCCTAGCGCCCAGATAGCGCCGCGGTGGGTGTTAACCCCCCCCGTCGCCAGCATCATCTGCGCTTCGCCTTCGCGGCCAAGGCGGCCGACGGTTTCGCGCAGGGCGATGTCCGCCGGGCGACGCCAGCTTTGCTCGGCCAGCGCGTGAAAGGTCGGCTGCAGGCTGCGGGCGGAGCGCTCCATCAGCGCCAGATTCAGGTCCTGATGCGCGCCGTTGCCGCGGCTATCCACCAGACCCGGTTTCGGGCTCAGACGGGCTTCGTCAATCAGACAGGCGCTGGCGGTATGCGCCAGCCAGCTGACGCGGCTTTCTGCGTGCAGGGGGGAGAGATTTTTCATTACCAGCTCCGGAATTTTGCCGGTGGGTTGTACAGTCCGTCGGACCACTCCACCAGGTCGGCGACGCTGCCGGCGGCCAGCAGGGAGCGGGTGGCATCGCTGCGGCGAATCCCGAGATCTTCCGGGTAGACCACTTTGCCGCTCTGACGCAGCGCGGCAACGCGTTTGGCGTCCACACCAAGGCCGATATCGGTGATCCCGGCCACCGCGGCGACCATCGCCCGGCGCTCTTCAAGGCTCTCCGCACGGTACATGTAGGCGATACCCTCTTCGGTCAGGACGTGGGTGACGTCATCACCATAAATCATTACCGGCGCCAGCGGCATGCCGGAGGTTTTCGCCACCTCAACTGCATCCAGCGTCTCAACGAAGGTTGGTTTCACGCCGGCCTGGAAGGTTTCGACCATCTGCACCACCAGCTTTTTACCGCGCTGCATCGGGTCCGGCTCGGTGATCATATTGAGCCATGCCGGGGTGGCGTGGCGGCGACCGTGCGGGTCGTGGCCCATGTTCGGCGCGCCGCCGAAGCCGGAAAGACGGCCGCGGGTGACGGTCGAGGAGTTAGCCAGACCATCCACCTGCAGGGTTGAACCAATGAACATATCTACCGCGTACTGGCCCGCCAGCTGGCAGAAGGCGCGGTTAGAGCGCATCGAGCCATCCGGGCCGGTAAAGAAGATATCCGGGCGGGCGCGGATGTACTCTTCCATCCCCAGTTCGCCGCCGAAGCAGTGCACGCTCTCCACCCAGCCGCTCTCGATGGCCGGGATTAAGGTTGGATGCGGATTCAGGGTCCAGTGTTTACAGATTTTGCCTTTCAGGCCGAGCTGCTCGCCATAGGTCGGCAACAGCAACTCGATGGCGGCGGTATTAAAGCCGATACCGTGGTTAAGCGACTGCACCTGATGTTCCGCATAGATGCCCTTGATCGCCATCATCGCCATCAGTATGTGTTCTTGCTTAATCAGGCGCGGATCGCGGGTGAAGAGCGGTTCGATAAAGAACGGCTTGTCGGCAACCACCACGTAATCGATCCACGAGCCGGGAATATCGACGCGCGGCAGATCGCATTCGTCGTCCACCAGTTCGTTGACCTGGGCTATCACAATGCCGTCGTGGAAGGCGGCGGCTTCCACCAGCGCCGGGGTATCTTCGGTACTCGGTCCGGTATACAGGTTGCCTTTGCGGTCAGCTTTATAGCCGGCAATCAGCGCGACGTTTGGCGACAGATCGACGTACAGGCGCGAGTAGAGTTCGATATAGGTGTGGATGGCGCCGATTTCGAGCAGGCCATCTTCCAGTAGTTGCGAAATGCGCAGGCTCTGGGTGCCGGAGAAAGAGAAATCCAGCTTGCGGGCAATACCTTTTTCAAACAGGTCCAGATGCTCGCTGCGCCCGACGCTGGGCATAATCATATGCAGGTCGTGGATTTTTTGCGGATTAACTTCCGCCAGCATGCGCGAGAGGAAATCGGCCTGTTTCTGGTTGTTGCCTTCCAGCACAACCCGGTCGCCGGGGGCGAGCAGGTTTTCCAGTACGCTGACCAACTGGTCAGTCGGGATGACCTTACCTGGCATGTTCGCCTCGGCCAGCCGCCGCTGTTTTTCCGTTCGGCGACGGTTCCAGACCCGCCCCGTCGTTTGTTCGGCATTCATTAATAACCTCCTGATTCGACAAATCGTTTTGTTTGTCCTGGTGGAGATTAGTGTGCGACGCGAGGCTATGAGCATCAATTAAGCGCGGTGGCCGATCGTTAGCATCAGAGTAACGATTCCGCCGCAACGTTTGTGATGCGGATCAATAATACATAAGGCGTAGTGGTCTACGGAGAGAGTGTAGGGCAGGGAGCAGGCCGGCGAAGCGCCGGCCTGCGGAAGGACTACTGTTTACTGACATCGCTTAATAAGAAAGCGATACTCTGCCCGCCGCTGGTCTGCTCGAGGGCAATTTTGACGATAATCGTCAACGGCACCGAGAGCAGCATGCCAACCGGACCCAGCAACCATCCCCAGAAGATTAAGGACAGGAATACCACCAGCGTCGAGAGGCCCAGCCCGCGCCCCATGATACGAGGTTCGAGAATATTGCCGAATACCAGGTTGACGATCAGGTAGCCGGCCAGCACTACCAGCGCCTCGTACAGACCACCGAACACCAGCACCTGCAGGATCGGCGGAATGGCCGCCAGCACGGAACCGATATTGGGAATATAGTTAAGCGCGAAGGCCAGTAGCCCCCACATAAAGGCGAAGCGCACATCCAGCAGCACCAGCATGCCCCAGACCACCAGGCCGGTGATCAGGCTTATCGCAGTTTTCAGCACCAGATAATGCGATACGCTGTCGATGGCCCGCTGGATGGCGCCCATGCCTTCTACTGGTCTGGACATTAACTGCTGCAGCTTAGCGGGAAGCTGCGGCACCTCCAGCAGCATAAACACCACCGTCAGCAGCAGCAGAAAAATGGAGGACATGGCGTTCGACAGCTGAGTGAGCAGGCTGGTGACCAGGGTCATTACGGCGTTAGGGTCGATGTACTTATTGAGCTCGACCACCGAAACGGTGAATCCCATACGCTGCAGCCAGGGCGCGATGGTTTGCATCGGCTCATAGAGATAGTTGCGATACTGCGGCAGGGTGCGCGCCAGCTCGTTGAGCGAGGTCCCCAGCGAGGCCAGCAGCACAATGGCTAACATAACAATCAGGCCAATCAGTAGCGAGATCGCCAGCACGCGCGGCACCCGGCAGCGGACCAGTAGCTGGACCAGAGGATTGATGATCACCGCCAGAAAAAGCGCCAGGATAAACGGGACGATTATGTCCGCCGCAAAGCGAATGCCGGTAAGGATGATCACCAGCATGCCCAACATGATGACCATCTTTAATCCGTTAAGTGTAATAATGGGTTTAGCCATAGGATCCCGACCTCAAACTTCCTTGCCTATTAACAGGTTGCGTTACATTAGCATAATGACGCTTTTTTGCAGAACAAACGCATTGAAGAAAAACCGCGGCGTAAAGAATTGCAAAGTCTTTGAATTAAATGTAGCACTATGCTACAAATCTACCTGTGTTTAACTACTGAGGACAATTTTCATCCGCACCGGACGAGAAGCAACACCGCGGATAATTGTAATTTTATGGACAATCAGTTCAGGATGTATATTTTAAATCACCCCGCAGTATCCCTCACTTTTTCCCGTTTTGCCGGCGAACAGCACTGGCATTCGGCGCTATAGTCACCTTCTTTCTGCCTGAGCTGGCGCCAAGCGCACAGCGATATCTACGTCAGAAATTTTCCTGTTTACGTCTCGCGTAAACGGTAATGGATTATATTCTCAAGCAGGAGAAGGGATCATGTTTTATTGGATTTTATTAGCTTTAGCAATTATTGCTGAAATTACCGGCACCTTGTCTATGAAATGGGCAAGCGTGAGCGGCGGGCACACCGGCTTTATTTTAATGCTGGCCATGATTGCCCTGTCATATATTTTTCTTGCCTTTGCGGTTAAAAAGATTGCCCTCGGTGTGGCCTATGCGTTGTGGGAAGGGATCGGTATTTTACTGATTACCCTGTTCAGCGTGCTGCTGTTTGATGAGAGTCTGTCCCTGCTGAAAATAGCCGGCTTGACCACCCTGGTGATAGGGATCGTCTTAATTAAGTCCGGCACCCAGAAAAAAGCGTCTTCACAGCAGGAGGTGGCCCATGCAGCAGTTTGAGTGGATCCACGCCGCCTGGCTGGCAATCGCCATTGTGCTGGAAATTATTGCCAACGTCTTTTTGAAGTTTTCCGACGGCTTCCGCCGCAAGATCTACGGCATTCTGTCCCTGGCGGCAGTATTGGGCGCGTTCAGCGCCCTGTCGCAGGCGGTTAAAGGGATCGATCTCTCGGTCGCCTATGCGCTGTGGGGCGGCTTCGGTATCGCGGCGACCATCGCCGCCGGCTGGGTGCTGTTTGGTCAGCGTCTGAATAACAAAGGCTGGGCGGGGGTTATCCTGCTGGTAGCCGGCATGGTGTTAATTAAACTCGCCTGACGTCTCGCCGCCTGCAAAGCCAGGCGGCAAACGGAAGCTTCCTTCACGCCTGGCCCCGCTGTAATTGTGTCAGGTGACGCTGAGGGCTGCGCAGGTTCACTGCTTTCGGCTGGCGGAGAATCATTTCCGCCAGGACGATGTCAATAATGATATTCTTCACCGGCCTCGGTCCATTACTCACCGGCAAGCGCCTCCAGCTTATCGCGAAAGCCAGTCACCGCAATGGCGCGATTGTCCGCCCGCCATCGATCCTGCGGGCCGGGGGCCGAACTCTGCACGGCGATCACCTGCCAGCCGTCCTCCGTTTTCAGCAGCAGCGGCGAGCCGCTGTCGCCAGGCAGGGTGTCACACTGATGCGACAGTACGCTGGTTTGCGCCCACCCTGTCACGATGCAATCCTGGTGGCTGTAAAGATTATCGAGATGATCTTCAGGATAACCAGACTGGGTAACTTTACGGTCCGCCGCCTTCAGCGCGGCGGTGAGATCGGCCTTGCTGCCCGGAAAGAGCGGGATCGGCGTAATGCCAGACGGAGCATAGCGCAGCACGATCAGACCAAAATCGGACGGCGCCGCAGCGGAAGGGACAATCCAGCCGTCGCCATCGGCTTTCAGGCGTCTGCCTAAGCTGGGATCGACTCGCCCGTCAATGCCGTGGATCTCATAGACCCAGTTGCCCTTGCGGGAAATAAAGCGCAGGGCGACCGCTTTGTCCGGCTTGCCGCGCGGGGGCGTTAACAGACAGTGGCCCGCGGTCAGCGCCAGATGCGGAGAGATGAGCGTCGCCGTACACAGATTGCCGCTGGCGGTTTCCAGCTGGCCAATCGCGTCCCACGGACTCTCCTCGGGGCGGTTCACCGCTTTGCGGTCATCGTGACCGAAAAACAACGTCTTAATATCTTTGGCGCTCAGGCCGCTATCATCGGCATGTGCGCCCAGAGGTAACAGATAAAATGAACACAGTAATAACAGAACGTCTCTACGCATATCACTCTCTGGGGAGGCTATGATGTCTATTGACAGTAGCAGGAGATTTAAGTTTTTGAAAGTAAACAATAATTCTAAACAGGCCAAACCGTATACCACATCAGCGCGCGGTGGGGGCTGGCGCTGGTAAAACCTCCTGATTTCAAGCGGTTAATACCAGTGTTCTGCTTGTGCTATTTCCGCAGAAAGTGGCGTCTTGCGCAACAAAATTCATGTATCAGTACGTACTGAATTCGGTTAATAATGCAGCAATTCATCCGTGGGATTATTCCTGGTTTGTCAGCATAATGCCCAAAAATAATACTTTTACCCACCAGATCTTCACCGGAATTCGCACTTCTTTACGCCTCTCGTAATTATTTTCAATGCGAAACATTTTCTCACCGAAAACGTTGTTACCGTCGCCCTGCCGTTGAGTAAATAGAGAGGTAGTACCGGCGATGATAGCCTGAACTCTATTTCCCCTGCGTTCGGAGGGCTTATGTCTAAAAAAGGTATTCGCGCACTGGTTTATGTTTCCCTGGTCTCAGTCGCTATCTGGGGCGCGACCGGCTATCTGGTGATGGAAGCCGTGCGTGCATTGTGATGGGCGCGCCACCCGGCAAGGGCCAGGCGTGCGACATATTACGACTAACATGTCTGGCGTCTTCTGGCGCCGGACATTTTTTTGCGCCGCAGAGAGTCACAGGATAATGGGAAGCGGGGAGCGGGTCAGCGATAGCCGCACGGTATTCATTTTAATGAAAAGCTGGTAGAAGCAGCAAAATGCGAACGCGGGATAAATAATTAAGAGAGGAAAAAACGGGTTGCAACCACTGCGCATATAATTAGCAGGATCAGGATGAGCTCAAAACGATAGCGCCGCAGCATAGTGCTCTCCAGAAAAAACGGCGCTGAAACAGCGCCGATTATTAAGAAGGTTGGTTCACCGGGAGGAATTATGCTGCCGGCTGTGCAGTCGGTTTAGCGGCCTGGTGTTTAGTGGTTTTGTGGTGTTTTTTCGCTGCCTGCGCTTTCTGGGCTGCCGGTTTAGCCGCAGCTTTGTGATGCTTTTTCGCCGCCTGAGCTTTCTGCGGAGCAGCTGGTTTAGCTGCTACTTTTTTGTGTTTTTTAGCGGCCTGGGCTTTCTGAGCAGCGGCTGGTTTAGCTTCTGCTTTTTTGTGTTTTTTGGCAGCCTGAGCTTTCTGCTCTGCGGCCGGTTTTGCCGCGGCTTTGTGGTGTTTTTTGTGATGGGTGGTCTTGGCAGCCGTGCTGTGGGTGGCAGCCGGTGCCTGAGTGGTGCTTACTGCGTCAGCAGCGAAAGCGGCGGAAGAGAGACCCATAGCAGCGGCAACGACCAGAGCTAATACTTTTTTCATTCTGATATCCTCGAAAAGTTTTCTTAATTTCAACCCCACTGCGGGGCCGGTGAAATCACTATATGCTTGTCTTTTCGAGCTTTCCGTGAGTGTTTGGTATCGGCGTGTAACCGAATGTACAAGGCGGGAACGACAGGACGCGCCGGGTAGCCCGGCGCGTATGATTACAGGTAGCGAGTGGTCAGGTGCTCGCGGAAGTAGCGGCTATTAAGATCCTCACCGGTGGCCTGCTGAATCAACTGCGAGGTGGTGAAGCGGCTGCCATGCTGCCAGATATTCTGCCGCAGCCAGTCGAACAGGGCGCTGAAATCGCCTTCCTCAATATCGCGATCTAATGTCGGCAGCGCGCGGCGGGCCGCGGCCATCAGCTGCGCGGCATACATCGCGCCCAGGGTATAGGAAGGGAAATAGCCGAATCCGCCGTCGGTCCAGTGAATATCCTGCATGCAACCATCCCGATAGTTGCCGGTGGTCGACAGCCCCAGCCAGTGCTGCATTTTCTCGTCCCACAGCGACGGGATATCATCTACCTCAATCTCGCCGTCGATCAGCGCACGTTCAATTTCATAACGCAGGATGACATGCGCCGGGTAGCTCACCTCATCGGCATCGACGCGAATAAAGCCGGGTTTCACCTGCTGATTCCAGGCGACAAAGTTGTCCTGGCTAAAGGCCGGCCGATCGCCAAACCGCTCGCGCACCGCCGGTAACAGGCGGTTAAGAAACCGCTCGCTGCGTCCCAGCTGCATTTCAAAAAACAGGCTCTGCGACTCGTGGATAGCGGTGGAGCGGGCGAGTCCTACGGGCTGGTCGACCCACGGGCGAGGTAGATTCTGCTCGTAGCGGGCGTGGCCGGTTTCGTGGATCACGCCGAACAGAGCGCTGAGCAGGTCGTTTTCGTTGTAGCGGGTGGTGATGCGCACATCCTGGGGTACGCCGCCGCAGAACGGGTGGGCGCTGATGTCGAGGCGCCCGCCGTCGAAGTCAAAGCCAAGGATACGCATCGCCTGCAGGCCCAGCTCCCGTTGTTCAGCAATGGGGAAAGGCCCCTGCGGGGCGATTAGCGTCTGCTTCGCCTGCTTCTCCACCGCCTGGCTAAGCAGGGAAGGTAGCCACGATTTGAGATCGGCGAACAGGCTGTCCAGCCGCGCGCTGGTCATATCCGGTTCGAAAATATCCAGCAGCGCGTCGTAGCGTGAGCCGCCCCTGGCATCGGCGCGGATCTGCGCTTCCTGGCGGCTCAGTCTGACCACCTCGCGTAGGTTGTCGGCAAAGCCCGTCCAGTCATTGGCGGGACGCTGGCTGCGCCAGGCATGTTCGCAGCGGCTGCCGGCCAGCGATTTTGCTTCCACCAGGCTCTCCGGCAGCAGCGCCGCCTGATCGTACTGACGCTGCATTTCCCGCAGGTTGGCCTGTTCAACATCATTAAGATCCTGCTGGCGGGCTTCCTGTAACCATTGTCCCACTTTTTTATCGGTCAGGATTTGATGCTGCAGCACGCCGAGCTCGGCCAGCGCTTCGCCGCGGGCGACGCTCCCGCCCGGAGGCATCATCGCGAACATATCCCAGCCGGCGATGGCGGCGAGATGCGAAAAGCGCGACAGGCGCTGAAAGGTACGGGTAAGCTGCTGATAAGGCGTATTTTCAGTCATAGTGGCGTTCGGTCCGTGACAGGTGAATAAAGAGATTATCGCTTTGCCTCTACACTATCCTGATACGCCCGGCGGGTCGAGCGTTGCGCACAGGGGAAGGGAAAGACACATGGCGGGAGAATAAGCTCACCTCTGTGATCGGTGTGACAGAAAACGGTAACATATCGGTACTAAACTGTGATCGATTACACAGGTCTGGAGGTTCGGGGGTGGTTTATGAATCCGTTCACCTGGCTGTTTATTGCACTGCTGTCCGTTGATGCCGTCAGAGAGCTGATGGGCTTGTCTTCCATAATGGGCATGTGGTGAAACGTGGCCCACAGGCCACGTCACACGCGACTATTTCAGTCGCTGATGTAAGCAGGTGCCGGTCAACAGCGCGGCAAGGAGAAGCAGCGCGATAAACCCACCGACGCCGTTCCAGCCGTAGTGATGCCAGAATACCCCGCCTAACGTCCCGGCAAGACTTGAACCCAAATAATAGCTGAACAAATACAGCGATGACGCCTGACCGCGGGCGCGGCGGGCGCGTGGGCCAATCCAGCTGCTGGCGACGGAATGCGCGGCGAAGAAGCCAGCGGAAAACAGCAGCATGCCGATGAAAATAAGCCACAGGGAAGAAAAGAGCGTCAGCAGCAGGCCGCAGAGCATCACCGCTGTAAAGCCAAGCATCACCGGCCCGCGGCCAAAGCGTACGGTCATGGCCCCTGCCTTCGGTGAACTCCAGGTCCCGGTGAGATAAGCTACCGACAGCAGGCCTACCACCGCCTGGCTTAACGACCACGGCGACATCATCAGCCGGTAGCCAATATAGTTAAACAGGGTGACAAAAGCGCCCATCAGCAGAAAACCTTCGACGAACAGCAGCGGCAGGCCACGGTCGCGCCAGTGCAGACGGAAGTTAATCAGCAGCGTTTTCGGTCGCAGCGAGGTCGGGCGGAAATGGCGCGACTCGGGCAGGATACGCCAGAACATAATCGCCGCGGCCAGCGCAAAGCCGCTGATCGCCGCCAGCGCCACGCGCCAGCCGAAGAAATCGGTAAAGACCCCGGTCAGCAAGCGGCCGCTCATGCCGCCGATGGAGTTGCCGCTGATATAGAGTCCCATCGAAAAGGCGACGAAACTGGGGTGGATCTCCTCGCTCAGATAGGTCATGCCGACCGCCGCTACGCCGCTCAGCGACAGGCCGATGAGAGCGCGCATAATCAGGATGCCGTGCCAGCTGGTCATCATAGTCGACAACAGTGAACAGCAGGCGGCCAGCAGCAGGGCGGTGACCATCACCGGCTTGCGGCCTATAGCGTCCGACAGCGGGCCGGTAAACAGCAGGCCCACCGCCAACATCGCCGTGGAAATTGAAAGCGAAATACTGCTGCTGGCCGGCGACACGCCAAACTCGTTCGACAGCACCGGCAGGATCGGCTGCACACAGTAGAGCAGGGCAAAGGTGGCCAGACCGGCGGAGAACAGCGCGAGAGTGACGCGCATAAACTGCGGGGTGCCACGTTTAATAAACGGATCCGGGCGGGATGCACCAGCGACGCTGACCTCGCCCGCCGGCACGGTGTCAACGGTTGTTGTACGACTCACAGAGAATTCCTTGCGTAGAAGTTGCTGCTTACCAACAGAGTGTTGTGACCATTCAGCTCACATTTTTAGGGTATGAAAATGTAAATATTCTGTCTAATATATTAATAATCTCAAATAAGACGTTTTAAATATGAATATCGAGTTGCGTCATTTGCGCTACTTTGTCGCCGTCGCTGAGGAGCTACATTTTGGCCGCGCCGCGGCGCGACTGAACATCTCTCAACCCCCGCTAAGCCAGCAGATTCAGATCCTTGAGCAGCAGACCGGCGCTCGCCTGTTTGCCCGTACCAACCGCAGCGTCAGCCTGACGGCGGCCGGAAAGCAGTTTCTCGCCGATAGCCGACAAATCCTCGCCCAGGTGGATGAGGCGGCAGCTCGCGCCGCCCGTCTACACCATGGCGAAACGGGTGAGCTGCGCATCGGCTTTACCTCCTCAGCCCCTTTTATTAAGGCCGTCTCCGATACGCTATCGATGTTTCGCCAACGCCATCCGGATGTGCATATTCTCACCCGCGAGACTAACACCCGCGAACAGATAGTGCCCCTGAGCGAGGGGGCTCTGGATTTGGGGCTTCTGCGCAATACTCAACTGCCGGATACCCTGGCGTGGGAGCGGGTTCTGCGCGAGCCGCTGTTGGCGATGGTCCCGGCGAATCACCCGCTGGCCCGCCAGCCCTCGGTCAGCCTGGCGGCGCTGGCGCGCGAGCCCTTCGTCTTTTTCGACCCGCACGTCGGCACTGGCCTGTATGACGACATCCTCGGCTTGCTGCGCCGCTATGGCCACACGCCGAAGATTGCCCAGGAGGTGGGGGAGGCAATGACGATTATTGGTCTGGTGGCCGCCGGCCTGGGGGTATCGATCCTCCCGGCCTCCTTTCAGCGCGTCCAGCTCAGTGAAATGCGCTGGCTGCCGATCGACGAACAGGATGCGGTATCGGAGATGTGGCTGGTGTGGTCTAAACACCATGAGCAAGGGGCACTGGCAAAACGCTTTCGTGAGGCGCTGCTCTCCTGGAAAAGCGAGCATAATTGAGGCGAAAAGGGGCTGGAAATGTGCGGTAAATCACAAGGCTAAGTAAAAATTTGACGTTCACCGTCGAAGTGCTTCACCATAGCCGAAAGTTTATTTCGAAGCGCGAAAATAAGGGAGTCAATGGTGGTAGCGGATAGTCAACCAGGCCATATCGATCAAATAAAGCAGACCAATGCGGGCGCCGTGTATCGCCTGATTGATCAGCTCGGCCCGGTATCGCGTATCGACCTTTCCCGATTTGCGCAACTGGCGCCGGCCAGCATCACCAAAATCGTCCGCGAAATGCTGGAAGCGCATCTGGTTCAGGAGACCGAGATCCAGGAGCCCGGCAGCCGCGGCCGCCCGGCGGTGGGGCTGATGGTGGAGACCGAGGCATGGCACTATCTGGCGGTGCGCATCAGCCGCGGTGAGATCCATCTTTCGCTGCGTGATTTAAGCAGTCAGCTGGTGGTGGAGGATCAGCTGGAGCTGGCGCTCACCGACAGCACGCCGTTTCTGACGCGCGTTATCGACCATATTGATCGCTTCTTTATTCGCCATCAAAAGAAGCTGGAACGCCTTACCTCCATCGCCATGACGATGCCCGGTATTATCGATACCGAAAATGGCATTATTCATCGCATGCCGTTTTATGAGGATGTTAAAGATGTCCCGCTCGGCGAAGCGCTGGCCAATCATACCGGGGTGCCAGTCTATATTCAGCATGACATCAGCGCCTGGACCATGGCGGAATCTTTGTTTGGCGCCTCGCGCGGCGCCCGGGACGTCATTCAGGTGGTCATCGATCATAACGTCGGCGCCGGGGTGATCACCGATGGGCGCCTGCTGCACGCCGGCAGCAGCAGCCTGGTGGAGATTGGCCATACCCAGGTCGATCCCTACGGCAAACGCTGTTACTGCGGCAACCATGGTTGCCTGGAGACAATTGCCAGCGTAGAAAGCGTGCTGGAGCTGGCGCAGATGCGCATGGCGCAGTCGATGAGCTCGCTGCTGCACCAGCGTCCGCTGAGCGTGGAGTGGCTTTGTCAGGCGGCGCTGCAGGGCGATTTGTTAGCCCGGGACATCATCAGCGGCGTGGGTAATCACGTTGGGCGGATTCTGGCGATCATGGTCAATCTGTTTAATCCGCAGAAAATTCTGATTGGCTCGCCGTTCAATCTGGCGGCAGAAATTCTTTTTCCGGCAATTTCCAGCTGTATTCGGCAACAATCTCTCCCAGCCTATAGCCGGCATATTACCGTTGAAAGTACTCAGTTCTCCAACCGCGGAACGATGGCTGGCGCGGCGCTGGTTAAAGATGCGCTCTATAACGGATCCTTACTCATACGACTGTTACAGGGTTAACATTTTTTCATAGTCACACCAAAAATTGCGCTATCTCAAGCTGACCTCAGACGGCTTCACGTAGACTTTGCCCACCGTTGATTATTTCTCTCCCGTATATTTCATCGACAAAACTGTGGGGTTAGTGATGTTTAAGCGTTTCTTTATTACAGGTACAGACACCTCTGTCGGGAAGACAGTGGTTTCCCGTGCGCTGTTGCAGGCACTTGCTGCCAGAGGCAAAAGCGTGGCCGGGTATAAGCCTGTGGCGAAGGGCAGCAAAGAGACGCCGGACGGTTTACGTAACAAAGATGCGCTGGTGTTGCAGAGCGTCTCCACGCTGGCCTTACCCTATGAGGCTGTCAACCCCATCGCCTTAAGCGAAGACGAGAGCAGCGTGGCGCATAGCTGCCCGATCAACTACGGTCTGCTGTCCGATGGTTTGCAGCGTCTGGCCGCGCAGGTCGAACACGTGGTGGTTGAAGGCACCGGCGGCTGGCGCAGCCTGATGAACGACCTGCGGCCGCTCTCCGAGTGGGTGGTTCAGGAGCAGCTCCCAGTGCTGATGGTGGTGGGGATCCAGGAGGGGTGCATCAACCATGCGCTACTGACAGCCCAGGCGATCGCCAATGACGGTTTACCGCTGATTGGCTGGGTGGCCAATCGGATCAACCCCGGTCTGGCGCACTACGCCGAAATCATCGATGTCCTCAGCAAAAAGCTGCCGGCGCCGCTGATCGGCGAGCTGCCTTATCTACCGCGCGCCGAACAGCGTGAGCTGAGCCGCTACGTCGACTTAGACATGCTCGGCAACGTGATGGCGATAGATCGAATCCCGGCGTAACGTCCGCGACAGCACAGACGACACGACGCAGGTTATCAGCAGACCGGGCAGCAGCGTATACTGCCCGGTCATCTCGCAAATCATCAGGGTTGACATGATCGGCGCATGGGTCGTGGCGGCCAGAAACGCCGCCATGCCGGTCAGACCCATCATGATGGCCATTTCTTCACTTCCCGGTAGCCACAGCCTGCTGACGCAGGCAAACAGCATGCCCATCGCCAGGCCGACAAACAGCGTCGGGGTGAAGACCCCGCCAGGCGCGCCGGAGCCGCTGCTGGCCAGCACCGCCAGCAGTTTGCAGATAAATACGCCCACCAGCAGCGCACCGGACGGCGGCAGCAGCAAATAGCTTTGCACTACGCTGTAGCCGTTGCCCCATACTGCCGGGGTGATGAGCGATAAGCCGCCGACAATCAGCCCGCCCAGCGCCAGCTGCCACGGCGGCGCCAGCTTCAGTTTAACGAATCCGCGGTGGCTGTAGTCCATCAGCCAGATAAACAGCGGCCCGCACAGCCCGGCCAGCAGGCCAGTCGCCAGCATTAAGCCATAGTGCAGGGCGCTGAGGTTTTGCTGTAACACGACGTGATACAGCGGCGCGGCGCCGCCATTAAGAAACTGCGTCAACAGCAGGGCGATCACCGCCGAGATCACCACCGGCCCAAGCGAGGCCAGCATCAGCGTGCCAAAGAGAATTTCAGCAATAAACAGGCTGCCGGCCAGCGGGGCATGATAGGCGCTGGCCATCCCGGCAGCCGCGCCGCAGGCGACCCATAGCTTCCATTCACTCTGCGGCGTGAAGCGACGGGCAAACAGCGAGGCCGCCAGCGCGGCCAGCAGGATCATGGCGCCTTCCCGGCCAATCGCGCTGCCGGTCACCACGACCAGCAATGACGCCAGCGATTTCACCAGGCTTGCCGGCGTATCGAAACAGCCGTCGCCGGTCTCCAGGGCTTCCATATAATCGGTGGCGGCATGCGGACGCGCGACGCTGCGTCGTTGCCAGAGCCAGAGTAAGGTTCCCGCCGTCAGGCCGCCCAGCGCGGGGGTAACCAGCCGACGCCACGCCGGCAGCGACTGTGCGGCGTTGACCAGGCTCCCGCTGTCATTACTGAGCAACAGCGTTTCCAGCACCACCATAGCGTGGCGAAACAGCGCCACCGCCAGGGCGGCGAGAAGGCCAATCAGGGTGGCGATCAGCAGGCGGCGAAACATCACCTGCACATCAGGATAGGGATGAAGACGATGCATTAGTCACGGCGAGGTTCGGAAAACATTGGCTTATTGTGATAGGGAATAACCTTAGATGCAAAAGCGATAAGTGCGGGTGAAAGGCTGGGAAGCGGCAAAACAAAACCGCGCCGGATACCGGCGCGGCGAAGGGTTAACGATAGAGCGGTTTTTGCGCCACGGCGATCGGCAGATTCTCCTGCCACTGCGCCAGAGTCGCCTGCGCCAGCTGACCCAGCGTCTGATAGAAGGGGTGGGCGGCATGGTCGACAAAGACGCTCAGGAAACGCCCGGACCACGGCAGCAGGTGCCAGGCCAGCAGCTGAGCGAACAACGCATCCTGCTCCGTTTCGCACAACCATGCCGCCAGGAGTAGCACGGTGCCGAAATGATCTTCCGGTTCGTTGCCATCGGCCTCCAGCGCGATACCGTTCTCGCGCATCCACTGGCGCAGAGCCAGCGTGGAATCGCCAAACAGCACAGACTCTTTATCCAGCCAGACAGAGCCCCAGGGCGGCGCCGGCAGGGCCCATGGCCCGATAAACAGGCGCTGCCAGGCTTCCGGCAACGTTTCTTCAGCCGATGCGGCAAACCCTGACGCCAGCGGGGCTGCGACCGGGAAGGGCCACTGCTGCTGCCAGCTCCCGTCCTGGAAGGCGGCGACCAGCGGCGCAATTTCCGCACTATTCGGCGCATAAGAGAACAGCGCGCCCAGGGTGCGGGCGCTTAACGCGACGGCGTCGCGATTTGGGATCGGCATCATCACTTATTCCTTTCTGCGGCGCGCGCCTGCGCGCCGTCTCATTAACCGGCAACCGCCATACCGACGGTCATATGCAGACCATAAAACAGGCCGCGGCCAATACATTCGGCGATCAAGACCAGCAGCAGGCCGATCAGCAGCCCCGTAGCGCGCGGCGGCTGGCGGCGGATCAGCGGACATAGCCAGCAGCCGAGGCCCAGCGCCAGCAGTACCAGGCGTAGCGCCTGGAGTTTGCCGTAATCTGGCAGCAGGGTGGCCGCCTGCTGAACCGAGCTGTGAAGGGTACTGAGCCCGGCGCTTTGCATAATGATAACTGCGGCGCTGATGACCAGCGCGGCCACGCTCAGTCCGGCAAAAAACCAGCCGTTAAAGTCGACTTTCGCCAGCCGCAGCAGCAGGGCGGCAAACAGCGGCCCGCTGAGGAGCACCGTCAGAAAGAACGCGCTGGTGGTGTAGCCATTGTACCATGTTGGCACGGTATTGATTTGGTAAACCCGGGTCATTGCGAGGACAAACAGCAGCCCTAACAGCATGGCGATCGCCAGCCAGACTTTACCCAGCGTCGCTGGCATTTTTTCCAGCACCGCCAGCAGCCACCAGAATCCGCCCACGACGAAGAACAGAGCGCCGCTGGCGATTTCGTTGCTCAGCGCCGAGGCGCCGATGCGGTTCAGCGAGTTAAACGCGCGCAGCGGTGAACCGAGATGCATCACCGAAGCAAGAAAACCAATGCCCATCAACAGCCAGATAAAAAACATATTGCGCACCAGCCGCCGCCGGGCTTCCCGTTGGTCCCCCAGCGCCAGCCAGCCAAGACCGCTGACGATGGTCGCGCCGACCACGCACTGACCCAGCACCGTAAACAGCACCAGCGGCCATTCATGCCATCCGTTTCCCATCTCACACCTCCTTCGGGTTCGCCAGGTAACCGGTGGTATCGCCACACGGCCGGGCATTGGCGTTAGGTTTGATAACGATACTCGGCCGGGTAAAGTGCGCCGACGGCAGCGGCGCTACCGCGGCCAGCTGGCCGTGCTTAGCGCGCAGTTCGGCAATCGGCCCGAAATCCAACGCCCGCAGCGGGCAGGACTCGACGCAGATCGGCTTTTTCCCCTCGGCGACGCGCTCGTGACAGCCATCGCACTTGGTCATATGGCCTTTGTCGGCGTTATACTGCGGGGCGCCGTACGGGCAGGCCATATGGCAGTAGCGGCAGCCAATGCATACCTCTTCGTTGACCACCACAAAACCGTCTTCGCGCTTATGCATCGCGCCGCTCGGACAGACCTTGGTGCAGGCCGGATCTTCGCAGTGGTTACAGGCGATGGAGAGGTAATAGGCAAACACGTTCTGCTGCCAGACGCCGTTGTCCTCCTGCCAGTCGCCGCCGGCATACTCATAGATCCGGCGGAAGCTGACCTCCGGAGTCAGGTTCTTGTAGTCCTTACAGGCCAGCTCGCAGGTTTTGCATCCGGTACAGCGAGCGGAGTCGATAAAGAATCCATATTGCGTGCTCATGGTTTACTCCTTAAACCTTCTCGATATCGACCAGGTTGGTATGCTGTGGATTCCCCTTCGCCAGCGGCGACGGGCGGTGGGTGGTCAGGGTATTCATGCAGGCGCCATGGTCGATCCGATCTCCGGTCATATTGGCGTCGTGCCAGGCGCCCTGGCCCATCGCCGAGACCCCCGGCATGATGCGTGGCGTCACTTTCGCCGGAAGACGGACTTCGCCGCGCTGATTAAAAACGCGCACCATATCGCCGTTTTTAATCCCGCGTTTTTCCGCGTCAAGCGGATTGATCCATACTTCCTGGCGACAGGCCGCTTGTAATACATCAACGTTGCCGTAGCTGGAATGGGTGCGCGCTTTATAGTGGAAACCAAACAGCTGCAGCGGATACTGGCTGCGCAGCGGATCGTCCCAGCCTTCAAATGTGGAGGCGTAGACCGGCAGCGGGCTGATAACTTCGTCTTTCTCCAGCTGCCAGCGGGCGGCAATCTCTGCGAGTCGGCTGGAGTAGATTTCAATTTTGCCGGACGGGGTTTTGAGCGGATGCGCTTCAGGATCGTGCCGGAAGTCGCGATAGGCGACGAAGTGGCCGTTCGGGTCTTTGCGCTTGTAGATGCCCATTCGCTTCAGATCCTCGTAGGCCGGCAGCGCCGGATCTTTCGCCACCATTTTGGCGTACAGATACTGCAGCCACTGTTCCTGGGTACGTCCCTCGGTAAAACGTTGATGCACGTCGTCGCCGAGTCGTTTCGCCACTTCGCTTAGGATCCAGTAAATCGGTTTGCGTTCGAACTTCGCTGAGGTGGCGGGCTGAATAAAAATCAGATAGCCCATATTGCCGGCGTAATCGTTAGGAATGATATCCTCCTGCTCAACGGTCATCAGGTCGGGCAGCAGCAGGTCGGCGTATTTCGCCGACGAGGTCATAAAGTTGTCGATAACCACAATGGTTTCGCACTTGCTTTCATCCTGCAGAATTTCGTGGGTCTTATTGATGTCGGAGTGCTGGTTGATGATGGTGTTGCCCGCGTAGTTCCACAGGAACTTGATCGGCACATCCAGCTTCTCTTTTCCGCGTACGCCATCGCGGCTGGCGGTCATCTCTGGACCGCGCGCGATGGCGTCGGTCCAGGTAAAGCAGGAGATGGCGGTCTTCACCGGGTTTTCCAGCACCGGCAGGCGCTCAATGGTGATGGTGTAGGTTGATTCGCGGGCGCCGCTATTGCCGCCGTTGATGCCGACGTTGCCGGTTAAGATCGGCAGCATGGCGATCGCCCGGGCGGTGAGTTCGCCGTTTGCCTGGCGCTGGGGCCCCCAGCCCTGGCAAATGTAGGCCGGCTTGCTCATGCCGATTTCGCGCGCCAGCTTAATGATGCGATCGGTGGGGATACCGGTAATACGCGAGGCCCACTGCGGCGTTTTAGCGATCCCGTCGTCGCCCTCGCCGAGGATATAGGCTTTGTAGTGACCGTTCGCCGGCTACCCGGCCGGGAGCGTTTTCTCGTCGTAGCCAACGCAGTATTTATCAAGGAAAGGCTGGTCCACCAGATCTTCGTTAATCAACACCCAGGCGATACCGGCCACCAGCGCGGCGTCGGTGCCGGGGCGAATGGGGATCCACTCATCTTCCCGACCGGCGGCGGTATCGGTGTAGCGCGGATCGATGACGATCATTCGCGCGTTAGAGCGCTCGCGGGCCTGCTCCAGATACCAGGTAATGCCGCCGCCGCTCATCCGGGTCTCCGCCGGATTGTTGCCGAACATCACCACCAGCTTGCTGTTTTCAATATCCGAGGTGCTGTTGCCGTCGTTACTGCCGTAGGTGTAGGGCATGGCGCAGGCAATCTGTGCAGTACTGTAGGTACCGTACTGGTTAAGCGAGCCGCCGTAGCAGTTCATTAAACGCGCCACCGGCGACGCGGAAGGTGACGAACGGGTGATGTTGCCGCCGACGATCCCTGAAGAGTAGTTAATGTATACGGCTTCGTTGCCATACTGCGCTACCACGCTCTTCAGGCGGTCGGCGAGGGTATCCAGCGCCTCCTGCCAGCTGATGCGGACAAATTTGCCTTCTCCGCGCTTGCCGACGCGCTTCATGGGATAGTTAAGGCGATCCGGATGATTGATGCGCCGGCGAATCGAACGCCCGCGCAGGCAGGCGCGGACCTGATGGTCGCCGTAGCGGTCGTCGCCGGTGTTATCCGTTTCGACGTAAACCACTTCATCATCACGCACGTGCAGCCGCAGGGCGCAGCGGCTGCCGCAGTTAACCGAGCAGGCGCCCCAGACAATGCGGGTGTTGTCGCCGGTAGCCTGTTGTACCGCCGCCGCGGCGCGGCGCAGCGTAAAGGGCAGGGTAAGCCCGCCGGCGGCCAGCGCGAGGGAACCGAGGGCTGTGGATTTGAGTAGCGCGCGTCGGCTGACGCCGCCGGGAGATTCCTGATTCGACATTGCTCACTCCATGATCGTTATGTTGTACGGAGAACGGCCGCTGTGCCATTAACAGACGCAGGGGTGAGCGATAATACGTTATGGGTAGCCAGTAGACCTTATCCCTGGTCAATGCAGGGATAAGATCTTTCATTTGAAACCGAAGAGGGCTTACTGAGCGTCGTTTTCGGCGGGACTGTCGCTGTTACGCGTATAGGTGATTTTGAAGGTGTCGTTGGCGCAATGACCGACCACCTGAACCCCGGGCTGGTCTGCCTGATCGTTTGGCACAATGGCCAGGCTGAAGGCGGTTTCCGGTACGCCATTGTTGATGATCTTCTGCTGGATGTCGCTTTTGACCCGTTCACAGGAGTCGGGAGCCGCCAGTACGGCCGTGGAGCACAGCAGTAGCGCAGCGCCGGTGCAGAGGGATAGTTTCATCTTACGCTCCTTATCGATGTTATCCAGATTTAAGCATAGCAGAACTGGTGTAAACAATTGTATTTGCTAATATGATCGGATGTACACAAAAGGAATCGTCTGTGAAAAGATTGTATTGGCTGATCCCGGCAGCGCTGCTGCTGACGGCATGCGACCGTAAAAGCGCCCCGGACGCCTTCACCCCGGAGATGGCGAGTTTTTCCAATGAGTTTGAGTTTGATCCCCTGCGCGGGCCGGTGAAAGATTTTAGCCAGACGCTGCTGGATGAACACGATGTGGTGGTCAAGAAGGTGAGCGCTCAGCTCTCCAGGGAAGGGTGTTTCGATCTGCTGACCCTGGAAGATGTGGAGAACAAAACCGGCGCCACGCTGCTGCTGGACGCCAACTATTACGTCGACGGGCGCACCCACGAGAAGCGGCTGCGCCTGCAGGGCAAGTGTCAGCTGGCGGAGATGCCTGCCGCCGGGGTGAGTTGGGAGACGGATGATAACGGTTTTATTATCAGCGCACGCGGCAAAGAGACCACCGCCACCTACCGCTATGACAGCGATGGCTATCCGCTGGGAAAAACCACCACCGCCAAAGAGGAGCGATTTACCGTCGCCTCAACGCCGTCAAAGGATCCGCGTAAGAAATTGGACTATACCGCCATCAGCACCTTCAACGATCGCACGCTGGGCACGGTGCGTCAGACCTGCGACTACGACGATCACGACAATCCGCTGAGCTGTGAGCTGCAGGTGGTCGATGAAAGCGTCCAGCCGCCGCTGACCCGCCACTACACCATTAAAAACCGTATCGATTATTACTGAGCCGTCGGCTTCAGCAGGGACGGCCCGGGCGTTTTGTGCTCGGCCAGATACTGGTGCTGGAACAGGCACATGCGGATGGTGTTGCGGTACTCGCCGTTAATGAAAAACTCATGGATCAGTTCACCCTCGACCATAAAGCCGAGCTTACGGTAAATATGGATCGCTTTTTCATTCTCTTTATCAACGATTAAATACAGCTTATACAGATTGAGCACGGTAAAGCCATAGTCCATCGCCAGGCGTGCGGCGCGGGTGGCGAGACCTTTTCCCTGGAAGTCGGGGGAGATGATGATCTGGAACTCGGCCCGGCGGTGCACATGGTTGATTTCAACCAGCTCCACCAGTCCGGCTTTATCGCCATTGCATTCGATGACAAAGCGGCGCTCGCTTTGATCGTGAATATGTTTGTCGTACAGATCGGAGAGCTCAACGAAGGCCTCGTACGGCTCTTCAAACCAGTAGCGCATGACGCTGGCGTTGTTATCGAGCTGGTGGACGAAGCGCAAATCTTCGCGCTCAAGCGGGCGGAGTTTGACGTGTAGCGCGTCGGTCATGGAGATTCCTGTGGTCAAAACGGAAAAGGGATTACAGAAAGGCGGCGCCCGCAGGCGCCAGCGTGGTCAGGGAGCGGCTCAGGGATTGATCGCGCGGCCGGTGCGACGGTCAAGACAGCGCAGGGTGTTTGGCTCCCAATAGGCATTGACGTTGGCGCTCTTCTGGCAGTTATCCTGCGCGTCGAAAGCGACATCGGCTTTATCCCACTCTTTTTCCGCCCGTTTGTTCACCTTCTGGCGCAGGCTGCGGGTGTCGTTCCATTGCTCTTTTTCCATCGACGCCTGCTGACGGCTCTGCGCGCTGTCGCCAGATTCAATCACCAGCCGGTCGGTGGCGGTATAGGAGCTGGAGGTGTAGACCACAGCGCTTAACGCCAGAATGGCGGTCAGGCACCAGCGTTTGTTCAGTGTCATGTTCATCACGATTTCCTTTAAGTGATGGGTTAACCCTCAGGTTCAGTTTACTACAGCTCTTTTGTCGGGCATAGCCGGCAAAACAGCGTGGGGCAGAGGCCATTATCGCGTAGAATGGTTCAACGCTTTGTCTCTTTTACGAATCTTTTAATGCTCAAAACAACGCTGCTGTTCTTTGCTACCGCTCTGTGTGAAATCGTCGGCTGTTATCTACCGTGGCTATGGCTCAAGCGCGGGGCAACGCCGCTGCTGCTGATCCCCACCGCCCTGGCGCTGGCGCTATTCGTCTGGCTCCTGACGCTCCATCCGGCCGCCAGCGGGCGGGTATATGCCGCCTACGGTGGGGTGTACGTTTGTACCGCATTGCTCTGGCTGCGGGTCGTTGATGGGGTCAAATTAACCCATTATGACTGGGCGGGCGCGGCCGTCGCCCTGTGCGGCATGCTAATCATCGTGGCGGGGTGGGGACGGGCCTAAGCTCGTCATGTGTGATCCCTGCCGCTTTTTTCAACCCTAATTCTTGTATGGTAGTCGACCTGTTGCCTTACTTATCAGACATCCTATTTCATATGACTCTGTAAGGAACAACGATGGCTATCGAGACTCTTGCCGCCCGGACCGGGGCGACGCCGTTACGCATCCGTCGGGTGCAGAAGATCACCCTGACGCTGCTGTTTATCGCCGGTATCGTCAACTTTCTTGACCGCTCTTCGCTGAGCGTCGCCGGGGAGGCGATACGCGCCGACCTGGGCCTTAGCGCCACCGAGTTTGGGGTGCTGCTCTCCGCCTTTTCGCTCTCCTACGGCTTCGCGCAACTGCCCTCCGGTATTTTGTTGGATCGCCTGGGACCACGGATTGTGCTGGGCGCCGGGCTGATTTTCTGGTCCGCGATGCAGGCCCTGACCGGGATGGTCAATTCGTTCTCGCATTTTATTCTGCTGCGCATTGGCCTCGGGATCGGCGAAGCGCCGTTTATGCCAGCCGGCGTGAAATCGATCAACGACTGGTATGCGCAAAGAGAGCGCGGCACGGCGGTGGGAATATTCAACTCCTCGACGGTGCTGGGCCAGGCTATCGCCCCGCCGGCCCTGGTCATCATGCAGTTGGCCTGGGGTTGGCGAACGATGTTTGTGGTGATTGGTTTAGCCGGGATCGTGGTCGGCCTGTGCTGGTATGTGGGCTACCGTAACCGTCGGCAGTTTACCCTGCAGGAGGAGGAGCAGCAGTATCTGGCCAGTGAGGAGGCGGCCCGCCCGGCGCTGAAGTTTAGCGAATGGCTGGCTCTGTTTAAACGGCGGACTACCTGGGGGATGATCCTCGGCTTTTCCGGTGTGAACTACACCGGCTGGCTGTATATCGCCTGGTTGCCCGGCTATTTGCAGGCGCAGCAGGGGTTAAGCCTGGCCCGTACCGGCTGGGTGGCGGCGATCCCGTTTCTTGCCGCGGCGGTGGGGATGTGGGTCAACGGCCTGGTGGTCGATGCCCTGGCGCGCAGAGGCTACGATCAGGCGAAAACCCGCAAAACGGCGATTGTTATCGGTCTGGTGCTGTCGGCGCTGGGCACCTTGCTGGTGGTGCAATCGTCCACGCCAGCCCAGGCGGTGGCTTTTATCTCCATGGCGCTGTTTTGCGTTCATTTTGCCGGGACGTCCGCCTGGGGGCTGGTGCAGGTAATGGTGGCGGAGCATAAAGTGGCTTCGGTGGCGGCGATCCAGAACTTCGGCAGCTTTGTGTTTGCCTCCTTCGCGCCGATCGTGACCGGCTGGGTAGTGGATACGACTCACTCTTTCAATCTGGCGCTGGTGATCGCCGCCGGGGTGACCTTTGCCGGGGCGCTGTGCTACTTCTTTATCGTCAAAACTCGCATCGATTAGCAACGCTCGGCGATTCGTCAACAGCAGGCCCGCAGGGACGCGCGGCCGCCATGTTCTTCTCCTCCCGTTACCTGCGCTATCCTGTCACTGCGGCGATTGCAGCCACGTGCCCCGTGCTTTATCAGGCGAGATCTTCTTGTATGGTAGTTGACAGAAATCAAAGATGTTATACCAATTGCGTGAGATGGTTGAGGCACAAAGGCATTCTCCTCGAGAGTTCTCCCCGAGAATGGTTGATGGGCTACATAACAACGAGAGTCATCATGGAAAACACCCTCTTAACCGCTAACGCCACGCTGCCGACCTACGATCGCAGCGCACTGATCCCCCGTATCGTTCATCTTGGTTTTGGCGCGTTTCATCGCGCTCATCAGGCTGTGTATGCCGATATACTGGCCAGCGAGCACGGCAGCGACTGGGGCTACACCGAAGTTAATCTGATTGGCGGCGAGCAGCAGATCGCCGATCTCCAGCAGCAGGATCTGCTGTATACCGTCGCCGAAATGTCCGCCGACGCCTGGACCGCGCGCGTGGTTGGTGTGGTGAAGCAGGCGCTGCACGCCGGGGTTGATGGTCTCGAAGCGGTGCTGGCGGCGATGTGTCAGCCACAGGTGGCCATTGTCTCCCTGACGATTACTGAGAAAGGCTATTGCCATTCGCCAGCCAGCGGCGAACTGCAGCTCGATCACCCGCTGATCGCCGCCGATCTGCATAACCCGCACCAGCCAAAATCGGCGGCGGGGGTAGTGGTGGAGGCCTTATCTCGCCGCCGGGCGGCCGGCCTGCCTGCTTTTACCGTGATGTCCTGCGATAACATGCCGGAAAATGGTCACGTGATGCGCAACGTCGTCTGCGCCTACGCCCGGGCTTTAGACGAGGATCTTGCCGCATGGATAGAGCAGAATGTCACCTTTCCGTCGACGATGGTGGACCGGATTGTCCCGGCGGTGACTGCCGAAACCCTCGATAAAATTACCCAGCTGACCGGGGTGCGCGACCCGGCCGGGGTGGCCTGCGAACCTTTCCGTCAGTGGGTGATTGAGGATAACTTTGTTGCCGGACGTCCGCAGTGGGAGAAAGCGGGAGCGGAACTGGTCGCCGACGTGGTGCCTTTCGAAGAGATGAAGCTGAGAATGCTCAATGGTAGCCATTCGTTCCTCGCTTATCTCGGCTATCTGGCCGGTTATCAGCATATCAACGACTGTATGCAGGACGATAACTACCGTCGCGCGGCGCTGTCGTTGATGCTGGACGAACAGGCACCAACGCTGAAGGTGCAGGGGGTGGATCTGTCACGCTATGCCAGTTTGCTGATTGACCGTTACTGCAATCCGGCGCTGAAGCACCGCACCTGGCAGATAGCCATGGACGGCAGCCAGAAGTTGCCCCAGCGCATGCTGGACTCCATACGCTGGCATCTGGTGCATCAGCGTGATTTTACACTGCTGGCGCTGGGCGTGGCTGGGTGGATGCGCTACGTTGGCGGCGTTGACGATGCGGGCCAGTCAATCGAGATATGCGACCCGTTGTTGCCGGTTATCCAGCAAGCGGTGGCTGCCAGCGCCGATGGCGAAGCGCGAGTCAAAGCGCTGCTGGGTATTGAGGCTATTTTCGGCGTCGAACTGCCGCAGGAGTCACGCTTTGTCACGGCGGTGACCCGCGCCTACTTAGCGCTGCAGCGGCAGGGGGCTAAAGCTACCGTCGCCGCGTGGGCCGCCGCGCAATAATCTTTTTCCGGTGTCGGTCCCGGGGTCGACACCGGCTCTTCAGTTATTTCTACGATACTCCGCTGATGTCTATTTTTTGCTAGCGATCGGTTTTAGCAGACGCAGAATATGATCGAACGCAATGTCTATACATAACTCTATATTTCCCTGATTTACTAAAGATAATTAGCTGTTATTTTTCCGAACAATGACTGGTATTTCACCGCAATAATGGCATAGTTAAGTTATTGAAAAAGAACTTTCTCTGCAAAAGGAGTACGGGCCATGTATAAAAAAATTTTATTGCCTGTTGATGTCTTTGAAATGGATTTAAGCGATAAAGCGGTGCGTCACGCGGAATTTCTCGCTTCGGCCGAAAATGGCGAGATCACCTTGCTCAACGTTCTGCCGAACAGCAGCCGTTCGCTATTGCGCGGTTTTACGGCGGATATTCGTAAGTTTGAAGCCTATATGGAAGAAGAGTCGGAGAAAAAAATGCGCGAGGTGGCGCGACTGTTCGCCATCCCCATGACGCGGATCCATACCCGCGTAGTCTTTGGCAACGTGCGTGACGAAATTCTGGCTATCAGTAACAACGAAGAGTTCGATGTCATTGTGATTGGTTCCCGCAAACCGGGGATCTCCACCCATCTGCTGGGCTCCAACGCCGAGTCAATTCTGCGCTACGCCAAAACACCGGTATTGGTCGTTAGATAATCCCTTCAATGAGGACGGCTGCGTCGGCCATGCCGGCAGCCGTCTGACTCTTATTCTTCACTAAACCAGTCGCGGTTCTCCTGGCGAATCAGCAGTACGGATTCGCTGATTTCATGCAAATGGATACTCATGGCTTTTTCTACCGCCTCGGCATCGCGTTTTTCCAGCGCGGTGAAAATCTCATGATGCTGGCGCAGAAGCATCTCCGGAGAGGTGACATGGTCCAGACTCATATAGCGGACGCGATCGATGGCGGCTTTAATATTTTCCACCGTCTCCCAGGCCAGCTGACAGTCGGCAATAATCGACAGCTTCTGGTGAAATTCATCATCGAGCAGGAAAAAGTCGTTTAACTGCTGCCGATCAACGGCAATACGCTGCTGGTGAAGATTCTGTTCCAGCTGATAAAGTTGCTCTTCGTTAATCATGCCGGCGGCACGGCGAACCACCGCGCACTCAATCGCCTGGCGGACGAAGCAACCATTACGCACCTGCGACAATGAGATTTTATTGACGTAGCTACCGCGCTGGGGACGAATCTGGATAAGTCCGTTTTCCGCCAGCTTAATGAAGGCTTCGCGCACCGGCTGACGAGACACCGCAAAACGCACGGAGACTTCTTTCTCCGACAGCGGTGTACCAGGCGGGATCAGGCAGTGAACGATATCCCGGCGGAGGATGCGATAAATTTGCTGATTGACGGGTTGCGTCGGATTCAGTTGCGATTCTGCGGCCATTGATGGTTACTTTTTAGGGGGTTATGCGCACTATTTTACGCGTTTTTTGCGTTTCCGCCCATACCCGGCCCGCAGGCCGGGTGGCTGACGGTTAGCCCTGACGGTGAACGCTGAGTCCGGCAAAGCTCTGACTCACCGGCATCATCTCCAGGGTGTTGATGTTGACATGTTTCGGCAGGGTGGCGACCCACCAGACCGCCTCGGTCACATCTTCCGGCGTTAGCGCTTGGGTATTTTCGTAAGCTTTTTCGGCTTTAGCGTCATCGCCCTTAAAGCGGACGTTAGAAAACTCGGTGCCGCCCACCAGACCCGGCTCGATGTCGGTCACGCGCACCGCGGTGCCGTGCAGGTCGGTACGAAGATTGAGGCTAAACTGACGGACAAAGGCTTTGGTCGCCCCATAGACGTTTCCGCCGGCGTAAGGCCAGCTGCCTGCCGTAGAGCCGATATTGATGATATGGCCGCGATTGCGCTCCACCATCCCCGGCAGCACGGCGCGGGTCATGTACACCAGCCCTTTATTATTGGTGTCGATCATATCTTCCCAGTCTTCCACACTGGCGCGGTGCGCCGGCTCCAGACCAAGCGCCAGGCCGGCGTTGTTCACCAGCACATCGATAGCCTGCCACTCGGCGGGCAGGTCAGCAATCAGCGTCTCAATGGCGGCGCGGTTGCGGACGTCAAGTTGCGCGATATAAAGGTTATCGCCCAGCTCGTCTTTCAGCGTCTTCAGGCGCTCTTCACGACGACCGGTGGCAATCACTTTATGACCGTTAGCGATAAAACGGCGAGTAATACTTTCACCAAAACCGGCGGTGGCGCCGGTGACCATGATAATCATCTTACTGTTCCTCAACGCTTTTTGTGTTTTCATACCATAGCACGCACAGGCGGCGACCGGTAACGGAAATCATTGCGACCCCTTAAGGAGAGGCCTAATCTTACAGCATTAGCCTGTACAGGAGAGAAAGATGTCCGAACGAAACCCCTTTTTTAGCGTCAGTACGTTGCCTTACCAGGCGCCGCCGTTCGATGTGATTGACGACAGCCACTATCGCCCGGCGTTTGATGAGGGCGTCCGGCAGCAGCGGGCCGAAATTCGCGCTATTATCGACAATCCGCAGCCGGCCAGTTTCGCCAACACGCTCGAGGCGCTGGAGCAGAGTGGTCAGCTGCTGGCGCGGGTGACGCGGGTCTTTTTCGCCATGGCTGGCGCCCATACCAATCCTTATATTCAATCACTGGATGAACAATTTTCCGCCGAACTCGCCGAGCTGGGGAATGACATCTGGCTTAATGCGGCCTTGTTTCAGCGCGTGAACAGCGTCTACGAGCAGCGCGACGCGCTGGCGCTGGACAGCGAGTCCTATCGTCTCCTGACCCTGACGTGGCAACGTTTTGTACATGCCGGGGCGACGCTGGCTCCCGAGCAGCAGGCGGCGCTGCGCACACTGAACACCGAAGCGGCTACGCTGCAAAGTCAGTTCCAGCAGCGACTGCTGGGAGCGGCAAAAAGCGGCGGCCTGGTGGTTGATTACCGGCATCAACTGGCTGGCCTGAGCGATGAGGAGATAGCGGCGGCGGCTGACGCAGCGCGTGAAAGAGGGCTTAGCGACCGCTGGTTGCTGACGCTGACCAATACCACCCAGCAGCCGCAGCTGCTTGCGCTGCGCGACCGGCAAACGCGGGAGAATCTCTTCGCCGCCGGCTGGACCCGCAATCAGCAGGGCGATGAGCATGATACGCGTGACCTGGTACTGCGGCTGGCGGCGATCCGCGCGCAGCAGGCTGAGCTGTTGGGAGCCGCTGATTACGCCAGCTGGGCGCTGACCGATCAAATGGCGGCTTCCCCGGCGGAGGCATTGGGCTTTATGCGTCAGATCGCCCCGGCGGCGCGGGCGAGGGCGGAACGTGAGCTGGCGGACATCCAGCAGGTGATCGACAACGAAGGCGGGGGTTTTCGCGCGACGGCATGGGACTGGCTTTACTACAGCGAGCAGGTGCGGCGGGCTGCCTACGCCATTGATGACGCGCAGCTCAAACCCTATTTTGCCCTCGAGCGGGTGCTGCACGACGGCGTCTTCTGGACGGCCTCGCAGCTCTTTGGTCTGCGCTTTGTTGAGCGCTTCGATATACCGGTCTATCACCCGGATGTGCGGGTCTGGGAGATCTTCGATCACAACGGCGAAGGGATGGCGCTGTTTTACGGTGACTACTACGCTCGTGACTCAAAGAGCGGCGGCGCATGGATGGATGTGTTTGTCGAACAGTCGACTCTGCGCGCGCAGCGCCCGGTTATCTACAATGTCTGCAACTACGTCCGCCCGCAGGCAGGGCAGAGCGCGCTGCTGTCGTGGGATGAGGTGATCACCCTGTTTCATGAGTTCGGCCATACCCTGCATGGGCTGTTCGCCAGCCAGCGCTACGCCAGTCTCTCGGGGACCAATACGCCGCGCGATTTTGTCGAATTTCCTTCGCAGATCTTCGAACACTGGGCCAGCCAGCCGCAGGTGTTTGCCCACTACGCGAAGCACTACCAGTCCGGGGAGCCGATGCCGCAGGCGCTACGCGACAATATGTTGCGTGCGGCAACCTTCAATAAAGGGTACGACATGAGCGAGCTGTTGGCTGCTGCGTTACTCGATATGCGGTGGCATAGCCTGTCGACCTCGGCATTACCGGAGGAGGTGGACGCGTTTGAGCAACTGGTGCTTCGGGAAGAGAACCTGGATCTGGCGGCGGTCCCCCCGCGCTATCGCAGCAGCTATTTCTCCCATATCTTCGGCGGCGGCTATGCGGCAGGCTATTACGCCTATCTGTGGACCCAGATGCTGGCCGACGACGGCTATCAATGGTTCGTGGAGCAGGGCGGTTTGACCCGTGAGAACGGTCAGCGTTTCCGTGAGGCGATTTTATCACGCGGGAACAGCACTGATTTAGCTGAACTTTATCGCCAGTGGCGCGGGCACGATCCGCAGATTGAGCCGATGCTGAAAAATCGCGGGTTGAGTGCGTAGGGCAATTTTAGTCTGACAAGATAACCGGGCGCGCTGCCCGGTTTTTTGTCTGATCTAGTCGTAACCTTATATTTCTTTTACCTCACGCTGCCTAAATCTTTATCGCTCTCTCTCCCTTTAAGCATTAGCGTGGCTTCTTCGATACGAATGAAGCGCCCGGAATCATCTATTTCAGCGAACATATAAACTTCCATGTCCACCTCTTCTCCGCTGCGCCTGGTGCACAGAACGCGATGCCTTGTGGCATAAAGATTCCCGTTACGAAGTTCGTCATGTAACTCAATTTTAGCGAAGGCGATAATTTCCCGGAGTCTACGCGCATGCTGAGCAAAGCCATCTAATCCTTCCCACTTGTTATCAGTACGCTGCCGAAAACCGGGACTAAAATAGCGACTGAGTATCCGATCCAGTGGTATCTGTTGGTGGTTGATAATGTCATCCAATACCCTAGTAATAGTAATCATTTTGATGGTTAGTCCTCTGTGAAAGTGATGAATACTTTACAATCGACTAACTGGCTTCAGTACGGTATAAAAGACATTAAACACCTCAAACACGCCAATATGCACGATCCATTGATTCCATTCGAACCGGTGTTTTCACCCCAGGGACCCACTTTACTCGTCGCGGTACGTCAGTCTGAGGTAATACGGGAGACTCCACGCCACCATCACAGCTGTGGGCAGTTAATCGGTGCCATACGTGGGCTACTTACGGTCGATGGCGGTGATTGTCGCTGGGTGGTACCGGCAACACATGCCGTCTGGATACCGCCAGGTGTTCCGCACGGCCTGCGCTCGCACGGTCCATATTCAGGATGGAGTGTTTATGTTTCTGCCAAAGCCTGTGGCGAGCTACCTGATAAGCCATCTGTTCTCTCAATGACAAATCTGCTGCGTGAAGCGATAACGCGAGCGGCTGCATGGCAAGGTGTAGAGCTTACTGCGTCCCAAAAACGTTTAGCTGGCGTTATTCTTGATGAAATTGGTTCCCTTCCCAGGGTTAATCTTGGGCTTCCAATGCCGCAAGATAGCCGATTGCTCAGAATCGCGCAGGCGCTGTCAGCAAACCCGGACGACGGGCGCAGGTTGGAAGAATGGGCAGCCTGGGCCGGCATGTCATCACGCACGCTCACGCGACGATTCCGAGCCGAAACGGGTTTTAGCTTCAATGAATGGCGACAGCGGATACGCTTACTCAGGGCTCTTGAGCTTCTGGCTGCCGGCAAGCCAGTGACGGCGATAGCGCTGGATCTGGGATATGACAATGTGAGTGCCTTCATAGCCTTGTTCCGTCGGATGTTCGGCACTACTCCAGGGCGGTATAAAATTTAATTATCTCTTCGCTGAACATGATGCGTTATCCGCCGCTTTGATTACGTTTGTCATGGGCTGAGAGGGGCAAGTAATTCGGGCCCCTGATTTTTCACATTGCCGACCGCCCGCGTTACCGGGTGCCAGGTAAAATCGTCGGCGGAAACGGCTCCGATGCTGGCAATCTCCGCCGCTTCCGCGCCGGTGACATCCTGCCTCATCCATTCCCGGGCGGCTTCAGGCGCCAGGACCAACGGCCGACGGTCATGAATATCGACAAGACCGCGATCGGCGGCGGCCGTCACGATCAAGAATCCTTCGGCATGGTCCCCACGTTCGAACGGAGTCCGACCAATCGTGGCCATAAAAATTGGCTGGCCATCCTTACGCTGGATAAAGTATGGCTGCTTTTTATTTCCTTCCTTTTTCCACTCAAACCAGCCGTCGGCGAAGCAGATCGCCCGTCCGTGCTCCCACAGCGGCTTGAACATCCTGCTGGAGGCTGCAGTCTCAACCCGGGCATTAATCAGCGGCGGTTTATCCCACCATCCTGGCGCATAGCCCCAGTAAACGGCATCGAGATGGAGTTGCTCATCGCGTTCATTGAGGAGTAAAACTTTTGTCCCGGGCGCGACGTTATAGCGCCCGATAGGCGCCGGGTCCCAGGCAATATCTCGTTCGGCCGCTTCCATGAGATGCGCCAGGTATTCCTCCCGGCTTTGCGCTTGCGCAAAACGTCCGCACATAGCCACCTCCAGCGTGATGTCTGACTAACAGTATAGAACAGCTGCAAAACGGTGTTTTCACCTGCCCAAATACCACGCTCCTTCCACGTCAGTAGACCATTATTTCAGGCCGTCATCTTGCCTGACGTCGCGACAGTACACGCTGGGCGTTAGGCCTGGCATTGTCCGTTTATGCTTCATCGTTATTACCCTAACGCCTGTCTGATAAAGGAAATCGTTTTTACTCTTTTTATTATCTTTCAGAATTATCGCACGGAGTTTTACCTTTGTCTGAAATGGTTGTCGCTGGGTTGTATTTGAAAACATCCACCCCTTATTATTTAAAAAATCATCTTTATCTTTTAAAAGGTTGTTATGAGTAACTTACTATTATTAGTCCTGGCGGTGGTGTTATTGTTTACATCTTTGTTTTTTGGCCTGTCCTATGTTAGAGAAAGAAGAAAAATGAAGATGCGCTTTAATAAATTCCGACGTTAACCGATCCTTCCTGCGGAAAGCGCAAGAGCAACAGATGAGAATCTCGTTAACTCTTGTTTGGTAGCTATTTGGAATTTTTTCATAATATTGATTTTGTGAGAGAAGACCGTCTTATGGCTGATGCCCAGTTCTTGCGCTATCTGCTGATTGTTCATTCCCGTTCTGATCGCATCGATAATATAAAGTTGTGATTTGGTCAAGGTTAACCGAGGGCATTTGACACAGCGTCTGCTGTCTTTTTCCAGCCCACCGCAACTAGATGTTGTCGACTCCGTCAGACGTTTTGCAATCTGATTTTTTACGCGGCGCAAGTCGCTGTTCATGCTGATAAAAGTGGCATCGCGTAGACAAAGTGGTAACTGTTCAACCTGCAAAGCGCTGTCGGTGGCGACGAAAATAAAAATAGACGTGTGCGGAGGAAGTTTTTTGAAAAACGGGTGGCATAGATAATGTTCACCAGCGGCCATTTCTGTGAACAGCATATCAATCGGACCTAATATATCTGTGGAACAGTCCACAACGGAATACGGTTCACGGATGTGTTCTTCTTTCGCGATCTCGCTAAGCAGTTCGCAAATTCCGCGATTAAGAAATATGTTTTCAGTGTTAATTAAAATATCAGGCATAGTCATGGCGATCGTGAAAGTTGTCATGCATTTAAAGTGGAGAACATTAAATGCGCATGCCTTTAGGATATTTCTAATAATCAACAAATGCAATAAGTCTAATTTTGGACTTTGAGCTGGCGAGTAAAATTAATGGTATATTAATCAATGGCTTATTTTTTAGCGTTGCGCGGGCATGACCGCTAATTTGGCACAAACTGCTTAAATTGCTTATATTGCATGCGTTAATTCTGGTCTCAAATATATTAATCAGAGTTACTTATTCACTGTATGAATTGCTTTTTCAAAAATACCTTTTGCAGGCGCAGGTCCTTGAGGAGATTGCGCCTGAGCGAAACCTGGGGTGGTCATTGATAAAAAGGGGCGGGGTAGACCCGCTGCTGCGGAGGGTGAACAGCAACGGCGTACAACAGAATCAGTTATCAGGATTGTTGGAAATGCTTTTCCACACCATTCCCAGGCCGATCAACATCGACGCGAAGAGGGCGAACAGGGTGGTTGAGATAAAAATGCTGGTCATGGCGGTGCCTCAGAAAGTGCGTATGCAGATCATTAGGCACGGTGTCGGATGAAAGGTTCCTTACCCGGCCGGGTATATTTTCACCAGCGGCGTCCGGTTGACGGCAACAAGGCGAATGCCACGTCGAAGCGCCGCTGTTGGCAAGGGGACCCTGAGAGGCAGCCGGGTTGCTAACCGCGCTGTTCAAGGGGAGAATACACGACGGCAAAGGGGGAGCGATTCGGACGTTGACATCCCCTTAAACAAGTTATATATACATGTCGCTTCTGTTTATTGAATGTTAAACAGCATCAGTTATGGGACTCAGAAGCGCCACAGCCCCCGCCGTCGGGCGGGGGTAACTTCGCCACCGGCATGCTTATTTTTCACTGAGGCTGGCGAAGAAAAATTTTTTATTTCGGGTCTTGAAAAACGCGCCTTAGATATTATTTTATATAGCGGACAAGCAATGCTTGCCTTTATGTTGAGCTTTTGAATGGATATTCAGGAGGTTAATTATGGCACTCAAAACCTTGTCAGCACTCCCGGTATTTGCTGATTCTCTTTTTGCCGATCGCTTTAATCGTATTGACCGTCTTTTCAGCCAGTTAACGGGCGATACGCCGGTGGGCACTTTACCGGCTTATGATTTACAGAAAGTCGACGACAGCAATTTCCTGCTCAGCGTCAGCGTGCCTGGCTGGAAAGATGATGAGCTGGAAATAGAAACCGTAGGGGGGAATCTGCATATTTCCGGGAAACGCCAGGAAACCGATTCCTCGACAGACAGCGGTGAACGCTGGATTTATAAAGGTATCCGCCGCGCTAATTTCCAGCTCAGTTTCTCTCTTCCTGAACACGCCCAAATTAATCAGGCGCAGCTGGATAGCGGCATCTTAAAAATAGCCATCCACCAGGAGATCCCGGAGAGCGAAAAACCGCGTAAAATTGCGATCGAGAATCAGGGGCGCGTGATAGAACATAAAGTTTGATTCACCGTTGTTCCGAGGATGTTACCTTAAAGGCCCGCCCTGCGGGCCTTTATCCTTTCCCCCCTGAAAATATAAATGGCCTCCCGACGACAAAGAAATCGATATGCTATTCTGTTAACAGACGCAGTGAGTCTGCTATTTCTTTCAATTTCGGCGAGGAGGAAGAATGACTGACGAGATCGATAGCGACGCAAACAGTACGCATGAACTAACCGCTGAAGTGGCTCGGGCGCTGATCGCGCGCGGTTGGCGACTGACCACGGCGGAGTCCTGCACCGGAGGGAATCTGGCGGCAGCGCTCTGTGCCCAGGCGGATACCGCGGCATTTTATGATACCGGCGTAGTGACCTTCAGCGATGAAGCCAAGCGCAACGTGCTGCAGGTTCGCGCGGAAACCCTGGCGGTACACAGCGCCGTCAGCGAAGCCTGCGTTCAGGAGATGTCCTCTGGTATTCTGGCGCTCGCCGGGGCCGATATCGCCATCGCCGTCAGCGGCTACGCCGGACCGGAGGGCGGGGAAGATGGTACCCCCGCCGGCACGGTATGGTTTGCCTGGAATTTTCGCGGCCAGACTGAAACCAAACGGATGTGCTTTGCCGGCGACTGTGAGACCGTGGTGGCGAAAGCGGTACGATATGCCCTGGCGGCGCTGAGCGAAAAGCTTGCCCACTGGCAGTGACGATGCCCGGGGGCGCGGCCTTACAGGTCCATTGCCTGGCGCGCTACCGGCCAGCAAATCTCCCCGATGCCGTTAAGGCAGGGTCGGGAAAAGAGAAAGCCCTGAAACAGGCGTATGCCCACCGACTGCAGCCAGCACCACTCCTCCAGGGTTTCGACACCTTCAGCCACCACCGTAATGCCAAGATCCTCGCAGCAGCGGACGACCGAGGCGACAATCGCCTGTTTGGTGCCGCTAATATGGATATCGCGCACCAGTTCCGCATCCACTTTGATTTTATCAGGCTGAAAACGGGTCAGTAACGACAGGCCGGAATAACCTGCGCCAAAGTCGTCGATGGCCAGCTTCATGCCCGCGACGCGCAGGGCTTTGAGCACCTTGCGGAACTGGTCGAAGCAGGTGATCACCTCTGTCTCGGTGACCTCGATCAGTACCTGATCCGGTCTGAGGCCGGCCGCCAGCAGGCTGTCCATCAGCCAGCCTACGGCGTCAGGGTGGTGATACAGCGATCCGGGCAACAGGTTAATCGCCAGCTGATGTTTCCCGAGCGGCAGCTGGCCGGCGAGAGCGAATGCATACGCTTTGCTTTCAAGATCAAAACGGTAGCGATCCTCCGCCGCAATGGCGGCAAACATTTCCACGGGAGAGCCGCCGGTTGGGCTGCGGATCAGAGCCTCAAAGGAAGAAACTCGCTTTTTAGCCGGCTCGACAATAGCCTGCAGAGCAAACTGGCAAGGTTGACCGGGCAGGTGCTGCGGCGCGGCCGTACCTGACGCGGGCATCATCATCCAGCGAGAGGGCTGCAGCGGCTCGGGCAGGCAATAGCGGCCGCCGTCGGCAATGAAGGCGCTAAGCAGCCGGAACATCCGGTCGTTGACCGGTTCGGTGACCCCAAACGTGCTAAAGCGCAGAATTTCCTCCAGCGCGCCATCGGTTTCAAACAGCCGGAGATCCAGTATGCGCATTCCGGTGCCGTGAAAACGTCGGTAGGCTGAGTAATCGCGCATCAACTCCACTACGTCGCGATGACGCGGGTCGCTTTGGATTTCGCTGAACAGCGACTCAAGTGCCTCCTCAGTCCCTTCCAGGACCTGGAAAAACTGCAGGCCGTTAAACAGCAGAATGCCGGTGATGCCAAGGGGCAAATTTTTACTGCTGGCGCGATGGACTAAAGCGTCGAGATCGACGGGCGGGCGGTCAGGATGAACCTGGCTGCGGTAAATCAGGGTGGTTAGCATAGTTGTTACGATCGCTCCCGCGGCGTAAGAACATCCGCGCTCAGCATGCAAGATGAGTATGGCCTGACCCTAAAGGAGGGCGAGGCTGATATGTACAAACATTCAACCAACCGTGATGTCCGCTACGCGGAACGCGAGCTTCACTTTGTGATTCCCTCCACTGTACAGGGAATTACACATTTGGCTATCTTTTTCTCATCCTCAATGCAAAAAGACGCTAACAGGCCTCTCATTCCCTCCTCAGACACTGGCGCTGCGTCTTATTTTACCTGTTAATATTCGCTACCAGGAATTATCCTACCATTCTATTTCCCACTCTCAAAAATGAGGCGCTGGTCTTGCCTGAATATAATCGAGTGAATATTATCACTCTAAATTAAATTCTTTTGTCAGGTTTGATATGAGCGACTTCTTTATTATTTTGTGTCTGACTTTATGTCCCATCATTTCTTTATGGAGTGGCTTTTCCTATATTCAGGAAAGGCGCAAGAGACGGTATGTTTTCCGTTCCAGAAGATGATTGTTTGACAGAATAAAATGACGAGTTGTATCAGCGTTTGGCGAGCAGTTGCACAAGGTTGTTAAACTGCTGACGGCTATTCAAATTAAATTTACTCATAATATTCTTTTTATGTGAATGAATCGTTTTGGGACTAATATTTAGCGCAGCGGCGACTTCATGCGGGCTCAGGCCAATACTGAACGCGTAAATGACTTTGGTTTGCGCGTCGCTGACCGACCTGCAGGCGCAATTAATGCAACGCCGCAGACGATTGAACGGCGGGTCTTGCCGCGGTAGCAGCGGACGCTCAATGGCGTTAGCTATCTCATCTTTCAGCCGCTGAACGCGAGCGTGAGGCGGCATAAATACCGCATGCTGCAGACAATTCGGTAAACCCTCATCTACGGTAGCGTGTTCATTGTCCGGGAAAATAAAAAGCGTATATTGTTCCGGGGCATGCTGAAAAAGATCCTGGCACAAGTACCACTCCCCCGCGACCATTTCCGTGAATATCACATCAGCTTGCGCCATCGATCCTGCATCCCATTGTTGAGAAAACTGATAGTGTGGCCGCCCGGCGGCCTTCATCGCTTCATCAACCAGTTCAGCAATAGCGACTCGCAAATAGTGATTTTTTATATTGAACAAAAAATTAGTCATATAACTTCCCTGTGGGCATTAAAAAACATATCTGGATAAATTAAAGAATATAATGATGATGCAGGTACTATTTTTAGCCGTGGTAATCTAAGGGATGTTTTCCATTAATGCAATATCTGGTGGGGAAAGTGAGATAACGGTATATTGATATGCGAAAGTTCCTAATAAACAAAACCTTAAGCATATATTTGTCACTATTTTAAGCCGTTTCCTGTTTTTTTATTTTTGCGATGCATAAAAAGCTTAGTGATAGCCGCGCTCTGTTGTTAAAATTAGCGGAGGACAAGAATACAGGATGTATGCCGTACTTATGAAGCAGATGCTCTATTTGAAAATGCTGGCGTGGCTGGAGGATAATATCTATTGTAACCCGGCGATCGATGACCTGGCGCTGTATATGGGCTATTCACGTCGGTTTGTGTACGACGTGTTTTACCAGTATGGCCAGTTACCCATCGGGCAGTATATTCGTCTGCGGCGGTTGACCATCGCAGCGGTCAGTCTGCGCTTAACACGGCAACCGATCGCCGCTATTGCCTGGCAGTTAAGCTATGACTCGCCGCAGACCTTTTCCCGGGAGTTTAAGAAGCGCTTTTCGCTCTCGCCACGTGAATACCGTTGCGCGGCGCACTGGGACACGGCAAAGCTGTTGAAAAAGTTTCACCCGGACGGAGAGAGCCTACCTCTGGCTCGTTTTTTTTCTCTGCCGGAACAGGTCTATTATGGCTATCCGATGAAGTATGAACTGCGCCTGTCGGATTTGGTGTTGCAAAGCACCGCTAAGACGAGCATCAGACAAAAGGTTGACCGTTTTTTCACCGCTGGCGGAGGCTCGCTTTCCGTACTTTCCGACTACGCCGCGGCGAGCAAAAATGAGCTTAACGTCGAGGTTAACGCTTTTGTCGGCTGTCATGAGGCGGGAAAGCTGCCCCCCGCGCTGGCCATGAACAGCTCGCTGACCACCCGGTCAGGGCTTTATGTCGGGGTTGAATTCTACGGCAATTGGTCACGTTATGCTCGTTTATCCAGCGATCTGTATATGGAGCTGCTGCCATCCCTGGGGGTAAGTCGTCGGGACGGCTATGACATTGAATGTTTTATAACCCGCCATGCGGAAGGCGAAGAGGCAGGGGACAGGCGCTATCGCGTACGCTATTTTATCCCGGTGACGCTGTCGGCAGCGGGTCTGCGGTCTGACAGCGGTAGTGGGTCAGGGCCTGTGCCGGGGCGAAGTTAAGGTGGCCGGAGCCACCCAGGTTAACATCAAAGCGCAAACCACAGCAGCCAGGTGATGAGAAAGCCCGTCACCCCCATGATGGTTGTCAAGACGGTCCAGGTTTTGAGTCCATCCGGCACCGAGAGTCCGAGATAGCGCGTGACGACCCAGAACCCGGCGTCGTTGACGTGCGACAGCCCGAGCGAGCCGAAGCAGGTCGCCAGCGTCACCAGCACCAGCTGCAGCGGCTCCAGACCGACAACCGCCTGCGACAGCAGACCGGAGGTGGTGAGGATCGCCACGGTGGCCGAACCCTGCGAGGCTCTGAGCACCAGCGATAGCAGAAAAGCGGCGGGCATCAGCGGCAGATGTATTGTCTCCAGCGCCTCGGCTAAGGCATTACCGATGCCGGAAGCGACCAGTACGCCGCCAAAGGCGCCGCCGGCGCCGGCGACGAGGATCACGTCCGCCGACGAGGGGATCGCGCTGCCGGTGACTTCGCCCAGCTTTTTCAGGCTCATCCGCCGACGGATGCCCAGCGTCCAGCTGGCCAGGCCCAGGGAGATCAGCAGGGCGACCGGCGGGGTACCAATGACGGTCATCAGCTGGCGAACCGCGTTTTCCGGCAGCAGAAGCGCCTGACACAGCGTCCCGGAAACAATCAGCATGATGGGCACCACGATCAGCCCACCAATAACCAGCGCATTCGGCGGCGGCAGACGGGTCTGCTGCGCGTTAACCGAGAGATCCGGTACTTCCGCCGTTTGTTGCTGCTCCAGCACGTTAATCGACAGATGATAATGGCGCCGATTGATAAACCGGGCGACAAAATAGCCCACGATACCGACGACCACCGACACCCCAATCCCCGCCAGCATCAGCCAACCGACATCGCTATGCAGAATGCCTGCCGCAGCCGCTGCGCCAGGATGGGTGGGCAGCGCCACGTGGACGGTTAACATCACGCCGGCCATCGGCAGGCCAAACTTCAGCGGCGACACGTGGGCGACTTTGCTGAAGCCGTAGATTAACGGAATGATGATGATAAAGCCGACTTCAAAAAAGACCGGGGTGCCGAGAATAAAAGCCACAATGGTTAAGGCGGCAATGGTTCGTTTTGCACCCAGTACGCCGGTCAACGTTTTCGCCAGCGATTCGGCGCCGCCGGACATTTCAATCAGCACCCCCAGCATTGAGCCCAGAATAATAATGCTGGCGATGTGGCCAAGCAGGCCGCCCATGCCTTTTTCAATGGTGGTTATAATTTTATCTGCCGGAATGCCGGTGGCGAATGCCACCAGCAGACTGACGATCAGGAGCGCCACAAAAGGATGTGCTTTCGCTTTGATCACTAACAGGAGCAACAGCACTACGCTGGCTAACGCAATAAGTAACAGCGCCGATGTCGACATAGGTTTGCCTCGGGTATTAACAGGTGTACAGAGAGTTATTTTTTTAGAAAACGGCGTTTATTTTTTCCGGTAGGGCGAGAACCACCCCAGCCCGGAAAGCGTGTCTGTCCGGGGGATATATTCGCAGCCGATCCAGCCGTCATAACCGGTTTTATCCAGTAGCGCATAGAGCCACGGATAGTTTATTTCGCCCTCATCCGGTTCATGACGGTCGGGCAGGGAGGCAATCTGAATATGGCGATACTGGCCGGCATATTCGGTAATAAGATGGCTTAAATTGCCGTCCACCTTCTGCGCGTGAAACAGATCTAACTGCACCGCCAGGTTCGGCCTGTCGACCCGTTTCACCATCGCCAGCGTCTGATATTGACTGTGGTAGAGATAGCCCGGTTTGGTCTGCGGATTCAGCGCTTCGATGAGTATCCGCTTGTCGTGGCGGGCAAAGCACTCCGCGGCGTAGCGCAGATTATCGATAAGCACGGCCTCGCAGGCTGCGCGATCCGCTCCCGGCGGCACCACGCCGGCCATGATATGCACCTGCGGGCAACCGAGCTGGCAGGCATACTCCAGCGCCAGCTCAATATCGCGTCGGGCCTCCGCGCTTCTCCCGGGGATGGCGGCGAGCCCCCATTCTCCGGCGTTGACGTCGCCGGGTGGGGTATTGAACAGCACCAGCTGCAGCTGGTTCTCCTGCAGGCGCTGTCTGATTTCCCCGGCGGCATACTCATAGGGAAACAGAAACTCAACGGCTTCAAATCCCGCCCGGGCAGCGGCGGCAAAGCGTTCCAGGAACGGCAGTTCGGTAAACAGCATGGATAAATTTGCAGCGAATTTTGGCATGGTTTTATCTCAGTTCTTTCACTTCGTCAGCGGTCAGGTAGCGGATCTCGCGGTTGCCGAGGGTAAATATCAGCCGTGCGGTCTCTTCCAGTTCCTCGGTATTGTTGGTGGCTTCGCGCAGCGATGAGCCAGTAACCACCGGTCCGTGGTTGGCCAGTAAAAAGGCGTTATAGCGCGGCGCCAGCCCGGCCAGCGCCTGGGCAATACGGTCATCGCCCGGCCGGTAGTAGGGAACCACCGGGACGTCGCCGACGCGCATCACCACATAGGGGGTAAAGGGGCGGATACAGTTGTGCGGATCGAGCCCCTGCAGGCAGGAGAGCGCGGTCAGATAGTGGCTGTGCAAGTGGACGATCGCCTTGCAGGCCGGGTTGTGCAAATAGACCGCCCGGTGAAAAGTGACCTCTTTCGACGGTTTGTCGCCGGAGATCCATTCCCCTTGCAGCGTCACCACCGACAACCGCTGAGCCTGCAGTTCGCCGAGGCAGGCGCCGGTCGGCGTCGCCAGCAGGTTGCCGTCCGGCAGCAGCAGCGACAGATTGCCAGCGGAGCCGGTGGCATAGCCGCGGCTAAACAACGAGGCGCCAATCTGCACCATTTCCTCTCGCAGTTGTTGCTCAGTCATGACGAAACTCCTGCTGGGCACGGGCAAAGAACTGGATATCGCCGAAGTTACCTGACTTCAGCGCCAGGGAGAGCGGCTGGCGGGTGTCACGCACCCAGGGCACGCCAGGGGAGATGGTCGGCCCAATATGGAACGCCTCAACCCCCAGGGTCTGCGCCACAATGCTCGACGTTTCCCCTCCGGCCACAATAAAGCGGGTAAATCCTTTCGCCTTCAGGGCGGCGGCAAGAGCGGCAAACAGCTGTTCCACCCGTTCGCTGCTGGCCTTGTCGCCATACTGCGCCTGGATCCGCTGCAGCGTTTGCGGCTCGGTGGTGGCATAGATCATCGGCGCCAGCGGCGCATCGCGCTGCGCGTCCACCCAGTCAGTCAGCGTCCTGACGTAGCTCTCCAGATCGGTAAAGCAGGCGCTTAAGTCGACGGCGCGGGCGGGGGCCTGTTGACGATAGGCCGCCACCTGGCTGTTGGTCATCACCGAGCAGGAGCCCGAGAGCACCACCGCCGGGCCGGCCAGCGGCATGCCGGCCTGAGCGCTTTCACCCCGGGCGCCATGGCGCTGCGCCCAGTCGCGGGCGAGGCCGATGGCGAGGCCGGAACCGCCGGAGATCAGCTTCATCTCCCGCAGCGCCACGCCCTGGGTGAGCAGATCCTGTTCGCTGAGGGCGTCGAGCACCACATAGCGCACCGCCGGATCGTTGACTGCCGCCAGCGCGGCGGCGACCGCCTCCGGCCCCCGGGCGACAATCGGCCAGGCAATCAGCGCGGCTTTTCCGCGCCCCTGGCGCTCAATTAAGCGGCCCAGGTGCGCATCCTCCATCGGCGTCACCGGATGGTGGCGCATCCCGGACTCATTCAGCAGTTGCTCGCCGACGAACAGGTATCCCTGATAGACCGTGCGGCCGTTAACCGGCAGCGCCGGGGAAATCACCGTCCGCGTCTCACCCAGCTCGGCCAGCAGGGCATCCAGCACCGGGCCAATGTTGCCCTGCGCGGTGCTGTCGAAAGTGGAACAGTACTTGAAATAAAACTGCTGACAGCCCTGGGCCTGCAGCCAGCGCAGGGCCGCCAGCGACTGGCTGACGGCCATTTCCGCCGGGCAGGAGCGGGTTTTCAGGCTGATGACCACCGCCTCGCTGGTCAGCGGAAGATCGCGGGTCGGCACGCCATTCAGTTGCACCGTCGGCATGCCGTTGCGTACGAGGAAGCTGGCAATATCCGTGGCGCCGGTGAAGTCATCGGCAATGACACCAAGCTGCATGTTGTCTCTCCTCACTGTTTATGGCCCGGCAGGGTGATGCCGTTGAAAATCTTGATCACCGCGCTGTCATCTTCCCGACCGAATCCGGCATTACTGGCGGAGGTGAACATATTCAGCGCGGTGGTAGCGAGCGGCAGCGGGAAGGTCAGCGCCCGGGCAGTGTCATTCACCAGCCCGAGATCTTTGACAAAAATATCGACAGCGGATTTTGGCGAGTAATCGCCATCCAGGACGTGCTGCATGCGATTCTCAAACATCCAGGAATTACCCGCCGCGTGGGTGACCACGTCATACATCGTTTCCAGTGGGATCCCGGCGCGGGCGGCAAGCGCCATCGCTTCGGCGGCAACGGCGATGTGCACCCCGGCCAGCAGCTGATGGATAATTTTTACCGTCGAGCCAAGACCAATGTCGCTCCCGATGCGGTAGACTTTGCCGGCCACGGCGTCCAGCACCGGCGCGAGGCGGGCAAAGGCGGCATCGCTCCCGGAGGCCATCACCGTCATGTCGCCGGCGGCCGCTTTCACGGCGCCGCCCGATACCGGCGCGTCGAGCATCAATAGCTGGTACTCCGCCAGCGCCTCGGCAATGGCCTGAGCATCGGCGGAGGCGATGGTGGACGACACCATCACGACGGTGCCCGGCTTCAGATGGGCGGCGAGGCCGCTCTCGCCGAACAGGATCCCCCGCACCTGGGCGGCATTGACCACCAGCAGCACAACTGCATCCAGTTCTGCGGCGAACGGCACCGCGCTGGGGCCCGCGCCTTTGGCGCCCGCCGCCAGCAGTGCGCGACAGTTGTCGGGATTGATGTCAACGCCCCAGGTGTTCAGGCCCGCCTGCAGGCAGGCGCGGGCGGCGCCCATGCCCATTGAACCCAGTCCAATCACGCAGACGTTAGTGTGTGCAGCCATGCTGGTCTCCTTGTGAACATTAGTTAATTAATGTGATTTAATGATAGAATAAAACGTTATCATGTGAATTTATGTGAGAATTATCACGAATAACCCACATGAATATAAAAAATTCACAGGCGGAAAGAGGCTGCACAGCGGCGATTCTTGCCCTAAAATAGCGTAAAAACAGCGGCAAAGCGCGGTAACAACAGAGGGTGTCGCCAGGCCCGCAGCCTGAGTGATGACGCCTGGTGTGAAAAAATGGTAAGGGGAGAGCGGTGATTCCAATAGAACGACATCAGCGTATTTTAGCCCTGGTGGAGCAGCGTGGGGCGGTAAGCATTAACGAGCTGACGGAGATCCTCGGCGTGTCCCATATGACCATCCGTCGGGACGTCAGTAAACTGGAGGAGCAGGGGCTGCTGGTCAGCGTCTCGGGCGGCGTGCGCGCCGTCAGCCGGCTGGCTGCGGAACCCAGTCATCTGGTGAAAAGCACGCTGCAGAGTGAGGAGAAACAGGCGATCGGCGCGCTGGCGGCGAGTCATATCGCTAAAAACAGTTGCATCTATCTGGATGCCGGGACTACCACCCTGGCGCTGGCGCGGGCGATCCTCGACCGGAACGATCTCCAGGTGGTCACCAATGATTTTGAGATAACCCAGCTGCTGATCGATGCCAGTCAGTGCGGCGTGATCCACACCGGCGGCACTCTGTGCCGGGAGAACCGCTCCTGCGTGGGCGAATCGGCGGCGCGTACGTTACGCCACCTGGCTATCGATACGGCCTTTATCTCCGCCAGCGGCTGGGACAGTCGCGGGATATTCACCCCTGATGAGAACAAGGTTACCGTCAAGGAGACCGTCAGCCAGGTCAGCGCGAGAAGCATCCTGCTGTGCGACAGTTCGAAATACAATCAGGTGGCCACGTTCATGGCGTTACCTTTGACCCGGTTCACCACCATCATTACCGACCGGCATCTCTCCGATGCCGCCGCCAGTCATATCGCCCGGCACGCCTGCGAGGTGCTACGAGCCGGATAACGCGCGCGGCCACCGCCGGGTTAGCGTTGCCAGTGCTCGATCAGCGCCGCGCCGATCCCGGCGATTTGCTGATTTCGCTCGGCCATGCTCGCCGGCGTATCCCGCAGATAAATCACCACAATGCGCTCTGCTTTGTTATTCGGGCCAAGCAGGGCGACAATCCCGCGCGCACCCCGCTCGCCAGCTCCGGTCTTATCGGCGATAAACCAGCCCGCCGGCAGCACGGAGCGGATCAACGGTCCGGCGACCCGATCGTCCACCATCCACTGCAGCAGCTGCCGTTGCGAACGGGCGCTCAGACGCTGGCTGGTCAGCAGCTTGCGCAGGGTCGCGGCCATGCTGGCCGGGGTAGTGGTGTCGCGGGCGTCGCCGGGAAGCGCCTCATTCAGTTCCGTTTCCCAGCGGTCAAGGCGGGTGACGTTGTCGTCGATCTGGCGCAAAAAGGCAGTCAATCCTGCGGGGCCGCCGACGGTGGCCAGCAGCAGATTGGCGGCGCTGTTATCGCTCATGGTAATGGCGGCGGCACAGAGTTCGCCGACCGTCATGCCGTCGGCAAGATGTTTTTCGCTGACCGGCGAGTAGTCCACCAGATCCTGCTGGCGATAGTGGATCTTTCGCTCCAGCTGTTCGTCACCGGCATCCACCCGCGCCAGCACTGCGCCGCAGAGCACTACTTTAAAGGTGCTCATCATGGGAAAGCGTTCATCGGCGCGCCAGGCGGTCAGCGTGCGGCCGCTGGCCAGATCCATTTCTATCATGCCTACGCGGCCCGACAGCTGGCTTTCGCTTAGTTTAATTTGCTCAAGCGGCTGCGGGCTGGCGTGTACCGCCAGCGGCAGGGTGGCTAACAGGGAGATAATACACAGGCGAATATAACGCATAACCACAATACATCCTTGAGTGAGGGCCGATAAAGGCGAGTAAAGAAGCGACAAATAAGAATAACCCGGCGTTTTGCTGATTCACAATTCCTCTTTTTTCCTTCATCATTTGTCATCTTTTATTTCGAATAATCAATATCTAGCCCTGCCTAAGCACGCTATTTTTTGACTCAAGGCCGTGATGAACTATAAGAAAGTACTAAATACCGCACTCTGTCGGGCGTCGCTGTTTGCCGATCATCACGCCCGCCGGTCCCTGCGGTTCGCCAACGCTATATGCCATCCCGGGAGGAACTGGTGCACCCGATAATTAAGGTCATGCTGGTGGGCGGTAAGGCGGACGGGCTGTTGGTCAGCGTCGCCGATGACGCGACCGAGGTCTCGGTGACGCCTGCGCAGTACGGTGCGCTATCCGGGCAACCGTTGAGCTACCGAATTGTTAGCCAAACCATTGACGATGAACGCTATTTTTTTGGCGTTTTCAGCGACGCCCATCAGGATAGCGATAAGCTGAAGCGGGTCGCCCTGACCCGTGGAATGAAAAAAATGTTCTGTTAAACCCTGCCCGAAAGGGGGCGTAAGAGGGTATGCCGGGCGCCGCTGTGCTACTGTGGCAGCCTTCTATTTCCAGGGCCGGACGCATAATGATTCAGTACATTCGTATTCAAAATTTTCGCTCAGTGAAGGATATCGCGCTGGAGCTCGGGCCGCTGAACATTGTCTTCGGCCCTAACGGCTGCGGTAAATCCAATATTTATAACGCCATCCACCTGCTGACCGCTGCCGCTGAGGGCAGGCTTTCGGGGTTTATCAGCGAAGAGGGCGGTCTGGAGAATATGATGTGGTCCGGGGAGCGTTCGCCCCTCGATCGTCACCCCCGCCGGCTGCAAATCGCCTGCCGGACCGACAGCTTCGATTATGAGCTGCAGATAGGCTTCCCTGAAAAATTGCCCTATCCGACGCAATTCATGCTCGATCCTATCGTTAAAGAAGAGAATATCTGGCTGGCCGGCTACTCCCGCCGGCCTTCCTCCCGCGTACTGCAGCGCAAGAATCAGGCGGCGTTTCTCGTCGATGTCACCGGGGAGAAAAGTACTTTCACCGAGAGTATTTATGAAAATGAGTCGGTGTTCGGTCAGCTTGGCGAGCCGCACCGTTTCCCCGAAGTATCGCGAGTGCGGGAGACCTTGCGCCGTTGGCGGTTTTATCATGAATTCGCGATTGGCCGTCATTCGCCGCTGCGTCAGCCGGCCGTGGGTTACCGTTCGCCAGTCCTCGACAGCGATGGCCAGAATCTCGCCGCCGCCTTTCAGACCATTGTCGAGATCGGCGCGGAGGAGATTTTGCATGAAATCCTTGCCGACGCCTTTCCCGGCTGCCAGTTTTATTGTGAAAACGAGCACTCGCGTTTCGCTCTGAAAATGCGTCGCGAAGGGATCCGCCGCCCGCTGCTGGCGGCGGAGATGTCCGACGGTACGCTGCGCTTTTTGTGCCTCGCCGTCGCGCTGCTCAGTCCACGCCCGCCGGCGTTTCTGGCGATCAATGAACCGGAGAACAGCCTGCATCGCGACATGTTGCCCGCGCTGGCCCGGCTGATTATCGAGGCCTCGCGCTACAGCCAGATCTGGCTGACCAGCCACTCGGCGGAGCTGGCGGAGCTTATCGCCGCCGGGGCGCCTTGTCAGCGCTATGCGCTGGAGAATCGCGGCGGGGAGACGCGGATTGTCGAGTGAAGCCCGTCATCCCTGACGGGGGCGCTGGAGTCAGGCGGGGCTCTGCGTCTCTGCGGTCGGCAGCAGACGGTTGCCGCCGCGTAGGGTGACGAACGAGAGCAGGGTGAAGCTCAGGGTCATGCAGCCGAGGATCAGATAGGCCTGATGGAAGCCGACGGTGTCGTACATCCGGCCCACCCAAGCGGAAAGCACCACCCCGGACAGCTGTTTTGACAGATTAAAACCGATCAGGAACAGGGTGGCCGAGAGGCGCGGGTTAAAGGCGGAAGAGATATATTTAAAAGTTCCCACCAGCAGGAAGGGGATCTCAAACATATGCAGCATCTTGAGGATCACCACCTCGACTGCCGATGAGGCGAAGGACGACCCGAGAATACGCACCGACATGATCATCCCCGCGGTCAGCAGGGCGTTTTTGGCGCCGATGCGGTTAACGATGGCCGGCGCGCAGAACATGATCAGCGCGTTGAGCAACTCGCCGCCGGTGGTGACGAAGCCAAACACTTCGGTACCGCGCTGCGGACTGGCGAAAAAGCTTTTGAAAAAGTTGGCGAACTGCTGGTCAAACACGTCGTAGACGCTGGCGACACCCACCACATAGACGATAAAGCCCCAGAAGCGCGGCATACGCAGCAGCTCTGCCGCCGTACGCAGCGAAAAGGCCTGGCGATTGGCGCCCAGCGCCTCGATAACCTGGGCGCTGTTGCTGCTTTCCGGCCGCGACAGCCAGAGCAGCAGACCGAGCACCAGCGCAAAGCCGGAGGCGATCCAGAAGGTGATATTGGGATCGATGCCGAACAGCACGCCGGTTATCGAGGCGCATAGCGCCCAGCCGACGCAGCCTGCGACCCGCACTTTGCCATATTCAAAGCGGTTGGCCCGGCTGACGCGTTCGATATAAGCTTCCACCGCCCCGGAGCCGCTGGAGAAAACAATCCCCAGGTAGATCCCGCCTACCAGCGAACCAGCGATAATATTCATCTGCAGCAGCGGAGAGAAAACGAAAATAAAGAATGGCGCGAACAGAATTAACAATACCGTAATGGTCCACAGCAGATGTTTGCGCAGGCCGAGCTTATCCGACATCAGGCCGAACACCGGCTGAAAAATAATGGCGAATAACGAGATAGACGAGAAAACGATCCCGGTTTCCGTTTTAGTTAAATGGTTAACGTCCGCCAGCCACACCGGAAAAAACGGGAAGTAGGCCGACATAATGAAATAGTAAAAGAAAAAGAACAGCAGGAAATAGACGAAATTATGCCGTTCTCGTGGCGCCAGTTCTGAGAATTTCATCACCATGATCCCTTGTTATTCTGTTTGTGGGGTGGGGGCTGTCGCCCCCACGGATTAAAAGCAACGCAATGAGACCTCGTACTGCCAGCGCGTTTGGCTCAGGAGCCACTGCGGCAGCACGCTGGGGGTCCAGGAGTCATCGCCTCCCACCCCCATATGCAGGCCGTCGAGGGTGATCCACACGCCGTCTTCGGCCTGCATCTTGTGCCAGTGGTCGGTCTCCATCAGCTGACGGGTGCTCCATGGCTGAACGGAGAAGTGGAAATGACCGCTGATGTGCCAGCGCCCCCAGTCCAGCGCCTGGGTATCACAGCGCAGGCCGTTTTCCGTCGGGAAGATGTAGGGGGTGGTCATCGCCGCCAGCGGCTGCTCCCAGCGGGCGAAGCAGGCGCTGCTCCGCCGGTCGGGGTAGTTCTCATGCGGCCCCAGACCCAGCCAGCTCACCGGCGCCTGCTGATCCGCCACCTGGAAGTGCAGCCCGACCCGCGGCAGCGGCGGCAGGGTTTCCGCCCGTTCGCCGTCCACTGCCAACCGCAGGGTTCCGTCAGCAGTGAAGTGCATGCGCCAGTGGCTGACAATCACTACCTCTTCGCCGCGCAGGTAGTGCCAGCGGCAGTCGACGAGGGTTTCATTTGCCAGGCGCTGCGCATCGCACTGGACGCAGTGCGCCTCAAGATCGTACAGGCCGGCGCTTCTCCAGCGCTCCACCCAGGCGTTGGGGTCGATACGCTCTACTTCGCTGACCCCGATGTCGTTGTCGAGCGGCGCGCGAATAAACTGGTCACGCAGGGGAGTCAACAGCTGCTCCTGACCGCCAACCGACCAGCGGCTCAGCAGACCCGTCCGGCGATCGATGGTCCAGCATTGCGAACCGGCGCGGATCTGCCAGACCTCATCGCTGACGATAAGATCCGGAGCGCCGGCAGACACGGTGGGCGCCGGCAGCGCCAGCGGGGCGGGCAGGGGAAACTGTTGCCAGGCGACGCGGTGCTCCGCTTCTGACCAGGCGGTCGCCTGGGGCTGGGTCACCTCCAGCGTCAGCCACACCGCGCGGGCGCCTTCAGGCAGGATCAGGCTATCGAGCAGCGTTATCTCGTCGCTGCCCTCAGGGGGCAGCGCCAGGGTCAGGTCGCCGTGATACAGGGGTTCACCGGCCGCCTGCACCTGCCAGCGCAGCACTTCGTTATCGGTTGGGCGGAACAGGTATTCGCTGATGATGCGCACCCGCAGCGGCGAGGTCGACAGTAGCGTGAACTGAAAATACTGCTGGGCGTGCTTCGCCTCCACCAGCGACGGATGCGGCGTACGATCGGGAAACACCAGACCGTTCATACAGAACTGGCGATCGTTAGGCTTATCACCAAAGTCGCCGCCATAGGCCCAGCCGACGCTGCCGTCGGCAAAGGTTTTGCGGATCGCCTGGTCGGCCCAGTCCCAGATAAACCCGCCCTGCAGCCGCGGGTACTCGCGAAAGGCCTGCCAGTAATCGGCGAAGTTGCCGAGGCTGTTGCCCATCGCGTGGGCGTACTCGCAAAGGATCAGCGGCCTCTGCTCACCGGGCAGGCTGATCCATTTTTTGATCCCCCATTTGGGGACCGCCGGGATCGGCTGGTCGCGTTCGACGCGGGCGTACATCGGACAGATAATATCGGTGGCGGTGGTATCCGCGCCGCCGCCCTCGTACTGCACCGGACGGCTCGGATCGTTGCGTTTCAGCCAGTGGTACAGCGCTTCGTGGTTGCCGCCGCCGCCGGACTCGTTGCCCAGCGACCAGATGATAATGCACGGATGGTTGCGGTTGCTCTGTACCATCCGGGTGACGCGGGCGCTGAAGGCTGGCAGCCACGCCGGATCGTCGGACAGCCGATTCATCGGCACCATCCCGTGGGTTTCAATATTGGCTTCATCGACCACGTACAGACCGTAGCGGTTGCAGAGTTCATACCAGCGCGGCGCGTTGGGATAGTGCGAGCAGCGCACGGCGTTAAAGTTGTTCTGCTTCATCAACAGAATGTCCTGCACCATATCCGCCTCGGTGACCACCTGCCCGCGCAAATGATGATGCTCATGGCGGTTAACGCCGCGGATCAGCAGCGGTTTACCGTTGAGACGCAGCAGGCCATCGGCAATCTCGATGCGGCGAAAACCGATGTCCCACGCTTCGGCCTCCAGCAGTTCGTCGCCGCGCCACAGGGTGACCACGGCGCGATAACAGTTCGGGGTTTCCGCGCTCCAGTGCGCCGGCGTCGCCACCGCCAGGGAGAAATCGACCCGTTCCGCGTAGTGGCCGCGCTCATCCACCGTCGGGGTACCTAACGGCTGCCGCCCGGCGGCGATCTGCTCCTCGCCGCGCCACAGGCTAACCCCGACGCTGAGCCCGGCAAGCGCCGCCTCAGTCGCTTCGATGGTCGCCTGGACCTGCAGAGTGCCGTCGCGATAGAGGGCGTCAAGGGCTGGCGTCAACTGCACGTCGCATAGCCGTTGCTGCGGCTTATTCAGCAGCCATACCGAGCGGAAAATGCCGCTCATCCGCCACATATCCTGGTCTTCCAGCCAGCTGCCGGCGCTCCAGCGCATGACCATCACGCACAGGCGGTTGTCGCCCGGACGCAGGAAGGGGCTGAGATCGAACGCCGCCGGCAGGCGACTGTCCTGCGAATAGCCGACCCACACGCCATTGCACCACAGATGAAACGCCGAGTTGACGCCATCGAAAATAATCTGCGTTTGCCCGTTCTCGCGCCATGTGTCCTCAACCGTAAAGTGCAGGGAGTAGCAGCCGGTCGGGTTATCCTCCGGCACCCGCGGTGGGGTGGTGTCGATGGGATAGCGGACGTTGGTGTAGATCGGCGCGTCATAGCCCTCCATCTGCCAGTTGGAAGGCACAGGCGTGCCGCGGCAGTCCGGTAGATCCTGCGTCAACCACTGCGCATCGACGGCAAACGGGCTGCGGGCGTAAGAGAACTGCCACTCGCCGTCCAGTTGACGGCGGCGGGATGAAGGTAGGTTATCGCGGGCGGCAAGCTCATCGCGCCAGCTGGCGAAAACGGGATGCGCTGGCAGGCGGTTAAGGTGGGTAATGGTCTGGTTCTGCCAGTCTTCACGGGCGAGGACGGCGTGAAAGTCAGGAGTGTGGCTGCGGCCGGTATCGCTAATTTGCATATTAAACCCCGGTAAGTCAGAAATTGTCGTTCGCTAAACAGGATGGTTAACGTTATCGGGTAATTTGTTTTGTCCAGCAATCTCGGGGGAATCGAAATTAACAGACGATCACGAAAGCGGGGGAGAAGCGCTGTTTTTTGTCGCGCGTTAAACATAAAATGTTAGCGCACGACATTGTTATTGCTGAGGAGAAAAGATGCCGCGTCGTACCGCAACCCTGGAGGATGTCGCCCGCGCCGCGGGCGTGTCCCAGCAGACGGTCTCCCGGGTGCTGAACCGTCCTGAGGTGGTGTCAGCCCGCACCCGCGAGCAGGTGATCCGCGCGATGCAGGCGCTGCACTATGTGCCTAACCGCTCGGCGCAGCTGCTTGCCGGCAAAGCGGCGCCCTCCATCGGGCTGATTACCGCCTCGCTGACGCTGCACGCCCCCTCGCAGATCGCCGCCGCGATAAAGAGCCATGCCAGCCTGCATCAGCTGGAAGTGGCGATAGCGATGCCGGCGCAGGCTGATTTTGTCGCGCTGCAGGCCCGGCTGGACGAGCTGCGCGCCCAGCATATTCGCGGGGTGATCGTCAGTCTGCCGCTGGAGAGCGCCACTGCCGAGCGGCTGGTGCAAGACAATCCGGATATGGCCTGCCTGTTTCTCGATGTCTCCCCGGAGGCCGATGTCTGCTGCGTGCGCTTCGACCACCGCGACGGCTGCGGGGCCTGCGTGCGCCACCTGTGGGAGCTGGGGCATCGCGAATTTGGTCTGCTGGCGGGACCGGAAAGTTCGGTTTCCGCCCGTCTGCGTCTCGCCAGCTGGCGCGAGGCGTTGCACAGTCTGAATATTGCCCGCTCTACTACGGTGTTTGGCGACTGGAGCGCCGCCAGCGGTTGGCAGAAAACTTTCGAGCTCCTCCATCTGCAGCCGCGGATCAGCGCCATAGTGGTGGCAAACGATCAGATGGCGCTCGGCGTGCTCAGCGCGCTGGCCCAGCTCAATCGCAGCGGCAGCCAGGCGGTATCGGTGACCGGCTACGATGACACCGCCGACAGCCTTTACTTCCAGCCGCCGCTCACCACGGTGGCGCAGGACTTCGATCTGTTGGGCAAAAGGGCGGTGGAGCGGCTGATTGCCCTGATGGCGGCCCCGCAGCTGCGGATCCGCGAGCTGCTGCCGACCCGGCTCATCGTGCGCCAGTCGGCCTGGCCTGTCGCCGCCGCGGAGGACCGGCAGCAGACCCTGGCGCAGCTGAAAGCGCTGGTGGAGAAGCTTTAGCTGCTGGTCGTTGAGGCTTTATTGAAGTTGAGCATGCTAACTTCGGCAGCAAACGTAGAGAGGTAAAGCTTATCTGTCTGCGAAAAATGCAAAACACAATCTATCCATGCAAGCATTGATTTACCGCCAGTCATATGGCGGTTTTTTTTTGCCCCTTCCACCCTGTACCGACTGCTTCAGTCCGGCTTTCCATCTGGCATATCCTGCCGCGGCATGCTAGATCTTGCTTCCGGGAGACGACGGGAGACAAGGTCATGATGGTGATTGAGGGTAAAGAGGCGATCGTGCGGGTGGACTGGCAGCGAGTGCGAACGATCATCGCCGAGGCCGGGCTGAATGAGCGTGATGTTCAGCAACTGGAGCAGGCGTTCCGCCAGAGCACCTTCTGCTGGTTTGGCTATGAGAACGGTCAGCTGATTGCCGTGGCGCGAGCCATCAGCGACTGCACCTGGAGCAGCTATCTGGCGGATGTGGCGATCGTCCCCGCTCGTCAGGGACAGGGCTACGGGCAACAGCTGATGCTGGCCATCCGGGAGCAACTCCTGCCCTTTGGCAAAATATTTATCTATGCGGTGGCCGATAAAATTACGTTTTATCAGCGCTTTGGCTTTGCCATGTTGACTACCGGCATGGTCTGCGCCAGCGAGGAAGGCATGCAGAAAATGCAGGAGCAGGGCTATATCCGTCAGCCCTGAAAGCTGACGCTTAGAAACGCCTGGCTTAAACGTGTAAACCAGGCGCAGGCTATCAGAGGGGGCGTTCGAGCACGAAAAGATACGCTTCCCGCGACCAGAACAGGGCGGTACGGCGGCGCTCCACCGACATGGTTTTCACTTCCCATCCCTCACGGGTATAGCTGCTGAGAAACTGGCTCATTTTGTCAGGGTCGGCCTTGGCTTCGCCAAAAAACAGACTGCCCAGCAGCCCCTCTTTATAGATCACTACCCGACACTCTTTCTTCATCATCGACCCTCCTGGCGACCGGTTTACTGTGGCCGTCTATTGTCCGTGGCTGCGACGATTTTGCAATCGGAGAAGGCGTAAACTGTTTACGGTACTGCAGCGGGCTGAGCGCGAAGTGCTGGCGAAAATGGTGGCGCAGGGTGCCGGCGCTGGCAAACCCGCAGCGCTCAGCGATCTGATCGATGCCCATCGTGCTCTCCGTCAGGTGCTGGCGGGCGCGCAGCAGTCGTTCCTCCAGCAGCCAGCGGGCGGGCGTTTTACCGGTGGCCTCCTCAAAGCGGCGCAAAAAGGTGCGCGTCCCCATGCCGGCGCGCTGGGCGAGGGAAGCGACGGTATGGCTGGCGGCAAGATGCTGGTGCAGATAGTCAAACAGCTGACCGAGGCGCAGGCTCTCCCGGCTGCGGGCTACCGGGCGCAGGACCTGCTGCGCCTGGCCGCCGTCGCGATGGGGAGAGACGACCAGGCGGCGGGCGACGACGTTGGCGGCTTCGCTGCCGAAATCTTCACGCACCAGATGCAAACAAAGGTCGATCCCCGCCGCGCTGCCGGCGGAAGTCATCAGCAAAGCATCGCCCACGTAAAGGACGTCCTCCACCACCTGGATCTGCGGAAAACGGGACTGCAGCGCCGCGGTGTAGCGCCAGTGGGTTGTCGCCTGGCGGCCATTGAGCAGCCCGGCGGCGGCGAGAACGAACACCCCGGAACAGATAGAAATAATCCGACATCCGCGGGCGTGGGCGGAAGCCAGCGCGGCGCACAGCGCCTCGGGGACCGGGGCGTCGACGCCGCGCCAGCCGGGGACCACGATCGTATCCGCCTGGGCGAGAAGTTCAGGACCGCCGTCGGTCATCAGGCGGATGCCGCCGGTAGCGCACAGCGGCCCTTCATCGACGGCGGCGACGGCGAACTGGTACCAGTTGTCGCCCATTTCCGGGCGCGGCAGGCCGAAGATCTCCACGGCTACGCCAAACTCAAAGGTGCACAGGCCATCGTAGGCGAGGGCGACCACCTGATGACGTGACGGTGTCACAGAAGGGGTTGTCAGGATGTTAGCGTTTTCTGTCATGGTTGTCGGCAGATCAGGGTGATGGGCGTCAGTAAAGTAGTGTTATCACAGACAAGGAGAAGACGCCATGAGTGTAGTAACCCAATTTCCCCCCGCCACCTCCGCTGAGGCTATCCGCTGGTTCAGCCATAAGCTGCATCTTGAGACCGACTGCGCCGATGTGCACAGCGCCCAGCGTGCCGGCGAGGTCGACTTTGTCCTGCTGCACGTGGTCGGCAGTGAGGAAGCCTTCGCCAGACGTCACCTGCCAGGCGCGCAGCATCTCCCGCACAGCCAGATCACCGCCGAGCGAATGGCGGCCTGGCCGGCGGAGACCCTCTTTGTGGTCTACTGCGCCGGGCCGCACTGCAACGGCGCTGACGTTGCCGCGCTGAAGCTGGCCGAGCTGGGGCGGCCGGTGAAAATGATGCTCGGCGGACTCACCGGCTGGGAAGATGAGGGCTATGCGTTTGTTTCCGGTAAATGAAAATATTTCATGTACCATGAAATATTCTCGTTTGCGACCCACCACTCTGCATGCCAGTATCTGGACATATAGCCATCCAGAAGTCTAAAAATTCAAATAATGAACTATCACGGTGGGCAACTAACGCGCCCACCGCTAAGGAGACAGCATGCAACGTCAACAGGCCCCGTTCCGCGCAGACATCGTCGGCAGTTTTTTGCGCCCGGACAGCATTAAACAGGCGCGTCAGCAGCTGGCTGAGGGGATTATCGACGCCGCTCAGCTACGCGAGATTGAGAATAACGCGATCCGTCATCTGGTTCAGCAGCAATGCGACTGCGGCCTGCATGTGGTCACCGACGGTGAGTTTCGTCGCGCATGGTGGCATTTCGATTTCTTCGATGGCCTGCAGGGCGTTGAACGTTACGATGCCGAGCAGGGGATCCAGTTCAACGGCGTGCAGACCAAAGCGCACGGCGTTCGCGTCACCGGCAAGCTGGCGTTTGGCGACCACCCGATGCTGGAGGATTTCCGCTATCTGAAAAGCATCAGCGGCGACGCGCAGCCGAAGATGACCATTCCCAGCCCGAGCGTGCTGCACTTCCGCGGCGGGCGGAAAGATATCGATGCCACGGTCTACCCGGATCTTAGCGACTACTTCGACGATTTGGCCACCACCTGGCGCGACGCCATCCGCGCGTTTTATGACGCCGGCTGCCGCTATCTGCAGCTGGACGATACCGTGTGGGCCTATCTGTGCTCCGATGCCCAGCGCCAGCAGGTACGCGAGCGCGGCGAGGATCCGGATGCGCTGGCGCGTATTTATGCCCGGGTGCTGAACCAGGCGCTGGAGGGTAAGCCGGCCGATCTGACGGTGGGCCTGCACGTCTGCCGGGGTAACTTCCGTTCAACCTGGATCTCGGAAGGCGGTTACGAGCCGGTTGCCGAGGTGCTGTTTGGCGGCGTTAATGTCGATGCCTTCTTCCTGGAGTACGACAACGACCGCTCCGGGGATTTCGCGCCGCTGCGCTTTATTCGTCCCGGCCACCAGCAGGTGGTCCTCGGGCTGATCACCACCAAAAACGGCGAGCTGGAGAATCCGCAAGGGGTAAAAGCGCGTCTCGCCGAGGCCGCGCAGTACGTGCCGCTCGAGCAGATCTGCCTCAGCCCGCAGTGCGGTTTCGCCTCCACTGAAGAGGGGAATGCCCTCAGCGAAGACCAGCAATGGCAAAAGGTCCGTCTGGTGACCTCCATCGCCGCCGACGTCTGGTAATTGCTTTCTTAGCGCAGCGTTGCACCGTGATGAGGCAACGCTGCCATCCTCTTCGCCACTATCGCCCACCTGCGCCGCATCCTGCTGTTTTCACAACCTGGCACCTTTTTTGCCTTATCACCTCTGGTTAGCTGTTAATTCTTTATTTTTTGCGCTACTCAGGAGTGAATCATGCAACGTAGAACGTTATTAAAAGCTTTTGCACTCTCCGCCTCTGTTATGGCTATGGGTCTCTCCTTTCAGGCCTATGCCGCCGACACCATCAAAGTCGGGATCATGCATTCGCTCTCCGGGACGATGGCGATTTCCGAAACGCCGCTGAAAGACGTCGCGCTGATGGCCATCGACGACATCAACGCCAAAGGCGGGGTGCTGGGCAAGAAACTGGAGCCGGTGGTGGTCGACCCGGCCTCCAACTGGCCGCTGTTTGCCGAGAAGGCGCGCCAGCTGCTGGCCCAGGATAAAGTGGCGGTGGTGTTTGGCTGCTGGACGTCGGTCTCGCGTAAATCGGTCCTGCCGGTGTTTGAGGAACTGAACGGCCTGCTGTTCTACCCGGTGCAGTACGAAGGGGAAGAGATGTCCCCCAACGTCTTCTATACCGGCGCGGCGCCTAACCAGCAGGCTATCCCGGCAGTGGAATACCTGCTGAGCGAGGACGGCGGCGGCGCTAAACGTTTCTTTCTGCTGGGGACGGACTACGTCTATCCGCGCACCACCAACAAGATCCTCCGCGCCTTTCTGCATGCCAAAGGGATCCAGGACAAAGATATCGAGGAGGTCTACACCCCGTTCGGCTACAGCGATTACCAGACCATCGTCGCCAATATCAAAAAATTCGCCGCCGGTGGCAAAACGGCAGTGGTCTCCACCATCAATGGCGATTCCAACGTACCGTTCTACAAAGAGCTGGCTAACCAGGGTCTGAAAGCGACCGATGTACCGGTGGTGGCCTTCTCGGTGGGGGAAGAGGAGCTGCGCGGCATCGATACCAAACCGCTGGTCGGCAACCTCGCGGCATGGAACTACTTTGAATCCGTCGATAATCCGACCAACAAAGCCTTCGTCGCCGATTATCGCGCGTATGCCAAAGCGCACAAGCTGCCGAATGCCGATACGGTGGTGACCAACGATCCGATGGAAGCGACCTGGGTGGGCCTGCATATGTGGGCGCAGGCGGTGACCAAAGCGGGCACCACCGATGTTAACAAAGTACGCGAGGCGATGGCCGGGCAGACCTTCAAAGCGCCGTCCGGATTTACCCTGACCATGGATGCCACCAACCACCATCTGCATAAGCCGGTGATGATCGGTGAAATTGAAGGCAACGGCCAGTTCAACGTGGTCTGGCAGACCGATGAGCCCGTCCGCGCGCAGCCGTGGAGCCCGTGGATCCCCGGTAATGATAAGAAACCTGACCATCCGGTGAAAACCGTCAGCCAGTAAGCGCCACGGCCGACGGGGCGGGAGCGTCGCGCCCGTCGGCCGCTGACCAGAGGAGAACGACATGAACGCATTGCGTCTCATGAGTGTGTTGGCGCTACTGCTGACCTTGCTGCCATGGCGGGCGCAGGCCGCGGAGGCGGACGACTTCGTTGCCGCCAGTCGCAGCCAGCAGGCGCAGCTGTTGACCCAGTGGGCGGCAGCGCCGCAGGCGGATCGTCTGCCGCTGCTGCGGGCGTTGACCACCGAGAGCCTGGTGATGGACGACGGAAAACATGCTTTCCGCACCCGACTGGGCGGATTACAGCCATTGGGCGCTGTCGCCGCGCCGCAGGGCGAAACCCGGCCGGTCCGTCTGACCAACCGGCTGCGCAATCTGGCTGCCGGCGCGCTGGCCAGCCACCTTATTTTAAGTGACAACGTCACGGAGAGAGCTTCCGCTGCACGAACGCTACAGCGGGAAGCGACTCCGGCCATGGCCGCGCTGCTGCAACAGCGGCTGCAGGCGGAAACCGATGATAATGTGCGGGGTCTGCTGGAGGTGGCGCTGGCGCGCCTGCAGCTCGCTCAGCCTGAGGCCAGCGCGCGGCTGGCCGCCGTGACGCTGCTCGGCCATTCCGCGGACCCGGAAACCCAGGCGCTGCTGATCCCCTTTACCGATGCCCAGCATGAGCCGGATGCGGCGGTGCGCGAGGCGGCCAGCGATAGCCTGCAAAAGATCAAACATCGTCTGCTGCTTGGCGATCTGCTGGGCCAGGCCTTTATGGGGCTGTCGCTGGGATCGGTGCTGTTGCTGGCCGCGCTGGGGCTGGCGATCACCTATGGCCTGCTGGGGGTGATTAACATGGCCCACGGCGAGATGTTAATGATCGGCGCCTACAGCTGCTGGCTGGTACAGCAGGCGCTGGCGCAGCTCGCGCCGCAATGGCTGGCCTTTTATCCGCTGGTCGCGCTGCCGGTGGCGTTTCTGGTGACCGCCGGGATCGGCATGGCGCTGGAGCGCACCATTATTCGTCATCTGTATGGTCGGCCGCTGGAAACGCTGCTCGCCACCTGGGGGATCAGCCTGATGCTAATCCAGCTGGTGAGAATGCTGTTTGGCGCGCAGAACGTGGAGGTGGCAAACCCGGCCTGGCTCTCCGGCGGCGTGCAGGTCCTGCCGAACCTGATCCTGCCGTGGAACCGGCTGGCGGTGCTGGCGTTCGTCCTGCTGGTGCTGTGCTTTACCTGGCTCATCCTGAACCGCACCCGTCTGGGGATGAACGTCCGCGCCGTGACGCAGAACCGGGCGATGGCCGCCTGCTGCGGCGTGCCTACCGGGCGGGTGGATATGCTGGCCTTTGGCCTCGGCTCCGGTATTGCCGGGCTGGGCGGCGTGGCGCTGTCGCAGCTTGGCAACGTCGGGCCTGAACTGGGTCAGGGATACATCATCGACTCGTTTCTGGTGGTGGTGCTGGGCGGCGTCGGCCAGCTGGCCGGCAGCGTGGCGGCGGCCTTTGGGCTGGGCATTTTCAACAAAATTCTCGAACCGCAAATGGGCGCTGTGCTGGGCAAAATCCTGATCCTGGTGATGATTATTCTGTTTATTCAGAAACGCCCGCAGGGTCTGTTCGCGCTGAAAGGGAGGGTTATTGACTAATGAGCCAACCAATCACCTTAACGCTGGCGCAGCGCGCGCCGCGGCCTCTGCGCTGGCTGGGGATCCTGCTGGTGCTGGGGCTGCTGTGTATGCCATTCCTGGCGCTGCTGCCGGCCTCCCATCCGCTGGCGGTGCCGAGCTGGCTGCTGACGCTGAGCGGCAAAATCCTCTGCTACGCCATTGTGGCGGTGGCGCTGGATCTGGTCTGGGGCTATGCGGGCATGCTGTCGCTGGGGCACGGGATCTTCTTTGCCCTCGGCGGGTACGCCATGGGGATGTACCTGATGCGCCAGGCGGCGGGCGACGGTCTGCCGGCGTTTATGTCTTTTCTCTCCTGGAGCGAGCTGCCCTGGTTCTGGTGGGGCACGCAGCATTTCGCCTGGGCGATGGCGCTGGTGGTGCTGGTTCCCGGTCTGCTGGCCCTGGTTTTCGGCTGGTTTGCCTTTCGCTCGAAGATCAAAGGGGTCTATTTCTCGATCATGACCCAGGCCCTGACCTATGCCGGTATGCTGCTGTTCTTTCGCAACGAGACCGGGTTTGGCGGGAATAACGGCTTCACCGGTTTTACCACGCTGCTGGGCTTTCCTGTCACCGCCACCGGCACCCGCGCCAGCCTGTTTATGGCCACGGTTTTGCTGCTGTTGCTGACCCTGTGGCTGGGCGCGGCGCTGGCGCAGAGTAAGTTTGGCCGGATCCTCACCGCGGTGCGTGACGCCGAAAACCGGCTGATGTTCTGCGGGTACGACCCGCGCGGCTTCAAGCTGCTGGTGTGGACGCTGTCGGCGGTGCTCTGCGGTCTGGCGGGGGCGTTATATGTCCCGCAGGTGGGGATCATCAACCCCAGCGAAATGTCGCCGACCAACTCCATCGAGGCCGCCATCTGGGTGGCGCTTGGCGGGCGCGGCACGCTGATCGGCCCGGTGCTTGGCGCCGGATTGGTCAACGGTGCGAAAAGCATTTTCACCGTGGCGATGCCAGAGTACTGGCAGTTGTTTCTCGGCCTCATCTTCATCATTGTGACCCTGTTTTTACCCCGCGGGGTGATGGGCCTGCTGCGTCGAGGAGACCGCTAATGCAACCGGATGAAGGACTGTTTACCCGTCAGCTGCCCGGCGATCGCTTTCGCGAACAAACCGATCCGGTGCTGCAGCTGGAGAATATCAACGTCAGCTTTGACGGTTTCCGGGCGCTGACGGATCTGTCGCTGGCGATAGGCGTCGGCGAACTGCGCTGCGTGATCGGCCCCAACGGGGCGGGCAAGACCACCCTGATGGACGTGATCACCGGCAAGACCCGGCCGCAGAGCGGCAAAGCGCTCTATGACCAGTCGGTGGATCTGACCACTCTTGACCCGGTGGCCATCGCCCGCCAGGGCATCGGGCGCAAGTTTCAGAAGCCGACGGTCTTCGAAGCGCTGACGGTGGCGGAAAATCTCGCCCTGGCGATGAAGGGGGATAAATCGGTGTGGGCCAGCCTGCGCGCCCGGATGAGCAGCGAACAGGACGATCGGCTGAATGAGGTGCTGCGCCTGTTGCGTCTTGACGGCGAGCGCTACCGCCAGGCCGGTCTGCTGTCCCATGGTCAGAAACAGTTTCTTGAGATCGGCATGCTGCTGGTGCAGGAGCCGCATCTGCTGCTGCTTGATGAGCCGGCGGCCGGCATGACCGATGCGGAAACGGAGTATACGGCGGAGCTGTTTCGCACGCTGGCCGGACAGCACTCCCTGATGGTGGTGGAGCACGACATGGGATTTGTCGAGACCATCGCCGACCGGGTGACGGTCCTGCATCAGGGCCAGGTGCTGGCGGAGGGATCGCTGCGGGAGGTACAGGCCAATGAGCAGGTCATTGAAGTTTATCTGGGACGTTAAGGAGCGCCAATGTTACAGGTGAGTCAGCTACATCAATACTACGGCGGCAGCCATATTTTACGCGGGGTGGATTTTTCCGCCCGCCAGGGCGAAGTCACCTGCCTGCTGGGGCGCAATGGCGTCGGTAAGACCACACTGCTGAAATGCCTGATGGGGCTGATCCCGGCGCGCAGCGGTGAGGTACGCTGGCAGGATCAGAACATCACCCATCGCAAACCGCACCAGCGGGTGCAGGCCGGGGTCGCCTACGTCCCCCAGGGGCGCGAGATATTTCCGCGCCTGACGGTGGAAGAAAACCTGCTGATGGGGCTGTCGCGCTTTCCCGCCCGCGAAGCGCAGCAGGTGCCGGAGGAGATCTACCAGCTTTTCCCGGTGCTCAGGACCATGAAGCAGCGGCGAGGCGGTGACTTATCCGGCGGCCAGCAGCAGCAGCTGGCGATCGGCCGCGCGCTGGCCAGCCGCCCACAGCTGCTGATCCTTGATGAACCCACCGAGGGGATCCAGCCCTCGGTCATCAAAGAGATTGGCGAGGTGATCCGCCAGCTGGCGAGCCGCGGAGACATGGCGATCCTGCTGGTGGAGCAGTTCTATGACTTTGCCGCCGGACTGGCGGACCACTACCTGGTGATGTCGCGCGGCGCCATCGTCCAGCAAGGCAAGGGTGATGATATGGAGAGCGACGGCGTGCGCGCGATGGTGACCATCTGACCATGCCGGCGGCGGTCGCGCCGCCGGTTTGCGGCCTATTTGCGCAGCAGCCGCTGCAGGCGCGCCTGGCGCCAGTTTTTAATCCATTCGCCGAACACGAACAGGCGTAATCCTCTCACCACCAGCAGGGCGCCCCAGATCAGGGCGACCCAGCCGGACCAGTAGTACTGTGGATTAGTGAAGCGGTTAAGCACCGCCAGCAGCACGCAAACCACCAGCGCCACCGACAGCGAACGGAAAAAGCGGCTCTCCTGATGCACCCGCGCTTTGGCTTCCTCTATGCGCAGATCCAGTGAGGCTTCCTGGCCCGGCGCGTCTTCCCGCCGGGCTTCGCCGCCGATCTCGGCCACCGTCACTTCAAAGACCGCGGCGAGGGCGCTGAGGGTCTCCAGCCCCGGGCGTTCGCCATTCTCAATGCGCTGGATCGTGCGGACGCTGAGACCCGCCATTTCGGCCAGCTGCTCCTGGGACCAGGCGCGCTGCAGCCGTAATTGTTTGACCTGATTGTTGCTGTTCATATTCGTATGCTCCATAACGTTCTGCGGATGTAAACCTGTGATGGAGTATGGTGAACCGGGCCGCCAGCCACCACGACAGCGACCCGACAACGGCCCGACAGCAACCTGACAGCCGTATGCCAGCTGGCGTCAGGCGTTGGCCAGCGGAGAATCCGGTTGCCAGGGGCGGGCATTGATCCCGCGGAAAATCATCAGCCAGGCGGCGACAATCGCCACGATAAGAATGACAAAAAGCGACCAGTGCGGCAGATGGGTGAGGATCAACCCCGTCAGCATCGGGTTGAATGCCGCCCCCAGCCACCCCAGCGACTGGGCGGAGAAGTAGCTTGCCTTCATCCCCGGCGGGGCAATATGGTCAATCAGCATATACTCCCCGGGGGCATAAATCACTTCCCCGAGGGTGAAGATCGCCGCCGAGATCCCCCACGCCCACAGGCTGGCGCCAGAGAACATAAAGCCCACAAGGCCGATCACAAAGCAGACGGTGCCGAAGGTCATCAGCGGGCGGATATTTCTCGCGCTCAGCCGCCGGCCAACCGCGTACTGCAGAGCAACCACCACCGCGGCGTTGACCGGCAGCACCACGGCCACCACTTTCTCGGCGAAATCGCTGCTGGCGACCACCAGCACATACTGCGAGAGACAGGAGGCGAAGGCGCCGCCGACGAAGGAGGCCAGCAGCCCGGAGCAGGTAAACCACAGCAGCGCCCGGTCGCGCAGCAACACCGAAGGCGACCAGGGAGCGGCGCCCGGCTGGGCCGCGGCGGCGCCATCCCGCTGAAGAAACAGCTGAATAAACACCAGCGGAAAGGCGGCGCAGGCGGCCGCCAGCCAGAACGGCAAATTGATACTGTGCATTACCAGCAGGGTGCCGATGGGCGGCCCAACGGTCCAGCCGATGTTGAGGATGGTGTAGTTCAGCGAGAAGATGCGCGCTTTTTTCTCTGCCGTCAGCCGGTCGGCGAACCAGGCTTTCAGGACGGTGGAAAAGACCGAGTAGGCGCAGTTGATCAGCGCAAAGAAGATCACCACCAGGGGGGCGTTATTGACCAGCGGTATTGCGCTGAAGCCGAGAATAAACACCAGCACTGACCACACCATATAGCGCTTTTTATCGAACCTGTCAGCGAGGATGCCAAAACCCATGCTGAACAACACCCCAACCACCAGCGCCAGCGACAGGGCATAGCCAATCACATCCACTTCCAGCTGAAAGCGTCGGGTGAGATAGATGGTCATAAACGGCAGTGTGGCCCCGCGGCCGATAGTCAACAGTAACGACGATGCCAGCAGCGCGATGGTGGAGCGCCGGAGAGTGGTGATCATGATTTCCTTGCCTGTCATGTTGTTATAATTTTATGTCTTCGATCACAAATAACACGGCCATTACGCCTTGTACAGGTCATCGCGGTCGACGGGCGCACTTCCGGGCCTGCCAAAAATAATGATCTATCCCGTCGGCCGCTTTTTCGCTACTTTGATTTTGTTCACAAAAATTCCAATAACGACAGAGGCAGGGGTATGACGAGGAAAGATGGACTACTGGCGCTGCTGGTAGTGGTGGTGTGGGGGCTTAACTTTGTGGTGATTAAGCTGGGGTTGCACAATATGCCGCCGCTGATGCTGGCGGGGCTGCGCTTTATGCTGGTCGCCTTCCCGGCGCTGCTGTTTGTCGCCCGGCCAGCTATTCCGCTGCGCCTGCTGCTGGGCTATGGCCTGACCATAAGTTTCGGTCAGTTCGCCTTTCTGTTCTGCGCTATCGGCCTGGGTATGCCGGCCGGGCTGGCCTCCCTTGTGCTGCAGGCGCAAGCCTTCTTCACCATCATCCTTGGCGCCTTCGTCTTTGGCGAACGTCTGCAGGGCAAGCAGCTGGCGGGGATCGCCCTGGCGATCTTTGGCGTGCTGGTGCTGGTGGAGGGCAGCCTTGGCGGGGAGCATGTGCCGCTGGTGGGCTTTATGCTGACCCTCGCGGCGGCGCTCAGCTGGGCCTGCGGCAATATTTTCAACAAGAAAATCATGTCCCAGGCGAGCCGGCCGCCAATCATGTCGCTGGTGGTCTGGAGCGCGCTGATCCCGGTGCTGCCGTTTATGCTGGCCTCATTGTTGATCGATGGCCCGCAGACCATGCTGGCGAGTCTGCAACACATCGATCTGCTAACGATACTGTCGCTGCTTTATCTGGCGTTTATCGCCACTATCGTCGGCTATGGCATCTGGGGATCGCTGCTGGGGCGGTATGAAACCTGGCGGGTGGCGCCGCTGTCGCTGCTGGTGCCGGTGGTGGGAATGGCCAGCGCTGCGCTGCTGCTCGGGGAGACGCTGAGCGGACTGCAGCTCACCGGGGCGGTGCTGATTATGGCCGGGCTCTACATTAATGTCTTTGGCTTACGTTTGGTGCGGCCTGGGATGGCGCGCGGATAAAAAAAAAGCCCCGGAGACGGGGCTATACACAATTATGCGTGTAATGGCATCACAGGTCGTGCTGCTGGTAGTACGGCACGCCAAGTTCGTCAGATTTATCATTACCAGCCGCCATATGATTGAAATCAAACGGCGAATCATTATGTTCTGAAGGGATAATCATTGTATCACGCTGGTTTTGACGCACCGGCGTGGTGTTTTGCTCCGCATAGCTGAGGCTGGAGGCCAGCGACAAGAGTACGATAGCTGCGGCAGCGAATAGTTTCATGATTTCCTCAATACGTCTTTTATAGTGCAGGCGATTAACATCAGTTATTTAGCGGATGTAGATAGCGGGATTCGCCAGGTACATTCGTTATGCGATACTTGTGGGGCGGAACATCGAAATAGTTCTTGAACGTTCGCGTCAGGGTCTGCTGCGACTCGAAACCATAGCGTTCCGCCAGGTACAGGATTGGCTCATTGCTCTGCTTGAGCTTCTGCGCAATCTCCGTCAGCTTGCGGCTGCGGATGTACTGGCCGAGGGAATGGCCGGTCTCTTTCTTAAACATACGTTGCAGGTGCCACTTAGAGTAACCGGAGCGCTCAGACACTTTTTCCAGCGACAGGGGCGATTCCAGGTTATCCTCGATCCACGACAAAATACTATGGATAGTGATGGCGTCATTATTACGTCTGGACATCATCTTACCTCTTCTTATTTTTACGGCAGGACCTTCTTGAGCAGTTGCTCAAGCATGGCGACTTCGTCCGCCGACAGATTTTTCGTTAACTCCTGGTGTAACTTCTGACCCACAACCTGATGACACTGCTCGCAAAGGGCTGCGCCGTCCGGCGTCAACTGCACCAGCACGCCGCGCTTGTCAGCGGGGTTGGGTAACCGTTCAATCCAGCCTTTGCACGCCAGGCGGTCGAGCATGCGCGTCATCGCGCCCGGGTCGACGGAAAGCACGGTTTTCAGCTCAACGGGGGTAATACATACTTCGCAACGAATGGAGCAGAGCACGCGAAACTGGGTCGCGGTAATATCCATAGGTGAGAGGTAGTCATTGAGCAGGCGATCTTTTTTCTGGTTAACCATCTGGATCAAGCGACCCAGCGGGATCATTTCATTAAACAGGTCGCTGGTACTTTTCATAATGGTTGCCCAGGCAAGTAATTAGTTGCAGGTGATACTATTGCCCAGGCAATCATAAGTCAACATTATGAATTGGCCGATGCCACGATTTGCTAAAATGGAAAAGTACGATGTGGGTCACTCTTTATGATTTTTCTAACGCTTGTTATTTTTTTGCAGAAGTGATTTATCAGCAGGCTGGCGTCAAATTTGTTGAAGCCGATATACTCACGGAATGAAACCATTCTTAAAAAATGAATATTAACGGGACTTTAATTAACTATGTTCGATTTGTTTAAAGCAATAGGGCTCGGCCTGGCGGTGCTTTTACCGCTGGCGAATCCACTCACAACCGTGGCGCTGTTCCTTGGCCTGGCCGGTAATATGAACAACGCCGAGCGTAATAAACAGGCGTTAATGGCATCGGTGTATGTCTTCGCCATCCTGATGGTGTCGTGGTATGCCGGTCAGGTGGTGATGAATACATTCGGCATATCAATACCTGGGCTGCGTATCGCCGGCGGATTGATTGTGGCCTTTATCGGTTTCCGCATGCTGTTTCCCCAGCAAAAAGCCCACGATTCGATGGAAGCGAAGATCAAATCGGAAGAACTGCAGGATGAACCGACCGCCAATATCGCCTTTGTGCCGCTGGCGATGCCAAGCACCGCCGGTCCGGGCACCATCGCGATGATTATTAGCTCCGCCTCGACCGTTAAGCACGGCGTGGACTTCCCGGAGTGGGTGGTGCTGGCGGCGCCGCCGATCATCTTTTTGCTGTTAGGGGTGATTCTGTGGGCTTGTCTGCGCAGTTCCGGCGCGATTATGCGTCTGGTTGGCAAAGGCGGCATCGAGGCCATCTCGCGACTGATGGGCTTTCTGCTGGTCTGCATGGGCGTGCAGTTTATTATTAACGGCGTGCTGGAGATCATTTCGACCTGGCATCCCTGACCGCCCGCGATGCGCAGAGAAAAAAAGCCCGCCGGCGCGATACCGGCGGGCTTTTTTGTGCGACGGAATCAGGAGTGGTGCGGCTGATGGTCTTCCAGCGATACCGGCCAGCGACGGAATATCATCAGCGACCAGACCAGCGCGACCAGCGCCGGAATGGCGCCGACGTAGCCGACGGAGGCCATGGAAAGATGCAGACTCACCTGGCTGCCGACCAGCGCCCCGGCGCCTATGCCGATATTAAAGATGCCCGAGAACAGAGACATGGCGACGTCGGTGGCATCCGGAGCGGAGGCCAGCACTTTCACCTGCATGCCGAGACCGATAATCATGATCGCCACCCCCCAGAAGATGCTGAGCAGCATCAGGTGCTGCGGGTTATGCGAGGCCGGCAGCAGCAGCAGCAGGCAGGCGAGCAGCAGGGCAATCGCCAGGCTTATCAGCCCCGACGCGTGCTGGTTACCGAGTTTACCGAACAGAATGCTGCCGATAATACCGGCCCCGCCAAGGATCAGCAGCAGTACGGTGGCAAAGTTGCCGCTCAGGCCCGCTACCGTCTGGACAAAGGGCTCGATATAGCTGTAGGCGGTATAATGAGCGGTCACCACCACCACGGTCAGAATGTACACGCTGACCAGCGCCGGGCGGCGGAACAGCACCGGCAGGCTTTTCAGCGAGCCAGAATGTTCGCTCGGCAGGGTCGGCAGCAGTTTTACGAGGCAGGCCAGGGTGGCTAACGCGCCGAGGCCGATCGCCAGGAAGGTCATCCGCCAGCCAAAGTACTGGCCGATAATGCGCCCGATCGGAATACCAAACACCATCGCCAGCGCTGTACCGGTGGCGATCAGGCTCAGCGCCTGCGCCCGTTTGCCCGGCGGGGCCATGCGGATGGCCAGTGCCGACGTTATCGACCAGAACACTGCATGCGCAAAGGCGATACCAATGCGGCTGATCACCAGCACGTCAAAATTCCAGGCAAAAAACGACAGGACGTGGCTGGCGATAAACAGAATAAACAGGCCGATAAGCAGGCGCCGGCGCTCCACTTTGCTGGTCAGCAGCATAAACGGCAGCGACATTAACGCCACCACCCATGCGTAGATGGTCAGCATCATGCCCACCTGGGCGGTTTCCATGCCGAAGCTGTCGGCAATATCCGACAACAGACCGACCGGGGCAAACTCTGTGGTGTTAAAAATAAACGCGGCGATGGCCAACGTCACGACACGTAGCCACGCTACCTTGCGTGAGACCGTATTCGTAGTCATAAGCTCTGGACTGGTGATTCAGGGAAAGATGTGACGCTGATCTTAAAACGATTGTTGGCGAAAAGACAATCATTTTGTGATCTGCGTCTCATTTCATCGCAAGGGGCTGACCGCGGTTAAGCGATTAATTTTGCTATGGATAGTGTCAAGGGGGCGCTTTTATGTCATGTTGAAGGAAAGAAAAAAAGTAAGGACAGGGTATGCAGGAAATTCAATTTTATCAGGTAGATGCTTTCAGCGATAAAAACTTTGGCGGCAATGCCGCGGCCGTCTGCCCGCTCAGCGAGTGGTTAGCCGACGATGTGCTCCTGAAAATGGCCCAGCAGCATAATCAATCCGAAACGGCTTTCTTTGTCCGTACCGACGAGGGCTATGAGCTGCGCTGGTTTACCACACTCGCTGAGATCAATCTCTGCGGCCACGCGACCCTCGCCGCTGCGCACGTGATTTTCGAATATCTCGACCATCCTTCGGCGACGATTCTCTTTAGCACCCGTTTTGTTGGTGAGCTGCGGGTCACCCGTAATGGCGACTGGCTGACGCTCGATTTTCCGGCGTGGTCGACCTCCCCGGTGGAAAACCCGCCGGCGGATCTGCTGACCGGCTTGGGACTCGAGGCCGCCGTTGAAGTTCGGGAAGGGCGCGATTATCTGGTGGTGCTGGCGGATCGCCAGCAGGTTGAAGCGGTGCGACCGGATATGGCGCGGCTGCGAACGCTTGGCAAAATGATCTGCGTCAGCGCGCCGGATGAAGAGTATGACTTTGTCAGCCGCTTCTTCTGCCCGGGAGAAGGGGTGCCGGAAGATCCGGTCACCGGCTCCGCCCATAGCATGCTGATCCCCTGGTGGGGCGAAAAGCTGGGGAAAACCACCATGATGGCGCGCCAGGTCTCCGCTCGCGGCGGCGACCTGCGCTGCCAGTGGCAGGGCGACCGTGTGCTGATTAGCGGCCAGGCCACCACCTATATGCGCGGAACGGTTTACCTGCGTTAATCATGGCCCCCGCGTCGCCCCGGAGAGCGGCAATCTACTTCCGCTCCCCGGGGCGACATAGCATTAGCCCAGCGATGCGCCGCCACACATCACCAGCTCCTGTCCGGTCATCGCCGATGCGCCCTCGCTCAGCAACCAGCTCACCAGAGAGACCACTTCCTGCGGAGTAATCAGTCGCCCAAGCGGCGGAAGCCGCGGCGGGGAACTTTCTCTGCCTGGCTGATGAAGCATCGGCGTATCGGTTGCCCCGGGAGCCACGACGTTGACCGATATCGTCACCGACGCCCACCTGCCGGATAAAACCCGCGAGGCGCTGGAGACCCTTTCCCCGCAGCTGATCATTGCCGACTGACTCGCAGGCTGCCGTCAGGGCAGACGGGCGATATTGGCCTTGATCACCGCGATCGACTGGCTGAACTTCGCCTGCTCTTCGCCGGCCAGCTGCAGTTCAATGATCTGCTTTACGCCACCCTGGGCCAGCACCGCCGGCACCCCAGCCGCCGCGCCGCTGACCCCGTACTCGCCGTCAAGAATGCAGGAGACCGCCAGCGCGCGGTGGCTGCCGGTGAAGATATTGCGGCATATCTCGGCGATGGTCCCTGCCACGCCATATTCGGTGCAGCCTTTACCCGCGTAGATCTCAAATCCCAGTTTGCGCACTTTGTCAGCCATCGCCTCGCGATCGAGCGGCAGGCCGGTGCGCTGCTGGTAGAGGTCGGCGATTGGCGTGCCATATACCGAGGAGTGCGACCACACCGGAAACTGGGTATCGCCATGCTCGCCGAGGATAAAGGCGTCGATGCTCTGGGCGCCAATCTCCAGTTCCTGCGCCAGCAGGCGACGCAGGCGGGTGGTATCCAGCCAGACGCCGGTGCCCAGCACCTGGCTGCGCGGCAGGCCGGAAAGCTGCCATACCTGCCAGGTGATGATGTCGCAGGGGTTGGTGGCCACCAGAAAGATGCCGTTAAATCCATTGGCCATCATCGTCGGCACAATGCTCTTCACAATCTTCGCGGTGGAGGTTAGTTCATCCAGCCGGCTCTGGCCGGGGCGCAGCGCGCCGCCGGAGACGGTGATCACCGCGATATCGACATCGGCGCAGTCGCTGGCCTCGCGGGTGGAGATGGTCATCATCCCCGGCAAGTAGGCCGCGGCGTCGCTCAGGTCCTGAGCGTGGGCCTCAGCGCGCTGTTGGTTAAGGTCGACGAGGATCAGCTCCTCGCAAATGCTCTGGTTGAGCAGGGCGTAGGCCGCCGACGCGCCGACATTGCCGGCGCCAATAATCATCACTTTACGGGCTTTGGTGTGCATATTCAGATCTCAAGTACGAACAGCAGGGGATAAAATTACTGTGTTTCAGTTGGTTAGCGCAATAGGCGGGCGGCAATATAAGTTAATGCTATGTCGGGAAAAGCCGCCGGCCGCGCTACAGTGGGGTAAAAAAGGAGCTCACCTATGTACACCATCACCGACATCGCCCCTACCGACGCCGAATTTATCGCCCTGATTGCCGCCCTCGACGCCTGGCAGGAGACCCTCTACCCGGCGGAGAGCAACCACCTGCTGGACCTTAGCCAGCTGCCGCCGCAGACGGTCATCGCCCTGGCGATCCGCAGCCCGCAGGGCGAGGCCGTTGGCTGCGGGGCTATTGTTCTCAGTGAGGAAGGCTTTGGCGAGATGAAGCGGGTCTATATCGATCCCCAGCACCGCGGCCAGCAGCTGGGAGAAAAGCTGCTGGCGGCGCTGGAAGCGAAAGCGCGTCAGCGCGACTGCCATACCCTGCGCCTGGAGACCGGTATCCATCAGCATGCGGCCATCGCCCTCTACACGCGCAACGGCTACCAGACCCGCTGCGCGTTTGCGCCGTATCAACCCGATCCGCTCAGCGTGTTTATGGAGAAACCACTGTTTGCCGATCTTCGTTCAGCAGCGCTATAAACGCCTCCAGCTGGCGGGTTTTGGCGCCCCGGCGCCACACCAGCCAGGTGGTGAGCCAGCGCCACTCTTCGGCCAGCGGCCAGGCGGAAACCTGCTGATGGCCGGGCATACTCTCCAGCATGCTGCGCGGGATCAACGCCAGGCCGGCGCCGGCGATGACGCAGGCCAGCATCCCGTGGTAAGACTCCATCTCGTGGATCCTGCCCGGGGTCGCTCTGTCGGCATGAAACCAGCTCTCAAAATGCCGGCGATAGGAACAGTTGGCGCGAAAGGCGTAGACGTTGGCCCCGTTCACTTCGCTGGCGCGGGTGATGGGTGCGTGGCCGTAGGGGGCGACGATCATCATCTCTTCAGGGAACACCGGCAGCCCCTCCAGGCCCGGATGCACCAGCGGGCCGTCGACAAACGCGGCGCTCAGGGCGCCTTCCAGCACGCCGTCGATCATCCTCCCGGAAGGGCCGGTTGAGAGCGCCAGATGAATTTTCGGGTAGCGCTGATTAAAGTGGGCCAGAGTGCTGGGGATCCGTACCGCCGCGGTGCTCTCCAGCGAACCAAGAGAAAACAGCCCCTGGGGTTCGTCGCCCGCCACCACCATTCGCGCCTCGTCCACCAGGGCGAGGATCTGCTGGCTATAGCGCAAAAAGCTGTGTCCCGCAGGCGACAGGCGCAGGCGCTGGTTCTCGCGGATAAACAGCTCAACGCCGAGGTCGGCCTCCAGCTGGCGGATGCGGGTGGTGAGGTTGGACGGCACGCGATGCACTTTCTGCGCCGCCTGGGTAATGCTGCCGGTGCTGGCGACAGCGTTAAACATCTCTAGCTGAGTCAGGTCCATGATATTCTTCTTTTGTGAATGTGTTGCTTAATATTATTCATTTTCAATGAATGGAAAGGTAAGCCAGAATACGGACACTTCGCAAGCAACGAGAGAGAATAATGATGAATTTATCTGCAACGCACGCCGTCTCCGTCAATCCGACTACCGGTGAGGTGGTCTCCTCGCTGCCGTGGGCCAGCGAACGCGAGGTCGACGCGGCCATCGCGCTCGCCGCGGCGGGCTATCGCCAGTGGCGTCAGACGCCGCTTGCCGACCGCGCCGACGCCCTGCGCCGCATCGGGGCCGCGCTGCGCGCCCGCGGTGAAGAGGTGGCCCAGATGATCACCCTTGAGATGGGCAAGCCGATCGCTCAGGCGCGCGGCGAGGTGGCGAAATCGGCCAACCTCTGCGACTGGTACGCTGAACACGGCCCGGCGATGCTGGCAACGGAAGCTACCCTGGTGGAAAATAACCAGGCGGTAATTGAGTATCGTCCACTGGGCGCCATACTGGCGGTGATGCCGTGGAACTTCCCGGTCTGGCAGGTGATGCGCGGCGCGGTGCCGATCCTGCTGGCCGGCAACAGCTATCTGCTGAAGCATGCCCCGAACGTGATGGGCAGCGCCCGTCTGCTGGGAGAGATTTTTGCCGCCGCCGGCCTGCCGGATGGTGTATTTGGTTGGGTGAACGCAACTAATGACGGCGTTTCGCAGATTATCAATGACGACCGCATCGCGGCGGTGACCGTCACCGGCAGCGTCCGCGCCGGGAAGGCGATTGGCGCCCAGGCGGGCGCGGCGCTGAAGAAATGCGTGCTTGAGCTGGGGGGATCCGATCCCTTTATCGTGCTCAACGATGCCGATCTCGATGAAGCGGTAAAAGCCGCCGTCACCGGCCGCTATCAGAACAGCGGCCAGGTGTGTGCGGCGTCGAAACGCTTTATTCTCGAAGCCGGCATTGCCGAGGCCTTCACCCGCAAATTTGTCGACGCCGTGGCAGCGCTGAAGATGGGCGACCCGCGCGACGAGCAAAACTACGTCGGACCGATGGCGCGGTTCGATTTACGCGATGAACTGCACCAGCAGGTAACGGCGACCCTTGATGAAGGAGCGACTCTGCTGCTGGGCGCGGAAAAAATCGAAGGGGCGGGCAACTACTATGCGCCAACGGTGCTGGGCAACGTCACCGCCGGGATGACCGGCTTTCGTCAGGAGCTGTTTGGTCCGGTAGCAACCCTGACCACCGCTCGCGACGCTGACCATGCACTGGCCCTCGCCAACGACAGCGAGTTTGGCCTGTCCGCCACGGTCTATACCACCGACGAGGCGCAGGCCCAGCGCTTTGCCCGCGAGCTGGAATGCGGCGGCGTCTTCCTCAATGGCTACTGCGCCAGCGACGCCCGCGTGGCCTTCGGCGGCGTGAAGAAGAGCGGTTTTGGCCGCGAGCTGTCGCATTTTGGTCTGCACGAGTTCTGTAATGCGCAGACCGTCTGGAAAGACCGTCGCTAATCAACGTTAGCCCCTGACGACAGTCGTCCACGTCTGCTATACTCGCCCACCGAATTTTGATGGTGGGCAAGGAGCCGCGTGTGGCGACGGTTATCAATAATGCAATGCTGGAAGCCATTCTGGCAGAAATCAGGCCGCTGATTGGCCGCGGAAAAGTGGCGGATTATATTCCGGCGCTGGCCAGCGTCAGCGGCGACAAGCTTGGTATCGCGATCAGTACGGTGGACGGTCAGCACTTTGCCGCTGGCGATGCCCATGAACGTTTTTCCATCCAGTCAATCTCCAAGGTATTGAGCCTGGTGGTGGCCATGAACCACTATCAGGAGGAGGAGATCTGGCAGCGGGTGGGGAAAGATCCTTCCGGCCAGCCCTTTAACTCGCTTCTGCAGCTGGAGATCGAGCAGGGCAAACCGCGCAACCCGTTTATCAACGCCGGGGCACTGGTGGTCTGCGACATGCTGCAGAGCCGGCTCAGCGCCCCGCGTCAGCGGATGCTGGAGATTGTCCGCCGTCTGAGCGGCGTGGCCGATATCGCCTACGATCCGGTGGTGGCTCGCTCAGAGTTTGAGCATTCGGCGCGCAACGCCGCCATCGCCTGGCTGATGAAATCCTTTGGTAACTTCCATAACGACGTCGCCACCGTGCTGCAGAACTATTTCCATTACTGTTCGCTGGAGATGAGCTGCGTTGAGCTGGCGCGAACCTTTCTGTTTCTCGCCGACCGCGGCATTGCTCCGCATCTCGACGCGCCGGTTATTGCGCCCATCCAGTCCCGCCAGGTTAATGCCCTGATGATGACCAGCGGCATGTACCAGAACGCCGGTGAATTCGCCTGGCGCGTTGGCCTGCCGGCGAAATCGGGCGTCGGTGGCGGGATCGTGGCGATTGTCCCGCAGGAGATGGCGATCGCCGTGTGGAGCCCGGAGCTTGACGACGCCGGGAACTCGCTGGCCGGCGTGGCGATGCTGGAAAAACTAACTCAGCGGATGGGGAGGTCGGTGTTCTGATGGTCGATCAGGATCGCTTGTTTGCGCGCCTGGCGCGCTCGACGTTTCGCTCACGCTTCCGTCTGGGGGGGAAAGAGCGGCAATATTGTCTCGATAAGGGACCGGAGGTCATTGATCGGCATGCCGCAGACTTTATTCGCCAGCGGCTGGCGCCCGCTGCGCCGATCAATGATGGCAAGCAGACGCCGATGCGCGGTCACCCGGTGTTTATCGCCCAGCACGCGACCGCTACCTGCTGTCGCGGTTGCCTGGAAAAATGGCATGCCATTCCCCACGGCCGCGCGCTGAGCGAGCCGGAGCAGGACTATATCGTGCAGGTCATCCACCGCTGGCTGGTGCTACAAATGAATGCGCCGTCTGTGCGCTAATTTGCATTTGATCGGCGCCGGAGTATGCCTGATAAATATTCTCATGTTATGATAATCCGCTAACTAACTATTAACATAATAATTTCCTGAAACAATTAGACGGATAATTACTGAATGTCTTCACTGTCGATTCGGTCATTTACGCTGTTTCGTGAAGAACAACCCGTGCGCGATGCATTGGTCTTATTTACGTTAACGCTACTGCTGCATTTTCTTGGCGCTATGCTGCGTCTGGTGCAGGAGCTCTCTTTCTTCTGGCCGCTCAATGCAGTGATGGCCGGGATTTTTGCACGCTATGTATGGCTTAACCGCAGCTATTTTTATGCCGTCTGTTTTGCGGCAATGCTGGTCTATGACGGATTAACCTCGCGCTGGGGAATGGGCTTTGCCTCATTGCTGATTAACTTTTCCAATATTGTCTTTATTGTGACGCTGGCGCAGCTGGTGCTGTGGGATAAACGTCGCGCCGACTCCATGCCGGGCCCGATAAACGCGCTTAATTTATTCTGTTTCTGCCTGTTAGCCGCCTTACTGTGCGCAGCGGTCGGCGCGCTGGGGTCGGTGGATGTTGAACGCGCCACCTTCGTTCCCCAGCTGGCGGACTGGTTTAGCGAACAGTTCTCAACGGCGGTATTAATCCTGCCCTTTATTCTGACCCTGACGCTGCCTTCGGCATTAAGCGGTTTTCGCTTTCGCCAGCTGCTGCCGGTGCTGGCGCTGGTCCTGTCAATTGCGCTTGGCGTGGCGGTAGGCGGCGCGGGCAGCATTACCTTCCCGTTACCGGCTTTGATCTGGTGCGCCGTACGCTATCCGCTGCCGCTGACCTGTCTGCTGACTTTTCTCACTGGCATCGGCGAAATACTGCTGGTCGCTAATTCGTTAATTCACTTTTCGCCAGATGCGCGAATGCAGCCGTGGCAGCTGTTCTCCACCCGCCTCGGAATTGCCGCCATGCTGATTAGCCCGGTGATTGTCGCATCCAGTGTCGAAGCGATTAACACGCTGGTGAAGCAGCTGGCCCTGCGCGCCGATTTTGACTTTCAGACCCGCGTTTATTCCCGTTCCGGACTGAGCGAAGCGTTGAAGCGTCAGACGCTGCCGGCGGATAAGCTGCTGACGGTGATGGTGCTGGATATCGATGGCTTCAAACGGGTGAATGATGCTCTGGGCCATGAAGGCGGCGATTGCGTGCTGACCCAGTTTGCCCAGCAGGTTCGACAGCTGGTGGGTGAGCAGGGGATGGTGGCCCGTATCGGCGGCGAAGAGTTTGCGGTGGCCGCCGTCGTCGACAGCGCCCAGCAGGGCTATTTGCTGGCGGAAAAGATCCGTCACGGGGTGGAGTCGCAGCCTTTCGGCCTGGGCCAGAACCCGATCCACCTGACCATCAGTCTGGGACTGGAGACGCGCGAGGTAGGCCACGCCCGCATCACCGAGCTGTTTAACCAGCTGCTGTTGGCGGCGGACGATGAGATGGTGAAAGCCAAACAGAGCGGTCGTAACCAAATTTGTATGCCGACGCTGACCGAAAGCGCGCCATAAGAAAATCCTATCGGGATCCTACTTGTGCTAATTTTTGGTTAAAAACATAGTGATGTGGTCGATAACAGGGAGCTTTTATGACCACATCCTTTTCACTGCGCACGCTCTCGCGTGACGATATTCTCCATCACCTCCCGGCATTAAGCGAGATCCTGGCAAGCTGCGTCAACGGCGGCGCCTCGGTGAGCTTTATGCTGCCTTTCGCGCCGCAAACGGCGATAACGTTCTGGCAACGCACTGCCGACAGCGTGGCGGCCGGGGAGCGCATTGTGCTGGCCGCCTTCGACGCGGAGGAACGTCCCGTTGGCACCGTGCAACTTATCACCAGTCAACCGGAAAACCAGCCCCATCGAGCGGATGTCGCCAAATTATTGGTTCACCAAAATGTCCGCCGCCAGGGGATCGCCCAGGCATTGATGAGCGAGCTGGAGCGCATTGCCCGGCGGGAAAGGAAGACGGTGCTGGTGCTGGACACGGCGACCGGCAGCGGGGCGGAACAGTTCTATGCCCGCTGCGGCTGGGAAAAAGTGGGGGAAATTCCGCGCTATGCGCTGATGCCCGACGGCGAAATGACTGCCACCTCACTATTCTATAAGTTTCTGCCCTGACGGCCGCTATTGCAGATTGCTTTGATCAAAACAGGGTTTCACTGGTAGCAAAACCTGATAACTTATTGGACCAATTACTCAGGTTGTATGACTACTATTAGAGGGAACCCATTGTGAAAACTTTAAACCGTCGTGATTTCCCCGGCGCGCAGTACCCTGACCGTATCATCCAGTTTGGGGAAGGTAACTTCCTGCGCGCATTCGTTGACTGGCAGATCGACCTGCTCAACGAGCATACCGACCTGAATGCGGGCATCGTGGTCGTGCGGCCTATCGCCACAGATTTTCCGCCTTCGCTGAACACCCAGGATGGCCTGTACACGACTATTATTCGCGGCCTGAACGAGCAGGGCGAAGCGGTCAGCGATGCGCGTCTTATCCGCTCGGTCAACCGGGAGATCAGCGCTTACGCAGACTTCGACGCTTTTTTACGCCTGGCGCATAACCCGGAGATGCGGTTTGTCTTCTCCAACACCACCGAGGCGGGCATCAGCTACCATGCCGGGGATCGGTTTGACGACGCGCCGCCGGTCAGTTATCCGGCGAAACTGACCCGTCTGTTGTTTGAGCGTTACCAGCATTTCGCCGGTGCGGCCGACAAGGGATGGGTGATTATTCCCTGCGAGCTGATCGATTATAACGGCGAGGCGCTGCAGGCGCTGGTGCTGCGCTATGCTAGCGAATGGGAACTGCCGCAGGCATTTATCACCTGGCTGACCTCAGCGAATACCTTCTGTTCGACGCTGGTGGATCGCATTGTGACCGGCTATCCGCGTGATGAAGTGGCGGCTCTCGAGGCGCAGACCGGCTATAAAGATGCTTTCCTTGATACCGCTGAGCATTTCTACCTGTTCGTTATCCAGGGGCCTGCCTCGCTGGCGGCCGAGCTGCGTCTCGATAAACTGCCGCTGAATGTGCGCATTGTGGACGATATCAAGCCGTATAAAGAGCGCAAAGTGGCGATCCTCAACGGGGCGCACACCGCGCTGGTGCCGGTGGCCTTCCAGGCCGGGATCGACACCGTGGGTGAGGCGATGAACGATGCGGAGATTTGCGCGTTTGTCGAAAAAGCGATTTATGACGAGATTATTCCGGTGCTGGATCTGCCGCGCGATGAGCTGGTGTCATTCGCCAGCGCCGTGACAGGGCGCTTCCGTAATCCCTATATTAAACATCAGCTGCTCTCGATTGCGCTCAACGGCATGACCAAGTACCGCACCCGTATTCTGCCGCAGCTGCTGGCGGGGCAGAAAGCGCATGGCGCGCTGCCGCCGCGTCTGACCTTTGCCCTGGCGGCGCTGATCGCCTTTTACCGGGGAGAGCGGGATGGTGAGAGCTATCCAGTACAGGATGACGCCGACTGGATATCGCGCTATCAAACGCTGTGGGCCCGCCATCGCGATGGCCAGATGAGCACTCGCGAGCTGGTCACCGCCGTGCTCAGCGTGGCGGATCACTGGCAGCAGGATCTGAGCCAGATCCCGGGGTTGGTGGAGCTGGTGACTGCCGACCTTGACGCTATCCTGACCTGCGGTATGCGCGACGCCGTCAAACCTCTTTGCTGATAGTCCATCTATACACCCGGCTGCGGCCGGGTTGTGCAGGATTTTTATTAGTTACAACATACTATTATACTAACCTGTAACAGCCGGTCAGTGGCTCCTCTGCATACGGCTTTTTAGTGCCAAATCGTTCCGAACAGCAGGAGAATTATGGCCGAAGCGCTTGAACAAATATCTGCGCAGGAAAATAATGACCTCAACTCATATCTCCTGCCAATATTCGCAGGCTAATGTATTCATCTGTAAGGAAACTCTCATGGTCATCGATATCCGGGAAGTACGGCCCCACGACAAAGCCGAATGGCTTCAGCTTTGGCAAGGCTACACTCGTTTTTACGGTAGCCCGCAGCCGGAAGAGGTGACCGAATGCACCTGGCAGCGGATGCTGGATGTAAACTCGTCTGTATTGGGTAGAGTCGCGGTGGTGGATGATGCGGTGGTCGGCTTCGCTATCTGTGTTCTTCATGAGGGAACCTGGGTTACCACGCCGATCTGCTATCTGGAGGATCTGTTTGTCGATCCCGCCTTCCGTGGACAGGGTATTGCCAGAACCATGATTAAGTCGCTGCAAAGCGAAGGGGCGGACAAAGGCTGGTCGCGGCTGTACTGGCATACGCGCCGTGATAATCCCGCCCGTCATCTGTATGATGAGTTTACCCCGGCTGACGATTACGTACGCTACAGGATCACGCTTGAGTCCTGAAGCGGTAAGAGGTTGTTAAGCTTTTCCCGCTATAACAGGGGAAACAGGCTCAGGAGAAGCAACGATGGAAAAACGTCTTGATACAGTGGTCAATGTGATTATGTTTCTTTCGCTATTGGCAACGGCCTGGGATCTCTCGCTGGTGCATCATCTCGCGTGGTAGTAAATTATATCATCTGAAACGCGGCGCCTCTTGCGGCGCCGCCTGTCTCATTCATCCGCCATCTTCCCTGCGCTAAAACTCCAGTCCTCCAGTTGGTTAAACTGGATAACCACCATCACGCCCTGCGGGCTGACCGCCATCTCGTCGTCTAACCGCGCGCAGAGCCGACGATAGAGTCCCTGTTTCTGCGCCCGGCTGCGCGGTTTTCCAGCGAAAATATGAAACAATACGAAGTAATAGCTAACCGAGATATTTTAAACCGGGCAGGGTGCGAGGGAATATAAACAAAAGAGTAGAGTCAATATTACTATCAAGGCCATCGTTTTATAAGTATATTGAAAGGCCAGATGATCATAAGAAATATGTGCCGGAACAATGAATGATCTAATAAAGGAAGGATCTAATTATGTATTATAGGAATTTCATCATTACCTCAATCGAGGCGGAGCGTATTCTGGCCATGAAATTTGATGAAGCATTTGCTGGAGTAAAAAAGAATGTTATTGATACACTGAATCAAATGGGAAATGGTATAACCCGTGCTTCGTATTATACTTCCTGCTTAATGGATAATTATCAGGATGTTTGTTCTAAGTTAAAGCAAGAGGACACAAGATTTATTGCAGGGCTGGCGCAGTTAGTTAAAAGCCGTGATATCATTTTCCAAATGATTAAAATATATATAGAAACCTACTTTCAAAATAAAAAAGAAGAAAAAGCTCAATATATTCTCAAGAAGCTTGTCGGCGCGGGAGTTTACATATCATCTTCAGGATTAACTAATCGTATTTTAATAATGGCAGTAGCAACCATGATTTGCCAGACTTCCAGGTTTAATACTGTTGTATATGGGCGTATCAACAGGGCAAGGTCATTAGTCCTTAAAGGGAGTGTAACTGCTACCGCAGTGGTATTAAACGTGTATGGATTGATTCAGGATGCCGCTAATAGCGCTGACAATTTGAAAATGCATAATTCATTTTATTACAATGCGTTATACGCTAACCATCTGGAGATGATGTACTTTCTCATCGAACCTGTCATCACAGGCGTTCCTTATTTAAATCCGATGATTATTTCTGATGATGAACTTGCTGAATTACTTATTAAATTAATGAGGTGAATGGATGGATTTCTTGAAAAGATGGTTAAAAGAAGAATTCATTCTTTTTTTATGGGGATGGGGTATTGTATTATTAATCATTATATTTAGCATGATTGCAGTCTCTCTTTTTCCTGACATTGCCATTAACTTAATAGGACTTTTTGTTTTATTAATCATTGGGTTTCACGTTGTCGTTTGGTTTAAAGTTAAAAACTGATATGAAAGAGGAGGGGTAATGTCAAATCCAGCATATTTATGGTTAACTGATGAGAATAATTCGCCTATTATAGGTTCTTGCCTGATGCCCACACGCACGGGTTCCATCGAATTGCGCGCAGTGAATCATCATGTTTGGTTACCTACCGATAATAATACAGGAAAGCTGACGGGAACCCGTCTTCATACACCGGTTAAAATTCAAAAAGAGTTTGACAGAACAACACCTTTGTTATTTAGGGCTCTTTGTGAAGGTCGAACATTAAGATCGGCAACGCTAAAAATGTACAGAATAAATGAGGCGGGACTGGAAGTTGAATATTTTAACATAGCGATGGCGAATATTAAGATTACGGCAATCACACCAAATTTACATCCGGCCGGAATGACAAGTACTCACCTTGAAGACATTGATTTCCGTTATGAGACGGTCACCTGGATATACACAGAAGGGAACATCATGTATCGTGATTCATGGAACGATCGCTGTTGTGCATGGTAGCAAATGATATAGTGCTGAAACGCGGCGCCTCTTGCGGCGCCGCCTGTCTCATTCATCCGCCATCTTCCCTGCGCTAAAACTCCAGTCCTCCAGTTGGTTAAACTGGATAACCACCATCACGTCCTGCGGGCTGACCGCCATCTCGTCGTCTAACCGCGCGCAGAGCCGACGATAGAGTCCCTGTTTCTGCGCCCGGCTGCGCGGTTTTCCAGCGAAAATATGAAACAGCACGAAGCGGGCGCTGCGTCCTTCGCTGAGGTAGTGCGGGTCGTAAATGCGCTGCTCATCGGCGGCCCGTTCGATAAACTGAAATCTGTCTGCTGACGGAACGTCGAACTCCGCCACCAGACACTCATGAAAGAGCGCCGACAATTGAGCAAACTCCGCGGGATGCCAGGCGGTGCCAAGCGAAATTCGGGTCAGGGGCATGACGCCTCCTGCGCGTTCAGACAGGTCAGGGCGCTGGCCGCCGCCGGCCAACCGGCATAGAACGCCAGATGGGTAAACAATTCGACAATTTCTTCCCGGCTCAGGCCATTCTGATAGCCGAGCGCGATGTGCCACGGCAGCTGTTCAGTTTTGCCCTGCGCCGTCAGGGCGGAAAGGGTGATCAGGCTGCGTTCGCGGGGCGACAGCTCGCTCCGCGCCCAGATATCGCCAAACAGCACCGTTTCGGTCAGCTCGGCTAGCTTTGGCGCGATAGCAGCCAGCGTTCGGCGATCGACAGGAGGAGTACTCATAGTGATTCTCTTTGCAGGTTAAAGGAGTCATCACTCTCGCACGCTGACTAAGATATTGAATATCGCAACGTTCGGGATTATCAATCCTGAAAAGCAGGATGGTATAGCCGATCCTTTACACCTTTCATCACTCCGCTTTTCTGCCCACCTATCCCAACGGTCAGGCGGCGATCTTTCGCGCCACGATAAACAGCCGTGGGAAACGCAGGAGCACCTTCCCGTTACACTGTAACGGATAGTGTGCGGCCAGCAATGCGAGATAGCGTGTGAGAAACGCGCTTCCGGCCTGCTCGTCCAGGCCTGCCAGATAGGGGCGTAACCCGGTGCCCTGCAGCCAGTCGACAATCGCCTGATGAGAAGCAAGGGGATGAAAATAGGTGGTGCGCCAGATATCAACTTCGCAACCCTGGCGGCTGAGCAGATCGTACCAGGCGGCGGGCGGGAGTAACGGCTGGCGTCCACGGTCCGGCAACCCCATCTCGCTGGCAACCTGACGCATCAGGGTATGGGAAGGTTCCTGCCAGTTATCCGGCATCTGCACTGCCAGCGTTCCGTTGTCCGCCAGCTGGTTTACCAGATGGGGGAAAAGCGTCTCATGATCCGTCAGCCACTGCAGAGAGGCGTTGGCATAGATCACATCTGGCGGTTGCGCAGGCCGCCAGCGGGCAATATCGGCGTCGATGAACTCACAGTCGGGTAAGGCCTGCGCCGCCTGGACCAGCATGGCCGGGGAGTTATCGATACCGACGATCGTCGCCAACGGCCAGGCGGCGCGTAGCAGGCGGGTGCTGTTTCCCGGCCCGCAGCCGAGGTCGACGGCGTGCTCGACCTGCAGATGGGCAATACGCGAGAGCAGGTCGGCCGCGGGGCGGGTACGTTCAGCGTCAAATTGCAGATACAACGAAGGATTCCAGTCGGCCATCGGGTGCAGTTCCTGTGTGAGGAGGGAGACAGGGTAAAGCATAGAACGCGTCAGGCGGCATGTCAGCGGTTAATGAACCTCAGCGGTCACCTTTGTGCGTGACAGTGTCACAAAATAGAACGTGGCTGGATTGCGCCTGCGCTGTTGGCCGAACCTGGGATTGAGACATGGCAGGGAAAGTCTCTGCGCCCGTGGCGGGCGCAGGAGCCTATTCGGCGTTTTTGAGCGCCTCGGCGCGGCTGGCGGTGGCGTAGACATAATCCAGCATCGGCTCGAGATCGGTGTCATAGCCAGCCTGAATAATTTTTCCTCGCAGCCATTCGATTTCACTGGTGATATCGGGAGGAAAAATGTTGTTATCCTGCGCCCGGCGCAGCCATTTCAGCAGAAAGTTATTCTTTCCCCTGATACCACCCGCTTTTTTCGATTTTCCGTGCATCTTCAGCGCGACCAGGACGCAGTAATAGAAATGAACGCGCTGATTAAAACTTTGGTGCATGTCTGTGTTTCCCGCCAGAATCAGGAATTCACCGTGTGGGTCAGTGATTCGGATTGGACTACGGTACCGGGCTGGATCGTTGCGCGAACTCTGTTGTCTACCAGTACCGTCCATGCATCTGTTGCCAGACGCTGACGGGATGTTGGCACGGAAGCCGAATCGTCGTCAATTGCCGATTCATTTTTTGCCGGCGTCATCGGACCGCGGCGGCCCGCGAGCCGGGCCACACTACTCTCTGGCGACAAGCCGCTGTTGCCGATGTACGCGGAAAATCAGCAGGAATGCGAGCGCCACCACGATCGCCGCCAGCAGATACAGCGTGGCGAGATCGTAGAACCCGGCGACCCAGCCGGCCAGCGGCCCGGTCAGGCCCAGCGCCAGATCAAGAAACGCCGAGTAGGTGCCGAGGGCGGTTCCCTGATTTTGCTCTTCCACCTGCTTTACCGCCTCAACCCCTAAGGCCGGAAAGACCAGCGAGAAACCCGAACCGGTGAGAAAGGCGCCGACGCCGGCCATCCATGCTGATGGCGCCAGCCAGATAAGCAGCAGGCCGAGACTTTCGATGATGAAGCAGGCCAGGGAGACCGGGACTCCGCCAAAGCGGGTAATGGTATTTCCCAGCACCAGGCGAACGCAGATAAAGCCGACGCTGAACAGCGAAAGGGTAAACGCGGCGCCCTGCCAGCTGTGCGCGGCGAAGTAGAGGGTGATAAAGGTGGCGATAACGCCGAAACCGACGGTGCCAAAGGCCAGCCCCAGGCCGTAAGGCCAGATTTTTCGCACCACCGCGTGAAAGGGCGCTCTGGCGCCGGCGGTCACCTTGACGTCCTGGCGGGTACGAGCGAACAGCAGACCGATGGCCGCGACCAGCACTACCACCGTAGCAAAGCCGCTGATGCCAAAATAGTGATTGAGGGTAACTCCCAGCGGCGCCCCGACCGCCATCGCCACATAGGTCGCCACGCCGTTCCAGGAGATAACCCGTGACGTGTGGATCGCGCCGACGGTTTTGATCCCCCACAGGGTGGCGCCGGTGGCGGTAAAGCTCTCGCCGACGCCGAGAAACACCCGGCCCGCCAGCAGCGCGGCAATGGCCAGCATCGGCGTTGCCTGCAGGACTACCGCCAGTAGCGTGAAGGCGCCACTGAGCAGGCAGCAGACGATCCCAAGGCTGACCACTTTTTTCGGCCCCCAGATATCGGTGTAGCGCCCGGCGTGCGGCCGGCTTATCAGCGTCGATATGTACTGCAGACTGATCACAATTCCGGCGACAAAGGTGCTGTAGCCCAGCTGATAGTGAATATAGCCCGGCAGTACGGCCAGCGGCAGACCAATGGAGAGATAGCAGATACAGGTAAAAACAACGATCGAAATAATGCGCAAATTGAGTTGTGTAGTGCTGACGGAAGTGCTCATAGGGATAAGAGGTTAATACAACGGGATGTGTAGCATAGCGCGCCGTGAGGGCGCTGGCGAGGCGCGACAGCGTTTTATCGGTAACCGACGGGAACGATATTTGTACGAATGTAAATAACTGCTTTTACAGCGCTTAACGCCCGCCTCGCTCAGCGTCAGCTCGCCGCTATACCCGACGAATCACACACCATGCCCCAGGCGCGGTTTTGCAATACCGTGCGGTAGCCGTCCCGGTCGACGAAAGTGACGCCATTGACCTCCCAGTAAGGGTTAAACGCCGTAACGCGCAGAAATCCGGCGGCGTCCATGGCTGCGCACTGTGCCTCCCATGCCGCCTGCTGCGGATAGTACAGCACCAGCAGATCTTCATCGCCTGGCGAGGGGGTGACGGGATGGTGGCGGCAGTGGGTGAATTCCAGATGCCAGCCCGCTTCGGGCGCGCCGAGCATTATCCCGCTAAATCCTTCATGATCGGTAAAGCTGCCGAGCTGCTCGAGTCCCAGCCCGGCGCAATACATGCTTGCGGTGGTGTCCAGTTCGCTGACCGGCCTGGCAATGCGCATATGACAGAACGACATAATGACTCCCGTGAGCATAAGTTGAGTTGATACTGTACCGGTAAATCGGCCCGGCGTGTGTTAAGCCGTGCCCAGGCGCCACCTTCTCTCTGTAAATACCATAGCGGATTAACATCCGCCTTGCGCCAACAATACCTCTTTATCATAATAAAAAAAGAATTATACAATATTATTGTTCTTAAATTGAGAATCATTGTGGGGTGGTGGATGAATAACCAATCGCGCCAGGCCTTATGGCTGGCACTGGCTGGATCGATAGTACTGATGATCGGCATGGGCTATGGGCGCTTTGCCTTCACCGGCGTGCTGCCGCTTATGCTTAATGAAGGTCTGTTAACCCTGCACGAGGGCAATCTCGCTGCGTCGGCCAATTACGCTGGCTATCTGGTCGGCGCGTTGCTGCTGGCGCGGGTGCAGCCTGGGGCCGCCACCCGACTGAGCATTATCTCCGCCGGGTTGACCATCGCCAGCCTGGCGCTGCTGGCATGGGTGAGCTCGCCGTGGACCATTATTACGCTGCGCGCCGTCGCTGGCGCGCTGAGCGCGATAACGCTGATTGCAGGTTCGCTGTGGCTGCTGGAACATATGGGGCATCATCACGGGGCGCCGTTGCTGTATGCCGGGGTGGGGCTGGGGATATTTATCTCCGCGGAGGGGATCGCCCTTGGACATGCCCTGAGCCTCACCAGCCAGCAGATCTGGCTGCTCTGCGCATTATGCGCCGGTCTGCTGCTGGCGCTGGCGATCCGTTGGCTACTGACTCCGCCGGCTGCACTGGTGAGGGTTTCCCATGTTGAGACCTCCCTGCCTGCGTCCGGGAGCGATACCCGTCGCGCGGCGTGGCGACTCTTGATGGTTTACGGTCTGGCGGGCTTCGGCTATATCATCACCGCCACTTATCTGCCGTTGTTTCTGTCCGGTTCGCTGCAGAGCGTTGACCCGGTCCATCTGTGGGCGCTGTTTGGTCTGGCGGCCGCGCCGTCCTGCCTCATCTGGCATAAGCTGGTGCTAAAGTGGGGATACCGGCAAGCGCTGACCCGCAACCTGCTCGTCCAGGCGCTTGGCGTGATCCTTCCAGCCTACAGCGCTTCATTGCTGTTTTGCGTGCTAAGCGCGCTTTTGGTGGGCTTTACCTTTATGGGCACCGTAACCATTGCGCTACCGAAGGCGAAAAGTCTCAGCCATCAGGTGAGCTTCAATATGATTGCCGCGATGACTGCACTGTACGGTGTGGGACAGATTGCCGGGCCGCTTATCGCCGGCGCGCTGTATCAGATCGCGGCTTCATTTAACCCGGCGCTCTATGCCGCGGCGCTGGCGCTGCTGATTGCCGCAGGGCTGGTCTTTACCGAACGCCAGGCTTAGCCAATCGCCACGCTTTGCAGCAGCTTGCGCCACTCGCTCAGGGCGGGGGCGCTCAAGCCGCTGCGCCAGATAAGCTGGGTGGTCGCCTCGCACAGCGGTTCGCTAAGGCAGTTTTCGGGAAGCGTCATCAGCGACAGCACGCTCTGCGGCAGCAGGCAGGCGTAGCGCCCGGACGCCACGCAGGCAAGCATGCTGTGATAGGAATTGACCTCATGCACCTCCACGGCCGCCTGCTGTTCCGCCAGCCAGCGTTCTCCCAGCGCGCGGTAGCTGCAGCCGCTGGCAAATGCCGAGAACCGCAGCGGACCCGGGGTCTGCGGACGGACCAGCATCAGGGTTTCATAAAACACCGGGGTGAATGCCAGTTCGGCGGGACAGGCAGGTTGCCCATCGGCCCCTGGCGGCAGGCAGACCAGCGCGGCATCAAGGGCGGCGGTTAACACCCCCTCGGTTAACTGGCGGGTCGGTTGGGTGATGAGGGTGATATCCACCTGTGGGCACTGCTGTTGGAAGCGGGTAAGCAGCGGCGGCAGCCGGCTGGCGGCGGTCGCCTCCATCGCGCCCAGACGCAGACTGCCGCCTGGGGTTGTCGGATGCAGAGCCTGCTTTGCCTCTTCCGCCAGGCTCAGGATCCGCCGGGCATAGCTGAGAAACTGCACGCCTGCCGGGGACAACACCATTTTTTTGTTGCCGCGAACGAAGAGCTCAACGGCAAGCTCCTCTTCCAGCTGCTGAATGCGGGTCGTGATATTGGACTGTGCGCGGCCCAGCCGTTTTGCTGCCTGGGTGACGCTCTGCGTTTCTGCCACCTGAATGAAGATCTCGAGTGTGCTGTGGTTCATATTTTTCTTCTCAATACGATAATAATGTTGATCTTACCATCTTTAAAGGAGATGGTAAGCCTCCAGCATCGTTAATGCATGAGGAAACCATGAGCAACCCGCTGCTTTCGCTTCTTGATATTGATTATCCCCTGATTCAGGCCCCGATGGCGGGCGTCTCCACCCCCGCGCTGGCTGCCGCGGTAAGTAATGCCGGTGCGCTGGGCTCGCTGGGGCTGGGCGCTTCAACCGTTGCCCAGGCGGAAGCGATGATAGTCGCCACCCGCCAGCTGACGGACCGCCCGTTCAATGTCAATCTGTTCTGCCATGCGCCGCCCCGGCGCGACGCCCGGCGGGAAGCCAACTGGGCAACAACATTACGTCCCCATTTTGCCCGCTATGGTAGTACGCCACCGGATTCGTTAAGCGAGATATACCAGACATTTGTCGGTCATGCGCCGATGCTGGAGCTGCTTCTCGACATCTCGCCGGCGGTGGTGAGCTTTCATTTCGGCCTTCCTGAAGGTGAGACGATCCTGCGTCTGCGGCGGCAGGGGATCGTTACCCTGGCGACGGCAACCTCGCTGCAGGAGGCGCTGCTGATTGAACAGCAGGGGATCGACGTGGTGGTCGCTCAGGGCTATGAGGCGGGCGGGCACCGGGGGATCTTTGCTCCGCAGGAGCCTGACGCGCAGCTGAGCACCTTCACCCTGGTGCAACTTCTGCGGCGTCGGCTAACCATCCCGGTGGTGGCTGCCGGGGGCATCATGGACGGAGCGGGGATCGCCAGCGTGATGCAGTTGGGGGCGCAGGGCGTACAGCTCGGTACGGCGTTTTTACTGTGTCCGGAATCGGCCGCCGACGCCGGCTATCGCGCGGCGATCCACAACAGCCTTGACGGGCGTACGGTGCTGACCTCCGCGATATCCGGGCGTCCGGCACGCTGTCTGGCGAATGCCTTCTGTGCGCTGGGGGAAGGCTATCCGGCGAGCGCCGTGCCGGATTATCCGCTGGCGTATGATATCGGCAAAGCGCTGGCCGCCGCCGCGAAAGTCCAGGGCGTCCATGAGTATGGCGCCCACTGGGCCGGGCAGGGGGTGGGGTTGATCCGCGAGTGTGACGCCGCCACTCTGATCCGCCAGTTGGCGGCAGAGAGCGGCTGGAACTAATGACTGACGGCTAGCGGCGGTGGGCCAGGCTGCGCACCAGCCGATCGCCGGCCATTTGCACCCCCTGCACCATCGCCACCAGGATCAGCACCGTGCCAAACATGACTTCATTATTAAACCGCTGATAGCCGTAGCGGATGGCGAGGTCGCCAAGTCCACCGCCGCCGATCACACCGGCCATGGAGGAGAAACCAATCAGCATCACGATGGTCAGCGTGATCCCGGCCAGCAGCGTTGGCAGGGCTTCCGGCAGCAGGGATTTAAAAATCACGTGCCAGACGTTGCCGCCCATCGACAGAATGGCTTCAATTCTCCCGTAGTCCACCTCGTCGAGCGCGTTTTCCGTCAGACGGGCAAAGAACGGAAAGGCGCCGATGGTTACCGGCACGATGGCGGCGGTGCTGCCCAGCGTGGTGCCGACGATCAGGCGGGTAAAGGGGATCAGGGCGATCAGCAGTACGATAAACGGCAGCGACCTGCCGATATTGATCACCGCGCCTAACAGCGCGTTCAGTTTCGGCATCGGCGCCAGCCCGTTGGCGCGGGAAATAAACAACAGCACGCCGGTGGGCAGCCCGATCAGCACGGTAAACAGGGCCGCCAGGCCCACCATATAAAGCGTATCCAGCGTGCCGTCGAGTAATAACGGCCACAAATCTTCCCAACTCATGCTACTCCGCATAATGGCCTCCCCTGAACGCCGTGGCGGGTAAGAAATTCCTGTTCAGCCTGCGGGTCGTGCAGCAACGACTGGCGCAGCCGCGACCATGGGGTCACCAGCAGGTCGGCGAGTTTACCGCTTTCGACAATCTCGCCCTGTTCCAGCAGCGCCGCGTGGTCACAGATGGTTTTCACCACCTCCAGCTGGTGCGTAATCAACACGATGGTCAGATTGAGGCGCTGGTTAATATCCGCCAGCAGGGCCAGCACCGAGGCGGTGGTCTCGGGATCCAGCGCACTGGTCGCCTCATCGCACAGCAGCACTTCCGGCCGGGCGGCCAGCGCCCGGGCTATGCCGACGCGCTGCTTTTGCCCGCCGGAAAGCTGTGACGGGAAAGCGGCGGCCTTTTCGCTGAGATCCACCAGCGCCAGCAGTTCGCGCACCCGGGCCTCGCGAGCGGCCCTCGGCACTCCGGCAATCTCCAGCGGCACCGCGACGTTGTCAGCGACGGTGCGGGCATGCAGCAGATTGAAGTGCTGGAAAATCATCCCGGTGCGCAGGCGATAATCCCGCAGCGCCGCCTTGTTCAACTGGGTAATATCCTGTCCGTTCACCAGAATGCGGCCCGAGGTGGGCCGCTCCAGTAAATTGAGACAGCGGATGAGCGTACTTTTGCCGGCGCCACTGCGCCCGAGAATGCCGTATATTGCCCCTTTCGGTATCTGCAACGCGATATCGTTCAGCGCCGGTCGGCCGGTTCCGGCGTAGGTTTTGCTCAGCCCTTCGATGGTTATCATGACTGAGGGGCCACCGGGATCACCGAGCCGTTGTAGGTTTTACGGATAAACTCCGCCACCTGCGGCGAGGTCAGATCTTTCGCCAGCGCCTTAATGCGCGGGTCATTCGCCAGGGCTGGGGTGGTCACCAGAATATTGGCGTACGGGTTATGCTCGGCGCTTTCCAGCCCCAGGGCATCCTTCGCTGGCACCAGGCCGGCTTCCAGCGCGTAGTTACCGTTAATCACCGCCAGGTCGACATCGTCGAGGGAGCGCGGGATCTGCGGCGATTCAATCTCCAGAATCTTCAGGTGTTTCGGGTTCTCGACAATATCCTTCGGCGTCGCCAGGGTGGTGGCCGGGTCGGTAAATTTAGGGTCCAGCTTAATAAGCTTCTGCGCCTGCAGCAGGAACAGCGCCCGGCTCAGGTTGGTGGTGTTATTCGGCACCGCCACGGTGGCGTTTTCCGGCAGTGATGAGAAATCTTTATGCTTATGCGAATAGATCCCCAGCGGCTCAATATGCACCGTGGCCGCGACGGTAAAGGTTTTACCCAACGCTTTCTCCTGATCCTTCAGGTAGGGGACATGCTGGAAGTAGTTGGCATCCACATCGCCACTGGCCAGCAGTTCATTGGCGTTGACCCCGCTGGTCAGCTCCACCACCTTCAGATCGAGGCTGGGATCGATTTTTTTGATGTAGTTGAGGATCTCCGCGTGGGGAACCGGGTCCGCGGCGACGCGCAGCGCGGCAGCCTGGGCAGACGTCCATGCCAGAGAAAGAGACAGTGCGACCCCTGCCAGTTTAAAAGCGGCATATTTCATGGTGTGTTCCTTTTTAGTTATGGTTAAACGATCAATTGCTCGGCGCGTTCGCGAAACACGTCCTGATAGTAGCGTTCCGCCACGTCCGGATGGGAACGCAGACGGCCCTTGAGATAATTCCAGCCGACATCGCGCAGCAGCGGATTGTGCGGGTCGCTGTCCGGCCCTCGTGCTTCACGCGCCAGCTCGGGCGGCAGGGTGTAAACCGGCACCACCGCGTCAAGCTGGGCGCCGAGGAAGAAGGCGATGGAGAGGCGCTGCTGCTGCGCCGGCGGCGACACCACGCGATGGACGGTAGCGCGCAAATACCCGTTGGTCGCCAGCTCCAGCAGTTCGCCAATATTGACCACAAAGCTGCCGGCCAGCGGCACGGCGTCGATCCATTCTCCAGGCGCGACCTCTACCTGCAGTCCTTTCTGCTCGTCCTGCAGCAGGAAGCTGAGAAACCCCGAATCTTTATGGGCGCCGACGCCCTGGCTGCTTTGGGTCTCCTGCTGGCCGGGGTAGCGGATCAGTTTGATATGCTCGTTGGGTTTCTCGCCGTAGAGCTGATCGAAAGCATTCTCCGGGAGCTGCAGGGCTTCGGCAAAGGCGCGCAGCAGGCGGATGCCCACCTGGGTCATTTGCTGTTGCCAGTGAAGTAATACCGGTTTAAGCGACGGCAGGGCGGCAGGCCACAGATTCGGACCCTGCAGGCGCTGCCAGCGCGGGGCGTCGTCGCTGAGGGTCAGCGCCGGACGTTCGGCGCCGATATCAAACTGTTCTCGCCAGTCAGGCTGGCCGCGCGTCAGCTCAGAGGCCGCGCGGTTATAGCCGCGAAAATGGGGGGAGTGGATCATCGCCACCTGCTGTTTTTGCGCCTCATCGAGAGCAAAAAAGCGCTGGGACTGGCGCTGAACTTCATATTGAAGCGCGTCGTCGACACCGTGGTTGATCAAATAGAAGAAGCCGATGTCGCGGGCGGCATGACGCAGGTCGGCCAGGAAGGCCGCTTTATCCGCGGGGTCCGCGTAGCGGGCCAGGTCGAGAATCGGCAGGGTGGTCGCGTTCATTGTGTTCTCCGAAAACGGGGTAATAAGTTATGGGTAGATTCAGGTTCTGGGTTCGGGCACAACAGCAGCGCATGGTGATTTCCTCTGTCCGGGGCTGAACACAGCTTGCCTCAAGGCCAAATAAGCAACCAATAACGTTATTTTCTAATTTATGACCGCGCGGGGTTCAGTGCTTTTGCGTTAAATAGATATAGGCGCGAAGCGCGTAATGAAGCCTGTTGCGCCCGTCGGTGAGAGCCAGTAAGGTAGGCGCACTTTTTAATGCGGAACGGACGTATCGTAATGCACAGCTCGAAAGATCCCCTGCACGGCGTGACGCTGGAAGCGCTGCTCAATGCCCTGGTGGCGCGCTATGGTTGGGCGGAAATGGCCCGCCAGGTCAACATTAACTGCTTTAAAAGCGATCCCAGCATTAAGTCCAGCCTCAAATTTCTCCGCCGGACGCCGTGGGCGCGCAAAGAGGTGGAGGCTATGTATCTCGCCTCCCTTGATGATGACGCGCCGGTGGAGAAAGCGGATCCCTGGGCAAACTGGCAGAAAAAATAACCCTTACCACAGGACACCATCATGCAGAGCTGGAGCAGTAAAGATTTCACCGCCGACCGCGCGTGGGGCGCGCTGGATATTGCCAATTTTTCCGGCACCACCGTGCGTCTGCACTGGACCGACCAACCCTATATCTGGCACATCAATGATGGTCAGGAGGTGTTTGCCGTGATGGATGGTCAGGTGGCGATGCATGTGAAAGTCGACGGCGAGGAGCAGGTTATCATGCTAAACGCCGGCGATATCTTCTACGCCGGGGTGGGATGCGAGCATGTCGCCCACCCGCAGGGGGCGGCACGTATTCTGGTGATTGAGAAAGAAGGGTCGGTCTGACCCCGCGGCGGGCGGTTCTTTGCCCGCCGTTTCATCGCCTGTCAGATGCGACATACCGCGTTGATATAAATCACTTATCCAGCTTTCGATATATTTAATTCTTGTTTGCCATTCCCTTCACCCCAGCACTATCTTTTGCCGCAGGCGCCTGACCAGGCACAATCGCGGGAGAGATCATGGCAACCTTGCAGTGGGACCACGCAGTACAGTTTGTGAATCAGCCGGAAGCGGCGATTGAAATCTTTGCCGGGCAGCAGCTGCGGGCGGTGGCCGGAGGGCGGCATCCGGGGTGGGGAACCCGCAATGCGCTGAGCTATTTTGGCCTGACGTATATCGAATTCCTCGCCATTGCCGACCCGGACGAACTGCGCGCCGCGATGGACAAATTCCTCCTTTCGCGCGACGCCGCACGGCTGCTGCCGGAGAATGAGGCGCTGTTTCGGGTGGCGCTGCGCAGCGACGACATCGACGCCACCTATGACCAGTTGCGTCGTACAGGGGTGACAGTGTCACCGATTGTCGATGGCCAGCGCAACGATCCGCAGGGCTATATCATCCGCTGGCGGATCTTCACCATCGATGGCGACACTGACGGGCTGGTCTATCCCTTTGTGCTGCAGTGGGAAGAAGACGACGCCACCCGGCTGACGCGGCTGCGCGCCCAGAGGCTGGACGCGCCGCATCCGCTGGGCGACATTACGCTTGAGCAGGCGGTGTTCGAGGTGGTCAATCCCCAGGCGGTGCGCGATCGCTGGCAGGCGCTGCTGGGCTTTCCGCCACTGGGGGAGCAGGGACTGGACGTGGGCGGCCGGCAATTTATCTTCCGTGAAGGGGCTGCCAACCAGCTGACCGAACTGGTGTTCCGCGTCGCCAACCCGGCGCTTAAGGGGCATCGCTTTCGTGTCGGCAACGGCGTGTATCGCTTTACATAAAGGCTGACTCTAGCGTGCCGTGGCGCGCAGGGCTCCCGGCGGCTGGCCGGTGATGCGTTTGAAAGCCCGGCTGAAGGCCGCCAGCGACTGATACCCGAGGCTGAAGGCGACTTTTTCCAGCGCCTGGCCTTCATGGGTGATGTACTGCACCGCCAGCCGCATACGCAGCTCGGTGAGATAGCGGGCGGGGGTGGTGCCGGTGGCGGCGAGAAAACGTTCCGCGAACAGCGAGCGTGAAAGACCCGCCTCCCGCGCCAGATCTTCCACTTTCCAGTTGACCCCCGGGCGCTGATGCATGGCGTAGATCGCTTTCGCCAGCCGGGGATCGCGCAGGACCTGTACCCAGCCGGTGGCGTTGCCGCACCCGCACGCTACCCAGCCGCGGACAATCAGCGCGGCCACCACGTCCGCCAGCCGGGCGAGGATCCCGGCATAGCCTGCCTGGCGGGTGAGCGATTCCCGCTCCATCGCTACCAACAGCGGCTGGATCTCCGGCCAGGTGTTTAGCAGGCTGCTGACCCGCATCACCTCGGGCATGGCCTTCACCAGCGGCTGCATGCCGCCGAGCTCAAAGTCCATACAACCGCTGAAAATGACGGCGCGCTCCGGGCAGTCAGGCTGGTCGCCAGCGTTGATACAACTTACCGTGCTGCACACCGTTTCGCTGGGCAGCTGCGCCACATTGACCACCGTGGCCTGCGGATCCGAGAGCAGGGCGTGCCCGTCGCCGTTGGGAATAAACAGCGCATCGCCGCTCTCGAGGGTGAACTGTTCTCCGCTGGCCATGCGCAGCAGCACCGGCCCGCGGCTGATGAAATGGAACTGGGCTTTACCCGCCACGGCGCTAAAGCCGACGCCGAACGGGCGTGCGGTTTCGATGCGCCGGTAGTTAACGCCGGAGAGGCGCATACCGCGCAACAGTTCGCTGGTCAGGTCGATGGCAGGCTGGCTCATGGTAATTCCGGACGAATAATCAATAACTGAAGAGTATGCATCATATATCGTCCGAAAGTAAGTCCCTAAGATGACCAGGATGTTAATAAACCTGGAGAGTTGTATATGAGTTCCTGCATAGCTGCTGACGCGAGCCTGTCTCCCGCCAAACCTGCCTGGCGCGCCGTCTATGCCCTGGCCCTCGGGGTGTTCGGCCTGATCGTGGCCGAGTTTCTGCCCGCCAGCCTGTTAACGCCGATGGCCAGCAGCCTCGGCGTCAGTGAAGGGATGGCCGGACAGGCGGTCACCGCGACGGCGCTGGTGGCGTTAGTTACCGGCCTGCTGATCGCCACCGCCACCCGCAATATCGATCGCCGCTGGGTGCTGATGTTCTTTTCCGTGCTGCAGATAGTCTCCAGCCTGATGGTCGCTTTTGCCGATTCGCTGGCGTTTCTCCTGCTGGGCCGTCTGCTGTTGGGGATCGCCATCGGCGGCTTCTGGGCGATGTCCACCGCCACGGCGATGCGTCTGGTGCCGGCGGCCCATGTGCCAAAGGCGCTGGCGATCATCTTTTCCGCGGTGTCTGTCGCCACGGTGGTGGCCGCGCCTCTCGGCAGCTACCTCGGGGAGCTGATCGGCTGGCGCAACGTGTTTATTCTCTGTGCGATACCCAGCCTGCTGGCGCTGCTCTGGCAGCTGTGGGTGCTGCCCTCCATGCGCCCGGAGAGCGTCGGGACCTTCTCCACGCTGTTCAGGGTGCTGCGCCGTCCCGGTATGCTGGGCGGCATGCTGGCGACGATCCTGATTTTCAGCGGCCATTTCGCCTTCTTTACCTACCTGCGGCCGTTCCTTGAGACCGTCGCGCAGGCCAGTGTCGAAGGGGTTTCGCTGATATTGCTCGGCTTCGGTATCGCTAACTTTATCGGCACTTCGGTGGCGAGCTATCTGCTGAGCCGTAGCCTGCGTCTCACCCTGGCGCTGGTGCCGTTGATGATGAGCGTTCTGGCGCTGCTGATGGTGACGTTTGGCCATCTGACCGTGCTGGCCGGGCTGCTGGTCGCCCTGTGGGGATTTGCCTTCGGCCTGGTGCCGGTGGCCTGGTCCACCTGGCTTGCCACCACCGTGCCGGATGAAGCAGAAAGCGCGGGCGGTCTGCTGGTCGCCTCTATTCAGCTGGCCATCGGCGCCGGGGCCGCCGGCGGCGGGGCGGTGTTTGATTTGCACGGCGCCAGCGGCGTCTTCACCGGCAGCGGTCTGCTGCTGTTGAGCTCGATGGTGATTGTCTTCGCCGCCGTACGGGTGAAACCGGTCGCCCGCGCCGACCAGCCGGTGACGGGCCGCTTATCCCGCGAGATCGATAACTAAATTGGCCGACAGGCTGCGGGAGCAGCACAGCGCAATATGCTGCTCTGCGGCCTGTTTTTCCGCCTCCGACTGCACGGTATCCCGGTGGTCGACGGTTCCCTCGCGTACCGGCGTCAGGCAGGCGCCGCAGATCCCCATCTCGCAGGAGAGCGGCACCGCGACGCCATGCTCCTGCAGCACCTGGGCGATGGTTTTGTCCCCCGGCACCGGCCAGCGCTCCCCGGTGGAGGTGAGGGTGATGGTGAAGGTTCCGTCCGCCGCCGACGCCGCCGTCGGGGCGGGCGGCTGGAACGCTTCGCTGTGCAATTGCGCCTCCTCCCATCCGGCCGCCCGCGCGGTATCGCGAACCCGGGCCATAAATCCGGGCGGACCGCAGAAGTAGACCCGGGTGTCGGCGTCCGGAGCCCCCAGATCCTGCGCCAGCCGCTGGCGCGGACTCTGCCCCTCGTCTGAGCAGTGGATCTGGCAGATTCCACCCGCTAGCTGGCGGGCGATCTCGGTGGCGAAGGCGGCCTCCTGCGCACGGCTAACGTAATAGTGCAGCGTAAAGCTGGCGCCGGACGCCGCCCGGGCGTGGGCCATCGCCAGCAGTGGCGTAATGCCGATCCCGGCGGCGAGAAGCACCACATGGCCGCCCTCGTGCAGCGGAAAGTGGTTGCGCGGGGCAGAGATCATCAATGGCTGTCCCGGGCGCAGGGTGTCATGAATATAACGGGAGCCACCGCGAGACTGCGACTCGCGGGCGATGCAGAGCAGATAGCGATCCCGTTCGGCCGGGCTGCCGGTCAGGGAGTACTGACGGATCAGCCCGCAGGGAAGATGGAGATCGATATGGGCGCCGGGCGTCCACGCCGGCAGCGGTTGCCCCTCGGCGCTCACCAGACGAACGGCCAGGTTTTTCGCGCCCTGGCGCCACAGGCCATCGACCACCACCGGGAGTATGTCGCGCATATGACCTCCACTCATACCAGAAAGAAATCGCCAAAACCCATCTTCTTCAGCCCGCGCCGGTAGGCGATAGAGCTGCGGTCTGCCGGAATATGCGCCTCCAGGGTCAGATCCAGCGGCAACCGTTCCGGACGCTGGGTCTCGACCATCAGGCGGTCCTCTTCAAATACCCGCAGGTTGAACGCATGTACGTCTTCCACCGGCACGTGCAGATCGAAGTTGCGGGCAATAGGGGCAAACATCCGCGTCACCCGGGACGACACCGGCGAGGCGGCGTTCATGATCACCAGCCTGGCGTCGGCGGGAAAATGGATGGTCAGCGTAGCGGTGAACGGCAGATGCATTTCAAAGTGACGCAGCCACTGGAACCCTTCCGGCGCGCGGAAATCAGAGCTGGCCGGGTAATTGCCCACCGAGCTCCAGTAGTCGGCAACAAAGCCGAACGGCGTCTCCTGCGGGGTATAGTCCGGCACCTGCTGGTTGTCCGGATCGGCGAAGGTGTCGGTGTGGATCCACGCGAAGTGGGCGACATCGAGAAAGCCTTCGACCTGGCGGCCGGCAAATCCCTTTACCTCGAAGGCCGGGCAGTTGATTTGCTGAAAGCCGGCGTCGTCCCAGTGCGGCATGGTCGGTAACGGCGGCGGATTGTCCGGATCGCAGGCCAGGCAGGTCCAGATCAGCCCGTAGCGCTCCTCCACGGCGAAGCTGGTGAGATGCAGTTTGGCCGGAATGGGTTGCCCCGGACTGGAGGGGATACGGTTGCAGCGGCCATCCTCGCCAAAACGCAGGCCATGATAGGGGCAGACGATACCTTCCTCTTCATGAAATCCCAGGGTCAGCGGCACCCCGCGGTGCGGGCAGACGTCGCGGGCGACTACCACCTGGCCTTTAATACGATAGATAACCAGCTGTTCGTCCAGCAGGGTGGCTTTCACCGGGGCGCCGGCAATATCGCAGGCGCGGGCCACCGGGTGCCAGCAGCGGGCCAGCCGCAGCCAGTCTTCCGGGTCAAAGGTGCAATGGGCGGGGGGCGTGGGGGTGATTGTCTTCATGATTTCTCTTCCTGCTCACATCGGTGATTGTTTTATTGTTGTGAGATTATTGTTGTCATATTAGGGTGTTCACATCCATCACCATTAATTCACTCTGCTGTTGCAAAAAAGAGTACAGGGGTGCCATGAGTCCATTTTCCCGTTTCGCGCACTATTTCATCGCCGTGGCCCGCTGCGGCAGCTTGCGCCGGGCCGCCGAGCAGCTGCATATCTCCGCCTCGGCAATTAACCGCCAGATCCTGCAGGCCGAGGAGGCCTTCGGTACCCCGCTGTTCGAGCGCCTGCCGGAGGGACTGCGGATGACCACCGCCGGTGAGTTGCTGTATGACAATCTGCTGCGCTGGCAGAAGGAATTTCGTCAGACCCGACAGAAATTTGATGAGCTGCAGGGGATGAAGCGCGGAAGCGTTAGCGTTGGCATGGTGCAGGCGCTGGCGGAAGGGGGCTTCGCCGCCGCGCTGGCGGAGATCATCGCCAGCTGGCCGTGGCTGGAGCTGGATCTGCAGGTGGCTGACAGCCACACCGTCAGCCAGAAAGTGCGTCAGGCGGACCTGGACGTCGGCCTGATCCTCGATCCGCAGGGGCAGGCTGGACTCAGCGTGCTGGCCTTTGCCGAACTGGAGGTGGGGATTGTGATGCGTCCGGACCATCCCCTGGCGGGGGCGAAGGCGCTGTCATTGGGCGAGCTCAGCCTGGAGCGGCATATCGTGCCCGGCGCGCCGCTGATCGTCCATGAGCGGGTGGCGCTCCTCTATCGCCACCATGACTTTGCGCCGGAGAATACCATCAGCTGCAATGATATCCGGCTTATCAAGTCGTTGGTGCTACGCGGCAGCGGCGTGACGCTCCTTAGCCTGCTCGACGTGCTGGACGAGGTCCAGCGTGGACAGCTGGCCTTTGTCCCGCTGCGCAGTACGCTGCTGCGACCGCTGACCCTGGCGCTGTGTACTGCGCCCTCGCGTCAGCTTTCGCGGCCCGCGCAAATGGCCATTCAGACGCTGAGTGCGGTGATCGAATCCATGGCGACGGTCAGCCCAGCGGCCCGCTGAGGATGGTGTCGCACATGCCGTTGATAATGCGTTCCCCGGTCTCCTCACGCAGCTCCTGGTACCAGGCTTCGGTGAGCTGCATATCCTTCCCGTGGGTAATATCGCACCGTTTGCGCGCCTTCAGCACCAGGTCACGAACCCGGTCGCAGCGCTGGGCTTCATACTCGCGCAGGGCGGCCGCAATATCGTGGGTCTGGCGGAAAACGGCGCCCAGCACCACTGCATCTTCCATCGCCGCGCAGCCTCCCTGGCCAATATCCGGGGTGGTGCTGTGTCCGGCATCGCCGAGCAGCGCGACGCGGCCGCGCACTAGGCGGCTGAAAGGTTCGATATCATGGATTTCAATGCGGTTGGTGGTCTGCGGGTCGAGGGCGGCGATCAGCTTCTGCACCGGCGGCGCCCAGCCGGCAAAGTAGCGGCTGAGGTCAGCGCGCAGGGTGTCACGATCCTCCGCCAGACCCGCCGGAAGCGGCACATCAAAGAAAAAGTAGAACCGGCCGGCGGAGACCGGCATCAGCGAGACGCGCTTGCCTTCGCCGACAAAGGTGGTCCACTGGTCGCCGGGGGCCAGCGCTTCATCTATCTCCACCAGGCCGTTCCAGTTGACGTAGCCGGCGTAGCGGCGCTGCGGGGTAAAGCCCAGCACCCACGGACGCAGTGCGGAATGGCTGCCGTCGGCGGCAATCAGCAGATCGCCGCTGGCGCTGCTGCCGTCGGTAAACCATACCGTCACGCCGTCGGCGTCTTCTTCACAGCGGGTGACGCGTTTGCCGAACTGCACGCTGTCCCGTCCCCAGTAATCCAGCATTTCCCGCTGCAGTTCTGCCCGGGAGACTGGGCAGGGGCGGCTGCCGGTGCGTTCGATCAGCGGGGCGAGACTGAACTGGGTCATGTTCTCGCCGCTGCGGAAATCACGATACGCCATCCGGCGCAGCGGCCCGCCGAAGGTCTCCATGATGTCGCCCATGCCGAGGTGGGCCATGCACTTCACGCCGTTGGGCCACACGGAAATCGCTGCGCCGACCGGTTTGATCTCTTTCACCGCTTCATAGACGTCGCAGTCGATCCCCGACTGTTTGAGCGCCACTGCCGCGCTTAAACCGCCGATGCCGGCGCCAATCACGATTGCTTTCATTTTTTTCTCCTTCTCCCGATGTTGTGACTGACTACAGCAATTTGCGTACCAGTTCGCCGGAGGGAGGAAAACCGCCTGCATGAGGCACAGCGATGGCTCATGACGCACCGCATCGGTGCAATGTGAGGTATTGGTTGCCTTTTTATGAATCAAAAGTTTCTGTATGTTGCATTAAGAATCTATCGTTTCAGACGCCTGGTTCAGCAGCGGAGAGGGGTGATGCATCACGAGCGTAATCTAAGTTGATGATTTTGGAGTGATAATAAATTTATTGGTGCCCTTTTGTCGTCTCTGGCCTGCTTTGTGCACTAGCCCATGCACTTCTCTTTGCTACGGGATATCACTATGTCTGACGAACATCACAGTGGCCTGCTTTACGGCCTTGAACAGCGGATCCCACCGCTTCCGGCCTTTTTCAGCGCTCTCCAGCATGTGCTGGCGGGCCTGGTGGGGATCATCACGCCGCCGCTGATCATCGGCGCTACCCTCGGGCTTGGCGACTGGCTGCCGTATCTCATCAGTATGTCGCTGCTGGCCTCGGGCATCGGCACTTTTCTGCAGTCCAATCGGGTATGGGGCATCGGCGCCGGGATGATCTGCATGCAGGGCACCAGTTTTGCCTTCCTCGGCGTGACGGTGGCCGGAGGGATGTGGGTAAAAGCCCAGGGCGGCGGGCCGCAGGATATGATGGCGATGCTGTTTGGCGTTAACTTTGTCGCCGCTCTGGTGCCGGTGATTGTCAGCCGCTTTATCGAACCGCTGAAGAAAATCTTTACTCCCATCATTACCGGCAGCGTGATTGCGCTGATCGGCATCAGCCTGATCAAGGTCAGCGTCATCAACTGGTGCGGTGGGGAAAAGGCCGAGGATTTCGCCAGCATGAGCAATATCGCGCTCGGGGCGGGCACCCTCGGGGTTATCGTCCTGCTGAGCTGCGCCAAAAACCGCTGGCTGCGGCTCTCCTCGGTGGTGGTGGGCATTGCCGTGGGCTGCATCGCAGCGGGGCTGAGCGGTCAGTTCCATCTTCACAGCCTGGGCGACACTCTGTTTCGCCTGCCGACGCTGTTTCCGTTCGGCTTTCAGTTTAACAGCGCGATATTTCTGCCGGTCGCCCTGGTGTCGCTGGTCTGTATTCTGGAGGCGGTGGGCGATCTGACGGCCAACTCGCTGATTTCGCAACAGTCTGTTGACGATCGCGCTTTCCGTAACCGGCTGAAGGGCGGTATCCTGGCGGATGGCGTCAGCTGTATGGTGGCGGCCATGCTCTGTGCTTTTCCGAACACCACCTTCGCGCAGAACAACGGCGTGATCCAGATGACCGGGGTGGCCAGCCGCTATGTCGGACGCTACATTGGCGTGATTCTGATCCTGCTCGGGCTGTTCCCCCCGGTGGGCGAACTGCTGCGGCAGATCCCGGCGCCGGTGCTGGGGGGCGCCACGATGGTGATGTTTGGCTGCGTGGTGGCGGCCGGGATCCGGATTATTACCCAGACCCCGCTGAGCCGTCGCGATGTGCTGATCGTGGGGCTGGCGTTTGGCGCGGGTCTTGGCGTGGAGTCGGTGCCGGCGTTTCTCAGCCATTTTCCGCCGATGGTCGGCGATCTGTTCGGTTCGGCGGCCACCAGCGGTGGGCTGGTAGCGATAGCGCTGAACCTTATTCTGCCGCAGGAGCAGGCGGCGACGAAATCGTTAAGGAGTCAGGATGATCGCGCTGAGTCAGTTTAACAGCCTGAGCAAAGATGAGGCGGCGGGGCTGCTGGCCCCTTGCGTGGCGATCCCGGCCTGGGGCGAGATGCTGGTGAGCTTACGACCTTTCGCCAGCCGCCATGCGCTGCTGCAGGCCGCCCGTAAGGCGATGGCTAACTGGGGAGAGGATGAGCTGAACGCGGCGCTCAGCGCCCATCCGCGGATCGGTGAGAAGCCGACCGGCAGCCAGGCGCATGCGGCGCTGTCGCGCCAGGAGCAGTCGTCGGTGGACAGCGAGAATGAGCGGCTCGCGCAGGCCCTGCGGGAGGGGAATGCCCGCTACGAAGCCCGCTTTGGCCGGGTGTTTTTAATCCGCGCCAAAGGGCGCAGCGGCGAAGAGATGTTGCAGGCGTTGACGCGCCGGCTGCAGCATACCGCCGACGAAGAAGTGGCCGAGGCGCTTGCCCAGCTGCGAGAGATTACGATGTTAAGACTGGAAGGAGTGATTGGCGAATGAGTACCCTGAGCACCCATATTCTGGATATTTCCACCGGTACGCCGGCAGAAGGCGTAACGGTCAGCCTGAGCCGGGAGGGCGAGACGCTGGCGAACCTGGTGACCAACGCCCAGGGGCGTATCGCCACCTTTAGCGCCGCGCCGCTGCCGGCGGGGCACTATTGCTTAACAGCGGAAACCGGGGCGTGGTTTGCCCGCGCCGGGCGCGAGAGCGTCTTTACCCGGGCGCAGATTGATTTTGTCATCGGCGAGGCGGCAGAGGACCATTTCCATCTGCCGTTTCTCATCGCCCCGGGCGGGTGGTCGACCTACCGCGGCAGCTAAGCGCGGCTGCCCGCTGCCGGGCGGCGCTGCGCTTGCCCGGCCTGGATCGTAACGGAGCGGGTAGAGACAGCCCGTAGGCCCGGTAAGGCGCAGCCGCCACCGGGCATTAAACCGGCAACAGAGCTGGCTGCCCGCTGCCGGGCGGCGCTGCCCTTGCCCGGCCTGGATCGTTACGGAGCGGTGAGAGACAGCCCGTAGGCCCGGTAAGGCGCAGCCGCCACCGGGCATGTACAGGTGGCTCCGGCGATCATCCTTCCTGTTTTATCCCCACACAAGGATAATTATTCTCCTATCCCCATCAGGGGATATCCTTGACATTATCCCCTGTAGGGTATAAAACCAAGTTTATCCCGACAGGGGGATAAATAATGGTGAGGAACAAGGCGATGAATTCCCCGCAGATATACAGTCCCGTGCAGCTGGCCAATTACCTGAAGCTGCTGCGCCAGCAGAACCACTGGACCCAGGATGCGCTGGCCAGGCGGATCGGCATTAAGCAGGCCACGCTGTCCAATTTTGAAAATCACCCCGACAAAACCACCTTAACCACGCTGTTTAAGATCCTCCAGTCGCTGGGGGTGGTGATGACGCTGAACGCCAAAGCTGCTGAGACGGCGCCGGCTCCCGATAACAACACGGACCTTGACTGGTAATGGCGACGCTTACCACCTGGATGAACAATGTGCGCGTGGGAACCTTAACCCGCCAGGCTAACGGGGCGCACAGTTTTCGCTATGAGGAAGAGTGGCTGCGCAGCCCGCGCGCCAGACCGCTCTCCCTCTCACTGCCGCTGCAGTATGGCAATATCACTGCCGACGCGGTGTATCACTATTTTGATAACCTGCTGCCCGACAGCCCGCAGGTCCGCGACCGGATCGTCAGGCGCTATCAGGCGCGCTCGAAGCAGCCGTTCGATCTGCTGGCCGAAGTCGGGCGGGATAGCGTAGGGGCGGTGACCCTCCTGCCGCCGGGGGAAGAGGCGCACCTGGAAGGATTACGCTGGCAGACGCTGGACGAGGCGCAGCTCACCGCCTTGCTGACCGCTTACCAGTCGGATATCCCCCTCGGGATGATTACCGGCCAGGACGATTTCCGTATCTCGGTGGCCGGCGCCCAGGAGAAAACGGCGCTGCTGCGGATGGGCGAGCAGTGGTGTATTCCGCAGGGTGCCACGCCGACCACGCATATCATTAAGCTGCCCATCGGCGAGATAAAGCAGCCCAATGCGACGCTGGATCTGCGTGAAAGCGTGGATAATGAGTATCTGTGCCTGGCGCTGGCCAGAGAACTGGGCCTGGCGGTGCCGGAAGCGGAGATCATCGCCACCCCGCGGATCCGCGCCCTGGCGGTAACCCGCTTCGACCGGCGCTGGGCGCAGGAGGGACGGGTGCTGCTGCGTCTGCCGCAGGAGGATCTGTGTCAGGCTTTTGGTCTTCCTTCAGCGATGAAATATGAGTCTGACGGCGGGCCGGGTATCGCCGCGATCATGACCTTTCTGCTGGGCTCGAGTGAAGCGCTGAAAGATCGCTATGACTTTATGAAGTTCATGGTCTTCCAGTGGCTGACGGGGGCGACGGACGGTCACGCAAAAAACTTCTCAATTTACCTGTTGCCCGGCGGCAGCTACCGCTTAACACCGTTCTACGACATTATTTCGGCGTTTCCGGTGCTGGGCGGCACGGGACTGCATCTGCGCGATCTGAAGCTGTCGATGGGGCTCAATGCCACAAAAGGGCGTAAAACAGAGATTAACGCCATCTATCCGCGTCATTTTCTGGCGACGGCCAAAGCGGTGAACTTTCCCCGGGAGCAGATGCTGGCGATCCTCCAGGAGTTTGCCGGGCATGTGCCGCAGGCAATCGAAAGCGCTCGCCGGACGCTGCCGGCGGACTTTTCCAGCCACGTCTGGCAGGCCATTACAGAGAACATGCTGAAGCTGCACGCCCGCCTGCAGCAAGGGCTGCAGGCGCTATAGCAGAGCCGGCTGGCGGCTAGCTCTGCGGCTGCCCCCAGCGGCTGCGCAAATAGTTAACCGCCTGCCGGGTTTGCGGCTGATTGAGGTTGTTTTCGCGGAACAGGATGGTGCCCTGGATCTGCGGCAGAGTCTCATTGAGATCGAGCTGCTTTTTCAGCTCCGGCACGCCGCCATCCACCGTCCAGTCAGGCTCATTTTTGGACGGTTCACCCACCTTGTACAGCGCCACGCCGATATACAGCCGGGTATGCGTCGGTTTAACCACCTCGGCCCACCAGTTGGCCAGCACATCATAGCGCGCGGCATCGCGGGCAAACGGCCAGTAGATCTGCGGCGCGATGTAGTCGAGCAGTCCCTGCTGCACCCAGCTGCGGGTATCGGCATAGGATTCATCATAGGCGGCCGCGCCCCGGGTATCCGACCCCGCCGGATCGTGGGAGCGGTTGCGCCACACCCCGGCCGGGCTCACGCCAAACTCGACGTTCGGATTGAGCTTTTTGATGGTGGTGGAAACCTGGGCTATGAGCTGCTGGGTGTTATGCCGCCGCCAGTCGCCCTTCGAGGCATAGCCCTGCCCGTAACGGCGGAAAGTCTCGTTGTCGTTAAGCGGTGAAGAGGCGGTTTCGGTGTAGAAATAGTCGTCGAACTGCACGCCGTCAATCGGGTAGTTCTGCACCACTTCAGCGACGATGCTGGTGATCCAGTCCCGTGCTTCGGGAATGCCCGGGTCGAGGACAAAGCGATCGCTGGCGGTGCGGATCCAGTTACGGTGCAGGACGAACACGCTGGCCGGTACCTGGGTGAGGGTGTTGTTCAGCTCGGCAATCGTCGACGGTTTGGTGTTGACCGAGACGCGGTAGGGGTTAAACCACGCGTGAACCTTCATGCCGCGCTTGTGCGCTTCATCCAGCATAAACTGCAGCGGATCGTAGCCAGGGTATTCGCCGATTTTGCCGGTCAGCATATCGGACCACGGCAGAATATCCGACCGCCAGAGCGCCGTACCGTCCGGTTTCACCTGGAAAAAGACGGTGTTGATCCCCAGGCGCTGCAGGTTATCGAGTTTAGCGATCAGCGCCAGCTTCTGCTGCGTGATGCGGCTCTCCGGCGTGCTGGCGATAATCGACCCGACCGGCGGCCAGTCAAGGCGCGAAACGGTGGTGAGCCACACGCCGCGCACCGGCTCCCGGTGCGCCTGCCCGGCTTTGAGGGCGGCAGCGTTCGGCGGCGTGACAAGGGATTTAGGGGCTTTACTGGTGCAGCTGAACAGCATGCCAGCGGCGATGAGCGCCGCGCCTGCCAGCGCCACTTTGCTGGCTAAGGGGAATCGACGAGAATGGCTGATGATGAACTCCCGTGTACTCAGATCGTCGCGTGTAGGCGCTATTCTCTTACGATTCGCCGGTCAGAGCAATTCCTTCATCCGCTTCATCCGTCGGTTCGCCATCGCCTAGTCATAATGCAAGGTATAGGTCGCGACGGCCGACACCTGACCGGCGGTGATCCGGGAACGTGTCTGGTAGTAGCGGGCAGTGAGCGGCAGGGTAAACCGGCCCGCGCTCGCGCTGCCCAGCGTCATCTCATGATTCAGTACGACCGGCTGACGATGGTAAAGCAACTGCACGCCAATACCCTGCGCCCGATCGTCGGTGGCGTCATTGCGCAGAACGCCATGCCCCCGGGCGGTGAGGGGCTCCGCGCCGTCAACACGCAGGGAAATAGTCACAGCGCTGTTGCAATCCAGTTGCAGCGCGAAAGGGGTGTCGCCGGTGGTTTTGCCGACGCCGCCGAAGTGGTCAAGCATCGCCGCAGGGAGCTTAATCAGGGCTGGCGTGGCGTCATTCACTGAACATCCCGCGGTGCTGATCCTGCCGGTTAAGTCTAACGCGGCCAGCGGGGTATGCTCCGCCATTAAAAAGCGCTCGCTGTGATACTCAAGCTCGCCCGGTGTCGCCGCGGGACCGGTTTTAATGAGCTCAATCGTCAGGCGGAAATAGCCCAGTTTCCACACCGCATCGGGCAAGGCGGCGGGATTGTCCACCCGTTGGCTAAACGGCGAGGGCGTCGGCCGGTCAGGAAAGCCGCCATAGCCGCCGATAGCGCGCAGCGATACGCGAACGCCAATGCCGGCGAGGTTAGTTTGATAAACCGTCGGTCGCGTCACTCCCCCGGACAGCAGACTGTCCAGCAGCAGCGGTGACAGCCCGTGCGGATCGTCCGCGCAGCGGATCCACTGTTCGCCGCCGTCGCTAAGGCGGTTCCAGGCGAAACTTTTATGATACAGCGGGGTGCCGGGTCTGGCGTCAGCCGGAACCGTGAGCTGCCCCACGTTCAGTCGAAGGGTGGAGGCCTGGCCGCGGACAAACACTGGCGTACAGGCCCATCCGCTGGCGGCCGGTAACAGAATAAATAACAGCGTCATGGCGACCCGACGCAGGAGAGTTAAAAAGGACATGATAACGTCTGCTGTAAAATGAGTGGATGGGGGGTCTGCGCCAGCGTCGGGGTGAGATCGTAGCGGGCGCTACAGCGCTGCTGAGGGCCCGGCCCCCATTGCGCATAAAGGGTGCCTTTTGGCGCCAGGCCGGCCAGGTACACCTGACCCTCGCTGGCAACGATGCTGTTGGTGTCTTTGGCGCGTACTTCGCTGCCAAAGGGCAGCGGTTGTCCTCGCGACTGCAGCGTAAACAGCGCCTTATAGCCAACGTGGGTGTGAAAGCGCGCCAGAACCACCGCGTCTTTGGTAGGGACCAGCGTCACGGTGCTGTTGGCCAGATCCACATTCTCCGGCAGCGAATGGCTGTCGAGAGAGACGTCGTTGCGGTGATAGGCGGTGGCGAAGGGCAGCACGGCGTACCCGTCACCATTGGTGGCGATGGTTTTCTGGTTGGCGAGGGTCACACCCCCGGCGCCACCGGCGTCAATCAGGACGACAGCGCCATTCATTTCCGGCGTAAAGACTACCCCGTGGCGGTGAATCAGAATGCCCCCGCTGGCGCCGTAGTTCAGACGAGCGGCCTGCGAATCGTGGCTGTAGCCGAGATTCAGATCGCCCCTTCCACTGCTGTACCCGGCCGTCAGGCTGCCGCTGGACCCGTTTTGCCGATCGCGGGTTTGGCTGACGGCGTAGCTAAGCGCGTGATTGTCCAGCAATGTGCCGTTGAGGCTGACCATCTGACTGCCAACGCTGTGGCGGGAGGAGGTCAGGGTATAGCCGGCATAGCTCCCCGGCAGCAGGTGGCTCAACGGCACGGAAAGTGACAATGTCACCACTTTGTCGGAATGCGGCTCGTCATCCTCCTCGTCACCGTGGCTGCTGCGGGAGTCGCTGTAGCTGAGCGACCACGCGATACCGTGAACCTGGCTGCTGATCCCCATATTGGCGGTACGCTGTGTGGCGCCCCCTGACCAGTAGCTGTCCTGGTCGAGGCTCAGATAGAGGGTGATATCGTACGGCAGGCTCTGGCTGGCGGTGATTTGCAGGGTTGCTTTTTTGTTGTCGCTATCCTGCAGGTCGTCTTCGTTACCCGGGCTGGAAAACGCCTCGCTCAGCGTGGCATAGCGCTGATGCGAATAACGCCAGCCGGTGAAAGTCAACTGCGTGCCGAGACGATCAAAACCTTTGCTGTACTGGAGCTGCCAGGCCCGGCCATCGATCGGATCCTGCTGGTGCCGGTCGCGGGCGTTTAACAGCTGCAGCGAGAGCGCCCCGGCTTCTCCCAACCCCTGTCCTTCGCCGACCGAGAGGTTATGGTATTGCGCCGCGCTCTGCAGTCCGCCAAACAGCGTCAGGTTATGGGCGAACCCGCGCATCAGCGACAGCTGCATCATCAACGGTCGCTGGCTGGCATCGTCGCTATGGTAGCGCCCGGCGACCAGGTTGTATTTCAGGCTGCCTTCGCGCTGCATGCTGGTCACCGAAGCATACGGCTGGGTGAAGCGGCGGATTTCGCCATCCGACTCTTTGACGGCGACCTCAAGATTGCCGCTGCTGGCGGTGGGATAAAGATCGTCAATCACGAACGCGCCGGGGGTGACGTAGGTTTGATACAGCACGTAGCCATTTTGCCGAACCGTGACCTGGGCGTTGGTTCTGGCAATCCCGCGGATGGTCGGGGCAAAACCTTTCTGCGAGTCCGGGAGCATTGCATCGCTGGAGGCGAGGGATATTCCCTGAAACTGTACCGCGTCAAACACATCGCCCGACGTGAAGGTATCCCCGAGGGTCAGTTCACTATGCCAGCGCGTCAGGTCGCGCTCAAGCCAGGCGCCGCTGGTCGTCCACTGGGGCTTATCATCGCTGTTGGCGGTCAGGCTATTGCTGGCGCGCAGGCGCCAGGCGCCGACGTTCACGCCGCTTTTCAACATCAGATAGTTATCGCGCTCGGTGCTGCCCTCGCGGGTACGCTGGCTGGCGCCTGAATAACGATAGTTACTCTGAAAGGCGCTAATACCTTCGTCCCACAGCGCAGAGGGAACATTATCCCTCGCCCGGTGCGTCATCAGCGCCTGAGGAATGGTCATTACCAGCCGCTGATGAGCAAAATCGAAATTGACCGTGCTGCCCGGCAGCAGTGCGTTGAGTTCGGGACATGAGCGGGACGTTGCGCCGGGCGCCTGGGACAGCACGGCCGGGTTAACTCCGGCCTGCAGCAGATCTTCCGGCTTAAGGCAGGGCGTGAGCTGTCCGCGATCGTTCTGGCGAAACGTGACGGTCTTACGGGCGTCCAGCGTGACGCCGTTGACCTGCCAGCTCACCGGATAGGCGCCTGGCGGCTGGCCCGCCTGCTGATTGAAGCGTTGCAGATCCACTGCCGGCAAATGGTCGTTTTTCTCCAGCAGATCCATATTAAAGGTCGCCTGGGCGTGCAAGAGCGCGCTCTGTCCGCCCAGCAGGATGGAGAGGCTGACGACGGTAACGGTATGAACCGGGCCGTGGCGCATCGCGACATCAGACGCTTAGTGCGCCGAAACGGGGGCGCTAAACGTCTGCACAGCGCCAAAGTCATCCAGAATGCGCCAGCTCACCTCGCGGGCGCAGGCCTCGCCGGGGAGGGAATACTCTTCACGGCTGTGAGGAGCAATCACGCTGCGCTCAAGCGGCGTTTTCTGGTTCTGGCCCGCGCAGCTGAGCGTGGTGATAGTCACATAATAGGGGGAGGCATTCTCCGCCTGCAGATGGTTGCCGCTGACCCGCCAGCGCAGGTGCTGCGCCGCGTCGAGCGCCGAACCAGGGAGCCCTGCCGGGCGATAAATGAGCTTCAGTTGATTCTTAATAGCAAATTGCAGAATGTTCTCGCCAGCCGGCGCGGTATTGGCGGGAATCACTTTGATATTCAGGGTGAACAAACTTTCCCGATCGTTTGGCAGTTGCGCCGAGGTTAATAACACGCGCAGATCGTTGCTGTCTCCGGCATCCAGACGGAACAATGGCGGGGTGACGATAAACGGTGATTTATTATTATCAGCCAGATCGTCTACCCAGCTCTGAATAAGCACCGGATCGTGAGGATTGGTGTTTTTTACCGTGATGTCTGCCTCATGGCTTTGTTCATTATAAATGACACGTGTGCCGGCAATGGCAACCCCGGCGGCAGACGCCAGGAACGGGCAAAAGAGAAGGCTCAGGATAAAAGCCGCTTTATAACACTGCATAATTGAGGATCCGGTCACGAGGAAGAGAATAAGGGCAGGAGGACGCTGCCCTTGGAAAAGTGGCAATCAGGACATTCTATTCGTACACAATATCAATATTGGCCGTGGCATTAATATTGCCGGCAGTGACATCCTGTGAGGAATCGCTCTTCAGATCGGCAATAAAGTTAAATGCAATATCACCGTTTTCGTCGGCTTGCGAAACCGCCGTTTTGCTCTGCTTGTCAAAGGTCAGCTGAGTGCCTTCCGTTGAGCCGTCAGGGGAAGAGAAGACTTCAATGCCCACCCCTTTGGCGGTATCCGCGGCGTCGGAGAGCGCCAGCACGGCGGCGCTGGTGCCGTTAGCGTTGGTGTCCGGAGTACCTTCCAGGCTGATACTGATGTTCTGCGCCAGTGGGCAACCGGTGAGGTTGATGGTGAACGGCGTTTCTGCGGTTTTCGCTTCATGGGATTTCAGCGCCGACATATCGACGTTGCCAAAATCGACATTAACATCGCCACCGTTATTGGCGATCTGGCAGGACTCGTTAATAATTTTACCGGTGAAATTCAGTGTACCCGCCGCGCGGGCGGTGGTCACAGTAGCCAGACTTAAGGCCAGCAGTGAACCAACAACCAGCAGGGTGCCTTTTTCTTTCATACTCAAACCTTATTAAATAATCACAAGTTAACAAAAGCATTTAACATTTTTAAAGCATGTTTTTTATTTCTGTTCACAAAAAAACGGTAAGCATCGCTAATGTATATTACCGTCGGGGGCGGGATTATACGGAGAACATCGTAAAGGCCCATTGATAAGATGTGTTAAGCTGTAACATTATTTATTTTTTGGTGTAAGTATAATCTCATTAAATATTAAAAAGAGTCCCATACGTATAATGCATTATTTCCGGGAGATAACTGTTCTGAGCAAATTTTACGAAAAAGTTGCTGTTATTCCCGGCAGTTGACCGGGTGACCCGGAATAATCATTTACGCTGCCGCTATTTTGCAGTAGCGTGGAGTGACGGCAGGAAGCCGCAGGTTGTAGGGCACAGAAACGATGCTGTGCCGCGCAGTGTCACCCGTTATCAAGGAAGATTGCTATGTCTCCATTCCGTCTCGCTCTGCTATGTCTGTGCCTGGCGCCGCTGGCGTCGTCTGCTGCGCTTTCCGGCCAGGTTCATTTTTCAGGACGGGTCATCAATCCGGCCTGTGTTATCGCCCCCCGGCACGATCGTATCGATGTCTCGTGCCAGCACCATTCACCGGAACAGGTCGCCTTGACAAACAACCGTCCTCGCTACGCCATGCCGGACAATCGTGGTGAGGTCAGTATTCACTGGCGAAATGCGCAGCATAGTGAAGCGGATGTCATTATTCGCTATCGCTAAGGCGGGATAAAGGCAATGAAGAATAAGCTGATGCAAGGAGGTAAAGGATAAACCGTTGTGCGGTTTATGCGCGCATCACCAGCGGGCAGACGCGCGCGCAGCAAATCATTCATGAAAACAATTATTGCCGCCGCCCGGCGGCAGAATCAGGTGTCGTCTGGCGCCCAAGCGAGCTCCGGGATCGGAAAGCGGCCCACCGTCATAGAGAAAGGGAAGCAACTCAGCGGATCCGAGACTGTTCATCGTCGCGTAACGTCAGCACCTCAAAACCGTTGGCGGTGACGGCCACGGTGTGCTCCCATTGCGCGGAGAGTTTTTTATCGCGGGTAACCACCGTCCAGCCATCTTTTTTGGTTTTGATACGGCTGTCGCCCTGGTTGACCATCGGCTCAATGGTGAACACCATGCCTTCCTGCAGCACGGCGCCTTCTCCGGGGCGGCCGTAATGCAGCACCTGCGGTTCCTCATGCATTTCCTGACCGACGCCGTGACCGCAATATTCTCTGACCACGCTATAGCCATGTTCCTCCACCCAGCGCTGAATAGCGTGGCCAATATCGCCCAGCGTCGCGCCAGGCTTCACCACCTCAATGCCTTTCCACATCGCTTCATAGGTAGTCTTTACCAGCCGGCGGGCCAGCGGGGAGACATCGCCTATCAGGTACATCTTACTGGAGTCGGCAATCATGCCCGCTTTCTCGAGAGTGATATCGACGTTAACAATCATCCCGGAGCGCAGATGTTCGGTCGCTTTGGGGATCCCGTGGCACACCACATCGTTAATGGAAGTGTTCAACACATAGGGAAAATCGTATTGCCCCTTGCTGGCCGGGCGGGCGTGCAGCTGGTTGACGATAAAATCTTCCACTCGATCGTTAATCGCCATCGTCGTTACGCCGGGAACGATAAAAGTATCCAGCATATCAAACACTGACGCCAGCAGCTGGCCGGCATGGCGCTGCCGGGCGAGTTCGTCGGCGGTTTTAATGATTATTGATGGCATTGATCACCTCCAGCAGACGGTCAGAGCCGGATTTCAGCATCAGCAGTTTGATCTGCTGGTGGTTAAGCTCAGGGTAGAGTTCGCTCATCATGCCCAGACGGATCCAGTATTCCGCCTGGGCATTGACGGAGCGGGACATGGCTTTGCTGGCATCACGAATATCATCGTGCAGCAGATCGGAGATTTTGACGATTCCCATAGATATATACCGTAATGATTCGTATATACATCGTATACAATCCAGCGCGGGATGTCCTTGGCATTTTGTGGCGTGGATGGCGAGCACCATGCAAAAAAGCCCGACCAGCGGGCTTATATTCAGCATTTTTTCGGGTTAAAAATTCGCGCTGTGCACCATGGCGAAAATTACCCATTAGATTATCGGTATGCAGAAAGAAAATAACATGATGGCGACGCATCAATATATTTTATGCAGGTGTTAATTTTGCGTATTAATATTCTCCCGTCAGGCCGGGAATCCGAAGGATTTACAGCGCGTCAGTGAGTTTATCCACCACCACTTTACCCGCATTATCGAACTGCGTAATGCGGAAACTGTCGCTCCAGGAGCGGCGGGTGGTGAAGCGGTCGAACAGGGATACCCGGCCTTTGCGCTGGCCATCTTTACTTAAAATAACCCATTCGGTCACCGAAGAATAATGCTGGCTATTGTCATGCCGACTCTGTTGTTCAACAAGCTGGTCTTCTTTTTCCACTTTTAAATAATCACGCAACATATTTAACCTCCATAGAAAGTATTATTAACATTACTCCTTTTATTTATTCTTTCAATCAAACTTTTTAATCAATAAAAGTAACTATTAGTGGGCGACCTAAGTGCAAAAATCGCGGGGAATATCACTCCTTCGGACGGCCTGGTCCACTACGCTTAACGAGAGCGTCCGCCGCGCCTACTGCGGTGTCCGGGTCAGAAAGAGGCCAACAAAAGGCCATATCCTTGTATTCTTAATAGGCGTAATTCTGCTATATCTAATGCGTTTTGCCACGACCGAGCCACAGAGAGCGCTGTACCATGAGTAACGATCACCTGACGGATATTGCCTATCGCCACTTTATTGAAAGCGTTAAAGATTATGCCATCTATATGCTGAGCGCCGACGGCACGGTCATTAGCTGGAATGAGGGCGCCCGCCGGGCAAAAGGGTACCTGAGCGACGAGATCATCGGTCGCCACTTCGGTCTCTTCTATAGCGAAGCTGAGCAACTCTCCGGTGTACCCGCAAAAAACCTGGAAATCGCCCTGCGTAGCGGGCAGTTTGAAGGGGAAGGCTGGCGGTATCGCAAAGACGGGTCCCGATTCTGGGCGCATGTCATGATCGATACCATCCGCGATGAGCAGAACACCCTGCTGGGTTTTGCCAAAATTACCCGCGACATTAGTGAACAGAAGGCGATTAACGACCGCATCGCCTGGATGGCGCGCTACGATGCGTTAACCGGTTTACCCAATCGAGTGGAGTTTTTTGATCGGGTGGAGAAGCTGATCACTGGAAATGATGCCCGCCGCTTTGCCATTTTCACGATCGATTTAGACAAATTTAAAGAGATTAACGATCTGCAGGGCCATCTGATTGGTGACCAGCTGCTGCAGCGCGTGGCGGGCGCCGTGCTCAAAACGCTGCAGAAGGAGGAGATGGTCGCCCGCTTCGGCGGCGATGAGTTTGTGGCCGTTAAACCTTTTTCCGATGAGGGTGAAGTGGATGCCTTTGCTGCGCGCCTGTGGCACTGCTTCAGCGGTAAGCAGACGTTTGCCGCGACGGAAGTGGTTCTCTCCGCCAGCATTGGCATCTCAGTCTACCCGGAGGACGGCACGGATATTAATACGATACTGAGCAATTCCGATCTGGCTATGTATCGGGCAAAAAGCAGCCTCGACCATAAGATTTGCTGGTATGAACGTGAAATGGATGACAAGACGCGGCAGCGCAATATGATGGCCGCCGATATCCGGCGCGGTATTCACGCCGGGGAGTTTTCGCTCCACTATCAGGCTATCCGCAACATCAAAGATCGTAGCATCACCGGTTACGAGGCGCTGCTGCGCTGGCAGCATCCGCAGCTGGGGACGATCCCGCCGGACGTGTTTATTCCCATCGCCGAAGAGAGCGGCGCCATCGTGCCCTTAGGTTACTGGGTGCTCGAGCAGGTGTGTAACGAATCGCTGGAAAATGGTTTGAACAGAAAAGTTTCGGTCAATATCTCTCCGGTGCAGTTGCGTCATCGTAGCTTTATCGAAAAAGTCCGCGAGATCCTGATGCGTACCGCCTACCCGGTCAGTCTGCTGGAGTTTGAGGTCACCGAAACGGCGTTTGTGATCAATAAACAGCTGGCGTTCAGCGTTCTGCATCATCTGCAAAAAATGGGGATCAGTATTGCGCTGGATGACTTTGGCATCGGTTACTCCTCCCTGAGCATGCTGCGCGATTTTCATTTCGACGTCATCAAACTCGACCGCAGCTTTATGACAGATGTGGAGAGCAACCCTCAGGTACGCTCATTCGTGCGAGCCATTATTTCGCTGGGCAATTCGATCAATACGCCGCTTATCGCCGAGGGGGTGGAAACGGCTGGACAACTGCAGATCCTCGAAGAGGAGGGATGTGACGAGATGCAGGGATTTCTGTTCGGCGAGCCGGTCGATATCAAACACCTGCCCGACCGGCGCTGATGCGCCCACCCTCCGCTGGTGGGCGTAAGGGCGTTATTGATGCGCAAGCGCTGCCTGCCCGGAAAGATGCAGCAGCGCCGAGCGCAGCGAGACCTCGAACATCTGACCGTGCGTCAGACCGGGGTAGCGCCAGAAGGCTACGGTCAACCCTTTACTGGCAAGCTGCTGTTGGGTTTGACGCAACACCTCAAGCGAGGCCTCGTGCCCGGACGGCTCTCCACGGGCTTTACCGTCACCCTCGAGTAGGTACAGCGATTTCCCGCGAAAGCGGACGGCATCAAGACTTTGGCTTGCCTGCAAAGGCGATTGCAGGGCCTGACCTAGCGACGGGCTGGCGGAATAGTAGATCCCGAACAGCGAAGCCTTCCTCCACGCGTCGAGCACAAACAATCCGCCGTAGGAGTGGCCCCAGATAGCGCGCTGGTGGGGATCTATTTTCAGGTTAGCTTCCGTCTGGGGAACCATCGTTTCGGTCAGCAGCTGGCGAAAAACATCATTGCCGCCGGTTTTACGCGGCGGTAGCGCGGGTTTCCCGGCGCGAGGCTCACGCGTCTTTAGCGGTGGGGTGTAATCCCAGGCGCGGGCTGCGGTATCAAAGGGCAGCGCGGTCTGGTAGCCGATAGCGACGATCACCGGCGGGGAGCCGGCGAAGAGCTGCTGCAGAAACGCGTCGTCGAGTTTATCCATCACCGCGTTGCCATCCAACATATACAGTACCGGATAGCCGGCGGCGGGCGGGGCTTTGTCCGGCACTGCGGTCCATACCCGGTAGTGACGTTCGCCATCGGCAGAGTCATACTGGCGTTGCGTAAAGTGGTAAAACGCCGACCCTTTATCCGCAATGTTCGGCCCCAGCGGCTGAAGATCCGGCCGGGCAATACTGCCGCTGCTGTAGAAGAGTGCGCCAATCGCCAGCGTCAGCAGCCCGCTCGTACGACCTGTTGTGATGCTCCCTGAACTCAACTTCACCTCGTCTGTCCCCCTGTTTTGTTGCTTCTGGCGTTATTGTTGGGCTGACACGTTAGCACAGCTTTTATGATAATGGTTCTCATTTCTTTTTCTGGCGTTGCCACAAGCTGTATGCTGGGGGAGCGGGTGACGGGATAAACGGAGATGACGAAGAGAAGGCCCCCTGTAGGCGGTCATAAAAGAAAATTCAGGAACGATCGTGAAGGTGACTCAACAGTTTTTTGACCAGCGGAGTGAGCGCAATAAACAGCAGCGCAATAATTACGATCAGCAAGAGCGTCAGCCCTTTATGGTGGCTGATAAGCACCAACAGCATCGCCAGCGTCATGGTATGATCCTTTAATAAATGGCGTTAACCACCGCCAAGGTGAATAAAATTCAACAGAATGGTCATGACCACCCAGGCCAGCAGCAGATAGCGTCGTTTATCGCGTCGAGCTTCCAGCGCAGCAAAATAGTTAGCGCTGTACCAGGTTGATATGATAATAGCCAGCGTGATGATGACCTGCCAGATCGCCTCGCTGAAACCGGTGACGCTGCTTATGCCACGAAAGCAGAGGACAATCGCAATACCGTTAAACGCATTACACATCAGCCATCCCCACAGACTTGCGGGTCGGCTAAATAAATATCCCAATCGTAAAACCAATGTCGTATTCACCCTGCTAAAATAATCGCGCTGTAAAATGCATTTTAACGATCGAACAGGTATTGATATAAATCAAAACTAATGGAATACCGCAGGAATCACTGGCGTACGGTGCTAACAGCGCGAGCAATAAACCTGAGGGTCAGTAGCTCTGAAGAATATTTAACTCATTGTTTTAATGGGATTTTAGTTATGAAATGCCTGCGCTAATGCGCGTACTTCAAGCAAGTAGCAATACGTTGGTTTCTCTGGTTATTATTGCCATTGAGGTTATAACGGGGAGAATCAGATTATTCGCCATGTTTGCTGGGCGAGGGGTGAAAATCCGACCGGGGCCAGAGCTCCGGTCGGTGTCATACTTAATGGGGCAAGGCGTTATGCTGCAGAATTTTCAGGAAATCATGTTTGTCGGAGATTAATGACAGTGCATTAGCGATCAGCTCATCGCTAAATATCGAGGCAATTTCCTTGAGTACGTCAATATGCTCTTTCTCTTTCGCGATCACGCCGATGGCAATAAACATTACATTGCTCCGATCCCAGATTACGCCATCAGGAAACTGATAGATCTCAATCCCGGTTTTAAGGATGATATCCGTCGCGGATTTCGGCAAATGCGGCAGGGTGATGCCATTGCCTAAAAAGGTCGAGACCTGATGTTCACGCTCCAGCAGAAAGTGGACACATTCCTGATTGACATAGCCTTTGGCTTTAAACTCCGCGCCGATCATGGCGATGACTTCCGCTTTATTACTGGCTTTGCAGCCAATATGCAGATTATCCAGCGTGATGTTATCGATCATAACCAACCTCCCTGGTGAGACGAGTGGATTTTTTATCTTCATGGTTTGCTGACAGCTCTGCTTCTAACTGCTCAAGCGATTTATTGGAGGTCTCGGGCAGGGCAAAGACCACGAAAAGAATGGCTAAATAGTTAATGGCGGCGAAGATAAAGAAGACCGGCCCAAGGCCCAGTTTTGCCTGCAGCAGCGGGAACAGATAGCTGACCACCGCGTTCATGATCCACATGAAAAATACCGAGATCCCCATCGACAGTCCGCGGAATTTCAGCGGGAACAGTTCGGCTAATACCACCCAGGTAATAAAGCCCATGGAGCCCTGCATCACGCCGACGAACAGCGCGCCCAGCAGCCAGATGGCGGTAGCTTTCAGGTCACCCACCAGGGTGTAATCGACAGCGGCGATAATCAGATGCAGGGTTGCCATAATGGCGAAACCGTAGATGATGATTGTCTTACGTTTGAAGCGGTCGACAAGGAACAGCACCCCGATCAGCATACCGCCCACGGAGAAAACACCGTTCAGCACGTTGCAGATCAGCGAAGTACGCTCTGAGAAACCGGCGGCACTCAGGATTTCCGTACCGTAATACATAATGACGTTAACGCCGGTGGTTTGCTGCAGTGCGGCCCAGGTAATACCGACCAGCAAAATTTTGAGGATCCAGGGTGTTTTGACAATCGTCGCAAAGGTGCTCTGGGCGCTGTACTTATTACCAGCTTCAATTTTGATCAGGGTAGAGATGTCATCGTACTCCTTCTGCGCGCGTTCCGCCGGGCGGATTTGTTTGAGGATATGCAGCGCTTCATCATGACGATTTTTGCTGATCAGCCAGCGCGGGCTTTCCGGCGCGCGCCACATGCCAACGAACAGGCAGATGGCCGGAATCGCTTGTACCAGCAGCATATAGCGCCAGACGTCCGGCAGATGGCCCCAGATGATGCCAATGATCGCGTTGATGGCAAACGCCGCCAGCTGGCCAATGACGATGGCGACTTCATTCAGGCCGGTCAGCTTGCCGCGCATCTCGGTAGGCGCCACTTCTGAAATAAAAGTGGGGGCGGTGACCGAAGCGCCGCCGACGGCATAGCCCAGCAGGGCGCGGGCAATCAGCAGGGTAGTGATATCGGGGGCCGCGGCGGAAAGCAACGCGCCGATGAGAAAAACAAAGGAGAGAAAGAGTAAATATTTACGCCGGCCGAAGTAATCGGCAAATTTGCCGCCAAACACGCTGCCCAGCGCGGCGCCGACCAGCAGAACGCTCATTACCAGCCCTTCGGTGGTTGGGGTCAGCGCCATGTACTGCTTCAGTGAGGAAAAGGCGCCGTTGATAACGCCGGTGTCGTAACCGAAAAGCAGGCCGCCGAAGGTGGCCACTAAGGTGATCTGATGAAGTCGTTTTCTCTGTTGCTGGTTCAGGTTTGTTATAAATGACATGGTAGTCCCTTTATTTTGTTGAACGACACAAGATAAAAATACATCTCCCCAGTCAGGATTTATCACGCCTGTGTTGTCGTATCTAACTGAATTAAATGATTTTCTTCTTTGTGTAATTGCTCAGCACAAGGCAGGGTACGCTAAGCAATGGCGGTCAAAGAGGTTTACGGCTTGGTGTTGACATGGATGTAGTCGATATCCGTTCTCCTTTGCGGGTTAGCGGTCTTTAGTGCGTCAGTCGCGACGACATTTGCCGATGAACAGCGCTCTGGTGTGGCATGTTGCTGTCGCTCCGGCGATTTACCGTGGTAAGAATATGGCACAAAGAAATGGAATGAACATGCAACAAGATCACATTATGAAAATTTAATTTCAATTCAGTGTTGCAGAATGGTAAATGCATGAAGCCAATCACAAAGGCTAAAGGGAGTATATCCCCATGAAAAGCAGGTTAAATTTACAGTGAGGTAATAACGATGTTGTTTTCAGTGGGTTAATGTAAATCGGAGAATACTACGCAGATCACATTTTTACGCCATAATATTGAAGAATAGAATTTATATTTCATTGTCACGATCGGGGCAAAATGAAGATAGAGGCCTTTTACCTCCGGTCTGAAGGGGAAATGAGCGGTTCGCTTTGCCCACGGGGGCGGAGGTTAAGGATGAATGCATCACCGGGGGAAACACCGGGTAAAAATGCAGAGAAGGGGGATTCTCTGCATCTTACCCATCACGAAAAAGATCAGTGCAGTGCGGGCCAGTAGCCTTCGTTGGCGACGATCAGTTCATCGAGGATGGCTTTCGCCACCGAAGCGCTGGGCACCGTTTTCGACAGGGCGATGGCCTGCCACAGTTTCTGGTAACTGCCCTCAATCCAGGCGTCAACCACCAGTTTCTCAACTGCCACCTGCTGCTCCATCAACCCTTTCTGGAATGCCGGGATTTTCCCCATCGCCAGCGGTTCCGGACCGTTGACGCCCACCAGGCAGGGGACTTCCACCATCGCCGTCTCATCGAAGTTGGCGATGGCTCCGTTGTTCTCGACGATCAACAGCATCCGCTCCTGGGTGTTAAAGGCGATGGCGCAGGCAAGGTCGACGATAAAGGTGGCATGGGCCCCGGCATGGAAATGCGCGCCTTCCGCCGTGCCGCGACGGGTGATCTCCCGGGCCATATCAAAGACCTCTTTTTCGCGTCCGGCCATCACCTCGTTGGCCCGCGTAAACTCCGGGTCGGAATGCGCCACTTCATAGTCCGGGTAGAGATAGTATTTCAGATAGGTGTTAGGCAGCGTCGTCGGATCGAGGGCAAACACATCCTTCACCTTTTTAAAGGTCTCGATCCAACTCGGCGCCTTATGCTGAAAGTCTTCTTTTGGGCTGCTGTATCCCTGCTCCGCCACGTGACGCTTCAGCGCCGGCATCAAATCGTTACCGGCTTTATCGGTGATGCTGGTCCACCAGCCGAAGTGGTTCAGGCCATAGTAACGAACGTTCAGCGCTTTGCGCGACGGCAGGCCGAGGATGTCGGCGAACAGACCCTCGATAGCCACCGGCATATCGCAGATGTTGATGATGCGCGCGTCGGGCCGCAGGCGACGGGTCGCTTCCGCGACAATAGCCGCCGGGTTGGAGTAGTTGAGCATCCAGGCACCTGGAGCGTACTGCTGCATATAATCGACCAGCTCCAGCACCCCGGCAATCGAGCGCATACCGTAGGCAATCCCACCCGGGCCACAGGTCTCCTGGCCCGGCACGCCATATTTCAGCGGGATCTTTTCATCCTTTTCCCGCATCTCATACAGGCCAACGCGAATATGCGCCATCACGAAATCGACGTCGGTAAAGGCCGCCTGCGGATCGGTGGTATAGCTGAACTTAACCTGTGGAAAGCGTTCAGCCACCAGGATGGCGCAGGCGTCGCCGATAGTCTTCTGACGCTGGTGATGGTTGTCATACAGACGGATCTCCCGCAGGGGAAAGCGCGACATATTTTCCAGTAACATCATCACAATCCCAGGGGTATAAGTACTGCCGCCGCCGGCAATGGTGACCACAAAATTATCTTTCATTTACCACCTCGTTATTCAATAACACCCAGACTGGCGTTGACCGCCGTTCGAATTTTGTTAACTCCCAGGCCATAGATAACCTGGACATGGTTTCCTTTAATCAGCACGCTGCTCCCGCCGCTCTCTTTCAACAGCGTCTGCTGGATAAGGGCGGGGTCCCGCACATCAACCCGTAGACGGGTAAAACAGTTGCCCACCGCACAGACATTCTCTTTTCCTCCCAGCCCGGCAATCACCAGCGCGCCTTTATCCGGATGCTCGCTATTAGCCTGTTGCGAATGCTCATCTTCGGCTGCGGTTTCGCGGCCCGGGGTGAGCAGCCGCAGACGGGTAATACAGAAGGTGCCGACCAGGTACATGGTCGCGGTTTCCAGCAGACCGAGGGCGACAAACACCGGCCAGCGCGTCGCGCTGACTCCCGCCGGGAGGTTATAGACGACGAAATCGATGAGACCGTTAGTGGCGCAGACCCTGACGTGAAGCAGCCAGGCCAGCATCTGGAAAAAACCGTCCAGCAGGGAGTAGATAAGCCACAGCAACGGGGCGGTGAAGATAAAGAGAAACTCAAAAGGTTCGGTGATCCCCACCAGGACGGAGGTAACAATCAAGGGGATCAGCGTGACTTTCAACCGCTGCTTATTCTCCGCTTTCGCCGTACGGTAGAAGGCGAGCGCCATGCCGGCGGTGCCAAAAATCTTCACCATCCCATAGGTGAGGAAACGGGCGGAATCACTGAGCGCGTCAACGGGGTGGCGGGCGATTTCGGCCAGGAAAATAGGCTTAGCGCCAATGACGGTCTGACCATCGATCAGCAGCTGACCGCCGATAGAGGTAAAAACGAACGGCGACCAGATCAGATGATGCAGCCCGGTGGGGATCAGGAACCGGTTGAGAAAGCCGTACAGGAAGACCCCGATGGCGCCAAAGGATTTCATAAAGCCGGTCAGCGCCGAGATGCCCAGCTCCACTACCGGCCAGAGATAGACGGTGGCGATGGCGAACATGCCAACCAGCGGCAGCATCACGATCAGCACCAGCTTACTGTTGCCGTAGATCGACAGCGCGCCGCGAAACTCAATCCCAACCACGCGATTATGGACAAAGGCGACAGCGCAGCCAAGGATAATCCCAAGGAATACGCCCATATCGATAACCTGAAAACCGAAGATAAAGGTTTGTCCGCTGCCGTACAGTTGCGCGTTGGTGGCTCCGGTCGCCAGGCGATGGGTGAGGGTTAGCCAGCTATTATTCGCCGCCAGGTACATCAGCCAGGTCATGGCCGCCACGAAGGCCGCTTCGGCCTTGCGGGTTTTCGCCAGACCGCTGGCCAGCCCAAGGCAGAACAGAAACCCAAGATGGTTCATCAGCGCCCAGAGCATACTGGAGACAAATTTCCCCACCAGGTATAGCCCGCTGCTTTCATCCACCCACAGCCGGTTGGTCGTCATGCTGAACAGGGCGATCAACAGGCCGATAGCTGGCAGATACAGCACCGGCCCGATCATCGCCTTGGAAAAGTCCTGAAGCTTTTTCACTCCAATCATGGTTGTCCTCTCGTCTTTGCAGACCGCTGTCATCACCTGATGAATAGGCTTATCAGACTAGGAGCAGACCACCGGGAACCCGAGCAGGAAAAGGGCCATCTGTGACGAAAGTCATATATATTATTGCTGGACAGATATATAAATATGGCGTGATTTATAGATGTGTCATTGTTGATTTTTTCGCTGCAAGATAAAAATAATCATCTAATTACATGAAGTTATTCATGGTTACCGTTGACTGGCGCCACTCCATCGAGACATCTAAAAGTGATTTATAAAAAGATTGCCACTGAACTGAGGACCCGCATCAACAGCGACGACTATGCCGTCGGCGATATGCTGCCCAGCGAAAAAGCGCTCGCCGCGGAGCTGAAGGTCTCGGTGATGACGCTGCGCAAAGCGCTGGCGCTACTGGAGGAAGAAAAGCTGATCGCGCGGCGGCACGGCAGCGGAACCTGCATTGTGCGTAAAAGTAACTATCATGGCGGGGAACTGGAGGGCTTTAACTACCAGATGCAGGTGGTGGGCGTCACCAACTACCGTAACAAAGTTATTGAATTTACGCTGCTTGATGCCCCGCCAGCCATTGCCCAGCAGTTAAAGATCCAGCCGGGGGAGAAAGTGTATTACGTCAGACGGCTGCGGCTGATCGATGAGGTCCCAATCCTGGTGGAAAACAGCTATATCCCCTTCGCCACCTTCCCCTGGCTCAGCGTGGGTAACCTCGAGCAGTCTAAGTTCAACTATTTCAAAAAAGAGTGCCATATCACCATCATCGAGAGCCACCGCAGCTATACCCCGGTGCTGGCGACCCGTGAGCAGGCGGAGCTGCTGCAGGTGGCGCCAAACAGCCTCCTGCTGCGGGTGCAGTCTATCAGCTACGCCCAGAACCGGGCGATCGTCGATTTCTCAGAGATCTACCAGAACACCAGTAAGTACAATGTGAAGCACATTACCCGCCGCTAGAGGATTCAGACCAGCCATCCCCGGGCGATCAGCTCTATCCCCAGCGCCAGCAGGAACAACAGAAAGCCCTGACGAAAGCGCTGCGGGCTGAGACGCGAGCGGATCCGCTGTCCCAGCCACATGCCGAGCAGCGCCGGCAACAGCGCCAGCGCCGACAATAGCCATGCATCATCATGCCAGCCATCGTGCAGGGCGAGGCCAGCCGCCAACGCCAGGGTGGAAAGGGTGAACGACAACCCCAGGGCCTGCACCAGCTCGTCGCGACGAAAGCCCAGCGCCTGTAGCCAGGGAACGGCCGGAATAACAAATACCCCGGTCGCCCCGGTGATAACGCCGGTCAGCCCGCCCATGAGCGGCGACAGCCACTTCTCCACGCGGCCGGAAACCTGAAACACCGGACTGCAGAGCGCATACCCGGCATAGACTATCAATGCGGCGCCAAGCGCCAGCGCCGACCACCGAGGATTGAGGCCGATCAGCAGTGAGGACCCGGCCAACGTGCCAATAATAATCCCGGTCATCATAAGCCAGAGACGGCGTACAATCTGCGCCAGCGCCGGGCCTGCCAGTAACTGCCAGAGATTGGTGAGCAGCGAGGGAAGGAGCAGCAGCGCCGCTGCGGCCTGCGGCGGCATCAGCAGGCCAAGCAGGCCCATCGCCACGGTGGGCAATCCCATGCCGGTCACCCCTTTGACCAGCCCGGCGGCAATAAAGATCAACAGGAAAGAGATCGTGTGTAAATCGAACATTATGGCTCACTTTTCAGGGTAGAAAGGGGCATTGAAACAGCTGGTCGTGAGGGCCACAATGCGGTATGTTGGCCATAGACTACGGAAAAACCGAAGGGAAAGGAGGGCCTGATGCGACTGGATCTGGCCGATCTGCGGCTATTTATCGCCATCGTGGATACCGGTAGTATCACCGGCGGAGCGGCGAATGCCCATCTGGCCCTGGCGTCCGCCAGTGAGAGGCTGCGCAAGATGGAGGCCGAGATCGGCGTGCCGCTGTTGCACCGTCATGCCCGCGGGGTGACGATGACAGAGGCCGGGGAGGTACTGGCGCGCCATGCCCGCCCGCTTCTTGCGCAGCAGCAGCGTCTGCGCCAGGCGATGCACGCCTTCGCCTGCGGTCAGCGGGGGACGCTGCGCCTGTTCGCCAACACCTCGGCGATGTCGGCCTTTCTGCCGGGGAAGCTCGCCGCCTGGATGGCAGCGCACCCGGCGGTGCAGATCGAAACCGAAGAACGCACCAGCGCGGATATCGTCAGCTGTATCCTGGCGGGCGTGGCGCAGGCCGGAGTGGTGTCCGATGCGGTCGACCCCGGGCCGCTGCGCCTCGATCCCGTCGCTGACGACCCGCTGGTGCTGATCGTGCCGCCAGCTCGCCCTCTGGCCGAAAAACAGGAAGTGGCGTTTGCGGCGGTGCTCAACGAGCCGTTGGTCGCCCTCTATCAGACCAGTGCGCTACAGCAGCATATCGAACAGCACGCAGCTGAACTCGGCCAGGCGCTAAACGTTCGGGTCAGGATGAGCCATTTTGCAGGGCTTTGCGAGATGGTGGCGCACGGCGCCGGCGGGGCGATCCTGCCGCGCGTTATTGCCGAGCGTTACCGGCAGCGCTATTCGTTTGCCGTCATCGGGTTACAGGACCGCTGGGCGCAGCGCCGTTTGTGCCTGTGCTACCAGGATGACGCCAGCCTGTCGCCAGCGATGCGCCGCTTACTGGAATGGCTTCGTCAGCCTTGAGAATATCAGTGACAGTGTCACTTTTCATGCCCGTTATTGCTACTGACATCCGTGCCAGAGATGCGATAGTAGAGGTCCGCTTTTATTAAGACGCGAATCAGGACAGACAAGATGAGTACATTACCAAAGGTCGCGGTGCTGGGACTCGGCGCCATGGGACACGCTTTTGCCAGTAACCTGCTGAAAAACGGCTTTACCGTTGCCGGCTGGAACCGTTCGCCAGCCCGCGGCGAAGATTTACAGGCGCATGGGTTATCTCTGCACGCCACGCCGCAGCAGGCGGTGGCCGATGCCGAGGTGATCATCAGTATGCTCGCCGACGGCGAGGCCACCCTCGAGGTACTGGCGCAAATCGCGCCCGCCTGTCAGCCGCAGGCGATCTATTGCCAGATGGGCACCATTGGCCTGCCGGAGACCCGGCAGGCCATCGCGTTGTTGCGGGAACTTCAGCCAGCGATGACCTATATTGATGCCCCGGTGTCGGGGACCAAAGCCCCAGCGGAGAAGGCACAGATCCTGGTGCTCGCCAGCGGCGATAGGGAAAAGGGCGCCGCTGCCGAACCGGTGTTTGCGGCTATCTCCCGCGGGACGCAGTGGTTTGGCGAGGCGGGCAACAGCCAGAAAATGAAGCTGGTCCTCAATGCCTGGCTGATTTCGATGATGCAGGGCATCGCGGAAAGCGCCCAGCTGGCGAAGACGCTGGGCTTCACCCCCGACCAGCTGTGGAGCGCCCTGGAAGGCGGCCCGCTGGCGGCGCCCTATGTCAAAGTGAAACTAGACGCCATCGCCAGCGAGCAGTTTACCCCGCAGATGCAGCTGGCGCATGCCCTGAAAGATGCCCGGCTGGCGCTTTCCCTGGCCGAGCCGCACACCATGCCGGGGCTGGAAAACATCGCCGAACTGTGGCAGCAGGCGGCGGACGCGGGATATGCCGGAGAGGATTTGTCTGCGGTATATCAGTGGCTGTCGCCGTCGTCAAAAGCGTAGTTTCCTACCCACGCCAGGAAAGAAGTGGCCATAGTGGCCACTTATCCTGGCGGATGGGGCATCAATTCGAATCTACCGTACGTTAGCTTAAGCTATCAATCCATTCGCTCTGGCGCGGATTCAGCCGGCGATAACAGTGTACCGACACCGCCAGCTGCGTCAGGTCGGTGAAGACCATCGGATCGAGCTGTATATGCTTTTTAATTTGCTGCAGCCGATAGGTGAGCGTATTACGATGAATCCCCAACAGCAGCGACGTTTTGCCCGGTTCGGCATTATTGGCAATAAAGCTGCTCAGGGTATCCAGCAGCACTTCGCCGGAATCATGCTCAAGCAGCTGGCGTACGTTATTGATAAAAAAATTGACCATATAGCTGTCTTCCAGCACCCTGAACAGGCAGAGCATTGCCATTTCGCGAAAGTAGTAGATCTGCCGCTGCGGCTGCACTTTGCTACCCACTTCGATCACCGAGCGGGCGAACCGAATGGCCTCGCGAATGTCCGGGGCGCTGTCCGCCTGCACGCCAATCCCGATATGGTAATGGCTTATCTGATTACTCAGTACAAACTCAATGCCCCGCAGCAGAGTTTCCTGGGCTTCGCTTAGCGCGTTGAGGATCAATATTTCATGGCTGCCCAGCAAAATAACGTCACTTACGCCGGAGAGCTGGGAGAATTCCCGCAACAGCGTACTCAGTATGTCGCTTAACTGATGCTGTTCGACCTGCACGGTCACTACGATCGGAACCCGCGGTGTATCAAAATCGAAACCAAGTTCCAGCAGGCGATGAAGCGCTTCTTGCCCGGCGGGCGTAGCCCCTTGTTCCAGATACTGACAAAACAAGGTGTCACGCAGACGTTGCCGCCAGTTGGTTTCCCGCATCTCTATGGCCTGGCGGACCAGCAGTTCGGCGGTGAGCACCGCCAGTTCAGCATAGCGGCTTATCGCCGCGGGATCGCCGCTGATGCCTACCACCATCACCACGCGATCGTCATAGATAATGGGATGATTAATACCAGGATGCACGTTGTGAAAACGCGCGGCTTCCGCGGCGTTGTTAATACAAATGCGTTTCCCGGTGCGTATTACCTCCCGGGCGACTTCATGCTGTTCGCCGATACGATGCCGTTCACCTGAGGCAATGATCTGTCCATGATGGTCAATCACATTCACGTTATGATGAATTATCGCCATTGCCCGGGCGACAATTTCATTAGCCAGCGCTGTTGTAATAATCATACAGTTATCCGCTTATGTGCCTCTCCGCGCCACCCGCTCAGAAAGGTTCGTAGAACATTCTCCGCGGCGTCGGCGAGGAGCGGTTCGCATGTGTTCATCGACTCTGCCAGCGCCATAGGGCGCTGGCAAATAGACCACATTGCGTCAATATGGTGTTGATATAATTGCCGGCTGCTCTCATCACGCCCGCCGCAAAGGGCCACAACCGGCACGCCATGGCGTGCGGCTTTGCCTGCCACGCCCACCGGGGCCTTACCAAAGGCGCTCTGCCGATCGAGCCAGCCTTCACCCACGATCGTCAGCGCGGCATCGCGAAGATGGTCGTCGGCGTTAAGCAGCTCCAGCACCAGGTCAATGCCCGGACGCAGCGTGGCGCCGGTATAGGCGATAAGCGCAGCCCCCATACCGCCCGCGGCCCCGGCGCCGGGCCGTCCGCTGACGTCGAATCCGAGGGTTTGCGTAAGCAGCTGGCTATAATGCGCCATTCCCGCCTCCAGTTCGCAGAGCGCCGCCTCGTCCGCGCCTTTCTGCGCCCCATACACCCAGGTGGCGCCATGCTCGCCAAGCAGAGGGTTAGTGACATCGCAGGAGGCCTGTATTTCGCTTTGCTGTAGACGCGGGTCCAGACCGCTCAAATCGATGCGCTGAATATGCGCCAGGTCCTGACCTGCCGCGGGAACCGGCAGCAGGGTGCCGTCCTTACGCCAGAATCGTGCGCCGAGCGCCTGGGCAAAACCGATGCCGCCATCGTTGGTCGCGCTGCCGCCCAGGCCGATAATCAAGTGCCGACACCCGGCGTCCAGCGCCGCCTTTACCTGTTCGCCCAGCCCGTAGCTGCTGGCCTGACGCACATCCCGCTGCGCTGGCGGCGTGAGTTCGAGCCCACAGCTTTGCGCCATCTCGATAATGGCCCGCTCGCCGGGCAGGATCAGGAAATCCGCCTGCACGGAGAGACCGTAAGGCGAGGTACAGCGCTGCTGTTGCCACACCGCCCCCTTAAGCAACGGACTATCCGCCAGAGTCGACAGCAGTCCCTCTCCGCCGTCGGACACGGGCATTTCGACCAGCTCCAGCGTCTGGTCAACCCGGCGCAATCCCTGGGCTACCGCTGCGCAAGCGGCCTGCGCGCTGCAGCTACCTTTAAACGAATCCAGCGCGATAACAATCTTCATACGTTCTCCTGCGTTAATGCGCTTTGCGCGGCGTTTTATCGGTGGTCATGAGCTGTAATAACATCCCCAGCAGCGCACATCCCGCCATGGTAAAGAAGGCGTAGATATAACCCGCTGGATTTTCCCAGCCGCCGCCAAACTGAATGAGCCAGCCCATAAGCAATGGCGAAATGCCGCCGCCGATAAACATCGCCGTGGTGATGATTCCGTTAGCGGTAGAGGTGGCGCGTTCTTCGGCGGAGTCCGACGCCATGGCGTAGTAGATAGGCCACACGGCGTTGGCCACCAGGCCAAAAAATAGCTGAATGGCGATAAGGCGCGGCATATTGGTGGCGAAATAGAACAGCGCAATGCCGATACTCATCCACAGACCGCAGACGATCAGGGTTCGTTTACGGCCAAAGCTATCCGACAGCCAGGGCCAGATTACCTGACCCAAGGTACCGGTAAGCGTGAAGATAATACTCAGCCCGGCGGACGCCGCCAGCGACAGGCCGGAGACGTGATAAAGATACGGGGGCAGTACAACGTTAATGCCCATATAGACGATTTGCGTCAGCAGGGTATTGCCCGCCGTCAGCGAAATATTGCGGTTGCGCAGGGTGCGTAAAAAGGTCTTCATCCCTTCGCCTTTGGCGACATGGCTGCTTTCCTGCGTCGCCGGGCGCGTCAACCCCTGGCTGTCGATATGCTGATAAAGCGTGTTGATGCGGTCGGCGGTAGAATATTTTGCCCAGAAGATCATTAGCGGGATGGCGACGAGCAGCGCCAGCAGGAAGCAGTAGCGCCAGCTGCCTTCGCCAAACGTGGCAAGCACCAGGCTTGCCACCACGCCGCTCAGCAGCGCGCCAATCGGATAGCCGGTATGATGCACCCCCAGCGCAAAACCGCGCTTCTCTTTCGGCCACCACTCCGCGGTGTTGCTGACGCCGACGGGTTCGCCCCAGCCGGCCCCAAGGTTGACGCCCACGCGCAGCAGCACAAAGGCCGTCAGCCCGTGGCTGATAGCTTTTATCCCGGAAATAAAAGACAGCGCGGTATAGCCCAGCACCAGCGGTACCTGAAAGCGCGCTCGTTTCCAGCCAGACCCGTAGCGATCGCTCCAGATGGAGCCGGGAATATCCAGCACCGCAAGGGCTACCATGATCAGGGCGACGATATTGCCCCACTGTTCCGGCGAGAGCGAGAACTCCTTAGAGATGACCGGGCCAAGGCGCAGGATCATCTCGCGATCGTAGGCGTTAAGCACCCAGATTAGCCAGCAAACCAGTAGCGAAACCCAGGAGAAGCGATGTATCAGCCGCTTTTTGCCACGTTGTTCGCCGGCAGGTGTGTGATTGATTGTTGTCATAGTCGTGTTTACTCCGCGGCGTCGCGACAGCATGATGCGCGCCGCCTGGTGTCAGGGTCAGAGTCAGTTCGCCGGGTATTATTGTTATCGCGGCGAGCCGGTGGTTCGTTTAGCCGGCGAAGCGCCGTTCCGCTACGCCGGTCACGCCCAGGTCGTAAATGGCGAACAGGCTGCCGCGCAGCTGATTATCTTCCGGGAAACGCGGCAGGGGCGGCTGCGCCATGGAGGTGACGTACAGCACATCAAGGTTTTCGCCGCCGAACATCACGCTGGTCACTTTTTTCACCGGCATCTCAATGATGCGATCGACCTTGCCCTCCGGGGTATAGCGCACCAGCTTGCCCGCGTAGACCAGCGCGTTCCACAGATAGCCTTCGCTGTCCACGGTGGCGCCGTCCGCCGCGCCGCCTTCGCTGCGATCGACATGGCAAAAGACCCGTTCGCCGGAAAGATCGCCGGTCGCGGTGTTGTAGTCCCAGGCGCAGATTTCGCCCGTCCAGGTATCGGCAAAATAGAAGGTCTCGCCGGAGGGGCTCCAGCAGGGGGCGTTAGAGACGATAATGTCTTTCTTCAGCACGTGCAGGGACAGATCGGGGTCCAGGCGATATAGCGCGCCGCTCGGTTCCTCTTCGCGCATATCCATTGACCCGAACAGAAAGCGTCCCTGACGATCGACTTTGCCGTCGTTGAGCCGGTTAAAGGGTCGGTCCGCTTCCGGATGGTGCAACAGCGTCAGCTCGCCGCTGGCGAAGTCGAGCAGATGAACGCCATTCTGCAGCGCCACCACCGCGCCTTCGCCGTTCTGGCGCAGGGCGAAAGAGCCAATTTTCTGTCGCACGTCCCAGCTCTTAATCGCGCCGCCCTGCGCGTTGCAGGCGAACAGGCGCCCGTCGAGGCTGTCCACCCACCAAAGACGCTGCTGTTCGACATCCCAGACCGGGCTTTCGCCGAGTCGGGTTTTTAAATCCAGTAACACTTCAATGCGCATCATGGCCTCCTGATTACACTTTTTCACCGTGGGCCTGTTTCGCCGATACGGAGCCTGGGGATGAGGAACTTTTGAGAAACAGGGACACCAGCGCGCCGATAATCAGTAGCGCGACAGCGAACCATAAGCCGGACGTTGCCGCACCGGTGCGGTCCTCAAACGCGCCGAGAATAAACGGCCCGAGAAAGCCCCCGCACAGCCCGAGGCAGTTGAGCAGGCCGAAGCTGCCCGCCAGCATATGCCCGCTCATGATGGACGGGAGCCAGTTAAAGATGATGGATTGCATAGCGAAGAACATGAAAGCGGCCAGCGAGAAGCCAAGCAGCGCCACACCGTGGCCGGCAATGGCGCCAATCGCCATGCCGGTCGCCATGACCAGATATCCGGCCATCAGCATGCTGCGGGAACGCTGTTCCGTGCGGGCGAATCGCGGCAGCAGGATCCCACCCGCGGCGGCGGCAATCCACGGGATGGCGGTCAGCAGACCAATCTGCAGCGGAGTAAGCTGGCCCCAGCTACCGATGATCCCCGGCAGGAAATAACTCAGGCCGTAAACCGAAAACTGGTGGGTAAAGTAAATCAGCACCAGCAACAAAAACACTCGGGTGGACAGCGCGGTTTTCAGGGAGAAACGGCTCGGCGTATGGCGCGTTTCCTCGGCTTCTTTCGCCAGTACCGCGTTAATGGCTTGCGCATCGTCGCTGTCCAGCCAGCGGGCGTCGGCTGGTTTATCCGGCAGTCTGCGCCAGACGACGAACGCCAGCGCTATCGCAGGCAGCCCTTCGATAAAGAACATCCACTGCCAGCCGTGCCAGCCGGACATGCCATCAAGGCTTAATAACAATCCGCCCAGCGGCGCGCCGATAATATTGGCCAGACAGACCCCCAGCAGGAACAGGCCGGTGGCTTTTGCGCGCTCTTCGCGGCCAAACCAGAGGGTGAGGTAGTAAATAATGCCCGGATAGAGTCCCGCTTCGGCGGCGCCGAGCAGAAGGCGCATCACGTAAAAGGATGTAGGCCCGGTGACAAACGCCATACCGCAGGAGAGGATGCCCCAGGTAATCATGATGCGAGCTATCCAGCGCCGTGCGCCAATCCGGGTGAGAAACAGGTTACTGGGGATCTCCAGCACTGCGTAGGTGAGAAAAAACAACCCGGCCCCGAGGCCGAATGCGGTTGCGGAAAGGCCGATATCCACCGACATGGTCGCTTTCGCCATGCCAATATTGGTACGATCAATAAAGCTGATGATGTACGCCACGATAAGCAGCGGCATCAAATGGCGGTAGATTTTTTTATGGGTGCGTTGCAGCTGCGTCCCGTTTACCGCCTTTTCATTTATTGCGGACATGGTTATTATTTCCCCGTATTCGTGGTCAGAAGCCTTGCCGGGATCGAGACGATCCCGTTCGTCAGCTCACAGGTTGTCGCCGGGTGCTGACCCGAACGACGCCCGGCCCGAAGCCCCACTTCGGGCCGTCTTTTGCTAAGCGCCTTCGCGCTCGAACAGCATAGAAATCCCCTGGCCGCCGCCGATGCACATGGTGACCAGACCAGTGCGTGCGCCGCTGCGCGCCATTTCATACATCAGTTTGACCGGCAGGATCGCACCGCTGGCGCCTACCGGGTGGCCGAGGGCGATCGCGCCGCCGTTGACGTTAACGCGGGCCGGGTCGAGACGCAGATCGTTCATCACCGCCAGCGCCTGAGCGGCGAAAGCCTCGTTGAGTTCAATTAAATCAATGGACTGCACATCTATATTGAGACGGTCCATCAGGCGTCGGGTGGCGGGAGAGGGACCAAACCCCATAATCTCCGCTCCGCAGCCGGCGACCGCCCAGCCGCGAATGCGCATGCGCGGGGTTAAGCCGCGTTTTTCCGCCTGCTGGCGGGTCATCATCACCAGCGCCGCCGCGCCGTCGTTAATGCCCGATGAGTTGGCCGCCGTCACCACGCCGTCGGCTTTAAACGCCGGACGCAGCGTGGCGAGCTTTTCACGCGGGGTGTCGCGCGGGTGTTCATCGGTCGCAAACAGGCGGGTCGCTTTTTTGCCGTCCGGCACCTCAAGGGCCAGGATCTGCTCGCGAAAGCGACCCTCCGCGATCGCCTTAAGCGCCTTCCGCTGGCTCGACCAGGCAAAATCGTCCATCGCTTCGCGGGTAATACCGAAGCGTTGCGCGACGTTTTCCGCGGTGATGCCGTTGTGATAAGGGCCTTCCGGCCAGGTGAGAATGGAGATCAGGCCATCTTCCAGCTCGCCATTGCCCATGCGATAGCCATCGCGCGCTTTACGCAGGTAGTAGGGCAGCTGGGTCATATTTTCAGTGCCGCAGGCGACGACCACTTCGGCCTGGCCGCTTTGCAGCTGCATCATGCCGTCCGCCAGGGCCTGAAGTCCGGAGCCGCACTGGCGGTTAACGGAATAGGCGGTGCTCTCCTGCGGGATCCCCGCGCGCAGTTGGCAGATGCGGGCGATAAAACCGCTTTCGGCGATTTGCCCGACGTTGCCGACGATCGTTTCGTCGATATCCTGCGGCGCAATCCCGGCGCGGGCGATCGCTTCGCGAATGACGGCGGCCCCAAGGTCATGCTGATGGGTATGTTTAAGACTGCCGTTAAACGTGCCAATAGCGGTACGGACGCCGCTGACAATCACAATATCATTAGCCTGGGTCATTGTTTTTCTCCTTACAGCACCATGCCGCCGCCGACGTTAATCACTTCACCATTGATATAGCGCGCGCCATCGGACGCCAGAAACGCCACGCACTCGCCGACGTCTTTCGCCTCACCGGCGTAACCCGCGGGGATTTTGCTGATCATGATTTGCCAAACGTTTTCCGGTACGCCGCGCGTCATGTCGGTATCGATAAAGCCCGGGCAGATGGCATTCACCGTGACACCTTTTTTCGCCAGTTCGCGGCAGGCGGTTTTGGTCATTCCCACCACGCCGGCTTTTGACGCCGAATAGTTGGTTTGCCCGACGTTGCCAAGCCAGCTGGCGGAAGCGATATTGATAATGCGGCCCGCACCGCGCTCGCGCATGCGGATAGCGGCCTGCTGCATACAGAGGAAAGTGCCTTTCAGATTAACGTCGATAACCGTGTCCCAGTCCGCTTCCGTTAATTTGTGCAGCATGGCGTCGCGGTTGATTCCGGCGTTATTCACCAGAATGTCTACCGGGCCAAACGCCTCTTCGGCCTGGGAAAACAGGGCTTCGACCTGCGTTTTTTCAGCGATATTGCAGCTGATAAACAGCGCCTGTGCGCCCGATTCGCGCAGGGAAGCGGCGGCGGCTTCGCCGTGTGCATCACGATCAGCGATAATCACTCGCGCGCCTTCCCGCGCAAGCACCTGGGCAATGCCAAAGCCGATACCGCGTGCGGCGCCGGTGACAATGGCGGTTTTACTGGCAAGTTTCATAGCAACGTTCCTTATGAGTCAGAGGATGAATTCCGGGACAGATGTTCCGCGAGAGCGCAGGGCGGCGGGGCGAACAATCGGCTGTCCATAACCTGAAGATCCGCGGCGATCGCCGGATGAAAATCCATATGCGCCAGGATGTCGCGCTCAAGATCGATGCCGGGGGCGATTTCCGTCAGCACCGGTCCTTCCGGGCGCAGTTCGAAAACCGCCCGTTCAGTGACGTAATGCATGGTTTGTCCTTTGGCGCGGGCCAGTTCGCCGTTGTAAGAAATCTGGTTTACCCCGGCGACGAATTTACGCACTTCGCCTTCGCGGCGGATATGCAGCGCCCCGTGTTCACAGGCGATCTCCAGCCCCTTGGCGGTAAAAGAGGAGCAGAACACGACGTGGCGGGCATTCTGGGTGATATCGATAAAACCGCCCGCGCCGGGGCAGGATGCGCCGAGCCGTGTGGCATTGACGTGCCCGTGCGGGTCCATCTCGCCGGCGCCCATAAAGGTGATGTCGACCCCTGCGCCGTTGTAGTAGAGCATTTGATCCTGGTGGCTAATCATCGCGCTCAGATTACGGCCGATACCGAAATCCACGCCACCCGCCTGCTGCCCGCCGTAGATCCCTGACTCGACGGTGATGGTGACCTGCTCCCCGAGCTGTTCCTCGTGAATGATGGCGCCAATCACGTCATTGGGAATACCGGTGCCGAGATTGATGACGCAGCCGGGGGTCAGATAGCGGCAGGCAATCCGCCCGATAAGCTTGCGCAGATCCAGCGGCAGCGGCGCATTCTGCGCGGCGGGCAGCTGGATATCGCCGCACAGCGCTGGGTCGAAGGCCCAGCTTGAAGTCTGGCGGTGATCCGTCTGCGGCGCTTCGCATACCACGATGGCGTCGATCAGGTTGCCGGGAACGGTGATGCTTTTCGGATGCAGCGAGCCTTTCGCTACGCGATATTTCACCTGCGCCAGCACCTTCGCCCCGTAGCGTCTGGCGGCGAGAACGGCGTGCAGGACTTCCAGCTTCATCACCTCTTCATCGGTCGTGAGGTTGCCGTCTTCATCAGCATGGGTGCCGCGCACAATGACCACGTCCAGAGGAAGAGCCGGATAAAACAGATATTCGTCGCCGCGAAACGTGACGTGCTCGATCAGATTGGGTCGTTCGCGGGTGCGGGCGTTCATCCTTCCGCCCTCTATGCGCGGATCGACAAAGGTACCGAGACCGACGGGGGAAAGCCGCCCCGGCAGTCCGGCGGCCATCGCGCTATAGAGATGAACGATCTGCCCCTGCGGCAGGCACCAGGCTTCCACTTCGTTGTTGTTGATCATCGCCATCCAGCGCGGCGCCAGGCCCCAGTGCGAACCGATAAGGCGGGTCACCATACCCGGATGGGCAAAGTGCTGGATACCGCGCTGGCGATCGCTTTGCCCTGCGGCATGCAGTAGCGTCAGGTCACGCGGTTCGCCCGCGGTCAGAAAGCGCGCTTCGATGGCGCTTAAAATGGACTCCGCCGCGCCGATAAGCGTCATCCCGACGGTGCAGACGGTGTCGCCGCTGGCGACCCACCGCGCCGCCTCATGGGCGTCGATAAATTTGCTGCTCACTTTTTATCCTCCGTTGATAGCGTGATGATGGATTCTGCGAGACGCGTTTTGAGCTGCTGTTTGCTCACTTTGCCGTTGTGGGTACGCGGTAAAGCACGGGTGAAAATAATGCGCGCCGGTAGCTTAAAGCGGGCGATTTTGACCTTCAGCCAGTCGAGGATCTCTTCGCTGGTCAGGTGATGCTGGCCATCCGGCACGATAAACGCCACGGGCTCTTCGCCGTAGACCGGGCTGGGGGTCGGGATGACGGCAACTTCCCGTACTCCCCGATAGGTAGAGAGAATGTTTTCCAGCTCCAGTGAGTAAATTTTCTCGCCGCCGCGATTGATCATGTCCTTGCTGCGGTCTTTGATGTACAGCCAGCCTTCGTGGTCGAGATAGCCCAGATCGCCGGTACAAAACCAGCCCTGCGCATCGCAGCTCGGGCGTCGCTCGCTGTGCTGCCAGTATTCGCGGATCACCACATCGCCTTTTAGCCAGATATGGCCGATTTGTCCGGCGGGGAGGGGCTGCTGGCGATCGTTGCGGATGGTAATGGCGAGACCCGGGATCGCCTGACCTGAACTGCCGCATTTATCGCTGCCCCAGACGTCGCCCGGAAAAATCGTCGCAGGCGAGGTCGTTTCGGTGAGGCCGTAGATCGGCTGAATCGCGGTATGCGGGAACAGGGTTTTTAACTCCTTGATCAGTCCATCGCTCAGGTGGCCAGCGCCGCAGGCAATCGTGCGCAATGCCGGAAAATCGCTGGGATGGCTGGCGCTCTGCTCACGCGCAGCCTGGCAAAGAAGGATAAAAATGGTGGGCGAGCCGTGCAGAAAGGTAACGTTCTGCTCGCGCAGGGTGGTGATCACCTGCGGGGCATTGAACCGATGCTGCAGCCAGATGCTCGCGCCGAGGCTAATAAACAGCGCCAGCAGCGCCGACAGGCCGGTGATGTGATAGATAGGTACCGCCAGGATGGTGCTATCCGCGGCGGTGAGATTCAGTTTTTGCGTATAGGCGTCAATCGCGCAGAGCAGGTTATTGTGGGTGATAATCGCCCCTTTAGGCTCTCCGGTGGTGCCGGAGGTGAACATCATCACCGCCGTATCGTCGCGGTTAACCGGGACCGGCGGGCGGGTCAGCGGTTCGGGAAGGCAGAGCGCCTGCCATTCGCTGAGTGAAACCGCACGCGCGTCAGGGGTGTTTTTCAGCCAGTCCTGCACGGTCGCATCGAACAGGACAACCCGGGGAGCGATATGGCCTACCAGCGCCTCGCTTTCGGCCTGCTTAAGCTTGGTGCTGAAAGGCACCACTTCGATGCCCAAACCCAGCGCGGCAAAAAGGACTTCGCAAAAAGCGGGGTGATTGCCCCAGGCCAGCAGAATACGGTCGCCTTTGCGCAGCGACCAGCCGCGATCAAGCTGCGCCATCGCCCGCTGTACCCGCAGATGAAAATCGCGGTACAGATAGCGCCGATCCTCAAACGCCAGCGCCAGGGCATCCGGGCTGCGGGCGGCGCTGTGGCTCAGGGCCTGGTACAGATTCTGGAAGTCGGCGGAGGTGCTGTTCATGTGTCTCTCCTGATATCGCGTATTGAGTAGGAGTAGTCTGGGGAAATTCAGGAGAGGAAATTGCCGAATGGCTCACAATAGAAAATCAACAAAACAGAAGCAATTTTGTAACATTGCACAATGGGCAGGAGAGACCGGGTGGGGGAGAGATATCCGCGAATCAAACCGACGTGAATAATGCCAGAGGACGCTATCTTTTAGACCCGTGTTAACCGGGCCTAAAAGAGTGAAGGGGTCAGCCCTGCCGCTTAGCGTTTACAGGCATCGAACTCGAGCCGTTCGCCATCGGGGCCGCGAATAAGCAGGAAGCGCACGTTGTCTTCTTCTATCGGCCCTTCATCGAGCTGATAACCGAGCGCCGCCAGCCGCTGCTGCACCGCATCCAGGTCGCTGACTTCCAGCGCCAGATGATCGATACCGCAGCGAGGGGCGTCAAAGGGCGTTCCAGCGGGAAGCTGATACAGCTCGAGGACGGCGCCCGCCATTTCCAGGAACGCAACTTCAATAGTGCCCTGTGGCGATGGCTTGCTAAACCGCTGCTGGCGCTGAAAGCCCAGCGGTTCATAGAAGGCAAGCGAACGCGTTAAGTCACTGACCTGATAGCCAATATGAGCAATCGTGTTGATAAGTTCGCGCATGTTATACCCCCTTACGCACGCACCAGAAGCCGTAGAAAGCGACATACACAAAGCACAGGAGCGGAGCGATAAAGGCGATTTGCATATTGCCGCCGTTCATATCCGAGATAATGCCCATCACCAGAGGAATTACGGCCCCGCCGATAATCGACATCACCACGATCGAGCCTGCGGTCTGGGTATCTTTCCCCATCCCTTTGATCACCAGACCAAAGTTCGTCGGCCAGCATGGCGCCATACAGAAGCTGACCAGAATGAGCGCATAGACCGCCAGCATTGAACCGCTGAAAACGGCAATCAGTAACAGGGCGGTGGCGGCCAGGGCAAACGTTCCGAGCAGCATCGCCGGATTCAGACGGTTCATCAACCAGGTGGCCACGGTTTTTCCCACGGCGTAAATCACCAGAGAAGCCAGCAGCCAGTAAGTCGCGGAGTGCTCGCTGGTGCCTTGCTGCACGAGCTGCACAAAGCGAATCGTGAAGCTCCATACGCCAACCTGGGCGCCGACGTACAAAAACTGCGACAGGATCCCGAGGCGAAAGCGCGGGATAGCAAACAGGCGTTTCAGCGTTGGCCCCATGCTTTCCGTCGGGAGTTGCTGTTGTTGAGCGGGCGCGCCCTTGCACGACGGGAATTTAATAAACACGAACACCAGCGCCAGCACCACCAGTACGGAGCCGATAATCAGATAGGGCCCGACCACCTGACCAACCATCTGATGGCGTGCAACGTCTGCAGCGGCGGCGGGCATCGCCAGCAGTTGTTCATGACTCGGATCGTTTTCGCCAAAGACCATCAGCTGGCCAATTAATACGCCGGAGATCACGCCCAGCGAGTTGAAGATCTGCGAAAAGTTAATACGCTGGGTGGAGGATTGAATCGGACCCAGCAGGCTGGAGTAGGTGTTTGCCGACGTTTCCAGAAAAGAGAGTCCGCAGGCGATCACTCCGAGGCAGGCGAGGAATGCGCCGTAGGTCATGATCTGTGCGGCCGGAACGAACAGGAAGCAGCCGAGGGCGTACAGGCACAGCCCAATAATAATCGCCGCTTTATAGGAAAAACGCTTAATCAGCGCCGCCGCGGGCAGGGCGACAAAAAAGTAGCCGAGGAAAAAAATCGACTGCACCAGCGCTGTCTGGGTATCCGTTAAATCGAAGCCCTTTTTAAACTGGGCGATCAAAATATCATTCAGGTTGCCCGCCATCCCCCATAGCGCAAACAGGCAACAGACCAGTAAAAATTGCAGCCAGGGGGTATGGGGTAAATACGCACTGGTGTCCAGTTTTTCTTTTTGGACCGCTGCGTTCTCGACCTTATCCGTGATTAGCGTACTCATTGAGCTATCCTCTTAATGTTTTTTATACAGTAGGGTTTATGCCATTTCATAATCAGCGGCGGCACGGAGAAGCCGTTCCTGTGCCTCCAGGTACTCAGGTAAAGATGAGGCGCCTTGCTTTTCGACACTGACGGCGGCATAGGCCGCCGCGAATCGGGCTGCGGCCTGTAGCGGTTCCCCGCAGGCCAGCCGCGCCGCCAGCGCGCCGTTGAAGGCATCGCCCGCACCGGTAGTGTCTCGGGGGTGAGAAGGAAAGCAGGGAATAGGGGATTTCACCCCATGCTCGCTCAGCAGGGCGCCGCTGGCGCCGAGAGTGATAATGACGTTGCGCGCGCCCTGAGCATGTAACACGTCGGCGGCCTCAGCCGCGGCCGTCAGACTGTCAACCCGGCGTCCGGTCATTAACCCGGCCTCCGTGGCGTTCGGTGTAAGTAAATCCACTTTGCTTAGAACGGCGTGCTCAACGGGCTGCCAGGGCGCGGGATTGAGTATTACCAAGGCCCCGGCTTGTTTTCCGGCGTCTATGACCTGTTCAATAGCAGAAAGATTGTTCTCCAGCTGAACCAGAACCACATCCGCGCAGCCGATAGCGGGAATGCAGCCGGCGATTTCATCATCGGTCACCGTCATATTCGCGCCGGGATCGACGGCAATCATGTTTTCGGCATCGTTACCGGCGACATAAATCAGCGCATTGCCGGTGGGGATCTCTTCGGCGACCAGCAGCGTCACAGCATTGAAGCCCACGCCTTTCAGATGACGGCGGGCAAAATGGCCGAAGGTGTCATTGCCAATCTTGCCGATATAGTGGACATTTGCTCCCGCTTTTAGCGCGGCGGTGGCCTGGTTCGCCCCTTTACCTCCGGCGCTGGTCATACTTCCGCAGGCCACTAACGACTCACCTGGTACCGGAAAGCGATCCACCCTGGCGACCATGTCGAAATTGAATGAACCAAAAACACAGACTTTTCCTGACATCATTCGCTCCTCTATACCAGCTCGGGGGAGTGCAGCGCGGCGGACAGTTCGCGGGACATGGTTTCCCAGGCCAGCTCGAGCGGCATATCAGCGCGGAATAAACCGCTGCTGCCCATCACTAATATCTGTGCGCCGGCGCCCAGCAGCGCGCGGTAGGTGTTGCGGTTACAGGAGCCATCGACTTCCAGCAAGAAGCGGAGGCTGCCGGTCTCTTTGAGCTGATGAAGCTGCGTAATTTTGGCGAGCATTTCAGGAATAAACGGCTGACCGGCATAGCCTGGGTCGACGGTCATCACCGTCACCTTATCGAGCAGATGCAGATAGTGCTGGATGCTCTCAACCGGTGTGGCGGGATTGAGCACCATTCCCACCTCTTTCCCCGCCTGACGAAGCATATTGATAACCCGGAACGCTTCGCGGCAGATGGTCTCCGGATGCAGTGAGAAGGCGTCTGCGCCGGCGTCTAACAGCGCCGGTATAAACGAAGCGGGCGCTTCGACCATCAGATGGACATCGATAGGAAGCGAGGTGTAGGGACGGATCTGCGCCACAAAGCTGGCCGACAACGCCAGATTTTTGACATAGTGGCCGTCCATGATGTCGACATGCAGCCTGTCGGCTTTGCTGTTTAGAAAGCGCAGCTGTTCCGTCAGCTTCATCATGTCCATACACATCAGCGAGGGAGAAAGGTAATAACGCATAAGGCCTCATTTATTCCGGTGGTGGCTGAATTCAGGCAAAGTCTGGCCCTGCCGCGGTAAGCAGCGTTTCGACATTGCGCGTATTAACCGTCACGTCATGACGGCGTACTCAGGCGATTTGCAGGCTGACGTTATGCCAGGTCATCTCTTTTTCCAGCAGCGGATCGACAAACCTTTCAGTCACCAGACAGTCCAGCTCGCCCAGTCCGCCGATACGCGCGACGCCTGTTCGCCCCAGCTTGCTGCCGTCGACCAAAGCCACAGTCTGACGGGCGGCCAGCAGCATCTGTTTCAGCAGGGCGGCGTGGGCTTGCGTACCCGCATACAAGCCGCTATCGCGCTCCAGCCCCTGGCAGGAGAAAAAGAGCGTATCAATGGCATATTCGCGTAGCGTTCGTGAGGCGGTTTCCCCGAAGAACGACTCTTCGGTCGGGGAGAAATCGCCCCCCAGCCCGACGAGATGCAACGAGCGTCGGCTCATCAGAGTTTGTAAGATGCGAATGGAGGGCGTAATCACCGTCAACGCCATCTCCGGCATCTGCCGGGCCAAAAACCAGCTGGTGCTACTCCCGTCCAGGACAATGGTCTGTCCCGGTTGGAGAAACTGCAGTGCTTTACGGGCCACGCGCATTTTGCCTTCGCTGTGCAGCAGCGTTCTGTGCTGAAAGCTTCCCTGGCTATCTTCAACTGTAAGGGCGGATGCCGCCGCCCGGGTCGCCGGCAGCGGATTTTCCGCCGCCAGCGCTCCACCGTGGCTTCGGGTTAAGATCCCTTTGCGTTCCAGCTCGCTCAGATCGCGGCGAATCGTTTCCCTGGAGACCCGAGTCGCTTGCGCAATCTCATTCACCCGCATGACGCCGTGTTGGCCCAGCAGTTCAACAATCAGACGATGACGTTCCAGCGGCAACATAGCTCTCTCCTGAAGTACATAATCAGATTACCTTTCCCTTGCGCAGAGCGTTGAGACCTCGGGAATGTCCCACGAAGACAAGCTATCCGCAGCCGAACACTGTGATAGCGCACGCATTTCGCTTCACTTCCGTCAGCGGTTTGCGCTATTTCGCCCGTGATTCAGGCATAAACAAAAACAAACAAAAATAAATGCAAGATTGCTTTTGCGCCCATTTATGCCCGATTACGCCTGCTCCGCAAGGTTAATGCTTATTTCCTGCTGCTAATTAAAAACAAATGAAAATAAAAAAATGCTAATTTGATCACGTTATTTTCATTTAATGCGTTTTTAAATGGATTTAAGCCAAATATCAGCATTAAATGAAAGCAATTAAAAACAAAGGACAGGATAAGACCATGAATGAAACAACCCGTCGTTTTGCACGTTTAGTTGATCTGAGCGCAGTTCAGGCCACCAGTACCGAAGCGGATGTTCGCGCCTGCGCCGAGCTGGCTGCCAGATACAATATTATTTCCGTCCACGTACTGCCTTGCTGGACGCGCTTTCTCAGTACGTTGCTGCCGCAGCAGGGTACGGGAGAGGTGATGATTGGCGGTCCGGTCGGCTTTCCCGGCGGTGGGCATACCACCGATACCAAGGTTCAGGAAGTGCGGCAGCTGATTGCCGACGGCGCTCGGGAAGTGGATATGGTCGTGAATATCGGCAAAGTGCTCTCCGGCGATTATGACTATGTGCGCGAAGATTTGCGCCGCGTGGTGGAAGCCGCCGCCCCGGTACCGGCCAAAGTGATCCTTGAAACGCACTATCTTAATGAGGAGCAGATTCGTCGCGTGTGCGAAATTGCCGTAGAGGTGGGGATGAAGTGGGTCAAAACCTCTACCGGCTGGGCGCCCACCGGCGCCACGGTGGAAAAAGTCAGCATCATCGCCGACCAGCTTAAAGGCCGAATCGATATCAAAGGCGCCGGGGGCATTCGCGATCTGGCCACGGTGCGTGCGCTGTACCAGCTTGGCGTGCGCCGCTTTGGCATGAGCCATGGCGCGGTAACCAAGGTGCTGGCTGAACTGGAGCAGCACCCGGAACGTTTTCCCGAGCTGAACGCCGATTAAACTGAGAGACCGCGGGCCTGGTGGCCCGCCTTAAGACGTCACCGGAGTTAGTGATGAAAGATAAAATACTCACGATTGATGTTGGCACTGGCAGTACCCGCGCCGCTATTGTGCGCATTGACGGCGCGATGATCGGCTTTGCGCAAAGAGAGTATGAGCAAACCACGCCGCGTGCAGGTTGGTCAGAACAGGCCCCGTCTTTATGGTGGCAGGCCGCCTGCGACTGTATACGCGAGGTGCTTTACCGCTATCCTGAAACGGCAGCGCAAATTGCGGTTATTGGTGCTTGCGGACAGATGCATGGCACCGTCCTTCTGGACGACCGTGGCGAGCTGGTGGAGGATAGGGCGTTGCTGTGGAATGATAAGCGCAGCCAGCCGCAAGTTGACGCCTTTAACGCGCGCGAAGGTTGGGAAAAGTGGCTGGCGCATTTGAATAATCCGCCTGCGGCAGCATGGCCCGCTTTCAAGTTAGCCTGGTGGCGCGAAAATCATCCGGATCGCTGGTCGCAGCTCGCCAAAGTATTAATGCCGAAGGACTATATTAATTTCATGCTGACCGGTGCCATGGCGACCGATTATAGCGAAGCGTCGTGCTATTTCCTGATGGACAGCGAAACCCGTAGCTGGTCTTCGCAAGCCTGCGAAACGTTTGGTCTGCGGGTCGATCAGCTCCCGGAGCTTAAACTTTCCAGCGACATAATCGGCCAGGTGACGCAGCGCGCAGCCGACCTGACGGGCCTGCCGGCGGGTATCCCGGTGGTTGCCGGGACGTCGGATATGGCGGCCTCTCTGCTGGGCTCGGGTGTGTATGAACCGGGGATGGCGTCTGATTCAACCGGCACGTCGACGCTGATGACGGTGGTGTCGCCGCGGCCGTTACACCATCCGCTGGTTAATAATCTTCATCTTGCCAACGCGGCCTGGGGCGGATTTACGATCCTCGACGCCGGCGGCGATGCCGTTCGCTGGGCGCGGCTGGCACTTGCCGATAACCAGATTACGCATCCACAGCTTTTACAGGAAGCGGCGGCGGTGCCGGTGGGGGCAGAAGGGCTGCTGTTTCTTCCCTATCTGACGGGAGAACGTCTGGCCGAACACACCAACTCGCGGGCACAGTTTTTTGGCCTGCAGCGCAAGCATCGCCGCGGTCATTTATTCCGCGCAGTTCTGGAAGGGGTGGCCTTTGCATCCTGGCGCAATCTTCGGCAGCTGCAGAAGTGCGGGCAGTATCCGCAACAAATGATCGCTTCCGGCGGCGGTGCGCGCAGCTCGCTGTGGCTTGAAATCAAAGCCGCGGCGTACAATCTGCCGATATTATCTACGCGTAATCAGGAGAATGGCGTCACCGGATGCGGTATTATCGCCGGGGTTGGCGTAGGGTTGTACGCCGATTTTGCCAGCGGCGTGCGGCAAACGGTGCAGTTCGACAAACTGATCTCACCGGATCCCCGTCTGCGGGATTATTACCACGCCTGCTGCGAGCTTTTTGATACGCTGTACCGGCAATCCGCTGCCTTATACGACAGGTTGGATGCGCTCAGCGTAGGACCCGACTGATACGCAAAGGTAAGCCAGCGCCGCGACGCGCGTAACGAGCTGTAAAAAAGAGAGAGGCAGAATGTTTGCAGAAGAAAGACAGGAGAAGTTACTCGGTATTCTCAGGGAAAAACGCAAAGTTGCTGTTTCTGAGATGTGTGACGTCTTTAATGTATCTGGCGCTACCATTCGTGCCGATCTCCGCCAGCTGGAAGAGGAAGGGTTGCTGACCCGAACGCATGGCGGAGCCGTTCTTCGTACCCGAGCGAGCTTCGAACAAGCATCGGACGCCCGCGAAATTGTCAATCTCAGCGCGAAAGAACGGATCGGCCAGCGCGCGGCGGCGCTGGTTGAGGATGGCGATATAATCGTGCTGGATACCGGTACCACGACGCTGCATATCGCGCGCAATATTCGTGACAGACAGAACGTCACGGTGGTTACCAATGATTACCAAATCGCCCGGGAGCTTGAGGTCAGTCCCTCGATTCAAACGATTCTGCTCGGGGGGATCGTTAAGAAGGGATACCACTGCGTGGTGGCGATCAACGGACGTTCCATTCTCGACACGCTAAACGTCGATAAAGCATTTATGGGCACCAATTCGCTGTCGCTGAAACACGGCGCCTGCGTGGCCGATATCATGCTGGCAGAAACGAAACGCGGCATGGTGGAACACGCCAGTCAGGTGATTATTGTCTGCGACTATAGCAAGCTGAATAACACCTCGCTTGCCCAATTTACCGCAGCAGATCGCATTGACACCGTAGTGGTGGATCGTCTGCCTGATGACGTTCAGGCGTATCGTAATGCTGGCATTCAGGTGATCTCTCTGGATGAAGAGGAGCATCTTTAGTGCGCTGCTGTGACGTTGTCACTAACCAGCGCGTCGTAAAACCCCGTCCCTCAGGGCGGGGATAAAGTTCCGGGTATTCGACTCACGTGCCGGGGGATATCGAAGACCAGGCATGGTACAGGCGGTCCAGAATTGATTAAAGCTTACCCGCTGACTTTCTCAGTTCAGTAATATCCCTCTTGGGCGATTCCCCGAACATCCGCGTATATTCCCGGCTGAAATGGGACAGGCTTTCGTAACCGACCGCATAGGCTGCTGTGGTGACATCGTAATGTTCATTCAGCATCAGTCGCCTGGCTTCATTGAGGCGCAGCCATTTCTGATACCGTAGCGGGCTCATCCCCGCAAGCTGCCTGAAATGGTGGTGGAAAGAGGGCGTGCTCATTTGCACCCGACTTGCCAGTTCCTCGACGCGTAAAGGTGATGCAATATTGGTCTTTAACCAGTCGATAGCTTTACCGATACGGTAGCCATGGCCGTCGACTGCTGCAATCTGTCTGAGATGATCGGACTGATCGCTCATCAAAAGCCGGTAGTGTATCTCTCTTTGGATCAGCGGCCCGAGAACAGGAATGGCTTCAGGTTCGTCAAGCAAAGAAAGCAGACGACAGAAAGGCTCCAGCAAAGCATCGGTAATAGTACCTATCCCGACACTCGTTCCCGCGTCTCGTTTTTTGACCGGCGGCAGGCTTCCCTGGGCAATTAATTCCATTAGCACGCGCTGGTCAAGCTTATAGGCTACGCCGACGCAGGGCTGGGATGTCGAAGCCTGCAATATTTCCGAACTGGCCGGCAGGTCAAGAGAGGTAATCAGGAATTTTTCCGCATTATATTCATAAGGTTCACCCCCAACCCACATGATCTTCGCGCCATCGGCCACCAGAACGATACTGGGAGGGACCAGGCAGCTTACCGGGGGAGCGGGTTCGTTTCGGCGAAACAATTCGAGCCCTTCTACGGCGGTAGGGAAATCGCCGGTGCCGGGTGTGCGCTGTGCAATATCCCTCGATAGCTCACCCAGCAGTATTTCAACCGATTTGTCAGGAATCATTCTGTAATGCCCCACACTTTTGACCTCTTTTGAGGTTATCAACTTAGCAGCTATGAAAACTGAAATACACGCTTTGAGATTAGGTTCAGAGGATCAGGCAAATAATGCAGAGTATTTTAATAACACCTTTTATTAAAGACATTCAAAATAATAACTCTGAAATGAGGCAGTGTCCTGAAATCAGGGTTCACCGCGAGCAAATTTAACCCGTTCAGGTTTAAGCCATTTTTTAACTGCCACGACGGCATCGCTGCGCTTGAGAAGTGGTTTGAAGAAATTGGTACGCCAACACGTCTTGAACAGCTGAACATCAAGGAAGCAGATCTGCCCGCTATCGTTGAGAACGTCCAGATCAATGTCAAAGCGTTTGGTATCGCCAGTGATTACCGGCCGAAAGTTGTAACTGAAATACTCATGCATGTTGTCTGAAATAGGTCCCTCAATATCCAATGAAAGGTTTTAATATCATGACGCTAATATCTTCGACGCGCTTTTTTAATGGCGCACTCCTTGCCGGGGCGATGGCTCTGATTTCAACAGAAGTTGCGGTGGCCCAGCCTGCACCAGGCACAGCAGATTCTTCAGGCCGTCTGGTTCAGACGTGGGATAAAACTTTCCCAAGGAGCGAAAAAGTGGATCATCAAAAAGTTACTTTTAAAAACCGTTACGGCATTACGCTGGCCGCAGATGTGTATCTTCCAAAAGATCGCGGGAACAAGAAGCTTGCTGCGCTTGTTATTTCCGGGCCTTTTGGCGCGGTAAAAGAGCAGGCCTCGGGTCTCTATGCTCAGACTTTAGCAGAGCGCGGATTCGTGACGCTGGCATTTGATCCGTCTTATACCGGTGAAAGCAGTGGTGAACCCCGCAATATTGCTTCACCCGATATCAATACCGAAGACTTTATGGCTGCAGTCGATTTTATGGGACTACAACCTTATGTGGATCGTGAACGTATCGGTGTCATCGGTATCTGCGGCATGGGGGGGATTGCCCTGAACGCTGTTGCCGTGGATAAGCGCGTAAAAGCGGTCGTTGCCAGCACCATGTATGATATGAGCCGCGTAATGTCAAAAGGCTACAATGACAGCGTAACACCGGAGCAACGCGAGCAGGCGCTGGAGAAGATGAGTCTTCAACGCTGGGAAGATGCAGCAAACGGCAAACCGGCATACCGGCATACCAGCCAGCCTATAATAAACTGAAGGGCGGTGAAGCACAGTTCCTCGTGGACTATGCGGACTACTACATGACTAAACGCGGCTATCATCCCCGAGCCGTCAACTCTGGCAATTCATGGTCCGTGACAACGCCGATGGCCTTTATGAATTTCCCGCTCATGACCTATATTAAGGAAATTTCTCCGCGCCCGATCCTGTTCATCCATGGTGAAAAGGCGCATTCGCTTTACTTCTCCAAAACGGCTTATGAAGCGGCAAATCAGCCAAAAGAGCTGCTGATTGTAAAAAATGCTACCCATGTTGATTTATATGATCGTATGGACAAGATCCCGTTCGATAACATCACTGCATTTTTCAACAAAAATCTTAATAAATAAGCCATAGCACCGTCCGGTGTTTTCAGATGCAGTATCTGTGGGACAAACGACAGATACTGCTCTCTTAGCATGGGGTGTTGGGTATTCTATTGTTACTGATAAAGCTGGCACTAATTCCTGATGCGATATTAATTTCCGAATATTATCGAGTTAATCCTGCGACAGAAAAAAGCAACCGCATATGAAAGAGGAGAGGTATATGTACTGGAACCCTGAAGTATTAACAAGAATAGATGCGGCCGACGACCTGAAAATCGCACCGTATCATCCCGATATGAATACGACCGGTACGCCGACATGGATATGGGAAGTGAAGGTGGACAACCGACTTTTCGTCCGAGCCTATAGTGGTATCCGTTCAAAATGGTATCAGGCTGCATTGTCCCAGCAGGCAGGTAAGATACTGGCTATCGGACAGGAATTCGACGTACTGTTCGCAAAACCCTCGGACCCTGAGCTTGAAAGTAAAATTGATCAGGCTTACCTGAAAAAGTACTCCGGCAGCAGCTATGTTTCCGCAATGACAGGGATACGCGCCAGGGCAGCCACGATTGAGATTCTACCTTCGTGATGTCCTGTCAAAGTGATGCTGCCTGTACTGTGAGGCAAAATCTACCTGTTTAACGTTCATCTCCCTGAAACTGAAGGCACGTATGAAACCACTCTTTCCGAGCCTTCAGGTTTTTACATCCTTTTGTTGACTTATTCTGTAAAAAGATTACTTTTCAGGACATGAAAAAGATACTTATTATTGTACCCGATGGCGGCATGCTGTTTGAATCCGCCGGTATTGCTGACATTCTGATGCAGGCCAACCGCCTGCACCCGGAAGGTGCCCGGGAAATCTGCTACCAGGTCAAGCTAGCGACAACTCAACCGCATCAGGTTATCCATGGTCAGTCAGGTTTAAATCTGCTGGCCGACCATCGTCTGCATGAGATTGACCCTCGCGAGCCCCTCGATACCATCATGATTACCGGCAGAGGTCAAAACCCGCAGGAGGGGATGGCGGTGGTTGACTGGTTGCGCCTTGCCGCTCCCCATGCCCGCCGCATAGTCTCCATTTGCGGCGGTGCGATGCTGCTGGCGCAAACCGGACTGCTGGACGGCAGACGGGCCACTACCCACTGGAAGCTGCTGGAAACCATGCAGGCGGAATTCCCGCAGATCCGCGTCGAGGGCGGGCCGCTCTATATTCAGGACGAACATATCTGGACCTCTGGCGGGGTCAGTTCCGGCTTTGATCTTACGCTGGCGCTGGTTGAAGAAGACTATGGCTTCAGCCTGGCGCGCGATATCGCCCAGGACTTCGTCATGTATCTGCGTCGCCCGGGAGGCCAGCTGCAGTTTAGCCGCTATAACCTTCAGCAGACCGCCACCCAGGGCCCGATTAACGATCTGCTGGCGTGGTTGCTCGAAAACCTCACCGCCGACCTCAGCGTAGATAAGCTGGCGGAAAAAGTCGCCATGAGTCCGCGAAATTTCACCCGCGTCTTTACCCGGGAAACCGGCGCTTCGCCAGCGCGGTACGTCGCGGAAGCCCGCCTGGCCGCCGCGCGGCAGCGTTTGGAGCAGACTCACGAGACGCTGGATCGTATCGCCGAGCAAACGGGATTTGGCAGCAGTATTAACCTGCGACGCTTGTTTGAGAAACAGCTTAACCTCACTCCAGGTGAATATCGTCAACGATTTCACTGTCGCAAAATGGCGTAAAGTGTTCCTTTTTTGTCATTTACGCCATAACCCGTCCGTCCTACTCTGACTCCAGCGATAATCGATAAGGAGTTAATTATGGTAAAGGTCGGTATTAACGGTTTTGGCCGGATCGGACGCAATGTACTGCGCGCAGCACTGAATAATCCGGATATTCAAATTGTGGCAATCAACGATTTGACGGACAGCAAAACGCTGGCGCATCTGCTGAAATACGACTCGCTTCTCGGTAAGCTGGATGCAGAGGTCACCGCGGGTGAAGGGGGGCTTGTTGTTGATGGTAAACCCATTACCGTATTCAGTGAACGCAACCCGGCCAGTATTCCGTGGCGTCAGTGTGAAGTCGACATCGTTATTGAGGCTACAGGATTATTCACGGACCGTGAAAAGGCTGCTGTACATATCCACAGCGGTGGCGCCAAGCGCGTGATTATCTCTGCCCCGGGTAAAAACGATGATTTAACCATTGTGATGGGCGTTAATGAGAGCCTTTACTCCCCGGATAAACACTACGTGATCAGCAACGGAAGCTGCACCACCAATGGTCTTGCACCTGCTGCACAGGTCCTGCACCAGCATTTCGGTATTAAGCATGGTCTGATGAACACCACCCATGCCTACACCAACAGCCAGGCGCTGCACGATCAGCCGGAAAAAGATCTGCGCGGGGCTCGCGCCGCCGCATTGTCGATTGTGCCTTACTCCAGCGGCGCAGCGAAGGCTCTGGGTAAAGTTATTCCTGAGCTGGATGGGCGTTTAACGGGATACTCGCTACGCGTCCCTGTGCCAGTGGTGTCCATTGTTGACCTCACCGTCACGCTTGAGCGAGATGTGACGGTCGAAGAGGTGAACAATGCTTTTCGCGAAGCCGCCGCAGCGGGACCTCTGAAAGGGATCCTGGGTTATAGCGATGAACCGCTCGTCTCCAGCGATTACCAGGGAGACCCACGCTCGTCGATTATCGACGGTCTATCAACGCTGGTGATTGGCGGTAATATGGTCAAAATTCTGGCGTGGTACGACAATGAATGGGGATTCTCTAATCGTCTCGTTGATCTGGCATTGATGATGGCAAAGCGTGAAAGCTAATCCACTGTGTGTTGTATTCATCTGTAAAAGTATAAGCAGTTCAGCTGGATGAATAGTGGCTCGAGTATCATTCATAGATGAAACATAACAAATCTTTCTGACCGCGATATAAAAGCATAAATGCCCGAGAGAGCATTTATGCTTTTTCGGCGATGAACGGAATTGCGATATGTTGTAGTCAGGTGTTCCCTGGTGGTAGCTAATCACCAGATACAAGGGAAGGGGGAGGTGAGGCAGAGCCTGTCAACATGGAAGCCGGCTGCGTTGGGCTTCAGTACACCATTCAACTTCAGCTGGCGGTTCTGTTTATGGTCGCGATGGCACTCGTCATTTGAGTGCGGAAAACGAAGCTGGCATCTTTTTGATAATCACGTCTGTGGCTGATCAAGCCCGGTTGATACACACTGCAGGCGGCGCGCTATCAAATGAGCATTTCATCTGGCATCCCGTGACGCGTTCGGTCAGAAAATGCAACAGCAGTAAGATATGCCGGACAGTACAAGCAGCAGGTGTGGCTGAATGAATTTCCCTGGCTTTTACTGTAGGAGAACAGGCTGTAGTGGGCGAAGTGATTGTTAAAAGCCATGCTTGATTTATCACCTCGAACATTTTGCCTTATAGCGCAGCATTCACGTGCATGAAAGGAATGACGGTCATAGTGTTGATGTGGGAAGAGGCAGCTATCAAAGATGACGTTATTGAGTACGACATTGCATTTAACATAATATACATTATGCGTACTCATGTTGTAGTAGCTAACGTCTCACCACAGCGATCACTGCTTTCAAAGGATGAGACTCATGACGGCATACGGAACGGAGTTTTTCTCAATGAGAGATGTAAACCGACTCAGGATCCTTCAGGATGTCATCGACCGCAACCTGCGTCCTGGTCTGGCAGCCGAAATGCTCGGTATCACGCCGCGCCATTGCAGCCGCCTGCTGAAACGTTATCGTCAGTCCGGGCCACTGGGCATGAATAACCAGAGTCGTGGTCGCACCGGAAATCGCCTGCTTTCCGCATCATTGACTGATCAGGCCCTGAATATCATCCGTGAACGCTATGCCGATTTTGGCCCCACACTGACGTGGGAAAAGCTCGCTGAAAATCACGGTTTACTGATGAGTTTATGACCGCTTATAACCGGCGCTTTGGCAAAGCACCCCGGCATGACTTTGATGTTCACCGGCCACTTGAAACTGATGATGATCTGACCGCATTTTTCACATGGCGGGAACCGCGCCGTGTTTCAAAATCCCTGACGGTGCAGTATGACAAAGTGCTCTATCTTATTGAAGACAATGAGTTAAGCCGAAGGGATATTGGCAAGTACATTGAGGTATGGCATTACCCGGATGGCCGGAAAGAGCTCCGGCTAAACGGGGTTGTCCTTCCCTACTCCACCTATGATCGCCTTCAGGAAATCGACCAGGGGGCTATCGTGGACAACAAGCGCCTCGGGCGTACACTTGAATTTATCAAACTGGTACAGGACAAACGCGACAATAACCGGTCACAGGCTCTCCCTGCCGGAGATGGCCCCTCGCGCCGACGCAGGAAACCCACAGAGAAGAAATCCCAGCGATCTCTGGACGAAGACGATATGCTCAATGCGCTGAAGACATTACAATCACGTTCTGACGAGATTTTCGGTACAAGGAAATGACATGGAGATGATGGCAGACATAATCCCATCTTCATAGAGCTGCAATGCAAGAGAGTTTAAGGTCCGCTTTGAGCGAGGAGCGGACATAACGGTCAATCTCGTCACCAGTTACTCCAACGTAAAAGTGTGATTAAATCAAAAGGCTCCATGTTAATAAAGCATAGTGATGGCATGATACATTAGGGGATAAAATTGCTAGTTCAAACTAATCGATTGTACCTTCGGCCTGTAATCTCATCAGACTTAAACGATCTATTCAAAATTTATGGTGATCCCGCTACGAATACTTTTAATCCTGCGGGACCATATCCGAACATTGATCATGCAAAAATGGTTATGAATCGCTGGCTCGACCATTGGCAAACTCATAGTTTTGGAAACCGGGCAATTTCGCTTCTTACTAATCCTGAAAAAATCATCGGTTTTGGCGGGCTGGGAATTCGTAATTATGACGATATAGTTATCAATAATCTTGGGTATCGCTTATCTACAGAGGCTTGGGGGAAGGGTCTGGCCACAGAATTTGCCATATACGCGATAAAATTTGGATTTGATGTTATTAAATTAACCGAAATTTCGGCTGTTGTTCGAGAGAATCATCTGGCGTCACAGAAAGTGTTACAGAAGTCGGGGTTAAGATATGTCAAAGAGATTCATGATGTTAAAGATGCACCTCCAAGCCTTCTGTATTCAATATCAGTGGATGAGTGGTTAAGAAATTTAGAAGTGAACGCATCCGTTTAAAATCCCCTTTCAGGTCCATTAGAGGATTTAACATACTTATCTAGACAACGTCCGCCTCTGGCACGGAGTGGGCGGATTCGCTGAGCAGAAAGTCCGCTATGAGCGAGAAGCGGACGATAAGCGCAGTTGACGTGGTAAGAAAAGGTATTCTCAATGTGCACTTATAGACTGTAATCTATATTTATTGGAAAATCCGAAATGAGGGTTTAAATTTTATTTAAGAGGGATTACATGCGTACTCGTCCAGCCTCTCGATTGATAGTCCTTTCACCTGAAAATCACGTTCTGCCCTTTAGATTCTGCCATAAAGATGATGCTCTGGAAGGAAAAACATACTGGGCAACGCTTCAATATCTTCTTGCAGCGTGTAGTTCAGGTAAATAACAAACGTTAAGTTGAAAATATAGCAGGGATGTTTGATACGATCACCGATGTTACTTTGTCGGGACTGTACTTCGATTTTAATTCCATTGTCGACTACTTGTGAAAAAAACTCATAACACCATTCAATGGCGCATGCTGGTTCCCTTCATACCAGTGCAATACCCTGTCACATACATAATTGCTGGCAATAAAAGAAGGAACACCGAATGAAGTATGTGAATCTGGGTCGTAGCGGATTGAAAGTCTCCCGTCTTTGTCTCGGTTGTATGAGTTATGGCGAACCTGAACGTTTGCCTCAACCCTGGTCCCTGGATGAAAAGGCGTCACGACCGCTCATTCGTCAGGCGCTTGAAGCCGGCATTAATTTTTTTGATACCGCGAATATCTACTCGGGCGGTAGTTCAGAAGAAATTACAGGAAAAGCGCTGAGAGAGATGGCCAGACGCGACGAGATCGTTGTAGCGACAAAGACCTTCTTTCCGTGGCGCAACTCACCCAATACCGGGTTTCTCTCCCGCAAGGCCATTTTTAAGTCTATTGACGATAGCCTGATGCGCTTAGGCATGGATTATGTGGATCTCTTTCAGATTCATCGCTTTGACTACTCCACGCCTGTTGAAGAGACCATGGAGGCTCTGCATGACGTCGTTAAAGCAGGAAAAGCGCGTTATATCGGCGCATCTTCTATGGAAGCCTGGCGCTTTGCAAAAATGCAGCATACCGCTGAGCGTAACGGTTGGACCCGATTTATCACGATGCAACCGCAATACAACCTGCTTTACCGGGAAGAAGAGCGCGAGATGCTGCCCCTGTGTGAAGACCAGGGCGTTGGGGTGATCCCCTGGAGTCCGATGGCACGCGGCAGGCTCACGCGCGACTGGAGTGTCACGTCCCGACGAACGCAAAACGATGCCTTTGCGTTAAAAATGTATGAGAACGCAGCCCTTCTGGATAAGCCCGTGATTGATGTTGTTGCCAGCATTGCCGAAAAGCACGCGGTGCCAAGAGCTCATGTTGCAATTGCCTGGCTGTTATCAAAATCCGTCATCACAGCACCGATCATTGGCGCAACGAAACCAGAACATCTTTCCACGGCTATCAGCGCGCTGGACTTTTCACTTAGCGATGCCGAAATCACGGAACTGGAAGCTCGCTATCTGCCACACCCCGTTGACGGGATCATTCCCCCGCTTCCGGATACGCCGCCTTCCCTCACGCCACCTTCAGCGATCCAGAACTATTAACACCCTGCCCTGGCCCGGCGTTGCCGGGTCTCCCAGACCACTCATTCCCGGTCACTGATGTGAAAAGGGAAACGGTGCCGGCGCGAATGCGCCCGATCGAAAAATCATCGCTCCACCAGGTTCGGTCCCGCTGTTAGCGACAATAAACAACTCGCGATGCCCGGGGCGGATCGCCAGGCTTGTCGATTTAAGGTTACGGCCTTTGTCGCGGTCAGGCAGCACAATTTGCCCAATAGGCAGTCCGTTGCGGTTGAAGACCATGACGCGGCCCTGGCCTGAGATGGCCACATATACATTGCCTTCGCTGTCGACACGGGCCCCGTCTGGCGCCGGCCCGGTGAACTGATAGGTAACAACTGAACCAAACGGGGCGACCGTGGTGGCGTCTGACAGTCTTACGCGATGAAGCCTGTTTTTAGCGTGTTCTGTGGCCCATATCTGAGAGCCGACGGGGTCAATCGCTATGCCGTTCCCGACCGCGAGTCCAGGCAGGATGGCATGAATTGACCCGACATTGGGACTAACGTAGAACACCCCACCCTGTGGATCGGCTGAATTTCCCCGGCTGTCAGTGAAATAAAATCCGCCCTGATTATCAAAGACCAGGTCGTTGACAAGAAATCCGGCATCAGGAGCAACAATCATCTGCTCACGGGTGCCGTTGGGTTCGATAGCCCGAACAGAACCTCGCTGCATATCGCCCACCGAGGCGATAAAGATCCGTCCATCTTTGTGTACCGCCAGGCCGGAAGCACCGAATGAATTCTCCTTAAGGACAATGGAAAGCTGCCGCTCCGGGGTTAGCTTAAACACGCGCCCCGTCGCCACATCAACAAACAGCAGGTTATTGTTCCGATCGAACACGATCCCTTCGAGCACGAGCGACGCCAGTGAAACGTTGAAGTACGGCTGGGCCTCCACGGTCTGGAGAGGACGCTCCCAGGGCGGTATGGGGACGGCACTGCATGTAAGCGCGTTATGATTTAGTCCATTCATGTGGTTTATCCCCGGCAATAATACAGAGGGAGACTTCACCTGCAGTCTCCCTGTGAGAGCAGGTATTAACTTTTATCAAACTGACTTTCGGTAAACGGATCGGCGCGACCGCCCTGCAATGGGATTTTGGCAAGCGCCGCATCGATTTCGCGTAGCTCGCTGTCCGTCAACCGGACTTGCGGTGCGCCGCTATTTTCTATCAGGTGCGGATATTGCGTCGTACCCGGGATAGGGACAATCCAGGGCCGCTGGGCCATTACCCAGGCCAGCGCGAACTGAACCGGAGTGGTGTTTTTGCGACGGGCCCAGGACTGCGCGAATTCAAGCAGCACCATGTTTTTGGCCAGGGCATCGGGCTGGAAGCGTGGCAGGTTATGCCGCCGATCGGTGCTGTCGAACCGCTGGCTTGGATTGACTGCTCCGGCAAGGAAGCTGCGGGCAGTCGGGCAGTAAGGGACGAAACCGATACCCAGCTCTTCGAGCGTTGGAAATATCCGCGTCTCCGGTTCCCGCCACCACATGGCATACTCACTCTGCACTGCAGTCACAGGGAGTACCGCATGTGCGCGCCGGATTGTCCTGGCACTCGCTTCCGACAGTCCCCAGTGTTTCACTTTCCCCTCCTGGATCAGCGCCTTCATGGTTTCCGCCACATCCTCGATCGGCACATTCGGGTCGGGGCGATGCTGATAAAGAAGATCGATGTGGTCCGTTTTCAGACGCTTTAGTGAGCCCTCTACGGCACGGCGGATATGGTCAGGGTGGCTGTTAAGGGAAGTGGACTTCCCCTCCTCCACGCCGAAGCCGAACTTGGTGGCAATCACCACATGATCGCGAACGGGGGCCAGTGCTTCCCCGACAAATTCTTCACTGAGATGGGGGCCGTACACCTCGGCAGTATCAAAGAACGTGATACCTTGTTCGAAGGCTGCCCGGATGAGCGAAACCATGGCTTTACGATCGCGCGGACCTCCGCCGTAATAGCCTACCATCGGCAGGCACCCGAGTCCCATGCCGGACACCTCCAGCGAGCCGAGTTTACGCGTGGTTAAGGTTTCCTTCCGGACGGGAACAGCATCTGCAGGGGCGTTCGGCGTGTCCTGACCAGCCGGTTTCGCCATCACGGCGCCGCTCCTGCCAAGGGTGGTTGCGGCCAACGCCAGACCGGCGCCGGCGATCAGAAAATTGCGCCGGTCCCGGGAAGCGGGTACGGCAGCAGAAGGCTGGTCATGCATCATCTTGCTCATAAACTGGAACTCCCTATAACGAAGAAAGGATTCATTAATTTGGTCATTACCAGGCGTAAGCCTGAGGCGCTTCTCCCCCGGGACCTGGCCAGATTTCGTCAAGACAGCTCATGGTGTCATCTGATAGCGTGACTGTCGTTGCGTGAAGCGCCTGCTGGAGTTGTTCGACCGTACGAGGCCCAATCAGTGGAGCGGTAACGACAGGATTCTGCAGGAGCCAGGCCAGCGCCACATCGGAAGGGGATTCGCCGAGGTTCTCACATAATCCTTCATAGGCTTCCAGCTGCGGACGATACTGTTCAATTTGGCGGGCAAGCGCGGGCCTTGCTCGGCGCCCGCTTGCCATCTTTTTCAGTACGCCGCCAAGCAACCCTCCGGCAAGTGGGCTCCAGGGAATCAGTCCCAGGCCAAAATGACGGCATGCGGGAATGAGCTCCAGCTCAATAGTTCGGGCAGTCAGATTGTAGAGACTTTGCTCGGCGACAAGGCCCAGGAAATGACGGGCCGTGGCGACTGACTGCGCAGTCGCAATGTCCCAGCCGGCGAAATTGCTGCTACCGATATAAAGAACCTTTCCCTGCTGAACAAGCAGTTCCATGGCCTGCCAGGTCTCTTCCCACGGTGTATGACGATCGATGTGATGCATCTGATAGACGTCAATATGGTCGGTCTTAAGCCGTCGCAAACTGTCCTCGCAGGCCTTGCGAATATGGTAAGCAGAAAGCCGGCGATCGTTCGGGCCCGGTCCCATAGGCTGATAGACTTTTGTCGCCAGAACGATGCGTTCACGGCGGCCACCCTGCTGAAGCCAGCGACCAATAATTTCCTCGGACAGCCCCGAGCCTTGCTGGATATCGGGAGATTGTTCAGTGCCATACACGTCTGCTGTATCAATGAAATTGATACCCGCCTCAAGCGCCTCATCCAGAATGCGGGCGCTGGTCTTCTCGTCGGTGACGTCACCAAAATTCATGGTTCCGAGACAAAGGCGGCTGACTTTCAGGCCGGTGCGGCCAAGATGCGTATAGTTCATAAACGGCTCCGTTAGATGAGTGTTCCGCCCTGGCCTACCAGCCAGAGCGCATGATTTTCAAGAATAACGAAGCACAACGTGTACAGTGAGTGGACGTGCATGAATGGACTTGTGAAAAAAATTCAGCAATGGATTAGCCCTAATCGGTCTAAGGTGTATATCATTTCTTCATCAACGCATTCGGGTTTTAACGCCGCATAAGGAAAACTATTCTGTATGCAAATAAGCAGAGCTGATGTTGCCGATCTTATTTATTTCATGGCGATTGCACGTCATCGCAGCTTCAGCCGTGCGGCAATTGAATTAGGCGTCAGTGCATCAGCGCTGAGTCATGCCCTGAAGGGACTGGAAACCCGGCTCGGAGTTCGCCTGCTTAATCGCACGACCAAGAGCGTCACCCCTACGGCAGCTGGTGAGGAACTGGTTCAGTCTGTTCTTCAGCCTTTCGATACCATAGAAGGCGCGCTTGAATCGCTTAACCGGTATCGCAATACCCCTACCGGACGTATCCGCATCAATGCAGCCGTTGAAGCGGCAAATCTTTTGCTTGCGCCGGTCATGCCCGCTTTTATGGATCGCTATCCCGATATTGAAATCGATATTGTGGCCAGCAACCGTATGGTTGACGTGACTGATGCGGGCTTCGATGCCGGCATCCGCTATGGTGGCACCGTCCCGGAGGACATGGTTGCCCGGCGTTTATCTGCCGATATTCGCTGGGTTATCGCGGCCTCCCCTGATTACCTGGAACGCTACGGAACGCCTGAACATCCGGATGATTTATTACACCATCGCTGCATCAGCAATCGTCTCGGTGACGATCGGGTTTATCGCTGGGAACTTGCGCGAGACGGCGAAACATACCAAATGACAGTGCCAGGCTCAGTGACGGTCAATCATGCCGAAACGGGTCTGGTGGCCGTATTGGGCGGGGCTGGCCTGATGTATTTTCCGGAGCCTCTTGTTGCACCCTATGTCAAGGATGGACGGCTCCGTCTGGTGCTTACGGAATGGTCCCCACTGGAGGAAGGTTTTCATATCTATTATTCAAGCCGCCGGCAATTGCCGACCGGGCTTCGCCTTCTGATTGAGTTCATACAGGAGGCCAGGCCGCTGGGGTTGTGAAATAGTGCCTCCATACTGAACGATGCGTTATCGGCTTTATCGCCCCGTCGCTTATTCAGAATGCTCAGTTGCAGGAAGCCGCAGGGAGTCTGCAAGGCGTGCTGTTTGCTAATAATGGATAAACAAGAGGTAACGCTGTGAAAAATTACAAAAAACATGGGTTGTAGTTTATTTGAAGGCTAGCCCAGGTGACCCGCATCAATAAGCGCCATACGAAGATGTTTCTGAATGAAATCTGCTTTATAAATGCTGTATCGGTGGCTGTCATTTTCACATAATAACATCGCGCTTTTTTTCATTAAAGCGTACTGAATGGCTACGTCATTGTGTTTAATAAGGTAATCACGGAATGCCAGGTGTTTTATGATTTGAGCATCCCCGGTGGCAAACGCATGGATATGATGACTACGCTGATTTCCACCTTTTGTAAAGTACCTACGATTTAAAATGCCGTTTTCACCACGCACAGTATATCCTACACCCTCCATTGCCTGATTCAAACTGTCCAGTTCTTCAAGATTAGCAACTTCGATTAATATATCTATTACTGGCTTAGCTGATAATCCAGGCACCGAGGTGCTACCAATATGATGAATCCGGGATATCACTTTACCAAGCGTCATCTGCAACAGAGTACGTTCGTTCTCAAATAAAGCCGGCCACATCTCATCATAATCAACTACAGTCAATATTCGCATGTTCAACAGTCACACCTTTTAAGGAAATTTAAGCAGTCACAATAACATAAATCGCCTCTGCTGACTTGAAGGCATTTATAATCTGTATCTGTCCTCATAATTTTCAACCATCGTCTGACAAGATGCCCTAAACCCCTTTGTAGTGCTCTTTATTCAGACCATACTTCTTCATTCTGAGATAAAGTTTTTTACGCGGTATCAGCAGATACTCCGCCACCTCATTAATACGTCCCTGGTGGATATTCAGCGCTTCGGTGATGATCTGCCGTTCGACGTCCTCAACCCGCTGATCCAGCGGCGTCGGCTCGCCAATGTGCATCAGCGGATTAACCGTTTCTGCGAGTGGTAATACCCCTACTGCAAACAGCTCGGCGGCGTTCGCCAGTTCGCGAACGTTATTTGGCCACACCCGGCGCATCATTCCCTTCAACAGACCAGCATCCACCTCCGGGACGGGATGATTCAGCCGTTGACAGGTTTTTTGCAAATAGTGATGAAACAGCGGCTCGATATCATCAGGTCGCTTTGACAGAGGCTGGCAGCCAATTTGCGTCATCGCAAAGCAGTAATAGAGTTCCGCCACTATCTGGCTGCTGGCGGCCAACTCCACCAGCGAAGCGCTACCGATACCAATCAGGCGAAAAGGCCGCTTCTCATGACTCTGCAGCTGTACCAGCTGATGCTGTTGCTCGTGAGTCAGATGCTCGGGGTGACTTAAGACTAGCGTCCCGCCCTGGGCCTGGGCGATCAGTTCATTAAGCGTATGGGCGTTAGCCGGAGTCAGCTCGCAGGCGATAAACGGACCTTCAGCGTGCCGTCCTAACTGGTGCAGGTAACGCGCGCCGGTCATGCGGCCGGTTCCCGGCTCGCCGTAAAGCCATACCGCAATATCCGTTTCTGCCAGCTGCTGAAGGCGCTGGCGATACCGAACCGTCCATTGGCTGCGGCCAATAAGCTCAACCTGTAATTTTTGCTGACAATACTGGCGACGGGCGATAACCGATTGCCTCTGACGCAGCGCGGCGTCCACCAGCGTGAGCAGTTTGCCCGGATCGATCGGCTTTTGCAGGAAATCCCAGGCCCCTTTTTTCACCGCCTCCACCGCCATCGGCACATCGCCGTGACCGGTGATAAGCAGAATCGGCAGCAGATCGTCATCCTGATGAAACAACGTCATTAAATCGATACCGGAGCAGCCGGGCATGCAGACATCGCTTAAAACGATGCCGGGCCAGTCCTTCGGCACCTGCTCCCGCGCATCAAACGGATTATTACAGGCACTGACATGATACCCCGCCTGCTCAAGCAGCTGCGTATAGGCATCCAGCACATCGGCATCATCGTCAATCAGCAGAATCGAACAGTTATTACTCAACATCTTTTACATCCGTCAAATTGAATTCCAGCACCACGCAGGCACTGCGTGTAAACGTCGACGCCAGACGCAACGCCCCTTCCATTTGCGTCATCAGCGAAACACATATCGAAAGCCCTATTCCGAGCCCCACGGTTTTACTGGTAGTGAACGGCTTTAACAGCGAAGGGAGTAAGGCCGCAGGCCAGCCAGGGCCGTTATCGGCAATCAACACGCACAGCCTTCCGCCCTGGATTTGCCAGCTCACGGTGATTTGCGCGGCGTGCGGGCAGGCGTCGAGGGCATTGGACAGCACGTTCACCAGCACCTGATGGACGCGCACTTCGTCCCCCAGGATCCAGACAGTGTCATCCGGTATCACCAGCGTCCCCTGCTGAGGCTTATGACGCATCGCCAGCAGTTCCCACGCCACGGTAAACGTCTGACGCAAATCGACCGGATGCAGCGGCGTTTCCAGTTCTGCGCGGCGGGTAAACTGGCGCAGGGAGCGGATAATCGCGTCAATGCGGTTGATCAGCCCTTCTGCTTTGCTTAACGTCGTCCGCGCCTGCTCCGCCTGTCCCTGTTCGATCGCCCTTCCCGCCGTAAAAAGATACATCGACAGCGCGTTCAGCGGCTGATTAATCTCATGCGCCAGGGTGGTCATCGTCTGTCCCACCACCGCCAGTTTAGCGGTCTGGATCAGCTCGTCCTGCGTGGCGCGCAGATCGGCCTCAATCGCTTTTCGCTCGCCAATCTCCTGTTCCAGCTGCTGTTTTTGCGCATTAAGCTGACCTAGGGTATGACGAAGCAAACCGGCAATACGTCCCAGCTCGTCGCGCCCGTAAACCGGAATGGTCGCCTCGGTCCGGCCCAGACCAATCTGCACCACCGCCTGATTCAGCGCGGTAAAGCGTTTCACCAGCCGCGAGCGAATAAAATAATGGTTTAGCCCCCATGCCAGCAGCAGCGCCAGCAAGGTCGCCACCAGGATTAACCCGCCGCTGACCCGGACAATCTGCGCCATACGCTGATTAAACATCTGCATCTGCTGGTGACTGCTGCCAAGCTGGGCTTCCAGCAGCGTTCTGAAGCGCCCCAGCGTCGCTTCTCTGGACCGGCTGGCTTCCACGAGCGCTTTTTGCGCGCTAACATAGTCGCGCATGGTATCCGGCATATTATTTTTTACCATGCCAATTTCCAGCAGCTCATCTATCGTTTGTCGCAGGGTAATGGTGCTCGGCCAGTCATCCAGCGCACGGATATTTTCATCCGCCGTTTTTTTCAGGTTTTCAAGATAGCGGATATGCGTCTCCACCAGCATGCCGTCATCATTCCCGGATTTCAGTTCATTGAGCCTGTCGCGCAGGTCGTCAACGATCTGATTTTCAATACGAGCCAGGGTATAGACCTGCTGCTGTTCATTCTGCACTTCCCGGGCGCGTTTCAGATACTGCCTCGCATCCCCCTGTCGGGCTTCAATCTGATCGAGCAGCGTTCCCTGTTGCCAGGTAAAATCCTGCACCAGCGAATTCAGCTCGGTGGTGAAATCATCGTGCAGCCAGTCGATCCGCGCCGCAAGCTCTCCCACCTTTTCACGAACCAGAAACATGTTGTAGAGCACGCGATCCAGTTCCGCCAGCAGCGCGCGGCTGTCCTGCAATATCACCCCCAACTGCTGGCGTTCTGCCGGCAACAACCCCTGACTTAGCCGTTCTATTTTGTCCAGATGCTGGATAATCTGGTTGCGCAGCTGCAGTCGTACCGTGGTATTTGGCGCCAGCAGAAATTCATTGAGCTGATCGACCACCAGGTTGAGATTCCCTTCAATCAGAAAAGCCGCATGGATGCGCGGAAAATACTCATCCAGCGAATAGCGGATCTGCGAACTTTGTTCATGCCAGGAATAGAGGCTTACGCTGCTGACAATCAGCGTAAGCAGCGCCCCTGTCAGAAATGCCCCGCGCAGACTGCTACTGATACTGATTTGCCGCAGGCGTTGCAGCATGGACCTGTCCGTCATTTCAGTTCTTCCAGTTTAGTAATCGCCTGCCGCTGGTTGTTGAGAAGCCAGAGCTGCCACTCCATCATCTGCTGTTCCGCAAAACTTTTGTTGTCGAACTGAGCCAGCCAGGCTTCATCCTCGCTGCTGGCCGGATCCACCGGGACACGGGTGAGCAGCGCCCGTATCTCGGGCAGCGGACGCTTAAGACGGACCTCCGCGCTATGCAGCGCTCGCCAGGCGTCTTTGAGCTGGGCAAGACGAAAGCTAATCGCCGTATCAAACATCCGCTGAACCAAACGCTGACGTTTGAGGATCAATCGATAGTTTAATGGCGGTTGATTCATCAGCATCGCCTGCTGCGCCGCCCGTGGATTGCCTGGCGCCAGCGGTGTTACCGGATACTTCCCGGTATTAGCGTCGGCGAGGATCGTCTGGCCCTCCGGACTTAACAGATAGCGAATAAACCGCCGCGCTTCGCTGGCGTGCTGGCTGTTTTTAAGCACTGCGACATAGGTCGGCGAAACCGCCGACTGAGGGAAATAGGTAAAAGCCAGGTGCGGATCGTTCAGCAGCAGATTGGCGTAATTATCAATCACCGGACCAGCCACGCCCAGGCCGCTTTTAATCTTATCTGCCACCCCAAAGCTGCGGGATGAAATGGTCACGAGATTTCCCGCCGTCGTCAACAGCGTTTCCCATCCTTTAATCCAGCCTTTTTGTTGCAGCAGCGACTCCACCATCAGATGGTTGGTATCCGAACGCGACGGACTGCTCATCAGCAGCGCCCCCTGATAACGGGGATCGGTCAGGTCATCCCAGTCCGCTGGCGCAGGCAGATGCCGGGTCATCAGTGCCAAGCGATTCATCAGCAAACCGAACCCGGAGATCGCCACGGCCACGGAGGTGGAGCGAATGGATTCCGGCACAAGATGTTGGCTTACTGCCGGCGCACCGCTGAACGGCGCCAGTTTTTGATGCTCCTGAAGATGCTGCAGCAGCATCGGCGACGAAGTCAGGATCAGATCGACATTTTCGGCATTTGCCGTATCAAGCAACTGTTCCAGCGAGGCGCTGGTGCGGTTGAGCGTCCTTATCATCACCGACCCTGGCTCTTTCTGCCAGCGATCGATAATCCACACGGTGGCGCTGGGAGAAAATGTCGTCGCCATCACCAGCTCATTGCCTTGCGCCGCACAGGGTCTCAGCCATGCGGTCAGCAGCAGCAGCGCGAGCATTTTGCTCACTATCCTGACCCCACGAAGAAATATGTTTGTGATCCCGTTCATAAATATTGAAATACCGTAAAAACCGCGTTGAGACAAAACTTACCCGTTTATGACATCTGGTGAATTAATCGCCGCGAGCGGAAAAATAGTCAAACGGGCGTCCGGGAATATCGGGAAAGATTACCAGATAATGATTAGGCAATTTGTTAGTGTCCGCACAAGCCGGACATAAAATCAGCGCAAAATTAATTGCGCAAAATCTCACTCATGCCACATGGGTCAAAAACAACCCGTCCCTGCATTATTTTGAGTCAATTTTGACTCATTTCAACGATTTGAATTTTTTAGCCGCTTATTTCACAATTTGGGGCAGACTTTGTCTCACCGCCGCCCGCGACAGCCCCTGCGCGCCGGTCAGGCTATCGACAAGGGTGTGCATATTGATTGGGCGGGCCAGCTCGGCGTAACGCTGACATTTATCGTCGCCAATCAGCGGGTAAGCCAGCAAAATTGAGGTAATTCCTCCGACTGCCATCTCTTCCGCTTCTGCTAGTTTGACGCAGGTGATACCGCTTGCCCCAAGCTCTTGTTCCTGCTTAGCAAGGCGCAGGGATTTGTGGGTTTTAATATGTGGGTTTTAATATACGGCCAGTGCTGAACATTATTGCACAACATTCCGGAGGACATGGCAATTATTAAGCAATCAAGCAGTTCATTAACATCTTTGACGAAGACTTGAGTAACATTTTCTTTTTTGGCGGGAGCGATATCAGCACTACCGGCCATTTTATTTAGCGTTTTCTCCGCCAGTAATATGTCGCTGATATCGAGGTTAATGCACATTGCGCCAATAACCTGTTTGTTACTATTACGGATATAGATAGAGGTAGAACGCAGAGTCTTGCCCTAACGAGTGCGGGCAAAATAATTGTGCCGGTCACCGTTTACATCCTTACCGCAAAGCACTCCCAGTCCAGGGAGCGCTATCGAGTTTTGCGGTGTGTGGCCTATGGCGACTCAACGCGGCAAACGAAGGTAAATCGGCGACCTTTCGACACAGCGATTTCAGTTAAGACTGGATAACCTGCTGTAGTATCCACACCAGTTCAGCCAAGCTCCCGGCGTGCATTTTCTCCATTACCCGTGCCCGATGGACCTCTACCGTACGTACCGCAATATTCATCACCTGCGCAATCTCACGGTTCATCAATCCTTGTACCACCAGTAGAGCCAGCTCTCGCTCTTTTGGCGTCAGCTGCTGATAGTTCCCAAGAATTCTTTGCCGTGAAACCGCCTCCATGGAGAGCTCCAGAGCACGTTCCAGCGCCGCCTGCAACGGCTCGACAGAAACCGGCTTTTGCAGAAAATCAACGGCCCCTTGCTTCATCTGCTCGACCGCCATTGGCACATCGCCATGCCCGGTCAAGAACACTACTCCCAGAGTACTCCCGCTCTGACGCAACGCCTCATGAACGCCCCGGCCGTCCAACCCTGGCATACGCATATCCAGTAAAACCACACCAGCCTGATAGAGATTAGCCTGGGCCAGAAACATTTCTCCCTCTGCCCAACACATCACTTCATAGCCCAGACTTTCCAGTAAAAAGGCACACGCCCTGGTTACTCGCAGGTCATCATCTAGCAGGTGAATAATTGCCATGAGCGCTGTTATCCTCCTGTTGCGAAAAATTTATGATCACAGTTAATCCTTTTTTGCCGTCAGGCGCCGTTTTATTTGCGATGCTTATATCACCTCTGGCGTAGCGCACCAGCCTTCGGCAGATAACCAGTCCCAGGCCCATGCCATCCTTTCGACCACTTTTAAAAGGCTCGAATGCCTGCTTCATTATGGCGTCATCAATTCCCCCTCCGTTGTCCTGCAGCGTAATCTCAACCTTTCCGTCTGCACGACAAGCATCTATCCATAGCCTGTTCGCCCCTGCCTGAGCCGCATTGAGAATTAAATTAGCCAACACCTGCTCAAGTAGAACCGGCGGCAATATAACGGTAAGTGTATGGTCAATACTGCCAATAATGTGTAGCTCAGGAAACTGTCGCGGTACGTGCAGCCACTGCCAGACATTTTCAATGGCCTGGGCAATGCTAATACTTTCCCACTTTTCTGCCGTAACGTGTTTTCCCTGCGCCTGATTCACCCATAGCCGCAGATTACGTAATGTCTCCGCCCCAAGCTGTGCCTGAAGATCGATATTCTCCAGGGCAGGTAGTAGAGGATGCTGCGGATCCTGCTTGCGCAGACGGATCGCGCATCCCTGGGCATAGTGGCGGATTGCCGCTAGCGGCTGGTTAAGTTCATGGGCGAAGCCTGAAGTCATTTCTCCCAGTACGCTTATTTGCCGAGCAGTTTGCAGGTCCTGCTCCTGCTTACGCAACTGCATGGCATTTCGCTCAAGCAGTTTTCCGCGCCGCTGAACCTGCATCATGACCCAGATATAGTTAAGTATCAGCAGCATCAGCGCCAGCCCGCCTGCGGCCATCGCCAGGCGATTCTGCACAAACCAGCTCGTAACATCCATCCACAACTGTCGCTGCTGAGGATGCTGTTTCAGCTCACGCATCAGCATCTCAACCTGGTTGGTGGAGGCTGGCGCCCCCCAGTGAAAGACAGCGTCAGCAGGCACATTAAATAACGCCCGAGTTACGCGATCGGCGAGCTCATCGCTGACAGCAGGCAGCGCGGCAAAGGACCAGCCATGGTAAAGACGAGTACTGGTTACGCAGGGTATGGGTGCAGGACGCTTTAATAGCGCAACAAAGTCGTCTTTATGAATCAGTCCCTCTTCATCCATCATCTCCAGCAGACAAACCGGTACAATCGCTGCCTGCACGGCATTTTCGCGCAGCAGATATATAAGCGCATCGGCGGGAAATCCAGTGAAGCGCAGATGAAGATCGCGGTCTGGCATCAATCCCGCATCACTCAGCGCTTTGTACCCCAGCAGATAACCGCCAAATGCCATCGGATCGACGGCCCCGACCGTTTTTCCAATCAGATCCGCAGGCGTCTTAATCTCGCTGTCGCGACGGGTCAGGATCACGCTACCAATAACGTTTTTTATGCCATGGGAAGCGCGCAATGAAGCCAGCCAGCGTAGGGGTAAATGGTTATTTAGTTGAACAAACTGCCCCGGATGAGTCACGACAAACTGCACGCTACCGTTTTTAACCGCTTCTTGCATCTGATGCAAATCCAGCGGACGAATATGAAACTGCTGATCGGGCAACTGCTGATTAAGAAATGATTCTAACGGCTTCCAGCTGCTGCGAGCAAAAAAATCGCCGCGAATCGACAAAATACCGATATACCATGAATCCGCCCGTACTGGACAAATAAGCAGCATTGTTGATATCAGCAGCGCCAGCCGCCCCACAGTTTTCGCTCCCACCTGAAAAACCCTTTCATTATATTGTTCTGGATCAATTTTTCGGCGGGTATGTGGTTAACCACAATAGAGATAACCCCGCCTCGATTTATACACTAAGAATCATCAACTTTGTTTATGTATCACGTGCAAGTCAACGCTCTGACAAATATTTTGTAGTTGCCGCGTGGAGGAGAAAATATGGATATGCGTAAACGACTTTTGCTGGTGCTGTTGATCTTTGCGAGCGCCGGCGCTTTTCTGGTTCCGCTATCCCATGTGCATGTCAATGAGGTAATTGCTCGCCCGCAGGAGGTCAGTTGGCTACCGTGGGCAATGCTGTATCATTTTTCTTTCAGCGTAACCGCCTGCGCCACACTGTTTGCCTCCGCCCTCCACTGGAGCAAAAGGACCCTCCCGCAACGCAAGGACGTGGCGCTGCTAATTGCCCCGCTCTTCGCAATAGTCGCACTGCTGGCGCTCCTGGTGGAGTCGCGTCAACCCACCAGCATCTGGCAGTTGTATACCCATCCCGCACCGCCGTCATGGATGACCTTGGGAGCGTTGTTTTTGCCGTTATTCGCCCGGTTCTTAAACCTGTGGGGAGCAGCACAATGGGCAACGCGCTTTTTTAATAAACGTTACGCCGTCACTAAATGGCTGGCTGTGATTTGCGCTATTTTAGTGCCTGGCATGCTGATCTATAGTGGACCGGAGGTTTTCCTGCCGCAGTCGCATCCGGTCGGGTTTAGCTATGCCTTTACGCCGATGATGTACTTGAGCGCGCTAATCTTTTTTGCGCTGATGCTTGCCTCTACGCGCATTACACTGCCCCAGCAGCGTAGAATGTCGCAATGGCAGTTCCTGAAGTTGATCCTCAACGGTGTGGGTAAGCCGCGACTCATCACCCGGCCCGGCGATTCGTCAGTGGCTGGAAACGTCATCTTCGGTACGCTATTACGTCATCGGCCTGTTGATGTTCTGGTTCATTTTCCATCTACTTAAGCATTTCATTTACGCTCTGCACGATACGCAGGCGCTACCGGTTCGCCATTCTGGTTCTGAGCGCAATGGCGCTGTACTGGGCGCAGCTTTTCCACGCACAAAACCTTCCCAGATTTAAATCCCTTTCCACCTCTTTTGAGAGCCAGTTTGTTAATCCTCATCCTTTTGACCGTTAGTGGCTGTTCTGATTTAGCCAAAATTTTGACATCTTCTCGCTGACGGTTCAGGCCAGGTGTAAATGCGACGATATTTTTAGCGGCCAGCGAAGCATGCGTGAAAACATAGGACTGTACTCAACCCCGCCAGCCAGAGCATTTCCTGATTATCGGCTCGATATAATGATATGCAGATAGAACCTATGGACTAGCTTTAAGAGGCTTACTGATTTATAACCTTAAAAACATCGTGCGCCGCTTACTATGATGACGCAGGATATTAACGGCAGGATGTGCATTCATTTTTATTCACTAAGTATTTTATAAAACTGTGACAAGGTTTATATGTTTCATTTACAACAAACTTGCTAGTTTCCATCGCAGAGTATTACCTCTCCCGCTTCCGGTTTTAATACATATTACGGCACCCGTGCTTTCCATCTGGCATAATAAGTAGCGCATACTATAAATACTGATATCCATTTCGTTTGCGATTTCTCTCGTAGTCAGCCAAATTTCATTTTCAGGCGTACTTAAATCTAAGCGACTGCTGGTCAGGCGTTTCATACTTTGTAATACACGGTATTTATCATCTGACTCACCGTCAACCTCGCTAACAAGTTTTGTTTTCCATATGACCCGGTCGTAAGCGTACTTCTCATCGTGATGCTTAGCGATTTCCACATATTTTTCCAAAACTGACTTGGTTCCTAACCAGAGAATGAAGTCGCTATACTTTTTTATCTTGATTTTTCGCATAATTGAACGCCGGTAACTGCTCAAGACTTTGATTGTACACCCCATTTTTTGCGAAATTGCATAATGCCCTAATCCCTGACTTAAATACCCTAACATCAACTGTTCTCGCCCTGTCAGCTTGTATGGCCCTGGGCATTTTGAACAACTTGGCTTACGCAAGTCCGGAGGGCCACTCATCGAATCGGCGAAAAATAACGAAAACAATTTTCGGCGAATCGTGGCCACCGAGTTTCTCATCGTGATAACCGAGTTCACAACCGGGCAATTGATATTGCGATCGTAATGTTCGGTACGTGGATAAACGCTTAGCCATTTTTTACCTAACATTTTGAACTTATACTCATTTTGTGTTTGGAACTCATGGCACCCAACCCAATCAAAAACTTGTTCACCCGGAGAGTGGAATTTTACAATCAGATCAGCATCCATAGGCTCGCTAACCTTATAAATGATCACTCCGCTCTGATACTCCTCTTCTAACAGCTCCTTTAAAAGAAATATCAGCCCCATGGAAAGATAATTATTCTCAGTTGCAATATGCACTGGCAAGTATATGTTTTTAACAGCGGATACCATAATGTACCTCCTTCGGTTTTGATTCAGCTCGTCCTGTTTAAATATATGAGCTTAAGTTAATTATACCATTGTATTAGTACACGCACTCTCGGGTATGTAGATTATATATTAAAAGAAAAGTAAATCTTTAATCTTTACATTTACATTGATTGTTGTTTAATCACTCGAATTTTCCAATGTTCGACATATGTTCCCTGTTCCCAGGGATCTCCATATTCATTTACTTTTACAGCTAATTCTGCCTCTCCATTCAGGCGAATTTTTTGCACCACCACCTGCAACCAGACCGGCAGATCGATAATTTTTTCTTGCAGCACCAGGCCAGATAGATCGGAATCAGCAATCAGCGTTCCGTCAGTGTGACGACGTACCAGCGAAATTGTTAACTCGGTTTTCGAGTCATCTTCTGGTAATAACTCATTACCGGTATATATAATCCGATACCAGGCTTCTTTCCCGGCAGCTAGCGTACCCTCTTGTTTAATAAAGTTTTTCAGCCATTCACTATCGCGAGCCGTCTTATTTTCAAGGGCTTGCTGAATAGCGTCATTAACCCGCTGATTTGCCCTGGAAAGATGGCGTTCAAACTCATCCTGAGACAGTCGGCGTTCGCCGCGTAACATTTCGGTTATCCCCGCAAGAAAAATTTTTCGGTCAATTTTAACACCTTGTTTATTACGCTGCTCAAGCAGTTCAATAATATCCACACCAATTGCCATGCCAGCAGCGAAATCCTCTAAATCATGTTCATTTGTAGGCAGTGAAGGATATTGCACCTCCTTCATTTTTTTCTGCATTTTCTGTATCAATAGTTGCCACTGTGCATTCTTTTCCTCAAGTCGACTAACCTTAGAAATAAGTAAAAGACGCTCTTTATCATTATTTTTCAAGCTCGCCACCTCGTTTTCATGCTGGGTTAGCTTATCATTAATGCTTTTTATTTCTTCTTTTTGTCTGAGGTACATATCCTTTATTTCCTTCTCTGAAGGAGTGGCAGAAATATGTTGTATCAACGACTTCATCCAGCGACCTAAAATACGTGCATCAGGAAGCGATACCTCCCTTTTAGCCTCAATGCCTGTCTCAACTTTTGCCTCACTGCCTATTTTTGGCACCGTCGTCACGCCCGAGACGCTTTTAGGTTCAGCAGGTTTGGTATCGGGTGTTGTTTTGGGCTTTTTATCAGGCGTTTTAATTTTCGCTGGAACCGTTTTGGCCTTTACTTCGGCTGATGGTCTGGCGCTAATTTTTTCTTTAGCAAGCACTTTTATCTGCGTCTCGGATTTTGGACGCGGCGCAGGACGTTTCTTTTCCTGCGCTTGAGGCTGCGGCTGCTCGACGGCTTTATTTTCCTCTTCGCGCTGCGTCCAATCCCTGGCATATTTTAAAACGTCGGCCTGAACGCATGGAATCATCGTGATACTGAGAATGAAGACTATAGCATTCCCTGCCCGATGATTCATTCGACCTTATCTCCTGTTGGTTTGACTGCCAGACTATTAAGCATTTCCCCACGGATCTCTGAACATAGTTTTACCGCCTGAAACTTATACAAAGCATCAATGGCATTGCGAGTTTCTGGATTTACGGAGTTACGCACGGAGGTATATCCGGAAGCGCCGTGCATGACACGCTCAAATCGAGCCTTTAATTCGGCATATTTGAGTTGATTAACAGTTCCCAATGCATTTAACTCTTTTTCGCACTGAACCATATCGACTTCTCCTTCCGGATTTGTCGGCGGCTCAACCGCTTCCCTTGAGGAAGTCACCAGCGAAGGTGCTTTTTTAGGAACACAGCCGGTTAAAAAAAATCCCGCAATGATAACTGCGACAACGCCTGATTTAATCATTATTTTCTTAACTCCAGAATTAATATTCATCACTATTTCTTCATCGTCAGCGTGACAATGAATATTTAAGAAGGTTGCGATGATGATGGATATACCGTTCATTACCGCCCTGAAATATCCTCAGGGCGATTTATTATAAATAATTTACAGCCAGTATTCCTGTTCCGCCAATTGGGCCGGTACTGGTCGGCGTACCATTCAGGGTTACCGTAACATTTAAGTTATTCGTTTTACCGGTTGAAACTCTATTTGTTTGTAGCGCCTGATTATTAACAGTAACCTTCGCGGTAACACCACGCCCTAAATCAACGGTGTCCCTACCGATGGTAGAAACGTTACTCAGATATAAACTGTATGTCACCCCTGCATCGCTGCAGGCCATGGTTGCGCTTCCTGTAATCGATTGCCCTGATACTGCCCCAGGTGCCATATCGCCAAATTTAAAATCCAGCGCGCCGGTACTCATGCCGCACCACTCCGGATCGGGTTCAGGCTCAACGGTCCCAGGAAATCCTGGCTGGCAAGGCTCCGCTAGTCCTGGAGCAAAAACGGTGTAGAAATCACCGGTCCCCGGGTTCATTGCCCCAAAAATCAGGCATGGCGGTGCGTGAGCTGGGTACGATGACGATGGGGGCAATGCGACGCTAGCGGTACCGGAGAAACCATATTTCTGATAGAAGCGAGCGGCCATCATCTGATGCGTGCAATAAAACGGATTATCAGTACAATTATCTGTTGTCGTGCTGCCATCAGCTTTACGGACAGGATCGGTATTGCTTACGGTCATAATTGGTTGCCTGGTTCCCCCGCCAAACCAGTGACCGTTCATCGACGTTGTCCAGCCATAAATCATATATAGCCCCCAGGTTGCGGCCCTGGTAGTTTCTATCGAGGCGAAAGTCTGTGCATTTAAATCTGTAGCCCAGTTGACCGCGACGGACCCACCGTTTACCGTGAGAGACTGTACCGTCGGGCAACCTCCCCCTTGATTGCCAAAGGCATTACAATTCGCCGCAGATGCAGACTCAGACCATAGCAGAGCATTGCCCAGTATGATCCCCGCTGTCAGTATCAATCTTTTTAACTTACTCTTTTCCATAAGCACCTTACCGCGTTAAATAATATTCCGACCACGGGATTCCGTTATAAATATTCCGCCTTCAAGGTCACCGTCGCCTCGAACGGCCCTTCAGCCAACTCAATATTCGGCCTTTGCACCAGCAATGCTTCAATTTTGGGTATCGCCGAGAGGCTAATTTCTACCTGTGTATCAAACTTGAAAGGCTGGCCGTCACGCAGGATCTTGACCCCAAGATTTCCAATATTGCCCATCGATGTGGCAACTGTCGCGCGATCGATAGTATCAAATGCCGCCAGAGTTCCCCGTACGCTAAGCATCAGTTTCCAGTCTTTACCGGCAGTGCTGTCGCACACCAGGTTGTACGGCACATCCTGACGATAAACACCGTCACTTACCTTTTTGATCGACAGGCGATCTCCAAACGGCACATGAATGGTTTTATCATTGTCTATCGAGCACGGCGGCGGATTGACCAGCATCCCTTTAAAGATGACGTCGGCTTCATTGGCGGCCATCGTCGGACTAACGCCAACGAAAAGAATGTTGAGTAAAAGCGTGGCTGTTGTTAGCTGACGCATTAGATAATCCTCATTGATAGCTAAACACCATAGTCGCTGAACCGTTAAACGCCCCGTCCGGTAACGAGGCGTTGGTCTGCCTGACCGGAACCGCATACAGAGCTGGAGGGTTATTATCGGCATAGGTAAAACTCAGCACTCCGGTATTGGGAGCGATTGTCGCTTTACTCGCGTCGTACACTTTTATCCCAAGGCCCGTTACATCGGTGGTAAACAGCTGCCCGTTAAATGACGCGCCGTTACCTTTAAGATTAATTTTCAACGTATTACGAAGTAGGTTTGTGCATTTCAGCGTATAGACAATTGGCGTTTCGTAGTTCGCACCATCAATTCGGGTGGTCAGTACTTCACCAAAATTGACCACAATCTGTTGATTGTTATTGATTTCACACTCAGGTTCGACAATATTGCCGGTGATATTCAATGTGGTTGTTCCACCGTCTGATGCCAGGCCGTATGGTGATGCGACTATTAGGCAGCAAAGAACGGCAAGGCGCCCTAATTTCCATGTTTTCACTTTTGCCTCCCGTCAGTTTTCAGGCGTGATAACCGGCTGTGCCTTACAGGCGGAACCGGTACACTGGAATGGCAGCAAACGTAAGCTACCGTAATCATTAACAAAAACCAGTACTGGCGTTGCGCCCAGGTCAGCTGCGCTCACATTCAGCGCCGTCTGGGCCTTTGGCGCCACCATAATCGGTTCAAATCCTTCCAGGCCCTTTCCCTTCACGCTGCTACGACCTTCAACAAACGTCAGATGGTACGGCGTCGGGTTATTCAGTGTGTAGCTATTGCCTTGTTTAGCCAGCGTCACGTTCTGAATGCCGGGAAAGGAATCGGATTTCGAATCTACCTTTATAGAGGCCGGACGCCAGAAAATTTTCAGCCGGGTCTGCAGCGCCAGCGTTAAGACGTTTGGCTTATCGCTGCGCGGCGGAATTTCACGCAGGTTGAACCAGAAAACGCTCTCCCTGTCTTTCGGCAGCTTACCGATATCTGGTAGCACCTGAACCCGCACCGCGCTTTTGGAACCTGCTTCAATGCGCTGCACCGGCGGCAATACCATTAATGGGCTCGTAACTTTGGCCTCTTTTTCATCCTCTATCCAGGTTTGCGCCAAATAGGGTGCCTGAGTATTTCGATTCGTCACGCTCATACTGACACTTTTGTCCCCTTCATTAACGATCACCCGTGAACGGCTAACAGTTAATGCCGCCTCAGCGGGTAACAAAGAACTCGCCGATAACACTGCAACCGTGGCAAAAACGAGTGTTTTTTTCATAACGAGCTACCTCTAGTCGTACTCAAGCAAAAATGTTGTTACGCATTCGAAATCCCCTTCGCCCACCCGGCTATGGACTGGCGCGGAGATAAAAGCCTGGAAATTTAAATTGGTGTCACCCGTTGTCAAAGCGGTCGGCCGCATTGTGGTATTAGGCAACACCGGAGTGCCATCGGCATCCTCAATGGCGATGGCGATCCCGCCAGCCGTTCCCGTAACCGCGAATAGTCCGGGCTGATCGACATCCTCGGTCCCCATGAAAGTGACCTTAACCGAGCTCCCCAAAGAGAGGTCGCAGTTAATGAGCCTGATGGTGAAGCGCTCACGTTCACTGAGGTGATATTTAATAAACGTTTTCGACGGTATGTTCCTGAAATCAACGATCTGATCTTCTGAATCCACGTGCAGTTCACACGGGTCAGCCACCAGATTACCGGTGAAGTAGACATCTGTATCAGCATGAGTGGCCGATATACTGACCAGCAGCAGCATGAGAATGACCACCTGGCTTAGCGCTTGCGCTATGTGTCTTTTCATTATTCGTACTCCAACCCGACATTCACTACGCTGCGCCATTCGTTGGCCATCAGCGGAGCAGGAAGACGCCATAGCTGCGCCTGAAACACCAGATCGTTGCGTCCGGGAGTAAGGATCTGCGGCCGGCTTGACATCCCAGGACGCAGGAGCTCGCCCCGTTGGTCACTCAATCTCAGCGCTACCCCTTTCACGCCTCCTTGAACCCTGAAGAACCGACCATCAGTAGGTTCTACTTCTCCGTAAATAGTCATTCTTACGGCGGACTGCCCATTAAGCATCAGCGAACCCCGCATCAACTGACGGTCTCGCATAAACTGATACTCTCCGGGACAGCGATCTAATTTGATATATATTGCTACCGGCGTCGTAACTGAACCAGGCTGCTCCAGTCCCCAGGCGACGGTACTGCCCAAATCGATCTCTTGTTCCGCCGATTCCGGCAACAGTACACACGGAGACGCAACCAGCGTGCCCGTGGCGCGAATCCCACCATTGAGGCCGTCGGTGTCCCAGTCTGTGGCGCTAGCCACAGAAACGACCCCGGCTGCTAATAGCCAAAGAATCAATGTGGTACGACCGAATCCATGTTTCATCAGGCATCTCCTGTGTACAACACCAGCGTCCATCAGGATGCTGGTTTGGCTGCCGCACGGCAGACATTACCGTTGCAGCTAAACGGCAAAGTGGGTTTACCGCCGAAATCGTTAATTGTGGTGACGTGAGGCGTCGTAAAGTGTGAACTATTCACCATCGCCGTCGATTTTGGCGCCACCATTACCGACTCAAATCCCTTCGCCACGGCCATGTTCGGCGCTGGAGTAATACCAATCACCGTCACGTAATAGGGCGTCGGATTCTCCACCCGATATCCACCGTTCACCTTCTGCAGTACCAGTTGGTTATCCCAGCGGCTATACTTCTCCGGCAGAATGGCTTTAGGCCGATAGAACAACTTTATTTTGGTGTGCAGCGCCAACTGCATCACATTCGGCCGCTCGCTTTTCGGCGGAACTTCGCGTACGTTAAAATAAAATAAGCTCTCTTTATCCTGAGGTAACATTGCCGCATCCGGCATTGCATTGATACGCATAACGCTTTTGCTCTTTGGCTCAAGACGCTGCAGCGGTGGCACCACAACCAATGGACCGCTTATTTTGTTCCCCTGCGCATCCTCAATCCATCCTTGGGCCAGGTACGGCATGGAGGTACTGTCGTTAGTTATATTCAGGGTAATACTCTTATCCGAGCCAGGAAAAATCGCCCGCGTTCTGTCCAGGGCAATCGCCGCTGCAGCATCATTCAGCAGACCTGATGTCAGCGTTCCCAGCAGAATAGCCATCGCAGTTTTATTTACTTTCATTCCATCACCATTCACTTTCTCAGCCGCGAGATATCGGTTTGCATGGCAGCAACAGCTGCTGCGCAGGGATTACTCGCGGCAGTACGACTTCACACCGGGCTGAACCGCCCCAGTGCACGGTTAAATGTTCATCCGGATTAACACCGCTCAACCAGGCCAGTCCGCCGTCGCTAACCATTCCCAGTTCTCGCTCTTTGGCGTTATGAACCGTCGCGCCAAACGGTGGATGACGACCATCTTCCTGGCTGAGAATAGCCACCACTTTCGAGCCCTTTAACACATCGAAACGGCGGAATCCGATGGCGCCTTCGGTGAGCGCCAGTTCAGCAATCGGTGAACCGGAAGTCTCTACGTCGTCTGGTAAACGGTTAACATCAATTTCGGCACTAGTGCGGAAATAGTTCGGCACTCCCGGGATCACCGCAATACCAAACGCGTTGCTATAACCCTGATAGCCTACAGGCACCCCGCTCACCCCATCTGTGCTGACCATCAGGCGGGTCCCGCCTTGTACACCACCAGAATGCAGCGCCACGCCTTCAGCCGTTGCGGTCATCCCCCCGCTGGCAGAAATACCAAATGAGGTGTACTGGCCTTGTGCCCAGTTAAAATTGGTAGTGACATCGGCCATACTGCCAAGGTGCGAGTAATAGCCGCCCATTTGGCTACGCGTTGCCTGTCCACCGCCCATACTGTTCCCGGCGTTGATGCGATAATAGTCATTGTTTTCAAGACGATCGCTCCAGCTGGCGTTTTGCGTATAGCGGTCGCGGTTTATGCTTCCGTTATAGCCAACCGTACCCGAACCAAATGGCATCGTGAGCGAAAGATAGGCAGTATCGTCTTTACGTCCGTTAAATTCGCTACGCGCCGCGTTGAGCGATAATGACAGGTGCCGCCAGTCGCCGAGATCAAAATACTTATTAAGAGAAATGCTGTAGCGATCGGTCGCCGGGCGGTTCCAGTAAGTCTGATGCGACCAGTTAATACTGGTAGAGAGGCGCAAATCTTCGAAATTCTTGGTCGCCTGGATGGTATACAGCTCTTTACTGTTACCGATGTAACCTTCCCGGTAGCGAATATCTAAATATTCACCCATGGTGAGATAATCGCGCTCGGAGAAGCGATAGCCTGCAAACGTGACTTCACTACTAAGTTCATCAAAGCGTTTGGAATAGCTGAGTCGCCAGGATCTTCCGCTACGGTTTTTGTCGCCCGGGAAACGGGCGCTGGCATGAGTAACGTCAGCGGACAATGTGCCGTAGATGTTCATATCACGACCTGCCCCGAGCGCCACGCTGTTGTAGTCCTGCGAGAAAATACCCCCACCGTACACCGACCAGGCATTCGTTAGGCCCCAGGAGAGTTCACCGGTTGCAAAATAAGGTCCCTGTGTATTGTGGTTATAGTCCCTTGGTCGTCCGGTGGTTAGCTTGTAACGAAGCTGGCCGGGACGCGTCAGATAAGGAACCTGGGCCGTATCCACGGAAAATGTTTGAACCGAACCATCCTGTTCTTCAACCCGCACATCCAGTCTTCCAGTCAGGGCGCTGCTCAGTTCCTGAATGCGGAACGGCCCCGCCGCAACGGTACTTTCATAGATCACTCGCCCCTGCTGGGTGACCGTAACCTTAGCGTTCGTCCGCGCGATCCCCGAAACTTCAGGAGCGTAGCCACGCAATTTTGGCGGCAGCTGGCTTTCATCGCTGACCAGCGATAACCCGGTATAGCGCCACGAATCGAAAAGATCAGAAGTAAGATAATCCTCACCGACAGTAAGCTTTGACATAATGCCTGGCAGCGCGCGGTAGGCGTAGAACCGGCTCCAGTCAAACTCACGAGTAGTGCTGTTCGGGCGTCCAGTGGTGTTGTAATAGCTTCCCTGATAATCCCCTCTTAAACGCCATGGGCCAAGGTTAACCCCGGTGGTGCCGCTAACGCTGGCACTCTGGCTCTGATTCCCGCGCCGAGGAAACGTGACGTTGGTGTTGAGGTTGTAATCAAACAGCAGACCAGGAATACCATCTTCCCAGCGGGAAATAGGCAACCAGGAAGCATCCTGATACTCCAGCCACGCTTGTGGAACGGAAACCTGTAATGAGGATTCGGACAGATCGCCGCGCAAGACCATACCTTCAAGCGCGGAGAAATCGGCACAACGACCGCCGTCAAGCCACTGAATCATTTTGAGCGCATCTTCACGCAGCCCGAGTAAATCGACTTGCTCAGGCGTCAGGCAGGCTTCGACAACCAGTTGATCGTCGCGTGTTCTTTCAACAAAGGTGATATCCTGATCGGAAATGCCGTGATCGTTAAGACGCATGCTTAGCGTGTAGGTTCCGGGCATAATATATCCGGCCCGAGAAAAGCGGGATAAATCGATATTCTCACGATCCTCAGAATCCAGAATATCCACATTAAACTCCACCGCCACAACTGGTGATGTAGAACCAAAAATGGCAATAGCAATGTAAACACCCAGACGCCGCAGGTAATAAGCTGGTGGTTTGCTTTTTTTCATTTTTTAAAATCCATTTATTGCCTACCAGAATTCACCAGTGGGAAAGTTTCTATTACGAGAAAAATGGATGAGGAGGAATAAAAGTTCTCAGCCATTTAGTAACTCTTTAACCTACTGATAAGTAACCATAAAGCGAATAATCCCGTACCAGTTACCTTCCGACAACGATTTTCCGCCACGCACTAGCGATAATAAATAACGCAATTCATTATTATCATTTCTTAACATGACGGCCGGCATCGGAATGCCGTCTTGCGCCACATCGCCGACCTGGTTGTGAATACGTAGGCCAAGCCCCTGAGCATCGCCATAAACTTTAAAAATATCACGGCGAAATACGTCTGTTTCCCCACTAAAAGTGATATTCACACTTTGCCATAAACCGTCATGACTTCTTTCTAGTGAACAGTTCACCAGACGAACAGCGAAGGGTTTGATAATTGCTTTTCCTTCCTGGTCAAGGTCATTATAAGAAATCACCCCAAATGGTATTTCCTGCCAGATATCATCAGTATGAATAGAGCAGGCTGATTCCTGAATCTGACCATTCATTGTGACGAGTCCCTTGCCCTGCTCGGATGCCATAGAAACAGAAGATATTCCCAATAAAAGACTCGATATCAGGAAACGCGTAATTTTTACCATGACTGTGCTCCTGAATATCGGGCTGCTGACGCAGCCCGAATAAAACTACTTGAGAACAGGCTACGACTTATTGATAAGCCAGGGTAAAGTTAGTAACCGCTTCAAAATCACCCGGAGTTACGTTAGTAACTGAAGCGATTTTTTCCAGGTAAGCGGCAAATTTCAGAGAGTTGTCACCAATGCCAAGAATGCGGCCTGAGGTTGGAACTAACAAAGTTACAGGCTGACCGGATGTGTCCTGAATACGAACACCAGCGCCAGCAGCCTGACCGGTAATAGCCAACATAGACATGTCGTTAGGCACGTTACCGCCAGCAAAGGTGACAGTTACGGTGTTATACAGCGGGTTGCCGCTTGCATCCTTCTCGAAGGAGCAGTTTTCCAGCTCAATATTGAACGGTCGAGGAGTAGAGATACCGCCGTTATCTAAAAGCGTATTGGAAATCTGTCCCAGTTCGATACGCTGATCGCCGTAGCCATTTTTAATTGAGCATGGAGCATCAATAATCGAACCCCAGAAGGTGACCTTTCCGCTTCCCTGATCGGCCTGAGCTGCGAAAGAGGCAACACCCATGGTAAGAACAACAGCAGATGCAATTTTGCTAATTTTCATAATACATTCCGTTATATTAAAAGTTACTGGATAACCATCCTGAAAATAACTCTCGAAGAAACAACTGGCATTAAGATAAATAAAAACCTCAATCTATCTTCTCGAGTTGCGTTTATTTCCTGACAGCGAAATCATACTAACGCGAAAAATATCGCAGTTAAATATATGTACCCACTGAAACGATCATTACGAGTTAAAAAATTTATAAAAAAATATCAAACAGGATAAAATCCCGTGATTGTAAACTAATACGACAACACATGTTAAATATGACTAATAAATTAAAATAACCTATTTGTATAATTAAAAAAGATCGAGCGCATAGTTACACAAAAGCAAAAACCTATATTTTTCATTTCTTTAGGGGGACGACCGGAAATTTAATGAGATTAGGATTTTTATATGAGAAAATTCCTAATTCATAAGACAAAAAAGCGGATTGAAAATGCGAAAAATCCTATGAAATCGATGGGTGTACTAACTAGAGAAGAGCGAGAAGGAGCGATATTTACCCACCTGGTGAAAAATACGCCTTGTAGACGAGGCTACATTATAGATATGTGGTCAGGGCGATCATGATCCATAACAAAAATTTCTACAGAATTTCGCACCGGAAGCGACAAGATGTGAATTGTTGCCCTATCACAAAGCTCTCAGGCACCGCGGCTCGCTGACGGCCTGGCTTGATGACTCAGCTACTGCTGCATGGACTGACCGTGCGCAGCCTAAAGGTCTTCGGCGAAGGAGAATGGAAAATCAGACATCATGGGGCCGACAGACGCAGGGTATGCGCAAACTTCATCTAGTCGCAGACAGTGCGAGGGACGAAATTATCTGAGCTGATTTATCGCTCAGTGCTACGAAAGATGAACAAACCCCGCCGGGGTTGATTAACCAGACCCACCGGAAAATAAGGGAAGCCTCGGCAGACGGCTCTTATGACACTCGCTACTGCCATGATGCATTGCTTCGGAAAAAAATCAGGCCACTTATCCCGTCAAGTATCGGGGCGCAACACTGGACGGACATGTACCCTGAGCGTAACCATGCAGGGGCAAATCAGCATCAGAGCGGTAGTAATGAGGTCTGAAAAAAGAAAGTGGACTATCACCGTCATTCGGTAGCCGAAACTGCGATATACCGCATAAAAACCTTACTGGGCAGCTATCTGCGCCTGCGGGGCTATGACGCACAGGTGGACGAAGCGATAGCGATAGTCAAAGCGCTGACCCGGGTGACGTTATTGGGTATGCCACACCGCATCTGGGTGACATAACCAATGCGCCAGCAGGGATCATGCTCGCGCTAGCTCTGATTTATTCAACAAAGCCTCCATATGTAGCAAAAGCAAATCAAGTAGCTGTATCAGCGAGGCGCTGATTCGGTTGAGCGTCCTTATCATCTCTTGCTGCCAGCGATCGATAATCCACACGGTGGCGCTGGGAGAAAATGTCGTCGCCATCACCAGCTCATTGCCTTGCGCCGCACAGGGTCTCAGCCATGCGCTCAGCAGCAGCAGCGCGAACATTTTGCTCATTATCCCGACCCCACGAAGAAATATGTTTGTGATCCCGTTCATAAATATTGAAATACCGTAAAAACCGCGTTGAGACAAAACTTACCCGTTTATGACATCTGGTGAATTAATCGCCGCGAGCGGAAAAATAGTCAAACGGGCGTCCGGGAATATCGGGAAAGATTACCAGATAATGATTAGGCAATTTGTTAGTGTCCGCACAAGCCGGACATAAAACCACCGCAAAATTAATTGCGCAAAATCTCGCTCATGCCAGATGGGTCAAAAACAACCCGTCCCTGCATTATTTTGAGTCAATTTTGACTCATTTCGACGATTTGAATTTTTTAGCCGCTTATTTCACCCTTCGGGGTAATTACTCCTGATGTTCATATCAATATAAATACAGGTGACGACATGTTATCATTATTAAAAAAAGGCCCGTCGGCGAATAAAGTTCCTGCTGAGAAAATTCAGGCAACCTATGGTCGATACCGTATGCAGGCGCTGCTAAGCGTATTTCTGGGATACCTGGCGTACTATATCGTGCGCAATAACTTCACCTTATCCACGCCCTATCTGAAAGAACAGTTAGACCTCAGCGCCACGCAGATCGGTTTGCTCAGCAGCTGTATGCTCATCGCCTACGGGATCAGTAAAGGCGTAATGAGCAGCCTCGCGGATAAAGCCAGCCCGAAAGTCTTTATGGCCTGTGGCCTGGTGCTGTGCGCCATCGTCAACGTCGGATTAGGATTCAGTACCGCATTCTGGGTCTTCGCTGCGCTGGTTGTCCTGAACGGCCTGTTTCAGGGTATGGGGGTCGGCCCCTCTTTTATTACTATTGCGAACTGGTTCCCGCGCCGTGAGCGTGGCCGCGTAGGGGCGTTCTGGAACATTTCCCATAACGTCGGCGGCGGAATTGTCGCCCCGATCGTCGGCGCCGCATTCGCCATTCTCGGCACCGAGCACTGGCAGAGCGCCAGCTACATTGTACCGGCCTGCGTGGCGGTGGTATTCGCCATTAGCGTACTGGTGCTGGGTAAGGGTTCGCCGCGCGAGGAAGGTCTGCCTTCGCTGGCAGAGATGATGCCGGAAGAGAAAGTGGTGCTGAAGACCAAACACGGCCAGAAAGCGCCGGAGCACATGAGCGCATTTCAGATCTTCTGTACCTACGTACTGCGTAACAAAAACGCCTGGTATGTCTCCTTTGTGGATGTGTTTGTCTATATGGTGCGTTTCGGCATGATCAGCTGGCTGCCAATTTACCTGCTGACGGTGAAACATTTTTCCAAAGAACAAATGAGCGTCGCATTCCTGTTTTTTGAGTGGGCGGCGATTCCGTCTACTCTGCTGGCCGGCTGGCTCTCCGACAAGCTGTTTAAAGGGCGCCGGATGCCGTTAGCCATAATCTGTATGACGCTAATCTTCATCTGTCTGATTGGCTACTGGAAAAGCGAATCGCTACTGATGGTCACGGTATTCGCGGCGATTGTGGGCTGCCTTATTTATGTCCCGCAGTTTCTGGCCTCGGTCCAGACCATGGAAATCGTCCCCAGCTTTGCCGTCGGTTCAGCCGTGGGTCTGCGCGGATTTATGAGCTATATCTTTGGCGCATCGTTAGGCACCAGCCTGTTCGGCGTAATGGTCGATAAAATGGGCTGGCACGGCGGGTTCTATCTGCTGATGGGCGGGATCGTCTGCTGCATACTCTTCTGCTACCTCTCTCATCGCGGCGCGCTGGAACTTGAGCAACAGCGTAAAATCACCGAGCAGGAAGAGGCCCGACTGGCACTGGCTGACGCACAGTAAGCGCCTGAACCCGGGGGAACAAAGAGCCAGCTTGCTGGCTCTTTTGTCGTTGATAGAAGAATAGATGTCCGCGGCGGCTTCCGACAGCGGTATAAAGCAAGTATTCCTGCCATCGCTGATGTTGCTGTTGAGTGGCCTACTTCGCCGGGATAATCAGCACCTGACCCGGATAGATTTTGTCGGGATGGGTCAGCATCGGTTTATTGGCTTCAAAAATGCGTTGATACTCATTGGCCGAGCCATACATCGCTTTTGAGATTGCGCTCAGAGTGTCACCGGATTTGACCGTGTAAAAACGACTTTCCGCCCCGCTTTGCGTCACCTTAACGCCGTCACTGACCTGGCCTACGCCAGTGACATTCCCGACCGCAACCAGAATTTTTTCCTTATCCTCCTGCGAAGCGACATCACCAGTGACCGTTGCGGTGCCATCTTCCGCAACATCAATATTGACCTTTTCGGCGCCAGGCAGATTAAGTCCATCGATATGTTTTTTCAGCTTTTCGGCCCGATCTTCTTTACTGTCGCCGGAGACGGCGTCCCATATTTTCTCGCCAGCTTCTTTCACAAAATTTAATAATCCCATCTTTCCATACCTCCACGAGTGTTACATGAACACATGTTCCTCGGCCCCGTTGACCCAATGTTCGGGATATTGGTTTTGATATCCACCATCGCGACAACTGCTTGAGGCAGCACAAGCTGCCATCAAAGTATAATCAATGAGCGTCAAAGTGCAGGAAATTTGCCATGGTATGGCAGGAAAGTCTGTATTCCGGCAAGGCGACACGAAACTAAAGCGGACATTATCCCCCCGAACACAAGGCACCTGGCGCAGAGGCTGATTGATTGTGAAAGGATATGAGACCTTAAATGGCAGGCTGGGAGTTGGCACCCCGCCTGAGGGCTCCTGATTCTGGTCGCCAATGCTTTCAAGACGTTTTTCTTACTGAGATCGTCTCAAAAACATTCGCTGATTTCTGCCGCAGCAGCTACAGTAAATCCAGGTTAAACTGGTATGACCACACAAGGCGAGACTCATGGAATCTGTCATCATCCCCGTAAGCCAGGGCGGCTTTGTCGCCGCCACGCTCTGGCAAAGACACAAAGCCAAAGCATTGGTGATCGTTCACCCGGCGACGGCCGTTGTACAGGGATTTTATAAAGGATTCGCTGAATACCTTTATAAAAGGGGGTTTAGTGTCATTACTTATGATTACCGGGGCACTGGTCTTTCGAAGTCCGGGAGAGTCCGTCACAACAAAAACACCATGTCCGACTGGATCGAGCAGGACGTCGGATGCATCACCGCGTGGGCGAAAGCCCGAGCCCCTGGCCTTACCCTGCTGGCGATTGGGCACAGTATTGGCGGGCATGCCGTGCTGTTATCTTCCGCCTCCACCGACCTGCGAGCCGCCGTCATGGTTGCCTCACACGCAGGCGTGACAAGCACTATCAGCCAAACGAAGGAAAAGCTGCGAGTATGGTGCTTACTGCGCGTTTTGGGGCCGGCACTTTGCCGGCTCTTTGGGTATATGCCAGCCAGACGTCTCGGGCTGGGTGAAGATTTACCGGCTCCGGCGATGCTTCAGTGGGGACGCTGGAGCGCGATGCCTGAATATTTCTATGACGACCCGGAGTGGGATGCGCGTCAGCGGGCAGGAAAGATAACCTTACCTATTCTGGTGTTGGGTTTTGATGACGACCCTTGGGCTAATACAGAAGCCATCTCACGCCTGCTTGCTCCAGCGCAAAACGCAAAAATAGAACGCCGTGAAATACGGCGGGCGGATTACGGACTTTCATCCATTGGTCATATGGGCTTCTTTCGTACCCGGAATGCGGAGAAATTATGGCCCCTCGTCGCACAATGGCTGGAGAGACATTGCCCGGATAAGAGGCGGACGACCTGAGCAATATTTCAGGAGACGCCGCTTCCGGCGCCTCCTGTTCTTCACCTCGCGGCTACTCCTCGTACGCCGCGTGATGGAAATCAATTTCCCACTGCAGCACCTCGCCGTAAAGCGCCGATAACGCCTGCTTTTCGTCTTCACTCAGCGCCATGGTGCAGCGGTCGAGTTCGTTTTTTAGCCAGAGAGCCTGCTGATAAAATTCGTCCTCCGCGTGCATTTCCACCCAGCGTCGTAAATCAGCATCGCTCTGATAATGTTCGCTCGCCCGTCGGCACCAGAAATAGTACATCCATTCCGCACCGAACATCAGGGTCACGATCTGCTCATAGCTGCCCTCGCGGGCGGTCCGCAGCATACCGTCGCGAAAGTGCCGTACCCCGGGCAAATCATCCGGGTACTCAGCGGGATCGATCTGCCGCGCTGACAACACCTGTTCAAACCACGCGATCTGTATATCAACCAGGGCATTCAGCACGCCAATCAGCCAGCGCTGCTGTTGAATACCCGGCGCTTTGCTGACCCCGAGGGCAAAAATCGCGATTGCCGTCGCGACAAAGTTGCCCTCAAACACCAGATAGCGGTTGAAGACGACTGTCGGCAGACGATCCTGTTCGATATCAGTCACAAACGGGTGCTGCTGCATCGCCTGCCACGCCGGTTGATGTTCGCGCAGCAGGCGTTCGCTAAACGCTTCCATTAAGCTTCCTCCAGCGCGGCCTGCGCGACCGACATAAAATGTTTCACCCGGGCCAGCTCAACATCGTTCCACCAGACGCCATCGACCTTCATTGTACTGGCCACAATGACCCCCTGAGTCCGCCCGAGGATCTGCTTCACGTTAGCCGGTGTCACCCCGGAGCCCACCAGGAGCGGTAGTTCCGTCGCCGCGCGGATCTCGTCAATTTCCGCCATCGTGGCGCTATCGCCCGTACGCTGGCCGGTGGCGATCACCGCGTCAGCCTCGAAGAAATCGACATCGCGCGTCAGTTCCTGAATCGAACGATCGGCGACAATGGCATGGCTACCGTGCTTAACGTGGCTATCGGCAAAAACGCGAATATGTTCAGCGCGCAGCATACTGCGGTAGCGCAGCGCCTTAGCGGCCGCCCCTTCTATAAATCCTTCGTTGGCGATATAGGCGTTGGCCCACTGGTTTACGCGGACGAAATCGGCGCCTCCCGCCAGGGCAATCGCCATTGCCGGGATCGCCGCGTTAGCCAGAACGTTAATGCCCAGCGGCACAGCAAAACGTTCACGAACTTTCTCGGTAATGACCGCCATCAGCGCTGAGGTTTCATGGCCGATATCCTCAGGTTTAGAGAAAGGAATATCGCCATGATTTTCAATAATCAGACCATGAACACCGCCTGAAATATAATTTTCAGCATCGCGAAGCGCACGTTCAACAATATCCGAGACTGATTTTCCTCGATATTTTGGCGAGCCAGGAAATGGGTCGCAATGAATAACACCAATAACAGCCTTGCTTCGTGAAAAAATAGCTTGTATTGCATTCGTTTTTTCTGCTGAGATAGCAACCATCTTATCCATCCTGTTAAGGGAACACTATGCGTGTTTACGTTACTGGTAATATTACCGTAGATGAAACCTGGTCCATTCCGGATATACCGAAAAAAGGAACCTCCATTCACGGCGTTAAAGTGTCGCAGGATATCGGCGGTAAAGGCGCGAACCAGGCGATTATATTATCCCGCTGCGGAATAGAGACGCGTTTAATTGCCGCCACGGGAAATGACAGCAACGGCGCGTGGATCCGCCAGCAGATAAAAAATGAACCACTGACGCTACTACCCGACGGCCATTTCAATCAACATAGCGATACCTCGATTATTTTAAATAGCGCTGATGGCGACAACGCCATCATTACCACTACGGCGGCGGCCGATACATTCAGCCTGGATGAAATGATTCCGCATATGGCGGATGCCGTCGCTGGCGATATTCTGCTACAGCAGGGCAATTTCTCCCTCGATAAAACGCGGGCGCTGTTCCAGTACGCCAGAAGCCGCGGCATGACGACGGTATTCAACCCCTCACCTGTCAATCCTGACTTTTGCCATCTGTGGCCCCTCATCGACATCGCGGTGGTCAATGAATCCGAGGCCGAGCTGCTCCAGCCATACGGGGTGAAAACCTTAGTGATTACCCAGGGCGCCGCAGGCGCCTGGCTGGTCCAGGAGGGCCAGCGTCAGTTTTGTCCCGCCGTGCCCGCCGAGGCGCTTGATACTACCGGCGCGGGCGACACGTTCCTCGCCGTCATGTTGGCCTCCGCCCTGCTGCGCGGCGTCGCGCCGGATGCGCTGGCGCTGGCGCACGCCAGTCGCGCTGCCGCCATTACGGTTAGCCGCCGGGGGACGCTCAGCGCGTTTCCCGGCAGCCGTGAGCTCGCCGCCCTGTTAACCACGGACGGGGCGCGCTGACCTACTTAAACAGCGGACGGTATGAATCGACGTTCGCTTTGGTTACCACCGTCGCCGGAACCAGAATGGTTTTCGGCACGGTTTTACCCGACGTGATGCTGTTCAGCGCATTCAGGGCTTCGGCGCCCATCTTTTCCGGGTCCTGCTGCAGTACGGCGGTGACGTAGCCGCCGTCAATACCGGAAATCGCCTTCGCCGTCAGATCCCAGCCAAAGACTTTAATATCCTTCTGCCGCCCCTGGTTTTCTACGGCGGCGATAGCGCCGAGCAGCGCGGGTTCGCCGGTGGCATAAATCGCTGTCAGATCCGGATTACCGGTGATCAGGTTTTCCGCCGCGGTCATCGCTTTATCCTGCACATTCTGCCCGTCGACCACGTTAGCGATAGTAATCTTCGGATTGTTTTTCAGCGTCTCTTCGAACCCTTTCTGCCGCTGGTTCTGAATGGCCGAATTCAGCGCGCCGACTATACCCAGTCGCGCCTGGCCGCCCATCTCTTTCTGCACGTAGTCCACGAAGTATTGACCGATAATTCTGCCGCCTTCAATATTATCAACGCCGACCTGAGCTGCCTGTGGCCCGGCCGGTAATACGGCATCAATCGCAATCACCGGAATGTTTGCGGCGGCGGCTTCTTTAACCGCTGGCATGATCCCGTTAACGTCGATAGCAGCAACCAGAATGCCTTTAACGCCTTGCTGAATATAGTTTTCTATCGCGTCGTTTTGCGCCACGGGATTATCGTTAGAGTTAAAAATAACTAAATCCTTGCCACTGGCTTTGGCCGCATCTTGTGCGCCTTTATTCATCAGATTAAAGAACAGCGCCTGTTGGTTGATTTGTACCAGCGCATAAGTCGGACCGGCAGCGCTGGCGGCAGAAATAAAACTCATTGATGCCAGCATGGTCGTGGCGACAGCAAGTAAACGCAGTTTTCCGGTGTGAAATAACATCATCAGTATCCTCGTCGGGAATAGTTGATAGCCAGCAGAGTTCCGCGCCGCATGCGAACGCAGAAGGATTATTTTTTTGGCGGGCAAATATCGTCTATATCGCCAGAACAATCATTGAACGTTCGGCGGATACCTGCTTAATGTCATCCCGGCAACCGGTCCGTGTCGGTGCGCGACTGGAATAACTTAAACGGGGTTGGGAATGACTTCCCGAATGATGCGGTAAACTGCCTATACAATTCTCCGCTGATTAAAATTTGTCAAGCATTTATTTTTGGTAATTGTTCGCAGAGAAATTGCTGTATCCACCGCGCTTAACTATGTTACAGATAGCCGATTCTGGCAGAAATGGCGCAGGAAATGAGTATAAAACGTGTATTGTTATCCGATGTGGCAAAGCTGGCCGGGCTGTCGAAGGCGACCCTGTCGCGCTATATGAACAACAGTATTGTGCTGCCGCAGGACACCATCGACCGCATCGAAACCGCCATTCGCGAACTGGACTATCGCGGCAATAGCCTGGCACGCCGTCTTAGCAAAGGCGGCAGCGAAACGCTTGGCCTGGTGCTTCCCGATATTACCAACCCCTTCTTTGCCGAACTGGCCGACGCAGCCGAAGAGGCCGCTTCTGCCAGCGGCTACAGCCTGGTGCTGTGTATCACCCGCAACAACCCGGAAAAAGAGTGCCAGTTCATTCGCTGGCTGGATACCTGCCAGGTCGACGGTCTGCTGTTCACCACCAACCGCCCCGATAATGGCCTGCTGCGCAAGGAAGTCCAGCGTCACGAACGGATTGTCCTGCTGGATGAAGATATTCCCGGCAGTAAGGTACCGAAAGTGTTTGCCGATAACGTCCAGGGCGGGCGGATCGCCACCGAAAAACTTATCGCCGCCGGGCATCGCCATATCGCTTTCGTCGGTGGCCCGGACAAGCTGATGAGCGTCCGCGAGCGCTATCAGGGCTTTTGCACCGCGATGGAGCAAGCGGGCCTGAGCTGGCCGCCCGAATGGGTGATGTATGGCGACTACCAGCGCGAGTTTGGCCAGCAAGCGTTGCGGTACCTGTTCAGCCAACAGGTTCGCCCTACCGCCGTCTTCGCTGCCAGCGACTATCTGGTGCTCGGTCTGCTCGACGGCTTGCGCGCCAGTGGGCTCCAGGCGCCAGAGGCGCTATCGTTAGTCGGCTTCGATGACGCCAACTATGCCGATTTTACCCAGCCGCGGATCTCCACTATCCGTCAGCCCGCCCGCGAACTGGGCCGCACTGCGGTGAACATCATGATGCGCCTGCTAAACGACGATCCGGATATCCCTGCGGAAACCCGCCTGCCGGTTGAATGGATTGGCCGCGACTCGATCAAGATTTGTTAAGCCCGTCCCAAAATGGCGCAAAAGCGCCCGCTTTTGGCGCAAAAAACGATCAATTAACAATTTATTCACTATAATCAGTAAACCGGTTTACCGGATTGTATTCAATTAAGTGTATTGAATACATAAGGTTAAGTTACAGGGCTGCTGTGTGGTTACTGCCCTGGCACGGATGCTGCAATGTTCTTACTGGCGAACAAATATCTTACATAGCGTTTGTCCTGACTGCACTGGCGAGTGCTCTGGTCCGCAGGTAAACCGGTTTACTAGATTGTAAACCGTGTCGGATAGAGTCTCTCCCGCAGGATGGCGAACATTTTCCCGGCCACAGCGATGGGAGTTATCAGATGCAGCAGCCACAAACTACCCCGCCAAGGGTAGAGATGATCAATATCACCAAGACCTACGGGTCGATACGCTCATTGCGCGGAGTCAACCTTGAGCTGGCCCCGGGCGAAGTGCTGGGCTTAGTGGGCGATAACGGCGCGGGGAAATCCACCTTGACCAAAGTGCTCTCTGGCGCGGTGATCCCCTCCAGCGGCACGATTCGTATCGACGGTGTACAGCAACAGTTTACGAATCCGGCCGATTCACGCCGTTGCCATATCGAGATGGTCTACCAGGATCTGTCGCTCTGTGACACGGTCGATGTCGCGGGCAATCTGTTTATGGGCCGTGAGCCGATGAAATCGGTCCTCGGCATCCCCTTTCTCGACGAGGCCAAAATGCACGCCGATGCCAGAGAGATGCTTAAAGGGCTCGGGATCTCCATTCCGGATACCCGGCTGCTGGTGCGAAATCTCTCCGGCGGCCAGCGCCAGGCTATAGCCATCGCCCGCGCCGCGGCCTTTGACCCGAAAGTGCTGATTATGGATGAACCCACCGCCGCGCTGGCCGTCGCGGAAGTTGAAGCGGTTCTGGAGCTCATTCGCCGCGTTTCCGCTCGCGGGGTGAGCGTGATTCTGATTACCCACCGCCTGCAGGACCTGTTCCTGGTCTGCGACCGGATCATGGTGATGTATGAAGGTACCAACGTCGCCGACAGACGGGTGTCCGACACCAGCCTGAGCGATATCGTTAACCTGATTGTGGGCGAAAAATTCACCGCCCGCTCTGCGGCAGCACATTGAGGTAACAGGATGAGTATCATGAATTTAAGCAGCTCACGCATGATCCAGCATTCGCTGCCGCGCCGCCTGCTGCATAACCATTCAGGCGTAGTCAGCATCGCGCTCTTTTTCGTCTTCTGCTGCGTGGTGTTTTCGCTGATCACCAGCAACTTTCTCACCGGCACCAACTGGCTCAACATTATCCGTCAGAGCGCCCCGCTGCTGATCGTCGCGACGGCAATGACTCTGGTCATTACCACCGGCGGTATCGATCTGTCGGTAGGCTCCACCCTGGCGCTGGTCGGCGCGCTCTCCGCTATCGCCCTGAATAGCTGGGGTCTGCCGTGGCCGGTGGTACTCCTCGGCGGCTTGCTGCTAGGCGGATTCGTTGGCGCCATCAACGGCTTCTTTATTGCCTATGAAGGCATTCCGGCGTTTATCGTCACGCTCGCCACCCTGGCCGTAGTTCGCGGCATCGCGCTGCTGGTCACCCAGGGCTACTCGATTCCGGTGCCGGCTGACAGCCTGTTTACCTTTATCGGACGCGCGTGGGTCGTCGGGATCCCCATGCCCGCACTGCTCGGCATTCTGATTCTGCTGATCGGGCATATCGTTCTCAACCATATGCGCTTTGGCCGCTACGTGACCGCCATCGGCGCTAACGCCGAAGGCGCGCGGCGCAGCGGCATTAACACCAAAGCGGTCACCATGAAGGTCTATATCATCAGCGGAATGGCCGCCGCGCTGGCGGGGATGATCATTACCGCACGCCTCGGCAGCGGCTCCTCCAACCAGGGCGAAGGCTTTGAACTGCAGGTCATTGCTGCCGTTGTGCTAGGCAGCACCAGTCTGTTTGGCGGCTTCGGAACTATTATTGGCACGCTGCTGGGCGCACTGTCGATTGCGGTCATTCAGAACGGGCTGATCCTGTCGCATATTTCGCCGTTTTACACCCAGATAGCCACCGGCACCATTATCCTGCTGGCTATCTGGCTGAACACCCGCATTCTCAACCCGACGCGCTCCGCGGCAAAAGGATAGCTGATGAAAGGATCAATTTTTCGCCATCCCTCCCCGCTGCCGGTTGGCGTTAGCAGCGGTTACGTAATGACTGTGCTTGGCCCACTGCCGATTAACGAAATGGGCGTTACTCTGATGCATGAGCATATTCTGCTGGATGCCTCCGGCAAATGGGTGCCGCCCTGCTGCTGCAGCGATCGCCATCTTGCCGAAATGCCGGTGAAAATGGAAAACCTTGGCGAACTGTCGCTCAACCCGCTGATGAGCCGCGATAACTGTCAGCTGTTTGATGTCGACGTTGCGATTGACGAGCTGACTAAATATCGCGCCCTTGGCGGAGAAACGGTAGTCGACCCGACCAATATCGGCATTGGCCGCGATCCGAAAGCGCTGGCGCGCATCGCGCGGCTGACCGGTCTGAACATCATTATGGGTACCGGGCTCTATCTGGAACCTTCGCACCCTGAGTGGGTAAAAATCAGCAGCGTCGAACAACTGACCGAACGGCTGATTTACGATCTTGGCGGCGCGGAGGAGAAACCGGAGGTGCTCGCCGGGCTCATCGGCGAAATCGGTATCTCCAGCCGCTTTACGCCGGATGAGGAGAAATCCCTGCGCGCTGCGGGTCGGGCCAGCGCCGCGACCGGCGTGCCGATCGAGGTCCATCTGCCCGGCTGGGAGCGGCTGGGCCATCGGGTGCTGGATATTCTCGAGCAGGAAGGCGCCGATTTACGCCATACCGTGCTGTGCCATATGAATCCCAGCTTTGCCGATAAGCGCTACCAGCGCGAACTGGCGCAGCGCGGGGCGTTTCTCGAATACGACATGATTGGCATGAGCTATTACTACGCCGACGAATCGGCGCAGTCGCCCTCCGACGAGGAGAACGCCCGCGCGATCCGCGAGCTGATTGACGACGGCTATATTCAGCAAATTCTGCTGTCGCAGGACGTCTTCCTTAAAACCATGCTCACCCGCTACGGCGGCCACGGTTATGGCTACATACTCAAGCATTTTGTTCCCCGTCTGCGGCGCCACGGCGTCAGCGGCGAACAACTTGAAACCTTAATGATTGGAAACCCCCAACGGGTCTTTGGCGGATAAAAGGAAACGTCATCATGCAGAAAAAAATCTTACTGGTCGGTGAGTCCTGGACCAGCACGTCAACGCACGTTAAAGGCTTCGACCAGTTTGCCACCGCCACCTGGCACACCGGCGCAACGGACTTTCTGGCCGCGCTCGCCGACAGTCCCTATGCCATTACCTATATGCCCGCCCACGCGGCGGCGACCGACTTTCCGCTGACGCTGGAAGCGCTGCAGGAGTGGGATGCGATTATTCTCTCGGACATTGGCGCCAATACGCTGCTGCTGCATCCGGACACCTGGCTGAAGAGCCGCCGAACCGCCAACCGTTTAACGCTCCTGCATGATTACGTGGCCGGCGGGGGGGCGCTGATGATGATCGGCGGCTATTACAGCTTCCAGGGAATCACCGGCGGCGCGCGCTACCGCCATACCGCGGTGGAGAAAGTGCTGCCAGTACGCTGCCTGGCCTGGGACGATCGCATTGAAACCCCGGAAGGCTGCTATGCCGAAGTGACGGAGTCTCACCCCCTGTTTAACGATATTCCGGGCGAATGGCCGTGGCTGCTGGGCTATAACGAAGTTGAAATGCACCCGGAAGGCAAACTGCTGGCGACCGTGGCCGGTACCGGTCATCCGCTGTTGGCTGTTCGCGAATATCAGCAGGGTCGCTCGCTGGTGTGGACCAGCGACATGTCGGCGCACTGGCTGCCGGAAGAGTTTGCCAAATGGCCCGGCTATCGCCAGCTGTGGATTAACTGCCTCGACTGGCTGACGGAACGCCGCTGATGACCGCGACCCTTGAGCTCGCCCGGCAGCTGCTGGGCTTTAACACCATCAACCCGCCGGGCAGCGAAGCCGACTGCATGCGGTTCTTCGCCGACTGGCTTGACGATAGCGGTTTTGAGGTTTCGCTGTCGTCGTTCGGCGAAGGACGCTGCAATCTTATCGCCAGCCTGCCCGGGGCGAAGAGCGGTAAACCGCTGGCCTTTACCGGACATCTGGATACCGTCCCGCTGGGAAATGCCCGCTGGCAGTACGATCCTTTCGGCTCGCAGATGGAAGACGGGCGTCTTTATGGCCGCGGATCCAGCGATATGAAAGCGGCGATAGCGGCGTTTGCCGTCGCCTGCGTTCATCAGCGGGAAGCGATCCTCGCCGGACGCGGCGCGGTATTGCTGATAACCGGCGGAGAAGAGACCGGCTGCGACGGCGCGCGGGCGCTGATCGCCTCCGCAACGTTGCCGGAGGTGGGCGCGCTGATCGTCGGTGAACCCACCGCCAACTATCCGGTTATCGGCCATAAAGGCGCGCTCTGGCTACGCTGCGAAACGCGGGGGAAAACCGCCCACGGCGCGATGCCGGAGCTGGGGATCAATGCTATCTATCTTGCGGCGGATGCGTTGGGTAAGATTCAGCATTTTTCGCCAGGCGCGCCGCATCCGCTAATGAAGCAACCCACCCTCAACGTCGGACGCATAGAAGGCGGACTCAATATTAATTCCGTACCGGACCGCACGCGTTTTGATGTCGATATCCGCAGCGCGCCCAATTTACAGCACGCCACTATCCGGGAGCGCTTGACGACGCTGCTTGGCGAAAGCGTCACCGTCTCCACGCTGGTCGACCTGCCCGCCGTCCTCAGCCGGGAGGATCATGCGTGGATTAAGCAGGTTTATCAACGCTGTCAGCCGCTGCACGCTGAGCCGATTGCGCCGCGCGTGGTGCCCTACTTTACCGACGCCTCGCTGCTGCTGCCTGCATTGGGCGATCCGCCCTGTATTATTCTCGGCCCCGGCGAGCCGTCGATGGCGCATCAAACCGACGAATACTGCCTGCTCAGCCGACTGGCGGAGGCCGAACAGCTATACGGTGACATCATTCGCGACTGGATGGCATCACCGCCCGCGACGAAAGTAAAAAATGAGTGACACTGTCACTGAAAGCGCGTGCCATGCAATTCAGCGTTTGAATAATATCGCGGAATAACAGAGGATAACCGCCTCGTACACGACAGTATCACCACCAGCAAGGAGGCTTAGCATGTCCGTGAAAACCAACGCTGTGCTCGTTTGCACCCTCTCTTTACTCCTTTCCGCCTGCTCGGGTCGTGCTTCTGCGCCGGGCAGCGCCGAAGACGCTAAAATATCGGCTGAAGTGGATAAGATACTTCGCGATTATCAAACGGGTTCCGATACTTCACCCCAGGCCAATGCCTCACGCTATCTGGCACGGATCCAGGCGGCTATCTTCGCTAACATAGACCAGCCGGCCTCCTGGCAAGGGCAAAAATGCTCGGTGCGCTTTATGCTGCAGCGTGACGGGACGGTGCAGGATCCAACGGTCGAGAGCGGCGATCGGCCATTCTGCGCGCAGGTGATGTCCGCGCTGAAAAAAGCCAACATCCCGCCCGCGCCGGACGAAAAAACCTATCAAACCTTCAGTCATGTCGTGCTGGACGTGAAGCCCTGAGCTTGCCCGCAGAAATGGCCCCGGCCATCACCAGGGCCATTTCGAACAAGATAAGCTGACAGCCCTGCTTAACAGACGCTTTTTGGCGATCAGCGAGGAATGATTCAATAGTAACAGGCTGGCGCAAGCCTGTTTTTTTTCCATTCTTCAGGATCGTGGCCGGGTATGAATACCGCATGATATCGCTCGGTAAGCTGACGCAGCTTTCGCACAGACTGAGCGACATCAGTAGCAGACGTCATTAGCCCCGGGAGCGCCTTCTCATGGTAATGATCTAAGGTATAAGCCGCATCAATCGCTAGCGTAAAATTTGTACCACCCGGTAAGCGGATAAGAAAAGATTGATGGCCCGGTGAATGCCCTGGGGTGAAAATACATTGTAACGTGCCATCACCGTAAAGGTCATAGTGATCATCGGACAACCCGTTCAGAAATAGCCAGTTAAGTTGGGGACGATCGAAATCGCGTCGGCAATAGGCTCCCGAAGTAAACCAGTCAGGGGCAAAGGCATATTCATACTCTTGCCTCTGGACAACATGCGTAGCATGGGGGAAGCGACCAATTGCTCCCGTATGATCAGAGTGCAAATGGGACAGGACCACATAGCGGATATCCTCAGGAGCAATGCCAATCCTCTTAAGTTGTTCCACGCAACCCTGTTCTTCTGACATCACCGGTTTAAACTGCTCTACAGCACTTCCCCAATAACCGCTGGGATCTTTCAATCCTTCGACAGCCAGACCGCCGTCAATCAGCGTAAACCCATCCGGATGGGTCAGCAGAAACCAGGGGACAGGGATCTCATAATGCTCTCCCACGCCCTGATTCATCCGGATATGCTGATATCGACAATGCTGTGTTCCTGACTGGAACATGAAAAGCTTTATCTCTGGCATCATTATTTTCCACCAATAAATCAATTAAATAGATTGAAATTTAGCCTGACTCAGGCCTTGAGTCTGGATTTTTCATCATTTCGCAGTAAAGCAGTAGATACCTGTCCCCACTTACATTTATCGGTAAAGCCAATATAATTGGTGAATGGATCTCTTCTCAGCAATGCGCATATTTATCAGGGTGGTTGAACGGGGCAGCATGTCGGCTGCAGCCCGCGATCTCGGTATTGGCCAGCCCGCCGTGAGTGAAAGAATAGAAAAACTGGAAGCTCATCTTGGGACACGTTTGCTTAGGCGCAACACGCGTAACATGTCTCTAACGCAAAGCGGTAACGTGTTTTATGAGCGAAGCAAAACGGCCGTTCAGGCGGCAGAGCATGCTCTTTCTGTGAATGAGGAAAATCAGGGGCTGCAAGGCAAAATCCGTATTGCCGCGCCCTATTCCGCCGGAGAAAGCCTGCTGATGCCTGCATTGTTGCAGCTTCAGAACGAGCATCCGGAGCTACAGGTCGATGTCATTTTTAACGACCGCGTCATCAATCCCGTCACCGAGGGGGTCGATTTATCGCTGAGATTAGGTGATGTCTCCGAAGGTTTTTTTGTCGCACGCCCGCTTGGCACCGTGCGCAGAGTGTTACTCGCCTCTCCGGCTCTGCTGGCGAAAATGGGTCATCCTGACACGCCGGATGCGCTGACAGATTATCCATTTGCTGCTGTTTCCGGTGTATTCGCCAGTAATCGCATTCAATTGGTCGCTTCCGAAGATCAACTCATTAATGTTCCCGTCAATATTCAATTTCAGTCCACGCACTGGCGGAGTGTCCTCTCCTGGTTATTAGCGGGACATGCCATTGGTGTTTTGCAAAGTCCGGTTTGCAGAAAAGAAATTGCAGACGGCGCGCTCATCCCCCTCTTAAGCCACTATCCGATCCCGCCATTTAGTGCCTGGTTGCTCCATCCACCAGCTGGGATGATGTCGTATGAAACGCGAATTTGTGCCTCCCTGCTGGAGGGCTATATCAGAGATTTGTTGCTTGAGCCGGCCGGCTGAATAAAACAGCGCTGCCCTGGCGCGCTGAAGATGGCCTCTTGTTAATGACTCAATCTCTGATGCATGAAATCAATAAGCGCTCTTGTTTTTGCCGGCAAGTAACGCCGATCTGAATACAGAGCGAACAATTGCAAGGGGGCTGCCGATTGTTCAAATTCAATCTCGATTAACCGCCCATCATCAATATAGGGTTGGCAGGCTTGTTTCGACAGGATGGCAAAACCGACACCTGAGATGGCCGCTCGCCCTGCCATCTCTCCGCTGTTGACCCGATAACGACCGTTAACCTTGATCGTCTCGAATCCGCCCTTTTTATTCACAAACTGCCAGGGAGCGCCTTTAAGCGCATTCACCGTTGTAATACAGGGTAACTCTTCAAATTGCTGTATTCGAGAAGGCGTGCCATAACGCTGGATGACGGAGGGGGCCGCAACGATGGTGCAAGGGATCGTCACCAGATGACGGGCGATGTAGTCACTGTCATCCATCTGACCACGGCTAACAATGACAGCTAAATCCAGATCATCTCGCAGGGATTCATAACCCGACAAATTTGTGACGCAACTCATCTCCAGATCCGGATGCTGACAGACGAAATCAGCAACAACAGAGCCCAGCAATACAGGACCGATTTCATTGGGAATACAGATACGTAATGGCCCCTTGAATTGCATTTGTCGCAACGTTAATTCGGTTTCAGTTTGCTCAAGTGCTTCCAGTAATGGCTTCGCCCGGGTATAGAGTAGATGCCCAGCCTGTGTGAGCTTCATATGTCGGGTACTGCGCTCAATGAGCTGAAGGTTCAGTTTGTCTTCTAACTGAGAAATGCAACGGCTCACATTTGATGTCGGCATTTCCAGGGCTTTCGATGCCCCGACAAAACTGTCTCTTTCCACCACAGCAATGAAGATTTTCAGCGCATTAAAGTCAAGAACTGGCCGCATCAACTATCCCACATATGATAATAATGAGTGCCATTTTTACCATCTAATCGACAAGTTTGATAGCAGTTAAGCTAGGATATCTTTCATCCACAGGTCGCTTGCTATGCCACTGGTCACCACAACATTTAATCAAAAGACGCTCATTCGGATTGCTATGGTAATCGCTTTTGTCCAGTTTACTAATGCGCTGGAATATATGATGTTCAGCCCTGTTTTTACATTTATGGCTGCAGATTTCGCTGTTCCCGTCACCTTCTCAGGCTATGTATCCGGTATGTACACATCTGGAGCCGTCCTGTCGGGAATTATCGCCTTTTACTGGATTGATCGTTGCAATAAGAAGCATTTTTTAATCGCTAATATGGTACTGCTAGCCATGGCGACACTGTTGACGACATTCACTACCAGTTTTCCTCTTCTTCTTACATTGCGCTTCTTCGCAGGACTGGTTGGCGGTACGACAATGGCTGTGGGGATCACTATTTTGATAAACCACACACCGGCTGACTTGCGCGGAAAAATGTTGGCGACGGTGATTGCGTCATTTTCGATGGTCAGCATCGTGGGGATGCCCGCTGTACTATTTTTGTGTACACATTACGGTTGGCATGTCGCGTTGTGGTTAATTTGTACACTGTGTTGGTTGGCATTGCCACTGATCGTCTCCATCATCCCTCAGGATCCCGTCACTTTCGACACGTCCCACGCGCTGCCCCTCGATGTCGATACTTTACTGTTTGCTTCCGGTAATGCGCTGGTACAGTTTAGTCCAATGCTGATCATTCCTGTCCTGGCGCCATTAATGACGCAGCTGTTGGGGGCTTCTCAAGGTCTGCTGCCCTGGTTGTTCTTCGGCGGGGGCCTGGCGGGGTATCTGTCTACCAGAATGACAGGCGCATTAACCTCTCGTGTTTCTGCTTTGAGTTTGGCGACCGGGTCGACCCTCGTTTTTATCCTGAGCTTACTGATACCCCTGATGGGCTATCCGCATCCAGCGCTATTTATTACGTTATTTCTCGGCGCAGCTTACAGTCGTCTGGTGTCATCGTCGGCGGTGACGATTCAGTTTCCTGATAACAAGCAACGAGCGGGATTCTCTTCATTACAGACATCCATGATGTATCTGATGACAACTGCCGCATTTTTCCTGTCTGCTTTTTTGTTACCCGACCATCGCATGGCGCTACAAAATATGGATACGCTGTTGGCGGTATGTGCAATTACCGCATCAGGAACCCCAATTATTGTCATCGTTTTGCAAAAGAAACTGGCTAAACGTACGTTCGAGCCCGATCGTTTCACCACTGAGTAGTACTCCACGGGTTGCTCATTTTTTAAGGCAAAAACAGGGCATACGCCCCTGCGTGACTACCGCCGACTCATGGCCAGCTTCGCAGCGAATAACAGAAACAGGCAGCCGGTCGTCCGATCCATCCATTTCACTACGGCCGGTTTTTTCAGGATGCCTGCGGCATAGCGAGTGGCGGTAATCAGCGTTAACGACCACAGCGTCCCTATCAATACATGGATGGTGACCAGGAGAAAGGTCCAGCTGATCGGTGAATGCCCGGCAGGGATAAACTGGGGCAAAAACGAAACGTAGAAGACGCCCATTTTGGGGTTAAGCACATTCCCCAGCATCCCACGCAGGAACCAGTTACTCGTGGAATCTGATTCGGCCGAGTGGGTGTTAAATTGCTGGCGCGGGCGCAGAAGCAACTGGATGCCCAGCCAGCAAAGGTAGCTCGCTCCGCACCATTTCAACAAGGTATAAGCCAACTCAGAAACCGCCAGTAGCGCACCTAAACCAAAGGCCACCAGCGCGCCCCAGATAAAGCACCCGAGATCGATGCCTAACGCGGCATGCAAGGCTTTGCGTCCACCTTCAGCGGTCGCCGTGCGCAGGATGAGCGCGGTATCGAGACCTGGTGTAAGAGTAAGCAGTGTAGCAGCGAGGGTGTAAGCAAGAAGTGAATCAGTGACGAGCATTTCCTGTCTCCGAAAGAGACAAGGCTACTGAAGGGTTCACATTTTTGCAACAAGATTATTTCCCCTGATCTTCTGCTTACCCTGCTCCATTTTTCTTCGGGGATGACAGATGCAAAGAGTAGCCCATGACTAAGTAATGCTTAGTCATGGGCTGATGTTCTTACAGGAAGAGCTTAATGTTGATTTAAAATAACCCTGGGATACGTTAGCTCACTTTAATATCATCCAGGTCGATATCCTCTTCTTCGTAATCATTATCAACAATCACGTCGCGAGGGATATCTTTTTTGATGACGGCATAGACCGTGGCGGTAACAACGATATTCACCAGCAGGGCCATGATGCCTGCCATCGGATGTGACATCGTGGGGATCATCAATACTCCACCAAAAGGAACCGTCGCATCCGCACCATAGACCATGGTGACCGCCCCGCCGCACGCGCCGCCGATAGCCGCCGCCGCGATACCGCGCACAATATCATTCATGACGATCGGGATAGAACCCTCAACGATATTCACAATCCCCATCGGAACCGCCGATTTTAAGGTTTCCACTTCTTCACGGTTATAGATATTTTTACGCAGCAGTTTGGCAATAAAGAAAGCCAGGCCAAATCCGATAGGCGTAGCGGTGTTAACTAACTGAAGTGCGGTAATGGGTTCATTTATCCCCTGCGCCTGCAGGGTCAGCACGAAAGCAAAGCATGTCTTATTTAGCGGGCCGCCAAAGTCAACAATACACAATGCGCCTATGACTGCGCCTAACACCAAATTCGACGACGTGCCCATGCTTCTCAGGAAAGACGTAAGCGCTTCCGTAAAGATACCGATAGGCGTACCGATGATATAGACCATAATCATGCAGCTGATAATGGAGGCAAAAAAGGGAACGATCAGCGTCGGCATCAACCCGCGGGCCCAGTCAGGCACCTTGACGTTTTTAATGATCGCCAGCGCAATATACCCCGCAATATAGCCACCAATCATCCCACCGATAAAGCCTGCGCTTATGGTATTCGCCGCCAGCCCGACGACAAATCCTGGCGCGATGCCTGGTTTGCCGGCGATCGAGCCAGATATTCCCACGGCAATCACCACCGGCAACAGCCCAAGCGCCTTGGCGCCCAGGGTGGCCATCGCCTGCCATACATCAAATTGTCCCGGAGTTAACGTGTCCTGCACCGTTCCGCCAAGCCCCATGCCGATGGCGATAATAAACCCAGAGCCACAGACAATGGGGATCAGAAACGAGATAGCGGTCAGCAGATGTCCTTTAGGGTTTGCTGCTTGCCATATTTGTTTTAGAGACATAAGTCACGCCCTTTAATGTAGAGTCGCCAGGCCGAAATAAAATTATGAATTGACTATTTCACTGAGTTTTTCAATCAACTTATTGGGGGATTTGACTGCCGTTTCCGTCGCGACTTTAACGACTTTTTTGCCGGCAAATCTCTCCTCGCCCGTTACTTTGACATCGGCAGCAAGCAGGACAATATCTGCCGCAGCAATCTCATCAGCGGTTAACGGGTTCTCAATGCCGATGGTTCCTTGCGTCTCGATTTTAACGTTATGTCCGGCTTTTTTAGCCGCAGTTTCAATTTTCTTTTGCGCAATATAGGTATGTGCAATCCCCACCGTGCAGGCGGTAACGCCGACAATATTCATAATGTTTCTCCGTTAATTAATTTAATAAATTACAAATCGATATTAGCAAGTTGGTATTAAGCATCGGCGTTTTCAGTTTCTGAATTGAAAAGCGCAATGATTTTATGTGGATCAGATTCAACAAGTAATTTAGCGATAATGTCTTCATCCGCCAGTGACCCAGACACTTGTGCCAACAGGCGAATATGGGTGGCATTTTGATCCACCAGGCAAACCGCAAATAAAATAATACAGCGAACATCGCTGCCATCCATGGTCTCCCAGGGAATGGTATGTTGCGTGCGTCCGATGGCTAATGCGGTACGGGAAACACCGGAAGATTTGCCATGCGGGATCGCAATATGATTTTCAAAACCGGTAGAGCCTTGCTCCTCACGTAACCAGACATCACGAATAAAGTCCTCCTTATTAGTCACCGCACCATCCTGTACTAGTAAATCGGTGAGTTCTTCTATCACCTCTTCTTTGGTTCTGGCGGTCATATTTAACTTGATGTTTTTAACATTAAGCACTGTCGAAATATCCATGATTCACCCGCATTCATATAGAGTGGTCGTTAAATAACAAACCAGCATTGCTGGCGTGATGCAGATCTTTTAAGGCTTATTCAAATACACACTGTGGTTCGAAGAGAGATAACCCGTTATGCAGCGACAGTTTCCCGCTGGAAGATCTCGATCATTCTGTCCCACGCCTGGCTGACATCCTCATGGAGCGAAAACAGACCCGATGTGCCGACGATAAAGACATCTACCCCGGATTCAGCAATCTGACCGAAGGTTTTCTCATTGCAAGAGCCATCAATTTCCGTCAGATAGTGATAGCCATTATTTTTGCGCATGTTGATGAGCTTTCTAATCTTGTTCAGCGACTCAGGAATAAACTTTTGTCCGGCATAGCCAGGGTCAACCGACATGACCGTCACTTTATCCAGCAGATGCGCATATTCGGCAATGCTTTCTGCCGGTGTCGCCGGGTTCAGCACCACCCCGCACTTTTTGCCCGCATCCTTGATCTGATTCAGCAGGCGGAATATTTTGTTATTCGCCGTCTCGGGATGAAAGCTGATGATATCGGCGCCGGCCTCGAGACACATGGGAATGATATCTTCCGGATGATTCACCATCAGATGAACATCAATGGGCACAGTAGTAATTTTTTTCAGATTCTCAATAAAAAAGGGAGACAGTGTGATATTGCGGACGTAATTGCCATCCATTATATCAACATGGTAAAAATCCGCTTTTTTATTCATTGCCGTGATCTGCTCTTTGAACTGCGTTAAATCCATGCACATCAGTGACGGTGAAAATTTAGCGCTCATAAACCACCTCCGATAAATAGTTAGTTAAACATTGCGATGATATGACCCAGCACGATGCCGACAACGCCAAAGTCTGCGTCTCCAAAGGTTGTGGAGCCCAGTCCCATATCCCCCATCATGGGCAAGAGAATGGCAGGCAGGAACGAAATGAGCAGACCGTGAGCAAAAGCCCCTACCACCGCCCCGCGACGTCCGCCGGTAATGTTGCCGTAAACCCCCGCTGTGGCCCCGCAGAAAAAGTGGGGAACCAGGCCCGGGACGATGACGCTCAAGCCGAACAGCGGGCAGAGGAACATACTGACCAGCCCTGCGACAAAGCTTGCGAGGAAGCCGACGATGACGGCATTCGGAGCGAAGGGAAACACCGTCGGACAGTCCAGCGCCGGCTTCGCGTCTTTAACCAGTTTGTCTGCAATCCCTTTAAACGCCGGGACGATCTCGGCAATCACCATCCGAACCCCGGCGAGGATGATATAAACTCCTGCAGCAAACGTGAGGGACTGAATAATGGCGAAGATAATAAAGTTCTGACCAGCGCTCAGGGTCTCCTCGACAAAGGATTTTCCCGCAACGAGCACCAGCACCAGAAACAGAATCATCATGGTGAGAGAGATGGCCACTGATGAGTCGCGAAGGAAATTGAGCGACTTAGGTACTTTGATCTCTTCAATCGAGGGACTGCCTTTACCAATAATTTTGCCCACCAGCGCGGACAGCAGGTAGCCAATAGATCCAAAATGCCCGAGCGCCAGATCGTCGGTGTTGGTTATTTTACGGGTAAACGGCTGCAAGATAGCCGGGGAGATGACCATCATCGCACCGAGAATAACCGCCCCGATGGCCACCACCCATCCCCCTGACAAGCCCCCTACAGACAGGATAACCGCCAGCATCGCAGCCATATAAAGCGTATGATGTCCGGTCAGAAAGATGTACTTTAATGGCGTTAGACGCGCCAGGGCGATATTGATCAGCATGCCCAATACCATAATGGTGGCGGTTTCCGTGCCGTAATTCTTCTGCGCCAGAGCGGCCATGGCATCAGTGTTGGGCACCACGCCCTGAATATGGAAAGAATGTTCAAATAACTGGCTAAAGATGGTTAACGTATAGGCTATAATACCGGCGCCGGCGGTCAATATGACAAAACCCATGATGGTTTTCAGCGTGCCTGAAATAACGTCTGAAATTCCTTTTTTTTGCAACAGCAGACCGATCAGTGAAAATAAACCAACCAGTATCGCCGGTGTTCCTAGCACATCATAAATAAGAAAATGAAGCATGTTAAACTCCACGAATCAGATAGCCGTTGCTTAAATGTTTTCTGCTTAAATTTCTTTAATTTTATTGTTATCAAGTAAATTACTTAATCCAACGACCTTTGCAGAGTGACTGCTAAGATGTTCTGCAATGTCTTTCGCGCTGAGAATAAGATCGGCAGTTTCGCTTTTTGCCGACGTCAGATCGGTATGTGCGACTTCAGCTTCTTTATTCATTTCGGCAAGGATCTTTTTGACATTCATTTCAACGATGAAGCTGCTGCCTAAACCATTACCGCACACGATAAGCACTTTTTTCATTCTGTTTTCCTTCAGTCAATAACGGCCTGAATCGCCTTGCTATCATCGGCATTTAACAATCGGTGTAACTTTTGCTGATCGCTAAAGATTTCAGCCAGTTCACCAATCATCGTGATATGTTCATTTCCGGAACGAGCGCATAGTATGATTACCACGTATACCGGATCGTTCTCTGTCGAGCCGAACGACACCCCTTCTTTAATATGAAGAAGCGATAATCCATTTCTTAACACCCCCTGTTCAGGACGGGCATGAGGCATCGCCAAGCCGGGAGCTAATACGTAATAGGGCCCAAGTTCTTTATGGCTTTGCAAAATCGCCTCAATATACGACCCGGCTATATACCCTTGCATCAGCAAGGGTTCTGCTGCAAGTCGAACGGCATTTTCCCAGCTATCTATTGAGTTAATGACTTTAATTTTATCCGGGGTTAACCAGTCTCTGATCATATGCTCTCCCGAGGGGGTCTATGTGCTGCACTATAAACAGCTAAATAAAATGCAACTGTGATACACCTCCCAAAGTTAGCGCTAACAAAGAAAAATGTTAAAAAGTGCGTTACCGCTAACACTGGCTATAATGTGCTTTCCCCCTCGCTGTGGTAAGTTATAATGCGATTCGCAGATATACTTTCGTTATATTTTATTTTTCAAACGGTTGGTGATTTTGGTGAAGAGTTTAGACGCGGACGGTAGCCCGAAAGAAAAACGACGTAAAGGAACGGGTAAGATAACCCTGACCGAGGTGGCTGAGTTTGTCGGTGTGAGCGCCATGACCGTCTCGCGAGCGCTGAGAATGCCTGAAAAAGTGAATCCTGAGCTTCGCGATCGCATTGATGCGGCCGTCAGTCAACTCGGCTATGTCCCTAATCTGCAGGCACGTAATCTGGCGTCGGTCCATTCCGATCTTATTCTCGCCGTCGTTCCCACCTTCTCTTCGCCGGGTTTTTTGCCGGTCTCTGAAGCGCTGCAAAAAGTGCTGACCGAACGCGGATATACCATGATGTTTATGGAATCCGGGCATGACGGTCAAAGTGAACAAAAGACGTTTGAAAAAATGCTCGCCTATAACCCGGCGGCCATTATTCAGTTCAATATCGATACCATTGAGAGCTGCACCCAGTTGCTGGCCAACGTGGATGTTCCTATTCTGGAAATTGGCGCGCTAAATACCCACCCTGTGGGTATGTGCATCGGCGTGGATTACGGTAAGGCCGTAAAACAGCTCGTGACTCATCTGGCCGACGCCTCATTAAAAAACATCGCACTGCTCTGTACCCCGGCTAATAACACAATGTTTCGCCAGTTGCTGAGCGGTTGGAATACGGCGATGCTCGCTCTGAACCGCTCCCCGCACCGGGTGGTAACCACGCATTTGCCATCCACCATCGCCACAGGCGTCAATATATTCAAGGATATGATGATTACCTGGGGCGATCTGGATGCGTTAATTTGCACGTCGGATGAAATGGCCTGTGGATGTATGATGGCCTGCCACAGTGCCGGCATCAAGGTGCCCAATACCGTAGCCATTGCGAGTTTAGGCGGAGGAGTGTTATCGACAGTCTGTTCCCCTGCCCTGACAACCGTTGAGTTTCCCTGGCATGACATTGGGGTGAAAGCCGGTAAAGCCCTTCTCGAACTGCTTAACGATAAGCCTGGTGAAAAGTTCATTGAAATTCCGTCAGTGCTCAAAGTCCGGGCCAGTACCGCGGCATGAGTTTAATATAGGGCGATAAGGCTTCCCGTGTGTAGTAGCCAGGCTTTCTACCAGGAAGAATGTCTCTCTGCGAGAGTCCATACAATAAATGCCCAGCTCATAAAGCAAAAAATAGTCGGGACAGTAGCGTTTTTTCGCTACTAAGCGGGTAAACCGCCAGCCTCATTTCCCGTTTATCTTGCCAGCCGCCCCAGGCGGTGATTTCGTAGCCTCGACCCGCCTGGGCGGCTTTGCACTGAAGTCCGTCTAGCGCCAGTCCAGGATATACGATGTCTCCTACGCCAGTTAGCAGGCAAAGCGCACCGCGATAATTCATTTGCACCGCCCTGGTGCCGCACATTCATCATGCCGCCCCCCGTCAGACATGCCCTCATTACATTAACTACTTGAATATAAAAAATTATTTTATATGGCACGTTTAATGCTCTTCGCTTGTATACCGCAATGTGGACAAGAACGTATGCCATATGGCCACAACAGGTCGCCAGTCTGCGGTCGCAACCTTCCCCTTTCTGTGAGGCATCCAGGGTGGATGCGTTTCACGGAAGCCTGCTTACTGAAAACGGAGAACAACATGACGACACTCAGCGAACCGTTGGTTACCCCGAAATATGGCAAATGGCGCCAGCTGGTGCTGGGCCTGATCTGTATGGCCGCCATCTCCAGTCCGCAATATGTCTGGACGCTGTTGACAAAACCCCTGGCCGCCAAACTTGGCGTCGGTCTGCCAGAATTGCAGGTCACCTTCTCGCTACTGATCATCCTGCAGACCTTCTTTTCCCCTTTTCAGGGGCGGTTAGTGGAAAAATTTGGCCCACGGCGGCTGATCGCTATTGGCACGGTGATGGCGGGAATGAGCTGGGTGCTTTCCGCGCAGGTGAATGGCCTGGCAACGCTCTGGCTGGTTTATGGCTGCATGGGCGGCCTCGGGACCGGGATCGTCTACATCGGCGTTGTCGGCCTGATGGTCAAATGGTTCCCACAACAGCGGGGATTCGCCGCCGGCGCGGTGGCGGCGGGCTACGGGATGGGGGCCATCATAACCACTTTCCCCATCTCCCTGTCGCTGACCACTAACGGCCTTGAACACACGCTGTCGACTTTCGGGATCCTTTTCGCCCTCGTCGGCTTCCTCGCCAGTCAGGGGCTGAAGCTGCCGCCGCCCGCTGTCTCCCAGCCCGTCAGTCAGACGGTGGCGCAGAGCAGCAGATCGTTTACTTCCCGGGAAATGCTGCGCCAGCCGCTGTTCTGGCTGATGTTCGCCATGATGGCGATGATGTCGACTTCCGGGCTGATGGTCACTTCGCAGATGGCGGTGTTCGCCGAGGATTTCGGCATTAGCCAGGCGGTGGTGTTTGGCATGGCGGCGCTGCCGCTGGCGTTAACGATAGACCGCTTTACCAACGGCTTAACCCGGCCGCTGTTTGGGTTTATTTCCGACCGCTTCGGCCGCGAGCAAACCATGTTTATCGCCTTTGCGCTGGAGGGGGTAGCGATGATGCTCTGGCTGGCGTGCCGGGAAGATCCGCTGCTGTTTGTCCTGCTCTCCGGGGTGGTGTTCTTTGGCTGGGGGGAGATCTTCTCGCTCTTCCCGTCGACGCTCACCGATACGTTCGGCAGCGAGCATGCCGCCAGCAACTATGGCTGGCTGTATATTTCGCAGGGCATCGGGTCAATCTTTGGCGGTCCGCTGGCGGCACTGCTCTATCAGCACACTCACGGCTGGCATGTGGTCTTCAGCTGCGCGATTGGCCTTGATTTTGTCACCGCCGCCCTCGCGCTGTGGGTGCTAAAACCGTGGCGCGCGCGCTTTATCCGCCAGCACAGCTAACTGCAGCGCTGACAGAAGTGACGGCTCGCCCGTCACTTCACTGATATTCGCTGCGCAGCAGCGCGTACAGGTACTCATCGCCCCACTCACCTTTAAAAAAGATATTCTGCCGGTAATATTACTTTCGTTCTCAGGTAATGAAAATCATAGCGTTGATAACGTCAGCTAATAAATTCATTCAAGTTATTTTTTTATTTAACAACGCACAGTACTTAATTAATTAAAATTACGCTATTCTGTACTTTTATAGCCTCAACAAAGCAGACAGGGAGTCAGCATGATAATAAGCCCGCCATTTATACGTCCCCGGAATGAAGGAGAATGTGATGCATCATGGGTGGAAAGAATGATACCCACTGATTTAAACCGGGATTTTCCTGTAAACAGATCCGGATCATGGCATGGCGGTGTACATGTTCTCCACACCGACAATCCTGATGAAGGTTATAATCGCATCGAATTTGTACGTGCGATTGCAGATGGAGAAGTTGTCTCTTTCAGGGCGCCGTCAAACACAGAAAGACGGGATGCATTCCCGCTGAATATTAATGGCAGAACTGATGATGGATATATTCTGCTAAAGCATAAAACCGAGATCGGGGAAAGTTGTAGCGTCGTCTATTACTCCCTGTATATGCACCTCAGAGACCGACTGAGTCCCGCAATAAGGGAGGGAGGCAAAGTCTGGCGCAAGGATCGCATAGGACAGAATGGGATGGTGGATGAAAATAATGCCTTTCACTTTCAGATTTTCTGTGACAATGAAAACATGTTGAAACTAACCGGACGCATGCTACCCGAACTCGATGTCACCCGCGATGGCAGAACCGATACCGTTTATGGTGATATTCATTTTTATCTGCCCGCTGGGACACGGTTTTACGAATCTGTAGCTGACGCAGCCTCAGCAGATACCGACCGCCTAAATCTCGTTCATACCAGTGCCGAAGCACTGTTTGTCAGTATGACCTTCGAAAAAGGTGACTGTTCGATGATTACTCGTAGGCAGAATATCACCATCGGGGCACACTTCGATACGGTGGGAGAGCCTCTAGTAAACATAGATGCTAACCAAATTGACGACATAAGAAGATTAGGTCTGAAATATGAATACAATCTATACTGGACAGCCAAACGTCTGTACCCGCAGAATCCCTCTGCGGGCTTTGAACTACTCCGCTTTGGTCGGATTATTAGTACTGAATATGAAACTCTCATCCCTGCCATCGCCCCGTTGTGGCGTACTGTCAACTTCCCCGGAGGCTCAGGGCTTGTAAATCTGGCCTCTTCTGACATCAAAAAATTCAGTGATGCCGACTTCCCGCACTGGACGGGCTGGCGAATGGTGGACGATGACATGGACAATAACAGCCAGTGTAATTCCGCCTTTATCACGGGATTACAGGAGAGTGGGAACCTTAGCGATCTGAGCAGCCGTCTGGTTTGTCATTTTCCACTCGAATGGAACGCCGACACTTTTGAACAGCGTTATTCCTGGCTAAAAAACAATAACGACGATACTCAAGCTATGTCTGATGAGGACTATGAGCGGTTGAAAAGTCATGTTTTAGCACTGTGCTTTGATACGGGCACGCTTGGCACAGGTCGACTATGGCATTTTCATCCAGTGGCCTTCATTACCCATTTTCGCAGGTGCTGCTGGCTTAGCAAATCAGAATTGAAGCAAATTGTTCCGCGCAATCTGTTAAGAATGGCGGGACAGAATGATTATCGATGGGAAGCCATCATCTACCGGGATGGCGTCGGAAGCCTTGCGGATAATATCCGCACGCACATTAACAGAGCAATGCAGAAACACCTGATAACCACCCCACTCCGACTCGCTTGCTTTCTGGGAAACGGGATTCAGGAGACGGGGTGGCTGGGAACAATGGAGGAAGGTTATCGCTATACGGAAAGGGATCCACGCACGCATCAGATCGTTCGTCGCTATAATATTTGGTACTACCCGTGGTATGGACGAGGCCTGTTACAGCTAACCAGCCCACTAAATTATTTCGAATATTTTAGCTTCAGAGGACGAGTATATCCTGTAAACATCAAAGATACTCTGATAAATGAATATAATCGTCTTTATTCACACCGGGGCATTCGCTACACCGACAATCACCTATCTGATACAGAAAACCACATTCCTGAGAACATTATTAGCTGGAGGGATAATGTCAGCAGCGATAACCATGAGGCGACTAGCAGTGCAGGATTTTACTGGGCGTCAAGAAATATGGCATATTACGCTGATAACGAACATATACTCGAGCGATGTAGCGTCAATACCAGAAGAAACGGGGTGAAAATTTACTATCGTAGTCAGGCCTTCTGGCAAGCCAGTGCCGCCGTTAATTTACCCGCACAAATTGATAATGAACAATATCAAGGATTAAATGGTTTTAATGAACGCTGCTGCGCATACGGTAGTGCGATAGCCGTACTTACTGAGCAAAAATTCCCGGACAGCAATAACTTTTTGGTTAATGAAGAACCCGAATCAGAACAGTTAAGGAGAGGATGATGAGGGGGGTTATAATTTTACTAATATTGATATTTTTATCACAAAAAGCCGTAAGCTCCATCACACCGGCAATACATGTACCCTCTGACTTCAATAAAAACAGGTTTGTTAATTATAATAACGCCATATCTAATGGTAGCGGGAATAACACATGTGATAAAGTTGCATTTAAAAACTATTATCCGAGTGAATACACATCATTAAAAATAAAAAACCCACCGTTTAACACTTGGTTTTGTTGGTTTTCTGTCGATGTCATCCATGATGGATACGGCCCAAACAGGTTGCTTCCTGAAAAAGTCTACTTTGATGAAAAAACAGGAATATGGAAAAAGAAAAAATACACTTTGAGTAAAGAAAGTATCCAGCGCTCTAAGGATGTCTATGGCATTGTTAACCTTAGCGAGTTGCAGCCTGTACATCTGTATAATATTCAGACAATTAATGCGCATGGATATGCAGTCATTGATAACAACGTTTCCTTACAAGAACAAAAGAAAGGAGTGAAGAAAAAATTGTCATTCTGTCTTATACGTGACGAAGCTGCATTCTGTGGTTCAGGGTCGATGATCAATCTTATCGATGGAAAAGAAGTCGACTTTACCCCCTATATGCTCATTTCCCTTGAGACAGTCGAATTGGGTGTTGCAGAGCATAGCCAGAAGTGACGGCTCGCCCGTCACTTCACTGATATTCGCTGCGCAACAGCGCGTACTGGTACTCATCGCCCCACTCGCCTTTAAAAAAGATATTCTGCCGGTAATGCGCCTCGCGACGAAAGCCCAGCCCTTCCAGGAGTTTGATCGCGCCGGTATTGCGGGTGTCTACCACCGCTGTCAGCCGGTGGTAGGCTAACTGTTCAAAGAGTAAGGCCATCACCGCCCGCATGGCTTCCCGGGCATACCCCTGATGCTGATACGCAGGGGAAAAGGTCATCCCCAGCTCGGCCTGTCTGCCGTGATCTAAGAAGTGGATCCCCACATCTCCCGCCAGCGCACCGTTGGCCTGGATCTCTACGGCAAGCTGGAACCAGCTCTCATCCTCAGCAAAGGCCTGCGAACGCTGTTGTTCATAGAAGGCTGTCGCCTCTGTCATGCCGTAGTGGGTCCAGCTCTGAAAGCGGGCCACCTCCGGCAGATTGCGATAATGGCTGAAAGACGGCAGATCTTCCGTTCTGAACCGGCGCAGCAGCAGCCGGGGCGTGGTCAGGGGTAATTTCATCTCTTCTCTTCTTCTCAATGAGACAGGCAATGGCGGGGCCATCTTAACCTGCGCAGCCTCAACCCAGCCATCGCACTTCCTTGTCAATTTAATATAAAGTTAAATTTCGATATTAAAATTTCACAAACCGATAAAACATTACAATAACAAATACGAAAAACAGGGGAACAAGCCAGAGAGGCGTCTCTGGAAAAAAGAGCCCTTGCGCCACGGCGAAGAGGATGGTCAGTACAGCAGGGCCATAAGATGAAATTAACGACCTGAATATTCTTCGCAGCAATCTTTTAATAAGATTCATCATAGTTATCGGATCATCCTGGTAATGATGTCTGTAATACCCTCATTCGATGCCTGTCCTGCTGTAACCGTCTCAGACTTCAGAAATAATGCCTATCAGAAAGTACATCATTCACAGCTTATGTGTATAAAGGTCCGAATAATACGCCGGTTCAGAAACATAAGGACATGACTTGTGTATGTCTACGCAATCTTGTTTTTATTGGGGGAACCGACGCCGCATAAACCGCGGCTGATTTACTTTTTGCCCGTCTGGCGGCAAGATCCGGCATAATGCACCGCTGTCGCAGGACGGCCGTGTCACCGGCAATCGTGACAGCGAACCATTCGACAGGAAAACGCATGAAGCCAAAACAAGCGGACATTCTCCGCCACGCCAGCACGCTGTTTAATCGCGAAGGATATCAGTCGCCCAGCATCGAGCGGATTGCTGAACATGCTGGCATCTCCAAAATGACCTTCTACCGCTATTACGCCGATAAAGAGGCGCTCATTCTGGCTATCCTCAAGCAGAAAGAGAGCGAATTTATGCAGGATTTGGCGCAGATCACCGCGGATAAAGCCAGCGCGCGGGAAAAGCTGTTCGCCGTGTTCGACTACTACCATCGCTGGTTTACCTGCGAAACGTTCCACAGCTGCATGTTTACCCGCGCGCTGTTTGAATATGGCGCGTCATCGCCGGCGATCCGGGAGCAATGCTCCCGATTTAAGTCGCTCCTCTGGCAGTTCTTCCGCGATATCCTCCTGCAGGTGTTAAAACCGGAACCTGCCGAGCGGGTGGCCATGATGATGGTGATGCTCATCGATGGCGCCATCGCCGCCCAGCAGGCCGAGTCCGCCGAATGCCGGGAGATCCCGCCAGGGGTGACCGCCTGGAGCGCGGCCAAAGCGCTTATTTACTCAGAAGGCGGTACGCTGTGAGATGATAAGCTGCCGCCCAGCGACTGCAGGGCCGCCAGCAGACCATCATAGTAATCGTTGCAGGTTTGCAGACGCAGCGCGGCGCCAAAGAAGACCTCCTCCATCGCCGCCGGATGTTTTTTGCCAATCGGCACAATCACATTGTTCAGCCAGCCATCCGCATGACCGATGTCGACCGTGATATGTTCGGCATAGTAATGCACGTCGCGCTCGGAAAGCCCAATCCGCCGACAGCCCGCCACCAGTTTTTCATACTGCGGCGGGTCGAGCAGCTCGGTCATGGCCATCACGCCCAGCGATTTGTAGTAATGCTGACGGTTTACGCCGCCCAGCATAAAGGCGTTATACCCGGCCAGCCCCTGCCACTCGTACAAATGGGCAAAATGATTGTCCGGCAACGCGATATTCCGCCGCTTCAGTAAATCCTTATACAGATTAACGTGGGTGATCTCGATGCTGCCCTGGCCTATCTCATCCCACAGATTTTGCGCAATCTCAGCGCGGGTTTCCGGCAGCGAGCCCACCAGCCCCATCGCCACCAGATCGAAGAAAAGCAGATTGAGGGCGCTGTCGCTTTTGAAGAAATAGTCGATTTGCGCCGCAGAGGCCTCGCTGGCAAGGAAATCGAACAGCGGATGATGAGACGCCGGGTGCTGCTGGCATAAGGCGCGCAGTTCGTCGACGATATTGCCGGCGTTAAGCATTGGTCTCTGGTGGTGGAAGCGTTTGCTTTCCGCCCGCAGCCACTCAGACTCGATGTAATTTCTGATCCCGGAAAGCAGCGGATGAAACTGATTGGCAGCCGCTGGCGAGAGCGGGTCGGCAAGCCAGGACTGATAGAGAATGAACAGCGCGTGGTGCGCACGCTTTTTGGCCTGTGGATCGTCAGCGGAGAAGGCGCGGATGCAGGTATTCTCAGTGAGATGCCAGGCTCTGTCGGCCACCAGCGGGTTGGCCGTCAGCTTCAGCGACAGCGCGTTGCTGTGCAGAAGCTGGTCAATTAACTCATCCAGCGCCAGCCTGGCCATCACCGCGGTCTGGTCGCTTCCAATCACCCCATTATCTGTGTTACGCATGATTTATCCCTGTGAAATACATGGCTACTATACGGTATAGTACCGTCCATAATGCGGCAACGTATATTTCACACGCATTTTCAATTTATTGTTTATTAAAAAGTTTAAATGAGTACAACAAAAACCACTAAAATATTATTGATATTATAAAAACAATAACATTACCATTCAGTACAGTGACAAACGACACAAGGAATCATCATGCCTTATCTGTTACTGACGCTGGCGGCTCTGTTCTGGGGCGGGAATTATGTTGTCGGGCACGTGCTGGTGCAGGGCGTGGATCCGATCCTGATGACCGAAGCGCGCTGGGCGCTGACGGCGCTGCTGCTGGGCCTGCTCTACCGACGGCAAATCGCCGGCAGTCGCCGCCTGCTGCGGGCAAACGCGCCAGCGGTGGTGGTGCTAACCCTCTGCGGCCAGGTCAGTTTCCCGCTCACGCTCTATATTGGCCTGCAAACCACCTCCGCGCTCAACGCCGCCATCTATATGTCCGCCACGCCAAGTATGGTGCTGTTGATTAACCGACTGTTTTTCCGCGATCCGGTATCAGGGCGTAACTGGCTTGGAGTGGCTTTTAGCACCCTCGGCGTGATGATCCTCTTATTTCAGGGAAATCCGCTGCACGCCGCCTCTCTGCACACCTTTGCCATCGGCGACCTGTGGGCGATGGGGTCGGCGCTGAGCTGGGCGCTCTACTGTTCGCTGTTACGTCTGAAGGACCGCCGAATCCCGGCGAATGGCTTTGTCGCCGTCAGCTCGCTGCTCGGCGCCCTGATCCTGGTGCCAATCGTCATCTTCTGGCTGATGCGCCACCCGGCGCAGGACTGGGCAGCCTGGCGCGAGCCGTTTTTCCTCAGCGGCCTGGCGTATCTGGTAATTTTCCCATCGTGGCTGGCATACCTGTTCTGGAACAAAGGTATCGCCACCATTGGCGCCACGCGGGGCGAAATTTACACCCACATCATCCCCCTCTCCGGCGGGGTGTTGAGCATCCTGTTCCTGCATACCCAGCCGCATGCCTGGCATCTGTTTAGCGCGCTGTTCATCATGGTGGGGATTGGGATCTGCTCGCTGGAGAAACGCCAGGCGGCGTCTATTCGTCTGCGTGACTAATGTATGCGACCGGGCGCCTGGCCACGCCCGGTCACAAAAGTTAACGGCTGGTGGAGAGCGGCTGGTGATGTCCCGCTCCTGCGGATTGGATCACCCGGCCTTCGCGACCAAAAAAGGTCAGGACGGTAATGACAATCGCCACCGTCCCGGCCACCAGGGCCATTGCCAGGCCGTAGTTATGCCCATGATGCTGGGCGATTGATGCCTGGAGAGTGGCATTCACCGAAGCCAGCAAATTACCCAGCTGGTAGACGAAGCCGGGCAGCACCGCCCGGGTGTTGGCCGGGACCAGTTCATTGAGCCAGGTGGGGATCACCCCCCAGGCCCCCTGGACCATAAACTGCATCAGGAACGCCCCCGCCCCCAGCGCCAGCGAGCCGCTGGCGAAAGCCCACAGTGGAATGACCGGCAGCGCCAGCATGGCGGCGATCATAATCGCTTTGCGTCGGCCAATCTTCTCCGACAGCGAACCGAAGAACACTCCACCAATGATCGAGGCGATGTTATAGCAGACCGCGATGATGCTGACCGTTTTAGGCTCGAAGCCGTGCTGAACTTTCAAAAAGACCGGGTAAAGATCCTGCGTCCCGTGAGAGAAGAAGTTGAAAGCCGCCATCAGCACCACCAGGTACAGGCACAGCTTCCAGTGGCTACGCAGTACCGGCAGCAGGGCCGTACTCTCTTTATTCTGCCTGGCCGCCTGCCAAACCGGAGACTCCTCGACGCAGAAATAGATAAACGGCAGCAGAAGCACCGGCGCGGCGCCAATGACAAACATCCCGCGCCAGCCGAGTTGTTCAAACAGCAGCCCGTAGGCGACGGCCGCCAGCAAATAGCCGAAGGGGTATCCCGCCTGGAACAGGCCGGACATCAGGCCGCGCGAGCGGTCGGGGATCGTCTCCATCGCCAGCGAAGAGGCCACGCCCCAGATCCCGCCCATCGCCACGCCGTACAGCACCCGCAGCAGGAAAAACAGCATCAACGACGGCGCGGCGGCGGAGAGCAGCTCAAAAGCCGAGAAGAACACAATGTTGAGCATCAGGATTGGTTTGCGACCAAACTTCTCCGCCGCCCTGCCGAAAATTAGCGCGCCGACGGGCCGCACGGCCAGAGTCAGCAGAATCGCCAGAGTGACCTCCTCAAGGTCGACATGAAACGAGTGGGCGATATCGCTCAGTAAAAAAACTAACAGGAAAAAGTCGAAAGCATCGAGCGTCCAGCTTAAAAAACTGGCTATCGCCGCATTACGCTGTCGTGAGGTCCAGCCGTGCATCTTGTCATCCCTATCCCGACGGCATTGCCGGGAGTGTGCGCGGCGTCCAGCAGAGCGAGCTGGGGTCGCCGCTTGTGTAAATTGTTTGTATAGAAAGTTGCTCTTTTGTTAATTACACCCCTTTTACGACAATCGGCAAGTTTATTAGCATGCTAATTTGTTTCAAATTGCGTGTTCCCCTCACCGGTTCGGTAATTTTCGACCAGAATTAAAACCAGGTTCGCTTAAGCGAAGCGTCATCAATGCCGCATCTGCCCACAGGAAGGGAGAGAATCATGAAGAGAATTGCCATCGTCGGCGTGGGGCCGACGGGGATTTACACCTTTTATGAACTGGTGAAGCGCGGTGAGCCGCTGGCCATCACCTTGTTTGAAAAAGAGGCGCAGGCCGGGGTGGGTATGCCCTACAGTGACGATAATACCGCGGCGCAAATGCTGGCCAATATTGCCAGCATTGAGATCCCCCCCATCGACCTGACCTACCTGCAATGGCTGCAGCAGCAAAGCGATGACTGGCTGTCAGCGCGCGGGCTTGAACGGCACGCCCTGCATGAGCGCCAGTTTCTGCCGCGGGTGATCCTCGGCGAATACTATCGCGACCGTTTTCTGTACCTCGTTGAGCGGGCCCGGGACGTCGGCTTTGTGATTAGCGTTTGTGAATCCTGTGAAGTCACGGATATTGCGGTTCAGCCCACCGGGATCGCCATCCACACCGATAGTGCAGCAGACCCGGTAATTGTCGACCTGGTGGCGATTGCCACCGGCCATCTGTGGCCTGAAGAAGAGCGCGCCAGCCGACAGTACTTCCCCAGCCCGTGGACCGGCCTGATGGAGGCCCGCATTGCCCCCTGCCGGGTGGGGATCCTTGGGACTTCATTAAGCGCGATTGATGCCGCCGTGGCGGTAGTGGCCCGCCACGGCGTTTTCCATACCGAGGACGACAAAACGACCCATTTTTCCCTCCATCCAGGCAGCGAAGCGCTGGAGATCACCCTGATGTCACGCCACGGCGTGCTGCCGGAGGCCGATTTTTACTGCCCGATCCCGTGGGAGCCGCTGGAGATTGCCACTCCCGCCGCCCTCGAAGCGGCCATTGCGGAGGGTAGCGACGCTCTATTAGATCGGATTTTTGAGCTGATCGTTAAAGAGCTGGAATATGCTGCCCCCGACTGGAGCGAGGCGATCGGGCTTCGTCAGCTGACGCCTGACAGTATCGCCGACGCCTGGTTTGCCGACCGCCTCACCCATGACCCCTTTCAGTGGGCGCAGCGCAATCTGCAGGAGGTGGAGCGCAATAAGCGCGAACACCACACGGTGCCCTGGCGCTATGCCATTCTGCGCCTGCATGAGGCGATTGAAACCGTGGTGCCGCAGTTCAACGACGCGGACAGCCGTCGCTTCCGCCAGGGCCTCGCCCGGGTATTTATCGATAACTACGCCGCCATTCCGCCGGAGTCCATACGTCGGCTGCTGGCCTTGCACCGGGCTGGCATTCTGCGGATCCTGACGCTGGGCGAAGATTATGAGCTGCAGCGGGAGCCTGACCGGACGCTGATTGTTCATCATCGTCAGCGCTGCGAATTCGATGTCTTTATCGATGCCCGCGGACAAAAGGCGCTGAAAACCCGGGATCTGCCCTTCCCTTCACTGCGCCAGCAGCTGCTGGCCTGCGGCGACGACATTCCGGACGTCGGTGATGACTACACGCTGCAGGCGCCGGAGACAGTGCGCGGCCGGGTCGCCTTCGGCGCCCTTCCCTGGCTGATGCACGATCGCCCCTTTGTGCAGGGGCTGACGGCCAGCGCCGAGATTGGCAGCGCTATGGCCCGCGCCGTGTCGCAGCAGGCCGCCGGCCGACGGCGCCGTCTCTGGTATATCGAATAGCGGAGCGCTTAAGCGCAATATCCGAATACTGGGGGGGTGAACAGGCGTGCTATAAACAGCAACTGTCCGTCCCCTGCACGACCACGTTTAACATTTACGAGGTATTCATGAGTCATCTTTTTAGCGCGACGCGAATTGGTCAACTCACCCTTGATAACCGTATCGTTATCGCCCCGATGTGTCAGTACTCCGCCGACGAGGGTAAGGCGACCTCCTGGCACCGGATCCATCTTGGCCAACTGGCTTTCTCCGGCGCCGGCCTGTTAATTCTGGAAGCCACGGCGGTAGAGCCTGCGGGGCGTATCTCCCCGGGGGATCTGGGGCTGTGGGATGATGAAACCGAAAACGCCCTGCGCGGCGTAGTCGAAGATATTCGGGCCTGGTCGCCGATCCGTCTGGGGATCCAGCTGGGTCATGCCGGACGCAAGGCATCCTGCGCCGCCCCCTGGCAGGGAGGCCATCAGCTGGCGCTCAACGATGGTGGCTGGCAGACCGTCGCCCCTTCCGCCGTGGCGTTTCACGATGGCGATCGCGCCCCCGCTGAACTGAGCCATGCCGATCTGGCGCGCATCAAAGCGGCCTTCGTCGCCAGCGCGCTGCGCGCCCAGCGGCTGGGCTTTGAGCTGATTGAACTGCACGCCGCCCACGGCTATCTGCTGCACCAGTTTCTCTCGCCGCTCAGCAACCAGCGCCGCGACGAGTACGGCGGTTCGCTGGAGAACCGAATGCGCTATCCGCTGGAAGTCTTTAAGGCGATCCGCGAGGCAGTGGGCAACACCATGGCGGTGGGCGTCAGGCTGTCGGCTACCGACTGGGTCGAAGGCGGCTGGGACTGCGAGCAGTCCATTAAGTTTAGCCAGCAGCTGGAAACGCTGGGCAGTGACTATATTCACGTCTCCAGCGGCGGTTTGTCGCCGCAGCAGGCGATCACCGTTGGGCCGGGATACCAGTTGCCTTTCGCCCGCGATATTCGCCAGCAGGTAGCCATCCCGGTGATTGGCGTGGGGCTGATCACCGACCCGCAGCAGGCGGAAGCGGCGCTGGAGAATGGCGATGCCGACCTGATCGCCCTCGCCCGCGCGGTACTCTACGATCCGCACTGGCCGTGGCACGCAGCGGCCAGCCTTGGCGCCCAGGTCCGTGTGCCGTCGCAGTATTTGCGCTCGGAGCCGCACGGCCTGAAAGGCACCCTGCTGCCAAACCGTTGAACCCACGGCGGGCATAAAAAAGGGGTATCGTAAGATACCCCTGAGCAGGATGTTATTGCGGTCCATGTGCCGGGCGGCGGCGACGCTTTGCCGGCCTACAAAAGGGTGATACCCGGTCATTGCGCAGCCAACCCGCCCCCTGCGTAGGCCCGCGCAAGCGCAGCGCCGCCGGGCAATCTATCAGGCTCCGCTCCCTATATTTCCGGGCGGCGGGTCAGGCAAACACCGCGAGTTACTGCTGTGCGGCAGGCGGCGCGGCGTTCTGTTTATCCTTCGCGATACTGTCCTGGATGGCTTTGGTTTTGCTCGCCGCTTCAGCCGAGAGCTGATTGGCGTCACCGATGGCGTTGTCTTTGATCTGACCCGCCTCTTTGACTATGCGGTCACTTTCCTGCTTTGCGTTCTGCTTCACCGCATCGGCCTGGGCTTTCGCCTGCTGGGCGATGGCGTCCGCCTTCTTGTCCGCCTCGGCCTTGATGGCGCTGGCCTGATCCTTCAGGCGATCGGCCTCGGCGTCAGCCTGGCTTTTCAGCGTATCGATTTGCTTATCCGCATCCTGTTTAATTGCCTGCGCTTTATCCGCCGCGGCATCCTTCATCTGCTCCGCATTATCTTTAGCCTTATCCAGTTTGTTATCAACTTTCGACGCATCGTCGCAGCCAAACAGGGTCAGGCACAGGGCGGAAGCGAGTAGTGTTTTATTCCAGAGTTTCATCAGCATTCCCTTACAGGTTAAGTCGTTATCCAGCTTTGTGATTCGTTGCATTAATAGCATTCACATTTTATATATAAACGCTCAGCCGATAGAGTCAAGGCGACAGCGCCGATTGTCAGTCCAGGGTCGCCACCAGCCCCTGCAGCCAGTCGGCAAAGACCCGAACCTTATGCGAGAGATGCCGGTGCGGATAGAGCAGCGACAACGGTCGACGCGGCGCCGGAAAGTCCGGCAAAACTTCCACCAGTTGCCCGCTGTCGATATAAGGTTGCAAAAAGAAACGCATCCCCTGCAGCATCCCCAGCCCCGCCAGCCCGGCAGCAGTAAAGACTTCAGAGTTGTCCAGCACCAGTTTACCGGGAATGGCGATCTGCCTGATGCCCTCCGGGGTCTGGAATCGCCAGGGCATAATCTGCCGGCTGCTGCTGTTCACCCAGTTCACCGCCAGATGCGACTGCAGGTCCTCCAGCGTCGCGGGCGCCCCATAGCGCGCCAGATAGCCCGGACTGGCGCAGGTGGTTAACGCCACCTCCCCCAGCGAACGCGCCACATAGTCGCCATCCTCAAGATCCCCCACCCGCAGCAGGCAATCCAGACCATCGCGCAGCATATCCCGGCGTACGTCGGAGCTGCTGAGGACAATCTCCACCTCCGGATGGGCCTGATAAAAATCCGGCAGATGCGGGATCACCAGCAGCCGGGCAAAGGCGATCGGCATATCAACGCGCAGCTGACCGCGGATCGGTCGGTCCGGCGCGAACGACTCCAGCAGATCGTCGGCCTGGGAGAGCAACGGTTTGCTGCGACGATAAAACTCTTCCCCCTCCGGCGTAAGATACAGACGCCGGGTGGTGCGCTGCAGCAGCCGGACCCCGCTCTCCTGCTCCAGCTGCTGCAGTGCTTTGGTCACCGCCGGTCGGTGGATCTGCAAATTTTCCGCCGCCTGGGCAAAGCTGCCGGCATCGACGATTTCAATAAAAATTTTAATATTTTCAAACAGATTCATTTGCATGATGGCCCGCCTACCACCTCTTCATCAGTTCACATTATTACTAATTTAATAATAGTGATGAAAGTTTTTGCTCATTTTTTAAAACAATAAAGACGCCTACACTGCCCTCATTGCCGCATCGCTGGGGCGAACAAATTTATAACTTATTAACATACAAGGAAAAATAGCATGCAACCTAACCGCGTCGCCCGCATTCTGGGTATTGAAAAACCGGTGGTCCAGGGGCCCCTCTCCTGGCTAACCGATGCTCGTCTGGTGGCGGCCGTCGGCAACGCCGGTGGGCTTGGCGTGCTGGGCCCGAACGCCGGACTGACGGCGGCAACCGCCGTCTCCACCCCGGAGGCCACCGCCGAGAAAATGCGCGAAGAGATCCGCAAAACCAAACAGCTGACGGAGAAACCCTTTGGCGTCAACCTGATCCCGACGGCGGAAAATGACATCTGGACGCCGGCGATCCTCCCGGTGATCAAAGAGGAAGGGGTTAAGGTGGTGGTCTACACCGGCTACGGCGACGGTTCGTTAAAACCGGCGCTGTTCGACGAACTGAAAGCCGCCGGGATCACCATTATCTATCGTGACATCAACCCGACGCCGGAGAACAGCCGCCGCGCGGAGCAGGCCGGAGCGGATATTATTGTCGCCACCGGCTTTGACGAAGGCGGCACGCTGCCGGGTACCGCCCTCGGGACCTTCACCATCGTCCCGCTGATCGTTGACGCGGTACAGCGGGTTCCGGTGATGGCCGCCGGAGGGATCACCGACGCCCGGGGCGCGCGCGCCGTTCATGCCCTGGGGGCGGAGGGCGTCTTCGCCGGTTCGGTATTTATCAGCACCATCGAAAGCCGGGTTCCCGACTCGGTGAAAGCGAAAATTGTGGCCGCCAACGGTCTGGATCTGCGCCTGTTCCGTACCCTGCCGGACTACTACCGCGCGCTGCCCGGCAAACTGAGCGACACACTGGTAGCCATGGACCGGGCCGGCGCCTCAAAAGCCGAGCTGGCCCAGGCGATGGGCGGGCTGCGCGGGATGCGGCTGGGCATGCTGGAGGGGAATACCGATGAGGGATATATCTCGGTGGGCGCGGGGATCGGCAACATCCATGCCATCACCTCCGTCGCCGAGGTAGTCAACCAGCTGGCGGTGTAAAGCCGCCAGCCGGGGCACGGTGACCGGCGCGATCAGGCGTCGGCCACCTTCTCTACTGCCCGGGAGAAAGCGTCGATAGCCAGCCCGACGTCGGCGGCGGTCACCGACTCCGCCGGGTGATGGCTGACGCCCCCCAGGCAACGCACAAACAGCATCGCCGATGGCCAGCGCTCGGCGATGGCGATAGCATCATGCCCTGCGCCGCTCGGCAGCGTCAGGGAACGCCCCTGCACCGCCGCCACCGCCTCGCTCAGCACCGCCTGCAGGTGACTGTCGCAGGCGGTGGCGGCGATGCGATAATACTCCTCGGCGGCGAAACTCAGCTGGCGGCGCCCGGCAATGGCCTGCGCCTGCCCCAGCAGTTCCTCCAGCAGCGCCGTCAGCGGCGCATCCTGCGGGCCGCGAATATCCAGCGTCAGCTGCACCTCGCCCGGTATCACGTTTACCGCGCCCGGCGCACAGCGCAGGGTGCCGACCGTCGCCACCAGGTTACCGCCGCGCTGCCGGGTCAGGTTTTCCACCAGCATCATCCATTCCGCCGCCGCGGCGAGGGCGTCCTTGCGATGGAGCATCGGCACCGTGCCGGCATGGCCAGCTTCGCCGGTAAAACGGCAGTTCAGCCGTCTGGCGCCGTTAATCGCCTCCACCACGCCGAGCGCCAGCCCCGCCTGCTCCAGGCACGGCCCCTGCTCGATATGCAGTTCCAGATAGGCGGCGATATCCCGCGGGTGACGGGCCGCGTGGGCGATCCGCGCCGGATCGAGTCCGGCATTCACCAGCGCCTGGGCGACGCTCACCCCGTCGGTATCGCACTGTGACAGCCAGCTTTCAGGCCAGGTGCCGGTGACGCCGCGACTGCCGAGCAGGGTGATGCCAAAGCGGGTGCCCTCTTCATCGCCAAAGCCGACGATCTCGATTGCCTTCGCCAGCCGTCGCCCCTGCTGATGCAGACGCTGGACCACCTCAATCGCCGCCAGCACGCCGAGCATGCCGTCGTAGCGCCCGGCGTTGCGCACGGTGTCGAGATGAGAGCCCAGCAGCACCGCCGGCGCGCCCTCCTGCACGCCTTCATAGCGACCGCAGATATTACCGACGCTGTCCTGCCATACCATCATGCCGGCGGCCTGCATCCACTGGCCCACCAGCTGGTTGGCCTGCAGATGTTCCGGCGACAGATAGACCCGGGTCAGGGCGTCGGCGGTTTCGCTGAGGGCGGCCAGCTGGTCGGCGCGCGCCATCACCCGGCTGGCCGCCGCCTCTCTCTCCGCCAGCTGGCGGACGGTGTCACTCATAGGGTGGCCTCGGTGCGGTAGTGATCCCAGGCCGCCTGCATCGCCGCGCCCTGAGTGGTGGTGAACCTGAGGTAGTTCAGGACCGCTTCCAGCGCGCTGAGCGTCTGCATCACGCAGTCTTTACGCGCGTTATAGCCCATGGTGCCAATGCGCCAGACTTTACCGTGCAGCGGACCAAACGAGGTGCCAATTTCAATGCCGAAATCTTCCAGCATCAGTTTGCGTACCTGATCGCCGTTGACCCCGTTGGGGATCACCACCCCCAGCACGTTATTCATTTTGTGCCGCAGGTCGCCAAAGGTCTCGAGCCCCATCGCCTGGATGCCCTTCAGCAGCGCATCGCCGTGCAGTTTATGGCGGGCGATGCCGTTGTCGAGTCCCTCCTGGAGGATCAGGCGCGCGCACTCCCGGGCGGCGAACAGCGCCGAGGTCGCTTCGGTATGGTGGTTAAGGCGCTCCGGCCCCCAGTAATCCATCACCATGCCGAGATCGAAATAGTTGGAGTAGATCATCTCGTCGACGCCATCGTGATGGGCATCGGTGCGGATCCCCTGCTCAATGCAGCGGCGGCGGCGGATGACCTCTTCCATCCGCGGGCTGAGGGTGATGGGCGAGGTGCCGGAAGGACCGCCCAGGCACTTCTGCATCCCGGCGGACACGGCGTCCAGCTGCCAGGCGTCGGTTTCCAGCGGGTTACCGCCGAGCGACGCGGTGGCGTCGGTATAGAACAGCACATCGTGACGACGGCAAATCTCTCCCAGCTCCGCCAGCGGCTGCAGCATGGTGGTGGAGGTATCGCCCTGCACGGTGAGCAGCAGGCGCGGCCGCACGCGCTTGATCGCATCCTCAACCTGATCCGGCGTAAAGACCTCACCCCACGGCACCTCGATGGTGTGCACCTCTGCCCGGCAGCGACGCGCGATCTCGCACAGCAGATGACCAAACCGGCCGAACACCGGCACCAGCACCTTGTCACCGGGACGGATCGCCGACAGCAGAATCGCTTCGATCCCGGCGCGCGAGGTGCCGTCGACCAACATCGTCCAGCGATTTTCGGTGCGAAACACGCCGCGGTAGAGCGCCATGACTTCATTCATGTAGTGGGTCATCGCCGGATCGTACTGGCCAACCAGCTGGCTCGACATGGCGCGCAGCACGCGCGGGTCGGCATTGATCGGCCCCGGCCCCATCAGCAGGCGCTGCGGCGGGTTAATTTGCGAAAACTGAGTGATATCCATCTGCCATTCCTTACGTTAGTTAAGACCGCGCACCGAGGAGATAAACTGTTTCAGTTCGCTGGTCTGCGGGCTGGCGAACAGCGTTTTGCTGTCGCCCTGCTCCCAGACGCGTCCCTGATGCATAAACACCACGCGGTCGCCCACTTCGCGGGCAAAATTCATTTCATGGGTGACGAGGATCAGCGTCATACCTTCCGCCGCCAGTTGCTCCAGCACCTTCAGCACTTCACCCACCAGTTCCGGGTCGAGCGCCGAGGTGATTTCGTCACAGAGTAAAACTTTCGGCGACATGGCCAGCGCCCGGGCAATGGCCACGCGCTGCTGTTGGCCGCCGGAGAGATTGGCCGGATAGTAATCCAGACGGTCGCCAAGACCGACCTTCTCCAGCATCCGCTGCGCCAGCTCCCGGCATTCGGCCTGGGACTTCTTCAGTACCCGCCGCGGAGCCAGCATGACGTTCTCCAGCGCCGTCATGTGCGGGAACAGGTTAAAGTTCTGGAACACCATGCCGATGGAGCGGCTGATCTCCCGGGCCTGGGAATCGCGGTTGGTGATGGTCATGCCCCCGAGCTTGATGCTTCCCTCCTGGTAGCCCTCCAGACCATTGATACAGCGCAGCAGGGTGCTTTTACCCGAGCCGCTGCGGCCGATGATCGAGATCACTTCCCCCATGTCGATATCCAGATCGACGCCCTTCAGCACATGGTTGTCGCCGTAGTACTTCTGCATCTGATTAATGGTGATGAGAGGCATTGAATTTGTTCTCCAGATAGCGGCTGTAGCGGGACAGCGGATAGCACAGAATGAAATAGCCCAGCGCCACAAGGGCAAACACTTTAAACGGCTGATAAGTGACGTTGGTCAGCATCGTCCCTGCCTTGGTCAGCTCCACAAAGCCGATAATCGATGCCAGCGCCGTGCCTTTGATCACCTGTACTGCGAACCCGACGGTCGGCGCGATGGCAATGCGCAGCGCTTGCGGCGCCACCACCCGGTACAGGGTCTGGCCGAAGCTCAGCCCGAGACAGCGCGAGGCTTCCCACTGGCCTTTCGGCAGCGCGCGAATGCTGCCGAACCAGATATCCAGCAGAAAGGCGCTGGTGTAGAGCGTCAGGGCGACCGAGGCGGCGGACCACGCCGAGACGTCGACGCCGAACAGCGCCACGCCAAAGAATGCCAGAAACAGCTGCATCAGCAGCGGCGTGCCCTGGAACAGCTCAATATACCCGCGGATCAGCCGTTTCACCTGGCGTCCGCCGGTGAGGCGCAGCAGCAGTAACGGTAAGGTCACCAGCGCCCCGCCGGTGAACGCGACCAGCGACAGCAGCACCGTCCAGCGACCGGCCAGCAGCAGGTTGCGGATAATGTCCCAGTCGGTAAAAGTGGTCATCAGGCCTGTACCCCCAGCCATTTACGCCCCGCCGCCATCAGCAGCTGGCGCATCGCTATCGATAACGCTAAGTAGATCCCGGTGGCTACCAGATAGACCTCAAAGCTCAAAAATGTCCGCGACTGGATCAGGTTGGCGGCGAAGGTCAGCTCCTCATAGGAGACCTGGGACACCACTGACGAGCCGAGCATCACGATGATGCACTGGCTGACCAGCGCCGGATAAATCCGCTGCAGCGCCGGGGGCAATACGACGCGAACGAAGGTTTGCGTCCGGCTGAGCCCGAGCACGCGACCGGCTTCCCACTGGCCCTTCGGCGTCACCTGGATGCCGGCGCGGACGATCTCGGTGCTATAGGCGCCGAGGTTGACCACCATCGCCAGCAGCGCCGCTTCACCGGCGGTCATCTTCAGTCCGAGGTTCGGTAAACCAAAGACGATAAAAAAGAGCTGCACCACAAACGGCGTATTACGGATGATTTCCACATATCCGCCCCATACCCGGCTGAGCATTCCCGGGCGACCGCTGCGGATCGCCGCCCCGAGGATGCCGATCGCCAGTCCGCCGATCGTCGCCAGCACCGTCAACTGCACCGTCACCCACAGGCCGGCCAGCAGCTCCGGCCAGTGCGGCCAGAGCTCAGAGAAATGAAGTTGCTCCGTCATCCCCAGACCTTACGCGCCGAGGCTGGCAGGCAGTGGCGCTTTCAGCCACTTCTCAGACAGACCGTTGAGGGTGCCGTCCTTAATGCCCTGCTCAATGAGGGTATCCACTTTCGCCTTCAGCGCCGGTTCGTTCTTTTTCAGACCGATAAAGCACGGCGAGTCCTTCAGCATAAAGCTCGGCACCGGCGCTTTGTCGGCGTTCTGCCGGGAGATGGCCGCCACCACCAGATTGCCGGTGGCGACATACTGCACCTGACCGGACAGGTAAGCCGACAGCGTAGTGTTATTATCCTCGTAGCGCTTAATCTGCGCCGCCTGCGGCGCCACGCTGGTCAGTACCATATCTTCCACCGCCCCGCGGGTCACCCCGATGCTTTTGCCGCTCAGCGCGGCCGCGTCCTTCAGTTCCGCCCCTTTCGGGCCAAACACGCCGAGGAAGAACGGGGCGTAGGCGCGGCTGAAGTCGATCACCTTCTCGCGCTCGGCGTTCTTGCCGAGGCTGGAGATCACCAGGTCCACCTTATCGGTCTGCAGATACGGCACGCGGTTGGCGCTGGTCACCGGGACCAGCTGCAGCTTGAGCTTCATCGATTTCGCCAGATAGCGCGCCATATCGATGTCATACCCCTGCGGCTGCAGGTCGGTGCCCACCGAGCCGAACGGCGGAAAATCCTGAGGCACGGCAATACGAATGACTCCGCGTTTTTCAATATCCTGGAGCTGGTCAGCCTGCGCGGCAGAAACAGACGATAGGAGACAAGCGGCCCCGGCCAGCGCGATCAACAGTTTATTCATGATGTTTACCCGTTACGTTAGCATGAAACAAAAGATTCTTTGAATCTGTTTTTGCAACTAATGTGCCAGATACAGACGAGGCGAGGGTTGGCGAGGAATTAAAACAAAAAGTGAGAAAGGACAAGCGTTAACGGAAAAGTGTTCAGAGAGCGGCGGCGCCATGACGTGGTTTTTATTGCACCATAATAATGCACAGCACCACGCTGGCGCCCCATCAGCGTTGTTCCAGCTCGTCCAGCTGCTGGTAAAGCGTGGCGATATCGTGAATGCGCGGACGACCGCTGTCGAGCGTTTCATGGAGAAAGGCATTGGCCAGCAGATTAATCAGGCTGTTGACCGAGGCATAGCTATCGTAGGCGGAGACGCTGTCCAGCGGCGCGCAGAGCTGCCAGCGGGAGAGCGGAAACAGGCTGTGGGCCTGCGGCTCGCACATTAACAGGACCGGCACCCCGTCGCGCTGCAGCTGCTGCAGCAGCGGGCGTACTATTCGCGGCCGGCGGCGAAACGCCATCATTACCACCAGATCATCGGCGGTCAGATCGACCAGCTCTTCGCTGAGACTCTGACCCGGCTGGGGCAGCACCAGCACCTGGCCGCGGGCCTGCAGCAGCTGCTGGCGCAGATGCAGCGCCGCCGGATAGGCGTTGCGCATGCCAATCACCACAATGCGGCGGGCGGCCACCATCGCCGTCAGCGCCTCAGCGAACTGGCGGGCGTCGAGGGCGTTGACCCACTGGGTGAGGTTTGCCATCTCCTGCTTATAATGGCGCGCCAGCAGCGTGTTACCCTGCACCGCGTCGCGCTGGTCGGTGAGCGGCATCCCGCTCTGACGCAGAGTGCGCAGTTCATCGCGCATATCCTTATATTTGTCGTAACCGAGGCGCTTAAACAGCCGGCTGACGGTGGCTTTCGACACGCCGCTCAGCTGCGCCAGCTCGGCGCTGTTGTAGCTTATCAGGTCGTCAAAGTGGTCAAAGATGAAATCCGCCACCCGCTGCTCCTGCGGCGACAGCGAGGCGTATTGCCCTTTCAGTCGTTCATCGAGTTGTTGCATAGCGCCCCTGTAACTTTCGTTTCATCATCCATTCCTCATCATACTGTATCTGCTATGCCTTACACATAGCGTGCCAGTGGGAAAATTCTGGTCATCGTTTTTATCAATGAAACGAAACGTTCAGAGATGGAACAGCTTTTGCAGTGTTCTGCGGGTGATTCGTTCAGAAAGGATAATTTATGCACAGTAGCAACGTTTCGACCCACGGCATGGCGGTGGCCCCCCACCACCTCGCCAGTCAGAGCGCGCTGGCGATCCTGCGCGAGGGCGGCAGCGCCATTGAAGCGATGGTGGCTGCCGCGGCGGCCATCGCCGTCGTCTATCCCCATATGAATGGCCTCGGCGGCGATGGCTTCTGGCTGATCGTGCCGCCTGAGGGAGACCCCATCGCCATTGACGCCAGCGGGGCCGCCGGATCGCTGGCGACCCTCGAGGCCTACGCCGGACAGCGGCATATTCCCCACCGGGGACCGCAGGCCGCGCTGACCGTCGCCGGCACCGTCAGCGGCTGGGACGAGGCGCTGCGTATTTCACGCGACTTAACCGGCCGCGCGCTGCCGGTGGCCCGCCTGCTGGCCGATGCGATCGGCTATGCCGAAGACGGCATTCCGGTCACTGCCTCGCAGGCCCACGCCACCGCCAGCAAACTGGAAGAGCTGCGCCATCAGCCGGGCTTCAGCGAAACCTGGCTGGTCGCGGGCGAGGCCCCGCGGCCCGGCAGCCGCTTTCGCCAGCCCGCCCTCGCCGGTACCCTGCGCATGCTGGCCAGCGACGGTCTCGACAGCTTTTATCGCGGGCCGCTGGCCGAGCGTCTCGCGCAGGGTATGGCCGCGCTGGGGATGCCTGTCACCCTCAGCGACCTGCAGACCCACCGCGCCCGGCGTCCGGCGCCGCTGACGCTCCAGCACCAGCAGGGCACGCTGTGGAATCTTGCCCCACCCACGCAGGGGCTGGTATCGCTGGCGATCCTTGGCATCACCGACCGTCTGAACATGGCCGATGCCGACGACGCGCAAACGGTGCACCGTATCGTCGAAGCCACCAAGCGGGCGTTTGCCCTGCGCGATGCGCATATCACCGATCCGCGCCATCTGGATGTGGATGTACAGCAGTTGCTCACCCCGGAAGCCCTGCAGCCGCTGGCCGACAGCATCGACGACGCCAGCGCTTCCCCCTGGGGCGGCGGCAAAGGCCCGGGCGATACCGTCTGGATGGGCGTCGTGGATAACAGCGGACTGGCAGTGTCGTTTATTCAGAGTATCTATCACGAGTTCGGCAGCGGCGTGGTACTCCCGGACACCGGGATCGTCTGGCAAAACCGCGGGGCGGCCTTCAGCCTCGACCCGCAGCATCTCCTGGCGCTGGCCCCTGGCAAACAGCCATTCCACACCCTCAACCCTGCCGCCGCGCGCCTGAACGATGGCCGGGTGATGGTCTATGGCTCGATGGGCGGCGACGGTCAGCCGCAAACGCAGGCGGCGCTGTTTACCCGCTATATCCTGCAGGGGGTGCCGTTGCAGGAGAGCATCTCCCGTCCGCGCTGGCTGCTGGGCCGCACCTGGGGCCAGTCCTCCGACTCACTGAAGCTGGAGGGACGCTTTGCCCCCGCCTGTATCGCTCGCCTGCGCGAGCTGGGGCACGACGTAGAAGTGCTGGCCGATTTCAGCGAAGCGATGGGCCACGCCGGGGCCATTGTCCGCCATCCCAACGGTCTGCTTGAAGGGGCGACCGATCCACGCAGCAACGGCGCCGCCGCCGGGTACTAAGGAGCAGACCATGACCACACAGCCAGACTGGAGCGAGTATCTGACGCAGATGACTCACCTGTTGGATATGGAGCTGGATGCGCCGCGCCGTGAGGAGCTGGAGCGCCAGTTTGCCCGCATCGCCGCCATGGCGCAGCCGCTGATGGACTATCCCCTCGGGCCGCGCGAGGAGATTGCGGGGGTGTATAAAGCATGACTCTTCAACACTTCACCATTGCCGATCTCCAGCGTGCGCTGCACGATGGCGAACTGAGCGCCCGGGAGATCGCCCGCCAGACGCTGGACGATATCGCCCGCGTGAATCCGCAGATCAACGCCTGGACCGAGGTCACCGCCCAGCGCATGCTGGCGGAGGCCGACAGCATCGACGCCCTGCGCCGGGAAAAGCGCCCCTTGCCGCCGCTGGCAGGGATTCCTTACGCAGTGAAAAATCTGTTTGATGTCGCCGGGCATACCACCCTCGCCGGCGCCGAACTGCTGAGCGACCGGCCGCCAGCGACCAGCGACAGCTGGGCGGTGCGCCAGCTGCACAGCGCCGGCGCCCTGCTCAGCGGGATGCTCAATATGGACGCCTACGCCTATGGCTTTACCACCGAAAACAGCCACTATGGCGCGACACGCAACCCGCACGATCTGTCGCGGATCGCCGGCGGATCTTCCGGCGGTTCGGCCGCGGCGGTGGCGGCCGGACTGGTCCATTTCAGCCTCGGCAGCGACACCAACGGCTCGATTCGCGTCCCCGCGTCGCTGTGCGGGATCTTTGGCCTGAAACCCACTTTCGGTCGCCTGTCGCGCTCTGGCAGCCATCCGTTTGTCGCCAGTCTGGATCATATTGGTCCTTTTGCCCGCCGGGTGGCCGACCTCGCCGCGGTGTATGACTCCCTGCAGGGGCGCGACCCGGCCGATGACTTTCAGGCTGATAAAGCCAGCGAGCGCACCGGCAATCTGCTGGAACGCGGACTGGAGGGGCTGCGCTGCGCGCGGCTGGGCGGCTATTTCACCACCTGGTGCGATGACGACGCCCGGGCGGCCGTGGATCGGGTCGCCCACGCGCTGGGCGCCGACAGCGAGCTGCAGTTCGCGGATGCCGCGCTGGCCCGCTCAGCGGCCTTTATCATCAGCGCCAGCGAAGGCGGCAATCAGTACCTGACGGATCTTCGCCACTCGCCCGAGCGCTTTGAACCTCACTCCCGCGAGCGGCTGCTGGCCGGCGCGATGATCCCCTCCGCGTGGTATCTGCAGGCTCAGCGTTTTCGCCGTCATGCTCGCCAGGCAATGAAATCCCTGTTCAGCCAGGCCGACGTGCTGATCGCCCCGGCCACCCCATGCAGCGCCACGCCAATAGGCGCGGAGGAGATGGTGATTAACGGCCAGCCGCTGCCGGTGCGCGCCAGCATGGGAATGCTGACGCAGCCGATCTCCTTCCTCGGTCTGCCGGTGGTGACCGTGCCCCTGCGTACCGCCAGCGGTAAGCCGATTGGTCTACAGCTGATTGCCGCGCCGTTTAACGAACAAGCCTGTCTTCGCGCCGCGCGGGCGCTGGAAGCGATGGGCATTACCGATGCCCGAGTGGCGGAGAGTGCAGCATGATCAATCTGGATAATGTAGACCGCCCGGCGATCCTCGCCGAGGTGACGGCGGCGTTTTATCAGTATGAAGAGGCGCTGGTCAGCAATAACATCGAGGCGCTGGATGCGCTATTCTGGCACGACCCGCGCACCGTACGGCTGGGAGCCGGCGAAAATCTGTATGGCATCGAGGCGATCCGCGCCTTTCGCGCCGCCCGCCCCGCCGCCGGTCTGGCCCGCGACCTACGCCATACCACCATCACCACCTTTGGCGCGGACATGGCGGTGTGCAGCACCGAGTTTACCCGCGAAGGCAGCGCGCGCCTGGGCCGCCAGCAGCAGACCTGGGTACGCTTCCCCTACGGCTGGCGGATTGTCGCCGCCCAGGTCAGTCTGATGGACTGAGTGACGTATACGGGAGCGGACCGGAGAATAAGGTATCCACCGGCCCGCTTCCGGTCCGGTAACATGTTATTTGGAGTCGAAGATCATGGTGTTCATCAGAGCGGCTGAAGCAGAAGATATCCCCTCGCTGCAAACGCTATTTCTGCAGCTGGGCTATCAGACGGAGACGGCGATCTTAGCGCAACGCATCACTGCCCCGCAGAGCATGATGAGTACGCTGGTGGCGGAAACAGAAAACGCCGTGTGTGGCGTAATCGTTATCAATTTTATTTTACCGGTACATGAGAACCGTTTATGGGCATTAATTTCCGCGCTGGTCATCGAGGAATCGTCACGTGGATCAGGGATAGGTCAGCAGCTTCTCCAGGCCGCAGAGCGCCTCGCCCGTGATAAACAATGCGCTCAGATCGAGCTTTCAAGCAGTGAAAAAAGAATCAGAGCGCATCAATTTTATGAAAATAACGGCTACAAGGAGGTTCGCAAACGCTTCGTTAAATATTTGTCTTAACCGCCTGCGTGCGAGGGCTTTCCCCGGATGACCGTAACTATATTTTGCCCAGCAGGATATTTAACATGCGGCGCAGGGGCTCCGCAGCGCCCCACAATAGCTGATCGCCAACCGTTAACACCGAGTAGACTGGGTCATTATTTAGCGACATTTTCTTGTAGCGGCCAATACCTACCTGCAGCGAACCACTAATAGCAGCCGGGGTCAATTTACTGACACTCTCTTGCTTATTATTGCGGACATAGTTTACCCACGGATGGGAATGGGTGACTAACTCAGCAAATTCTGCTTCGCTGACCTCACGTTTAAGTTTCAGCGTAATCGCCGCGCTGTGACAGCGGATCACCCCGACCCGAATGCATAAACCATTGACCGGGATGGTACCCGGCGCAAGGCCAAGAATTTTATTAGTTTCCGCCTCGCCCTTCCATTCTTCGCGGCTATTTCTATCGCCTAAATCGCTGTCGATCCAGGGAATGATGCTGCCCATCAGCGGTACGCCAAAATTCTCCACCGGCATGCCCGCGCTGTTAATCAGCTCACTCACTTTATTTACCAATGGCAGCACGGAACCTGATGATGTCAGTTCATCAGCGGATAAATGCTGACTGATATAAGCGCTTTGTGCGATTAATTCCCGCACCTGTTTGGCACCCGCTCCGGAGGCAGACTGGTAGGTCATCACGCTCATCCATTCAATCAGGTCAGCCTTGATCAGCCCGGCCAGCCCCATCAGGCTCAGCGTGATGGAGCAGTTGCCGCCGACAAACAGTTTCAATCCCGCTTTTACCGCGCGATCGATATTATCGCGGTTGACCGGGTCGAGAATAATGCAGGCTCTTTCATCCATCCGCAGCGCCGAAGCGGCGTCAATCCAGTAACCTTGCCAGCCATGGTTAATTAACGCCGGATAGATGGCTTTGGTATAATCCCCGCCCTGACAGGTGATGATGATATCCATTTCGGCGAGTGCGCTAAGGGAATTCGCATCTTTCAGCCTGTCGCTTCTACCATTAATAACCGGGCCCGGGGCACCCGCACTGGAGGTACTAAAAAAATGCGCTGTAATATCGTCGAAATCATTTTCTTCGATCATGCGTTGCAACAATACTGAGCCCACCATCCCTCGCCAACCAACAATACCCACCTGCTTCATTTATTTAACCTTTATAAGTTATGAGAATGTTAATTTGAGTGTCGCCATACCTTATATCGTATCCCCCAATAAAGGTCATTACCCAGCACATCGATTTTTATCATTATTAAAATGTTTCATCTGCCATCAGCGATATTTATCTCTTATTACGGTCAAGCAGATATAAGGCGGCGGCGACTGTCCAGTTTTCGGCATTCAAAGGTGAAACGGCGTAGCGAAACGGCAGCAGCTTCTTCTCTGGGTACCATGAAGAGTAACTTGCATTTTGATAGTTACTATGTCAATTTGCTGGCAAAAGCCACCTGGTTACTGGACAGCCCATGAAAAATGAACCGCTTTGCCACGCTCCCTGCCCCATCGCCCGCAGCCTGGGCCGCATCGGCGACAGCTGGAGCATCATGATCCTGCGCGATGCCTTCGCGGGCTTTACCCGCTTTGACGAGTTCCAGAAAAGCAGCAACGTCGCGCCCAATATTCTGTCGCGCCGCCTGAAGGAACTGGTCGATGACGGACTGCTGGAGAAGGTGTGCTACAGCAGCACCCCGCCGCGCTACGAATACCACCTCACGCCGCGCGGCCGCGATTTCCGCATGGTGCTGCTGGCGCTGGCGGAATGGGGTAATCGCCACTTCGCCCCCGAAGGGCGTCAGATGCAGCTGGTGGAAATGGCAACCCAGCGCCACGTGGAGCCAGTCATGGTGGATAAAGCGACTGGGGAAGAGATTATCCCGGGTAAATACGCCATGGTGCCGGGCCCCGCCGCCTCGCCGCTGATGAAATATCGTCATGAATATCTGCTGCGCAAACGCGAAGGCGATAGCGGACAAAAATTCCAGCCTGAACCTTACAGAGATGCCAGCAATGAATCCGACCAGTAAGAAAAGCGTCCTCGTTCTGGCGGCCATCTGAATAACGCCAGGATTTTGTTCAGCGCAGCGCGGCAAACTTCGCCACGCGGGGATCTCACCGGATGCCGCGCTGGCGCTACGGGAGGCGCGAACCCAGGCCTTTTCCGATGCTTTCTACCTCATCATGATGGGTTTTTTACTTGCCGCGCTGCTGGCTCCCTTGATGAAAAAGCCGCCGGCACACTGATTCTACAGGAGAGTTAACTATGGGCGTTTCCGTTAAACGCATTGTCGTCACCGGGATGGGGATTGTCAGCCCGCTGGGCTGCGGCGTACAGCACGTCTGGCAGTCGCTGCTGGCAGGAAAGTCAGGGATCACCCGACTCAGCGAGCAGCTGGTCGCGGATATTCCCTGCAAAGTGGCCGGCCAGGTGCCGTCCATTGACAGTGATCCGCTGCACGGCTTCGACCCGCTGGCGACCATCCCCGCGAAAGAGCGCAAAAAGATGGATCGCTTTATTGAGTTTGCGCTGGTCGCCGCGCGCGAAGCGCTGGCCCAGGCCGGTTGGTCGCCAGCATCTGCGGCCGAACAGGAACGCACTGCCACGGTGATCGCCACCGGGATCGGCGGGTTCAGCGAGATCGCCAATGCGGTACATACCACCGATGAACGCGGGCCGCGTCGTCTCTCGCCGTTCACTATCCCCTCTTTTCTGGCCAACCTGGCCGCCGGGCATGTGTCTATCGCCCACGGCTTCCGGGGGCCCATCGGCGCGCCGGTCACCGCCTGCGCAGCGGGTGCCCAGGCCATCGGCGATGCAGCGCGGATGATCCGCAGCGGCGAGGCGGATATTGCCCTCTGCGGCGGCGCGGAAGCGGCAATTCATCGCGTTAGCCTGGCCGGGTTTGCCGCGGCAAGGGCGCTGTCCAGCGCCTACAGCGACCACCCGGAAAGCGCTTCCCGCCCCTTTGACCGTGACCGCGATGGTTTTGTGATGGGAGAAGGCGCCGGGCTTATCGTGATCGAATCTCTGGAGCACGCGCTGGCGCGCGGGGCCACGCCGCTGGCCGAGCTGGTGGGCTACGGCACCAGCGCAGATGCTTATCACCTGACCGCAGGCCCGGAAGACGGGAACGGCGCACGTCGGGCCATGGAGATTGCTATTCGCCAGGCCGGGGTGACCGTCGAAGAGATTGATCATATCAATGCCCACGCCACCTCGACGCAGGTCGGTGATAAAGGTGAACTGGCGGCGATTAAAACGCTGTTTGGCGTCCATCCGGTCGCCATTACCTCGACGAAATCCGCCACCGGCCATCTGTTAGGCGCGGCCGGCGGGATCGAGGCCATCTTCACCATTCAGGCGCTGCGTGACCAGGTGGTGCCGCCGACGCTGAACCTGCATCACCCCGATGAAGAGGCGGCAGGTCTCAATCTGGTGGCGCTGCAGGCCCGCCCACAGAAGATGCGTTACGCGCTGTCGAACGGTTTTGGCTTTGGCGGCGTTAACGCCAGCCTGCTGCTGAAACGCTGGCAATAATCGTCAGCTCCCCTGCGGTACTGGCCGACGGGGGATTTCCACCGTTGCGGCTTTTGCCCTGCTGCTGGAGTAAATCAAGTACAGCGCGATACCCAGGGAGACAATGGCGCCGATTCGGCTCATCGAGAATGGAATCGACGCATTGTCCAGCCAGCCGAAGTTATCGATCAAGGTCAGTTTTGAGCGAAGAACGGACCACACTATCTAAAGAATGATATCGCCTATTATGTTGGGACCGCTCATGTTAAAAAAGGGATAGCTTTTCTTTTCATTGACGATAACGAAGGAATTTTCATGGTTGAGGTTGAGGAAATAAAAAAGAAATATCCCGGCGCAGATGCCTGGCAAATGGGTGACAGTCCGGAACTGGCTAACGAGCTTGCTGACCTGATCAAAAAAGGGATCAAAACGGCCTCTTGCGGATCTTTTGCCTCTTACCAGCAGGAAGAATCCGCCCCGAGAATCGGGAGTTATAACATTATTCTTGATGGTCAGAATGTTCCAGTTTGCGTGATCAGACTGATTTCGATGCAGCTGGTTCGTTTTTGTGATGTCACTGAAGCGTTCGCCCGCAAAGAAGGTGAAGGCGATTTAAGCCTTGAATACTGGAAGAAAGAGCATCGGAGATTTTTCAGCTCTGAAGGTCATTTTTCTGAAGATATGGAGTTGATCGCAGAAGAATTTGAAGTGGTTGAGGTGCTGTGAGACAAGGTCAACGGGCTGACGATTTATCACTTGCCACTCATAACACTATTCGCTTCTGGCGCGGAGCGGACAAGCTATCGAGTTAAAGGTCCGCATTGAGCAAGGAGCTGACGTGCCAGCTATAATTGGTAATAAAATGGGAGTAGAACTATTCTGATTTGTTTAAAAAAACATTTTTACATCCAAGGGCAAAATATTTTTTATGCTATCTTACATGCTATCTCAATATGCCAGGCTACCTGTTCCTGAAGTTACTCTACGTTCATGGTTAAAACAATGGTTGTCAGAGCAGGAATCGAGGTGTACAGACAGAAGTTTCTCGGCGCGATTTCCCTGGAGAGAAACTGGATTATGTCAGGAATATTTTTTACAACGAAAACTCAAAATTGATGGAAAGCAATTTCTTACTGGCCCCCGTTATCAGGGCGGAAATATTAACAAACCTTTTATTGATATTGTAGGTATGGATTCTGACCTAAATCATACTGCATTAGAACTCATTAGTAAGGAATGGTCACAACTCAGAGCTCAGTATGTCCGCATTCTTGTGCCAGGCCAGTCCTTCCCGCAGGGTATTCCTGACCAGTATATATATGCCACTTCTTTTTCTGAACCCCCTGAATTCAATGATAAATCTCTTACTTTGCAAGTGGCGACATACGAAGATTTTGACTGGTGTTGTCAGGCCCTGGGTGATGCCTATAAGCATACATGGCAGACAGTTCGCGAACTGTCTGCAAGCAATTTGGTAGCAGTTGATGACGAAGAGTTGTGTGACCATATTTCTGAGAGAGAAGTATATATTATCTATGAAAACGATGTTCGCGCCGGGTTGCTAATATGCCAGAAAGGAAACCTCGCTTTTCTGAGAGGATATCGTATTACTGACAAAATAATACTTCCTGCTTTTCGTGGTCGATCATTGTCAGCCCGAGCGCAACGCCTGCTGTACCGATTATTAACTCATTCCGATTCGGAACTATCTTTGTATATGGGCACAATTATTCCGGAGAATATCCCCTCGATGAAAACTGCAGAAAGAGCGGGACGAACTTGCATCCTAAGTTATCAATTTCTACCCATCTGCAAAACCCACGACTAACAGCAATGCTAATTTATCTTCAGCCTACTTCCGCTTTTGGCACACAGGGACATGCAGGGCCCGGGAGTACTCCCCTGGACGCATTAATGGGCAGGATGTGATTGTTGCGCAGGCTATCATATGGCCTGAGGTACAGCAGAATCAGGCTTCGTAGCAATGAGGGGCTCACAGCGTCCGGAATCCACCCGGTGCCGTAAATCACCGCAAGGTCTGTCATAAGGTAATTTCATCACACATCGCGACACCTTTTTTCTTCATGCAGGCCTTCTCTTTCACGGTTTGTCAGAACTATGGACCGCAGTAATCTCCACTCCGTGCTTTAATCAATGAGAGTGATGTCGGGTGCAAATTAAACTACCTTTCTCAACAGCAAAGGCGGGATACCCCTGCCCTCGCAGGGTTTCTGCGTCTGGTAATATGCCCATGACAGTCTCAAAGACCGCTTTGAGGGTTTCCCGGTTTAAGGCACATAATCGCGTGGCGTTGCCCCCAAAATGCAGCGAAAAGCAGCGGTAAAGGCCGCCGGGCATGAGAAACCAAGCTGGTAAGCGACCTGTTTGATTGGAACGCCGTTCGCGAGAAGATCCAACGAAGCGCAAATTCTGGCTCTCTGCTTCCATGTTCTAAAACTAAAGCCTGTATCCTTCATAAACAATCGGGAAAAGGTCCGTTCCGACATGGCCGACATAAAAGCCAGCTCGCTCAGCGATGCTTCCCAGCGCTGATTGACCAGTAGCGATCTGGCCGCGCTGAATAATCGCTCATCATTCGGCATGGGAAGCGCCATCGTTAAAGGTGGAGCCTCGCTGAGAATTTCCAGAAGCAACAACGCTATCTTCCGTTGACTCGGTCTGGCGTAGTCCTCACTGAACAGCCCAGCGATAAGCTCTTTGACTAAGGGCGTAGCCGTGATCACATGTACCTGCTGACTCTTCGTAAAGCTCGTACATTCTGCGATAAGGCTACTGCTGAAATAGATCGCCCTGAGATCGGTTTGTGAAAGCAGATGATAACTATGGATATGCAGAGGCGGTAGCCATAATGCCCGCTGAGGAGGGATCACCCAACGGTCGCTCTCTGTTTGCACCAGCATAACCCCTCTGGTGGCGAAGAGTAGCTGCCCCTCAACATGATGATGGGGAGGATCTGCCTCGCCGCGTTGATAGCTTATCGCAGTACTGGACCAGCCTGTGGCTTCATCATGTCTTGGCGCTTTATCTATACTACCTGGCATTTGAGATTTAGCCCCTGCCATTATCATATCGAAACTGGAACCACCCGGAGTAGAGCCTTAGGCAATGGGTGCGTGACTTATCATCCTGATCATCAAAGATATTACAGGAGCTTAACCTCATGCGTGTACACTTTATCGTACATGAAAGTTTTGAAGCCCCGGGCGCATATGAAACCTGGGCAATAAACCAGGGTCATGATGTAACTTACTCACGCGTCTATGCAGGCGATCGGCTACCTGCTGACGCCGTAGGCATCGATTTTCTTATCGTTATGGGCGGTCCGCAAGATCCGGACACCACGCTTGAAGCGTGCCCGCACTTTAATGCTAAAGCGGAACAGGCGCTGATTGCTTCCGCGGTTAAAACCGGTAAGGCGGTGATCGGTATCTGCCTGGGTTCACAGCTCATTGGTGAAGCGCTGGGCGCGCCGTTCTCTCATAGCCCGGAAAAAGAGATTGGTAAATTCCCGATCACATTGAGCGAAGACGGCAGGAAGGATGAGATGTTCTCTCACTTTGGGAAAACACTTGAAGTGGGTCACTGGCATAACGATATGCCAGGTTTGACGCCAGAGGCCAAAATTATTGCTTACAGCGAAGGCTGTCCGCGGCAGATCGTTGCCTATTCAGACCGCGTCTTTGGTTTCCAGTGCCACATGGAGCTCACATTGGACGTTGTAGAACGGCTGATCGCTCATTCTGAGAAAGACCTGAGCCGTGCAGCAGAATATCGTTTCGTTGACACGCCTGAAGCGCTCCGGGCGCACGATTACAGTGAAATGAATCAAGTACTTTTTGGCTTTTTGGATAAGCTGGAAGCACGTTACACAGCAGCGCAAGCATAATGTTATGCTCGGTAAGCTTGCCATCGGTTTTGATTTTAATGTCCGCTCCTGGCACAGAGCGGACAAGCTATCTGAGTTGAAGGTCTGATATGAGCGATCAGCGGACGTTGGCTACACTGTTAAACGTCGCAGACTCAGCTTCTGACTGCCAGTTTTTCGCGAGTTGGGCCTTCAAAGTAGATGCTCCTGATATGGCAATTACGGGGTTGAGTCAGCACAAAGCGAATTGTTTCCCAGACTGAACGCCCATTCATCAGACGTTCCCCCATTTTGGGCTGGCTATCGACAAACGCCTCTAACCCTGTCAGCTCGAAATCCGGGGGATACAACCCAGTCACACGTATATTTTCTTTAGACAACTGGTACGAAAGTTTAGTTGTAAACCCGCTAAGCCCGTGTTTACTGGCAAAAAAAGCGGGGTGCGCAATTGAATCTGTAAAATTAGGAATCCCACATGAAGATATAATTGAGACGATATCCGCACTTTCTGAACGTCTTAACCCGGGTAGCAATGCCTGAGTCAGCAGAATAGAACCTGTCAGGCCTGAACTGATAGTATTTATGATTTCTGTGTCTGATTGATCGTCTAACGTTCCTGAAAGCCACTGAGCAGCATTGAGGATTAAAATGTCTATGGGCTTGTCTAAAGTTAACAACTGTGAAGAAAACTGAGAAAGGGATTCAGGTAGGGTTAAATCACAGAGATGCCCTTTCGCCATTCCGCCTTCAGCCGTAATGATACTGCAAGTTTTTTGAATGTCATCAGCGCGCCTCGCGCAAAAATCCACCTCGACGCCTTCTCGCGCTAACCATACGCTCAGCGCCTGACCAAATCCCGTGCCACCACCGGTAATTACAGCTCTTTTACCTCTCAGCATCTTCATCCATCCTTTATTAATGAATAGGGGGGAATGTAGATATATATGAGGAAGCAGATTGACATCTTTCAGTTAGTGCCATTTTTTGACGATAGGGATAAGTTGTACTGCTACATTTCCATCGCGCTCCTGTGGGCATGCAACATCCGCTCCTGGCACTAGTCTGCCGTAAAGGGCAGCTTTAAGGGAGGAGCGGACGAGCTAACGCAGGTGAAGATCCGCTGTGAGCGAAAAGCGGATTTTTGTCGTTCTGTCATCAAAACTGGCGACTTATATTAGGATATCGCAATACCCCTCGCCCTCAGGCTACGTCTGCTTGAATTGATTGCCTCAAGAAGGCGGAGGCGGCTTTCCGCTGATTGCCGCTACGCGCACAGCAGGCGTACCGGTCATTTATGTCAGCGTCGGATTCCGCAAGGGGTATCCAGAGGTCAGCAAAAACAACACTATCTTAGCTTCGATTAAGGAGAATGGAGTTTTTATGGCTGATAACGAGAGCACGGCTATTCATCCTGATGTTGCTCCAGCAGAAAATGAAGTCGTCATCGTCAAACGCAGAGTCGGAGCTTTCTCGTTTACTGAACTTGAGATGATCCTTCGTGCTCAAGGCATCGAAGACCTGATTCTTACGGGTGTAACTACCAGTCGTGTGGTGCTTTCCACAGTCGGACAAGCTTTTGATCTGGATTACCGCCTTATCGTTGTGAATGATTATTGCGCAGATCCAGATCCTGACACCAATATGTTTTTACTTAAAAAAGTTCTACCTCAACATGCTTTTGTTACCAGTTCCTCTGAAATATCAAAACCTGGGCATAAAACTATGAATTTCTGACGTCAAAAAACGGGAGGATATAACCGGGGATCCCCAGTCATCTGAACGTCCGCTCCTGGTGGCGATAGTCAGCATCATGTCTGGCCCAGGAGAAATCTCCAGAAGCGTCAGTGCGAGAAGGAAAGTCATAAACGTTTCGATGGAAGGCATCCTGGTAGAGTCCGAAAACATATTTCCGCTACGTTACCTCCGTTCGATGCGGGCAAGAAGCGGACGTTGTACTTCAATCATCATCGATTTGAATGACAGCAAGGTAACGGCTAATCCAGGTGACGTAAATGTGTCGCGATCCCCCAGCTTAGAACGGTACAGCTTCCATTAATCAGCTCGAAAACGGCGTAACTCGCATTGGGTTGTGCATAGCGGTGAAAATCATCCACAGATCCACTTTTTAATGTCGCAAGCACGCCCTGAATGACCTGCCCGTGAGACACAATACATATTGTTCGATGATGATGTTTTTTTTCCAGACTGGATAAAAAATGTATCATTCGCTGCGAAGCATCTGAGAGAGACTCACCCCCTGGCGGACAATACTCTGCATCCAGGGTGAATAATGCTTCTGCGGCGTCCGGATTATTTTGCAGCAGCGCTACGGTTGTCATGCCTTCAAACTGACCAAAAGCCTGTTCTTTCAGAGCCGGTTCAGCTATCAGTGAACAATAAAAACGCTCAGCCAGGCGCTGTCCCATTTGCCAGGCCCGGCCAAGTGGAGACGCGTAAACACATTCTACCCGGTAATCACTCTCTGCAAACGCTGCCAATAAAGCTGATGTTTGACGCTCCCCACGAAGCGTCAATGCGCTATCACTGTGTCCCTGAATAATATTTTTTACATTCCATTCTGTTTCCGCGTGTCGAACCAGTATCACTTGCATCATTGCAGGGTCACATAAGCCGTTATTTGAAATGTTATCATCTAAAAACCCTCCTTTGATATGCAGGCAAGTTCTCAGCTCTCGACGAAAAACAGGAACAAGTGTAGCTGATAATGGTTATGTTCAGCTTCAGAAGTGACGTAGTTATCGACGTTAACGTCTGCTCTGGCACAGAGCGAACGCTTCCCCTTGTCGACGCGAAAAGCAACTCTGCCCATGCCTCTATCTCAGTAATACCTGTATCAGTTGAACGAGGATATACACTCCCGCTACCACCTGTATGATCCGAAACCCCCATCTCAGATAGCGCCATTGATGGCGTTCGCTGGCATCAGCGGCTTCAATCGCGGGATCATAACGTTTTCTTTTCCTGGTTCTAAATGTATCGAATCCCCACAGGACGAGAAGAAAGATGATGATGATTTTTTCAACGATAAGATGGTTCACAAAGAGAGACTCCGGTCTTCTCACGGTTACAGGCAGAATAGATAAACCGCCTGGATGTAGCCACCACTAAATGTAGGGGTACCTGAATACGAAGCCAGGCCTTCCCGGATTATCTGTCTTATGACCGCGTAAACGCATAGCAACGCCATAAAAGCGACATTCATTTCCGACACATGCTGCCGGAGTCCCCTTCTCCGACGCATCAGGCTGGGTGATAAAACGACGGCGGCTGCCCGGTCACGCGGCGGAACATGGTGGCGAAAGAGGACGCATTGTCGTATCCAAGGGATAATGCCACTTCGTTCACCGGTTTGCCTGCTATCAACCATGCCAGGGCGCTCACCACGCACGCTCGCTGACGCCAGGCGGAAAATGACAGGCCCAGCTGCTTCAGGAAATGGCGGCGAAAGGTACTAGGACTCATAAACAGCGCCCTGGCCCAGCGCGCCGCAGGATCATGGATAGAGGGGTTAAGCAAAAAAGCCTGACAAAGCGCCAGCAGCGCCGGATGCTGCGGCAACGGAATGTCAAATTCGCGGACCGGCATAGCGGCCAGTTCCAGCAACATCAATTGTATCAGCGTGCGATCGCGTGGGCTGTCGTACAACGGTGGTAAATCCACAGCCTCAAGCAGTAGCTGGCGCAACAGCGGCGAGACGCTGATCACTTCGCAACGACGGTGTTTAATGAAAGCGGCCACACAGTCTGGCTCAATATACAAGCTACGCGTGGTCACCCCTGCAAATCGGACGGCATGCACGGTTTCAGGGGGGATCCAGACAGCGTGTTGCGGAGGAACCACCCATTCTCCGTCCTGCGTAGTGACATACATTAGTCCGGTCGCGCCATACAGCAGCTGCGCGCGACGATGCTGGTGCGGGGGCAGGATAAACCCTTGCGCATAGTCATTACCTAACGCCACCACATCACGATCGAGTCGATCGACCTCGTCAATTTTTACGTTGCGCACACCTGCCTCCCTCTGACCGATTTACAAAGGTAATTGAGCGCTACGCAAATGGGAAGCAGTACGCGACCGGTATAAGCTGCTCGCTCATTTTCAGGTCGGGGATACTCTCTTGAATGAGATCGTTATTATTGCGCTGGCAGGCTTTACTACCGGCATTACCACGGTGCTGTTCGGCTTCGGCGGCGGCTTTGTGGTGGTGCCCTTTGTCTATCAACTGATGCTCCGGCAGCCGGCGATTGCGGGCAATGCCATGCATGTCGCGGTGGCTACCTCAACGGCGGTGATGATATTTAACGCCGGCTGGGTCAGCTATCGAAACTGGCGGGCGGGCAGGCTTGCCGCGCAGACGCTGTTTCCGTTGTTATGGTTTATTGCCATTGGGGCGGTGGTGGGCTCCTGTCTGGCGGGGATATTGAGCGAGAATATTGTTCGCGCGCTGTTTATTCTCTATATGCTGGCAACCATCAGCGATTGTTTGTTGCGCAAGGGTTTTTTCACGGGCAGCGCTCGGCGTCGCCTGTCCCTGCCAGTGGTCACCGGCGGCGGTGTGATTATCGGTACGATCGCCGCATTGCTGGGCGTGGGCGGCAGCGTCATGACGGTGCCCCTGCTACGGCGACACGGGTATGCAATGCAGGAGTGCGTTAGCGCATCCAACCCGCTTTCTTTACCCGTGGCGCTATGCGGGGCTGTGACCTATGCCGTCATTGGCTGGCACAGCATTCCGCTGAGCGGATTTCTGGGGTTTATCAGCCTGAAAATTTTAGGCCTGCTCGTCCTGACCGGCTGGGCCGGGATAGTGTTTAGCCGCCGGGCAATCCCTGCGGTACCTGATGTATGGTATGCGCGCATCTATGTGCTGCTGCTGTGCCTGGTACTCCTCGCCATGCTTATTCAATAATCAAATTACATTCTGGTGAACCGGTGTAACAGACGCGGCCGGGCGGAGCCCTCTCCCTGGAGAGAGGGCCAGGTTCAGGGGCAACAAGCTACCCGCGATACGGATGGGTTTCGCGCCAGTGGTCGGCAATCTGCTGCCGGGTGCAGACCCACACCTTGTCGTGCTGCTGGATATAGTCAAGGAAACGCTGCAGCGCGCGGAAACGGCCCGGACGCCCAAGCAGCCGGCAGTGCATCCCCACGGACATCATCTTCGGCGCGGTTTCTCCCTCGGCGAACAGCACGTCAAAGCTGTCTTTCAGATAGGTATAAAACTGCTCCGCGGTGTTGAATCCCTGGGCGGTGGCGAAGCGCATGTCGTTGGCGTCGAGGGTATAAGGCACGATCAGGTGCGGCCGCTGGCTGCCGTCGCTGCAGGCCACTTCGCTCCAGAAAGGTAAATCATCGCCGTAATAATCGCTGTCGTAGTCAAAGCCGCCGTGCTCCACCACCAGCTGGCGGGTGTTAGGGCTGTCGCGGCCGGTATACCAGCCGGTGGGCGGTTTGCCGAACAGGTCGGTCAGTACCTGCACCGCTTTTTGCAGATGCGCGCGCTCCTCGGCGATATCCATGTGCTGATAGTGGATCCAGCGCCAGCCGTGGCTGACCACATCGTAATCCGCGGCCTTGATTGCCGCCACAATCTCCGGGTGCCGCGCCAGCGCCATCGCCACGCCGAAAACGGTCAACGGCAGCCCGCGCTGGCTGAACTCACGATGGATGCGCCAGAACCCTGCCCGGCTGCCGTACTCATAGAGTGAATCCATCGACATATGGCGCGCCGGGTAGCTGGCGGCGCCGATAATATCGGACAGGAACTGTTCCGAACCCGCATCGCCATGCAGGACGTGATTCTCCGCGCCTTCCTCATAGTTGAGGACGAACTGCACCGCGATCCGCGCCCCACCCGGCCAGCGCGCGTGCGGCGGCTCCCCTGCGTAACCTCGCAGATCGCGAGGATAGTGTTCCTGGTTCTCTCCCATCTCCTGCCCCTTTTAAAATGGATTTAACGACTGAAACTGTCCGCTTAACGCTTTTTTCTCCGGGAACGCTAAGTCCCCATGCTTGCTGGTCGCCAGGCCCAGCGCGACCAGAGACTCCACCATCTTCACCGCCGCGCTGACGCCATCGATCACCGGCACCCGCAGCTCGCGGGTCAGCTCCTGCGCCAGGGTCGCCATCCCGCCGCAGCCAAGAACAATCGCCCCGCTGCCATCCTCTTTCAGCGCGCGAATGCAGCGCTCACGCACTTTCTCCTGCGCCAGGCCGCTACCGTCTTCCAGCGCCAGCACCGGCAAATCAATGGCGTGCAGCGCCGCGCAATGTTGATGAAATCCGTACTGGTGCAGCAAATGACGGGCGATGATCAGCGTGCGCGGCAGCGTGGTCACAATGGAGAAACGGGTGGCGACCATCGTCGCCATATGCATTGCCGCCTCCGCGATACCGATCACCGGCCCCTGGGCCAGCTCCCGCGCCGCCAGCAGCCCCGGGTCGCCGAAGCAGGCGATCACATGCCCATCCACTCCCTGCTCGCGTCCGGCCCTGATCTGCTCCAGCACGCCGACCGCCGCGATGGCTTCGTCAAAGTGGCCCTCAATTGACGGCACCCCGGCGCGGGGACAGACCGCAAGGATCTCGGTGCCCGGCGCAGCGACCGCACGCGCGGCGGCGCCTATCGTTTCGGTCATCGCCAGGCTGGTGTTGGGGTTAATCACTTGTATACGAACGGAAGACATCACGACTCCTTGTGGCCGGCGAACAGCCGGGAAAAATCGGGCAGGCTGACGCCATCGCGCTCGAAGCACAGGCTGGCAACAATATGATCAAAATGGTGCATCAGCGCCTCGCTGAGCGGCTGCAGGGCTTTATCCCGCAGCAAACCGACCAGCTGCTGGTGATCGTCGCAACGGCAGCCCTGTCGCCAGGGGGCGCCCCAGGCGGCAATCACTAAAGAGGAGCGCTGGCTGAGGCGGGTCACCATCTCGGTGAGCACCGGGTTGCCGGAGATAGCCTGCAGCTGAATATGAAAGTCAGCGGAGTGGCGGATCGCCGCCGGGCCGTCGTGCGCCGCATGGGCCTGCTGTTCACGCTGAATAATGTTCTCCAGCGCCGCCAGATGCGGCGGCTGACAGCGCGCGATCACATCGGGGAGATTGGCGACCTCGAGCAGCGCCCGGGTGCGAAAGATCGCCTGGGACTCTTCCACGCTCGGGCTGGTGACGTGTGCACCACGTTTGGGCGTCAACGTGACCAGTTGCACAGCGGCGAGTCGTTGCAGCACCTTTCTGATGCCGGTGCGGCTCACGGCGAACACCTCCGCCAGCGCCTCTTCCGGCAGTTTGCTGCCCGGCGGCAGCTGATGTTCGACGATAGCCGTCATCAGCGCCTGGTAAATGCTTTCGTCCTTGTCCTGCAGCGCTGGCGCGGCCTGGAGACGATGTTCATTATTCATTAACCCACTCCGGTTTCACTTATCGATAGCAGATCGTATACATAAAATTTATTTTTTGTATACAAGATTCATCATTCTGGCCTGGATCCTGCAATAGCCTCAGCAATCCATATCAAAGGGTTTTCATTCAGAGGAGCAGGTTTCATGCCACATTCATCCCACACGCAGCAGACGAAGACTCACGAGGCGGCCGCCGGCTACAGTCCGCGGCTATGTAATGACGATCTGGCGCCGACCCGCGACCAGAACTGGAGCTGGTACAATATCTTTTCATTCTGGATGTCGGACGTGCACAGCATGGGCGGCTACGTAGTGGCGGCGAGCTTCTTTACGCTTGGGCTGGCCAGCTGGCAGGTTCTGCTCTGCCTGCTGGTGGGCATCTGTATTGTCCAGCTGTGCGCCAACCTGGTGGCGAAGCCGAGCCAGATGGCCGGGGTGCCATACGCCGTTATCTGCCGGCAGGCGTTTGGCGTCTTCGGCGCCAATATCCCGGCGGTGATCCGCGGGCTGATCGCGTTCGCCTGGTACGGTATTCAGACCTATCTGGCGGCGAATGCCCTGATGCTGGTTCTGCTCAAGTTCTGGCCCTCCCTTGCCTCGCTGACCAGCAGCAGCTTTCTCGGGCTATCAACGCTCGGCTGGCTGTGCTTCGCCACTATGTGGCTGCTGCAGGCGATGGTGTTCTGGCATGGCATGAACGCCATCAAACGCTTTATCGATATCGCTGGTCCGGCGGTTTATGTGGTGATGCTGGCGCTGGCCGGCTGGATTGTATACAAGACTGGTCTGGACGGTATCTCCTTTACCCTCGCCAGCAAATCCCTGAGCGCCGGCGAGCAGACCTGGCAGATGATCACCGCCACGGCGCTGGTGGTCTCCTACTTCTCCGGGCCGCTGCTTAACTTCGGTGACTTTTCCCGCTACGGCAAAAGCATGGGCGAGATCCGCCGCGGTAACCGCTGGGGACTGCCGTTTAACTTTCTGCTATTCTCGGTGGTTACCGTGGTGATTGTCTCCGGCACCCAGTCGCTGTTTGGCAAAATGATCACCGACCCGATCGAAACCGTCAGCCGCGTGGGTAACGATCTGGCGGTGGCCATCGGCCTGCTGACCATGATCACCGCCACCATCGGCATCAATATCGTGGCTAACTTCGTCTCGCCGGCCTTCGATTTTTCCAACTGCGCCCCGCAGAAAATCAGCTTCCGTACCGGCGGGATGATTGCCGCGGTGGGCTCGATACTCCTGACGCCGTGGAATCTGTTTAACTCGCCGGAGCTGATCCACTATACCCTCGACGTACTGGGCGCCTTTATTGGCCCGCTGTTTGGCATCCTGATCGCCGACTTCTACCTGATCAAACGCGGCCGGGTGTCAGTGGACGATCTGTTTGACGATACGCCGCAGGGTAAATATTGGTACCGCAACGGCTTTAACCCGAAAGCGATTGCCGCCCTGCTGCCGTCGGTGGGCCTGGGGCTGATTATCAGCTTTATTCCGGCCCTGCATGAAGTGGCGAACTTCAGCTGGTTTATCGGCGTCTTCCTCGGCGCCACCACCTACCGCTGGCTGGCTCGCGACGAGCGCGAAGTGCAGGCGAAAGCTGCCTTCCGCTCCGGCGCGGTGGCGCAAAAAGAGTAACCTTCCCCTTCTGCCGCGGCGTCTGGCCGCGGCAGGCTGCAAACTGGCACCAATCTTGCTGTTTATCACTATTCCCAGAGCGTTAAGAGAAGGCAGGTTCGATGATGGATTACCAGACCGCGGTGCGCGGTGCATTTTTTGATATCGCCGGCGTGGCGGAGACCCCGGATGAGGTGGCCGCCCAGGCTCGCTATCTCGATGATGGCCTGTTGTTTCTGCAGGAGGGGAAAATTATCGCCCTGCTGCCATGGCTGGAGGGTGAAGCCTTTCTGCATCCGCTGAAGGGCTATGTCGACCTGCGGGGCAAGCTGCTGTTGCCGGGTTTTGTCGATACCCACATTCACTATCCGCAGACCGAGATGATCGGCGCCTTTGGCGAACAGCTGCTGGAGTGGCTCACCACCTACACCTTCCCGGTGGAGAGCCAGTTTGCCGATGCGGAGTATGCCCAGGAGATAGCGCAGTTTTTTGTAAATCAGCTGATAAGCCATGGCACCACCACCGCGCTGGTGTTTTGTACCCTGCATCCGGCATCGGTGGAGGCGTTATTCAGCGAAGCGCTGCGCCTCAATATGCGCCTGATCGCCGGGAAAGTGATGATGGATCGCCATGTGCCCGACTACCTGTGCGAAACCGCCGGGGAGAGCTACGAGCAGACCCGGGCGTTGATCCGCCGCTGGCATCAGCGCGGCAGGCTGGGCTATGCCATCACCCCGCGCTTTGCCCCCACCTCGACCCCGGGGTTGCTGGAGGCGGTGCAGCGCCTGCGGGCCGAGTTTCCCGACACCTGGCTGCAGACGCATCTCAGTGAAAACCGGGAGGAGATCGCCTGGGTTAAACAGCTGTGGCCTGAGCATGCGCGCTATCTGGATGTCTATCATCACTATCAGCTCACTGGCGAACGCAGCGTCTTCGCTCACGGGATCCATCTCGATGATGCCGAGTGGCAGTGCCTGCATGACACCGGGTCCGCAGTCGCCTTCTGCCCGACGTCGAATCTGTTTCTCGGCAGCGGGCTGTTCCGCCTGCCCGCCTGCTGGCAGCACCAGGTGCGGATGGGCATCGGCAGCGACGTCGGAGCCGGGACCACCTTCAGCATGCTGCGGACGCTGGGCGAGGCCTACAAGGTAGGACAACTGCAGAGCTATCGCCTGCGCGCCAGCGAGGCCTTCTATCACGCCACCCTTGGCGGGGCGCGCGCCCTGCGGCTGGAGGAGAAAATTGGCAATTTCCAGCCGGGCAAAGAGGCGGATTTTGTGGTGATTGACCCGGCGGTCACCCCGCTGCAGCGCTTGCGCATAGGCCGCTGCCATGACATTTATGAGCAGCTGTTCGTGCTGATGACCCTGGGTGATGAACGCAATATCAGCGAGACGTGGGTGAACGGCGAGCGGGTGTGGTGTCAGGACTGACCCGTTTGAGAAGCGGAAACAACCTTCGGTAAGACAATAAATCAGCACCAAGCCCTAAAGGATCTTAAAAGATCCTTCAGGGGGATTAGGCTGGTTACCAGTTACCGTAAGGGTAGTGCTTCCCTTTGATAAAATCTATAATATCTTTGTCATATCCATAAGAAAAATCGCTCCTTGTTATATCTTTACAAATATCTAATTTATTACCTGATACGGTTTTCAGGACTGACGGAGTGACGCGGTAATTAGATTCAGATCCACTTCCCTGTAACCAGACGGCCACTTTTCCTTCTGGAGCCAGACCAATTTGCATTCTGTCGTACCAGGCAATACGTCCCCGATAATCCTTATATTTACTCGGCATAAGCATCTGTTCCAGTACCGATTTAGGGATCGTCAAATGGGTTTCATACACTTTTTTATCAATAATCGAGTCCCAGCAAAAAATAATATGTCGTGGAGGGCGCTTTACGTGATTCCAGTATCCTACCGGCGCACGATCTTTGTCGTTCCACTCGCCGATCACGCCAGGCAGATCGGGTGTGCTATTCAGCGTGTTAAAGCGATAGTCATTTCCATCAACGTCAAGAATAGCGGCAAACGTCACCACGGCGGGTAACGCTTTGGGTGTGAAAAAGTTAAAACTCCACTCTGTTGGCGCATCACTATGCATGGCGGTGTTGGGCAAAGGTTTTCCCTGACAGGCAGCCAGCGCCAATAATGGAAGCAGACAGGCCGCACGAATTATTTCCATATTTTATTTCCGTCCATATCGTAAACGGTACGCTGCCAGCGGTCATCAGGCCGGTTGGTGAATGTCACCAGCTTCGCCGGTTTGACCGCACCGCTGATAATACCCCGACTGTCTCGTATAACGCTGTTCCAGTTGGCCGAGCAGTGGATATATTTTTCGGCCAACATCCGCAATTCCGGTGTGGTAAAGCCTGGGGCAGACTTACCACTCCTTATGGCTCGGCCCATCGCAATCGCTTTTTCACACAAACCGTTCAGTTCTTGCCTAAGCTTTAAGTGTGCATTTGTATCTCGAATAGGTTCAAACACCGCCCCGGCATCCTGGGCCGCATCGAGCATCACCCGCAATACCACTTTTGACCAGTCGTTGAAAGTCGGACGGTTGATAACCAGAGCTGCTCCACTGCGTTTCTGTAGCGTGCCGTAACGGTCAGCTGGCATTCTGTCGTCATGCCAGGTATCGACGCTCACCTCTACCGCATTTAGCAGTAGAGCTATTGCCGGATAGCCGTCCATGGTTTTAAGTTTTGCACAGGTCTGCCGGTAAATACGCGTTTCCGTATCCGGGATGGAAAAGGGGACGGTTTCAAACTCTGGTCGGGTAAGGAAATAAGCTTCATTCTCGTTGGGATTATAGCCGCCACCAATGTCGGAGTGCGCACCGGGTAGCGCCAGCTCCGGCCACGCTGGCTTTACGCTGTTCAATGCAAAGTTAAAACGACATTCATGCTGCGCGGTGATGTGAAAAACCTTCTCCGCTACACCTGGACGTAGCGCCAGATTGACATCTCCTGTGTCTGCGCTGTGCGGGTTAAAGCCGTTAACCGGGCTGCCGATCGCCGCCACGGTATCAAATATGCCCAGAAAGCGGGTTTTACCACCCGGTGCACCGGAGAATTCAATACCATTCAAACCGGCTCTAATCGCCGTGATAATGTCACGGTCCTGACTGAATACCCGATTGGCAAAGTGCCGTGCCGCACCAGCCCCGCGACTGAAACCGAATATATCAAATTGTATCTCTTTGATGGTGCAGGAACCATCGCTTGCATGCTGAAGTAAATATTCCTGAATACCGACAGTCAGAGCTGCAACTGCCTTATCGGTTTTTCTCACCACACCGGTATCGCCTCGACCAGTACCCATTCCGTAAGTATTGTCGCCAGCTCCGTCTTCCGTGCCAATACCTTCAACATAAATGGCGTGCTGGCCTGCTCCGCTATCGGGTCGGATATCCTGCCTGTACAATATATACAACCAGTGCACATTGCTATAATAGCCAATATAGCTCCCTGCGGCAGTACCACTATAGCCATGCTTTAGTCGCACGCACTGAGAGTACGCCGTTACCGCATCGGCGTCATTCATCCCGAAATGTTCGCCGGAACAGGCGGCCTGACGGTCACCGCTATTATTCGCATTGTTTCCGGTTCCATCAAAAAACACACCGATGGTTAGTGTGATTTCCCGTTTTTTCTTTGCGGCCTGCGCACGCTGTTCAGGCTCAGGCTGTTGGTTTTTTTTCTTCGCCGTTTCCGCCCGTTCAGCTACCCGCCCGGCATTGCAGTCCCTATCGTAGGAGTGAGAAAAGACGGTCGGGACGAACCGAGCACGACACGGGCAAGAGCTGTAGCTGTCCAGTGAGCCAGCCCATTCTTTCAGGGATCCACCGACATCGTAGGTGTCACCCATTCCCCCACAGACGCGAAATCGCCCCTCGTGCTTACCGCAGGTCACCGGATCGCCCACCCTGACCTGTTGCCGCTCAATGCCGCCAATGTGGTAAGTGTCATCAGGCGCACCCGAAAGTATGCGTCCCCCACAGGTGGTTTTATCCAGGTGATACAGAAAGAATCCCTTCGCCATAATCCCTCACGAATGTAATGGTTATAAAATCAACGCATCATACCCTGAAGCATGGCTAAGTCGAAATTACCTGTTTCTGATTATTGTTACCGCGCCTGAATTGGCCCATTTGCAGGACTATCAAAAACTCATTGCCAGGCCTACACCATAGCCTGTGGTGTTATTGCCGAACATATAGCGCGCCACCAGCCGGGTGCGGGTGATAAAGACCGGGTATTTACTGCTGTCCAGCTCGAGGCCAACCCCCAAGGAGGTCAAACCGGTAAAGCCCAGCGCCCCTCGCTGCTCGCCGAGAAATTCAGTATGCGCCCCCTCCAGCACATAACGCAGTGGGTTGCCCAGCAGCGTCCAGTCGGCTATCGGCGCGCGGCGGCGCAGATACAGGCCGAGATTCTCCGCGCTGGCCTCGCCCTGCACCACCTCGGCGCTACTGCCGAAACTTTGCAGATGCATATAGGAGTAACGCAGTTCGGCATCAATATCCTGGGTGGCAGAGAAGCGTTCGTAATCCAGCATCAGTGCCCCGCCCAGCCCCCAGGCGTTGAACCGACCGCCGTCGAGAAATTGCAGATCGGCGTTGGTTTTTCGCTCAATTGCCCAGCTACCAATACGCGCATCGCTGGCCAGGGTACCGAGCATCACATTGACGATCGGCCGCAGCACCAGGTTGCCTCCGAGGCTGTCCCGGTGCAGCGAAAAATCCCAACCGACGCCGCCGGTGGTGGTCAGACTGTTCCATTTGGTCGGCACATTCCGCGTCTGTTCGCCATTGCTGACCACAAAGCGCGGGTCGTAACGGCTGTAACCCATCGTACCTTCAAGGTACAGAGGAAACGACTCGCTGAGGGTTGCCCCGCCGCCAAACTGGGTGATGGCCAGATTATGTTTGTCGTTGCTGCCGGAACCAATGTTGAGATCGCTGGCGGTCACGTCAGGGACGACGGTATAGCTCATCAGAGTCAATACGGCATCGGCACGCTGTTTGATGGCGTGGCCGTTCGCCGCCAGCGTCGCTGGCGCGGAAAGCGAAAGTACCGACAGGAGAACGAAAAGACGCACCATATGTCGTTTGCCACCTCAGCGACAGGCTAACAATATTGCCACCTAAATCAGCAGGCTGGCGTTCACTCAGTATAGTCGGTGAGTCAACCTGCGCGTCCGGCGGGGAGAAAAAGCATCGGGCTGGTCAGGCCGCGCCTCCGCGGCTATGCAGCAGTTCCACATTTTCAAACGGCATGCGCGAGACCCGATTACGCCCATCATTTTTTGCCGCATACAGCGCTTTATCGACGCGGGAAAACAGTTGATCAACCGTTTCGCCGTCATGATGTTCAGCCACGCCGATGCTGACGGTCACCGACAGCGTCTGGTATTCGCTAACCGCCTGGCGGATCCCCTCCGCCAGTATCAGCGCGCGGCCGATCGGCGAATGGGGCAAAAAAAGCAGAAACTCTTCTCCACCCCAGCGATAAATTTTATCTTCGCGGTCGACCGACGTTTCCAGAATACGAGAGAGCACCAGCAGGACCTCATCGCCTTTTTGATGGCCGTGAATATCATTAATGCTCTTGAAATGATCGATATCGATTAACAGCAGACAATAACCCCGGGGGATAAAAGTTGGCGCCTCAACCAGACGGTGAAACTCCCGGCGATTAAGCAAGCCGGTTAACGGATCGTGGGCGGCGGAAAATTCCAGCTCTTTTTTCAGATGCACTTCTTCGGTGATATCGTGAATGATGCATAGCATCAGTCGAATATTATACAGCACCACCGGCCCGGCATAAGTTTGGACATGGCGTAGCGAGCCGTCAGCCAGAATATGCGTAAAATTAAGCGGTTTGTGACCGCCAGGCAGATTGGCAATATTATTCATAATGGGGATGACGTCCCGGCCCAGGGTATTTATTTGCCAGGTATGTTTGGTGCGCATTTCCTCATCGGAATAATGATAAAAACGTAGCGCGGCAATATTGGCATCGACAATCCGGCCATCTTTATGAGGGTCGATCAACAGCATCGGCGCGGTATTGGTCATAAAAAAGCGAGCGAAAAAGCCATTGTTACGCCGCTGGTAGCGGCGGGAGCCGGTATGAATCGACTGATTTTGCGCCAGCAGCTTCACGGCTTCAAACAGCAGCAAGCAACCACAGTCTTCGGTATCAATCAGGGTGGTTTTGCAATACACCGACTGCAACCCATTGGCGGTGGGTAACGTCCAGACTTCGAATATCTCGCTCATGGTGTCGAGATAGCGAAGGTAGTGCTGCAGTTGCGTTTCCGGACAGGTGGAATAAATACCGTTACGCATCTCATTGAGCGACATCTCGTCGCTCAATGTCCGGGAAGCCTGATTGGCATAGACCACCCTTTCGTTAAAAGGATGAACTACCCATATCGGGGTGCTTAAGACCTCAAAAACAGCCAGCTCTTTTAATAACATACAGGCCCCAAACCGACCCACTGCCGGCGCGGAACGGCACTTAACGCTGTGCAGCCCCAACGCTGGTTTAAAGTGAAAGCAAAATAGACACCGAGAAACCGCAATTACGCGCGAGCGCGCCAAGTATAGTCGGTTATGCGCCCAGTAAAGCCCTCTGAGGGTGACTTTGCGCGCAGTTTAACCAACAGAAGCGATGCTGCCTTTAATAATAATTTTATTTCAACAGCATAGCAGCAATGCCAGAACGGGTAGTCGCTTTTGATCACAGAGTGTGCATCGCCAACAGGGGTTACCCGGCAGGCGCAGCGGCATAGGCCAGGGCGGGCAGAGAGACGCTTTTCTGCCCAGGCTAACCGTGATAGTTTCTATCATTACGCTCATTCATAGCGACAATTACCTTGAAAAAAATCGCCACTAAAATCACCCTTGCCGACATTGCGCGTGAAGCGCGCGTCGGCGTAGCCACCGTCGACCGGGTGCTCAATAAGCGCGCGGCGGTGAAAGAGTCCACGGCGCGGCGCGTGCTGGAGGCCGCCCGCCGGCTGGGTTTTACCCTCGAGCAGCCCCACTATCGCCTGGCTGCCGGCAAAGCGCCGGTCACGATCAGAATGGGCTTTATCCTGCTGCAGGAGAGCCACTCCTTCTACCTGCCGTTGGCCCGGGCGCTGACGCGCGAGGCTGCCCCATGGCTACCGGCGGGCCAGGCGCCGGTGATACTGCATTTTGCCATCGATGCGGTGGAAGCGATGGCTCAGGCCATTCACCGACTCAGCGATGAAGTGGAGGTGCTCGGCCTGGTGGCGCTGGATCACCCGCTGATTCGCCACGCGGTGGCCCGGGCCGCCGCCCGCGGCGTGCGCGTGTTCACCCTGCTTTCCGATCTGTCGGTCCCCCAGCGCAGCGGGTATATCGGCCTCGATAATCATAAAGCCGGGCGCACAGCCGCCTGGTTTATCGAGCGCTTATGCCGGGGGAATGGCGAAATTGGCATTATCATTGGCGATAATCGTTTTACCTGCCAGGAAAGCTGTGAGATCAGCTTTCGCTCCTGCCTGCGAGAACAGGGCAAGGGGCAACAGATCCTTGAGCCGGTTCGCAGTCATGAACGGGCGGATATCGCCAGGACCGTGACGGAACAGATGCTGACTCAGTACCCGGCCCTGCAGGCGATCTACGCCCCCTGCGGCGGCGTCGAAGGGATCGTCGACGCGCTGCGCGACAGCGGCCGTCAGCAGGAGATCGCTCTGGTCTGCCACGGTCCGCTCAGCGACAGTGAACTGGCCCTGATCGATGGCACCATCGACATCATGCTTAACCACCGGCTGGATGAGTTTGCCGCCGTTACGCTGCGCGCCATGGCGGACGCCGCTTCACGCCCCCATAGCGAGGTGATTTCACTCCCTCAGCCTTTCGATATCATCACCAAAGAAAATATGTAAATTTCCGGCTCCGTCTCCAGCGGAGACGGTTATCGGGCGGACCGCGCCACATCTCGACTTGATAAAAAATTATCAAAAAATCCATCAATTAAAATCATGATGATTATCATAAAATCAAAATTCCATCATTGTTGATAATGAAATCTTTATTCAATACTCAGCGGCATCCCTTGTATGAAAAAGGAAGCCGACATGATATATCCTATCGCTAACGCCCCCTGCAGCTGGGGCGTCGATGACCCGAAAAACCCTAACCTCCCTGCCTGGGCTACCGTGCTTAAGGAGGCGGCGCAGGCTGGCTATCGCAGCATTGAGCTCGGCCCCTGGGGTTATCTCCCCACCGATCCGGCCAGCCTGCGCGCGGCGCTGGAGCAGCATCAGCTGTCGCTGGTCGCCGGCACGATCTTTGACGATCTGGTGAGCGAGGCCCATTTCCCCACCCTGGTGGCGCTGACCCATCAAATCTGCCGCAATCTGTCGCAGGTAGCCGCTGCCGAACCGATCCCGGGCCGCCCTTTCCAGCCACCCTATCTGGTGATTATCGACTTCGGCAACCCCGAACGGGCGCGCTTTGCCGGGCGCGGCGCGCTGGCTCCGCGCCTCAATGACAAAGACTGGCAGCGCATGATGGAGCACATTATCGCCCTTAGCACCCTCGCCTGGCAGGAGTACGGTGTGCGGGCGGTTATCCATCCGCACGCCGGGGGCAGCATTGAATTCGCGGATGAGATCGAGCGGCTGGCCAACGATATCCCGCACGACGTCGCCGGGTTGTGTCTGGACACCGGACATCTCTATTACGCCGGGATGGATCCGCTCGACTGGCTGGATCGCTATTACCACCGCCTGGACTATCTGCACTTCAAGGATGTCGACCCGCAGGTTTATCAGCGCGCTATCCATGAAGGTATCGACTTCTTCACTGCCTGCGCCGAAGGGGTGATGTGCCCGCTCGGCAGCGGCGCCGTTGACTATCCGGCTATCAAAGACTTTCTTGCCCGCCGGGGGTATCAGGGCTGGATAACCATTGAACAAGAGCGCGACCCGCGCCATGCCGCAGGCAGCCTGCAGGCGGTCACGGAAAGTCTGCGCTATCTGCGCGACGTCGGATTCTGACAGGAGGCACGACATGATTAACGGTTTAAAACCTCTCGACCGCACCCTGCGCTGGGGCATGGTCGGCGGCGGCGGCAGCAGCCAGATCGGCTATATTCACCGCTCTGCAGCGCTGCGCGATAACACCTTCACGCTGCTGGCCGGCGCCTTTGATATTGATGCCGAGCGCGGACGCCAGTTCGGCCAACAGCTGGGGGTGGATCCCGACCGCTGTTACGCCGACTATCAAAGCCTGTTCCGCAGCGAGGCTGCCCGGCCTGACGGCATTCAGGCGGTGTCAGTTGCCACGCCAAATAACACCCACTATGCCATCTGCCGGGCCGCGCTGGAGGCCGGGCTGCACGTGGTGTGCGAAAAGCCGCTGTGCTTCAGCAGCGAGGAAGCTGACGAGCTGGTGGCGCTCAGCCAGCGGCGGCGCAAGATTATCGGGGTGACCTACGGCTATGCCGGCCACCAGCTGATCCTGCAGGCCCGGCAGATGATCGCCGACGGGCTGCTGGGCGATATCCGTATCGTTAATATGCAGTTTGCCCACGGTTTTCACACCCAGCCGGTGGAACAGGAAAATGCCAGTACCCGCTGGCGGGTCGATCCCCGCTTCGTCGGCCCCAGCTATGTGCTGGGCGACCTGGCCACCCATCCGCTGTTTCTGGTCGAAACCATGGCCCCGCAGCTGAAGATCACCCGGCTGATGTGCGCCAGACAAAGCTTCGTCAAAAGCCGCGCGCCGCTGGAAGATAACGCCCATGTACTGATGGAGTATGACAACGGGGCCATCGGCTCACTGTGGAGCTCCGCCGTCAACTGCGGTTCGATGCACGGGCAAAAGGTGCGAATCATCGGTGAAAAAGCCAGTCTCGAATGGTGGGATGAACAGCCCAACCAGCTACGCTACGAAATCCAGGGCGAACCCGTGCGCATCCTCGAGCGCGGTATGGACTATCTCGATCCGCTGGCGCGTCAGGATGATCGCATCGGCGGCGGCCATCCCGAGGGCCTGTTTGAGGCATGGTCGAATCTCTATCGCCGCTTCGCCATCGCCATGGATGCCGCCGACCGTCGCGACGAGGCGCTGCTGGCCGACTTCTGGTACCCGGACGCCCGCGCCGGGGCGTTCGGCGTCCGCTGGGTGGAAAACTGCGTGCGTTCTGCCGACAACGGTGCCTGCTGGGTCGACTTCCGCTAACTCGCCGGCTCAGGGCGTTCGTCCTGAGCCTTTACGGCTATTTTTCTGTCCGCGCCAGTTGGGTTTTATCCGCCTCATGGGCGCGGTCCGCCAGCCCCTGGAACGCTCCGGCGCCATAGTATTGCGCGGGAACCGGCAATGCCTGCATATCGTGCCCTGGATAGATCTGCAGTTCGCCGAGGTCGCGTAAGCGGAATCCCCCGACCTGCTCCGGCATGGTCAGGCGATACGGCGGCATGGTTTCGAATGGGATCGGCGTCGGCAGCCGGTTTTCCTGTAGATCGTAGTTACGCTTCAGTACCAGAAACTTATCCGGCACCCGCCGGTGACTATTCCACCAGTCGCAGTCGATCTGCTGAAACATCGCTTCCGTCTCACCGCGCGTCGCCACCAGCAGCCGGGTCAGCACTTGTTTCAGCGCCGCATCCATGGCCTGGTTATAATCCTCCAGCGAACCGCCGTGGCCGCTGAGGATGACATTAATCGCCAGCCTCGCGCCCAGTAAATTGGAGTAGAGATCCTCGGGCGAAAAAGCGGAAATCTCTTCGGAAAACCCGGGGACCGACTGGAAGCCATACCACTGGGCGATCTCATGCCACTGGGCGATTTCAAAGGCCAGATGCCCGGCGAGCCAGGCCGCCAGCTGATAGCGCTGCCTGACGCCCGCCGGCGGCGTAAAGGCATTCAGCTGCACGCGGCGCACGCCCAGTTCTTCACTGTAGAAGATCCGCCCCGCCTGGCCCAGCGTCGGCGCAATACGATTGAACAGATAAAAGGTGTTGTCCGCCGTATCGCGCACATGGGCGATATCAATAAACCCGCCGCGGCGGGTATAGATAAGCCCGTTCTGCTCCTCGCTGAGCCCCAGCAGATTTTTCACCGCACCGAACGCGCTATCGTTGTAATGGTGCTTACCCAGCGTACCCAGAGTCAACACATTACCGATCTGGTACATCGGGATCGGAATGCCCGCCGCGCGCACGTGCAGGTCGTAACCAAAAGCGCAGCACGGTCGCAGCGACTCCGGCGGCGGCAGCTCACCGAGGGTGGGCGCCGTATGGATCGCCGTCACGGCGGGTAGCACCGGATCCTGCGCCAGCGCCGGCAGCGCCAGCGCGAATAATAGCCAGAAGGCTTTACGCATCAACAGCCTCTCCACAGCAATAAAAGTGCGCGCATCTTACCGGCAGATAGCGCCTGCGGTTTTAGTTAAAAACGGTATTCAGCGCCGACAACGAAACTATTGCGCGCGGAAAAGCGCTGGCTATCCCCCATTACCATCATCCTGCGGCAAGGTGGCGCGGTGATTGTATTCAAAAGGTGAATGTCGTATAACATAGCGCTACCGAGGGGTGTCCCGTGAGGGCTGAGATGGCGCAAGCCGAACCCTTTGAACCTGATCTGGGTCATGCCAGCGAAGGGACGGGTCGGCAATTTTGCCAGCATTACCGCCATTGCCTGTTCACACCCCTGCACGCCCGGATCTCCCCTGAATAAATGGAGGTCCTGTGATCGTTCCCGCTTTTAGCCAAGGTCTTTACGGCCGTTTACGCCAGCTGGCCGCCGCTGACTGGCAGCGCTATGTGGCGCATCCTTTCGTCCAGCAACTTGCCGATGGGACGCTGGCGGAAAACGCCTTTCGTCGCTATCTGACCCAGGATTATCTGTTTCTGATTCACTTTGCCCGCAGCTACGCGCTGCTGGTGAGTAAACTGCGCGCGCTGCCGGAGATGCGGGCCGCGGCCGCCTCGATGAATGCCATCCTCAACGAACTGCCGCTGCACGTCGGCTACTGTGCCCAGTGGGGGATTAGCGAACCGGAGATGGCCGCCCAACCTGAAGCCCCCGAAACCCTCAACTATACACGCTACGTGCTGGATATTGGCCACTCGGGTGACGCGCTGGATCTGCTGGTCGCCCTGATGCCCTGCGTCGCGGGCTACGCCGAAATCGGTCTCGGCCTGCTGCAGCATCCCGCCACCCGACTGGACGATAACCCCTACGCCTCATGGATCCGCAACTATGGCGATGAAGGCTATCTGCAGGGCGTCAGCGCCGCGCTGGCGCTGTTGGAAACGGTGTGGCAGCAGCGCGGGAGCGAGGCGCGAATCACTGAGCTGAGCGAGATTTTCACCACCGCCACCCGCCTTGAGGCGCAGTTCTGGCAGATGGGCCTCAACGCCGCGGCGGAGACCCGGGCGTGACGGCGCCGGGTATCGAGGTCCGTGGCCTGAGCCTGCATGTCGGCGACCGTCGGCTGTTCGACAACCTGTCGTTTACGGTCCCCGGCGGGCAGTGGGTGTCGCTGCTCGGCGCCAGCGGCGCCGGCAAAACCAGCCTGCTGCGGGTGATGGCCGGTCTGGCGCCCGCCACCCGCGGAGAAGTGGTCGCCAGCGATGGGCAACCGATTCAGGGCCGTCTGGCGTGGATGGGGCAGAAAGATCTGCTCTACCCCTGGCTGAGCGTTCGGGACAACGTCGCCCTCGGCGCGCGGCTGCGCGGTGAAAAAGTCGATCGTGACCGGGTCGCCGCTCTGCTTGAACAGGTTGAGCTTTCATCCTGCGCCGACGCCCGCCCGGCGACTCTCTCCGGCGGCATGCGTCAGCGCGCCGCGCTGGCGCGCACGCTGTATGAGGATCGCCCCATCGTGCTGATGGATGAGCCTTTCTCGGCGCTGGATACCCTCACCCGTACGCGGATTCAGACCCTGGCGGCCACCCTGCTGGCCGGTCGCACGGTGGTGCTTATCACCCACGATCCGCAGGAGGCCTGCCGGTTGAGCCACCGCCTGCTGGTCCTCTCGGCGGCCGACGGCGACATTGATGATAGCCATCACCTCGCCGGCACACCTCCGCGCGCGCCGGACGCGCCCGATCTCCTGATCGGCCAGGCCGCCCTGCTGCAGCAGCTGATGAGGGCCCAACCATGACTGGACGTCTCTGGCGCGGCGGCATGGTATTCGGCGGGCTGATGCTCCTCTGGGGTCTGGCCAGCCGCAGCGGCATTCCCCATTTTCTTTTACCGTCCCCGCTGGCGGTCGCCGAGGCGCTATGGGTTAATCGCGCCTATCTCGGCTGGCATACGCTTATCACGCTCAGTGAGATCCTGAGCGGCCTGGCGCTGGGCGTAACGCTCGGCGTCACCCTGGCGCTGGGCATGATCCTCTCCCCCCGTCTGCAGCGCTGGCTGATGCCGCTGGTGCTCACCAGTCAGGCGATCCCGGTCTTTGCCCTCGCCCCGCTGCTGGTGCTGTGGCTGGGCTTTGGCATGAGCGCCAAAGTGGCGATGGCGGTGCTGGTGATTTTCTTTCCGGTGACTTCCGCCTTCTTTGATGGCTTGCGGCGGGTCAACCAGGAGTATCTCGATCTGGCGCGCAGCATGAATGCCTCCTTCGGCGCTCAACTGCGACATGTCCGCCTGATGGCCGCCCTGCCGGCGCTGGGCTCTGGCCTGCGCATGGCGGCGGCGGTGGCGCCCATTGGCGCGATCATCGGCGAATGGGTCGGCTCCGCCGAGGGGCTGGGCTACGTCATGCTCAACGCCAATGCGCGACTGCAAACCGATATCTGCTTCGCCGCGCTGTTTATTTTAGTACTACTGACCCTCCTGCTGTGGCTGGCGGTAGATACCCTGCTACACCGGCTGATCGACTGGTCGCCGGAATAAGAATGACGTAATAAAGGAAAACAGATGAAAAAGTCGCTATTCGCCGGGGCAACCTTGACCGCCCTGTTCAGCGGCCACGCGCTGGCCAATGAACCGCTGACGCTGGTGCTGGACTGGTACATTAATCCCGACCATGCGCCGATTATGGTGGCCGAGCAGATCGGCGCCTTTAAGGCCCAGGGGCTGGACGTCAGGATTGTCCCCCCTTCCGATCCCGCGCTGCCTCCGCGCATGGTGGCCGCCCGTCAAGCGGATCTGGCCATCACCTACCAGCCGCAGGTGCACTTCTTTGCTGACGAAGGGTTACCGCTGGTGCGTGTAGGGACTCTGATTAATTCGCCGCTGAATACGGTTATCGCCCTGGATAAGCAGATCAAAACCCCGGCAGATCTACAAGGCAAGAAGGTGGGCTACTCGGTCAGCGGCATTGAGCAGGCCACCCTGGCGACCATGGCGCAACATGCAGGGATCGATCCGGCCAGCCTCAAACTGGTGAACGTCAATTTCCAGCTGACCAGCGCCCTGCTGGCCGGCCAGGTGGACGCGGTTATCGGCGGCTATCGTAATATAGAAGCGCAGGAGCTGAAGCTGCAGGGCAAAACGCCGGTAGTGATGAACGTCGAAGATTACGGCGTGCCGGCCTATGACGAGCTGGTGATTGTCGCCCATCGCGACGCAATTCAAGAGGCGAAGATCCGTAAATTCCTCACCGCCCTGCAGGCGGGAGTGGGCTATCTGCGCGCCCATCCGCAGAAGAGCTGGGAGGCGTTCGCCGCCGCCCACCCGGAGCTTAGGACCGAACTTAACCACCAGGCGTGGTTGCAAACCGTGCCCCTGTTCGCCACCGATCCGGCAGCGCTGGATAAAGCGCGCTACGAGACTTACGAACAGTTTTTATATAACAATAAGTTGGTGAAAAAAGTTACACCTTTAACAAATTATGCGGTGCAACTGCATTGAGTCTTGCTATCGCTGACGGAAGGCATTCCGTCAGCGCTTTAACGTAGCGGCAATAAAAATATAGAGACTTTCTCACTAATAATTACACTTTAAAGGGTTATAGTGACAGAGCGTTGTTCTATTATAATTCAGCGAGTTACGTTAATTTTGCCCCTGGTAAGAATAACGTCAAAATAGCGCAATCAATAAAACGTTGAATGCGGATTTAAAAAGCCATATATTGTGCGCGCTTTATGAATGCCAATTCAATTTCTTACACCAATTATTCAACCAGCGTTCAACCGCAATGCTGGTTGTGGGAGTGATATGATGACGGATAAAGTCCGTATTGATACTTTACGTGCCGATTTATTAGACGCAAACAACGAAACCTTTTTGGCCCGTCAGGCCGAATTCGAATCGAATGTCAGGAGTTACCCGCGTAAGCTGCCGCTGGCTATCACTAAAGCCGAAGGCGTGTGGCTGACGGATGCGGATAACAAACAGTACCTGGACTGCCTCGCGGGCGCCGGTACTCTCGCTCTGGGCCACAACCACCCTGATGTATTGCAGAGCATCCAAAGTGTCATTACCAGCGGCTTGCCGTTACATACTCTCGATCTTACCACCCCGTTAAAAGATCGCTTCTCCGAATACCTGCTCTCTTGCCTGCCGGGCGAAGGGAAAGAATATTGCCTGCAGTTCACCGGCCCGTCCGGCGCTGACGCCGTGGAAGCCGCGCTGAAGCTGGCGAAAAAATACACCGGTCGTACCGCGGTGATCAGCTTCTCCGGCGGCTATCACGGGATGACCCACGGCGCGCTGTCCGTCACCGGCAACCTGTCGCCGAAAGCGGCGGTTAACGGCATGATGCCGGAAGTCCAGTTCATGCCTTACCCGCACCTGTATCGTTGCCCGCTGGGCATCGGCGGCGAAGCCGGCGTGAAAGCCCTGACCTACTACTTCGAAAACCTGATCAACGACGTGGAGAGCGGCGTCCGTAAACCGGCGGCGGTGATCCTTGAAGCCGTTCAGGGCGAAGGCGGTGTGAACCCGGCGCCGGTCGAGTGGCTGCAGCGCATCCGCAAAGTGACCGAAGAGCACGGCATTCTGCTGATCGTCGATGAAGTGCAGGCCGGCTTTGCCCGTACCGGTAAATTCTTCGCCTTCGAGCACGCCGGTATTCAGCCGGACATCATCGTGATGTCGAAAGCGGTTGGCGGCGGGCTGCCGCTGGCGGTGCTGGGCATTAAAAAGCAGTTCGACGCCTGGGAACCGGGTCACCACACCGGCACCTTCCGCGGCAACCAGCTGGCGATGGCCACCGGCCTGACCACCCTGCGTCATCTGCGCGACAACAAGATCGCCGACAAAGTCGCCGCCCAGGGCGAGTGGCTGAAAGGTAAACTGGCCGAGCTGCAGAAACGCTACCCGGTGATTGGCCACGTTCGCGGTCTCGGTCTGATGATCGGTATCGAAATCGTCAAGCCGAACGAAGCGCAGGATCACATGGGCTGCTACCCGGCTGACGGCGAACTCTCTGCCCTGCTGCAGAAGAAATGCTTCGAAGCGGGCCTGATCCTCGAGCGTGGCGGTCGTCACGGCTGCGTGCTGCGCCTGCTGCCGTCCCTGCTGATCAGCGACGCAGAGCTGGACGTGTTCCTCGACAAATTTGAACAGGCCCTGCTGGCCGCCGGCGTAAAACCGGTCTGAGTGGAGTAAGTGACCGCCATGTCCACATTGAATCCGATTCTTGCTGGTTCAGCGCAGAGCGTTGAAGCCTATCAGCAGGTTATCGAGCAGACCAGCCAGGCCGTTGTGCAGTGGCTGAAGCAACCTGAGATGTATCAGGGGAAAAGCGTTGACGAGCTGCGTGAGCGTATCTCCCTAGAATTTAACGAACAGGGTTTGGGTAACCAGGCGGCGATTGATCGTGCGATCGAGTACTTCCTGAAAGACAGCCTGTCGGTGCATCACCCGCAGTGCGTGGCGCACCTGCACTGCCCGAGCCTGGTGATTAGCCAGGCGGCGGAAGTGCTGATTAACGCCACCAACCAGAGCATGGACTCCTGGGATCAGAGCCCGTCGGCAACCATTATCGAGATGAAGCTGATCGAATGGCTGCGCGCCCGGGTCGGTTTTCCGGCGGGCGACGCCGGCGTCTTCACCAGCGGCGGCACCCAGAGCAACCTGATGGGCCTGATGCTGGCGCGCGACGCCTTCTTCGCCCGTCAGGGCCACTCCATCCAGCAGGATGGGCTGCCGGGGGATATCCGCAAGTACAAAGTCTTGTGCTCGGAAAACGCCCACTTCTCGGTGCAGAAGAACATGGCGCTGATGGGCCTCGGCTACCGCTCGGTAACGCTGGTGAAAACCGACGAATTCGCGCGGATGGACGTGTCCGACCTGCAGGCGAAGATTGCGCAAGCGCAGGCTAACGGCGAGCAGATCATGGCGATCGTCGCCACCGCCGGCACCACCGACGCAGGCGCTATCGACCCGCTGCGCGACATCGCCGGTATCGCTGCGGAACATCAGATCTGGCTGCACGTTGACGCAGCCTGGGGCGGCGCCCTGCTGCTGTCTGAGCAGTATCGCGACTACCTTGACGGTCTGGAGCTGGTGGATTCCGTTACCCTGGACTTCCATAAGCAGTTCTTCCAGACCATCAGCTGCGGCGCATTCCTGCTGAAGGACGCGCGCCATTACGAGCTGATGCGTTATCAGGCGGCCTATCTGAACTCCGAGTTCGATGAAGAACACGGCGTACCGAACCTGGTGTCTAAGTCGCTGCAGACCACCCGTCGCTTCGATGCGCTGAAGCTGTGGATGGGTCTGGAAGCGCTGGGCCAGAAACAGTATGCGGCGATCATCGATCACGGCGTCACGATGGCGAAAAACGTGGCGGAGTACGTGAAGTCGCAGCCGACGCTGGAGCTGGTGATGCAGCCGCAGCTGGCGAGCGTGCTGTTCCGTTCCCGTCCGGCGCAGATGGCCGGAAGCGACGCGGCGGCTATCGCGCTGCTCAACCAGCGCGTCGGCGACGCCCTGCTGGCCTCCGGCCGCGCTAACGTCGGCGTAACCGAGCACAACGGCGTTACCTGCCTGAAGCTGACCCTGCTGAACCCGGTGGTGACGCTGGATGACGTGAAGGTTCTGCTGAACCTGGTGGAGCGCACCGCTCAGGAACTGCTGGCGCAATAACCTGCCTTAGCGAGGCGGCGCCTGCCGCCCCGCTGCCAGCCTTGCCTGCAATAAGCCGATAATGTCCTTATCGGCTTTTTTTATTTCTTTCCGCACCGCTAATGCTCTCTTCGCAGGGCCCGTTGACCCCTGCCTCTCGCGATGCCACAGTACTATCTCGAAAATAACAACGTTCAGGATAAACGTCCTGAAAATGGGGATAATGATGGAGAAACGCTTACCAGGGCTGGATCTCGACGCCCTGCGCAGCTTTGTGACCGGCATGGAGTGCGGCAGTTTCGCCCAGGCAGCGCTGCGCCTGTCGCGTTCCACTTCGGCCGTCAGCGCCCAGCTTAAAAAGCTGGAGAGCCAGTGCGGTACGGCGCTGGTGACCAAACAGGGGCGCCATCTGGTGCTCACCGCGGAAGGCGAAAAGCTGATGAGCTACGCCAGACGCCTGCTGGCGCTCAATGATGAAACCCTGCGCGCGCTGCAGGGTGAGCGGCTCACCGGCGAGATCCACCTTGGTATGCAGGAAGATTTTGGCGAATCGCTGATGCCGGAGATCCTCGGGCAATTTAAACGGCATCATCCGTAGGTGCGGATAGTCGCCAGGGTGGATCGCAATGGTCCGCTGCACCAGGCGCTGGCGGAAGAGGCGCTGGATCTGGCCTGCTGTGGCAAAACGAAGATCAGGGTTCCGGGCTGGGCCTCTGCCCGCTGGCGTGGATTGCGCATCCTGACCTGGATATTCGCGCTCTGCTGGTCTCCGGCGAGCCGCTGCCGCTGGTGATGTTCGACAGCCCGTGCCTGATGCGCTCCCGCGCCATTGCCTGTCTCGATGCCGCGGGGATCCCCTGGCAGGTGGTGTTCGTCAGCCACAGCCTGAGCGGCATCTGGGCGGCGGTGCAGGCCGGGCTGGGCCTGACGATACGCACCCGCATCGGCATGCCAGGCAACCTGCGCCCTGCAGGAGGACTGCTGCCAGCGCCAGGAAGTCTGGCCGTCAGCCTGCGACAAACCCCGCGTGAGGAACACCATTCCGCCGCCGTGGCGCTGCTCGGCGAACTGATGACCGAGGCCCTGCAGGGATGGCTCGAAAGGTGACAGTGTCACGCCATTTCCATTCATCCTCACCCTAACCCTCTCCCTGAAGGGAGAGGGAACCGTTCGGCAGCATCTGTTACCCCCTCCACATTCTGTCTCCCGGGCAAGCGCAGCCCAGCCCAGCCCAGCCCAGCCCAGCGCCTCTCCCGCTTCAATGCCCGGTGGCGGCTGCGCCTTACCGGGCCTACATTCTCCCTGCGCGCTGATGTAGGCCGGGCAAGCGCAGCGCCGCCCGGCAATGGGCACAAGAGATGAACGGAACCATCCGGCAGTCACCGGCAATGGGCATTCTGCGCCATTCCCGCTTCAATGCCCGGTGGCGGCTGCGCCTTACCGGGCCTACATTCTCCCTGCGCGCTGATGTAGGCCGGGCAAGCGCAGCGCCGCCCGGCAACAGGCACAAGAGATGAACGGAACCGTCCGGCAGTCACCGGCAATGGGCATTCCGCGCCTCTCCCGCTTCGATGCCCGGTGGCGGCTACGCCTTACCGGGCCTACATTCTCCCTGCGCGCTCATGTAGGCCGGGCAAGCGCAGCGCCGCCCGGCAACAGGCACAAGAGATGAACGGAACCGTCCGGTAGTCACCGACAATAGGCATTCCGCACCTCTCCCGCTTCAATGCCCGGTGGCGGCTGCGCCTTACCGGGCCTACACTCTCCCTGCGCGCTCATGTAGGCCGGGCAAGCGCAGCGCCGCCCGGCAATGGGCACAAGAGATGAACGGAACCATCCGGCAGTCACCGGCAATGGGCATCCGCGCCTATCCCGCTTCAATGCCCGCCTTACCGGGCCTACATTCTCCCTGGGCGCTCATGTAGGCCGGGCAAGCGCAGCGCCGCCCGGCATCAGGTATAAGGGCTGGAGGGTTCCGTCCGCCAGACGCCTGCGCCGCGGGTCAGGCTTTGCTCTCCTGCAGCAGCTGCTGGATCACCTGCTCCTGGCGGGCATAATCCCCTTCGCCGAATGCGGTATAGCGCAGCTGTCCGCGAGCGTCGAAAATGTAATGCGCCGGCCAGTACTGATTGCCGAAGGCGTTCCAGATGGCGTACTCATTATCCGCCACCACCGGGTAGGTTATCCGCCAGTCCTTCACCGTCTGGCGCAGCAGGGGCAACGAACGCTCCCAGGGATATTCCGGGGTATGAACGCCAATCACCACCAGGCCCGCCGCGCGGTATTTGTTCGCCCAGTCGCGCACGTAAGGCAGGGTATGCTGACAGTTGATACACTCCCGGGTCCAGAAATCCACCAGCACCACTTTGCCCTTCAGACGCTCCGGAGTTAACGCCGGGCTGTTGAGCCATGCGCTGCCCCCCGCCAGAGAGGGCATCGCGCTGTTGGGCTGCGGCGCGGCGATCGGCTGGAGGCTGGTCTTTTGCTCCGGCTGCGGCAGACGGGCGGCCAGCCGCTGCTCCAGCGCCTGGCTCAGTCCACCAGCGCTTTGCAGATAGCGATCGCCGCCGCTGGCGATCAGCGCCACCGAGGCCAGCATTGCCCCCCCTGCCAACCGGCGCAGCCGTTCACCGAACGCCTGTCCGCGACGCAATCTGGCGATCAACGCCGCCCCGCACCACCCCAGCAGGAATAACATCAGCGCCCCGCCGCTGCCGTAGGCCAGCAGCAAGCCGCCGGTAGTCGCCTGCCCCGGATGCACAAAGCCCAGGCAAAGTATCGCCCCCAATACCGGCCCGGCGCACGGCGCCCACAGCAGGCCCACCGCCAGCCCGGCCAGCAGAGAACCGATCCAGCCGCGCTGGCGAGAACTGGCGTCGTTAAGCTGATTCCCCAACGCTACCAGGGGTGAAGTTAGCCGTTGCGCGACGCGTTGCGATAGTAGACTCAGCCCGACCAGGGCGAAGAACGCCAGCGCCAGACCGCGGCCTGCGAGGGTCAGATTCACCACCCAGCCGCTGGCGACCGTCACCAGCCAGGAGACAGCGCCGAACATCAGCGCCATTCCTGCCAGCATGATCGCCAGCTGCCCCCGGCGGCCCCGGACGCTGGCGAACAGCAGCGGGATCACCGGCAGCGTACAGGGGCTCAGCAGGGTTAACATACCGCCCAAAAATGCAATTAATATCGACATCGCCTTCTCCTCATTATGCCGTCGCTGCCGAGAGTGGCAGCCACGACATTACAGCAAGGCCATGTAAGGCGAATGTGTCGGGAAAGGGGGAGAATTGTCGGCTTAGTTATCCGTCTTTCCCGGAGATACAGCAGGATACAATCCCGCCGCGGCAAGGCGAACGCTGGCGTCCAGGCCGCCCTGCGGGCGGTTGGCCAGGCGCAGCGCGCCGTCCATCTGGCTGACCAGCTGCGCGGCGATCGCCAGCCCCAGGCCGGTGCCGCCGGTATCGCGATTGCGCGAGTCCTCCAGGCGATAAAACGGCTGCAGCACCGCCTGCAGCGCGGCCTCCGGGATCCCCGGCCCCTCATCCAGCACATGAAGGGTGATATCTCCCACGGCGTCACGGGTCAGGGTTACCGTGGCCGTCGTACCGAATTTCAAGGCGTTATCGATAAGATTGGTCATCACCCGGCGCAGAGCCTGCGGCGGGATCCACACCACCCCGGCGGTCTCTTCGGGACAAAACTGGACCGGCCGGCCGACATCGGCATAATCGCAGACGATGGTGTCGAGAAACGCATCGAGATTCAGCCGCTGTCGCGCCTCCTCCAGCGGCTGCGAGGTGCGGGCGAAGGCGATGCCCTCCCGCACCAGACGGGTCATATTGTCGAGATCCTGCAGTAGTTTATCGCGCAGTTCCGGCTGGTCGGCCATCTCCACCCGCAGCTTCATTCGGGTTATCGGGGTTTGCAGATCGTGGGAGATGGCGGCAAGGATCCGCGCTCGCTCCTGCAGATGATCGTGGATGCGCGCCTGCATCGCGTTAAACGCGCGGGCGGCGCGACGCACCTCCTCCGGCCCCTGCTCGGCCATAGTTCCCGCCGTGTCGCTGGCCGGCTCCAGGGCATTTACCGCGTGGGTAAAGCGGGAGATGGGCAGCAATACCTGGCGAACCGCGTACCAGGCGCAGGCCAGCAGGAGGACAAACTGAGCGATCAGCACCACCGGCAGCCAGCGGGCGATGGCCGGTAGTTTCGGCCACAGGTCGAGGGTCAACGGCGCGCCGTCGTGAAGGGTAATATGGGCCTGAATATGCTGCCGCGGGCCGGGGATCGCCACAATACTTACCGGATACTGCGCGCTCAGCGCCTCCTGCAGGGAGCGCGCTGCGTCCCGGGCGCGCCAGCTGTCCGGGTAATCGCCGCGCTCCCCGGCGTCCAGCAGATAGCGATAATTGCCGCGCGCCAGCTTGGGCAGCCATTGTGGGCGCTCAGCGGCCGGCAGACGGTCAAGGATCGCCACGCTGGTGGCGACATCGGAAGCCAGATTGCCCAGCATCACGCTGCGAGCGCTGCTCATACGCTCATAAAACAGCAGCGACAGGGTTAAGGTATTCGCCAGCAGCAGCGCCAGAAACAGCAGCGCCATCAGCCTCGACTGCAGCGAGGCGGGCCAGAACCTCATTCATGCCTCTCGCGAATGGAGACCGGCACCGACAGCACATAGCCTTCGCTGCGCACCGTTTTAATGTAGGCCGGCTCGCGAGCATCCTCCCGTAGCCGCTGGCGCAGTCGGCTCACCAGCAGGTCAATCGACCGCTCAAACAGTTCCGCGTCGCGTCCCTGGGTCAGATTGAGCAGCTGATCGCGGTTCAGCACCCGCTGGGGATGGTCGAGAAACACCCGCAGCAGCCGATACTCCGCCCCGCTGAGGGCGACGATGGCGCCGCTGTCGTCCAGCAAATGGCGAGCGGCAGTGTCGAGCAGCCAGTCGCCAAAGGCGATCAGCCTGCCCGCCTCGGTGATTTGCAGGTTCGGCGGCAGCGCCCGGGTGCGGCGTAAAATGGCTTTGATGCGCGCCAGCAGTTCGCGAGCCACAAAGGGCTTAATCAGATAATCGTCAGCCCCCATTTCCAGGCCGAGGATCCGGTCGCTGTCATCGGTGCGGGCGGTGAGCATCAGCACCGGGATATCCTGCTGCGGGTTGGCGCGCAGCTGGCGACAGAGCGTTAAGCCATCCTCGCCCGGCATCATAATATCCAGCACAATCAGGTCAATTTGATGGTTTTTGAGTACCGACCACATGGCTTTGCCGTTCGCCGCGCCGCTGGCGCGATATCCCGATTTTTCCAGATAGTCGACAATCAGTTCCCGGATGTCGCGGTCGTCGTCGACGACCAGGATGTGGTCAATACGCTCCAAAGGCTGCTCCTGGGGCAAAATAAACTCTTCACAAGCATAAGCCGTGTTGCCGGAAGCGCAACGTCGCGCCGCCGGCAAGGCGCGGGTTACAAACGATCGGCGTCCACCACCGCCTGCACAAACGCCGTCGGATCCTCCTGCGGCGGGTTATGGCCCACCGCTCCCGGCAGATCCCGGTGCTCATATTTACCGGTAAATTTGGCACGGTAGCTGGCGGGAGCCGGATGCGGCGCGCCGTTATTCGCCCCTTCCAGGGTGATGGTGGGCACGGTTATCGGCGGTAGCGCCGCCAGCCGTTGTTCATAGCCGGCATACTTCGCTTCCCCTTTCTCCAGCCCCAGGCGCCAGCGGTAGTTGCTGATGGTGATCGCCACATGGTCCGGGTTATCCAGAGCCCGGGCGGTTTTGGCAAAGGTCGCGTCGCTGAATTGCCACTGCGGCGACGCCTGATGCCAGATAAATTTCGCAAAGTCGTGGGTGTTTTGCCGGTAACCGGCCTCCCCACGCGGGGTGGCAAAATAGAATTGATACCACCACGACAGCTCAGCCTGCGGCGGCAGCGGTTTTTCGCCAATCTGCTGACTGCTGATCAGATACCCGCTCACCGAGACCAGGGATTTCACCCGCTGCGGCCACAGCGCGGCGACGATATCCGCCGTGCGCGCGCCCCAGTCAAAACCGGCCAGATCCGCCTGCCTGATGTTAAGGGCGTCCATCAGATGGACAATATCGGCCGCCATCGCCGACGGCTGACCGTTACGCGGCGTGCTGGCGGAGAGGAAACGGGTCGTGCCGTAGCCGCGAAGATACGGCACGATCACCCGGTAACCCTTCTGCGCTAGAGCCGGCGCCACCTGGGCATAGCTCTGAATATCGTAGGGCCAGCCGTGCAGCAGGATCACCGGCTGGCCGTCGCGCGGACCGATATCCACGTAGCCAATATTCAGGTCGCCGGCGCGGATCTGCTGGATCTTGTCGAACGCCCCCGCGTCTTCAGCGGCGCAAACGGCGGCGGACCACAGGGTGGATAACCCCAGCGCCACGGCGCTGGTATAGCGGATCAGGGATAATCTGTTCATCGTTTTCTCACCTTTTATCGTCATCAAGAGAGTACGTGACCAGTAAAGCGGAAATTTGTATCCGCCATGTGCCCGACCGGGGCCATTTTTATCTCTTAATGTCAGCGCTGCGCCGCGAGATACAGTGTGATACAAAGTCGAGGTTGGCAATTGTTGCGGGCATGTGAATTTATGCTTGCCCCGGGAGATAAATCCGTTACCGTGGCAGGCATTTTTCACCACTTAAGAACGCAGGAACCCGCTATGGCGATTTTTGATGGTCACAATGACCTGCTGCTGAATCTCTGGCTTCACCATCGCGAGGATCCGGTGAGCGCCTTCTTTGCCGGGATAGAGAACGGCCATCTCGACTATCCGCGCATGCTGCAAGGCGGATTTGCCGGCGGGCTATTCGCGCTATTCGTGCCACCGCAGGAATATATTGCCCGTATGACGCCGCAATACGCCAGCCAACGATGGGATCCGATCGATATCCTCTGGCAGCAACTGGCCATCCTGAAGCAACTTATCGCCCACTCCGCTGGACGCTTGAGATTGTGTCTGAGCGCGGCGGATATCGAACGCTGCCGCGAGGATAAGGTACTGGCGATGGTGGCGCATATTGAGGGTGCCGGAGGTTTTGATGGCGAGGGCCGCGACCTGCAGGCCTTTTATGCCGCCGGGGTCCGCAGCATTGGTCCGTTCTGGAATATTGCGAACCGCTTCGGCAGCGGCGTTAACGGTTCGTTTCCCGGTAGCCCGGACACTGGGCCTGGACTGACAGCGGCAGGTATCGATCTGATTAAGCAGGTCAATGCCTTGAAGATGCAGATGGACGTGTCTCATATGAATGAAAAAGCGTTCTGGGATACCGCCCATCACTCAACGTCACCGCTGGTGGCCACCCACTCCAATGCCCACGCCCTGTGCCCGCAGCCGCGCAATCTGACCGACCAGCAACTGCGGGCGATCCGCGACAGCGGCGGCGTGGTGGGCGTCAATTTCGGCAATGCTTTCCTGCGCGCCGACGGCCGGCGCGAAAGCGACACGCCCTTAACCACCATTGTCCGGCATATCGACTATCTTATTAACATAATGGGTGAGGATCATGTGGCCCTTGGCTCGGATTTTGACGGCATCACCCTGCCGGACGAGCTGGGCGATGTGGCCGGCTTACCGCGGCTTATCAATACGTTGCGCGCTAGCGGCTATGATCAATTGGTGCTGGATAAGCTGCTGTGGCGTAACTGGCTACGGGTATTAAAAAATGTTTGGCAACAATAGGTTATATTGTAAACATAAAGTTAATTCCTTACAGATTCCGGGTTGATCTCTCTCCCGGTGAAGCGCAATATGCGGCAGCCGTCACAGATCCACCATTATCCGTGAGGCCTGTAGTCATTTTTAAGAGGAACAAAACATGTGGAAGAAACCTGCTTTTATCGATTTACGTCTCGGTCTGGAAGTGACGCTGTACATTTCTAACCGTTAATCGCCCCGCCCGCCGTTCGCGCGGGCACCTTCATTCATTACCCGGTCCGTCTTCATGTTCATTAAAGTCCTCGGTTCCGCCGCCGGCGGCGGTTTCCCGCAATGGAACTGCAACTGCGCCAACTGTCAGGGTCTGCGCGATGGCACCATTCAGGCTGCCCCCCGCACCCAGTCGTCAATTATCGTCAGCGACAACGGTAAAGAGTGGGTGCTGTGCAACGCCTCGCCGGATATCAGCCAGCAGATTGCCCATACCCCCGAGTTAAATAAAGCCGGCGTACTGCGCGGAACGCATATCGGCGGCATTATTCTCACCGACAGCCAGATCGACCACACCACCGGGTTGCTGAGCCTGCGGGAAGGCTGCCCACATCAGGTCTGGTGCACCCCGGAGGTTCATGAGGATCTCTCCACCGGCTTCCCGGTGTTTACCATGCTGCGGCACTGGAACGGCGGCCTGGTGCATCATCCCATCGCTCCGCAGCAGCCTTTTACCGTTGACGCCTGTCCTGATTTGCAGTTTACCGCGGTGCCTATCGCCAGCAACGCGCCGCCCTATTCGCCGTATCGCGACCGGCCGCTGCCGGGTCATAACGTGGCGCTGTTTATCGAAAACCGCCGCAACGGGCAGACGCTGTTCTATGCCCCGGGGCTGGGTGAGCCTGATGAAGCCCTGCTACCGTGGCTGCAAAAAGCGGACTGTCTGCTGATCGATGGCACCGTCTGGCAGGATGACGAGCTGCAGGCCGCCGGCGTCGGGCGCAATACCGGGCGCGATATGGGCCACCTGGCGCTCGGCGATGAGCACGGGATGATGGCCCTGCTGGCCTCCCTGCCGGCAAAACGCAAAATTCTCATTCATATTAATAACACCAACCCGATCCTTAACGAGCAGTCTCCCCAGCGCCAGGCGCTAACGCAACAGGGGATCGAAGTGAGCTGGGACGGGATGGCAATCACCCTTCAGGATACCGCATGCTGATCACTGACACGCTGTCGCCGCAGGCCTTTGAAGAGGCTCTGCGGGCTAAAGGCGCCTTCTACCATATTCACCACCCTTACCACATCGCCATGCATAACGGCGACGCGACCCGCGAGCAAATTCAGGGTTGGGTGGCGAACCGGTTTTATTACCAGACCACTATTCCGCTGAAAGACGCGGCAATTATGGCCAACTGCCCGGATGCGCAGACCCGGCGCAAATGGGTGCAGCGGATCCTCGACCACGACGGCAGCCACGGCGAGGACGGCGGGATTGAAGCCTGGCTGCGGCTGGGGGAAGCGGTCGGTTTGAGCCGCGACGATCTGCTCAGCGAGCGTCACGTGCTGCCCGGCGTTCGCTTCGCGGTGGATGCCTATCTTAATTTCGCCCGTCGCGCCTGCTGGCAGGAGGCGGCCTGCAGCTCCCTGACCGAGCTGTTCGCCCCGCAGATCCATCAGTCGCGTCTCGACAGCTGGCCGCAGCATTATCCATGGATCAAAGAGGAAGGCTACTTTTACTTCCGCAGTCGTCTGAGCCAGGCCAATCGCGACGTTGAGCATGGCCTGGCGCTGGCGAAGGCCTACTGTGACAGCGCTGAAAAACAGAACCGGATGCTGGAGATCCTGCAGTTTAAGCTCGACATTCTGTGGTCGATGCTCGATGCCATGACCATGGCCTATGCCCTGCAGCGCCCGCCCTATCACACGGTCACCGACAAGGCGGCCTGGCACACGACCCGACTGGTGTAATCATGCAAAAAACGTCCATCGTTGCCTTTCGTCGCGGCTACCGACTGCAGTGGGAAGCCGCCCAGGAGAGCCATGTGATCCTCTATCCGGAGGGTATGGCCAAACTCAATGAGACCGCCGCGGCGATCCTCGGGCTGGTCGATGGCCGGCGCGACGTCGCGGCGATTATCGCCATGCTTAATGAACGTTTCCCGGAAGCCGGCGGCGTCGATGACGACGTCATCGAGTTCCTGCAGATCGCCTGTCAACAGAAGTGGATCACCTGCCGTGAGCCAGAGTAAACCCACCGTCAATCCGCCACTGTGGCTGCTGGCGGAGCTGACCTACCGCTGCCCGCTGCAGTGTCCCTACTGTTCCAATCCGCTGGACTTCGCCCGGCAGGATAAGGAGCTGACCACCGAACAATGGATCGAGGTCTTTCGCCAGGCGCGGGCGATGGGCAGCGTTCAGCTGGGCTTTTCCGGCGGCGAGCCGCTGACCCGTAAAGATCTGCCGGAGCTGATCCGCGCCGCGCGCGACCTCGGGTTCTATACCAACCTGATCACCTCCGGGATAGGGCTGACGGAGAGCAAACTGGACGCCTTCAGCGAGGCCGGGCTGGACCATATCCAGATTAGCTTCCAGGCCAGCGATGAAGTGCTCAACGCCGCGCTGGCCGGCAACAAAAAAGCCTTCCAGCAGAAGCTGGCCATGGCCAAAGCCGTGAAAGCGCGCGACTACCCGATGGTGCTCAACTTCGTTCTCCACCGGCACAACATCGACCAGCTCGATAAAATTATCGAGCTGTGCATTGAGCTGGAAGCCGATGACGTTGAGCTGGCCACCTGCCAGTTCTACGGGTGGGCGTTTCTTAATCGCGAAGGGCTGCTGCCGACCCGGGAACAGATCGCCCGCGCCGAGCAGGTGGTCGCTGACTACCGGCAGAAAATGGCCGCCAGCGGCAACCTCACCAACCTGCTGTTCGTCACCCCGGACTATTACGAAGAGCGGCCGAAAGGCTGCATGGGCGGCTGGGGATCGATTTTCCTCAGCGTCACCCCGGAAGGCACCGCCCTGCCTTGCCACAGCGCGCGCCAGCTGCCGGTGGCATTTCCGTCGGTGCTGGAGCAGAGTCTGGAATCGATCTGGTATGACTCATTCGGCTTCAATCGCTACCGCGGGTATGACTGGATGCCGGAGCCGTGCCGCTCCTGTGATGAAAAAGAGAAGGACTTCGGCGGCTGCCGCTGCCAGGCCTTTATGCTGACCGGCAGCGCCGATAACGCCGACCCGGTGTGCAGCAAATCCCCGCATCATCACAAAATCCTCGAGGCCCGGCGCGAAGCGGCCTGCAGCGACATAAAAGTCAGCCAGCTGCAGTTCCGCAACCGTACCCGCTCGCAGCTGATCTTCCAAACCCGGGACCTGTAATGACGCTGGCGACCCGCACCGTCACTTTGCCGGGCGGCCTGCAGGCCACCCTGGTCCATCAGCCGCAGGCGGATCGCGCGGCTGCCCTGGCGCGGGTCGCCGCCGGCAGCCACCACGAACCGTCGCGCTTCCCTGGGCTGGCGCACCTGCTGGAACACCTGCTGTTTTACGGCGGAGAGCGCTACCAGGATGATGACCGACTGATGGGCTGGGTGCAGCGCCAGGGCGGAAGCGTGAATGCCACCACCCTGGCTCGCCATAGCGCGTTCTTTTTCGAGGTTGCCGCCGATGCTCTGGCTGATGGTGTCGCGCGTCTACAGGAGATGCTGCAGGCCCCGCTGCTGCTCAGGGAAGATATTCAGCGCGAAGTGGCGGTGATTGACGCCGAGTACCGCCTGATCCAGCAGCATGAGCCATCGCGCCGGGAAGCCGCGGTGCGCCACGCCGCCAGCGCGCCCGCGGCGTTTCGCCGCTTTCAGGTAGGCAGCGCCGACGCGCTGGCGGGCGATCTCGCTGCGCTGCAGGCCGCCTTAGGCGATTTTCACCGCACCCATTACGTCGCCCGGCGAATGCAGCTCTGGCTGCAGGGACCGCAGTCGCTGGAGGCGCTCGGCGAGCTGGCGGCCCGTTTCGCCGCCGGGCTTGCCGCAGGCGAGCCTCCGCCGCCGGCGCCGCCGCTGCGCCTGGGCGAGTTCACTGCACTGCAGCTGGCGGTCTCCAGCCAGCCCGCGCTGTGGCGCTGCCCGCTGATCGCTTTAAGTGACAACGTCACGTTACTGCGCGAGTTTTTGCTGGATGAAGCCCCCGGCAGCCTGATGGCCAGCCTGCGCCAGCGCCGGCTGGCCGGGGATGTGGCGCTGAACTGGCTGTATCAGGATCGGTACCTCGGCTGGCTGGCGCTGGTCTTCGCCAGCGACCGGCCGGAAGAGGTCGACCGGCAGATAACCCACTGGCTGCAGGCGCTACAGCAAACGACGCCTGAGCAGCAGCAACACTACTATCAGCTATCCCGCCGCCGCTTTCAGGCGCTGTCGCCTCTCGATCAGCTGCGCCAGCGGGCATTCGGCTTTGCCCCCGGCGCGCCGCCCGCCGGGTTCGCCGATTTTTGCGCCGCCCTGCAGGCCGCCCCGTCGGTCAGCCTGGCCTGTCAAACCGTTTCCCCAGGGGAGCCTGTTGCCACCCAGGGCTTTAGCCTGCCGCTTAGCCGCTGGCGCCGCCGCCCTGAGTCTGACCCGGCGCTGGCGTTCGCTTTCTATCCGCAGGCCGCTGGCGATCTCGTTGCCAAATGCCCGGAGAAAGCCGCGCCGCTGCTCCATCTCCCGTTACCGGAAGAGCCGCCGAGGCTCCTGCTGCGACCGCCCTTCTACTGCTCGCCCGATCAGGCCGAAGGACTGGCGCGTGGGGAACAGCTGCGCCCACTGCTTGCCGCCCTGCGCCATGCCGGGGGACACGGCGAGTGGCATCTGTTCGACGGCAGCTGGCAGTTGACCCTCCAGCTGCCGGAGCCAGGCCGACGGCCGGAAGCGATCCTGCAGGCCATCCTGCGGCAGCTCGCGCTCCCGGTCGCCTCGCTGACCCCACCGCCGGAAAGTATCGCTATCCGTCATCTCATGGCTCAACTCCCCGAACGGCTGGGTACATCCGGGCATCAGAAAGGTTGGCTGGCGGCCCTGGCCGGCGGCAGCGCAGAAGATGCGCAGTGGGTAGCGCGTCAGCTGAGCCTGATTACCGCCCCGGTTAATCCGCCGATGCCCGCTCCGGCACCCTGCCGCCGCAGCGTCGAACGTCTGGTTTATCCGGGAGGCGATACGGCGCTGCTGGTCTTCATTCCGCTGCCGGATGGCGCCTCGCTGGCGGCCCTGCGGCTGCTGGCGCAGCATTGTGAGCCGCTATTTTTCCAGCGCCTGCGGGTGGAGCAGCAGATTGGCTATGTGGTGAGCTGCCGCTATCAGCGGGTCGCCGATCGCGACGGGCTGCTGATGGCGCTCCAGTCCCCGGATCGCCGCGCCGGGGAATTGCTGCGCTGTGGTAAAGACTTTCTGCGCCAGCTGGCCCCCATGGATGAGGCGACCTTCAGACCGCTACAGCAGCGCCTGGCCGCTCAGAACCGCGCCAGCAGGCTGCCAGAGGCGCGGGCGCTGTCCGCCCTGCGTCAGGAGTATGGATTACCAGAGCTAACGCCGCAGGCGGTTGACGCGCTGCGCGTTGCAGAGGTGGCCGATCTGGCACGCGAAATGACCCGCCGGCGTCGCCGCTGGCAGGTGCTATTCACGACAGGGGATTAATGGCCGGGGACATCCGGGGTCAGAAAGGCGCTGACGAAGCGCGTAAGGATCGCCGCGCCCTGCGGGCTCTCCTGCACCTCGTCGTGTAACCGCTGCGCGTCAATACCTTCCGCCTGCAGCACCGCCTCCCGGTGGCGGATCAGCGAACGGGCTATCGGCGCGGTAAATTCCGGGTGAAATTGCGTAGAGACCGCGTGCGGCCCATAGCGCACAATCTGGTGGGGATCGTGGGCGGACGCGGCCAGCACCGTGGCCCCTTCCGGCAGACGAGTCACGGTTTGCAAATGGCTCAGATGCGCAGGAAATGTAGCCGGCAGGCCGCTCAGCAGCGGATCATCGACACCCCATGGCGACAGCGTAATGGTTTGGCTGCCGCTTTCCCGCCCGCCAGGATGATACGCCACCTCGCCCCCCAGGGCATGGGCCATCAGCTGATGACCATAGCAAACGCCGAACAGCGGCATGTCGATAGCCACCGCCTGCCGGATCCAGTCGGCGGTCCGTTCGCTCCACGCCAGACGATCGGTCACCATCGCCCACGAGCCGGTTAGCACCGCTATGGTCTGGTTATCCGGCGTCGGCAGCGGTTCATCTTCAAACACCCGCACCGTGGTGAGCTGCGTCTGCCACGGCGCCAGCAGCGTGCGAAACCAGCGCGGCAGATCGCCATGCGCCTGGCGAATGGCCGTCGGCGGCGTGCCGGTCTGGACCAGCAGTAATCGGTTACGTGTCACCTTTTCTCCTCGCTCCGGGTCATGTTCCCGTAAAACACTATGCCGCCGGGAAGACGATGGGACAAATAACCAATTACTATGAACGATGCGCCTGCGGAATAAGTCCTGTCGCTTACTGGGCATCGGCGCTATCACGCTGCGGCACATCGGCTGCCGCCGAAGATGCCTGCTGCGGGACAAAAATATGGTCCAGGATGGCGCGCGCCGTCGGTCCGGCTACCACCCCATCCCCGCCACCGTTCTCCAGAATCAGCGCCATCGCCACCTTCGGATGCTGATAAGGGGCAAACAGGGTGTAGAAGATATGGTCGCGCAGACGCACCGGGATCATTTTGGCGTTATAGGTCTGGTTTTGCTTCAGGCTAAAGACCTGCGAGGTCCCGGACTTCGCCGCGATCTGATACGGCGCAGTATGAAACAGCTTATAGCCGGTGCCGTTGGGCTGATTCGCCATCCCATACATGCCGTTGCGCACAATGCCCCAGTACGGGGATTTCGGGTCACCCACCTGCGGCAGGTTCGCCGGCTGCTGATAACGTTCCACATGGTTGCCCTGCTTCATCGAATAGAGCAGATGCGGATCCTGTACTTTACCATTGTTCAGCAGAGTGGTAAGCGCCTTCACCATCTGGATCGGGGTGGCGATCCAGTACCCCTGGCCGATGCCGACCGAGATGGTGTCCCCCTGATACCAGGGCTTTTTATGCACCCGCTGTTTCCACTCCCGGCTGGGCAGCACCCCGGCGTACTCCTCATTAAGGTCGATGCCGGTGGACTGGCCGTAGCCGAACTTGCTCAGCCATTCATGGATCCGGTCAATGCCCATCTCGAAGGCGACCTGATAGAAAAAGGTATCCGCTGACTCTTCGATGGCTTTAGTCACGTTGAGCATGCCGTGGCCGGTTTTCAGCCAGTCGCGGTAGCGGCGTTGCGTGCCCGGCAGCGTCCACGTCGGCGCCCCGAAGAAGGTGGTGTTCGGGGTGATGACCCCAGCGGAGAGCGCCGACAGCGCCATATAGGGTTTGACCGTCGAAGCCGGAGGATATAGCCCCTGGGTGACGCGGTTGATCAGCGGCCGGTCCGGATTCTCCAGCAGCGATTTATAGGCCTGATAGCCGATACCTTTGACGAACGGATTAGGATCGTAGCTGGGACTGGAGACCATCGCCAGCACGCCGCCATCCCGCGGGTCGACCACCACCACCGCCGCCCGCTGTCCCTTCAGCACCGACTCAATATACTGCTGGAGATGAAGGTCGAGAGTCAGATAGAGGTTTTTTCCGGCCACCGGCGGCACCTCTTTCAGGAGACGCACCACCCGGCCGTGGTTATCCACCTCCACTTCCTGATAGCCGGTGGTGCCATGGAGCGCTTTTTCATAATAGCCCTCGATGCCCTGCTTACCGATATTGCGGTCGGCGGCGTAGTTCTCCTCTTCGCCGTTTTTCGCCAGCCGCTGCAGATCGCTGTCGTTGATTTTCGACACATAGCCCACCACGTGCGCCAGCTCTGCGCCGTAGGGGTATTCCCGTTGTTGGTAGCTCTCCACCGTCACGCCGGGGAAACGGAATTCGTTGACCGCGAAGCGGGCCACCTCCACATCGCTGAGGTCTGACTTGAGGGTGACCGCTTTGTAGCGGCTGGTGTGGTGCATATCGTCGCGAAAGCTGGCGATGTCGTCCGGCGTCAGGTCGACGATAGGCGTCAGCTGCTGCAACAGCGCGGCCATATCGGGAATTTTGCTCGGGATCACCTGCAGGCGATACAGGGTGATATTCTGCACCAGCGGAATGCCGTTGCGATCGAATATCAGCCCGCGGCTGGGGACGATGGGCAGCATTTTGATGTCGTTCTGGTTTGACCGGGTCTGGTAAAAATCGTGCTGCTCCACCTGCAGATGGTAGAGGTTAACGATCAGCACGCCAAAGCAGACCACCACCAGCAGAAAAGCAATTGCGGCCCGGCGGATAAACAGCATCTCTTCCGCGGAGTGGTCGCGAATTTCATCTCTCAAAAGGGGCATTAGCGGTACATCACCTGAATCACTGGAAAAGCCAACGGCGTAACGGCCGGGAAGCATAGCCTTATCGCAGCGCCAGCCCTACTGAAAGGTTGCTAATGATCTGGCAGAAATGTTTCAGCATGTTAGAGGGATCGTTATTCTTAACCTTGCCCGTGACGCGTCAGGCTATATTCACGATGCCCGACGCGTCGGCGCAGCTCACTGTTCTGCGCGGGCCGCCTCGTGGGAGGTAGCCGACTTCCCTGAGGTGTAGATTAAGTACAGCGCGAGGGCCAGACATATCACCGCCGCCAGTCGCGCCGGCGAGAACGCCATCGTGCTATTGCCCAGCCAGCCAAAGTTGTCGATCAGCAGGCTCATCGTCAGCTGGCCAAAGATCACCGCCACGGTAGCCGTAGCGGTGCCTATCCGCTGCACCGCCAGCACCATAATGACGATGTAGGGCACGCCGCAAAAAGCGCCCAGCAGCTGCCACTTAGGCACCTGTAGCAGGTTTACCGACGTCGCTGGAGCAAAAAACAGGATCAGCAATCCCGTCACCAGCGCGCCGGTGGCGAAGGTTAAAAAGGCGCTGCGCAGCACCCCCACCTGGCTGCCAAGACGGCCATTTATCGCCGCCTGGACGCTAAGCAATGCGCCGCCGCACAGTGCCAGAATGATCACTATCGTATCCATTTCCCCTCCTTAACCCAGAGCCACCAGCAGTAACGCCGCCATAATCAACATCAGCGCCATGGCGCGCCGCGGATCGATTTTGCGCCGTGGGCTGCCGAATAACCCGTAATGGTCGATCGCCAGGCTTTTCGCCACCTGACCCGCCAGGATGCCGATCATGGTCATGGCAATACCAATCACCGGCGTCGCCACGGTCAAGATCACCACGTACCCCGCCCCCAACAGACCACCGGTGAGTTGCCAGCCGGGCAGAGAAAAGAACGACGGGCTGCTACGCGGGCTGAAAAAGAGCATCAGAAAAAAGGTTAACACTGCGCCAATCCCAAAGATGCTCATGGTTGCCCACAGATCCCCCACCTGGCTCGCCAGCGGCCCCAGCAGGCCGGCCTCGACCGATAATCCCATGCCGCCGGCAATCACTAATAAAATGAATAATAACGCCATTACTGCGCCTCCTCTGTACAACAGGCGGCTGAGGATAAAACAGCGTGCTGATGCGATAAACGGTATAATGCAGAAAACACTATTGCAGGAATTGCACAGATGGCCGATGCCAGCAGCGTCGATTTTCGCGCCCTTCAGCTTTTCATCGCGGTTTACGATAACCAGAGTTTTTCCGTAGTGGCCCGCCGCGAAGGGGTCTCTCCCTCGTTGATCTCGCGAACCATCCAGCAGCTGGAAGATGCCCTCGGGCAGCAGCTGTTCTACCGCAACACCCGTGCCGTGGTACCGACCGAAGCAGGACGCCTTTTCGCAGCGTCCGCCCGGGAACTGCTGGGACAGTACGCCGACGCGCAACGGGCGTTACAGGATCGGGCACAGGTCCCCGGCGGACTGGTGCGGATCAATGCGCCGGTCTATTTTGGTCAGCGGCATATCGCCCCCTGGCTTCCGGAACTGGCGGCCCGGCATCCCAAACTGCAGTTTGACCTGATGCTGACCGACGATTTTATCGATCCCCATCGCGATGCGACGGATATCCTTTTTCGCATCAGCAGCCTGCCGGACGCGGGCTATCACGCCAGAGTGTTTGGCAGCCAGCGCTATTACCTGACCGCCTCCCCGGAGTATGTTTCACGGTACGGCAGCCCGACTTCGCCGGAGGCATTGCATCAACATCGCACGCTGGTGTATGGCGGTTCGCAGGGAGCCAACCGCTGGCTGTTTCGCCAGCGCGAAGAGGCATGGGTGCACTATCCGTTGACCCCGCTCATGACCTCGAACAATGCCGATGCCCTGCTCACTTCAGCCATCGGCGGGATGGGGATCGTGTTATTTCCCGACTGGATGGTCAGCGAAGCGCTGCACAACGGGACATTAGTCACGCTGATGGATCGCTATTCGGCGGCCATCAGCCACACGCCATCGTATATCGCGGCGATTTATCCTTATACCCGCCATCCCTCTCTCAACGTGCGGACAGTGATTGACTATTTTGCCGACGTGTTTGGATCGCCGCCCTACTGGCAGCGCTAATGCGAGTTTCGTAGTAAAACTTGTCATATCTCAAACAATTAGCATTCCTTCGCCCAGCTTGACGCGGATCGTTTCCTTTGCCGCCTCGTTACGGCTATGGTTACTAATGAGGTTAATCTCAATCTCCAGGCCGACACGGTCCCACCAGGAGGTTGCCTAACCCTTCATTGAACGGAAATAGCTATTAAATCCGTAGATTCATTCAAATATCGCTTATTGGTAGCAGTGTATATCGTAACGGCATTCACAAAAGCAAACGGAGCCTGATATGAGCACGTCTAACGACCCATCCAACAATGCATCCGCCGGGAAGTGCCCTTTCCACGCCGAGACGCCAAAACAGAGCGCCGGCAGCGGCACCGCCAACCGCGACTGGTGGCCGAACCAGCTGCGTGTCGATCTGTTAAACCAGCACTCCAATCGCTCCAACCCGTTGGGTGAGAATTTTAACTACAGGGAAGAGTTTAAAAAGCTCGATTACTCCGCGCTGAAGGCTGATCTCAGAGCGCTGCTGACCGATTCGCAAGAGTGGTGGCCGGCAGACTGGGGTAGCTATATTGGCTTGTTTATTCGTATGGCCTGGCACGGCGCCGGCACCTACCGCACCGTTGACGGTCGCGGCGGCGCAGGTCGTGGACAGCAGCGCTTTGCCCCACTGAACTCCTGGCCTGACAACGTCAGCCTCGATAAGGCCCGCCGTCTGCTGTGGCCGGTGAAACAGAAATATGGCCAGAAAATCTCCTGGGCCGACCTTTACATGCTGGCTGGTAACGTCGCTCTGGAAAACGCCGGCTTCCGCACCTTTGGCTTTGGCGCCGGTCGCGAAGACGTCTGGGAACCGGATCTCGACGTCGACTGGGGCGATGAGAAAGAGTGGCTGGCCCACCGTCATCCGGAAAGCCTGGCGAAACAGGCCATCGGCGCCACCGAAATGGGTCTGATTTATGTCAACCCGGAAGGTCCGAACGCCAGCGGCGAGCCGCTGTCCGCCGCGGCGGCCATTCGCGCCACCTTCGGCAATATGGCGATGGACGATGAAGAGATCGTCGCGCTGATCGCCGGCGGCCATACGCTGGGCAAAACCCACGGCGCCGCAGAAACCAGCCACGTCGGCGCCGAGCCGGAAGCCGCGCCGCTGGAAGCGCAGGGTCTGGGCTGGCACTCCAGCTACGGCAGCGGCGCAGGCGCGGACGCCATCACCTCCGGTCTGGAAGTGGTCTGGACGCAGACGCCCACCCAGTGGAGCAACTACTTTTTCGAAAACCTGTTCAAATACGAATGGGTGCAGACCCGCAGCCCGGCTGGCGCGATCCAGTTCGAAGCCAAAGACGCGCCGGAGATTATCCCGGATCCGTTTAACCCGGAGAAAAAGCGCAAACCGACCATGCTGGTCACCGACCTGACCCTGCGCTTCGACCCGGAGTTTGAAAAAATCTCCCGTCGCTTCCTCAACGATCCGCAGGCCTTTAACGAGGCGTTCGCCCGGGCGTGGTTCAAGCTGACCCACCGTGATATGGGGCCAAAATCCCGTTACCTCGGGCCGGAAGTGCCGAAAGAAGATCTGATTTGGCAGGATCCGCTGCCGGCAGCGACCCATCAGCCGAGCGCGGAAGATATCGCCAGCCTGAAAAGCGCCATCGCCGGCGCCGGCCTGTCGGTCAGTGAGCTGGTCTCGGTCGCCTGGGCGTCCGCCTCCACCTTCCGCGGCGGCGATAAACGCGGCGGCGCTAACGGCGCGCGTCTGGCGCTGGCCCCGCAGAAAGACTGGCCGGTTAACGCCATCGCCAGCCGGGTGCTGCCGACCCTGCAGGCGATCCAGCGCGCCTCCGGCAAAGCGTCGCTGGCCGATATTATCGTGCTGGCCGGCGTGGTCGGCGTTGAGCAGGCGGCCGCTGCCGCCGGCGTCAGCGTCAATGTGCCGTTTACCCCAGGCCGCGTCGACGCTCTGCCTGAGCAGACCGACGTCGAGTCGTTTGATCTGCTGCAGCCGCTGGCGGATGGCTTCCGCAACTATCGCCGTATCGAAGGCGGTGTCTCGACGGAAACCCTGCTGATCGATAAAGCGCAGCAGCTGACGCTAACCGCCCCGGAAATGACCGTGCTGGTCGGTGGCTTGCGCGTACTGGGCGCGAACTACGACGGCAGCAAACACGGGGTGTTTACCGACCGCGTCGGCGTGCTCAGCAATGACTTCTTCGTTAATCTGCTTGATATGGCTACCGTCTGGAAAGCGGCCGATGATAACGCGGAGCTGTTTACCGGCAGCGACCGTAAAACCGGCGAAGCGAAGTACAGCGCCACCCGCGTGGATCTGGTGTTTGGCTCCAACTCGGTACTGCGCGCCCTGGCGGAAGTGTACGCCTGCGCCGACGGGCAGCAGAAGCTGGTGCATGACTTCGTTGCCGCCTGGACCAAGGTGATGAACCTCGACCGCTTCGATCTGTAATCCTCTCGCCCCGGCTCCCGCCGGGGCGTTTTTCTTATACCGCCCGCGGCAGCTGTTGCAGGCGACTCCGCGTTCGTTGAATATCCTCCAGTTCCACCCCTGCCACCAGCGTCTCCAGGTCGCAGCGGGTCACCAGCAGCAGGCGGATCTGCTTTTCATACAGCACATCAATCACATTGATAAAGCGCTGCTGGGCCGCCGGCCCCACCGTAGCCAATGGCGGCACCTCGTCCAGTAGCCAGACGGCATAGCTTTCGCAGAGCGTCAGATAGTCCATCACCGCCGTGGCGGCCTGACAAAGCTGGGTAAAGGTGAAGTGCAGCAACGCGGGCGACGCCGCGGCCGCCAGCAGCGTGCGATAGCCTACCGTCAGCGAAACCGGTTCGCCAGGCAGCGACTGCAGGTCATACAGCTGACGCTGTTGTGCATTCGGATTAACCCACATCCGCCCGCTGCAGAAGGCGTTATCCTGGCTCAGATGCCGTTCGCGATAATCCTCCTCGCCGTTCAGCGCCACCACCGTTAGATGGGCGCGGATCAGCGCGATCGACGGTAAAAAGCGATCGTGATATAGCGGATTGGGCAGCAGCATCTCCGGTGGGTAGTTTGAGGTGGCCAGCAGCACGATACCGTGTTGAAAGAGGTGTTCCAGCAAGGCTTTAATCAGCATGGCGTCGCCGGGGTCGTGCAGATGAAATTCGTCGAAGCATAGCAGGCGGCAACCGGATGTCATCTGCCTCATCACCGTTTGCAGGTCGGGCGCTCCGGGGGCATTCAGCCGCTGGTGCAGTTCGCGGAAGAAGTGATGAAAATGGACCCGCCGCCTGGCGGCGAGCGGCAGGCTGGCGAAAAAGTGGTCGAGGATAAAGCTTTTCCCTCGCCCGGTACGTCCCCAGACGTATACCCCCTGCGGGCTGCCTGTCGTGGACACCAACTGCTGACCGAGGGCGTCAAGGCGGGCGATGAGTGACAGCTGATCGTCGTCCAGCGTCAGACGCGCCCGCGCCGCCTGCTCGGCCATCACGCGGGTAAAACGAAAATCAGCCGTCACCTCTGTGGGACCAGATTGCGAGGGTACACATCCATTATTTAACATTCTTATAACCTCCTGCGAGGAGGCCATTCTAGCCGCTTTCCCGCGGGATGGCGAATCGCGCGACGAGCGGCCGTTTCCGCTGCTCCGCCGCCAGCCCCTACGCCTCTCCGACACGCCAGTGCACCGATGTGACGTTCTGCTGAACGCCCATTTGCGCCATAATTTGCGCCAGCGTTTTTTGGTGCTGCTTATGGCTAATCAGCTGCGCGCAAATCTCCAGATGGTCCGCTGTGTCCGCCGCCGCCGACTGCAATCCCTGCAGGGTAAACCGCTGCTGCTGCGCAATATTCAGCAACAGCTGACGTACGGCATTTTCATGTTCGCGCAGACAGGTGACGCGTAAGACATAGCGTTTCTCTTCGTCACCGGCCCCCGGCAAGGCATGAATGCGCTGCGCCGCCTCGCGCAGCAGGATATTGGCGCACAGAATAATCAGCGTAGCCGCCGTCGCGTTCCAGAACTGTCCCAGGCCGCAGAGTACGCCGATCCCGGCCGAACACCACAGCGTGGCGGCGGTATTGAGGCCGCGGACGTTCATACCATCGCGCATAATCACCCCTGCCCCAAGAAAGCCGATACCGGAGACGATCTGCGCTGCAATACGCCCCGGGCTGTCCGGCGAGGCCGACATCGCGCTGAGAATAAACACCGCCGCGCCGGTGGCCACCAGGGCATTGGTGCGTAAACCGGCCATACGTTGTCGCCACTGTCTTTCCGCGCCGATCAGCGCCCCCAACAACATTGCCGCGAGTAAATGTGTCATATAAGGAAATACCATCGCGCCTTCCTCCAGAAAACAGAAAGCCAAAAATTACAGATGTAGCGCTCAGCCGCGCCGGGCGATTAGCGGGTGGATGATGGTGGAGGAAATAAGGGTCTGGAAAACATAAACATAACGCTGCCTCTCGCGCTCAATGGCGCATAAATTATTGAGGGAGGCAATCCGGAACTGAGAGATTGCTGCCCGCCGGGACGGCAAGCAGCGAAATGATCGCGTTAGCTTGCCGGAAAATCGCAATAAGGGTGACTGTCCAACGAATGACTCCTGAATAAAAGTGGGCACATTATAGCCCGGGGTAATGATGGGTAAAGCACGAAAACGCCGCCGGTGACGATTCGTTTAGTTTGTCTTTCGCGGGTCCTGCGTAGCGTGACATCGCCAGGCGACTAAAATGCCGTCAGCGGTGATTTACTTCAATTCCGTCGCTGGGATGCGGCGAAAACCAGCATGAATATCATCTTTATGTCTCCCCAGCGCGATCTTACGCTAAAGAATGTCGCTAAGGCTAAGGATTAAAAATTTAAAACTATTAACAATCAATTAACATTAGCAGGCAAACCATTCTTCCTGAGGAACACAACACCATGTCTACCACCCAGGTTCTCGGCGAAACGCCCTATGCTTCGCCAGGACAACCGCACGCCAGCTTAACCGGACGCATTGATGCGCTGCCCGCCTCATTTGGGTTATGGTCGTTTATTACCCTGCTCTCACTTGGCGGCTTCTTTGAGCTCTACGATCTCTTCCAGACCGGGTATATCAGCGCGGGCCTGCTGGCGGAGGGCATTTTCCACACCGGACAGGCGGGCATCTTCGGCATCGCCGACCAGGCGGCCTTCGCCTCCGCCACCTTTATGGGGCTGTTTATCGGCGCCAGTCTGCTGGCGCCGCTGGCGGACAAACTGGGCCGCCGCCTGACCTTTATGGTGGCGCTCGCCTGGTACGGTCTTTTTTCGCTGCTGATGGCGACGCAGAGTAGCGCTGAAGGGGTGATCTTCTTCCGCTTTCTGGTGGGGATCGGCCTCGGCATTGAGCTGGTGACCATTGATACCTATCTCAGCGAATGGGTGCCAACCCATCTGCGCAATAAAGCCTTTGCCTTTGCCTTCTTCATCCAGTTCCTCTCGGTTCCGGCGGTGGCGCTGATGTCCTGGATGCTGGTGCCGACCACCCTGTTCGGCCTCAGCGGCTGGCGCTGGGTGATCATCTTTGGCGCACTGTTCTCACTGGCGATCTGGTTTATCCGCAAAAAGCTACCGGAGTCAGCCCGCTGGCTGGAAAGCAAAGGGCGGCATGATGACGCGCATACGGTGATGTGTGAGATGGAAGCCCGCTGCGGCCTGACGCCGTCGCCGAAGCATGCGCATGCGGCACAGAGCGTCGTCAAACGCGGCACCTTCCGCGAAATCTGGGCGCCGCAGTATCGGCAGCGCACCCTGATGCTGATGGTGATGAACTTCTTCCAGGCGATCGGTTTCTTCGGCTTTGGCAACTGGCTGCCGGCGCTGCTCTCCGGTCAGGGCGCCAGCATCACCCATAGCCTGCTGTACGCCTTCTTTATCACCCTCGCCTATCCGCTGGGCTGCCTGTTCTGCACCCGCTTCGTGCATCGCTTTGAAAACAAGTGGCAGATTGTCCTCTCCGCGCTGATGACCGTTATCTTCGGCACCCTGTTCGCCCTGCAAAACAACCCGATTCTGCTGGTGATTTGCGGGTTTATGATCACCTGGTCCAACGCCTGGCTGACCATCAGCTATCACGCCTACCAGGCCGAGGTCTTCCCGACCCATATTCGCGCCCGCGCCGTCGGCTTCTGCTACTCGTTCAGCCGGCTCTCGACCGCGGTGACCAGCATTCTGATCGGCATTATTCTGCAATACGCCGGCACGCCGGGAGTAATTAGCTTTATCGTCGTCAGTATGCTGATGGTGATGCTGTCGGTGGGGATCTTCGGCCCGAGAACGCGGGGCATTCGTCTGGAGAATATCTGATGGCGGTCGCCGCCGGAGCTGCAAATACATATCGGTTGTTGTTAACTTAAATGACGGCTGTTGTCATAGTTAATATTTGTGATGTGTACTGCAGGAGGGATAAAAAATTGTCATTAAGGCTTGTAACTTCTGGACAGCATTAAGCGGCGCCGCAATACCACTTTTACCAACGGTCCAGCATCACCGGGGCTATATTGACACTCTCCCATCAGAGGGGCGTTTAGGCATTTTAGTGACAAGCCGCCAGGTCGGCGGCCCGGCCTCAGCCAAATATCCCCTGCGCCTCGGCGAAGCATTTTTCCGCCAGGGTCGAGACTGGTTCCTGCTGGCGCATAATCAGCGCCAGCTGTGAATCAACATGGGTTTCGGCGATCGGCAGAATTTCAAGATTATCGCTTAGCGCTTCGAGGCCGTTGTTAAGCGGCATAATGGCGCAGCAGATCCCCGCCTGCACCGCCTGGATAATCTGAAACGTCGAATCACTTTCAAAGACATACCTCGGCGTTAGCCCTTTGGCCTTAAAGCTGATTTCAATCGATTCCCGGTAATACATCCCCTTGGTCAGAAAGCCGAGGGGCAGCGTCGCCAGCGTCTCCCATCCAGGCGTCCCGGCGCTGAAGTCGAAATGGCGTTTATCGTGCAGGAGCCCCATCCGGGTTTGCGGCAAGCGAGCAATCTTGAACTGACCTTCATCCAGATGCTGCAGATAACAGATCCCCAGATCCAGCTGATTACGGCTGACGCCATCGATAATCTGCTCCGAGGTCATCGACAACAGGCTGAACTGCAGCGCCGGATATTTCTCCGCCAGGGGTTTAATCAACTGCATCGGATTGAGGCTCGCCAGCGGCACCATACCGACCCGCAGCTGGCCGACCATCTGCCCGCGACAGATGGCCGCCTCTGCCGCCAGGCCGTCATGAGCGGCCAGCACCGCCCGCGCCCAGGCCAGGATCCGCTCTCCCTCCGGGGTAAAACCTTCAAAACGTTGGCCGCGCTGGATCAGCGTCAGGTTCAGCTCCTCTTCCAGGTTACGAATGCGCATGGAGAGCGTCGGCTGGGTAATATGACAGGCCGCCGCCGCCTGGCCAAAATGGCGCGTCTGATCGAGCGCGATCAAATACTTGAGTTGCTTAATATCCATTCTCTTTCCCGTTTGAACCCCGCCGTTCACCCCCGGGGCCGCGCACAGGTTACCAGAATGTTAGTTTCGCTAGCGATAAATTCAAGCGAGGACACCACGAGGTGCTGCGGGGCGCAGGACGGCGCGACGCCGCTCTGCGCTATACCTTTTTAGCGCCCGCCGGCCAGCGGACGGATCTCTTTCGAGCGCAGCGTCAGGCGAACGGGAACCGACTTATATGAAGGGGTGCCGCTCTCTTCATCGAGATAGTTCAGCGGCACCAGCACGTTGGCTTCCGGATAATAGGCGCCGACGGTGCCCGGCGCAATGCCGTAGGCCACCACCGTGATATCTTCCAGCGTCAGCTCGCTTCCCGGCAGCGCGGTATGGATATCCACCCGATCGCCATGCTCCAGACCCTGGGCGGCCATATCCTGCTCGTTCATAAACAGCACGTCGCGGCGGCCAAAGACGCCACGGTAGCGGTCATCCATCGCGTAGATGGTGGTGTTGTACTGGTCATGACTGCGCAGCGTCACCAGGCGCATCACGTCCTCACCCTCCACCACCACGTTCTCATGCACCCCTTTAAATACCGAGAACATGGCTTTACCGGTGGCGGTAGGCCAGATGCGCTCGGTCGGCGGCAGCGGCATGCGGAAGCCTCCAGGATGGCGAATGCGCTGGTTATAATTCTCGAACCCTGGAATGGTCTGTTCGATCAGATCGCGAATGCGATCGTAGTCTTCCACGAGGTACTGCCAGTCCACTTTGCTGGCCGGCAAGGTGGCCTTCGCCAGACCGGCGACAATCGCCGGCTCCGAGCGCAGCATCGGCGAGGCGGGCTTAAGCTTGCCCGACGAAGCATGCACCATCGACATCGAATCCTCGACGGTGATCGACTGCCGGCCGCTGGCCTGCAGGTCAAGCTCGGTGCGGCCCAGACACGGCAGAATAAAGGTCTCTTTCGCCGTCAGGAGATGTGAGCGGTTGAGCTTGGTGCCGACGTGAACGCTGAGCTCAAGGCCACGCATCGCCGGGAAGGCGCGTTCGTGGTCCGGCATCGCCACGGCGAAGTTGCCCCCAAGGCAGATCAGCGCTTTGGCATCGCCGGCGATCATGGCCTCCAAGGCCTTTACCGCATCGTGGCCATGATGCCGCGGCGGCGTAATCCCCATCACCCGCTGCAGGCTGTCGAGGAAAGCCGCGGAGGGTTTTTCGCTGATCCCGACAGTGCGGTTACCCTGGACGTTCGAGTGACCGCGCAAAGGACAGATCCCGGCCCCCGGCTTGCCGATATTGCCGCGCATCAGCAGCAGGTCGGCAATCAGACGCACGTTGGAGGTGCCTTTGTTATGCTGGGTGATGCCCATACCGTAGGTGACGATGGTGGCCCTGGATTTGGCGTAAGCCGCCGCAACCTGGGTCAGGGATTCGCGCGTCAGGCCAGACTCCTGTTCGATGTCCTGCCAGCGGGTGGCGTGGAGGTCATCGGCGAAGGCGGTGAATCCCTGGGTATGTTGGGCAATAAACGCGTGGTCGAGCACATTGCCCTGCTCCTCCTCCAGCTGCAGCAGCGCTTTGGCGATCCCTTTCAGCGCCGCCGCGTCGCCGCCGGCCCGTACCTGGTAGTAGGTCGAGGCGATCGGCGTCGAGCGCCGGGTCGCCATCTCCATCACGTTCTGCGGATCGGCAAAACGCTCCAGCGCCCGTTCACGCAGCGGATTGAAAACGATAATCGGCACGCCGCGGCGGGATAGCTCATGCAGGGTGCCCATCATCCGCGGGTGGTTGGTGCCCGGATTATGGCCGATGGAGATCACCAGCTCGGTCTGGTCAAAATCGTCGAGGGAGACGGTGCCTTTACCAATGCCGATCGACTGTGGCAGGCCCACGCTGGTGGATTCATGACACATGTTGGAGCAATCGGGGAAGTTGTTAGTGCCATACTCGCGGGCAAACAGCTGGAACAGCCACGCCGCTTCGTTGGAGGCTCGGCCAGAGGTGTAGAATTCAACCTCATCCGGCTGTAGGCCGCGGAGGATCTCGCCGATACGGGCGAAGGCTTGCTCCCACGCCACCGGGCGCAGGGTATCGCTGTCCCGGTCGTAAACCAAAGGATGGGTTAAGCGGCCGTAGCCCTCCAGTTCAAAATCGCTTTTTGCCAGCAGGGAAGAAACGGTATTTGCCGCGAGGAATGCGGGCGTCACCCGTTTGGTGGTCGCCTCCCAGGTCACGGCTTTGGCGCCGTTTTCGCAAAACTGGAAGGTCGATTTATGTTCTTTATCCGGCCAGGCGCAGCCCGGGCAGTCAAAACCGTCCGGCTGGTTGGTACGCAGCAGCGTGGCGGGCGCCTCAAAGGCATCCATCTGGGTGCGCACGGCGATGGCCGTGGCCTTCAACGCGCCCCACCCGCCTGCCGGACCGTCATAGGGGTGAACACCGGGAACCGCGCGTCTTTTATTGGTCATCTCTTTACTCCTGCTGCTCTGTTCTGGCTGTCTCTAGCCGAAAAAGGCGTACGACAACCCCGGCGACGAAGCGTGAATCGCATGGCGTCACCTGAAAAGAATGCTGTTTCTCAAGGATAGTACGATGGGAAAGCGTAGGTACTGCGTTTGTTAACTGAATAATAACATACACCACAATTCTGTATAATTGATGTTATCTATCAGGTGTTAAATTTAACTTATTTGCAAATTTTGCGGTTTTCACCGCGGTGCTGTGACGGATAAATTGCTACGGAAAGTGATGACCGGGCAGCGAAACCGCCCGGTGGGCCAGGCTCAGGTCAGATTGAAGTAACGGTCCGGACGCAGCGTCTCCGGCAGCGGATGCTGACCGGTCATGTCGAGCAGATTGCGCTCGATGGTATTGCACATCGCGTTCAACGGCAGGTCATTGGCTGCGGTGCCGAACGGATCTTCCAGCTCTTCCGCCAGCGAATCCCACGATAAAAAGGTGTAAGAAATAAAGACCGAGACAAACGGCGTCATGTAGTGCAGATCGCCGACCAGGGCGAACGGCAGCAGCGTACAGAACAGGTAGACGGTACGCTGCAGGATCAAGGTATAGGCGAAAGGCACCGGGGTGGTGGCCAGCCTTTCACAACCGCCCAGCACGTGCGCCAGCTCGTCGAGTTTGTTGTCCATCAGCCCGTAAGTGATGTCGCTGAGCTTGCCCGCCTTCCGCAGCTGGCCAATTTCGTTGCCGGCCAGCAGCAGGATCCGGTTGGTGGGCATTGAGCTGGCGAGGATCTCCGTCACCCTCTCCTCCGGCAGCAACCGCCGCAGATCAGCCGTCGGTTCGGTTTTGCGCAGCTGGTGCTTCAGGCTCCAGCTAAAGGCCACCAGATAGCTGACGATGCGGCGATGGGCATCGTGTTCCGCCGGCAGGATATTGCGCAGCTGACGCACCAGCGTGCGTTCGGCGATAAGCACCGTCCCCCACAGATTTCGCGCCTCGACGAAGCGGCTGTAGCTGGCGCTGTTGCGAAAGCCGAGGAAAATCGCAATCGCAATCCCCAGCAGGCTGAACGGCGCCACGGTTAAGTGGATCCCCAGCTGTTCGTACCATTGATAGCTGATAATGGCGATGATCGACATCAGCACATTTAGCAGCAGGCGAAAGATGATTTTCGACAGCACGGAGCCGTGCCAGTCAAATAGGCGAAGAAACCAGTGTTGTTCTGGCCGAATGATCATTGTCTGACTTCCTGAATTACCGCTCTGGTCATTATCTCTGAATACAGAATAGAGATTATCTATGAGCCGATTGGTTTATTTTATCGTTAACTGCGATGGGCAGATCTGCGCCATTATTTAGCGATGGTAATGGCGTTTTTAGTATGGGCCTTTTTTATATTTCAGGCAATCAATGCGCCAGCAATAATGGCTCAGAAGAAAAAATAACCGCTGAGCCAATTCATTTTTCCGCTTATGCTACCGGGTGTATCAGACCGCTTTCGTCAACCCCTGCGCTTCGCAGGGATCGAGATGCACCATCACATTAAGCACCGGATGCTGCGCCAGCACCCGCTCCCGCGCGTGACGGGCAATCTGATGCCCTTCGGCTACCGACATCTCGCCAGCCACCTCGAGATGGACATCCACCAGCACCAGATCCCCCGCCTTACGGGTTTTCAGATCGTGGAGGCCCGCCACGCCCGGCGTGGTTCGCAGCGTATCGGCGATCGCCTGCTGCATCTCTTCATCAACCGCACGGTCCATTAAATCATGCAGCGCGCTGACGGCGAAACGATAGCCCATGCGCGCAATCAGCAGCCCCACCGCCAGCGCGGCGAGCGGGTCGAACCAGGCGAACCCGGCCAGATTACCGATAATCCCCAGGGCCACCACCAGGGAGGATGCGGCGTCAGAGCGGGCATGCCAGGCATTGGCGATAAGCAGCGACGAATTCAGCCGCCTGGCGGCCGCCAGCATATAGCGAAACAGCCCCTCCTTGACGGCCAGCGCCACCAGCGCCATCCACAGCGCCGCGCTGTGCACCGGCGGAATAGTTTGCGGTTGCGCGAGATGGCCCGCCGCGGACCATAGCATGCCACCCCCGACGAGCAGCAGCATCGCGCCGATGATTAGGGAGGCGCCGTTCTCATAGCGCCAGTGGCCATAGTGGTGATCGTGGTCAGACGGTCGACGGCTCTTTTTATTCGCCATCAATACCACGCCATCGGCGACCAGATCGGAAAAAGAGTGCATTCCGTCGGCAATTAATCCCTGAGAGCCGGAAAATATTCCCACGACTACCTGTAAGGCAGAAAGGAAAATATTAACCACCACGCTAACAAGGGTACTCTTTCGCGCCTGCACCGAACGCTCATGATATTTATTATCATTTTCAAAATTATGTTGTGTCATTATTTCTCTCCCTTTGTGAGCGGGAAGAATAAACTGACAAACTGAGTTTATGCTTAACAATATAAAAGCCATTGCCTTGCCGTTTAACGATATCGCGGCGGTCGGTAATGACTATTTACTGTATGTGCCGTTGGAACGCTGCAACCTTGCGCCTATGAACTATCTTTTGAAGGGTGGCCACAGGTCGGGCCACTTTAGCTTAGCCACCACAGGAGTCAGCGATGTCACATAACAAACCATCCCGGCTGCGTTTCGCCATTAATCTGGGCAATGCGGTCCTGGCCCATCTCGGGGAGACAGGAAAGCCCGCGGGCATCACCGTCGAGCTCAGCCATCGGCTGGCGACGCGCTGGGGCGTCAGCGCCGAATTCGTTCCCTATCCTGCCGCGGGTAAAGTGGTGGCTGACGCCGGTGGCGAGCACTGGGATATTGCCTTTCTGGCCATCGATCCGGCGCGGGAAGCCACCCTGCGCTTTACCTCGCCCTATATCACCATCCAGGGCACCGCGCTGGTCAGCGTTGATTCGCCCTGCCAGAGCGTGGCCGACATGGATCGCCCGGCAACCACCATTAACGTCGGACAAAACGCCGCATACGATCTATGGCTAACCCGCCATCTGCAGCACGCCAGCCTGCATCGCCTTCCCTCTTCGCAGGAAGCAATCGACGCCTTCCTCGCCGGTGAAGGGGATATGGTCGCCGGCATCCGCCAGCCGCTGGAGGCGACAGCCCGTCAGCACGCCGGGGTGCGGGTACTGGCGGATAATTTTACCGAGATCCAGCAGGCCATCTGCGTCGCCCGGGCGGACGTGGACCGTTTTCACGCGGTAAACGACGCGCTTAGCGAGTGGCGGGCGGATGGCAGTCTGCAGGCGCTGATTGCCGGTCACCTGGGCCAAGCGAACTGAATCACGCCTCCGTCATCCGGCGCATGGCGCAATGCCAGGCGCCGTTGCGTACCGAGGCGCGCAGTACGCGGGCCACGCCATGCACCATCAGGCGCGTCGTGCGCCGCTGCAGCGGCGTGAGCGACAATCCCAGCATCTCCTGCGCCCATTCCGGCAGGAGGTCAATTCCTGCGTTCATCATCACCCGGCCGACCGGCTGGCTCATCCGCCCCGGCAGACGGGTGGAGAGCAGCACCTCGGCTACCTCCCGGGTACGTTCGTCGCAGCGCAGTCGCGGGCGCATCGCCTCGAGATAGTCCGCCACCTCCTGCGGTGTCTGAGGGATATCCCGAGCCCCCAGCCGCCGGGCGATTTCCGCCGACTCACGAAAATAGTCCTCCTGGCGCTCGGGACTGACCACCGTCCGCTTGTAGCGCAGGTGGGAGGCCATAAAGCAACTGCACTCGGCGACGTGCACCCAGGTTAACAGCGCCGGGTCGCTCGCCTGATACGGGGTTCCGTCCTTATCCACCCCGGCGATCCGCTGATGGATCCCCTGTACTTTGGCGATTAGCCGTTCGGCGTCGGGGGTAGTGGCAAAAGTGGTGGCAGAAATAAACTGGCTAGTGCGGCGCAGGCGGCCCAAAATATCCTCGCGAAAACGAGAGTGATCCCAGACGCCGGCCAGCGCCAGAGGATGCAGCATCTGCAGCAACAGCGCGCTAATGCCGCCGCAGAGCATCGAGGTAAAATCGCCGTGCACCTGCCAGATGGCCGACTGGGGACCAAACAGCCCCGGCTCTCCTTTGGGTCGTTCAAAGTCGATCTCTTTTAGCGCCATGCCGGTCAGGCCGAGCACCTGCGCCTCGATCATCCGGCGAATGCCGATCATGATGGTATCCCTTACGTGCAACTAAAGGACAAAAGATACCACTGTTGGACAGTATTGGGAGAGATATTGCGGAAAGAGTGCCCGCAGCACGCGGGCACGACGGCTTACGGATTCAGCTGGTAATCGAGGGTAATGTTGGCCTTCAGCACCTGCGATACCGGGCAGCCTGCTTTCGCTTTCTGGATGATCTCATCGAACGCCGCCGGAGACACGTCCGGCAGGACGATCTGGCTTTGCAGCGCGATATCGGTAATCGCAAAGCCGCCGTCGGTTTTATTGAGGGTGACCACTGCGGTAGTGTCAATGGACGTTGCGGTATATCCCTCTTCGCTGAGCATCAGCGACAGGGCCATCGAAAAGCAGGCGGCATGTGCAGCGCCGATCAGCTCCTCAGGGTTGGTGCCCTTCACCCCCTCAAAACGGGTGTTAAATCCGTAGGGCTGCTGGCTCAGCGCCCCGCTTTCTGTCGACACGGTGCCTTTGCCATGCTTCAGGTCGCCTTCCCAGTGCGCTAGCCCTTTCTTATGAATCGCCATTTGATTCCTCCTGTAGTGATGTCGAACAAAAAGTATAGTGCGTGATGCCGAAGCTGCGTCTTTTCGCAGCCTCTGGCCCCCACGTTCCCCTGGTTTTCGTGTCGTTGGTGACCCTATCGGCCATCCTGCGGATGCCAGGGATCGGATTTGTCATCCTTGCTGTCGTCCCGTTTACGCGGAACTTCGCCCTGCTCCCCGGGCGCCTCACGGGCAGGTTGCTTACCGCGCTCTTCGTCTTGCGAGTGAGAAAAGGTGCTCATATCGACGTGCTCCGCTTACTTAGGCGACTGCTTGAGCAGACGATCGATTCGCACGACCGGCGGCGTCATTTTGCGATCCAGACTGCCGTTGATATTGACCAGATCGTCTGGCTCTACGTGTTGTTCGTTAAACGCGGCGACCGGGATAATAACGGTGATGGTGCCGCTTTTATCACGAAACTGATAACGGTCATCTCCCTGCCGCTTGAGCAGATTGCCGCGCAGCGAAACGGTCGCGCCATCGTGCATGGTTTTCGCCTGCTCAACGGTCATGATCCGGCCATCCTCGACGCCGCGATAGCCGTCATCGAGTTTGTGCGGCGGCGGCGGCGCTGCATCCTGGCTAAACCCTCCCTTATCGTCCGCCTGCGCGACACCTACGGCAAACAGACATGCCATGGCCAATGCTAGTTTTTTCATCATGCCTCCGTTTTTTGCTGACGATGAGAATAAAGCCTGGCTGAGGCTGGCCATTTTTACAAAGTCAATTGTTCTGATATCGTCTAATATAAGAATGTCCTTATCGTTACGCTCCTGGCGAAACGAAACGCGGGGAAAATATTAATGATTAAGAATCAACAGCCTTGTCCTATCGTCGATGAGAATGAATGCTCCTTACGCTTTGAATATCGCTTCCGCCGCTATGGGATAATTGTTTTGAGTCTCATCATTCTTACCGCGTTAAGCGGCCTGTGGTCCTCCGGTTATCTCAGTGAAGCACACCGGGAAACCAGTGGAGGCGAATTAAGCGTCGATTATCAGCGCTATGCCAGGCTGATGAGTGAAACCGAGTTTAATATTCAGATTAAACCGGATACGGCCAGCGACACCATTATCAGCTTCGCCGCCCCGTTATTAATCCGCTACCAGATCGGTGATATCCGTCCGCAGCCGGATAAAATGTATAGCGCCGACGGGAAATTACATCTCGTCTATCAGCGGTTGAACCCCCCTTCACCGATATCTGTGTGGTTAGCCGTTACCCCAAAAACGGCCGGTAATATCTCTCTGCAGGCGGTAGTTAACGATCGCTATTCTGTAACCTGGCAGCAGTTTGTCTATCCGTAGGAGTCGCTATGGAAATGGTCCTTAGAGCCGCAGCAATCTATCTGATCCTGTTGATTATTTTTAAGATTGCCGGCAGAAGAACCCTGATGCAATTAACCAACTTTGACCTGATACTGTTGCTGATTATCAGCGAAGCCACCCAGCAGGCGATGCTCAGCACAGACTATTCGGTTACCGGGTCGATGCTGACTATCGTCACCCTGGTTAGTATTGATATTTTGTTCGGCTATATTAAGAAAAAATTTGCTCAGGCAGAAAATTTTCTCGATGGTACGCCGGTTATCGTGGTGGAAAATGGTGCTGTCATCGACGAGAAGATTAAGCTCGTCAATATCTCTGTCGATGATATCCTGCTGGCGGCCAGGCAGCACCATGGCATTTATGAATTGAAAGCGATCAAATTCGCTATTCTCGAGCGTAACGGCCAGATATCCATTATTCCTGAGCAGGAATAGTATCGGCTTCGCTATTTATCACGCTCCGGTTGTTTATCACCTGATTCCGGAGCGCGAGTAGCGTCATCCTCTTCTTTTTCACCGTTAACAACGTTCAACATTAACATTTTTCCTCCTCGCTGGTTGTCAGGGATCCTACAAATTATAGAACGCCTTCGCCGAAGTATGTAGGATCTGCCGAAACTAACCAGGAGATGCCGCCTGATTCACATTGCGCTTATTCCAGGATATTTCCCACCTCGTCATTGCCATTGGTGAGAAATAATTAACCGATCCGTACAGTCAATATTGTGAAAGCCAAAACATAATGAGGTCACTATGTCTGTGATGGTTATTACCGGTGGAACCGCGGGAGCGGGCAAAGCTACCGCGCTGCGTTTCGCCCGCGCTGGATATCACGTGGCGCTGATCGCCCGAGACGAAACGGGTTTGCAGGAGACGCGACAGGCCTGTGAACGGTTTGGCATTAAAACGCTGGCTATTAGCGCCGATGTCGTCGATGCCGGGGCGCTGCAGCGCGCCGCCGCCGAGGTGGAAACCACCCTCGGGGCAATCGACGTCTGGATCAACAACGCCATGACCACCGTGCTGGCGCCCTTTCGTCAGATGAGCGAGGAGGAGTTTCGCCGGGTGACGGAGGTGACCTATCTCGGGTACGTGAACGGCACCCGCGCAGCGCTGGAGGTCATGATCCCCCGGGATCGGGGGGTGATTATTCAGGCCGGCTCGGCGCTGGCCTGGCGTTCAATCCCACTGCAGTCGGCTTACTGCGGAGCGAAAGCGGCGATCCGCGGCTTTACCGATGCCGTGCGAACCGAACTGATGCATGAGAAAAGCCACATCCAGTTGACCATGGTGCAACTGCCGGGGATGAACACCGCCCAGTTTGGCTGGGCGCGAAACAAAATGGATCAGGCCATGCAGCCGGTGCCCCCGGTCTATCAGCCGGAAGTCGCCGCCGAGGCTATTTACAGCGTCATCCAGCGCCCGGTCAACGAGCTGTGGGTCGGAAAAAGCACCATCCAGTCGATCCTCGGCCAGGTCTTCTTCCCTCGCCTGCTCGATCGGCTGATGGTGAAAAAAGCGTGGGAGGGACAGTTTACCGGTCAGCCAAAGTCGTCAGACCAACAGGACGACCTGTTCACGCCGGTGCGCGGCAATCATCCGGGCCACGGCCCCTTTAACGATGGCGCACGGCGTAAAGCAGTCACCATCAGCGCCGATCTCCCGGGTAAAGTCGCCGCCGGCGTCGGGGTAGCGGTGGCGACGATGGCGCTGCGGGCGTTGTTCCGTCGTTCCGGAAAACGGCGCTAACTCAGGCTGCGGCTGAACCAACGGTAACCATACCCGGAGAGTGCCAGCCGCGCATCTTTCCCGCCGTGCAGCCCATCCTGATAGAGCTTATCTTCCAGAATTGGGCTCCAGTAGCCCTCGGCCAGCGGCGGGAGCAGGACCTCTACCGCCTGCTGGCTGCAGTTGGCCAGCATCAGTACCTCCCGCGATTCGCTGCGATAGAGCAAGCCCAGCACCGCGTCGGGCTTTAGAGTAAGGAGAGTAAAAGGGAGGGATCCCGGTTCAGTATATTCCGTGCGCGCCAATACCATATTGCGTACCCGATGCAGCAGCGACCTGGGATGGCGCAGCGCCGTTTCGACATTGATCCGTTGATAGCGGAACCGCCCGCTGGCCACCGGTTTTACCGGCAAATCATCCCGCGCCGCCCGGGAAAAGCCGGCGTTGGCCGCGGCTGACCACTGCATCGGCGTTCTGACCGCGTAGCGCTCCGGTAAGGAGAGATCGTCACCCATGCCAATCTCGTCGCCATAGCGCATCACCGGCACGCCGGGCAGCGCCAGCAGGATAGCATGGGCTAACGCTATGCGTCGGGTATCGCCGTCCAGCATCGGCGCCAGTCTTCGGCGTACGCCGCGCTGGTAAACGGACATTGATTTATCAGGGGCAAAGGTGCGGATAACCTGGCGCTTGTTGCGCTCGCCAATCCCCTCAAGATCCAGTTCATCATGGTTGCGCAGCCAGTTGACGAAGCAGCACCCGTCCGGCGGGGTCACCATCGCCTGCAGGGCCTTCACCACCGGCGCGGCGCGCTGCTGCGCCAGGCTGAGGTAGAGGTATTTGTTAAGCCAGAAATTAAGCACCATCTGCAGCCGATCGCCCTGGCCGAAATAATGACGGTAATCTTCTACCGCGACGTCCACTTCCCCCAGGAGTATCGCATCGGGATTGAGGCGCTGTACAACCTGCCGGAAATGGGTCAGCAACGGGTAGCCGCGCGTCTCGTCGCCCTTTCCGGCCTGCTTGACCAGATGTGACGCGGCATCGAGACGAAAGCCCGACACCCCAGCCTGCAGCCAGAAGGTGATAATGTTTTCGATTTCAGCGATCACCGGCGGATGGGCGAGATTCAGGTCGGGCTCGTGGTGATAAAACATGTGGCGATAATATTGCCCAGCCTGTTCGTCCCAGCGCCAGACGCTCTCCTCAACGCCGGGAAACATGGGAGGATCGTCGTTTTCCGGCGGCCGATCGGCCCACAGATAATACGGCCGCCACGGCGACCGGGGATCGCGTCGCGCCGCCTGGAACCACGGGTGCTGCGCGGAGGTGTGCTGGATCACCAGCTCAACGATCACCCGCAGTCCCAGCTCGCGGGCGCGGGCAATCAGCTCAATCACGTCAGCGATAGTGCCGAACCGCGGATCGGGCTGCAGATGATCGCTGATATCATAGCCATCATCCTGCAGAGGAGTGAGATAGAACGGAGTCAGCCAGAGCACCGTCGCTCCGAGGCTGCGAATGTAGTGTAGCTTTTGGCGAATGCCCGCGAGATCGCCAAAACCATCGCCATTGGCATCATAAAAGAGCGAACTGTCAACCTGATAGATGACCGCTCTGTGAAACCACTCTTCCCGTTGCATCACTCTCACCTCGCGTTCTGCCCGTCCCTGTCAGCCGCCTCAGCGCGATCCGGACCCCGCCCTGGCCTTCGAGCGCGGTTTGTCGACAGGCGATACGGGATTGCGTTCCGCTGGTAGCATCCTGTTCGCTACCGCGTCCACCAGCGCCTGCTGCCTGGCGGTTAATACCAGCGGAACCTGTTCCTCGGCGGCGAGGAGCGCGATGGTTTGCCGTTTGACCATAGCGTTCTCCGGCGGCTTAATGCCCGGCCTCAACGCCAGGCATATCGGTATCCATAAGATATTGCCCGGTCAGCGCTGGCAGATAATGGAGCAGCCAATCAGCCATTCCTCTCTCTTCAGCCAGGATACCCTCCAGTGTATGCATCGCGCTGTGGTCGCCTACTCTTTTCGCCGCCGTTAATAAAGCGGTATAGCAGGCGACCTCAAAATGGGCAAAAACGTAGGCAGTGATAATCACTTTAATAACCTCATCACCGGGCAGCATGATGCCAATGGTCTGTCCTAACGCCGCCACCCGGCTCATCGCATCCTTCAGCGCAGAGCGGGAAATATGGTTGCGGGCGATGATATCCTGCAGGGCGGACAATTGCCGTCGGGTTTCATAGAGATGTTGTTCAAGGCGGGTGCGTAACTGCGGTTCATTATCGAGGCGTCTGATGGTGGCCACCAGCAGCGACTCAGCCTGTTTTTCCATGGCATGCGCATCGCGAAGCCAGTTGTGATAATTTTCAATATCCGTCATATACACCTCTGATCATTAACCTTTTATTTTGACGTGGAATCTTCACTCTCTTCCGCCGCCTGGTCAGCTCGCGCTGCGCTATATCCGGATAAATGGCCAACAATATTGGCATAAATACTGATGAGAATGACCCACAGTACGCTGTCTTTCCACCAGATTAACGAGGGTATCGCCAGACCCACCCACATAACGGCGGCGACAAGATGACAGCGCTTAATAAACACTGGCGTCAACTTCATTTTATTACCTTAGGACCGAACAATATTGAGCGACCATTTTATCGACGCTCTGACCGCAGCGTCAGGCGCTAAACCTTACGCTGAAAATGTCTTTCTTTTGCCTAAGCATAAAAAAGAAAGTAGCGTTGCGTATTGTCCCGTTCCGTTATTTTCTGTCTTTACCGTCCGGCTAATTTATTGCCGCTGCGGCCGTCTTTTATTGCTAGTGATGCGGCGATTTCCTCTTCACCTTTTAGTTCCCCCGCATCGCGGATAATGAATGTCATTATAGAGAAATAAACCCTGAATATGCAGAAACCTGCGGACCATCTGGCCCACAGGTTTTGTCTCAACGCCGATTTGTCGGCGTCACAGCTCATCAGTCGCTAGCTGTCACCGGATTTACGGCCGCCGCCATGACTGTTCTTACCACCCTTCTTACCGGCTTCGGATGCACGCTCAGGATCATTTTTAAAGTTCCCGCCGCTGTGCTGTCCGCCTTTACGCCCGGCTTCGGATGCTTTCTCACGATCTTCTGCAAAATTACCTGAACCGCCTCTATGCTCTGCCATAATTTTCACCTTTGGTTTGATCAATATCGGTTGGTAAATGGAAAATGACCCTGTTACAAATCATCGCCCTCGATATCTAACACTAGAGGAATGCCTGCAGGAGTCAAATTAATTTCAGATACCCATCTGCGCACTGACAAAATAAAGCTTTACTAACGAAGCGGTAAGATAAAATATACCTCACACAACTCCTTTATTTGACGTAGGTTATGTTCACCGGCGGGTAAAACAGAAACGTCCAACGGCCGTTTGTAAAAAAATGCAAACAATTTAATGAATAAATATTTCTTTATCTCGCGGAACACAATATCCAGAAATATTACCCCTAAAGAGGTATCACCTTATAGACCATGGTTTGCTAATGAACATCTTCATCGTTTATTCATGCAGCACCTTCATCGTAACTTGAGAAAAAGATCATGCGCGTTACGAAAATAGCCCTTGGCCCTTGATTAAGGATGGAATAATCCTAATTTAACGTCAGCAATAATAACGCAACGCTATCCCCCGAAATACGCCAAGGATCAGTCGGTTAAGGCATACCGTTACGCCTACGATTGGCCATTGACTGCGATGTTGCGAGTCATCCAGGGTCTGTCGCCAGGAGAAGCTGACCTATTCTTAGAGCTGGCCCGTTCTGTCTGAAGGAGATGACTATGCAAGATGAAAAACCGCCAATGAAGAAGTTACCCACCTCCATGTTGCCAGAAGAGACGGCTCCACGTCCGGAGTTCCCGGAGCAAGAACAAACCCCGCCGGGTCTGGATGCGGAAATGGAGCCATCCCCGGACCACGGTGAAACCAGCTACACCGGCTCCGGGCGACTGGCCGGTAAGAAAGCGTTAATTACCGGCGGCGACTCCGGTATTGGCCGTGCGGTGGCGATCGCCTTTGCCCGCGAAGGCGCCGACGTCGCGATAAACTATCTGCCCGAAGAGCAAAAGGATGCGGATGAAGTTATCGCCCTGATCAAAGCCGAAGGGCGCACCGCGGTGGCCCTCCCGGGTGATATTCGCTCCGAATCCTTCTGCCAGTCGCTGGTGGCCGACGCGGTGGAACAGCTGGGAGGTCTGAGCATCCTGGTTAATAACGCCGGGCGTCAGCAATACTGTGAAACCCTTGAGGAACTCACTACCGAAGATTTCGACGCTACCTTTAAAACCAACGTCTACGCGCCGTTCTGGATCACCCGCGCCGCACTGCCTCACCTCCAGGCCGGAAGCGCGATTATCAATACCACCTCGGTGCAGGCGTATAAACCCAGCCCGATCCTGCTCGATTATGCGCAGACCAAAGCGTGTCTCGCGATCTTCACTAAATCGCTGGCTAAACAGGTGGCGAAACGAGGCATTCGCGTGAACGCCGTAGCGCCTGGCCCTTACTGGACGGTGCTGCAATCCAGCGGCGGCCAGCCGGACGAGAAGGTGAAACAGTTTGGCAAAGACACGCCGATGGGGCGCCCGGGACAACCGGTAGAGATCGCCCCGCTGTATGTCACCCTGGCATCCGATGCCTGCTCATATACCTCCGGACAGGTGTGGTGTTCTGACGGCGGGGATGGTGTGGTCTAAGCCTCCCGGCATACCGACGCGCGCCAGCGCGCGCCGGTGTTTTCCCGGCCAACCCTTGCGGCTATATACTGGCCCCTCGCCTCCCGGTTGCGGCAATTTTTTCTTTCCTCCACTCCGCTACTCTGGCCGCATGCTATGATGTCCGCCCGCCGCTGTGCGCTAACCCTGGCCCCGACGCCACCCCTGAGGACGACAGATGAGTAATGACATCCCCCTGAAATTTTATGACATCGTGGACGAATACGAGACCGAAGCGGCTGTGCCGGTAAAGGATGAAGAACGCGATGCGCTGGCGCGCTATTTCCAACTGCTGATTGCGCGGTTAACTAATAACGAAGAGATTGACGAAGAGGCGCAGCGAGAAATGGCCCGCGAGGCGGCCATTAACGAAAACCGCATTGACGATATCGCTAATTTCCTTAATCAGTGGGGCAACGAATAAAGCTCAACGTCAGCCTACCGGCGGAATTGCCTTCCGCCGGTGCTGTCGGGGCGCGAAGCGCCAAGACTCAGCCGTGGCCAGTCTCCTCTCCCAGACGCCTCTGCAGCGCATCAAGAAATAGCGGTAATCCGTCAGGTTGGTAGTCGCGGGAAAGATAGATGCCGTAAACGCTCAACGCCTTCGGCGTCCACTCCGGAAGCACCACCTCCAGCGTGCCGCTGGCAATCGCGCCCCGGGCCTCCAGTTCGGGAAGCATCGCAATGCCGCACCCGGCAACCGCCGCCTCCAGCAGCAATGAAGATATCCCTGCGCTCAGATTACCGTTCACCGCCACCGACGCTTCCCGCCCCTGCGCATCGCTGAACTGCCAGTGCTGGCTGGCGAAATGGCTGTATAGCAGGCAGTTATGTCGTTGCAGATCGTCGGGCGTCGTCAATGGGCCATGCTGGCGCATCCAGCCCGGCGCGGCGCAGAGCAGCGAACGGCACACTCCGAGGCGACGAGCGATGGCCCCCGCCTCCGGGTTGTCGGTAATGCGAATGGCCACGTCGATACGCTCGCCGATCAGGCTGACCGGATGGTTATTGATATCCAGCTCCAGGCGCAGCAGTGGATAGCGGGCGAGAAAGTCCGGCAGCAGCGGAGAGATCAGCTGCATGGCGGTAAAGTGCGCGCAGGCGACGCGCAGTGTGCCGCTGGGATCGGCCCGCTGACGCTCGCCGGCGATTTCATCGGCGATCCGCGTCAAACCGCGGGTCTTGAGCAATACCTTCTCCCCGGCCGGGGTCAGCGTCAGCCGCCGGGTTGAGCGATGGATCAGCCGGGCGCCGGCCCAGCTCTCCATTTGTTCCAGATAGCGGCTCACCATCGGGCGCGACATCCCCAGCGCCCGCGCCGCGGCGCTAAGACTTCCCAGCTCGCAGATGCGCAGATACACCTGCGCAGCAATCACCCTGTCCATCACTCCCCCTGATCTGCACGTTTTATGAAACTCAGCATCTCTTGTTTCAGGAATTCTATCAAATAGCGAAATCCGTACAATGGAACGCATTCACCTGTTACTGAGAATAAATCATGAAATTATCTGCCCTTGCTGTTGCTACCGCCCTGTTCAGCGGCGCGGTCTTCGCGGCGCCTCTGACGCTGCAAACTTACAACCCGCAGGAAAAAGGACTTTTTGCCGTCAACTCGACCCTCGTTTCCGGTCCGCATGAAGCGGTACTTTTCGACGCGCAGTTCAGCGTCAAAGATGGGGAAAAGCTGGTGGAGATGATCAAGAAAAACGGCAAACCGCTATCGCGGATTGTGATCACCTCTGGCGATCCGGATTTCTATTTTGGTCTTGAGCCGCTGGTAAAAGCCTTCCCGCAGGCGGAGGTGGTCGCCACGCCGGAGGTCGTCAAACATATTGCAGCCACCAAAGCGGCCAAACTGGCGTACTGGGGCCCGCAAATGAAAGACGGCGCGCCGACGCAGGTGTATGTCCCGCAGGCGCTGGAGGCCAACAGCTTTACCATCGATGGCGAGAAAGTGACCATCATGCAGCCGCATGACTACGCGGCGTTCGTCTGGATCCGGGCGAACAAAACGATCCTCGGCGGCACCGGCGTGGCGTGGGGTATGCATCTCTGGACCGCCGACACCCAGACGCCGGCCAGTCGTCAGCAATGGCGTAATACGCTGGACCAGATGATCGCCCTGCACCCGCAGCGGGTGATCCCGGGCCATTATCTAGGCACCCCGCCGGAGGGAGACAGCGCAGTGCGCTTTACAAAAACTTATCTCCAGCAGTTCGAGCAGGCGCTGAAGACGCATTCGGATTCGGCCGGGGTGATCAAGGCGATGGAGGCACAGTGGCCGGGCCTGGCGGAGACCAGCTCGCTGGAGTTAAGCGCCAAAGTTAATACCGGTGAGATGAAGTGGTGACCCCTGCGGCGCGCAAGGAGGACTGTTCTTAATCTGGCTCCCCAGGGTTGCTATTACCGAGAAAATGGACCACCCTACCTGTGGCCGCACAAAAAACGCGCGGCCGACTTTGGGTTACATTTCATCCGGTCATTACCGGGTTTGCCCTTGAAACCAGAACAGGATAAAGGAGTCAGAATGAAATCGAACCATCAGGCACGTCATCTTCTCGGTCTGAACTATAAGCTTTCCCGGCAGAAAAAAGTGGTGCTGGAAGGCGATGAAGAAACCACCATTAACCACATCCATGCTACCGGCCGCAAACGCCGCGGTGGTTAATTTTCAGCCTGAGTGATGATAAACAACACCGTCCTGTTGCCAGGATGGTGTTTTTTTATGGCAATTGACTGCTTGTTTACCCGCTTGAAGACCTTCTGCTCTATACTCTGCCCGCTGCTTTCCACCCGCCCTTCGCTTATCGCCGCGCCGGGACTGTGGTCATGATCAAGGAGTTAGTGCGATGCAATTTACCCATAAGAAAAACCGTTCCCTGTACATCCCCTACGCGGGTCCCGTTCTGCTTGAATTCCCCCTGCTCAACAAGGGAAGCGCCTTCAGTATGGAAGAGCGCAGCAATTTCAATCTGCTCGGCCTGCTGCCGGAAGTGGTTGAAACTATCGAAGAGCAAGCGGAACGCGCCTGGATCCAGTATCAGGGATTCAAAACTGAAATCGACAAACATATTTATCTGCGTAACATCCAGGACACCAACGAAACCCTGTTTTATCGCCTGATCGGCAACCACCTTGAAGAGATGATGCCGGTTATCTATACCCCGACGGTAGGCGCGGCCTGCGAACGGTTCTCCGAGATCTATCGTCGCGCCCGCGGCGTCTTTATCTCCTACCAGAATCGCCATAACCTTGACGACATCCTGCAGAACGTCCCGAACCACAACGTGAAAGTGATTGTGGTCACCGATGGCGAGCGCATTCTCGGCCTCGGCGACCAGGGGATCGGCGGAATGGGGATCCCGATCGGTAAACTGTCGCTGTACACCACCTGCGGCGGCATCAGCCCGGCTTACACCCTGCCTATCGTGCTGGACGTCGGAACAAACAACCAGCAGCTGCTCGACGATCCGCTGTATATGGGCTGGCGCCATCCACGCATTACCGACGACGAGTACTATCAGTTCGTTGACGACGTGATCCAGGCGATTAAGGCCCGCTGGCCGGACGTGCTGCTGCAGTTTGAAGATTTTGCGCAAAAGAACGCCATGCCGCTGCTCAACCGCTACCGCAATGAAATCTGCTCGTTTAACGACGATATTCAGGGCACCGCGGCGGTGACCGTCGGGACGCTGATCGCCGCCAGCCGCGGCGCCGGTAGCCAGCTGAGCGAGCAAAAAATCGTCTTTCTCGGCGCGGGTTCGGCCGGCTGCGGTATCGCTGAACAGATTATCGCCCAGATCGTCCGCGAAGGACTCAGTGAAGAAGAGGCCCGCCAGCGCGTGTTTATGGTTGACCGCTTCGGCCTGTTAACCGACGGCATGCCTAATCTGCTACCGTTCCAGAACAAGCTGGTGCAAAAGCGTGAGCAGCTGCAGAGCTGGGATACCACCAGCGAGGCGCTGTCCCTGCTGGACGTAGTGCGCAACGTGAAGCCGAACATCCTGATCGGCGTCTCGGGTCAGCCGGGACTGTTCACGGAAGAGATTATCCGCGAGATGCACAAGCACTGCCCGCGGCCGATCGTGATGCCGCTCTCCAACCCAACCTCACGGGTGGAAGCGACGCCGCAGAATATCCTGAGCTGGACCGACGGCGAGGCGCTGGTCGCCACCGGCAGTCCATTCTCCCCGGTTACCGTGAAAGGCAAGCAGTATCCCATCGCCCAGTGCAATAACTCCTATATCTTCCCGGGTATTGGACTGGGGGTGATCGCCTCCGGCGCGTCGCGGGTCACCGACGAGATGCTGATGGCTGCCAGCGAAACCCTGGCGCAGCACTCGCCGCTGGTCAACAACGGCGAAGGTCCGGTGCTGCCGGAGCTGAAGGATATCCAGACCGTCTCACGGGCAATTGCCTTCGCGGTCGGCAAGGTGGCCCAGGAGCAAGGCGTGGCGGTGAAAACTTCCGCTGAAGCGCTGCTGCAAGCGATCAGCGATAATTTCTGGCTACCGGAATATCGCAATTATCGCCGCACCTCGATTTAATCACTGTCACCGGGTCGAAATAGCGGCCCGGTTATTAATAACGTCAGAATAATACCTCCCGCCACAGAAACGTTTTTTCCGCCTATATACATTCATCGTAAAAATATAAAACGGATAGCATTTGCCGCGCGCCCTCCGCTGTGCAAAATAGTTGTTTCTCACCCCCTCACAACGGAATGTGAAATGCTAAAATTAACCCCTGGCGCGAATAAAGCGAATGCGATTCTGATCCGTATTGTCTTGTTTCTTATCGGCGGGTCCGCCATCATCGCCGGCCTGTGCCTCTTCAGCGGCGATATGTGGATGCTCACCCCGCGCGCTGAGCAGTATCAGCCCGCCACCGGCGATCTGGTGGATGTCGTCATCTATGAGCCGAGTAAATTTTTCTTCGCCCTGCTCTACGTGTTTATTATTACCCTGGTCTGGCTACTGGCGGTACGTAACATTCCCTGGCGGTCGATACAGCATCCTATATTACCGCTGATGGTACTGATTGCCGCCGGGATATTTATTTTCCTCCACCCGGAGGTCACCCCGGGTCGGGATGCCAGTATTCAGTACGGTAAACACAACATTTCTTACACTGCCATTTTCTGGAGCAAAACGAATTCAGATCGACATGTCACTCAACCCTCTAAATATGAAATTTTTGTTGAAGCGAAAGATCCCCGCTGGCTTATCGACAGAAACAATCTTGGCCGCGCCTGGCGCTGTGAAGTCAAGCGGCATACCCAGTTTTACACCCTGTCATTCAATGAGGGCTGGTTTCCGGACGGCGATCCGCAGGTCATGGCCCGCCAGTGTACTCAGGTAAGCGATCTGAATGCGCTCAGTGAAACGGCAATCATGATTGCCCGCCCGATCGCCACCGTCCCTGTGGAGGCACCGTAAATGAGCCAGCAAAAAAATGGTTCTGCAACCATGTTCTGGCAAACACATAAGCCCTCTGCGCCAACCCGGCATCGTAGACAAAGGCGGCGCAGGTGACAGCTGGCGGGGCCCCCTGCCAGTTTTGTCACTGGCGCGCTTTCCCTTTCCCCACTACACTGCCATCACCCATCAACTTACTGAATAAAAAAGGAGGCCCCCCATGCTGTATTGTGAAATGTTTATTGTTTCACATGCCTTAGGCAATTGCGCCAGCTCAAGCGTTATCGGTATCGTGCTGCGATAACTATGGCTTGAGCGAAGACCCTTCACGCAATCCCTTCTCTCCGGCTTACCGGGTTATCGTCAGCGAGTTTTGACGAGGCATTTGCATGCCTGTAACTCTTGAGTAAGTTGACTATGAGTACATTACTAACTGCCCATGCGCTCCACGTGGAGACGGCTTTTGGGCCGCTGTTTAACTCCCTCTCCTTCACCCTGAAGAAAGGCGACCGGATCGGTCTCATCGGCCATAACGGTTGCGGCAAAAGCACCCTGCTGCAGGTGCTGGACGGCACCCTCGCGCCCACCTCGGGCAGCGTCTCGCTTGCCGGTCAGTGTCTGATGGCCCGCGTTGAACAGCATCTGCCGGAGGCGCTGCATACGCAGTCGCTGCTGCAGGCGGTGCTGGCCCCATTACCCGCTGATGTACGGGAAGCGCAGCGCTGGCTGGCCGAACGCCTGCTGGCGCAGATGGGCTTTACCCCGGCGGTGATGGAGCAGCAGACCGCCACCCTGAGCGGCGGCCAGCACACGCGTCTGCTGCTGGCCCGGGCGCTGATCCGCCAGCCTGATCTGCTCTTGTTGGATGAGCCGGGCAACCATCTCGATCTGCCCACCCTGCTGTGGCTGGAAAGCTTCCTGCAAACCTGGCAGGGGAGCTTCGTACTGGTGTCACACGACAACACCTTACTGGATGCTGTAACTAATGCGAGTTGGATCCTCCGTGACCAGACGCTACATTGCTTCGTCTTGCCCTGCAGCGCTGCCCGTCAGGCACTGCAGGAGCAGGATGAAAGCGCCGCGTTACGTCATAAGGCGGAGCAAAAAGAGATCGACCGGGTCAGCGCCAGCGCCCGGCGGTTGGCCACCTGGGGTCGGGTCTATGACAATGAAGATCTCGCCCGCAAAGCCAAACAGATGGAGAAGCAGGTCGCCCGCCTGAAAGACGAGCAGACCGAGCTCAGCGTCGGCCCACCGTGGCGCCTGGTGTTACAGGGGGACGCCCTGCCGGCCGACCGCCTTTTGGAGATGGACACCCTTCCCGTCTCGCCCGCGCCGGGTCAGCCATCCCTCTTCACCACCGGCGTGGCGCGCCTGCGCAGCGGCGATCGCGTGGCCATCATGGGGCGTAATGGCGGCGGCAAATCGTCCCTGCTGCGCCTGCTGTGGCAGCAGATGAACGACGCATCACCTCTCCCGGGGCTGCGCCTGCATCCCCGGTTGCACCCCGGCTACTATGACCAGACGCTGGCGCAGTTGCCGGACGAGGCCAGCCTGCTCGAGGCCCTGACGCCGTTTGCCCCGTCGGCGGACACCCGTAAACGGGCGCTGATCGCCGCCGGGTTTGGCTGGGCGAGACATAGCCAGAAGGTCAGCACCCTCAGCGGCGGCGAGCGATCGCGGCTGCTGTTCGTTGGCCTGTCGCTGGCGCGCTACAGTCTGCTGCTGCTGGATGAACCCACCAACCATCTTGATATGGAGGGTAAAGCGGCGCTGGCGCAGACGCTGCGCGATTACCCCGGCGGCGTGCTGCTGGTCAGTCATGACCGCCAGTTGATTAGCGAAAGCTGTAACCGCTTCTGGCTGATCGACAGCGCCGGGCTAACGGAGTGGCACAGTCTGGAGGAGGTCTATGCCCGTCTGCAGGCCGTGGCGCCCGCCCCGGACAGTCGGCTCGCTTTGCAAAGTACACCCGCCGGGGCTGACGATGATGAGGAGGCGCTGCTGGCGCGGCTGATTGACCTGGAGCAGTGGCTGGCTGACGACATGGCCCGCAAGCCAAAACATCAAAAGCCGTCACTGCAGGCACAGTGGCAAGAGGAGATTGCCCGCCTGCTTAACCAACTGACGTAATCTCCATGTCCCCCCACCGGCTAAGGCGCCACGCCCTTAGCCGGTGTTTCCGGACCGGGTAAACTGCTGCTCGGTCATTACCTTTCCCCACTGCTCCCCCTGCCATTCGCGGATTAACGTGAAGCCAAAGGATTCATACAGTTTGCGGGCCGCGTCCAGCCCTTTAAAGGTCCACAGCTGCACCGCGCTAAACTGGCGACTATCGCAGAAAGCCATCGCCTCGCTGAGGAGCCGCCTGCCAATGCCGCTTCCCCGGCAGCTGTCATCGAGAATGAACCAGCGCAAATGCGCCTCCTGCTGGCCGAGGTCCTCGCCATCGATAGCCAGCGAGCCGACGATTTTCCCTTCGCGGATCGCCAGCCAGATCTGGTTGGCCGGGGAGGAGAGCCGGGTGGCAAATTCCGCTACGCCGCTGGCGACCTTGCCTTCAAAAAAAGCGCCAAAGTCATGATGACGGGCGTAATACTCCCCGTGCATCTGGGCTATCCGGCCGATCATCCCCGGATGGTAGCCGGTCATCAGTGAAATTTGCGGAGCCGTATCCGCAAGCGCGCTATCCCGACACTGCGCCAGCGCCCGGGCATAGGCCGCCAGTCCAGTGGCGACAGTTTGCTGCTGCGTCTCATCCAGATGGTCTAACGCCTCCACCACCTGACGGGTACCCCAGGCGTTAATTTTCGCCACCGTATCGTGCCCCTTTGCCGTCAGGGCGAGTGATTTCGCGCGCGCATCCTCCGCGCAAGGACGCTCCTCCAGCTCACCAGCCGCCAGCAGACGAGAGACCATCCGGCTGACGCTTGATTTTTCCAGTCCCAGCAACGTGACCAGCTGCGCGGCCGTCATCTCCCCCCTCATCGATACCTCAAGCAGGGTGTGCACCGCCGAAGGTGAATAATGGGTGGCGGCCAGCGTGGTGCTCATAAAGCCCAGCTCGCGCACCATTAACCGCGAGGCGGTACGAATCTGTTGGATTAAGGGGGTATCAGGCATGGCGGCGGGTCCAGAAAATGAAATGGTTGTACAATACAACCATCGCCTTCATCCTGCGTCAAGATGCAATATGGTGGAATAAGCGTTGTCGTGTGACGTGTGACGTGTGATTTTGCCGCCATAGGGATCGTGAAAGCGAATGCCGCGGGCGCCGGACAGCGCCCGCGATGAATATTATTGCGGGTTCTTCGCCTTCCAGGCCTCCCAGGCCGATTTGATCTCCTGCTTCGCGGCCGCGGCGTCATTAAAGCCGGCCAGCTCGACCTTTTTACGCCCCTCCGGCAGTTCTTTATAGACCCGGAAGAAGGCCTCCAGCCGCTGCTGTTCTATTTTCGGCAGATCGGAGATGGTCTTGATGTCGTCGTAGGTCGGGTCAATTTTACTGGCCGGTACGGCGATGATTTTGTCGTCTTTCTCACCGCCGTCTATCATCTTCAGCACACCAATTGCCCGCAGCTTAATCAGCGTGCCCGGGGCCATCGGCGCGCGGGTATAAAACACCACGTCCAGCGGGTCGCCATCCCCGGCCAGCGACTGGGTCAGCGAGCCGTAGTTCGCCGGGTAGGCCACCGGCATCGACTGAAAGCGGTCGGCGACGATAAACCCCGTTTTAGCATCGGTTTCGTACTTAATGATCCCGCCCGTCGGGATCTCAGTGACGGCGTAAAATTCTTCCGGGTTGTTTTCCGGCTGGGGAAATTCCAGCACATTGTGGGCCTGGGCGGCGGCGGACAAAAGCAGACCGGCGGTGAGGATGGTTTTTACCAGATGCATTGTTGTATCACTCTGTTGTTATAAGAAATTGATGCGCAAAACAATAGATTCGAGTGATGACAAAAACATGACCATTCAGCGTCAATATTATTACCTACCAAATATAGCGATGTTGTCTGAATTTTGTGCTATCTCTGTAGCAAAAAGCCACATTCTGTACTAAGCGCCTTGTATTTTACCGCTCAGCGTCTAATCCTTATTGGGTACTATTGCATTAATTAAGTTAATCAATTCCCCCACAAGGAGACAGGCATGAAGGCAGCTGTTGTTACCCACGACCATCAGGTTAACGTCACGGAAAAAACGCTGCGCCCGCTGGAATACGGCGAAGCGCTGTTGAAAATGGAATGCTGCGGCGTGTGTCATACTGACCTGCACGTGAAAAACGGCGATTTTGGCGATAAAACCGGCGTCATTCTCGGCCATGAAGGGATCGGGGTGGTACAAAAAGTCGGCCCGGGCGTCACCTCCCTGAAGCCGGGCGACCGCGCCAGCGTGGCGTGGTTCTTCGAAGGCTGCGGCCACTGCGATTACTGTAACAGCGGCAACGAGACGCTCTGCCGCTCGGTGAAAAACGCCGGCTATACCGTCGATGGCGGCATGGCGGAAGAGTGCATCGTCACCGCCAACTACGCGGTAAAAGTTCCGGACGGCCTCGACTCCGCCGCCGCCAGCAGCATCACCTGCGCGGGCGTCACCACCTACAAAGCGGTCAAGGTCTCCCACATCAAACCGGGCCAGTGGATCGCCATCTACGGCCTCGGCGGGTTGGGTAACCTCGCGCTGCAGTATGCGAAGAATGTCTTTAACGCCAAAGTGATCGCTATCGACGTCAACGACGGACAGCTGGAGCTGGCGGCCTCGATGGGCGCCGACCTGACCATCAACTCCCGCAATGAAGATGCGGCGAAAGTGATTCAGGAAAAAACCGGCGGCGCCCACGCTGCGGTAGTAACCGCGGTGGCTAAAGCGGCCTTTAACTCGGCGGTGGATGCCGTTCGCGCCGGTGGCCGCGTGGTTGCGGTGGGCCTGCCGCCGGAGGCGATGAGCCTCGATATTCCGCGTCTGGTGCTGGACGGCATCGAGGTGGTCGGTTCGCTGGTCGGCACCCGTCAGGATCTGGTGGAAGCCTTCCAGTTTGCCGCCGAAGGCAAAGTGGTGCCGAAAGTCACCCTGCGTCCGCTGGAAGATATCAATGCTATCTTCAAAGAGATGGAGCAAGGTCAGATCCGCGGCCGTATGGTTATCGATCTGCGTAGCTAATCACCCGCGCCTCTCCCGTCCGGGAGAGGCGATCCCCCTGGCACGTCCTCTCGCTTCCCAACCCGGGAAGTAAATGCAATTTCCGCAAATGCTTAGCGCAATTCCTTGGTTCCTTTGTTTTTAGCCGCGCCCGATGATGGCAACACAATAGATAACAAAGGAATTCACCATGCATCGTCATTTTCGCCTGCCCGCGCTGGCCGCGCTGTTTCTCACCGGCGCCTTTTCCGTCTGGGCCGCCGACACGCCGGTTAAAGGCGGCACCTTAATTTATCTGGAGCAGCAACCGCACACCAATCTCTATCCGCCCGCCGGCGGCTTTTACCCGAATGGCGGGATTCTCAATCAGATAACCGACAAGCTCACCTGGCAGAATCCCAAAACGCTGGAGATTGAGCCGTGGATCGCCGAGAGCTGGACCAGCAACGCCGATAAAACCGAGTACACCTTCCACCTGCGCAAAGGGGTCACTTTCTCAGATGGCACACCGCTGGACGCCGCCGCCGTCGCCAAAAACTTCGATACCTATGGTCTGGGAGATAAAGCCCATCGTCTGCCCGTCTCGGAGGTCATCAATAACTACCAGCGCAGCGAAGTGATCGACCCGCTGACGGTAAAATTCTACTTCAACAAGCCGTCGCCGGGCTTCCTGCAGGGAACCGCCACCATCGGCTCCGGTCTGGTATCTCTCAGCACCCTGCAGCGTAATTTTGAAGAGCTGGGCGATGCCCGACATATTATCGGCTCCGGCCCCTTCGTCGTGCAGGATGAAAAACCAGGCCGCGAGCTGACGCTGGTGGCGCGCAAGGATTACCAGTGGGGGCCGAAAAACATTGCCCAGCAGGGGCCCGCTAACCTCGACGGCATCACCTATATTGTGACGCCGGAAGACAGCGTGCGTATCGGCGCGCTGCTGGCAGGTCAGGCGGGCTTTATTCGCCAGGTGCAGGCCTACGATGAAAAGCAGGCTACCGATCAGGGATTTAAGATCTACGCTGCCCCTACCCGCGGGGTCAACGACAGCCTGAGCTTCCGCCCGGATAACCCACTGGTCGCCGACCTGCGGGTGCGTCAGGCCCTGCTCCATGCCACCAACGCCAGGCAGGTGGTGGAGACGCTGTTCTCCGCTAACTACCCGCAAGCCACCTCCGTGCTGGCCAGCTCTGCCGCCGGCTATGTCAATCTCAGCGATAAACTCACCTTCGACCAGGCCAAAGCCCGGCAGTTGCTGGATGACGCCGGCTGGAAGCCCGCCGCCGACGGTATTCGCAGCAAAGACGGTCAGCGGCTGGCGCTGACCGTCTATGAGTCGCTGCCGCAGCCGCAAAATAAGGAAGTGCTGCAGCTGATCGCCCAGCAGTGGCGCCAGGTGGGTGTGGCGTTGACGGTCAAAGCCGGGGATGCCGGTAGCCGTACGCTGGATAACCTCGACCCGCAGAAAACCCCGCTCACCGTCTCAGAAGTGGGCCGCGCCGACCCGGATGTGGTGAAAAGTATGTTCTTCCCCAACAACCGCGATGCGCTGCTGCAGAAAGGCGGCTCCAGCGATAAAGTGCAGCGCTTCCGCGATGATAAGCTCAATGACCTGCTGACCGGCATCTCCGCGGCGGTAGAGCCGCAGCAGCGCTTGCAGTTAACCGGTGACGCCCAGCGCTATCTGATCGATAACGCCTATGTGATCCCTATTTTCGAAGAGCCGCAGGTGTTCGCCGGCGCGCCGTGGGTCAAAGGCGTCAGCTTCGAGGCCGTCGGTCGTCCGTCGTTCTACGGCGCGTGGCTGGACAAGCACTAAGAGGCCGGTTATGAGCGCTTATCTTCTGCGACGATTCGGCCAGGGGCTGCTGGTCCTGTGGGCGGCCTTTACCCTCACCTTTTTCCTGCTGCAGGTCCTGCCGGGGGATGCGGTGCTGATCAAGTTTCAGAACCCGGACCTCGGCCTGAGCCCGGCGCAAATTGCGGAGATGCGGCTGGCCTACGGCGCCGATAGCCCGCTGTGGCGCCAGTACCTGCACACGCTGCTGGCGATGCTGCACGGCGACTTCGGCTATTCCCTGCAGGCGGGTCTGGCGGTCAGCAGTCTGATTGCCAGCAACCTGCCGGATACCTTAAGCCTCGCGCTGCCGGCCTTCCTGCTGGCCGTGGCGCTGGCGTTCGCCCTCGCTTTCGCCTCGCGGCTGCCGGGGCTGCGCTGGCTGAGCAATTTTCTGCAGTCGCTACCGGTGTTGTTTATCTCTCTACCTACCTTTTGGTTGGGTATCGCCCTGATCCAGCTCTTCTCGTTTCAGTTGCGCTGGATCCCGGTAATCAACCCCGGCCCACTGGAAGGACTGATTTTACCGGTTATCGCCGTCGCGCTGCCCATTTCCGCCCCGCTGGCGCAGATCCTGATGCGCAGCATGGATCAGGTGGCGGTTCAGCCCTTCGTCGCGGTCGCCCGCGCCAAGGGCATGAGCGAAACGGGCGTCCTCTGGCGCCATGTGATGGGGAATGCCCTGCTGCCGGCGCTGAATATTGCCGGGCTGCTGCTCGGCGAACTGATTGCCGGGGCGCTGATCACCGAGACCGTCTTCGGCCGCAGCGGCCTCGGCCAGCTGACCCAGCAGGCGGTCAATAACCAGGATATCGCCGTACTACAGGCGGTGGTGATGATCTCCGCCCTCGGTTTCGTCCTGATCAACCTGCTGGTCGACCTGGTCATGCCGCGACTGGATCCCCGACTCCATTTACAGACCGGAGGTGCAAAATGAGCCTGGTCGACTATACCATCGCGGTTCGCCGCCGCCCGGAGTGGCGTAGAGTGCGCCTGCAGCCTGGCCTGTGGCTGGCGTGGGCGGTGATGATCGCCGCCCTGTTAATGGCCATTGCCCCACAGTGGTTTACCTCCGCTAACCCGCTGGAGGGGATCCCCGGCGCTCAGCGCCTGGCGCCGCAGGCGCACTACTGGCTGGGTACCGACCAGCTGGGGCGCGACCTGTGGACGCGGGTGGTTTACGGCGCGGTGCATTCCCTGTCGGCGGCGCTGATCGCCGTCGCCATCGGCCTGGTGGTGGGTACCACCCTTGGCGCCCTCGCCGGGGCGCTGGCCGGACGCGTGGAATCCACCATCATGCGCCTGGTCGATGTCCTGCTGGCCATCCCCTCCCTGCTGCTGCAGCTCACGGTGATTATTCTGCTGGGTTTCGGCACGGTAAATGCGGCGGTGGCGGTTGGCGTCGCGGCTATCGCCAGCTTCGCGCGCCTGGCGCGAGCAGAAGTGGTACGCGTGCGCCACAGCGATTACGTCGAGGCGGCCCGGGGCAGCGGCGGCACTTTTTTCGCCGTCTTCTGGCGCCATATTCTGCCCAACTCGCTCACTGCGGTGCTTGCTTTCGCGACGCTGCAGTTCGGTCAGGCGATGTTGGCCCTGGCCACCCTCAGCTTCCTCGGCTACGGCACTCCGCCGCCGGTCCCGGAGTGGGGACTACTGATCGCCGAAGGTCGCAATTACCTGTCAACCGCCTGGTGGCTGACCACCTTCCCCGGCCTCGCCGTGGTCGCCGTGGTCCTTGCCGCCAATCGTCTTAGCCGCCAGTGGAGTGGAGTACGCCCATGACCGTTCTGTCCGTTGAAGATCTACGCATCAGCTACCGCTCGCGGGGCGAATGGCGCGAGGTGGTGCACAACATCAGCTTTTCCATCCAGCGCGGCGAAATGCTGGCCTTCGTCGGAGAATCCGGCTCGGGGAAAACCACCACCGCGCAGGCCATTATCGGCCTGCTGGCGGATAATGCCCGCCGGGATGCCGGGCGGATTGTCCTCAATGGCGAAGTGATTAGCGACTGGTCGGATAAACGCCTGAACCGCCTGCGCGGAGTGAGCATCAGCCTGGTCCCGCAGGATCCCGGTAATTCGCTCAACCCGGTAAAAACCATTGGTCAGCAGGTGGAAGAGATCCTGCGGCTGCATCAGTCCCTCTCCGCCGCTGAGCGCCGACAGCAGGCCCTTAACCTGCTCGCTAAAGTCGGTCTCAGCCACCCGGAACAGCGTTTTGACCAGTATCCGCATCAGCTGTCTGGCGGGATGAAACAGCGGGTGCTGATAGCCATCGCCATTGCCCTGCAGCCGGATCTGATTATTGCTGACGAGCCCACCAGCGCCCTCGACGTCACGGTGCAGAAGCGCATTCTCGACCTGCTCGATATCCTGCGTCGCGAGTCGGGTACCGCCGTGCTGTTTGTCACCCACGATCTGGCGCTGGCCGCCGAACGCGCCGACCGGATCATGGTGTTTCACCAGGGAGAGATTCAGGAACAAGGCGCCACCGAGACGATTGTCCAGCGTCCACAGCATCCTTACACCCGCCAGCTGCTCCACGACCTGCTGGATGCGCCGTTGGGGCTGGCGGCGGCTCGTCACCGGCCGCTGGCCACGCCGGCCATTCGCGTGGAGGGGATCAGCAAACGCTTCTCGCTGGGCAAACAGGCGCTGCAGGCGCTCGACAGCGTCAGCTTTGAAGTCAGACGCGGCAGCACCCATGCGCTGGTGGGCGAATCCGGCTCCGGGAAAACCACCCTGGCGCGGATCCTGCTGGGCTTTGAGCGCGCCGATGCCGGACAGGTCATCATCGACGGTATCGACGCCGGGCATCTCAGCCGCGAGGCACAGCGTCAGCTGCGGCGCAAGATCCAGTTTGTCTACCAGAACCCCTTCGCTTCGCTCGACCCGCGCCAGACGCTGTTTGCGATTATCGAAGAGCCGTTAAAAAACTTTGAGCGCCTCAGCGCGGCGACGCGTCGCCAGCGTGTGGAGAGCGTTGCCGCCCGGGTGGCCCTGGCCCCCGAGCTGCTGTCGCGTACGCCGCGGGAGCTTTCCGGCGGCCAGCGCCAGCGGGTGGCGATTGCCCGGGCGCTGATCCTCGAGCCGGCGATACTGGTCCTTGACGAAGCGACTTCGGCGCTCGACGTCACCGTTCAGGCGCAGATCCTCGCCCTGCTGCAGCAGCTACAGCAGCAGCTGGGTCTGAGCTACCTGTTCATTACCCACGATCTGGCGACGGTCAGGCGGATCGCCGACAGCGTCACGGTTCTGCGCGCCGGCCAGGTGGTGGAGCATGGCGACGTAAACCGCCTGTTCGCCGCCCCGCAGCAGGCCTACACCCGCGAACTGATCGCCGCCATTCCCCAGGTTTCCTCCCGCTTAGCACAGGCCCACACGGAGAACGCATAATGCCAAAACGCCTCGGTTTTTTTACCCGTCTGCTCGATCAGGGCTCCGCGCAAACGCGCTACCGGCTGGCGGCCGAACAGATCCGCCACGCGGAGCGTTTGGGCTTCGACAGCGCATGGATTGCCCAGCACCATTTTCATGAACAGGAAGGCGGCCTGCCATCGCCGCTGGTGTTTCTCGCCCACGTCGCGGCACAGACCGACCGGATCCGTCTCGGCACGGCGATTATCACTCTGCCGATGGAAAATCCGCTGCGCGTCGCCGAAGACGCGGCGGTACTGGATTTACTCACCGACGGACGTCTGGAGGTGGGGTTTGGCTCCGGCGGCACGCCAACCTCGTTTCTGCCCTTCGGCCTGACCAGCGAGCAGCGCGGGGCGGCGTTTGCCGACCATCTGCACCTGATCCATAGCGCCTGGCGCGGCGACACGCTAAGCCACCCGGACAACCGTCTCTATCCGCCGGCGCCGCAGCTGGCGGAGCGTATCTGGATCGCCACCTTCTCTGCGGAGGGCGCCATCCGCGCCGGTCAGGCGGGACACGGGTTGATGCTGTCCCGCACCCAGCCACGGCCACCCGGCGAGCCACGTCTGCCGCTGGACGCCATTCAGAACCCGATCATTGACGCCTACCTGGCGGCGCTGCCGGACGGCGTTGCGCCGCGGATCCTCGCCTCGCGCACCGCCTTCGTCGCCGACAGTCACGCCCACGCCCTGCAGGTCGCCGAGCCCGGTCTGCGCAAGCAGGCGACTCAGCACCGGGCGGCGGGTCATACGATAGAAGGTGACAGTGTCACCGACTATCTGCAACAGCTGGATGCCCACGTTGGCGATCCTGAGCATGTTATTGCCTCCCTGGCGCAGGACAGCGTGCTGGCCCGCGCCACCGATATTTCGTTTCAGGTGCACTCGGTCGAGCCTTCGCACCGGGATACGCTGCGTTCCATTGAGCTGATCGCCCAGCATATTGCCCCCCACATCAGATAAGGAGTCCCCATGACGCTGAGTCAGGATATTCTGGCCGAACTGGCGGAGATTACCCCCGGTTCCCCGCTTTATCAGGCGCGCGCCGTCCGCGATGCCGCCACCCGTCACGCCCAGGGAAGTTATGAAGTGCTGTTCCGCCAGCAGGACGCTGACTTTCCTCTTGATGAACGCTTCGCGGTGGCCGCGAAGGTGGCGAAACTGCACCAGGCGGACGCGCTGGCGGCGCACTATGCCGGTTTCGGCCTCGCCGATCCGACCACCGATCGTCTGGTCCCGGCGCTGGCCTTTGCCCGCCTGCTCACCTTCACCCCCGTTGAAGCCACTCCCGGCGCGCTGCACACCTTAACCAGCGCGGGCTGGAGCCTGCGGGGCATCGTCACCCTGGCGCAGCTGGTAGCCTTTGTCAGCTTCCAGAGCCGACTGCTGCTGGGCCTGCGGGCGCTCAACCATAAGCCCATCGTCAGCGCAGATACGCCGCTGGTCGCCGGATACTGGCATACCACCCCGTACGCGCAGAGCGGCAAAGCGGCCCCGGTTCGCTTCACCCGCGACGAGCTGCACTGGGAACCCTGGCTGGCCGATAAACCGCTGGCGGAATTCAACGCTGAAGAACAGGCGATTCTGGCCAAATATGGCCATAGCGACTCCCCCTACTTTCGCCTGCTGGCGCGCAACCAGCCGGTGCTGGAGCAGCGGACCCTGACCGATAAGGGCATTTTCTATACCGCGGGAGGATTGCCGCGCGCCGAACGCGAGCTGGCCGCCACGGTCGCCAGTAAAATCAACGGCTGTATTTACTGCGCCTCGGTGCATGCCCGCAAAGCGGCGCAGCTGGCGAAGGACGAGACCGCCGTCGACACGCTGCTGGCGGTGACGCCGGGAGAGGATCTGCGCGACGGGCAATCGCCGCGCTGGCAGGCGGAAATCGACGCCGCCGCCGCGCTATCGGTGACGCCACCCGCGTTAAACGCCGATCATCTGGCGGCGCTTGATGAGCAGGGCTTAGATACTCTGGCCCAGCTGGATCTGCTGCAGTCCGCGGCCTTTTTCGCCTGGGCCAACCGCCTGATGCTGACCCTGGGCGAACCCTGGCGTGAGTAGGCGTCGTTAGTAAGCTTGTCGCCGCTGATGACAGCCATAGATGAGCAAGGCGCTCATCGCCAGAAACGACAGCGCGGCGGCGGGGAGCGCCACGCTGTTCCAGCCAAAGCCCTGGGCGATCATCATTCCGCCGCAGAAGGCGCCGATGGCGCTGCCGAGGTTAAAGGCGATCTGTCCCCCGGCCGCCCCCAGCATCTCGCCGCCTTTGGCGTTCTGCAGCAGCAGGATCTGCAGCGGCGCTGACAGGGCGAATAGTCCCGCGCAGCAGAGAAACGCCAGCGCCAGCGAAGCGACTTTCTGTTCACCGAAGGCAAAGATCAGCAGCAGCGTCACGGCAATGACCCCGTCGGTCATGGCCGCAATGCGCAGCGGGCTGTAGCGCCCGGAAATTTTGCCGCTGAACAGATTGCCGACCACCATTCCCAGCCCCGCCAGCATCATAATCAGCATCATCTTGCTTTCAGCAAAGCCGGATACATTGAGCATAAAGGGCTTGATATAGCTGAACCAGGCAAACACGCCGGCGTTACCGAACATGGTGGCGGCGAAAATCAGCCACGGCGCCGGGGAGGCAAGAAAACGGAACTGCTCGCGCAGCCGCGTGCTGGCCCGGTCATAAAGCGTGGGCACCCAGCAGAAGATCGCCAGAAATACCGCCACGTTAAATACCGCGATAAGCGCAAAGGTATAGCGCCAGCTGAAGTGATGCCCAAGCCAGGTGCCACCCGGGACGCCCACCAGGTTAGCGATCGTCATGCCGCCAATCATCCCCGCCACCGCGGCGGTCACCTTCCCCGGCGGCGCGATTTTCGACAGGATAATCGCGCCGACGCCAAAAAACGCCCCGTGGGGAAACCCGGAAACCAGCCGGCCAAGCGCCAGCATGGCGTAGCTACTGGAGAAGGTAAACAGGGTATTGCCGAGAATACACAGGCCAGCCAGGAACAGCATCACCGATTTCAGGGAAAACCGGCTGGAGAGCAGCGCCATGATCGGCGCGCCGATCACCACGCCGAAGGCATACCAGGCAATCATATTGCCGGCGGCGGGAATGGATATTCCGACATCGTGCGCCATATCCGGCAGCACGCCCATAATGCCAAACTCCGCCATGCCAAGTCCAAAGGTGCCCAGCGCCAGTGAAAAAATCGTTTTTTTCATACATCTTATAGGGATATTGAGAGCCGGCCGGCATTATTTACTATCCCGCCCCGACACACCAGCTAAAAACGCCCGACGGCAGTTTCCTCCATACAACAGCCTGATTCGTTCATGTTCCCCAGCCGCGTGGCATACCGGCGGCGTGGTTTCGTAGAAACAATCCCCTATCAAAATCAGTGAGCTCAAAGAGATAAACACCTCATTGATCTCAAGTTAACTTGAGGTTGTAAAGTCAAATCATCGTTCACCTTGGGAGAATTATCCATGCATAGTGTTGATGTCGGTTTTACTCATGTCGCCTTTACCGTCCGCTGTCTGGCCAGCAGCATCGATTTTTATACCCGCTATACCGCGATGACCGTCATTCATCAGCGCGAGCCCGACCTCCCCTCGGCGCGGAAAGTGGCATGGCTCAGCGACCGCACCCGGCCTTTCGCCCTGGTGCTGGTGCAAAGTGACGATCCGGCCGATACGCCGCTGGGACCGTTCGGCCATCTCGGCGTCGCCTGCGCCACCCAGGCCGAGATCGATGAGAAAGTGGCCCTCGCACGGCGGGAAGGTGTTTTACGCCGGGAGCCGGAGCAGCTGGGCGATCCGGTGGGCTATTTCGCTTTCTTTGCCGACCCGGACGGTAACACCCTGGAGCTGTCGTGGGGGCAGCGGGTGGGACTGGAAGTCATCCTGGCGGGAAAACCCGGCGAATAATTTTCCACCGCCTCGCCGGGGGAGGATTACACTTCAAAGGGATACCTCGGCAACACGGAGCATGGCGATGGGCAACAAGAAAAGCGGTAATCCGGTCGACACGGCGGCAAAAATCGCGCCGCTCGACAACAAAGCGTACGAGAAAGCGCTGCGCAAACTCCACGTTGAGCTGGTGAAACTGCAGCGCTGGGTGGTACACAAAGGACTGAAAGTGTGCATTGTCTTTGAAGGCCGGGACGGCGCCGGGAAAGGCGGCACCATTAAGGCCATCACCGAGCGCGTCAGCCCGCGTATCTTTCGAGTCGTCGCCTTACCCTCGCCCACCGAGCGCGAAAAAAGCCAGCTCTACTTTCAGCGCTATATCAAGCATCTCCCGGCGGCCGGCGAAATCGTGATTTTCGATCGCAGCTGGTATAACCGCGCCGGCGTCGAACGGGTGATGGGCTTTTGTACGCCGGAGGAGGTGCAGAAGTTCCTCGACGGCGCGCCGATGGTGGAGCGCGGCATGGTCGAATCGGGCATTATTCTGCTCAAGTACTGGCTGGAGGTCTCTCCGCAGGAGCAGGAGCGCCGTCTGCGGGATCGCATCGACGACGGGCGTAAAATCTGGAAGCTCTCGCCGATGGACATTAAGTCTTTCAACCGCTGGGATGAATATACCGCTGCCCGCGACGCCATGTTCGCCGCCACCGATACCGCCTGGGCGCCGTGGTTCGTCGCCCGCTCGGAGGATAAAAAGCGCGTGCGTCTGAATATCATCACCCATCTGCTGTCGCAGATCCCCTATGAAGCTTTACCGGTGGAGCCTGTGACGCTGCCGAAGCGCAAAATTGGCAAAATGAAACAGACTAATTTTCCTTTCCGCTTCATTCCAGAGAAGTTTTGATTATTTCCCGTCGCGCTGGTTAATGCCAGCGCCAGGTTTATTACCATAACCATGAATATTTCAGGCTGTTACTTCCCTCTGGAAGCTGCTTCGCAAAATAAATATTAAACTTACTGCTGGTATTTATTTTTTAGTGGGTAAAGTAAATAATCACAGAACCAACCGCAAGGAGCCTATGATGAAAAGTAATACGCTACGTAAAAGACCCACTGACGTACCCGTCCAGAAGGCGTCAGAACAGCCAGGTAAGGATTTACGAGAAGCGGATAAACAGCGACAGCACAAGGAATTCATTGCCGCAATGAATGAATTTATTGCAAAAGGAGGCACTCTTACTGATGATGAATTTTTCAGGGTGCTATGATGCTTGAATAATTCAATGTTTATCGAAATTGTTCTGCTCAGACAAATAAAACCCTGCCATATTATATGATCGTGCAGAATGATTATTATGCAGACCTGGCCACGAGAGTCATTATTCCTTTAATGCGACCACAACAGTTACCACGCTGGCATCAGCATGCCGTACCAAGGATAAATATAGAATTTGACAGCTTTTTACTTTGTACGCCAATGAGCAGTAACTTAAATAATAAACGGATCCCGCCACAGGATTTCGTCTGCAATCTGAGTCATGCGCGCCAGGGCGTTATCGATTCAATCGATACACTTATCACGAACTGCTGACTGCCGGGAACCCGCTCCGACATCTCCGGAGCGGGTTTCGCGCCGTGAAGGCTTACTTCATCCCTTCACGACTCTCTTTCATCGCTTCCAGGCGTTCGACATCGCGATACCAGCGCGGGTGGTGTTTCTTCGCCCAGCGGCGGCTCACCTTGCCTTCAATCATTCCCTTAATCGACCCCTTCACCCAGAACGCCATATACATATGGATAAGGATGGCGTGGATCAGAATGATGGCCGATGTTGCGTGAATCAGCAGGCTATAGCGAATCACCTGCATCGGGAAATATTCCGCAAAATATGGGCGCCAGATAATCACCCCGGTCACCAGCAGCACAAATATCATGCTCATGATGGTCCAGAACATCATCTTCTGCCCGGCGTTATACTTACCGACGCGCGCCACCTTATGCTCGTTGCCTTTCAGCACCTCGACGATGCCTTTCAGCCACGGAATATCCTGTTTATCAGGGATGTTATGGTGGACAAAGCGCACGAACATAAACATCAGCGCGACAAAAATCAGCACCCCAAAGAACGGGTGCAGAATACGCCCCATCTGCGGCGTGCCGAAGGTTTCCGTTAGCCACTGTAGCGTCGGAAAGAAGAACGATATTCCCGACAGCGCCACGAGGAAGAAACAGATAACCACCGTCCAGTGACAGGCGCGATCGATAAACGTTGTGCGCACAATCATCTTCGATTTACTCATCATGCTTCTCCTCGTCGTCGTCAACTTCCTTGTTCGGCCCGATACCGATGTAGTGGTAAATCAGCCCGGCGAAGGTGGCGATAAAGCCCGCCGCCGCCAGCGGTTTCAGCGCCCCCTTCCACAGACTGATACTGGTATCGATCTGCGGTTCCTTCGGCAGCTTGTGATACAGCTCCGGCTGGTCGGCATGATGCAGGACGTACATCACGTGGGTTCCGCCGACGCCCGGCGGGTTGTAAATCCCGGCGTTGGCATAACCGCGTTTTTTAAGCTTAGCCACCCGCTCCTCGGCCACCTCCAGCATCTCTTTCTTCGTACCGAAGTGGATAGCACCGGTAGGACAGGTTTTCACGCAGGCCGGTTCCTGGCCGACGCTGACCCGATCCACGCACAGGGTGCATTTATAGACCCGGTTATCCTCTTTATTGAGGCGCGGGACATTAAACGGACACCCCGCAATGCAGTAGCCGCAGCCGATGCAGTTTTCCTGCTGGAAATCGACGATGCCGTTGGCGTACTGAATAATCGCCCCGGCGGATGGGCAGGCCTTCAGGCAGCCCGGCTCTGCGCAGTGCATACAGCCATCCTTGCGGATAAGCCACTCCAGTTTGCCGTTCTGTTCGGTCTCGCTAAAACGCATTACCGTCCAGGATTTGGCGCTGAGATCCGCCGGGTTGTCGTACACACCGACGCAGTGCCCCACGTCATCGCGGATGTCATTCCACTCGGAACAGGCCACCTGGCAGGCTTTACAGCCCACGCAGGAGGAGACATCGATAAGCTTGGCGACTTCCGCTTTATAGTCCCGCGCGCGCGGCGCGGGGGTGATCGGGTTGGTCGCGGAGCGTTTAATAATGTCTTGGGTTTCCATCGCCATTGAATCGCTCCTTACGCTTTCTCGATGTTGACCAGGAACGCCTTGTATTCCGGCGTTTGCGAGTTGGAATCGCCAACGTTAGGCGTCAGGGTGTTGGCGATGTAGCCTTTGCGGGCCACGCCTTCAAAACCCCAGTGCAGCGGGATCCCGACGGTCTCCACCTGCTGGCCGTTGACGTTCAGCGTGCGCAGTCGGCGAGTCACCACGGCAACCGCGCGAATGAAGCCGCGCTTGCTGCTGACTTTCACCCAATCGCCGTTAGCGATACCTTTGCTTTTCGCCAGCCCTTCGCTGATTTCGACAAACTGTTCCGGCTGCGCGATGGAATTGAGCAACGCATGCTTGGTCCAGGTGTGGAAATGCTCGGTCAGACGATAGGTGGTCCCGACATACGGGAATTTATCCTTCTTACCTAAGCGAATGGCGTCCTCTTCATACAACCGCACCACCGGGCTGGAGACCACCTTCGGGTGCAGCGGGTTAGTGCCAAGCGGGGTTTCCATCGGCTCGTAGTGCTCCGGGAACGGCCCTTCCGCCAGTTTATCGAGCGCAAACAGGCGACCCAGCCCCTCCTGCTGCATGATAAACGGCCCGGTGTTGCTCCCTGGCGGCGCGGTATTGAAGTCCGGAATATCATTCCCGACCCACTTGCTGCCGTTCCACTGGATCAGCATCCGCTTCGCATCCCAGGGCTTGCCGTTGATATCGGCCGAAGCGCGGTTGTACAGCACCCGACGATTGAGCGGCCACGCCCAGGCCCATCCCAGCGTATTGCCCAGGCCCGAAGGATCGGCGTTATCACGATTCGCCATCTGGTTACCCTGCTCGGTCCAGCTGCCGGTATAGATCCAGCAAGACGACGCGGTGCTGCCGTCATCGCGCAGCAGCGCGAAGCTATTGAGCAGTTGGCCTTTTTTCGCCAGCAGAGTGCCATTTTGATCGTAGAGATCCGCCAGCGCATAGCCGTTGTTCTCTTTTGCCACTTCTTCCGATTCCGGATGGTCCGGCTGCTTGTAGCGCCAGCTCATCTTCAGCAGGGGTTCCGCGCCCTTCCCGCCTTCGGTGCGGTACAGTTCGCGCAGGCGATGGTAAATCCCGGCAAGGATTTCGCCATCATTGCGCGCTTCACCTGGGGCATCCTGACCTTTCCAGTGCCACTGCAGCCAGCGGCCGGAGTTGGCGATCGAACCGTCCTCTTCGGCAAAGCAGGTCGACGGCAGACGGAAGACTTCGGTCTGAATCGCCGACGGGTCGACATCATTAGACTCGCCGTGGTTCTGCCAGAAGGTCGAGGTTTCGGTCACCAGCGGGTCGATAACCACCATATATTTCAGCTTGCTGAGGCTGCGAACCACTTTGTTTTTATCCGGGAAGGAGGCAACCGGGTTAAAGCCCTGGCAGATATAGCCGGTGACGTTGCCGTTATCCATCATATTGAAGTATTTGATAACGTCGTAAGCCTGGTCCCACTTCGGTAACCACTCAAAGCCCCAGTCGTTCTCTTTTTGCGCCGCCTCGCCGTAGAAGGATTTCATCAGGCTAACGAAGAATTTCGGGTAGTTGCTCCAGTAGTTCACCTGCTCGGGCAGGGTCGCCTTCGGCGTGTTGGCGCTGAGGTAGCTTTGCAGATCGGTCTGTTTGTCCGATGGCAGCGTCAAATAGCCCGGCAGACTGGTCGACAGCAGGCCCAAATCGGTCAGCCCCTGAATATTAGAGTGGCCGCGCAGGGCGTTGACGCCGCCGCCGGCCATCCCCATATTGCCGAGCAGCAGCTGGATCATCGCCATGGTGCGGATGTTCTGCGCGCCGACGGTGTGCTGCGTCCAGCCCAGGGCATACAGGAACGTGGTGGTGCGGTCCGCGGCGCTGGTTGAGGCCAGCACGTCGCACACTTTAAGGAAGTCCGCTTTCGGCGTACCGCAGATGTTTTCGACCACCTCGGGCGTGTAACGGGAAACGTGCTGCTTCAGCAGATTCCACACGCAGCGCGGGTGGGTGAGCGTTTCATCGCGTTTGGCGTAGCCGTTTTCATCGAACTGGTAGTTCCAGGATGATTTATCGTACTGGCGTTTTTCCGCATCGTAGCCGCTGAACAGCCCCTCTTCGAAGGCAAAATCATCCCGCACCAGCAGGCTGGCATTGGTGTAATGCTTAACGTACTCGGCATTGATCTTATTGTTTTCGATCAGGTACAGCAGCACGCCCGACAGGAAGGTAATGTCGGTACCGGAACGAATCGGCGCATAGATATCGGCCACCGACGCGGTACGCGTAAAGCGCGGGTCGACGACGATCAGCGTGGCGTCGTTATTGTTTTTCGCCTCCATCGCCCAGCGGAAACCCACCGGATGGGCTTCGGCGGCGTTACCGCCCATCACCACCACGACGTTGGCGTTTTTGATATCCACCCAGTGGTTGGTCATCGCACCGCGACCAAATGTTGGAGCAAGACTTGCTACCGTTGGTCCGTGTCAGACGCGCGCCTGGTTGTCTACCGCCAGCATACCCAGCGATCGCACAAATTTTTGCGTTAGCATGCCGGTCTCATTGCTTGCCGCCGAGGCGCACAGCATGCCGGTGGAAAGCCAGCGGTTAACCGTCACGCCCTGTTCATTCTTTTCAATAAAGTTGGCGTCGCGGTCGGCTTTCATCAGTCGGGCGATGCGGTTAAAGGCTTCATCCCACGAGATGCGCTGCCATTTATCCGAGCCCGGGGCGCGGTATTGCGGATAACGCAGACGGTTTTCGCTGTGGACATAGTCCAGCAGGCCTGCCCCTTTCGGGCACAGCGCGCCGCGGCTCACCGGATGGTCCGGGTCCCCTTCGATATGGTAGATCGCTTCTTTGGCGTTTTTCGCACCGTCGCCGAGGCTATACATTAATAGCCCGCAGCCCACGGAGCAGTAAGTGCAGGTGTTGCGGATCTCTTTCGCACGCAGCAATTTGAAATTGCGTGCCTGAGCCAGCGCCATTTTAGGGGCAAAGCCCAGGGCGGCGGCGGTAGTTCCGGCCATACCGCCTGCGCAGATCTTAAAGAACTTTCTGCGGCTGACGTCCATTGCATTCCTCCATGCAGGATGTTGATTCATCGCGCGGAGGAAACTAACAGCAAAATCCCGGGAAAATTTGCGTCAAATCAAGGAGGAAAACCTTCGCCCCCTTAATCGCCAGCCCTGGCCATTTTCGCTAATCCCTAAGGGTTAGCAACGGCGGAAAATTTCGCCCCTCACCGATAAAAAGATGATATATATGCCGGCTGCATTTGCGTAACCATCAGGAAAAGCATGGAGAAAAAGAGAGCCACGACGATCGGCTTCGCCGCCATTATCTTATGGAGCACGATGGTCGGATTGATTCGCGGCGTCAGCGAAGGACTGGGAGCGGTCGGCGGCGCGGCGATGATTTACAGCCTTAGCGGCCTGCTGCTGATCTTTACCGTCGGCTTTCCCAACCTGCGCCAGATCCCGCGTCGCTATCTGCTGGCCGGCAGCGTGCTGTTTGTCAGCTATGAAATCTGCCTCGCGCTGTCGCTGGGCTATGCCGCCAGCCGCCAGCAGGCCATTGAGGTGGGGATGGTCAATTACCTGTGGCCCAGCCTGACGATTTTATTCGCCATTCTCTTTAATGGCCAGAAAAGCGGCTGGCTGGTGATCCCCGGCCTGATTCTCGCCCTGCTGGGCGTTGGCTGGGTGTTGGGTGGTGAGCATGGGCTACAGCCCGATGAGATTATCAGTAACGTCATTTCCAGCCCGCTTAGCTATCTGCTGGCCTTTGTCGGGGCGTTTATCTGGGCCGCCTACTGCACGGTGACGGCCAAATATGCCCGCGGTAAAAACGCCATTACGCTGTTCGTCCTGTTAACCGCCCTGACGCTATGGCTGAAATTTCTCGCCAGCGACCAGCCGCCGATGCTGTTTAGCTGGCCGGTGGTCATTAAGCTGATGACGGTCTCCGTGGCGCTGGGGCTGGCCTACGCGGCGTGGAACGTTGGCATCCTGCACGGCAACGTCAGCCTGCTGGCGGCGGCATCCTACTTCACGCCGGTGCTCTCCTCTGCGCTGGCGGCGATCCTGCTGAGTGCGACCCTGTCGTGGTCCTTCTGGCAGGGGGCCGGGATGGTATGTCTCGGCTCCCTGCTCTGCTGGTACGCCACCCGCCGTTAGCCGAGATCGCCTCCGGCTACCGGCAGCGTCACGCCGGTGATATAGCTGGCCTCATCGCTGGCGAGAAACAGGATCGCATTCGCCTGTTCCGCCAGCGTGCCGTACCGGTGCAGCAGACTGCTCGCCACCGTCTGATCGACGACCTGCTGATACCACGCCTTTTCCTGCTCGCTCGGCTGCTCTTCGTTACGCGGCGTCAGGCGCGGCGGCGCCTCGGTCCCGCCCGGGGCCACGGCGTTAATCCGAATACCGCTACCGCTGTACTCCATGGCAATCGACCGGGTCAGCGCGTTAACGCCGCCTTTCGCCGCCGAGTACGGCACCCGATTCACTCCCGCCGTCGCCACCGACGAAATGTTGACGATGCTGCCTTTGCCCTGCTTCAGCATCCATGGCAGCGCCGCGCGGCAGCCCCACAGCGTGGGGAACAGCGAGCGGCGGATCTCTTTCTCAATCTGCTCCGGCTGATATTCGGCAAAGGGGCGCGCCCAGATGGTGCCCCCAACGTTGTTGATCAGCACGTCGATACGGCCAAAATGAGCGACCCCGGCGGCAAACGCCTGCTCGGTACTTTCCCACGCTTCCAGATCCGCCTCCAGCGCCAGCACCAGACAGCCGGATTGCGCCAGCGTCGCCGCCAGCTCATGGACGTATGACGAGCGATCGATGAGCAGCAGAGCCGCGCCTTCTGCAGCCGCCTGCTCCGCCGTCTGGCGGCCAATGCCCTGCGCCGCGCCGGTGATGACGACGACTTTATCGGTAAAACGCATTTTGCCTCCTTATGCCGCCGCGCTCTGGCTGGCGATAAATTTCTCATACCAGAACCCCGCCGGGGTGATCCCGCGGTTGCGCAACGCCATAGCAACCGCGTTAACCATCGGCGGCGGGCCGCAGAGATAGATGTCCACGTCGCCGTTGTTCAGCATCGCGTCGTCGAGATGGTCGGTGACAAAGCCGCGCTGCGGGCAAGTGCTGTTTTCATCGGCCACCACCGGTAGCCAACGATACCCCGTCAACTGTTGAGTAAAGGTATCCAGCGCGTCGGTTTTCACCAGATCGCAGTCACGTGTAACACCGTACAGCAGCATCACCGGACGCTGGCTGCCCTGTGTCTGCAGGGTATGGAGCATGGAGAGCAGCGGCGCCAGGCCGGTACCGCCCGCCAGCATCAGCAGCGGACGTTCGCCGTGGCGCAGATAGAAGCTGCCCATCGGGCCGCTGAGGGTAAGACGATCGCCGGGCCGCGCCCGCTGGGTTAACCACTGGCTCATCATCCCGCCAGGCACGTTACGGATCAGAAAATGCCCTTCGAGGGAACCCGGTTGCGAGCTAAATGAGTAGGCGCGGACATGAGGCGTACCCGGCACCTGAATGTTGACGTACTGCCCCGGCAGGAAGGCCAGCGGCTCATCGAGGGCGACCACCAGTTCGATGGCGGTATCGGACAGTAAATTCACCTGTCGTACCTGCGCCCCAATGTTCGCCAACGTGGTTTTACACTGCGCGGCGGCCACCGGCACATCGATCACGCAGTCGCTGGTCGGGACCATCTGACAGGTCAGCACCTGGCGGGCCTGCGCTTCGTCGTCGCTTAACGCCTCGTCGAGATAATCTTCACCCAGGTCGTACTCACCACTGGCGCAGTGGCATTTGCAGGTACCGCAAACGCCGTCCGAGCAGTCCATCGGCAGATTCACCTTCTGGCGATAGGCGGCATCCAGCACCTTCTCTCCGGCATGGCATTGAATAAAGCGGGTTACGCCGTCCTCAAAATTAAGAGCAATATTGAAGGTCATAAGCGCCTCTTAAATGTGGTAAACGTCAATCACCTGACGGATATAATCGTTATTCAGGCGCACAGTTTTACGGATGATTTGCGGTCTGCCGTCCTGTTCGATTAGCGTGCAGCAGGTAGAGCCAAAATAGGCATCAGTGTGCTGATAGCGATGGCTCCAGGTAACCCAGCTGTAGCGCACCTCAAGCCCCTCATCGCTCTCTCCCAGCAGCTCAACGTTGCTGATGATATGGGTGGTCCGCGGCTCTGGCGTGCTGGCCCCGGAGCGCTCGGTTTTAATGCGGTAGACGCGATCCTCCAGTCCTTCGCGGTTGGGGTAGTAGATAAGCGAAATCTCTTTTTGCGGGTCTCGGGTCAGCTGGTCATCGTCGCCCCACGCCGGCATCCAGTAGACCACCTGCGGGCTGTAGCAGCTGAGCCATTCGTCCCACTGACGATCGTCCAGCAGACGGGCTTCGTAGTAGAGAAACTGGCGAACCTGTTCGAGGTTAAGCATCAGGCCACCTCCACGCGCTGGGTAATGGACTGGTCGTAACGCTGTTGTTCCTGTTCAATGGCCGCCAGCATCAGCGTCTGCCAGTGGTGGTGATGGGCGATGTACAGCGCTTCGTCCTCCGATTTCACCCCGCTTAACCGCGGCGAAAAGCCGGCATGTTGCGCATGCTCATCCGCGCCATCGACCCAGCGCAGCGCGCCGCGGCTGAGGTCGCTCCATGGCAGATTTTCGCCGAGATAGCCGCGCTGACAGGCGCTGAACTCTTCGAGGTCGTCCGGCGTCCCCATCCCACTGACGTTAAAGAAATCCTCGTACTGGCGGATTCGCAGCGCTCTGGCCTGGTCGGATTCCCCTTTCGGCGCAAAGCACCAGATGGTGACTTCGGTTTTATCCACCGCAATGGGGCGGATTACGCGGATTTGCGTCGAGAACTGATCCATCAGGTAGACATTGGGGTACAGGCACAGGTTGCGGGTTTCGTTGACCATCTGATCGGCACGGCGTTCGCCAAATTCCGCCTGCAGCCGTTCGCGGTGGGCATAGACCGGGCGCACTTCCGGGTTGAGCGCCCGGGTCCACAACAGCATATGGCCGTTATCAAATCCATAGCCGCCGCCGAGGCTTTTTGACCAACCGTTGGCATCCACCGCGTGCGTCCCTTCCGCTTCATAGTTGCGGCGTGACATGGTTGAGGCGTAGTTCCAGTGGACCACGCTGACGTGATAGCCATCGGCGCCGTTTTCCGCGCCCAGTTTCCAGTTGCCCTCATATACATAGCTCGACGAACCCTTAAGTACCTCGAGCCCCTCCGGCGCCTGGTCGACGATCAGGTCGATAATCTTGCAGGTTTCTCCGAGATAGGCCTCCAGCGGCTGCACGTCGGCCTTGAGGCTACCGAATAAGAAACCGCGGTAAGACTGAAAACGCGGCAATTTTTGCAGGTCGTGGGAGCCGTCTTGTTTAAAGCTCGGCGGATAGCCGCCGGTGCTCTCATCTTTGGCTTTTAATAATTTGCCGTTATTGCTGAAGGTCCAGCCGTGAAACGGACAGGTAAACGAATTTTTATTCCCGGTTTTGCGTCGACATAACATGGCGCCGCGGTGGGCACAGCTGTTAATTAGCGCGTGCAGCTCATTCTTTTTATCGCGGGTAATAATAACCGGCTGCCGTCCCAGCGTCAGGGTATAATAATCTCCCGGCTCGGCAATCTGGCTTTCATGGGCAAGAAAAACCCAATTTCCTTCGAAGATATGTTTCATTTCAAAATCAAATAACTGCTGGTCGGTAAATATAGAGCGGTGGCAACGGTAAATATGATTTTCACGGTCAACAACTAAGGCATTATTGATTTTGTCTTTGAGCGTCGAGAGCGTTTTTTGCATGAGTCGGTCCCTCCTGCAGGATTCAGGATGAAAGAAACAGGGTGAATTCTTCGTTTTCGAGTGCAATATCTGGCCCGGGCAGTAGCGTGCCCGGGGCCGATAATGCCGCTTACTCTTTGGCGCGCACGCGGATCCCGCGCTGCTCTTCGTCGGCGCTCAGCGCTTTACACAGGGTGAAATCAAAACAAACCTCGGTGTGCTCTCCCTCAAGATTGCGCTGCGCGATGATCTCGCGGTCGGTCACTTTTACCGGATCGGCAATCAGGCCGTCGCGGGTGGCAAAGGCAAAATCGTCCCACAGGTATTTATCGCCATTGAGGTTAATCTGGCTGGTCAGATGTTTATGACCCGGCGCGGAGACGAAAAAGTGAATGTGCGCCGGACGGTTGCCGTGGCGACCCAGTCTGTCCAGCAGTTTCTGGGTTGGGCCATCCGGCGGGCAGCCGTAGCCGGAGGGCATGATGCTGCGCACGCTGTAGCGGCCATCGGCGCCGGTGCGGATCCGCCGGCGCAGGTTGTACTCACTCTGGCCTGGGTCGAAGAAGGAATAATTTCCGAGGGTGTTGGCGTGCCAGATATCAACAATAGCGTTGGCCACTGGCCGGCCTTCGGTGTCTTTGACTTCACCGTGCAGCCACATCACTTCTCCGGCGTCGGCGCCGTCATCCATGCGGGCGTGACCCTCGGCCAGCGGCGCATTAGCCACGTACAGCGGCCCTTCGATGGTGCGCGGGGTGCCGGTTTCCCGATGCGCTGCCGCGTCGATGGCGTCCTGGCGCAGATCGAGGAAATGCTCCAGTCCCAGACCCGCCGCCAGCAGCGCCGCCTCCTGACGCCCGCCCAGCTCGTGCAAATAGTTTACCGCGTGCCAGAACTCTTCTTCCGTAACGTTATAGTCGTCGATGAGCGTGCAGATATTTTCCAGCAGACGATGAATAATCGCCTTAAAACGTTCATCGCCGCCGGCAACATCTAATCCGGCACTGTCGCGTAATAATTTCTGAATAGCTGGTTGTTGTACGAATACATTACTCATACTGGTTCTCTCTTATATTTTGCAGGGTATACGCCGGTAATACCGGCGTGAGGTCAGATATTATTATTAGCGATCGTCATCGCGAATTGATGACGGATGACGACAGAGGGCTTCCACTTTTATCGCCATAAAGGGATATAGCGGCAATCCCATTAATATTTGATGCAATTCTTCGGCATCTTGAACATCGAAAATACTGACGTTGGCATAAAGGCCGGCAACGCGCCAGATATGCCGCCATTTGCCTTCCCGCTGTAATTGTTGCGAATAGGCTTTTTCGCGTTTTTTTATTTCCTCCGCCTCGTTGGCGGGAAAGCCAGGCGGAATATTGACGGTCATCTCCACTTTAAATAACATTTTTTTCTCCTGTTCCCCGCTACGGCTGGCGGGTATAAAAATGCAGTTTGTCTTCATCCAGCTCGACGCCAAGTCCCGGCGTTTGCGGCAGCACCACCTGACCGTCGGCAAAGGTGAGCGGCACGCTGACAATATCGTCTTTCAGCAACAGCGGGCCGAACATCTCGGTACCCCACTGCAGCGGCAGCGTCGACCAGGCGTGCAGAGAAGCCACGGTCCCTACGGTGCCTTCCAGCATGGTGCCGCCGTACAGGCCAATCCCTGCCGCCTGCGCGACGCGGGCCAGCGCCAGCACGCTGTTCGGCCCCCCGGCTTTGGCGATTTTCAGCGCGTAAGCGCCGGTAAAGCCCTGCTGCGCCAGCTGATAACCATCGTAAGCGGTCGCGACCGCTTCATCCGCGAGGATCGCGGTTTCAATTTGCTGGCTTAACCGCACCAGGGCGGCATTATCATGGGCGCTGACCGGCTGTTCGATAAGATCGACGCCCATCGCCGCCAGTTCGCGGCAGCCTTTTGCGCCGGTGGCGGCGTCCCAGGCCTGGTTGACGTCGACACGGATGCTGGCGCGGTCGCCTAACGCTTCAACGATGGCGCGGGTATGACGCAGGTCGGTGGCGAGTTCACGCGCGCCGATCTTCAGTTTGAACGCCCGGTGGCGGCCTTCGGCCAACAGTTTTTCTCCTTCAGCGATATCTTTCGCGGTATCGCCGCTGGCTAAGGTCCACAGCACCGGCAACGCCGTTTGCAGCGCGCCGCCGAGCAGGGCTGATACCGGCAGACCTAAGGCTTTGCCCTGGGCGTCGAGCAGCGCGGTTTCGATGGCGGACTTCGCAAAGGTGTTGCCTTTAATGGCGCCGTTCATGCGGGCGGTCAGCGCATTCAGGTTATCGGCCGGCTGCCCTTTCAACAGCGGCGTCAGATAATGGGTGATCGCTGACAAGATGGCCTCGGGGCTCTCAACGCCATAGCTCAAGCCGCCGATGGTGGTGGCTTCGCCGATGCCGCAGATGCCGTCGGAACGGGTAAGGCGCACAATCACCAGCGACTGGCAGCCCATGGTGGTCATCGACAATTTATGCGGCCGGATGGTCGGGACATCCACAATCCAGCTCTCGATTTGCTCTACGGTGGCAGTCATTTTCTGTTCCTGATGAGATATATAACTTTTTGTACCCACATCCATAACGGGGGTCTGTGCCATTGACAATAGGGTTCAGCCTGGCGGATGGTCAACGGCGATAATCGAAATGTTGTGCGATTATCGACGCGTTTGTTAAAAGACGGTTATTAATGTGATCATGGTGGTAAAACCGGCACAATTCAGCGCGCCCCATTTTGCGCAAGGTATAGTGATCTGCCGTGAGCTTTACGCTGCAACGGAGAAGGATGCGATGAGCGACAATATCCCCAATACGCTGAGCGCCAGGCAGGCCGAGCACGACCCTAACTTTATGCTGTCTCTGGCCCGCGGGCTTGAGGTCCTTAACGCCTTCACCCCCCAGCGCCAGCGGCTGACCATTTCCCAGCTCAGCCAGAAAACGCAAATCTCGCGCGCGGCGGTACGCCGCTGTTTGTATACCCTCGCCGCGCTGGGCATGGTGCACAGTCCGGATGGCCGTAGCTATGAACTGCTCCCCCGGGTGCTGGCCGTCGGCCACGCCTATCTGGCAGGCACGCCGCTGGCCAAGGTGGCGCAGACGGCGCTGGATAATCTTGGCAAAGCGCTCGGCGAATCCTGTTCGGCGGCCACGCTCGACGGGGATAACGTGCTCTATATTGCCCGCGCGGCGGTCAATAATTTACTGAGCATCGATCTGGGGCGCGGCAGCCGCCTGCCGGCGTGGGCCACGTCGATGGGGCGGGTGTTGCTGAGCGCGCTGCCGGAGGAACAGCTGGAAGTGACGTTGTCACGGGCTACGCTTATTCGCTACACTCCGCATACCCTGTGCGATTTGTCCGGTTTACGTGCAGAGATCGCTCGGGTGCGCATGCAGGGCTATGCCCTCGCCGACCGGCAGATCGAGGTAGGCTTGTGCTCGCTGGCGGTACCCGTGCTGTCGCGTCACGGTCAGGTGGTGGCCGCCCTGAATGTCGGGGTACCTGCCGCGACGGTCAGCGCCGCGGCGTTAAAAGAGAAGGCTCTCGCCCCGCTACGGCGCGCGGCGATGGATCTTTCGCTGCAGCTATAGCGCCGACTGCGGTTTCGCCACGGTGGCGAGGCTGCGCCAGATCCCGGCGGCCAGCAGCAGAAGCAATACACCCGCCGTCGCCAGCACCAGGCTATGAGCCTGAATAAAAGCCGTCTTCGCCGCCGCCATCAGCGCCTGCGCCACCCCGGCGGGCAGCGCCTGGGACAGACTCACCGCCTCGCCAATCGATGACGTCGCCTGCTGCGCCATGGCGCCACTCAGGCCAGACGGCAGCGCAATAGAGGCGCTGTAGCTGCGGGTCAGGATCAGGCCGAACAGCGCTATGCCGAGACCGGCGCCCAGCTCATAGGCCATGGTTTCAATCGCCCCCGCGGCCGCCGCTTTCTCCTTCGGCGCTGCCGCCATAATCGCGGAACTGGAGGCCAGCAGCGCGCTGGCCACGCTAAAGCCCAGCAGCGTCATCAGCCCCCAGGCCAGCCACTGCTGGGTACTGAAATCGGTCAACGCCAGGCCGAGAAAGCTGAAGGCGCTGAGCAGCATCCCGCCGGTCGCCACCTCGCGCAGCCCAAGCCGCGACACCAGCAGGCCGGCAATCGGGCCGCTGAAGCCGCTGGCCACCATTACCGGCAGCATAAATATCCCCGCCTCGAACGGCGTTTTCTGGTGCACAAACTGCAGCTCCTGGGCCATCAGTAGCTCAAAACCGACCAGGGTAATCAGGGCCGTCATCGCCATCATCACCCCGCTTAAGATTATGCGATGGGTGAACAGGCGCATATCCACCATCGGGCGGGCCGCCGACAGCTGCTTGCGGATAAACCAGGTTAACATCGCCGCCCCGCCGAGCGCCACCAGCGCGGTGAGCCACAGCGCCAGCTGGCCCTTCAGCGCCGATTTCGCGCTAAACACCAGCATCAGGATCGCGGCAATCAAAACGAGCGCCTGCAGTAGATTGAGCGGCTGTTCGCGGCGCGCGGGCTGGCGCGGCACCACTTTCGCGTTAATCGCGATAACCACCAGCACGATCGGCACATTGATCAAGAACACCGACCCCCAGTAGAAATGCTCCAGCAGGATACCTCCCACCAGCGGGCCGAAGGCCGCGCCGCCGGAGCCGACCGCTGCCCATAGCCCCAGCGCCATATTGCGCTGGCTGGCCTCGGCAAAGGTGCTGCGGATCCCGGCCAGCGTCGCCGGGACGATCATCGCCGCCCCCACCGCCAGCAAAGCGCGTGAGGCAATCAGCGTCATGGCCGTCGGCGACAGCGCGGCGCACAGCGAGGCGATGCCAAAAATGGCGCTGCCGAGCAGCAGCAGGCGCTTAAAGCCGATCTTATCGCCAAGGGCGCCCATCGGCAGCACCATCCCGGCCATCACTAATGAGTAGATATCAATGATCCACAACAGCTCATTGCCGCTGCTACCCAGCGCCACGCTGAGGGTCGGCGCGGCCACATGTAACACCGTAGCGTCAATCGCCACCGGAATATAAACCAGCAAAATCGCCATCAGCGTCATCCATTGCCGTGACATAGCTTGTACCTCAATCAATATTGAATATTGGACACACGTCCAGGATGGCGATCCTGCCGGATTGTTGAACACATGTCCAACTTTTTGTTACACTCGGCCAAAGCCAGATGACAGCGGGGTTCTATGCACTATTTACAACGTGATGCGCGACGGGAAGGGATTATGCAGGCCGCCATGCGCCTGGCGCTGCGCGGCGGCTTTGCCGCCATGACCGTGCGGCAGATCGCCCGCGAAGCCCAGGTGGCCGCCGGGCAGCTGCACCACCACTTCACCTCCATCGGCGAGCTGAAAGCGCAGGTTTTCATCCGCCTGATCCGCGAGATGCTCGACATGCCGCTGGTGGCTGAGGACGCCAGCTGGCGCGAGCGCTTGTTCTCGATGATCGGCAGCGAGGATGGCCGACTGGAACCCTATATCCGCCTGTGGCGCGAAGGCCAGGTGCTGGCCGACAGCGATCCGGACATCAAAGCGGCCTACCTGCTGACCATGAATATGTGGCATGCCGAGACCGTCGCCATCATCGAGCAGGGCCTCGCCAGCGGCGAATTTCGGTCGGCTGAGCCTGCGGCGGATATCGCCTGGCGCTTTATCGCCCTGGTGTGCGGCCTCGACGGGATTTATGCGCTGGACGCGCAGGCCCTGGATGAGGCGGCGTTTAGCCGCTATGTAAATAAGATGATTACGCTGGAGTTGTTTTAGGCATATTTACATTTAGTAACAATTAATTCCGCTACGCTTACCACGTGCTCTCTGTCAGCACGTTTTTTTTATCTACGCTTCATAGATAACGCAAATTAAGCGTTATTCACTATCCCCTTGTATTCAGCTGTTGACCTTATTTATTTACTCCTTTCCGGGCAAGTAGAGGGCAATATGTCGGTGCAGAATGATAAAGATAATCATTACCTTTTGAACAACTGGCGGCCTGAAAACAAGGCGTTCTGGGAAAATAAAGGCCAAGCCATTGCGCGAAGAAATCTATGGATATCAGTGGCCTGCCTGCTACTTGCTTTCTGCGTATGGATGTTATTCAGCGCCGTAGCGGTCAATCTCAATAAGGTCGGTTTTCATTTCACCACCGACCAGCTTTTTTTATTAACCGCCCTGCCTTCACTTTCCGGCGCGATATTACGGGTCCCCTACTCCTTTATGGTACCCCTTTTTGGCGGGCGCTACTGGACCGTATTAAGTACCGTTATCCTGATCGTGCCTTGTATTTGGTTAGGGGTGGCAATCCAGAATATTACTACTCCGTTCTGGGTATTTATTATTATTGCGCTGTTGTGCGGTTTTGCCGGAGCGAATTTTGCTTCCAGCATGGGAAATATCAGTTTCTTTTTCCCCAAAGCGAAACAGGGCAGCGCGCTGGGAGTCAACGGCGGCCTTGGCAATCTGGGCGTAAGCGTGATGCAGATGGTCGCCCCGGCGGTCATCTTCCTGCCGCTCTTCACCTCTCTCGGCGTCCATGGCGTCACCCAGCCCGATGGTTCGACAATCACCCTGAGTAATGCGGCGCTCGTCTGGGTACCGCTGCTGCTGCTCGCCACCGTCGCGGCATGGTTCGGCATGAACGATATCGCCGGTTCAAAGGCCTCGATTCGCGATCAGCTTCCCGTGCTCAAGCGACCGCATATGTGGCTGTTAAGCCTGCTCTATCTGGCGACGTTTGGCTCGTTCATCGGCTTTTCCGCCGGCTTTGCCATGCTGGCGAAAACCCAGTTTCCCGCGGTCGATATCCTCAAGCTCGCCTTCTTTGGACCGTTCATCGGCGCGCTGGCGCGCTCGTTCGGCGGGATCATCTCCGACCGTCTCGACGGCGTGCGGGTGACGCTGGTTAACTTCGTCCTGATGGCGCTGTTTACCGGCCTGCTGTTTCTGACCCTGCCAGGCAGCGGCTCCGGCAGCTTTCTCGCTTTCTACGTGGTGTTTATGGGGCTCTTTTTAACCGCCGGTCTGGGAAGCGGCTCCACCTTCCAGATGATCGCCGTCATCTTCCGCCAGCTCACCATCGACAGCGTAAAACAGCGCGGCGGAAGCGATGAAGAAGCGCAGCACGAGGCGGTGACCGATACCGCTGCCGCGCTGGGCTTTATCTCGGCGATCGGCGCCATCGGCGGCTTCTTTATTCCGAAAGCCTTCGGCACCTCGCTGGCGATGACCGGCTCACCGGTTGGCGCGATGAAAGTCTTTTTTGTCTTCTATGTGGTTTGCGTGCTGGTGACCTGGCTGGTCTACGGCCGCCGTAAATCCGCTTAACCATAACGATTTATCTGCCGGATAGCGGCTTACGCCTTATCCGGCCTTACGAGTTCGTTCGCTCATCCGGCCGGGTGGCACGATGCCGGACATTATCGGAGCAGGAGAAATGTCATGAGTAAACTTCTGGATCGCTTTCGCTACTTTAAGCAGAAGGGCGAGACCTTTTCCAACGGCCACGGCCAGGTCTACAACAACAACCGTGACTGGGAAGATAGCTACCGTCAACGCTGGCAGTTCGACAAAATTGTCCGCTCCACGCACGGTGTGAACTGCACCGGCTCCTGCAGCTGGAAAATTTACGTCAAAAACGGCCTCGTTACCTGGGAAACCCAGCAGACCGATTATCCGCGCACCCGGCCGGATCTGCCAAATCACGAACCGCGCGGCTGCCCGCGCGGCGCCAGCTACTCCTGGTATCTCTACAGCGCCAACCGCCTGAAGTACCCGCTGGCGCGTAAACGACTGATTGAGCTGTGGCGCGAAGCCCTAGCGCAGCATCCCGACCCGGTGCTAGCATGGGATAGCATCATGCAGGATCCGGCAAAAACCCGCAGCTATAAAGCGGCGCGCGGCAAAGGCGGTTTTGTCCGCTCCAGCTGGAAAGAGCTGAACCAGCTCATCGCCGCCGCCAACGTCTGGACCATCAAACATTATGGCCCGGACCGCGTCGCCGGCTTCTCGCCGATCCCGGCGATGTCGATGGTCTCCTACGCCGCGGGCACTCGCTATTTATCGTTGATTGGCGGCACCTGCCTGAGCTTTTATGACTGGTACTGCGATCTGCCCCCCGCCTCGCCGATGACCTGGGGCGAACAGACCGACGTGCCGGAATCCGCCGACTGGTACAACTCCAGCTACATTATTGCCTGGGGCTCCAACGTGCCGCAGACCCGAACCCCGGACGCCCACTTCTTTACCGAAGTGCGCTACAAGGGCACCAAAACTATCGCCATCACGCCGGACTATTCGGAAGTCGCTAAGCTCTGCGACCAGTGGCTGGCGCCGAAGCAAGGCACCGACAGCGCGCTGGCGATGGCCATGGGCCATGTGATCCTCAAAGCCTTCCACCTCGATAACCCGAGCGATTACTTTCTCAACTACTGCCGGACCTACACCGACATGCCGATGCTGGTGATACTCGAGCCGCGCGACGACGGCAGCTATACGCCGGGCCGTATGCTGCGTGCTTCCGACCTGCTTGACGGTCTCGGGGAAAGTAATAACCCGGAATGGAAAACCGTGGCCTATAACAGCGACGGCGAACTGGTGGCGCCGAACGGCTCCATCGGCTTTCGCTGGGGCGAAAAAGGCAAATGGAATCTCGAACAACGGGCAGACGGCAAAGATGTCGAGCTTAAGCTGTCGCTGCTGGATATTCGCGACAGCGTGGTGTCGGTGGGCTTCCCCTACTTTGGCGGCAACGAAAACCCGCATTTTCGCAGCGTAGCGCAGTCACCGGTGACCCTTCACCCGCTACCGGCTAAACAGCTGACGCTGGCCAGTGGCGAAAGCGGCCTGGTGGTCAGCGTCTATGACCTGATTCTGGCCAACTACGGTCTGGATCGCGGGCTTGATGATGTCAATGCGGCGAAGGATTTCGCCGAGGTCAAAGCCTATACCCCGGCATGGGCGGAGCAGATCACCGGCGTACCGCGTCAACATATCGAACAAATCGCCCGCGAGTTTGCCGATACGGCGCATAAGACCCACGGCCGCTCAATGATTATCCTCGGCGCCGGGGTGAACCACTGGTACCACATGGATATGAACTACCGCGGGATGATTAATCTGCTGGTATTTTGCGGCTGCGTCGGCCAGAGCGGCGGCGGCTGGTCGCACTATGTCGGTCAGGAGAAACTGCGCCCGCAGACCGGCTGGCTGCCGCTGGCGTTCGCCCTGGACTGGAGTCGTCCGCCGCGGCAGATGAACAGTACCTCTTATTTCTACAACCACGCCAGCCAGTGGCGCTACGAAAAACTGACCGCGCAGGAGCTGCTGTCGCCGCTGGCCGACGCCAGCAAATTTAGCGGCAGCCTTATCGACTTCAACGTCCGTGCGGAACGGATGGGCTGGTTACCCTCTGCGCCCCAGCTCAACGTCAACCCGCTGACCATTAAGCAGCAGGCCGAGGCCGCCGGGCTCTCCCCCGCGGAGTTCACCGTCCAGTCGTTAAAATCAGGCGATATTCGCTTTGCCGCCGAGCAGCCGGATAGCGGCAAAAACCATCCGCGCAACCTGTTTATCTGGCGCTCAAACCTGCTGGGATCGTCCGGTAAGGGGCATGAGTACATGTTGAAATACCTGCTCGGGACCGACAGCGGTATTCAGGGTGATGAACTGGGCGCCAGCGATGAGGTAAAACCTGAGGAAGTCGAGTGGCAGACCGCGGCGATTGAGGGCAAACTCGACCTGCTGGTGACGCTGGATTTCCGCATGTCCAGTACCTGTCTCTTCTCCGATATTGTCCTGCCGACCGCCACCTGGTATGAAAAAGACGATATGAACACCTCGGACATGCACCCGTTTATCCACCCGCTCTCCGCCGCCGTCGACCCGGCCTGGGAGGCGAAAAGCGACTGGGAGATCTACAAGGATATCGCTAAATCCTTCGCGCAGGTCTGCGTCGGCCATCTTGGCAAAGAGACCGATGTGGTGCTGGTCCCGCTGCAGCATGATTCCCCCGGCGAACTGTCGCAGCCGTTCGAGGTGCTTGACTGGCGCAAGGGCGAATGCGATCTGATCCCCGGGAAAACCGCACCGTCGATTGCCCTGGTGGAACGCGACTATCCTGCCACCTGGGAACGCTTCACCTCTCTCGGCCCGCTGCTCGATAAGCTCGGCAACGGCGGAAAAGGCATTTCGTGGAATACGCAAAGCGAAGTCGATTTCCTCGGCAAGCTTAACTACGTCAAGCACGATGGTCCGGCCAAAGGCCGGCCGCGGATCGACAGCGCCATTGATGCCTCTGAAGTTATTCTCAGCCTCGCGCCGGAAACCAACGGCCAGGTGGCGGTGAAAGCCTGGCAGGCGCTGGGAGAGTTTACCGGCCGCGATCATACCCATCTGGCGCTCAATAAAGAGGATGAGAAGATCCGCTTTCGCGATATTCAGGCGCAGCCGCGCAAAATTATCTCCAGCCCGACGTGGTCCGGACTGGAAAGCGAGCACGTCTCCTACAATGCCGGTTATACCAACGTACATGAGCTGATCCCATGGCGCACTCTCTCCGGCCGCCAGCAGTTGTATCAGGACCATCCGTGGATGCGCGCCTTCGGCGAAAGCCTGGTAGCCTATCGCCCGCCCATTGATACCCGCAGCGTCAGCCAGATGAAGGCCGTGCCGCCAAACGGCTTTCCGGAAAAAGCGCTGAATTTCCTGACGCCGCACCAGAAGTGGGGGATCCACTCCACCTATAGCGAAAACCTGCTGATGCTGACGCTGTCGCGCGGCGGGCCGATCGTCTGGCTTAGCGAAACCGACGCGAAAGAGCTGGGCATTGAAGATAACGACTGGATTGAAGCGTTCAACGCCAACGGGGCTCTCACCGCGCGGGCGGTGGTGAGCCAGCGGGTGCCGCCGGGGATGACCATGATGTACCACGCTCAGGAACGGATTATGAATATCCCGGGTTCGGAAGTGACCGGTCGTCGCGGCGGCATTCATAACTCGGTAACCCGCGTCTGTCCGAAGCCAACGCACATGATTGGCGGCTACGCCCAGCTGGCCTATGGCTTTAACTACTACGGCACCGTCGGATCGAACCGCGACGAGTTCATCATGATCCGCAAAATGAAGAATATTGCCTGGCTGGATGACGAAGGTCGCGATCAGGTACAGGAGGCGAAAAAATGAAAATCCGTTCTCAGGTTGGAATGGTGCTGAATCTGGACAAATGCATCGGCTGTCACACCTGCTCGGTCACCTGTAAAAACGTCTGGAGCAGCCGCGAAGGCATGGAGTACGCGTGGTTCAATAACGTGGAGACCAAACCGGGCATTGGCTACCCCAAAAACTGGGAGGACCAGGATCAGTGGCAAGGCGGCTGGATCCGCGGCATTAGCGGTAAGCTGACGCCCCGCCTCGGCAATCGGGTCAGCGTGTTATCGAAGATTTTCGCCAACCCGGTGCTGCCGGCGATCGACGATTACTACGAACCCTTTACCTACGACTACCAGCACCTGCACAACGCGCCGGAGGGCAAATATCTGCCGACCGCCCGCCCGCGCTCGCTGATCAGCGGCGAGCGTATGGATAAGATTAGCTGGGGCCCGAACTGGGAGGAGCTGCTCGGCGGCGAATTCGAGAAACGCGCCCGCGACCGTAACTTCGAAGCCATGCAAAAAGAGATGTACGGCCAGTTCGAAAATACCTTCATGATGTATCTCCCGCGCCTGTGCGAGCACTGCCTCAATCCGAGCTGCGTGGCCACCTGCCCGAGCGGCGCCATCTACAAGCGTGAGGAAGATGGCATCGTACTGATCGATCAGGACAAATGCCGCGGCTGGCGGATGTGCATCAGCGGCTGCCCGTACAAAAAAATCTACTTTAACTGGAAGAGCGGTAAGTCGGAAAAATGCATCTTCTGCTATCCGCGCATTGAGTCCGGGCAGCCAACGGTCTGCTCAGAAACCTGCGTCGGGCGCATCCGCTATCTTGGCGTACTGCTGTATGACGCCGACCGCATTGAAGAGGCGGCCAGTACCGAACATGAAACCGACCTCTATGAGCGCCAGTGCGAGGTGTTCCTTAATCCAAACGATCCGGCGGTCATCGAGGAAGCGCTAAAGCAAGGCATCCCGCACAACGTCATTGAGGCGGCGCAGAAATCGCCGGTCTATAAGCTGGCGATGGACTGGAAGCTGGCTCTGCCGCTGCATCCGGAGTATCGCACCCTGCCGATGGTCTGGTACGTGCCGCCCCTGTCGCCGATCCAGTCGGTTGCCGACGCCGGCGGCTTACCGAGCAACGGCAACATCCTGCCGGCGGTTGAGAGTCTGCGCATCCCGGTGCAATACCTGGCGAATCTGCTGAGCGCCGGCGATACCGGACCGGTCTTGCGCGCGCTGAAACGGATGATGGCGATGCGCCACTACAAACGCTCGCAAACCGTCGAGGGCGTCACCGATACCCGCGCCATTGAAGAGGTGGGCCTCAGCGTTGAGCAGGTCGAAGAGATGTATCGCTATCTGGCGATCGCCAACTACGAAGACCGCTTCGTGATCCCCACCAGCCATCGCGAACTGGCGGAGGATGCCTTTCCGGAACGTAACGGCTGCGGCTTTACCTTCGGCGATGGCTGCCACGGGTCAGATACGAAATTCAACCTGTTTAACAGCCGGCGGATCGACGCCATCGACGTCAGCGGCGTGCGTAAGCATGGGGAGGGCGAGTGATGCGGATCCTGAAAGTGATCGGTCTGCTGCTGGAGTACCCCGACGAGTTACTGTGGGAGAACCGCGACGACGCCCTGGCGCTGATCAGGGCCGATGTCCCTTCCCTGACGCCGTTTGTCGGTGAGCTGTTGACGGCTCCGCTGTTGGATCGCCAGGCCGAATGGTGCGAGGTGTTCGAGCGCGGGCGCGCCACCTCGCTGCTGCTGTTTGAACATGTGCATGCCGAATCCCGCGACCGCGGCCAGGCGATGGTCGACCTGATGAATCAGTATCAGCAGGCGGGTCTGCAGATCGATTGTCGCGAGCTGCCCGACCATCTGCCGCTGTATCTGGAGTATCTCAGTATTCTACCTCCCGCGGAGGCTCGGGAGGGGCTGCAGAATATCGCGCCGATTCTGGCGCTGATCGGCGGCCGTCTTAAGCAGCGAGCCTGCCCGTACTACCAGCTGTTTGACGCCCTGCTGGCGCTGGCTAAAAGCCCGCTCACCAGTGACAGTGTCACAAAACAGGTGGCGGGAGAAAAGCGCGACGATACCCGTCAGGCGCTGGACGCCGTGTGGGAAGAAGAGCAGGTGAAGTTTATCGAAGATAATGCGACCGCTTGCGATAGCTCGTCGATGCAAGCTTATCAACGACGCTTTAGTCAGGATGTGGCGCCGCAGTACGTTGACATCCGCGCCGGAGGCCCGAAATGATCCAGTATCTGAACCTCTTCTTTTACGATATCTACCCTTACCTGTGCGGCACCGTCTTTCTGGTGGGCAGCTGGCTGCGCTACGATTACGGGCAGTATACCTGGCGCGCCTCATCCAGCCAGATGCTGGATAAGCGCGGGATGGTGCTATGGTCGAACTTATTTCATATCGGCATTCTCGGCATCTTCTTTGGCCATCTCTTTGGCATGCTGACCCCACACTGGGTCTACTCGTGGTTCCTGCCGATGTCCCAGAAGCAGCTGATGGCCATGATCCTTGGCGGCGTATGCGGCGTGCTGACCCTGGTAGGCGGTATCGGCCTGCTGATGCGCCGCCTGACCAACCCGCGAATTCGCGCCACCTCCACGACCGCGGATATTTTGATCCTGTGCATTCTGCTGATTCAGTGCGCGCTGGGGCTGACAACCATCCCCTTCTCCGCCCAGCATCCGGACGGCAGCGAAATGCTCAAGCTGGTGGACTGGGCGCAGGCGGTGGTCACCTTCCACGGCGGCGCCTCGGCGCATCTGGACGGTGTCGCATGGATTTACCGCGTCCACCTGGTGCTCGGAATGACCATCTTTCTGATCTTCCCCTTCACCCGCCTGGTTCACGTCTGGAGCGCGCCGGTGGAGTATTTCACCCGGCGTTACCAGGTGGTACGCTCCCGGCGCTGAGCGCTGGCGGCGTTTACCATTCATCCTTACCGGTAGCCCGGACGAGGCCTTCGCGCCAAATCCGGGTATTTATCGTACCTGACTCCAGGCTTTATGCCGGATGGCGGCTACGCCTTATCCGGCCTACAGGGGCCTCTCACAGGCTCAAACCTCGCAGGCCCGCGCAGGCGCAGCGCCGCCGGGCAAGATATCAGGCACGGTACCTGTAATTTCGCCGGATGGCGGCTGTCGCCTTACCCGGTCTACAGGGTCCTCTCACAGGCTCATACCCGTAGGCCCGCGCAAGCGCAGCGCCCGCCGGGCAAGATATCAGGCACGGTTCCTGTAATTTCGCCGGGTGGCGGCTACGCCTTGCCCGGCCTACAGGGTCCTCTCACAGGCTCATACCCCGTAGGCCCGCGCAGGCGCAGCGCCGCCGGGCATGGGGAGATTTACTTCCCGGCTTCCGGATGGGTATCGAACGCCGCCATCACCGCCGCCAGCGCCGCTTCGCTGAAGCCATGTTTAGGATCGTCCACCCCCAGGCCGAAACGGGTCTGCAGCCCTTCATACAGCGCGGAGACATCGGCAAAATCGACCTTCTCCACCACATGGTTATTCTCCCAGTGGGTAAAGTGGAAGTTGGTGAGGGTCATTTTGCCGCCTTCCGGCAGATGACGACACATCAGCAGATGGTGCCGGAAGTGGGACTGCGGCCAGTGCGCCGACCAGAAGTTGCCCATCACATAATCAGACGCATACTGGCGGCCTAAATCGAAATGATACATCGACTGCCAGTGTTCGTGATGGTTGAACTGCAGCGTCCACTCATCCCCTTCATGCACCAGACGATAGCTGCCGTGCGGCGTTTGCTGTGGGATATCGGCCAGCAGTTTGATCGGCGCGGTCAGCGTCTGGCCGCCGAAGCCGACGTCGGCGATCCAGCGCTCCCCCGCCACCTCCACCAGCAACAGACGGTGAGTACGCGGCGGCATCTGCGGCGGGTTGGCCAGCACCACGCGGCCCAGCAGGCTGCGGACGTTAAAGCCTATCTCGCGCAGCGCGCGCTCCAGCAGGCCATTCTGTTCAAAACAATACCCCCCGCGGCGGCCGGCGATCAGCTTCTCTTCCAGCGCCCCATCGTCAAGGTGGATTTCACGCGGCAGCAGGACGTCGAGGTTTTCAAAGGGGATGGCGCTGTTATGCTGCAGATGCAGTTCCCGCAGGGTATCAATGGAAACATCAGGCTCACCCGTCCAGCTCAGACGGGAAAAATAGGCGCGTAAAAAGGGACTCATCAGGGCCTCCAGCTGTAGGTGTCCGACATTTATAGCCTATTTTTCCGCGCCGACCGTCTTTTTTGTGCGCTTAGCGTTAACCGCACGTGCGGCGCTGCATCAGCGCCAGCGCCGTCAGCATCAGGACCAGACCGGTCAACAACGTCAGGCTGGCCATCGCCATGCCCTGACCGACGGAACCCTGTTCGAACTGGCGCCAGATAAACACCGCCACGGTTTGCGTACCGGCCGGAGAGAGCAGCAGCGAGGTCACCAGCTCCCGGGAGGCCACCGCGAACACCATCAGCATCGCCGCCAGCAGCGCCGGAAAGACCAGCGGCAGGACAATCAACCGCAGCGCCTGCAGTGGCGACGCCCCGTGCACCCTGGCGGCGGGCTCAAGGTTCGGGCCCAGCTGGCGCAGCGCGCTGCCGACATAGCGCACCGGCCAGGGCAACAGCAGGCAGCAATAGGAGAGCAGCAGCATCCACAGCGTGTTATAGGGCGAGCGCGGCCAGAAGGGCTGATTCCACAGCAGGATCAAACCGACCCCCACCACCACGCCCGGCAGCGCCGCCGGCATCAGCGACAGCGCGTCCACCATCCCGCGCCCTTTAATCTTCTGCACCATCACCAGCCAGGCGGCCAGCAGGCCCAGCGCGCCGACGATTAGCGCCGAACCCAGGGCTAGCGACAGGCTGGTGCCGAGGGCCGACAGGGCATCTCCCTGCTGGTCAAACAGCGCCGCGAAATGACGCAGCGTGACATTCTCAACACTCACGCCACCGGAGAGCGTGCCCATCACGCTGGTGAGCATCATCGAGACGGCGGGGACGCCGACCGCCAGGCCGCCGACGGCCGCCATCGCCAGCACGGCGGGCAGCGTCATCCAGCCCAGCGATGCCCCGTGGTTCTCCCCCGGCTTACCGGTGACGCTGGTGACCTCTTTCTCCCCCACCAGCCGCCTTTGCAGCCACCAGGCGAACAACGCCACCGCCATCAGCAGCAGCGACAATAGCGCGGCGCCAGGGAGATCCACCGGCCAGTCGGCCAGCTTTTTCTCAATACCGACCGTCAGCATCACCACTCCCGCCCGGCTGCCCAGCGCCGCCGGTACGCCAAACTCCTCGATGGCGAGGGTAAACGCCAGCAGCATCCCCGCCGCCAGCGCCGGAGAGAGCATCGGTAGCGTCACGTGCCAGAAGGCGCGCCAGGCGCTGGCGCCATGGACGCGGGCGACCACCGCCAGCCGGGTCCCGCTCGCCAGCAGGCTGCGGGAGACGGCAAAGTAGACCACCGGAAATATATTAAAGGTCATCACCAGCACGATCCCGCTGCGGCTGAACAGCAGATCGTTCAGCTGCCAGCCGGTCAGCTGCTGCAGATAGCCCTGGCTTTGCAGGGCCAGCATCCAGGAGAGCGCCGAGATATAGGGCGGCGTCAGAAAGGGGATCAAAAACAGGAGATCCCACAGCCGGGGCAGCGGCAGCGAAAACATACCGCGCAGGATGCCGAGCGGCAGGCCAATCATTACGCTGACCAGCGCCACGCCGGCGGCGATCCACAGCGTACCGCCGAGCATCGCCGGCAGCTGAGGATCGGCCAGCAGCGCCGGGATGCCGCCAAAGGCGTCCCCGAGCGAACCGGCGCTAAAATGGGGAAAAATCGCCTGCAGCACAATAAACACTAACGGTAACGCGACCAGCATCACCAGGGCGGCAAGGGTCGCGCCGGAAAGGAATGTTTGTTTCACAACCGGTTCCTGAAGCTGAGGGTCCTCCGGCGGCCAGCGCCGGAGAAACGGGATCAATTACTGCGCGTACAGCTGACTGAAGCGGGCGAGCACGGCGCCCCGCTCGCTGCTGCCCTCGCTGGTGGTGGGCAGCACCTTCAGCGCGTCCAGTAGCGGACGTTTGGCCGCCACGTCGCGGCGGGCGGGCATCAGCCAGGCATCGGCAACCCTCGCCTGACCTTCCGGCGACAGCACATAATCGATAAAGGCTTTGGCATCGTCGGCATGCTGGCTGGTTTTGAGGATCATCATCGGGCGCGGGGCAATCACTGTTCCGCTGGCCGGGAAGATCACCTTCAGCGACTCGCCCTGCTGAATATTGCCGTAGGAGACATAATCCACCGCGCCAAATACCGCCGCTTTCGCCCCCTGCATCACCGGCGTCACCGCCTGGGCGTTGGGTCCGCTGACCACCATGCCGTTCTTTTTCAGATCGTCAAACAGTTGCCAGGCCTGGTCGCCCATGCTGTTTTGCAGCCCGATCAGCAAATCCAGCGACGCGCCGGAGAGCGCCGGGTCGGGGGTTGTCACCTTGTCTTTAAACGCCGGCTGGGTGAGATCCCGCCACTCTTTCGGTTCCGGGGTACCGCTTTTACTGTTCCAGACAATGCCCAGGGCGGAGACGCCCTGGGCGATATAGTCCGCCGATTTCAGGTTCGCCGGTACCTGGTCGGCATTGGCGCTCGCAAAAGGCAGCAACCAGCCCCGCTGGTGCAGATCTTCGGCGGTATCCCACGAGGCGGAGATCAGCACATCCGCCTGCGGGTTGGCCTGCTCGGCCTCCAGTCGGGCCATTACTTTGCCGGTGGTGGCCTGGAAAACCGTCACCTTCACCCCGGTCTGTTGTTCAAAACCGCTGGCCAGGCTTTTCGCCAGCGAGCCGGGTCCGGCGGTGTAAACGGTCAGCGCATGGGCGCTGGAGAGCATCATGGCGGAAAGAGCCATCGCGAGTACCACTCCTTTCTTAACGGTCATAACGGTGTTCATGCAACTTCCCCTGAGGTTGGCGTAACGGCGCGGACAGCGGCCACGCGGCCCGCGGATAAATAGACAATCTGGTCAGCTAACAGCTCGGCTTCACGTCGATCATGGGTGACATACACGGCGGTGATGCCGAGCTGTCGCAACAGGCGGCTCATTTCGCCGCACAGCGATTCGCGCAGTTCGCTATCCAGGTTGGAGAGCGGTTCATCAAACAGCAGCACCCGCGGCGCGGCGACGATCGCCCGCGCCAGCGCCACCCGCTGCTGCTGACCGCCGGAGAGGCCTGAAGGCTTACGTTCGGCAAAGCCGTTGAGGCCTACCCGCGCCAGCGCCTCGCTGACCCGGCGCTCGCGTTCGCTGCGGGAGACGCCGCGCATGCGCAGCGGAAAGGCGACGTTCTGCGCCACGCTCATATGCGGCCAGAGGGCATAATCCTGAAAAACCATGCCGATATCGCGCTGCTCCGGGGGCAATCCCCATCCTGCGCGGGCGACCAGCCTGTCGCCAAAGCGGATTTCGCCGCTGGCCGGCACGCTCAGCCCGGCCAGCAGACGCAGCAGCGTGCTTTTGCCGCAGCCGGAAGGGCCCAGTAGCGCCACGATGCGGCCGGGTTCGATATGCAACGTGAAGCGGTCAAGAATAGGGGTCTCTGCGAAGGCGAAAGAGACCTCCTGCAGGGTGATAGGGGTCAGCGTGCGCATCATCGCCCTCCCTTTCGGGACAGCGAGACCAGCCCGGCGGTCGACATCCGACGGGGCACGCTCACCTGGGATAGCATCAGGGGAGCCAACATATTGTGATCCTCTTTGGGACTTAGTGCTGGCGACTATAGTCAGACGAGATGACGTATTGATTACATTTTCATTGCGGCTTAACGTGTTACCTGCCAACCGACCCATTATTCAAGGAACGCCTATGAGCCGCTTTCGCCACGTTGAACTGCAGTACGCCAGCCGCCTGCTCAACCACGGCCCAACCATTTTGATCACCAGCTACGATGCCCCGTCCGACCGGCGCAACGTAATGGCCGCCGCCTGGTCAATGCCGGTGGAATTCGCCCCGCCGCGGGTGGCTATCGTGGTGGATAAAAGCACCTGGACGCGGGAGATCATCGAGCGCAATGGCACCTTCGGCATTGTAGTTCCCGGCGTCGCAGCCGCCAGCTGGACCTACGCCGTCGGCAGCGTCAGCGGCCGCGATGAGGACAAATTCAATGCCTGGGGGATCCCGGTAGTAACCGGTCCGGAGCTGGGGCTGCCGCTGATCGAGGAGAAATGTCTGGCATGGATGGAGTGCCGGTTGCTGCCGGCGACGGCGGCCCAGACCCAGTACGACACCCTGTTCGGGGAGGTGGTCTCTGCCGCCGCCGATGAGCGCGCGTTCGTCACCGGACGCTGGCAATTCGACGACGATAAGCTCAATACCCTGCATCATCTTGGCACCGGCAATTTTGTCGCCAGCGGCCGTCATGTGCGGGCAAACTCCCTCGACGAATAAGCGTGACTTGCCGCGGGCGGCCGGTTTTTCCCCTGCCCGGCCTGCGGCCCCCTTTTAACCCGGTGGGCGGCGGCGATCGGCGCTGGGGGTCAGGCCAAACACTTTTTTATACAGGGTGGTAAAGTGGTTGCTGTTGGCGAAGCCGCACAGATAAGCCACTTCGGTAATGGTCATCTCCGTTTCGCGTAATTTGACCCGCGCGGAGACCAGCCGCAGACGTTTCAGATAATTATCCGGGGTTAATCCGGTGGCCTCTTTAATATGGCGAAACGCGGTGCGGGTGGTGAGATGAAATTGCTCCGCCAGCTGCTGCCAGTTATGTTCTTCGAAACAGTGCTCCTGAAGCCAGGTGAGTAATTTATGCAGTTTATAGCGAGTGCTGCTATATTCGGCTTCCGACTCGGCTGTGAGAATGGTGGTCACCAGCTGGAAAAAGAGAGACTCCCGTAGCGGGGTATTATCCGCCGCCCTCAGCGCCGGGGAAAATATCTTTTCCACCAGTTCCCGGCAATAGCTGCGAGTCTCCGGCGCCAGCCAGCCATAGCAGGCGGCGCGCTGCGCGGATAATTGCTGCAGCAATCCCTCCATCTGCTGTAAATAGCCAAAGGCCACCGCCGGATTAATTAAGACATTAATCAGCTTCAGCGTCCCCAGCTCATCATAATAATGCACATCGCCAGGCTGGACGTAAAATACGTCTCCCTGTTGGATATACAGCGGGCGACCATTAATAACGTGTAACCCATGCCCCTCCTCGACGATCACCAGTTCGGCAAATTCATGGCCATGCTCCTGGCTATTATCCTCCGGGTCACTGGCGTACATGCCGAGCTTATCCTGGGGATGGGTGAAATAATACTCAACGGTCAGTGTCATCATTACAGCAAATCCTGAACAACCTATGGCGCAGGGGCACGATAATCTATTCCGGCCCTCGGCACGCGCCCGATGTGCGGATTTGTGATCGCCAGCGCCCCCACCTCATTATTCCTGCCATTTTCACTGACGGTTTGGCATTGCCAGAGTGGTAGCCGCGTCGGACGACGGCCTATGCTGCGCCTAACCTAACGGAGAGGACGCAGTATGTCACAAGCAATTCAATACAATTCCAGCGTGGCGATGATCCGTCATCCGCGCTTTTTACAGCGTGCGGCCGACCTGACGCCCGCGCTGCAACGCCTGCGCCAGACGCCGCAGGCCATCGTCGAGGCCGTCGCTGAACCAGGAGCGCTGAACGGCTGGCGGGGGAATACCGTCCGCACGCCGGAACAGTTTTATCAGCAACCGCTCAACGTCGGCGACAGCATCATTATTGATTTTGGCAGCCATTTTGTTGGCTACCTGCAGTTCAGCTGCCGCAGCGTCGGCAGCCCGCCCGATGCCCCGGCACATCTGCACTTCACCTTCGGCGAGACGCTGAGCGAAGTCTGTGAGCCGTTCAGCGAATACCAGGGATGGCTGAGCAGCAGCTGGTTGCAGCAGCAGGATCTGTGGCTTGACGTCCTGCCCGCCCGGGTCGCTCTGCCACGTCGCTATTGCCTGCGCTACCTGAAGGTGGAGGTCAAAGCGCTGTCGCGCAAGTTTCGTCTGCAGTTCGATGAGATCGCTCTGGAAACCGTCACCTCTGCCGGCAGCCCGCACCCGGCGGTCATCGCCGATCCGCAGTTGAAAGCCATTGATGACGTTGCCGTTCGTACCCTGAAAAACTGCATGCAGGAGGTGTTTGAAGATGGGCCGAAACGCGACCGTCGGCTGTGGCTGGGCGACCTGCGCCTGCAGGCGCAGGTGAATGACGTGACCTTCGGCCACCACGATCTGGTCCGCCGCTGCCTGTATCTCTTTGCCGGCCATACCCGGGAAGATGGCATGGTTTCCGCCAATGTCTTTGTTCAGCCAGAGGTACGCGCCGATGACACCTTTCTGTTTGATTACTCATTGTTTTTTGTCGACGTGCTTTATAACTACCTGCAAAGCACCGGCGACACGGAAACCGTCGGTGAGCTGTGGCCCACGGCGCGGCGGCAAATCGAGCTGGCGCTGACCCGCTGCGATTCTCAGGGGCTGGTGCGCGACAGCGATGACTGGTGGGTATTTATCGACTGGCAGGCGGAGCTGAATAAACAGGCCTCGGCGCAGGGGGTGCTCATCTACTGTCTGCAGCGCGCCCTCTGGCTGGCGCAGCGTTTTGAACCGCAGCGGGTACCTGACTACACTGCCACGCTCTGGCAGCTGAAGGAGGCCGCCCTCCACCACCTGCGGGACAACGAGCGGCAGGTGTTTATCAGCGGCGCCGTGCGTCAGGTCTCATGGGCGTCGCAGATCTGGCTGGTGCTGGCGGAAGTTGGCACCGCCGGGCAGCGTCAGGGGCTGATGCGCCGCCTGCAGCAGCAGCCGCCCGCCATTGCCATGAACACCCCGTACCTGCGTCATCATCACATTGTTGCCCTGCTACAGTCCGGCCTGCGCGAGGAGGCGGTGGCGGAGATCAAAGCCTACTGGGGGGCGATGGTCGCCTATGGCGCCGACACCTTCTGGGAAATTTTCGACCCCCAACATCCTGACTTTTCCCCGTATGGCAGTAAGCTTATCAACAGTTACTGCCATGCGTGGAGCTGTACCCCGGCCTGGTTTATTCGCCAGTACGGACTTTAACAACAACGATAAGCGAGTGATTTATGGCAGAAACAACGTTTACCCTGTGGCGGCAGCGCCTTGGCTATGGCATTGCCGATCTCTCCTGCAACCTTGTGTGGCAGATGATCTCTCTGTATCTGATGTTCTTTTACACCGACGTCATGGGTCTCCCGGCCTATTATGTCGGCCTGATGTTCCTGGTCACCCGGCTGGTAGACGGCGTGGCCGACGTGCTGATGGGGCTGGTGATCGACAATACCACCACCCGCTGGGGGCGCTGCCGCCCCTGGCTGCTGATCGGCGCCCTGCCTTTTGGCCTGCTGTGTATTCTGGCCTTTTATGTGCCGGATTTCGGCACCACCGGCAAACTGCTGTACGCCTTTGTCACCTATCTGTGTCTGTCGTTCCTCTACACCCTGGTGAATATTCCGTTCTGCGCCATGCTGCCGTTTTTAACCAGTGATTCCGCAGAACGCACCACGCTGTCGGCGGTGCGCATTTTGCTGGGCTCCCTTGGCGCCACCATCGTCGCCGTGGCTACGCTGCCGCTGGTCGGCATGCTAGGCAAAGGCAACCAGCAGCAGGGATTCCTCTATACCGCGGTGATTTTTGGCGTACTGGCGGCCTTTTTCCTGCTGGTGAGCTTTCGCAACGTCGAAGAAAAGATCACCCTTACCGGGGAGCGCATGACCCTGAAACGCGCCTGGATTAGTCTGCGCGCCAATCGTCCGTGGTGGGTCTTCGCCAGCAATATCTTTCTGATGTGGGGTGCCTTTTTCTTTCAGACCGGGGCCCTGGTGTACTTCTTCCATTATTACGTCGGGAATACCGAGCTGACGGCGGTTATCGCCGGGATCTCCACCTTCGTTCCCCTGCTCGGCACCCTCACCGTCCCGCTGCTGGCCCGACGCATGAAAAAACGTCATGTCTATCTGGTGGCCAGCGCGGTCAATCTGCTCGGGATGGGGATTATGATGGTGTCTGGCGCCCACGTTCTGGGACTGATCGTCGGGGCCGTGATCCTCTCCCTCGGCGCCGGCCAACGCACGGCTATCTATTTCTCGATGCAGGCCGACCCGGTGGATTACGGCGTGTGGAAAACCGGGCTTAATACCGCAGGGATCCTGACCTCGATAAACGGTTTTCTCGGCAAGGTGGCGATGGCTGGTGCCGGGGCTATCACCGGCGTGCTGCTCTCCTCCAGCGGCTATATCGCCAACCACACGCAGAGCGACAGCGCCCTGTTGGCCATCAAGGCCTGCTATCTATACATTCCGGCGCTATTGATCCTCGCCTCGATGCTGTGGATGGGCCGCTTCTACCGCCTCGACGATCAGTATGAGCAGATTCGTGCCGACCTTGATGCCGGACGCGGCGCCTCGCCAGCCCCGGCCCCGACCGCCGGAGAATCCCCCGCCATGTAAGGCGCCCCCGCTGATTTAACCTCTGGATAAATTAAGGATTTTTATGCGTATCTCTGTGATTAGCGCAGCGGTTTGCTGCGCCCTTTTTCCGCTCATCAGCGTCAGCGCCGCCGGCTTGAGCGTGGAGCAACGGCTGGCGCAGCTGGAAGCGCGCCTCAATCTCGCTGAACAGCAGGCCAGCGAGGCCAGCCGCCGCGCGCAGCGGGCAGAACAGCAAACTGCCGCCGCCGAGCAGCGCGCCGCGGCGGCGGAGCAGCAGGTGCAGGCGCTCAGCCAGCAGACCACGGCTCGCGAACAAAAACAGCAGGCCACTAATCAGCAACTGAGCGAGCAGCTGGCGAAGCGCGCCCCGGACGATGGGTTTACCTTTAACGCCTACGCCCGTTCCGGGATATTAGTCAACAGCCATGGTAAAGGCGCCCGCGGCGGGCCGGGCGTCTCCCCGGCCAGTTCGCTCAACGGCGATGCCCATGTCGGTCGTCTCGGTAACGAAAAAGATAATTACGCTGAGCTGAGCTTTGGCAAAAAGCTCACCTTCAACGATGGCTCATGGGCGCGCTTCAAGACCATGCTCGCCGACGGGGCCACCAACCCGGATCCGTGGGTTCAGGATAACGACAGCCACCATCTGAACATTCGTCAGCTGTACGTCGAGATGGGTAACTTTGCCGAATTCACCGGTCCGTTAAAACGCGCCTCAATTTGGGCCGGCAAGCGCTTCGATCGGGATAACTTCGATATCCACTTTACCGATAGCGACATCATGTTCCTCGGCGGTACCGGCGGCGGGATCAATGATGTCGACTGGGGAAGCGGCCTGCGCGGCGACTATTCGGTGTATGCACGTAACTTCGGCGACCTTGGCAGCGATAATTACGCGGATAATGACATCCAGAATCTGCTGTTCACCGCCAACCATTTTTACGGCAACTGGCAACTGATGACCACGGTGATGACCGCCCAGGGCAACGATGACCTGAAAGATAATACCTCGACCACCGGGAGCTATGCCCTGCGCAGCGATAACACCGCCAAAAACGGCTACTACGCGATGCTGGCCCTCCACGACAAACAGCAGTTCTACGGCCTGGCGCCGGGGGTGTCTGAAAGCGCCCTGCAATACGGCGTCGGGCTGGGCGCCGAAGCGCGTCAGCCGGGGAGCGATGGCGATCTGACCGAGAACGCGGCCTCCCTGCGCTTTGCGTCGTATGGCATCCTGCCGTTGGGGAAAAACTGGCAGCTGGCGCCGTCGGTGATAGCCCAGCATAGCGAAGACCGCTATCGCGACGGCGACCGCTACGACTGGGCGACGTTTAACCTGCGGGTATCACAGGGGATCTCCGCTCACTTCGCCCTGCTGTATGAGGCCTCGTGGCAGTATATGGATCTCAATCCGAACGGGCGCAGCTATCGCTATAATGACAACGTTTATCAGTATCAGGCGGTGCGCGGTGATTTCTACAAGCTGACCTTCGCCCCCACCTTTAAAGTGGGCGATGTGCTGGATATCAAGGCGCGGCCGGAAATCCGCTTCTTTGCCACCTGGATGAACTGGGATAAAGCGCTGGATCGCTACGCGATAAATGACGATTTCGGCAGCAAAGGCTTTACCGCCGGTGGGACATGGAACTTCGGCGTGCAGACGGAGATTTGGTTTTAATCAAACGGCCCGTCCGGCTCAAATGCCAGGACGGGTTGATTTAAATACACGCTGTTACTTTGTCACTATGCCAGTGCTGTATGAAGTAATATAAACTCATAAAATAAAAACCATAACAGGCTAAAAAGATAAAGGTTGTTTTTATAATTCCAACAAGTGACTTTCGTTTTTTCTCAACGATGAGAAGATCGTGAAACCTTTCTTGCTGTTGCTCTGGTGTTAAATTATCAACTATTTTATTTTTTATATCATCGTGAATCTTTTTAAACGTTCGCTTTTCACCTGGAAAGCTACCGTGTAGAAGAAACAAAAAAAATAAAGAAAAGCATAACGAACGCTAATATCCGAATACTGGGCTCAGTTACCCCCCAGCATCCAAGGGTAGCAATAAACAACCAGATACCATGAGTGTTTGCTCGCGCTCTAAACCTATCAATATGAGCGCTGTATTTCTTGATTTCTTTCAAAATAGAATCGTTGGTTTCCATACGTAATGCACTCCTTTTTAAAGACCCCGGTTACGAAAGGGGGCAAACTCTGCCATTTTCCTTGCGAAGAATAACCTTTCAAACAACCTTCAACAAGTTGATAATCAATGGATTACCCTGAAGCAATAAAAGCAGTTTTCTGGCTGCACCGGTTGGGTGACGTCGTTTCGTTTCCCAGCTTTTAACCAACTCGTAGCTAACGCCAACGGCCGCTGCAAAGTCCTGCTGTTTTAAACCTGTGGCTTCACGTATCGCTTTCACGTCAATTTCGCTGAAGGTATGAACGTGCTGCTCCATCGGCATTTGTTCACCTTTCTCGATCCTGACCATTTCTTCTGCACTCGCCAGCAGATCGGCAAACAATTCGTCTTTCATACCCACCTCGGTTGGCTCTCTGGCGCTTAGGATAGATGAACATGCTGTTTCTCTCAGTGCGTCGCCGGAGAAGCCCCTCCCCGGGGGCGGCGCAAAGCGCCTTGCCCGGGCTACGGAACTGCAGACCGCTGAGAGCGCGTAGCCCGGACAAATGCGCAGCATCGCCTCCGGGTGACGGGTTACATGCTATAACCCGGCTTCTTAATCAACTGCGCCATCTGTGGGGCGATCTCGCTGTCCCACACCGCCTGCCACGCGTCCGGCTCAATCTGAGTGAGTGCGACGCTGACCGCGCCCTCTTTACTGTTCAGATGGCGGATCAGCACCTCGGTAATGTCGGCGGCCAGCGCGTTTTTTTGTTCATCAGTCAGTTCACGGGGAAAGCATTTAATATCAACATGCGGCATAGCAAAGACTCCTTGTGATCAGAGCCATAACGCTACCACAGAATGGCCGTTCTGGTTGGCATCGCGTGCGTTAAATCAGCTTGTTACGGCGTAGCGCCGCGGCCAGCTCCGGTCGCTGACAGACCGCCCGGGCGATGGCGGCGAATTTTGGCGCGTGGTCGTCAAACCACGCCTGGCGGGGTCCCCAGCGGTACATCGCCGCGATATAGCAATCCAGCAACGTTATCGACGCGCCCAGCGCCCACGGCCCGGCGGCCAGCTGCTGTTCGAACCAGAGATAGAGATTTTTCCGGTACTGGCGACAATTCTCCACCAGCTGCTCCGCGGCGGCGGGCGCCCAGCGTTCCGGGTAATCGGCATAGGTAAAGGTAGGATAGACATTGGCCACCAGCCAGACCAGCAGGCGCTGAAACTGCGGACGCTGTGGCGTCCCCGGCGCGGGGGCCAGATCGGGACGCTGGTCGAGGATCATCAGCGCGATGGCGGCGGTTTCGGTCATGATGCTCCCGTCGGCCAGCCTCAGGGTGGGCACCTGGCACAGCGGATTAATCTGCCGCAGACGCTCGCGCGCCGGACCGGGCTGGTCAAAGCCCTCCACGTCAACCACCTCGTAGGGAATATCGGCCAGGGAGAGCATCAGCTCGCTAATCGTCGAGCCCCATCCCGGCACGCCATAAACGGTTATCATGGTCTGCCTCCAGGGTAAAGCCTAAGTGTAGGCAGAAATTTGCCGCTCACCCACCCGGCACACCATGCCACTGGGGGTTAGTAGGTTATCCCCGGCGGGTTGACCACCGACTGCGCCACCGCTTCGCCCTGCTCCCCCCAACGCGCCAGCACCTGCTGATATTCACCGCGGGCAATCGCCCCGTCGAGGGCTGCCTGCAGGGCATAGACCAGGCCGTTGCCTTTTTTGGTGGTTGTCGCCACCCACGCTTTTTTCGGCCCCAGGCCCACCACCCGGGTCTGGCCGTTAAGCGCCGCTTTATAGGCTGCCACCGACTGCGGGCCGAAAAAGATATCCGCCCGCCCGGACTGGATATAGAGGTTGCCGGAGGCATCATCGGTCAGGTAGACCGGCTGGGCCTGCGGCCGTCCGGCGGCGCGGTTGTCCTCGTTCCAGCCCAGCAGGATCCGCTCCTGATTGGTGCCGGACCCGACGATCACTTTGCGCCCGGCAAGGTCGGCGGGTCCGTTTACCGCGGCGATATCGCTGGTGGATTTCACCGAGAAGGCCAGGGAGTCCACTCGGTAAGTCGCAAAATCGAACTTCTCTTTGCGCTTCTCGGTTACCGCGATATTGATCAGCGCCACATCGTAGCGGCCGGAGGCGATGCCCAGCGGCCAGTCCTCCCACGCGGTGGGCACCAGCCTGAGCTTCAGGCCAAGGCTTCCGGCCAGCAGGCGGGCTATATCCGGGTCGCTGCCGATCCGCGTGCGGTTGTCGCTGGCCAGCAGGGCCAGCGGCGGCGAATTGAGCGCCGAGATCGCCACCGTTAGCGTCCCCGGCTCGACGAAGCGATAGCCCGGCGGAATTTTCGCTATCGCCTGCGGGTCGCGGGTGACCGGCAATGGCTGCTCATTGGCGCGCAGATCCAGCGCCGCGTAAGCGCTCATGGCAAAAGCGCTGAGAACAAGGGTCATTAGCGCTCTGTTCATGACGGCAGCACCCTGGATAAAAACTGCCGGGTACGCGGATGCTGCGGATGGTTGAGCACCTCGTCGCTGCTGCCCTGCTCGACGATCCTGCCGTCGACCATAAACACCACCTGGTCGGCCACCTCGCGGGCAAAGCCAATCTCATGGGTGACCACCACCAGGGTGGTGCCCGATCGTGCCAGCTTTTTGATCACATCCAGCACCTCGCCCACCAGCTCCGGATCCAGCGCCGAAGTGGGCTCATCAAACAGGATCACCCGCGGGTTCAGCGCCAGCGCCCGGGCAATGGCGATACGCTGCTGCTGGCCGCCGGAGAGATGCCGGGACCAGGCGTCGGCTTTATTGCGCAGTCCGACGACGTCCAGTAGCTCATAGGCGCGGGCAATGGCCTCTTTGCGCGTGACCTGCTGGTGGGCGATCGGCGCCTCAATCAGGTTCTCCAGCACCGTCAGGTGCGGAAACAGGTTAAAGTTCTGGAACACGTAGCCGACGTTGATCCGCTGGCGAAGAATTTCCTTTTCTTTCATCTCATACAGCTTGTCGCCTTTGCGGCGATAACCGATATAGTCGCCATCAATCTGAATAAATCCCTCATCGACCCGTTCGAGGTGATTTATGGTGCGCAGCAGCGTGGACTTGCCCGAGCCGGAAGGGCCGAGGATCACCGTCACCGTGCCCGGGGGGATCTCCAGCGACACATCGTCCAGCGCCTTGTGGCGGCCATAGTATTTGCTGACCCCGGTGATAGAGATATGGCCATTATGAGAGCTGGGCATGAACGGCCTCCTGCGGCTGTGGTTGACGTGCGGGTTGATTCAGACGGCTGCTGCGGGCGCTGTTTACCGCCGAGCGGCGCTCGCTGCGCGCCAGGCCCCGTTCCACCAGATACTGAATGGCGGAGAGGACGCTGGTGATCGCCAGATACCAGGCGGCGCCGACCATCAACAGCGGGATCACCTCCTGGGTACGGTTGTAGATCATCTGGATGGTGTAGAACAGTTCCGGCATCGCCAGGACGTACACCATCGCCGTTCCCTTGGCCAGACTGATGATCTCGTTGAAGCCGGATGGCAAGATGGTGCGCAGCGCCTGCGGCAGAATAATGCGCAGCGTGCGCCGCCAGGCGGGTAGCCCCAGCGCGGCGGCGGCTTCATACTGCCCGTGGTCAACGCCGAGAAAGCCGCCGCGAATAATCTCCGCGGTATAGGCGCTCTGCACCAGGGTCAGGCCCACCACCGCCGTGGAGAATTGCCCCAGCACGTTAATGGTCTGATAGCTGGCCCAGGTGACGCCGGTAAACGGGATCCCCAGCGACAGGGTGTCGTAGAGATAGGAAAAGTTATAGAGAATGATCAGCACCACAATCAGCGGCAGCGAGCGAAACAGCCAGATATAGCCCCAGGCGAGACTGCTGAGCAGCCACGATGAGGACAAACGGGCCAGCGCCAGCAGGCCGCCGAAGATCACGCTTAACACCGTGCCGAGCAGGGTCAGGAGCAGAGTTTGACCCAGCCCCTCGAGGATCACCGGGTCGAAGAACCAGCGGGCGAAGACGCCCCACTCCCAGCGCGGGTTAAAGGCCACCGACTGGATCACCACCGCCAGCACCAGCAGGGCGACCAGAGCCCCGACCACCCGCAGCGGATAGCGCGCCGGCACCACTTTGATCGTTTCAGATGAATGCATAATGCCTCCTCAGGCGCTGTGGCTGTAGGCGCTCACCACCAGCGCTTTAGTGAACCGCAGCCGGCCATCGTACGGCGGCTGACTGTACTCTTCCGGGTCTCGCGTGAGGTCAAACTGCGCCTCATACCCCTGGCTGAGATAGAGCTTTACCGCCTCCGGCTGACGGAAACCGGTGGTCAGGTAGATATGACTGTACCCGGCCAGCACCGCCCGTCGTTCCAGCTCCTGGACCACCTTCGCCGCCAGCCCCTGCTGGCGCAGACGGCGGTGCGTCCAGATACGTTTGATCTCCGCGGTGTGGCGATCCTTCGGCTTATACGCGCCGGTGGCGATAATTTCGCCCTCACGCTCAAGGACAATAAACAGCCCCTGCGGCGGCACATACCACTCACTTAACTCCACTTCCGCATCGCGGGAAAAATAGTCGCCGTAGCGGGCGGCATATTCGGCAAACAGCTCGCTAATAATCGGCTGCAGCTCCGGAGCCTCCGGAGAAATATCGCGGAATGCTTCGCTCATCGCGCCTCCTGTCAGTCGCCCAGTCCGGGCGGATTGATTTCCGATTGCGGAATGCTTTCCACCCCTTCGCCCCAGCGGTTAAGCACTTTGGCGTAGTCCCCGCTGGCGATAGCCCCGTTCAGCGCCGCCTGGACGGCATTCACCAGCCCGCTGTCTTTTTTCAGCGTTACCGCGATGTGCGCCGCTTTCGGCCAGCCGCCATCGACGCTACCCACCAGTTTGGTTTTGCCGGTCAGCGCCGCCTTCCACGCGCCAATCACGTTGGGGCCGAAGAAGGCGTCGGCTCGTCCGGTCTGCAGGGCCAGCGTCTGGGCGGCATCATCCTTGGTGTAGACCGGGATAAACGGCTTCAGCCCCTTCTTGACGTTCTCCGCGTTCCACGCCAGCAGGATCGCCTCCTGGTTGGTGCCGGAGCCGACAATAATCTTTAGCCCGGCGATATCTTCCGCTTTGTCAATCTTGCTCAGCGGACTGGTGCTTTTGACGTAGAAGCCCAGCGAGTCTTTGCGGTAGGTGGCGAAATCGAACTTCTCTTTCCGCTCTTTGGTGACGGTAATATTGCTGATCGCGGCATCATATTTGCCGGAGGTGACCCCCAGCGGCCAGTCTTCCCATGAAGTGGGAACCACGTTTACTTCCAGGCCGAGGCTCTCCGCCACCAGCCGGGCGATATCCGCCTCGCTGCCGAGCAGGGTTTTGTTGTCATCGGCGAAGACCGTCAGCGGCGGTGAGTTCAGAGCCGCCACCGCGACGGTGAATTTCCCCGGCACCGCCAGATGCAGATCTTGCGGCAACAGGGCAATGGCCTGCGGATTTTTCGCTGTGTGAATCGGCGTTTTGTTGGCCTCCAGGCTCACTCCGGTGCCATTGATCTTGACGTCCTGACCCCACGATGAGGCGCTAAATGCCAACGCGACGGCCAGCAAGAGTGTTGTTTTCTGCATAGCGTGATTCTCTTTTATTATTTTTGGAATTGATTAGCGGGTAGCGCCAGACCCAGACTTTCCCGCAGGGTGGTGCCCGGATAGTCGCGACGGAACAGTCCGCGCGCCTGTAACAGCGGAACCACCTCATCCACAAAGCGCGGGAAGGTTTCCGGCGTGCCGCCCTGAATAATGAAGCCGTCCGCCGCGTGCTGCTCGAACCACAGTTGCAGGCCATCAGCGACATCGCTGGCGGTGCCGGTAAAGCGCGGACGCGGGCTGGCTGCCTCCAGAGCCACCTGGCGCAGGGTTAAGCCCCGCTCGCGGGCGTGACGTTTAATCTCGTCGGTGGTGCTGCGGAAGCTGTTTTGTCCGAGGTCGCCAATATCCGGGAAAGGTTCGTCGAGCGGGTACTGCGAGAAATCGTGGTGTTCGAAATAGCGCCCGAGATAATTCAGGGCATCCTCGATGGAGACCAACGCCGCGGTGGTCTGGTACTGCCGCTCCGCATCCTCGGCGTCATCCCCGACGATGACGCTGACGCCCTGGAAAATATGCAGTTGGTCCGGACTGCGCTGATATGCGGCGAGTTGGCTTTTGACATCCCGATAAAATGCCTGCGCCTCGGCCAGCGAGTCCTGATGGGTAAAAATGGCATCGGCGTGGCGTGCGGCTAATTTCTTGCCGTCGTCCGATGCGCCGGCCTGGAAAATAATCGGTCGACCCTGCGGCGTGCGGGCAATATTTAGCGGCCCGGCAACTTTAAAGAAATCACCGTGGTGGTCGAGCGTGTGCAGTTTATTTTTATCAAAGAACTGACCAGTCTCCTTATTGCGCACAAAGGCATCTTCTTCCCATGAATCCCATAAGCCTTTCACCACCTGCAGGTATTCATCGGCAATGCGATAGCGCAGCGCATGATCCGGATGTTGGGCCCGGGAGAAGTTTTTCGCCGACCCTTCCAGCGGGGAAGTGACCACGTTCCACCCCGCCCGTCCCTGGCTTAAATGGTCAAGGCTGGCGAACTGGCGGGCGGTGGTAAACGGCTCGCTGTACGAAGTCGATAAGGTCCCCACCAGCCCCAGTCGCCGGGTGATCGCGGCCAGCGCGGAAAGTACCGTTAAGGGTTCGAAGCGATTTAAAAAATGGGGAATCGATTTTTCGTTAATATATAAACCGTCGGCGACAAAAATAAAATCCAGCTTCCCCGCTTCTGCTTTTAGCGCCGTCTGGGTGACGAAAGCAAAATTAATACTGGCGTCCGCCTGGGCCGCCGGATGACGCCAGGCGGACATATTTCCCGATGCGCCATGCAATATGGTTCCCAGACGCAATTGTCGATTTTCAGACATAGCTACCCCTTCCCCTGTCATTCGTTAAATGTGTTGTAACGCTTCTTCCGCGAGACGGGCGAAATAGTGCGCCGCGGGCGCAATCAGCCGTTCATCCGGATTAAATGCCGGATGGTGCAAACCATATTCGCTGGCGCTGCCGATGCTGACGAACGCCCCGGGAATATGCTGAAGATAGACCGCAAAATCTTCGCCGCCGAGATGCAGATCGGCATGGTGGGTGCGATACCCGGCCTGGGCTGCCACCTCGCTGGCGAAATCGGCCCAGCGGGCGTCGTTGACCAGCGCCGTCGGGCCGGCGTACCAGAAGACGTCAATCTGCGCGCCAAAGGCGCTGGCGAAACCGGCGGCAATCTCGCTGACCCGGGCCTTGACCCGCTGCTGCACTTCACTGCTGTGGGTGCGCAGCGTCCCCTCCAGCTCGACGCTCTCCGGCAGCACGTTCCAGGTATTGCCTCCCTGGATCCGCGTCACGCTGAGCACCACCGAGTCGAGGGTGTTCACCTCCCGGCTGGCCACGCTCTGCAGCACCGTCACCAGCTGGCTGGCCAGCAGGATCGCATCCCTTCCTTCATGTGGGCGGGCGGCATGCGCCCCCTTCCCGGTCACTTTGAAGACGAAGCGGTCGACGTTGGCGTAGAACGCGCCGCCGCGGGTGGCAAATTCGCCCACCGGCAGGCCGGGCTCATTGTGCATGCCGAAGATCGCCGACACCTCCTCCAGCGCCCCGGCGCGGATCAGGGTTTTCGCCCCGCCAAAATTTTCCTCCGCCGGCTGAAACAGGATCCGCACCCGCCCCGGGAGTTCCGCTTCCCGCTCCTTCAGCAGCAGCGCCGCCCCCAGCATCACGCTGGTGTGAATATCGTGGCCGCAGGCATGCATTACCCCTTGATTCTGCGAGCGGTAAGGCAGACCGGTCGCCTCCTCGATGGGCAACGCGTCGATGTCCGCCCGCAGGGCAATCACCTTGTCGCCGCTGCCGACTTCGGCGACCAGCCCGGTTTTCAGATCGTAGGGCAGCAGGGTCAGCCCGCCGCTCTGCAGCCAGTCGCGGATCCGCGCGGTGGTGGCCACCTCCTGCAGGGAGAGCTCCGGGTTCTGGTGCAGCTCGCGCCGCCAGCTAATCAGTTGTTGTTCAAAGGACATTCAGCACCTCCTTGCCGTAGTGAGCCTGCGCCAGCAGGCGCAGAGAGTGCAGGCGCGCTGGCCCGTCGCTAATGGGGGTATCAATGATGAGTTCATCCAACTGTTCTTCCGCCTGCAGCGCGTCAAGCCGGGCTTTAACCTGTTCGGGAGTACCGGAGATCAGCGAAGATTCACGGCGGGCAATGCGCGTCGGTCGGCTGCCGGCCTGGCGGGCAAAAGCGACGGCCTGCGCCTCACTGCCGACTGTCACCCGCTGGCCGTTCTCCAGCTCGACGCCCCACACCTCGACCTGCTGCGCCAGCGCGGCGGCGGTGGCCGGATCGTCCGCAACCACCACCTGGACGGCGACCATCGCCTCACGCGGGCTGAGCTCGCGCCAGCGGTTGAACACGGCACGGCGCAGCGCGCTGTCGCCATTGAGATGGGCGGCAAAGACAAAGTTCCAGTCAAGGCGGGCGGCCAGTTCAGCACTCTCCAGGCTGGCGCCGAGCAGAAAACCGTCTGCCCGGCGCGGCGGGATCGGCGTGGCGCGTAGGCTCTCCTCTCCCCCGGGCTCAGTCAGCGACAGCCAGTTATCCAGCTGCGCCAGCTGATCGGCAAAGGTCCCTTTCTCCTCTTGATGCAGGCCCTGCTGCAGGGCGCGGGTGGAGAGCGGCAGGCCGCCAGGCGCCTTGCCGACCCCGAGATCGATGCGGCCCGGCGCGAGGGCGGCCAGCAGGTTAAAGTTTTCCGCGACCTTATAGGGGCTATAGTGCTGGAGCATGACGCCGCCGGACCCAAGACGGATCCGCCGGGTGTGGCCCAGCAGCCAGGCGATAACCAGCTCCGGCGAGGGGCTCGCCAGCTGATCGGTATTGTGGTGTTCAGCGACCCAGAAGCGGTGGTAGCCCCAGGCTTCGGCGTGTTGCGCCAGCGTTAATGTACGCGCCAGCGCCTGCGCGGCGGTTTCCCCGGCGGCAAGCGGACTTTTATCCAGAATACTGATTCGATAAGACATTTCGCAGGCTCATATGAAAGTACGTGCCTGCATTATTAAAATCTCTGCTAACTATTGAGAAACAATTAATTCACATGTGTACTGCTGAAAATTAGATATGCCCGGCTGAACGCTGCGCTTCCAGCTCGCGGAGCAGCGCCTCGGCCTGCCGCGGATTGCGCACCCGGACGAAGCGAATATGACGATATTGCGGATCCTGCATATCGGCCAGATAGCGTCGGCGATGCTGCCGCCAGGTTTTCAGCGTCCAGAGGATGATGGATTCCCGGCTGCAGAACGAACGGCGAAAGCTCTCGCAGTTGCCCGTGCCCGGCCACAGCTCCTGATGTCGCCACGCCCGGCTCGCCGCCCGCCATACCGCCTGGCGCAGCGTGCGCCAGAAACCATAATCTACCCAGATCACCAAATCCACCGCACGCCATTTAACGCTGCGGCTGCGATTGTAATTGCCATCCAGCACCCAGCCCGGCGTGGCCGTCGCGGCGGCAATGGCGGCGAAAAATGCCTCATCCGGCGCGCCCTGCCAGTTCGGCCGCCAGTACAGGCGATCGAGCTCGATCCAGGGTAATTCCAGCCTGTGCGCCAGGCGCCGGGCCAAAGTGGATTTGCCTGAGCCGCTGGTGCCGACCACGTTGATATTCATCTCTGTTTCTCCCCGGTTACCAGACTCTGCCTGGCGATACTCTTGAATCATCTTTCGGGCTGCCGTCCCCCCGGTCATGCCGCGCCAGCGAATGTCGGTTTACCTGGCTCTGGCGTTTTTTGGGCCTACTACAATACCTGCCCTGCATAGAGGAATAAATCATCCGCCATAACCATTCTGCTCCACTGCGTCCGGCCATCAGGCTGGCACAATCCTCAGGCCGGGCATACACTCTGCGTACCTGTGAGCAGTATTCATCAATCCGGAAAGATTATGCTAAAAGAGAACGTAAACGATCTGCTCTCCTTTATGGTGGTGGCGCGTGAACGCAGCTTTACCCGCGCGGCGGCCCAGCTTGGCGTGTCGCAGTCGGCGCTCAGCCATGCCATGCGCCATCTCGAAACGCGGCTCGATGTCCGGCTGTTGACCCGCACCACCCGCAGCGTGGTGCCGACCGAAGCGGGCGAGCGACTGATTCAGCGCCTCGGTCCGCATCTGGAAGAGATCGAGCAGGCCCTGGCTGCATTGCGCGACACCCGAGAACGCCCGGCGGGCAACCTGCGCATTACCGCCGGGGAGCATGCCGCCAGCGCAGTACTCTGGCCGGCGCTAAAGCCATTTATGCTGCAATATCCTGATATTAACATCGAAATCACTGTTGATAATGGGCTCACGGATATCGTGGGTGACCGCTTCGACGCCGGGGTGCGTCTCGGCGAACAAGTGGCAAAAGACATGATTGCCGTGCGCATCGCCCCGGATATGCGGATGGCGGTGGTGGGTTCGCCGGCCTATCTGCAGCGGGCCGGTACGCCGCAAACGCCCTGGGATCTTGCCCAACATCGCTGCATCAATCTGCGCCTGCCGACACGAGGGGGACTTTACGCCTGGGAATTTGCCCGCGATGGCCGGGAGATTCAGGTGCGGGTGGAGGGACAGCTGATCCTCAACAGCCTGCCGCAGCGCATCGACGCGGCGGAGGCGGGCCTCGGGCTGGCCTACGTTCCGGATGACTGCGTGGCGGAGGCCTTAGCCAGCGGCCGGCTGGTGCGGGTGCTGGCGGAGTGGACCCCTGCCTTCCCCGGCTACCATCTCTATTACCCCAGCCGGCGCCAGCATACCAGCGCTTTCACGCTGTTACTGGAAACTCTGCGACGCTGATCTCATTGATAAATCTGTCAAATGCTATCGGTAAATGTTTTAGGTGCGTAACTATTAGGTTACGTGTAGGATTCAGCGCCATGTCTGAGCTTATCTCCTACGTCAGAATGATGAGAAAGCCAGCATAATGTGCCAGCCGTCCTCCATTCCGGCTGCAAACATGGGCATTGACAGGAAACTGATACATCAATGAATACGAAACACGAAAATGCAGCGGAGCATCATGCTGCAAAACGCCACTGGCTTAACTCACATGAAGCGGGTTATCACAAAGCGATGGGCAACCGTCAGGTACAGATGATCGCCATCGGCGGCGCTATCGGTACCGGTTTGTTCCTCGGCGCCGGGGCACGTTTACAAATGGCAGGGCCAGCGCTCGCCCTGGTCTATCTGGTCTGCGGCATCTTCTCCTTCTTTATTCTTCGCGCCCTCGGCGAACTGGTCCTCCACCGCCCCTCGAGCGGCAGCTTCGTCTCTTATGCCAGGGAGTTCCTCGGTGAAAAAGCCGCTTACGTGGCCGGCTGGATGTACTTCGTTAACTGGGCGATGACCGGGATTGTCGATATCACCGCCGTGGCGCTGTATATGCACTACTGGGGCGCGTTTGGCGATGTGCCGCAGTGGGTCTTCGCCCTCGGCGCGCTGGCTATTGTCGGCACCATGAATATGATCGGCGTGAAGTGGTTCGCCGAAATGGAGTTCTGGTTCGCGCTGGTTAAGGTGCTGGCGATCGTCGCCTTTCTCGTGGTCGGCACCATTTTCCTCGGCTCGGGTAAGCCGCTGGACGGCAATGCCACCGGCTTCCATCTGATCACCGATAACGGCGGCTTCTTCCCGCACGGCCTCCTGCCGGCGCTGGTGCTGGTGCAGGGGGTGGTCTTCGCCTTCGCCTCCATCGAGCTGGTGGGGACCGCGGCCGGAGAGTGTAAGGATCCGGAGACAATGGTGCCGAAGGCCATCAACAGCGTGATCTGGCGTATCGGTCTGTTCTATGTCGGTTCGGTGGTGTTGCTGGTGCTGCTTCTGCCGTGGAACGCCTACCAGGCCGGACAGAGCCCGTTCGTTACCTTCTTCTCAAAGCTGGGCGTGCCATATATCGGCAGCGTGATGAACATCGTGGTGTTAACCGCGGCCCTCTCCAGCCTTAACTCGGGTCTCTACAGTACCGGGCGTATTCTGCGCTCGATGTCGATGGGAGGCTCCGCGCCGAAGTTTATGTCGAAGATGAGCCGTCACCACGTCCCTTACGCCGGGATCCTGGCGACGCTGGGGGTATATGTAGTCGGGGTTTTCCTCAACTATCTGGTGCCATCTCAGGTATTTGAGATCGTACTCAACGTCGCCTCGCTGGGGATCATTGCCTCCTGGGGCTTTATCGTGGTGTGTCAGATGCGTCTGCGCAAAGCGATCAAGGAAGGGAAAGCGGCAAAGGTCAGCTTCAGAATGCCGGGGGCGCCGTTCACCTCCTGGCTGACGCTGCTGTTCCTGTTCAGCGTGCTGGTGCTGATGGCCTTCGATTATCCGAACGGTACCTACACCATAGGATCAATTCCGCTGCTGGCGGTATTGCTGGTGGCTGGCTGGTTTGGTGTGCGTAAACGCGTGCATGAGATTCACAGCACGGCGCCGACGCTGAGGAAGTAACTGGCAGGACTCCCGGTTTGTCCATCGCGGGCAAACCGGGAGGTCAGAACTTAATTATCTTCAACCAGCTGCGACACATCGCTGCTGTTAATTTCCCGCTTATTACCTGACTCATCGATATAGCTGGTCATCCCCGTTTCTTTATCCAGCTGCGGCTTGCCGTGGGTAACGATAGTTTGACCGCTCTTCGTGGTCATAACGTAGTTTGACGAACAACCTGCCAGCAGCGCCAGCATCGCGCCGGCGCAAATCACCATGAATGGCTTTTTCATTTTATCTCCACTGATTACCACTGCCCGCACGTGGCGGGAAAGGGTTAAGTGTATAACCATCTGGTTTGTCAGGCCAATAGGCGTTTGTAACAGAGGGTGAGTCGCCGGGCCTGGCCCGGCGGCATGCGGAGCGCGACCACCGTTTTCCGGTTTCGTCGCGCTGAGGTCTTACAGGGCGATGCGGATCACATCGTCCGGCGCGGTGGCTTCTTTCTCACGGCTGGAAGCCTGTTTCACGCTAACGTACAGCGTTTTTCCGTCCTCGGAGAGCGCCAGACTGTTGGGGTGAGTCGGCGTTTTAAAGGTCTTCACCACCTTGTAGCTCTTGCCGTCGATAACGCTGACTTCCCCGGCCTTACGATGCGTCACATAGGCTTCGTTGCGCGCCGGGTTAAACAGCACCGCCAGCGACTCCGGCGCGGCGATTTTCTCCAGCACCTTGCCGTCGCGGGTATCGACCACCAGCACTTCCGGCTGCTTGCTGTCGGTAATAAAGGCACGATGGCCGGCGGTATCGAGACTCAGGTTAAGATAGAAATGCGCTTTGCCGTCATCCTGCAATTTTTTGCGCGACGCAATCGTGTTGCTCTCGCTGTCGATGGTCAGCAGTTCGCCGTCGGCGTTGGTGGTATACAGACGCTTAGCTTGCGGATCGATCGCCAGACCCGTCGCCATTGCCCCGGTGCCGGTAATGGTCGTTTTCAGCTTCAGGGTCGCGCCATCTACCACCCAAATCACGCTCTCTTTGCCCAGACCGGTAATGTAGACCGTGTTGGTCTGCTCATTGACCGCCAGCTCGCGCGGCTGCAGCGGACGCACGGTTTCGCTGCGCTGACGCTCGTCCAGCACCAGGCGCCCCTTCACGGCGCCGGTTTTGGCGTCAATAGCGGTGACAGTGCTGTCGACGGTATTGCCAAACCACAGCGTGCCGGTGGCATGGTTGATAGCGGCGCCGAACGGCTTCAGATCGTTGTGAATAATCTGCGTCACGTCTAGGGTGGTGGGGTCAAGACGGTAAACCACCCCGCCTTTGTCCAGCGAACGACTCTGTGATGTGGCGACCCACAGCGCATTCTCCTGCTGGCTGTAGGCCATTTCGTAGGCCCCTTTTCCGACGGCCTTGCGCAGCATCTCTTCCGCGGCGTGGGCGCTAAAGCTGCCTGCCAGCAGCAGAGAAGTGACGAGCAGTGAATGGCGCAGACGCGGCGCGGCAAAATGACGTAATGACATGACGACTCCCTTTGATAAACCAGTATGTGCTGACCCGACATCGCTTCCGGCGGTAAAGTCCTGGCTTTACCCTTATTTTTGAATGCGAATAGTAATCATTATTTATCTCAAAGTGGAGCGCTAATTGTTGTTGTGCGGTAAATTCATGCCTGGCGAGCACTATCCGTTAACCAGCAGCAGTTAATAATTTTCAAATATTTTACAAACGAGGTAACATATATACATATGTTCCATTTGGTTCGTCTTTGAGTATTATCGATGAAAATCCTGTCCGTGCGTCACGCCGCCCTCCCGGCCCTGCTCTTGCCGCTCATTGCCGCAGCCCAGGCCGCTGATGAACAAACCATGGTGGTGACCGCCGCGCCAACCACGGTTTCTGAACTGGATACCCCCGCCGCCGTCAGCGTGGTGAATGGGGATGAGATGCGCCAGGCCGCGCCGCGCGTCAATCTCTCTGAATCGCTGGGCGCCGTGCCGGGCCTGCAGGTGCAGAACCGGCAAAACTATGCCCAGGATCTGCAGCTGTCGATTCGCGGCTTTGGCTCGCGCTCAACCTATGGCGTGCGCGGACTACGCATCTATGTGGATGGCATTCCGGCCACCATGCCCGACGGCCAGGGGCAGACCTCAAATATTGATATCGGCAGCGTTGACACCATTGAGGTGCTGCGCGGCCCCTTCTCTGCCCTGTACGGTAACTCGTCCGGCGGGGTGATCAACGTCACCAGCCAGACCGGCACCCAGCCGCCCACCGTGGAAGCCAGCAGCTACTATGGCAGCTTCGGCACCTGGCACTACGGGATGAAAGCCACTGGCACCGTTGGCGACGGCAGCCACGCAGGCGATGTGGATTACACGGTCTCAACCAATCGCTTCACCACCCATGGCTATCGCGATCACAGCGGCGCGCGCAAAAATCTGGCGAACGCCCGGCTGGGGGTGCGCATCAACGACGTCAGTAAGCTGACTCTGCTGCTGAATAGCGTGGATATCAAAGCCAATGACGCCGGTGGCCTGACCGCCGATGAATGGCGCGATAACCCGCGCCAGTCGCCGCGCGGCGACCAGTATAATACCCGCAAGAATACCCGACAGACCCAGGCCGGCCTGCGCTATGAGCGCCAGCTCAGTGCCCAGGACGATCTCAGCGTTATGATGTACGCTGGAGAACGTGAAACCACTCAGTTCCAGTCGATCCCGCGCGCGCCGCAGCTGAAGCCGAGCCATGCCGGCGGGGTGATCGACCTTACCCGTCACTACCAGGGGATTGATACCCGGCTGACCCATCGCGGAGAGCTGCTGGTGCCCGTCACGCTCACCGCCGGTCTCGACTACGAGAACATGAGCGAGCGGCGCAAAGGGTATGAAAACTTTGTGATGGTCAACGGCGCGCCGCAGTATGGCGAACAGGGCGCGCTGCGCCGTAACGAACGCAACCTGATGTGGAACGTCGACCCCTACCTGCAGACCCAGTGGCAGCTCACTGACAAACTCTCGCTCGATGCCGGGGTTCGCTACAGCTCGGTATGGTTCGACTCGAACGACTACTACATCACCCCAGGCAATGGCGATGACAGCGGTGATGCCAGCTATCACAAATGGCTGCCCGCGGGCTCGCTGAAATATGCCCTGACCGACGCGTGGAACGTCTATCTTTCCGCCGGCCGCGGCTTCGAGACGCCAACCATTAACGAACTCTCCTACCGCTCCGATAACCAGAGCGGCCTCAACTTCGGCCTGAAACCCTCCACCAACGACACGGTGGAGATCGGCAGCAAGACGCGGATCGGCAATGGGCTGTTCACCGCCGCCCTGTTCCAGACCAATACCGATAATGAGATTGTGGTCGACAGCAGCAGCGGCGGGCGCACCAGTTATAAAAACGCCGGCAAGACCCGCCGTCAGGGGATGGAGCTGGGGCTGGATCAGCAGTTTGGCGAGAGCTGGCGTCTGAAGGCGGCCTGGACCTGGCTGGACGCGACCTATCGCACTAACGTCTGCGACGACGCCAGCTGCAATGGCAATCGCATTCCGGGGATCGCGCGCAATATGGGCTACGCCTCCTTTGGCTATCAGCCGGAGCAAGGTTGGTACGCCGGGAGCGATATTCGCTATATGAGCGATATCATGGCCAATGACGAAAACACCGCCAAAGCGCCCTCCTGGACGGTGGTTGGCCTGACGACCGGCTATAAATGGAGCTACGGCAGGATGGATATGGATCTGTTCGGTCGCATCGACAACCTGTTCGACCGGGAGTACGTCGGGTCTGTCATCGTTAACGAGTCTAACGGACGTTACTACGAGCCTGCCCCGGGACGTAACTACGGCATCGGCCTGAACCTCGCCTGGCGCTTCGAATAACGCGCCCCTTCCCCGCCGATGGCTCTCGCGATCGGCGGGCGAAGCGCTTTTCCTTACCGTCTATTCCACCGCCAGGCGGACACCCGCCAACCACCCGCGCTTGACACTCCACCCCCTTCGTAGTCAGATAGCCACCACATAATCACCATGGTTACTATTTATATTGATCGGCACTTTTATCAGCCAGGGAGGGATAAATGGATAATGTCGTTTATGCGGACTGCGTATTGATTAACGGCAAGGTCGCCACGGTGGACGCACATTTTAGTTTTAAGCGCGCCATCGCGGTGAAGCAGGGATGGATTATTAACGTTGGTGAAGACCAGGAGATTCAGCAGCATATTGGTCCCCAGACGCAGGTCATTGACCTTGGCGGCAAACTCATTTTACCCGCCGCGCATGACTCACATATCCATATCGGCTGGCTCGCTGACAGCTGGCATTGCCTGAACTGCCAGGACGTGCGTTCCCTGGCAGTACTGCGGGAAAGACTGCGCGACCAGGCAGCCCGCACTCCCGCCGGGGCATGGATTCGTGTCTGCGGTCTGGATCCAAACGCAATCAAGGAGTGCGCGGCCGAGCAGCGCTCTCTTACGCGCTGGGATATTGACGACGTCACGGCCGATCATCCCACCCTGCTCGCCCTGTGGGACGGTCACTCCTGCATCGTCAACAGCCGGGCGCTGGCCCTCTCCGGTCTTGACGCCAGCACCCCTGATCCCCTCGGCGGACATCTGGGGCGAACGGCCAGTGGCGAACTGGACGGCAATTTCATCGACCTGCCCGCCCTGCATCTCGCATCCGGCACGATGCCCCGTCTGACCGTAGCGGCCCTCAAAGAGAACCTTCTGGCAGCCCAGCGCCTGATGAACAGCGAAGGGTATGCCAGCTACACGGAAGGCGCCATGGGTCCGGGGGAAAACACGCGCGAGGTGGGCGCTGCGGGGGATCGCGCCATCGCCGCCTACCGTGAACTGCAGGATGAAGGAAAACTCACCGCCCGGGTATCCATCGCCTTTTACTCTGCCGAGCGGGGGGTTCAATCCTGCGCCACCCTGAAGCGCGATCTGGATAGCTTTGATTTCTCCCAGTTCACCGACCGGGACTGGCTGGACTGTCGGACCATAAAACTGTTCTGCGATGGCGTTCCCACATCGCACACAGCGTGGATGAATCAGGATTACGCCGACCGGCCGGGATATCGCGGACGCTCGGTGTTTGGTGGCCCCGAGGCGACGGAGGAAGCACAAGTTGAGGCGCTACAGCAGATGATTCTGCTGGCTCACCAGCGCGGTTTTCAGGTGGCAGTCCATGCGGTCGGCGATAAGGCGGTAAAAGTCACGATTAACAGCTTCGTGCAGGCGATTCAGCGCTATCCGGGGGAGAGCCGACGGCATTATGTGCTGCACGGCTCAATGGGCGATCGGCAAGATTTCGTGACGGCGGCAAAATACGGCATTCTGCTTTCCGAACAACCCTCACCCGGCGGCCCGGCATATGACTATGAACAGCGCGCCCGCTACTGTGGCATCAAGGGGGAAATCTGCAAAGGGCTACGGGATATCATCGACCTTGGGGTCATCATCGCCGGCGGGTCAGATGGCATTATGGCGCTGGTGAACTGGCGCAAAATGGTTCAGGCAGCGGTCACCCGCAAATCATCTTCCAGCGGCAACGTTATTCGCCCGGAACTGGCAATTAGCGTGGCGGACGGCGTGCGGATGTACACCATCAATGCGGCCTATCAGGAAGGGAAAGAAGCGGTACGCGGATCGATAGAGGTCGGCAAAGTCGCTGATTTTCAGGTGCTGGACCGCGATATTTTCGCCGTAGCCCATGAAGAGATTGGCGCCAGCCGCGTGGTGATGACTATGGTTGGCGGAAACGTCGTCTTTCAAGACTAACCGCGCTCACCCGGCTCAGGTCGCCGGGCGGGCAGCGTGCTGCATCAGCGGAAGGCGCCTGCCCGCCAGAGCATCGCGCTTCCGCTACGGGCACGAATTAAAGCAGATTTCGCAAGGATAACTCGAAAATAATCTTTTCCGCCTGGCAGGAGAAGGCGATGGAGAGGTCGAGTTTCACCGCGTCGCCAGCGGCGACGATGGTGTAATCGACCTGCGGCGGTTCACTGGCCGGCGCTGCGGCGGCAGCACGTTCGCGCACGGCGGCTACGGTGGATTCCGCTTCTTCGCGGCTTGGGAACACCTTCTCGGCCCGGTAGACGCAGTCCTCGTTATCAATGATCGTCCCGACATCAATGGCGCAGCCTTTGGTGCTGCATTTATCTACTACATCTTTCATCGTAATAACCTCTTGAGTTTTCTTAAGGATAAGAACCCGCCCGCCGAAAAGCAAACCATTAATATCCGTAAGGATTAGCAATTTTTCTATTATATCGCGCCGCGCCGGGCGCCATCTTGCGCCACCGCAAAACGAGGCACCATGTTTACGGACGGTCGCGTAACGATACGCGTTGCCCTCGCAGCAATCGTGGTCTCCATCACACTATTCTGCACACCATCTCGTCTGCCTCGCCTCACAGCGTTAGTCTGGTCACAGAACAACGCCAACAAGGAGCTGCTATGGCACTGCCGATTATGATTGATTGCGATCCAGGACATGATGACGCGATCGCCCTGGTCCTCGCCCTCGCCTCGCCGGAGCTGGAGGTGAAAGCCGTCACCGCTTCCGCGGGCAACCAGACCCCGGAGAAGACCCTGCGCAACGTGCTGCGTATGTTGACGCTGCTGAACCGACCGGACATTCCGGTTGCCGGCGGCGCGTGGAAGCCGTTGATGCGCGATCTGATCATCGCCGATAACGTGCACGGCGAGAGCGGACTGGATGGCCCGAGCCTGCCTGAGCCGGCCTTTGCGCCGCAGAACTGCACCGCCGTCGAGCTGATGGCCAGCGTGCTGCGGGAAAGCCAGGAGCCGGTGACCCTGGTGGCCACCGGGCCGCAGACTAACGTGGCGTTGCTGCTCGCCAGCCATCCGGAGCTGCACGCGAAGATCGCCCGCATCGTGATCATGGGGGGCGCCATGGGGCTGGGCAACTGGCAGCCGGCGGCGGAGTTTAATATTTACGTTGATCCGCAGGCCGCGGAAATGGTCTTTCAGTCCGGGATCCCGGTGGTGATGGCGGGCCTTGACGTCACCCATAAGGCGCAAATCCTTCCCGCCGATATCGAGCGATTCCGCCAGATTGGCAACCCGGTGTCGACCATCGTCGCCGAGCTGCTCGACTTCTTTATGGCCTACCACAAAGATGAAAAGTGGGGCTTCGACGGCGCGCCGCTGCACGATCCCTGCACCATCGCCTGGCTCCTCAAGCCGGAGATCTTTACCACGATCGAACGCTGGGTTGGCGTAGAAACGGAAGGCAAATATACCCAGGGGATGACGGTGGTCGATTACTACCATCTGACCGGCAATCGGCCCAATACCACCCTGATGCTGGATGTGGACCGCGAAGCCTTTGTCGATCTGCTCGCCCAGCGGTTAGCCTTCTACGCCTGACCCCTATGCCAGGCCCCTTTTCCCTGGCGGAAAAAGGGGCCTGTTCAGTCGAAGCCCGCCAGGCTAGTCGTCCGCCGCGACGCGGATCACCACCTTACCGAAGTTCTCGCCTTTTAACAGACCGATCAGCGCCTGCGGCGCCTGGTCCAGACCGTCGATCAGCTGTTCGCGATATTTAATTTTCCCCTCCTGCACCCAGCGCCCCATCTGCTGCTGGAATTCGGCGATCCGATGCCCGTAATCCTGGCCGATAATAAAGCCCTGCATCCGGATGCGCTTTTTGAGGATGGTCGCCATCAGCAGCGGCAGACGATCTGGCCCGTCCGGCAGCCCGGTGGCGTTATAGCCGCTCACCAGCCCGCAGACGGGTACCCGCGCTGCGGTATTCAACAGCGGCAGCACCGCGTCAAAAACCTTGCCGCCGACGTTTTCATAATAAACGTCAATACCCTGCGGGCAGGCCTGGGCCAGCTGTTCGGCAAAATCATCCGCACGATGGTCAAGGCAGAGATCAAAGCCTAACGTCTCAACCGCATAGCGGCATTTTTCCGCGCCGCCAGCGATGCCGACGGTGCGGCAGCCCTTAATTTTGCCGATCTGTCCAACCGTGGCGCCAACCGGCCCGGTCGCCGCGGCGACCACCAGCGTTTCGCCCGCCTTTGGCTGGCCGATGTCCAGCAAACCCATGTAGGCGGTGAAGCCGGGCATCCCCAGAACTCCCAGCGACCAGGACGGGTGTTGCGGATTGTCACCCAGCTTCACCAGTCCGCTGCCGTCGGAGAGTTCATAATCCTGCCAGCCGCTGTAGCCCAGCACCCAGTCGCCGGGTTGATAATCGGCATGATTTGAGCTGACCACGCGACTCACGGTCCCTCCCACCATCACCGCGCCAATGGCCACCGGCGGCGAATAGGACGGCGCGTCGCTCATGCGCCCTCGCATATACGGGTCGAGCGATAAATAAACGGTACGCAGCAGCACTTGACCCGGGCCTGGCGTCGGCACTTCGCTCTCTTCCAGGCGGAAATTCTCTGCCGTCGGTTCACCATGGGGGCGGGAAGCCAGTACCCAGCGGCGATGGCGTTGCGGTTGATCTGTCATAGCAAACTCCTCTTGTTAGCAGACTGTACTGAGGCTAGCTGCTTTATGCGCAACGTGCTTTACCATTAAGAGCCGGATGGCGATTGATTAAGGCGAACCACCAGATAGACGCAGGTCTCTGCGGATTCATTAATAAAGCGACAATCGTTGGGCGGGCCAAGCTCCAGACAATCCCCCGCCTGCATCTCATGGCGGGTATTGCCTTCGACAAACACCAGCTCGCCCTGTTGCAGCCAGATTAGCTGGCGGGCAAGCGCATAGGACGCGGCGGGCATCGGCACATCGCTACCGGGCGGCAGCTCAATCTGCACCAGATCGATCGGCAAATCGCTGCGCGGCGAAACGTGGCGGCGGAGATAGTGGCTTTGCGGGTCGCGCCATACCGGCTGGCTGGCAAAGCGCAGCAGCTTGCCCTCCTGCATTTCCGCGCGGGCGATCAGGGTCGACATACTGATGCCGAAGGCGCCGGAAAGGCGGCCCAGCATCGAGGCGGTCGGGCTGCTTTCGCCGCGCTCGATTTTATGGATCATCGCCCGCGAGGCGCCGGCCCGTTCGGCGAGGTCGTTCAGCGACCAGCCGCGGGACTCGCGCTCGATGCGGATGCGCGCGCTGATGCGCTGATTGAGGTTGTCTTCTATAGTATTCATAACGTAACACTATAGTGTGCGCCCCCCCATTACACAACCATCCACCGAGACGCGTTATTCCCGGGTTAGCCGTTAAAATTATGCTGAAAACGGATGACAGCGTGGCGTTCATTATTGTAATAATATTGTACTACTATAGTGTACGAAAAATTGAGGTTTGCTATGTCCATTCGTCCTGCCATTAAAGACGACTGCGCGGCGATCGCCGAGATCTATAACCATGCCGTCGTCCATACCGCCGCCATCTGGAATGATAAAACTGTGGATACCGACAACCGCATCGCCTGGTTTGAAGCCCGCCAGCTGGCTGGATTTCCGGTACTGGTGAGCGAGGAAGACGGCGTCATTACCGGTTATTCCTCGTTTGGCGACTGGCGGGCGTTTGACGGCTTTCGCCATACCGTGGAGCATTCGGTGTACGTTCATCCCGAACATCAGGGGAAAGGGCTGGGCCGCAAGCTGCTGGTCGCCTTGATCGCCGAAGCGCGACGGCTGAATAAACATGTGATGGTCGCCGGCATCGAGTCGCAGAATCACGCTTCGCTGCATCTGCATGAAACGCTGGGCTTTATCACCACCGGGCAGATGCCGCAGGTGGGCACCAAATTTGGCCGCTGGCTGGATCTGACCTTTATGCAGCTGCAGCTGGATGCGCGTCAGGACCCGGACGGCAAAGCATGAACGCGTCGCTCACTCTCGCCTGCCTGATCGCCGCCGGCGTTGGCCTGGTAGTGCAGAACACTCTGATGGTGCGCATCACCCAGGCGGCGTCGACGATCCTTATCGCTATGCTGCTCAATTCGCTGGTCGGGATCGTTATCTTCGTGACGATGTTACTGCTGCGCCAGGGCGTCGCCGGCTTTCAGGAGCTGGCCCTGAGCGTGAAATGGTGGACGCTGATCCCCGGCCTGCTGGGGTCCTTTTTCGTCTTCGCCAGCATCAGCGGTTATCAAAACGTTGGCGCGGCGACGACCATTGCGGTACTGGTGGCCAGCCAGCTGGTGGGCGGATTGATCATGGATTTAATTCGCGCCCACGGCGTGCCGGTGCGGGCGCTGATCGGACCGTTATGCGGGGCGGTGATGCTGGTGGTGGGCGCCTGGCTGGTGGCCAGACGCCAGTTCTGAGCGCATCTTCAGAGGATCGCGCCGCCTTTGGTCAACTGCTCGCGGCGCGCGTCCTGCTCTTCCTGATGCTGTCGCCCATGATGGGCGATGGCGGTGCGCAGACGCTGCTGTTGGATATAGCGTTCCTCACGACTGAGTTGCGCATCATCACTCAGGGCGATTAGCAGCTCATTCATATGCGCGATAACGCCCTCGGCCAGGGTGTCATCGACTTTGACGATAACCTCATCCAGATGTGCCATCCTGTTCTCCTTTCGCTTAATTCAGCTTCGCTTTGGAAAAATCGCTCCCCATCATGCTGACGGTGTAGCCGCTGACGTTGCTGCGCGTCGCATAGAAGGTTTTCCCGGTCGCCAGGGTGATCCATGGCGCCTGCTGATAAAAGATCTCCTGCGCCTGTTCGTAGAGTTTGGCCCGCGCCTGCGGATCGCTCACCAACAGCGCTTTCTTTACCAGCGCGTCATAGGATTTGTCACACCAGCGGGCGGCGTTGGAGCCGGTCTGGATATTATCACAGCTGAGCAATGTGCCAGCAAAGTTGTCCGGATCGCCGTTGTCCGACATCCAGCCATACAGGGCGCTGTCGTGCTCCCCTTTACGCATACCGGCAAGGTATTCGCCCCATTCATAGCTGACAATTTTGGCTTTGACCCCCACTTTCGCCCAGTCGTTTTGGATCATTTCGGCAATGCGTTTTGAGTTTGGGTTGTAGGGGCGCTGGACCGGCATTGACCACAGGGTCACTTCCGCGCCTTGCTCCAGACCCGCCTGCTTGAGCAGCGCTTTGGCTTTCTGCGGATCGTAGTCATAGTCCGGGAGATCTTTCTTATACCCGAGCATCGTCGACGGGATCGGTGATTTCGCCACGCTGCCGGAATCGAGGAATACCGCCTTGACGATCGCCTGCTTGTCGGTAGCGTAGTTTAACGCCTGGCGCACCAGCACATTATCAAACGGTTTTTTCTCGGTGTTAAACGCCAGATAGCCGACGTTCAGCGCCTCAACCGCATGCAGCGCCAGATCTTTATTGCCCTTAATCACCGGGAACTGTACCGGCGACGGCGCGGGAATAATCTGGCACTCGTTGGTCTGCAGTTTCGCCAGACGAGTCTCGACGTTCGGCGTAATGGAGAAGATCAGGTGCTTGGTCGGTACCTCGCCTTCCCAATAGTGGGGATTGGCAATATAGCGGATTTGCGAATCCACTTTATACTGCTGCAGCGCATACGGTCCGGTACCGACAGGCCAGTTATCAACGTTTTCCGGCGTTCCTTTCTTCAGCATCGCCTCACCATACTCTGCCGACAGAATAGAGGCGAAGTCCATGCCCCAGTCGGCAAGAAACGCCGCGTTCGGCTCGTTGAGCTCGAACTGGACATGGTAATCATCCACCTTTTTCACCGATTTAATCAGCTTATCGAGGCCCACGTCGTGGAAGTATTCATAGTTCCCCTGCGACACCTTGTGATAAGGATGCTGAGGATCCATCTGGCGCAGCACGGAGAACAGGACGTCGTCGGCGTTAAAATCGCGGGTCGGTTTGAAGAATTTGTTGCTGTTGAACTTCACCCCCTGACGCAGTGTAAAGGTCCAGGTTTTGCCATCCTCAGAGACGTGCCACTCGGTGGCCAGCGACGGGATCGGCGTATTTTTCACCGGGTCAAAGCTCACCAGACGGTTATACAGTACCTGCGAGCTGGCGACGAACGACGGACCGGAGCTGGCGATCTGCGGATTGAAGGACTCCGGAGAGGCTTCTGAGCAGTAGACCAGAGTGTCATTGCCTGCGGCCCAGGCGGCGCCGGCCGGCAGCAGTGCGCTCAGCAGCAGCGCCAGCGTGGTTTTCCCTGTAGACATGGTTATAAGTCCTGATTATTGATTATAAGAACAGTAATAACAGCACAGCCGCCTGACGGCGGCAAATAATCAATGGCTATCACCTTATGCAAAACGCGTGGAATTTGCTGGTTTAATCGACGTTGCGCTGCTTTTTACGCCAGAGGGCTTCGGGATGTTGTGAGCCACACAAAATTCCTGCAAAAAAATGTGCGATAACCGCCCGGCTCACGCTTCCCGTCAGTGCCGCCCGGTACACTGGGGGAACCGCAGAACAAGAGGTTTCCACCATGACAATCACCTGCAATCTGTACATTGACGGCCAGTGGCACGATGCCGAAGGCCGCCGCACCTTTACCCGACGCCACCCGGCCCACGATGAGGCAGCCTCGGTGGCCGCTGCCGCCAGCCTCGCCGACGGCAAACGCTGCGTCGAAGCCGCGGCCTGCGCCTTTCCGCTGTGGCGCGATACTGCGCCGGCGGAACGACGTCGCTTACTGCTCGAGGCGGCGGAACAGATGCTGTTGCGGGAGGCGAAATTTATCGCCGCCATGGCGGCGGAGACCGGCGCGACCGCGCACTGGGCCGGATTTAACGTTCATCTGGCGGCAGATATTCTGCGTGAAGCGGCGGCGCTGACCACCCAGATTGAAGGGCAAATAATTCCGTCCAACGTGCCGGGTAACCTGGCGATGGGCGTCCGCCAGGGGGCGGGAGTGGTGCTGGGCATGGCGCCGTGGAACGCGCCGCTGATTCTGGCCACCCGGGCCCTAGCGACGCCGCTGGCCTGTGGCAACACGGTGATCCTTAAGGGCGCCGAACTTTCCCCCGCCGCTCAGGGACTGATTATCGACGCCCTTGACGCGGCGGGCTTCCCGCCGGGCGTGGTGAACTATCTTACCTGTGCGCCTGAAGATGCGCCGGCGCTGGTGGAATCGCTGATCGCCCACCCGGCGGTGCGGCGCGTTAACTTTACCGGCTCCACACCGGTGGGGCGCATTATCGCCCGCACCTGCGGACAGTATCTGAAACCAGCGGTGCTCGAGCTCGGTGGAAAAGCGCCCCTGCTGGTGCTGGACGATGCTGATATTGAGCAAGCGGCGGCGGGCGCTGTTTTTGGCGCCTTCGCCAACGCCGGGCAGATCTGCATGTCCACCGAGCGCATTATTGTCGACAATGCCGTAGCGGAGGCGTTTATCCCGCTGCTGGCCAGGCGCGCCGCCGCCCTGCCTGCCGCCCTCACGGGCCCGGTTGTCGATATGAACACCATCGCCCGCTGCAACGCGCTCATAGACGATGCGTTAGCGAAAGGCGCTCGCCTGCTGACCGGTGGTAGAGCCAACGATACCCATATGAGCCCGACCCTGCTGGACGGCGTGACCCGCGAGATGCGCCTGTGGCGTGAAGAGTCCTTCGGTCCGGTGAAAGCGATTATTCGCGTTCATAGCGAAGAGGAGGCGCTGGCGGTGGCCAACGACAGCGAGTACGGTCTTTCCGCTGCGGTCTACAGCCGCGACAGCGCCAGAGCGTGGAACGTAGCGCAACGTCTGCATACCGGGATTTGCCATATCAATGGCCCAACGGTGCATGATGAGGCGCAAATGCCGTTTGGCGGCTGCAAAGCCTCCGGCTATGGCCGCTTTGGCGGCCGGGCCGGGATCGCGGAATTCACCGAGCTGCGCTGGATAACGATCCAGACCCAGCCCCGCGAGCTTCCCTTCTGAGGCCCAGCGCCTCTTAACTATGGCTGGCGATAAGCTGCGCCAGCCCCTGCGGATTTTCCCACGCCATCGAGTGTCCGGCATGGGGCACGATGCCGACCGGGATCCCTTGTGCCTGAACGAGGTCGCTATCCGCATAAGGGAGCGACTGCTCTCCGACGATCAGCATTTTCTGGCAGCGCAGCTGGCATAGCTGGGTAAACCAGGGCGTGTCGCTGCCGCGTATCAGGCTGCTGGCGGCCCGCCAGACGGCCCAGGGGGCGCTGTTTTGTAAACAACCCGCCCACGGCGAGCGCTCCTCCGCCAGCAGCCTGGCATAGCCGTCAGCGACAAAGGCTGTCTCTGACTGCGCCGCAATGCGCCTGCTGTACTCGCCGCCGCCGGCGAACAGGTTGGGTTCCGAGACCAACAGCGTGGTCACCCGCTCGCCCAGTAGCCCCGCCGTTTCGATGGCGATGCTCCCTCCCATGCTATGCCCGAACAGCGCGAAGCGCTGCAGGCGCAGGTGGCTGAGGAACTGCTCCAAAACTAAAGCCTGCTCATGTATGTTGTAACTAAACGCGCGCGGTTTATCGCTATAGCCGAAGCCCGGCAGATCGATGAGTATTTTGCGCCGTTCGCGGAGCGCGGGATCGCTGGCAATGCGGGGATAATCGTAGGATGACGCGCAGCCAAGGCCGTGGATAAACACCACCGGAAGGCCATCTCCCGGGAAATCGTGCCAGCGCAGCGTGGCGCCAGCGACGGACGAATAAAAACCGTTCACCTGTATGCCTCCATGATAAGGTTACTGTTTTTTTATACAGTAACCTAATCCTTTGTGCTACCCTTTTCTGCCGTCTAGCGCCTGAGGGTTAAAACAGCGAGACGAGCAGCGCCATCGGGAAGCTGAACGGCCAGGTGGCGCCGATCAGCAGGGCCGCCAGCAGGCGGATCATCCGGCTCTCTTTGGTTAAAAACCAGCTAATCACGGCGCATATCACGCCCATAATGGCGTAAAACACCAACATTTTTTGATATAACGTCATTCTTACTTTTTCCTTCCCTGAGGGGCGTTCCATGGTGGGATGATTATCTGCCATGACGTCGTGATTCAGAGATACCTGTATAACAAAATCAGAAACGGGCTGAATATTCAGAATAAAGCCTGATTCGTCTTAATCTGATAGCGCAACCGCTGGCGCCGTACTATACCTTTAGGACTTACTCATTAGGGTGGCGCTATGGATGTCTCCAGTAAAACCGTCGTTATGATTAATGTCTGCGCCGCGTTCGCGCTTATCAGCCTGCTGTCCGTAAGATTTGGCTGGTTTTAATCATTTAATTCAGCAACGAAACCTAAAAAAGCAGCCCCGAAGGCTGCTTTTTTACGCGCGAACAACAGAGTTGTTATCTTGCTGTCGGGCGGCGGGGGCTAACTGCGCGGCAGCTATTACCTTATTAAGACTGGGGTTATAGCGCGGCAGTACATTGACTTTTTCACTATCCCATTCGGCGGCGGCGCATACGGCCTGCCCTACGCCCATCTTCTCACAGCTTTGGATTCGTTTCGCCGGGGCATTACCATAGCTCAGCGCCACAGCGCCGATAGCCAGCAGAATAAAAGCAAAAATTTTCACAGCGACATCAACGTCAAAACCTAATATGCCCTAAATGATCGCATGAGCGGCGGCGGAAAGTCAAACCCGGGGCGCGCTACCGGGCGGCATCCGGTATTTGCCTCTGCCTCAGGGCTATAAAATATTCAGAACAAATATCATGCGATAACCGTAAATATTAAAAGCTTATCTCTAGCCGTGAAATACTTTCTGTTCAGGGGAGTTAGTTTCGCTAATAAGGAAAATATTTCGCCGTCGGCAAGGGGAAAAGGATCGCCGCCTTCGCCACAGGCGCAATATATCGCGCGGGCCGTCATCGTAAGAAGATAAATGGCGATGGCAAGCCGTTGTAACATAACCTCTTCATCTCCGTCATCACGGATAAGAGCCAGAAATAGCGCTAAATGACAACAAATATCATTTGCCTTCGCGTCAGATAATACTTACATTCATAACCATTGGTAATGCTTTAGCGCAGTTCGCGCTGTGAATTTCGAGGTGGATATGTCCGGAATCATCACGCTGGTCATCGCGCTAATCCTGCTGGTCGCGGCGGTGTATAATCTTATTTCCTACATTCGTGACCGGCGCAGCGCCAGCCTGCCCAGCAAAAAAACCAAGCGCTGAAAGTAGTTAAAGCGGTATTCTCGTTACCCCGGCGCGACTGGCCGGCTCATCTCTTCGCTCTTCTGCGAGCACAAAAAAGCCCCTGCCGACAGACAGGGGCCGCAATTCGGTCGCGAACCGCGATGTTGCCGCCCCACCCGCCGGGCGCTGTGCGCCCAGGGTGACTGGCGGACCCCATCCGGCGCTTATCTCCGGCACTCATGATGGCTTAGCTCTTGAAGGGGCATCAGAATAATCTCATATCCCCTAGGTTGAGTTTTGACAATTTTTGCCATTGTGACTATTAGCGGCCTAACACACCCATCGCGCAATAGTCGCCTGGCGCTAAATGATCAATCCTTTAGCTATGCTTAACCATCACATGGCGGACCACGGTATAATCCTCAAGGCCATACATCGACATGTCCTTGCCGTAGCCTGACAGCTTCTGGCCACCGTGCGGCATTTCGCTGACCAGCATAAAGTGGGTATTGACCCAGGTGCAGCCGTACTGCAGCCTGGCGCTAAGACGATGGGCGCGACCGACATCTTTCGTCCATACCGAGGAGGCCAGGCCATACTGAGAGTCATTCGCCCAGCTCAGGGCCTGCGCTTCATCGCTGAAAGGCGTCACGCTGACTACCGGACCAAACACTTCGCGCTGGACAATAGCGTCTTCCTGCCGGGCGCCGGCGAGCAGCGTCGGCTGGAAGTAATAGCCCGCGCCGTCAGCCCGACTGCCGCCGGTGACCACTTTAATGTGCGGCAGCGCCCTTGCGGCTTCCACCGCCGCGCTAACGCGCTCAAGATGGGCCAGCGAGCTCAGCGGACCCAGTTCGGTGGCAGCGTCCTCCGGCGCCCCCATTTTCAGGCTGGCCACCGCCGCCCCAAGTTTCTCCACCAGCTGGTCATAGATACCCTGCTGGGCGTAGATCCGGCAGGCGGCCGTGCAGTCCTGGCCGGCGTTGTAAAAACCGAAGGTCCGCACCCCATCCACCACCGCATCGATGTCCGCATCGTCAAAAACGATCACTGGCGCCTTACCGCCCAGCTCCATGTGGGTGCGTTTAATCGACGAGGCGGTATGGCCGATGATATGGGCCCCGGTGGCAATCGATCCGGTCAGGGAGACCATTCGCACTTTAACGTGGGCGGTCAAGGGGTCGCCCACCGTTTTACCGCGGCCAAACAGCACGTTGATAACCCCCTCCGGGAAGATATCTTTTGCCAGCTCCGCCAGCTTCAGCGCCGTCAGCGGGGTGATCTCCGAGGGTTTTATCACTACGCAGTTGCCCGCCGCCAGCGCCGGGGCCAGCTTCCAGGCCGCCATCATCAGCGGATAGTTCCACGGCGCGATGGAGGCCACCACGCCCACCGGATCGCGGCGGATCATTGAGGTATGCCCTTCGAGATACTCTCCGGCCGCCATCCCCGGCAGGCAGCGAGCGGCGCCGGCGAAGAAGCGGAAGACGTCGGCGATGGCCGGCATTTCATCATTAATCACGCAGTGCAGCGGCTTGCCGCAGTTCAGCGACTCCAGCTGCGCCAGGGTTTCAGCCTGCGCCGAGATGGCGTCCGCCAGCTTCAGGAGACATTCCGCACGCGTCTTCGGCGTCGTCTGACTCCAGGCATCGAATGCCCGGTCCGCCGCCTCAACGGCGGCATCGACCTGGGCTGCTGTCGCTTCGGCAATCTCCAGGATCACTTCGCCGGTTGCAGGGTTATATACCGGAACCTTCTCGCCTTCACCTGCCACTAACTTACCGTTTATCAATAGGTTGTGTTGCATAGCATTATCCTGTTTCATGGTTTTATTTCCCGTTTCCGGCGTCGTTATCGCCGTCGCGGGTGAGCCACCAGGCCCCTAAGATTGGTATCGTCGTTACCAGCATCACCAACAGCGCGACAACGTTGGTGACGGGCACATCTCGCGGCCGCCCCAGCTGATTCAGCAACCACAGCGGCAAGGTGCGTTCATGCCCCGCGGTAAAAGTGGTAACGATAATTTCATCAAACGACAGAGCGAATGCCAGCATTCCCCCCGCCAGCAGCGCCGACCCCAGATTGGGCAGCACTACGTAACGAAAGGTCTGCCAACCGGTAGCGCCTAAATCCATCGAGGCTTCCACCATACTCCACGAAGTCCGGCGGAAGCGGGCGATGACGTTGTTAAACACCACCACCACGCAGAAGGTCGCGTGCCCCACCACGATCGTCAGCAGGCCAGGCTCAAGGCCGACCGCTTTGAACGCCGTCAGGAGTGCCAGGCCGGTAATGATCCCCGGCAGGGCGATAGGCAGCAGCAGCAGTAGCGACACCGCATTTTTGCCAAAAAAGGCGCTGCGCCACAGGGCTCCTGCAGCCAGCGTGCCAAGCACTAAGGCAATGGCGGTCGACAGGGCGGCGATCTTAAGTGACAGTGTCACTGCCTGCAGAATGTCGCTGCGCCCGGCCGCCTCGCTGAACCAGCGCAGCGTCAGCCCCTGCGGCGGAAAGCTAAAGGCTGCATCTTCCGTATTAAAAGCATAGATGGCGATAATCAGCAGCGGAAAGTGGAGGAATATCACCCCGCCCCAGGTCGCCAGTCGCAGATACCAGGGCGCGCGTTCAGAGTGCATCGAAGGCTCCCAGACGTTTCACGAACGCCAGATAGAGGGCAATCAAGACGATAGGCACCAGGGTAAACGCCGCCGCCATCGGCATATTGCCGATCGCCCCCTGCTGCGAGTAAACCATATTGCCGATAAAGTATCCCGGCGGGCCCACCAGCTGCGGCACGATAAAGTCGCCTAGCGTCAGCGAAAAGGTGAAGATCGACCCAGCGGCGATGCCGGGAATGGCCAGCGGCAGCACCACGTAGCGAAAGGTCTGCCGCGGGGCCGCGCCGAGATCGGCCGAGGCCTGTAGCAACGATCCCGGAATACGCTCCAGCGCCGCCTGCACCGGCAGGATCATAAACGGCAGCCAGATGTAGACGAACACCAGAAAGCGTCCAAGGCCGGAGGTGGACAAGGTATTGCCGCCGACCGCCGGGACGCTCAACAGCGCGTTCAGCGCCCCTTCCAGTCCAAGATGACCGAGGAACCACTGCGCCACGCCATCTTTCGCCAGCAGCAGCACCCACGCATAGGCTTTGACGATATAGCTGGCCCACATTGGTAGCATGACCGCGATATAAAAGAAGGCCTTCATTTTGCCGCTGGTATAGCGCGCCATATACCAGGCCATCGGCAGCGCCAGCAGCGCGCTGGCCAGCGTGACGCACAGCGCCATCACCAGGGTCCGCACAATAATATCGTAGTTGGCAGGGTTGAACAGCGCCCGCAGGTTAGCCAGCGTGAAGTCGCTGGTCACCGACATGGTGAAGTCGTCAAAGGTATAAATGCTCTGCCACAGCAGGGTCAGCAGCGATCCCAGATAGACGATGCCAAACCACATCAGCGGCCCGAGCAGCAGTAAAAACAGGCCCAGCGCCGGTCGGCGCCAGAAGATCCCCGATATGCGCCCGGTCTGCGCAGGAATTATTGCCATGGTCATCTCAGCCTCCGCTTTCCAGCGGGGTCATCGCCGAGCGCGACCATGACGCCTGTACTATTTCCCCGGTTCGCGGAACGCTGGCCGCCGCCGCGCCATCGATGTTGGCCTGGCTGACCAGCAGTTTGTCGCCATCCGCGAGGCGGAGCTCGATCCGCGTCGCCGCCCCCTGATACTGCACCGCCTGCACCACACCCTGCACCTGCACCTCGCCGCCGCCCTGCAGGCGAACATGCTCCGGACGCAGCGACCAGCTGCCCGCCATCCCGCACAATCGTCGGGCCGCCTCGGCTGCAAAAACGTTGGCGGTGCCGACAAAACCGGCCACAAACGCGGTCCTGGGGTGCAGATAGAGATCCTGCGGGGCATCCACCTGCTCAATGCGCCCGTTGTTAAACACCGCCACGCGATCCGACATCGACAGCGCTTCGCTCTGGTCGTGGGTCACGAAGATGAAGGTGATCCCCAGCGACTGCTGCAGCTTTTTCAGCTCCACCTGCATCTGCTCGCGTAGTTTCAAATCCAGGGCGCCCAGCGGCTCATCGAGCAGCAGCACCCGCGGCTGGTTCACCAGCGCCCGGGCAATCGCGACCCGCTGCCGCTGGCCGCCGGAGAGCTGGGAGGGCTTGCGATGATGAGCAAAGCCAAGGGCCACCTTCTCCAGCGCCTCCTGGGCGCGGGCATGGCGCGCTTTCTTCGCCATGCCTTTGACCATCAGGCCGTAAGCGACGTTGTCAAGGATCGACATGTGGGGAAATAGCGCGTAGTCCTGGAACACGGTATTCACATCCCGCTGCCAGGGCGGCAGTTCGCTGGCCGGCTGACCAAAGATATGGATGGTTCCGCCGGAGAGCTGCTCAAAACCGGCAATCAGCCGCAGGCAGGTGGTTTTACCCGAGCCGGACGGACCCAGCATCGAGAAAAACTCTCCATCGCGTATGCCAATGCTAACCCCATCCACCGCCCGCACATCGCCATACAGGCGCGATACATTCTGGAACTCGACCGCGTACGTCATTGTTTGCCTCCGATCCTTAGCGGCCGCCCATTATCGCAATATAGTCCTGAGTCCAGCGGCTATAGGGCACGTATTTCCCGCCTTCCGCAACCGGCGTTTTCCAGAAGTGAATGCGGTTAAACTGCTCATAGCCGTTGGTCTCACAGCCTTTATCACCGAGCAGCGCGCTGGCTTTACAGCCCTCAGGCACTACCGGCAGCGAACCGAACCAGGCCGCCACATCGCCCTGCACCTTCGGCGTGAGCGACCAGTTCATCCATTTATAGGCGCAGACCGGGTGCTTCGCCTCGCTGTGCAGCATGGTGGTATCCGCCCAGCCGGTTACCCCCTCCTTCGGGAACACGGTGGCGACCGGCTGGCCTTCCGCCTTCAGGCCGTTGGCTTGATAGGGCCACGAACTGGAGGCGGCTACCCCTTCGTTTTTGAAGTCGTTCATCTGTACGGTGGCGTCATGCCAGTAGCGATGGATCAGCGGTTGCTGGTCGCGCAGGACTTTCAGCACCGCGTTGTACTGGGTTTCGGTCAGTTGATAGGGATCTTCGATCCCCAGCTGCGGCTGGGTGGCTTTGACAAACAGCGCGGCGTCGGCGATATAGATCGGGCCATCATAGGCCTGCACCCGCCCCTGGTTGGTTTTACCATCCGGTAGATCCTGCTTGACGAACACCACGCGCCAGCTGTCCGGCGGCGTCGGGAATACGCGGGTGTTGTACATCAGCAGGTTCGGCCCCCACTGATACGGCGTGCCATAGACTTTACCGCCGACGTTAAACCACGCTCCCTTCGCAATACGCGGATCAAGGGAGCCCCAGCCGGCAATCAGCGCCGTGTTGATCGGCTGCACGCGTTTGCCCATGATCAGGCGCAGCGAAGCATCACCCGAGGCGGTGACCAGATCGTAGCCGCCTTTGGCCATCAGACTGACCATCTCGTCAGAGGTGGCAGCGGTTTTGACATTAACCTGGCAACCGGTGTCCTTTTCGAACTGACTCACCCAGTCGTACTGTTTGTCGGTCTGACCGCGTTCGATATATCCCGGCCAGGCAATAATATCGAGCCGCCCTTCCGGTTTATCCAGCGAGGTGAGCGGCTCTGCCGCCTGAACGGTCAAACAAGCCATACCCAGCACATAAAGGCTGCAACGGGCAATTTTTTTGCTCATCAGGTGTTACTCCTGTCACAAAGGAATTAGCGGCAGCCGTGCCGTAAAAATATCTCCTGAAATAAGGGTAGTCAGCGGATTAACGCCCCCAGGGGAATTTATTCAGGTTGTGACCCGGGACGCATTACGTAAAAATCGCCAACACAAGCAGGACTTTATGGATTATAGACAACGAGTTAGGGAATGAGGAGGGGTATGCATATTTCCTATGGTGAGCGCCGGTAAAATAATGACCGGCCTCGATAAAAATCCTCTTTCGCTTATTTTCGCAGAATGTTTATGATGAGAAAAATAAACGACAGGGTCAGACAAGCTGTTCGCGAATAAGCTCCCCCAAGCGCTTCACCCCCTGCTCTTCGCGTTCCCCCCAGCCCCAGGCGGTATTAAAACGGAAAAACGAGGTCCAGCTGTCGGAGGTGGAGAACATTTTCCCTGGGGCAATGCTGATGTGCGACGCCAGCGCCCGGGCGCTAAGTGCGCTAGCGTCGGCCCCTTCCGGTAGTTCGATCCACAGAAAATAGCCGCTGTCGCTGTGGTGGACGATGACCTCCGGCGGCAGATGGCGCAGCAGCGCCTGCCAGGCCTGCTGTTTACGCTCCGCCAGCTGACGACGTAGACGGCGCAGGTGGGCGTCATAGCGCTTGGTGGACAGGTAATCCACCAGGGCTAACTGCATCGGCGAACTGGTGGAAAGCGTACTCATCAGCTGGAGCTGCTGGATCCGCCGCGCCTGTTTGCCGGCCGCCACCCAGCCGATACGAAAGCCGGGTACCAGACATTTTGAGAACGAGCTGCAGTGCAGCGTCATCTCCTGGCGATCCCAGAACTTCGCCGGTAACGGCTTTTCGCGGCCAAAATAGAGCTCGCTGTAGACATCATCTTCGATCAACATCACGTTATAGCGCGCCAGCAGCGCCACCAGCGCCGCTTTTTTTTCAGCGCTGAGGGTGAAGCCGAGCGGATTCTGGCCGTTGGTCATCAGCCAACAGGCCTTCACCGGATAGTTTTGCAGGGCCGCCTCCAGCGCCGTCAGATCAATGCCTTCCCTGACGTCAGTGGCTACCGACAATGCTTTCAAACGCAGCCTCTCCAGCGCCTGCAGGGCGCCGTAGAAGCAGGGGTTTTCCACCACCACCCAGTCTCCCGGCTCGGTCACCGCCTGCAGGCTGAGGTTAAGCGCCTCCAGCGCCCCGGCGGTGATGACGATCTCGTCCGGCGAGACGTTCATCCCCTGCAGGGCATAGCGACGGGCAATGGCATGCCGAAGTTCTGCATTGCCCGGCGGCAGATTCTCAATGACGCTCATGGCGGTGGCGGTTTTACTCACCTGCGCCAGCGAGCGGTTGAGCTGCTGCAGCGGGAAGAGACGCGGGTCCGGAAAGGCCGAGGCAAAGGGCAGCATCGACGCCTGGCGGCTGGCCTGGAGCACCTCAAAGATATAGGTATTGATATCGACGGCTTCATCGCGAGTGACCTGGGCAGGCGGCGCCGGCTGGCGGAGCTTCACCGGCTGGGGGGCAACATAATAACCCGACTGCGGACGGGCGACGATGCGCCCCTGGCTTTCCAGCAGCTGATAGGCATGGCTGACGGTCATAAAGCTCATGCCGCTGCTGATCACCTGCTCGCGCAGCGACGGCAGCCGATCGCCAGGCAACCAGACGCCAAGGGCGATCTGCTCGGTCAGTTGCTGCGCCAACTGTTGATACTTTTTCATTGCGGCCGTCCCCGTACGATAACGTCCCATTATCATATATCAGTTATAAAAAAATCATAGTTTCCTGTAACTGTTATATCTGCAGCGGCGGCCGCGTCGCCGTGATAGCACGGGATGGGTTTAAAATATCACCACCCAGAATAGCGAGATTAAAACAAACCAGAAGATAATCATTACGCCAAGCGTAATGCACAGACTCTGTAATCCTTTTTCAGACATTGGCATTCCCTTTTATTTATTCCCGAGCTCATACAGTACAAATTAGCCGCGGAGCCGACAATTTATTATTATTTAATTTACGATTAACCGGCTCAGCGTTTTTACTTATTCTCATACTAATGAGTGACAATAAATCAGAGTAAAAATCCGTGGCGGATTTCGTAAGCCAAAATATGAGCTACGGCGGGTGGTAAGGATATATTATGCCGACCAGGTGACTACGCCATACCGGCGGCAGGGCCGCGTAGCCAGCCGTTAGCAATAATATGACAGACAGCGGAATAGACGCCTAATCACCTTCCGCAGGGATTAATCAAGGTTGCGCAAGGATATTTTCTCGCCCTGGCAACAGCTGAAAAATCATAACAGCGGCCAACTGTTATGATAAAAAATGGCGTGACTGCCTCTGCCCCTCAGTCGTCACCCCACCTAAAATTGCGCTGAATCAATTTTGTTGTGGAGTCCTGCATGTTCGGTCTTGATGCATTCCATCTGGCGCGAGTTCAATTCGCTTTTACGGTCTCATTTCATATTATCTTCCCCGCCATTACCATCGGACTGGCCAGCTATCTGGCGGTGCTCGAAGGCTTATGGCTAAAAACAAAAAATCCCGTCTGGCGCTCGCTGTACCATTTCTGGTCGAAGATTTTCGCCGTCAACTTCGGTATGGGGGTCGTTTCCGGGCTGGTGATGGCCTACCAGTTCGGCACCAACTGGAGCGGTTTCTCACAGTTTGCAGGCAGCATAACCGGCCCTCTGCTGACCTATGAAGTCCTGACGGCATTTTTTCTGGAAGCGGGCTTCCTCGGGGTGATGCTTTTCGGCTGGAACCGCGTGGGGCCGGGGCTACACTTTTTCGCCACCTGCATGGTGGCGCTGGGTACTATCATCTCCACCTTCTGGATCCTCGCCTCTAACAGCTGGATGCAGACCCCGCAGGGGTTTGAGATCGTTGATGGCCAGGTCGTGCCCGTCGACTGGCTGGCGGTGATCTTTAATCCGTCGTTCCCCTACCGATTATTGCATATGACAGTAGCGGCGTTTCTCAGTAGCGCGCTGTTTGTCGGCGCCTCGGCGGCCTGGCATCTGCTGCGCGGCAATCAGTCGCCGGCGATCCGTAAGATGTTCTCGATGGCGCTATGGATGACGCTGCTGGTCGCCCCCGTCCAGGCGCTGATCGGCGATATGCATGGCCTGAATACCCTGAAGCACCAGCCGGCGAAAATCGCCGCCATTGAGGGGCACTGGGAAAATCCACCGGGTGAGCCAACGCCGTTGCTGCTGTTTGGCTGGCCCGATATGGACCAGGAGCGCACCCGCTACGGGCTTGAGATCCCGGCCCTGGGCAGTCTGATCCTCACCCACAGTCTTGATAAACAGGTGCCGGCGTTGAAAGAGTTCGCTCCTGAGGAGCGCCCGAATTCTACTGTGGTGTTCTGGTCATTTCGCCTGATGGCCGGGCTAGGCATGTTGATGCTGCTGCTGGGCGTGCTGGCCCTGTGGCTGCGTCGCGGCGACCGGCTATACCACTCGCGGCCGTTTCTGCGTTTTGCCCTGTGGATGGGGCCATCCGGCCTGATCGCTATTCTCGCCGGCTGGGTGACCACCGAGGTGGGCCGCCAACCCTGGGTGGTGTATGGCGTTCAGCGCACCGCCGATGCCGTTTCCGCTCATGGCGATCTGCATATGTCGGTCAGTTTATTGACCTTTATCGTAGTGTACAGCGCCGTCTTCGGCGTCGGCTACAGCTATATGCTGCGCCTGATCCGCAAGGGGCCGCAGGAGATGCTCCCGGCGACAACCGGTACGCCAGCCCGCCCGCTGTCCGCCGCCACTGAAGGTTATCTGCAGAAGGAGTCCCGCTAATGGGTATCGAATTATCGGTGATCTGGTTCGTGATTATCGTCTTTGCCACGCTGATGTACATCGTCATGGATGGCTTTGATCTGGGCATCGGCCTGCTGTTCAGCACGGTGCGGGGCGGCGGGGATCGCGACGTAATGGTCAACAGCGTCGCGCCGGTATGGGATGGCAATGAAACCTGGCTGGTGCTCGGCGGCGCCGGCCTGTTTGGCGCCTTTCCCCTCGCCTACGCGGTGATCATCGACGCCCTGTCGATCCCCCTGACCCTGATGCTGATCGGCCTGATTTTTCGCGGCGTCGCCTTTGAGTTTCGCTTCCAGGCCACACCGTCGCACCGGCCATTCTGGGATCGCGCCTTTTTTGGCGGCTCCCTGCTGGCAACCTTCAGCCAGGGCGTGGTGGTCGGGGCGGTGATCAACGGTTTCACCGTCAGCGGTCGCGCCTTCAGCGGCGGCATGTTTGACTGGCTGACCCCGTTCAGCCTGTTCTGCGGATTCGGACTATGCGTGACCTATGCGCTGCTCGGCGCCACCTGGCTGGTGATGAAAAGTGAAGGTGCGCTGCAGCAGAGAATGCGCAGCGCATCGCGGCAGTTGCTGGGTGCCCTGCTGGCGGTGTTTGCCGTCATCAGCCTGTGGACTCCGCTGGCGCACCCGGCGATTGCTGCCCGCTGGTTCAGCCTGCCGAATCTCTATTTCCTGCTGCCGGTACCGCTGCTGGTGATCCTCGTTAGCGGCTGGCTGTGGCGCACGCTGCATCAGCGCGACCGCCATGTTTCGCCCTTCACGCTGACGCTGGGCCTGGTCTTTCTCGGCTTCAGCGGACTAGGGATCAGCATCTGGCCGCATATTATCCCGCCGGCCATCACATTGTGGCAGGCTGCCGCTCCCCCGCAAAGCCAGGGCTTTATGCTGGTGGGCGCCCTGCTGATTATTCCGGTCATTCTTGGCTACACCTGCTGGAGCTATTACGTGTTCCGCGGCAAAGTTCAGCCTGGGGAGGGATATCACTGATGCGTACTGCCTGGCCTAAACGTCTGCTGTGGCTGATCGCGCTCTGGGGAGGTAGCGTACTGACGCTGGCCGCCATAAGCCTGCTGTTTCGCCTGCTGATGACCGCCGCAGGGCTAAAAGTCTGAGGGTGGATGCAGAGAGGTCCGAAAAGGGACTTCTCCATCTTATCTTCACTTTTGCCTGATGAAATACGGCGATACATCTGAAGAAAGGATATTGCTATGAAGAAGTTAGCTTTACTCTCCGCCATAATGACGCTGGGAATGTCGTCATGGGCTTTCGCTGCCGACAACCCGCCGCCGCCGCCGGAAAAAGGCGCGCAGCATCAGGGTAAACCGCCGGTGAAAAACGGCCAACACGAAGGTAAGCAAGCGCAATACAACAGCAAACAGCCACAACGAGACGGCAAACAGCCGCAGCACGACGGCAAACAGCCGCAGCACGACGGTAAACAGCCGCAGCACAACGGTAAACAGCCGCAGCACAACGGCAAGCAGCCGCCAAAAGGGAGCGAGCACAGCGGGAAACCGCTGCCGCCGAAAGCGTAACACTCTGGCCTGGCTTCCGCGTCAGGCCTTTTTTCATCCTTCGTCAGCCATCGTTGACAAACTCTTGCCGTTCTTTGAGATGCCCGAAAAAAAGCCTGCATTGCGCCTGACATAGTATGTCCACGCCATTGTTCCGTCGAGAAAAGGTATGTTAAAGAGAAGCATAAGCGCCCTGCTGTTGCTGTGCGCATTATTTTCCGGGCATCTGTTGGCCCATCGTCAGGGACACGAGTACTTTCCGGTGCAAAGTCTCGAACAGCAGCTGCTGCACGAAGCGGATAGCGATGAGCTTCGCAGCCAGCACGAGGAGGCCGCCGCAGACCTGCGCGAACATCACCGCTGGCAGGACGACCGTAAACCGCGGGCATCCTGCCAATAGCATCGACTCGAATCAGGCCCCTTTGCGCTTCGGCAGCGTCTTCATCAGATCGTCCGGGCTGACGGAGGCCACAATGCTGCCCGGGTGCGGCATTTTGAGGATATGGTTTTTGATCTTGCCGACCACGTGCATTTCGCACGGACGGCAGTCAAACTTCAGGGTCAGGACCTCATCGCCATGGATCAGCTGCATCGGCGTGGCTTTCCAGCTCTTGATGGAGCCTTTCGCCTGCTTCGGGCAGAGGTTGAAGGCGAACCGCAGACAATGCTTAGTGATCATCACCGGCACATCGCCCTTCTCTTCGTGCGCTTCATAGGCGGCGTCGATCAGCTGTACGCCATAGCGCTGGTAGAACGCCCGCGCCTTGTGGTTATAGACGTTGGCGAGGAAGGAGAGATGGGTCTCCGGGTAGACCGGCGGCGGTACGGAGACCGGCTTGCGGGTGCCACGCTGCCAGGCGTTGAGGCGCGCTTCATCCAGCATCTCCGCAGTTTCCCGACGCAGCTGGTTGAGCAGGCTGTTGGGCACAAACAGCGGCGGCAGATTAACCTGCACCTCGCGCGCATAGTAGATGGTTTGCCCCAGTTTTGTGACACCGTCACGCAGGTTGGCCAACGCTTTCTCCGCCTGGTTAGCTTCGGCGAACTCCCCGTCAAGGGTGTGGGTCACGCTGACGCCATCTTCACAGGTCATGGTGAGAACCAGCTGCTCCTGCCAGCCGCTCAACGTCACGTCTACCGCGATGCGGCGTTCGCTGGAGGTCTTTAGCAGCGCCTGTTGCCAGTTATGATCGAGGTTGCGGTTGAGCGGCTGATGGGGGCGCACTTTATGCAGATCCGCTGGCATCTCGTTCGGCCATACCCGATAACGGTTTTCGCCGGTTTTTTCCACGGTATTAGCACGGAAGCCCACCACTTCGCGCTTAATCATCACGTTGAGACCATCGCCGTTGGTTAACGGTTCACTGACTTCAACGTCGAGGTGGTCTTTGCCTACCTTCAGAACTTCACCCACCGGCAGGCCGATAAATTTCGGCGAATCAAAGGCGCCGATATCGCCTTTGCGGGCATTAACAAAGTAGTCAGTGCTGCCCCGGTGGAAGGTTTTATCCGTGGACGGGATAAAGAAATGCTCGGTGCGTCCAGCCGAGGCGCGCGCCAGGTCGCCGCGATCTTCGATAATGGCATCCAGCATTTGACGGTAGTGCGCAGTGATGTTTTTCACATAACTCATGTCTTTGTAACGACCTTCAATTTTGAAGGAGCGTACGCCAGCGTCGATCAGCGCCGCCAGGTTGGCGGTCTGATCGTTATCCTTCATCGACAGGAGATGTTTCTCATAGGCCACCACCCGCCCCTGATCGTCCTTCAGGGTATACGGCAAGCGGCAAGCCTGCGAGCAGTCGCCGCGGTTGGCGCTGCGTCCGGTCTGGGCGTGCGAAATGTAACACTGCCCGGAATAGGCCACGCACAGCGCGCCATGGATAAAGAATTCGATAGTGGCGTCAGTGTGGTCGTAAATGGCTTTGATTTGACTGAGGTTCAGTTCGCGCGCCAGCACGATCTGACTGAAGCCGGCGTCGGAGAGAAACTTCGCTTTTTCCACACTGCGAATATCGCACTGGGTGCTGGCGTGCAGCTCAATCGGCGGCAGATCCAGCTCCATGATCCCCATATCCTGCACGATCAGCGCATCGACGCCTGCGTCGTAGAGATCGGTAATCAGCCGCTGCGCCGGCTCCAGTTCATCGTCATGCAGAATGGTGTTCAGCGTCACAAATACCTTTGCGCCAAAGCGATGAGCGAAAGGCACCAGCCCGGCGATATCGCTCAGACTGTTGCTGGCGTTGTGGCGGGCGCCAAAGCCAGGTCCACCGATGTAAACGGCATCGGCGCCGTGAAGGATCGCTTCGCGAGCGATACCGGCGTCGCGGGCAGGACTAAGAAGTTCAAGACGATGATTGTGCAGGCGCATACGCGTGTTGTTATCCAGTATAAGGGGGTCGAAATGGCGGCTATTGTAGTCAGAACCGGGCGCAGACGAAAACCTTTTCCGCCGTCGCGCGACGACGAATTTTCACTTTTCAACAAAGTATTGACGGAAAAGATATTTCCCTCAAATCACGGCGAAGAGTACTGTCATCACGTATTCCGGATTTTCCTCGTCACGTTGTGAGTGGTTATCATCAGTCATCTTGTCTGGCCGCGGGTTCGCTCGCGGTTTTTTCTTTTGGATAATGGATAAGAGAATGGAAATGGGCCGCCTGGGCGCCGCGGTTACGATACGCATGCGTCGCGTCGCCGGCGAAACGCCTACCCTCACCCGCCTGCAGCGAGTGCCACTCCCCTTGTAAGCACAAATCCAGCGTACCACTTATCACTACCACATGCTCAATCACCCCTTTCTCATGCGGCGTTGATTCGCTCAGCGCGCCGGGGGCAAGGGTTATCGAAAAATGGTCAAAGCGCAGCTCGGGATCCCACGGGAATACTGGCGTCACCACCATCGCCTGCTGCTGCGGATCAAACGCGGAGGGCGCGGCGCTGGCGTCCGGGACGATGAACGCCGAAAACGGTACGTTCAGCCCGGTGGCAATCTTCCACAGCGTCGCCACCGTTGGACTTGATTCATTCCGCTCAATCTGCCCGAGCATGGCTTTCGACACCCCGGTCTCTTCCGCCAGTCGCGACAGGCTCCAGCCTCGCTGCTGGCGCAGGGTTTTAAGCGTTGCCGCCAGATGTTGCGCAATATTCATCCTTCCTCCTGTTTTTACTGCGCAAAGTATACCGCCATTTGTCTGATTTTTTCAGGACGTTTAACGGCATCGTACGCCACTGGCGGCGAGTTTTTCTCCCAGGGTAGCTGCGCGAACCACCGCTTGTGCGTTATAACGCACAATGATACAGTGAATGGATGTTATAACGCACATGAGAATCATCGATGCGCTCGTTTAGTCTTCCGCTTCCCACTCTGTTCGCTGGCTTCGTCGCCGTGTTGGTGGGGTACGCCAGCTCCGCCGCCATCATCTGGCAGGCCGCCGCCGCGGCCGGCGCTACCCCCGGGCAGATCGCCGGCTGGATGACGGCTCTTGGCCTCGCCATGGGCATCAGTACTCTCGCGCTGAGCGCCTGGCGGAAAGTTCCTGTGCTCACCGCCTGGTCAACGCCGGGCGCTGCGCTGTTAGTTAGCGGCCTGCAGGGGGTGACCCTCGCCGAGGCCGTGGGGATCTTTATTTTCGCCAACGCGCTGATCGTTATCTGCGGCGCCACCGGCCTGTTTGCCCGGCTGATGCAGATCATTCCCCATTCGCTGGCCGCCGCGATGCTGGCTGGGATCCTGCTACGGTTTGGTTTGCAGGCCTTCGCCGGCTTACAGGATCATCTGCCGCTGTGCGGCGGGATGCTCGCCGCCTGGCTGCTGTGTAAAGCGCTGTGGCCCCGCTTCGCCGTGGTGGCCGCGCTGGTGATTGGAGCGCTGATTGCGGCGGCGTCCGGGGATGTGGCTAGCGCCGCCGTGCCGCTGGCATTTGTGACGCCGGAATGGGTCGCCCCGCAGTTTACTCCGGCGCTTTTGCTCAGCGTCGGTCTGCCGTTCTTCCTCGTCACCATGGCCTCGCAGAACGCTCCGGGGTTCGCCACCCTGCAGGCATCAGGCTATACCGTACCGGTCTCCGCACTGATCGTCGTTTGCGGGGGGTTGGCACTACTGCTGGCGCCGTTTGGGGTTTATTCCATCTGCATCGCGGCGATCACCGCCGCCATATGCCAGAGCCCGGAGGCGCACCCGGATCCGAACCAGCGCTGGCTGGCGGCCATAGCCGCGGGCGGTTTTTATCTGCTGGCCGGTCTGTTCGGCGGGTCAATCACCGCCCTGATGTCGGCCCTGCCGCCGGCGTGGATCCAGATGCTGGCGGGTCTGGCGCTGCTCGGCACCATCGGCGGGAGTCTGTTTCAGGCGGTGCATCAGGCCAGTGAACGCGATGCGGCGGTGTTAACCTTCCTGGTCACCGCCAGCGGGGTGACGCTGGCGGGAATTGGCTCCGCCTTCTGGGGCGTGGTGCTCGGCGGGGTGAGTTACGGCGTGCTATCCACGCTGCGCCGCCCGTAGCTGGGAGGGCGTCAGGCCGGTGGCGGCTTTGACCCGATGGCTGAAATGGCTGGGGGAGCTAAAACCACAGGCCAGCGCTATCTCGGTTAACGGCAGCGCGCTATGGCAGATCAGGTTTTGCGCCTTCGCCATTCGCTGCTGCATGACGTACTGATGCGGAGCCATATTTAGCGACTGACGAAACATACGAGCAAAATGAAACTCACTCAGACCCGCCTGCTGCGCCAGGTCGGCCAGGGTCAAGGGCTGATCGAGATGAGCATCGATCCAGGCCAGTACGTGACGCTTTACGCCTGGCGCCAGCCCGCCGGTGACCGTCGGCAAACGCCACTGCACGGTGGAATAGTGCTGGATCAGATGGGTAAGCAGTAAGCTGCTGGCAGCGCTGAGGGTCAGCTGGTTCGCCGGCTGCCGCCAGTCGTTAGCCAGCAAAAACTGACGATACACTGCGGTGATTTTATCATCGCTGGCGAAGGTCTTTTCCTGCAGGGTGAAGTTCGCCGGGCTGCGGTCCCACACCTCCTCGCCGACGCGACGCAGGTGCGCATCGGTACAGTAAAGATGCACAAACGACAGATCGCCGCGGATATCCCATACGCTTTCATCGCCTTTCGGCATCAGACAAAAACGGTCCGGGCCGCCGCCATTTTTCCAGCCGTGCGGCGTCTTTTGATAGCTTTCGTAGCCATCAGCCACGTACAGACTTAAGGTATGATGGTCGCTGCGCACCGTCACGGTATCGCAATTGTTATACCAGGCGGCCAGTTGAATACCGGAATTCAGCTCCACGGTTCCCTTCAGCACCGCGTTCTGTCGCCGTAATGTTTCAAATGTCCCGTAACCCATCGTCTTCACACATTGTCTGTAAAAGCCCTAGTCTAGGGAGACTACGGCGCGGTTTCCAGTCCTCACCGCCAGCGGATAGCAAATAAGCGCAAGAATTTGCAAGCCGACAACAAACCGGTGAAAGCCGCAGCAGGCGGCAGCCGGCATACTCCTCCCATCAACAGGTAGAGGAGAACCAGGGTGAACGCATTACTCTATGCACTCGTTGTCGTGATCTGGGGTACAACGTGGATCGCGATTTTTTTACAACAGGGACCGGTGGCCGCGCCGGTATCGATTTTCTGGCGTTTCGCCGTAGCCAGCGTCACGATGCTGGCGATTCTGCTCGTCACACGACGCCTGCGGCCGCTGGGCGCGAAAGATCATCTCTGCTGCCTGCTGCAGGGCTGCTGCGTCTTCTGCTTTAATTTCTGGTGTTTTTATACCGCCGCCGCCTGGATCAATACCGGTCTGGAATCGGTGATCTTTTCGATGGCGGTACTGTTTAACGCCATCAACAGCTTTCTCTTTTTCCGCCAGCAGCCGCCGGGCCGCTTCTGGGCCGCCGCCGCGCTGGGTCTCGCCGGTATCGTCATCCTGTTCTGGGATGACCTGCTGGCCAACGGACTGAACGCCTCGCTGCTGTGGGGGATCGGGCTGAGCGCCCTGGGTACCTACGGTTTTTCGCTCGGCAATATGTTCAGTATTCGCCACCAGCGCCGCGGGCTGGAAACGCTGACCACCAACAGCTGGGCGATGCTCTACGGCACGCTGGTGATGGGGGCGATCGCTCTGCTGCGCGGCGATAATTTTATGCCAGAATGGACCGTCAGCTATCTGGGCGCCCTGCTTTACCTGGCGCTGTTCGGCTCGGTCATCGCCTTTGGCGCCTATTTCACTCTCGTTGGGCGCATCGGCGCCAGCAAAGCCGCCTACAGTACGCTGCTGTTTCCGCTGGTCGCCTTATCCATTTCCACCGTCTATGAAGGGTATGTCTGGCACAGCAGCGCCGTGATCGGGCTGGCGCTGATCCTGCTGGGTAACATGGTGATGTTTGCCAAACCGGAACAGCTATTGCTGCGCCGAAGGCTGGCCTGAGGAGGCTGAAGAAAAACAGCGCCGTCGTCAGACGGCGCTGGCACGATTAACGCTGAGAGGGATCGAATTTAACGGCGTCGACCGCCATATCATCGATAACCTGCTTCAGGGTATCGACGGTCAGCGGTGTATTCTCATTCGCCAGGGTTTTGCCTTCCCCTTTACGTACGACCTTGATGACCGGCTTATTGGTGCTGGCGTCAATGACCTCCGCCTCAAAGTACAGATCGGTGTCCATGGTACGATGGCCGGTGGCGGCCTGGGTGCCGGCGACAATCATAGCGACCGGGATCACTTCATAGAACTGCAGCCCCTCTTTGCTGGAGTCCACCCCGGTGATCGCCCCGCGGAAGATGAGGCTGCGCTTGCCGGCGGTAGTGGCCAGCGGTTTACGCTCGGAAATAGCCTGTTTCAGCTCTTTGTTGGTGTAGTTAAGAATATCCTGCAGCGCCTTCTCCCCTACCTGGGTGGTCGGCTTCGGTACCGGATAGTAGGTCACCGGGTGATAAACAATATTGTCATAGTTGGCCGGATTGAAGTTCGGATCGATCCAGCGCAGCTCCGGCTTGCCGGAGGCAGAGGTCGTTTCTTTCAAACTGGAATAATCTTTTAAGAAGCCCGAATACTGATCCGGTTGCGCCACTTTCGCCGCACAGCCGGTCAACGCCAATATTCCCGCCAGAGCGGCGACTTTCAGTAAAACGCGAGTACGCATAGAGAGATCCCTGTAAATACAGTTTTTTTTCGGCAGACGTTATAGCAAATAGGACCCACTAGTTTTGTGACAAAAAAAGGGCTTCGTCAAGGAAGACTTATAAATATTGATGGCCTGAACATTACGTTAATAAATAATCACTTAAAAGGGGTATCGCGCGGTTTTCCAGGCTCATTTTCGCCGCAACGGGTCTCTGTCTTGCCCAGGCTCTGGCGGGGAATGCGGCGCGGGCCATGCTCAGCTTCCCACGCCGCGGCGAATCAGGCAGGCTTGCGCGCCAACAGGGTGGCGAAGCGCAATTTGATGCGATTGCCGTTGGCGTCGGTGCGATGCAGCTCACCGACGTCCTCATTGTATTTCAGCAGCTCCCAGCCCTGGTAATAATCACGAAGCTCATCAGGTTTAAAGGCAAACGGGAAGCCGACGGTGCAGGGATAGTCTTCGGTATCCATCGCCGCCACAATCAGGTTATAGCCGCCGGCGGCGGTGCAGCGCTGCATATTGGCGATCAGGCCCGGGATGGTGTCAGGCTCGAGGAACATCATCACTACGGTGGAGAGGATCAGGTCATACTCGCCATCAAAGCTCAGGCTGTTGAGGTCTTTCACCGCCGTTTGCAGATTATCCAGTCGCTCGGCGGCGCGAATACTTTCCAGATTGTTGACGCTCATCGGATTTTTATCCCACGCCGTCACCGCGAAGCCGTTCGCCGCCAGATAAAGGCTGTTACGCCCGTTGCCGCAGCCCAGATCCAGCGCCCGCCCCGGCGGCACAATCGTCGCGGCATGCAGCACCTCGGAATGGGTGCGGGTCAGGCTGTATTTTTGACTAAAATAATCCGCGTCACGCTTTGTCATGATCCTTCCTTCTTATTCAGGAGTGTTTCCCGGTCGACCTGGAGCAACAGTTTCCCGCTGACCAACAGCAACGCTGTACGCAGCAGCAGCAGGCCGACAACCAGATTGCTAAAAATAAATAGCGGCATCGCCAGATGATGAAAAAAGCCGTCTCCCCTGGCCTGGCCGAGATGCAGACCGGTGGTGGCCAGCGCGGAAATGCCGAACGAAAAGCTCCAGAAAGAAGCATTGAACGGCTGACGAAGATACCAGGGCATCAGACGGAGCATAAACAGTAGCTGCAGCAGGCCGTAACCAAACAGCAGCTTAGCGAAGGTATCGGCCTCCCCGCCGTTGACGCTGAGCCAGGCGCTGCAGGCCACCAGCGCAGGCGCCAGCTGGATCCCCAGCGAGGTGCGCAGCGGCGTCGGCAGCTCGCCTGCGCTGCGCAGACGCTGGAGGATCGCCGGCTCGAGGCTCAGCCAGGAGAAGACCCCGGCGCCGAGGAACACCAGTCCGGCATCGGAAAATCCCAGCGCGCCGCAGGCCATCGCGCTGATAAAATTATTGGCTACTGTCGGCAGATACAACCCCGGCGTGGTGGCCTCGCGAGGATGGTTCCCTCGCCATAGCCCACCGCTTTGCCAGGCGGCATAGGCGAGCTGCAGCGCCACGCCCGGCACAAACAGCCCGATCGCCAGCGGCCGGCACCAGGGAGCCAAACCAATCGCCACCAACAGCGTGGTGGCCGGAAACAGGCTGACGAAGCTGCTGCTCACCGGATGACGCATCTCCCGCAGCACGCTCGCCGGAAAGCGGATCGCCCGGCTGATAAACGCCATGCTGAGCAGGACCCACATCGCCATCGCCAGCGTCACCAGCCCATCACCAATGCTGCGGCTGACCGGCCAGAGGGTGCTGGCGTAACGCCAGGCGAAGCCCATTCCGATGGTGCCGAGCACCATGCCAAAATAACCCGCCGGCAGGTTTAGCACCTGCCGCGGCGTTTGCGTTTTATTCATTTTATTGATGATATCAATTTAATTTGAAGTTGCATTCTAAAGGAACCTTATCCCGCGCGCTATGGCGATCTTTGCTATGTTTATGTTAACCATAAGTAATAAGGATCGGCCATGCGTAAATACCGTCTCAGCGAACAGACCCGGCAGTATTGTTATGAGGAAGAGCATGGCAAACAAAGCGTCACCCTGCGCCAGATCGTGGCGCTTATTGATTTCGCTGACGTTAAAGCGGGCAGCGAAGGCGGCTGGGTGGATGAGGAATGCGCTCTCAGCCAGCAGGGGGAGTGCTGGATCTACGATGTCAACAGCGTGGTCTTCGCCGGGGCGCGCATCCGTGACGACGCCCGCTTAACCGGGTTCTGCGTGGTCAGCCATGAGGCCACCATCGGCGGACGGGCCTGCATTCACGCCTCGCAGATCAGCCATCACGCGCAGATCAGTGACAACGTCACGGTTATGCAGAGCCAGGTGCGCGGTTATTGTCGCCTTGCCGACGAGGCGCGTCTTCTCCCCCACTGCCAGGTGATTGCCGCGCGCGGGTTAACCGCCGATCGCGACAAAGTCCTGCAGATCTATCAGCGAGCCACCGTCAGCGCCTCGCGCATTCTCCACCAGGCGCAAATCTACGGCGATGCCTTCGTTGAGCATGCGTTTGTCGAACATCGGGCGGAAGTGTTTGACCAGGCAAGACTTGAAGGGAACGAAGAAAACGACGTCTGGGTATGCGATAACGCCCGGGTATACGGGAACGCGCGTCTGATCGCCGGTCGTGGAGAGGATGCCATTCCCACCGTACGCTACAGTTCGCAGGTGGCAGAGAATGCGGTGATTGAAGGCAACTGCCTGCTGAAGCATCGGGCGATGGTCGGCGGCGAGGCGCAGCTGCGAGGTGGTCCGATTCTGCTCGACGACGATGTGCTGATCCAGGGGCGGACAGTCATCATCGGCGATGTGATCGTTGAGCACCAGGTCTCCATCAATGACGAGGTGCAGATTGCCGCACAGGAGGGAGAGGCCATTCATCTGCGCGGCCCGAAAACGCTTGACGGCCAGCAGCACATCACCCGCACGCCGCTGTTAGGCGCGCTTTAATGCCTCATCGCGGTCAATAATGCGGGCGTAGATATTCTGATCGTCATAGCTACCGTTCAGATACTCGGCTTGTCGGAGACAGCCTTCCAGAACAAACCCGTTGCGCAACGCTACCTGGTTGCTGCGGGTGTTCGCCACCCGGCATTTGATCACAAACCGGCGCACCAGCCCGCTGGCGGCATAATGGCGGATAAAGGCCTGTAATGAACGGGAAAGCAGCCCTTGCCCCTGGTGCTCTTCATCGATCCAGTAGCCAATATAGGCCGTTTTATTCTGCGGCTCGATCTGATTGAACGACAGGACGCCGACTAGCTGCTTATCGAGAAACAGCAAAAACATTTTGGCGTAATCCCGCTGATGCAGCATCACGTTACCCTGCACATGGCGGCGGGTCTCGTCTTCGCTGCGCACCTCGGCGGGCCAACTGAGCGACTGCTGTAGCCAGCGCTGGTTTTTGACCACCAGCTGGTGCAGGTCGCTAACGTAGCGCTCATCAATGGCGATTAGCGTCAGCGCGTCGGTTACCGGGATCGACTCAGGTACTGCTGGGATATCTGCGGTCATAGCGCTCTCTTCTGGCCCGCAGGGACTGCCTGCGGGCGTCGGGTGACTCAGGGTTATTTCATGATCCGGTCGTCAACGTAGTTGCGTTTATCTGCTGCCGGCGGGAAATACTGATAGAGCCAGGTTTCGCTGATGGCTTCTCCCTGACAGCGCAGGAACAGACGCATCTCCACCGGGTCGGTTGAGTCGGTGGTCGGATACCAGTCGAAAAGGATCCGGTAGCCATCGAACGGCTCGACGTAGAGGATCTCAATCTGCTTCGCTTCCCCGCTCGAGAGGGTGATCACCGGTTCAATACCGCGCGGCGCGGCCGCCTTCAAATCACCGCCGACAAAGTCGATGGCAAAACGACGCGCCCACTTATCCGGGTAGTGTTCACCCGGCGCCCATCCTTCGGGGAAGCCCCCCATCCCGGTGCGGGTGGCCAGAACGCGCGCCAGCGGAGTGCTCACCGGCGGCTGCGCGCTCCAGTAAAGACGGTAGCGGAAGTCCAGTTCGTCGCCCGCCTTCACCGCCTTTTCCGGCTGCCAGAAGCAGACGATATTATCCAGCGTTTCGCCGGTAGTTGGGATCTCCATCAGGCTGACCGCCCCTTTGCCCCACTGGTTACGCGGCTCAACCCACAGGCTGGGACGCTTGTTATACCAGCCCATCACATCCTGGTAGTGGGAGAAATCACGGTCCAGCTGCAACAGACCAAAGCCGCGCGGGTTCTTGTCCTGGAAGGCATTGAACTGCAGCTTCTGCGGGTTATTCAGCGGCCGGCAGACCCATTCCCCGTTGCCCAACCACATTGACAGCCGATCGGAGTCGTGGATTTGCGGATGGATGGTGTCGCACATCCGCCGCTCATTATTGCCGCAGCTGAACATACTGGTCATCGGCGCGATACCCAGCTGTTTGATATCCTTGCGGGCGTACAGGTGGTTTTCCACGTCCATGATAACCTGGGTATCCTGGCAGTGGATGGTGAACTTGTAGGCGCCAGTGATGCTCGGGCTGTCCAGCAGCGCGTAAACGGTAAACACCGTGGCGTCCCCTTTGACCGTTTCGAACCAGAACGACGTAAAGTCGGGAAACTCTTCCGGGGTATCGGTAAAGGTATCCACCGCCAGACCGCGGGCCGACAGGCCATACTGATAGGTGCTGTCTACCGCGCGGAAGTAGCTGGCGCCGAGGAACGCCACGATATCGCGGCGCGCCAGCTCCGGCGCTTTAAACACCCGGAACCCGGCGAAGCCGAGGTCAGACTGTCCTTCCAGCTGACGGGTATCCACACCGGCGTCATTGTACTTAAACAGCTCCGGACGGAAGTGGATCTCGCGCGCCTGCTGGGTGCTGGCGTCTAAAGAGAACATCCGCACGCGGCGACGGAACCCCATCCCGACGTGGAAAAACTGGATGTCCAGCTTACGCTCTTCAATATTGTTCCACAGCGAGTGATTGGCATCGTACTGAATGCTGTTATAGGCCTGCGGGGTGAGATTGGCGAGCGTCGGCGGCAGATCGCGCGGGGCGCCGCCCCACGGCTGGCGCGCCAGATCGTGAGCCATCGCCTGCAGAACAGCATAATCAAAACGACGCGTTTGCCCGTCGGCAATGCCCGCGTCTTCGGCAAAAGCGGCCTGACTGAATAAGGAAGCGACTCCTGACGTTCCGCATACGGCGGCAACAGCCATGGAAGATTTAAGAAAACGTCTGCGGTTCATGCCTGAGAAAGCGTCCTTCTGCACGGGTGAATTGATTCGCAACGCGTCATCACGCTGCGTGATAATTTCCGCCCACTCTAGACAAAAACGATTAATAATCCAATTGTTGCCAGCAGAAAAAAGGTAAAAAAGCCCTGTCCAGAGGAACAGCCTGTTTTTTTCATTTCCTCTGACGTGTAGCCTGGGCATACACGCTGCCTGCCGCTTTTTACCCCTGACTATTCAAGGGAAATCTATTCTCCAGTGCTGAATATTCACCCCATGTATCGCTCCTCGCCGCGCGCGTTTTTTAGGCACGATTCGCGCAAATTTCCATCGCGCCTGGTGCTAACTTTTCCCCGATAACCGCTATCTTTCTTCACGTTAGCGGCCAACAGGGGAGAGCCGTTCGGGCTGTCCCGCCACGCTCTCCAGGGAATTCATTCAGGAGTCATGCCATGCAAGTGAAAGCAGCCGTCACGCTGGGCTACCAGCAGCCTTTTGTCATCAAAGACGTCGAGGTCGCCCCGCCGGGGAAGGACGAGATATTAGTGAAAATTGTCGCCACCGGCGTCTGCCATACCGACGCCGTGATGCGCGACAACCCCGGGGTGGTGCCTATGCCGGCGATCCTCGGCCATGAAGGCGCCGGGATCGTTGCCAGCGTCGGCGAGGCGGTTAGCGGCATCAGGGTAGGAGACCACGTGGTGCTCAGCTACGCCGCCTGCCACCACTGCGAAAATTGTTTAAGCAACCACCCTTCGGCTTGCGAAGATTTTAATACGCTTAATTTTGGCGGCCGACGCGAGGATGGCACCACCCCCTACCGGCTGGAAGACCAGGATCTGTCCCTGTTCTTTGGCCAGTCGTCTTTCAGCCAGTATGTGGTCACCCGCGCCAGCAACGCGGTCGTGGTCGACCCGGAGGTTGATCTCACCTTGCTCGGCCCGCTGGGCTGCGGTATCCAGACCGGTAGCGGGACGGTGCTCAACCGCCTGAAACCGGTGGTCGGCGAATCGCTGGTGGTGTTTGGCTGCGGCGCGGTGGGGCTCAGCGCCATCATGGCAGCGAAATTAACCGGCTGTTCGCAGATTATCGCGGTGGATATCCATGCCAGCCGCCTCGCCCTGGCGGGCGAACTGGGCGCCACCCATCAGATCAACGGCAAGGAACAGGATGCCGTCGCCGTGATTAAACAAATCACCGGTAAAGGCGCCCACTACGCGGTGGAAACGACCGGCGTCTCCGCTATCGTTCTGCAGGCCGTACACGCGGTGAAACCGCTGGGAACGGTGGCGATTGTGGGCTTTACCGGAGATATCACCCTTAACGTGCAGAACGACCTGATGGCGGAGGGAAAATCGCTGGTCGGGGTGATTGAAGGCGACGCCGTGCCGGCGCTGTTTATTCCGCTGTTGGTGCAACTCTATAAACAGGGAAAATTCCCTATCGATAAGCTTATCGCCCGCTATCCGTTGGCCGATATCAATCAGGCCTTCGCCGATTCGGCGTCCGGCAAGGTGATCAAGCCGGTGGTGGTCATGTGAGATAACGTCGCCACCGGTCGGTGGCGACAGTTGCGCATTATGGGATTTATTCCAGCGTCACGTGATGCTTCATCACCCGGCGAAACAGCGCCAGTCTGGCGCGCATAAAGCGGTTCTCCACTTTAAACCCGGCGCGCTTATGCAAGCCAATGCGCAACAGGCGATCCCGCCCGCGCAGGCACGCCGGCCAGCGCACCGCGCCGGAAAGCGTCTGCTCGCCGCTGGCGAGGCGGGCAAACTGCGCCCAGTAGTCAGCGACCTGAGCGGCGAAGGCCAGATCCGCTTCGCTGGCGTACTGCCGCACCGGGTCGGTCAACCGCAGGTTATCAAACACGTAGGGCACCTCGTTGCCATGCCAGGCCCCATGCGGGTAGGCGTCATGCTCCGCTTCCGCGACATAATCAAACCAGTAGCGCCAGCACGGCTGACCCACGCGCTGTTGCGCCTGCATCACTACATAACCAAGGGTGGTGAAGGCCATGTCGCGGCATACTTCCCGCCCCAGCGATTCATCGCCCTTCACGCCGGGATAGAGGAGTTTGATCAGCCCCAGCCCCAGACGGCGCTCTCGGCGCAGCTTCTGGATCTGCCCGGCAATATCGACGCCGAACACGGCCATCACGCTGGCTTCATCGCTATTGGAGCCGATCATCACCGGTATCGGATGCTGGCGGCCGGCAAAGAAGGTCTCCAGCATCGGCTGCGGCAGCACCGCGTCTCCGGCAATAGGCGCTGGCCCGGTATTCAGCGGCGCGGTGAGCGACCAGAAGGCCTCCGCCGGGATCGCCCGCAATTCCTCAGCGCTGGCTTGCGGTAAGGCGAAGTGTTCCGCCAGCAGGCGCCCTTTTTCCAGCGCTTTTTCCCGCGGCAGATCGGGTAGCGTATACCCGCTCTGAATAATCGCTTTATGAAACAGCCCTTTCGCTTTCGGGGAGGCCATTAGCGACAGCACGCTGCGCGCCCCGGCGGATTCGCCAAACAGCGTGACGTTGGCGGCATCCCCGCCGAAGGCGTGGATATTCTCCTGAACCCACTGCAGAGCGGCAATCTGATCGAGCAACGCGAAATTATAGAGACGTTCGCCCGCCTCTTCTTCCAGCGCCGGATGGGCGAAAAAGCCGAGATGGCCCAGCCGGTAGTTAACTGTCACCACCACCACGTCGCGGCTGGCAAGCGCTTTGCCATCGTAAGGCGGCAGGCTGCCGGCGCCGATGGTAAACCCGCCGCCGTGCAGCCAGACCATCACCGGCAGCGGCTGCGCTGCGCTGGCCGGGGCCCAGACGTTGAGATATAAGCAGTCTTCGCTGAAGGCGCCAGGATCGCCGCCGCCGAGCTCGCGGCAGTAGTCAATGTCCTGCCAGCTGGCGGCGGAAAAGGTCTCGGCTGGACGTACCCCCTGCCAGCGGGCGGCTGGCTGCGGCGCGCGCCAGCGCAGCGGGCCCACGGGCGGCGCGGCATACGGAATGCCGCGCCAGATATGAATCCCCTGTTCTGCGCTCCCGGCCAGCGTTCCCTGACGGGTTTTCGCCAACGGTTTCGACGGATGTTGCATAACCTGCTCCCTGTAAGGCTGATGCCAGCAGGGTACTGATTTTACAGCAGACCGCAACGTCGTTTGCTGCGCTCCTCCGCCTGTCGGTATAGTTCAAACTCATCCTGCACCGGGCAGCCCAGAGCTGCCTCAAACGCCTCGCGACTGGCGTTCCCGTGGCTGCGCGCCTGGGTTTCGTTGCCCAGATTGGACTGAAAAATGCCCGCCGCGCTGACCGGTAAAAAATCTTCATAAATAATCGGCTGGGCGACCACCCACCCGCGCTCAATCAGCGGCTGCGGATCGTCGCCCGGGCGAAACGCCTGGCGATGTGCCTCACCCGTGGGCGTCAGGCGGTAGCGAAACCAGGCCAGCCCCTGCTGACGGAGCAGAAATTCGCTGTCGGGAAATTCGCTAAACACCTCCTGGAGATGCTGCTGGTGGCTGAGATTGTCTTTCCCGGTTCCTGCCGCCTGCAGCAGCCGATCGTACAGCGCGCGCCCTTTCGGCGTCAGCGCCACGCCCCGCTGCTCAATTTCGCCAAAGCGGGCGCTATGGGTGCCTCGGTGTTCTCCGGCGAACATCACCGGCTCCTCAAGCGCCTTAAAGCTGGTCTGCCGCAGGAGGATCGGGACCTCCCGGCGCGGTGGCCCTTCAATCAACGCTTTGGGTTCAATACCGCACTCCGGCATCAGGGACTGGACGCGGTCAATATCCAGCGTCCGCGGCGTGAGATGGTTGATATGACACCCCGGGAAACAGACCACATCGGCAATCAGGCGGTGCTCGCGATGCAGAGCATGGTAAGTCTCCTCATCGACGGTGGCTTGCCGGTGCCAGCGGAACGTCTCCAGCGCCTCCTGGACAAACTCGCGCGCGTCGGCAGAGGTGAATTCGCCCTCTGCTTCATACTGCGCAATCAGCGCCAGGCAGCGGGGGGTGAAGATTTTGCGCCGCGCGAGGATCGCCTCGGCCCGCTCGCGCAGGGCGCGATTTTCAATCAGCTCCAGGCGCAGCAGCGAGGTGAAAATCCGAAATGGATTGCGCGCCAGCGCGGCATCGTCGATGGGACGAAACGCCGTGGAGTGGACCGGCACGCCGGCCTGCGAGAGATCGTAATAGCTAACGGGATACATTCCCATGATGGCAAACATGCGACGGAGCGTCGCCAGTTCTTCCGCTGTGCCCACGCGAATCGCGCCGTGGCGCTCCACGTTTAAGCGCGCCAGCTCGTCAGCGTTAGCGAGCTGTTCATGCAGCTGCGGATTATTTTCCAGTACCGCCAGGTTGACGTCAGCCACCAGCTCCAGCAGCGTTCCGTACTGCGGAACTTCCTGCTGGTACATGGCCGACATGGCCTGCGAAAAGTGCTCCCGAATCTCATCAGCCGTGATGGTGTTCGCCATGATGTGTTACCTCCAGTGAATACTTCCTGGAGTGTAGGAAAGCTGCCTCGCGGCGGGGGGAAGAATTTACAAACTGTGATGGCGATAACCTGCCGCCGGCCCAGGTCATTGCGCAAAACATAACCCATAGTTATGAAAAACACCCGGTAATTTCACTTTAAATTAACAATGCATTTACACACACTGCTTCTGGCGACATTACAACAATATGCCCCTCTACCGTCTACACGGAGTACCCTATGAACGACAAATGGTCCCCACGTGAGGTTGTCCATCGCGATTACAGTAGCCACCCGCCCGCTTACGCGCCGGGCTATAAAACCAGCGTCCTGCGCTCGCCAAAAAACGCCCTCATCTCTCTGCAGAACTCGCTGTCAGAGATCACCGGCCCGGTATTTAGCCGCGACGACCTCGGCCCTCTGGATAATGACCTAATCCTGAACTATGCCAAAGAAGGCCTGCCTATCGGCGAGCGGATCATCGTCCACGGTTACGTGCGCGATGGATTCGGCCGACCGATGAAAAATACGCTGGTGGAAGTCTGGCAAGCCAATGCTGGCGGTCGCTACCGGCATAAAAAAGATCAGTATCTGGCGCCGATTGACCCGAACTTTGGCGGTTGCGGCCGGGTGCTTACCGATGAAAACGGCTATTACTGTTTTCGCACCATCAAACCCGGCCCCTACCCCTGGCGCAACCAGGCCAGCGACTGGCGTCCGGCGCATATCCATTTTTCTCTCTCGGGCGACGCCTGGGCCCAGCGCCTGATCACCCAGATGTATTTTGAAGGCGACCCGCTGATTAAGCAGTGCCCGATCGTCAGGACTATTAAGAATGACGACGCCGTGCGCACGCTGATCGCCGAGCTGGACCTGCACGCCGCCGTACCGCTGGATTGTCTGGCCTACCGCTTCGACCTTGTTCTGCGCGGCCACCGCGCCACGCTGTTTGAAAATCGCACTCAGGGGGCCGCCCGATGAAAGAGTATCTGCCTGAAACCGCCTCGCAGACGGCGGGACCCTATGTTCATATCGGCCTGGCGCCGGACGCCGCAGGCTTTCATATTTTTGAGAAAAATTTTGGCCCGGTCCTCACTACCGCCGATACCGCCGGGGAGCGCATCACCATTGAAGGCCGGGTTATCGACGGCTCCGGGACGCCGGTCCGCGATGTGCTGCTGGAGATCTGGCAGGCCAACGCCGCGGGTCGCTATAACCATCCTGACGATCGTCAACAGCAGAAAGCCGTCGACCCGGCCTTCCGCGGCTGGGGGCGTACCTGCTCTGATTTCACCTCCGGCATCTGGCGCTTTGAAACCATCAAGCCGGGCCCGGTGGTCGGTCGCGATGGCCGGCTGATGGCGCCGCACGTCAACCTGTGGGTGGTGGCGCGGGGGATCAATATTGGCCTGAATACGCGGATGTACTTTGCCGATGAACACGCGGCCAACGCCAGCGACCCGGTGCTGAATCTCATCGAGTGGGAGGTGAGGCGCAAAACCTTAATCGCCGAGCGCGAGGTTCGCGGTACGGAAGTGGTCTATCGTTTTGACATTCATCTGCAGGGCGAGAACGAAACCGTCTTTTTCGATATTTAGCCGTCGCGGTGACCACCACCTTCGCCCCGGTTCTGCGGGGCGAAGGCGTTTTCAACCACAGGGAAAGATCTTGTCATGTAACCAACTCAAATGTTAATAATATTTTGCTATCTGGTTATCAAATTTAAACAAGTCCGCTTGTCTCTTTCACCGCTGTGTTTTTAACATCATCTTACTATGGAAAAAAATGGTCTCTTCAGTCAGCGCATTCGCTTGCGCCATCTACACACCTTCGTGGCCGTCGCTCAACAGGGAACGCTGGGGCGCGCGGCTGAAACATTAAATCTGAGCCAGCCAGCACTCTCGAAAACGCTTAACGAGCTAGAACAGCTGACCGGTACCCGGCTGTTCGAGCGGGGTCGTCTTGGGGCGCAGCTAACCCTGGTCGGCGAACAGTTTCTGACGCATGCCGTTAAGGTGCTTGACGCCCTTAATTCGGCCGGCCAGGCGCTGAACCGCAAAGAGGGCCTGAATAACGACATCGTGCGCATCGGCGCGCTGCCCACCGCCGCGCTGGGGATCCTGCCGACGGTGATCGGCCAGTTTCACAAGCAGCAAAAAGATATCACGCTGCAGGTCGCCACTATGAACAACACCATGCTGCTTGCCGGCTTAAAATCCGGGGAGATCGACATCGGCATTGGACGTATGTCCGACCCGGAGCTAATGAGCGGGCTGCATTACGAACTGTTGTTCCTTGAATCCCTGAAGCTGGTGGTTCGCCCGGGACATCCCCTGCTTCAGGAGACGGTGACCCTTAGTCGGGTGATGGAGTGGCCGGTGGTGGTCTCACCTAAAGGCACCGTGCCGCGGCAAAACGCCGAAGCGCTGCTCCAGAGCCAGGGCTGTAAGATGCCCGCCGGCTGCATCGAGACCCTCTCCGCCTCCCTGTCGCGCCAGCTGACGGTGGATTTTGACTATGTCTGGTTTGTCCCTTCCGGGGCGGTAAAAGACGATCTTCGCCGTGGCGTGCTAACCGCCCTGCCGATCGCCACCCAGGGCGCCGGAGAGCCCATCGGCATTTTAACCCGCGTCGATGCGACACTGACCCCGGGTACGCAGACGCTGCTCAGCGCTATCCGTAAGTCCATGCCTGCCTGACCCCCCTTTCTCCCCGGCCCGCAGCGGCCGGGGAACCTGCAAACGCGCCGACGCCGCTCCCCATGACGTTAGACATATTCGGCAAAATAATCATTTAGTGCGAAATTATTTATTAACATTTGCGCAAACTTCTTTAACAGATCTATCATGTCTCGATTTCACCAAATGGTTCACTCGAAATCTAATCAAGCAACAAATACAGTTTTATGAAGGTTAAAACCACTTCATTCAAAAATGATTCAAAAGCAACATGTTTCATTTGGTTCACAGTGAGGTGGCTGGTGTGGTTAAGGAGATTACATGGCAACTGGCAACGCGCCGCGCGGATTCCCCCGGATCCTGCAGTGGCTTCTCGCCGGACTGATGCTCATCATCGGTCTGGCTGTGGGTATTCTTGGGGCAAAACTGGCCCTCGTCGGCGGTACACTGTACTTCGCGCTGATGGGCGTGGTCATGGTCATCGCGGCGGTGTTGATTTTCCGCAACCGCCGCGGCGGTATTCTGTTATACGCCGTGGCGTTTATCGCCTCGGTGATCTGGGCGATTAGTGACGCTGGCTGGAACTACTGGCCGCTCTTCTCGCGCCTGTTTGCGCTCGGCGTACTGGCCTTCCTGGCCGCCCTGGTCTGGCCTTTCCTCGCCAGCCCACCGGCGAAAAAAGGCCCGGCCTATGGCGTCGCCGCCGTTCTCGCCGTGGCGCTGGCGGTGAGCTTTGGCTGGATGTTCAAATCCGCACCGCTGGTCAGCGCGACTGAAGCGGTACCAGTCAAGCCCGTCGCGCCAGGCGAACAGCAGAAAAACTGGGCGCACTGGGGTAACACCACCCACGGCGACCGTTTCGCCGCCCTCGACCAAATCAACAAACAAAACGTCAACCAGCTGCAGGTTGCCTGGGTAGCGCATACTGGCGATATCCCGCAGAGCAACGGCTCCGGCGCGGAAGATCAGAACACCCCGCTGCAGATTGGCGATACTCTCTACGTCTGTACCCCTTACAGTAAAGTGCTGGCGCTGGATGTGGACAGCGGAAAAGAGAAATGGCGCTATGACTCCAAATCCTCTTCACCCAACTGGCAGCGCTGCCGCGGCTTAGGGTATTACGCAGATAGCCAGGCGCAAACCGCGCAAGCGTCAGGCACGCAGCCGGCCGCCTGTTCCCGTCGTCTGTTCCTGCCGACCATCGACGCCCGCCTGATCGCCATTGATGCCGATACCGGCAAACTGTGCGAAAGCTTCGGCGATCGCGGTATTGTCGACCTCAGCGTCGGCATGGGTGAAGTGAAAGCGGGTTACTATCAGCAGACCTCCACCCCGCTGGTGGCGGGCAATGTGGTGGTGGTGGGCGGCCGCGTCGCGGATAACTACTCCACCGGCGAACCGCCGGGCGTGGTCCGCGCGTTTGATGTCCACACCGGCAAACTGGCGTGGGCGTGGGATCCGGGCAATCCAGCGCTGACCGGTGTTCCGCCGGAAGGCCAGACCTACACGCGCGGTACGCCAAACGTCTGGTCGGCGATGTCCTATGACGCGAAGCTGAATCTGATCTATCTGCCCACCGGCAACGCCACGCCAGATTTCTTTGGCGGCGAACGTACCGCGCTGGACGATAAATACAGCTCCTCTATCGTGGCCGTGGATGCCACCACCGGCCAGGTGCGCTGGCACTTCCAGACCACACACCACGATCTGTGGGACTTTGACCTGCCGTCTCAGCCGCTGCTGTACGATCTGCCTGACGGCAAGGGCGGCACCACCCCGGTGCTGGTGCAGACCAGCAAGCAGGGCATGATCTTTATGCTCAACCGCGAGACCGGCGAGCCGGTGGCCAAAGTGGAAGAGCGTCCGGTGCCGGCGGGCAACGTCAAAGGTGAACGCTACTCGCCGACGCAACCTTACTCGGTAGGGATGCCGATGATCGGCAACCAGACGTTGACCGAGTCCGATATGTGGGGAGCGACACCGATCGACCTGCTGCTGTGCCGTATTCAGTTCAAAGAGATGCGCCACCAGGGCGTCTTTACCCCGCCAGGTGAAGATCGTTCCCTGCAGTTCCCGGGCTCGCTCGGCGGCATGAACTGGGGCAGTGTTTCGCTGGATCCAAACAACAGCCTGATGTTTGTCAACGATATGCGTCTGGGCCTGGCCAACTATATGGTGCCGCGCGCGAAGGTGGCGAAAGACGCCAGCGGGATCGAGATGGGCATCGTGCCGATGGAAGGCACGCCGTTTGGCGCGATGCGCGAACGTTTCCTGTCGCCGCTGGGCATTCCGTGCCAGAAGCCGCCGTTCGGCACCATGTCCGCGGTAGATCTGAAAACCGGGAAACTGGTGTGGCAGGTGCCGGTTGGCACCGTAGAAGACACCGGGCCGCTGGGGATCCGTATGCACATGCCAATTCCAATCGGCATGCCGACCCTTGGCGCATCGCTGGCAACGCAGTCCGGACTGCTGTTCTTCGCCGGCACCCAGGATTTCTACCTGCGCGCCTTTGATACCGCGAACGGCAAAGAGATCTGGAAATCGCGTCTGCCGGTCGGCAGCCAGTCCGGCCCGATGACCTACGTCTCACCGAAAACCGGTAAGCAGTACATCATTATCAATGCCGGCGGCGCCCGTCAGTCACCGGATCGCGGCGATTACATCATCGCCTACGCGCTCCCAGACCATCACTGATCGACATAAACAAAAGGGCCCATCCGGGCCCTTTTTTTATGGGTGACGATTCGCCTTCAGCGTCGGCGATTACTGGTCGCCAAAGTGGATCACGGTGCGAATCGATTTACCTTCATGCATCAGATCAAAGGCCTCGTTAATCTGCTCCAGCGGCAGGCGATGGGTAATAAACGGATCGAGGCGAATTTTACCCGCCATGGCGTCTTCCACCATGCCCGGCAGCTGACTGCGCCCTTTTACGCCGCCGAAGGCGGAACCGCGCCACACGCGGCCGGTCACCAGCTGGAACGGACGGGTCTTGATCTCCTGCCCGGCGCCGGCTACACCGATGATCACGCTCTCACCCCAGCCTTTATGGCAGCACTCCAGCGCCGCGCGCATCACATTTACATTGCCGATGCACTCGAAGCTGAAATCCACCCCGCCGTCGGTCAGCTCAACAATCACATCCTGAATCGGCTTATCGTAGTCGTTCGGATTGATAAAATCGGTCGCGCCCATCTCTTTAGCGAGAGTGAATTTATCCGGGTTGGTATCAACCGCCAGAATGCGCCCGGCCTGCGCCTGCACCGCGCCCTGGATCACCGCCAGACCAATGCCGCCCAGACCAAAGACCGCGACGCTATCCCCGGCCTTGACCTTCGCCGTGTTATGCACCGCGCCGATACCGGTGGTTACGCCGCAGCCCAGCAGGCACACTTTATCCAAAGGCGCCTGCGGATTGACTTTCGCCAGCGAAATCTCGGCGCAAACCGTATATTCGCTGAAAGTGCTGGTGCCCATATAGTGATAGATCGGTTCGCCATTGTACGAGAAACGAGTGGTGCCGTCCGGCATCAGTCCTTTACCCTGGGTGGCACGCACCGCCTGACAGAGGTTGGTTTTACCCGACTTACAGAATTTGCACTCGCCACATTCGGCGGTATACAGCGGAATGACGTGATCGCCCGGCTTAAGGCTGGTGACGCCCTCGCCTACTTCCACGACAATCCCGCCGCCCTCATGGCCCAGCACCGCCGGGAAGACACCTTCCGGATCGTCACCGGAGAGGGTGAAGGCATCGGTATGACACACCCCGGTGTGGGTGATTTTCACCAGAACTTCGCCTTTTTTCGGCGGCGCGACGTCAATCTCAACGATTTTTAACGGCTGACCGGGGCCGAAGGCCACTGCTGCGCGTGATTTCATAACTGTCTCTTCCTCGTCGTGATGTTATTTTAAATAGGATCGTAGCAGATGACCGACCTCTGCCATTCTCGCGGCCCGCTGCTCAGGGGTGGTGTCGCCGCTGACCAGCTCGTCCTGCAGGTGGATCTCCACCATTTCGCCCATCAGGCCGTTCGCCGCCCCGCGAATCGAGGCGATCTGCTGCAGAATAGTCATACAGGGCTCGCCGGACTCCAGCGCGCGCTCAAGGGCTTCGACCTGGCCGCGGATGCGTCTTACGCGGCTGAGCGCCCGTTTTTTATCTTCAGGTGAATGTGGCACGATTACGCCTCCGTATCATATAGGGGGGTATACTATATTCTATTAACGGTGAAGGCAAAAAAAAACCCCGTCGCGGGACGGGGTCAGGAAGTGAAAGAGGATGATTTAGCGCTTACGAGGCATCATTCGCAGCAGAGTATTATCCTTCCACCAGTAATGATGGAGCAGCGCGGCGAGAGCATGCAGGCCAATCACAAAGTACCCGGCATTGGCCAACCATTCATGGATCGCCTTCAGGGTATCCACCCGCTCAAAATCGCTCTGCGGGGCATACGGCATGGTCAGACCAAAGGCATACCAGGGGTTACCGCGCCAGTACATCATCACCATGCCGATCAACGGCAAGGCAATGAACAGCAAATAGATCGCCAGGTGACCAAGATGGGCGAAACCGGTCATCATCGGCGATGGTTTCGGTACGATCGGCGGCGCCGGCGATTTCAGCCGCACCAGCAGACGCGCCACCATCAGCACGAAAATGGTGATCCCGCAGGAAACATGCACCATATTAATCAATGGCCGTTCACTGCGGGGAAAAAACCCGCGCAGCTCCATCGCCGCATAGGCTACTACTACCAGCAAAAAAACCAGCCAGTGAATCCCAATCTGCAGGCCGGAATATTTATCGCGCATGGCATATCCTTTATGGAAAGTATGATGCTGCCAACATAGCGGCGTTCCCTTAAATTTTCATTAACCTTTACGTAGAATTAACAATTGATTACCGCTTTCTGCCGAGCCGCTATGCCACGCTTAACGCACGCTCTTTCCTGGCCGAACGACAAACCGTCCACCGGTCATTACAAAATTACACAGTTTTGTTACTTACCGCGCTACTGCCGCCGCTATAGTACAGAATGTCTGGCAGACCACACGGCCCTGGGAGATAAGAATGAAGGAAATCGGCTTACCGTTATTGCTACTGACCGCGCTGGCCAGTCCGGCTTTTGCTGCAGACTGTCAGCCAAACGGCATTGGCGGCTCTTTTTGCATTAACGATGACGGTACGACTACCGACACGGTGCCTAACGAAGTCAACGGCATGGATACGTACTCGAATAATGGCGGCTATACCAGTTCCCTGCCCGATCGGTCAGGGGCGGATGAAGCACTGGAAGGTTCATCGCTGTCGACGCAGCAAGGCGTCGGCAGCGGACAGAGCGACAGTGCGCTGGCGGGTCGCGACTGGCATTCGCCCGCCAATCTGAATGATGGCGCCGCCACCTCCAGTATGAGCCTGCTGGATAAACCCTGAGGCCAGCGGCTAAGCGAGACTCCAGCCTGCGGCGCCGATGGCGAGGGCGAAAAGCAGGCAGGCCAGCGCCGTCTTGCGTAACAGCATGGTATAGAATGAAATTGCGACACCAATGAATACCACCAGCAGAATCGGCCACATGCTTAATAACAACAGCAGAAAACCCTCAATATTGTTATGGATTACGCTCTCCACATCCGCATCCTTGCCTCATCGTCGATAAAGTAAGCAGAATTTAATATGTAACATGAATACATTCAAATAAAATATAATTGTAAATAGTTATGCACCGCCTCCTGCGGTTGGCGGTGGGTCTCTTTCACGCGTCCGGAGCTTTGGCATCAGAAGCAGTTCGCAAAAAAACACGTCAGGATTGTTCCATGACCCTTTAGCGGTACGCTCGTATTCTCGCTGGTATCCTGCAAATTCTTCACGCCATTATTCGGCGCGGGTATCTGACACAATGCGCCGGCGATGACAGTCGCCTGGTTGCAGTTTATCCCCCTGAGCGGAACGCACATCCAGATACTGAAGGGGCTGGCCGTGCGCGTTATCCAGCAGGACCGAATAGGTTTCCCCTTGCTCAAACATATAACGCTCTCCCCATTGCCGCAGCGCCACAACAATGGGAAACACGGAGCGCCCCTTTTCAGTCAGGACATATTCCTTGTATGCGCTGCCATCCGATGCCGGTAAAATCTCGAAAATACCGATATCAACCAGATGCTTCAGCCGCGAGGCAAGGATATTTTTGGCCAGCCCCAAATTTTTTTGAAACTCGCTGAATCTCCGCACATCGTCAAATGCTTCGCGGATAATCATCAGGCACCAGCGTTCACCAATTGATTCCAACGTTCTCGCCACCGGACATTCACTGGTTCTAAGTGATTCCTGCTTTGCCATCTGCGCGCTCCTTATCAATTTATCTACTGATCTAGCTTAATCCTCACCTTTACCAGTTGCAAAAATAAACCAGCAAGGCTAATTCTATAGGTACACTAGTTTTAAAAAGCAACCAGACAGAGGGTCTCTTATGAAATGTAAGGCAAGTAGATGTACCGGCCAAAGGATCCAAACTGCGTCAGTCCCTGACACGATGCTGACCACAGGGATAACGGCGTTGTTTTCACTAACCTGCGCGCTGGCAGTAGCCAATCTTTATTCAGCACAGCCTTTACTCGACTCGATGGCGGTCAGCCTGAAGGTGTCGCCAGGCATGATTGGCAGCGTCATCACCGCTACGCAGGCGGGCTATGCCATTGGCCTGCTGTTCCTGGTTCCGCTCGGGGACTGGTTGAACCGTAAATACGTGGTGATGAGTCAACTGTTGCTTTCAGTAGCGGCGTTAGTCGCGGCAGGGTTATCCCCCAATATAGCAACGCTGCTTGGCGCCATGCTGATCGTCGGCCTGATGGCCGTGGTGGTGCAGGTGCTGGTGGCCTGGGTGGCAATACTGGCGACGCCGCAGAAACGAGGCCAGGCGGTGGGTACCCTGACCAGCGGCATTGTTTCAGGTATCCTGTTATCTCGGTTTATCTCAGGCGCGATAGCCGATATCGCCGGCTGGCGAGCCGTGTATCTCACGGCTGCCTGTCTGATGTTGATGATTGCCGGGATCGTCTGGAAAATCATGCCTTCGCCCCCGCAGCAGCCGCAGCCGCAAAAGCCCACTTACCTTTCCTTATTGAAGTCCGTGTTTCAGCTGTACCTCACCGAGCCGCAACTGAGAAAGCGCGGGATCCTGGCGCTATTTATCTTCGCCGCTTTCAGCATGCTATGGACGACCATGGTCATGCCGCTCACCGCCCTTTCCCTCTCGCACACCCAGACGGGGATGTTTGGCTTAGCCGGCTTCGCTGGCATGCTGGCCGCCGCCAGAGCGGGCAAGTGGGCTGACCAGGGATGGGCTCAGCGCACTACCGGCCTGGCGCTGGCGCTGCTGACCATCTCATGGCTTCCTATCGGCTATGCCGAAACCTCTCTGCTTTGGCTGATAGCTGGCGTCATTGCGCTGGACTTTGCGGTACAGGCCGTTCATGTCTCCAGCCAGAGCCTGATCATTGCCGCCAGGCCTGCAGCGGCAAGCCGCCTGGTTGGGGCTTACATGTGTTTTTATTCGCTGGGCAGCGCGACAGGGGCTATCGTTGCCACACAGCTTTATTCCCACTGGGGATGGCAGGCGGTCTGCCTTGCGGGCGCCGCGGTCAGCGCGTGTGCATTTCTGATCTGGTCAGGATCGCGTCAATCATGATATTCGTTCTGCGTTTTAAAGGGGCCAGTCAAAAAGACCGTAACACTGACCTGATTGCTGCCAGCTATTTGTATCGCATACATTTTTTCAATGCTTTTAAACAGTTATGTTCATGTTGTATAATGACGTGCACTTTAACTAAAAAAAGAGTGCGACCATGATTGATTCCTCATTGCCATTAACCGACATTCATCGTCATCTTGACGGTAACATCCGGGCCCAAACCATCCTCGATCTTGGCCGCGAATTTAATATCGCTCTTCCCGCAACCACCCTCGACACGCTGCGTCCTCATGTCCAGGTCACCAGCCTTGAGCCCGATCTGGTTAGTTTCCTCGCCAAGCTCGACTGGGGGGTAAAGGTCCTGGCCTCGCTGGAAGCCTGTCGCCGCGTGGCGTATGAGAACGTCGAAGACGCGGCACGAAATGGCCTGCACTACGTTGAGCTGCGCTTCTCTCCCCGCTATATGGCGATGACCCACCGGCTGCCGGTCGACGGCGTGGTAGAGGCGGTAATTGCCGGGGTTCAAGAGGGATGCCGCGATTTCCAGGTCGACGCCCGGCTGATCGGTATTCTGAGCCGCACCTTCGGCGAAGCCGCCTGTCAGGAAGAGCTGGCGGCGCTGCTCGCCCACCGCGAGGGCATCACTGCCCTCGACCTCGCCGGCGATGAGCTAGGCTTCCCGGGTACGTTGTTCCGCAACCATTTTAACCAGGCCCGCGACGCCGGGTGGCATATCACCGTCCACGCGGGCGAAGCGGCCGGCCCGGAAAGTATCTGGCAGGCCATTCGTGAGCTGGGCGCGGAGCGCATCGGCCATGGGGTTAAAGCGGTAGAGGATCCAGCCCTGATGGACTACCTGGCCGAGCACCGCATCGGGATTGAATCCTGCCTAACCTCGAACGTGCAAACCAGCACCGTGGCCTCCCTGGCCCAGCATCCGCTGAAGCAGTTCCTTGAGCACGGCGTGCTGGCGAGCCTCAACACCGACGATCCGGCGGTCCAGGGTGTGGACATCATTCACGAGTATACCGTGGCGGCGCCGGCGGCAGGGCTGAGCCGGGAGCAGATCCGTCAAGCGCAGATCAACGGCCTGACCCTGGCGTTCCTCGGCGAACAGGAAAAAGCCGCCCTCATTCAGCGGGTTGCCAAAGGCTGATAACCGGCCCGGCAGCCGTGCTGCCGGGCTCCTCCTCAGATCAGGCTGAGCGTGGCGCGATGTCTGGCCGACTCGATACCCAACTCAATCAGGGTCATTATCTGAATCGCCTCGCTGGCCGGGACCGGGTTTTCCCCTACGCCGTTAAGCGCGTCGCGGATAGCGGCATAGTAAGCGGGATAATTACCCGGTAGCGTCAGCCATTTCTCCTGACTACGTTCATCCCCTTCCGCACGGGTCAGGGTACCGTCGCGCATATCATATCCCCAGTCCTCCTGCGGCAGCCGTTCACCGTTTTTTAGCCGCTCCTCCTGCGGGTCAAGGCCGTACTTAATATAGCTGGCCCGCGAGCCGTGGACGATAAAGCGCGCGCTCTCCGCGGCGGCGAGTAACGTACCATGCAGTACTACCCGCCGCTGCGGATAGGCCAGCACGGCGTGAAAATAGTCGGTGGATTGCGCGCCGGGCCGAAGCTGCGCGAGGTCCACCGTGATGCTTACCGGCAGGCCAAACAGCACCACGACCTGGTCGAGCAGATGCGGCGCGAGGTCATACCATATGCCGCTGCCAGGACCTGCCTGCTCACGCCAGCGCTGGCGCACCTGTGGTCGGAAGCGATCGAAATGCGACTCGAAGTAACACACCTCCCCCAGCTGACCTTCGTTGATCAACGCGCTGACCGTTAAGAAATCGCTGTCCCAGCGCCGGTTATGAAACACCGAAAGTATCCGACCGCAGTGCTTCGCCAGGCTTTCCAGCTCGCGAGCTTGTGACAGTGTCACGGTAAAGGGTTTATCCACCACAACATGCTTTCCCGCCTCCAGCGCCGCTTTCGCCAGCGGAAAGTGGGTGTCGTTCGGGGTGGCGATGACCACCAGATCGATATCCGGGTCGTCCAGCAGATCCCCCGGCGCACTCATTACCTTCACGCCAGGCCAATCGGCATGGACCTTATCGGCGTCGCTGCTGGCGACCGCCTTCAGCGCCATACCCGGCGTGCCGCCGATCAACGGCGCATGAAACGTTTTGCTGGCGTAACCGAACCCCACCAGCCCCACCCGGATCGCATCGCTCATCTTACCGCCTCGCTTATGCAACTGATATCAACACCAGGTTAATGAGAATAATTTTACAAACCGTGAGCAAAACTTATCATTCCTTACTTTGCGACTTACATGCAAGTGTGAGAAATCAGACAGATACCCCTTGTGATCTGCTGACCATCGAGTAACATTTCACGCTGTGTTCAAAGGATATTGAAGTGTTATGACAACTGTTTTTACCCGTATTGTAGAACTTATTGGCTGGGTTGTTTTTGGTATTTCGGCACTGCTTTTGGTTATCGCACACCATATAGATAACTATCAGTCCCCACCGCCAGCGGATGTGGTGCACACGAAGTAGCTCCGCGTTAAAACAGTGACCCGCCTCGCAACTGTGCAACCGGTTTCAGAAACCGGTTGCACGTATGCTCGCGCTTTTATTACACTCCCTTTATCATCAGACAGGGAGCTTTTTCATGGCCGCTTTTCCGCACAATTTCTTATGGGGTGCCGCTACCGCAGCGTATCAGGTTGAGGGAGGACACGACGCCGACGGTAAAGGACCGTCAATCTGGGATATCTACTCTCATCTGCCGGGTACCACCTTTGAAGGCACCACCGGCGATATTGCCGTCGACCACTATCACCGTTTTCGCGAAGACGTGGCGTTAATGGCCGAAATGGGCCTGCAAAGCTATCGATTCTCCATCTCCTGGCCCCGCCTGCTGCCCGCCGGGCGCGGTAAGGTGAATGAAGCGGGAGTCCAGTTTTACAGCGATCTGATCGACGAACTGCTGGCGCACAATATTGAACCGATGATCACCCTCTATCACTGGGATCTGCCGCAGGCCCTGCAGGATGAGGGCGGCTGGGAAGCGCGCACTACCGCCGAGGCCTTCGCCGAGTACGCCCGCCTGTGCTATGCGCGCTTTGGTTCACGGGTGAAGCTGTGGGCTACCTTCAACGAAACCATTGTCTTCATTGGGCACGGCTACATTAACGGCCTCCATCCCCCGGCGGTCCGCGATCCGGCGCGTGCTATTCAGGCCTGCCACCACGTATTTATCGCCCATGCGCTGGCGGTGAAGGCCTTTCGCGAGATGGCTGTGGCCGGCGAGATTGGCTTCGTCAACGTACTGCAACCGCATACCCCGCTCACCGACAGCGAGGCGGACATTAAGGCCACCGAACTGGCTGACGCCATCCATACTCACTGGCTGTACGATCCGGTGCTGAAAGGCACCTATCCTGCCGACCTGCTGGCGCAGACCCAGGCGCTGTGGGGGGTACCTCGCTTTGCTCCAGGCGACGACGCGCTGCTCCGTGACAACCGCTGCGACTTTATCGGTCTGAATTACTATCGCCGGGAAACGGTATCTGCCCAGCCGCCTGAGATCGCTACCGGCGGCGAGCCTGGCGTGGAGGGATTATTCTATTTCGTGCGTAATCCCCAGAGTAAATATACCGAATGGGGCTGGGAAATCTGGCCGCAGGGGCTAACTGACGGCATTATGATGATTAAGGCGCGCTATGGCGATATTCCGATATATATCACCGAGAATGGCCTCGGCGCGAAGGACCCGATTATTGACGGGGAAGTGGTCGACGACCCGCGGATTGATTATCTCAGCAGCCATATTGGCGCCCTCGAAAAAGCGCTGGCGCTGGGGGCAGATGTGCGCGGCTATTACCCCTGGTCATTTATCGATCTGCTGAGCTGGCTCAACGGCTATCAAAAGCAATATGGTTTTGTCTATGTCGATCACCAGCAAAATCTGGCGCGGAAACGAAAGAAGAGTTTTTATTGGTACAAATCTGTTATTGCCAGTCACGGCGAACAGCGTTAATCTTCTCTTGCGGGCGCCATTCGGCGCCCGGTCTGATTTTAGAATATTCTTAAACTTCTCCCTGCTCTTCAAGGCTGGCTTTGCCCCTTGTCATGGGTTTATATAACCTGATTCATTCCACGCGGCCCCAGCAGAAGGCGCCGTTGGTTGAGAGTAGGTTTAGTGAATGCTGATAATATTCAACGCAATAATTCCGATTATAAAATGGATACGAAAATGACCGTGCTGGACTACTTATTAAAATTTCGCAAAATCAGTTCGCTGGAAAGCCTTGAAAAACTATTTGATCACCTTAACTACTCCCTGACTGACACCCAGGAGATCGTGAATATGTATCGCGCCGCCGATCATCGTCGCGCAGAGCTGGTCTCCGGTGGTAAATTGTTCGATGTGGGCCAGGTTCCTAAATCCGTTTGGCGATTCGTGCAGTAAGGCTGTCATCCTTCACGCCAGTTGCTTATACTTCCCGGCCTGATTTTATTCACTGGCGTTGAATAGGGGAGAAACATGACGTCTCAATCTGCAGAGCGCATCGGCGGATGGCTGCTGGCTCCGCTGGCCTGGTTGCTGGTGGCGCTGCTGAGCGCCTCGTTATCGCTGCTGTTTTTTGCCAATGCGCTGATGTCGCCGCAGACCTATACCCTACTGCGCGCCATGAGCGCGGGCCATATGGCGCTGTGGGTCGCCTCGCTGCTGTTTGCCCTCGCCATGTGGTATTACACGCTCTGGCTGACTATCGCCTTTTTCAAGCGGCGCTCGGTGGTGCCGAAACACTATATTATCTGGCTGCTCATCACCCTGCTGCTGGCGATAAAGGCTTTTGCCTTCTCGCCGGTCTCGGATGTGCTTGCCCTGCGTCAGCTGCTGTTTCCGCTGCTGGCCGCTGCGCTGCTGGCGCCCTATTTTCGCCGTTCGCAGCGGGTAAAACGGACTTTTGTTAATCCGTAATACCCCCACACTTAACCTGTTGTCGCTGGTATCGTTTTATTCGATAATAAGCGGCTTTTTTTCGTTTCAGGTCGCATGATGGCTGATTATTTACTGCTCTTTATTGGTACAGTCCTGGTCAATAACTTCGTTCTGGTGAAGTTTCTTGGTCTGTGCCCGTTTATGGGGGTTTCCAAAAAGCTGGAAACCGCAATGGGGATGGGGCTCGCTACCACCTTCGTGATGACCCTGGCCTCTATTTGCGCCTGGCTGATTGATACCTGGATCCTTATCCCGCTAAATTTGGTTTATTTGCGTACCCTGGCCTTTATTCTGGTTATCGCCGTGGTGGTTCAGTTTACTGAGATGGTGGTGCGTAAAACCAGCCCGGCGCTCTATCGCCTGCTGGGGATCTTTCTACCGCTGATCACCACCAACTGTGCCGTACTCGGGGTAGCGCTGCTGAATATTAATCTGGGCCACAATTTCCTGCAGTCGGCGCTGTACGGCTTTGCCGCCGCCGTCGGCTTCTCGCTGGTAATGGTGCTGTTCGCGGCGATCCGCGAACGGCTGGTGGTAGCCGATGTCCCCGCGCCGTTTCGCGGTAATGCCATCGCGCTGATTACCGCCGGTTTAATGTCTCTGGCCTTCATGGGCTTTAGTGGTTTGGTGAAGTTGTAATGAGCGCAGTCTGGATAGCCGTGATCGCCATCAGCCTGTTAGGGCTGATTTTCGGCTTAATACTGGGATACGCCTCGCGTCGTTTCGCGGTGCAGGACGACCCGGTGGTGGAAAAAATTGATGAGCTATTGCCGCAGAGCCAGTGTGGGCAGTGCGGGTACCCTGGGTGTCGCCCCTATGCGGAAGCAGTCGGCGTACAGGGTGAGAAAATAAACCGCTGCGCGCCGGGTGGCGAAGCGGTGATGTTAAAAATCGCCGCCTTGCTGAACGTCGACCCGCAGCCTGTCGACGGCGACGCACAGGAAGCGGAGCCGGCCCGCATGCTCGCGGTAATTGACGAGCCGAACTGCATTGGCTGTACCAAGTGTATCCAGGCCTGTCCGGTGGATGCCATCGTTGGGGCGACCCGCGCCATGCATACCGTGATGAGCGACCTGTGCACCGGCTGCAATTTGTGCGTCGCCCCCTGCCCGACCCAGTGCATTTCACTCGTTCCGGTGGCCACCACCCCGGAGACCTGGAAATGGGATCTGCATACGATCCCGGTGCGAAATATTCCTGTGGAACAACATGTTTAAGCTATTTTCCGCTTTCCGAAAAGACAAGGTCTGGGATTTCAACGGCGGTATTCACCCGCCTGAAATGAAAACCCAGTCTAACGGCACCCCGCTGCGTCAGGTTTCCCTGCCGCAGCGCTTTGTTATCCCGTTGAAGCAGCACATTGGCGCCGAGGGCGAACTGTGCGTTAAAGTGGGCGACCGGGTGCTGCGCGGCCAGCCGCTGACCCGCGGCTGGGGAAGAATGCTGCCCGTTCACGCCCCGACTTCCGGCACCATTGCCGCCATCGCTCCGCACACTACCGCGCACCCGTCGGCGCTGGCGGAGATGAGCGTGATCATTGACGCCGACGGCGAAGACCGCTGGATCGAGCGCGATGGCTGGAGCGACTATCAGACCCGCACGCGTGAAGCGCTGATCGAGCGTATCCACCAGTTTGGCGTTGCTGGCCTCGGCGGCGCAGGCTTCCCCACCGGCAGTAAACTGCGCGGTGGCGGAGATAAAATTAAAACGCTGATCATTAACGCCGCCGAGTGCGAGCCCTATATCACGGCGGATGACCGCCTGATGCAGGACTGCGCGGCGCAGATTGTCGAGGGTATCCGCATCCTCGCTCATATACTGCAGCCTGAAGAAGTGCTGATCGGCATTGAAGACAATAAGCCGCAGGCCATCTCAATGCTGCGGGCGGTGCTCTGCGACGCCCATGGCATTTCGCTGCGCGTGATCCCCACCAAATATCCCTCCGGTGGCGCCAAGCAGCTCACCCAAATTCTCACCGGCAAACAGGTACCGCACGGCGGTCGTTCATCGGACATTGGCGTGCTGATGCAGAACGTCGGTACGGCTTATGCGGTGAAACGCGCGGTGGTTGACGGTGAGCCGTTAACCGAGCGCGTGGTCACCCTCACCGGCGAAGCGGTAACCAGACCGGGCAATGTCTGGGCGCGTCTTGGCACGCCGGTGCGCCATCTATTGAACGATGCCGGCTTCTGCCCCAGCGCCGAGCCAATGGTGATCATGGGCGGCCCGCTGATGGGCTTTACCCTGCCGTGGCTCGACGTCCCGGTGGTGAAGATCACCAACTGTTTGCTGGCGCCTTCCGCCAGCGAGATGGGCGAACCGCAGGAAGAGAAAGGCTGCATTCGCTGCAGCGCCTGCGCTGACGCCTGCCCGGCCGATCTGCTGCCGCAGCAGCTGTACTGGTTCAGCAAAGGTCAGCAGCACGATAAAGCCACTGCCCATAATCTGGCGGACTGCATCGAGTGCGGCGCCTGCGCGTGGGTATGTCCAAGTAATATTCCGCTGGTGCAGTACTTCCGTCAGGAAAAGGCCGAGATCGCGGCGATTCGTCAGGAAGAGCAGCGCGCTGCGGAAGCCAAAGCCCGATTCGAGGCCCGACAGGCGCGCCTGGAGCGTGAGAAAGCCGCGCGCGCCGAGAGGCATAAAAAAGCCGCCGTTCAGCCTGCCGCCAAAGATCAGGAGGCGATTAGCGCCGCCCTGGCCCGGGTACGGGATAAACAGCGCGATGCCGCGCAGCCGATCGTGATCCAGGCCGGCGCCAAACCTGACAACAGCGAGGCGATTGCCGCCCGCGAAGCGCGTAAGGCTGAGGCCCGGGCGCGCAAAGCGCAGCAGCAGGCCGCGCCGGTGGTAGCCCCGGCCGCCGAACCGGTCGATCCACGCAAGGCGGCGGTGGAAGCCGCTATCGCCCGCGCTAAAGCGCGTAAAGCAGAACAGCAGGCCGCGCCGGTGGACGCCCCGGCCGCCGAACCGGTCAACCCGCGCAAGGCGGCGGTGGAAGCCGCCATCGCCCGCGCCAAAGCGCGTAAAGCCGAACAGCAGGCCGCGCCGGTGGACGCCCCGGCCGCCGAACCGGTCGACCCGCGCAAGGCAGCGGTGGAAGCCGCCATCGCCCGCGCCAAAGCGCGTAAAGCCGAACAGCAGGCCGCGCCGGTGGACGCCCCGGCCGCCGAACCGGTCGACCCGCGCAAGGCGGCGGTGGAAGTCGCCATCGCCCGCGCCAAAGCGCGTAAAGCCGAACAGCAGGCCGCGCCGGTGGACGCCCCGGCCGCCGAACCGGTCGACCCGCGCAAGGCGGCGGTGGAAGCCGCTATCGCCCGCGCTAAAGCGCGTAAAGCCGAACAGCAGGCCGCGCCGGTGGACGCCCCGGCCGCCGAACCGGTCGACCCGCGCAAGGCGGCGGTGGAAGCCGCCATCGCCCGCGCCAAAGCGCGTAAAGCCGAACAGCAGGCCACACAACAGGATCTCGCGTCAGCCGCAGCCAATGACGACCCGCGCAAAGCGGCCGTCGCCGCGGCTATCGCCCGCGTTCAGGCGCGTAAAGCAACACAGCAGGCAGTTAACGAGGAATAAATGGTTTTCAGAATCGCAAGCTCCCCCTATACCCATAACCAGCGGCAGACCTCGCGTATTATGCTGCTGGTGCTGCTCGCCGCTGTGCCTGGCATTGTGGTCCAGACCTGGTTTTTCGGCTGGGGCACCGTACTGCAGATTGTCCTCGCCGCCCTGACGGCCTGGGCGACCGAAGCCGCTATTCTCAAACTGCGTAAACAGCCTGTTGCTGCCACGCTGAAAGATAATTCCGCCCTGCTCACCGGCCTGCTGCTGGCGGTGAGTATTCCGCCACTGGCCCCGTGGTGGATGGTGGTGCTCGGCACTGCCTTTGCCGTAGTCATTGCCAAGCAGTTGTACGGAGGCCTGGGCCATAACCCCTTCAACCCGGCAATGATCGGCTATGTCGTGCTGCTGATTTCGTTCCCGGTGCAGATGACCTCCTGGCTGCCTTCCTATGAGATAGCCGCACATATCCCGGCATTCAGCGACGCGCTGCAGATGATCTTCACCGGTCATACCGCCGCCGGAGGCGACATGGCCAGTCTGCGGCTGGGTATCGACGGCGTCAGCCAGGCCACCCCGCTGGATACCTTTAAAACCTCCCTGCATGCCGGACATAGCGTTCAGCAGGTGCTGCAATTGCCGGTCTACGGCGGCGTGCTGGCAGGTCTGGGCTGGCAGTGGGTGAATATCGCCTGGCTGGCAGGCGGCCTTTTCCTGCTGTGGCAGAAGGCGATCCGCTGGCATATCCCGGTCAGCTTCCTTGTTAGCCTCGGCCTGTGCGCCACCCTCGGCTGGATTTTTTCGCCGCAGAGCCTGGCCTCACCGCAGATGCATTTGCTCTCCGGGGCGACCATGCTTGGCGCCTTCTTTATCCTGACCGATCCGGTGACGGCCTCAACAACCAACCGCGGCCGTCTGATCTTTGGCGCCCTCGCTGGCCTGCTGGTCTGGCTCATCCGCAGCTTCGGTGGTTATCCGGACGGCGTGGCGTTTGCCGTTCTGCTGGCGAATATTACCGTGCCGCTGATCGATTACTACACGCGCCCGCGCGTATATGGCCACCGTTGAGAGAGCAATGATGTTAAAAACGATGCGTAAACACGGCGTCACGCTGGCGCTGTTTGCCGCCGGTTCCACCGGGCTGACGGCGGCGATCAATGAGCTGACCAAAAGCACCATCGACCAGCAGGCGGCCCTGCAGCAAAAGGCGTTATTCGACCAGGTTTTACCTGCCGACCGCTATAATAACGATCTGCTTAAGAGCTGCTATCTGGTCAGCGCCCCGGCGCTGGGCAAAGGCCAGCATAAAGTGTGGATCGCCAAAAATAACGATCGACCGATCGGCGCGGTGATGGAAGCCACCGCGCCGGACGGCTACTCCGGAGCAATACAGCTGCTGGTTGCCGCCGATTTTAGCGGCACGGTCCTCGGCACCCGCGTAACTGAGCATCATGAAACGCCGGGCCTGGGTGATAAAATCGAACTTCGCCTGTCGGACTGGATTACCCATTTTGCCGGGAAAGTCATCCACGGCCAGGGCGATAGCCACTGGGCGGTCAAAAAGGATGGCGGCGATTTTGACCAGTTCACCGGCGCCACCATCACCCCCCGGGCGGTGGTCAATGCCGTTAAGCGCGCAGGCTTATATGCACAAACGCTGCCTGCGCAACTTCCTGAATTCACCGCCTGTGGAGAATAACCATGAGCGAAGTTAAAGACGTCATCGTCCAGGGCCTGTGGAAAAATAACTCCGCCCTGGTTCAGCTGTTAGGTATGTGTCCTCTGCTGGCGGTCACCTCGACCGCCACCAACGCCCTCGGGCTGGGTTTGGCCACCACCCTGGTGTTAACCCTGACCAACCTGACCATCTCCAGCCTGCGCCGCTGGACGCCGGCGGAGATCCGGATCCCCATCTACGTAATGATTATCGCCTCGGTGGTGAGCGTCGTGCAGATGCTGATCAACGCCTATGCCTTCGGCCTCTATCAGTCGCTGGGGATTTTCATCCCGCTTATCGTGACCAACTGCATCGTGGTCGGCCGCGCCGAAGCCTTTGCCGCCAAAAAAGGGCCGGCGCTGTCGGCGCTGGACGGTTTCTCGATCGGCATGGGCGCTACCTGCGCGATGTTTGTGCTGGGCTCCCTGCGCGAGATCCTTGGCAACGGCACCCTGTTTGACGGCGCCGACAGTCTGCTTGGCAGCTGGGCGAAGGTTCTGCGCATCGAGGTTTTCCACACCGACACCCCTTTCCTGCTGGCTATGCTGCCGCCAGGCGCCTTTATTGGCCTCGGCATGATGCTGGCGATTAAATACCTTATCGATGAACGTAGCAAACAGCGGAAGGCGCAAGCGGCCCGGGCCGTCTCTGTCGCCCCGTCCGACGTGACAGGGAAAGCATAATATGAACAAAGCCAAACGCCTGGCGATCCTTACCAGGCTGCGGGAAAACGATCCCCACCCCACCACCGAACTGCATTTCAGTTCGCCATTCGAGCTGCTGATTGCCGTCCTGCTTTCTGCACAGGCCACCGACGTAAGCGTCAACAAAGCGACAGCCAAACTCTATCCGGTGGCCAATACGCCCGCAGCGATGCTGGCCCTGGGGGTGGATGGGGTAAAATCGTATATCAAGACTATCGGCCTGTTTAACAGCAAAGCGGAAAACGTCATCAAAACCTGCCGCATCCTGTTGGAGCAGCACAATGGTGAGGTGCCGGAAGACAGAGCAGCGCTGGAGGCGCTACCCGGCGTGGGCCGTAAAACCGCCAACGTGGTGCTGAATACCGCCTTTGGCTGGCCGACCATCGCCGTGGACACGCACATCTTCCGCGTCTGCAATCGGACGCAGTTCGCCCCGGGCAAGAATGTTGAACAGGTGGAAGAGAAGCTTCTGAAGGTGGTCCCCGCCGAGTTTAAGGTCGACTGCCATCACTGGCTGATCCTGCATGGGCGTTATACCTGTATTGCCCGCAAGCCGCGCTGCGGCTCCTGCCTGATTGAAGATCTTTGCGAATACAAAGATAAAGTCTACGCCTGACTGTCTCGTCTCTATTGCGGTCATAGCTTAACTCTGGGTTATGGCCCGCATTCATCTATTTCACCGGCCATTAACACCACATAATCATCATGATTATGGATGATTATCCGGTTATATAACAAACAACTAGTTCATTCATTTTTTATCAGCGCAAAATTTCTATGCATTTGTGATCCAGATCATGCTCGCAACTTTATGTTGATTGAATGTTACTGGAATGGAAATAAATGTCAGGCAATACAACGGATGAGTAAAGATTGTCAGGATAATGACCCATTATTTTTTAAGATAATGGACCATATCACTATGCTTACGCCAGATCAGTAGAATATATCGCCTTTTCCCGGAAAACCGGCGAACCCAAAAGATAAAAATACCAACGATATCGAAACGGTAAAATTTAACGCTGTATAACATTCATATGTCCGGAGCATTATACCACCCTGATTATGTGTAACAGATTATTACAAAAGCCTTGCCTGATGCGCCAGGATAGTGAACATTACTTGCCGTTTTCCCTCCAAGAATAACTATAAAGGCGGCGGTCCAACGAGATTGCGCCCCGAACACCCCCCAGTAAATATGGGATGTAAAAAAAGAGGTATATGTGTCTACTGCAAACAATAAACCAGCAGAAAGCGTGAGTCTGAACGCTTTCAAACAACCACGCGCGTTCTATCTCATTTTCTCGATCGAGTTGTGGGAGCGTTTTGGTTACTACGGCCTGCAAGGGATCATGGCCGTTTACCTGGTAAAACAGCTGGGTATGTCGGAAGCGGATTCCATTACTCTGTTCTCCTCCTTTAGCGCGCTGGTTTATGGCCTCGTCGCCATTGGCGGCTGGCTGGGTGATAAAGTGCTGGGTACCAAGCGTGTCATCATGCTGGGCGCTATCGTGCTGGCGATTGGCTATGCACTGGTGGCCTGGTCCGGTCATGACGCCGCTATCGTCTATATGGGTATGGCGACCATCGCCGTCGGTAACGGCCTGTTTAAAGCCAACCCGTCCTCCCTGCTTTCTACCTGCTATGACAAAAACGACCCACGTCTGGACGGTGCATTTACCATGTACTACATGTCCATCAACATCGGTTCGTTCTTCTCTATGCTGGCAACCCCGTGGCTGGCCGCACGTTTTGGCTGGAGCGTAGCGTTTGCCCTCAGCGTGGTGGGGATGGTGATCACCATTATTAACTTCGCCTTCTGTCAGAAATGGGTTAAACAGTACGGCTCTAAACCGGACTTTGCCCCGGTACACATGGGTAAACTGCTGGCGACCATCGCTGGCGTGGTGGTGCTGGTCGCTATCGCCACCTGGCTGCTGCACAACCAGGGTATCGCACGTATGGTGCTGGGCGTCGTCGCACTGGGTATCGTCGTGATTTTCGCCAAAGAAACCATAGGCCTGAAAGGCGCTCCGCGTCGTAAAATGATCGTCGCTTTCCTGCTGATGGTAGAAGCGATTGTCTTCTTCGTGTTGTACAGCCAGATGCCGACCTCGCTGAACTTCTTCGCCATCCGTAACGTGGAGCACTCGATCCTCGGTCTCGCCTTTGAACCGGAACAGTATCAGGCGCTGAACCCGTTCTGGATCATGATTGGTAGCCCGATTCTGGCCGCCATCTACAACAAGATGGGTGACCGCCTGCCGATGCCGCACAAATTTGCTATCGGTATGGTACTGTGCTCTGGCGCATTCCTCGTCCTGCCTTTAGGGGCGAAGTTCGCCAGCGACGCCGGTATCGTCTCGGTCAACTGGCTGATTCTGAGCTACGCGCTGCAGTCTATCGGTGAACTGATGATTTCCGGCCTCGGCCTGGCGATGGTCGCTCAGCTGGTTCCTCAGCGTCTGATGGGCTTCATTATGGGCAGCTGGTTCCTCACCACGGCAGGCGCGGCGATCATCGCCGGGAAAATCGCTAACCTGATGGCAGTCCCGGAGAATGTCACCGATCCGCTGGTGTCGCTGGAAGTGTACGGTCACGTATTCCTGCAGATTGGTATCGTCACCGCGGTTATCGCCGCCCTGATGCTGCTGACCGCGCCGAAACTGAATCGTATGACTCAGGACGACAGCGCGGACATTAAAGCACGCGAAACCGCGGCTGCCTGACGCCGCAGGGAAAACTAATTATTTTTAAGCCGCTAACGTTAGTTTAGCGGCTTTTTTTTTACCCCTGGCAGGACTAACATACAGAAAACTGCAGCCACGAGGAGTCACGCATGAAACTGTTCTACAAACCCGGCGCCTGTTCCCTTGCCTCGCATATTGCCCTGCGCGAAAGCGGTCTGGATTTTACCCTGCAGAGCGTGGATCTGGCCCAGAAACGGCTGGAAAACGGGGAAGACTATCTGCTGATCAACCCGAAAGGTCAGGTGCCGGCGCTGCTGCTGGATGATGATATCCTGCTCACTGAGGGCGTAGCCATCATGCAGTACATCGCAGACCAGGTGCCGGATCGTCATCTGCTGGCGCCGGTGGGCTCGATTGCGCGCTATCAGACTCTCGAATGGCTGAACTATGTGGCCACCGAGCTGCATAAAAGCTTTACTCCGCTGTTCCGCCCGGATACCCCGGAGGACTATAAGCCTGTCGCGCGGGGGCTGCTTGAGAAAAAGCTGCAATACGTTGATGCAGCGCTGGCAGACAAACAGTGGCTGACCGGCCATCGCTTCACCATTGCCGATGGTTATCTGTTTACGGTGCTGCGCTGGGCCTATGCTATAAAACTGGATATGGCTGCCTATGGTCATATCGGCAGCTGGATGACGCAGGTGGCAGCGCGTCCGGCGGTGGCGGCCGCACTGGCGGCTGAAGGCTTAAAATAAGGCCTGAACCTGCCCGGCGGACCGTCGGGCAGGCCCTGGGAGTTAAAGCCGGGTGGCGCTGAAGCAGTGCTCCGGTACGGCGATGCGATCCTGCGCCGCTACTACCTGCAGTTCGTATTCCTGCATATTTTTGGTGGCGAGCATAATCTCGTACACCGCGGCGGTGACGTGTTCCAGCGCATCGCGCAGACTTGCCCCCTGCAGCAATTTAACCAACAGCAGACCGCTGGTCACATCGCCGACGCCCACCGGCTGACGCAGGCCGAAATCCACCAGCGGCCGACTAATATGCCAGGCTTCTTCGGCCGTCACCAGCAGCATCTCAAAACGATCCATACTCAGACCCGCACGGGCAAGATGCTTAACTAATACCACTTCCGGCCCCTGGGCAATCAGCTCCCGCGCGGCGGCCACTGCCTCGCTGACGCTGGCGACCGGATGACCGCACAGGATCTCCAGTTCAACCAGATTCGGGGCAATAATATCGCTGGCCGGCAGCGCATAGCGCACGTGGAACTCCGCCACGCCCGGCGCGACGATGCAGCCCTTCTCCGGGTGACCCATCACCGGATCGCAAAAATATTTCGCCGCCGGATTGGCCGCCTTAACCTGACGCACGATACCGAGGATATGCTCTCCCTGCTCAGCGGAGCCAAGATAGCCGCTCAGTACCGCATCGCAGGTCTGCAGCTTGTCGATATCGGCAATCCCCTGAACGATCTCCGTCAAATGCGAAGGCGGCATGACGCAGCCGGTCCATTTGCCGTACTGCGTATGGTTAGAGAACTGTACGGTATTCAGGGGCCAGACATTGGCGCCCAGACGGCGCATCGGAAATTCGGCGGCACTGTTGCCGGCATGGCCAAACACAACGTGAGACTGAATGGCGAGGATGTTCTTCATTTTCTTACCACAACCCTAAAAAGAAAAAGGGCGTGGTTTCCCACGCCCTGGCAGTATTTTTTTATTTCCAGCAGACCAGGCAGTAATTTTTCTTACCGCGACGCAGCAAGGTGTAGCGGCCAAACAGGCGATCGCTGTCGGCGAAAACATATTCCGGGTCGGCCTGTTTTTCGCCGTTGATGGTCACCGCGTTAGAGGCAACGGTTTTACGCGCCTGACCGCGGGACGGCTGCAGCTCGGAATCAACCAGCGCCTGCAGCAGATCGGCGCCTTTTTCCATTTCGATCATCGGCACGCCATCCTGGGCCAGCTGTTCGAAGTCTGCTTCGCTCAGGTCGCTCAGGTTACCGTTGAACAGGCTTTCGGTAATGCGCTTCGCCGCTTCCAGGCCTTCTTCGCCGTGGACAAGGCGCGTCACCTGCTCTGCCAGCACGTACTGGGCGCGCGGCGCTTTACCGCTGTTTTTGTCTTCTTCTTCCAGGGCATTGATCTCCGCAATGTCCATAAAGGTGAAGAATTTGAGGAAGCGATAGACATCAGCATCCGCGGTGTTGATCCAGAACTGGTAGAATTTGTACGGACTGGTTTTCTTCGGATCCAGCCACACGGCGCCGCCTTCGGTTTTACCGAATTTGGTGCCGTCCGCTTTGGTGATCAGCGGTACGGTCAGGCCAAACACCTGGTTCTGATGCAGACGACGGGTCAGATCGATGCCGGAGGTGATGTTGCCCCACTGGTCAGAGCCGCCGATCTGCAGCGCCACGCCGTGCAGCTTGTTCAGGCAGGCAAAGTCGTAACCCTGCAGCAGATTGTAAGAGAACTCGGTAAAGGAGATACCCTGATCGTCACGATTCAGACGCTGCTTCACCGCTTCTTTGTTGATCATCTGGTTAACAGAGAAGTGCTTACCGATATCGCGCAGGAAGGTCAGCACGTTCATGCTGCCAAACCAGTCATAGTTATTCGCCGCGATCGCCGAGTTGTCGCCGCAGTCAAAATCAAGGAACGGAGCCACCTGTTTGCGGATTTTATCCACCCACTCCTGCACGGTATCCTCGGTGTTTAGTTTACGCTCAGCGGCTTTGAAGCTTGGGTCGCCAATCAGACCGGTTGCGCCGCCCACCAGCGCCACAGGTTTATGACCTGCCTGCTGGAAGCGTTTCAGGCATAACAATGGAACAAGATGCCCCAAATGCAAGCTGTCAGCGGTAGGATCGAAGCCGCAATAGAGCGCGATCGGGCCTTGCGCCAGTCGCTCTGCTAACGCTTCCTCGTCCGTCACCTGGGCTACCAGCCCCCGCTCTTGCAATTGTTTAATCAAGTTACTGCTTGCCATCAAATTCTCCATGTATAAACGACTGCACCTCTGCCGGTACACGACTTTTCGCCAGATGCGAAAAGTACATAGAATAAAGCGCCGGCCCTTTCAGCGCCAGCGCTTCGATAACTAATTTCGGCGTTTACGGCGCCAGACGGTCTATTTTCCAGGCGCCGCTATCGCGCTGGTATAAAAAGCGATCGTGCAGACGGTGTTCTCCCCCCTGCCAGAACTCCATCTGCTCAATGCTGACGCGGAATCCGCCCCAGAAGCTCGGCAACGGCACTTCACCCTGCTGGAACTTCTGCTTCAGCTCGAGGAATTTGCTTTCGAGGATGCCGCGGGCTGAGATCCGGCTCGACTGCTTCGAGACCCAGGCGCCAATCTGGCTGTCGCGCGGACGGCTGTGGAAATATTTGACCACTTCCAGCGTCGACAGACGCTCCGCTTTGCCGATTACCATCACCTGGCGCTCCAGCATATGCCACGGGAAAAGCAGGCTGACCTGCGGGTTGTTTTCAATTTGATGCGCTTTGCGGCTGCCGAGGTTGGTATAAAACACCAACCCTTTTTCGTCGTAGTGCTTCAGCAGCACAATGCGCTGGTAGGGCTGGCCGCGCTCATCGACGGTGGCAACCACCATGGCCGTCGGGTCGGCAAGTTTCGCATCGCAGGCCTGACGCAGCCAGCGTTCAAACAGCGGCAGGGGTTCAGCAGGAAGATCGTGGCGACGCAAACCGCCACGGGTGTATTCACGGCGCAAATGCGCAATTTGCTGGAGTTCGTCGTTATCAGACATGGCCATTGAGGATGTAGTCATAAGGTGGCGTTATTGTGCGCCCCCCGGACAGAAATCTCAACGTTTGGCCGTCTGCAGCTGACAGTTATCAAGGACGATGCGGTCGCGCTTATAGACGGTGGCGGTATCGCCTTTTGACCAGAACACATAGACGCCGTCGGTGTAGCGCGCCCCGGAAGCCGACAGCCCCTCAGACAGGTTCAATTGCTGATTATCATAGATAAAACTGACCTGCTGGCGTGCGTTATTGCGATGGACCGTCAATGGTTTCTGGTCGCATTGATACTCCAGCGTGTCCGTCTGCATCCGCTCGACAAACTGGTTGTAGTAGCTACAGCCCGCCAGCATAAAAGGTACAACTGCGATAAGAATTTTTTTCATTCGTTTGCCTTCGACTTTCCCGGTCACGGCGGGCACTCCGCCCTCCGCTTAACTTTTCCAGTTTACCGGTCGCGTCGTATTTAAGATTTCAGTTAACTCCGATTCTGCGGCGGGTTAGCCGGAAAAATGGCGCCCAGCACCGAGGCTTCGCTGGCGCCGGTCACGGAGGGCAGATTGCCCGGCAGACCAGCCAGCGTTCGCCAGGCCAGCCAGGCAAAGGCCAGCGCTTCCATATCATCGCCGCTGATCCCCGCCTCATCGGTGGTGGAGACCTCGGTTCCCGGCAGCAGCGCCGCCAGGCGCGCCATTAACAAGGGGTTACGCGCGCCGCCGCCGCACACTAACAAACGCTCGCAGCCGCCGCTTAACAATACCTGCTCACTGATGGTGACGGCGGTCAATTCCGCAAGCGTAGCCTGAACATCCTCCCCGCGTAGCCCCGGATAGCGGGCCATATGCTGCTCCAGCCAGCCGTAATTGAAATATTCCCGACCGGTGCTTTTCGGCGCCGGCAAGGCAAACCACGGATCGCTCAGCATGTCCTGCAGCAGCGGCAGCAGCACTTTACCTTCGCTAGCCCATTGGGCGTCCTTGTCGTACGGTTTGCCCTTCTGGCGCCAGATCCAGGCGTCCAGCAACATATTTCCCGGCCCGGTATCATAGCCGCGCACCGGCTGACCTGGCGCCAGCAGCGACACATTAGCGATCCCGCCGATATTGAGCACCATACGTCGCTCAACGGGGTGGGCCAGCAGCGCATGATGAAAAGCCGGCACCAGCGGCGCTCCCTGCCCGCCTAGCGCCATATCCCGGCGACGAAAATCCCCCACTACGGTTATCCCGGTGTGGGCGGCGATCTGGTTGTTGTCACCAATTTGCAGGGTATGCGGAGCCTCTCCCTGCGGTTCATGCCATACGGTCTGTCCATGGCAGCCGATGGCGATGACGTCGGTGGGTTTGAGACTTTCCTGGCGCATCAGCGCCAGTACGGCATCGGCAAACAGCCGTCCCAGACGGGTGTCCAGACGACCTAGCTGCGAAAGGGTCAGCGACTGCCCCTGGCAAATCGCCAGAATCTCTTCTTTTATCGCGTGTGGAATGGGCCAGGTGAGACTAGCCTGCTGCGCCACCATGTTTTCAGTAATGGTGGCCAAAACGACATCGATACCATCCAGGCTGGTACCAGACATAACGCCAATAAAGCGACCCGATCTCATACGTTTTCCTTCATTCCATGACCCTTGTATGCCCTTCACTCCATCATAAAGTGTCGGTTAATGCTATGTTGTACTAATACTTTTTAACAATAGAGCGACAAATCAGAGAACATCGTAAAGAACCGGCGTTTAGTTGAGGTTGAAGCACCAGTGTTTATTATTTTTTGTATAGTCCAGGGAGAACCTATGCCCGCCGACGACTAAATGCCATATAATTAACCGTATGGACGTTCAATTGAACACCTTCGGTGAACAGGAGATTCATAAATGATTTTACGTGTTTTGGCTGTATCGATGATTGGTTTTACGCTCGCAGGCTGCGTGAGCAGCAGCGGCCTGTCCGGCGACGTTTATTCCGCATCTGAAGCCAAACAGGTGCAGAGCGTGACTTACGGTACTATCGTGCATACGCGCGCCGTACAGATCCAGAGCGGCGACGATAGCAATGCCATCGGGGCCATTGGCGGTGCGGTACTGGGCGGGTTCCTTGGAAACACCATCGGCGGCGGTACCGGACGCTCTCTGGCTACGGCGGCAGGTGCGGTCGCGGGCGGCGTAGCCGGTCAGGGCGTTCAGGGCGCGATGAATAAAACGCAGGGCGTTGAACTGGAAATCCGTAAGGACGATGGCAATACCATTATGGTAGTGCAGAAACAGGGCAGCACTCCGTTCTCCGTTGGTCAGCGCGTGGCCATTGCCGGCAGCGGCAGCCAGGTCACCGTCTCTCCGCGATAATTTCCCTTACGATGCGGCCGGTTGCGCCGCATCGTATTTTTCAGCCACGTTTATTTCGCCGTAATAAATTCGTAGTAACCATCAGACATCTTTATTTTAATATTCCATGAATCATTGCGCCTGCGCAATATCTTATCTGCCCGCCCCTATTACCCTCAAGAACGTAAATTAGCCCTGGTGACTCATCGTCGCTGCCGTTGCCTTTTATGTGGAATATTGCCTATGCCCGAACATGTGCATCATATCGTTAAACGTCTAATCCTTTATATTTGCATTTGTTTACTGGCCGGGATTGGCATTTCCGGGATGACTGCGTTTTTTCATACCAGCTTCAGTAGTACTTCCTCAATATTATTTCCGCTGCTGACCAGTTTCCTGATGGTTTTTCATATTACCATTGCCTGTTTTATGGGCATGAAATACTGGAGCAGCAAGCGGCGTCTGTACCTTACTCCAGTCTCTTTCGGGTTTGCCTGCTCAGCGCTGCTGATGCTTGGCACGCTCAGCAGCTATCCGGACTGGCTTACCTGCAATCCGGCCCCGGTCGTTAATCAAAATGACGCCGTTATCTATTATTTCTTCCGCAATATAATGATGGCTGTGTTATTCATGTCATCTATTATTTTGTACTATTTTCGCCAGCGCATCATGCATTCGTGGAAAGCACACGTTCTTACATTTACAGCATGTATACTTTTTACGTTGACCATTATTGTTTTATCATGGCTATACTCCAGCCATTCGCCGTGGCTGAGCGTCAATTTTATCGACGATCTGAGCCATACCTTTACCCCGTTGTGGCAAAGTATTATCGGCTGGCTGCTGATGGCTGTTTGGTTAATCACGCTGATTTTATTAATTAGCTTGAGTAAACTGCGTAATATTTTTTGGTTCAGCGGCGCTTTTTTTTGCAGCGCTTATTTGTTCACGCTTTTCCAGCTGCTCTCCACCGCAGGGGAGCTGGATCAGACCTGGTACCAGGCGCGTTTTTTCGAAACGCTATGCACCTTGTTCCTGATTCTGGTGCTACTGGTTGACGTCTTTATCCTCTATCGCGAGTCTAACCACAAATATGTTCATTCGTATCAGAATTCGATCCGCGACCCGTTGACCCGCCTCTACAACCGCAGCTTCTTCTACGACACCCTTAACCAACAGCTGGCGAAGGTGAATGCCCAGCATCCGCTGTCGGTGCTCATCAGCGACCTCGACCATTTCAAACGCATCAACGATAGCTACGGCCATGTCGCCGGCGACAAAGTGATCCAGTTCGCCGCCTCGGTGCTGGAAAGCCATTCGCGGGTAGATGACGCCGCCGCACGCATCGGCGGTGAGGAATTTGCTCTGCTGCTGGTCAACACCGGTGAAAAAGAAGCGCAAGCGATCGCCGAGCGTATCCGCCTGGCGGTCAGTGCCGGGGAGAGCCATTTACCGGAGCGAATGACCATCAGCATGGGGGTGTATACCACCCACGACAATAGCGTGACAGCGGAAGCGTGCGTTCAGCGCGCGGACGAAGCCATGTATGAAGCAAAGAATAACGGACGTAACCAGGTGATCGTCTGGCATCGGCAGGGAGGGTGAAAAAAGGCCCGGATTAGCCCGGGCCGCAAAGAATTAATCTTTAGCCTGGAGATCGAGGATATTTTGTTCAAGTTTACGGATTAAGTGGAGCAAGGTTTCCACTTCCTGCTTCGAGACCCCTGAGAGGATTTCATCACGGGTCTTACCTATCACCTCTTCCATCTCGTTGATCAGCGGTTCGGCTTTTTCCGTCAGCTTGATGCGTTTGGCCCGCCGATCGCTTGCGCAGGTCTGGCGAGAAATGAGCCCTTTCTCCTCCAGCTGATCGAGCGTGCGCACCAGCGACGGCTGTTCAATACCGATAGCTTTCGCCAGCTGGATCTGCGACTGCTCAGGCGGCAGCTGGTGGATGTTATGCAGCGTGACCCAGTGGGTCTGCGTTAACTCCAGAGGTTTCAGGCGATGGTCGATTAGCGCGCGCCAAACGCGAACTAAACGTGCCAGATCAGAACCAAGTGGCGATTCCAATTTCATCTCCTTATAATTAGCTTGCTAAGTTATTATACTGATTTTAGAATAGTGTGCAGCATTTGAATTATCAAAACAAATGAATTACTTGATTCAACAAAAACCAAAACAATGATTTACACTGTTAAAGAGTAGCACGTCCTGAGGTTACCCCTGTAATGGCAAAGGATTTTTGCTTGTGAAACTGAGTCTTAACACATCCGGATTGCCGCTGCAGGACCTGGTGTTCGGCGCATCCGTCTATTTCCCTCCGCTGTTCAAAGCCGTCTTGTTGGGTTTCTTTATCTGGTTGTTTTTACATCGCCAGCTGCGTGACTGGATGTATGCGGGCGACATCTGGCACCCGCTACTAATGGATCTCTCCCTGTTCGCGCTCTCGGTCTGTCTGGCCCTGGTATTGCTCATTGCCTGGTGATCTCCCTGTTATGAAAAGATTAAAATATCTGTCAACGCTGCTGGTCGCGGCCGTCGCCCTGATTGCCGCATGGTTGTTATGGAATTTCTACACTCAGTCACCCTGGACCCGCGACGGCAAAGTGCGCGCCGAGCAGGTTGGGATCACCCCTCAGGTCTCCGGCAGTATTCTGCAGTTGAACGTAACCGATAACCAACGGGTCAAAGCCGGGGAAGTATTGTTTACCATCGACGACACCCCCTATCGCATCGCGGTGCTGAACGCCCAGGCGCAGCTGGCGAAAGCCCAGGCGGAGGTGGCGAAAGCGCAGGCGGAGCAAAGCAAGGCCGCCAGCGAGGCTCGCCGTCGCCGAAGCCTGTCGCAAAATGCCATCTCGGCTGAAGACCTTGAGAACGTCAATACCGCCCTGAATACCGCCACCACCACCCTGGCTGCCGCCAGAGCGGGGGTCGGCGTAACCGAAGCGGCGCTGAAACATGCGCAGTGGCAGCTCAGCCAGACATTTGTCAAAGCGCCGGTGGATGGCTGGGTGACCAACCTTTCCACCCGCGTCGGTGATTACGCTACCACCGGCCATCCGGTCTTTGCCCTGGTGGACAGCCATTCGTTTTACGTACTGGGCTACTTCGAAGAGACCAAACTGCGCCACATTCGCATCGGCGATCCGGCACAAATTATTCTCTATAGCAATCAGCAGACGCTAAAGGGCCATGTCGCGAGCATCGGCCGCGCGATTGTCGACCAGAGCGTGGAACAGGGAACCGGGCTGGTGGCCAACATCAAACCAAATATCCCCTGGGTTCGTCTCGCCCAACGCGTTCCGGTGCGAATTGCCTTTGATACGCTGCCGGCCGATGTCACCCTGGTCTCCGGCACCACCTGCACTGTCTCAATTGGCGGGCAGTAATGAACCTGCAGACCCTGTCGTGGCGCGCACTCCCCTGGGTTAAAGCCACCCGGCCGCAGTGGCGGTACGCATTGCGCAACGGCATCGCGATGTGTCTTGCGCTGAGTATCGCCTATGCGCTGGATCTTGATGAGCCCTACTGGGCGATGACGTCCGCGGCGGTGGTCAGCTTTCCCACCGTCGGCGGCGTGATCAGTAAAAGTTTTGGCCGCATCGCAGGCAGCCTGCTCGGCGCCTGCGCCGCCCTGCTGCTTGCCGGTCATACACTCAACGATCCCTGGCTGTTTCTGTTCAGTATCTCCGGCTGGCTGGCGCTCTGCACCTGGGCCTGCGCCCTGTTCACCAACAACGTCGCCTACGCCTTTCAGCTGGCGGGCTATACCTGCGCCATCATCGCCTTTCCGGTGATTAACATCAGCGACAGCTACGAGCTGTGGGTCATCGCCCAGTCGCGCGTCTGCGAAGTCATCGTCGGGATCCTCTGCGGCGGGCTAATGATGATGATCCTGCCAAGCACCTCCGACGGCAGCAACCTGCTGACGGCCCTGAAAACCATGCACGCCCGGCTGCTGGAGCACGCCAGCCTGCTGTGGGTGCCGGAGACGACGGATGCCATTCGCACCGCCCATGAGAGCGTGATTGGCCAGATCCTGACCATGAACCTGCTGCGTATCCAGGCCTTCTGGAGCCACTACCGTTTCCGTCGGCAGAATCCTCTGCTGAACTACCTCCTGCATCAGCAGCTCAGAATGACCAGCGTCATCTCCAGTCTGCGACGGATGCTGCTGAACTGGCCTGACGCGCCGGCGAACACTCGCCAGGTACTGGAGTCGCTGCTCGCCGAGCTCGCCACCCCTCATGCCGACAGCTATCACGTTGCGCGGATCCTGGCGCCGCTGGCGCCGCGGCAGGATGCCGATTACCGGCACATCGCTTTCTGGGCGCGATTGCGCTATTTCTGTCGCATTTACCTGGAGAGCAGCCGCTGGATCCGCCGCGTTGAAAATGCCTCGGCGATCGCCGAGTTCAATGTGCCCGCCGCCCCGCCGTTAGCCCGCCATACCGATCAGGCGGAGGCGTTGCTCAACGGTGTCCGTACCTTTTGCGCGCTGGTGGCGATTGGCGCATGGGGGATCAGTACCCAGTGGACCAGCTGCGCGGCGGCCCTGACCCTGGCCTCCATCTGCTGCGTGCTCTACTCCGTATCCGCCTCGCCGTTTCGCTCGCTGACATTGCTGATGCAGACTCTGGTCCTGCTGTCGCTATTCAGTTTCGTGGTGAAGTTCGGCCTGATGGTGCAGGTAACCGACCTGTGGCAGTTTCTGCTGTTCCTGTTCCCGCTCCTGACCACCATGCAGTTACTCAAACTGCAGTGGCCCAAATACGCCGGCCTGTGGGGACAGCTTATCGTCTTTATGGGCTCGTTTATCGCCGTCACCAACCCGCCGGTGTACGATTATGCGGCCTTTTTCAATGATAATTTGAGCAAGATTGTCGGGGTAGGCTTTGCCTGGCTGGCCTTTGCGGTACTGAGTCCGGGCTCGGACGCCCGCAAAGGGCGACGCCATATCAGAGCGTTACGGCGTCACTTTGTCGATCAGCTCAGCCGTCATCCTCAGCACAGTGAGCATGAATTTGAATCGCTGGTCTATCACCACGTCAGTCAGCTCAGCCAGAGTAAGGATGCCCTGGCGCGCCGCTGGCTGTTGCGTTGGGGCGTCGTGCTGCTCAATTGCTCGCACGTCGTTTGGCAGCTTCGCGAATGGGAAACCCGCTCCGATCCTCTCGCCCAGGTGCGCGACCTGTGCATCAACCTGTTACGCGATGTGATGAGCGAGCGCGGCGTGCAGCAGCGTCCGCTGGCCTCCACCCTGCAGGAGCTGCAGCGGATCTGCGACGCCCTGAACCACCATCATCAGCCGGCGGCGCGGGAACTGGCCGCCGCGATTTGGCGACTGTACTGCGCCCTGTCGCAGCTGGAACAGGCCCCGGTGGCCGGCACAATTGGCGAAGGAACTACTTAATCACCCCGCAGGCAAACCGTTCGCCGCCGCCGCCCAGCGGCTGCGGACTGTCGGCCATGTTATCCCCGCCTACGTGGACCATCAGCGCTTTCCCTTTCACCTCCGCCAGCGTTTTCAGGCGCGGAGCAATAATCGGCTGGTCGGCTACGCCCGCATCGTTGACCACCAGCAGGGGCAGGTCGCCAAGATGCCCGGCCCCCAACGGCCCTTCGTGTTTGCCGGTATGCTGCGGATCGTAATGTCCGCCCGCCGCCCCGGCGGCCACGGCTTTACCTTCTTTCATCGCCGGCTGGCAGCTGCCTTCGGCATGAATATGAAACCCGTGCTTACCCGGCGGTAGCGCCCGCAGAGTGGGGGCGAACTCGAGTCCGCGGTCGGTTTCGGTGATTTTGACGCTGCCGATGGTCTGACCGACGCCCTGGGTGGTCACGAGATTAAGTTGCACATCTTCACTAACGGCCTGTGCGCCGGCGCAAAATGCGAGGGATAAGATCGCGAGAATACATCGTTGCATAACACCTCCGGATGGCTGTCTCCCTGTTAAGTGTAAACCAGGAACGCCTTTCCGGAGGGGAAATGCCCGTTACGGTACGTCGTACCCGAGCGCGGCTTTACGGATGCGGAACCACTGCTGACGGGTCATGCTGAGTTTTTCAGCCACAATCGCCGAGCGCACGCGCTCGATTTTGCCCGAGCCAATAATCGGCAGCGGCTGCGACGGCAGACGCAGCACCCAGGCATAAACTACCTGTTCGATGCTGTCGGCGTTAAGCTCGTGCGCCACCTGCGCCAGCTCATCGCGCAGCGCCTGGAAGCCCTCTTCGTTAAACAGGCGACCACCGCCAAGACAAGACCACGCCATCGGACGAATACGCAGTTGCTGCAGCTGATCGAGAGTACCGTCGAGCAGCAGCGGCTGATGCACCGGTGAAATTTCGACCTGGTTGGTGGCCAGGGTAAACGGCAGACGTGACTGCAGCAAGGTGAACTGGGCGGGGGTAAAGTTCGAGACGCCAAAATGGCGCACTTTACCGCTATGATGCAGCGCGAGAAAAGCTTCGGCTACCTCGTCGGCGTCCATCAGTGGGTCCGGCCGGTGGATCAGCAGCAAGTCGAGATGGTCCGTCGCCAGATTACGCAGCGATTGCTCGGCGCTGAGCACGATGTGATCGCGGTCGGTAATGTAGTGGCCAATGGTGTTCTCAGCGCGCGCCCGGGTGGCGATACCGCATTTGCTGACGATTTCCATCCGGCTACGCAGATGCGGCGCTCGCTTCAGCGCTTCGCCAAAGGCAGCCTCACACTGATAATCGCCATAGATATCGGCGTGATCGACGGTGGTTACGCCTAAATCGAGATGCTGCTCAATAAAGCTGACCAGCTCGCCAGGCGACATTTTCCAGTCCATCAGACGCCAGTAGCCCATCACAAAACGTGAAAATTCCGGCCCCTGGGGAGCCATAGCAATACGCTGAACCATAACCGCTTCCTCAATAAAAAAGTGCTCTGAGTATACGTAATTTTTGGCTTAAAACAGTGAGGGTTGCTGCGGTTCTTCCGCCGGCTCCGGCCTGTTCGCGCGTATTTTGCGCAGCAGCCGTTGGCGGCAAAGACGCAAAACCTCCTGTTTCTGCGCATCGCTCATCGTTTGCCAGTTAAAACGTTCCTCACGGCTGCGGAAACAGCCGCGACAGTAGCCGCGCTCATCGGTCTGACATATTCCCCGGCACGGGCTCTGCACCGGGAAAAATTCTAACTGCTCTGCCACCACACGCCTCCTGTCCCCTCGTCTCCTTTCATTGAAGACGTTTCCCCGCGCCGACGCAAATTTTGTTCACTACGTGCTGCGCCAGCTAACATTTTTCCGCTGACGCTTGCATTAGACCAATCGGTCTACTACAGTGTGCAGCATGAACAGACACAGCGATTGCGATACCCGAGAACATATCCTGGCCACCGGCGAGAAGCTTTGCATGCATCGCGGTTTTACCGGAATGGGCTTGAGCGAACTTCTGAAGACGGCGGAGGTGCCCAAGGGCTCCTTCTACCACTACTTTCGCTCTAAGGAAGCCTTCGGCGTCGCGCTGCTTGAACATCACTACACCGGATATCTGCAGCGCCTGGTGGACCACTTCGATCATGGCGACGGTAACTATCGCGATCGCCTGCTGGCCTACTATCAGCACACGCTGAATCAGTTCTGCCAGCAGGGGATTATTAGCGGGTGTCTTACTGTCAAGCTATCCGCGGAGGTTTGCGATCTGTCGGAAGATATGCGCGCCGCCATGGATCGCGGAGCCAGCCAGATTATCGCCCTGCTGGGCGACGCGCTGGAGAAAGGACGTCAGGAAGGCAGTCTCGCATTTGACGGCGAGGCCATGACCCTGTCGCAGGTGCTTTATTCCCTGTGGCTCGGGGCCAACCTGCAGGCCAAAATTACGCGTAGCGCAACGCCGCTGGAAAGCGCCCTTGCCCACGCCAAACAGATTATTGCGGCGCCTGCGGTATAACAGGCGTTTTTATTTCATCAGTTACTAGACGACCGGTCTACTCAGGAGTCACTATGTCGGAAGCAAAATTATTCAGCCCACTGAAAGTCGGTGCGGTCACCGTCCCTAATCGCGTATTTATGGCGCCGTTGACGCGTCTGCGCAGCATTGAGCCGGGCGATATCCCTACTCCGCTGATGGGCGAATACTACCGCCAGCGCGCCAGTTCCGGGCTGATCATCACCGAAGCGACGCAGATCTCCGCGCAGGCCAAAGGCTACGCCGGCGCGCCTGGGCTGCACAGCCCGGAGCAGATTGCCGCCTGGCAGAAAATTACCGCCGGCGTTCATGCCGAAAACGGTCATATCGCCGTCCAGCTGTGGCACACCGGGCGTATTTCCCATAGCAGCCTGCAGCCTGGCGGCGCCGCCCCGGTAGCGCCTTCCGCGCTGAGCGCGGGCACCCGTACCTCACTGCGTGACGAAAACGGCCACGCCATTCGCGTCGACACCTCAATGCCCCGCGCCCTGGAAACCGCAGAGATCCCAGGGATCGTCAACGATTTCCGTCAGGCGGTCGGCAATGCCCGTGACGCCGGCTTCGATCTGGTTGAGCTGCACTCAGCCCACGGCTATCTGCTGCACCAATTCCTCTCGCCATCGGCGAACCAGCGTACCGATCAGTACGGCGGCAGCGTGGAGAACCGTGCCCGTCTGGTGCTGGAAGTGGTTGACGCCGTGAGTCAAGAGTGGAGCGCCGAGCGCATTGGCATCCGCGTGTCGCCGATTGGCAGCTTCCAGAATGTGGATAATGGCCCGAACGAAGAAGAAGACGCGCTGTATCTGATTAGCGAGCTGGCGAAACGCGGTATCGCCTATCTGCACATGTCCGAGCCGGACTGGGCGGGCGGCAAACCTTACAGTGAAGCTTTCCGTCAGAAAGTCCGCGACCGCTTCCCGGGGGTGATCATTGGCGCTGGCGCTTACACAGTAGAAAAAGCCAACGATCTTATCAATAAAGGGCTGATTGATGCCGTGGCCTTTGGCCGCGATTACATCGCCAACCCGGATCTGGTGGCTCGCCTGCAGAAAAAAGCGCCGCTTAACCCGCAACGCCCGGAATCCTTCTACGGCGGCGGCGCGGAAGGCTACACCGATTACCCGACTCTGTAATCCCTCCATTGATAGCGGCGACGTATCGCCGCTATACTCAACGTTCTGATCTATCAAATAAACTGCATAGGGGACATTATGCGCTTACTCCACACCATGCTGCGCGTTGGCGACCTGCAACGTTCTATCGACTTCTATACCAACGTGTTGGGCATGAAGCTGCTGCGCACCAGCGAAAACCCGGAGTACAAGTACTCCCTCGCCTTTGTCGGCTACGGCGAAGAGAGCGAAACCGCGGTGATCGAACTGACCTACAACTGGGGCGTGGACAGCTATGAGCTGGGCACCGCCTACGGCCATATCGCGCTGAGCGTCGATAACGCCGCCGAAGCCTGCGAACGGATCCGTCAGAACGGGGGCAACGTCACCCGTGAAGCCGGGCCGGTAAAAGGCGGCACCACCGTCATCGCCTTCGTGGAAGATCCGGACGGTTACAAAATCGAGCTCATTGAAGAGAAAGATGCCGGCAAAGGTCTGGGCAACTAACGCTTCCCCACGCTGGCATATTTAATGCCATGGCTCGCCCGGGCGCTACGGCGCCCGTTGTTTTCACCCCTGCCTGCTGCAAGCCGCGGCAAAATTTGCCATAATGCGCGCTACTTTTTTCCAGCTAAGAGAATCTGATGTCCGAGAACGCTCAACTGAATGGTCTGTGCGACCGTTTCCGCGGTTTTTATCCGGTGGTGATCGATGTTGAAACCGCAGGATTTAACGCCAAAACCGACGCCCTGCTGGAGATCGCCGCCATTACGTTGAAGATGGATGAGCACGGCTGGCTGATGCCCGATGAAACGCTGCATTTCCATGTTGAACCTTTCGAGGGCGCCAATCTGCAGCCCGAAGCGCTGGCTTTTAACGGGATTAACCCGCATGACCCGCAGCGCGGGGCCGTCAGCGAATACGATGCCCTGCATGCCATCTTCAAAATGGTGCGCAAAGGGATGAAAGAGAGCGACTGCAGCCGGGCAATCATGGTGGCGCACAATGCCACCTTTGACCACAGCTTCACCATGACCGCCGCCGAACGCGCGGGACTTAAACGCAACCCTTTCCATCCGTTTGTTACCTTCGACACCGCCGCGCTAAGCGGGTTGGCGCTGGGCCAGACGGTGCTGTCGAAAGCCTGTATTGCCGCGGGTATGCCGTTCGACGGCGCGCAGGCTCACTCCGCCCTGTATGATACCGAGCAGACGGCGCAGCTGTTTTGCGAGATCGTGAACCGCTGGAAGCGTCTGGGCGGCTGGCCGCTGCCAGTGGCCACCCCGGAGTGATAAAAAAAGCGACTTCCAGGAAGTCGCTTTTTTACTGATGGCGGGAATTACTCCGCTTTTGGCTCGTCGGTATGGTACTTTGCCGCCGTCTCTTTGATCAGCTGCTGCAGTTCACCGCGCTGGTACATTTCGATGACGATATCGCAGCCGCCCACCAGTTCACCGTCTACCCACAGCTGCGGGAAAGTCGGCCAGTTGGCGTATTTAGGCAGCTCGGCGCGGATATCCGGGTTCTGCAGAATATCAACGTAAGCAAAACGTTCGCCACAGGCGGACAGCGCCTGAACGGCCTGGGCAGAGAAACCGCAGCTTGGCAGCTTCGGCGACCCTTTCATGTACAACAGGATCGGGTTTTCAGCGATTTGGCGTTGGATCTTTTCTAAAGTCGAGCTCATTGTCGTGCTTCCTTAAACTTCTTTCTACGGCAGTAACTTGTCATTGTAGCGTCCTGTAGGCAGGACGGATAATAACATTTTTTTCACTATTCATATTTTATCTTCTGTTGCGCGAAGTTGCCTTAAAAATATCATTTTGCGGTCGCAGGCGGGCGCTCATTGCGCATTTTCTGTGCGAGGCGGTCAATGTCTGACGCGTTTTCTTGCAATCGTTAACCAATCGACATTTTTGATACAAAAGAATATTAACTTTCCGGCTTTTTATGCTTTAGAATCATTCCGGTTTGTCATTCATCGTCAGGCATTTGTACATGTCTGTAATTAATCAGGGGATTGCTCAGTGGCGCGGCTAAACAAAATCGCGATATCGCTCTGTGCATTACTGTTCACGTCTATCTCATTCACGCCACTGGCTCAGGCATCAGGGCATACGCACGCCTCCGCTTCGCCAAAAGCGTTGCCCGCGAAAAGTGGCTCAGAGCGCAAGAAAAAAGCAACCAGTCAAAAAACTAAAACCACCGCTAAAACCACCAGTAAAAAGTCCTCGCGCACCCGGCTCCCTACCCGCACTACCGCAGCAAGCCAAACCGCACTTCATCGTCAGGCCGCCGGCGCGACGAAAAAATGCGTGCTGCGTAAAGGTTATAAAAAGCAGTGCGCGAAAACGGTCGCCGCCAGCGCCGAGCCGACCCTGGCGCTAAACAGCGTCAAAAGCAAATGCGTGGTGCGCAAGGGCTATAAAAAACGCTGTAAGCCCGAGGCCAGCGAAGCGAATTTAACGATCGCCGACGCCCACAAGGTCCGGGTGCAAAAAGCGCAAAGTACCGCGATGAACAAACTGATGGGCCAGTTGGGTAAACCCTATCGCTGGGGCGGCACCTCGCCGCGCACCGGGTTTGACTGCAGCGGGCTGGTCTATTACGCCTATAAGGACCTGGTCAAGATCCACATCCCGCGTACGGCCAACGAAATGTACCACCTGCGCGATGCGCGTCCGGTGGATCGTGATGAACTGCAGAGCGGCGATTTAGTCTTCTTCCGCACCCGCGGACGGGGCGCTGCCGACCATGTCGGCGTCTACGTCGGCAACGGAAAATTCATTCAGTCGCCGCGCACAGGTCGTGATATTCAAATCACCTCCCTGAGCGAGGATTACTGGGTTCGCCATTATGTCGGCGCTCGTCGCGTCATGACGCCGAAAACCATTCGCTGATCCCGGTCTGCCGCTGCGGCGGCAGACCGCCTCTCCTGCTCGATATCCATCCCCACCCGCAAGGGATATTGCATATTGCTCTCTTTGCCCGGCGTATCACGACGATAGCGGGTCGGCGACATGCCAAAGTGACGGTGAAAGGTCCGGCAGAAAGCGGCTTGTCCCTCGTATCCCAGGCACTGAGAAATACTCTGTATCGACGCCTGCGTCTGCGTTAAATAGATTGTCGCAATCGTCATCTTTCGTCGGCTGACGTAGCTCGCCAGCGTGCAGCCCGTTACCATGGCGAATTGTCGCTGGAAGTACCAGTGTGAGTAGCCGGACTTTTTCGCAATCGCGCTCACCGACAGGGTGTCGAAAATATGTGCTTCGATCCAGTCAACAATCCCCTGCACCACCGGGATCATTTTCGCGCTCACCACCTCATCTGTTTTTGCCATCGTCGTCATCCTGGGAAAATTACTGCTGGCGGCTATATTTGTCATACAAATTAAAAAATAGACAATGAATTATTGGCATAGCGACGATTGCCTGAGCGCATATTTTTATTAATCGTTTGATATTAAAGTTTTATTTTTTGTCCAACGCATTGCGTGACAGCGGCGAAGCAGAGTAGTTAATCGCCATGCGAGTTCGCAAATCCGTAGAGGGCATCTCCTTATACATGGTTGCAACAATTTTGGCGGCTTATTGCCCACTCCTGCAGAAAACGGTTAAGCCTTCACCACATGCACCGGAGATAATAGCCTTTATCGTTGTAAGGCTTTTCACTGCTTGCGGCAAATGTTAACATTCTCAATACAATAACACGCCCGGGACGCGACAGCGTCGGGCGGTCAGAACACGATTCAGGTGAAAACCTCATCCTGTCAATGTGAGATAAAACAAAAAGTTATAAGGAGAGTAGCAATGTCGTTTGAATTACCTGCATTACCATATGCAAAAGACGCCCTGGCGCCGCACATTTCCGCAGAAACCCTGGAATATCACTACGGTAAACACCACCAGGCGTATGTCACTAACCTCAACAACCTGATCAAAGGCACTGCGTTCGAAGGCAAGTCCCTCGAAGAGATCGTCCGCACGTCTGAAGGCGGCGTATTCAACAACGCAGCGCAGGTCTGGAACCACACCTTCTACTGGAACTGCCTGGCGCCTAACGCCGGCGGCGAACCGGAAGGCGAACTGGCGGCCGCAATCGCCAAATCTTTCGGCAGCTTCGCGGATTTTAAAGCCAAATTTACCGATGCCGCGGCGAAAAACTTCGGCGCTGGCTGGACCTGGCTGGTCAAAAATGCCGACGGCAGCCTGGCTATCGTCTCCACCAGCAACGCCGGCACCCCGCTGACCACCGACGCGAAGCCGCTGCTGACCGTTGACGTTTGGGAACACGCCTACTACATCGACTACCGCAACGCCCGTCCAAGCTACCTGGACCACTTCTGGGCGCTGGTAAACTGGAAGTTTGTTGCGGCTAACCTCGCGGCATAAACGACAAACCGCAGCGGGGTCTCCCCGGCTGCGGTTTTTTTTTGCCCTTGCCCAGCCGATGATTACTGGCTGGCGAAAGCCTCTTCCGGCTGCGCTCGCCCGCTAAACCAGACCAGCAGCAGCGCCAGACCAGCGATAATTGCGCCCATCACCGGCACAAACGCATATCCCAGTCCGCCAGAGATCACCGCCCCACCGACGGCGGCGCCCAGCGCGTTGCCGAGGTTGAACGCGCCGATATTCACCGAAGAAGAGAGCCCCGGCGCCTCATGCGCTACGCGCATAACCCGCATCTGCAGCGGCGGAACCACCGCAAAGGTTGCTGCGCCCCAGACAATCATGCTGATGGCCGCCCCGGCCTGGGATTGCGCCAGCAGCGGGATCGCCAGCATGATCGCCATCAGCAGCAGCAGAAAGCCCTTCAGCGTGCCGGAGACCGACCGGTCAGCAAATTTGCCGCCCAGATAGTTGCCTAGCGAAAAACCGACGCCAATCAGCACCAGCATCGCGGTTATAAACAGCGATGAAGCGTGGGTCAGCGTATTGAGCACTGGCGAAATGTAGGTATACAGCGTAAACATCGCCCCGGCGCCCAGCACGGTGGTCAGCAACGCGGAGAGCACCTGCGGGCGCAGCAGGACAGAAAGCTCTTTTTTGACATCAGGACGTTCCCCCGCGCTGCCCTTCGGCAGGGAGAACCACAGGCTAACCATCGCCAGCAGGCCTAATCCCGCAGTAGCAAGGAAGGACATCCGCCAACCGATGGTTTCGCCAAGCCAGGTGGCCGCCGGCACGCCGCCAATGTTGGCGATGGTCAGGCCCATAAACATAGTGGCTACCGCGCTGGCCTGCTTATGCTTTGGCACGACGCTGGCCGCCACCACCGATCCCAGGCCGAAAAAAGCGCCGTGGTTGAGGCTGGTAATAATCCGCGACAGCAGCAGCGTGGTGTAATCCGGCGCGATGGATGACAACAGGTTGCCGACGGTGAAGATCCCCATCAGAAAAATCAGCGCATTGCGCCGTGCGCGATGCGACAATAGCAGCGTCATCAGCGGTGCGCCGACCATGACGCCGATGGCATACGCACTGATCAGCATTCCCGCTACCGGTATCGAGACGTCCACACCTTTCGCAATCACCGGCAGCAATCCCATCGGGGAGAACTCGGTGGTACCGATGCCAAAGGCGCCGATCGCCAGCGCAAGTAAAGGAAAGTTGATTTTCATTCAATGACTCCATCAGACCGTCAGAGAGGACGGCGTAACATCAGAAGTCAAAAGCATGACATCAATCACAAAAAAACAAAAGTGAACGAAATGACAAAAGATTTTTGCAGAATTGATAATAATAGCGGGATATGGGGAGGAAGCGGCGCTCCTCCCTCAGCGAAACATTAGTGCAGTATGGCGGTCAGGCTGAAAGCGACAATCACGCCGAGAGCAATAATCGTGGTGATCAGCGAAAACTTTAAATTGGTATCCATCATTTTTCCCTCTTGTTATCCCCACACCAAAAGTGAGCTTGCTCATTTTTGCACAAAAAATCGCAAAAATCTTCCGGGATTTAGGGCGATGCACATTTTTGCTCTTCCACTTTGCCCCAAGATCGGACAAAATCCCACGCTAATTTAAAAGCGTATCGGCCATTGACCCCTTCCTGTCGTTCTGTGTCGTTTTCCCGACGTGATGCAATGTTGAAAATTGTATTCAGGGTGTGTGTAGGCAAACGTTTACGTATCGATGATCAGGCGATCAGGTCAAGGCATGGAGTGAGATGTAATGGCAACTATTAAAGATGTAGCGAAACGCGCAAACGTTTCCACTACAACTGTGTCACATGTAATTAACAAAACCCGTTTCGTTGCCGAAGAGACGCGTAATGCGGTATGGGCGGCGATCAAAGAGCTGCACTACTCGCCGAGCGCCGTGGCGCGCAGCCTGAAAGTCAATCACACCAAATCGATTGGCCTGCTGGCGACCAGTAGCGAAGCCGCCTATTTCGCTGAAATTATTGAGTCCGTTGAAAAGAGCTGCTTCCAGAAGGGCTATACTCTGATCCTCGGTAACGCGTGGAACGATCTGGAAAAACAGCGCGCCTATCTGTCGATGATGGCGCAAAAGCGCGTAGACGGTCTGCTGGTGATGTGTTCCGAGTATCCGGATTCGGTATTGAGCATGCTGGAAGAGTACCGCCATATCCCGATGGTGGTGATGGACTGGGGCGAGGCGAAAGCCGACTTCACCGATGCGGTGATCGATAACGCCTTCCAGGGCGGCTATATCGCCGGACGCTACCTGATTGAACGCGGCCATCGCGAAATCGGCGTGATCCCGGGCCCGCTGGAGCGCAACACCGGCGCGGGGCGACTGGCCGGCTTCATGCAGGCGATGAAAGAGGCGCATATCAGCGTGCCGGAAAACTGGATTGTGCAGGGCGACTTCGAGCCGGAGTCCGGCTACCGCGCAATGCAGCAGATCCTAAACCAGCAGCACCGCCCGACGGCGGTCTTCTGCGGCGGCGATATCATGGCGATGGGCGCTATCTGCGCGGCGGATGAAATGGGACTGCGGGTGCCGCAGGACATTTCGCTGATCGGTTATGATAATGTGCGCAACGCCCGCTATTTCAGCCCGGCGTTAACCACCATTCATCAGCCGAAAGATTCCCTGGGCGAGGCCGCATTTAACATGCTGTTGGATCGTATCGTCAACAAGCGTGAAGAGTCGCAGTCTATCGAAGTGCACCCTCGTCTGGTTGAGCGCCGCTCGGTAGCGGATGGCCCGTTTGTCGATTATCGTCGTTAAGGCATCTGGCGGGCGCGGATCTCTCCGGCGCCCGCAGCCACTCCCGATTCAGCGTGTCGCTGTCCCCCAGATAGTCAAGCATCCAGTTCAGCGCCGGTGAGGCATCGTTCTGCTGCCACGTCAGGCAACAGGCGGCATCCGGGAATGGATTTTCCAGCGCCAGCGCAGTCCACTCGCCGCGATCTATCCATGGACGGGCGAAATGGCTCGGCACCATGCCGACGCAGAGTCCTGCCGACAAACAGGTTGCTGATGATTCCCAGTCAGGGACGACTACCCTCTTCTGGTTATCCAGCAACCATGTTGTCCGTTTAGGCAACGAGCGCGAGGTATCCTCTCGCACCAGCGACGGCCAGTTACGCAGGACGTCGTCGCTCAGGGGTCCATCCATCTTTGCCAGCGGATGATCGCTCGCCACCACGCAGTCCCAGCTCAGCATCCCCATATCGCGGAACGCATAGCGACCGCCGACCGGAATAGATCGCGTTGCGCCAATCGCCAGCTCAACGCGGCCGTCGGCCAGCGCATCCCATACACCATTGAATACTTCCTGAAAGACGATCAGTTCGACGTCGGGAAAATGGCGATAGAAATCGACGATCATCTGACGCATCCGCGCCGGTTTCACAATATCATCCACTGCGATCGACAACTGTCCGCGCCAGCCGTTCGCAATTTGCTGACACTGCTGGCGGGTGATCTGCATTTTTTTGATAACAGAGCGCCCTTCCTGTAAAAACCAGACCCCGGCGGGGGTCAACTCCACATCACGATGGCGACGCTCAAATAAGGGAACGGCGAGCCACTCTTCGAGCTGACGCACGGTATAGCTGACCGCGGAAGGCACCCGGTGAAGCTCCTGCGCGGCCGCGCTGAAGCTGCCGTTACGGGCGACGGCATCAACCACTTCCAGAGAGTATTCAGACCACATTTTCTGCCTGCAAAATTTTTGAATGCATGTGACAAATATTAGCGTTTCACAAGCCACAATGCACTCCCTACACTCTGCGGCATCGTACCTGTACACCAACTATGAGAACGTTATGTCACAACCCGGGAAAGGATTTTTAGTCTGGCTGGCCGGCCTGAGCGTGCTGGGCTTTCTGGCCACCGATATGTACCTGCCGGCGTTTGCCGCCATGCAGCAGGATCTCAACACCTCCGCCGCCTCCATTAGCGCCAGCCTGAGCCTGTTCCTCGCCGGCTTCGCGCTGGGCCAGCTGTTCTGGGGACCGCTGTCGGACCGCTATGGACGTAAACCGGTGCTGCTGAGCGGCCTGGCGATTTTCGCGGCCGGCTGTCTGGGGATGCTGTGGGTGCACAACGCCATCCTGATGTTGGCGCTGCGCTTTCTGCAGGCGATTGGCGTCTGTGCCGCGGCCGTTACCTGGCAGGCGATGGTCGCCGATTACTATCCTGCCCAGCGCACGAACCGCATCTTCGCCACCATTATGCCGCTGGTAGGACTGTCGCCGGCGCTGGCCCCGCTGCTGGGCAGCTGGCTGCTGGTGCACTTCGAGTGGCAAGCCATCTTCGCCACCCTGTTCGCCATCACTCTGCTGCTGATGCTGCCTGCCCTGCGCCTGAAGGCAGCCGCGAAGTCAGTAGTAGTGACGCAGCAAAAGATCACCTTTCTCGCGCTCCTGCGCTCCCGGGAATACAGCGGCAACGTCCTTATCTACGCCGCCTGTTCCGCCAGCTTCTTCGCCTGGCTTACCGGTTCACCTTTTATCCTGCATGAAATGGGCTATGGCCCAACCGCTATCGGCCTGAGCTATATTCCGCAGACCATCGCCTTTCTGGTGGGAGGCTATGGCTGTCGCGCGCTGCTGCAGAAATGGTCCGGTCAACAGATGCTGCCGTGGCTGCTGGTGATTTTTGCCGTCAGCGTAGCCGCCACCTGGCTGGTGGGCCTGCAAACCCATGCCTCGCTGGTGGCGTTAATGATCCCGTTCTGCATGATGGCGGTGGTCAACGGCGGGATCTACCCCATCGTGGTTGCTCAGGCGCTGAAGCCTTTTCCGCAGGCGACCGGCCGCGCGGCGGCGCTGCAAAATACCCTGCAGCTTGGCCTGTGCTTCCTGACCAGTCTGCTGGTATCCGCGCTGATCGCCACGCCGCTGCTGACCACCACCAGCGTAATGCTGGTTTCGATTGGCTTAGCCGGAATAGGCTATCGCCTGCAGCAGACGCCGGAGCTGACTCCCCACTCTTCCCACGCGTAATGCCCGTCGCCAGGGCCCGGACCAGTCGTTAGCATGCTAAGAAATTTTTATTGAAAGCCAGTACTTAGCATCCTATACTGGATCCGGGTTCACATAAATAGAAAATAGTTACAGATTAACGGATGCAGGATGCCTCCGTTTCACCATGGAAGGCCTTTCGGCAAGGGTTATCTCCCTTCCTCTGTTTACGTCGGATAGCGACTTCACGGATTATCCGTGAGATTTCTCACAAAGCCAAAAAAGCGTCTACGCTGTTTTAAGGTTCTGATCACTTGGGCGTGATGGAGAAGCTATGAGTTCATCGTGTATAGAAGAAGTAAGTGTACCAAATGATGACTGGTACCGGATTGCAGCTGAATTATTAGGCCGTGCGGGAATTGAAATCAATGGCTCCGCGCCGTCCGACCTGCGGGTTAAAAATCCTCTCTTTTTTAAACGGGTTTTGCAGGAAGGTTCGCTGGGTTTAGGCGAAAGCTATATGGACGGCTGGTGGGAATGCGAGCGTCTGGATATATTCTTCCACAAGGTGTTACGCGCCGGGTTGGAAAAGCAGCTCCCACACCATTTCAAAGACACACTCCGCATCGCAGGCGCTCGTCTGTTTAATCTACAAAGTAAAAAACGTGCCTGGATTGTCGGTAAAGAGCACTACGACCTCGGCAACGATCTCTTCAGCCGGATGCTTGATCCCTATATGCAATATTCCTGCGGTTACTGGAAAGAGGCGCAGAGCCTCGAGGCCGCCCAGCAGGCTAAGCTGGATCTCATCTGCCGCAAACTGGAGCTGGAGCCAGGCATGCGGGTACTGGATATTGGCTGTGGATGGGGCGGTCTCGCCGAATATATGGCGCGAAATTATCAGGTCAGCGTCGTGGGTGTAACCATCTCCGCCGAACAGCAAAAAATGGCCCAGGCGCGTTGCGCCGATCTCGATGTAGAGATTCGTCTCCAGGATTATCGCGATCTGCACGACAGCTTTGACCGCATCGTCTCCGTTGGCATGTTTGAGCACGTGGGGCCGAAAAATTACGCTACCTACTTTGAGGTTGCCGACCGTAATTTGAAACCCAACGGCCGCTTTTTACTGCACACCATTGGCTCCAAGGTCACCGACCATAACGTTGACCCGTGGATCGATAAATATATCTTCCCGAACGGCTGCCTGCCTTCCGTGCGTCACATTGCCGAAGCCAGCGAGAAGCATTTTGTGATGGAAGACTGGCACAACTTCGGCGCCGATTATGACACGACCCTGATGGCCTGGTATGAGCGTTTCCTCGCCAGCTGGCCGGAAATTGCCGATAACTATTCTGAGCGTTTCAAACGCATGTTTACCTATTATCTGAACGCCTGCGCCGGCGCCTTCCGCGCCCGCGACATTCAGCTCTGGCAGGTGGTGTTCTCGCGCGGTATTGAACATGGACTGCGCGTCGCCCGTTAAATAACACTCCCCCGCTTATCGGCGGGGGATTTTTTTTCAGGCTTCATTGACCTTAGCCGCCATCTCTTTCGCGGCCAGCACGCGTTCGACCGTATCGACAACCGCCTGGGTCTGCGGATCAATCTCAATATTGACGCGATCGCCCAGTTTTTTCGCTCCCAGGGTGGTCCGCTGCAGCGTCTCCGGAATAAGATGCACGCAGAAACGGGTCGCCGTCACCTCACCCACCGTCAGACTAATGCCGTCAATACCGATGAATCCTTTATAGAGGATGTATTTCATCAGCGTTGGATCCTGCACTTTAAACCAGATCTGACGGTTATTTTCGGAAGTCAGAATCTTCACGATTTCCGCGGTGGTCATAATGTGGCCGGACATTAAATGCCCGCCGATTTCATCACTAAATTTCGCCGCTCGCTCGACGTTCACTTCATCGCCGACCTGAATATCGCCAAGATTGGTAATCCGCAGCGTCTCTTTCATCAGATCGAAGCTGATGCGCGCGCCGTTGATTTCGGTCACCGTCAGGCAGCAGCCGTTGTTGGCTACCGAGGCGCCGGTTTCCAGCCCCTCCAGCATATGTGCCGGTAACTCAACCACGTGAGTGCGAAAATTGGGTTTATCATCAATGGAGACCACTTTCGCGGTTCCCTGAACAATACCAGTAAACATGTTTGGCTCCTGTTGAAAATCATGACGGTATCATTACCGCTTTCGCTATCGGGAACAATAACAGGAGGGCAAAGCGGTTGCCAGCGCGCTTCGTGCCTCGACTCTTTTTTCACTGGCTTAATAGCCAATCCTCGCTACAATAGACTGGAAATTCCTCATTTTTATCCCCTTGCTGCCAGTTACGGCGGCTTTTTTAGTCTCAAAATAACAACAATTCGAAGGTGTTCACGTGCAGAAGTATTTCGTTGAAGCGCGTCAGTTATTAGCTCTGGCTATACCCGTCATCCTTGCGCAGGTGGCGCAGACGGCGATGGGTTTTGTCGATACCGTGATGGCGGGTGGCTACAGCGCCACGGATATGGCCGCCGTGGCCATCGGGACCTCCATCTGGCTGCCGGCGATCCTCTTCGGCCACGGCCTTCTGCTGGCGCTGACCCCGGTGGTGGCGCAGCTTAACGGATCCGGGCGGCGAGAGCGTATCGCGCCGCAGGTGCGTCAGGGCTTCTGGCTGGCCGGCTTTGTCTCGGTGCTGATCATGGTCGTGCTGTGGAACGCCGGATACATCATCAGCTCCATGCATAACATCGATCCGCTGTTGGCAGAGAAGGCGGTTGGCTACCTGCGCGCGCTGCTGTGGGGCGCTCCGGGCTATCTGTTCTTCCAGGTCGCCCGTAACCAGTGTGAAGGGCTGGCAAAAACCAAGCCCGGGATGGTCATGGGCTTTATTGGATTACTGGTCAACATTCCGGTGAACTATATTTTTATCTATGGTCATTTCGGCATGCCCGAGCTGGGCGGCGTCGGCTGCGGTGTGGCGACGGCCTCCGTTTACTGGGTGATGTTCGCCAGCATGCTGTGGTGGGTGCGCCGGGCGCGTACGATGCGCGATATCCGCTGCGTCGAGCGCTTCAGCGGCCCTGATTTTGCCGTCCTGTTACGGCTGGTGCAGCTGGGGCTGCCCATTGCTCTGGCGCTGTTCTTTGAAGTCACTCTGTTTGCCGTCGTCGCGCTGCTGGTCTCCCCGCTCGGGATCATTGACGTCGCTGGTCACCAGATCGCGCTTAATTTCAGCTCGCTGATGTTCGTTCTGCCGCTGTCGCTGGCGGCGGCGGTCACCATTCGCGTCGGCTTCCGCCTTGGCCAGGGCTCAACGATCGATGCCCAGGTTTCGGCCCGCACCGGCGTGGGCGTGGGGGTCTGCCTGGCGGTATTTACCGCTATCTTTACCGTCCTGATGCGTAAGCAGATTGCGTTGCTGTATAACGATAATCCCGAGGTGGTGACGCTGGCCTCGCACCTGATGCTGCTGGCGGCTATCTATCAGATCTCCGACTCTATTCAGGTGATCGGCAGCGGCATTCTGCGCGGCTATAAAGATACGCGGTCTATCTTTTTTATTACCTTTACCGCGTACTGGGTGCTGGGTTTGCCAAGCGGCTATCTGCTGGCGCTGACCGATATGATTGTGCCCCGCATGGGACCTGCCGGTTTCTGGTGCGGATTTATCATCGGTCTGACCTCCGCCGCCATCATGATGATGCTGCGGATGCGTTTTCTGCAGCGCCAGCCTTCCAGCATCATCTTACAGCGCGCTGCGCGCTAACTTGTCTAAGCCCGCCGCTCCGGCGGGCTTTTTCGTTCTTCGCTATAACGGCGCGTTGTACATTCCGTTACTCCCTGACACCAAAGACTCACTGATAGCCTCCCGGCAGGCGCTTATAGTGTTGCCAACAGCCCCGCAGTGGGGTTACTCAAGAAACCAAGTCGAGGATTTCAGAATGAAAAAAGTATTAGCTCTGGTCGTTGCCGCTGCTATGGGTCTGTCATCAGTTGCTTTCGCTGCCGATGCGGCAAGCACCACCCCGAGTGCAGCAGCCAGCCATACTACCGTTCACCATAAGAAACATCACAAAGCGGCCGCGAAACCGGCAGCCGAGCAGAAAGCGCAGGCGGCGAAGAAACACCACAAAGCTGCTGCAAAACCGGCTGCTGAGCAAAAAGCCCAGGCGGCGAAGAAACACCATAAAGCCGCTGCTAAACCGGCAGTAGCGCAGAAAGCGCAGGCGGCGAAGAAACACCATAAAACGACGCACCATGCAGCTAAACCGGCGGTTAAACCGGCGGCATAATGGTCGGGCGTTAAGGTGATAAACCGGCGCTGAACAGCGCCGGTTTTTTTCAGGAGGACATCATGCTGCAACGCTATCGCTTCGAATTGCTGCTGTTACTGCTCATCGTCTGCGCGCTGTTTACCCTGCGCTTGATGTTTAAATAGCTGGCTGCTGAACCCATTTACGGGCCGGCGGCGTATAGTCGCGAAAACCGGCGATAATCTCGTCTGCCGAGGTAGCGAACGGCAGCATCTCCGCGTAGCGCGGGTGCATAAACCCTTCCCGTACCATGTTATCGACCATCGCCTGAAGCGGATCGTAATACCCCTTAATATTCAGGAACGCGCACGGTTTCTCATGGATCCCCAGCTGCGCCCAGGTCCATTGTTCGAAAATCTCCTCGAGCGTCCCCGCCCCGCCCGGCAGGGCAATAAAGCCATCTGCCAGCGCCGCCATTTTGGTTTTCCGCTCGTGCATATCCTCGACCACATGCAGCTCCGTCAAGCCGCGGTGGGCAATTTCCCGCTCCACCAGGCCGCGCGGCATCACGCCGATCACCACGCCACCGGCCTCCAGCGCCGCATCGGCGACCGCCCCCATCAGACCAACTTTGCCGCCGCCATAGACAAGCGCCACCCCCTGCTGCGCCAGCGTACGTCCAACCAGACGGGCGGTTTCGAGGTACAGCGGATGTTTGCCAGCTGAAGAACCGCAGAAAATACCAATCGATTTCATCTTCGTTATGACTCCTTCTCTTCTGGTGGCCGATAATTTAACACATCGGCAACCCTTCCGCGCAGGTTTGGACTGGCTGAAAAATAAGAGCCGTGATGCTCGCTGGCGAAGAAATATCCTTGTGGTTCAGTAAAATATATCCGGAATGAGTAAAAGTTCCGCAATCGCATGCAATGTGCAAGAAAAGTGACGTTTACCTCTTGCCACATCCCCTCCCTGCCGCTAATATGCGTCCCCGTTGTCACCACAACATTGCGTTCGTAGCTCAGTTGGTTAGAGCACCACCTTGACATGGTGGGGGTCGTTGGTTCGAGTCCAATCGAACGCACCATAATGCGTTTATAGCTCAGTTGGTTAGAGCACCACCTTGACATGGTGGGGGTCGTTGGTTCGAGTCCAATTAAACGCACCATAATGCGTCTGTAGCTCAGTTGGTTAGAGCACCACCTTGACATGGTGGGGGTCGATGGTTCGAGTCCATTCAGACGCACCAATCATTTTTCCTTCTGTAATTCCTGAATTTTATCACCTGCTCCCCGTTGGTATTGCTGACTTAAAATGTTGTGTATTGGCAAAGCGTTTTCCTTGCATAGTCCATACTAGTCCATATGAGTGCTAAGGAAGCCAACCCTTTTAATGAGCATCAAAAATCGATCAGCAGACCACGCCGTTTAATGTCTTAATGATAATCATTCCATTCATCATAAATATATGCATATGCAAATCGATATATCAGATACCCCACCAGGAATCCCACAACTGAAAGTAAACCCCAGAGAAATTTATATTCATTTACTGAGAAAAAAAGAACCAGCCAGCCAGCGCGATACCTGAAGCACCTAATCCCATCCCAGCCCCTCTGATAACACGGGAAAGCAGGATGAGTAATGTTCGTTTTATATTCATAATCCACCAAAGAAATATTCACATATTTTGTTAAATTCTGCTGGATTCTTATCACTGACCATACACGCTGTTTCGAAAGGTTTTACAATATCCTCAACAAGAAAATACAGAAGATCCAGATCTCCCAGATTTTGCAGTTTATCATGCAGTACCGGATTTCTGCGCTTCAGATATCGGGACGTGTATATTGCTCTGGATGTTTAAGCTCCAACGGATAATAATAATCCGGCAAGACTTCCTGCAAAAAAAGCGGACACTCCTCTTGAGGCGTTCCCCTCTTCCTCATCCCGCTCCGCGTCAGGTGCTGCGGCTTCGGTCCTGCCGCCATATGGGTTAACAGTTGCTGATTCAGCAGGCTGTCGATATTGCGCCCCCCCGGTGAACAACCATCCGGTAGCGTGACTGCCTCGGCGGTTGCTTTACCAAACTGGTTGCATCGTTTATCAGCCTGTTCCTCATCGCTTCACTCCATCTTTTCTGGCGTTAAAATTCATCATTACGACCTCCATTCGTTACCCTTCGCCACCCACTGGCCGCGCTATCGCACCCGCCTGCTTTCGCGAACGCTACCGCCCGTCGCTGTCTCCCTACAGGAACCCAAAGCGCACTGGGTAAGGCAGAACGGTGATCTTTTATTTAACGCCCGGAATAACAGTCGCTCAGCAATAAATGTCCAAGGAAATCCCGTTCGTATCCGCGTACTGCCGGAGTACGTCCAGTTTTAATTCAGTGGCATCTCGGTTCAGATCGGGAGTAACTGCGTAATACTGACAAAGACGATAAGCAGAATAAAACAAATAAACTGACAATATTTTGTAAGACGAGAGATGGAGGCCGTCTGGACGCAGGGCGGAAGCGGTGGCTTCGTAACAACAATATTCCATACTGATAACTATTCCCTGGCGTAAAAAAGCGAGCGCGCGGTAAAACAGGGAGGAAACCATGGGCGGCGCTAAATGTCTCCCGACCAGCTCTGACTTAACCTGCCGCAATCTCCGTCTGCAGCCAGCGCTCAAACATCTGCAGCGCTGGCTCCCCCTCCCCGCCGCCGGGTTTGATCAAGCAGAAGCGCTTAGCCAGCGTCGGGGAGCCCGGCCACGGGGCAACCAGCGTTCCGGCGCTCAGCTCGCTTTCCACATACATCTTCGGCACCAGTGCCACACCCTGCTGGCTAAGTACCGCGGCGATCGCCATCTCATGCAGATCGTAGCGCGGCCCCTGGGCGGGGTTATCCAGCGCCAGACCGCACTCGCGGGCATAGTGCAGCCAGGCGTCCGGGTTTTGCCGCCGGTGAATGCGCGTTAGCCGGTTAAGCAGCCCCGGAAGATCGTCATCCGTCAGCAGCGCAGCATGGCAGACCGGCAGCAAATACTCCGCAAATAAAAACGTCACCTCCATTCCGGTCCACGCCGGGTGTTCAAAATGGATGGCGGCATCAAATCCGCTTCCCGGCAGAATGAAGGGATCGCTGCGGGCGGCGATATTGACCACGATATGCGGATGCTGCGCCGCAAAGCGCCCGAGCCGGGGAATTAACCAGCGGCTGGCGAAGGTGGGGAGCACGGCGATCTCCAGGCTGCGGCCATCGACGGGCATCCCGCTGACGTCATGGGTGTCCCGTTCCAGACGAGCGAGGATCTCGCGGACCTGACGAGCGTAGCGGGCGCCTGCCGGATTGAGCCGCACCCGGCTCCCCGTCCTGTCGAAGAGTTTACTGTCGAGGAGCGCTTCCAGACGGGCAATCTGCCGGCTGATGGCCCCTTCCGTTAACGCGAGCTCCGCCGCCGCGCGGGCAAAGTTGCCGTGACGAGCCGCGGCCTCAAAAGCCAGTAGCGCAGCGCTGCTGGGGATTTTACGACGCATAGCCAATGCTCCTTGTGCAGGCTCACCGAAAGTCAGTGACAGAATATCACTAAGCCTTGAATTAACATCGTTTTTCAGCGCCATTTTTAGCCGATAGGATGATGAAAACTCACTAAAGCGCCTTGTGCGCCACATCATCTGTTCATCGAGGTCACTATGCTCTATGTCGTCGAATGCGCCTACACCGATCCCCAAAGCGAAGCGGCGTGGAATACCTTTTACAATCAGGAAAAACTACCGGCGCTGGTCTCTGTGCCCGGTTTCTACGCCTCCCAGCGCTTCCGCGCTCTCAGCGAGGGCTGCCCCTGCTACCTGGCGCTGCACGATATCCACGATGCTACCGTCATCGACAGCGACGCCTACCGCCGCAACGGCGGCGGCCATTTTGCCCGCTGGCAATCGGCGATCGCCGACTGGCATCGCCACCTCTATCTTACGAATAATACGCTGCGGGAGGTTGCCCCGGATGAAGTGCTGCTGCTGGGCGATACCGCGGAGGACTTGCCCGTCGCTGCGCCGATACTCCTGCAGCCAGGCGGCCTGGCGACCGAACAAACCCGGTATGCCGCCATCCTCCCACGAGACAACCTGCATCATCTGGCCACGACTGCCGCCGTCTTTATCTATCAGCCCATCACCGCCCGGTTACGCAACCCGGCGCAGCGCGCGTGAGGTCGCCATGTCACCTGCTCCCTTTTATACGTTGACCGCTGGCGACCTGACGGTGACTGCCGTGAGTGATGGTCTGATGTCAGCGCCGCTGTCCTTACTCTCGGGTATCTCACGGGAGGAGGCGGAACATCTGCAGCGGCATTCAGGATTAGCCTCGCCGGAGACCATTGCGATTGGCGCCTATCTGATCCGCGGTCGCGGGAATACGGTGCTGGTGGATACCGGCACCGGCGGAGCCAATGGCGTTGGCGGCGAACTTATCGCCAATCTGGCGCGGCTCGGCGTTGGTCCTGAGGAGATCGACGCCATCCTTCTCACCCACGCCCATCCGGACCATATCGGCGGCCTGCTGTCCGCCGCTGGTACGCCAGCGTATCCCAACGCCACGGTGTTCCTGCCTACGCGGGAAAGCGCTTACTGGCTGGCAACATCCACGTTCGACAACGCCAGCGATCGCGGCCGGCGCAACGTGCTGCTTGTTCGCCGTGTACTGGCGAACTGCGCGGCGCAAATCAGCGGGGTTGATGATGAGGAGGTGATCGCCGGGATCCGCCCGTGCCCTCTGCCCGGCCATACGCCCGGGCATACCGGGTATCGTCTCGAAGCGGGCGATACCTCGCTGCTGATCTGGGGGGATATCGTCCATTTCCCGTCCATTCAGTCTGCGCGGCCAGAAGCCTCGGTCGCCTTCGACGTCGATCCTGAACAGGCCCGGCGTACCAGGGAGATCCTGCTGCGCCAGGCCGCCAGCGAACGGTGGTTGATTGCCGGTATGCATCTTGGCCTGCCGGGATTCGCCAGAGTGGAGAACACCGCCTCAGGCTATTGTCTGCGCTCGGTGTGATCGTTGAGCAGAACAATGACCACAGTAAAACCCGGGTCGCGGCATGAGCACGACCGGGGCGTTTTGTCCGGGAAAGTGGACGAGCCGTTAACCGCGGCTCTTCCAGCCTTTTTTACTTTTGCAGCTAGCTTTGGTGGCGACCCACGGGTGACGTAGCTGAGTCAACTGAAGATCCTGGGAGGCCGGGCTGGCCGACCAGCGTTTGTTGCACAGAGGCTTACGAGTTGCAATGACCATAAAAACGCTCCTAAAAAAAAATGAACCATTCCCTGGGTAGTTCCACAAGTTCAGAATTAGCGTATCACCGCGTAACGGAAGTTATTTCAATCTTTGTTTTAGAATGTAAATGGTCATCGCCCTCTGAAATAGCTTAAATTGATCCAAATCAATTTAAGTGCATTTATTTTTCGATGCCACCTATATTTTCAAGCGCTTACCTTCGCCAGTCGCCTGATTAAGACTTTTCCTATACCGCATAATACAACACAATCAAGCGATGTTATCAGATTTTTATTCTAGTTATGTATGGCTGTGTGGTTATTTGTTTTGATTATTCTAACTGATAAAATTCACTTGGTCAGTCAGCAGCGGGCAGGTACTCTGCACCGGCAAGAAGAGGATTTGTCAGGGAGTGGTGGATGACTAAAGGCTATAAACTACTTGGCTATAAGTTAGCGGATAATATTTTCTACTGCCTGCATCATCGGGAAATTATCACGCTGCGCGGGACACGGACGCAAGTCCAGCTACGCAGCACCATGGCCTGTTTACTGGAGTACCTGCTGGCGCACGGCAGAGAACGTCTGGTCAGCGATGAAGAGTTAATGATTAACGTTTGGGAAAAAAATAATCTCCGCCCTTCCGCGCAGCGCCTATGGCAGGTTATTCAGAGCTTAAAGTCTCGCTTACACCAGGCTGGCGTGGAGAGCGCGTTAATCATCCGCGTTAAGTGCGCGGGGTATTATATTAATAACGTTTACGTAGCCGAAATTTATTCATACAAACCGCCGGGGATGATGAATTATATAAACACTTCGCCTGCTGATATGAATAAGCTTCTGGTACGCAGCTAATCCCCTCCCCGCGCCGTTTACATCGCCAGCAACAGGGTTTATTCGTTGAATATTTTAATTCACAGCAATAATATTTATTTTAATATCGGTATCGCCCAGTGTTTTCGGGATATTCAGAAAACAGCGCCCGAATTAAAGGTTATTCACTCCCTGCCCCTCAGCCATCTTCCAGAACTGTCCGGGCTGGATGTGATTATTTTGTCACTGGAAAACTATCATGATTACCTGGCTGCCGCTGAAATCGCTCAGCACTTTCAGGGCCTGGTCATTGGCTTTACGTCAGCCGGCAATGTAAGGCGCGGACGCCCCTTTTTCGCGGATACCCTACTGTGGGTCAGCCAGCGCGAAGCGGTACGTGAAGTGAGCCGCCTTCTGCGCTGCCTGGCCGAGCGCCGCTGGCCACTCGTGCCGCGTCACCAACGTCAGAGCGTTTCTTTCCGTCAACGAGCCCCGCTCAACCGCCTGGAGATGCGGATGATTGATGCCACCATGAAAGGTCAGTCGGTTCATCAAATGGCCGCTACGCTGGGGATTAATCGCAAGCGGGTCTATAACGGCCTGGAAAGGATTAAAGTGAATTTCCGCCTGGTCACTCATAGCCATTTTCATCATTTCATGACCGACAGGCTCTCTTTTAGTCGCCTGTCTGCCGACCTCCGATGCCTGACCACAGCAGCTAATGCAACCCTGCCGCCGCGCGCAGCCTCGAGGCTGGCGGAAAATCATTCATATTATTTGAAAGAGTTTCGCAAATTGTTTTGATTTTAGGCTCCAGCAATCAAGCGTATTCTTTATCACATCAGGGCAACAGGCCCTTTATCAGACACCAAATTAAGGAATACGACCATGAAATTCATCAAAACTTTCGTTGCTGTTGCTGCGCTATCTCTGTTATCTGCTGCCAGCTTTGCTCAGAGCGTCAGCGCCACTGCCTCCACGCTGGACCGCGCGGAAGCTAAAATTGCCGCCCAGGCCGCAGAACAGGGTGCATCCTATAAAATTACCAGCGCCCAGTTTAACAACCGTGTTCATATGACGGCTGAACTGAGCAAATAAACCCTTGCCCCTAAACGTTTCCTAAAGCGCCGCCTGGACGGCGCTTTAGTTTTTCCCCCTTCCTGACCTTTCCCGGCAGGTCCATGCGGCATTCGCCGGATCCCGGACAATACTGACTCTCAGCACAAAAAAAGCCTGATAACAATAAATACCCGATTGGCTGGATTATCTGCGGCTTGTCGGCGTAAAGCGGAGTGGTCTGTCACCGCGAATCAGTCGGAGGCCTTCCGCTATCTGCAAAGCGGCGCCCATTTTGGCAAAATTTGCGTGGCGTGGTGAGGGTTTGCAGGGCCTCCGTGCCCTGGAAAGATTTTATTCGAAAAAGACGTCCGGATTTTCCGACAGCGAAACAAAGGATTTCGTGTTTTTATCCAGCGCCTGAATATCGCCGGTTTCGATGTCGTAGAACCAGCCATGCAGGCGCAGGGTATGGTCGCGCAGACCAACCGCCACCGAAGGATGGGTCTTGATGTTATTCAGTTGGGCGATGACGTTTTCCTGCACCATGCCGTTGACCTTATCGGTTTCGCTAGCCCAGGTTTTCTTTTCCACCACCGCTTTCGCGGCATCGGCATAGCGTAGCCAGTGAGACACCGCCGGCATCGGCTCAAGGCACTGACAGGTGGCGATCGCTTTCATCGCGCCGCAGTTGGAATGGCCGCAGATCACGATATCCGTCACGCCCAGCGCAACCACGGCATATTCGATAGTCGCGGAAACGCCGCCCGGCTCCGGCCCGAAAGACGGCACGATATTCCCGGCATTACGAATGACAAAGAGCTGTCCCGGCTCCTGCTGGGTAACCAGTTCCGGCACCAGACGGCTGTCAGAACAGGAGATGAACAGCGCTTTGGGATTCTGGCTGGAGGCCAGGCTGCGGAAGAGTTCTTTACGCTGGGGGAAGATCTCTTTCTGGAAGTTGAGGAAGCCCTCAATGATATGTTGCATAGCAGTGTCTCTTCTCTGTAGTTATTACGGTATGACAAAGATCACAGTTATTCAGTTTACCATCGATGACAAGAATGGGAATCGTTATTCAAACAGTTGCGCAGAAAACGCGCCCCGCCAACGCCTGCTTCTCCCCGTCTAATACACACCTTTTTGACGTGCTTTCCTGAACCAGTTTGCTACTCTGTCTGCTCCAACCGTCCACACGTTACCGACCGCCTGCCTGCGGCGGACATAACAGGAGTCGCTATGTTCCTATCCAGCCTGATGGCCATTGCCGCGGTGCTGATCATGGGCGTGCTCAGTCCCGGCCCAAGCTTTATTTTTGTCGCGCGCAATGCCGTCGCTCGCTCGCGTCTGCACGGTATGGTGACCGCCCTCGGTACCGGCGCCGGTGCGGCCATTTTCTCCATTATGGCGATGCTGGGCCTGCAGAAGGTGCTCACCGCGGTGCCGGAGCTGTTTATTGGTTTGAAGGTGGCGGGCGGGCTCTATCTGCTGTGGCTGGGCTATAAAATTTTTCGCGGGTCGGCGCAGCCGATGGATTTTTCCGCCAGCGGGATGGCCGGCAACCGCTCTTTGCTGAAGACCTTCCGCGACGGGCTGTATACTCAGCTCAGCAATCCCAAAACGGCGCTGGTGTTCGCCTCAATTTTTACCGCCCTGCTGCCGGCGCAGATCCCCACCGCCTTCTATTACATCGTGCCGCTGATGAGCTTTCTGATCGACGTCAGCTGGTATTCGCTGGTGGCGCTGGTGCTGTCTGCCGACCGCCCGCGCCGCGTCTACCTGCGGCTGAAGCGGCGGATCGACATCGCCACCGCGACGGTGCTGGGGGCGCTGGGCCTGCGGCTTATCGCCACCTCCCTCACCCGCTAGCGGGTTACACGGTATAGATGCGAATATCGTGCTGCTGAAAGGCAACGCGATATTCGCGACTGATATTCTCTTCCACCACCAGCACATCGATATCGCTGCTGGCGGCCACCACAAACCGCGCTGCTGCCGGAATTTTATCCGAAGTCAGACCAACAATAATCTCGCTGCACTGTTTAATGACCGCTTTCTTGAACTCGCAGTCGGCATAGTCAAAGCCGGTCAGGCCCGACTCTGGCGCCATCGCGCAGCCGCCGATAAACCCCTGGTCGAATAACATGCCCTGCACCTGAGCCACCGCCGCGGCGCCGACGCAACCGCCGCTCGCGCGCTGTACCTGGCCGCCAAGCATCACCACGTCATACAGCGGTTTTTTCACCAGTACCGCGGCGATCTCCGGGGAGTTCGTTACCACCGTCAGCGCCAGCTCGGTGGGCAGCGCCTCGGCCATCGCCAGATTGGTGGTCCCGGTATCAATGAAAATAGTGCCGCCGGGCTTCACCAGCCGGGCACACTGTTGCGCGATCCTGAGCTTTATCGCGCGGTTTTTATCTTTCCGCTCACTGTAATCCCCCGCTTCCGGCAGACTCAGCACCGCCCCGCCATACACCTTTTTACAGAATCCCTCGCGGCTGAGCTCATGCAGATCGCGGCGGATGGTATGCTCCGACACCTGAAGACGCGCCGCCAGCTCCGCGCACACCACTCTGCCGTTTTCCTGCAGGATCTGGCAAATCAGCGCTTGTCGCTGTTGAGGGAAAGCAGCATAATCGAGCATAACACAATCCTTAAATGATCAAAACCGAGCAGTAACAAGCATGATCGTCTGCCCTGCTCTGGTTGTCAACGTTCCTGCCCGGAGGTTTACCATGAAAATTGCCCATTTCGCCCTGTGGACCCAACAGCTCGACGTCCAGGCCTGCTTCTGGGTGGACTTCTTTGCCGCCAGCATCAATGAAAAATACCTTAGCCAGACCAACCCCGGCTTTGCCTCCTATTTTGTTACTATCGACGACGAGGTGGTGATCGAGCTGATGACCAAGCCTGGCCTGCAGCAGGCCAGCGCGGATAACAACCATACCGGCTGGGCGCATCTGGCCCTCTCGGTGGGCGGGGCGGAACAGGTCGATGCCATCGCCCAACGCGCCGGGGCCGCCGGAATACTGATTTCGCCGCCGCGCACCACCGGCGACGGCTATTATGAGGCGGTGATCGCCGATCCCGATGGCAACCTGATCGAAATCGTCGCATAGTCAGCAGAACGCCAGTATTCAGGAGGCATCCATGGCACATTACCGGATTATCGATACCGCATCCTGGCCCCGCCGGGACCATTTCACTTTTTACCGCCAATTCGCCAACCCCAGCTTTAATCTCTGCGTGCCGATAGCGGCGCAGCGCCTGTACGAATGTGCGAAGGACCGTCGGGTCTCGTTTTTTCAGCTCGCGCTCTATGCCCTGCTGCGCGCGGCCAACGGGGTACCGCAGCTACGCCAGCGAGTGCGGAACGATGAGGTGATTGAATATGACAGTCTGGCAGTAATGACGCCGGTGATGACCGTCGGAGAGGGATTCCGTCAGGTGTGGTGCGACAATGCTCCCGAGTTCACCGCCTTCAGCGCCGCGGCCACGCCGAAGATTGTCGCGGCAAGAGAGACATCCCCGGCGCCGCTCATCGTCGATGGCGAGCATTTTATCTGCGCCAGCTGTCTGCCATGGCTCCACTTCACCTCGATGACCCATGCGGAATATGCCGTCGGCGCGGCGGTCCCCGCGCTCACCTGGGGAAAATTGCAGAATGGCGTTATCCCGGTGGCCGGGCGGTTTAACCATGCCTTCGTCGATGGTCTCCACGCCAGCCGCTTTTATGCCCTTGTCGAAGAGGGATTTAATGACCCCGAGCGGCTCTGGTTGCCGCTAACCGAAACCGCACCCTCCCTGCTTCCCCCAGCGGCTAAGGAGCGTTAACGTCTGCCCGGAACTGACCGCCAGGGAGCCTTACTCCCTGCACGGCGGTCGGTACGGGGCCACTATCATCGTTCCCTTTCAGCCGGCGAATACCGCGCAGGTGTGACGCCTGTTCAGAACCTCGCGATTGAAAAGCTGGGTCGCAGACAGCATGCTGACCAACCATCATCAGACAGCGGAAACCACTGCTTCATAGCCATAAAATGGGATTATATTGCCGATCCTTTGCTAAGGATAATTAGTTATAAATCATAGCGTTTCAGTGTTAGACAGGGCGAAGTGCGCCTCTTATCTTTCGTCATGAATTGTAAATAACCACGCAATCATTTGATGAGGTAGCACTTTTGTCCAGATTACAACAAGGATTAAAAACCAGACAAACCCGCTTCGCCCTGGCGCTAAAAGTGGCCCTGCTCGGCGGCGTGGTAGCATTTTCTTCTGTTGCCCATGCGGAAGTGATCCTGAAAGAAGGCATCACCCCGGCCAGCGACGCCAGCCAGATCCCGGCCAGCGCCAAACTGCGCACAGACACGGTGGTGGCCGGGATCTCCGAGCCGCAAGGGATCTTTAACCCCTACTTTTTCGTCAACGGCTGGGATGAGAACGTGACTAACGTCATTTTTTCACGCCTGATCGACTGGGACAGCCAGGGCAAGCTGGTCCCGGGACTGGCGGAGAGCTGGACGGTCAGCCCGGATAACAAAGTCTATACCATCAAATTGCGCCCTGGTCTCACCTTTAGCGACGGCTCACCGCTGACGGCGGAAGATGTCGCCTTTACCCTGACGGTCCTGCTCGACCCCAAATATGATGGCGATACCGACATCACCCTGGCCAATATCGCCGGCGGGGCGGACTACAAAGCCGGCAAAGCTGACAGCGTCAGCGGCCTGAAGGTCATCGACCCGCTCACCCTGCAGGTGACCACCACGCAGCCAGGCGCCACCACGCTGGCCAAAATTGGCGGGCCTGTACTGTCGAAAGCCTGGTACGGCAAAGGGTATCAGCGGGGGAATCTCGACTATCTGCGCTCACTGCACGGCAAGCCGCTGGGCAACGGCCCTTACGTGTACGACAAATATATTCCCGGTCAGGAAATACGCTTCCATGCCAATAGCCATTTTTACCGTGGGACGCCGCCAACGCCGCGCTTTATCTATCGCGTGACCAATCCGTCCACCAACTTCCAGCTGTTCCAGACCGGGGAGACCGACTACGACGCCTTTACCTCGCGCCCCGACGATATTGAGCAACTGAAGATGCTCGGCTTCGCCAATATTAATCTTTACGGCTCCAGCGACTACAGCCAGGTGGAATTCAACGTGCATCGCCCGGCGCTACAGGATAAGCGGGTGCGCCAGGCGCTGATTTACGGCCTGGATCGGCAGAAGCTGATCGACGTGGTCTATCAGGGATACGGCAAAGTCGCCATCGAACCGATCGCGCCGATCTCCTGGGCCTTTAACGCTGAAGGCGTCAACCCTTACCCTTACGATCCGGCCCAGGCGAAAAAGCTGCTGGATGAGGCCGGCTGGAAAGCTGGCGCCGACGGTATCCGCGCCAAAGACGGCCAGCGCCTGGAGCTGACCCTGCTGGTGAGCAAGAAGGTGCTCAACGATGCGCTGATCCCCATCGCCAAGGAGAACTGGCGGCAGATCGGCGTGCTGCTGAAGCCGCAGGTGGTGGATTTCAATGCCCTGATGGCGCAGCGTAAAGCCGGAAATTACGATTTGGCCTCGTTCAGCACCAGCACCCTCAACGACCCGCACGACGGGGTATGGGATTTCTACAGCAGCGAAGCTAAAGAGTCCGGCTACCATAACGCGGAAGTCGATAAGCTGATTAACGCCGGCAACGCGGTGCTCGACATCGAACAGCGCAAGCCGATCTACCACCAGCTGTATAAAGTGCTGGCCGACGATCCGCCGGTGATCCTGCTCGGCTATCGCGAGATCCTTTCCGCCAGCAGCGCCCGCGTCAGCGGCTTTAAGCCGGATATCTACAACGGCCTGACCGGCAGCCTGCCGGATGTAAAAATCGTCAAATAAATCCCTGGCCGCCGGGTTAGCCGGCGGCTGATGTGAGACCGTCATGAGAAATTTCATCCTGAGGCGCCTGCTGCAAACGCTGCCGATGCTGCTGCTGGCCTCCTTCATTATTTTTTTGCTGTTTGCCAAAACCCCCGGCGACTTTATCGATGGCAATATCACCCTGACCGCCGCCCGCGCCGCGGAGCTGAAGGCGATCTACGGCCTCGACCAGCCGCTGTTGACCCGCTACCTCCACTGGCTGGGACAGTTGCTGCGCGGTGATTTAGGCTTTTCGCTGCAGTATCAGATCCCGGTCAGCCAGTTGCTCAACCAGTACATCTGGAACTCTTTTCTGCTGGCCAGCGTCGCGCTGGTCTTTTACTGGGGCATCGGCCTGGCGGTGGGCGTGGTTTCTGCCCTGCGCCCTGGCTCCTGGTTTGATCATCTGGTGAGCGTCGCGGTGTTTGCCGCCATGTCGTTCCCCACCTTTTTCCTCTGCCTGCTGCTGATTAAATGGTTCGCCGTCGATCTCCACTGGCTGCCGGTAGGCGGGATGACCAATACCGGCAGCGACGAGAGCGGCTGGCAGTATGTGCTGCAGGTGGCTGCCCATCTGGCGCTGCCGGTGCTGGCGCTGGTGATGCTGCAGGCGGGCAGCCTAACGCGCTATGTGCGCGCCAGTATGCTCGACGTGGTGAAAATGGATTTTATCCGTACCGCCCGCGCCAAGGGGTTGCAGGAGCGCACGGTGATCCTCAAACATGCCCTGCGCAACGCCCTGCTGCCGATTATCACCCTGCTGGGCTTCGAGCTGCCGGGGCTGTTCTCCGGGGCGATCATTACCGAAAAGGTATTCAACTGGCCGGGGGCGGGCCACATTCATATCGACTCGCTGGCCGCCCGCGACTATCCGGTACTGATGGGGTTTACCCTGTTTCTGGCGGTGCTGACGATAGTCGGGAATCTGCTCGCCGACGTGCTGTACGCCTGGGCCGATCCGCGTATTCGGGTGAGGTCATGATGATCCTGTCTTACTTAGCTTCCCGTCGCCGCCAGCGGCAGGCGGCTATCCCGGCGCTGGCGCACATTACCCCCTCTCCCTGGCGCCAGGGGTGGCGACAGCTGCGCCGTAACCGGCTGGCCATGTTCTGCTTGATCCTGCTGGCGGTGATGGCGGTGTGGTGCGTGCTGGGGCCCGTCTGGTCGCCGTGGAGTGATGATGCCACCGACGCCCTGAGCATCAACCAGCCGCCCGGGGCGGAACACTGGCTGGGGACCGATTTCCTCGGTCGCGATGTCTACACCCGCCTGCTGCTGGCCGGGCGCATCTCGCTGGTTATCGGCCTGCTGACCATGGTGATGTCGGTGTGCCTCGGCTACCTGCTCGGCGCCCTCTCGGGTTACGTCGGCGGGTTAACCGACAAACTGATCATGCGCGTGGCCGACCTGGTGATGACTATCCCCGGGTTACCGCTGTTAATTGTCGCCGGGGCGATGCTTTCCGAGCTCGATTTTTCGCCGGACTCGCGCATTTATATGGTGGTGGTGATGCTCAGCCTGCTGGAGTGGCCCCGACTGGCGCGGCTGGTGCGCGGGCAATGTCTCTCCCTGCGCGAACGCGATTTTATGCTGGCCACCCAGGTGCTGGGCCTGTCGGCGCGTCGACGGCTGTTTGGCCACCTGCTGCCGAATACCATTCCGATTCTGGTGGTGATGGCGACCATGGCCGTCGCCAACGCCATTCTCAGTGAATCCGCGCTGAGCTATCTCGGCCTCGGCGTGGTGCCGCCGACGCCGTCGTGGGGCAATATGATGGATGCCGCTAACAGCCTGATCGATTTCCAGCGTCGCCCCTGGCTGTGGATGCCGCCGGGCATCGCCATCTTTATCACCGTGATCGCCATCAACGTGCTGGGCGATGGCCTGCGCGATGCCATGGATCCCAATATGAAACCGAGGCTGAAATGACCACGCCGTTAGTCTCCTTTAATCATCTTTCCGTCTCTTTCGCCGGCGAACGCTCTCGCGTGCGCGCGGTGCAGGAGGTTTCTTTCACCATTCAGGCCGGGCAAACCGTTGGCGTGGTGGGTGAATCCGGCTGCGGCAAAAGCGTCACCGCCATGGCGCTGATGGGCCTCCTGCCGCCGCAGACGGCGCGCATCGACGGCGGCGAGATCCGCTTCGCGGACCGCGATCTGCTGCGGCTGAAAGCCAGACAGATGGCCGATCTGCGCGGTCACCAGCTGGCAATGATTTTTCAGGAACCGATGTCGGCCCTCAACCCGGTGTTGACCATCGGGGAGCAGCTGTGCGAACCGCCGATCCGCCACCTCGGCGCCACGCCGAAAGCCGCCTGGCATCAGGCCATCCAGCTGTTAAGCGAGGTCGGCCTGGCGCGCGGGGACAGCCTGATGACCCGCTATCCTCACCAGCTTTCCGGCGGCATGCTGCAGCGGGTGATGATCGCCATGGCGCTGAGCTGTCGGCCCAAACTGCTGATCGCCGACGAACCCACCACCGCGCTCGACGTGACCGTGCAGGCGCAGATCCTACGCCTGCTGCGGGATCGGGCGCGGGCCAGCCAGATGGCGATGATGCTGATTACCCACGACCTGGGGGTGATCGCGCAGATGGCCGAGCAGGTGGTGGTGATGTATGCCGGACGAATTGTGGAACAAGGCGCCACCGCGGAAGTGCTACGGCATCCACAGCATCCCTACACGCGGGGGCTGATCGCCTCCCGACCGGTGCCCGGTGAGCGGCGTCGGCGGCTGTACTCAATTCCCGGCCAGGTGCCGGATCTGGCCGCCCTGCCGGCGGGCTGCGCCTTTGCCGGGCGCTGCGAGCGGGCGACGGCGCGCTGCCGGGAGGCGATTCCGCCGCTGCTCGGCGACCGCCAACGTGCCGCCTGCTTTTATAGCGAATTTGCGGAGGTGAAAGCATGAGCGAACGCTATGTCATTGAAGTGGATGGATTGAAAAAATATTTTCCGCTACGCGACGGCCTGTTTGGTCAGCAGACCGGCGAGCTTCGCGCGGTGGACGGCGTCAGCTTTAATATCCGTCCGGGCACCATTTTTGGCCTGGTGGGCGAGTCCGGCAGCGGTAAAACCACCGTCGGCCGGACCCTGCTTGGCCTGTACGAGAAGAGCGCCGGCAGCGTGAAATTTCACGGTCAGGAGCTGGCCGACCTGACCGCGCCTGCCCTGCGCGCTATCCGGCCCAGGATGCAGCTGGTGTTTCAGGACCCCTATAGCTCGCTGAACCCGCGGCTGCGTATTGGCGAAGCGATTGGCGAAGCCATGCTGGAGCACAAACTGTGCGCCCGCAATGAGCTATATGACCGGGTAATCGACGTGATGAAGATCTGCGGCCTGGCGCCGGAACACTATGCCCGCTTCCCGCATCAGTTTTCCGGCGGCCAGCGTCAGCGGATCGGTATTGCCCGGGCGCTGATCCTCAACCCGGATTTTATCGTCGCCGATGAACCCATCTCGGCCCTTGATGTGTCGATTCAGGCGCAGATCATCAATTTGTTTTCCGACCTGCGCGACAACCGCGGCGTCACGTTTCTGTTTATCTCCCACGACCTCGGGGTGGTGGAGCATTTATGTGACGATGTGGCGGTGATGTATCTCGGGCAACTGGTGGAAAGCGCCAGCCGCGATGCGCTGTTCAGCCGCCCCCTCCATCCCTATACCCGCGCCCTGATGGCTGCGGTGCCGACCCTCGACCCGCACAGCGAACCGCAGGCGCTGGTGCAAGGCGAGATCCCGGATCCGGCCAATCCCCCCGCCGGCTGCCGCTTTTCATCCCGCTGCCCGCTGGCCAGCGAACGTTGCCGCAGAGAGCCTCCGGCGCTGCGCGAGGTGGCCCCGGGCCATCGGGTCGCCTGTCATTGGGTCGCATCCTGAGCGCGGTCAATGGGGTTATTTATTTCTAAACAACCGACCGATTGTGCGCGGCAGCGCCAGGATTTACTGTCCGCCCCGTCTTGTGAGACGCGCGATAAATGAAGCGGAACATCTTTGTACTCTTTTGCCCAATGGCTTCGGGCATTTTTTCTCCACGCCCGGGAGCGATCCTCCCGGCAAGATATTTAGCGGGGCGCGGTCGCCCGTCTGTCAAAACGCAGCAATGGAATTGCTCGTCCGCGTCCCGCTACCCTTTTCCCGCCGCTAATTAAATAAGGGCAAAAAAATAAGACAACATGAGATTGCCTGGGGTATAGCTTTATCTTATTTTTTAAGCGTGTACTCCCTGTTAAGGTATCAACATCATGCTTAAGCGTCGCACTCTCAAAACAGCACTGGCGGCGGTTATTTCTCTTGCCGTCATGGCCGCGCCAGCGTATGCCAACCCGGGTAATGGCAATGGCAACGGCGGTGGTAATCACGGGAACAGTGGTAACCATGGCAATAGCGGCAATCATGGTAACAACGGTAACAGTGGCGACCATGGCAATAAAGGGCAAAATAAAGGCCAGTCCACTGAAGATCACGGCAAACGGAAAAACTACGGCAAGCCCGACCACGTCGACAGCGATATTAGCTTCTCACGGGCGCGCTCCCTTGCCGTGAACTACGGTCTGGTCGGCTATCAGGCGCTGCCGCAGGGTATCGCCAAAAATGTCGCTCGCGGCAAACCGCTCCCTCCGGGGATCGCCAAAAAGACCCTGCCAGCTTCTATGATTAACGACCTGCCCTATTATCCGGGCTATGAATGGCGGGCGGTCGGCGATGATCTGGTGCTGGTGGCCCTGAGCACCGCGATCGTCACCGCCGTGATCAACGGTGTATTTGACTAACTCATCGGTTTATTGAAAAGCCTCGCCTCGGCGAGGCTTTTTTGTGCCTGATGCCGGTGAGTGACGGCTCACCGGCATAACCAGTATGATAACGGTTCAACCAACCCGGGACCGACTATGGACAAAGACACAGTAGTAACGCTGTTGAAATACAAGCGCTGGATTGACCTTGCCACCTTACAGGCGATCCGCGCGATTGACGGAACGGTACATGGCGAAAAGCGTCACCTGACCATCAGGCTGATGAACCATATCCATGTCGTTGATATGATTTTCCGGGCGAACCTGCGCGGCAGGCCGCACGGCTACACCGCGCTGAATACCCCTGAGACGCCAACCGTTGATGAGCTGGAAACGGCCATGACCGCCTGTACGGACGAATACATTCAGTACGTCAGCGCCATGACCCCCGCCGATTTCCACGAACGTATCGCCTTCAAATTTGTCGACGGCGGCGACGGCAATATGACCGCGATGGAGATGCTGAACCACATGCTCTTTCACGGCGCCTATCACCGCGGCGCGGTGGGCTGGATGATTGGCGAATGCGGCGGCGTGCCGCCGAAAGAGGTGCTGACCGTTTTCCTGCGCGACCATCATTCCTGACCGAGCGAAACCATTCGCCGTCGATTACGCGGAGAATCAGCAGGAGCTCTGCCTGATGTCGAGTATGGGTTTTCTGGTACAGGGCGCTAAGGTGGGTTCCGATCGTGGCGATAGATACGCCCAGATATAAGGCTATCAAGGGGGTTCAGGATCCACTGTCGCGGGTTTGGATAGCGCCCCCCTTCCGGCATAACGTCAGCCAGATCATCAGGGCGCACAGCAGGGTGACGACCGCCAGCCCGCTAAACAGTAGCGTATAAGCAGAGTCATAGCTCTCGCGCAGCACCCGGAGGGAAAAATCAGGCAAAAGCGCAGCCGCCTGCGGCATATTGCCGGCCCCCAGCCAGCCTGCGGCGCGGTCAATCACCTCAGGCGCATACCCGTGAACGCGACTCTGCAGGGTCAGGGTATTGCTTGCCGTTAATACCGCGGAGACGACCGCCAGGGCGATCCCCTCGCCAGCAACGCGTACGGTGTTGAACAGGCCTGCCGCCATACCGGCTTTGGCGACCGGCACAGCGGATATCGCCAGGCCATCCATCAGTCCCCAGGGAAGCGCCGCCCCCGCCCCACAGAGGATCAGCGCCAGCACCAGCTGCGGGAGGTGGTTACTGTGAAAAGCGTTCCCCAGCAACAGCAACCCGACGGAGGCCATCATCAGTCCCGCCGTGGACACGTGCCCCGGTGAAAACCAGCGGGTGAGCAGGGCTGCAACGGATGGGAAAACCAGCATCGGCGTGGTCAGCGCCATCAGATACAGCGCGCTCTGCGACTCACTCATCCCCTCTCCGCCCATAAAATGCAGGGGAACAATAATCAGCAGGACAACGTAGCAACAGCAGGTGGCGACAGGCAGCAACAGTACGCCGACAAAACGCGGATGACGCAGCAGGGAGAGTTCCAGCACCGGGTTGTTCACCCTCCGGCAGCGCACGACAAACGCCACGAACAGCCCCCCCGACGCGATGAGCAAGGCCAGCGTGGTCAGGGATAAAAAACCGCGGGCCGGAATGACCATGAGCGATGCAGTAAACAGCATCAGGGCCAGCGTAAACAGGAGTAAGCCGAGGTTGTCGGGTGTCCGCGGCTCGCTTTTTTCTGCCGCGGGCAGATACGCCAGACCGATAAGCAGAACTATCGCCGAGAGCAGCGCAAACAGGGCGTATACGCCGCGCCAACCCACCGCGTCGGTCATGAAGCCGATCAGCAGCGGGCCAAACGCCAGGCCGGCGCCGAACACCGTGCCCAGGATGCTGAATGCCCGGGTCCGCTGAGCGCCATCATACAGCTGGGCCAGCGCCGCACTGCCGCTGGCTAAAATCATCGCCGCGGCCAGGCCCTGCAGAGCCCTCAACACGCCTGACAGGAAGAGATTGTGCGTCAGGCAAAACAGCAGGCTGCTCAGGCAAAACAGCGCGGCGCCGGCGATAAAAATACGTTTTCTGTCGATGGCATCCGCCGTCACCCCTGCGGCCAGCAAAAAGCTGCCGAAAGTCAGCATAAAGCCATTGGTCAGCCACGACAGCGCAGCGGGAGAGCCGCCCAGCGACTGCTGTATCGCGGGGGTGGTCATGACGCCGCCGGTAAAACTTAACGGCAGCAGCAAGGCCGCCATAAAGACAGAAAGCGCGGCCAGGGCGCTGGCGTATCGGGAAGGTGTTCTGGCGGTGAGTAACATCGGGCGGCCCTCATCAGTCGGCAAGGAATGAATAAACTGTCGCCATCCTATTGCGGATGTCATTGCCGATAAATAGACTGAAAATATCTTCTTAAGAGACATAAGGTTTATAATCGATGGACAGCCTCACCTCGCTGACGTCCTTTGTCCGCACCGCCGAAACGCTAAGCTTTGTTCAGGCCGCCAGGCTGCTGGGCATATCTGCCTCGGCGGTGGGTAAGAATGTCGCCCGGCTTGAGCATAAACTGGGGGTCCGGCTGTTCAACCGCAGCACCAGAAACGTCAGCCTGACGGCGGAGGGGGCCGCATTTCTGACACGCTGCCAGAGTATCCTGGAGCAGATCCAGGAGGCCGAGTCAGAGCTGACCAGCAGTCTCTCACAGCCCACCGGCAAACTGAGGATTTCACTGCCCGTCATTGGCTACCGCCTGTTGCTCCCCGCCCTCACCGCCTTTAGCCGTCTTTATCCGCAGGTTGAACTGGATCTCGACTTTAGCGACCGGCTGGTCAATCTGATCGATGAGGGAGTTGATGTCGCTATCCGCAGCGGTGAATTAGCGGACTCCCGCTTGATCGCCAGAAAGCTGGGAGGCTTTCGTTTTGTGCTCTGCGCCAGTCCGGCCTATCTGGCGGAATACGGCGCCCCCGACTCGCCAGCGGAATTGGCGGCGCACAAGTGCATTTTTTTCCGCTTCCCCGCGACGGGGCTGATCCAGCCCTGGGAACTGCGCGGTATGCGACTGACGGGAGATTTCAGGTCCGCTGCCGTGATGACGGTCAATAACATTGAGGCCGCCATTCGCTTAAGCGCGGCGGGGATGGGCATCGCTTATGTGCCTGATTTTGTCGTGCGCGAGGCAATGGATGAGGGACAACTGCAGGAGGTGTTGCCCGGGTGTTGCATCAAGGATGGGCATTTCTCGGTCCTGTGGCCCGCCAGCCGCTATCTGTCACCGCGAATACGCTGTTTTATCGATTTTATGGCTGCGGCAGAGATACCCTTGTCACCCGCATCGGCACCCCCACCCCTTGTATCTAACAATTTGAGGTGATTAGCTACCCCCACTGAAGCAGAGTGTGCCGCCCCCTTCCCTTTAGGTCAGAAAAGTCTGCACCGCTGAATCCTGATCTGCAGCGTATGGCCCTCCGCTTCACCTTTCATACCAGCTCATCTGGGTGAACGGTTAGTGGGTTTGAGGTTTACTCAACCACTACAACGACTTTGCCAACCTGTCCATTTGCTTCCATATAGCGCTGTGCATCCGCAATATCCTCAAGCGGAAATGTTTTATCAATGACAGGTTTCAGTTTGCCGGAACGTAACCCTTCGGTGACGAAGGATTTTGCGCGTGCCATTTTTTCAGGGTCCGTCGTAATTTCAAACAGCTCATATCCACGCAGCGTGAGATGCTTACCGAGAATATCAAAGACAGGCACAAGAAGGTCGCGGCTGTCTAGCGCGCCGTACTGGAAGAACATCCCTTGCGGTGCCATCACCTGGGTCAGTTTTGCCACGTCCGGCCCACCGACAGGATCAAAAACAATATGGGCGCCCATGCCATCTGTCGCATGATTGATTTCCGCAACCATATCCTGCTCAGCGCTAGCGATAACAGTGGCGGCACCCGCTTTAAGAAGCATGTCTCTTTTTTCGGCAGTTCGGGTAAGCGCAATGGGTTTAGCACCCAGCATGTTAGCAATCTGTATGGCAGCCAGTCCTACGCTGCTTGATGCTGCGCGGATCACAACATTCTGCCCAGCCTGAAGGTTGCCATATTCAACCAGCGCGCCATATGCAGTGACATACATCATCCAACTTGCAGCGGCTTCCTCAAAGGAAAGATTTTCAGGATGCTTCACAACAGCGTGCACAGGTGCATTGACCAGTTCGCCGTACATGCCGTATTCATTAAACATAAACGAAGGGATTACGCTGACCAGATCGCCAGTGGTAAACGCCTCAACATTCTCACCTACGGCCTGCACAACGCCAGCCGCTTCATAACCAAGACGTGCCGGAAATTCCGGCTCAATAACATATTGGCCGTTGCGGTACATGATTTCTGCACGATTAAGACCGATAGCCTGCACGCGAATCTGAACTTCACCCGCTGCTGGTGCGGGCACCTCCATATCGACAATTTCCAAAACTTCCGGACCACCGGTGCGGTTAAAGGTAACAACTTTAGACATATTCAGCTCTCGTCAGTTATCAGCACATCTTTCGAATATTGTTGAAGACATGCCCGGTTTATTTACTGACAATCTACGCTGCTATAAACGTACCAAAAATAGCTGACAGGGAACTTCAGTATTAATTATCTGTTAACAATCCATTGGTTTCAGCGGTTCTGCATGGTCAGAACTTCACTGAACCAGTCGATAAAGACCCGTACTTTGGGCGAAAGGTAGTGCCTGTCCGGATACAGCACCGACACAGGCTTAGACACAGAAGGGTATTGCGTCAGAATCTCTTCAAGAGCGCCGGAAGCAATATGTGGAGCAAGGGCGTTAAAGGTGGCCTGGATTATGCCGAGGCCCGCCAGTCCACAGGAGAGCAGAATATCTGAATTATCAACCAGCATGCTGCCTACGGGACGCAACGAAACAATCTTCCCGTCCTTAGTAAATTTCCATTCCATCACATCACGACTGTGGTCGCTGAAAAAGTTTATTGCCCGATGCTGATCCAGATCCGCAAGTGTTTCCGGTCGTCCATATTGTTGCAAGTAAGACGGGGCTGCACAGGTGACCATCCTGATGTCACCAAGACGTCTGGAAATAAAACTCGAATCCTGAAGCTCACCCAGGCGGACAAGACAGTCCACACCTTCACTAATGAGATCGGTTTTTTTGTCCGATGAAACCAATATGACATCAATGTCAGGATACAGTGACTGGAAATGTTTGAGATTAGGGATCAGTATGGCGTGAGCCAGCGCCAGCGGGACATCAATCCTGAGCCGCCCCCGAGGTGGAAGGGTAGGTGAAAAGCTCGCCATCATGTCATTAACTTCAGACAATACAAGCCTGGCACGATGATAAAACGCCTCCCCTTCAGCCGTAACGCTCAACTTACGGGTAGTGCGATGGATGAGTTTTACGCCGAGGTCGTCCTCTATCTGCTGTATCGCTTTGCTCACGGTGGGACGATGAATCTGCAGAATGTCAGCGGCCCTTGTAAAGCTGCCCTGCTCAACAACCTGTACGAAAATATTAAGGTATTCAATCATGTTTGAATGCACGTGATCACCTGGCTTTAGTTAGGCTGTTCGTAGCTGGTATTGTAAAGTAAACAATTCCGATGGGCATCAAACTAAGGACTTGATGGCTTTCAAAATGTGCGCTCCTGGCTCGAAGCGGGCGTACTGGGTGAGTTTAAAGTCCGCTGTGAGCGAGGAGCGGACATTGAACACATGAGTTATAGCCAGCCCAAGGTTTAGAAGCTGCCGTCCTGAACTTGTAGCGAATAGATTTTATCCTGCCAGAAGCACAAGAAAACTCAGACTGATAATGTGATGGACATATCCATGCAACGCAGGTCGGTTTTGGCAAGTCTTGAGGGGGATGTCGTTTCTTTGATAAACATAAAACCATGCTTTTCGTAGAAAGTTTGCGCGTTTGGTGTTGAGCTTAAGATTAACTGTTTCAACCCTCTTTTAACCGCCTCATCTTTAATCGTCTCAATAATCAGGCTAGCAAAACCTTTACCAAAATAATCCGGCAATGTAAAAATAGCTTCTACGCTACCTTCGGTAAGATCCAGATACCCCGTCGCCACCAATCCTGCATCAGGCAGCTCGACAACAAAAAAAGGATTTTCCGTAATAACCGCCCTGTAATGTTCAGGCATAGCTTCAGGCGTCCAGGCCTCGAGCACACTGGCACAATAACTTGGCTTACATCCTTCCCGGATAGAAAGATTCCTTATATTCCAACATTCCTCTGCCTCTTCAGGTACTGCAAGCCTGATTTTCATTTTCTCTTCCTTTTCGCCTTATTATATTTATAGATTTATCATGAAACGGTTTCGTTTAAACCTCTTTGTTTAACAAAAGAAGAAAGTCCGCTTCTGGCACAGAGCAGATGAGTTCACTGCGCCAAAGGTCCGCCATTAGCGAATTACGCACCTAAAAATGTTGTTTCAAACGTGCGATGTTGATTGATTTTCTACCCGGTTTCAAAAGAACCGACAGATGCCAGGTCTGCGGGTAGATTGCTTCAGCTCCAGCACCCTTTTAACATGGGCTATACCCGCGATATCGCCTGCTGACTACGGTTGCAGATAGGGCTGAAACCCTTTTCATCCACGCCGCTGGCGGTTATTGGGGTTAATGGAAACGCCGATAACCGCTAAACATACCTGTTTCTCCTGAAGGATATTACTGCTGTTGTTCTTCGATGAGAGCAACGTCAAACCACAGGCCGGGCATCATTTTTTCCAGGCCGTCGGTCAGCATCTTCCCGGCTTCGTGCAGTTTCTCCAGCGGCATCTGCGGCAGGCTTTCCAGAATGAACCACATTTGCTGAGCGTCCACGCCCAGGCGGGTTCTGATCCCCTGTCGCCAGTTCCAGCGGCGGCAGGTCACGCCGGTATCATCACACCAGATAACCTCTCCTTGTGAAGGATATTTAACGGCCGTTTCACCCTCTTTAACGGTATCAAAAGGCTCTGTTCCGTTTGCCACAGCCAGACGTGGTGAACCCTGATAGGCAGAGATATTCTCCCCACCAACCGGTACGGCGTAGCGGAGACTCACGGCGTTATAAAGATCAACGATGGGATCGAGCGCGGGCATCGTTCCGTCACGTAATACGCGCTTACGTAACGCATCAGCTGAGCAAGGGGTGCGTTTAGGTTTGGCACCAAACTTTTGAAAAACGTCGGCCCAGGCTTCCAGATGAGATTCCGCCCACTCCGGTTCACCGGCCAGCACGGCTTCACAGGCTTCCCGCAGCGCGGTTTCTCCAGCGTCGGGATGAAGCACTGGTGCAGCTTTTACGCAGATACTGAGCGCCCGAAAACCTGGGGCAATACGATAAATTTCAGGGGCAATTGACGGCGATACTGTTAACACGTGATAATCCTGTAATGACTAATTTATCCCATGATAATGACCGATGACCAAAAAAGTCAATTTAATGACCGATGCAAATTCTGTCGTCAACACAGTGAATGAAGCCGTATCTCAGCGAATAAAACGGTATCGTAAGCAAAAGAAAATCTCCCTCGATGAACTCTCCCGTCAGGCAGGCGTCAGCAAGGGAGCGCTGGTTGAGATTGAGGGATGCCGGGCCAATCCCAGCATTGCCCTGTTATGCCGACTGGCTGCCGCGATGGGGGTTTCGGTGGCTGATTTTGTTGATGTCAGTTCCAAACCGACCGTACATCTCATTGCTGAAGATGAGATCCCCGAATTGTGGGAAGGTGAAAAAGGCGGTAGAGCAAGACTGCTCGCAGGGTCGGGTGGCCCTGATATGACCGAGCTCTGGATGTGGGAAATGCAGCCGGGAGAAAAGTTTGCTTCACCGGGCCACACGGAAGGAACGTTTGAACTGTTTTATGTGCAGTCGGGCACGCTCACACTGGGCGTACAGGATCACGTGTATCTGGTAAAAACAGGCTGCTCGGCAACAGCCAGAACGGATGTTCCGCATTTCTATGAAAACCAGGGGGAGAGCCCGCTGGTATTTATCATGACCGTGCATGAAAAAGCATCCTGAGCATTCCCCGGAACAGAGGACAACCCGCTGCCTCATTACAAGTAGCCCAGAAGGAAAAATTCGGTGAATAATCAGCATCTGCGTTTTACCAAAGGTCAGTTTACTGTCACAACCGATCCCGCCTTTTTTCAGCTGGAAGCCATTCACGATTACCTGTCGCAATCGTCCTGGGCGGCGGGCATTGATGCAGAAACGGTCAGGATATCAATCCAGAACAGCCTTTGTTTTGCGCTTCTGGATGGAACAAGACAAATCGGCTTCGCCCGTCTGGTCACCGACTATGCCACTTTTGGTTATTTGTGCGACGTCTACGTACTGAACGATTATCAGAAAAGTGGTCTTGGTCGTTGGTTGATTGAATGCTGCCACGCCCATCCAGTGATGTCAGGTCTGCGACGGATAATGCTGGTGACCGACAGCGCGCCCTGGCTCTACCAGAAGCTGGGGTATAACCCATTGAACCGACCAGATTTTGTCTGGCAAATCAATCGACCCGATATTTATCGTAAACCCGGGCAAAAATAAGAACACTTCTCAGAGAGTAATGATAAATGTTAATCCGTAGAGCCAGCCCCTCTGATGCAGAAGAGCTTGCCATTTTAGCCGAACGAACCTTCAGAAAAACGTTTGAGGCGGATAATACTCAGAAGGATATGGATCTTCACTGCCAGGCAAGTTATTCAACAGATATTCAGTTGCACGAAATCCTCAGACAAGACTGGATTACATTAGTCTGCGAATACGAAAGCAAACTGATAGGGTACGCCCAACTGAGATGGGAAGAATTTCCTCCCTGTGTAAATAGCATTCACGCCGGAGAAATCCTGTGTCTGTATGTCGATGAACCTTATCATGGCAAAGGTTTTGCACAAGCCCTTATGCAGAAGTGCTTTGCTGAATTTGCGGCACAGGGATCGGATGTTGTCTGGTTAGGTGTCTGGGAACATAACCCAAGGGCAATCTCTTTTTACCGTAAGCTTGGGTTTACCGAGGTGGGTGAACATATCTTCCAGGTTGGGACGGATCCCCAGAGAGATATCATTATGAAACGCTCAACTTATGTTAGCTGAACAAACATTGTTATGTCCGCTCCTGGCACGAAGCGGACATATTAACTGAGTTGAAGCTCCACTGTGAGCGAGAAGCGGAAGTTTGCAATGTTATTACCGCACAGAATGCATTACTAACGTTGCTATGTGTTAACGAACGGGGAGCGGGTCAAGTGCTCTTAACGTCGGCTTTTGTCTAAGCAGACATCTATTTGCTTACCGAAGGGCTGCTATGAGTGCTTTGAGCGAGGAGCGGAAGTTCTCCTTCACGCAGTCCCTGCTGCAGGTAATCAGTAGTTATATGTCATAAGGCTCACAAATTTTAGTTTTCCTCTATAGACGGTGCTATATATTCAACCCAGCAATCTAACAGAGGCCAACAGACAAGACGATAAATCAACCAGCAAGCATAAATAGCTGAAGCGCTAAAACACCCTCCTGCAGACAATTTCCCGTGCGCTATTTCATGGCGCAGAGACGGGCCTGGCTTGTAATTGAAAAGTAAATCAATAATATTTATTAAATCCCCACCAAAGACCTGCTCCAACTCAGGGCGAAGGCTTTCTAGCATTCCAGATAGAGAACGATCTTCCTGAAGAAGTTCATTATCTAATTTAGAAGTCTCACGGTTCAATGTGTGCATATAAAACCGTATTGAGTTTTCAAGTTGAGGAATAAGAAGGTAAGAAGCAGAAGCATAATCACCCTGAAAAAAGCGAGAAAAGCCTAACGAAAATATATGTTCATGACCACCTGGAACGAATGAACTTAATGCGGAAATAGATTCAAAATGACGTTCCTCTATAGAAAATCGGGTTGATAAACAATAACGGACAGGGTCTACAAAACCTGAAGCGAAGTGATGATAAAATAAATCAAGAGTTCTTATATGCCGAGATTTGTACCACTCATCCGATGGATTCCCATCGACAGAAACTGCAGGCGTTTTGGCGTAGACCTTACCTTCTATATCAGTATGGACCCCTCCCATGAAATTACTAAAAAAACTTTCCTTTCGAACAGTGTCAGCGTGGTGACGTAAGTCGCTCTTAGATATAATGTATGGAGCTAGGGCAAATTCATGCAAACAGGCTGAGAGGGAGAGTTCTGAGTAGATTTTAGATGTTTCTTCTCTCTCCTTATCGGCATCTATGGGGATTGTGAATGTTGCAAATTCATCGCGTGATGACATCTGGAAGTCACGCAACTCGGCAATCAACGCTGCTATTCGCTCTTTGTGCCCACCTACAGAACGCAGTTCCCCTATTGCAATGCTTGTCCAGTATGCTTTTGCTGAAGCCTGACTGACATGCTCTCTCATCTTAAGTGTCTGCTCTACTGCGTTCTCTTGGCACTCTCGCTTAGAATCATTGTCCCCATTTTTTTCAAATGCACTTGCCGCTAAATAAAGTACCTTTTTGACAACATCCGGATTTGTATTAGCATCAGTCTTACTTGCTAGTCTCTTGGCATCCTTGGCAACAACACTCCAATCGATTATCTTCTTATTTGCCCCAAGCCGCGCTACTCGTTCAAATACAATATACAATTTTAGCTCTAATGCTTTTGCATATACAACATCAAATGCAGATTGTATATTTTTCGGGAATGAGTTTTTCTTCTGTGTTAACGAGGCTATATCGAACACACGTCTTAAGAATTGCTCGAGCTTCCCCATATGATTAAAGGTGTTATAATTCCCCTCCTGCAAACTACGGTTACTGTATGTGTCTATTAGTTCGCAATAAGTATTTATTGCTATTGTAGCTGCGTCTTTTTTCCTTTTATCATTAGTCCATATTATATCTGCCACCCGAGCTCGAAGTAGTCTGTTTTCAATTTTAATAACTACGTTTGAAAGAATGTCATTTTGTTCACCTCGGAAGTCGCTAGGTATGTAAGAACGACCATTTGGACCACTCCATACTGGCCCCCACGGTTGGACAGGGTCATCAGCCCTAAAATGAAATGAGCAAATTGCCTTGAACAATTCATAAACGCTTTTTTGAGTCTCATCAGAGGAACGAGCTGATGCTTCCAACTGATTATTTAGCTCGTGATAATCACAAGAGGCCGATTCTGGTAGCAAGGAATCAAAGTTAAAAACGGCGAAATCATCTGCTACCGCCAGAACTACAGGCATGGTCGCCATATCGCTTTTTGGTTGGGTGTCGTCTTGTTTAATTGCCATGATTATTCCTTAATACGGTTTAGTTGACCTGCCAGTGTAGTGGTCGACAAAATTTGACCGCGGCATGAGACTTTTTTGAACCACTAAAAGTCCGCTCCTGGCCCAGAGCGGAAGGGCTAACGGCCCGCAGTCAGTAAGTAACGGATGCTTGCAAGCACTCTTACTGCTGACAATGATCGCAGCCAAGATAAGATAGGTAGTGTCACTCAATCTATCTAGGGTACAGGCTCACCGATATAAGTGTGCGTACAGCAGCGACAAGTCACTTTAACGTCTTTTCTCGTAATTAAAGGGTTTACCTGTTGCAGAATTCCATCCTCATCAACAAATAAACCCGGATAAAAACTGCTTTCGCCAATGCAGACTAAATCCCTTCGCTGATGCTCATGTAGCGCGACCAACCAGAATACAGGCGCGGTGGTATCAAGACGTCCACATACTTCGCTGAATATTTCATCCCACGGTTTGCCAATCTGCTTGATCAGAAAATAAAACAATGGGGTGTAGTCTCGGCCGCGCTTCTGTCTGCCATGCATTGTCTCGCGTTTTACCAGTAGCTCATCTCCGACTTTTTTACGATTGCGTTCCCAGCGATACTCTGCACCTGGATTATTAGAATGGTGCCGCGTAGTCGTATTGACGCTGCGATACAGTTTACGGGACTTATTCTGTTGATGAATACGCATAGCTTGATCTCGTGCATCCTTTCATTTCTTGGTCAGTAGCCCCTTTTGGACCTGGATTCAATAGTGTGTGGTTGTATAAAAAATGGTCATACTTAAAGGTTGTTTCATTCTGCGCAAATATCGTCCTACTGACAACTACCAAAGGGCCGCTCCTGGCACAAAGCAGACGTTAAAACCTACAGCATCGGAAAGCTTCTGAATGCCGCGTCAGCGGCATGGAGGCGCCAGATAAGGTTACATGTGTCTGTGGAGTCAAATGGCGCCGAAAGCCCGGCGTAGCCGGTTACCAGCCTATAAATTCTGCCTCCGCCCTGCCCTGGTTAGCCTGAACCCACTAACAGCAATCAAGAAAGTTAAGGTAATCCCTTTAACCCCGGAGCGCTGGCTTTACGGCGTTTACGACATAAAGGGCGTGATTTCGAGGTCCTTAGTCGAGGTAGCTTGCTGCTGACGCTTAGGGGATATTCTTCAGTTATTTCAATGACATCAGGGAACTTAACACGGTAGATGAAAAGCCCAACGCCAGATATCCTGCCGCCCGGCCAGCGAAAGCCGGCGGCAGGTATACCATTCAAGAGCGCATCTTACCCTTTGGCGAAATTGGCCTGGATCCGCTGCTGCAGATAATCCTCGGCGCTGATGGGCGGGTACTTCCTCTGCGGCCCGAGGATCTCGACATCTTTATTGGCCTGGCAGAAAAACGCCAGGCTGTAGCGCGGCCCCTGATATTCGTGGGGCAGCGGGTTTCTCACCCGGTGGAAGTTAGACGGCAGCTGGTCGTCGCTCCAGCGCATCAGCATATCGCCGATATTACAGGTGATCACCTCCTCGCGCGGCTCAATGCTGGTCCACTGCTGGCTTTCGCGGTCTTTACCGGGACAAACCTGCAGGCCGCCCTGGCCGGGGCGCTGGAACAGCAGCGTCAGACAGTCAAAATCGGTGTGCGCGCCGGCCCGCCACATCCCCTGCTGCGACTGCTCGGTTGCATAGTAATGCAGCATGCGCAAGGTGCTCTGATAGGTGTCACGCTGCGGTTCGTGCGCGGTGGTGAAAAACGATTCCGGAAAACCGAGCTTCAAAGCAAAGCAGGAGAGGATCTTCATCCCCAGCTGCCAGCACTGCGATTCAAACCCGAGCATCGTCTGCTGGAATGCTGGCAACTCCCGATCGCTGGGCCAGCGCCCGGCCATCAGAGGCCGGGTTATCTGATACGACTCTTTTTGATCCGGGGTGCGAGTCGACGGCCGAACCTGCGCTTTGCTTTCCCAGCCGGCGTTACCGGCCAGCGGATACTTGCGCTTCACCTCGTCGGGCAGGTCGAAAAACGCCTCGGTCATGCTGAACGCCTGGCGGATATCCGCCAGCGGAATACCGTGATGGCTGACCTGGAAGAAGCCAATCTCCACCGCCGCCTCCCACAGTTGTTCGGCAATGTCATTTTTTCTTGCGGCAAAGTTCGACAGGTCGATACAGCGCACTTCGCGGGCGAAGGTCTCTTCGCCCTCGGCGCCCATCAGCGCCTCTTTTTCCAGTTCCTGTAAGGCGTAGCGTTGATTCTGGGTGGTTGCGTTCATCGTCATTATCCTGTTATCAGTTACACAGCGGCGCGCTGTTGGAGGGTACGGACGGCCGCCAGCGCGTCGTGACGCATCGCGTCAAGGTCAAGACCGGGAATGGCGTCGTCTTCCACGATGGGGCGGCCATTGAGCAGTAGCGCCTTCAGCGCGGCGCGCCCACCGCAGGCCACCGGCCCAATGGCCATATCGTGCAGGCCGAAGTAGCGCGGATCGTCCAGCCGGTAAATGGCGAGGTCCGCCTGCATGCCGACCTGCAGGGTGCCGCTCTGCGCTAAGCCGAGGATCTGCGCCCCGCCGGCGCTGCCCCAGCGCACCACATCCTCCACCGTGGCCGCATCGGCCCCACCCTCAAAGGTGCCCCCCGCGTAGCGCGGCTGCGCCAGCATCCCCTTGCGCGCGCGCTGCAGCAGCCATGCGGCATGGGCTTCGCTTTGCATATCCGCCGCTTCATTCGAGGCGGCGCCGTCCACCCCCAGCGAGACCGGGACCCCGGCCTGCTCTAACGCCAGCAGATCGGCGATGCCGCTGCCCAGCCGGCCGTTGCTTTGCGGGCAGTGGGCGATGCCGGTTCCGGTACGGCCCAGCAGGGCAATCTCCTCCGGCAGCAGCTTCACCAGATGGGCAAACCACACGTCATTTCCCAGCCAGTCATGCTCCGCGCAGAACTGCACCGGCGTCATGGCGAATTTCTGCCGCGCGGCGTCAAGATAATCGACGGTTTCCGATAAATGGCTGTGCAGCCGGATCCCCAGCTGGCGGGCCAGCTTCGCCATCTCCCGCAGCTGGGCGCCCGGCGCGGAGTGCAGGACGGTAGTGGGCGCCATCACCACCCGGCGCAGAGAATCGGGCCGGGGGTCGTGATAGCGGCTGACCAGCCGTTCGATATCCGCCATATAGCCGTCGAAGGTTTCCGGACGCAGCGCCACCGGCAGATCCTGCTCCACCGCCCGCCCCTGGGTCGCCCCACCCCGGCACAGAACGATGCGCATCCCCAGCGCTTCCCCTTCGCTGAAGACAATCTCCGAGGTATCGAAAGGCATATCCGGCCAGTACAGGTAGTTGTGATCCGCCACGCTGGCGCAGCCCGAGCGCAGAAGCTCCACCAGGCCAATGCGCACCGCCAGACGAAAAGTATGTTCATCGAAAGCCGCGCGAAAGCGGTACGGCGTGGCGCTCAGCCAGGCCGTCAGGCTCTGGTTCAGCCCCTGCGGCTCGCCCTTCAGCAGCGACTGAAAAAGATGGTGGTGCGTGTTCACCCACGCCGGATAGATCACGCAGTCGCGGGCATCAATCAGTCGCTCTTCCGGCAGCGGCGTCAGGCTGCCGATGGCCGCAATCCTGCCGTCGCGGATGCGAATATCCGGCCCGGCCAGCCGCGCCGCCTCTCCGGGCAGACCGCTGAGGATGGCATGGGCATTTTTAATCATTAATGACATGGCGTTGCTCCTCAGGGTTTAACCTGCATGGCCTGAACAAATTCGGTAGTGTAGGCCTGTTTCCAGTCGGTGGCCGCCGCCAGCAAACCGGCGCTGACCATAAAGTCGCGGGTCTTCTGCCAGCGCGCGTCGGTCATCGTCCCCCAGCCCTGGCTGGCGGCATCCCCGCCGTCGATCAGGTGATGCTCACGGATCTGGGTCACGCCCCAGGCGAGCAGATCGTCGGTCATTTTCGGGTTGTCCTGCTTAATCAACGCATTGCCCGGCGCCGGATCCTTGAGATAGCTCACCCAGCCCTCCATTGAGGCGCGGACAAACTTCGCCATCGCCGCTTTACGCTCGGCGATGGTATCCGGGCGGGCGATAAGGATGCCGCCGTAGGGGGGATAGCCGTGCTCGGAAAAGAGGAAGAAGTTCGCCTTCACTCCGGCCTTCTGCACCTGGAACACCTCGGAGCTGACATAGGCCTGCTGGGCGACAGCGTCATCGACGACAAAGGGTTGAATATTGAAGGTATAGGGGCGAACCTGCGCGTCGCTCAGCTGGTATTGCGCCTTCAGCCACGGCCACCACGTCGCCTGACCGGAGCTGGAGACCAGCAGGGTTTTGTCTTTCAGCCCCTGCAGGGAGGTGACATCGGCATGGGTCAGCAGCCCCTGGGGATCGTACTGAAATGGCGCGGCAATGGCCTTTGCCTGGAAGCCGCGCTGAATGCCTTCCAGCAGCTGCAGGTCGTAACCGATGATCACATCGGCCCGCTTCGACAACAGCAACTGCATGCCGTTGACCTGCGGTCCGCCGGAGCGGATCTCGACGTCGAGACCATATTTTTTGTACAGCCCGGTGGCCTGAGCCTGATAATAACCCCCCTGCTCCGCCTGGGCGTACCAGGAGGTCAGCAGAACGATTTTCTCCTCGGCCTGAACGGCCAGCGAGACACTGCCGAGAGCCATCAGGCCCAGCCAGCGTATGCCCCGGGGAAGGCGTGCGCCTGTTTTCATATCCCTCTCCTCTTTACGCCGGGAGGGGGAGCGAGCGAATGTGGCTCAGCCTCCCATCCCGGTCAACATTGAACCGCGACATGGTGACTGAGCAATGTCCCGTATGGATAACCCGTACTGACCGCTTCTACTCACACTCAGCTATACAAAAACAATGCCAGATTTAAACGCCTGCGAGCGGCCGCGAGAAATCGCCTGCGCCGCCCCCCTTGGGCATGCAACCTTTGATTCATGCCCACAAGAAACGCACCATAATGGTGCGCTAATGAATGATTTTAGTGCCTGCCCGACATTTCACAGCTGGCTGAAGAGCATCTCCAGCTGGTTCAGCATCATCGAGGCGGCAAGGGAAAGCTGGCGGGCGGGCGAGACGCACAGCGCCAGGGTGAAAGGCTTAAGCTGCGGATCGGTTAGCGGCACAAACGCCAGCTGGCCGGACTCAATTTCATCGAGAATATCCAGCCGGCACAGGATGCCGATGCCCATCTGCTCTTTGATCAGGGTGCGGATCATGTGAATGTTATTCGATACCGCCACCTCCATTACCTCGTTGCCGCTGATGTTCACCAGCGCCTCCACCGGCTCGCTGATCATCAATGGGGCGGACGGCAGGATAAAGGGGTAGTCGAGGCACTGACTAAAGCGCACCGCGCTGCGGCTGGCCAGCGGATGGCCGGTGGGCACCACAATCCCCATATTCATCTCGGCAAACGCCCGGACCTGCAGTTCACGAGAGGTCTGGGGATTGAGCATGATGCCGAAATCCGCCTCGCCGGAGATCAGCGCCTGCTGGATGTGGATATTGTTGATGGTGGTCAATGTAAAAGAGATGTTGGGATAATGTTTATGCACCTCTTTGAGCATCGTCGAAAAGAAATGCCGGTTAATGGCATCGATGGTGGCGATGCGCACATGCCCCCGCCGCAGCCCGCGCAGATCGTCCAGCTGCTCGCAGACCCGGGTAAAGTCCTTTTTCCAGTTATTGGCCGCGTGCAGGAGCAGCTCCCCGGCGGCGGTCAGCCGCAGGCCGGTGGGATGGCGCTCGAAGAGCGGCATCGCCAGCTCCTGTTCCACGCGCAAAATCTGACGGTCGATGGAAGACGCCGACACATGCAGCGCCTCTGACGCTTTACGAAACGATCCCTGACGGGCCACTTCGGTGAAATAGAGCAGAAATCGGGAGAAGGCAAACATGGTTTGGGTGCTCTCTTTTTTGCAACGGGTTGTGCGAATCAAAGCTCTGGACGCAACAGTTTTATCACAATACCGTAGCATTCATAGCGGAGAAACGATCGTTTCACCCATTTTCTTGCACGCCGGACAGTTCACCGCGAAGGGAGTTATCTCTTCGCCGCCCCTGGCCGCCCTGCAGACAGCGGAATGAGGGAGAGAAAACGGTAATGCACAGCCACGATCTTATTTCGGTCTCGGTCGGGGAAATACGCCCCAATGGACAGGGAAACCTATCCATAATTTTGCAGGCGGCGGCCGGGGAAATATTACCGGCCTACTCCGCCGGAGCGCATATCGATATTATTATTCCCGGCGTCGGTCCGCGGCAGTATTCCCTGTGCGGCACGCCTGACCGCAGTAATACTTATGAAATTTGCGTCAGGCTGACTGATGCTTCCACCGGCGGCTCACGCTATTTGCACCAGCAGCTCAAAGCCGGCGATCGGCTCGCCATTTCGCCGCCGCGCAACCATTTTCCCCTGCCGCAGGCCGGGCGCTACCTGCTGTTTGCCGGCGGTATCGGCATCACGCCTTTGCTGGCGATGGCTGAAGCGATTGCCGCCAGAAAGGGGGCGCTGGAGCTGCATTATTATGTCGCCAGTTCGCGCCAGACCGCCTTCTCCCCGCGCCTGAACCAGCTGACTGCGAACGGCACGGTGGCCATTCACTGCAGCGAGGAAGGCGCGTCGCTTCGCCAGCGGGTCCCCGAATGCTTAACTGTGCCCCACCCTGATACCGCAGTAATAGCCTGCGGCCCGGAGGGTTTTATTCAGAGACTGCGGTCGGTCATGGAGGAATATCGCTGGTCGCCGTCGCAGTTCGTATTCGAGCGTTTTACTCCCGCGGCGGAAAATAATACTGCGGCGAAAAATGCGTTTTATATTGAGCTGGCCTCCAGCGGGCAGCGCCTGCAGGTGGCCGCGGATCAAACCATTGCTCAGGTATTACAGCACGCCGGGGTGGAGGTAATGCTCTCCTGCGAACAGGGAATGTGCGGCTCCTGTATTACCGGGGTCCTCGACGGGATCCCCGAGCACCGGGACAGCGTGCTGACGGCGGAAGAGAAAGCTGGCAACGACCAGATCACGCTCTGCTGTTCGCGGGCGAAATCGCCGGGTCTGGTTTTGGATCTGTGAGGAGACTGACGATGACGCTCCCCTCCTCTTGCGCGCCGCTCACCGGTATCAGCCGCGCCCGACTCCCGGCCTGGGCGCTGCCCGACGGCTGGCCGACGCAGGCCAACGGTGAACCGCTGCTGGCGGACCTGGCCTTTCGCGACGGCCGGATCGCCGCACTGACCCCAACCGACCAGCCGACTCCCGGCCTGTGGGACCTGGCGGGAGCCCTGACGCTCCCCGGCCTGGTGGAACCCCATGCCCATCTGGACAAGACATTCACTATTGAACGCTGCCGTCCAGCGCAGGCCGGGCTGCTGCCGGCGATCCACGCCATGCATGAGGATCGCCGACACTGGTCCAGGGCGGATATTCAACGCCGAGCGTCCACCGCGCTGGCCCGGGCGGCAGCGAATGGCGTGACCCATTTGCGCAGCCATGTCGACTGGTTTACCGCCGACGCGCCGGACGCCTGGCAGGAGATCGCCCGCCTCGATACCGTCGGCCTCACCCTGGAGCGGGTGGCGCTGGTCCCGCTGCCCCTGTTTCGCGAGCTGGCGCAAGCGGAGGCCATCGCCCGGACGGTCGCCAACAGCGGAGAGCGCTGCCTGCTGGGCGGCTTCATCCACTCCTCCAACTGGGACGCCACCGCCATGGAAAATCTGCTGTACAGCGCGGCCCGCTGGGATCTGGATCTGGATTTGCATATTGATGAGGAGCTCAGCGAAGTGTCTCAGGGGCTGACCTGGCTGGCGGATCATCTCTCCCGCCACCCTTTTCCCGGGCATATCTGCTGCAGCCACGGCTGCGCGCTGGCCGCCGGCAGCGACGAACAGGCGGTGCCGATCCTGCGCCAGCTGGCGGCGCACGGCGTCACCCTTATCGCTCTGCCGATGACCAACCTGCTGCTGCAGGATGCGACATTCGGCCGCACGCCGCGCCAGCGGGGGATCACCCTGCTGCACGAGGCGCAGGCCGCTGGCGTGGCCACCCTGCTCGGCTGCGACAACGTGCAGGACGCTTTTTGTCCGGCGGGCAGCTACGACCCGCTGGACACCCTGGCCTGCGGCCTGTTCAGCGCCCAGCTCAGCGACCTGTTTGACCGGCAGTCGCGGCTGATCTGCGATCGCGCGGCGTTAACCGGTTCGCCGGCAGACGCGACGCCCTTTGCCATCGGCGCGGCGGCCAGCGTGGTGATTTTCCCGGGTAGCGACCGTTTTACCTGGCCTTTAAACAGCGCCGCCCGTCTGGTGGTTAACCACGGCAGGTTAACCCACCGGCGCGTGTGGCAGGAGGAGATGGCACATGAGTCTTGAAGCAGGCGCGGGGGCGCCGCTGGCGCGGTATGCCGCCTGGCGCAGAGCCGGCGATTTTATCTTTCTCTCCGGCATTATTCCGGTCAATCCCCTGACCGGCACCATCGTCAACGGCTTTCAGGATGTGCCTGAGCCGGTGCGGGAGCTGCTGGGGGCAACCGGCGAATTTTCGACCGATGCGAAACAGGGCCCGATCCTCGCCCAGAGCTGGTACGTCCTGGAAAGCATCCGCCGCACCGTGGCGTCCGCGGGAGGGCAGATGAGCGACGTTATCAAGCTGGTGCAGTACTTTCGCAACCTTGACCATTTTCCCTATTACAGCCGGGTCAGGAAGCTGTTTTATCCCGACCAGCCGCCCGTTTCCACCGTGGTGCAGGTGAGCGAAATGCTGCCCGACGCCACGGTACTGATTGAAGTTGAAGCGACCGTCTGGTTGCCCCCGTCATTTAACTCCGAGGCTCCGCGATGATTAACGGTTACATTCCTGCCGCGCGCTTTCTCCCTTTTCTGAGCTGGACGGACGTTGCCGCCCTGCCGGATAAAAGCAATACGGTTATCGTCCTCCCCACCGGAGCGATCGAACAGCACGGCCCGCATCTGCCCTGCTCGGTGGACAGCGTGATCTCTTCCGGCGTGGCGGGCCATGCCCTCGCCAGGCTGCCGGCGACGATCCCGGCCTACGCCATTCCGCCGATCGTCTACGGTAAGTCCGAGGAGCATCTGCATTTTCCCGGCACCCTGACCCTTAGCGGCGATACGCTGCTGCATACCCTGCTGGAGATCGCCGAATCTCTCTATCGGGCCGGTTTTCGCAAGCTGCTGATGATCAACGGCCACGGGGGCCAGCCGCAGATCCTGCAGATCGCCTGCCGGGAAATGCGCCTGCGCCACGGGGATTTCATCGCCATCCCCCACGACGTGTTCAATGTGCCCAACTGCGAAAAACAGTTTCTCAGCCCGCATGAACAGCGGATGGCGATGCACGCCGGGCATAGCGAAACGGCGCTGATGCTGGCGCTGGCGCCGGAGTGCGTCCATATGGAACGGGCCGTCGCTAACTTCCCCCCGGAATTCCCCTGCCCAACCCTGTCGAAAGGCCGCCCGGCGGCGGCGTGGGCGTCGTATGACTTTGGCCCCAGCGGGGTGATTGGCGACCCGACCCCGGCGACGCGGGAGCAAGGCGAAGGGCTTCTCGACTCCCTCGCCGCCAGCTGGGCGCAGGCGATCATCGAGATCCACCGCATGGCCTGGGTCGAACGTCGCGAACCGACCTGGGGCAAACAGCACTGGCACGGCTTTGTGCAGTCCCTACCACCTTCTTTCGCTGCTGAATCCAGGGAGCCCTGATGAATACCAGATTGACGCCCGTTTTTACCCTGCTGACCGTGGCCGCCCTCGCGACCTCAGCCTCCTGCTTCGCGGCGGAGAAGTTTACCTTTCTCACCAACTGGTATGCCCAGGCCGAACACGGCGGGGTTTACCAGGCCCAGGCCACCGGGCTGTATCAACACGCCGGTCTCGATGTCGAAATTAAAATGGGCGGCCCGCAGATCAACGTCATGCAGCTGATGGCGGCAGGTCAGGCGGACTGCACCCTTGGCGACAACGGCCAGGCGCTGGAGACCTGGCAGGCCGGGGTGCACGCGGTGACCGTCGCCACCGTGTTCCAGCACTCGCCGACGGTGTTTATCACCCATGACAAGGTGGAGAACCCGGCGGAACTTAAAGACAAAACCTTCCTGCTCGCCACCGAGGCCTATACCTCCTTCTGGCCGTGGGCGAAAAGCGAGCTGGGTCTGGCTGGCAGCAAAGTGCGCCCCTATACCTTTAACGTTCAGCCGTTCCTCGCCGATAAAAATCTGGTGCAGCAGGGCTACGTGACCTCGGAGCCGTTCTCCGTCGCCAAAGGCGGACAGCCGTTCTATGTCTATCCGCTCAGCGACTGGGGCTACCCGCCCTACGGCAACTCGATTATCTGTATGGCCGACACCATCCGCAAACGTCCGGCGGCGGTGGCGGCCTTCGTCAAAGCCTCCATGGAAGGCTGGAAAAGCTACCTGCGGGATCCCGCCCCCGGCAACAGCCTGATCGGCAAAGCGAATCCGCAGATGGGCGCCGAGCAGATCGCCTTTGGCATTGCCCAGATGAAGCAGTACCAGCTGGTGACCGGCGGCGATGCTAAGACCGGCGGCATCGGCATCATCACCGAGCCGCGGCTGAAGAAAACCTGGGACATGCTGGTGAAAAACAAACTGATCGACGCCAGCAAGGTGCCGTTTGAGCAGACTTACACCCTGGAGATGGTCAAAGACGCCGGAGTGATGCCATGAATACCGCCCCGAAACTGACCGTGATGAGCGATACCCGCTTTATACCCGCCGCTGCCACCCCGGCCATCGAGGTGCTGTCGGCGGAGAAAATCTACAGCAACGGCACCCGGGCGCTGCTGCCCGTCAACCTGACCATCAATCAGGGGGAGTTTATTACCCTGCTCGGCCCGTCCGGCTGCGGTAAAAGCACCCTGCTGAAGATGGTCGCCGGCCTGGTGGAGCCCAGCGACGGCAAGCTGATGCTGTGGCGGCGCGACAGTCGGGAAAAGGCCCAGCATCCGCTGTCGTTCGTCTTCCAGGAAGCCACCCTGATGCCGTGGAGCAGCGTGCGCAATAACGTCAGGCTGCCGCTGGATCTGGCCGGCGTGCCGCGGGCGGAGGGCAATACCCGGGTGAATGAAGTCCTTGAGCTGGTGGGCCTCGGCAAGTTCGCCGACGTCCTGCCGCGCGAACTCTCCGGCGGCATGCAAATGCGCGTCTCCATCGCCCGCGGCCTGGTCACCCGACCAAAGCTGCTGCTGATGGATGAGCCCTTCGGCGCGCTGGATGAAATTACGCGTAACAAACTCGACAGCGACCTGCTGCGTCTCTGGCAGGAGCAGAACCTGACGGTAGTGTTCGTCACCCACTCGATCCACGAAGCGGTGTTTCTCTCCCAGCGGGTGATCATGATGGCGGCCCGTCCCGGACGGGTGGTCGAAGATATCGCCATCCGCGAGCCGTTCCCCCGCAGCGAGGCGTTCCGCGTCAGCCCGGCCTTTTCCCTGTATGCCCGTCAGCTGCAGGACAGTCTGTTGCAGGCCAGCCAGTCTGGTATGGAGCCATAATATGAAAACCACAACCGCAACGCCGTGGATCCAGCATCCGCGTTTTCTCAAAATTCTCTATCCGACCCTCGTCGCGGTGGCGATGGTGCTCCTGTGGCAGGGCGCGGTGAGCTATTTCCGTATCCCGGCCTTTCTGGTGCCGTCGCCGCTGGTGATGCTGGAAAGCCTGTGGACGCATCTCACGCCGCTGCTGCTGGCGCTGCTGTTCACCCTCAAGATCACCCTGATCTCGTTTCTACTGTCGATTGTCATCGGCGCCGCGGTGGCGTTTATCCTGGTGCAGAACCGCTTTGTGGAAACCGCCCTGTTTCCCTACATCGTGTTTTTGCAGGTGACGCCGATCGTCGCCATCGCCCCGCTGATCATCATCTGGGTGAAAGATGCCACGCTCTCGCTGGTGGTGTGCGCCACCCTGATGGCGGTGTTTCCCATCATCTCCAATACCACTCAGGGACTGCGCAGCGTCTCCCCCGGCCTGCTGAGCTATTTTCGCCTCAATCACGCCAGCCGCTGGCAAACGCTGGTGCGGCTGCGTATCCCCTCGGCGCTGCCCTATTTCTTCGGCGCGCTGCGTATTTCCAGTGGGCTGTCGCTGATTGGCGCGGTGGTGGCGGAGTTTGTCGCCGGGACCGGCGGGACCAATACCGGGCTGGCCTATCAGATCCTACAGGCCGGCTACCAGCTGGATATCCCGCTGATGTTTGCCGCGCTGCTGCTGATCTCTCTCGCCGGTATCGCGCTGTTTGGCGTGATGTCCTGGGTCTCGCGCCGGGCGCTCAGCGCCTGGCATGAAAGCGAAGCCGTGCAATCTCATTAATGTTCTGCTGACGAACAGGAAAAAGAATGATGACTGATGAACAGCGTCAACACGCGGTCGCGGCGATCCAGCAGGCACTCCCGGCGCTGGAGTGGACCTTACAGCCGGCGAAGATCAAACGGCTCTCCCGCGATTTTCACTGGTTCAGTCCGCTACTCACCGAGCAACTGGCGGGGAAACAGGCGGACGCGGTGGTTCGCCCGCGCGATGAAGAGGAGCTGCGCCAGCTGGTCTGCGCCTGCGCGCAGCACCAGCTGCCGCTGACCCTGCGCGGCAGCGCCACCGGCAACTACGGACAGCTGGTCCCCCTCGAAGGCGGGCTGCTGGTGGATATGACCGGGCTCAACCAGATCGTCGCCCTCGGCAACGGCACAGTGAGGGCCCAGGCCGGCATTCGCCTGGCGGACATCGAAACCGCCGCCCGCCCGACGGGCTGGGAGCTGCGCTGTATGCCATCGACCTATCGACTGGCGAGCCTGGGCGGTCTCTACGGCGGCGGGTTCGGCGGTATCGGCTCCATCAACTATGGGCCGCTGGCGGCGCCCGGCAATGTGCTCAGCGTCAAAGTGATGACCGTCGAGCCGGTCCCCCGCGTGCTGACCGTCCCGGCTCCCGAAGCGCTGCTGCTGCATCACGCCTACGGCACCAACGGCATTATCCTGGAGGTTGAGCTGGCGCTGGCGCCTGCGCACCAGTGGATTGAACGTCTGGACGTGTTTGACGATTTCGCCGATGCGCTGAACTATGCCAACGCCTGCGTCCGCTCGCCGGGGCTGGTGAAGCGCCAGGTGGCGCTGCTGGCCACGCCGATCGCTGACTATTTTAGCCACCTCAACGATCGTTACCGCGCCGGGCAGCATGCGGTTATCAGCCTGATCGCCGAGGAGAGCGAAGGACTCTGCGCCAGCCTGTTACCGCGCCATCGCGGGAGCAACGCCATCCGGCAGGCCAGCGAGGAGGCCCGGACGCGCAACGGCTCGTTAATGGAATACTGCTGGAACCACACCACCCTGCATGCGCTCAAGGTGGACAATACGCTGACCTATCTGCAGACGGCGTTTGATCCGCTGCGCTATCCGCAGCAAATTTTACAGATGGAGCAGCACTTCGCCGGGGAGGTGATGTCCCATATTGAATTCCTGCGCGATATCGAGGGCAATCTCACCGCCAGCGGTCTGCAGCTGGTGCGCTATACCACGCCCGAACGTCTTAACGCCATCATGCAGATATTTCGCGACAACGACGTCAAGATTAACAACCCCCACGTGCTGCAGGTTGAGGACGGCAAACAGGGCGTGATTCGTCCCGACGTCGTGGCGGTGAAACAGTCTCTCGACCCGGCGGGATTGCTTAACCCCGGCAAGCTGCGCGGCTGGGCGCTGCGCGACCAGCTGGAACTCGACAGCAACCCGCTGACGCGGGCCACCCGCGAAAGCCCCACGACCTGATGGTCCCCGGTCCGGTTGGGCGCTAACGGGTCGCTGGCCCGTTGCCGCCCAACCTCATCCTGCGCCGGACAGTCCCGCCATATGGACGATAAGCCCTACTGCGGCGGCGGCGGCCAGTACCCAGGTCAGCTTCCACTTATAACGAAACAGCAGCCCGGCGGCGCCCAGGGCTATGGCTGCGGACCACGGGTCGAAACCGGATGGTCCCCAGACGCTATGCCAGATAAAAAACAGCGCCAGATTCAGGATAACGCCCACCACCGCGGCGGTGATGGCGGTCAACGGCGCGGTAAATCCCACCTTATTATGGGTCGTTTCAATAAACGGCCCGCCGGCGAGAATAAAGATAAACGAGGGTAAAAAAGTAAACCATGTCACCAGGCACGCCGCCGCGATGCCCCCCAGCAGCACATCATCGACGCCCAACACCGCTTTGGTGTAGCCGCCGACAAACCCGACAAAGGTCACCACCATGATCAACGGTCCGGGGGTCGACTCCCCAAGGGCGAGGCCATCCATCATCTGCCCTGCCGTCAGCCAGCCATAGTGGGTCACCGCCCCCTGGTAAACATAAGGTAGGACGGCATATGCCCCGCCAAAGGTCATCAGCGCGGCTTTGGTAAAGAACCAGCTCATCTGGGTCAGCGGATGCGCCCAGCCCAGCATTAGCGTCAGGGCGGCCATCGGCACCAGCCACAGCAGCATCCCGGCGATCAGCACCTGAGAGGTGCGCCGCCAGCTGAAAATGGCATGGGCCGGGATCGGCGTCGTGTCATCAATGATGGCGGCTCCGCCAGGGTGACTCTGCGCACGGTGGGCGTCGGCTTTGCCGAATATCGTCGGCGCCAGCCGTCCGCCGATAAAACCCACCAGTGCCGCGGCGAGGACGATCAGCGGAAAAGGAACGTTCAGCGCAAAAATAGCGACAAAGGCCGCGGCGGCGATGGCCCAGTAGGCGCCATTTTTCAGCGCCCGCGAGCCGATGCGGTGCGCCGCCTGCAGCACGATCGCCGCCACGGCGGGTTTGATGCCATAAAAAATCCCCGCCACCACCGCGACATCTCCCCAGACGAGGTAGATCCACGTCAGGGCGATGAGCAACACCAGCGAGGGCAAGATAAACAGCACCCCGGCGATGACGCCTCCCCAGGTTTTATGCATCAGCCAGCCGATATAGGTCGCCAGCTGCTGAGCCTCCGGGCCCGGCAGGACCATACAAAAGTTGAGCGCGTGCAGGAATCGCCCTTCCGAGATCCAGCGTCGGTTATCCACCAGCTCCTGGTGCATCATGGCGATCTGCCCGGCAGGCCCGCCGAAGCTGATGAAGCCGAGCTTCAGCCAGAAGCGAATTGCCTGCCAGAAGGGGACGGAAGCGACGACGGAAGGGCTGTCACTCTGCGGAAGAACGACCGTTTTGCTCATGATTACCAGACCTCATTTCACAGGACTTCAGTAAGCCGTCGAACAGCGAGCAGGCTGCCGCCAGCAGTTGGTCATCGTCCGTAATGGTTTCCCGCAGCCCTGCCAGAATGCTTTCCACCCCCGCCGCCTCCGGGGTCGGTTCCCCACCGACGTCCAGGAAGTGGATCAGCCGCCCCAGGGCGTCGGGGATCGCGGCCTCCAGAGCAAAGCGCCGGACCAGAACTTCGAAGGTCACCCGCGTGCCGACGTGGCTGAACGGCGCCCCGTCAAAATCAAAACCGACCGCCGTCGCCGGACAGGTCTCGGGCGCGGCCAGCCACAGGAACCGCGCCTCGTCGTCAATAAAGCGCCGGATAAGCCAGGCGCTGGCCAGACGATCGACCCACGGGCGTCGGCGGGTGGCCCACAGCCGGCCGCGAAAGGCGCCTCTGTCCAGCAGGCTCAGTTCGCCCGCCACCGACTGCGGCTCGTTCGGCGATAGCCGCTGATTAATGACCTGCTCGATAGTGGCCAGTCGCTCAGCGGCTTGCTCCCGGGCGGCCCCCGGAAAGAAATCAATGGCCTCGATCCGCCGGTAGTCACGCTGAATTTTACGCAGTTGTTTGAGCTGAGCCGCCAGTTCGTCGTTGGATAACGTCCCCTGCAGCGCCTGCAGATCCTGCAACAGCGCGTCGTACTGTTCACGACGATCGAATAGCGGCCTGAGCGCCTCTTCTTCCGCCGCCTCAATCGTGAAAACATACCCGGTCCCCCCTTCCGCGCGGATCGCCTGGCAGGTGCTGAGGAAAGTGTCATAGCCCTGGCGCACGTCGGGCAGCAGATAGACCCCATCGCGCAGGACCACCGCCCCGCTCTGCTTCAGGGTTCGCCAGACACGCATGCGCAGCGTGGCTTGAGACGTTGTCAGGTTAAGGATCAAGAGATGCATTGTCATGTTGTAGAGATTACTACAGCATGTAGCGTCTGTGACGTTTTTACGCGCAAGGAGTCAGATGAATTTCAGCAATGCATAGCTGAAAAAAGCAAAAGACGGCCTGCGCAGCGGCAGGCCAGGCGCTAAGCGCGGGATGGGGATAAGGGGCGCAGCAGCAGGGTCAACAACGCCACCGCAACCGGGACCAGGGAGCCCCACAGCACGGCGTTCCAGCCGAAGGCGTTGAGCAGAACCCCGGACGAAAACGACCCCACGATCATCACGCCGAAGACCAGAAAATCGTTGAGCGACTGAACCTGGGTCTTCTCTTCCGGGCGGTGGAAATCGATGATTTTCGCCGAGGCGCCGGTGAAGCCAAAGTTCCAGCCGATGCCGAGCAAAATCAGCGACAGCCAGTAATGATACACGCCGAGACCGCTGAGACCGACCGCCACCGACGCGGCGGTGATCAGCAATCCCGCCGCCGCCATTCGCACTGCGCCGAAGCGCTGGATCAGCCGGCCGGTGAAAAATCCCGGGCCGTACATCGCCATCACATGCCACTGGATCCCAAGGTTGGCGGCCTGCTGGGAAAGACCGTGCATATGCATGGAGAGCGGCGCGGCGGTCATCAGAAAATTCATCACCATATAGGCCACCGCGCCGCTGAATACCGTAGTGGCAAAACCCGGCTGGCGGACAATCTCGCGCAGCGGCCGCCCTCCGCGCACGCTGGCCGCGGTGGGCTCCGCCGGCGTCACCCCTCTCAACAAAAAGGCGGCCAGCACTGCAACCAGCGCCTGAGCGAGGAAGGTGACGGCGAAGGTATGTGCCGGCCAGAGGTGCATGGTGCCGGTGACCAGCATCGGGCCAATGATCCCGGCGGCCACACCGCCGCCCATCACCAGCGACAGCGCACGGGCGCGACGCGCCGGGGCGACGCCGTCGGTGGCGGCAAAACGAAAACTGAGCGCCACGGCAGCATAGGCGCCGCCAAGCATCGCGGCGAGACAAAACAGCAGAAAAGAATTCAGCACTACCGCCAGGGCGGCCGCCAGTCCGGTCACCATCCCGGCGCCGGTGCCGAGCCTGAACGCCGCTTTGCGGCCCCGCGTTCGCGCCAGCGCGCCGAAAGGCAGAATGGAGGCCGCCATCCCCAGCACAAACAGGGTGATCGGCAGCGTGGCCAGCGACGGGCTGGGGGCAATCGCGTTACCCACTATCGCGCCGGTAGCGTAGAAGACCACCGAGTTGGCGCCGGCCAGCGCCTGAGCGGCAGCCAGGCGAAAGATGTTTTTGTTCTGCACCGCCAGCGGCAGCATGTGTTCTGTAGACATCCGTTGTTTTCACCGGTTTGAGAGTGGCGCCAGGCTGGCCGTCTGGCATCGCGCCCTGTTTGTTGGGTTCCCTGACCGTTACCTTAGCCGCAAAATACGCTTTTGCACCATAGCGAATCGCAATATTACCCGGCGATCTGGCCCCTCTTCTGCGTCAGATCGCCGGGCCGGGCTTCGCCGCGCGTTTTATTCCGGGGATCCGTCGCGCCGCGCGGCGGCAAATTTCGCCGCGATCATTGCGGCCGTCGGCTGGACGCCGCCCAGACTCCACTGCTCCGGGTCATGTTCGTCAATGCGGATCCAGACGGACTGACGGAACTGCGGATCGCCCTGCCCCTCAATCTCCACCAGCAGATCGGTCATCCGTCGCAGCAGCTCACTTTTCTGTTCCGCGGTCATGATCCCTTTAATGGTTTGCACGTTAACAAATGGCACGCTATTCTCCTTAGCATCTAGGTCTAAAATTCAAACTCAGAGTAGAAGGTCAATCTCGCGATGTCAAAAAATAAATCACTGCCCTACCTCGACCCGGCGCTGTGCGGCCTGGCGGAAGGAGCCAAAATACTCGGCGACCGCTGGGTGCTGCTGATCCTACGCGAGGCGTTTTACGGCGTGACGCGCTTTGAAACGTTGCTGTCGCACACCCATATTACCCGCCAGACGCTCACCACCCGGTTAAAAACCATGACCGAAACGGGATTGCTCAACAAAGTGCCCTACCGGGAAGCCGGCTCCCGCGAACGGTATGAATATGTTCTGACTGATAAAAGCCGTAGCCTGGCGCTGGTGCTGTTCGCCCTGATGGAATGGGGCCACCAGCACGTGCTGCACAGTGCGCCGCATATAGCATTGGTGGACAGCGCCAGCGGCGAGGCTGTCCATCCGGGGTTTATTACTGCCAGCGGCACCGTGGCGAGCCCCGCCGCCCTGCAGATCGTCAAGGCAGACGAACGCTAATAGCGCCGCTACAGAACTTTCGTACGCCTCTGGCGAAAGCCGCCGCAAGCGGGTATGTTGCATAGCCACGGTACCCGACGAGCGCGGGACATTTTTGTTTCATCGAACTGTGCGATAAAGGATGAAGGTATCCGGTGACCATTCCGACGCGCAGATCGCGCATGCTAAAGGTAGAAAATGTCGCTTCGTTCTCTGCGGGCTTTATGTCTGACCAGCTTTTTTATTGCCGACGTGCGCGACGGCCTCGGCCCGTTTCTGGGGATCTTTCTCACCCAGCGTCACTGGCAGGCGGAGGACATTGGCCTGCTGATGTCCGTCGGCGGTATCGCCGGCCTGCTGGCGACCCTGCCCGCCGGCTTCATCACCGACAGCTCGCGGCATAAGCGCTTGCTGCTGGCCGGGGTCTGCCTGGTGATCACCCTCACCACCCTGCTGCTCTGGTTTAGTCAGAAGACCAGCGTGGTCGCCCTCTCGCAAGTCGCCAGCGGCATCTGCGCGGCCTTTGTCGGACCGCTGATCGCCGGGATTACCCTCGGTCTTGCCAGACAGCGCGGCTTTAGCGCCCAGATGGGGAAAAACGAAGCCTTCAACCACGCGGGAAATTTCTTCACCGCGCTAATGGCCGGGGCTATCGCCTGGTACTGGGGCATCGGCGGCATTTTCATTCTGATGGCCTGTACCACGCTGCTTACCCTGGTCGCCCTGCTGGCGATCCGCGGCGGCGATATCGACGATGATGCCGCCCGCGGCATCGAAGCGGCATCCACGCCCTCCCTGCCGGGGTTTGCCATCCTGTTCCGCCATACGCCGCTGCTGATCGCCGGCGTAACCCTGATGCTGTTCCATCTCGCCAATGCCGCACTGTTGCCGATGCTGAGCATGCGGATCGCCGCCGCGCCGGGACACCTCAATCCCGGACTGTTTGCCGCCGCCACGGTGATTATTTCGCAGGTGGTGATGATCCCGGTGGCCATCCGGGTCGCCGGCAGCATCGACAAATACGGTTACTGGCGATGCATCCTGCTGGCGCTGCTGATCATGCCCATCCGGGCGGCGCTGGCGGCGTCCAGCGACGCCCCGGCGATGATGGTCCCGGTGCAAATTCTTGATGGCCTGGCGGCAGGGATTTTGGGGGTGGCGGTGCCCAGCTTTATCGTCTCGCTGCTGCGCGGCAGCGGGCACGTTAACGCTGGACAGAGCGTGGTGATGCTGATGCAGGGCGCCGGGGCGGCAATGAGTCCGGCGTTAACCGGGTCTATCGCCGGGCACTACTCCTATGCCACCGCCTTCGGCGTGCTGAGCGTTATCGCGATTGTCGCCCTGATGGTATGGTGGCGCAGCGCTCCGCTGCTCACCGTCTCCGCGTCACCGCCAGTCGGCGAGAGCGGGCAGTAACCTACGGCACAGCGACCTGGGGAGAGAGGAAATCGCCAGCCGGGCAGCAGCCCCCTGCTGCCCGCCTGACGTGTGAGTGGCGTTAATTCACCCGCGCAGGCAAGGTAATTTGCTGCAGGGCGTTCGCCATATTAATCTGAATCAGCTCTTTAAGACCTTCGCGCTTAATAAACTGGCTCCGGTGCTTACTTTTCACCTCTTCAATACTCTTTTTGATCTCTTGCGCCGGCAGTTTATACCAGCCGCGAGCCTGTTTCTCACCGCCCATTTCCAGCCACAGCGATGAATAACTGGCTTTCACCAGATCGCTTTTCACGTGATAATCAGAATCGATGGCGTAGACCGTGGAGATGTTGAAATATCGCAGCAAACCATACAGCACGCTCATGATGATATTTTTCGGCCGCGCGCCATGCAGCTCTTTAGTCAGCACCTTCACTTCGTCATTGGTGATATCTTTCCCGCCCTGGATGCCGCCGATATAAGCGCGGCCATCGTCGGTGCAGGAAAAACAGACGCTATAGACGCGCCGGTCGCCAAGAAACAGCTGCAGCATCAGCTCCCCTTCCTCCTGAAACGGCGAGGCCAGCAGCTTAACGTCAAGCTTATCGCCATTTTTCAAGGGAATAGAAAACATCTCGCGGCCAAAATCCGCGACATTGTAGAGCTGCGGCAGCACATCAGGGTGAAACGTTTTCTCGATGAAATTCAGTGAACCATGGGCAATATCCAGTTTGCGTCGTTTTGACAGCCGTTTATTGAGATACGCTTTAAACGGTTTATCCTCAAAAGGCACCAGTCCTTTGGTCACCGCGGTCAACCGCGCGCACTGATATTTCGCACAAAGTCCTTGATATTCTCTGTATTTACCTCCTGCGAGCGAGAGCTCTCTGCATTTTCGTAAAACTTTTTTATAGCTTATTTTGACCTGACCGATCACTTTATTATGTTTACGCCATTCTTTGATGGCGCCTGCAACAGTATGTTCCATTGATTAAGATCCATAGATTCATCCATAATCGCGGCCATATTAACATAAAAGCGTTTCGTCAACGCTTAATTACTCCTTCGTTGTCCTTTCATTTAATATTTAGGCAGGAAATTATCCTGGCGACGTTATTTGTCGTTAAACTTATTCTGTCAACGATGAATTATGGTAGGTAACGCCCTCCGCTCAGCGACTTAACGCTCTGTGCCTTCGGCGCGAAGCGCGGCTACAACCGCTGGCGGTTATGCCCTATACTTGACCCTGATTCAAAACCAGCAACGATAGGTAACTTATGGAAATTGATCTCGACAACCTGGTCTTCAGCGGCCTGGATGAAGCGGAAGAGCGCAACGCGGAGCGTCTGGAAGAAGCGGACAAAAAAGCCCAGGCGATCGTTGCCGACGACGACTGCGGCGACGCCTGCAAAATCTGATTGTCAAACCGGCCAGCAGGCCGGTTTTTTTTTGACGCCCACACCTCAGGTGGGTAAAAACCCTTTCAGCGTATCCAGCAGCGCCTGCGCCGCCTTCGACAGCGGCAGATGTCCGGCATGGATCGCGCCGACGCACTTCTCAATCGGCGGATCGCTGAGCGGGATGCAGACGGCGCCCAACGATGCCATCTGCGTTTTACACAGCGCCGGCACCGCGCTGCCCCCCAGGCCGCTGGCCACCATCCTCCCCACCGTCACCAGCTGATGACTCTCCAGCGCCACATCCAGCTGACGTCCGCTGCGCGCCAGCGCCTCCTCCAGCATCAGGCGTACCGCCGAGGGGCGCTGCAGGGTAATAAAGTCGAGGGTCAACAGCTCCTGCCAGGTGAGCTGCTTTTTCTTCGCCAGCGGGGATTGTTGGGGAACGATCGCCACGAAGCGGTCCACCGCCAGCGGGGTAAACAGCAGGTTGTGGTTGGGCGATGGCTCGAAAGCGATGCCCATCTCCACCCGCCCCTCGCGCACCATCTCGATCACCTGCTCATTAATCACGTCATGCACCGTAACGTTCACCCCGGCATAGCGGTCGCGGAAGGCTTTCAGCGCCTCCGGCAGAACGTTGGCGGCAAACGACGGCATCGCGGCGACCGAAATTTTACCCCGCTGCAGGGTAAAGCTCTGACGCATGGCCTCCTCGACGTTATCCCAGTCGGCCAGCAGCTGACGGGCCATCGGCAGAAAGAGTTCCCCCTCCTGGGTGAGGGTCACTTTGCGGGTGCTGCGCTGCAGCAGCGCGCCGCCCAGCGCCTCCTCCAACCCTTTGATGGTCAGGCTGAGAGCTGGCTGCGACAGATTCAGCCTTTCGCTGGCGTGGGCGAAATTCAGAGTGTGAGCTACCGCTAAAAACGCGCGTAACTGTTTGACACTCATTCTCATTTTTCATCCTGTTAACTAATTGAAAAAAATTAGTTAACAGGAAATTAATTAAAATTCCAAATGAGTGAGTCACAAATTCAAAATTATCAAATCAGTCGCCTGCGCCAATGATAAGGCTATCGCAAGGCAGGAGAGACAAGATGGCAGGACTGGATAAACGCGTCGCCAGTTACGAAGCGGCGCTGGAAGGGTTAACGGACGGCATGACGCTGCTCGCCGGCGGCTTCGGCCTGTGCGGCATTCCCGAGAACTTGATCGCCGAGGTGCAGCGTCGCCAGGTGCAGGGGCTGACGGTGGTCTCCAACAACTGCGGGGTCGACGGTTTCGGTCTCGGCATGCTGCTGGAGTCGCGCCAGGTCAGCAAGGTGGTGGCCTCTTACGTCGGGGAAAACGCGCTGTTTGAACAGCTGGTGCTCAGCGGCGAGCTGGCGGTAGAACTCACCCCGCAGGGAACGCTGGCGGAAAAAATCCGCGCCGGCGGCGCTGGCATCCCCGGCTTTTACACCGCCACCGGGTATGGCACCCCGGTCGCCGAAGGCAAAGAGGTGCGCCAGTTCGACGGAAGACACTACATCCTTGAAGAGGCGATCCGCGGCGATTTCGCGCTGGTCAAAGGCTGGAAAGCCGACTGGTACGGCAACGTGGTCTATCGCCACACCGCGCAGAATTTCAACCCGCTGATGGCCACCGCCGGGCGCATTACGGTGGTGGAGGTGGAAGAGATTGTGCCGCCGGGCAAACTGCCCCCCTCCGCCATCCATACTCCGGGGATCTATGTCGACCGGCTGATCGTCGGGCAATTCGAAAAACGTATTGAACAGCGCACCCTGCGCGCCGGAGGGCACTGAGATGCTGACCCGTGAACAAATGGCGATGCGCGTCGCCCAGGAGCTGCGCGACGGCGACTACGTCAACCTCGGGATCGGTATCCCGACGCTGGTGGCCAACTACATTCCCGCCGGCATTGAAGTGATGCTCCAGTCGGAGAACGGCCTGCTGGGGATGGGCGAATTTCCCGATGAGGAAACCATCGACGCCGACATGATTAACGCCGGTAAACAAACCGTCACCGCGCAAACCGGGGCGGCGATCTTCGATTCCGCCCAGTCGTTCGCCATGATCCGCGGCGGCCACGTCGACCTGACCGTTCTTGGCGCCTTTGAGGTCGACGTCGCGGGCAACATCGCCTCATGGATGATCCCTGGAAAAATGGTCAAGGGGATGGGCGGCGCCATGGACCTGGTGGCCGGCGCGCAGAACATCATCGTGGTGATGACCCACGCCTCAAAAAACGGCGAATCCAAACTGCTGCCGCAGTGCACCCTGCCGCTCACCGGCGTGGGCTGTATTCGCCGGGTACTCACCGATCTGGCCCTGCTGGAGATTGTCGACGGCGCGTTTGTCCTGCGCGAAGTGGCCCCGGGGGTCAGCCCCGACGAGGTGATACGTAAAACGGCGGGACGGCTGATCGTCGCCGACGACGTGCGCGAAATGCGCTTCAGTTAAGGAGAGACCATGACCGATATTGCCATTGTTGCTGCAGTACGCACCCCGGTAGGCAGCTTTCGCGGCGCCTTCGCCCCTCTTTCCGCCGTCGACCTCGGCGCAGCGGTGGTGCGCGGCCTGCTTGAACGCTGCCAGCTGCCCGCCGCAGCGGTCGACGAACTAATTTTCGGCCAGGTGCTTACCGCCGGCTGCGGGCAAAACCCGGCGCGCCAGACCGCGCTGCGGGCCGGCCTGCCGGTCGACACTCCGGCGGTCACCGTCAATCTGGTGTGCGGCTCCGGACTGAAAGCGGTTCAGCAGGCGGTGCAGGCGATCCGCTGCGGCGACGCCGGGATCGTTATCGCCGGCGGCCAGGAGAGTATGAGCAATGCTCCCTATCTGATGCATGGCGCCCGCGACGGCCTGCGTTTCGGCCACGCCAGCCTGCAGGACAGCATGATCCAGGACGGCCTGTGGGACGCCTTTAACGACTACCACATGGGCATTACCGCCGAGAACCTCGCCGACGCCTTCGACATCAGCCGCGAGCGCCAGGACGCCTTCGCCGCCAGCTCCCAGCGCAAAGCGGCGGCTGCTATCGCCGCCGGGCGCTTTCGTGAGGAGATCGTTCCGGTCAGCGTCCCGCAGGGCAAAAAGCCGCCGCGATTCGTGACTGACGATGAGCAACCGCGCCCGGAGACCAGCGAGCAGCAGTTGGCCCAGCTGCGCCCGGCGTTTCGCCCGGCTGACGGCAGCGTCACCGCCGGGAATGCCTCGTCGCTGAACGACGGCGCCGCGGCGGTCCTGCTGATGCGCGTCGATAAAGCGCGCGAGCTTGGGCTGCCGGTGCTGGCGCGCATTGTCAGCTCAGCGGTCGCCGGGGTCGACCCATCGGTGATGGGCATCGGCCCGGTGAGCGCCTGCCGCCAGGCGCTGCATCGCGCCGGCTGGACGCTGGACGAGGTGGACCTTATCGAAGCCAACGAGGCTTTTGCCGTCCAGGCGCTGGCCGTCGGTCAGCTGCTTGAGTGGGATAGCGAGAAGGTCAACGTCAACGGCGGCGCCATCGCCCTGGGCCATCCCATCGGCGCCTCCGGCTGCCGGATCCTCGTCAGCCTGGTGCATGAGATGCAGCGCCGGGGCGCCAGCAAAGGGCTGGCAACCCTGTGCGTCGGCGGCGGCCAGGGCATCGCCATGACCCTACAACGTTAACAGGAGCCACTATGTTTACACCACGCCTGGCGGTACTCGGCGCGGGACTGATGGGCGTCGGTATCGCCTGCCATTTCGCCCGTCACGGTCACGCCGTCCGCCTGTATGACACCGACCCGCAGCGTCTCGCCGAGGTTCCGGCGGTGGCCAGCGCCATCCTGCGCGAGCTGGAGGCCAGCGGTCAACAGGATCCCGCCGACCGCGACGCGGTGCTGGCCCGTCTGACCCCCACCCCGACGCTGAATGCCCTGGCCGATGCCACGCTGCTGATTGAAGCGATCCCCGAGCGGCTGGCGCTGAAGCACGCCCTGTACGCCGAGCTGGAAACGCTGATCGCCGACGAGACGATTATCGCCAGCAACACCAGCGGCCTGCCGCCGGATCGGCTGGCGCAGGGCATGCGCCACCCTGAACGGTTGCTGATCGCCCATTTCTGGCATCCGCCGCACCTGATCCCGCTGGTGGAAGTGGTGCCCGGGAGCGCCACGCTGCCTCATCTGGCACGCCAGGTGAGCGACTTTTGCGCCGCCTGCGCGCTGGAGGCAGTGGTGCTCAACCGCGCCGCGCCGGGCTTTGTCGGCAACCGGCTGCAGTTCGCCCTGCTGCGCGAAGCACTGCATATCGTCCACAGCGGCATCGCTTCCCCGGAGGTGGTGGACCAGGTGATGCGCGCCTCGCTGGGCCGCCGCTATGCGATGGTCGGCCCGCTGGAGGCTGCGGACATGACCGGCCTGGCGACGGTCCAGGATATCTGCCAGCACCTGCTGCCGGAGCTGGCCAGCGGCACGGAGATGATGTCGCTGGTGGCGGAGAAAGTGGCGCGAGGCGACACCGGCGCCCGCAGCGGGCAAGGCTTTTACCGCTGGGACGAGGCCCGGCACCAGCGCATCCAGTCGCGCCGGGAACACCAGCTGCGCTTCGCCCTGAAACCCTAGTATCGCGTTCTGTACCCCTACAATAACAATGAGAGTGAGACGTCGTGATGAGTGTGATAATAGCCCTGGCCGCGCTGGCGTTACTGATGCTGGCAGCCTACCGTGGATACAGCGTGATCCTCTTTGCGCCGATCGCCGCCCTCGGCGCGGTGCTGCTCACCGACCCGGGCGCGGTCGGCCCGGCCTTTACCGGCCTGTTTATGGAAAAAATGGTCGGCTTTGTGAAGCTCTATTTCCCGGTGTTTCTGCTGGGCGCGGTATTCGGCAAGCTGATTGAGCTGTCGGGATTCTCTCGTTCGATTGTCGCCGCCGCCATCCGCATCCTTGGGCGCCGCCACGCGATCCCGGTGATCGTGCTGGTGTGCGCCCTGCTGACCTACGGCGGGGTGTCGCTGTTTGTGGTGGCCTTTGCCGTCTACCCTTTCGCCGCCGAACTATTTCGCCAGAGCGGGATCCCCAAACGGCTGATCCCCGCCACCGTCGCCCTCGGGGCATTCTCGTTTACCATGGACGCCCTGCCCGGCACGCCGCAGATCCAGAATATTATTCCCACCAGTTTCTTCGGCACCAACGCCTGGGCGGCCCCCTGGCTGGGGCTTATCGGCTCGCTGTTCATTATCATCTTCGGTTTGCTGTGGCTGGAGCGTCAGCGCCGCAAAGCGCAGGCCCGCGGCGAAGGCTATGGGACCGACCTGCAAAATGAGCCGGAGACCCCGGATGACATCGATCTGCCGCATCCGCTAATCGCTATCGCCCCGTTGCTGCTGGTGGGGGTGCTGAATTTGCTGTTCACCCACTGGATCCCGCAGTGGTACGGCGCCAGCCATGAGCTCAACCTGCCGGGCCTGGCGAAGCCTGTCGTCACCGAAGTGGGGAAAATCACCGCCATCTGGGCGGTGCAGGCGGCGCTGCTCTCCGGCATTGTGCTGGTGCTGGTTTGCGGCTATCGCAATATCCGCGGCCGGCTGGCGGAGGGAAGTCGGACGGCGGTGGGCGGGGCTATTCTCGCGGCGATGAACACCGCCTCTGAGTATGGCTTCGGCGCGGTTATCGCCGCCCTGCCGGGTTTCCTGGTGCTGTCAAAAGCCCTCGCGGCCATTCCCAATCCGCTGTTAAACGAGGCGATCAGCGTCACGGTGCTGGCCGGGATCACTGGCTCGGCCTCCGGGGGGATGAGCATCGCCCTGGCGGCGATGTCCGAGACCTTTGTCGCCGCCGCCCACGCCGCCAATATTCCGCTCGAGGTACTGCACCGTGTCGCCGCCATGGCCAGCGGCGGCATGGACACCCTGCCGCACAACGGGGCGGTGATCACCCTGCTGGCGATCACCGGCCTGAGCCATCGCCAGGCCTACGGCGGCATTTTCGCCATCACGGTGATCAAAAGCCTCGCGGTACTGTTTGTCATTGCCACGTTCTATGTGACCGGCATTGTCTGATACCAGATTGAAGGAGTAATACAATGAACTTACACGGTAAAACGGCGCTGGTCACCGGCTCCACCAGCGGCATCGGTTTAGGGATCGCCAAAGTGCTTGCGCAGGCAGGCGCCCAGCTGGTGCTCAATGGCTTCGGCGACAGCAGCCACGCCCGGGCTGAAGTCGCCGCGCTGGGCAAGATCCCCGGCTATCACGACGCCGACCTGCGCGACGTCGGGCAGATCGAGGCGATGATGCGCTATGCCGAAAGCACCTTCGGCGGCGTCGATATCGTGATCAATAACGCCGGCATCCAGCACGTGGCCCCGGTGGAGCAGTTCCCGGTGGACAAATGGAACGATATTCTCGCCATCAATCTCTCCAGCGTCTTCCACACCACCCGCCTGGCGCTGCCGGGTATGCGCCAGCGCAACTGGGGGCGCATCATCAACATTGCCTCAGTGCATGGCCTGGTGGCGTCGAAAGAGAAATCGGCCTACGTCGCCGCCAAGCACGCAGTGGTCGGGCTGACCAAAACCGTGGCCCTGGAAACCGCGCGCAGCGGCATCACCTGCAACGCCATCTGCCCGGGCTGGGTGCTAACCCCGCTGGTGCAGCAGCAGATCGATAAGCGCATCGCCGAGGGGGTCGACCCGGAGCAGGCCAGCGCCCAGCTGCTGGCGGAAAAACAGCCCTCCGGGGAGTTTGTCACCCCGCAACAGCTGGGCGAAATGGCGCTGTTTCTGTGCAGCGACGCCGCCGCCCAGGTGCGCGGCGCCGCATGGAACATGGATGGCGGCTGGGTGGCGCAGTAAGCCGCTGGCGCCGCGAAGATCAGAACATCGCCAGAAAGCGTTTCACCGTACGCGAGCGCTCGAAGCGCCGCCAGGCGATGGCGATATCGGTCTTCAGCGGCGCCCCGCTAAGCGGGTGATAGCTGACGTTCGGCTGCTGGATGCAGGTCATCGACTGCGGAACCAGCGCGAAGCCGAAGCCTGCATTGACCATGCTCAGCGACGATGAAATTTGCGACGACTGCCAGGCGCGCTCCATATCGATCCCGGCGCGCAGGCAACTGTTATACACCAGCTCATACAGCCCGGGGGCCACCTCCCGCGGGAAGAGGATCGGCGCCACGTCGCGCAGCTGCTCCAGGGCCAGGGTCGGCTGCGTCGCCAGCGGGTTATCGCGCGGCAGCGCGATAACCATCGGCTCCTCATCGATAATCCGCAGATTAAAGGCTTTACTGCTCTCGCACGGCAGGCGGACGAAGGCGATATCCAGCTCGGCCTCGCTCAGGGCGGTCATCAGATTGGCCATATTGTCTTCCATCTGGTGCAGGGTCACCCCGGGGTGGTCGAGCTGAAAACGGTGCAGCAGCGTGAAGATTTGCGGATGGAAAGCATCAGAACTGGTAATGCCTAGCGACAGGCTGCCGTTCATCCCGCGCGCAATGCCCTTGGCCTTCTCCAGCGCCGCATCGCTCATGGCGAGGATCTGGCGGGCATCCTCATAGAAAGACTCTCCCGCTTCCGTCAGCTCCACCCCGCGGGTTAAACGCCGGAACAGCGGGGTCCCCACCTCGCGCTCAAGCCGCTGAATTTGCTGACTTAACGGAGGCTGTGAAATACCCAGCTCCTTGGCGGCCTGGGTGAAGTGCCGCGTCCTGGCGACGGCGACAAAATAGCGAAGATAACGAAGTTCCATATCGAAAACGTCTCAAACCAGCATGGTTTCTATATTGGAACTGTGAGCTGAATCGGGTCAACATTTATTTAACCTTTCTTATATTTGTTGAACGAGGAAGTGGTATATGAATCATTCTGCTGAATGCACCTGCGAAGAGAGTCTATGCGAAACCCTGCGGGCGTTTTCCGCGCAGCATCCCGAGAGCGTGCTCTATCAGACATCGCTCATGAGCGCCCTGCTGAGCGGGGTTTACGAAGGCAGCACCACCATCGCGGACCTGCTGAAACACGGCGATTTCGGCCTCGGCACCTTTAATGAGCTGGACGGGGAGCTGATCGCCTTCAGCAGTCAGGTCTATCAGCTGCGCGCCGACGGCAGCGCGCGCAAAGCCCAGCCGGAGCAGAAAACGCCGTTCGCGGTGATGACCTGGTTCCAGCCGCAGTACCGGAAAACCTTTGACCATCCGGTGAGCCGCCAGCAGTTGCACGAGGTGATCGACCAGCAAATCCCCTCTGACAACCTGTTCTGCGCCCTGCGCATCGACGGCCATTTCCGCCATGCCCATACCCGCACCGTGCCGCGCCAGACGCCGCCGTACCGGGCGATGACCGACGTCCTCGACGATCAGCCGGTGTTCCGCTTTAACCAGCGCGAAGGGGTGCTGGTCGGCTTCCGGACCCCGCAGCATATGCAGGGGATCAACGTCGCCGGGTATCACGAGCACTTTATTACCGATGACCGCAAAGGCGGCGGTCACCTGCTGGATTACCAGCTCGACCACGGGGTGCTGACCTTCGGCGAAATTCACAAGCTGATGATCGACCTGCCCGCCGACAGCGCGTTCATGCAGGCTAATCTGCATCCCGATAATCTCGATGCCGCCATCCGTTCCGTAGAAAGTTAAGGGGGTCACATGGACAAACAGTATCCGGTACGCCAGTGGGCGCACGGCGCAGATCTCGTCGTCAGTCAGCTGGAAGCTCAGGGGGTACGCCAGGTGTTCGGCATCCCCGGCGCCAAAATCGACAAGGTCTTCGATTCACTGCTGGATTCCTCGATTCGCATTATTCCGGTACGCCACGAAGCCAACGCCGCATTTATGGCCGCCGCCGTCGGACGTATTACCGGCAAAGCGGGCGTGGCGCTGGTCACCTCCGGTCCGGGTTGTTCTAACCTGATCACCGGCATGGCCACCGCGAACAGCGAAGGCGACCCGGTGGTGGCCCTGGGCGGCGCGGTAAAACGCGCCGATAAAGCCAAACAGGTCCACCAGAGTATGGATACGGTGGCGATGTTCAGCCCGGTCACCAAATACGCCGTCGAGGTGACGGCGCCGGATGCGCTGGCGGAAGTGGTCTCCAACGCCTTCCGCGCCGCCGAGCAGGGCCGGCCGGGCAGCGCGTTCGTTAGCCTGCCGCAGGATGTGGTCGATGGCCCGGTCAGCGGCAAAGTGCTGCCGGCCAGCGGGGCCCCGCAGATGGGCGCCGCGCCGGATGATGCCATCGACCAGGTGGCGAAGCTTATCGCCCAGGCGAAGAACCCGATCTTCCTGCTCGGCCTGATGGCCAGCCAGCCGGAAAACAGCAAGGCGCTGCGCCGTTTGCTGGAGACCAGCCATATTCCAGTCACCAGCACCTATCAGGCCGCCGGAGCGGTGAATCAGGATAACTTCTCTCGCTTCGCCGGCCGGGTTGGGCTGTTTAACAACCAGGCCGGGGACCGTCTGCTGCAGCTCGCCGACCTGGTGATCTGCATCGGCTACAGCCCGGTGGAATACGAACCGGCGATGTGGAACAGCGGCAACGCGACGCTGGTGCACATCGACGTGCTGCCCGCCTATGAAGAGCGCAACTATACCCCGGATGTCGAGCTGGTGGGCGATATCGCCGGCACTCTCAACAAGCTGGCGCAAAATATCGATCATCGGCTGGTGCTCTCCCCGCAGGCGGCGGAGATCCTCCGCGACCGCCAGCACCAGCGCGAGCTGCTGGACCGCCGCGGCGCGCAGCTCAACCAGTTTGCCCTGCATCCCCTGCGCATCGTTCGCGCCATGCAGGACATCGTCAACAGCGACGTCACGTTGACCGTGGACATGGGCAGCTTCCATATCTGGATTGCCCGCTACCTGTACAGCTTCCGCGCCCGCCAGGTGATGATCTCCAACGGCCAGCAGACCATGGGCGTCGCCCTGCCCTGGGCCATCGGCGCCTGGCTGGTCAATCCTGAGCGCAAAGTGGTCTCCGTCTCCGGCGACGGCGGCTTCCTGCAGTCGAGCATGGAGCTGGAGACCGCCGTCCGCCTGAAAGCCAACGTGCTGCATCTTATCTGGGTCGATAACGGCTACAACATGGTCGCTATCCAGGAAGAGAAAAAATATCAGCGCCTGTCCGGCGTCGAGTTCGGGCCGATGGATTTTAAAGCCTATGCCGAATCCTTCGGCGCGAAAGGGTTTGCCGTGGAAAGCGCCGAGGCGCTGGAGCCGACCCTGCGCGAGGCGATGGACGTCGACGGCCCGGCGGTAGTGGCCATCCCGGTAGATTATCGCGATAACCCGCTGCTGATGGGCCAGCTGCATCTGAGTCAGATTCTGTAAGTCATCACAATAAGGAAAGGAAAATGAAAAAAGTCGCACTTGTTACCGGCGCCGGCCAGGGGATTGGTAAAGCTATCGCCCTTCGTCTGGTGAAGGATGGATTTGCCGTGGCCATTGCCGATTATAACGACGCCACCGCCAAAGCGGTCGCCTCCGAAATCAACCAGGCCGGCGGCCGCGCCATGGCGGTGAAAGTGGATGTCTCCGACCGCGATCAGGTGTTTGCCGCCGTCGAACAGGCGCGCAAAACGCTGGGCGGCTTCGACGTCATCGTCAACAACGCCGGCGTGGCGCCGTCCACGCCGATCGAGTCCATTACCCCGGAGATTGTCGACAAAGTCTATAATATCAACGTCAAAGGGGTGATCTGGGGCATCCAGGCGGCGGTCGAGGCCTTTAAGAAAGAGGGTCACGGCGGGAAAATCATCAACGCCTGTTCCCAGGCCGGCCACGTCGGCAACCCGGAGCTGGCGGTATATAGCTCGAGTAAATTCGCCGTACGCGGCTTAACCCAGACCGCCGCTCGCGACCTCGCGCCGCTGGGCATCACAGTCAACGGCTACTGCCCGGGGATTGTCAAAACGCCAATGTGGGCCGAAATTGACCGCCAGGTGTCCGAAGCCGCCGGTAAACCGCTGGGCTACGGTACCGCCGAGTTCGCCAAACGCATCACCCTCGGCCGCCTGTCCGAGCCGGAAGATGTCGCCGCCTGCGTCTCCTATCTTGCCAGCCCGGATTCTGATTATATGACCGGTCAGTCATTGCTGATCGACGGCGGGATGGTGTTTAACTAATAAAAAAAGCTCTGACATGGCTTGCCCCTGCTTTCGCGCAGGGGCTTTTTTTGGTTTGGGTGTAAGTGTAAGCATCCCGGAGAAACGAAGCATCGATATTTGAGGGCTTCTGGCGTTCTCACTTACGCTTCGACACGACGTGGGCAATCTGACTGGGATGAAGGTCTGATTTGAGCGAGGAGCGGAAGTTCGGGAACGGGATAGCTCCATTGATGACTTTATGCTACGTGTTAAACCACAGGTAATGGAGTTGCTGCCGGAGAAAGTAGTATTCTTTAGACTGAGATCTTTTGAAAGGAACTGTAGTTGCTATAAAATTGAGGAACCAAATTTTTTAGCTTTTAAAAAATAAAATATTATCTCTTTTAGAAATTAGATAAGCAGGAGAAAAGCTATGATATCGATAATAAAGGACCTATTTAGTAACCAAGTGGGTTCCGCAGTCATTCTTACTATCATTGGAGCGATTACAAAAAAGTATATTCAGTTTCATCGCAGAGACTTTTTTTCACGCTCATCCTCCGAGCAGATAAAAGCAGTCGAATGGCTTAGAACCTCTTCTGTACCCATCTCCGATCCGTTAGCAAAGGCGGAACAGCAGTTCCGCCTACAGTCGTTCGGACTGCATAGAGATTGGCATTTATCTTATAAAATCATATGCTTGAGTTCCGATTATGCACAGTCATTAATTCCGTCCTTGAAGGCAGTCTTGCGTTATCAGGGCATGTACACAATTACTAACGGGAATATATACCCTCATAAATTCCATAAGTGGATAATACCTTTTGTGTTAATATCGTTGCTATTATATATCGGTGCTGAGATATACAGAGGTTCTTCACAGAGTGATGGTATAGAGATTTTGAAATCTCTATACGTCGTTATTGTGGCTTTTATAGTATGGTGTTGGGTCGCTGCTTGTGCTCTGAGAGTATCAAGCATCAGTAAAAAGCTCAATGCCTATATCCCACCCGCAAACGATTTTAAATCCAAGACATACGATTTCAGTTCAATACTCAATAATAGATATCCCTAGCCTGGCTGATCTGCTTCCCGTAAATACTGATACCTGGGAGTAAGCGAGATCCGCTTCTGGCACGGCGCGAACTGTTAACTGAGCCAAAGGTCCGCCATGAGCGAGGAGCGGACATTTTTCTTCGTCCTCTACTTCGTCCATTCTTTATGCAGTAACGCATAGATGTATGTGTCGTCATACCTTGCCTTACCCTCCTCGTTTTCAAAGGAGACAAATTCTTTAAAACATCCTTCACGTCGCATAAGTAGTCGCTCGCATAGTTTTTGAGAGGAGTAATTATAATCTTCCACCCAGGCATACAAACGTCTGGCGCCTTTTACTTTAAATAAATAATCAAACAGTGCAGCAACTGACTCGCTTGCATATCCCTGATGTTCAAAACGTTGATTAAAATGCCAGCCTACTGACCAGGTATTGTTGTCTGGTTCGTTGCTATTGTCCGCAAAAAGATGTCCGATTAACGTATCGGTTTCTTTTAGACAAACGGCAAACTGTGTTGGGTCAGAGGCTCGTTTAGCCACGTCGACCTCTGCCTCAGCGAGTGAATGTAACTTTTCATCCTTAAAGCAAGGAGTACGTGGTGAAGAGAGGTAATTGAAAAGAGCTGCCGCATCCTCTTCCTTAAAATGGCGAATGATTAATCTTTGAGTGGTAATGATGGTCATAATGTCCTTGATAATGTAATGCCAGCCAGTTCAGCAAGAAGTCTGCTTTAAACTGGCCGGAACACAGGGCAGAGATTAGCCGTTCCGGCTATTCCCCAGTCTGTATTTTCGCATGCCTGTAAATCGTGTGATCGTCACGAAAAATACCGGAACAAAGAAAATGGCCAGTAGCGTTCCGCTAATCATCCCGCCGAATACACCGGTACCAATCGCATGCTGCGTGCTGTCGCTGGCTCCACTGGCAAGCATCAGCGGAACAACACCTAATGTGAAAGCCAGAGAAGTCATCAGAATTGGCCGTAAGCGTAGCTTTGCAGCCGTCAATGTCGCGTCAATAAGGCTCTTTCCTTCTTTCATCAATTGTCTCGCGAACTCGATAATCAGAATCGCATTCTTGGCGGAAAGTCCAATCAGGGTTATCAGACCCACTTTGAAAAAGACGTCATTCGTCATATTTGTAACGGATACGGCCAGCACAGCGCCGAGCAGCCCCAGAGGAACAACGAGCATGACCGCAAAGGGAATGGACCAGCTTTCGTAAAGAGCAGCCAGCACCATGAATACCACCAGTACCGAGAGCACAATAAGACCCGGAAGCTGTGATGCAGACTCTTTTTCCTGTAACGAACTTCCCGCCCACTCACCGGCGAACCCCGGTGGTAAGTGCTTAGCCAGATTGTCCATTGCCGCCATTGCGGTACCTGACGATTTTCCCTGTGCGGAACTCCCGGTTATGCGTATGGCAGGATATCCCTGATAGCGTATCAGTTGCTGCGGTGCAACATTCCACGAAAGCGTCACAAAAGTGGATAATGGAAGCATCTGCCCCAGACGGTTTTTAACAGACAAAGCCAAAAGTTGTTCAGGCTGCATCCGGTATGGCGCATCCGCCTGGACGATAACCTGCTGAACCCGACCATTATTGGTATAGTCATTAACATAATTGGAACCTGCTGCAACGGAAATGGTTTGATTTATTTCATCAAACGAAACCCCCATGGCTTCCGCTTTTTCCCTGTCGACATGCAGGGAAAGGCTTGTTCCCTCACCAAGTCCATCAATATAGACATCGGCAAGGTGAGGATTATGATTTGCCTGTACAATAAGCTCATCGGCCGCCTTTTTGAGTGCCTGATAGCCTTTCCCCCCTCTGTCCTGTAAATAATAAGTGAACCCGGATGAGGTTCCCATATCAGAAATAGCCGGAGGCAGCAGACTCATTGTTACGGCGTCCGGCACGTTTGCCATTTGGGACCGAATATGGTCAGCTTCTTCCTGTGCCGTGGTTCCTTTGCGTTGTCTCCAGTCCTTGAGGGTGGTGAATGCCATGGCCGAATTTTGGCCTGACCCTGAAAAACCAAATCCCAGAATCATAATGTTACTTTCTACCGCCTGCCGATGGGCGATCTCCTCTTCAAATGTATCGACGACCTTAAGCGTCCGCTGCATCGTGGCATCAGAAGGAAGCTGGATTGAGGACATAAAATAACCCTGATCTTCATCGGGTAAAAATGATGATGGTAAGGTGGACAGCCCGGCAAACAATGCCAAACATAATGCAGCGTAGATCATCATCATACGGCCAGTACGCTTCAGTACAAATCCCAGACCAGTGGCGTAAAACGAAGTCAGGCGATGAAAGTGAGCGTTAAACCACGCTGAAAATACGCTGCTTTTACCCTGATGAATACCATGTGGTTTGAGCAGGGTTGCACAAAGCGCAGGCGTTAACGTCAGCGCCAGGAATGCCGACAGTAAAATGGATATCGCCATCGAAATGCTGAACTGTCGATAAATAATACCCACAGAACCGCTGGCAAAGGCCATTGGTATAAACACCGCAGTGAGCACCAGCGTAATACCAATGATTGCCGGCGTAATTTCACGCATCGCTTCTCGCGTTGCATCCTGTGGAGACATTTTTTTGTCTTCCATCAGTCGTTCGACGTTCTCCACCACAACAATAGCATCGTCAACAATAATCCCGATGGCCAGTATCATTCCAAACATGGTTAAAATATTGATGGAATAACCGCTTAATAGCATTACGGTAAATGTGCCGAGCAGCGCCACGGGTGCCACAATCGCAGGAATAAGCGTACAGCGTATCTTGTGAAGGAAAAGCAGCATCACGAAAAAGACCAGAACCATGGCTTCAACAAATGTCTCAACTACCTTCAATATCGATAGCTTTACAAATGGAGCCGTATCGAAAGGCACGGTGAATGTCATTCCCTCGGGAAGCACACCGGACAGTTCTGTTAACCGCGCGCGGATACCCGACGCAGTACTAATCGCATTTGCGCCAGGAGACAACTGAATGGCGGCAGCCGTTGCAGGCACGCCATTTTCACGGATGCCAAATGCGTAACTTTGCAACCCGGATTCCACGCGGGCAACGTCTGCCAGTGTCACCCGGGCGGCTGAGACCTGTGATTTAATCGTGATATTGCGAAATTCTTCAACCGAAGAGAGCTGCCCTTTTACCGTTATTGGATAGGTCACCTCTTGACTGCTCGTCGCGGGTTCATCTCCGGTTCTGCCCGGTGAAACAATCACGTTTTGTTGACTGATGGCGCTTAATACATCCGTAACAGAGAGCCCATAGCTGTGTAATTTCATCGGGTCCAGCCATATGCGGAGTGCCTTTTCTCCGCCAAAAAGCTGGACTTTACCTACACCAGGTACGCGACGGAGTTCATCAGTAACATTCCTTGCAAAATAATCGCTTAAGTCAGCTTCCTGATAGGCTCCGCTTGGCGATTTTAACCCCACCATCATTAAAAAACCGGAATTAGCTGCCTCAACATTTATCCCATTCTGTCTTACCGACTGCGGCAGGCGAGATTCCACAATTTTAATTTGGTTTTGCAGATCCATCTGGGCGAGTTTGATGTCGGTACCGGGTTTGAAAGTTACCGTAATTGACGCCATCCCTGTCGTGTCACTGGAAGATTCAAAATAGAGTAAATTGTCAACACTCGAAATTTCACGCTCGATCAGAGACACGACGGATGTGTTCATCACTTCCGGGCTGGCTCCAGGGTAACTCACTGAAATGATAATACCGGGTGGCGCAACTTCAGGGTATTGCGCAACCGGTAAACGAGGTATGGACAACAGTCCCGTCAGAACAATAAACAGGGCAATAACCCATGCGAAGATGGGGCGCTCAATGAAAAAGTGCGGCATCAGGTGTACTTCCAGTCAACATACAAAGGGTAAAAGTTCAGCATGGTTTTCCTGATAAAGAGGTCTCATCGTCAGTCGAAACCCGTTTACCGATATCCCTGAGCTGGGAAAATTTCTCAAGAAGTTGTGGTGCGTCATCAAGGCTTGTTGCAAACATCCACATATAGGTCATGACGGAATAAATATGTCCGGCATTAATTCCGGATTCCATGCTCATCCTGATAATGGTCATGGAAAAGAGAGCAGAAACCAGAAGGCCTATTGATAAATATCCCCATGCCTCTCTGTCGGATAACACCACGCGCAAACGGGCAAGTGTGTCATAATGTCGCTTAAGAGCACCAAAAGACGCCTTATTAACATAATCGACCTCTTTCTCAAGGCGATTATTCAGCCGTCTGTAGAATGTCTCATTTTTGCTGGCATAGCTTGAGACAAAACACATCAGTATTGCCACGATGATCAAACAGGCTATACCTGTCCAGAATTCAATCCATAACAGCATAATTGCTGCGCCGAAAAGGGAAATGATCGAGGTGATCAATACGGGCAGGTGCAACTCGAAGAAATCTACAAATTCACGTGATAGAGTGACTCTCGCAGCAATAGTCGAGTGATTAAGTGAATATTTTCGCTGGGATAATACTACAGTCACAGCAAGACTTGCGTAGATACGTGCAAACGTTCGCGTATCGACACTACGTCTGGCGGCTCCCATGCACCACATGAACAGAACCATCAGGCCATAAAGAGCCGCATGTGACGTCTGTCCGCCCAGGATGGCATTTATCGCCATGCCCGCCAGAACGGGGTAGAGCAGGAATGCAACGTTTTCAGCAATAACCAGCATGAAAGTAATGCACAATTTCTTTCTGTGCCGCCAGGCAAGTCTCTTAAGTGAGATAGCAACCCCGGGGGCCATAGGTTTGTCGTTGCCTTTATAAATCATGATAAATTATATTAAACATCTGTGTGTAAAGGGTTCTGCAGTTGGTTTATTATGTCAGCTAAGTGAAACGAGACAGCAGAACAGAGCAGTCATAAATCCATGTGCTAAGTGTAACGTGATGATGTCAATCGTGAATGGATGTTTTATGGAGGATATGTGTACTCACTCCTGAGGTTATGTATCATATTGACATTGCATAATATCAAACCATTCTTATACATAAACATAAAGGTAGTCCGCAAAAGAAAACCATTAAAAAAAATTCATAATAAAAAACAAAATCATAGATATCTGGAAAAGTATTCAAAAGCAGATGTAATACAATGATGGTGTGTATAAACACTAAAACCAGACCGAATGTTATTGCAATGAAGTTTTTAAAAACTCCAGGTTTTTTCTGAATAATAAATGATAATGCTGTAATGATTATCAAAACACGAATCAGTAAAGATGAGGGTAATGTTGATTCTACTTTTTCATTAATTGAATGCACAAGGTAAAGCCAGGTAGATAGCAACCCATATGAAACGATGCAAAATAAAAGTGAGGCCATCAAATTCTCGCGCCGGAAAAAACATTTAGTCAGCACCATAAAACTCCTTAGACAAAGTACATATTGCATGCACCACTTAACCTGGTTGTAGATTATCACTTAGCGATGTTGATTAATTATTTATAAAATGTGTAGTGAATATGGAGAGTGAGTCTGGTAAAATTTTAAGAAAATTTCTTGATGAACTTTTCCAAAAAGTACCTGTCAAAAGACATCAAATTGAAAATTAATGTTTGTAATTGAGTTAAAGAGCTTTAAGCATGACGATAAAAGTGCTTTCAGGGTAAAATGCATGTTGTCATCAGCACTGTGGAAGAAAATATGAACAACAACAATCTGATTATCGTCGCAGAAGACGATGATGACATCGCTGCCATACTGACAGGCTATTTACGTAAGGCAGGTATGAAAACCTTAAGAGCCGAAGACGGTGAGCAGGCAATCAATCTTACCCGTCTGAACAAGCCTGATCTCCTGCTATTGGACATCCACCTGCCCGTGTACGATGGCTGGAATGTTCTCACCACGTTAAGAAAGGAAACGAATGTACCGGTCATCATGGTGACAGCACTGGATCAAGACGTTGATAAACTGATGGGGCTACGGCTCGGGGCTGACGACTATGTGATAAAACCCTTCAATCCATCTGAGGTTATTGCCCGGGTTGAAGCTGTGCTTCGCAGAACCAGACCGGTTGCAGAGTCTACACATTCACGGCCTTTAAGAACGCCTTTTTTAACGATTTATCCTGATGAGTTTTACGTTGAAATCACTGCACAAGGTGAGGTTTCCACGCCAGTATTAACCACCACTGAGTTTAAGCTTTTAACCTATTTGGCGAGAAACCCGAGAAAAGTCTGTTCACGTGAAGAGTTACTCGATGCGTGTTTACCTGAGGGAGACTCGCTGGATCGTACTGTAGACAGTCATATGAGTAAACTTCGGAAAAAGCTTGAACATGCCGGATTGAAGGGCATTCCGGAAAGCATCCGAGGATTAGGCTACCGGTTGGGTGACAAAAAATGAACAAAGAAACGATTCTGAGCCGTCAGATTTTGACATATATGTTGTTGTTAACGTTTGTTATTATTGCCATTGCAATACTCGGTTCCTACTTATTTTATAGTTTCCTGATTTATTACCTGCCGGGTGGAATGAACGAAGGTAGTGAAGATGCTATGACATTCCTTGACTGGATGTGGATTCTGATGGCGTCCATTACCAGTCTGGTCGTTGCACTTTTCTTTACCGTAAAGCTGTCTGCAAGAATATTCAACCCACTGAATGACGTTGCATACAGCCTGAAACAAATCTCTCAGGGAAACCTTAGTGCCAGAGCATTTAACAGCAGTTCTAAGTTGGGAGAGATGAATAGGCTCGTCAATGACTTTAATGAGATGGCTGAAAAGTTACAGACGCTGGATGCGCAGCGAAATTTATGGAATGCTGCAATTGCTCATGAACTCCGGACGCCGGTGACTATCTTACGTGGGAGGCTTCAGGGACTGGTTGACGGCGTTTTCGAACCAGAACCGTCGTTATTCAGAAACCTTCTTAAACAAACTGAAGGTCTGACCAACTTAATTGAAGATCTCCGCGTCGTGAGTTCTTCAGGAGGCGCAGGGTACTCCTTGATGCTGAGTGAAGTCGATCTCAAGGCCACGATTTCAAATGCGCTTGATACCTTTTGGCCGGACTTTGATAAAAAGCATTTCAAAATTGTCACTGAGATTAACCAGCAGTATTGCGTTTGCGATCCCTTACGCATTATTCAGTGCCTCACCGTTCTTTTTGACAATGCCTTAAAATACTCCACATCACAAACGCTGTTAATAAAGAATGGTATTACAGGAAACGATAATTTTATTATCGTTCAGGACCAAGGACCTGGAATTCCTGAAGAACTCCAGAAGTCCTTATTCCAGCCTTTTCAGCGAGGAGAATACGCCAAAAATATTAATCCAGAGGGCTGTGGTTTAGGGTTGTCGGTAGTTAAAGCCATTATGTGCGCCCACGGTGGAGACGTTAGCTATAGTTTAACACCAGAAAATGGCTCACTTTTCAAACTCTCATGGCCTGTTTAAGGGCATGAATACACAGGCTCGATCGAACCTGTTTTAGCAAGAGACAGATCCCACATACTGCCGAGTTTTGCGTCCCAAATTGATGGGGTGATTTTAAGTTTGCCTCTTTTGGGACTTAATGTTATTTCGCTGAAATAGATATCATCTCCTTTTAGCATAAGATCGACGCGGCAGTAGTCTATTTCTTTTGCTAAGTCCTGGGCGGCAATAACGGATTTATGAAATGACTCTGGTTCATCAACCGGCAATGGCGTGTTTGGGTATTCCATCTGAAAGGGTTGTAAATTCCACGCTCTGTCATAAACGTTAATGAATTCGTTTCCATCGCTGTCAGTAAAGTCGGCCTCGATAAAACATGCCACACCGTGAAAGCAATGTATTCTTATCATTTCCGGAGTTATATTCCGGTGTTTACTGGAAAATAGATCCAGATACATTTCGCATAGGATCACGGGTGGTATGTTTTTATACTGCCATTCTCGGGTCGTATAATACATGTTCTTTTTAAGAGATAGTTTTAATTTGCTTTTAACCTTAGCGGGATCAATATTCGTTTTATCCGTGCATATGACCGCGCTACCACTATCATGATTGCATTTCAAAACAAATTTTGAGGGAAGTTTGTCGAAATCAATATCATCAACTCTATTATAAACACCTACTAAAGGAATAAGCTTAATTAAATTAGTCCGTTTCTCAACATACTGCCTGACCAGAAGTTTATCAGCAAGCAATGTATAAAATGGGTTGTGGATAAATAAAATGCGATGGCAGATTTTCTCATTAAGCGTTACAGGGTTGAGTAAATCCGGATATGTGCCAGATATTTCTCTTAACCTGTCTGCATGAAATGAAATGTCATTAGTCAAAATTGTTCTGCATTTTCTTAACAAATATTCAATGTATTTGATTTGATAGTTTATTTTGTTCATAACGCCTCCGGTTCAGAAAGGAAATTCTGACAGAGGTTTGTTGATTTATTTTTTGCAAATTATGGAGAGTATATGGACCGACTTGCTTCTTTATTAACAGAAATTAATCCGGACCATTGTCCGCGCCTTGCACGAATCGGAAAAGTTAACTGCACTGAAGATCCGCTCTGAACGAAGAGCGGATCTTTAGTGCAAAAGAACAGCAAGGCCCGCCTTTGTGATTAATACTGCCTTATCTACAACTGCTGAGTTACCCAGCTACCATTTTCAGCGAAAAATACCGTCGCATCGGCTCCATTTACCAGGGATATTTGAGGAGGCATGTGACCAATATCAACATCATACAGTACGGGCACGGCAATATTCTCAAAAGCGGCCTTAAGGGCATCCAGATAATTATGTTTAGTCGGGTCGCTTACGTCGGGTGCAGCACTTCTGCCGATAAGAACACCATTTAAGTTATCAAACCAACCCTGTAATCGTAAGCTAAATAATGCGCGTGTTAATTCACAGGGAGCCATTTCCACATTTTCAAAATAGAGGATTATTCCTTGAGGGCTATTGCTCGCCTTGAACAAGGGCACATTCCCGAATGGTGTACCTGCTAACCTGGATATTATTTCGAGGCAGCCGCCGATCAGTTTCCCGCTAAATGTCAGAGAAGATGTAACACCATCAAGGCGTTTCCACTGTGTTTTTTGGGTCAGATTGAAACCTCCGTCTGACGCTGTTCCCCATTGATTTTCATCCGCTTGAAATGCTGTTGAAGAGTACTGTTTGATTACAGTTCCCCGATTCGATTCCAGAATTTCCCATACGGCCTGAGTGGTGGCATCTAACTTTTGAGCGCCAAGATCCATGAGGTTTGGCCCATGCAAAGTAGCCCAGCCCGATATCGTCGTCAGTGGGAAATGAAGTGTACTCAGATCTGAAAAGCCCACAAACCATTTTGGTTTAGACCGGGACAACAGATCAAAATCAATCAAATCAAGCAATTCCATCGCCAGATCACCGCCCCAAGGTGGCATAACAGCTTTTATATCTGGGTCAGTAAGATAAGACATTAATTCTTCAACGCGGGAAAATTTAGTGGCGCTTTTATTTTTGTGCTGCGAGCGTAAGCAGCGTCCTTCGCGGACCTGGTAACCTCTTTTCTTTAGGTTTTTTATGGCGAGTTCCAGTCTGGGATGCAGATGTTCAGGTACGCCAGCAGAGGGAGCGGTTACACCAATAACATCTCCTGGAGCCAGCCTGGGTGGAAAGAGGACACTCATGGATAGATCCTTTTCAGAACATATAGAATTCCATAATCTATAAATAAAGCCAGGATGTAAAATTAACAGGCGAACACTCCGCTTGTTTTTTCTATGAGCCTTTAAAAGGTCTGCTCATGGCACCCAAGGGACTTTACCGGCGTAGATGATGCGTCAGGCGACTAATCCTCAAAAGTGCTTACTGCTTATTCGCGGGACCGCCGGTTGATTTGGGTTGGCTCATGACGACTACTCTTTTAGCTATTCCCGGTTTCCCCTTTTCAAAGCGCCATTTACTCATCATTTTCTCGATGATTTTATGTTCAAACTCCGGAGTCGTTGTCGATTCCAGTATCTTTACATTCTGAACTCTGCCATCTGAATCAACATCATACTGAATCCGCAGAGCATTCGGCAGGAGGTTTCCGTTATTATCATGAGTGGTAATTGCTGTGTTTGCAGAGGAAATGCTGCCTGAAGGTGTGCTGGCGCTGGCCGGTATACCGGCGCAGAGTGCCAGGAACAATGGCAGAATCAGGGTGAATAGTCTGATAGCTTGCATAAATCGTCCGAATTCCAAAATTAACCATGAATCTTCACGTTACCAACGGTGCGAGTGACAGGCTGCCAGATGAAATGATCAGTGAATACCGCGTCTTCAGCTGCAATCCCTTTGACCTACTTACCAGGCGCTTCGTACCACATCCATTCCCGGGGTCGTTTCGCTATCAGGACTAGTGGGAGCTGAGCGAGTATATCAACGATTCTTTTGCCAGCTGCCAGCAGCGCTATCCGGTTCGTCGGGGAACATGACCGAGCTAACACCCTCAAGTGATTAGCATTTATTCGCGTCCCGCGCTGAAGACGTTCAGCTAATCCTTTTTGACTTCTGTGTTCGGGATCTACCGCGGTTGCGACGTTAAGAGGGTGTTCTCCGCGGGCTTAGCGGCAGCTTGCTGCTGATGCTAAGGGGGAGATTCTTCAGTCATTTCTGCGACACCGGGGAACTTAACCCGGAAGCGGCTGAACATAGCGCCAGCAGGGAGGATCCCGGATAGCTGTGCGTGACGCCTTATCCCGGCTACGCTGTTGTGCCGCTCTTGTGGCGTATTTTTGCCGGGTGGCGGCTGCGCCTTACCCGGCCTACAAAAAATCGCTAGCTGACTGACTGGCTCGCGCCGCGTTGAGTGTTACATAGTGATGCCAGCTCTTCCTGCTCCTGGCATTGAGCGGACAAACCAGCTTAGCTGAAGGTCCGCCATGAGCGAGGAGAGGACGCTCGCATCTGTCCCAACACAGTGAGGGCTTCACGAACACCTAGGTGTACTCGTCAACTGGGAAAAAGTCAGATTAGCTACGTAAGTTTCAGCGTAAAAATTGGGCACTATAAAGTGCCCAAACTGTAGAAAAATACATAATGCTATGTATCTGAGCCAAACATAGAGCGCCGCCTTGTTATTTTATAATAAGTGGGATTTTCATCATCCACCTCAAAATCAGAGAAGAAGTGGTTATCTCTTAATGCTGTTAATAAACTTTGATTAGTTGAATCAACTTCAATTTTAGGTTTGCCTCGCCCTAAAATTTTACTGAACTCCGATAAACCAAGCAGATCAAGATACTCTTTGCAAGTCGTCTTACTCAAATCCTTACCCGGCAACAAAGCGATTAGCAGTGCTATTTTATTCTGCATATTCAGTCCCTCTGCCACAAACAGGTTTTTTAGTAATGGTTCAGAAACATCATTAGGGCTTGCTATCAATGCTGATATATCCTGTATTGCCCGACTCAAGATGAGCGACTGAGTAGAGGTTCCCCAAGTTTTATAAGATGACGACAAGATTAGAAGTTCATCTGGTTTAAAATTATTCTCTAAAATATAATCATTAACGACCTGAGAGTAATTCTTACCATGAATAGCCAACGGTGTTTTAACAAACTCGAGTAGCTTAACTTTCAAATCATCATCAACTTGCCAAGAAAGTATTGATATAGCCTCATCCAAAATAAAGTTATCAATCGTCATTAATTCAACGTATGCCCTGATATTCTTATGAATATAATAGAAAAGTTGCTCCGAATAGTTATCTCGTATGAAATTAAGTGAGACAACACTCATACGAATAATATTTTTATCCACTAATATTTTGAACTTATCACTCGCGATATTACTAGCGCTAAAGGAGGTTTTATAAATAAGATTTAGTGAACAAATTAATTTTTCATATTTATCATTTGATAAATCATTACAGATAACAATCGACTTAAATAATTTGTTTTTAAGCTCATTATCAATGTTAATATTTTGAAATTTCAGCTCTACATTAGTTCTATTGATAAATTCGATAAGTGACTCATCCAGTCCATCAACATGTTCAAAATAAGAGACAATATTTTCCTCAGAGCAAACAGCTCTATCTTTATCCAACAAAGATGACCATAAGGATTCGCTCTCAACCTCACTCAGAGAAGTCACGAAAGTTTGCAAAGAGTTTATATACTGCCCTTTTTGTTCATCAGATATTTTCTCATTATTAAGAACGGATAAAACAATGGCTTCATCATCCACGATTGAACCACCACAACTAGATAAAACCATATCCAGATAGTCACTAATATGGTTATTAACATAACTAGCCAAGGGTGAATCAGGCTGTGACATCACTAGTGTATAGTTCTTATGGCGAATATCATCTTCACTGTTAAGCGTGTAAACCTTACTTAGCATTAAGGTCAGGTTGGCAAAATTAATATCATAAAGTGAATGCTGATAAACCGCATCAAAGAGTACTTTATTTGCGTTTTCAAATTTAATACTGACAAAAGAGACGTTAAGCAACTTAAAACCACTAATTAACTTCTCAACCTTCGGCTCTGATATTGCCAAATAATCCGCCGAATCCGAGAGGTAACCAGTCAGACAATTATCAATGTTAATGGCCTCAATGTCGTTACTGTCAGAATAATAAAATGTGCCTATAGAGTAGCGTCTAACCCAATCAGCAGAAAATTCACTCTCTGTCAGCGCATAAGAAAAGAACTCAGGCCACTGCGTATTTAATCGATTAATGAAACCTGGCTGAACCCTCTCAGTTTCAAAGTAGCCACGAATAAACTCAACTCTTCTATCTTTTCTTAGTTGTTTGAATAAACGTTTTATTAAGTTTACTTGGGTTGGCGTTTGAAGCAGATAAGCTAATAGATCAAAATTAAGCGCCTCTTCCTGTTCAAAATCAACTTCTCGAAGGCGGGCAACGACCAGTTTGGGGTTCTTGAGTTGATAAGTGAACTCTTTGCCTTTTTTATCGGTAATGCTGCGTAAAAACATCTTATCAATTCGACTCAGGCTATTTTCATAAAAATAGGTCATGTAGTCGGCATAGGTTTCATCAATATAGCCATCACGAATAAGGTATTTAAGCAGGTCGAAATACTCACTGCTTTTTATTTCATTAAAATCTCTTTTTTCTCCAATTTCATTGGTATAGGTGAGCTTAAAAATTTCATCAATATTTTCTCTTGTTATTATTTCTTTAAGCTTTTTATTCCTAGAATAAACCAAATTCTCTCTTAATCTTGATATAAGTTCATTGATTTCTTCTATTTTCCCATTGATTTTATTTTCAACACTTTCTTTTCTAGCCGCCCTTCTCTTTTCTATATCAGCTTTCTCAGCCTGATGATAGTAAGAATTATTATATTTAGACAGTTCCTTATCATATATGGCATCAACCTCCTGACTAGAATTGAGTATTTCACCGTTGATTACCTCAATCTCTTTTTTTCTATCGCTAATGTCTTTTTCTATTTCTCTTATTTCTTTTACAATAAGATTATCCTTTTCACTAAATATGGTAAAAACCATACCTTGATTAAGTTGCAACTCACTAAAATCTCGCGGGAAAATATTTTTATAGGCAATAATGGCCAGCATTTTATTACAGTCAAGCTCTGTCGTATTTAATTTATTATAGTAAATTTGAAATTCATTATAAATATTCTTCAATATTCTCATATCATCAATATATAGTGACATCCCTTGTAGAAATCTTTCATTGAACAACTTGAGAATACCACCATCATCAAAATGTGAGATAAACTGATCGTAAGAGTTAGAACTATCAACAACAGGAATAACTGGAATGATATAATCAAAGAATTTGGTTCTATCCTTCGAAATGAAGATGTCATCACGAAGTAAGTAAATAAAACGTAACGTCGATTTTTTGTACCCTGCTATGCCCCGTTGAATATTAACCAGTCTATTCACCTCATGAAGACGTTCAAAGATATTATTACTATTAAAACGGTCCATATCTTCAAAAATAATCGCATCAGCATCAACGTTCTCGAAAAGGTACAATACTTCATTTAAATACCTATCAAAATAAGACTCTTTACTTTCTTCAAAAATCTCTATTTCATTGCCCTGTAAATTTATTTTTTTAAGAACATTACGATTCTTTTGAGTTTTTATTAACTTGTAAATAAAAACACAAGATAGGATAGTACATATAAACCCACTAATTAAAAGCGTATCGTATTTAGTTGATAATGTAAGCAGTGTCTTTAAATCACCATCAGATAAAAGTGAAACATACTTCGACCACTTATTAAATAGAGTGATATGTAATACCGTAGCGATCAATAACACCGTGAAGATGGTATTTATCACAACGCTGCTCGTTTTTATTTTTTTCTTTACTTTAAAATGAGTCTGGGGAATATCATCAGCATTAATTTGGTGAATTAACTGATTAAGAATTTTACCTTCTAACGCGGTTTCATTTATATCTTTACTTGGTTCATTAGTTTCAGTTTCCTCCATCGCTCTGAAATGAGCAAGTGAGATATGAACAAACTTTATATTCGAATGACTTTTCTTATAGGATTCGACAAGGCTGCTTTTCCCTGCGCTATATTGCCCTGATATCGCAACATTTTTTAGATCGTCATTGGCAAAAACAAAATCTATCGCATTTTTATATACACCCAGCTCAACATCGCTGAACGGCGTTAACTTTTGAAATTTATAGCTATCATCACTCATTGATATCCCTTCCCAATCTTCGCCGAGAGAGCTGCCTCTCGGAGTTAATCAACAAAATCACACAGATAAAATTTCGCCTTATTATAGCAGACACAACGGCAAAGATTAGCTAGAGCCTCGTTGTTTTCTTCACCTATCCCTGTGATTTTACACTACAGTTAGCACTGGCTATACCTGAAAGCTTTGCTCGTAAAGAGTACGATCGCAAGTCAGCAAAGCATGACTTCGCAATCTAGCGCCGCTAAAAACAGTGCTGAATAGCTACGACTTAGGCAGCCATCTTATCGGATGGCAGATAATCTCAACGTCCGTTCTTGGCACTCAGCAGACCTTCTCAGTGAACTGAAGGTCTGCTTTGAGCCAGGAGAAGAAGTTCGGAATGCATACTTACATCGAGTTGTCTTAAGCAATGGAGAGCAGGTCACCTAAAGCATAACACCGCCTTCAGCTACTTATCCGCAGCAAGTCTTTGTTAGGCGAACGAAAATAAGACTGATTTCCTAAAAGCCATTTTGGTTCAACTTTCCGCCCAACAAGGTCATCAATGACTTTTGATTCAGTCCTTGCGTTCGAAAGCGTTAGACCACGTTTAATTTCAGCACCGTCGATATAAATATACATATTTTCGTAAAGATAATCACACCCCATCAAACATACAGGCATAACAATATATGGATCTAAGCGTTCCGCATCATTGCAGTCGGATCTCGGTTTTTTATGTGCCGTTACTAAAGTTCTCACACTGAACTCTTGTCCGCAGATAGCGCAAGTTTCATGAGTTTTATCCATAAAAAGCCACTCTTGTAGTATATGCTGCTCTTTTCTTGCTTTCTGCTCTCTTGTCTCATCCGTTCCAACATCGAGAAGAGCTCTTAATCTACGAAGATAAAATTCATATTTATCCATTCCTGAAGTGTTATTCTGTGCAGAAATTCGATGACCAACTAGGCTGTACATATAATGCTTTCTGCCTTTGGTCTTATCTACATATACTAATGGTGAAAAATTCGTAGTTTTTAATATGTGCGGCCTTCCATAGCCTTTTTGCGATAAGTATTTATAAAGCGTTGGAAATGACGCGTTTCCGGAAGAGTTAAAAAAAGATATTAAATCCTTTTCGATCTCATTAAGTTTTGTAGTTTCACCGATAAACTTCAGTCCAGAATGAGTGTTAGCCATATATATAGAACTTCTTAAGTAGTCATCGATAATTTCTGCAGGTGGATACGGATACTTATAGCTCCTTCCGTCAAGGGCATTTCTATATGTCTCTGCCAGTCTAGATGGGTCACAGCTTTCAAAAATACCAAACACCTTTTCGCTGTAGTTGATAATTGTGTTGTCTCTATTCTCAAAAATATACCAGTAATCATCGCCAATCACTCTAACCCAAGACGTAGGCAAGCTTGCAATTAGCAATGAAACGAAAGAATAGTACTGACCAATCTCTTCTTTTAGATAATTTAAGTTTGCAATACCGCAGCGACCCGGGAGATCTTTTGCTTTTTTGATCAGCTTTTCGATACTCTTGATACTGGAATTCCTAATCAAGAATATGTTTTTACTAGTTACGATCGAGTTTCTTGTGGCTCGATTTAACTCAGGGGTGTAGAATTCGAACCCACAATCAAGGTTTACATCCTCAATTAGATTAAATATTCCCTTTAAGTGGCTTTCCTTCCCGACCAGTCCGGATTTATAAGTTTGTTCTTCTAAGTCTGAGAGCCGCCAATATTCTCTGGACTGCAAATTTTGAATAAAATCGTTAAGCGACGGAATAGAGTTTTGGCTGACATTGTTTCGGAATTTGGAATTTAGTAATTGCCTAATTCTTTCCCTGGTACCAATACCAAATCGACTTGCAGTTTCCTCTAATGTGGGCCAAGGCGATTCATTTAGGCCATAGTAGAATTTTACAATTTCAATATCCCTGGCCTTATTCGCACCGTCTTTGATGCTGCGCTCAAGGAATTCTATCAATTCACTTTGAATGCCCATCCATACTCCTTGGTTGGGGAATCATCTAACAGTTTTTATGCAGATTTATCAGTAACACCTGATGCATTAACTGAGAAATCACTACCTAATATACCTATTTCAACAAATTACAACGTGTACAAGTGTTTTACAATAGGCAGTTACTGAGAAGTCTCAGAAACACAGCTAATGTTAGTAAAGTTTGGGATGTAGTGATAGAACCGATTTGCCATTCCACTCTGAAACGTCTGCTCTTGACACAGAGCAGATGAGTTCACTGCGCCAAAGGTCCGCCATTAGCGAATTTCGGACCTAAAAATGTTGTTTCAAACGTGCGATGTTAATTGATTTTCTACCCGGTTTCAAAAGAACCGACAGATGCCAGGTCTGCGGGTAGATTGCTTCAGCTCCAGCACCCTTTTAACATGGGCTATACCCGCGATATCGCCTGCTGACTACGGTTGCAGATAGGGCTGAAACCCTTTTCATCCACGCCGCTGGCGGTTATTGGGGTTAATGGAAACGCCGATAACCGCTAAACATACCTGTTTCTCCTGAAGGATATTACTGCTGTTGTTCTTCGATGAGAGCAACGTCAAACCACAGGCCGGGCATCATTTTTTCCAGGCCGTCGGTCAGCATCTTCCCGGCTTCGTGCAGTTTCTCCAGCGGCATCTGCGGCAGGCTTTCCAGAATGAACCACATTTGCTGAGCGTCCACGCCCAGGCGGGTTCTGATCCCCTGTCGCCAGTTCCAGCGGCGGCAGGTCACGCCGGTATCATCACACCAGATAACCTCTCCTTGTGAAGGATATTTAACGGCCGTTTCACCCTCTTTAACGGTATCAAAAGGCTCTGTTCCGTTTGCCACAGCCAGACGTGGTGAACCCTGATAGGCAGAGATATTCTCCCCACCAACCGGTACGGCGTAGCGGAGACTCACGGCGTTATAAAGATCAACGATGGGATCGAGCGCGGGCATCGTTCCGTCACGTAATACGCGCTTACGTAACGCATCAGCTGAGCAAGGGGTGCGTTTAGGTTTGGCACCAAACTTTTGAAAAACGTCGGCCCAGGCTTCCAGATGAGATTCCGCCCACTCCGGTTCACCGGCCAGCACGGCTTCACAGGCTTCCCGCAGCGCGGTTTCTCCAGCGTCGGGATGAAGCACTGGTGCAGCTTTTACGCAGATACTGAGCGCCCGAAAACCTGGGGCAATACGATAAATTTCAGGGGCAATTGACGGCGATACTGTTAACACGTGATAATCCTGTAATGACTAATTTATCCCATGATAATGACCGATGACCAAAAAAGTCAATTTAATGACCGATGCAAATTCTGTCGTCAACACAGTGAATGAAGCCGTATCTCAGCGAATAAAACGGTATCGTAAGCAAAAGAAAATCTCCCTCGATGAACTCTCCCGTCAGGCAGGCGTCAGCAAGGGAGCGCTGGTTGAGATTGAGGGATGCCGGGCCAATCCCAGCATTGCCCTGTTATGCCGACTGGCTGCCGCGATGGGGGTTTCGGTGGCTGATTTTGTTGATGTCAGTTCCAAACCGACCGTACATCTCATTGCTGAAGATGAGATCCCCGAATTGTGGGAAGGTGAAAAAGGCGGTAGAGCAAGACTGCTCGCAGGGTCGGGTGGCCCTGATATGACCGAGCTCTGGATGTGGGAAATGCAGCCGGGAGAAAAGTTTGCTTCACCGGGCCACACGGAAGGAACGTTTGAACTGTTTTATGTGCAGTCGGGCACGCTCACACTGGGCGTACAGGATCACGTGTATCTGGTAAAAACAGGCTGCTCGGCAACAGCCAGAACGGATGTTCCGCATTTCTATGAAAACCAGGGGGAGAGCCCGCTGGTATTTATCATGACCGTGCATGAAAAAGCATCCTGAGCATTCCCCGGAACAGAGGACAACCCGCTGCCTCATTACAAGTAGCCCAGAAGGAAAAATTCGGTGAATAATCAGCATCTGCGTTTTACCAAAGGTCAGTTTACTGTCACAACCGATCCCGCCTTTTTTCAGCTGGAAGCCATTCACGATTACCTGTCGCAATCGTCCTGGGCGGCGGGCATTGATGCAGAAACGGTCAGGATATCAATCCAGAACAGCCTTTGTTTTGCGCTTCTGGATGGAACAAGACAAATCGGCTTCGCCCGTCTGGTCACCGACTATGCCACTTTTGGTTATTTGTGCGACGTCTACGTACTGAACGATTATCAGAAAAGTGGTCTTGGTCGTTGGTTGATTGAATGCTGCCACGCCCATCCAGTGATGTCAGGTCTGCGACGGATAATGCTGGTGACCGACAGCGCGCCCTGGCTCTACCAGAAGCTGGGGTATAACCCATTGAACCGACCAGATTTTGTCTGGCAAATCAATCGACCCGATATTTATCGTAAACCCGGGCAAAAATAAGAACACTTCTCAGAGAGTAATGATAAATGTTAATCCGTAGAGCCAGCCCCTCTGATGCAGAAGAGCTTGCCATTTTAGCCGAACGAACCTTCAGAAAAACGTTTGAGGCGGATAATACTCAGAAGGATATGGATCTTCACTGCCAGGCAAGTTATTCAACAGATATTCAGTTGCACGAAATCCTCAGACAAGACTGGATTACATTAGTCTGCGAATACGAAAGCAAACTGATAGGGTACGCCCAACTGAGATGGGAAGAATTTCCTCCCTGTGTAAATAGCATTCACGCCGGAGAAATCCTGTGTCTGTATGTCGATGAACCTTATCATGGCAAAGGTTTTGCACAAGCCCTTATGCAGAAGTGCTTTGCTGAATTTGCGGCACAGGGATCGGATATTGTCTGGTTAGGTGTCTGGGAACATAACCCAAGGGCAATCTCTTTTTACCGTAAGCTTGGGTTTACCGAGGTGGGTGAACATATCTTCCAGGTAGGGACAGATCCCCAGAGAGATATCATTATGAAACGCTCAATGGGTGTTAGCTGAACAAACATTACGACGTCCGCTCATAGCACACCGCAGGCGTGATCCCCCCGGGGGCGTAACGCGTTAGCGACTAAACGTAGCGCCGGCCAGGAAAATCCCGGATGTCGGCGCGTGGCGCCTTATCCGGGCTACGCTGTTGCGCCACTCTTGTGCCGTTATTTTGCCGGATGGCGGCTGCGCCTTACCCGGCCTACAAAACCAGGGCTGACCGTACCGCCCTCGCGGCAGACCCCACGTTCAGCGCCGCCGGGCAGTTATTGTGCCTGCTGCTGCGCTTGCGCCAGCTGGCGGACAATCGCCGCGCGCCGCGCATCCCCTTCCGGCAGCCGGGCCAGCAACGCCTGCAGGGCCGCCACGGCCTCGGGGTAATCTTCATTGCGCACCGCGCTCAGGGCCAGCATCTCCAGCACCGGCAGGCTGTTCGGCTGCCGCTGATGCAGGTCGCGCAGCAGCAGCTCGCCCATCCGAACCTGACCGCTATCTCCCGCCCGCACCAGCGCGCTGGCGTAATCGAAAGCCGCCGCCGGGTCGTCCGCCGCCAGAGCATGCGCCCGGCCAAAGGCGCCGATCGCCGTCTCGCCATCGTTTAACAACAGGCCCAGCCGCCCAAGCAGCTGCCAGCCGGCGAGGTCGTTCGGGGTATCCTGCAGGTGACTGCGCAGGCCAAGGCGCAGCTCCGCCAGCTCATCCATTCGCAGCGGCGCCGCCGTCGGGTCCTTAACCTGCTGCAACAGCGCAGGAAAATGTCGTTCAGCCTGCTGCCAGAGCAGCACCTGACCAATATCGCTGGTTTTCAGATACAGGCCGAGACTCAGGACCACCAGCAGCAGCGCGCCCGGAAACAACGCCCAGCGGTTTAGCGGCCGTTCGCCAGGCAGCGGCTGCGGCGGGATATCGGTCAGCAGCGTGCGCTGAAGCTCGACGACCAGCGCCGGGTTGTCCTCGCCGCGCTCCTGCGCCAGCTCCTGCAGGCGCGACTGGTACAGGGCGCGGTTGAGGGCATCGCGGTCTACCGCCCCTTTGCCCGACCACGGGAAGTACAGCAGCCCCAGCGCACCAGCCAGCAGCAGCGCGGCGATAACTACCAACAGGCTCATCGTTCTTTTCCTTCTTGCAATAATACCGCCAGCCGCTGGCGCTCTTCGACGCTGAGCGCCGCGTCAGGAATGTCGCGACGGCGCGCGCGGGCGATAATCACTCCCGCGCCCACCAGCACGAACAGCCCCGGCCCCAGCCACAGCAGCACCGTGCCCGCGGTCAGGGGCGGCTCGTAGCTGACAAAATGACCGTAGCGGGCCACCATATAGTCAACGATCTGCCCTTTCGTTTTACCCTGCTGCATCAGCTCGTACACCTTCTGCCGCATATCAGCGGCAATCATCGCGTTTGAGTCGGCGATGCTGTTGTTCTGGCATTTCGGGCAGCGCAGTTGGGAGGTGATCTCGCGGAAGGCCTGCTCCTGGGCCTCATCCTTAAACTGCCAGGTATCGATGGCGGCCCACGCCTGGCCGGTCAGCATCAGCGCCAGCAGGATGACTATTACACTTCTCATCAGCCCGCCCTCCGGTTGTATTGATCCCACAGCGGCTGGAGCTCCTCGCGCCACACCCGTTCGTTCAGGTCGCCGGCGTGCCGCCAGCGGATAATGCCCTGACCGTCGATGAGAAACGTCTCCGGCGCGCCATAGACCCCGAGATCCAGGCCAAGCATGCCGTTGCCGTCGTAGAGGCTCAGCCTGTAGGGATTACCCAGACGCTGCAGCCAACTCATCGCCTTCTGGCGATCGTCTTTGTAGTTCATCCCCACCACCCGCACGCCCTGCTGCGCCAGGCCGTTGAGAAACTGATGCTCGGCGCGACAGGTTGGACACCAGGTGGCCCAGACATTGAGCAGCAGCGGCTTGCCGTCAATCAGCGTCCGTCGGTCCAGCGTCTGACCGGGGGTATTCAGCGCTTCAAGGCGAAATTCCGGCAGCGGTTTGCCAATCAGCGCCGACTCGAGGGTCGTCGGGTCATCGCCATCGGCGTTGCGCATCAGCTGCCAGAACAGCGCGGCGGCCAGCGCCAGAAACAGCACCAGCGGGATAAACAATAGCTTCCGGTTCATGAGGCCTCCTGCAGCTTCTTACGCATCCGGTAGCGCGGATCGAGCATGCAGCACAGACCGCCGAGGGCCATCAGCACCCCGCCGTACCAGATCCAGCGAACGAACGGTTTATAGTACAGACGCACCGCCCAGCTGCCGTCGCTCAGCTCTTCCCCCAGCGCGGCGTACAGATCGCGGGTCAGCCCGCCGCTGATCGCCGCCTCGGTCATCATCATCCGGCTGGCGGTGTAAAAGCGCTTCTCAGCATACAGCGTCGCTTCCGGGCGGCCGTTGCGGGTCACGGCAATAATGCCTTCGCCGCCGGTCCAGTTGGGGCCGACGATATTGCGCACGCCGTTAAACACAAAGTGATAGCGGTGGATATCGATGCTGTCGCCGGGGCGCATCCGTACATCGCGCTCCACGCTGTAGTTCTGGCTGAAGGTGATGCCGATAACGGTCACCGCCACGCCAACGTGACCGAGCACCATCCCCCACTGGCTGCGGGTCAGAGTGCGCAGGCCGCGCCAGAAGCCGTGGCGATGGGTGGCCCGTTCGTGAACCTCCATCAGGGCGAAGATCAGCACCCACAGGGCCATCATCAGGCCAATGACCGCCATGGCGGTGATACGATCCTGCAGCAGCCACGGCAGCGCCAGAGAAAGTGACAACGTCACCAGCAGAGCGATAATCAGGCGCTTAATCTGCCTGGCGACGTCATCGCGCCGCCAGCGGATCAGCGGCCCCAGCCCCAGCAGCAGCGCAAACGGCGCCATCAGGGCGGTGAACATGGTGTTAAAGAACGGCTCGCCGATGGAGATGCTGCCGAGGCCCAGCTCTTTATGCACCAGCGGCAGCAGCGTTCCGAGGAGCACCACCAGCATCGCGGCCATCAGCAAGATATTGTTGCCAAGCAGGAACGTCTCGCGCGACCACAGCGTATGTTCCACCCGCGCCCGCACCCGGCCGCCCTTCAGGGCGTACAGCAGCAGCGATCCGCCGATGGCGACAATCAGCAGTACCAGAATAAACAGCCCGCGCGACGGATCCGAGGCGAAGGCATGCACCGAAACCAGCACCCCGGAGCGCACCAGGAAGGTGCCCAGCAGGCACAGGGAGAAGGCGGCGATGGCCAGCAGCACCGTCCAGGCGCGGAAGCTGCCCCGCTTTTCGGTCACCGCCAGGGAGTGCAGCAGCGCGGTTCCCACCAGCCACGGCATAAACGAGGCGTTTTCCACCGGGTCCCAGAACCACCAGCCGCCCCAGCCCAGTTCGTAGTATGCCCACGCCGAGCCCAGCACGATGCCGAAGGTGAGGAACATCCATGCCGCCTGGGTCCAGGGACGCGACCAGCGCGCCCAGGCAGTATCCAGCCGGCCCGCCAGCAGCGAGGCGATGGCGAAGGCGAAAGCCACCGAGAAGCCGACGTAACCCATATAGAGGATCGGCGGATGGAAAATCATGCCGATATCCTGCAGCAGTGGATTGAGGTCGCGGCCATCAATGGGGTACTGCGGCAGGCCGCGGCTGAACGGATTGGAGGTGAAGAGGATAAACAGCAGGAAACCAAAGGCGATCATCCCCATCACCGCCAGCACCCGGGCGACGGCGTCGAGCGGCATCCGGCGGCTGAAGATGGCGACGGCAAAGGTCCAGACGCTGAGCAGCAGAACCCACAGCAGCAGCGAGCCCTCGTGCGCCCCCCAGGTTGCCGCCACCCGATACCACACCGGCAGCGCGCTGTTGGAGTTTTCCGCCACGTAGCGGACGGTAAAGTCATTGACCACAAAGGCGTGCACCAGCAGCAGGAAGGCGCCGCCGATACAGGCGAATAGCCCACAGGCCAGCGGCCGCGCCAGGGCCATCAGCCGCCGATCCTGCCGCGCCGCGCCCCACAGGGGATAGACGCTCAGGAGCAGCGCCAGCCCCGCCGCCAGACACAATAAAAAGTTGCCCAGCTCCGGCATCATGGCTGCGCCCCCGTTTTCTCCGGCGTCATGGCGTTTTTCACCTCCGGCGGCGTGTAATTTTCATCATGTTTGGCCAGCACCTGCTGGGCGGTAATATGCCGCTCGCCGTCCAGCACGCCCTGGGCCACCACGCCCTGCCCTTCACGAAACAGGTCCGGCAAAATGCCCTTATAGCTGACGTCCACCACCCCGCGGGCGTCATACAGCTTAAAGCGCACGTCGAGAGTTTGCGGGTCGCGCTGCAGGGAGCCCGGCTGAACGTAGCCCCCCACCCGCAGGCGCTGCCCGGTATGGGGTAGCGCCCGGGTTTCCGTTTTGCCGTAGATAATTTCCCCCGGGGTGTAGAACAGATCGATATTGCTGCTCAGGGCGTACAGCGTCAGGCTGACGGTGAGCCCAAGTCCGGCGAGCACCGCCAGCACGATATACAGCCGGGTTTTACGACGCGCTTGCATCCGCGCCCTCCTTGTCATGTTCGCGGGCGGCAGCGATCCGCCGCTCGCGCGCCTGCTGGCGTCGCACCTCATGGAACAGCGCCCGCCGCGCCCACAGGGTATGCACCGTCAGCAGGCCAAAGGCGGCGACGGCCACGGCCACCGCCAGCCAGACGTACACGGCATAGCCGCCCATATTCAGGAAGGCGGCGAAAGACGAAAAGGCGGGGCTCATCGGGCGGCTCCTTTATTCACCAGCGCCACCACCCACGGTCGACGGCGCTCCAGCTGCAGGATCAGGTTACGCAGGCGCATCAGGGTCAGGGTGACCGACAGCGTGAGGAAGGCAAAGATGCAGATCCGCAGCGGCAGACGCATGCTTGGGTCGATGGTTTGCTGCAGGTTGGTCGAGCCCTGGTGCAGGGTGTTCCACCAGTAGACCGAGTAATGAATGATGGGCAGATTGACCACCCCGACCAGCACGAGGATCCCCGCCGCGCGCCCGGCCAGCCGGCGGTCGTCAAAGGCGTGCCACAGGGCGATGACCCCGGCATACAGAAACAGCAGCACCAGCTCCGAGGTCAGACGGGCATCCCAGATCCACCAGGTCCCCCACATCGGCTTGCCCCATGCCGCGCCGCTGACCAGCGCCACCAGGGTGCAGACCGCCCCCACCGGCGCCAGGGCAGCGATCGCCAGGTCGGCCATTTTGATCTGCCAGACCACCCCGACGAAGGCCGCGACGGCCATCGCCAGGTACAGCCCCATCGACCACATCGCCGCCGGGACGTGAAGGTACATGATCCGGTAGCTTTCCCCCTGCTGATAGTCCGCGGGGGCGAAGCCAAAGCCCCACCCCAGGCCGATGACCAGCAACAGCGCGCTCAACGCCGCCAGCCAGGGGATCCAGCATCCGCACAGGCGGTACAGCCGCTCGGGGATCGCCAGTTGATGTAACGCTTTCCACATAGACGCTTACTCACACGGTTATGATGGCCGCGCCCGCAGGCGCAGCGAGTTATCGCACGGTCAGCCGCAGCGCAGCGGCGGTGGCGAACGGACACAGGGTGGCGCTGGCGGTTAAGAACGCCGCCAGCATCGCCAGATAGCCGCTGACCGGGAGCCCGGCGGCCGCCGCCTGGCAGGCCGCGGTGGCGAAAATCAGCAGCGGCACCGCCAGCGGCAGCACCAGCAGGCTCAGCAGGACGCCGCCGCGCTTCAGGCCGACCGTCAGGCCAACCCCCACCGCGCCGAGAAAACTGAGCGTCGGGGTGCCGAGCAGCAAGGTCAGCGCCAGCACACCGGCGTCATGCAGACTCATCCCCAGCAGCAGCGCCGCCAGCGGCGAGACGATCAGCAGCGGCAGGCCGCTCATCATCCAGTGGGCAACCACCTTCACCAGCACCACCGCCACCAGCGGCGTCGGCAGGAGCATCAGTTGCTCCAGGGAACCGTCCTGCCAGTCGTCGCGAAACAACCGATCCATCACCAGCAGCGCCGCCAGCAGCGCGGCGACCCACACCACGCCCGGCGCAATCTGCGCCAGCAGCTGCGGCGCGGCGCCGACGCCGAACGGAAACAGGGTGATGACGATCAGAAAGAACCAGAGCGGATTGAGGATCTCCGCCCCGCTGCGCCACGCCAGGCGCAGTTCCCGGGCCAACAGCGCACGCATCATTGCCCGCCTCCAGCCTCGCCGCCGAGGCGCAGGGTGCGCAACGGACAGCCCAGCGGCCGCAGCGGCTGGTGGGTGGTGAGGATGGCGCATCCCCCCTGCCGGGCGTGCTGCTCCAGGCGACGGGTCAGGGTTTCCATCGCCGTGGCGTCGAGGGCGGTGAACGGCTCATCGAGGATCCACAGCGGCGCGTCGGTTAACCACAGGCGGGTGAGCGCCACCCGACGCTGCTGCCCGGCGGAGAGCTGGCTCAAGGGGAGATCTTCATAGCCCGCCAGGCCGACGGCGGCGAGGGCGCTTTCCCGCTGCTGAAGGCGGCTGGCCGGAAAGAAGAAACGCAGGTTTTCATCGGCGGTCAGCGCCGCGTTAACGCCGGGTTTATGGCCCAGCCACAGCAGCTGACGGTGAAATGACTCCCGGACCTTCGCCAGCGGCTGGCCCTGCCAGCTCACCACCCCGCTTTCCGGGCGCGCCAGGCCGCAGAGGATCCGCAGCAGCGAGGTTTTCCCCGCGCCGTTATCACCGGCGACCTGCAGCAGCTCGCCGGCAGCGAGGGACAGCGTCAGCGCCGCAAACAGCGGTCGATCGTCAACGATGCAGGTCAGTCGCTCTGCATGCAGCATGAAGGCAAACTCCTTGATTCAGACAGTATTTTACGTCGTCGCTAAGTATGGGTTGCGCCGCGCGGGCGACGCAACCCTGACGATTACTGTCCGGCCCCCGGCAGCTTCGAGATATCGGCGTTGCCTAACGCCTTCTCATCGTGCGCCGCGGTCTCCTTACGCACCTTCGCCACATCGCTGGCGCTGACCGCCGGCGCGTTGTTGCCCCAGCTGGTGCGGATGAAATTGACCACATCCGCCACCTGCTGGTCGTCCAGGCGCCAGCCGAACGACGGCATGGTCAGGTTGGAGACCGCATCTTTCACAGCCGGCGTGGTGCTCCCGGTCAGAACGATGTGGATAAGCGAAGTGGCATCTTCGGTCTGGACCACCGGATTGCCCTTCAGCGACGGGAAGGCGCGCTTATAGCCTACGCCGTCGGTGCGGTGGCAGGCGGCGCAGTTATCGACGTACAGCGCGGCGCCGGTTTTGCTGTCGTTACCCTTCCACAGATCTTTCGCCACGCTGTCTTCCACCGGGGCTGGGGTCTGTTTGCCGCCGCGCGGCGGGAGCGACTTCAGGTAGCGAGCGATGGCGGTGATGTCGTCATCAGAGAGATACTGCAGACTATGCTCCACCACATCGCTCATGCCGCCGAAGACCACCGATTTATCGTTGCGTCCGGTTTTGAGGAACTCGGCCAGCTCGGCTTCGCTCCAGGTCCCCAGACCGTCGCGGTTTTCGCCGCGCAGGCTGGAGGCGACCCAGCCGTCAATCGGCGCATTGCTGCCCGCCAGGTAATCATCGCCTTCGCTTTCGCTGAGCGCTTTTTCCTGCATCGTCAGGCTACGCGGGGTATGACAGGCGCCGCAGTGGCCCAGGCCTTCCACCAGATAGCGGCCGCGCTCGAGCACCGGGTCAACCTGCGGGTTGGCGACAAAGTCGCTCGGCGTCGGGGCGAAGATGCCGCGCCAGAACGCCAGCGGCCAGCGCATCGACAGCGGCCATGGGATGTCGGTGTCCTTGTTGGCGACATTCACCGGCTCCACGCCGTGCATAAAGTAGGCGTACATGGCGCGCATGTCCGCTTCGCTGATCCGCGCGAACGAGGGATACGGCATCGCCGGATAGAGCGTGGAACCGTCTTTCCGCACGCCCTTGCGCACCGCGTCGTCGAACTCTTCGAAGGTGTACCCGCCAATGCCGTGTTCTTTATCCGGCGTGATATTGGTGGAGTAGATGGTGCCGATCGGCGTCTCCATCGGCAAACCGCCGGCGAAAGGTTTCCCCGCTTTGCCGTTGGTGTGGCAGGCGACACAGTCCCCCGCCCGCGCCAGATACTCCCCCTGCTTAATCAGATTGCTGTCCGCAGGCGCCTCTTCGGCAAAAGCCGCGCAGCTCAATGCCCCAAGCACCAGGGCCGATAACCATTGCATTTTCATCATCTGCCTTCCTTTATGCCTGCACCAGGGGACCCGGATTTTTCAGATACTGCTCACGGATCGCCTTCGCTGACCAGTAGGCCAGCGCGGCCACCGTGCCGGTTGGGTTGTAGCCCAGCCCCTGCGGGAACGCGGAGGCGCCGATGACGAAGACGTTATGCACGTCCCAGCTTTGCAGATAACGGTTCACGGCGCTGGTTTTCGGATCTTCCCCCATCACCGCCCCACCGTTCATATGGGTGGTCTGGTAGGTAGTGGTATCAAAGTGGCTGTTGGCGTTTTTCGGGCTGCCGAGGATATATTTCGGCTTCATCGCTTTGGCGATCGGCGCCATCTTATCGAACATAAACTGCGCCATCTTGATGTCGTTTTCCTGCCAGTCGAAGGTCATGCGCAGCAGCGGCTGGCCGAAGACGTTTTTGTAGTTCGGATCAAGATCGAGGTAGTTCTGCCGATAGGACTGGTGCGCGCCGTGGGCATCCATCGACAGGTGATGGGTGTAGGTGTCGGCCACCGCCGCTTTCCACTTGCTGCCCCACGCCGGGGTGCCCGGCGGTACCGGGAAACCGGAGATGGGCTTGGTCCCGGCCTGGTTGACCCAGAACGGCGAACCGCCGACAAAGCCCGCCGCGCCGTGGTCGAAGTTGTCGGCGTTGAAGTCGTCGACGCCGACGCCGTTGCCGCCCGCGCCGATAAACGGATTGGTATAGGTGTCTTTGTCAAAAATGGCCTTGATGGTGGTCATGTTCTGGTAAGCGAAGTTACGCCCCACCACCCCTTCGCCGGTCTCCGGATTGTACGGTTTGCCGATCCCGGAGAGCAGCATCAGGTGCACGTTGTGGAACTGGAAGGCGCCGATAATCACCAGGTCCGCCGGCTGTTCCATTTCGCGCCCCTGGCCGTCGACGTAGGTCACGCCGGTGGCGCGGGATTTGTCGTCGGTCAGGTTGACCTTCAGCACGTTGGCGTTAGTCCGCAGCTCAAAGCGTTTTTCCTGGCGCAGCGCCGGCAGAATGTTCACGTTCGGCGAGGCTTTAGAGTACATGTAGCAGGCGTAGCCGCTGCAGAAACCGCAGAAGTTGCACGGGCCCATCTGCGCGCCGTAGGGGTTGGTATAGGAGTCGGAGGTGTTGGCCGACGGCAGGTTATAGGGGTGATACCCCACTTCCAGCGCCGCTTTTTCAAACAGCTGCGCCGACCAGGTGTTTTTCTGCGCCGGCAGCGGGAAGTCGTCCGAGCGGTCCGGGGCGAAGGCGTTGCCGCCGCGGCCTTTGCCGACGACCTTGCCTTTGATCGACCAGGCGGTCCCGGAAGTACCGAATACTTTTTCCGCTTTATCGAAGAACGGTTCCAGCTCGTCGTAGGTGACGCCGAAATCCTGGATGATCATATCCTGGGGGATGAAGTTTTTGCCGTAGCGTTCTTCATAGTGGCTGCGCATCCGCAGCTCAATGGGATCGACGCGGAAATGGACGCCGGACCAGTGCAGCCCGGCGCCGCCCACGCCGGTACCCGGCAGGAAGGCCGCCAGCTGGCGATAGGGCACCGCCTGTTGGCTGGTGTTATGCCGGATGGTGACGGTGCTTTTCGATAGATCCTGGAACAGCTTGCGGCGGATGTTGTAGGTCAGCTCATCAATCACCTGCGGATAGGCGCCGTCCGGCCAGGTGTCGCGCATCGGGCCGCGCTCCAGCGCGACGACGTTGAGCCCCGCTTCGGTCAGCTCTTTGGCCATGATCGCCCCAACCCAGCCGAAGCCGACGATCGCGACATCGGTTTTTTTCAATACGGTGGCCATGATTACGCCCTCTCCCCATTAATTGATACCGGCGGGAAGGGGTAGCGTTCGCCCCGTTCAACCCAGTCCATAAAGTCGGCGCGCGCGCCGGGAAAATTAATCAGCGTCCAGCCGACCATGCCTTTATTGCCGCCATGGATCGGGTCGCTGAAGAACCCTTCGCGGGTGTTTTGCAGCAGATAGGTGAAGAACAGCGAGGCCGGCAGCTGTTTGAACTCGGCTTTACCCGATTCCCACAGGCCGAGCGCCTCGTCCTGCTGCTCGCTGCTCAGTTCAGCGAAGGTTTTATGATATTTGTCCTGACACCACGCCTCGGCGTCGGCGATCCCGAGGTTATAGATCTGTTTGGGCACCAACGGCAGCTGATAACCCATCTCTTTCGGCACGTCGGGATTGAAGGGCCCCTGCATATACCAGATGGAGCCGGTGGCGTAAGGGGTATTGAGCTGGCGGTCGATAAACTCGGGCACGCCGGCCTCTTTGGCGCCGGGACCGAGTTCATCCGCCGGGATTAAGCGAGCGACGGCGGCGTTGATAAACGCCCACTCACGATCGTTGAAGAACTGCGGCTTCCAGTCGCTGGCCGCCGCGGTGTTCCCGGAGGCTGGCTCTGAAGCGGGGGCCGCCTGCGCGGTCGCGCTGGTGGCCACGCCAATAGCCCCTGCTCCCGCGCCGCCGATCACCACCGTCGGGATCAGCGCCATCGATTTCACCAGGAAATCACGCCTGGAATTGTTGGTTTTCTCGCTCGACATCATCACATTCCTGTCATTGAAAATTACTGTTTTTGTCGCTGACAAAACCAGTGAATGTCGTGCTGGAACCGATACCATTGCGCTTTTAAACCGCTTAGCGTCTGGCCCGGCCCGGCAAGTCGGATAAAACATCGCCAGAGGCGATATCATTTATAGGGTTATCGTTTGGATAGTAGACGATTCTCAACGAAACGCGGGAAATCGGAGAGAAATTCACCGGTCTGTCATCGTGAGAAGAGTGCTGCCATAACCTTGAGGCGGTAAACCAGCGGCATTCACACCGCGCTGAGCTTACCCATGCGCCATAAAAGAGTGACTTGTATCACAAATGTTATTTTTTGTTTATGGTACATGGCAGATTAAACGTCTGTAAATACTCGTATTAGGAATAATTAAACATTTTGAGCTGTTAAAAAAGTTAATAACCGTTGTTAACTATCTTGTATCTATTGTCCGGCTAGCGCCTTCAGCTGGCGATATCCCATCCACAGGAGAAGAGAAGATATGTTCGATCATGTGAAATTCGGCGTTAGCGACTATGCCGCCAGCAAAGCGTTCTTTTTGCAGGCCCTGGCCCCGCTTGGCGTAACGCTGGTCGGCGAAGGCGAACCGAGCTACGGCGCAGAGCTGGCCGGCAGCGGCGATGCTTCTCTATGCCTCTATCAAAGTGCGGAAAAACCGGCGCCGCTGCACATTGCCTTTCGCGCCGACAGCCGCGAGCAGGTCGATGCCTTCTGGCAGGCGGCGCTGGCCGCCGGAGGAAAGGACAACGGCGCGCCGGGGCTACGGCCAAACTACCACGCCAGTTACTACGCCGCGTTTGTGATTGCGCCAGACGGGCACAATATTGAAGCCGTGTGCCATCTGGCGGGGTAAGCTGAGCGGAAAAAAATTCCCACGTCCGTGGGAAACGCTGAAGGTATGGATGTGTCGGATTCAGCTGACCGGCTCAATGAGGGCGGACAACAGTCCGTTGAAGTGGGTATGTGACTCAATGACATAATCCGAGGAGACTTTATCGCGGATTTCGAAACGGTCATCTGTGAAGCTGTAGACAATCACGGACATGCCCTCTTCACCAATGACTACTTTGCCAATGAGGTTCGGATCGACATAGATTTCGTTAATACGCGTATCAAAGTTTCGAACAAAGATATTCGACCATGCAGGTTCACCGTTCTCTGCCTGCACCAGGCTGTACAATGTCATGCCATTGTACTCACCCCCATCCATAATATTGAACATATCAGCGTAGTCCGGCCGACTAATCAAAAGTCGTTGAATATCCTCATAGACCCTTTTTTTCTTGTCCTCCCATTCAACAGGCGCGACTTTGTGCATTAAATCTGCCATGACGTCTGGGTCTACAGGGTCGGCTACGGGATAATTACCTTCAACTATCAGCGACTTCAGGTTACGAATCGTGAAATAGCGCTTTAGCTGGGCGGGGAATAAAACTGGCATTGCGATTGTTTTTCCTTTCTCGTCGCAAAACTCGACCAGATAGCCAGTTGTTGGCGAATTAAAAACCATAACAATAGTACCAAGCGTTCCTTTTACCAGCCCTTCATTCGGCAAATCCTCACTTAAAACCACAACGTCTAATTCGGCTCTTTTCATGTTTATTTCCCTATTTAACGTAAATAGTTGTCAGGCGAGGAACGAGCGCATCTGTTTCATACATCCAGCCTGTACGGATGACCGCCGTTTCACCATTGATGCCTAAAATTGGCATATCTACAGCCATTGTTTGACCGTAGTTGTTTGTCTGCAAAATCGTTGCCGGGGCCGATAATACGCCCTTCTGAATTCGTGCTGCTAAGACATCCGCATTCGTTGGGTTGTACCCCAGGGCAGACTCAAACACCCGAGCCTTATGACCGCCTGTAGGATGTGTTGAATCTAAAGCGTACGTCGCGAGTTTTTTCGGATCGATAACGGCGTATTCAGCATTCACTAACGTACCGTTCTCAGAGATGAAGCCCTTCACATACGGGCTTTCGAAGGCTGGTATTTTACTGAGACTCGATAACTCATCTAACTCACTTAAAGGATTCAATCTACCCATTGTTAATCCTGCAGCGAAAGAGGCTCCTGCAATGAGTAATCCTTTATTGCCCATAATCTGGTCGTAACCTGCAGGCGCATCCCCACCCAGTTGCAACGCTGTTTCATGGAATCCTTCAAGGTTGCCATTATATATACCGCCAGCGGCTAGCAGTCGGCCAATGGTCTTACTGTTTAGTGTCTTTGACGCTGGTGCGATTCTTGAGCCATTATAATTGTGTTGTATACGCTGAGTGGGAGCTGGCCTCCTTCCTTGGCGATCGGCAATCGTGTGCCTGTAGGCGTTCATAATTTCGTCCTTGAACCACGCATGGTATGACGAAGCGGTAGGGGTAAAAATTAAATCGCCATTGTCGTCGATGTAAAATGGATTTCTGTCACTGCTCCAACACCTGGAGATATCCACACCAACAAGCCAGCCAATTTGTAGCCTGTGCTCTACCTCATCATAGATAGGATCTGCATAGCTACGTTGCCTTCGTTCATATGGCCTTTTATGTGGAGATGAGTTGTATATTTCCTTCGGTAGGCCAAAAGCGAGGCTGTGACCATTCGCCTCACAGGAGAGGTCGTAATGTATACACGCTTCTCTTAGCGAACCTGCTGGTGTCAAAATATATTGAAAGTCTTCAGGATTTAATTGGCGTATTAAATCATGTGACTGGTAAAGTCGAAACATATGAATTCCCTATCCTTCATTTTATAAGAATCATTCGCCGTTATTGCTTTAAACAGTTCCCTTCTCTATCGCAATAAAATATTCCTACCTCTACCAAACGACAGTTTCATTAGCTAAAAATTATTTTAGTTTCGTTGGCTATAAAATATTTATTCTAATGCGAGTATTCCGCTTATTGCTAAGTCCCACATGTGTAGGGAAGACTCCAGTACGCCAATGCTGGTAGACCCCTCACAAGAAACACCCCCACGTGCGTGCGGAAGACTTGCTACCGTGCCGCCCGTGGCGCGGGGCCAAGGAAACACCCCCACGTGCGTGGGGAAGACCTGGCTGTCAGCCTGTCAAACTCCGCCGACACGGAAACACCCCCACGTGCGTGGGGAAGACGTAAACGGAATGCCCGCCAGCGTACTACCCGCGGAAACACCCCCACGTGCGTGGGGAAGACTGGACTTACCCAGGCATTTGCAGATATCAGGGAGAAACACCCCCACGTGCGTGGGGAAGACCATAGCTCATAGAGCGCCAGCCGTTTCTGCTCAGAAACACCCCCACGTGCGTGGGGAAGACGCAAAACCGTTTCTGCCCAGCTATTTAACTGTAGAAACACCCCCACGTGCGTGGGGAAGACTGCGCCAGCAGGTGAGCCTCTGTATATAGGGGAGAAACACCCCCACGTGCGTGGGGAAGACTACGCGGGGCACTGGCAGCAGTTCAAAAACGAGGAAACACCCCCACGTGCGTGGGGAAGACTATCGCGACCGGCTCAAGCACGACACGTTTTCGGAAACACCCCCACGTGCGTGGGGAAGACACCAACATATTGTGAAAGAGCGAGAGTTTAACCACAATATCCACGTATTACGACAGTTTTAGGGTTTCAATAATCAGCTGTAACCCACTGAGATCAATAATCGGCTTTCTGACCTCACCCTTGTAGCGAATTTCATAACCAGGCGGTTGAGGAATACTGCGAAACAGCATCAGGCCTGATTCCACAGGCGTGTACTGCAACAGGTAATCAACAACGGTTTGCGCGACCGAATCTTTGACGCCTGAGACAAAAACATTTGGCCGTGGTTCGACAAACCACAGCTTCATTCGTCCACGCACCGCTGGAGGCAGATCATTTGCCAGTACGACGAGCACCTTTCCCTCCCATCAGCTCATTGATATCGGCCGCAATCAGGTTGAGCAAATCCAGGGCTATCACTCGCTTTCTGAATGCCTCAGAGACTTTGTGTTTATCGTAGCGGCCCGCCATTTCCCTCGAGAGTGAAAATGCCAAATCAATACAGAGCCGTTCTTTGTAAAGGTCGGCCAGATCATAGACAAACGGTAAAGGGCTACCTGAATGGATAAAGCCGATATGCGGCGAGTAGCCCATCGCATGCACAATCGAGCATAAAATGCCATACAGGGCGGCGTTGGTGGAGGTCAGTACCTGGTTTGTCAGGTCACTCAGTTCAAACTTGCCTGGTGTAAACTGACGCCCTTTCCAGCCGACGCCATACTCCTGCGCTTTCTGCTGATACAATGCGCGAACCCGACTCCCCTCCATGCCCATCATGCTGTTTAAACTTTTACCCTCCAGATCAGCATCCGGAAAGCGTTTAGCAAACATCGCCCGGGCAACCTTGAGGGCAGACGATGCATCGCAGGCCAGCGCCATCTGCGCTTTAAGATTGCGGGTATCTGCAGTAGGCAAAAAACCGGCGGCATAAAACAGCAGGCTATCCTCGCCCACCCAGCACACCGCGCAGTTAGCCGCAGTTGCGGTTTTGATCGCCTCATGAGTCACAGTTGTCCCGGGGCCAAGCAGCAGCGTGTTGATGGTCGCCACCGGGAGAGGCACCACGTTGCCATCCGCATCCACCCATTTCACACTGCTGTCATCAATTTCCAGCCGCCCGCGCTCAAGATAGAGAAAAGGATATTTATCTTTTACCTGAGGCAGGAGTTCGCGGGTGACTTTGACAAACAGTCTCTCCCCCTGGGCCATTAGCCGAACTCCAGCACGGTCACCTGGCGATCCCGATAACGCTTATGCCGGCCAAACTGCAGCGGGACATCATTAAGCGTGATGACATCGCCATCCCCTTCCCCTTCCATGACCGTATAGCTCAATGCTCGCTGCTTGCTATCGGCTAACTTCTGTGCCTGCTGCCAGGCCGATTCTGCGCTGTCAAAGATACCTTGGTAGATAAGCTCAGTAGGTACACAGCTCTTGCGCCCCAGATACAAATCCCATACCGGATTTTGCAAAGCCTCCGGCAATAACTCAGCCTGCTTACTGCCAAGCGCCATCACCACCGCGAAAACGGCATCCTGGAGGTAGTAGCGGTAGGTCATTTTGGGGGCACTACTACCCGCTTTCGTTCCATCAGATTTTCTGGGTATTAGTAGACTTTGCCACGGATCGCTATCGTCATAACCGCTGCCCACCATCTGAAAGTCGCACAATGTCGGCTCACGTAGGTGCGGCTGGCCCTGCTTGTCGGTTCGGGCGTAGGCGCGAACCTCCATCGACAGGTTATTCATCTCCGCCAGCCACTCAACCTCTGGCCCCGCGGCGCCTCGTGCACAGCAAATCAGTCCCAGAATCCCCGAGCGGGTCGGGAAATTCAGCGTATCGCGTACATCGAACTTTGAATCAAATCCCCAGGATTGCAGCGGCCCTTCAAGCCACAGCAGCATATATTGTTTAGATTGGCTCATCTCCATCGTCCATTACAGATGTGACTGTAAGTCAGCGATCAGGCGGTCAATGCTATAGTTGAGGTCCTCGCCCCACTCATAATCGCCTTGTTTGCCGAACAGGGAACCGGAGAGTTTTTCTTTTTTATGCAGCCAGGCTTGCAGCGCAACTTTACTGGGCGATAAGAAGCCTTCGCCCTGACTCTTAACGGGCTGTTCAAAGGAAACCTGCAGACCCTGGCCTTTACGCAGTAACACACGGGCATATTCCCACGGACAGGCCCCGGATTGCGTTGTCTGTCGGGCTGAGGGGACGGCGACGTACAGCGCCTTAACAAATGCAGCGACGGCGGTTTTCATATCGGCGTCCTCACCCAACGTCTGCGCCAGTTGCCCGAGATCCAAGCTGACATAGCGATAGTAGGTCGCTGAATTAAACTCCAGAATGCCCATATGCGCGGTACTAGTTTCATCTTCTGTTTTACAATCATCCACAGCGGTAAAGAACTCGATCTCATTGCTCACTTTATGGGTGGAAATCGCGTGCGCGAACGAGGCCGCCGCCTTGACGTTCATATCCACCGCTTTGGCCACCATGCGCCCGAAAAGCGCAATATCCAGGGCGTCCAGCGTTTTGTTAACCACCTTTTTGGCGACTTTAACCAGCTCTTTGTCTTTCAGGCTGGTGGCGTCAAAATCTTTTTCCTGTGCATAAGCCGCAAATGCGGCGGCCTCAGCCTCGCTGAAAAACAGCAGAGTATCTTTGGAGAAAAAAGTAGTCATCACCTCACCGCAGTGAGTAGCCTGTTCCTCGTTCGCCCCCAGTGCGCGACAGGCATTGGCCAGCAGTGAAGCAATTTTTTTACTCCGCACCCCGAGACGAATACCAAAATCTGGCAGCGCCAGACGCACCTGGCGCTTCCAGCACTGGGATGACACTCTGGCGCGCGACACACCGCCGACGATGGCGGATTTGGGGGCGCCCACGTCATCGCGGTTAAGGCAGGTCACCGGGAAAGACTGCAAAATATGAAACTCAATACGAGTATTTTTGAACCGGGTAGTCATGAGATTATCCTTAATAAATTGTTTAACTATCAGGAAAAAAGCGCATCAACAACGGGCACAATCTGCAGCAGGCCGCAGCCAAAGGCTCGCCCTTTGCCAATGCCATGATGAAAGCTATGCCGGAACTGCTGTTGGTCGGTGACGGTAAGAAAGCCCAGCACCGTCGCCTTGCCAAGGGTCACCTGGCGGCCGGCTTTATCTTTAAACTGCAGCACTTCCACCGCGTCAACCTGCAGGCTCGGCGCATCCACTTCAAAACCCCAGCGGCTGGCGGCTCGCTGAATAAACCACTGCGCAATATCAGCCCGACCTTTCACCGCGACGCGTTTACCCGTTTGCTTATCTTTCCGTACAGGATTCACCTGTACCTGAAAGCGATAACGCGAGTGGGAGAGAAAGGCAGCAGGAATCGATTTACTGATAACCTCACCATAGAGCCCATCGACCTTTACAGCCGGAGGCCTGTCAGAGACGATCAATACTTTGCGGCCATGAAAATCCCCGCCCTGGTCGGCATAGGCAATCCCGCTCGACATATGACTGCACTTCTCCTGGTCTGTGCGCGCATCAGCAAACAGGCTGTACACCACCCGGTGCAGGGAGTAGGCATCGCTGATTTTCAGGGCTTTCACCGCGGCGCGATCGAGATGTAAAGCACTCGCAAAGAGTTCAGTCATGTGGATTCCTCGCCTCATTCCCGGCTGTCTCATCGGCACGACGATAGAATTCTTGCGCCCAGCGGGCGCGGATCCGTTCGCGACTGCTGCCAGAGAACCACTGCAGTTCATTGAGTAGCCCGGCGAAATCCGGCGTCACACTGCGGCTGGCCATTAATGCCAGCAGCGGGCGCAAAATACGGCACGCTTCGCTCGTCGATGTACAGGCCAACAACCGCCGCAGGCGAGCTTTCGCCTGTTCAGACTGATTGCCATCAGGATAACAACCGGCAATGGCGGCCCCCAGAGTGGTTGTACCATTGCTGGCCGGTTTCGCCTTGGCCAGTGCGGCGCCAATGACGCAGTACGGCAGGCGTTGCCACTCTTTTTCCAGGTCAATGCCAAACCCCGCCAGGATTTCCCAGCTCTGATACTCGGTCGCCGGGTTATCCGCTCGTTTAAGGCGGGCGGCAAAACCAGTGTCTTTCGCGATACGCTCAATTACGTAACCGACAAATCGGTTGGCTGGCGATTCGTTAGCCGCGCTTTCGGCGGTAACGTCTGCAGGAAACTGATCCATGAAGATCCTCCTTAATCGAGGGTGAGATATTTGGAAAAATTAGGCCGGACCTGCGCCCAGGCATCTAATTGACGTGCACTGTCGGCGGGACAAAGCTGATCAAAAACCTGCCCGGCGTACCTGGCAAAAATTTTTCGTAGCTGATGACGCGCGGAATGATCTTCCCCGAAATTCAAGCAAGCATTAATTAGGGTCTGAGCCTGACGTTCACAAAGTTGCCAGAATAGCGCCGTCGCTTTTTCGGCCTGCTTTACCACAAAGGGTTGAGCCTTTCCTGTCGCTGATTTATCAATACCTGATAGCTGACGGAAATAACGCAAAACTGCACCCCAAAGCTGTTTTTGCACAGCCTCAAGCTGCGTCATTTCATATTTTAAATATTCTAAAAATGAGTGATTGATTAAATCTGATGACAACCATATTTCTGACTGCACATAATCATCCGTACCTGAAGGATACTGTTCCCCCGCATTGATACTCACCCTTAATCCGCCCGACCATAGCGCAAACTGATCCATAATATGGGCTATTCGCTTCAAAGGAAGGTTAAGCTGACGGGTTTCATATCCCCGGGAGCTATCTTGCTCAATAAACTGCAATAGCGATGTCAGTTCGCGCCAGGGGCGTTTACCCGGATTAACCCATAACGCCTTTGGTTTCTTTCCTGAAAAATCGACGGAAACCGTGGGGTCGGTTTTGCCTTCAAAATAGCCGGCATGGCTTATACCGTCGCTATAACAAATGCCATCCTCCGCTAGCAGACAAAATTTATCCATTGGGATCAGGCGGCCCAGCAGCGATGCTTTTAACGAACGCGCAATGTCATCATCTTCCCCTGTCGGCATTCGCTCCCATGGGGCGGTCCCCAGCGTGGGATACATCACCAGTTGCGCAATATCCTCAGCGGTAAACAAATTGAGCCAGATGCTTTGTACGATAGAGTTGCCCAACCAGTATGAATGCAAAAATCCCTTTCCCCCGACGGAAACGCCAGGTTTACCACTTGCGGTTTTCCCCTTTTCGTTTCGTTTACCGCGATAGCCCGGCGTTAACACCACGGCGTTATCGGTTTTCTTGCCCCCGAGTCCCAACCCCATCTGTACAATAATCGTTAGCGCTTTGTCCGCATCAGTTAATTGCTGCTGTTGCTGGCTTTCGGTCAAAACGGTGGTATTGCCGGTACTTACCTCCGGAGACAATGTTCCGAAAGACTTGCGCCTGGCGGCCTGAATAGCGGGCATCTGTAAGAACGGCTTTTCGCCATACAGATAAAAACGGTCGTGCCATTTAGCAAGGTACTGCAGGCAACAATGGGCCATTCCCTGCCAGCCCATCTGCTGCCAGTCGCTATCATCTGCCGGCGTCGTGGCTGACTGGGCGATAGCAAGTAGCAATTTGGTAAGCGCGATTTTTTGTACCGGATTGCCGTTTAACGCACGTAATTCCGGCTGGCTGAAAATATCGGTTAAACTGACCAACCCCACATCCACGACCGCAATCCAGGGTTCATCAATCAAATTGAAACGGTTCTCCATGATTTATTCCTTTTTGGAAATGGCCCGGAAGCCAAGATATTCACTATATTCGAGAGTGTATTTATCGCCTGCGGGCCGGCCATCCAGCGTTTTCAACTCACCCGCTGGGCTGACAATCGCAACGCGCAGTAACGCCTCGTCATCTTCGGGGCGACCAAGATAGAACACCTCCTGCAGGTGTAATTTTTCCAGCTCACTTTTAGCTATTGTGGGCGGACAAAAAGCCGGGCTAACTCGCACCAGCTGCTGATTAAGCGCCACCGCCAGCTGTCGCCACTGCGCCCGACTTAAACGATGGCGCCCATGCGGAAGGGTTAATTCAGCATCATCTAGCAGGCGCATATACGTGACGCCGTCTTGCGTACGCAGACCACGCAGCAGCAATAGGTCATGGGTGTCACGATCGCTATAGCGAGTCTCCGCTTTATGCTCAGGCAGCGTTTTCCCGCCGGTAGATAACGTGAGCTTCGCCAGCGACTGCAGGGCCTCTTCACCTGAACGAAAGCGGCTGCCATTCTTCAGCTCATGCAATAGGGTGGCCCATGTCCCCTCTTCAGCGCGCTCGGTATAGGTTTGATCAATCAGGGGGCGAATATCCCCAGGCAATGAGAGGGACGGGATCGCTTGCCAGACCTCCAGACTGCGGCATAACACATAGGGCGAATAGACCATCGCGCTCATGCCGAATGCAGAACCCGGGTTGGCTAAAGCATTCTCCAGCGAGGGGGACAATAGCCAGCATTCCGCCTTCGCGCTGGCATGGCGGGGCGTATCGGTATGTCGCCACAGCCGACCAAGACGTTGCAGCAACATATCGGTTGGCGCAAAACGGCTGACGAGGAAATCAGCATCGATATCGAGGGATTGTTCCAGAACCTGGGTCCCGACTAAAATGCGTCCGCACTGTTTACGTTGGGGCCAACCTGCCCGGCCGTAAAGCGCGACCCAGCGTTGCTCATGCCGGTTGCGTTGCTGGGGCGTAAAACGGGAATGTAAGAGTCCTGTTTCACATCCCGCCTCGACCGCCCGGCTGGCCAAGTCCAGATACGTTTGTTGAGCTTCGGCAATGGTGTTCTCAATCCATAACACCTGCTGCCCGAGCTCTGCGCGCCGCAGCGCCTCTTCCCGCGCGGACTCATCTTTACGACAAGAATGGAGGATGACGGTGGTATTCTCGGTGACGGGAACGCCAATCTCGACCAGACCGCGCTCCCGTTCCGCTGATGGCGCCGCGGTAATCAGCGGGTATGCCTCACTGGTTGTGCTTTGCTGCAGTAATGCGTCGCGACGCGTCTGACTCAGCGTGGCGCTAAGAATAATCACTGTACAGTCGATTTGACGGAGGAATTCGACTAACGCATTAAGAATCGTGCCAGTGTATAAATCGTAAGTATGAACTTCATCAAGGATCACAACCTTGCCTGCGAGCCCATACGCTCTGACAAAACCATGCTTAACATTCATCACCGCCATCAACGCCTGATCGATGGTACCGACGGCAAACGGCGCTAATAAGCCGCGTTTACGGTGGTTAAACCACGCACCACCAGGGCTTCCCTCCTCCCCCATCTCGGTATCCATCAACCAGGCGCCGGAATGCAAAAGTAAGGCATGTTGCGGGGTTTCAGTACTGACAATCTGATGCAAAAACGCATTAAAGCGATCGTATATTTTGTTCGAGGTTAGCTGGGTGGGTAGTGCAAAATAAATGCCGGTTGCTTTTTCCTGGACCAACATTTGATAAGCCGCGTATAACGCGGCTTCGGTTTTCCCCATTCCCATTTTCGCTTCGAGAATATAGAGACCAGGCCCCACAACCTGGTCAATAAAGCGCGATTGCGCTTCGCGTGGTTTCTTCGACGGATCGTCAGGGAAAAAGACATCCGCAAAGGATAGTCCCTGACGGATAACGGGTTTAATAAAGCCGGCGTTATTAAGGGCTGCTGTGATGACAGGCTGCCACGCTTGCTCAGGATTTTCAAAAAACTCACCGGATCCAATCCAGTCAGCTACCGAGGTCAACCCGGCGACCACGCGAGCCTGAGCGGCTGAATCAAATGTCGGCCAATCTGCGGAGAATTCCGCTTTCAGCTTATCCACGAGTTTTTTACGCTCATCAAACCAGAGCGGCCCGCCGAATACTTCAGCGTCGCCACGCCTGCCGTTGAGCCCTGGATTAAAACCATGATGCTGACCGAGGATCTCAGGAACATAGCGCGGTGCATGTAAACTTTCCGCTGTCGCCTGACTGACGCCTGCATGTCCTCCCCAGAGTGTTTCGAGTCCGGGGTTCACCGCCGATAACCCAGCAAGACGGTGATCATTAACGTCACATGCCGCAAAAATTTTGGCGGCAAAAGTCGGACTGACCTTTCCGATATCGTGGCCAGCCGCTGCCATTTCACTTCCCGCTGGAAAGAGTCGACTTCGCATCGGCTCGGGATACAACGCTATAAGCGCCCGAGCAATCTCCCCGACAATCTGACAATGGCTCAATACCGAGCGTCCCTGCACCACGCGACCATCACTCAACATCCGGGTTTTCGCTGGACAGTTTTCAAAACTTATCGCCGCGATGGCATGTTGATTTTGTAGCGAAACCCTGATCAAGCGCCTCATGGAATTTTTCCTTAAAAAACATGTGCCCTTTATTAATACTAAAAACCGGGAAACTTATAAATAACTTTTTATAAAATCAAAAATACCCACAACACACTGAATTAAAGATAAAAGCCAAAAATAATAATATAAAAAGCCATAGATAATTAATATGAAGAATAATATATCCAGACGAGTAATAAACTCGAATGATTTAGATGTCCCTAAAGAAAGTATAGGACAAACATAGTTCACGAATATTTATAAGTAAAATCATACAAAAAACATATGAGACTGTGCTGGCCAAACGAAATTTCGAAGACATTGATGTACATTAAGGATAACTATGTCACGGCATTGATGCCTCTACGTCAGGAATCCCCTTTCATCTGAGAAATGCGCACAGACGTTACTTGTCGACACTTGAAAGGCGAAAACACCTCCACGCATGTGGAGAAGGCCCTTTGCCGATTGTCCAGGCGCCACAGCCAATGGAAACACCCTCACGCATGTGGGGAAGACTAAATGCTAAAAGCCGTCGATGACGTTCGAAAAGAAACACCCCCACGCGTGTGGGGAAGACATAAATTTTTCCCGGCCATTCCGCTGGGCTTCAGAAACACCCCCACGCATGTGGGGAAGACGGTGATCAGAATCAGGCATATGGCATTGGCGCAGAAACACCCCCACGCATGTGGGGAAGACACGCCCACCTGGACAATGCTATTGATCACGCTAGAAACACCCCCACGCATGTGGGGAAGACACCGGCACAGGCTTAGCTGGTGGCGCTTTAACTGAAACACCCCCACGCATGTGGGGAAGACATAATGACAACGCCATTTCAATTTTTGATGTCGGAAACACCCCCACGCATGTGGGGAAGACACCAGCATATTGTGTTTAGCGGCGTATTAAAACGCCAGATTTACAACAATTGCACTCCGCAGGGTTTCCGCATCAGCATCAACATTCATCAAACGAAAAAGTATGTCACCATATAACCACCGTCGATTTGCTGCTGACCTGGACCGGTCAACCCTACTGGCCTGCCCGGCCCGCAGCCGGGGGTAAAACGCTTTTGTCATCCCCAGAACGTAGCGCGTCATCCCGGCGCTTGCCTTCCGTGGCTTCGCGAAGTTACCGCTGCGGAAAAATCCACACATCCTCCGCCGGGAGCGTCAGATGGCAGTGTTCGGCATCGCGCAGCGCCGTTCCGTAGGCGCGCAGCGGAAAGTCGTCGCCTTCGGTACGGAACAGGTACTCCCAGCGGTCGCCGAGGTACATGCTGGTCAGCAGCGGTAGCTGGAGGCTGTTATCCTGCGCTGCGCCGTCAAGTCGCAGGCGCTCGACGCGGATCACCGCCGTCGCCGGCTCGCCAACGCTAACCCCCTCGCCCGCTCGCCCCCACAGGCTCCAGCTGGCGCCTTCGATCCGTGCCCTGCCGTTCTCCAGCGCCATTACTTTGCCGTGCAGGCGGTTATTGCTGCCCATAAACTCAGCGGCGAACAGCGTCGCCGGGCTGCCGTACATCTCCTGCGGCGTCCCCTGTTGCTCAATGACGCCATTGTTCAGCAGCAGAATACGATCGGAGATGGCCATTGCTTCATTCTGATCGTGGGTGACCATCAGCGCCGACAGGCCCAGCTTAATGATCAGCTCGCGCAGAAACACCCGCGCCTCTTCGCGCAGCTTGGCGTCAAGGTTGGAGAGCGGTTCATCCAGCAGGATCACCGGCGGGTTGTAAACCAGCGCCCGACCGATGGCCACCCGCTGCTGCTGGCCACCGGAGAGCTGGTGCGGATGGCGGTTGCCAAGGTGCCCCAGCCCCAGCTGATCCAGCACACGCTGCACCCGCTCTTTTATCTCCCCGGCGGCCACTTTACGCAGCTTCAACGGATAGGCCACATTGTCGAACACCGTTTTGTGCGGCCACAGGGCATAGGACTGGAACACCAGGCCGAGGTTACGCTCTTCGGCCGGGATCTCGCTGCGCGGCGTGCCGTCGTACACCGTGCGGTTGCCGATGGCGATCCGTCCGCTCGTCGGTTTTTCCAGCCCGGCCACCGCCCGCAGCAGCGTGGTTTTCCCGCTTCCCGAAGGCCCCAGCAGCGATACTACCTCCCCCCGGCCGAGCGTCATGGACACCCCCTTCAACACCGGGTTGTCGCCATAGGTGAGATGCAGATTTTCTACCGATAACTCAATCATGTAATTTCACTCCAAAGCGCAGGGCGATACCCAGGCCAATCACCACCAGCAGAATATTGATAAAGGAGAGCGCCGCGACGATATCGATGGCCCCCGCCGCCCACAGCGACACCAGCATCGAGCCGATGGTTTCGGTACCCGGCGACAGCAGATAGACGCCGGTGGAATACTCGCGCTCAAAGATCAGGAACATCAGCAGCCAGGAGCCAATCAGCCCATAGCGCGACAGCGGAACGGTCACGTGGCGGGTGATCTGCCCCCGCGAGGCGCCGGTGCTGCGTGCCGCCTCCTCCAGCTCCGGGCCCACCTGCAGCAGCGTCGAGGAGATGAGCCGCAGGCCGTAGGCCATCCACACCACGGTGTAGGCCAGCCAGACGCTGAAGATGGTGTTGCGCAGGGCGCGCAGCTGCACGATAAGGTGCTCCCGCAGCCAGTCGGCCACCGGCAGCGCCGAGAACCAGCCGTGCTTCAGCGACTGATCGAGCCACATCGGCACAAACAGGAATACCCACAGGAATGCCAGCCCGGCCAGCAGCCCCGGTACCGCGCGCGGGACCAGCACGCTGTAGTCGAGAAAGCGGGTGACGTTGTCCGCTTTGCGGTGCATGGCGATGCCGACAAACAGATAGCAGATCACCGCCAGCGCGCCGCCGATGATGCCGATAGCCATGGAGTTGACGATCGCCCGCAGCAGGTTGGGCTGCTGCCAGATATTGTGGAACGTCGCCAGCGACAGCTCATCCCACAGCGACACGCCGACGCCCCAGTTGGAGATAAAAGCGCGCAGCGCCACGCCGAGCAGCGGTACGCCGATGGTCACCGTCAGCCAGGCCACTACCACCGCCCCGGCCACCCAGCGCCATTTGCCCAGCGGCAGCGCCCGCGCCTGGGACGCCTTGCCCTTCATGGTGACAAAGCGGTTGGCGGTGCGCATCAGCCGCCGCTGGAGCATCACCAGCGGGATGGTGATGCAGATCAGCACCACCGCCACCGCCGCCATCAGATGGTAGGAGGGGGTGCCGAGCTTGTTAGTCAGCTTGTAGAGATAGGTCGCCAGCACCATGTTGCCCTCGGGGTCGCCCAGCACCAGCATCAGACCGAAGACTTCCAGACCGAGGAAAAAGAGCAACACGCAGGCGTAAAGGATGGATGGCCGCACCATCGGCAGACTCACCGAGGTCATCACCTGCAGCGGCGTGGCGCCGACGGTGCGCGCCGCCTCTTCCACGTCGGAGCCGACGCTGCGCAGCGCCGAAGAGATATAGAGATAGGCATGCGGAACGTGAGTTAAGCCGGCGATGACCACAATGCTGAACATCGAGTAGATATTCCACGGCACAAAGCCGATCAGCTGCTGCGCCCACTGGGAAAAGAAGCCTACCGGCCCGGCGGCCACCACGTAGCCAAAGCCCAGCACCATCGGCGAGACGAAGATCGGCACCAGGATCAGCGGCTCAATGATCCGCCGGCCGGGTAAATCGGTGCGCACCATCAGAAACGCCAAAATACCGCCCAGCGGAATGGCGATAATCACCAGGCCAAAGGCCAGAATAAAACCTGACCTTAATGCCAGATAAAAATCCGGGTCGGTAAAAATAAAGGCGAAGGCTTCCAGACTCCACGATTTGGAGCGGGAAAAGAACGGTGCCGAAAGAAAACTCTGCACCACAATAAATAACAGTGGGACATAAATCACCAGCGCCGTGATGCACACCACCACGCCGCGCGGCAGCCCCTGCCACTTTCTGCGTAATACGTTCATGGTTCATCCCTTTGGTCAGGAGAAAAAACCCGCCGGGTGTGAATAAGGGGCATCGGCGATGCCCCAAAGGAGGATTATTTCGCGGCGGCGCTGCGCCATTGTTTAATAAACTGCAGACGTTTTTGCGGCTGTAAATAATCGAGCAGCGTTTCGTTGACCGGGATCGGTTTTAACGCTTTGCCCAGCAGCGCGGTCATGCCGTCGATATCATTTTTACCTGCAATATCGCGACGAATAGAGGGAATATCCGCCTGGCTGGCGAGGATCTGCTGGCCTTTTTCCGACAAGACATAGTCGAGCCACAATTTCGCCGCATTGGGATGTTCGCTCTCCTGGCTAATAAACGAGACGCGGGAGAGCACCAGCACGTAATCTTTCGGATAGGCAATACCTAAAGAGGGATCGTTTTTCGCCCGCGCTTCGGCATAAGAGCCAAGAATGTTATAGCCGATCAGGTTTTCGCCGGAGGAGACGCGCTCCATCATTGTGCCGGTGGATGACTGCACCGTCAGGCCGCCTTTAGCGATATTCGCCAGGTCGGCAAAATAGTTCGCGTCGGCCTGGCTGTCCTGCACCGCCAGCATAAAGCCGAGGCCCGATTTTTCGATGTCGTAGGTGGTGACTTTGCCTTTAAATTTATCAGCCTGGCTGGCGATCAGTTTTGCCAGCGCGGTATGCGAATCCGGAACCTCATTCTGCGGGATCAGCCGTTTGTTATAGATAAACACCACCGGCTCATAGGTAGTGCCATAGGCTTTTTGCTGCCAGACCGCCCAGTCGGGTAATTGCTTCACCTCCGGCGAGGCATATTGTTCGGCGTATTCGGTGGCTAATTTCAGCGCGGTATCCATCGATGAGCTCCACACCACATCCCCGCTGCCGCCCCCGGCGGCCTGTTCGCTGATATAGCGGTTATACAGCTCGGTACTGTTCATGTCGTTATATTCGACTTTGACGCCCGGATATTGCGCTTCAAATCCCTTAATTAACGGCCCGGCCGCTTTGGTGTCGGTCGTGGAATAGACCACCACCTTGCCCTCTTTTACGGCGGCATCAACCGTTTTTTGATAATCCGCGGGATAGCCCGCAGGCACCTCCGCCCAGGCGGCACAGGCGAAAACGGCCGTCAGTGAAACCACTAAACCACTTATTTTCTTATACATGATACCAACCTTTAATCATCAATTAATAAACACAAATTTAACATATAGTGGTATCAGCTCCCCTTGCAACGACGGGGATGGCTTTTTTCTGGCTTTTGTGACACTGGCAGAATTTAAAAATGTGGTGTTTATGGCGTTAATTAAAACGCGATCCCGGCCCGGTTTTTTATCGTCTGTCGTATGCGCAGGCGCTGGCGCAGCGGCATGTCGCCGGGAGACGCCGCCCTTGACCTTCTGCGCCGGGCGGCGCAGCATGAAACGGCAAACATAACAAAATAACAACAGACTACAGGAGAGAATCAGTGCCTACAGGACACCGCTTTCTGGCGACGGATCTGCATCAGTTTGTCGTCTCACTGTTTACCCATCTCGGCAGTACCCCAGGGGAAGCCACCCTCGTCGCGGACCATCTGATCGCCGCCAATCTTGCCGGGCATGACTCCCACGGCGTCGGGATGATCCCCAGCTACGTCAAATCCCACGCCGGTGGTTTTCTGCAGCTCAACCGCCACGCCACGGTGACCAAAGACGCCGGTGCCGTGGTCACCCTCGACGGCAACGCCGGCTTCGGCCAGGTGGTCGCCCACGAGGCGATGCAGTTGGGCATTGAAAAGGCGAAGCAGCACGGTATGGCGGCTATCGCCCTGCGCAATGCACATCACGTCGGACGCATCGGCTACTGGGCCGAACAGTGCGCCGCCGCCGGGCTGATCTCCATTCACTTCGTCAGCGTCATCGGCGACCCGATGGTCGCCCCGTTCCGCGGGAAGGACAGCCGCTTCGGCACCAACCCGCTGTGCGTGGTGTTTCCCCGCGCGGGCCATCCGCCGCTGCTGCTGGACTACGCCACCAGCGCCATCGCCTTTGGTAAAACCCGCGTCGCCTGGCATAAAGGCGAAGCCGTGGCCCCCGGCTGCCTGATTGACGCCGAGGGTCGACCCACTACCGACCCGGCGGTGATGCAGACCTCGCCGCTGGGCGCCCTGCTCACCTTCGCCCAGCACAAAGGCTATGCCCTGGCGACGCTGTGCGAAGTGCTCGGCGGCGCGCTCTCCGGCGGGCAAACCACCCATCAGGAGAGCCTGCAGACCAGCGTCGACGCCATCTTTAACTGCATGACCACGGTGATCCTGCGCCCGGACGCGTTCGATGCCCCGGACAGCCAGGCACAGACGGAGGCCTTTATCGCATGGTGTAAGCAGTCGCCGCACGATGCCGATGCCCCGGTACTGGCGCCCGGCGAATGGGAGGCCGCCAACCGCGAAGCGCGGCTGGCGCAGGGGATCCCGCTGGATGCCGGCAGCTGGCAGGCTATCTGCGCCGCCGCGCGCGACGTCGGCCTGAGCGAATCGCACTTCGACCGCTGCCGCCCTCTCGCCTAGCCGCGTTTTACTCCCGCAGAGCGTCTGACGTCGGCGCTCTGCGTCATCGTCATTAGTGACGAGGTCATGCTCCCGTCATCAATCTCTTTTCATTTTTCAATACAGATCAAGAGTTTAAATTCTGGCACAAGACCTGCATAGCGCAACAGGCCTGCGTCTGCATCACCACCAGGCGATACCGCGATCGTTGCCCGTCGGGCCCGGCGCGACAGCGATCCTCAGTTCACTGTTAACAGGTCTGTTACTGATGAAAAAAATCACGAGCGTGTGCCCCTACTGCGGGGCGGGTTGCAAACTTAAACTGGTTGTCGACAACAATAAAATCATTCGCGCGGAGGCCGCCGACGGCGTCACCAACCAGAACCAGCTGTGCCTGAAAGGCTACTACGGCTGGGATTTTCTTAACGATACGCAGCTCCTGACGCCCCGTCTTAAACAACCGATGATCCGCTACCAGAAAGGCGGCGCCTTCACGCCGGTCAGCTGGCAGGAGGCGATTCGCTATACCGCCAGCAAGCTAAGGGAGATCAAAGAGAAGCATGGCCCGCGCGCCATCATGACCACCGGCTCCTCGCGCGGCACCGGCAACGAAACCAACTATGTGATGCAAAAGTTCGCCCGCGCGGTGCTGAACACCAATAACGTCGACTGCTGCGCCCGCGTCTGCCACGGCCCCTCCGTCGCCGGGCTACAGCAGGCGCTGGGCAACGGGGCGATGAGCAACTCGATTAGCGACATCGAAAACTCGAAATGCCTGCTGGTTTTTGGCTACAACTGCGCCGACTCCCATCCCATCGTCGCCCGCCGGGTAATCAAGGCCCGGGACAACGGCGCCAAAATCATCGTCTGCGATCCGCGGCGCATTGAAACCGCGCGCATTGCCGATCGTCATCTGCAGCTCAACAACGGCAGCAACATGGCGCTGGTAAATGCCTTCGGCTATGTGCTGCTGGAGGAGGAGCTGTACAACAAAACCTATGTCGAACGCTATACCGAAGGGCTGGATGCTTACCGCGAGGCGGTGAAGGATTACGCCCCGGAAGCGGTGGAAGGGATTGTCGGGGTCAGCGCGCGGGAAATCCGGGAGGCGATGCGGATGTTCGCCGCCGCCCCATCCGCCACCATTATGTGGGGCATGGGGGTCACCCAGTTTGGCCAGGCGGTGGACGTGGTGCGCGGCCTGGCAAGCCTGGCGCTGCTCACCGGCAACCTGGGACGGCCCAACGTCGGCGTGGGGCCGGTCCGCGGGCAAAACAACGTACAGGGCGCCTGCGATATGGGCGTGCTGCCGAACCTTTTTCCCGGCTATCAGGAGGTCACCGACCCCGCCGTGCGGGCGAAATTCGCCGCCGCCTGGGGCATCGACCCGGCGCTGATGGACGACCAGATCGGCACCCGCATCACCGAGGTGCCGCATAAAGCGCTGACCGGCGAGATCAAAGCCTATTATATCATGGGCGAAGATCCGCTGCAGACCGAAGCCGACCTCGGCCTGGTGCGCAAAGGCATCGAGGCGCTGGACTTCGTGGTCGTGCAGGACATCTTCATGACCAAAACAGCGGAAATGGCCGATGTCCTGCTGCCGGCCACCTCCTGGGGCGAGCACGGCGGCGTCTTCACCTGCGCCGACCGCGGGTTCCAGCGGTTTGAACAGGCGATCCCTCCGGCGGGGAATGTGAAGCGCGACTGGGAGATCATTAGCCTGCTGGCCAGCGAATTGGGCTATCCGATGCACTATGAGAACAACCAGCAGATCTGGGACGAGATGCGCGAGCTCTGCCCGCTGTTCTACGGCGTGACTTGGGAGAAAATGGGCGATATGGGCCATGTCCAGTGGCCGTGCCCGACCCTCGATCATCCCGGCACGCCATGGCTGTATAAAGACAACCGCTTCGACACCCCCTCGGGTAAAGGGCAGCTGTTCGCCACCGCCTGGCGCGCGCCGGCGGAGCGCCCGGATGACGAGTGGCCGCTGGTGCTCTGCACCGTGCGGGAAGTCGGGCATTATTCCTGCCGCTCGATGACCGGCAACTGCGCCGCGCTGCAGTCGCTGGCCGACGAGCCGGGACGGGTGCAGATGAATCCCGCGGATGCGCAACGACTGGGGATCGCCGACAAACAGCTGGTGTGGGTCAGCTCCCGGCGCGGAAAGGTGATCTCCCGCGCCGACCTCAGCGATCGCATCAATCCGGGGGCGGTCTATATGACCTATCAGTGGTGGGTGGGCGCCTGCAATGAGCTGACCCAGGATAACCTCGATCCGATCTCCAAAACGCCGGAAACCAAATACTGTGCGGTGAAAGTGGAAGCGATTGCCGACCAGCAATGGGCGGAGCACTATGCCTGGACGGCCTACAGCGACATGAAAGCGCGACTGAAAGCCGCTGCCGACGTCTGACCTCAGGGAGCGCAGCGCGCTCCCTCTGCCGCTGCCGGTGGGTTACGCCGCCGGCAGCTGTTTCTCCACCAGCCCCACCCACATGGCGACGCCGGGGCCGATCAGCGCATCGTTAAAGTCATAGCTGGCGTTATGCAGCGGCTTCGACGGGGTTTCGCCGTCGGTGCCTATCCAGAAATAGGCCCCCGGACAGGCCTCCAGCATGCAGGCAAAATCTTCGGAGGCCATCGACGGCGCCTGATTCCAGCGCACCGCTTGCGCGCCGAGAGTGGCGACGGCCACCTCGCGCACCTGCTGCGCCTGCAGCGCATGGTTTTTGGTCACCGGATAACCCGGGAACCAGCTAATCTCGCCCTGCACATCGGACACCTGCGGCTGGGTCGCCACATAGCTTTCGATAAGCTCCCGCACGCGGGCGCGAACGCGATTGCTCAGGCAGCGGAAGGTACCGCGCAGCACCACGGTGTCCGGGAGGACGTTGATCGCCTCGCCGCCGTTTATCTGGGTGATGCTGACCACCGCGGAATCCTGCGGCGACAAGCGGCGGGAAGGAATGGTCTGCAGCGCCATTATCAGCTGCGCCGCCGCGACGATCGGATCGGCCCCGCTCTCCGGCATCGCCGCATGACAGCTCTTTCCGCGCAGGGTGATCTCGAAGGCGTCCAGCGAGGCCATCATCGCGCCATCGCTGAGCGCCACTTCGCCAAGAGGGATCCCCGGCCAGTTATGCAGCGCGTAGATGGCGTCCATCGGGAAGCGCTCGAACAACCCCTCCTCCACCATTTTGCGCGCGCCGCCGAGGTTCTCTTCCGCCGGCTGGAAGACAAAGTGGACGGTGCCGCTGAAATGGCGGGTCTGCGCCAGATGGGCGGCGGCCGCCAGCAGCATCGCGGTGTGTCCATCGTGGCCGCAGGCGTGCATCACCCCGGCGCGGCGTGAACGGTAGCTGACGCTCCCCAGCTCGGTGATCGGCAGGGCGTCCATATCGGCGCGCAGGCCGATAACCGGCCCGGGGCCGTTCTCCAGCGTCGCCACGACGCCGGTGCCGGCCAGCCCGCGATGCACCTGCAGCCCAAACGAGGCCAGCAGCTCCGCAACGCGGCGCGAGGTCTCCTGTTCCTGATATCCGAGCTCAGGCGCGGCGTGAAATTCACGTCGCCAGCCAACGGCTTCGGCGATCAGTGACGGCGATACGGCCATGTATTACTCCTTTCCTGCATAGCGTAATGCTGAATAATCGGTCATGCGTCGCGTTTTTCCCCGTCGCTCACCGGCGTCGGGGCGCTGCCGCTCCCTCCGTTATATCCTGTCGTTACCACGCTGACAACGTCACGAAATGCGGCGGCGGCGCGGCGTACAGCCCACCTGCCGCCCTGCGGCCCTTTTTTGGTAGTGATTTCAACGGTGACAACGGCCAGTCGATTAATTATTATGCAACTCAGGACGGCAATTTGCCGAAGGATCCACTACTGACCTCTCCGTCATCGGAAATAAAATGTTTAACCCAGACCAGAATCGTCTTGCCCCCACGCTGGCGATGATCATGGCCGCGTCGCTTGTGGGATTTATCACCGGCTATACGGTGCCGTTAATCAGTCTTGAGCTGGCGCAGCAGCAGATCGCGCCGCTGTACGTCGGCCTGCTGGCCGCCCTGCCGCCCGCCGGCATGATGATCTCCTCTTTCCTCTCTCCTGCGCTGTGCCGGCGCGTTGAAATGGGCGTGCTGCTGAGCGGCAGTCTGATCCTGCTGGCGCTGGCGACCATCGCCTCATGCATGACTACCGATATGACGCTGCTTTTGCTGCCGCGCCTGCTGACCGGCCTGGCCTCCGGGGTCATTATCGTACTCGGCGAAAGCTGGATCACTGGCGGAGCGGCGGGCAGCCAGCGCGCTACCCTCACCGGTCTCTACGCCTCGGCCTTTACCGGCTGCCAGCTGGCCGGGCCGCTGCTGATCTCCGTCGGCCCAGCCTGGCAGACCTCAGCGCTGATAGCGATTGTCGCGGTCACCGCCGTCTGCCTGCTGATGCTGCGCCATCTGCCCACCGGCACTCGTGAAAGCCTCGGGGAGCGCGCCAGCTGGCGCAGCCTCGGCGCCTTTCTGCCGGTACTGGCCTCCGGGGTCTTCTGCTTCGCCTTCTTTGACGCCAGCATCCTCGCCCTGCTGCCGCTGTACGGCATGGACAAAGGGCTGAATGAAGGGCTGGCGGTGCTGCTGGTCACCGTGGTGCTTACCGGAGATGCGATGTTCCAGACCCCGCTCGGCTGGCTGGCCGACCGGGTCGGGATTCGCCGCGTGCATCTGAGCTGCGCGGTGGTTTTCAGCCTGTCGCTGCTGGCCCTGCCGCTGATGCTCGGCTCGCGCATTCAGCTGATGGCCATTTGTCTGCTGCTGGGCGCCGCGGCGGGCGCGCTTTATACCCTGTCGCTGGTGCGGGCGGGGAAAACCTTCAATGGGCAGAAGCTGATTATGATTAACGCCCTGTTCGGCTTTTTCTGGTCCGCCGGCAGCGTTGCCGGGCCGGTAGTCAGCGGCATGCTGATCGGCATCACTGGTTACGATGGCCTGATCGTCACCCTGGTGGCCAGCGGCGTGCTGTTCCTGTTGATTCAGTGTCTGTGCAAAAACGAGAAAACCCTGCTTGCCAGTGAGCAGGAAGATGACATGGACGAGGCGACGGAGTCCGCACGGTAGTCCTCACGGGCTGGCCTGGCGCCAGCCCTTTTTTATGGCCCTCACCGGAGGGTATCCTGTTCTTGCTGACTCACTGCTGTTAACCATTGCCGGCCCCCAGCCGAGAGGAAATCCCATGGAAAGTAATACTTTACATCGTGGCAGATTGATCGATCATATTCTGCTGGTTGTCGAAGACTTTGAGGCAGGCAAAAACTTCTATACCGCCGTACTGTCGGCGCTGGAGATCCCGGTTATCACCACCGCCAATGAATACTTGCTGGCCGACGAACTGGTGCTGGCCTCACGCCGCAGCCCGGAGGCTGCCGGGAAACTGACTGGGCGCCACCACCTGGCATTCCAGGCCAGAGATCGTGACATGGTGGACGCTTTTTACCATGCGGCGCTGACCCATGGCGGACGTGATAACGGCGCGCCTGGCGAACGACACTATCATCCTGGTTACTATGCCGCTTTTGTGCTGGATCCGCAGGGGAATAATATTGAGGCGGTGTACCATGGCAAGGCTGAGCGCAGCGCCGGGTCTGTTGCGATCAGCTTCACGCAGTAAGCGGGCGAAAGTCACATTTTCTTACCTGCGCAATTCCCATAATAAATGTGGGTGTTATCATTTCCTTGATGAATAATTCATACCCATAGCTGAGGCGTCGATGCTGGAAAACCTAATCATCTGATAATCAGACTTCCGACCATCACTGGCCGGACTGATTATCACTGCGCTGAAATCGAATGCGGACACTGGCGAGTGTTCGCCTATTTTGCCCATGATGATGACAAAGGTTTCCCGGTATGAATGTTTCCCCTCAGGAGCAAGCGACTTTATTCATTCTCGTCCCCTGCGGACAAACGCTCCACATCCACGCGATGGCAGCGAGACCCCTCCCTCGCATAAGAAACGTCACCCCCAGCCAGTTAACCCGGTGCGTTATCCCTCTGCCATGCTCGATCACTCCCTCTGCATGCCGTTGCGTTGCCTTACCCAATGACCGTCGTCAGGCGAATTTTATCTTTCGGTTTGTCATTCCGCGGCCAGCCTGTGACGACAGCCGCAAGGGATCCACATCAACCAGGCCCCGATACCAGGGAAACCGTCACCGACCAGGGAGTCTTCGCGTATGAAATTAGCGTTGGGACCGTACATCCGTTTTAGCAGAATCTTGTTATTTCCGCTGGCGATGGTTATCTATGATTTTTCTGCTTATCTGACTACCGATCTCATTCAGCCGGGTATTATCCACATCATCCGGGAATTTGAGGCTGATGTTGCGTTAGCCCCGGCCTCCGTCAGCCTCTATTTAGCCGGGGGGCTGGCATTACAGTGGCTGCTGGGGCCGCTCTCCGACCGCATTGGTCGCCGCCCCGTACTACTGACCGGAGCCATCATCTTTGCTTTGGCCTGCTTCAGCATGATCTTTGTTACGTCGATTGATCAATATCTTATCGCCCGTTTTATCCAGGGAACCAGTATCTGCTTCATTTCGACAGTCGGTTATGTCTCCATCCAGGAGGCTTTTGATGAAAAAGAGTCTATCCGCATTATGGCGGCGCTGACATCCATCGTTTTGCTGGCGCCGGTAATCGGGCCCCTGGCGGGCGCTGGCCTGATGAATTTCCTGCACTGGAAGTTATTGTTTGCGATCATCGGCGCCATGAGCTTGCTGGCCTGGGCGTTACTGATTTTTAACATGCCAGAAACGGTCACCTCTCAGGGCCGGGGGTTTCGTCCGGGAGAGGTATTTTCCGAGTTTGTCCGCGCCTTTAAACAGCCGGTGGTGCTCACGGGCGCGCTGGCGTTGTCATTCAGTAACCTGCCGATAATCACCTGGGTAGCACTCTCTCCGGTGATCCTGATCGATGACGGCGGGATGTCGCGCGGCGCCTATGCCTGGACCCAGGTGCCTGTCTTTGGCGGCGTTATTATTGCCAGCATCATCGTGGCCCGTTTTATCAAGGATCCGACCTCTCCCCGCTTTATCTGGCGCACTATCCCGATACAGCTGACCGGGTTGTTGGTATTACTGGCGGGAAATATTGCATGGCCCCATACCTGGTGGTGGTCCGTTTCAGGAACGAGTCTCTATGCCCTCGGAACAGGCCTGTTGTTCCCCGTATTATTCCGTTTTGCGCTTTTTTCCCACTCCCTGCCGAAAGGGACGGTTTCAGCCACCATCAACATTGTGGCGCTCAGTTTTATGGCGGCCTCGGTGGAAGTAGCGCGCTGGGTTTACTTCCAGGCTGGCGGCAGAATTGCTTTTCACTGCCTGGCGCTGATAGCAGGAATCGTCGTCATCATGCTGGTCTCGCGCTTGTTAAAACTCCGTCAGCAACATCTTCTTCAGCCAGCCTGAAGGTTTAGGCCTTTTTGCCCGCAACAGGAGAACACTATGTTTTCATACATTATGCTGGGAACGAACGATCTGCCACGCGCCATCAAGTTCTATGACCCGTTAATGGCGCTGCTGGGGCACGTCAAAGCCGGCCGTAACGAACAGGGGGCGTCCTGGGGCACCTTCAACGGCAATCACACCTGCGGGCTGTGCGTGGGTGTTCCTTTTGACCAGCAGCCTGCCGGGGTGGGTAATGGAACGATGGTGGCGCTTAACGCCCGCTCCGTCGCACATATTGCGGAACTGCATGCCCTCGCCCTGCAACTCGGCGGACGTGACGAAGGCGGTCCCGGTCACCGGCCGCAGTATGGCGACGGTTTTCACAGCGCCTACGTCCGCGATCCCGACGGCAATAAGCTGGCGTTTGTTTACTATGCGTCTGCAGATTGAATGGCTGCAGCGGAGGTGGCTTTTGCAGGCGGAGATAAGGGAGTCAGGACGGCCAACTTCGCCGTCCTTATTCACCGAGGAATAAAAAAGCCAGCAGCTCAAGCGCTGCGGCTTATCTTCCCGGCAAGTTATCTACCGCAAAGTGATAACGTAATCCGGCGTCGCGCATACAGCGTTTCCGCCGCCAGCTGAAAATCATATTCCATCGCCTTCAGCTTTTTCGTCTTGAGCTGTTTTAGTGGAATACCCTCGATATGCCCTGTCGCGACCAACCACCGGATTTCAGCCGTACTCAGCTTGAGCTGTTTTTTCAGTATTGATAGCAGGCTGATGCGAAATGGCTGACTGACTCTGACGCGCACCGTTATCCGCTGACATGCCATCAACGTAACCGACCATTGCTCGTGAATACGAAAATCAGGTTGCCCCGACGGCTCGGCGCGGTTGCGCTTCAGCGTCGCGAGGTCAGCGGCATAATAGTGAACCATGGCTGCATCGTTCTTCAGCAGGCGCTGAAGCAGTTCGCGGTTTATCTTGCTGACGTGCAGCCTGGAAAACAGGGCGATATTCCAGGTGTAATCGCAGTGCGTGCATTTATAGATGCTCCAGATATCCAGCAGCTTCTTTTGCGAATTCACCCGGATGGCGCCGGAAGGCGCAAAGTCGCGTTTTACATTGCAGGCGGGGCAGCGTTTGGCAATGTGCTGATACCCCACGGGCGTGACCGTCCATGTAACTGTCATAACGTACCTTTTTTAACCCATACGAAACCGAGTCCGTCATTAACGGACCATGATTTTTGGCGTATGAAAAATAGTTAATCGCTATTTTTCAGTGGGTTAAAAAAAGATTTCCAACGTTATTTTCCTGGAGAAGTCCTAATCGACACCCTGAGATTAACAAAGGGGTTATCGCGGATATATGAGCCCTGTCAATGTTTGCGCGGATGATTAAAAGCTTCGTCAATACACCCGGAATGCTCAGCGGGCTGGCATCGCGCCAGCCCGCCCGGTTTACAGCACCTTGCTGAGGAACGCGGCGGTGCGTGGGTTGGTCGGCGCGCTAAAGATCTGCCCCGGCTTGCCCTCTTCCTGAATCACGCCCTGGTCGATGAAGATCACCCGGTCGGCCACTTCGCGGGCAAAGCCCATTTCGTGGGTCACGATCACCATGGTCATCCCCTCGCTGGCGAGGTTTTTCATCACCTCCAGCACGTCGCCCACCAGCTCCGGGTCCAGCGCCGAAGTGGGCTCATCGAACAGCATTATCGACGGCTTCATCGCCAGTGCGCGGGCGATGGCTACCCGCTGCTGCTGGCCGCCGGACAGGCTCGAGGGCCAGGCGTCGCGCTTATCGCTTAAGCCCACCTTCGCCAGCAAGGCTTCCGCCAGGTCGACCGCCTGCTGGCGCGGCATATTGCGCAGATTCATCGGCGCCATGATCAGGTTTTCCAGCACCGTCATGTGCGGGAACAGGTTAAAGCGCTGGAACACCATGCCGACGCTTTCGCGCATCTTGTTGAGGTCGGTGGTCCGGTCGTGGGCGGCAAAGCCGTTAACCACCACCTCGCCTTCGCTGACCGTCTCCAGGGCGTTCATGCAGCGCAGGAAGGTGCTTTTCCCCGAGCCGGATGGGCCGATGATGCACACCACTTCCTGCGGTTTAATATCGCAGCTGATGCCGCGCAGCACGTGGCTGTCGCCGAAGCGCTTATGTAAGTTATTAATGTGAATCACTTTTGCCAAACCTCTTTTCCAGACGGTTAACCAGCTGCGCCAGCAGGAAGGTGATCACCCAGTAGACCAGGGAGATGGTCAGGTAGGGTTCCCAGTAGGTGGCGTAGGCGCCGGAGACGGTGCGCGCGGCATAGGCCAGATCGGCCAGGCCAATCGCCGAGGCCAGCGACGAGTCTTTGACAATGGCGATGGCGTTATTGCCCAGCGGCGGCAGAATACGGCGAAACGCCTGCGGCAGGATCACCTTGCGCATGGTTTTCCACCACGGCATGCCCAGCGCGCGGGAGGCCTCCATCTGCCCTTTGTCGATCGACTGGATGCCGGCGCGGAAAATCTCCGACACATAGGCCCCGGCGTTAAGGGTGATCGCCACGATGCAGGAGAGGAACGCCCCGTAGCTGGCGCGCAGCTCGCGGGCAAAGTCGGCGCTCATCAGGCCGCTGGTCACCAGCAGGCCGTCGCGCGGGTTGATAAACAGCGGCACCAGCGCAAAGTGCACCACCATAATCTGCACGAACAGCGGCGTGCCGCGGAAGGCGCTGACGTAAAAGCGCACCGGAAACTGCACCAGGTAGCGGAGAATATATTTCCACGGCCCGTGCTCGGCCTTCGCCATCCGCCCGAGACCGAGAGTTAACCCCCACAGCGTCCCGAGGATCACGCAGATAATGGTACATTTAATCGTCATCAGGGCGCCGTCCACAAACAGCGGGCCGTACTCCTCGATGATCTCCCAACGGAATCCCGTCATAGTCCTTCCCTAAAAAATACGGCTATCGCCTGGGCGATAGCCGTGATCACTGAAAAAGGTGGATTATTGCGCTGGCAGCGTCGGCACGTTGTCGTCGAACCAGGTTTTATAGATTTTGGCGTAAGTCCCGTCGGCAACGATCTTTTGCAGCCCGGCGTTGATTTTGCCCAGCAGTTCGCTGTTGCCTTTCGCCACCGCAATACCGAAATACTGACGCTCAAATTTGGCATCCGGCACCAGCTTGAACTGCTTCTCCGGGTGCTGTTTGATGTAGTACTTCACCACCCCGACGTCGCCAACCGCGGCGCTGACGCCGTCCTCAAACAGCTCCTGGAGCATCAGCGGGGTATTGTCGAAGCGCTTGATCGCGGTGCTGTTTTTACCCAGCACCTCAGAAACCACGATATCGCCGGTGCTGGAGTTCACCACCCCGACCTTCTCGTTTTTCAGGGCCGCCAGCGAATCCACCTGCGAGTCCTGAGCGACGACGATAGACTGTTCGGCCGGGAAGTACGGCGCGGAGAAATCGACCATCTGTTTGCGTTTATCGGTGATGGTGATCCCGGAGATGATGATGTCGCGGTCGCCGGTGTTCAGCGTGGCGAAGATGCCTTCCCATGGGGTATTGACCAGCTTAACGTCAAAGCCTTCGGCTTTGGCGATGGCTTTGATGATGTCGATGTCGAAACCTTCCAGCTGTTTCTGGCTGTTTTCAAATTCAAACGGCCGGTAGGTGCCGCCGGAGCCGACGGTATAGGTTTCCGCAGCCGCCTGTCCGGCAGCCGTCAGCGCGGCTATCATGCAACACGCTTTGAGCAAATTCTTGACCATGAGATTTCCTTTTTATGCATTTATTTTGCATAAAAATACACACACTCACTTTTATATGCAACCGGAAACCTTCCCGCTGGTGAATTATCTTCTCAATGGCCCCGTTTACCGCCGGATTTACCGATAGCCCGATGCAGATCGTTGATTCGTTTCAGGGATTTCACCGTTTTTTGTGGCGTGGTAGAGGCCACCGACAGGACAATCATCTCGAGACAGACCAGCACCGTACCGTGCAGCGGCATCCGGCTACTGTCCCCGCCGCGCGGGACGTCGATCACCACCTGCGCCTCCTGGCTGAAGCGCGAGTCCACCGCCTGGGTCAGCAGGATGGTCGGAATACCCAGCCGCTTCGCCTCGCGCAGGGTGGTCAATCCTTCGCGATGGGGAGATTTTTGCCCCATCATGATCAGCACATCGCCGCGCTGCAGGCCGATAAGCTGTTCGGCAAGGCTAAAGCCCGTGCGGTTCATCACGTACGCCGGCAGGCCAATACGGCTGAACAACCGGGCGGTGTATTCGGCGAGGATCCCCGAGGCGCCGATACCGAAGATCCCCACCTGGCGCGCGTCGCTGAGCAATGCCACCGCCTGAGCCACCGCCGCGCGGTTGTCGGCCCGCGACAGGACCTCGCACACCCGCTGATGGCCTTCAAGCACAAAATCAATACTGGAGTTGACGTCGCTGGAGAGCGCGGTAACCGTCGAGCGCATCTTTTCCGCCGAGGTGACCGAGGTGCCGAACCAGCGCTCCATGGTCTGCTTAAGCTCGCGCAGCCCGGCGAAGCCCAGCGCCTGGATGGCACGCACCACCGTGGCGTCGGAGGTCTGGGTCGCGGTGGCGATCTCCATCGCCGTATGCTCCAGCACCACCTCGCGGTTGTCGTTGATATAGCTGACCACCGCCCGCAGCCGGGGGGAGAGCTGGTGCGCCCGGGCGCGATAGCGTTCGCCGAACAGATCGACTTTGCCCTTCTCTTTTTTTACCGCGCTTTTCATTTGGCCTCCGCCGGGATCGGCCTGCCGGCAATATGCGACTGCACCTGGGCCACCATCAGGGACAGCGCGGCGTAGGAGTTAGAGATCACCTCTTCCCGCGGCAGTAAAATATAGTGCCCGGTGCGGCAGGCGCGCATAAAGTCGCACCAGCCGGGCATCACGCCTTCCATCGCCTGCAGCTCATCCTGCGGCTTACCGCCAGTATCCGACCGCCAGGTAGCGAAGACAAAATCAGCGTCCAGCTCCGGCAGCTGTTCCGCGCTGACGTCAATGCGCTGGCCGTCGGGGATCCGCTCAATCAGCGGCGGAAAGCGGAACCCGGCGTCGCGCAGCACCCGGCCCAGCGCATGATACGAATGATGCACCGTGACCTTGCCGTTGTTCGCCTGGATCACTGAGACGCTGTACTGCGGTGGGTTGACCATCGCTTTCAGCTGCTTGATTTGCTCCTGATAGCGGCGCTCGAGGATCGCCAGCCGCGGCTGGGTGCCGGTCAGCTGCGCCAGCTTGCGGTAAATCTCCGGGGCGCTGCCCTGCAGATGGTCGATGCTCACCGTCGGGGCAATCTTCTCCAGTTGCTCCACTGACACGTGGCGGCTGGGCTCAGTGATGATCAGATCCGGCCTGGCGGCGGCTACCGCTTCCAGATCGATATCGGCGGTGCCAATAAAGCGGATATCGCTGTTGTCGAAATCGACGCCGGTGAGCTGGGCGCTGGATCGCAGGTAGTGGCTGCCGTCCGGGCGCGTCCGGCCGTGGCTGGCGATCGGCGGCGCCCCGAGCTCAATCAGCGGAATGGTAATATCGAGATCGTGCATCGAAACAATGCGCTGCGGATGCAGCGGGACGGTGACGGTGCGGCCTAAATCATCGGCGAAAGTTTGAGTTTGTGGGGCGGCGGCGCTGACGGCCCCCGTCAGCAACAGCAGCAATGAGACGAACCAACGCATACTACCTTCCTGGTTAAAGGGCATCACGGCGACGCCAGAGCAAGACAACGAAGAACGGGCAGCCCACCAGGGCAATGACAATCCCCGCCGGGATCTGCAGCGGGGCAAACGCCAGCCGGCCAAGGGTATCGGTCGCCAGCACCAGCAAGGCGCCAATCAGCGCGCTGCCGCACAGCAGCGATACCTGGCCGCCGCGCAGCACGAAACGCGCCATATGCGGCGCCATCAGGCCCACAAATCCAAGGCTGCCGACGCAGGAGACGCTGGCCGAGGTCAGCAGCACCGGCGCAAAAAAGCGCAGCACCGTCAGCTGCTGCAGACGTACGCCGAGGCCGATGGCGGTCCGGTCGCCCAGCAGCGCCACGTCCGCCGCCCGGGCGGTACAGAACAGGATGATGGCCCCGGGCAGCGCCCAGCAAAAAGCCACCGCCAGCAGCGGCCAGGTGGCGGCCTGCAGGCTGCCCGCCAGCCAGATCATCGCCGTCTGCACGTCGCGTACGTCGGCGGTGGTCATAAAGATGCCGACCGCGGCCGCCAGGCTCCAGGAGACGCCGATGCCAATTAAAATAAAGCGCGGCCGCGAACAGTCGCGGGCCAGCGTCAGGACCAGCAGGGCCACCGCTATGCCGCCGACCATCCCCGCCAGCGGCCGCCAGACCAGGCCTACCGCCGGGAAAAACAGCACCAGCGCCAGGACCACGATGCTGGCCCCCTCTTTGACGCCGATCAGCCCCGGGTCGGCCAGCCCGTTACGGGTGATGCTCTGCATCGCCGCGCCGGCCAGCCCCAGCATGGCCCCGCACAGCAGCGCCATCAGGATCCGCGGCAGGCGGATATCAAACAGAATAAAGCGCGGCTGCTCGCCCATCTCCTGGGGCGCCAGCAGGGCCCGCGCCAGCGTCGACGCGGGCAGCGGATAGCTGCCGCGGCTAAGGCTGTACAGCCCCAGCGCCAGCAGCGTCAGCACTATGCTGGCGGCAATTTTTAACGCCGCCGGGCGCAGCAGCAGATGACGGGAGGCGAAAGCCAGCGGCCGAAAACCGGCCCGGTGAACGGCGCGCGTCATTTAAAAAACCTCGCGGCGATAAAGATAAACAACGGCGCGCCCACCAGGGCGGTCATCGCTCCGGTGGCCAGCTCCTGCGGCGCGACCAGCGTCCGGGCGGCGATATCCGCCAGCACCAGCGCCAGCGCTCCCACCGGCGCGGCCAGGGGCAGCGCCAGGCGGATGTCTTCCGTCACCAGACGGCGCACCACGTGCGGCACCACCAGCCCGACGAAGCCGATCGGCCCGGCCACCGCCACCGCCGCGCCGCAGAGCAGCGCAATCGCCAGCAGGCCCAGCAGCCGGGTCTGGACGAGATTAACGCCAAGGCCCAGCGCCACCTTATCCCCCAGCGCCAGCACGTTGAGGCGTGGGGCAATGAGCAGCGCGACGCCAAGGCCGATCAGCGCCGGGACCAGCGCCGTCTGCAGCGTGCTCCAGTTCAGTCCGGCCAGGTCGCCGGCCAGCCAGGTGCGCATCGCCAGCAGCGTCTGTTCATCGAGAATTAATATCGCCGCCGTCACCGCCGACGCAAACCCTGACAGCGCCACTCCGCACAACGTGATACGCAGCGGCGTCGCCCCGCCGCGCCCGGCAGAGGCCAGCGCCATCACGCCACCAAACAGCAGCCCCGCGCCGCAGGCGGCGGTCAGCGGGCGCCCGGCGGGGAAAGCGCCGAAGGACAGGCCCAGCGCCGAGGTCGCCACCACCGCCAGCGAGGCGCCGGCGTTAAGCCCGAGAATATGCGGCTCGCCAAGCGGGTTACGGATCACCGTCTGCAGCAGCAGCCCGGCGACGCCGAGCGCCGCGCCGGTCAGCAGCGCCGCCGCCAGCCGCACCAGACGCAGATCGATGATAATCCGCTGCTCAAAGTTGCGCGGATCGTACTCCAGCAGCGCCTGCAGTACCGTCTGCGGGGCGATCCAGCGGGCGCCTAAGCCAAGATGCACCAGCGAGGCGGCGATAAGCAGCAGCGTTAGCAGAAGCAGCGCCAGCCGGGGGCGGGGGCGACGCCGCGCGGAAAGCAGGATGGCCACGCTCATTGTGCCGCTGCCTGGCGGGCGCGAAACGGCATAAAGAACGGTTTGCCGGTTTGCGGGTTAATCGACATCTGCACGTCAACGTCAAACACGCGTTTAATCAGCTCAGGGCTACAGACATCGTTGTCGCTAATCGTGCCGGCGATGCGCCCCTGTTTAAGGAATACCAGCAGATCGGCGTAGTTCACCGCAAAGTTAAGGTCATGGAGCACCGTCACCACCGTGCGGCCATGTTCGCGGGTGAGGGTCTGGAGCAGCTCGAGGATATCGACCTGATAGCGCAGATCGAGCCAGGTGGTCGGCTCATCGAGCAGAATGGTGGCCGTTTGCTGGGCCAGCGCCATGGCGATCCAGCAGCGCTGACGCTGGCCGCCGGAGAGGCTGTCCACCGGCAGATGGGCGAATTCGGCGGTACCGGTTAAGCGCAGCGCCTCCTCTACCGCCAGCTCATCGGCCTCGGACCACTGGCGCATCAGCCCCTGCCACGGGTAGCGCCCGCGCGAGACCAGCTCGAAAACGGTCAATCCTTCCGGGGTCAACGGCGATTGCGGGAGGATGCCCAGCTGGCGCGAGACGGCTTTCGTCGGCATCTGGTGAATGGCTTGCCCGTCCAGACGCACGCAGCCGCCGAGCGGTTTCAGCATTCTGGCGATGGTCGAGAGCAGCGTGGATTTGCCGGATCCGTTCGCCCCGGCCAGCACCGTCATTTTGCCGGTGGGAATGGTCAGGTTGATATCGTCAACGATCAGGGTCTGGCCGTAGCCGGCCGACAGGGCATCCAGTACGATCCCCTGCTCTGCAGGTTTCACCCGCTGTGGCATAACTCGCTCCTGCGCCGCAGCGTTCCAGGCGATAGCTGGACATTCTGCAGTCAAATCAAAATAAATCTCATTCTCTTTTGATCATGACGGGGATGAATGTAGTAGTCAATACTCGCCATCGTCTTCAGACGGGGACGCTGACTACAGCGAGACTGTGCCAACGCAATATAATTAAAATAAAATAATATCAGATAGATAACTACAGAACATTCCCTACTGGAGGTGTTTAAAACGTCCTGTTCCTCGCCGCTGAATTTTTATCTTGCATAACGTTTACTACTACATCCCTTCATGATTGAATGATTCTCAATTACACATCTGAAGGCGCATTCAGACGCTAAACAGAGTGCTTTTATTATTCAGGGCAATGATTTTATTGGCTTAATCTGACCGCAAAGGCAGATTCGTTCACGAGAAACAGATAATGACTCAACCCCATGTCGCCTGCAGGACGTTGCCAGGGCGCGCGCTTTTTTCGCTTCTTTTTTTAGCCTCACCGGGATTAATGGCCGCCGACAATCGCGCGGCGAAAAGTACTAACGACGCGGAAGAGACTATCACCGTAGTGGCCGACGGCGCGCAGCAAAGCGCCACCAGCGGCTATCAGCCGCTCAGCTCCGCCACCGCGACGCTAACCTCGATGCCGCTGCTGGATATTCCCCAGGTGGTCAATACCGTCAGCGATCGGGTTCTCGAAGATCAGCACGCCACCTCACTCGATGAGGCGCTGTATAACGTCGCTAACGTGGTGCAGACCAACACCCTCGGCGGTACCCAGGACGCCTTTACCCGCCGCGGCTTCGGCGCCAACCGCGACGGCTCGATCATGACCAACGGCCTGCGCACCGTGCTGCCGCGCAGCTTTAACGCCGCCACCGAACGGGTGGAAGTCCTGAAGGGGCCCGCCTCGACGCTGTACGGTATCCTCGACCCCGGCGGGCTGATCAACGTCATCACTAAACGGCCGGAGCGGCAGTTCTCCGGTTCGGTTTCCGGGACCTCCACCAGCTTTGGCGGCGGCACCGGCAGCGTCGACATCACCGGCCCCATCGAAGGCACAAATCTGGCGTACCGACTGATCGGCGAATATCAGAATGAGGATTACTGGCGCAATTTCGGTAAAAACAAAAGCAGCTTTATCGCCCCTTCCCTGACCTGGTTTGGCGAGCGGGCAACGGTGACCGCGTCCTATTCGCACCGCGACTACAGCGCCCCCTTTGATCGCGGCACTATCTTCGATCTGAATACCGGCCATGCGGTTAACGTCGATCGCAAAACCCGCTTCGATGAAGCGTTTAATATTACCGATGGCTATTCCGATCTCGCTCAGCTCAACGCCGAGTATCGCCTTAACGACGCCTGGACCGCGCGCTTCGACTACAGCTACAGCCAGGATCATTACAACGATAACCAGGCGCGGGTAATGGCCTATGATTCGGCGACCGGCAACCTCACCCGCCGGGTCGATGGTACCCACGGTTCAACGCAGAAGATGCACTCCACCCGCGCCGACCTGCAGGGCAACGTGGTAGTGGGCGGCTTTTATAACGAGCTGCTGACCGGCGTCGCCTATGAGAATTACGATCTGCTGCGCACCGATATGCTGCGCTGTAAGAACGTTAAAGGCTTTAACATCTATCATCCGGTCTACGGCACTCTCGACACCTGTAATACCGTCTCCGCCTCCGACAGCGACCAGCGCATTCAGCAGGAGAGCTATGCCGCATACGTACAGGACGCGCTGTACCTGACCGACAACTGGATCGCCGTCGCCGGCGTGCGCTACCAGTACTACACCCAGTACGCCGGTAAAGGCCGACCGTTTAACGTCAATACCGACAGCCGCGATGAGAAATGGACGCCGAAAGCCGGCCTGGTCTACAAGGTCACGCCGAACGTCTCTCTGTTCGCCAACGTCGCCCAGTCGTTTATGCCGCAGTCGTCGATCGCCAGCTATATCGGCGAGCTGCCGCCGGAAGAGTCCACCTCTTACGAAGTGGGCGCCAAATTCGACCTGTTAAACGGCATTACCGCCAATATCGCGTTGTTTGATATTCACAAGCGTAACGTGCTGTACACCGAGAACATTGGCGATGAGACGGTGGCCAAAACGGCGGGCAAAGTGCGTTCCCAGGGCGTGGAAGTGGATCTGGCGGGGTCCATCACCGATAACCTCAGCGTGATCGCCAGCTACGGCTACACCGACGCCAAAGTGCTGGAAGATCCGGATTACGCCGGGAAACCGCTGCCAAACGTACCGAAACATACCGGTTCGCTGTTCCTGACCTATGACATTCATAACGTCTATAACAGCAATACCCTGACCGTCGGCGGCGGCGGCCATGCGGTCAGCAAGCGTTCCGGCACCAACGGCGCGGATTATTATCTACAGGGGTATGCGGTGGCGGATGTGTTTGCTGCCTATAAGATGAAGCTGCAGTATCCGGTGACGCTGCAGGTGAATGTGAAGAACCTGTTTGATAAGACCTATTACACTTCCTCGATCGGCACCAATAACCTCGGCAACCAGATTGGCGACCCGCGCGAAGTGCAGTTCACGGTGAAGATGGATTTTTAAGCCGGACCATGGCGTCGCGCCGGATATTCATTGCCGGGCGGCGCTGCGCTTGCGCCGGCCTACGTTTCCGTGACATTTGTCGCAGTTCGTAGGCCCGGTAAGGCGCAGCCGCCACCGGGCAAAAACAGGCGCCTGGCGCCGGATGCCCATTGCCGGGCGGCGCTGCGCTTGCGCCGGCCTACCTTTCCGTGACATTTGTCGCAGCGCCACCGGGGAATGCGTTCAGCTTACCAGTCCGCCTCCTGGCCGAGGATGCGCAATATATCCTGACGATGCTGCAGCAGCTGCGGGTTATCACGATGACGGGGAAAAGCCAGCGGCAGCGCAAACTCGGCGATAATCCGCCCTGGACGCGGCGACATCACCAGCACCCGCTCGCACAGCAGCAGCGCCTCTTCGATATCGTGGGTCACCAGCAGGCTGGTATACCCCTGCTGCTGCCAGAGGGCGATCAGCTCCCGCTGCATACTGATGCGGGTCAGCGAATCGAGTTTGCCCAACGGCTCGTCGAGCAGCAGCAGACGCGGTTCGTTCAACAAGGCGCGCGCCAGCGCCGCACGCTGCGCCATCCCCCCGGACAGCTGCCGCGGCCACGCCTCGCTGAAGGCCTGCAGCCCGATGCGGTCAATCAGCGCGTCTGCCTTCGCCTCCAGCCCCTTTTTCCCCTGCGCCTGCGGGCCCAGCAGCACGTTCTGCCGCACCGTCAGCCACGGATAGAGCGTCGGATCCTGAAACACCAGAATTCGCTCCGGCCCCGGGGCGCCGAGCGCCGCGCCGTCGATCTGCATCTGTCCGCTCTGCCGCGCTTCCAGCCCCGCCAGCAGCCGCAGCAGGGTTGATTTACCGCAGCCGGAAGGGCCCAGCAGCGCCACGCTTTCCCCCGGGCGCAGCTGCAGGCTAATATTCTCCAGCACCGGTACCGTCTGTTTGCCAAGCGTAAACGCATGATGAAGATGGCTGATGGATACCGCCGCGCCGCGCGCTATCGTCTCGGTTACCATTGCATCCCTCCTCGCTGCCAGCTCAGCAGCCGGTCACGCAGCATAAATAATCCACTTATCAGGCCGGAGCATAACAAGGCCATCACCAGCAGCGCGGCATACATATTAGGATAGGCCGCCCAGCCCTGGGCCCACTGGAGGTAAAAGCCGATCCCCGACTTCACCCCGACCATTTCGGCGACAATCAGCACCGAAAACGACGCGCCGAGCCCCATAAACAGGCCGACAAAGACGTTCGGCAACGCGGCGGGGATCGCCACCCGCAGGATCAGGAAACGCTGGCTGGCGCCGAGGGTCCGCGCCACGTCGTACCACGCCTTATCAATGCCCATCACTCCGGACCAGGTCAGCACCGTGACCGGGAACCAGGTGCTCAGCGCGATCAAAAACACGCTGGCGCCGAAGCTCGAGGGAAAAATAAACAGGCACAGCGGCAGCAGCGCGGTGGACGGCACCGGCCCCAGCAGACGTAACACCGGATGCACCCAGTAGCCAATCCGTTGCGACCAGCCGATGGCCAGACCGGTGATGAACCCGCTGCTGGTACCCAGCAGCACACCGAGCCCCAGCAGCCCCAGGGAGTGCAGCAGGCTGTCGAGCAGGCGCGGCCAGTCGTCGTGCAGCACCTCGATCAGCGCCTGCGGCGGCGCGAAAAACGGTACCGGCAGCACGGCAGTTTTGGCGGTCAGCCCTTCCCAGACAGCAAACAGCACCGGCAGCAGCGCCAGCCACTTGCCGGCATGAAGCACACGCGCGCCGCGCGCCCGCCAGTAGCGATAGCTCAGCGCCAGCAGCAGCAAGCCGCCGCCGAGGGTGAATTGCGCCAGCGCCCAGCCTTCGCTAAACGGCCAGCGCCGCCCGGCATCGGGCCAGGTCAGAGTAAACAGACCACCCAGCAGCCACAGCGCGGCGGCCAGCAGCCCTTCTCCCCACAGCGGCGCGCGGCCGGTGGGGCGCGCCAGAGCCTGCTCAGGCGAATACGTTGGCATAGATACTCTCCGCGAACTGATGGGGATCGGTACCCGGCTTGATCACCTGCACCCGCTGCAGGTCGACCGCATACTGCGTCAGCTCTTTCACGAACGCTTCGCCCACCGCGTGATGGCCGTGGCCCTGCCCGTGCAGGATGCCGCTCACCTCCGCTTCACTGGTATTCAGGGCATGGGCGAGGAAGGATTGCGCCACACTTTCCGGATGCGCAGCGGCATAGCTGTGCGCCTCAAGGATCGCCTGGGTGAGCGCCGCGGCGGCCGGTTTATGGTCCCGCGCCAGGCTCCCACTCACCCCCAGCACGCAGCAGCTGAGGTTGGCATAATCCCCGGTCATATTGCTGGCGATCAGCTGATACTTGCCGGTCTCCAGCAGACGATAGCTGAACGGCTCGCTGCCGCTGATGGCGGCGATTTCGCGCTTGTCCAGCGCCACGCTGAGCAGATCCGCCGGGTAGACTTTCCACTGCACGTCGCTGATCGGGTCGATACCGTGGCGCTTAAGCAGAATGGCGAAGAAGTTTTTATCCGGTCCGGCCATGTCGGTGACGCCGATGGTTTGACCCTTCAGGCTCTCGAGGCCGCCGAACGGCGAGTCTTTAGCCGTCAGCAGGTTCAGACAGCCGCCGTGGGTCCCGGCGGTGAGCTTGACGTCAAAGCCCTGCTCCAGCGCCTTCAGCCAGCGCAGCGCCATCCCCACCCCGGCGTCGGCCTTACCGGTGGCGATCGCCTCCAGCAGCACATCGGTGGAGTTGCCGAAGTTAACAAACTCAACGTCGAGGTTGTATTTACTGAATATCTTCTGCTGCTCGGCGACGGCGACCGGCGCGAGGCATACCGCGCTTTTGTTGATCGCCAGCTTGATCTTGTAGGGCTGCGGCAGGCGCAGCGCCGGATGGGCATCGCCGCCGGCCATGTCCGCCATATCATGAGCCCACAGCGGCAGAGAGACCCCGGCCAGCGCCAGGCCGCCGCTGAGCTGTAAAAAACGGCGGCGGGAAAAAGGGGTTCTGGTCATGGCGTCACCTCGGCGGCGGGCACGCTAAAACGGCGGTCAAAGGTCGGCTTCACGTCCAGCCGGGTGCGGATCAGGCCGTTGGCGAGATAAAAGTCCGCCGTTGCCTGCTGCTGGGCCACTGTTTCCTCGGCCAGCGGCTGCCACTGCGACTGGCGGTTGGCAAACTGCGCGCGGGCGATCTCCGCCGGGAAGCGGATGATCTCCCCCAACGTTTTGCCGTAGCTGTCGAGATTGGCGTAGGCCCAGCGCTCGGCGCCGGCCAGGCGCTGGAGATAATCCTGCAGCGCGGCGCGTTTTTGCGGATCGTTAAGCGCGGAATCCGTTGCCGCGAGGAAGGTATTCCCCGGCAGCAGCCCTTTGCCGCTCACCAGGATCTGCCCCTCGTTGGTCTTCACCATTTGGGTGGTGTAGGGCTCCCAGGTCGCCCAGGCGTCCACCGAGCCGTTTAGCAACGCCACTTTGGCGTCCACCGGGCCGAGGAACACCCACTGCACCTCCTTCGGTGAAATCCCCGCCTGCTCCAGCGCTTTCAGCGCCACGAAATGACCAATCGACCCTTTACCGGTGGCGATGCGTTTGCCTTTTAAATCAGCGCCGCTTTTTAACGTGCTGCCGGGGGATACCAGCACCGCGGTCCCCGCCGGGTTGCTTTTATCAACGGCAATAGCTTTGACCGGCGCACCGTTGGCCAGGGCGAAGAGCAACGGCGCATCGCCGATGATCCCCGCGTCCACGGCGCCCGCGTTGAGGGCTTCCGCCAGCGGCGCGGCGGCCGGGAACTCGGCCCACTTAATGTCGTAAGGGAGATTTTGCAGGGCGTTGGCCGCCTCCAGCTGCGAACGCATGCCGCCTTTTTGATCGGCGATACGCAGGGTAAGCCGCTCCTGCGCTGTCGCGTAGCCGCCCAGCGCCAGCAGCATCAGCGCGGCCGCCACCCGGCCTGAAAATGATAGACGCATCGTGATTATCCTTGTGATTGAAAGACGAAGTTGCCGGCTGCCAGCCAGGCGCTGTCGCTCTGTGGGGTATGTACCCGTCCGCAGAGCACATTGCGGTAGTGGCGTTCCAGCGGGTTTTGTCGGCTGAGACCATGATTGCCGGTCAGCTCGAGCGCGATATTCACCGCCTGAATGGCGTTGTCGGTGATGGTGACTTTCGCCAGATTGGCCTCGATGGCGGAAAAGCGCAGCGCGGCGGCCTGCTCCAGCAGGCTGCGGTTGACCAGCAGCAGCCCGGCGATCTGCCCGACTTTCTCCTGCACCCGTGGCAGACGAGAGAGCGGATGGCCGAGACCGGCGGGCCCCCGCCCCGCCAGCCACCTCACCAGCCAGTCGTGAGCGGCGTGGGCAATGCTGTCATAGATCGCCGCCAGCAGCGCCGTCTGCCGGTTGGCGAACAGGCGAAACGGTTCGGCCTGGGCGGCGGGTGGCGCATCGGCCGGCCAGACATCCACCGCGTGCTCTGCCGCCACCCGAACGTGGTTAAAAATAACTTCATGGCTGCCGGTGGCCCGCATCCCGGCGTGATCCCAGCTCTTCACCACCGTGATACCCGGGCTGTCGCCAGGCACCAGCCAGGTGCCCACCAGCGGCGGGTTATCATCGCTTCTGGCCCACACCGCCAGCCAGCGCAACCCTTCAATGCCGGTGGTATAAATTTTATGGCCGCTGATGTCCCAGCCCTCCGCGCGACGGGTCGCCACGGTGTCCGGCAGGCCGCCCCGCGCCGGGGAGCCCAGCTCCGGCTCGACGCGCAGACTGTTGATGAGGCCACCGTGTTCGACAGCATCGTGAAAAACCTGCTGGCGCAGCGGCGCGTGCCAGGCGTCGTTTTCCGCCAGCCGCAAATGGTGGAGATACTGCATGCAGACGATCAGCGCTGTCGCCGGCTCTCCCCAGGCGATGGCGGCGATGACCTGCTGCAGCTGGGCCAGACTGGCGCCCGCGCCGCCGCAGGATGGCGGCACGGCGAGACTTAACCAGCCCCCCGCACGCAGATGGTCGATATTACGCCAGGGAAACTCGCCGCTGGCGTCAAGGCTGGCCGCCTGCTCCGCCATCTGCTGGCGGAGCGCCGTCAGCTGCCGGGCCCAGTCGTCGCGCTCAGGATGGATCACGATGCGCGCTCCGCCACTGCACGCCGGGCGGCTTTTTCCCGGGCGATCGGCAACAGCGCCCGGCCATAGTCGGCCGCGTCGTTCAGCGGATCGAAGCCGCGGATCAGGAAGTTACGCACCCCGAGGTCGTAGTAATCGAGCAGCGCATCCGCCACCTGCTCCGGGGTGCCCACCAGCGCGGTGGAGTTATGTCCGCCGCCCACCAGCTGGGCGATGCCGGTCCACAGGCGTTTGTCCACCACTCTGCCCTGCGCCGCAGTAGCCCGCAGCCGCTGGGCGCCGATGCTGTCCGGTTTGGCTTTGAACCCGCCTCCGCGCTGCGCCGCCTGCTCGGTGGCGACGTGCAGGATATGCTCGGCTTTCTCCCAGGCTTCGGCTTCGCTGTCGGCGATAATCGGCCGGAACGAGACGCTGAAGCCGATATCACGCTGGTGTTTCGCCGCTTCGGCGCGCACCCGCTGGATGGTCTCGCCGGTTTGCGCCAGCGACTCGCCCCACAGCGCGAAGACGTCGGCATGTTTGCCGGCGACGGCGATGGCCGCTTCCGACGAGCCGCCAAAATAGATCGGAAGATGCGGTTTTTGCAGCGGGCGAATGGCGGACCAGGCCTGCTCGGCCTGATAGAAATCGTTGTGAATATCCACCGGCTGCTCGCTGGTCCACACCTGGCGCACGGTGTCGAGGAAGGCGTCGGTGCGGGCGTAGCGCTGGTCGTGGTCGAGATAGTCGCCATCCCGGCGCTGCTCGGCATCGTTGCCGCCGCTGATGATATGCACCGCCAAGCGGCCCCCCAGCAGGTGCTCAAGGGTAGCGAATTTGCGCGCGGCAAGGGTTGGGGAAACAAAACCGGGACGATGGGCCAGCAGGTACTGAATTTTCTGCGTCGACAGTCCGGCCAGGGCCGTCACCAGAAAGCCGTCGGGTTGATCGGACCAGTGGCCGACCAGCAGACGATCAAACCCGGCGGCTTCATGGGTTTGCGCAAAGCGAACGATATAGTCGCGGTCAAAGATCGGCCCCACCGGGGCAATCGTTTCGGAAGAGAGGCGGTGGCCAATCATGCCGAGAAACTGAATGCTCATGAACAACTCCTTGCGTCAGGGTAATGGAGTGGCCGCGACAGCGGCGCTGGTCATTACCCTATACAGAGCGTGTTAATGAGCAAAATGCATTTTTATCATATCTTAATATGCTTAATTAGCATTAAACAAAAATGCATAGTGCTTTCAGTCGGATACGGTCAGCTGCTGAACCACTTTGCTGGCAAAAAAGGTCAGCGGCGGCTGCAGGTTCGCCAGATACTGGGCGTGGATCAGCCACAGTGAGACCGCAGGCTGAAAATCGCTGAGGCTGAGGACCGCGACCTCGTCCCGCCACGGGCTGCTGGCCAGCGCCGCCCTCGGCACCAGACCCAGCCCCAGCCCCTGCGCCACCAGCGCTATCTGCAGCTGCGCGCCCGCGCTCTCGACGTTGAGCGTCAACCGCAATCCCTGGCTCTGCAGCTCGCGAATGAGCCCGGCGCGCAGGCCACAGCCGTCGGGGTTAAGGATCCAGCCCCGTTCGGCGCACTCCCGCAGGGATGACGCGCGCAAATTCAAACGCCGGCCGACGATCGGCACCACCTCCAGGGGACACAGCAGGCGCCCGCTGTAGCCCTCGGCGAAGCTTTGCTGGGCGGGCCCCATCGCCAGCATGCCGTCCAGCTCGCCGTTTTCCAGCCGGCGCTGCAGCTGTCCGCTCCAGCCGCAGGTGATCTGCGGCGACAGTCCGGGAAACTGCTGGCTCAGCGCCGACAGCGCCGCCGGCAGGGCAATCTCGCTGAGACTCTGCGGCACGCCGAGACGCAGCGCGCCGCGCGGCTCGCCTTGCGGATCCAACAGGCTGTAGAGTTTTTTCGTCTCACGCTTAATGCTCAGACACTGCTCGTACACCCGGTGTCCGGCGGCGGTCAGGGTCAGCGGGCGGGTCTGGCGCTCTAACAGCGTGACGTTCAGCTCCTGTTCCAGACGCTGCAGGCGCCGGGTGATGGCCGACTGGGTGATCCCCAGATATTCCGCAGCCTGATTGAGGGAGGAAAACTGCACCGTGGCCAGCAAAGCGTCGATATCGTCAATGCGCATAGGAACCTTATGTGAAATTTGCATATTAATATATGCGTAAATTGCATTTAAATAATATTAACGCCTCTGTTAGCGTTTTGACCAGTCCCTCTGACAGGAACCGCACATGACTGCACCACGACTGGAAAAATTACGCCATTTCATTCATGAGGTAGACCGCCTGCACCGCGAACACCACCAGACCGCCCCGCTGCTTGACGCCGTGGCGCAGCGGCTGGCGGCGCTGGTGCGTTACGACGACTGGCTGCCGGAAGAGTACACCCTACCGCATCCGCACCATTACCAGCAGTATCTGCTGCATGCCGACTCCGGGGAGCGCTTCTCGATTGTCAGCTTCGTCTGGGGACCGGGGCAAGCGACGCCGATCCATGATCACCGGGTGTGGGGGGCCATTGGGATGCTGCGCGGCGCGGAGGAAAACCAGCGCTACCAGCTGGATGCCGATGGCATACCGCGCGCGCTAGGCGCCGCCACGCTTCTGGAAGCAGGCCAGGTGGAGAAAGTCTCCGCTGACGATGGCGATATTCATCGCGTCAGCAATGCGCTGGCGGATCGCGTCTCCATCAGCATTCATGTCTACGGCGGCAATATCGGCGCGGTGAAGCGCGCCGTGTATACCCCGGAAGGGCAGCAGAAACCGTTTATCTCCGGCTACTCTAACCGCCATTTACCCAATATCTGGGATTCCTCCCGCGAACATCAAGGATAACCACTATGTCCACCTACGCTTATCGCCAGGCCGCCGGGATCCGCCAGGCGCTGCTCGACCGTCGTGAACTGGCGCTGATCGACGTCCGTGAAGAGGCCGATTTCGCCACCGCTCATCCGCTGTTTGCCGTCAATCTGCCGCTCAGCAAACTGGAGCTGGAGGTCCGCCGGCGGATACCGCGCTTCACCACCCCGCTCACCGTCTACGACAACGGCGAGGGTCTGGCGGAGATCGCCGTCGAACGGCTGCGGTCCTGGGGCTATCAGGATGTGGCCCTGCTGGCCGAGGGTCTCGCCGGCTGGCGCCGCAGCGGCGGCGAGCTGTTTCAGGACGTCAACTCCGCCAGTAAAGCTTTTGGCGAGCTGGTGGAAAGCGTGCGTCACACACCGTCGCTCAGCGCCCAGGAGGTTCAGGCGCTCATCGACAGCCGGCAGGAGGTGGTGATCGTCGACGCCCGGCGCTTCGATGAGTACCAGACCATGAGCATCCCCGGCAGCATCAGCGTGCCCGGCGGCGAGCTGGCCCTGCGGGTAGAGAGCCTGACGCCCTCCCCGCAGACGCCGGTTATCGTCAACTGCGCCGGACGCACCCGCAGCATCATCGGCACCCAGTCGCTGATCAACGCCGGCGTGCCAAACCCGGTCCATGCCCTACGCAATGGCACTATCGGCTGGACGCTGGCCGGCCAGACGCTGGCGCACCAGCAGCAGCGGCAATACGATCCCTCCGCCCGCGCCTCCGGCGCCCGGGCCGCTGCGGTGGCGCATCTTGCCGAACGGGCCGGGGTGGCGGTCATCGATGAGGCCACGCTGCAACGCTGGCTGCAGCAGAGCGACCGCACCACCTTCCTGTTTGATGTCCGCAGCCCCGAAGAGTACGCGGCGGGTCACTATCCCGGCAGCCTGAGCGCGCCAGGCGGCCAGCTGGTGCAGGAGACCGACCACTTCGCTAGCGTACGAGGGGCGCGCATTGTGCTGCTGGATGACGATGGCATCCGGGCGGCGATAACCGGCTCGTGGCTGGCGCAGATGGGCTGGGAGACGGCGCGGCTGAGCGCGCTGTCGACCAGCCAGTTGAGCGAACGCGGGGTGCCTGCCGCCGAGGTGCCGCCCGGTCCGCAGGCGGAGGAGATAAGCCCGACGCAGCTGGCGCAACAGCTGGAAGAACCCGGTACGGTGGTGCTCGATTTTACCACCAGCGCCAACTTTGTCGCTCGCCATATCCCCGGCGCGTGGTGGCTAACGCGCTCGCAGCTGCGCCAGGCCCTGGAAGCAATCCCTCCCGCCCAACGTTACGTGGTGACCTGCGGCAGCAGTCTGCTGGCCCGCTACGCGGTGCCGGAGGTGGCGGCCTTGACCGGTAAACCGGTGCAGTTGCTTACCGGCGGGACGCTGGCGTGGATCGCCGCCGGTCTGCCGCTGGCGCATGGCGACAGCGGCCTCGCCGTCGAGCGCCGTGACCGCTATCGTCGTCCGTACGAAGGAACCGATAATTCCGCCGAGGCCATGCAGGCCTATCTGGAGTGGGAGTATGGCCTGGTGGATCAGCTGGCCCGCGACGGCACCCACGGTTTTCGGGTGCTCTAGCGCGAGCCCGCCTCAGGCTTCGCGCATGATCCACGAATACTGAAAGCTCTTCGGCGCCGGAAAATGGGTCCGGCGCCGGTAGGAGCCCAGCGACTGCGGGGTGCAGTAGGTACAACTCCCCAGCCATTCAACGCTCGCCGGCGCCACCCCCGCCTCTGCGAAGATCGCTTCGGCAAAGGCGCGCAGATCAAACCACAGATTATCGCTGCCACGCGCGGCGGCTTTGAGCGGATCGCTGACCGGGCCCGAACGGGAGTGGAACAGCCGCTGGCGATGGCGGGCCACCCGGTCACCGCCGGGCTGGTCCAGCAGTTGCTGATAGAATCCGGCGGAGACTTCGTAACAGCAGGGGTGAATATACGGCCCCACGGCGATGACCAGATCGGCCAATGCCACCCCCTGCTGGCGAAAACAGGCCAGACTGTTGTCGACAATACCGCTGACCAGCCCCTGCCAGCCGGCATGCACGCTGCAGACGTAGCGACCGTCGCGCGAGGCGATCAGCAGCGGCAGACAGTCGGCGGTCACCACCCCCACCTTTTGCCCGGCTACCGCGGTAAACACCGCGTCGGCGTGCGGGCGCGTCGGCAGCGGCTGCTGATAATGATGAACCTCATTACCATGCACCAGCTTCACCGGAGCCAGCTCGGCATAGGGAAAGGCGGCGGTTTCATGGACATCGAGAAAAGCGTGGCGGATGCCAGGGATCGCATTGAGCAAACGGGAGGTGTAAGCCATAGGGACGATAAGCGTCAGGGAATGATGTCTTACCTTAGGCCAGGGGACGCGGACAGGCAAGGCGGCGGCCCGGCATTTTTTTACCAGACCGCCGCATGCATATCAAACCATGGCCGCGCGCTGCTGGCGATGCATCAGCCAGAACACCGCCACGCCGGCCAGCACAATGCCCGGCGCCGAGGCCGCCATCACCCCGACGGTGCCGGTGCCGAGGGCCAGCATCTTGCCGGCCAGCAGCGGGCCGCTCATCGCCCCAAGACGCCCCACCGCCACGGCGGTGCCCACCCCGGTGGCGCGGATGGCCGCGGGATAAAAAAGCGGCGCCAGAGCGTAAAGCACACTTTGTCCGCCGGTGGCGAACAGCCCGGCGACAAACCCCGCCAGCAGCATGCCAGTCAGCGACGACGCGCTGCCCAGCGCCAACAGCGACGCCAGAATGCCGCTGTAGATCAGGAGCGACATCCGCAGCGGGGTGAGCTTATCCATTAGCGCCCCCAGCAGCAGCGTGCCGCAGGCGGCGCCGATCTGCAGAGAGAACATCACCCCGGCCGCCTGGCTGGCGCGGAATCCCTGGCCCACCAGCAGCATAGGCAGCCAGTTGATCAGCATATAGACCACCAGCAGGGTGAAAAAATAACCCAGCCACAGCAGCAGCGTAGCGGCGGCCTGGCCTGGGGCAAACAGGGTGCGCAGCGGCACGCTGGCCTCCGCGCGCTGAAACGCCTGCGACTCCGGCAGCCAGCGCATCAGCAACGGGATCAGCAGCAGCGGGACCACGCCGCCAATCCAGAAAATAATCTGCCAGGCCGCGGCGAAACCGGAAAAGCCCAGCGCTGCCGCCAGCGCGGCGCCAATGGGTACACCGCAGTACATCAGGCTTACCGCCCGGCCGCGGAAACGTGAGCCAGCGGCTTCCGAGGTTAAGGCAATCAGGTTCGGCAATGCCGCCCCGAGCCCGACGCCGGTGAGCAGGCGCGCCAGCAGCAGCGTCGGGAAGCTCCATGCCAGCGCGGTGGCCAGCGAGAACAGGCCAAACAGCAGCACCGACCCCAACAGAATGCGCTTACGCCCGTGGCGGTCCGCCAGCATGCCGCCCACCAGCGCGCCGGGCAGCAGGCCGAGGATCCCGGCGCTGAAGATCCAGCCCATCTGCATTTTATCCAGCGCAAAGGCCTGCGCCATGCCGACGGCGGCGATCCCCGCCGCCTGCAGATCCAGCCCTTCCATCAGGGCCACCATAAAACAGAGCCCGATGGTGACCACCAGGCGCGAGGGGGTTGCAGTCGTTATCTTGGTCATAGGGTACCTTGGCGATAGCCGAACAAACGGAGCAGGTGACTGGCGGCTGATGCTTTGTCAGCCGCACGTTCTTAGTTATTTATTGCGGTTAAGCAGATCCAGCGCGACGTCGACGATCATATCCTCCTGGCCGCCGACCATCCGCCGCTTGCCCAGCTCGACGAGAATATCCACCGCGCTGAGGCCATAGCGCTTGGCCGCCGCTTCGCTGTGGCGCAGGAAGCTGGAGTAGACTCCGGCGTAGCCCAGCGCCAGCGTTTCGCGGTCGACACGCACCGGGCGATCCTGCAGCGGCCGCACCAGCTCATCGGCCGCGTTCATCAGGGCGTAGAGATCGGTGCCATGCTGCCAGCCTAGCTTGTCGGCGGCGGCAATAAACACCTCCAGCGGCGCATTGCCCGCCCCCGCCCCCATCCCGGCCAGGCTGGCGTCAATGCGATCGCACCCCTCTTCCACCGCGACGATCGAGTTCGCCACCCCGAGGCTCAGATTATGATGGGCATGCATCCCGGTGGCGGTCTCCGGCTTCAGCACCGCCTTCAGGGCGCGGAAGCGGTCGCGAATGTCGTTCATGTTCATCGCCCCGCCGGAATCCACCACATAGATACAGGTCGCGCCATAAGATTCCATCTTCAGCGCCTGCTGCGCCAGCGCCTGCGGGGAGATCATATGGCTCATCATCAGAAAACCGACGGTGTCCATCCCCAGCTCGCGGGCAAAGGCAATATGCTGCGCGGCGACGTCCGCTTCGCTACAGTGGGTGGCGACCCGCACCACCCGCGCCCCGGCCTGATACGCTGCTTTCAGATCGTGCAGCGTGCCGATGCCCGGCAGCAGTAAGGTGGCGATTTTCGCCTGGCTCACGACATCCGCTGCCGCTTCAATCCAGGCGATGTCGCTGTGGGCGCCAAAGCCATAGTTGAAGCTGGATCCCTGCAGGCCATCGCCATGGGCCACTTCGATGGAGTCGACCCCAGCCTTATCCAGCGCGCTGGCGATCTGCTGCACCTGCGCCAGGGAATACTGGTGACGAATAGCGTGCATACCATCGCGCAGCGTCACGTCCGAGATATAAAGTTTTTTACCGTTCATGCTGTCGCTCCCGCCGCGCTGTGCATTGCCCCGGCCATTTGCTCCGCCGTCGCCAGCGCCGCCGAGGTCATAATATCGAGGTTGCCCGCGTACGCTGGCAGATAGTGCGCCGCCCCTTCCACTTCGAGGTAAACCGCGGTTTTCAGGCCGGAAAAACAGCCGACGCCGGGCAGGTTGACCGGCCTGTCCTCGGGGATAACCTCAAACTGCACCTGCTGCTTCAGCCGGTAGCCCGGGACGTAAGCCTGCACTGCCGCCGCCATTTCGGCGATCGAGGCGGCAATCGCCTCCTGCGACGCCAGCTCGCTCAGGATGTAGACGGTATCGCGCATCATCAGCGGCGGCTCCGCAGGGTTCAGTACAATAATCGCTTTGCCCTTGCCCGCGCCGCCGACTTTTTCAATCGCCTGCGAGGTGGTTTCGGTGAATTCGTCAATATTGGCCCGCGTGCCCGGCCCGGCGGATTGGCTGGCGATCGAGGCCACAATCTCCGCGTAATGCACCTTCGCCACTCGCGAGACCGCGGCGACCATCGGGATGGTCGCCTGCCCGCCGCAGGTCACCATATTGACGTTACCCTGATGGAGATTGTCCGCGAGGTTGACCACCGGTACGCAGTACGGGCCAATCGCCGCCGGCGTCAGGTCGATAACGCGGATCCCCGGCTTCGCTTCGCGCAGCGCGGCATCGTTTTTGATGTGCGCCCCGGCGCTGGTGGCGTCAAAAACAAAATCGATGTCGGCAAATTCCGCCATCTGCATCAGGCCGCCCACCCCTTCGTGAGTGGTCGCAACGCCCAGGCGCCGGGCGCGGGCCAGGCCATCCGACTGCGGGTCGATGCCGACCATCACCGCCATCTCCAGATGCTGGCCGTGGCGCAGGATTTTAATCATTAAATCGGTGCCGATATTCCCGGAGCCGATAATGGCGACTTTACGTTTACGCATCACGATCTCCTTCTCCGGCGGCAACGAAGCGTGCCGCGACTGAGCCAATACCTTCGATATGGGCGACAAAGCTGTCCCCCTCGTTAATCGTCACCATCGGGCCTAACGCCCCGGTCAGGACGATATCCCCCGCCCGCAGCGGTTCGCCGAGACTCGCCAGCTTGCGCGCCAGCCAGACTGCGGCGTTCAGCGGATGCCCCAGACACTCGCTGCCGCGGCCGCTGGAGACCAGCTCCTGGTTGCGGGTCATGTGCATGGCGCACTGCTTCAGATCCAGTCCCGCCGGGCGCTGCGCCGGGCCGCCAATGACGTACAGGCCGCAGGAGGCGTTATCGGCGACGGTGTCGACAAAGCCGATTGACCAGTCGCGAATGCGGCTGCCCACCACCTCAAGCGCCGGCAATACCCATTCGATGGCGTTATACAGTTCATCAAAAGTGGTATCGGCATGCGGCAGATCCTGCTTCAGCACCAGGGCGATCTCGGCCTCCACCTTGGGCTGCAGCACGCGGCCAAACGGCACCTCGGCGTTGTCGCCGTAGCACATGTCGGCAAACAGGGTGCCGAAGTCCGGCTGATTGACGCCCAGCTGCTGCTGCACTTTGGAATGGGTCAGGCCCACCTTGCGGCCCACCACCCGCCGGCCATGGGCCACATGGTGCTGGACGTTCAGGCGCTGGATGGCATAGGCGGCGTCGGCATTGTCGACGCCGAGGATATCGCGCAGCGGGGCGATCGCCTGGCCGCTCTGTTCCGCGTCGCGGAGCTGCCGGGCCAGCGCGTCAAGAGAAAAAGTCATCATTTACTCCTTAAGCCCGTGCGAGGAAATTGAGCACCAGCTGATTAAAACTGTCGGCATGTTCCCACTGCGCCCAGTGGCCGCAGTCGCGGTAAATATGCAGTTCCGAACCGGCGATCCCGGCGAGCAGGCGCAACCCGGCGTCCATCGGCACGAAGCGGTCATTGCGTCCCCAGACGATCAGGGTTGGCGCACTGATTTCGCCCAGCCGCGGGCCAAAGTCAGGAAACTGCTTCGGGTTGGCTTCCAGGCTCTTGACGAAGTTGTCCAGATGGTCGCGGCGCGACAGCATATTGTTGAGACGCGCCTCGAACAGCGCCGCGGTGAGGTCGCGGGTGTCGAAGACGAAGATGCTCATCATCTTTTTGAGGTTTTCAATGGTCGGCTCGCGGTACAGGGCGTTCAGCAGCTTGATGCCCTCGGTCGGCATCGGCGTGAACAGGCTCATGCCGCCGGTCCCCCCGCCCATCAGCACCAGCTTAGCCACCCGCTCCGGCCAGCTCAGGGTGAAGGCCACCGCGCTATGGCCGCCCATCGAGTTGCCCAGCAGATGGACTTTATCGATCCCCAGCTGATCGACCACGCTTTTCAGAATGCGGGCGTTGAGATCCGAACGCGAGCCGCTGTTGACGATAGCATCGCTTTTGCCCCACCCCGGACTGTCGAGGAGCAGCACGCGATAGCCCGCCTCGACCAGCGGGTCAATATTGCGGCTGAAGTTGGCCCAGCCGGTGGCCCCCGGCCCGGAGCCGTGCAGCATGACCACGGTCTCTTTCCCGTCGCCGCAGTCATTGATATGGATACGCAGCGTGCGGCCCCCCTCGTCGACATTGAGGAATCGGCTGGTGGCGGCTTCAGTTTGCGGTTGATAGCTCATGTTAGTCTCCCGGTTAATCAAATCTCGGTGGTGGCGCTCAGCGAGCCGAATCCGGCGATCCACTCGGGGATCGGCCGGTAATAGCGGCCTTCACTGCGCCAGCGGCCAAAAGCGGATAGCGCGGCAAAAGCGGCCACCCAGGTCTTAATTTCGTGCGTCGATTTGCCGGCCATCGCCGACAGCTCGTCATTGCCGATCGCGTCCAGTTCGCTCAGCCGCCCCTGCTCCAGCAGGCTCATAAAGCGGTTGTCCCAGACCGGATTGAGGGGATGGAGCGAGTGCGGGTCTTCAGTAAACCGCCTGGCGGCGTTGATCACCCGCTGCTGGCGCCGTTCGCGTTCGTCCGGCGGCAGCTGTTTTCCGCCGCCGAGCAGGCGATCGCGGAGATGGGCGTCGGCTTTCGCCAGCTCCGGCACCGGCGGCTGGTGCGAGAGTCCGCCCGAGCCGAGGATCAGCACCCGCTTATTGAGGGTATTGAGAAAGCGGCCCATCGCCTCGCCCAGCAGCCGGGTACGTTGAAAACCCGGCAGCGGCGCGGCGACGCCGTTAATAAACACCGGCAGCACCGGCACGCGGTCCAGGCCACCCAGCAGAAACTCCAGCGGCTGGGCGAAGCCATGGTCCACCTGCATGTTGTACGACACCGCCAGGTCGATACCGCTGTTGATGACCGCGTGGGCGCAGGCTTCCGCCAGCTCGGCGGGCACCGGCAGGTCGCCGGCGGCGCTGGCGAAGTCGCCAATCGCGGTGGCGCCGACCCCGAGGCAGAACGGCGGCATCACGTCATAGAAAAAACCGTTGTAGTGATCGGGGGCGAAGAGCACCACCAGCTCTGGATTGAATTCAGCGATCCGCCGCCGGGCGTCGGCAATCACCCCGTTCACTTCATCGAGGACCGCCTGCTCCGGGTCCACGAATCCCACCAGCGGAGTGTGGGAGAGACAGTGCAAATAGGCATGCATATCAGGCCACCTTCTCTTCTGCGTGGGCAGCTTCCTCGATTGCGAGGGTCATTTTTTCCGCCAGGGCGGTCAGCTGCGCGCCGAGGGTCTGCGGGATGGCGAGAGCGGCGACAAAGCGGTCCGGTCTGACCACGGCGATGGCGGTGTTATGCTGAGCAAACCAGCTCTTCAGGCGATTTTGCCTGTCGCCCACCCGCAGCGTGCCGGGGGCGTTATCCTGCTCGCGGTGGATCTGCACCTCCGGCACCACCTGGATAAAGCGCACGCCAATCGCGCGCCAGCGGGCGATCTGCCCGGCGTCGAGCCCCCACTGCGGGTTGCAGCCCCAGCCGATAATGGCGAAATTCGCCCCGATAACCTCGTCGAGCAGCACGCTCTCGCCGCTCTCCAGCGTCACCTGCGGTTGAATAAACATTTTGCCCACCGGCGAGGTCTTGCCGGCGCCGTCGGTCAGCAGCGCCCCCTCGCGGTACTGCGGCATCGGCTTAAAGCGCATCTCGAGGAAGTAGCGTTTCACCGGCGGCAGGTAATTCAGCAGCCAGGAGAGACCGTCGCGCACGGCCCCCTGCCAGCGCTTCGGCGGCGCCAGCACGTAGCCGGCGGTGACCGACAGATCAATCATCGCTTTCGCGTGGTCGCGGCGCTCCTGCTGGTAGCTGTCGAGCAGCGCCTCTCCCGCTTTACCGTTGACCACCAGCGCCAGCTTCCACGCCAGGTTGAAGGCGTCGCGCATGCCGCTGTTGTATCCCTGCCCCTGCCAGACCGGCATGATGTGTGCCGCATCGCCGGCCAGCAGCACCCGGTTAATGCGAAAGCGCTCGGCAAGGCGGGCGTTATGCGTATAGACCCGCTGGCGGATCAGCTCGACGCGGTCCGGGTCCGGCAGCACTTTGCTCAGCAGACGGCGCATATTGTGCGGCTCGCTGAGCTGAGCTTCGGTTTCTCCGGGCATCACCATAAATTCAAAGCGGCGCACGCCGTGGGGCAGCGCGGCGGAAACGTAGGGTCGCACCGGGTCGCAGCACAGATAAACGTGCGGAGTGGCCAGCGGGTCGTTAGCGATATCGATGACGATCCACTGATTCGGCGCGGTCTTGCCTTCGAAGGGGACGTTCAGCGTACGACGAATAAAGCTGGCGCCGCCGTCGCAGGCCACCAGCCAGTCCGCGCGCACCGTCTCCCGTTCGCCATCCGATCCTTTAAGATTTAACGTGACACTGTCACCGGTCTGGCTAAAGGCTTCCACTTCGCGGGAGAAGAGGCAGCGGACCTGCGGGAAACGCTGCAGACCGTGATACATCACCGCATCGACCTGCGGCTGAATGAAGGCGTTGCGCCGCGACCAGCCAAACTCATCGGTCATCGGCTGGATATCGGCAAAGCAGCGGCCTTTTGGGGTGAGAAAACGCATGGCGTGCCACGGCGTGGTATGCGGCAGCACGTCATTCACCAGCCCCACCGCCTGCATCGCCCGCAGGGATTCATCGTCAATGCCGATGGCCCGCGGGTAATCGAACAGTGTGGCGAGCTTTTCCACCACCAGCACGCTGATGCCCATCTGGCCAAGGTAGTTGGCCATCATCAGACCAACCGGACCGGCGCCAACGATGGCGACCTGAGCGGTATGCTGCACGGCGGGTTGAATATCGGGTGTAGATGTTGTCATTCTCAGCGACCTCACGACTCGGAAACTGCCCGGCTGACAGGCAATTTGTTAATCATGTGTAAACGTATTTTTATAATGGGCTGAGTATAGGGCGGGGGTTTTCGGCTACAATCAAAACATCATCGAATGTGCACCAGGTGCACAACACTGTTTTTAAAGCATTTTAATGGAGGATTTATGCGTGACGATGGGTCCGCAGCGTACAAAACGGTGCGCGGATTAAGCCGGGGTTTATTGTTATTAAAATTGTTAAATAAATTCGACGGCGGCGCGACGCCGGGCCTGCTGGCGGAGTTTAGCGGCCTGCATCGCACCACCGTGCGCCGGCTGCTGGAGACGCTACAGGAGGAGGGTTTTGTCCGCCGCAGCCGCTCCGATGACAGCTTCCGGTTGACCATTAACGTCCGCCAGCTGAGCGATGGATTTCGTGACGAACATTGGATTTCTGCCCTCGCCACGCCGCTGCTCGGCGAGCTGCTGCGCGAGGTGCAGTGGCCAACGGACATCACCACCCTCGACGTCGACGCCATGGTGGTGCGCGAGACTACCCACCGCTTCAGCCGACTGTCGTTTCACCGCGCGATGGTCGGACGGCGGCTGCCGCTGCTGCTCACCGCCTCCGGACTGACGTGGCTGGCCTTTGCCCCCGACGCGGAACGCGACGCCGTCGTCAGCATGCTGGCCGCCCGTCCGGAAGCTGAGTATCAGCTGGCCCGCGAACCGGAACGGCTGGCGGCGATCCTCGCCCGCACCCGCCAGAACGGCTATGGCGAAAACTTCCGCGGCTGGCGGCAGGAGGAGAAAATCGCCTCGATCGCCGTGCCGGTCTGCAGTCAGCAGCGGGTTATCGGCTGCCTGAACCTGGTCTATATCGCCAGCGCAATGACCATTGAGCAGGCGGCGCAGAAGCATCTCCCTGCGCTGCAGAGGGTGGCGAGACAGATAGAAGCCCGCATGGAGGATGAAGAAGTGTGGTACGAAATGCCCTGATCGCGATGAGGGTAACCGCGATCAACCATTGCGCCCGGCTTCGTTATATAATTTAATACACAACGAATTTTCACGCCATTCGGGCCACACCATGTCAAAACACCCCTTACTGCTGGGCCTGACGCTGCTCAGCGCCAGCCTGTTCACCGGCCAGGCCTTCGCCGACCGCACCGTCACCGACCAGCTGGGTCGCCAGGTCACCCTCCCCGACCACGTCACCCGCGTTGTGGTTCTGCAGCATCAGACGCTCAACCTGCTGGTACAACTGCATGCCGCCGAGGATATCGTCGGCGTCTTAAGCAGCTGGCAGAAACAGCTCGGGCCGCAGTTCGCCCGCTTTATGCCCGAGATCGCGCAACTGGCGACCCCGGGCGATCTCACCCAGGTCAATATTGAAAGCCTGCTGGCGCTGCGTCCGCAGGTGGTTTTCGTCGCCAACTATGCGCCGCCGGCGATGATCGCGCAGATCCAACAGGCCGGGATCCCGGTGGTGGCCATCTCGCTGCGCCATGATGCCGCCGGGGAAAAAAATAAAATGAACCCCACCATGGCTGACGAAGAGCAGGCCTATAACGCCGGGCTGATGGAGGGGATCCGCCTTATCGGCGAGGTGGTCGAGCGCCAGCCCGAGGCCGAGGCGCTGATTCACTACACCTTCGAGGCGCGCAAGCAAGCCAATGCGCCGGTGGCCGATATTCCACCGAACCAGCGGGTGCGGGTGTACATGGCCAACCCCGATCTGAATACCTATGGCGCTGGCAAATACACCGGGCTGATGATGGCGCACGCCGGGGCGCTGAACGTGGCGGCCGCCAGCGTAAAAGGCGCCCGCCAGGTGTCGCTGGAGCAGGTGCTGGAGTGGAACCCCCAGGTGATCTTCGTCCAGGACCGTTATCCGCAGGTGGTCAAACAGATAGAGAACGACCCGCAGTGGCAGACGATCGATGCGGTGAAACATCACCGCGTGTGGCTGATGCCGGAGTACGCCAAAGCCTGGGGTTACCCGATGCCGGAGGCCCTGGCGCTGGGCGAGCTGTGGATGGCGAAAAAACTCTATCCTGCGCGCTACCAGAGCATCGATGTGGACAGTAAAGCCAGGGATTATTATCAGCGTTTTTACCGCGTGGCGTGGACGCCAGATGCCCGCTAACTCTCAGCCCTGGCTGGTGCAGGGAAGCCTGGCGCTGGCGACGCTGGCGATCGCGGTCGCCTCGCTCTGTTTCGGCCAGTACCCGTTAAGCCTGAGCGCCGTTGGCCACACCCTGGTCCATCTGCCGCCAGGAGAAGGGGTGATCGGGCAGATCGTCTGGTCGGTTCGCCTGCCGCGCGTGGTGATGGCCCTGCTGGCCGGGGGCGCGCTGGGGCTGTGCGGCGCCACCTTGCAGGGCGTGTTCCAGAACCCGCTGGTGGACCCCCACATCATCGGGGTGACCGCCGGCTCCGCCTTTGGCGGCACGCTGGCGATCCTGTTGGGCGTCGGCAGTCTGCTGATGATGGCCTCGACCTTTTTCTTCGGCCTCGTCGCGCTGGGGCTGATTTACGCCCTCGCCGCCCTGCAGGGGCGGGACAGCACGCTGGGGCTGATTCTGTCCGGGATCATTCTCAGCGGCTTCTTCGCCGCGCTGGTCAGCCTGATGCAGTACCTCGCCGACAGCGAAGAGACGTTACCGAACATCGTTTTCTGGCTGCTCGGCAGCTTCGCGACCGCCAGCTGGCATAAGGTACTGCTTATGTCCCTGCCCCTGGCGATGGCTGCCGGGGCGCTGTGGAAGCTGCGCTGGCGTATCAACCTGCTGGCCCTGGAGGAACGGGATGCCCGCAGTCTTGGCGTTCCGGTGGCCGCGCTGCGTCGCGGCGTGCTGGTTTGCTGCGCGGTGCTGGTGGCAGCCCAGGTGGCGGTCAGCGGCAGCATCGCCTGGATGGGTCTGGTGGTCCCGCACCTCGCCCGTCTGCTGGTAGGGGCTGACCATCGTCGCCTGCTGCCCACCGCCTTCTGGCTCGGCGCCGCGCTGATGCTGGTGGTGGACGATCTGGCGCGCACGCTGACCCAGGCGGAGATCCCGATCGGGATCATCACCGCCCTGCTCGGGGCGCCGCTGTTTACCGTGTTGCTGGTGCAATCCCGACGCCGGAGTACGACCCGATGAACAGCTCATTATCGCTGCAAGCGCTACGCTATGGCCACCGTCAGCCGCTCTTCGCCCCGCTCACGCTGGCCTGCCGGCCCGGTGAGATCTGGGCGGTGCTGGGCGCCAATGGCCGAGGAAAAAGCACCCTGCTGGATACCCTGACCGGCGTGTTGCCGCCGCTGGGCGGCGAGATGCAGTGCGAGGGCGGCGTGGCCCTGGTTCCGCAGTCGTTTCGTCCCGCTTTTCGCTGGCGCGTGAGCGATGTGGTGCTGATGGGCCGGGCCCGTCACGTGGATCTCTTTGCCCAGCCGGACGAGGAGGATGCCCGGCGGGTTGAGCAGGCGCTGGCGCAGCTGGGGATTGCCGCCCTGGCCGAAGATGACTTCGGCGCCCTCTCCGGCGGCCAGCAGCAGCTGGTGTTGATTGCCCGCGCGCTGGTCAGCGCCAGCCAGAATATCCTGCTGGATGAGCCCTGCTCGGCGCTGGACCTCGGTAACCAGCAGGTGGTGCTGCAGCTGATCGGCGACCTCGCCCACCGCCAGGCGCGCACCGTCCTGTTCACCACCCATGATCCCAACCACGCCCTACAGGTGGCCAGCCATACGCTGCTTCTGCTGCCGGAGGGCCGGTGGCTGGCGGGCGAGACCGCCGACGTGCTGAGCGAAACGCATCTCCGGCAAGCGTACGGCCTGCCGGTACGCCTGATCCGCCATGCCGCCTCCGCGTTCCCTCTGCTGGCGCCGGGGTTTACGCTGCGTCGCTGAACGGCATAAAACCCGCCTGCCGAAGATACCCCTGGCCAACGTCGCCGAGGATAAAGCGATACAGGGCCAGCGCGGCAGGATCGGCCCTGAGACGCGCCAGCTGGTAATCGCAGCGAATATTCCACGGCGCCGGGATGGTCAGGGTACGCAGATCGTCGCAGGTGGCCAGCGCGGGGCCATAGTGCGCATAGCCGATAAACAGATCCGCCAGATTCTGGCGAATAAGCCACGCGCCGGCTATCTCTCCCGGCGGCACGCTCAGTGAGTCTCTGCCGCCGACCAGCTGCTGCGCCCGCCCGGCCATCGCGTTGCCCAACCCTGGATAGCGTGCCTCAATTCGGGCGAACAGCTGCCAGGTATAATCTCCCGACGGATCGCAGCCCGGCGTGGAGGTCGCCAACCGCAGGCGGGTCGTGCTGAGCAGCGCCAGCCAGTCCAGGCCATCGTTATCCGGCGACCGCCGGGCGGTCAGCATCAGCTGGTTGCTGGCAAATCCCTGGCATTCCTGCGCCAGACCCGCCTGCAACAGCGCCTGCGGGTGCGCCGCGTTGGCGGAAGCAAAAACCGCGCACGGCGACCCGGCTTCGATCCGCTCGCGCAGCAGGCCGGCAGGGCCAAACTGCGCATCGACCGCCAGGCCAGTGTGCTGCCGAAAGTGCGCCACCAGCGGCAGGAAGGCGCTTCTCAGGCTTCCCGCCGCCAGCAGCGTGAGAGTGGTATTTGCCATAGGATATCGCTACAAACCGGATAATATAGCGCTATATTACCCGGTTTGCCGTCGCGTCAGTAGCGAATTTCTGCCAGCGCCCGCAGCTGCTCGGGGGTGGCTACCGGTAGGTCAAAAAAGCGCAGATAGGCAGGGATCATTTCAAACAGCATGTCGGTCCCGCGCTGGATGTGGCACTGTCGTGCCTGAGCGGCCCTCAGCAGCGGGGTGTACTCCTGAGTCATGACGACTTCCCCCACCCAGGCGCCTGGCGCCAGACGGTCAACGTCCAGCGGCAGCGGATCGCTGGCCTTCATCCCCAGCGGGGTGGCATTGACCACCAGCTCGTGTCCGGCAGGATCGGGCTGCATCAGGGTGATATCGAGCTGCGGATAGTGCTGATGCAGCCGCCCGGCGAGGGCGTGCGCCACCTTGGGCCGGGTATCGTACAGGGTCAGGGCGCTGACCCCCGCCGCCGCGAGGGAGGCGGCGATAGCCGATCCCACCCCGCCGCTGCCAACCACCAGCGCCCGCGTCCCCTGCGGGTTAAACCCTTTACGACGCAGGCCCAGCACAAATCCCTCGCCATCGAACATGTCTCCGCTCAGGCTACCGTCAGCCTCGCGGCGGATGGCATTGCAGGCGCCAGCGATGGCCGCCGTCGGGCTCAGGCGCTGCACCAGATCGCAGGTGGCGATTTTATGCGGCATCGTCACCAGCGCGCCGATGATGTTGGTCATCGTAAACAGCGGCGGAATAAACGCGGCGTAGTCCTCCGGCCTGACCCCCATCGGCACCACCTTCACGTCCACCTGCTGGTCAACGAACCACGGGTTGTAGATCATCGGCGCCTTAAAACTGGCGGTCGGATAGCCAAGGTGCGCTATCAGCCGCGTATGCCCACTAATCACCATGCCTTGCTCCTTTGTTTACTGCGATAACTCGATACGTTTGACGTCGCCGAGGATAAACAGATAGGCCACCACGCCCAGCAGCGCGGCGCCGCCGATGTAGATCAAGGCGTAGAAGAAATTGCCGAACCCGGCAACGATAAAGCCGATCACCAGCGGGGTGAGGATCCCCGCGAGGTTGGCGCAGAAGTTAAACAGGCCGCCGGTCAGGCCGCCCAGCCCCTTCGGGGCGATATCGGAGATCAGCGTCCAGCCGAGGCCCACCATCCCTTGGCCAAAAAAGGCAAACGACATCACCAGGATCACCGCCAGGTCGCTCTCCAGCCAGTTGGCGGTGATGATGCAGCTGGCCATCAGCAGACCGGCAACGATCGGCAGCTTACGACCGAGGTTGGCTGACCCGGTGGCTTTCAGCAGCTTGTCGGAGAGCCAGCCGCCAAACATCACCCCGCCGGCGGCGGCGACAAACGGCAGGATGGAGAAGAAGCCAACCTTCAGCCAGGGCATATGCCGCTCGGTGGCCAGCCAGGTGGGGAACCAGGTGAGAAAAAACACCAGCACGGTATTGCCGGCAAACTGGCCGATGCTGGCGCCGATGATCTGCCGTTTGCTCAGCAGCTGGCGGACCAGCGGCCAGCTGAACGCCACCTGCTGGTCGGTCGGGGCGCTGAGGCCGCCGCCGTTTTCGATATGCTCGCGCTCCTGCTGGCTAAGGCGCGGATCTTCATGCGGTTCGCGGTAGCAGCGCCACCACACCAGGGCAAACAGAATGCCGACGGCGCCAACGCTGACGAACAGCACCCGCCAGCCGAAACCGTCCATGATCCAGAACAGCAGCGGCGCAAAGCAGGCCAGCCCGAGATACTCCCCCACGGTGTACACCGCCGTGGCCTTCGCCCGCTCCTGCTGTGGGAACCAGGCGCTGACCACCCGGCTGTTGACCGGAAAGCACGGCGCTTCGCTAATGCCGAGCCCGAAGCGGCACAGCAGCAGCGTCTTCAGTCCCACCGCCATGCCGTGGAACAGGGTAAACAGCGACCACAGGGTCAGTGACAAAAAGTAGGTCACTTTGTTGCCAAAGCGGTCGAGAAATAATCCGCCGGGTATCTGCGCCAGAGCATAGGTCCAGGCGAAGGCGGAGAAGAGGATTCCCATGATCGCCGGGTCGATCCCCAGCTCAGCGGTGAGCTTTGGGGCGGCGATCCCCAGTACGGTGCGATCGAGATAGTTGATCATGGTGCCAATGGCCAACAGCGCAAGAATGCCGATACGCCGCCGGGAGCGGCGCACGGTGACGGCTGGCTGGGCGGCAGCCGTCGGGTTAGGGCTATATGAGCTCATAGTCGGTTCCTGTCTCGGGTACAGAGGGTGTTGTTATTGTGTTTAACGCATAATGAACCATTTGATTCAGGCTAACAATACTGCATCGCCGCCAGACGGACGGCCGCATTCGCTGCGCCATAGAGCGCATAGCCAGCCCGGCGCTCGGTTAACTCAAAGAAAAAGCGGCCGGCGGTAAACGGCCGGGTGTAAAGATGCAGGAAATCTCCCCCCTGCGGATCGCGGTCATAGAGGAGCTGCTGGCGCTGAAGCTGCCCGACGTCCAGCTCGCCGCCAAAGCGCGCCAGCAGATCGTCATAATAATTGGCCGGGATCGGCAGCGTATGGCGGGCAACCTCGGCAAGCTGGTCGCAGGCGGCCGGCAGATCGCGGCAGGCAAAGGCGGCATGCTGCAGCCCCGCCCCCTGGTAGCAAGCGACGGAGCGGGCGATCTGCGTCGCCCGGCTCTGCGAAATATTCAGCGCCAGACGGATATCGCCCTGCGGGCTGCGCACCGCCAGGCTGCGCACCAGTCCATACGGGTCCGGCAGCGTCTGCTCATGCTCAAGGGAAAAACCAAACACCGTACGGAAGAACATCACCCAGTTATCGCGGCTGTCGGCCTCCATTCCCAGCGCCAGATGATCGATACCGAGATAATCCTCGCGCACCGTCACGCCATCACGCAGATGAAAATCGCGCTCGTAGATAGCCTCCCCGGCGTCGATGAGATAGATAAGGCTGCCGTCGGGGGCGCAGATCGCCGGGATCGGCGTTTCGTTCGGCCCGGCGTCGCCCTGCCAGGTGGCATACCCCAGCGCGCGGGCGCGGGCGACAAGCGACGCGCTGTGCTCGACCCGCAGCGCCATCGCGCAGAGCGATACCCCGTGGCGTTGATAAAAATGGTCGGCCCAGCTGTGCGGCTGATGGTTGATGACGATCCGCGCCCCGCCGTTGCGCCACAGCGTCACCTGTCTGGAGCGGTGGCTTCCCTCGTGCTGAAAACCCAGCGCCTGCAGATGTTGCCCCAGGCGCTGCGCCTCGGCGGCGCTGGCGGCAAACTCGATAAACTCCAGCCCGTGATAGACCGACAGCGGCGGCGGTGAAAACAGATCGGCATCGCACGTCGGGAGCCGACGGCGGGTTTGCTCCTCCAGCCACAGCAGCGAACGATAACCATCTTTGGCCGTCGCGCCGTTCGGCGAGGCGCGAAAACCGTCATTGAAGATCTCCAGCGACCAGGGGCCGCGGTAGCCACAGCGGGTGATCTGCTCGGCAAACGCCTCCAGCGGCAGCTCCCCCTGTCCGGGAAAGCAGCGGAAGTGGCGGCTCCACTCCAGCAAATCCATTTTCATATACGGCGCATCGGCGAGCTGTACAAAGGTGATTTTCTCCACCGGCACCGACGGTAGCGCGTCCAGCGTGTCGCCGCGGGCCAGAATATGGAAGCTGTCGAGCACCAGGCCCAACGCCGGGCTGTCCACCCGCCGCACCCGCTCCCAGGCCTGCTGCCAGCGGTTCACATGGGTTCCCCAGGCCAGGGCCTCATAGCCGATAGCGATCCCCTCCTCTTCCGCCAGCGTGGCCAGCGCCCGCAGGTCCGCGACCTGCAATTCGCTATCCGCCGAGCAGTCCGGCTGCACATTGCTGCACAGCAGCAGCGTCTCGCAGCCCAGCTCGCGCATCAGAGCAAACTTGCGCCGAGCGCGGGCCATATTCGCCGCAAACTGCGCCCGACTGGCGCCTTCAAAATCGCGAAAGGGTTGAAAAAGCGTGATTTTTAACCCTAAATCGGCGGCAAGCTGGCGGATTTCCGCCGGCGTCCCCGTATAATAGAGCAGATCGTTCTCGAAAATTTCCACCCCCTGATACCCCGCCGCCGCAATAGCGTGCAGCTTCTCAGGCAGGGTGCCGGAAATCGAAACGGTGGCGATAGAGCGCAGCATAAGGTCCTCGGGTCAACAGCTGACGTAAGCCTTGAATATGTATCATTTGGTTCATTTGCGCCATACCAGGTTGCTAAATTGTGATCATTATGTGTATTTTTTGTCACCCAAGAAAAAGGAGTTGCCATGACCGTCGTTGCCCATGATGAAGCACAATCCCTGAAGGCGCGGATTTTCAGCGCCGCTATCGCTGTCTTTGCTGAACACGGGCTGTCAGGCGCCCGCATGGAGCAGATCGCCACCGAGGCGCAGACCACCAAACGCATGGTGGTTTACTACTTCAAAAGCAAAGAACAGCTCTATCAGGAGGTGCTGCAGCATGTGTATGCGCGGATCCGCGAAACCGAGCAGCAGCTGGGGCTGGAGAATGTGCCGCCGGTGGAGGCGCTGGTGCGGCTGGTGCGCTGGAGCGTGCGCTATCACGCCACCCATGCGGACTATATGCGCGTCATATGCATGGAGAATATGCAGCGCGGCAAGTGGTTAAAAAGCTCGGGTGAACTGAAGCCGCTGAATCGTACCGCCCTGTCGATTCTGGAAGACATTTTACTGCGCGGCCAGCAGCAGGGCGTCTTTCAGGCGGGGCTCGACGCGCGCGATGTCCACCGGTTAATCAGCAGCTTCAGCTTTTATCAGGTGTCGAACTTCTACACCTTCAGCAGCCTGTATCTTGACGATCCGCTACCCGCCATCGACGATGAAGCGATGGTGGCTCACCATTGTGACATTGCCGTCAGGGCGGTGATCCGCTTCGTGATTTCCTGACCCGCCGGCGTAAGGGATCAGTGCCCGGAAAGCGCATGAATGACTTTCTCCATAGCCTCCACGGTGAGCGGCGAACGCTGAATTTTGCGGTTCGCCAGCGAGGTGCGCAGCACACCGGCAATGACAATGTGTTTCGGCTCCTGACCCAGGTCACGCATTTCCAGCACGACTTTACCCACCACGCGGCACATTTCCTGGTACAGGTCGTCGTCTTTCGCTTTATTTCCCATAGAATTTGGCTCGTATTTTATCATTATCAATCAAATCATTATTGATAGATTTCCCGCACAACGCAAACCATCGCCACTTTAAAGGTTCAATGACGCATTTTACCGGCTCATGATGGCGAAATAATCCATTTCTTTTACTCTTTTTCATAGCCGCTGACGAAAAAGTGTGTTGCGTAGATTTTTGCATAACGTGCCGGTTTTGTTACGCGTTTTGTCCATAATTTGAAACGAGGTTTTTATTTTCCTTTTTGATTTCGGCAGCGTATAATGCGCTTCGATTCTTTCTTGAATGGTTTCAGCGCATTGGACTGCATGATAAAACGCATAACACCTTGCCACATTTCATGGGCTGAACCGCCAGCACACATTCTTCTGCACGCTTCAGGGTTGTCACCTATCCTTAGGGCGTGGCTTAGCAACTTTCGTAATACAGGTTTGGCTCCCCGGCAGTGCGCCCGCGGAGCGAGAATTCCATATCCTTCACAACTTAAAGACTAAAACTGTCATGAAAAAGACCAAAATTGTTTGCACCATCGGTCCGAAAACCGAATCTGAAGAGATGCTGACCAAAATGCTGGAAGCCGGCATGAATGTGATGCGTCTGAACTTCTCCCACGGTGACTATGCGGAACACGGTCAGCGCATCCAGAACCTGCGCAATGTGATGAGCAAAACCGGTAAGAAAGCCGCTATTCTGCTGGACACCAAAGGGCCGGAAATCCGTACCATCAAGCTGGAAGGCGGCAACGACGTCTCCCTGAAAGCAGGCCAGACCTTCACCTTCACTACCGATAAATCCGTCATCGGCAACAACGAAATCGTTGCGGTAACCTATGAAGGCTTCACCTCCGACCTCGCCGTCGGCAACACCGTCCTGGTGGACGATGGCCTGATCGGCATGGAAGTTACGGCTATCGAAGGCAACAAAGTTATCTGTAAAGTGCTGAACAATGGCGACCTCGGCGAGAACAAAGGCGTTAACCTGCCGGGCGTCTCCATCGCCCTGCCGGCGCTGGCTGAGAAAGACAAACAGGATCTGATCTTCGGTTGCGAACAGGGCGTGGACTTCGTCGCGGCCTCCTTCATCCGTAAACGTTCCGACGTCGTCGAGATCCGTGAGCACCTGAAAGCCCACGGCGGCGAAAACATCCAGATCATCTCCAAAATCGAAAACCAGGAAGGCCTGAACAACTTCGACGAAATCCTCGAAGCGTCTGACGGCATCATGGTTGCGCGTGGCGACATGGGCGTGGAGATCCCGGTTGAAGAAGTTATCTTCGCCCAGAAAATGATCATCGAAAAATGTATCCGCGCGCGTAAAGTGGTTATCACCGCCACCCAGATGCTGGACTCCATGATCAAGAATCCGCGTCCGACCCGCGCTGAAGCCGGCGACGTGGCTAACGCCATCCTCGACGGCACCGATGCGGTGATGCTGTCCGGCGAATCCGCGAAAGGTAAATACCCGCTGGAAGCGGTCACCATCATGGCGACCATTTGCGAACGTACCGACCGCGTGATGACCAGCCGTCTGGACTTCAACAACGACAACCGTAAACTGCGCATCACCGAAGCGGTGTGCCGCGGCGCGGTAGAAACCGCTGAGAAACTGGAAGCGCCGCTGATCGTGGTCGCCACCCAGGGCGGTAAATCCGCACGCGCTGTGCGCAAATACTTCCCGGATGCCACCATCCTGGCGCTGACCACCAACGAAACCACCGCTCGTCAGCTGGTGCTGAGCAAAGGCGTGGTACCGCAGCTGGTGGAAGAGATTGCCTCTACCGATGATTTCTATCATCTGGGCAAAGACCTGGCGCTGAAGAGCGGCCTCGCGCGTAAAGGCGACGTAGTGGTGATGGTTTCCGGCGCATTAGTGCCGAGCGGCACGACTAATACCGCTTCCGTACACGTGCTGTAATAATTTACAGGTTAATTGGTTTTTTTTTAATAAAGCGCCTCGCGGGGCGCTTTTTTTTATTCATTGATTAGCTCTTCCTATTAAAAATGCAAATCGGAATTTACTATTTAATAAGGGATTATCTAAGATGAATCCGATGGAAGCGCGCTGTTTTCACTCGCCTTTTTCAGCGATTCTGAGCAATTCGATGCTTCTTTGAGCGAACGATCAAAAATAAGTGCGTTCAGGTAAAAAAAATATTCTCATCCCAAAAAACTTTGTGTAATACTTGTAACGCTACATGGAGATTAACTCAATCTAGAGGGTATTAATAATGAATCGTACTAAACTGGTACTGGGCGCGGTAATCCTGGGTTCTACTCTGCTGGCTGGTTGCTCCAGCAATGCTAAAATCGATCAGCTGTCTTCTGACGTTCAGACTCTGAACGCTAAAGTTGACCAGCTGAGCAACGACGTGAACGCAATGCGTTCCGACGTTCAGGCTGCTAAAGACGACGCAGCTCGCGCTAACCAGCGTCTGGACAACCAGGCTCACTCTTACCGTAAGTAAGAGTTCTGGTAATAAAAATGGCGCACTCTGTGCGCCATTTTTTTTGCCCTCAGCATGAGGGCTATTGGGTAAGCAGACCGTTGTCAGACGAACTATTCTGCGCCGACAGCGACGTCGCCGTGCTACCTGCCCCAGCCGACACCACCACCGGATACCCCGCCCTTCTCGACATCGCTTTTTTCAACTGCAGGTCATCCACTGCTTTATCCTCTGCGAAGGCGTGAAACGCCGCTGGCAGCGTGTAAGCGATGGTCCGGGTGTTTTCCCCTTCGGTCTGCGAAAGCGGCCTGTGGACTTCGACATAGCGTTTACCATCCGGCTCGACGGCAAACTTCACCGGCTGATTGATAATCCGTACCGGCGTCCCGGTTTTCACCTGGCTGAACAGCGCTTTGATGTCATCAGCGTTCATCCGCATACAGCCCGAGCTGACGCGCAGACCAACGCTGTCTGGGGCGTTAGTTCCGTGGATGAGATATTCACCGTTACCGTATGCCAGACGCAGCGCATAGCGGCCCAGGGGATTGTTCGGTCCGGCCGGGACCACCGCTGGCAGCGTCACCCCTTTCTCCAGCGAGCGCGCGCGGATGCCGGCGGTAGGCGTCCAGGTAGGGTTAGGGATCTTCTGCCCCACGCGGGTGGTCATCTCCGGCGTTTCCAGACCTAACTGGCCAATGCCCAGCGGATAGACCTGCACCTGATTCTCTCCCGGCGGGAAGTAATACAGCCGCAGTTCGGCGAGGTTGACGACAATGCCCTCCCTCGGCACGTCGGGCAGCAGCATCTGAGAAGGGATAAGGACTTGAGTGCCGGGCTTCGGCTGCACCGGCGCAATCGTATCGTTGGCTTCGAGGATCAGCATCGCCGCGGTATCGAAATGGCGCGCAATCGCCTGCAGGTTGCGATCTCCCTCCTGGACCGTCCAGTACTGATTCTGACCAATCAGCCGACTGTTGGCGGGAGGAAGCGGGTAATCAACGGCCCAGGAGGCCGTGGAGGCGCCAAGGGCGCTGAGAAGGGCTAAGGTGATCATCGTTTTGCGTTTCATACTGAGATTCCTTCTTTCGCTGATAAAACGCCAGGAGACTGAACGGCGGCAGGGTCAGCGCCCTGCCGGACGTAACAGAATGAAATCTACCTGTTTATTCTAGCTAATATTTGCCGCTTTCGCGCGTATCGCGCGGATCATGGCTTCGAGGCCTTGCGAGCGGGAGGGGGTGAGATGCTGGGTGAGCGCCATTTTTTCAAACCACGGGCGCACGTCGAACTCGGTGATGTCCTGAGCGGTCATCCGGTCATAGAGGATAAACACCACCGCTATCAGACCCTTGACGATCGCCGCATCGCTATCGCCGCGCAGGGTGATCACGCCTGTGGGATCCTGGTCCATCACGATCCAGACCTGGCTTTGACAGCCCTGAATAATGTTCTGCACGCTATGTTCTTCCGGGCTTAGCGGCGCCAGACGCTGGCCAAGCTCGATGATATAGAGATACTTCTCTTCCCAGTTGGCGCAACGGCTAAAGTTACGCAACAGTTTGTCTTTGTCCGGTAGTGCCGCCATTGTCCCGTCCTTTACCCTAACAGTTTGCGGATCCGCTGGAGGCCGGCCACCAGGCGGTCCACCTCTTCCGTGGTATTGTACATCGCCAGCGATGCCCGACACATAGCCGGTACCTGATACCGGGCCATCAACGGCATCGCGCAGTGGTGTCCGGTCCGCACGGCGATCCCGTAGTTATCGAGGAAGCTGCCGACGTCATAGGCGTGATGCTGACCGAGGTTGAAAGCAATTACCCCTTTACGCTGCGCCGGGCCGTAAAGGATCAGATCCGGTACCGCGCGCAGGGCATCGAGCGCGTAGCGCATCAGCGTCTGCTCATACTCGGCAATCTGCGTCAGTCCCAGCTGGCTGACGTAGGTCAGCGCCGCGCCGAGGCCAATGATCCCCCCGGTATTCGGCGTGCCGGCCTCAAAGCGCCACGGCGCCTGATTCCAGGTGGTGCCCTCCGTCAGGCTGACGGTGGCGATCATCGACCCGCCCCCTTCCCAAGGCGCCATCGTCTGCAGCAGCTCGGACCGGGCGTAGAGCACGCCGATCCCGGTCGGCCCATACAGCTTGTGGGCGGAGAAAACATAAAAATCGCAGCCCAGCGCCTGGACGTCCACCGGGTGGTGCATCACCGCCTGGGCGCCATCCACCAGCACTTTCGCGCCATGCTGATGCGCAAGAGCAATCAGCGCCGCCAGCGGGTTTTCCGTCCCCAGCACGTTGGAGACCTCGGTTATCGCCAGCAGGCGGGTGCGCGGGTCAAACAGTCCCGGGACAACATCCAGTTGCAGCGTACCGTCCGGGTTCAGGGGGATCACCCGCAGCTCAGCCCCGACGCGGGCGCACAGCATCTGCCACGGCACAATATTGGCGTGGTGCTCCATTTCGCTGATGATGATGTTATCCCCGGCGCCGACGTTGGCGTTTCCCCAGCTGTTGGCCACCAGGTTGATACCCTCGGTGGTGCCGCGGACGAACACCACTTCCTCCGCCGACCCGGCGTTAAGGAAGGTGGCCGCCTGCTGACGCACGGCTTCCATCCGCGCGGTGGCTTCCGCGCTGAGGGTATGGATGCCGCGGTGCACCGCCGCGTAGCCGTGGCGATAGAATTCCGCTTCGGCGCCGATCACTGCCTCCGGCTTCTGGGCGCTGGCGGCGCTGTCGAGATAGACCAGCGGCTGACCGTTGACCTCCCGGTTCAGTACCGGAAAATCGGCGCGAACCTGTTCTACTGAAAATGTCATACAGTGCCTCCCGGCAAACGCTGTCCAATACGCGCCAGCACCTGCTCTCTGAGCGCGTCGCTGCGGATAGCCTCGGTGAGCTCGGCGGCGAAGGCGTAGAGGATCATCTGCTGCGCCGCCTGCTGTTCGATACCTCGCGAGCGCAGATAGAACAGCTGCTCTTCGTCAATGCGCCCCACCGTCGCCCCGTGGCTGCATTTCACGTCATCGGCGTAAATTTCCAGCTGCGGTTTGGTGTCGACCTCCGCCAGCCGCCCGAGCAGCAGATTATTGTTGGTCATCTGACCGTCGGTTTTCAGCGCGAGCGGCGCGACGTTGATCAGCCCGTTAAACACCGCCCGTCCCTTATCGCTGACGATGGTTTTGTGCAGCTGGCGGCTGGTGCAGTAGCCGACCTGATGGTCGAGCCAGGTGCGGCTATCGCAGACCTCATTTTTCACCGGCATCGCCAGCGAATTGAGGCGCAGGTTGCTGTTTTCGCCGCCCAGGCGGGTGCTGGTCTGGTGACGCAGCACCTGGCCGCCAAGCAGGAAACTGCTGCTGAAGGCCGAGGCGTCGCGGCCCAGCAGCAGGTCGTTATGGGCGAAGTGATAGCTGCGGGCATTCTCAAATGCCAGCTTGATATGCTGGAGGTGCGCGTTATCGGCCACCGTCATGGTCAATCGCCCGCCGGTGAAATGCGGCTGCTCATTGAGGCTCAGGTAATGCTCGACAATCGTCGCCTCCGCCCCGCTCTCCAGCGCCAGGTGATGGCGATAGTGGGCGGTATTCAGCGCATCGCCGGCCAGGCCACTAGTGATATGCATCAGCAGCAGCGGTTTATCCAGGCGGCGGTTGCGCGGCACGCGAATGCGGGTCACCGTCTGGGCCAGGCTTTCGGTCAGATGGAGAAACACCTCCGGCTGCAGGGCATCCGGCAGATGCTGGCGCTGATTATCGACACTGACCTCCACGCCGCTGGCGGCAAGATCGTCGCTCAGCTGAGGATGATAGCGGCCATCGATAAACACCAGCCGCCAGGCGTCCAGCGGCAGCGCCAGCGCATCACGCTGTTCAGCACTGAGAGAGGCCCCCTCATCGGCGACAAAGCGACCGTTAAGTAGGGCATCCAGCGGAGTGTATTTCCAGTCCTCGTGCTTGCGCGTCGGCAGCCCAAGGCGCAGCAGCTGCTGCAGATGCTGACTGGCCTCCGGGGTACGCGGGCCGCCCTGCGCTTCAAACAGATGGTGCCACTGCTGCAGCGCGTTACTGCTGTTCGGTAAGCCAGCCATAGCCCTGCTCCTCCAGCTGTTTGACCAGAGAGAAATCGCCCGACTTCACAATCCGCCCCTGATACAACACATGGACATAGTCCGGCTTGATATAGTCAAGGATGCGCTGATAGTGGGTGACAATGATAAAGGCGCGTTTGCCGTCGCGCAGGGCATTCACTCCCTGGGAGACGATTTTCAGGGCATCGATATCCAACCCCGAATCCGATTCATCGAGAATGCACAGCTCCGGCTCAAGCACCGCCATTTGCAGAATATCGTTGCGCTTTTTCTCACCGCCGGAGAAGCCAACGTTCACCGAGCGGGTCAGGAGATCTTCCGGCATCTGCAGCAGCTTGATCTTTTCTTCCATTAAGTCCTGGAAATCGAAACGATCCAGCGCCTCCTGGCCACGATAGTTGCGCACGGCATTCAGCGCAGTCTGCAGGAAAAACTGGTTGCTGACGCCGGGGATCTCTACCGGATACTGGAAGGCCATAAAGATACCTTCCCCGGCGCGATCTTCCGCAGCGAGTTCGAGCAGGTTTTTGCCCTTAAATTCAACGCGACCGCCAGTCACCTCATAATCTTCACGCCCGGCCAGGGTGGCCGAAAGCGTACTTTTGCCTGAGCCGTTCGGCCCCATAATGGCGTGGACCTCTCCCGGGCGCACCTCAAGGTTCAGCCCGCGCAGGATCGCTTTATCTTCGACGGCGACGTGTAAATCTTGAATACTTAACATCTTTTTTCCTTAATTATCAGCCGACGCTATGTTCAAGGCTAATGGCCAGCAATTTTTGCGCCTCTACAGCGAACTCCAGCGGCAGCTCGGAGAAGACGTCTTTACAGAAACCGTTGACGATCATCGAGATGGCATCGTCTTCGCTGATCCCGCGCTGCAGGCAGTAGAACAATTGATCTTCGCCAATCCGCGAGGTGGTCGCCTCGTGCTCCAGCTGGGCGCTGTTGTTGCGGCATTCAACATACGGGAAGGTATGCGCCCCGCAGTCCGGGCCGATCAGCATCGAATCGCACTGGGTATAGTTGCGGGCGTTGGTGGCGGTCGGCATGATTTTGACCAGCCCGCGATAGCTGTTCTGACTGTGTCCGGCGGAGATCCCTTTCGAGATGATGGTCGAGCGGGTGTTCTTGCCGATATGGATCATTTTGGTGCCGGTGTCCGCCTGCTGATGGCCGCTGGTCAGCGCCACCGAAAAGAATTCGCCGATCGAGTTATCGCCGCGCAGGATGCAGCTGGGGTATTTCCAGGTGATGGCCGAGCCGGTTTCCGACTGGGTCCATGACATTTTGCTGTTCTCCCCTTCGCACAGGGCGCGCTTGGTGACGAAGTTGAGGATCCCGCCGGTGTTGTTATCGCCGGGGAACCAGTTCTGCACCGTGGAGTATTTCACTTCCGCGTCTTTATGGATGATGACTTCAACGACCGCGGCATGCAGCTGATAGCTGTCGCGCACCGGCGCCGAGCAGCCTTCAATATAGCTGACGTAGCTGCCTTCATCAGCCACCAGAATGGTGCGTTCAAACTGCCCGGTCTTTTCGGCGTTGATGCGGAAATAGGTCGACAGCTCCATCGGGCAGCGGACGCCCTTCGGCACATAGATAAAGGTGCCGTCCGAAGCCACCGCGGCGTTCAGCGCGGCAAAGAAGTTGTCATTCCCCGGCACTACGGTGCCCAGATACTTTTTCACCAGTTCCGGATGGTCGTGGATCGCCTCGCCGAAAGAACAGAAGATGATCCCCTGCTCGGCCAGCTTTTCTCGGTAGGTGGTCGCCACCGACACCGAGTCAAATATCGCGTCCACCGCCACCTCGCGCCCTTCGCGTACCGGCACGCCCAGCTGGTTAAAGGCTTCTTCCACCTCGCTGGTCAGAAAGGTATTGGCCCCGGTCTGCTGCACCGCGCCAGGCTCGGAGGCGCAGGTCTCATCGCAGTTGCCGCAGGAGGGCGCGGAATAGTAGCTGTAATCCTGATAATTCAGCTTATCGTAATGCGCTTTCAGCCAGTGCGGCTCCTCCATTTCCAGCCACGCCCGGTAGGCATTCAGACGAAACTCCAACATCCACTGCGGCTCATTGCGGCGAGCCGAGATAGCCCGAACGACTTCTTCATTAATGCCTTTGGCCAGCTCATCGGTTTGCAGGCGAGTAAAAAAGCCCTCTTTGTAGTTGAGCGGGCCGCCGGTCCAGGTTTTGACATCGTCAGTTGCTTCAGTATTACGCGACATAGTTACTCCGCCTGCACCCCAAAACTTTCGCCGCAGCCGCACTCATGCTGCGCTTTCGGGTTATGAAATTTAAAGATTTCATTTAAACCTTCCCGGACATAATCCAGCTCGGTGCCGTCGATGAACGGCATCGCCTGCAGCGGCGCAAACAGCTTCGCCCCGTCAGATTCAAAGAGCAGATCGTCGGGCGCCGGCTCGGCAATCATTTCGAGCACATAGCCAAAACCGGCGCAGCCGCTGGTTTTAATGCCCAGCCGCAGCCCTTTCTTATCCGGCTGCTTGCGCATCAGATCGCGGATATGCGCGGCAGCGGCCGGCGTCATGGTCAGTCCCTGCCAGCTGAAATCGGCGGGATTAAAAGTTCCTGCTTGTACTTCCATCGATAGACCTCCAGGTTGGCGCCATCAAGGCATACCGCCATGTTAGTGATAATGATTATCACTTCAACCCTTCTGCAGCAGGGGTATTGCCTCATTTAGCGCTTTTTATAAGCATAGACCCTCGCCCGGGGATTATCAGGGCGTGCAAATAGAACTTAATGGATTGATTTATAATATGTTATTTTGAAATCATTCTATCTCCGCACGCAATGGCAAAGATGTATCGAAAATACCGATTTATGCAATAGCGGCAGACCACCTTGCTGGTTATCCTTTGCAGGCGAACATAAAGTGACAACGTAACAGAAAAACCATGCCAGCGCGAGGCGCAACCCCGGCCATGCGCTAGAAAAAAGCGGGTAGTGAAAGCGCCCGCCGGTAACGCTTCAGGAAAGGGATAAGCGCCGCTCGCCTGGCCGCGTTCGGGAAATAAAAACCAAAATAAAACGGGCAAACGGGGCTGCCAGGCGGGATACCGGCTGGCTAGGTGCCTTTACTCACCAGCCGGGCGGCCTGGACAAAGACCTCATCCTCTACCCCGTCCCCCTTCTGTCTGCCCAGCCTCACCAGTTCATCCACGATACTCCCCTGATTAATCTGCTTTTGTGTAGCCACTAAGCTAATGACCGCCGCGCCGATGGCCATGCCAATCAATGCCGTTTGTTCATCTTTATCTTTCATGGTGTCGCTCCGTCTGTCCTCCTCAGAAAGGCTAGCAAAAGATACCATCTGCTCAATTTCAAATTCACCTTCTTTACGTCTGACGCAAAGCCTGCGGCAGGGCACCTGGCAGGAGAAAAACAAACTAAGCGGCTGATTGCAATGGCATAACACTAATGAACAATTAACAGACTTGTGAGTCTTGAAATTATTTTTTAGACTCATTGGTCTGTTAATTATCAATTGCGTAAAATCTTATGCCTAATTCGACCTTATTTTTCATCACCCTTTGTCTCTCTCGCGTCCTGGTGACCTTCTTCTTCTGGATGGCAGGCATCTACGGCGTCTTTCATTTCGCGGAGATCGTTCAGGAGATGGTGACCGTCGGCCTGCCGTGGCCGGTCTTGTTCGCGGCGGGCACGATTTTTTGCCAGCTGGCGGGTTCGGCGCTGATCGTTTTTAATCCTGCCGGCTACGGCTGGATTGGATCGGGGATGCTGATTGTGTTTACATTACTCACTATTCCGCTGGGACACGCCTTCTGGGCCTTCAGTGAACCCCGGCGCACTGAGGAATTCCATATTGCGCTTGAACACATTACCGTGGTCGGAGGATTAATTATGAGCGCGCTGTTTGCAGGCTATCGGCGATGAGCGAAACCCCTCGTCAGAAAGGTCGGCCAAAAGATCCGTTGAAAACCCAGGCGATACTTCAGGCCGCCCGTAAGCTGTTTCTGGAACAGGGCCTGGAGGTGACAACGGCCGAAATCGCCCGCGTAGCCGGGGTGGCGAAAGCCACCCTGTATGCCAATTTCAGCGATAAAGAACATCTGATAGAGGCGGTCTTACGCCAGGAATCGGATCTCACCATCAGCGACCATGATTTCGCCCAGCGCCATCATCTGCCGCTGATCGAGGTGCTGACGGCGTTTGGCTATCGCTTTGTCCGCTTTATCAACCAGCGGGAACTGACCGGCTGGGACCGACTGATCGCCTCGGCTGCCGTGCGTCACCCCGATCTCCCCGGCCGCTTTTACGCCGCCGGGCCGGGGCGCGCGCAGCAGATGCTGGAAGCGATCATCGCCGAGGCGATCGAAGCCGGTACTTTACGAGCCTGCGATCCGCAGGAGGCTGCCGACGAACTGGCCGGTTTATGGCTGGGAATGACCAGCCTGGCGATAAAACTTGGCGCAAGACCTCCGCTGTCCGACGACGAAATCAAACAGCGGGTTGAGCGCGCCCTGGACGTCTTTCTGCGCGCGTATCCCCTGGCGCCGGGCTGATCCCTCCTTCCCCTTTTCAGTGCTGTGGCCTGGCGCAAGGCTGATTTATTGTGCCCAATCCGCGCCCGGCGCAAAAAATAATGTCCTTACCGGTTAGCATTAAAAGAAAATAACAACCACAGAGTGCAACGCAGATTATTCCATGAGGGAATAGTGGGAATGCTAATATTTCATTTCCTCGCCGGTTTTTAGAGGCCTATAGTTTTTTTACCTGCAGAACATCCACTAAGGTTAAAAAACATAAGGACATAATAATGATTGTTTCAGCCCCCAGCGATTATCGCGAAGCCGCTCGTCGTCGTCTGCCCCGCTTCCTTTTCGATTATATTGACGGTGGCGCGGTGGCGGAAAACACCATGAACGCCAACGCCGCCGAGCTTGCCTCGGTAGCTCTTCGCCAGCGCGTACTGTGCGGGGCCGGCGAACCGACGCTGGCGACCACGATCCTTGATGCCCCATGGGCGATGCCCGTGGCGCTGGGGCCCGTCGGCGCCACCGGGATGTACGCCCGCCGCGGCGAAGTCCAGGCGGCCCGCGCCGCCTCCCGCGCCGGGATCCCGTACACCTTATCCACCGTGTCGGTCTGCTCGATTGAAGAGGTGGCGAGCCACGCCAGCGGCGCGCTCTGGTCCCAGCTGTACGTACTCAAAGATCGCGGCTATATGCGTAACGCGCTGGAGCGCGCCTGGGCCGCTGGCATGAAAACCCTGGTATTTACCGTCGATATGCCAATCCCCGGCTCGCGGTATCGCGATAACCGCTCAGGGATGTCCGGGCCGCACGCCACCCTGCGACAATATCTCCAGGCTTGCACCCATCCGCGCTGGGCGATGAACGTCGGGCTGGCGGGCAGACCCCTGTCGTTTGGTAATATCGAAGCCTACACCGGCCACAAAATGACCATGGACGACTATATGGGGTTTATCAGCAACAACTTCGACCCGTCCATCGCCTGGCACGATCTGGAGTGGATCCGCGACAGCTGGCAAGGAAAATTAATCATCAAAGGGATCCTCGATGCCGACGATGCGCGCAATGCCGTGCGGCTGGGCGCCGATGGTATTGTGGTGTCAAATCATGGCGGCAGACAGCTCGATGGCGCCATCCCCACCGCCCGGGCGCTGCCCAGGGTGGTGGATGCGGTCGGCGACGATCTGACAGTGCTTGCCGATTCCGGGGTGCGCTCCGGCGTGGACGTTATACGTCTGCTGGCCCTCGGCGCGAAAGGCGTGCTGCTCGGTCGGGCCTATATTTATGCCCTGGCCGCGGCGGGCGAAGCGGGCGTGGCGCATCTGCTGCGCTTATTTGCCGAGGATATGAAGGTTACCATGACCCTCACCGGCGCGACCTCGCCATCGGCCATCAGCCTCGATTGCCTTGATCGCCTCGAACAGGATCAACACCGCACTCATGCGGTGCCGGTATCCTTACCCGCCTGACGCTGCCCGGGACCTGGCCTGGCCATGTGCCTCGCCCAGGTCCGGCAAAGTGGAATTACCTCTGAAGGTGCAACTCTGTCTGTTGTACAGTGTTCTCCGGACGGATGCGGAACCAGATCGCGTACATGGCCGGCAGGAAGATAAGGGTCATGATGGTTCCCCCCAGCGTCCCGCCAATTAGCGTATAGGCGAGCGTTCCCCAGAAGACCGAATGAGTGAGCGGAATGAACGCCAGGATCGCCGCCAGCGCGGTCAGCAGAACCGGGCGGGCGCGCTGCACCGTCGCCTCCACCACCGCGTGGAACGGATCGAGCCCCGCCTGTTGGTTATGATGGATTTGGCCAATCAGGATCAGCGTATTGCGCATCAGGATCCCCGACAGGGCGATCAGGCCCACCAGGGCATTGATGCCAAACGGCTGATTGAACAGCAGCAGCGTCGGGACCACGCCAATCAGCCCCAGCGGCGCGGTCAGGAAAACCATGACCATCGCCGACAGCGAACGCACCTGCAGGATAATGATCAGCAGCGTGAGGGCGATCATTATCGGAAATAACGGCACCATCGCCCGGGTGGCCTTGCCGGATTCCTCAATCGACCCCGCCGTCTCGATGCGATAGCCAGGCGGCAGCGAGTCGATAATGGGCTGCAGCGGCTTCATCAGCGCGGTGGAGACATCCGGCGGCTGCAGGTTCTCCGCAACATCTCCGCGGACGGTGATGGTCGGCGTGCGGTCGCGACGGCGAAGCAGCGGGTCCTCCATCCTGATCGACACGTCGCCAATCTGTGACAAGGGAACCCGCTGCCCGCCGCTGCCCACCAGGGTGAAGTCGGCGATTTTCGCCGGATCCAGACGGATGTCGCCCGCCGCGCGGCCGATCACCTGCACGGCGCGAATATCTTCCCGGACGGTGGTGATCGGGATCCCTGACAGCAGGAACTGCAGCTGCTGGGCGACGGACTGGGAGCTGAGTCCGCTCGCCTGCAGCCGGTCCTGATTGAGGCTGAAATGCATCACCGGTACCCGCGAACCCCAGTCGGTATTGACGGTGCGCATCAGCGGACTGGCCTGCAGCACCGATTTAACCCGCTCGGCGATGTCGAGCAGAGCGTGCGGATCGGGCCCCATCACCCGCCAGGCGACCGGATAAGGCGAATAAGGGCCAAACACCAGCTGAGTGACGCGCACCCGCGCCTCCGGCGCCAGGCCATTGGCCACCGCCTCCCGCAGCCGCCGCTTGAGCGCCTCGCGGGCACCCTGCCCATCGGTCAACACCACCAGTTTGGCGAAGGAGGGATCGGGCAATTCCGGAGCCATCGCCAGGTAAAAGCGCGGCGCGCCCTGGCCGATATAGCTGGTGACAATCTTCGCCTCCGGCTGCCGCTGCAGCCAGTGCTCAATTTTCGCCGCCGCGGCGCTGGTCTGGCTAATCGACGACCCGTAAGGCAGCTGCACTTCAACCAGCACTTCCGGACGATCGGAGGTGGGGAAAAACTGCTTTTTCACCACGCTCATGCCCAGGATCGCCACGATAAACAGCGCCACCACCCCGGCGGCCACGCGCCATTTGTGAGCAATAACCCGGGTCAGCAGCCGACGGAAGCGCTGATAGCGCGGGGTGTCATACAGCGCGGCGTGGCCGGCCGCCGCGGGCTTTCTGTCCGGCAACAGGTGCACCCCCAGCCAGGGGGTAAAAATCACCGCCACCATCCAGGAGGCAATCAGCGCGATACCGACGATCCAGAACACATTGCTGGCGTACTCCCCGGCGGTGGACTGCGCAAATCCATTAGGCATAAAGCCCACGGCCGTCACCAGGGTACCGGCCAGCATGGGCGCGGCGGTATGGCTCCAGGCATAGGCCGAGGCTTTGAGGCGGTCATACCCCTCCTCCATTTTTACCACCATCATTTCGATGGCAATAATGGCATCATCCACCAGCAGCCCCAGGGCGAGGATCAGCGAGCCGAGAGTGATGCGGTCGAAGTTTTTGCCGGTCGCCTCCATCACCACAAACACCACGGCGAGGGTTAAAGGCACCGCCGCCGCGACCACCACGCCCACGCGCCACCCCATGCTGACAAAGCACACCGCCATCACCACCAGCAGGGCGACAAAGAATTTGATCATGAACTCATCGACCGCGGCGCTGATATTCACCGACTGATCGGTCACCTTGGTCAACGACATGCCGAGCGGCAGGTTCTGATTGATGCTGGCCGTTTCGGCATCCAGCGCTTTTCCCAGCGCCAGACCATTCCAGCCCTCGCGCATCACCACCCCCAGCAGCAGCGCCGGTTCGCCCTGATGGCGGATCAGGAAGGTGGCGGGATCTTCGTACCCCCGCTCAACCGTGGCGACATCGGCCAGTTTCAGCGTTCTGCCCCCGGCAATAATCGGCGTGTCGCGGATCTGCTGCAGGCGGTCAAACGCCCCATCGAGGCGGATAAAGATCTGCCCGCCCCGGGTCTCGATAGCCCCGGCGGCGGTCAGCACATTCTGGCTGTTCAGCGCGGCAAAAATCGCCTCCGGCGAAAGGCCCAGGGTGGCGAGACGATCATGAGAAAACGAGAGATAAATGCGCTCCGCCTGTTCGCCGAGGATATTCACTTTTTTCACCCCGGATACATGCAGCAGCTGCTGGCGCAGGGCTTCAGCGTCACGCACCAGCTGCCGCGGCGGCTCTCCCCGCGCTTTCAGAGCAAAGAGGGCAAAGGTGACATCGGCGAATTCGTCATTCATCATCGGGCCGGAGACGCCGGCAGGCAGGTTTTTCGCCTCATCCCCGAGCTTTTTGCGCGCCTGATAAAACTGCTCCGGCACCTCGGAAGGCGGGGTCTGATCCTGCAGCGACAGGGTGATCAACGCTATGCCAGGGCGGGTATAGGTCTCCGTGCGATCGTACCACTTTAGCTCCTGGAGTCGTTTTTCCAGCGGCTCGGCGACCTGATCCTGCATCTCCTGCGCGGTGGCGCCGGGCCAGACGGTAATGACCGTCATTTGCTTGACCGTAAAGGGCGGATCTTCCGCTCGCCCGAGTCCGAAGAACGCCACCAGCCCGGCGACGGAGATAAGGATAATCAAAAACAGGGTCACCGACCGCTCGCGGACGGCCAGCGCGGAGAGATTAAAACGCCCGGCGCTCATGGCTGGCTCCCGGCGGCATTATGCTCGCGTCGTTCCGCCAGACGCACCGCCTCGCCCTGGCGCAGAAGATGGGCGCCCAGGGCGACGATCGGCTCGCCGGGCTTCAGCGGGCCGGTCACCCGCGCGGTTTCATCATCCAGGCCGAGCACAGTTACCGGTTGCCAGGAGACGGTGGCCGGACGAGAGGCAATGCGCCAGACGCCAGGGCCGTTACCCGGATCGTAGACCGACGCCAGGGGCACCGCCAGCACCTGGCCTGGCGCCTGGTCGTTGCCGATGCGCAGGGTCACGGTAGACCCCAGCGGGGCATTCGCCAGCGCGCCGTTCAGCACATAGCGCGCTTCAAAGGTGCGGGTGGTGGCGTCAGCCGCGTCCGAAAGCAGGCGCAGGGTCGCCGTGACCGGCTGAGATTCGCTGCCATAGCGTGTCGCCAGCGCCTCGCTGCCGACCGCCGGGCGCAGCGTCTCCGGCAGTTGCACCCGCGCTTCGCGCTGCCCCGCCCGCGCCAGGCGGATCACCACCTGCCCGGCGCTGACCACCTGCCCCGGCTCAGCGAGGGTTTCCACCACCACGCCGTCAGCATCCGCCAGCAGTCCGGCATAGCCGGTGGCGTTTTGCGCCACATTGGCCTGCGCCTGGGCCGCGCTGAGGTCGGCTCTCGCCGCCTCTGCTGTCGCGTTAATCTGGTCGAATTCCGCGGCAGAGATGGCGCCGCTCGCCACCAGGCCGCGATAGCGGGCCAGATCGTTGGCCGCCTTTTTGGCTCGCGCCCGCGCGGCATCTACGGCCCTCTGTTGGGACTGCCCCTGCAAGGCTAGATCAGCCGGATCCAGGCGCAGCAGCAGCTGACCGCGCTTGACGCTCTGCCCGGTTTCCACCCGCCGTTCAAGCACTTTTCCCGCCACCCTGAAGCCGAGGTCGCTTTGGGTTCGGGCCACTACCACGCCGGTAAAGGCCCGCGAGCCGGCCTCCGCGCGCTCGACGGTCGCCACCCGGACCAGCGGCGGCCGGATGCGGGGGTCGTCATGATCGGCAGGTTCGCCGCAGCCCGCGAGGGCCAGCGGCAGGAGGCAGACGGCAAGATGGACGGCGTTGAGCCTGAGCATGGGTCACCTTAATGAAAAGACCGGATGGTGACCGCATTCTCAGACTAGTGACCAATAAAGTCAATAGTCACCAATCAGGGGGAGAGACTTCTCAGGATCAGGGAGGCAAGCAGCACCGCCGCGGTGGGCGCGGTGTCGAGATTGTATTGCAACTGCACCGGATTGATGAAAGGACACATCACCATATACACCGCCAGGGTCGCTTCATCCAGCGGGGTTTTGCGCTCGAACTCACCCGCCTGGCGGCCTTCGACAAGGATTTGACCAATCAGCTGCTGCAGATGACCGGCATACTGTTCCGTTGAAGGCCATTTATCGCGCGCCGCGACGGCGGCGATGTCGTACAGTTTGCGATCCTCGAAAAACAGTTCACTGCCGGCCTCGGTCAGCGCCCGGAACAGGCGGCGCAGTTTCTCGCTGGCGGACGGCGCATCGGCGATGGCCTCGCTGACGGCCACCATGATCTTCTCCAGCCGGCTGGCGCAAATCGCCTCGCCAATCGCCTGCTTGGAGTCAAAGAATTTATAGATATAGGCTTTGGAAAAGCCTATCGCTTTGGCGAGATCGGTGACCGTCGTTTTCTCATAGCCATAGCGACTAAAGTGCGCCATGGCCGCGTCAAGAATCTGGTCCCGAACGCTGTGGTCATGGGGACCACGGCTTGCAGGGGTGGGGGTATTTTTCGTCATCCGTTTAGCTTAATGCGATCGTTATCGTTTGACAACGAGTGACGTTATTATGATTTGGTCACAATAACGCCCCGGTTTGCGATCCGCTTCGCCGCGTCACGCCTCGGAGTTTATCGCGCCGGCGGGCAGACAACCCAGGCCTTGCAGCGTCTGATAAACCGCGCTGTCGAGCGGGGTATGCGGTTCCGCGCCTAAAAAATCAACCAGTTTATCGTTGCGCAGGCGTACCGGTAGACGCCAGAGATAGTGCATCTCGACCATTTCGCGCAGGGTGGCGTTGAAGGGCGCCGCCATCTTCACCAGCCACCAGGGAAAGGACTTCACTACCGCCCTGCCGCCATAGCGGGCGACCACCCGCTGGATCGCCTGACTCATTTCGCTGCCGTCCGGGTCCCAGTGGCCCTGCATATGAAAGCGGGCGAACGGCTCAAGCTCGCGCCTGCGGGCGAGCAGCGCGGCGATGGTGGCGGCCACGTCGGGCAGCCAGGCCCACTGATGCCCCACGCCGATCGCCCCCGGGTAGCTAATGATGCGGGGAAGCTGACCAGGCTTGACCAGCCCCTGAGAAAACCAGTTATTTCCGGCGCGCGGGCCAAAAAAATCGCCCGCCCGAACAATCAACGCCCGGCCGCCGCGCTGCACGTAATCCTTCAGCGCCAGCTCCATCGCCACCCGGATGGCGCCTTTGCGGGTCACCGGCTGTTGTGCGGCCTCTTCAGCAATCAGCGGAAAGGCATCCGGTCCATAGTTGTAGACCGTGCCGGGCAGGACTACAAGCGCCCGCTGCCGTTCGGCAGCCTGCAGGGTGTTGCGCAGCATAGGCAGTACCTGTTGCCGCCAGTGCCGGTAGCCCGGCGGATTCACCGCATGGACGATGACGTCGCAACCGGCAGCCGCCGCCGCGACCTGGCCGCCATCCAGCGCGTCGCCGGCTATCCACTGTATGCCATCTTCGGGATCACGTATCTGGGCGCCGCGCTTCAGCGCCCGAACCTGCCAGTTGTCTGCCACCAGCCGGCGCGCCACTTCCCCACCGATGCCCCCGCTTGCTCCCAGAATAAGTACCTTGCCGCTGCTGTTCATCCTCTTTCCCCGTTCGCTAATGGATGCTTGACAGCCTACCTGTGGCTCATATCAAATGAAATTGCATACCATCGTCGAGCGGCTATACATATTTGTATGAATACCTCTATTCCCTGGGAGTGGTACCGAACCTTTCTCGCCGTCCTGCAGGAAGGCTCTTTATCGGGCGCATCGCGTACCCTGAACATCACTCAGCCGACGGCGGGGCGCCATATTGCCGGGCTGGAGGCCGCCCTCGGCCAGGCCTTATTTACCCGCTCGCAAACCGGCCTGCTGGCGACCGACGCGGCGCTGGCGCTGCGGGTGCACGCCGAGGCGATGGACAACACCGCCCGGGCGCTGGAACGCACGGCGGCCAACTTTTGTCGCGACAGAGCCGATCTGCGTGGCGTGGTGCGGGTGGCCGCCAGCGAGGTGGTCGGCGCGGAGGTGCTGCCGCCGCTGGTTGCCCGGCTCAGGCAAGCGTGCCCGAATATCGTCATCGAACTGATGCTCTCCAATCGGTTTCAGGATCTGCTTCATCGGGAGGCGGATATCGCGGTGCGGATGGTCGCCCCGCAGCAGGAGCAGCTTATCGCCCGCCGTCTCGGCAGGATCGAGCTTGGGTTACATGCCACCGCCGCCTACCTGACGCGCCAGGGCCTGCCCACAACCCTCGACGATCTGGCCAGCCACGCGCTGATTGGTTTCGATAGCACCACCCCTCTCGTGCGCCGGGCCCTGCAGGCTTACCCTCGTTTTCAGCGTGAGGCCTTCGCGATGCGGACCGATAGCGACCTCGCCCAGTTGAGCCTGATCCGCGCCGGAGCGGGGATCGGCATCTGCCAGGTGCCCCTTGCGGATGGCATTATTCCCCTGCAGCGAGTGCTGGCGGCCGACTTTTCTCTGTATCTTGATACCTGGCTGGTAATGCATGAGGATCTGCGCCACAGCCCTGCCTGTAAGCGGGTATTTGATTTTCTCGCCCAGGGGTTGCAGGCGTATATTCGTGGCCCACTGGCGAGCTGACCCGCCCCATCGCGCGGGCATTCATTGCATGCGGAAATAGTCACTCATTGACACTGTAAATATGGCATTGTATAAAACCCCGCCCCAATAATGAGTTTCATTTGCATTACTCCCATTTGCTGGTCATCCACTCGCCTGTTTACAAGGATAGCGTTTAATGAAGAAGGTCCTTTGCGCGTTAGGCTTGATGTTCACCGCCGTCAGTTCCGCGCTGGCAACAACCTACCCCCTGACGATTGAAAACTGCGGCTATCAGGAGACCTTCACCCGGCCGCCGGAGCGCGTGGTCGCGCTGGGGCAAAATACGGTCGAAATTCTGCTGCTGCTCGGGCTGCAAAAGCAGGTGGTCGCCAGCGCCTTCTGGCCGACCAGCGTTTTACCGCAGCTGGCTGAGCAAAACGCGAAGATTAAAACCTTGACGGTGGAAATTCCGAGCCTGGAATCGGTGCTGGCGCAAAATCCTGATTTCGTTCCCGCCCAGTTGCCGCTGCTGCTGGGGCCGGAAAGCAAAGTCGCCAGGCGTGAAGATCTCGCTACCGTCGGCGTAAACAGCTACGTCTCACCGGGGATGTGCGCCACCAAAAAGGCCACCGGCGATATGTACGGCAGCCGGCAAAAGCTGTGGGATATGACCTGGCTGTATCAGGAAATTAGCGATTTCGCCCGCATTTTCAACGTCGAAGATCGTGGTCAGGCGCTGATTGCCGATTTCAAAAAACGTGAAGCCGACCTGCGCCACGAATTTGGTAAAAACAAAAAGGATCTCTCCTTCGTCTTCTGGTTCTCCAGCGCCTCACCTTCGGCCGATGCCTATGTTGGCGGCAAAAACAGCGCCTCCGGATTTATCGCCAGCGTGCTGGGCGGACATAATGCGATTACCTCCGAGACCGAGTGGCCCACGGTGAGCTGGGAGAGCATTATTGCCGCCAACCCGGATGTGATCGTGGTCGCCAGTCTGGACCGTAACCGCTGGGCGCTGGATAAGGCCGAGGAGAAGATCAAATTCCTCAAAAGCGATCCCGCCGTCAGCCAGCTGGAGGCGGTGAAAAAAGGCCATATCGTGGTCATGGACGGTCAGGCGATGAATCCGACCATCCGCACGCTTTACGGCGCGGAACAGGTGGGCGAGCAGCTGAGAAAAATGGGGCTGAACTGATGAGCGTCGCCGCGATTGAGACGCGCCGCAGCATACTGCTCACCGGCTGGTGTGTACTGGCAGCGATCGTGCTGGCGCTGGTGATAGCGGTGGGCGTCAGCGTCGGCGAGCTGGCCATCCCGCTGCAGAATGTCTTTTATGCTATCAGCAACAGAACCGGCTTAACCGCTGAGCCGCTCAACCGTATCTATGAGAGCGTAATCTGGGATTTCCGCCTCAGCCGCGCGCTGGTCGCCGCCTGCTGCGGCGCAGGCCTCGCTATCTGCGGCGTCGTGCTGCAAAGCCTGCTGAAAAATGCCCTCGCCGAACCCTACGTCCTCGGCGTCTCCGCCGGGGCCTCCACCGGCGCGGTGTCGATCGTGGTGCTGGGCCTTGGCGCTGGCGCGATTTCCCTCTCGGCAGGCGCCTTTGCCGGGGCCTTCGCCGCCTTCGCCTTTGTCGCCTTGCTGACTAACGGCGCGCGCGGCGGCAATGAGCGTACGATTCTTGCGGGCGTTGCCGCCTCGCAGTTATTTAACGCCATCACGGCCTATACCATCAGCACCTCCGCCAGCGCGCAGCAGGCGCGCGATGTGATGTTCTGGCTGCTGGGCAGCTTCAGCGGCGTTCGCTGGCCCGAATTCCAACTGGTCATTGTGGTGGTGCTCGCGGGTCTGGCGGTCTGCCTGTGGTATGCCCGGGCGCTGGACGCGTTCACCTTCGGCGACGATGCCGCCGCCTCGCTGGGGATTGCTGTGCCGCGCGTGCGCCTGATCCTCTTCACCACTGCGGCGCTGATCACCGCCACCATCGTCAGCATGGCCGGCTCAATCGGCTTTGTTGGCCTGGTGGTGCCGCACGTGATGCGTTTCTTCTTTGGCCCGCTGCACCGAACGTTGCTGATCGCCAGCGCGCTGGCAGGGGCGATATTGATGGTACTGGCGGACATTGCGTCGCGCCTGCTGATTGCCCCGCAAAGTCTGCCCGTTGGGGTAGTAACCGCCCTGGTTGGGGTGCCTTTCTTTGCCGTGATTATCTACCGCTCAAGGAATAAGTGATGAGTATTTGCGCTGAAAATATCACCTGGAAGACAGGCAAAAAGGTCATCGTCAATAATGTCTCGCTGCGGGTGCCGCGCGGCGAAACGGTCGGACTGCTGGGGCCCAACGGCTGCGGCAAATCCTCGCTGCTGCGCGTTCTGGCGGGCCTGCGCCGCCCGGATGCAGGTCGCGTCACCCTCGACGGCCAGGATATCGCCCGGATGGCGAAAAAGCAGCTCGCCCGCCGCGTGGCTTTCGTCGAGCAACACGGCATGACCGAGGCCAATATGCGGGTGCGCGACGTCGTGCGCCTGGGACGCATTCCCCACCACTCTCCGTTCTCAAACTGGAGCGCTCAGGATGACGAGGCGATTGCCGCCGCGCTGCAGCGGGTAGCGATGCTGGAGAAAAGCGAACAGGGATGGTTAAGCCTCTCCGGCGGCGAGCGGCAGCGGGTGCATATCGCCCGCGCGCTGGCGCAGAGCCCGAGCGAAATCCTGCTGGATGAGCCGACCAACCATCTGGATATACACCATCAGATGCAGTTAATGCAGTTGATCAGCGAGCTGCCGGTAACCAGCATTGTGGCCATTCACGATCTTAACCATGCCGCGATGTTCTGCGATTCGCTGATCGTGATGCAGCAGGGGCAGATCCTCGCCAGCGGGACGCCGGAGGAGATTTTGTCCGAAGGGCTGCTGTGGGACGTTTTCCGGGTGAAAACCAAAATCGAGATCTCCCCTTACCACGGCAAAAAGCACATTCATTTCATCGTTTAGGTTGGGCGGATATGCCTCTTTTCTCCCTGCGCCCTGCGGCAACCCTCTGGCCTCCGGTGTTACTGGGAAGCCAGTTCGTTTTTAATATTGGCTTTTACGCGGTCGTTCCTTTCCTCGCCCTCTTCCTGCGCGACGACATGCTGCTCTCAGGCGGACTTATCGGCCTGATCCTCGGGCTGCGTACCTTCTCCCAACAGGGCATGTTTATCCTCGGCGGGACGCTGGCCGACCGCTATGGCGCTAAGGCGATCATTCTCGCCGGCTGCGTCGTTCGCGTCGCCGGTTTTCTCCTGCTGGCGTGCGGGGCGTCGCTGTGGCCCATTATCCTCGGCGCCTGCCTGACCGGCGTCGGCGGCGCCCTGTTCTCCCCGTCGATAGAGGCCCTGCTGGCGCGGGCCGGCACCCACAGCCAGGCCAACGGGAAACGCAGCCGCGCCGAGTGGTTTGCGCTGTTTGCGGTATGCGGTGAACTGGGAGCGGTGATCGGCCCGGTGGCCGGAGGCGTGCTGAGCGGGATCGGCTTTCGGCATATCGCCCTCGCCGGCGCGGGAATATTTCTTCTGGCGCTGGCGGTGCTCTTTTTCTGTCTGCCCGCCGACGGGCACACGACAACAACGCGCAGACGAGTCCCATGGTGGACGCCTTTGCGCCAGCCGCGCTTTGTCGCGTTTATTCTCGCCTACAGCTCATGGCTGTTGAGCTACAACCAACTGTACCTCGCCCTGCCGGTGGAGATCCAACGTTCCGGCGGCCGCGAGCAGGATCTGGCGCCGCTCTTTATGCTGGCCTCGCTGTTGATTATCACCCTCCAGCTCCCTCTCGCCCGCTTCGCCCGGCGAATGGGCGCCGTGCGCATCCTGCCGGTGGGCTTTCTGCTGCTGTCGGCTTCCTTTGCCAGCGTGGCGTTATTCGCCGCCGCCCCACCCGCCGAAGGTTGGCTGCGGTTAATGCCGGCGGCTGGTTTTGTCACGCTGCTCACCCTCGGCCAGATGCTGTTAGTGCCCGCAGCCAAGGATCTGATCCCGCTGTTCGCCGAGGAGTCGACGCTGGGCGCCCACTACGGAGCGCTCGCCACCGCAGGAGGGTGCGCGGTGTTAGCCGGGAATTTACTGCTCGGTCATTTACTTGACCAGGCGCTCATTCCGTCGCCGCAGGCGGTTTATCCCTGGCTTCTGCTGGCGCTGTTTCCGCTGTGCAGCGCCGTCGCCCTGCGGGCGATCTGTCGCCCGCTGGCGGCAACATGACGCAGAGCGGGTAACAGCCCGCTCTGGAAGTGAACCGACGATAAAGTACACCGCCTGGGGAAGATAACGGGCGCGCCCCGCCTTATTTTGCCGCCAGCTCGCGACGAATAATCTCGGCGCCGGCGCTCAGGGCGTGCAGTTTGCCGGTCGCGACATGGCGCGGCAGCGGCGCCATACCGCAGTTGGTGGACGGGTAGAGTTTGTCGGCATCGACGAACGCCAGCGCCTTGCGCAGGGTTCCAGCCACTTCTTCCGGGGTTTCGATAGCATGGCTGGCGACATCGATCGCCCCGACCATCACCTTTTTACCGCGGATCAACTCCAGCAGATCCATCGGCACGCGCGAGTTGTGGCACTCGAGAGAGATAATATCAAGGGACGATTTCTGCAGGTGCGGGAAAGCCTCTTCATACTGTCGCCACTCGGAGCCCAGCGTCTTTTTCCAGTCGGTATTGGCCTTGATGCCATAGCCGTAGCAGATATGCACCGCTGTCTCACACTTCAGCCCTTCGGTGGCTCGTTCTAAGGCGGCGATCCCCCAGTCGTTGACCTCATCGAAGAAGACGTTAAAGGCCGGCTCATCGAACTGAATAATATCAACCCCCGCAGCCTCTAACTCTTTCGCTTCCTGATTGAGGATTTTGGCAAATTCCCAGGCCAGCTTTTCCCGGCTTTTATAGTGGTTGTCATACAGCGTGTCGATCATGGTCATCGGGCCCGGAAGCGCCCATTTGATCGGCTGACTGGTGAGCTGCCGCAGATAGCGAGCGTCCTCCACGAAGACCGGTTTCTGGCGCTCCACGGCGCCCACCACCGTCGGAACACTGGCCTCATAGCGGTTACGAATTTTCACGATCTCGCGTTTGGCAAAATCCACCCCGCTGAGGTGCTCGATGAAGGTGGTGACAAAGTGCTGCCGCGTTTGCTCGCCGTCGCTGACAATATCGATCCCGGCCCGCAGCTGGTCGTCGAGGGATAACCGCAAGGCGTCGCGCTTGCCGGCCAGTAATTCTTCGCTGGACAGTTTCCAGGGCGACCATAGGGTCTCTGGCTGCGCCAGCCAGGAAGGTTTCGGTAAACTGCCGGCGGTCGATGTCGGAAGCCATGTTTTCATAGTCATTAGCCTTTTATATGGGTTTAGCAAAGCGCGAAATTAGCAGACCATTGCTCAAGCAACGTCTTATGCGGGTTGATAAAATGTTGTTGTGTAAATTTCCCCTGCTCAATCGCCAACAGGCTGCGCTCTTCCCGGTCATAGACGATTTTTGTTAATGAATGATCCAGGTGGCTGAGATTGGGCTGATAGTATTGCCCCGCCGGGGAGTTGGCATTGTAGATCTCCGGGCGATATATTTTCTGAAACGTCTCCATCGTGCTGATGGTGGCGATCAGTTCCAGGCTGGTGTAATCGCTGAGCAGATCGCCGGTAAAATAAAAGGCCAACGGCGCGACGCTGTTTTTTGGCATAAAATAGCGTACCTGCAGACCCATTTTGCTGAAATAGCGCTCGGTCAGCGAGACGCCTTCCTGAGCATATTCAATGCCGAGGACCGGATGTTCGTTACCGGTGCGATGGTAAACATCTTTACTGGAGACGCTCAGGCAAATCACCGGCGCCTTGCTGAAGTTGGCGCGCCAGGCGCTGGATTGCACAAAATCCTTAAAGATATTGCCGTGCAACTCGCCAAAGTTTTCCGGTACGCTGAAGCGACTCTGGTCCTTATTATGTTCCAGAAGCAGTACGCTAAAATCGTAATCCCGCACATAGGAGGAGAAGTTATTGCCGACGATACCGGCATGACGCTCCCCGCTCTTTTTATCGACAATATGCGTTTGCAGGATCTCAATCACCGGGAAGCTGGCGCTATCCTGAGCAATATTCATCTCGACAGAAATAATATCCAGTTCCACCGCATAGCGATCGTTATGGGGATTATCCCAGTGGGCCAGGCTATTAAAACGGTTATTCATCATGATTAACGTATTGCGCAGATTTTCCTCACGGTTCACCCCTCTGGCTAAATTAGCGAAGTTGGTGGTAATACGCGTATTTTCCGCAGGGTTATAATTTTCATCAAACCGGGTGCGCTTAATCGTATAGGTAAATTTATTATTCATGGCGATTGTCCATCCTGATGGCGGGCATAAAGCGAACCCGGCGGAATACTCTCCACCAGCCTGGCGACGCGGAGTCAGGCCGGGCGCGCTTCAACCGGTAAATGTTGTTGATTCGTTAATGAACCTATTTTTGCCAGAGTCAGCGCTGGAGGGAAAGCGACTTAAATTCAATGCAACATGAGCCATCCTCATGTTGCTCCAGGCGGTGGCCGATGGCCGACGCAGGCCGACAATATTAGTCAATAAACGTTTGTTCAATGGAAGTAGGCAGGGTACACTCTTTAACCACTATAAGATGGGCTTACCTGCCCGCCGTACCCGTTTAGCTGGAGCTTTTGTCGTACAGAATGATTGTTGATATCAGTATTATGTCGATGTGCATGGCCGTACTGCTGATTATGAGCGTACTGCTGAATTAAGAGGCTCCCGAACGCAATGACACTCGCTCTCATCTGACCTCCACATTCGCGAGGAAAAAAGAAGATTCAGAGGATTCGCGCCGCCTGGGATTGTTCCGCCTGCCGGCACCCTCTACTCTTTTGGGACTTGCTTATTGAGGAATCCCGGATGAAAAAAGCTCTGCTTGCCCTGTTCGCTATCGCCACCGTTACCGCCGCCAGCGCCTTTGCGGCTGATAAAACCGACGTCCCGGCGCCTGTCGTCGATAACGGAGTCCGCCCGCCGATGGAGAGGGATCGTGGCCCCCTGCCGCCGTTCCCGCCGCAGCTTCCGCCGCACAGACCGGTGCTGTTTTCAGCCACGGTAGCAACCGATACGCCAGCGGAAACCATTAACAAACTGACCGCGCTGATCCCCGCCGGCCAGGCGAAACACTACGAAGTGCACGTTGAGGTGGTGCCGGTTGGCGAGGGAACCGACAGACAATAGCCCAGGGGAGAGCTACGCTGTCATCTGTCAGCAATAAAAAAGCTGCCGCATTTCGCGGCAGCTTTTATGTACTTATTTACAGCTGAGCAGCTGAAAATTAGCTACGCACTTTCCGGTAGATAAACAGTACCACCAGCGCACCGATAACCGCTACCACGAAGCTGCCGAAATTAAACCCATCGACCTTGCCAAAACCAAACAGGGTACTGATCCAGCCGCCGACCACGGCGCCGATGATCCCCAAAATAACGGTCACGATAAATCCGCCGCCATCTTTTCCCGGCATAATCCACTTGGCTAAAATACCGGCAATAAGTCCAAAAATGATCCAGGAAAGAATACCCATGGTTAACCGTCCTCTTGTTACCTTTAAGCATTTAGTATTGAAAAGAGTAGCATAAATAACGAGAGTGGATCGGTAATAATATAAATATTAGATAATTCCCTGCCGACGCGCGGCTGATCTTGTGACAACCTCTCTGGCTCTGGCAGGCCGGCTCTCGCTTATTACCTTAAAAAAAGGGAGGCTATTCGCCTCCCGCCATGCGGCTTATATTACCGCGGTGGTTAGTCGTGATGAACAACATAACCGCGACTGTTCGTCGAAGATTTCAATTTGCCAGACCTGATGGCGCGTCCCGACGTGTAGCGCTTTGCAGACGCCGCGCACCCGGCCCCCGCGCGCCGAACGGATGTGGTTGGCGTTAACCTCCAGCCCCACCACCTTTTGTTCGCCTTCGCTGCACAGATAGCCTGCCACCGACCCCAGGGTCTCCGCCAGCACCACCGACGCTCCGCCGTGCAGCAGGCCAAACGGCTGCTGTGTGCGGCTATCGACCGGCATAGTGGCCTCCAGCGTATCGTCGGTAACGGTCTCAAAGCGAATATCGAGCAGCCCTACCATGTTCCCCTCACCGAGCCGGTTGAGCTGCTCCAGCGTGGCCTGACGTTTCCAAATCATCCGATTATCTCCAGTAACGCCTGCAGCGGGTGGCGAACGCCGCTGCCTTCAATACGCTTCACCTGACTGCGGCAGGAGTAGCCCGTCACCAGACAGCGGTTTCGCGGCAGCCGCTGCATCGCCTGCTGCCAGGAGAGCGCGTAAATGGCCAACGAGTTGGCGTGGTTTTTCACTTCATGACCATAGGTGCCAGCCATCCCGCAACACCCAACGCTGACGTTTTCCAGCTTCGCGCCGAAGTGGGCAAAAATATCTGCCCACTGCTTTGTCGCCGCCGGTAGCGCGGTCACTTCGGTACAGTGACCGAACAGGTACCAGGGCTCACCGCCCAGATCGGGACGGGCGTCGCTGGTTAGGGCCTTCGGCAACCACTCATGGACTAACAGCACCTGGAAATCGCCGCGCTTGTCGCCGAGCGTCTGCTTGTACTCATCGCGGTAGCAGAGCACCAGCGCCGGATCGACGCCCACCAGCGGCATGCCCAGCTGCGCCACGCGGTTGAGGAAGTCCGCCGTCTTCTGCGCGGTGCGCGCGAAGCGGGTGAGGAAGCCTTTGATATGCTGCGCCTTGCCGTTCGGCGAGAACGGCAGGAGCACCGGCTGATAGCCTAAGGCCTCGACCAGACGGATAAAGTCGGCCACCACCTGGGCGTCGTAGTAGCTGGTGAAGGGATCCTGCACCACCAGCACCATCTTCGCTTTCTGCTCGGCGCTCAGCGCTTCGAGCTGCTCAAGGGTCATATTGGCGGAACGGTGGCCGGCCATCTGCTGCTTCAGCGACGGCGCCGAGAGCAGCGGCAGATCGACCATCCCGATATGCTTCTCCGACAGCTTTTTCAGCCAAGGCTGGTTAATAAAAAAGTTAAAGGTCTTCGGCGCCTGCGCCATCAGCGGCGCATAAGATTCGACCGAGGCCACCAGATGATCGCGCACCGGCCGCAGATAGCGGCTGTGGTACAGCTGCAGGAAGCGCGAGCGGAACTCGGGAACATCGATTTTGATCGGGCACTGGGTCGAACAGGCTTTACAGGCCAGACAGCCGGACATCGCCTCTTTGACCTCATGCGAGAAGTCATACTCGCCTTTGCGCGCATGCCAGCTGTTGCGCGTGCGCGCCACCAGCGAGCGCAGGCTGACGCCCTGCTCCGGCAGCGCCTTCTCCAGCTGGTTGGGATCGACGCCGCGGTCGGCCAGCAGGCGCAGCCATTCCCGCACCAGCGTCGCCCGCCCTTTCGGCGAGTGGATGCGCTGGTTGCTGACTTTCATCGACGGACACATCGGGCTCTTGACGTCAAAGTTGAAGCACAGCCCGTTGCCATTACACTCCATCGCCCCACGCCAGCTGCTGCGCACCGCGATGGGGATCTGCCGATCCCAGGTGCCGCGCTTCGCCGCATCGACTTTCATCATCGGCGCGTCGATACCTTCCGGAGGACAGATTTTCCCCGGATTCAGGCGGTTATCGGGATCGAAGACCGCTTTGATCTTGCGCAGCTCGGCATACAGCGTCTCGCCAAAGAAGGCCGGGCTGTACTCCGCGCGGAACCCTTTGCCATGTTCGCCCCACAGCAGGCCGCCATACTTCGCCGTCAGCGCTACCACCTCGTCGGAGATCTGCTTCATCAGCACCTCCTGCTGCGGATCGCACATGTCCAGCGCCGGGCGCACGTGCAGCACCCCGGCATCAACGTGGCCAAACATGCCGTAGCTTAGGCCGTGGCTGTCGAGCAGCGCGCGGAACTCGACGATGTAATCCGCCAGATGTTCGGGCGGTACGCAGGTGTCCTCGGCGAAAGGAATAGGCTTGGCGGCGCCTTTGGCATTGCCCAACAGGCCGACGGCCTTCTTGCGCATGGCATAGATGCGCTCCACGCCTTCAAGATCGTGACAGACCTGCCAGCCAATGACGCCCGCCTCGCTAGCGGCCATCAGCTCGTCCAGCCGCTGGCACAGGGTAGTAACCTGCTGGTCAATCAGCGCCGCGTCATCGCCGGCGAATTCGACGATATTGAGCCCGAGCATCTCTTTATCCGGTACGTCGGTGATCAGTTCGCTTACCGAGTGCCAGACGATATCCTCGCGCGCCAGATTGAGAACTTTAGAATCGACGGTCTCCACCGACAGGGCTTTCGCTTCGACCATAAAGGGCGCATTGCGCAGCGCAGAGTCGAAGGAGTCATATTTGACGTTGACCAGACGGCGCACCTTCGGCAGGCGGGTGATATCCAGCCGCGCTTCGGTAATAAACGCCAGCGTCCCTTCCGAACCGGTTAAAATACGGGTCAGGTCGAACTCGCTCATCTCATCGTTAAAGACGTGACGCAGATCGTATCCGGTGAGGAAGCGGTTGAGTTTGGGAAACTTATCAATGATCAGGTCACGCTGCGCCTTGCAGCGCTGGTAGACCGTGTTGTAGATCCGGCCAACCGTCGAGGGGGTATTGCCCAGCGTCTCCGCCAGCGCCACCGGCACCGCCTGGGTATCGAGGATATCCCCGCCCATCAGCACCGCCCGCAGGCCGAGCACGTGATCCGACGTTTTGCCGTACACCAGCGATCCCTGGCCGGACGCGTCGGTGTTAATCATCCCCCCCAGCGTGGCGCGGTTGCTGGTGGATAGCTCAGGCGCAAAAAAGTAACCATAGGGTTTAAGAAACTGGTTCAGCTGATCTTTGATGACCCCGGCTTCAACGCGCACCCAGCCCTCTTCGGGGTTGATTTCGATAATGCGGTTCATATAGCGGGACATATCAACGATAATCCCGCCGTTCAGCGCCTGGCCATTAGTGCCGGTGCCGCCGCCACGCGGGGTGAAAATCAGCGATTTAAAACGCGGTTCGGCGGCGACGCGCGCCAGCAGCGCCACGTCCGCCGTGGATCGAGGAAAAATGACCGCATCCGGCAGCAGCTGATAGACGCTGTTGTCGGTGGCCATCGTTAGCCTGTCGGCATAGCTGGTGGCGGTATCGCCGGTAAAACCCTGTTGCTCCAGTACCTGCAAAAAATTCAGCACCAGTTGAACTACCCCTGGCGCCTGAGAAATTTGTGGGATCATCACGCTTGACCCTGCCTGACTATGTTGTGTTTGAAAATATTGTGTTGGTGCTAACTAAACGTTTGCGTAGCGCATTCAACTTTTTATCACATTTTTTTCATATGCGCCCACGTGTTTTCTGTGCAAAATCAGCCCGGCAAAATTATTGATATTATTATCAGTATATGGATTTACGCGGCGCCAGCTGTTTGGCGCGACTGGAAAGGTAAAATTTCTCTATGATTAATCCCCATCAGCCTCGGGACATTCCGCAAATACTGCTGTCGGTGCTGTTCCTGGCCCTGATTATCATATCCTGCCTGTGGGTTGTGCAGCCGTTTATTCTGTCCTTCGCCTGGGCCGGTACGGTGGTGATCGCCACCTGGCCGGTGCTGCTGCGTCTGCAGCGTGTGCTGTTCGGCAAACGACTGCTGGCGGTGCTGGCGATGACCCTATTGCTGTTTCTGCTATTCGTTATTCCTATCGCTCTGCTGGTCAACAGCCTGGTGGATAACAGCGTTCCGCTGATCAAACTCATCAGCAGCGGAAATGTGACGCTGCCGGATTTCGCCTGGCTCAACAGCGTACCGCTGGTCGGCGATAAACTGTACTCCGCCTGGCACGGTCTGCTGGATATGGGCGGCTCGGCGATTATGGCCAAGGTTCGTCCCTATATTGGCACCACCACCAGCTGGTTTGTCGGTCAGGCGGCGCACATCGGCAAGCTGCTGGTCTACTGCGGTTTGATGCTGCTGTTCAGCGCGCTGCTCTACTGGCGCGGCGAGCAGGTGGCCTATGGTTTCCGCTACTTCGCCACGCGCCTCGCGGCCAAACGCGGCGACGCCGCGGTGCTGCTGGCCGGCCAGGCCGTGCGCGCCGTGGCGCTGGGCGTGGTGGTCACTGCCCTCACTCAGGCGGTACTGGGCGGGATTGGCCTTGCCGTCTCCGGCGTGCCCTACGCCGCTCTGCTGACCGTGGTGATGATCTTTACATGTCTGGTCCAGCTCGGCCCTTTACTGGTTTTGGTGCCGTCGATTATCTGGCTTTACTGGAGCGGGGACACCACCTGGGGCACCGTGCTGCTGGTCTGGAGCTGCGTAGTCGGCACCATGGACAACGTTATTCGTCCGGTGCTCATCCGCATGGGCGCCGACCTGCCAATGATCCTTATCCTCACCGGCGTCATTGGCGGCCTGATCGCCTTCGGCATGATCGGCCTGTTTATCGGTCCGGTGCTGCTCGCCGTCTCCTGGCGGCTGTATGACGCCTGGGTGCATGAGGTGCCGCCGCCGCCGAAAGACCCTGACGTCGTCCTTGAAGAGCTCAGTGAGCTGGAGGCCGGTCGCAAGTAATGCCTGGCAGGCGGGGAGACCCGCCTGTTTCTTTGCCCGCATATTGTTAAGAAAAATTTATTGATCGCCGGCAATGCGCTGGCCCCGCGCGCCCTTCACCTCGCTTTCCTCCCCCGGTCCTTCACAACAATTTAACTATTGAGAGGAATCTGATCGACGGCAATGGCCCCGCTGCCTACTATTAGCTCACGGTTATAAATCAACACCTTGATTTATAAGCATGGAAATCCCCTGAGTGAAACAACGAATTGCTGTGTGTAGTCTTTGCCCATCTCCCACGATGGGCTTTTTTTTGTCCTGCGCATCACGACACCAGATAGCCTGACACCGGTAAAAAAAATCCCCGGCATCGCTGCCGGGGATCGGTCCTGTCAGGGCGAACTTATTTTTTCAGTTCCGCCAGACCTAACCAGGTTTGTACCACGGTATCCGGGTTCAGGGACAAGCTATCAATCCCCTCTTCCATCAGCCAGGCGGCGAAATCCTCATGGTCAGACGGCCCCTGGCCGCAGATGCCGACGTATTTACCCTGTTTCTTCGCCGCGCGGATGGCCATCGACAGCAGGGCTTTCACCGCGTCGTTGCGTTCATCAAACAGCTCAGAAACCACACCGGAATCGCGATCCAGACCGAGCGCCAGTTGGGTCATGTCGTTCGAACCGATGGAGAAGCCGTCGAAGTACTCGAGGAACTGCTCCGCCAGCAAGGCGTTCGACGGGATCTCGCACATCATAATGATCTTCAGCCCGTTCTCGCCGCGCTTCAGCCCCTGACGCTCCAGCTCTTCGACCACCGCTTTCGCCTGGGCGACGGTACGGACGAACGGGACCATCACTTCAACGTTGGTCAGTCCCATATCGTTACGCACGCGCTTCATCGCTTCGCACTCCAGGGCGAAGCAGTCGCGGAAGCTTTCGGAAACGTAGCGTCCGGCGCCGCGGAAGCCGAGCATCGGGTTCTCTTCTTCCGGCTCATAGCGCTCGCCGCCCACCAGGTTGGCGTATTCGTTCGATTTGAAGTCCGACAGACGCACGATCACCCGTTTCGGATAGAAAGCGGCGCCGAGGGTGGCGATCCCTTCGGTCAGGCGGCCAACGTAGAACTCTCTCGGCGAATCGTAGCCTTTCATCAGCTCGCGGATTTCGTTCTGCAGGCCCGGCTCCTGGTCGTCAAACTCCAGCAGCGCGCGCGGATGAACGCCAATCATGCGGTTGATGATAAATTCCAGCCGCGCCAGACCGACGCCTTCGTTCGGCAGGCAGGCGAAGTCGAACGCGCGATCCGGGTTGCCGACGTTCATCATCACCTTCAGCGGCAGATCCGGCATGTCGCCGACGCTGGAGCTCTTGACGCTGAAGTCGAGCAGCTCGGCGTAGACATAGCCGGTGTCGCCTTCGGCGCAGGAGACGGTGACATTCTGATTTTCCTGAATGCGATCGGTAGCATCACCGCAGCCGACCACCGCCGGGATCCCCAGCTCACGGGCGATAATCGCCGCGTGACAGGTACGCCCGCCGCGGTTGGTGACAATCGCCGAGGCTTTTTTCATGATCGGTTCCCAGTCCGGGTCGGTCATGTCGGTAACCAGTACGTCGCCTGGCTCAATGCGATTCATCTCGCTGATATCGTGGATCACCTTGACCGGACCGGCGCCAATGCGGTGGCCGATGGCGCGCCCTTCGGCGATGATCTGCCCCTGAGCGTGGAGGGTATAACGCTCCATCACCTGGCCGCGGGAACGCACGGTTTCAGGACGCGCCTGGACGATAAATAGCTTACCGGTGTGGCCATCTTTCGCCCACTCGATATCCATCGGACGGCCGTAGTGTTTCTCGATCTGCACCGCCTGCTTCGCCAGCTCCTGCACTTCCTCGTTGCTTAACGAGAAAATATCGCGCTGCGCCTGCGGCACATCTTCGATACGCACCTGTTTACCGTGCTCCTGGGTCGGCGCGTAAACCATACGGATCTTTTTCGACCCCATGGTGCGGCGCACGATCGCCGGACGGCCAGCGGCCAGCGTCGGTTTGTGGACGTAGAATTCGTCCGGGTTCACCGCGCCCTGCACCACCATCTCGCCCAAACCCCACGCCGAGGTGATAAACACCACCTGGTCAAAGCCGGATTCGGTATCGATGGAGAACATGACGCCGGAGGAGGCCAGATCGGAGCGGACCATCCTCTGCACCCCGGCGGAGAGCGCCACGCCGCGGTGATCGTAACCCTGATGCACGCGGTAGGAGATTGCGCGATCGTTAAACAGCGAAGCAAACACGTGCTTCACGGCAACGAGCACGGCGTCAAAGCCCTGCACGTTGAGGAATGTCTCTTGCTGCCCGGCGAAGGAGGCGTCCGGCATATCTTCCGCGGTGGCGGAAGAGCGCACGGCGAATGAGGCCTCGGCGTCATCGGCGGACAGCAGGTCATAAGCATCGCGAATCGCGTTTTCCAGTTCGCTCTGGAAGGGGGTATCGATGATCCACTGTCGGATCTGCGCGCCCGCTTTCGCTAATGCGGAAACGTCGTCAATGTCGGTTTCATCCAGCAGCGCATAGATGCGCTGGTTAACACCGCTTTGGTCCAGGAACTGATTGAAAGCATCAGCGGTGGTGGCAAACCCGTTAGGTACGGAAACACCCATACCGGACAGATTCGTAATCATTTCACCAAGGGAGGCATTTTTGCCCCCAACTCTGTCTACATCATTCATGCCGAGTTGGTTATACCAAAGCACCAGCGGTGACGAGCCATTGTTGGACATCGAGACAATCCTTTTGTGATTTAATACCAGTGAAAAAAATTTCACGATCGACTGCAGGATTATCCTGACATATTTATGAAGCTGAAAAAAACGGTGAATCGTTCAAGCAAATTATTTTTTCATTTTTCGGACTGTTCCCCCGATATTGCTAACTTGATGATTTTTAGGAATTCTGATGAAAAACGCTGGAAATAACGGCGACAAAAAGAAAATGAACCACCCTTTTCATAAAAAACAAAAATAGCGTTTCAATTTTAACAAGAGACAAATCAAACAGGGATATGCTTAAATTTAATATCCGCTTTCAGGCAATTAAACTCATTATACCGGATGGTCAAAATGGAAAGTGCTGTAGATCGCCACGTATTTTATATTTCTGACGGTACCGCCATCACGGCGGAGGTGCTGGGGCATGCCGTGATGTCGCAATTCCCGGTCGCCATCAGCAGCGTAACCCTGCCGTTTGTGGAAAACATCAGCCGCGCGCGGGCGGTAAAGGAGCAGATCGACGCCATTTATCAGCAAACGGGTATTCGCCCGCTGGTGTTCTACTCCATCGTCATCCCGGAAATACGCGACATTATTCTGCAAAGTGAAGGCTTTTGTCAGGATATCGTGCAGGCGCTGGTGGCCCCGCTGCAGCAGGAGCTCAACCTCGACCCGACGCCGGTGGCCCACCGCACCCACGGCCTCAACCCCGGCAACCTGATTAAATACGATGCGCGTATCGCCGCCATCGATTATACCCTCGCCCATGACGATGGCATCTCGCTGCGCAACCTTGACCAGGCGCAGGTGATCCTCCTCGGCGTCTCGCGCTGCGGCAAAACACCCACCAGTCTGTATCTCGCCATGCAGTACGGTATTCGCGCCGCCAACTATCCGTTTATCGCCGACGATATGGACAATCTGGTGCTGCCGGCCTCGCTGAAACCCCTGCAGCATAAGATGTTCGGCCTGACCATCAATCCGGAGCGTCTGGCGGCGATCCGCGAGGAGCGCCGGGAGAACAGCCGCTACGCCTCGCTGCGCCAGTGTCGGATGGAAGTGACCGAAGTGGAGGCCCTGTATCGCAAGAATAAAATCCCCTGCCTGAACAGCACCAACTATTCCGTTGAGGAAATAGCGACAAAAATCATGGACATCATGGGGCTGAATCGCAGGATGTACTAATACACTAGTACATTATTAAAAATTTGTTTATGCTATCACCCGTGGCCTATACAGGATCATGCCCTGCTCTTGCAATAAGCAGGGATTGGTTTATCGTGATGCGCATCACTTCCCGGCATTTTCGCCGCGGAAGAAACAGATTTTTGAGACCCCAATGAATAAAACAGACGAATTGCGTACCGCGCGCATTGAGAGCCTGGTAACGCCCGCGGAGCTGGCCCAGCGCCATCCCGTGACGGCCGACGTGGCTGCCCACGTCTCGGCCTCCCGCCGCCGAATTGAAAAAATCCTCAACGGCGAAGACCGCCGACTGCTGGTGATTATCGGCCCCTGCTCCATTCACGACACCGACGCGGCGCTGGAGTATGCCCGCCGCCTGCAGAGCATGCGCGAGCGCTACCAGCCGCAGCTGGAGATCGTGATGCGCACCTACTTTGAAAAACCGCGTACCGTGGTGGGCTGGAAAGGCTTAATCTCCGATCCGGACCTCAACGGCAGCTACCGGGTCAACCACGGAATTGAGCTGGCGCGGCGCCTGCTGCTGCAGGTTAATGAGCTGGGGGTACCGACGGCCACCGAGTTTCTCGATATGGTGACCGGTCAGTTTATCGCCGATCTCATCAGCTGGGGGGCCATCGGGGCGCGCACCACAGAAAGCCAGATCCACCGTGAAATGGCCTCAGCGCTCTCCTGCCCGGTTGGATTTAAAAACGGCACCGACGGCAATACGCGCATCGCGGTGGACGCCATCCGCGCCTCCCGCGCCAGCCATATGTTCCTCTCCCCGGACAAGCAGGGGCAGATGACGATTTACCAGACCAGCGGCAATCCGTATGGGCATATTATTATGCGCGGCGGCAAACGGCCAAACTATCACGCCGAGGATATCGCCGCCGCCGGCGAGGCGCTACGTGAATTCGATCTGCCGGAACAGCTGGTCGTTGATTTCAGCCATGGCAACTGCCAGAAGCAGCACCGCCGTCAGCTGGAAGTGTGCGCCGATATCTGTCAGCAAATTCGCGCGGGCTCTACCGCCATCGCCGGGATTATGGCAGAGAGCTTCCTGCAGGAAGGCACTCAGAAAGTGGTCCCCGGCCAGCCGCTGACCTGGGGCCAGTCGATCACCGACCCCTGCCTGAGCTGGGAAGACAGCGAAAGATTATTGAGCGAGCTGGCTGCGGCCACCGCCACACGCCTGTAACCGCTCCGCCCGCCGCGCCTGCGGCGGGCAATTCTCTTCGCTGACTCCCCTACCAAATCCGGTAACACGATAAATAACGCTTGCCGTCAAAAACAACATTATTGATAATGATTATCATTGTTGCCTTGATTTTTATTTTGAGAGCTATGACGCGTATGGATAACACTGCCACAGCTGAAAAACCAAAAGACAATGCCCCTTATCCCGTGGCGACGGACAGAGAGATCAGCAGTCGGGTTCTGTTAGGCAGCGAAGGACGAGTAGTGATTGAGCATGGCGGCCAGCGCTATCTGCTGCGCCAGACCCACGCCGGGAAGTTAATTCTGACCAAGTAAGCGCCCCGCTGAACGCGGGGCGAGGCAAGTTAGCTCGAGCAGCTGACTTCCAGACGTTTCCCCCAGTCCGGCGGGCGGCGGACGTAGTCGTCCTCGCGATCGGTAAAGGGGTCTGCCAGCGCGGCATGCAGGCGCTCCAGCTCGCCCATATCGCCCGCCTCAGCCTGCTTGATCGCCCGCTGCGCCAGCCAGTTACGTAACACCAGCGCCGGATTCACGCCCTGCATCCTCTGCTGGCGCTGCGCGTCGTCCACCTGTTCATCACGCAGCCGCGCACGATACCCGGCAAACCAGCTGTCAAAGGCCGCGCGGTCGATAAACTCATCGCGCAGCGGCGATGCGGCGCTGAGCTGTTCGCTGTGGCTCAGCAGGCGGAACGTCCGGGTATAGTCGCTCTTCTCGCGGATCATCAGGGCAAACAGCCCGTCCAGCAGGTCGTTATCCCCTTTCTGCTGGCTGAACAGGCCGAGTTTATCGCGCATCCGCTGGCCATAAGCGGTCAGCAAGGCGTGCTGATACTCATCCAGCGCCGCGTTTAACGCTTCAGCGCTGATAAACGGCGACAGCGATTGGGCGAGACGCTGCAGATTCCACAGCCCCACCGCCGGCTGGTTTTCAAAACTGTAGCGCCCCTGATAATCGGAGTGGTTGCAGATGAAGTCCGGTTGGAAATCGTCAAGGAAGCCATACGGGCCGTAGTCGATGGTCAGACCGAGAATCGACATGTTGTCGGTATTCATCACCCCATGGGCAAAGCCCACGGTTTGCCAGCTGGCGATAGTCTGCGCGGTACGCATGACAATGTCACGGAACCATAACAGGTACTTATCCGCCTCATCCTGCAGCTGCGGCCAGTGGTGGCGAATAACATAGTCGGCCAGTTGCTGGACCTTCTGCGGCTCACGGCGATAGTAAAAATGTTCGAAATGGCCGAAGCGCACATGGCTCTCGGCCACCCGCATCAGCATCGCGCCGGGCTCCACGCGCTCGCGGTAGACCGGGGTATCACTGGTCACCATCGCCAGGGCGCGCGTCGTCGGGATCCCCAGAGCGTGCATCGCCTCCGACGCCAGACTTTCCCGGATCGTCGAGCGCAGCACGGCGCGGCCGTCCCCCATCCGCGAATAAGGAGTCAGGCCGGCGCCTTTCAGATGCCAGTCGTAACGGCGGCCATCCGCCAGCTGCTGCTCGCCGAGCAGGATCCCGCGTCCGTCGCCCAGCTGGCCGGCCCAGGCGCCAAACTGATGGCCGCTGTATACCTGCGCCAGCGGCGACATGCCCGGAAGCAGCGCTTCGCCGCCCCAGACACCGGCCCCGCTTTCAGGCGCAAACAGGGCGTCGGGCACCCCCAGCTGTTGCGCCAGCGGGGCGTTGCGCCAGATGAGTCGGGCGTTATCCAACGGCGTTGGTGACAGGGAAGTGTAAAAGTCCGGCAGTTCATCCCGCCAGTGGGTGGTAAAAGAAAGGGTCATGGTTCCTCCTCTCTCCAGTGTAGTGCCTGGAACAGCGGATTAACACGGGCGGAGTGCAGGGTTATCGGCATAAAAAAGGGAAGCGTTCGCTTCCCTCTTGCTTCTGAATGACGTCAGATTCGCCGCGCCTGCCAGAACTTTTTGTTCCAGTAGACGTTATCCAGCGAGGAACGGGTGACGCCCTGGCTGGTGGAGGCGTGAATAAACTGGTTGTCGGTATCGTAGATGCCAACGTGCAGACCGCTCTCCCCTGAGCCGGTTTTGAAGAACACCAGATCGCCGGGCAGCAGATCGCGCTTATCGATGCGGGTGCCGATTTCCGCCTGCTCGCGGGTTTCACGCGGCAGCTGGAGGGCAAATTTATCGCGAAACGTGCGCACCACGAAGCCGGAGCAGTCAACGCCGCGCGGCGTCATGCCGCCGTAGCGATACGGCGCGCCGCGCCAGCTGCGCAGCTGCTCGTTCAGATTCGCCACCACCGTAATGGAGTCTGCCAGCCGAGGATTCGGCGGCGGTGCCCGATGGCTGCTGCAGCCGGCTAAAATTAACGCCGCCGCCAACATGAACCAGAAGCGCATTTCAGATGATCCCTCTGTCCCTAGTCTCTTTATCGCAATAATTTAGCTTGTTTATCAATAAAGTGACAAGATAACTGCGTGCTACTGTGACGCGATGAGCATAATATGACCGGCCACCTCAACGCGCTGGAACGGGATCGCATAGGCGGCGGTTAAATTTTCCTCATTCAGCACCTCGGCGGTCTCCCCGCAGGCGATGGCTTCCCCCTGGCAGAGCAGCCAGCTCTGACCGGCGTGGCGCAGGGTATGGTTGAGATCGTGGCTGCTCATCACCACAGCAATCCCCGCCGCGCTCAGCTCGTGTAACAGCCGATCCAGCGCCGCCTGCTGGGCCACATCCAGACTGTTCATCGGCTCATCCAGCAGCAGCAGCTGACCCGCGGAATTACTCAAGGGATCGATCTGCAGGATCACTGCCGCCAGCCGCACGCGCTGCCACTCGCCGCCCGACAGCTGATTGACCGGACGGCCCAGCTTATTGTCCAGACCAAGCCTGGCCGCGATATCGCTCAGACGGGCGCTATCACCCTGCTGCTGCATATGCAGCGCCAGGTAGTGCCATACCGGCATGGCGAACGGCGGGGTCTGGTGTTGACTCAGATATCCGCGACGGCGCGCCAGCTCCCTCGCCGGCCACTCGCCAAGCAGCCGGCCGTTAAAATGAACCGTGCCGGGGCCGTCGGACAGCCCCGCCATGCGGGTCAGCAGCGTGCTCTTCCCTGCGCCGTTCGGCCCCACCAGATGGACAATCTCCCCGGCGCGAAAGGCCGCAGAAAACGGGGCCAGGCGCCCCGCCGCTTCTACATCCTGTAGCTGCATCAGAAACGACATTATTGCGCCAGCGCTCCTTTAATCGCCGCCACCAGCTGCGGATCGTCCGGCGTCATATCCGGAGAGAAGCGCTGAATGACGTTGCCCTGGCGATCGACGAGGAATTTTTCGAAGTTCCACAGAATGTCGTCCACATACAGCGGCGCCCGGCCTTTGCTGGCCATCCGCTCATAAAAACCGCTGCCTTCCGGGGCCACCGCTTTCGGCGCGGCGGCAATCAGTTTTTGATAGAGCGGCGCGCGATGTTCGCCGTTGACGTCAATTTTGCTAAACAGCGGGAAGGTGACGCCATAGGTAGTGCTGCAGAAGGTCTTAATCTCCTCTTCACTGCCCGGCTCCTGGCCGAGGAACTGGTTGCAGGGGAACCCCAGCACGCTGAAGCCCTCGGCGGCAAACTGCTTTTGCAGATCCTCGAGTTGCTCATACTGCGGCGTCAGGCCGCATTTCGAGGCTACATTGACGATCAGTAGCACCTTGCCGGCAAAGGATGCCAGGGTGGTTTTCTCGCCATCAATGGTCGTCACTTCGGTATTCAGAATGTCATGTTGCATAGCCTGTCCTCAATGGATAAACCGGTTTCCGGTGAAGGTGATCCCTTTCTACTGTAGCGGATTCAGCGCCCGCCATTCTACTGCCATTCCCCCCGAGTTGTCGCATGATGTAACAGCGCTTCGCTGGCCGCCGGCAACATGAAATCCTCTCAATTGGGCCGTCGACCATTTCCGTGTACAGTGTTCCATGAATGTAATATGGTTTCGTTACTTGTTAATTTAAGAGAGTTTTAGTGATGAAGAAGTTGTTTAGCCTGGCGTTAATCGCCACCTCTGTCGCCCTGCTGAGCGCCTGCTCCCCGGATGAAGATAATAAAGTAAAAGTCGCTATCAATACCGGGCCGGACGAAGCCATCTGGAAAGTGGTGGAGCAGGTGGCGAAGGATAAATACCACCTCGACGTCGAAGTGGTCTCCTTCAATGATTATGTGCTGCCCAACGAAGCGCTGAACAACAAAGATGTCGATGCCAACGCCTTCCAGACCCTGCCGTACCTTGAGGCGCAGTCGAAAGAGCGCGGCTATAAATTTGCGGTGGTCGGTAAAACCTTTGTCTTCCCTATCGCCGCCTATTCACATCGTATCAAAAATATCAGCGAGCTCCCTGAGGGGGCGACAGTGACCATCTCTAATGAAACCACCACCCTGGGCCGCAGCCTGCTGCTGCTGCAGGCGCAGGGACTGCTCAAGCTGAAACCGGGCGTCGGCTATTTACCCACCACGCTGGATATCATCGACAACCCAAAACAGCTGAAAATTGTGGAGGTGGATACCCCGCAGCTGACTCGTACTCTGGATGACCCGAACGTCAGCCTGTCAATCATTAACACCAACTTCTCCGCCCAGGCCGGCCTGTCTGCCGCCCGCGACGGCCTGTTCATGGAGGGACCGGATTCCCCTTACGTGAATGCGATCGTCGCCCGCGAGGATAATAAGGACAGCAAGAAAATTCAGGAACTGAAAGCCGCCTTCCAGACCAGTGAAGTCGCGGAAAAAGCGAAGGAAGTCTACAAAGGCGACGCGATCAAAGGCTGGTAAGCCCGAGCCGGCGCCGTCCCTGCAGACGGCGTCGCGCTATCCCCGTCACCGCGAGCGCAGCAGCAACCAGATAAAGACCGGCGCGCCCAGCGTCGCCGTCACCACGCCAATCGGCAGCTCTGCGGCGGAAAGCGCCAGCCGGGCAATGATATCCGCCCCCAGCAAGGCGCTTGCCCCGGCCAGCATACAGGCCGGGAGCAACACCCGGTGATCGCTCAAGCCGCATAGCCGCAGAATATGCGGGATCACCAGACCGATAAAGCCAATCGCCCCCGCCAGCGCCACGCTAACGCCGACCATCCAGCCGGTCGCCACCACCAGTAATTTGCGCCACAGCCACAGCGGCAGCCCAAGCTGACGAGCGGAGACTTCGCCCAGCGCCAGTAAATTCAGGGGTTGCGACTGCAGACAGACCCAGCAGAGCACCGGCAGGAGGGCTATCATCAGCCACAGCTGTTGCCAGTCGACGCCGCCAAACCCGCCCATCATCCAGTACATTAGCTGACGCAGGTCAAAAGAGGTGGAGAAGTAGACTGCCCAGGTCATCAGGGCGCTGCAGATGATCCCCAGCGCCACCCCCGCCAGCAGCAGACGGCTGGTAGACAGATGGCGGCGGGCAAAACGCAGCAGAATAAAAGTGATCAGCAGCGCGCCAAAGATGGCACACAGGCCGAGCGCCCAGCCGGGCAAGACTCCTTTGCCCAGCAGGACGGCGGCAATCAGCCCGACGCCCGCGCCGTTGGAGACCCCCAGCAGCCCCGGCTCCGCCAGAGGATTTTCAAACAACGCCTGCATAATCGCCCCGGAGAGCGCCAGCGCCGCCCCCACCAGCAGCACCGCCAGGGTTCGCGGCAGGCGGATCTGCCAGATAAACAGCTGACCTTTGGCGCTGAGCCACTCGCCGGGCGGGATCCATTGCTCCCCCGCGCACAGGCTGATCAGCAGGGTGACCAGCAGCAACAGCGTTAATCCGAAGAGCCAACGCCGGCTGCGGCGCTGTTGAAGATGGGCGAGAGTCAGCATAGATTCCATTACGCAGGGGGAACAAGAGGCTGATTTTACGGTGGCTGTCGCGGTGAGAAAAGGAAAACCTCACGACCAAACGTCGACGCGGAGGAAAATCTCCTCCGCGTCTGCGGTCGTTCGTCACACCAGAATCTGAAACAGCAGCGCAAAGAGAATGATGTTCGCCACCACGATTGCCCAGCCGTTATAGAGCATATATTTCAGATGAGTAGACTGCGCCAGCCCCATCTGGCCGAACATATCTGATGAGGGAAACGGCCCGAACCAGTCCACCTGGGATGAGGCCAGCAGCACGGCGGTGGTCCCCTGGGGCGGCACGCCGGCGGCCATCAGCATCGGGCCAAAGATTTTATGAGTAAAGGTCATCTGGGCCACCGCCGCACCGGGCACATGGCCGATAATATTGAACGCGAAGATGCTAAAGCACAGCCAGGCCGGGGAGATCCCCTCCAGCAGCGGTTGGGTATACTCCAGCAGCCCCTGATAGGCGTGCAGGCCATCCATCAGCTCAAGGATCGGGTTGTACAGCCAGTAGAGAATAAACATCCACACCAGGCGGCCGCAGCCGTGATACAGGGCCTGAAGGATCTGCGTCGGTCGCAGGCCGCCTACCAGGCCGGTCATCAGGGCCACCAGCAGCATCACGATTATCGCGAAGCTGAAGCCGGCTTTAATCACCACGCCAACGATCGCCATCACGATGATGGTCGCCGCGAAGGCCAGCGCGCTTAATTTACGCCGACGCTGCTGCGCGGCGCTGAGATCCTCTTGCGGCTTTTCCGCGAGATCGACGTCATAGCGCAGTTTGCCTTCGGTCATCTTCTGGATCCGTCCCGCCATTACCCAGCCGGCCAGCAGCGTGACCGCGCTCATCGGCAGACCAACGTACAGCAGATAGTCCGGGTAGCTCAACCCACCGAGGCTGAGGATCGTCACGGTACTGGGGGTGAAAGGCCCGGTAAACAGCCCAACGGAACCGGCGGTCATCATCAGCGCGGCGACCGTTGGCGGCGTCAAGCGTACCGCTGCCGCCACCGGAATGATTACTGCCACGATAATGGCATTGCCACCGGCCATAGTGCCCAACGAACCGCAAATTAAAATCGATGACGCCACAATGCCGAATTTCACCCGCGTCTGACTCGACAACCCGATGCGATGGACGACAAATTTTACCAGCTCAACCGCTGCGCCGGTGCGGGTGGCCACTTCCCCCACGCCGGCGCCGAGCATAATAATAAGCCCAACGGTGGCAATAAATGACCCGGTGGATTTCGCCAGCATCGTGCCCATTTCCGGCAGGCCGGTCGAGGTCATTATCATGGCGATAATAATCGAGGAGATGACCGCCAGCACAATATCAACGCCGATCAGCGATAATATCGCTAGCGCCACCAGCGGCGTAAATCCCAGCAGACCAAGCTCGCTGCCTGGTCGACCGTGGCACCACAGCGCGATCAACACGAACAGCAGCAATAACAGACCAATAATAACGTTTTTCCGCGTGATATTTTGTCTGACAGGCGCATTGCCTGTGAGCGTTGAGTCACTCATAACACTCCTTAATGCCAATCAATCCGACCATGATGGTCAGGTGGTGTATGGGGGCCTGCTCAGAAAATATCCTCCCTCTTTTTCATTATTGATTGGCCGCGGCCTGAGGGTTTGTTTGGGTACAAAGGAAACGATTCTGAGAGCGTAATATGCCGCCATTGGGCGGGGTCTACAGCACAAGATGTAACCAATGCGCTGATTGGTGATTAAATCTATGTTAACTTAGTGTTAGTAGAAAATGACTTTTTATCGGTAGGCTATAACCCTGAGTTAACTGTTCATGAAACTGCGTCATCTGGAAATCTTCTATGCCGTCATGACCTGCGGCTCTTTATCGCGGGCGGCGGAAGCGCTCAATATCTCCCAGCCCGCGGCCAGCAAAGCGTTAAAAAGCGCCGAAATGAAGCTGGGTTTTACCCTGTTTCAGCGGGTGCGCGGCAAGCTGCTGCCGACCAGCGAGGCGATCACACTTTTCGAAAAAGCGCAGAGCATTTATCAGGACCTGGACAACCTGCGCCTGCTGGCCGACAACCTGGCTCGCGATCCGCGCGCCAAGATCACTTTAGGCTGTCTGCCAAGCCTGGGGTTAAGCCTGGTGCCGGAGCTGGTGACCGACTTTTATCAGCAAAACAGCAACCTGGTGATGACGCTCACTACCGAGCACACCGAGACGCTGGTCAAAAAACTGGATTTGCGCGAGATAGATTTGGCGCTGACGCTACAGCCGGTGCAGCAGGGGGAGATCCTGACCACCCTGATTGCCGAAGTACCGCTGGTGTACATCGACCGTCATTATCGTCAGGGGGCGGTGGAGATCGACCAGATCGACCAGCAGCGCTGGATCTCGCCGGGACCGCACTCGCTCTCTGCCGCCATCGCCACCCGTCGCGACTTTTCCACCACCCGGCTAAACGTCCAGACCTACTATATGGCCACCGAGTTCGTGAAGCGCGGCATGGGCTGCAGCATCACTGATATCTTCTCCGCCCAGCACAACCTGGCCCCGGAGATGATCCATCCCATTACGCCGCCGATTGCGATTAACCTCTGTCTGTTACGCCGGGCCGACGTTTCCCTGAGCCCGATGGCGCAAAAGTTCGTCGATTTTCTCTGCCAGCGTCTGCGCCAGCAGCTCAAGGAGATTAACCTGCGGTTATACCCTGACCATAAAAAGTCAATTGCGCCGCTGGGGTAAATGCTTTGACATAACCCGATAAATTTATCAGCGGTGGATATATCGGGTTATGAACAAACGCATTGTCATTATCGGCGGCGGCGTGGTCGGTCTGGCCACGGCCTGGGAACTGATCAAGCGCGGCCATCAGGTGCAATTACTGGAGCGCAATGCCGAACCGGGCAGCGCCACCAGTTTTGCCAACGGCGGACAATTAAGTTACCGCTACGTCGCCCCCCTTGCCGACAGCGGCGTTCCCCTGCAGGGAATGAAATGGATGGGCAAAGCCGATTCGCCGCTGAATATGCGTCTCAGGATGTCTCTCCAGCAGTGGCGCTGGCTGCTGCAGTTTCTGCGCGCCTGTAATAACCAGACCAATAAAATGAATGGCGACCATATTTTACGCCTGTCGCTGCTTAGCCGTCAGGTCATGCAGGCGTGGCGGGATGAGGATAATCTTGCCGATTTCCACTGGCGGCGCAGCGGAAAATTAATTATCCATCGTCGCGAATATGATTTTAATAAAGCAGCAAAAGGGATTGATCCTCAGTATCAGCAGGCGCTGAATGCTGAAGCCTGCCTGCAGCTGGAGCCGGCGCTCAAACATATTAGTCCTTCTCTGCAGGGCGGAATCTATTCGCCAGGCGATGAAACGGCAGATTGTCATCAGTTCTGCCTTGCCCTGCTCGACAAGCTCAATGCCAGCAGCGACTTTAGCCTGCTGACCCAGTGTGAGGTGCGGCGACTCAATAAGCGCGGGGGACGCATCAGCAGCCTGGAGACCAGTCAGGGGACCCTCACCGGCGATGAGTATGTCGTCGCCGCCGGTAACGGCAGTAGTTCTCTGCTTGGGCATCTGGGGGTTCGCGTGCCGCTGTGCGCCCTGAAGGGGTACAGCCTGACCCTGCCCTATCCTGAAAAAGCAGGTATTGCCCCTGACATCAGCGTCACCGACTACGGGCACAAAATCGTTTATGCCCGCCTTGGCCAACAGCTGCGCATCGCGGCGATGGTGGACATCGGCTACGACGGCGACGAACTGCGCGAAAGCCGCATTCAGGCGCTGAAAAACATCGTCGCCCGCAGCTTTCCTGAACTGGAGGGGCTGGACGAGGCCGAAGTCTGGACCGGCATGCGCCCGTCAACGCCAGCTGGCCCGCCGATGCTGGGGCGCGCCGGATACCCCAACCTGTGGATGAACCTCGGCCAGGGTAGCCTCGGCTTTACTCTCGCCGCCGGCAGCGCGGTGGTGCTGGGCGCGTTAATCGACAATCAGATGCCAGACATTTCTTTAGAAGGTCTCACATGGAAACAAACCGCATGACAATTATTCGCAATAATCCACAACCTCGTCTTGCCGCCAGCGTTGCGTATGGCGATCTGCTGTTCCTCTCCGGGCAGACGCCAAAAAGCAATGAAGACGATATCGTTTTACAAACCCGTGAAGTACTGGAGAAGATCGACGCGCTGCTGGCCGCGGCCGGGAGCGATAAGCAGCACATTCTCTCCGCGCAGATCTGGTTGAAAAATATCGAGCGTGACTTTGCCGCATTCAATGAGGTGTGGGTGCAATGGATGCCGGAAGGCTATAGCCCGGCGCGAGCGGCCGTGCAGGCGGAGATGGCGCGACCAGAAATCCTGGTGGAGATCATGCTCACCGCCGTCAAAGCGTAAAGATTGACAGAAAAGAAAAAGGCCGCAATACGGCCTTTTTAATTAGTTCAGATTATTTGTCTTTCGGCGACGCGTTTTCGACACGGCTTTTCAGCTTCTGACCGGGTCTGAAGGTCACCACGCGCCGGGCTGTAATGGGAATATCCTCCCCCGTCTTCGGGTTACGTCCCGGGCGTTGGTTTTTATCCCGCAAATCGAAGTTGCCGAACCCGGAGAGTTTGACCTGTTCTCCGTTTTCCAGAGCACGACGGATCTCTTCGAAAAACAACTCGACCAGTTCTTTGGCATCCCGCTTGCTAAGCCCAAGCTTATCAAACAGATATTCTGACATTTCAGCTTTTGTAAGCGCCATAGGTTCAATCCCTCAATGATGCCTGGAATCGCTCTTTTAATGCCTCTACACATCTGGCAACGGTAGCGGCAATCTCCTCTTCTTCGAGTGTACGGCTGGTATCCTGCAGGATCAGGCTAATCGCAAGGCTCTTATACCCTTCCGCCACACCCTTACCACGGTACACGTCAAATAAGTTTACGCCAACTACCTGATTTACGCCAACTTTCTTACATTCGGCTAAAACATCGGCGGCAGCCACGTTTTCCGCGACCAGCACCGCGATGTCGCGACGGTTCGCCGGGAAGCGGGAAATATCGCGCGCCTGAGGCACCACGCGGTCTGCGAGCTTGTTCCACTCCAGTTCGAACACCAGAGTGCGACCGTTCAGATCCAGTTTACGTTCCAGCTCAGGATGAACAACCCCAATGAAACCAATGCGTTCACCTTTAAGATAAATCGCTGCGGATTGTCCCGGATGCAGCGCGGTGGTCGCTTCAGCACGGAATTCGATATCCGCTAATTTTCCGGTTAAATCCAGAACGGCTTCCAGATCGCCTTTCAGATCATAGAAATCGACCGTCTCTTTCGCCAGTGTCCAGTGCTCTTCGTAGCGGTTGCCGCAGATCGCCCCGGCCAGCATCACATCCTGACGAATGCCCAGCGGCGCATTGGTGTCCGGCACAAAGCGCAGGCCGCTCTCAAAGATGCGCACCCGGCTCTGCTGACGGTTCTGGTTGTAGACCACGGTGCCCAGCAGGCCGGTCCACAGCGACAGGCGCATCGCCGACATTTCGCTGGAGATCGGGCTTGGCAGGATCAGCGCCTCTTCCCCGGCGTGGATCAGCTGCTGGACTTTCGGGTCGACGAAGCTGTAGGTGATCACTTCCTGATAGCCTTTGTCGTTCAGCAGCGTTTTCACGCGCTTCAGCGACAGGTCCGCTTCGCGGTGGGTTCCCATGATCAGACCCGCCTGCACCGGCTCGTCAGGAATGTTGTTGTAGCCGTAAACGCGAGCCACTTCTTCAACCAGATCTTCTTCGATCTCCATGTCGAAACGCCAGCTCGGCGCAACCGCCTGCCATTCGCCCTCGCCAACCGTCACTTCGCAGCCGAGGCGCTGCAGAATGTCGGTGACCTGCGCGTCAGCGATATGGTGGCCAATCAGGCGATCCAGCTTGCTGCGACGCAGCGTAATGGTGGCGCGTGTTGGTAGATTCTCTTTGCTGGTAACGTCAATGACCGGGCCGGCTTCACCGCCGCAGAGGTCGATCAGCAGACGGGTGGCACGCTCCAGCGCTTTATACTGCAGGGCCGGATCGACGCCGCGCTCATAGCGGTGAGAGGCATCGGTGTGCAGGCCATGACGGCGCGCGCGGCCGGTAATGGACAGCGGGCTGAAGAACGCGCATTCCAGCAGCACGTTTTGGGTTTCGTCGTTAACGCCGGAGTGTTCCCCGCCGAAGATCCCCCCCATCGCCAGCGCTTTGTTATGGTCTGCAATGACCAGCGTGTCGCTGTCGAGCTTTGCTTCAGAGCCATCGAGCAGGACCAGGGTTTCCCCTTCTTTCGCCATGCGCACCACGATCCCGCCTTCAATACGGTCGCGGTCAAAGGCGTGCATCGGCTGGCCCAGCTCAAGCAGCACATAGTTGGTCACGTCAACCACCGCGTCGATGGAGCGGATCCCGCAGCGGCGCAGCTTCTCTTTCATCCACAGCGGCGTCGGCGCTTTGACGTTGATACCTTTCACCACGCGCCCCAGATAGCGCGGGCAAGCCTGCGGCGCGTCAACCTGAATCGGCAGCACGTCGTCAATCGTCGCGGCAACCGGCGTGATTTCCGGCGCGTTCAGCGGCGCTTTGTTCAGGACAGCGACATCGCGCGCCACACCGATGATGCCCAGGCAATCGGCGCGGTTTGGCGTGACGCTGATTTCGATGGTGTTATCGTCAAGCTTGAGGTATTCGCGAATATCGGTGCCGATGGGCGCATCTGCCGGCAGCTCGATGATACCGCTATGGTCGTCGGAAATACCCAGCTCGGAGAAGGAGCACAGCATCCCCTCAGACGGCTCGCCGCGCAGCTTCGCGGCCTTGATTTTGAAATCGCCCGGCAGCACGGCGCCGATGGTGGCTACCGCGACCTTTAGCCCCTGACGGCAGTTTGGCGCGCCGCAGACGATGTCCAGCAGGCGTTCGCCGCCGACGTTGACTTTGGTGACGCGCAGTTTGTCGGCGTTCGGGTGCTGACCGCACTCCACCACTTCACCGACAACGACGCCGTTGAAGCTGCCGGCGACCGGCTCAACGCCATCTACTTCGAGGCCCGCCATGGTGATCTGATCGGAAAGCGCTTCGCTGTCGATCGCCGGATTAACCCATTCGCGTAACCACAGTTCACTGAATTTCATTGTTCTGTCCTGCCCTTATTTAAACTGTTTGAGGAAACGCAGATCGTTTTCGAAGAACGCGCGCAGATCGGTGACGCCATAGCGCAGCATGGTCAGACGCTCCATGCCCATGCCGAAGGCGAAGCCGGAGTAGACTTCCGGATCGATACCCACGTTACGCAGCACGTTCGGGTGCACCATCCCGCAGCCCAGCACTTCCAGCCATTTGCCGTTTTTACCCATTACGTCAACTTCCGCAGACGGTTCGGTGAACGGGAAGTAGGACGGACGGAAGCGGACCTGCAGATCTTCTTCAAAGAAGTTGTTCAGGAAGTCGTGCAGCGTCCCTTTCAGGTTGGTGAAGCTGATATTTTTATCAACGATCAGACCTTCCATCTGATGGAACATCGGGGTGTGGGTCTGATCGTAGTCGTTACGATAGACGCGGCCCGGCGCGATAATACGGATAGGCGGCTGCTGGTTTTCCATGGTGCGGATCTGCACGCCGGAGGTCTGCGTACGCAGCAGGCGAGTGGCATCGAACCAGAAAGTGTCGTGGTCAGCGCGCGCCGGATGGTGACCCGGAATATTCAGCGCATCGAAGTTGTGGTAATCGTCTTCGATTTCCGGGCCCGTCGCCACGGTAAAGCCGAGCTCACCGAAGAAACTTTCAATACGGTCGATGGTGCGAGTAACCGGATGCAGGCCGCCGTTTTCAATGCGGCGACCCGGCAGCGAGACGTCAATGGTCTCTGCGGCCAGACGCGCATTCAGCGCTGCGCCTTCCAGTTCAGCTTTACGCGCGTTCAGCGCCTGCTGCACCTGCTCTTTCGCCTCGTTGATGACCGCACCGGCTGCCGGACGCTCTTCCGGCGGCAGCTCACGCAGGGTGGTCATTTGCAGGGTCAGATGCCCTTTTTTACCCAGGTATTCCACGCGGACGTTGTCCAGCGCAGCAACATCTGATGCCTCGTTAATGGCTGCCTTGGCACTGGCAACCAGCTCTGCGAGATGTGACATGGTTTTCCTCATTATGTCGGTGCAGACACCGGTTATAGTGAAATTAATATTCCGAATTCATATACGAAAAAAGCCTCCACAGGGGAGGCTTTCTGGCGCTGTTTTCCGTTTCTTCTTTCACGCGCAAGCCCCCTGAGTTCAGGTGCTAAAGTAAAAAAAGAAGCGGAAAATAGCAGCATTCATGCTTGCATTACCTTGTCTGGTAAGAAACGTCAGAGCTGTATTGAAAAGCCTGCGCCGATAAAAGTCAATGTATTGATGGTGTTGAAACGAAAAGAGGGAGACAAGCTCCCTCTTTCAACTGGCTTATGCCAGAGCTGCTTTCGCTTTTTCGACCAGAGCGGTGAACGCTACTTTGTCGAATACAGCGATGTCAGCCAGGATCTTACGGTCGATTTCAACAGAGGCTTTTTTCAGGCCATTGATGAATTTGCTGTAAGAAATACCGTTCTGACGTGCTGCTGCGTTGATACGTGCAATCCACAGTTGACGGAACTGACGTTTACGTTGACGACGGTCACGGTAAGCGTACTGACCAGCTTTGATAACAGCCTGGAAGGCAACGCGGTATACGCGAGAACGCGCACCGTAGTAGCCTTTAGCTTGTTTCAAAATTTTCTTGTGACGTGCACGTGCAATTACACCACGTTTTACGCGAGCCATGTGTGCTCTCCTGTATCTATTCTAAGTTAAAAAAGTTAAACGTTAACGACTTATGCGTACGGCAGGCACGCGATAACCAGGCCCAGATCGCCTTTGGAAACCATGGCTTTCGGACGCAGGTGACGTTTACGCTTGGTAGCTTTTTTAGTCAGAATGTGACGCAGGTTAGCGTGCTTGTGCTTAAAACCACCTTTACCGGTTTTTTTGAAGCGCTTAGCAGCACCGCGTACGGTCTTAATTTTTGGCATTTTAATAACTTCCACTTCGCATTGTTAATAAACGAAACAAAGGCGAACAAAACCAGTGAGCCGAAGCCCACCGGAAATGTTTCTTGATGGCCTTACTGTTTCTTCTTAGGAGCGAGCACCATGATCATCTGGCGGCCTTCGATCTTCGTTGGGAAGGATTCGACTACTGCCAGTTCAACCAGATCGTCTTTCACGCGGTTAAGCACTTCCATACCGATCTGCTGGTGGGCCATCTCACGACCGCGGAAACGCAGCGTGATCTTGGCCTTATCGCCATCTTCGAGAAAGCGAATCAGGCTGCGGAGTTTTACCTGATAGTCACCTTCATCAGTACCAGGGCGGAATTTAATTTCCTTAACCTGGATAACTTTCTGCTTCTTCTTCTGTTCCTTAGAAGACTTACTCTTTTCATAAAGGAACTTGCCGTAGTCCATGATACGACAAACTGGCGGCTCGGCGTTAGGGCTGATTTCAACTAAATCTACTCCAGCCTCTTCAGCCTTTTCGATAGCTTCTCTCAGACTCACAATTCCCAGCTGCTCACCTTCCAGACCTGTTAAGCGAACTTCCTGGGCGCGAATCTCGCCATTAATACGATTCGGACGTGCCGTTTGAACTCGTTTTCCGCCTTTAATACCTTATTCCTCCAGTTGTTGAAGACTGCGGCTGCGAATCTCTTGTTGCAGCTTCTCGATCACTTCATTTACGTCCATGCTGCCGAGGTCTTTACCGCGACGGGTGCGCACGGCCACTTTGCCGGCTTCGACTTCTTTGTCGCCACAGACCAACATATACGGGACACGACGTAAAGTGTGCTCGCGGATTTTAAAGCCAATCTTCTCATTTCTCAAGTCTGCTTTTACACGAATGCCCGCATTTTGTAGTTTACGCGTCAATTCGTTAACGTATTCAGCCTGAGAATCGGTAATATTCATGACCACTACCTGCACTGGTGCAATCCAGGTTGGGAAGAAGCCTGCGAACTCTTCGGTCAGGATGCCAATGAAGCGCTCCAGAGAACCGAGAATCGCACGGTGAATCATGACCGGCACCTGACGCTCGTTGTTTTCGCCCACATAGGAGGCGCTTAAACGCTGCGGCAGAGAGAAGTCCAGCTGTACGGTACCGCACTGCCATGCACGATCGAGGCAGTCATACAGGGTAAATTCAATTTTCGGGCCGTAGAACGCCCCTTCACCCAGTTGATATTCAAATGGGATGTTATTTTCTTCCAGCGCCACCGCCAGATCCGCTTCCGCGCGATCCCAGGTCTCGTCGCTACCGATACGTTTTTCCGGGCGAGTCGACAGTTTGACGACGATCTTCTCGAAGCCAAAGGTGCTATACATATCGTAGACCATACGAATACAGGCGTTCACTTCATCGCGAACCTGATCTTCAGTACAGAAGATATGCGCATCATCCTGGGTAAAGCCGCGCACGCGCATCAGACCATGCAGCGCGCCAGACGGTTCGTTACGGTGGCAGCTACCGAATTCCGCCATACGCAGCGGCAGGTCGCGGTAGGATTTCAGCCCCTGGTTGAAGATCTGCACGTGACCCGGGCAGTTCATCGGCTTGATACAGTATTCACGGTTCTCAGAAGAGGTGGTGAACATCGCATCTTTGTAGTTGTCCCAGTGGCCGGTTTTTTCCCACAGCACACGGTCCATCATGAACGGACCTTTTACTTCCTGATACTGGTACTCTTTCAGTTTAGAACGAACAAACGTTTCCAGTTCACGGAAGATGGTCCAGCCGTCATTGTGCCAGAACACCATCCCCGGCGCCTCTTCCTGCATGTGATACAGGTCGAGCTGCTTACCGATTTTACGGTGGTCACGCTTGGCGGCTTCTTCCAGACGCTGCAGGTAGGCATTCAGCGCTTTTTTATCTGCCCACGCGGTGCCGTAGATACGCTGCAACATTTTATTGTTGCTGTCGCCGCGCCAGTAGGCTCCGGCGGTTTTCATCAGCTTAAAGTGATGGCAGAAGCGCATGTTCGGTACGTGCGGACCGCGGCACATATCGATATATTCTTCATGATGATACAGGCCAGGCTTGTCATCATGGGCAATGTTTTCATCAAGAATAGAAACTTTATAGCTTTCGCCGCGTTTCACGAAGGTTTCACGCGCTTCATGCCAGCTCACTTTCTTCTTGATAACGTCGTAGTTTTTCTCGGCGAGCTCATGCATACGTTTTTCGAGCGCGTCGATATCTTCCTGGGTCAGGGTGTGGTCGAGGTCTACGTCATAGTAGAAACCATTATCGACAACCGGACCGATAGCCATTTTGGTGTTGGGCCATAGCTGTTTGATGGCATGGCCTAACAGGTGCGCGCAGGAGTGACGAATGATCTCCAGCCCTTCTTCATCTTTCGCGGTGATGATAGAGAGAGTGGAATCGGATTCGATCGGGTCACAGGCGTCTACCAGTTCACCGTTTACCCGCCCGGCAATGGTGGCTTTCGCCAGGCCTGGACCGATATCCAGCGCGACATCCATCGGACTAACTGTGTGGTCAAAATGGCGTTGGCTGCCATCAGGAAGCGTAATTACAGGCATTTTATGTCCTTATTTGCAGTGGTGCCCCGCACGAAAGAGCACATACAAAACTATATAATCATAATTATCATCAGGTTAAGGCGCAGTTCCCGCTTCACTCTGCGAAAATAGGAGCACGACCGGAACGATCGCTCCCCCCTGCAGCCGCCTGCTGATAACACCGGGGAGTAGTTTACACATCATTGGTACGTGATTAAAGCCGCGACAGCATAAATGATGGCGGAATGCGGAGAAAACAAGAGGGCCACGGATAAAAAGCAGAATATAAGCGATGTGGCGCGGTAATATTGGCCAATGGCGCCGGACGATATTATTCGGACATGATAAAAGAGAGGTAGAGATATTACCTGCTGAATGTATACCGCGGACCATTAAACCGGTACCACTTAACCCGGCTTATTAGACCGCTCGCGAAACGATAGCCTGCAATATTAAGACCACTCGCCGGCCACCAGCGTATGCACATTAAAGGCGTCGTTCATGGATTTTCCGGTGGTAGGGGCGCCGGGCGCAATATTCGAACCAGCCTCAACGTCAGAGGCTTTGGCGATACCTACCTGGGTATGATCCTGATGACCCGATGGCGGAACGGGCGTGGCGGCTGATGCGCCAAAAGAAAGCACGCACAGCGCCAGGGCTGCGATGGTATATCGATTGTTTTTCATGATGTTTATTCTCTTATTACGGAAAACAGACCGGGCAATGTCGCCCTCCGGTCAGTGCTTGTTAGTATAGATCCAGATCACATATTTGTCCGTCGAATATTTAGCTATTTGTGTCAAATAGAATGAATATTTGTCAGGCGCCCGTGAATAATGGAGAAAAAATGGAGGGCTATTTCCTTTTTACAAAAAGTAAAACGAACGGCCAGAAAAAATAATATCACTAATTGCTAAAACCAAAACGAACAGGCCGGGGAAAACCCGGCCTGAAATATTACATCTTATACCCGAGGGAGAGCGAGGTCCGGCGATCGGTATGCTCCGGCGCGGACGCAGGCGGCTCAGAGTTCCAGGTCACGTTGTAGGCGACCTTCAGGGCGAAATGGGCGTTAATCGCCACGTTTAACGCGCTCTCTGAGTTGACCGTGGTGTCCTCGGCGCCGAACACCGATACCCCTTGCGAAAATTTGGCGTTATCGGTCATCTGCCAGGCCCAGGTACCCGAAGCATAACCCAGCGGCTGGGTATCAGTATCCCCGTCGGTATATTCGTCATAGCGAACGCCAGGACCGAATTCAAACCGCAGACTGTGCACCGGCCCGTTGAGGATCTGACGACCATAGCCCGCCGTCACAACATCGCGCTGTTGATAGCCGTTGTAGCGGTCTGTTAGCCAGCTACCCTGACCAAAGACATAGTTCATATCGGTCAGGTTGTAGCGGCTACGTCCGCCGACAGCATATTTTTCTGAGGATCGCTCATCATTGGACGACGTGTTGCTGGCGTTGCCCCACAGCGACCAGGCGGTGGTATTACCATACCAGGTCAGGGTGGAATCCGCCGTCATCGAAGAGCTCTTGGTGTTGCCGGACTGCGCCAGGTAGCCTGCGTTAACCACCCCTTCGAACGGTTTTTTGGCAGCGGAAGGGTCATCCATGACGGTAAATACAGAATCATCGGCCATTGCGCCAACAGACGCAAAAAGCCCCCCCGCCAGCATAACCGCTGCGGGTACTGTCTTTAAAAGCTTCATTATAACTCTCTAAAATACATTTTTTTAGGACAGTACAAATGATGAACAGGCATAATCTCGCCGGCTCATTGAATTTAGCGTCCGTACAACATAAAAGAGACCTGAGGGTCCCGGAAACTTTCGCGAGGATCGCGGAGTGCAGGTCCTAAGAAAGGTAGCAAATTATAAAAAAGCACGAATAACATAGCAATCACTTACTCTTTCGTTTTTTGAATAAGACAGCTCCGGAAACAATCTTTATTTCATAATGAAAATAGAGGCATCTTTGCAAAACTGTCAGGAACTGGACTTTCCCTCCCTGAGTCATCGTGCCATGCTTAAATTAACGACAGTCGCCGTATTAAGGAGGAGAAGGAATGACCAAAATTTACACGCTCACGCTGGCCCCCTCGCTGGATAGCGCCACGCAAACCCCACAGATCTACCCGGAAGGCAAACTTCGCTGCAGCGCGCCGGTATTTGAACCTGGCGGCGGCGGGATCAACGTGGCCCGCGCCGTGACCTTTCTCGGCGGCAAAGCCACCGCCATTTTCCCGGTCGGTGGCGCTACCGGCGAGCATCTTGCCGCCCTGCTGGCCGATGAGCAAGTGCCGGTCGAGACCGTCGAAACCCGCGACTGGACGCGGCAAAACCTGCACGTCCACGTGGCCGCCAGCGGCGAACAGTATCGCTTCGTTATGCCCGGCGCGGCACTGACGGACGATGAATTCCGCCGTCTGGAAGAGAAGGTTCTGACTATCGAACCCGGCTCTCTGCTGGTGGTCAGCGGCAGCCTGCCGCCAGGTATTAGCGTCGATAATCTGATGCAGCTGGTGAAAAATGCGCAACAGCAGGGACTGCGCTGCATCATTGACAGTTCCGGCGATGCGCTGGCCGCCGCGCTGGACGTCGGCAATATTGAGCTGGTGAAACCGAACCAGAAAGAGCTTAGCGCCCTCGTGCAGCGCGATCTCAGCCAACCCGATGACGTGCGCCTTGCCGCTCAGTCGTTGATCCAGTCCGGTAAAGTGCGCCGGGTGGTGGTCTCCCTGGGTCCGCAGGGGGCATTAGGCGTGGACGCCAGCGGCAGCGTTCAGGTAGTGCCGCCACCGATGAAAAGCCAGAGCACCGTCGGCGCTGGCGACAGCATGGTGGGCGCCATGACCTTGCGTCTGGCGGAAAACGCCAGCCTTGAAGACATGGTACGCTTTGGCGTCGCCGCCGGTAGCGCCGCGACCATCAACCAGGGCACCCGCCTCTGCTCGCGGGCCAATACGCAAAAAATCTATGATTATCTCTGCGGGCGTTGATCTTCCCTGCCCCCTCCGCGCAGGCGGAGGGGAATCACAATATAAGCAGGATGGTCTATGCTGGAAAGGCCATGCATAACAACGGGGTGTAGAGATGAGCAATGAGATTACCGCCTGGGTCGTCAGCGTGACCTTCCATGAACAGGCGCTGACGGAGATCAATGAGGTCAGCAACCATTTTACCCGTGCCGGGTTTGTACTGACGCTCAATGATGAAGAGAGCACGCCCCATGAGCTGGGTACCAACACCTTCGGCCTGCTGAGCGGCCAGACGGCCGAGGAAGTTAAGGCCCTCAGCGCTGGCCTGGCGGAAGCGGCCCTTGGCCGCCCGGCGGAAATCGCTGTGGCCACATTCGCCGAGTGGATAAAAGCTCAATAAGTGCGTTTAGCGCAACGGAAAGCGTCAGTTGTGCGTCAGTTCCAGGTTTACCCGGTAGTAATGCGCTAACCTTATGATATGGTGGAAAACATGGGGAGAGACAGCATGTGGCAAGCAATCAGTACTCTTTTACGCGATTGGCATACCGAAGACGCTGAAATCGAACTGAAAACCGAGCTGCCCGGTGGAGAGATCCATTCCGCCTGGCATTTACGCTTCGGCGGGAAAGATTACTTCGTGAAATGCGACGAACGGGAACTTCTGCCTATCTTCACCGCCGAGTCCGATCAGCTGGAGCTGCTGTCGCGAAGCAAAACCGTTCGCGTACCGCAGGTCTTTGCCGTCGGCAGCGATCGCGACTATAGCTTCGTGGTCATGGAGTACCTCCCTCCCCGTCCGCTGGATGCGCACAATGCGTTTCTGCTTGGCCAGCAGCTAGCCCACCTCCATCAGTGGAGCGATCAGCCGCAGTTCGGTCTGGATTTTGATAACGATCTTTCCACCACGCCGCAGCCCAACGCCTGGCAGCGTCGCTGGTCGGTTTTTTTTGCCGAGCAGCGTATCGGCTGGCAGCTGGAGCTCGCGGCGGAGAAGGGATTGCACTTTGGCGATATCGATACCTTAGTCGATATGGTACAGCAGCGACTGGCCAACCATCAGCCGCAGCCTTCGCTGCTGCACGGGGATCTGTGGTCCGGCAACTGCGCCTTAGGGCCGGATGGCCCCTATATATTCGATCCCGCCTGCTACTGGGGCGACCGCGAGTGCGATTTAGCCATGCTGCCGATGCATCCGGAACAGCCCCCGCAAATCTATGACGGCTATCAGTCCGTTTCGCCTCTGCCGTCGGGTTTTCTCGATCGTCAGCCGATTTATCAGCTTTATACTCTGCTGAACAGAGCGATTTTGTTTGGCGGCCAGCACCTGGTAACGGCCCAGCAGGCGCTGGATGATGTATTGATGGAGAAAATGCGTTAAACAAGCTTCACGGCGGACCTTGCCGGTCCGCCGCAGCGTTTTATCAGTTAATCTCGACGCCGTTCAGGCGGAATTTGATGGTCATCGTTACGCCGGTACCCGGTCTTCCCTGCTCATAACGCCATCTGCGCATCGCGCTTTTCACCTCGCGTTCGAACATATTCGCCGGCTGAGCAGAGAGGATCTGCAGATTATCAATGCGGCCATCAGGCGAAACGTCAAACTTCACCCGTACCGTCCCTTCTATGCGCAGCGCCTGAGCGCGCGCTGGATAGGACGGCTGAACGCGGCTGATCGCCCGCGGGCCGCTCGGAGCAGTAACGGTGGGTTTAGCCGCTGCGGTCGAGGTGCTTGGCGCTGTTCGCGCCGGCGCCGTATTGTTGTTTTCAAACGGCGAGGCCGGACGCGGCTCAGCTGCCGGCTTCACTTCCCGCTTCGGCTGTTCAACCTTTTTCTCCGGCTTAGGCTTGGGTTTAGGTTTGGGCTTCGGCTTAGGTTCCGGTTTATGGATCACCACCGGCGCCTCTTTCGGCGGTTCAGGCGCTACCTCTGGCTCCGGCTCAGGTTCGGGTTCAACAACGGGCTCCACGACAGGCTGCGCCGCCGGAGGCGGCTCAAGATCGGCCGGCGCCACCATTGTGATCTCTATCGGCTGCGTCGGAGAAGGCTGTTCAATAACCTGATGTACCGAGGTATAAAGCAGCCCCGCCACAACGGCACCGTGGATAGCCACGGACAGCAGCGTTGGCCACGGAAAGCGGCGAGGTAAATCAAGGGTCATTGCGCTCATAGTCGTTTCTGTTGAAAAATGATGCTCCGATTTTAAATGCAAATAGCAATCATATTCAATAAGGCGTCTTAACCTGAGTCAATTTTTGCCGCCATTTGCAGAAAAAAGCTGCGTCGGCAGTGCTTTCCACTCCAGAGCGCATCTTTGCATTGCAGTCCATCGCTGTTTAACTTAACGTAATTCGCCTGATTATTGATAAGGAGCTTTGCCGTGCTTTACGTTATCTACGCTGAAGATATCGCCGATTCTCTGGAAAAGCGGCTGTCGGTTCGCCCCGCGCATCTCGCGCGTTTACAACTCTTACACGATGAAGGCCGACTGCTTACCGCCGGGCCAATGCCGGCCGTTGACAGTAACGAACCGGGCGCAGCAGGATTCAGCGGCTCAACGGTGATTGCCGAGTTTGAATCGCTGGAAGCGGCCCAGGCCTGGGCTAATGACGATCCGTATATCGCCGCCGGGGTTTACCGCCAGGTCTCTGTTAAGCCATACAAAAAGGTTTTTTGAAAATACCCTTTCCTTTTTCTGGCTAACCACAAAAACACCCAGGTCATCAGAATGAAGGGCGCATTTTGGTACACAACATTGAAATGTCGCCCTTTTTAACCTCGCGAAAGCGTTGACTGTTATACGCCTGAGAAGCCTGGAAGATGAGCACGCACCTTCTCCTGCTACCCCATCATCGACCATCGCCTCGCTTTTTTCGGCAATAGAAAATGCTGACAAAACATCGACGCCGCGCGTGATAGTGAATTACTAATACCTTGTGTAAGGCTGTTAGGGAGGATCGCGTTGTTATTTAGCGCTTGCATTTAATGTCAGCACATCCTGATATAGCCCTATAAATCTACAGTGCAATAGAAAGAAAAAAATAACTGAAAGATAGTTGCTTAACGACAGATATGAAAGCCTGAAAAAAAATATTATTGGGCATCCACTGCGGATGCCGCGGAACCGAACGTAGCCCATCTTGCTATATTCAGGACCGTAGCCGCTTGAAAGCACATGGAAATAACACCCCTGTAGACAAAGGTTTACCTGGCAGGCATAAAGGGGTATTAACTACGCTGCCAGCGTTAAGTTGCTGAGCATCATTTTTAAAGCCTATTAATTTCGTTGCGTAAACTTCACGCAGAGTGATAGTAGGGGCATCACTGCTTGATTAAAAAATTTGAAAGGGAATAACAAATGTTTTCAATAAGCCCTGTATTTTTTTGGGCTAACATTTATGTACCTGCCGATTTTGAGGATTATTGTGTGAATACCCTGAAAAAAACCGCATTGCTTTCTGTACTTGCCTTATATATTCCTGTGTCGCAAGCCGCGGCTAAGGAATACAGTCTTGATCCACAGCATACCTCGGTTGTGATCTCCTGGAACCATTTCGGCTTCTCAAACCCTACCGCCTATATCTCTGATGTTTCAGGGAAACTGGCCTTTGATAAAGAGAATCCGGAGAAATCCTCGGTGAACGTCACGCTGCCAGTGAAAACCATTGACGCTCACGTCAAGGCGTTAACGGATGAGTTTTTAGGCAAAGAGTATTTTGATGTTAAAACGTTTCCCGACGCCACTTTCCAGAGTACCAAAGTGGAAAGCAAAGGCGACAATAAATATGATGTGGAAGGTAATTTGACCATTAAAGGCATCACCAAACCGGTGGTCCTGCATGCCGTCCTGAATAAGCAGGATATGCACCCAATGGTGAAAAAAGAGGCCATTGGATTTGATGCCACCGGGGTGATAAAACGTTCAGACTTTAAGCTTGATAAATATGTGCCGGCGGTAAGTGATAACGTCACCATCACGTTATCCACGGAAGCCTATGCAAAATAAGTAAAAGCTGGCGCAACGATTGCGTTTTATTCAGGATGCTTATTGCATGGCCTCTCTGGATAATATAACAGGCTCAGATTATTCATGGTCAGGATCGGTCGGTTCATTGAGCTTCAACGCGCTGGACCGCTTAATAACCCCCTTGCCTGTCTGAGTCTGTTTTCTCATTCCCTCAGTTCCCGCCTGGTTACCGCAGCTGGCCGGTCATATCATTAAGCATTTAACAACGCCATGCCCTTCCTGAGCGGCAATAAATGCTATCTGACGGTTAATTCCTGTCGCGCCGCAAACGACCTGGCTCTGGATCTTGTCGTCCGTCATTACAAGCCAGGCGTAGCATCTCTCTTTCACTGAGGCGGGAGCTCTGTTTTGTCGTCGCATAGCAGCATGAAAAACCATCATTGCCCTATGGCGATGTGCAACGGGAATTTAGCGCAGAGAGAAAACGACAACGGCACCGCGTACGGTGCCGTTTGCCTGCTCGCTTAGCTGTCAGGGAAGATAAACAGCAGGGCATGACGCTGCCGTTTCACCAGTCCCTTCCTGATAGCGAGGATTCGCATATTGCGGCGCGATTGGGCTTCCAGCCAGCGCGCTTTACGGCGATTCACCTGTCTCAGCATGCGCCAGCGCCCTACTTCCGTTCTACTACGCTTCATTGCAACGACTCTACGAGTGAAAACAGCCCCCATTATAAACCTCTGCCAGCAACTGACTACCGCTTTCGCTGCGTTTTTATTTGCCAGAAAAATACTGATGCGTAAACTCATCACATATCGTCATTCAAAAGGATTTTACATCTATGACAACCTTTTACACGGTGGTGAACTGGCTGGTCATTCTGGGGTACTGGCTGTTGATCGCCGGTGTAACATTACGAATTCTAATGAAACGCCGCGCTGTCCCGTCCGCCATGGCATGGTTGCTGATCATTTATATCCTGCCGCTGGTGGGGATCATCGCCTATCTCTCCTTTGGCGAGCTGCATCTCGGCAAGCGTCGGGCCGAGCGCGCCAGGGCGATGTGGCCCTCGACGGCCAAGTGGTTAAACGACCTCAAAGCCTGCAAACATATCTTCGCGGAAGATAACAGCCCGGTGGCCGAATCCCTGTTCAAGCTGTGCGAACGGCGTCAGGGCATTGGCGGCGTAAAAGGCAACCAGCTACAGCTGCTGACGGAATCTGACGACGTGATGCAAGCCCTGATCCGCGATATTCAGCTGGCCCGTCACAACATAGAGATGGTCTTTTATATCTGGCAGCCCGGCGGCATGGCCGACAGCGTCGCTGAATCGCTGATGGCCGCCGCTCGCCGCGGGGTTCACTGTCGGCTAATGCTCGACTCCGCGGGCAGCGTGGCCTTTTTCCGCAGCCCATGGGCGGCGATGATGCGTAACGCCGGTATTGAAGTCGTCGAAGCTCTTAAGGTTAACCTGATGCGCGTATTCCTGCGCCGGATGGACCTGCGTCAGCATCGTAAAATGGTGATGATCGATAACTATATCGCCTACACCGGCAGCATGAATATGGTCGATCCGCGCTACTTTAAACAGGACTCAGGAGTCGGACAGTGGATTGATCTGATGGCGCGAATGGAAGGCCCGGTGGCGACCTCGATGGGCATCGTCTACTCCTGCGACTGGGAAATAGAGACCGGCAAGCGCATTCTGCCGCCGCCGCCGGACGTCAATATCATGCCGTTCGAAGAGGCCAGCGGACATACTATTCACACGATCGCCTCCGGACCGGGCTTTCCGGAAGATCTGATTCATCAGGCTCTCCTCACCGCCGCCTATGCGGCGAAAGAGCATCTGATCATGACCACCCCCTACTTCGTACCCAGCGACGACCTGCTACATGCGATCTGTACCGCCGCCCAGCGCGGCGTTGACGTGAGCATTATTTTACCGCGCAAGAACGATTCGCTGCTGGTAGGCTGGGCCAGCCGGGCCTTCTTCACCGAGCTGCTGGCGGCCGGGGTCAAAATCTATCAGTTTGAGGGCGGACTGTTGCATACCAAGAGCGTGCTGGTCGATGGCGAGCTAAGTCTGGTGGGGACCGTCAACCTGGATATGCGCAGCCTGTGGCTCAACTTCGAGATTACCCTGGTCATCGATGACGCCGGTTTCGGCAGCGATCTGGCGGCGGTTCAGGATGATTATATCTCTCGCTCGCGCCTGCTGGATGCCCGTCTCTGGTTAAAACGTCCGCTGTGGCAGCGGATCGCCGAGCGACTGTTTTACTTCTTCAGCCCGTTGCTGTAAAACGTGCCCATCAGATACCGAATGAGTAGCAATCATGGATATGGATTTAAACAACCGCCTGACCGAAGACGAAACGCTCGAGCAGGCTTACGATATCTTCCTCGAACTGGCGGCCGACAACCTCGACCCGGCGGACATCATTCTGTTTAACCTGCAGTTTGAGGAGCGCGGCGGCGCCGAACTGTTCGACCCTTCGGCAGACTGGGAAGAGCATGTGGATTACGATCTCAACCCGGATTTCTTCGCCGAAGTGGTGATTGGTCTGGCGGATACCGACGGCGGGGAAATCAATGATATCTTCGCCCGCGTTCTGCTGTGCCGCGAGAAAGATCATAAGCTGTGCCATATTCTGTGGCGTGAATAACCTTTAACATCCAGTAAAAAGCCTGCCGCGGTTCTCCCGGCAGGCTTTTTTATGTCGCCAGCTTACTTCGGCAAGGCATGACCGCAGGCATGGCAGAAACGGGCGTTATCGTCATGGTCGCCCTGCTGACACTGCGGACACAGGCGCTGCTGTCGTCGACGATTCAGGGCGCTGGTCATATGCGTGGTGATAAGTCCGGTCGGTATGGCAATAATGGAGTAGCCGATCAGGATAAGAATGGAGGCCAGGATGCGACCCAACGGCGTGTGCGGCGTGATGTCTCCGTAGCCGACGGTGGTGATGGTCACGATGGCCCAATAGACCGAGGCGTTAAGCGTGGTAAAGCCGTATTCCGGCCCCTCAATCAGATACATTAACGAGCCGAAAATCACCATCACAATGGCGATAAACGAATAAAACAGGATCAGCTGATGGCGCGCGCTGACAATCGCTCGCCAGAACACGTTGAGCGAAGGCATAAAGCGCAGTAGTTTGAGAATACGCAGCGCGCGGATCGCCCGCATTGCCCGCCAGGCGAATACATAATTGAGGCTAATTTCCGGCCATAGCCACATCACATACAGCGGTAAAATCGTCGCCAGGTCAATCAGCCCCCAAAAGCTGAAAATATAGTGGAGCGGATTGGGCCAGGTAGCGATACGCAGCAGGTATTCCAGGGTAAAGACCGCGGTCACCAGCAGCTCCAGCCAGACGAAAATATGCCATTCATCTAATGTCAGGTGATATTGCGTGCCCAGTCCCGACTCGATAAATATCACCAGTACGCTGAGCAGGGCGAAAAGTCCGCACAGCCCTTCAAAGCGGCGGCCGGAACGTCGGTTCTGATCGAAAAGTAAATGATAAAGCCGCAGACGAGCGGCAGAAAGCATACCCACTTCGTTAACCTCGCAAAAAAAAAGGGCTGACCTGCGTCAGCCCCTGAGATTATAACGGGTCTACCTTAAGGCAGGAAACCGCATGGCGGAAACTGCCTTCCAGCACCGGGCGGGTTTTGGCGCACTCCGGTCCGGCAAGCGGACAGCGGGTGCGGAATACGCAGCCTGAGGGCGGATTAATCGGCGAGGGTAATTCGCCTTCCAGCAGTTGGATAGTTTTCGTTTTCTCGAGATCAGGATCGGGGATCGGCACCGCCGACATCAGCGCTTTGGTATAGGGATGCAGCGGATTATGGTACACCTCGTCGTAGGTCCCCAGCTCCACCGCATGGCCCAGATACATTACCAGAACCCGATCGGAGATATGCTTAACCACCGCCAGATCGTGAGCGATAAATATCAGCGATAGCCCCATCTCACGCTGCAGTTGCTGCAGCAGGTTGACGACCTGCGCCTGAATCGACACGTCAAGCGCGGAGACCGGCTCATCGCAGATAATCAGCTTTGGCTCAAGGATCAGCGCCCGCGCGATGCCGATACGCTGACACTGACCGCCGGAGAACTCGTGCGGATAGCGGTTGATCAGGTTGGGCAGCAATCCAACTTTCATCATCATCGCTTTGACGCGATCGCGCACTTCCTGACGGGGCATCTTCGGATGATAGGTACGCAGCGGTTCGGCGATAATTTCTCCGATGGTCATGCGTGGGTTCAGCGAGGCCAGCGGATCCTGGAAGATCATCTGGATATCGCTGCGCACGTCGCGCCACTCTTCCTGCTGCATGCCCAGCAGATCTTTACCCAGCCAGGCCACTTTGCCATCGGTCGCTTTCACCAGACCAATAATGGCGCGGGCGAAGGTCGATTTGCCGCAGCCCGACTCCCCTACCACACCGAGGGTTTCACCCTCGTAAAGGCGCAGCGTCACGCCATCCACCGCTTTCAGCGTTTTCGACGGCTGCCAGAACCACTGCTTGCCATCTTTGATATCGAAGTGCACCTTCAGGTCGGCAATTTCGAGCAGGACTTTTCGTTGTTCAGTTACGGCGTTCATAGCAGATCCCCCACCGGTTTAAAGCAGGCGCGCAGGCGGCCTGGCGCGAACGATTCCAGAGGCGGCGCGCTGCTGCACTGCTCCATGGCATGCGGGCAGCGCGGCTGGAATGGACAGCCTTTCGGCAATCGCAGCAGGTTCGGTGGGTTGCCGGGAATGGTCAACAACGCATCGCCTTCCGCATCCAGACGTGGAACCGCATTCAACAGCCCAATAGAGTATGGGTGCGACGGTTGATAGAAGACATCGCGCGCCTGACCGTACTCCATGGTGCGCCCGGCGTACATCACCAGCACTTTATCGCAGATCCCTGCCACCACCCCAAGGTCGTGGGTGATCATGATAATGGCCGTGTTGAATTCGCGTTTAAGCTCATTCAACAGCGTCATGATCTGCGCCTGCACGGTAACGTCCAGGGCAGTGGTCGGTTCATCCGCAATCAGCAGCCGGGGCCGGCACAGCAGCGCCATGGCAATCATCACGCGCTGACGCATGCCCCCGGAGAACTCGTGCGGGAACATTTTCATGCGCTTACGCGCTTCCGGCATTTTTACCGCGTCGAGCATCTTCACCGACTCTTCAAACGCTTCGGCTTTACTCAGCCCTTTATGCAGCATCAGGACTTCCATTAACTGCTCGCCCACCCGCATATAGGGGTTAAGAGAGGTCATCGGATCCTGGAAAATCATTGAGATTTGTTCAGCGCGCAGTTTGTTCAGCTCACGCTCGGGCAAATTGAGGATTTGCCGACCGTTAAAGGTGGCGGAACCCCCGATGCGACCGTTGGCCGCCAGCAGTCCCATCAGGGCGAAGGCGGTTTGCGATTTACCGGAGCCGGATTCGCCCACAATGCCGAGCGTCTCGCCCGCCTGCAGGGTGAAGTTCAGATCATTGACGGCGGTGACGTCGCCATCCGGCGTTTTAAAGGTGACGCGAAGATCTTTCACGTCCAGCAGTAGCCCGCTGTGGCTCTGCGCTTGCGGCGCTTTTGCCGTTTCAATCATGGTCATGGCAGCGCTCCTTAGCGGTCTTTCGGGTCGAGGGCATCACGCAGACCATCGCCGATAAAGTTGAAACAGAACAGGGTCACCACCAGGAAACCCGCCGGGAACAACAGTAGCCAGGGCGAAACTTCCATTGAGTTGGCGCCATCGCTGAGCAATGCCCCCCAGCTGCTGAGCGGCTCCTGCGTCCCCAGTCCCAGGAAACTGAGGAAGGATTCGAAGAGGATCATGCTGGGGACCAGCAGCGAGGCATACACCACCACCACCCCCAGCACGTTGGGGACGATATGGCGCAGAACGATGCTCGCCGTCGAGACCCCGCCGACCTGCGCGGCTTCGATAAACTCTTTGCGCTTCAGGCTCAGCGTCTGCCCGCGCACGATACGCGCCATATCCAGCCAGGACACCATACCGATGGCGACAAAGATCAGCAGGATATTCTGACCAAAAAAGGTCACCAGCAGGATGACGAAGAACATAAACGGGAAGGAGTTGAGGATCTCCAGCAGACGCATCATCACCGAATCCACTTTGCCGCCGAGATAACCGGAGAGCGAACCGTACAGCGTGCCGAGGATCACCGCCACCAGCGCCGCCGCCACCCCGACCATCAGCGAAATGCGCCCGCCGATCGCTACGCGCACCAGCAGATCGCGCCCGGAGGAGTCGGTTCCGAAGTAGTGGCCGGAGGCCATATCCGGAGCATTGGACATCATGCCCCAGTCGGTATCGAAGTAGGAGAACGACGACACCATCGGCGCGAAGGTAACGAACAGCGCAATAAGCACCAGCATAATCAGGCTGGTCACCGCGGCGCGGTTATGCATAAAGCGACGACGCGCATCCTGCCAGAGGCTACGTCCCTCCACTTCCAGCTTCTCACTGAAGTTTTCCAGCGCCTCGCTATTTTTCTTACTTAACATCATGGCGAACTCCGGCTTCAGTAGCGAATCTTCGGATCGATAACGGCGTACAGCACGTCAACGATGGCGTTGAACAGGATAGTCAGGGCGCCAACGAGGATCGTCAGGCTGAGCACCAGAGAGTAGTCGCGGTTAAGCGCCCCGTTAACGAACAGCTGGCCGATCCCCGGCAGGCCGTAAATGGTTTCAATGACCATTGAGCCGGTGATAATGCCCACGAAAGCTGGCCCCATATAGGAGAGCACCGGCAGCAGCGCCGGCTTCAGCGCATGGCGCAGAATAATGCGACGCATCGGCAGCCCCTTCGCCCGCGCGGTGCGGATAAAGTTAGAGTGCAGCACTTCAATCATTGAGCCGCGGGTGATACGCGCGATGCTGGCGATATAGGCCAGGGAAAGCGCCACCATCGGCAGGATCATAAATTTCAGCGCCCCGCCGTTCCAGCCGCCGCCCGGCAGCCAGTGCAGGGTAATGGCAAAGATCATCACCAGCAGCGGCGCGACCACAAAGCTCGGAATAACCACGCCGGTCATGGCTACCCCCATCACCGCGTAGTCCCAGCGGGTATTTTGCTTCAGGGCGGCTATCACCCCGGCGGCAACGCCGATCACCACCGCCAGTAAAAAGGCGGCGAAGCCCAGTTTCGCTGAAACCGGGAAGCTGGCGGCCACCAGATCGTTGACGGAATAATCTTTGTATTTAAAAGAGGGACCAAAATCGCCATGCGCCAGCTGCTTCAGATAATTGAAGTACTGCGTCATGATAGGGTCGTTTAAATGGTATTTTGCTTCAATATTCGCCATGACTTCCGGCGGTAGCGTGCGTTCCCCGGTAAAAGGACTTCCCGGCGCCAGACGCATCATGAAGAATGAGATGGTGATAAGAATAAATAGCGTCGGAATCGCTTCCAGACAGCGACGTAAGATAAATTTTAACATTGCCCGTACCTTCTGGCGTGTGCCTTTGCACTGCTCTCAAATAAGACACGATGGAGCGAGCCGAGACCCGCTCCACGTATTGCCATTAATGTTTGATAACGTAGAGGTCTTTGGTATAGACGTTATCCATCGGGTCTTTACCGGTATAGCCACCGACCCACGGTTTCACCAGGCGGGCGTTAACGTAGTAATAGACCGGTACGATCGCGCTGTCTTTGTCCAGCTGCTGCTCTGCTTTCGCATAGGCCGCCGTGCGCTGCGCTTCATCGGATGCTTTTACGGATTCAGCCATAATCTTGTCGAACGCCGGGCTCTTATAGTGCGCGGTGTTCATTGAACTGTCAGAGAGCATGGTGTTCAGGAAAGAAGTTGGCTCGTTATAGTCGGCGCACCAGCCCGCACGCGCCACGTCATAGGTGCCCTGATGACGGGTATCGAGGAACGTTTTCCACTCCTGGTTGACCAGCTTCACGTCAATGCCCAGGTTTTTACGCCACAGCGAGGCGGCGGCAATCGCCAGTTTCTTGTGCAAATCAGAGGTGTTATACAGCAGGTTGAAGGTCAACGGTTTATCGGCGCTATAGCCGGCTTCGGCCAGCAGTTTCTTCGCTTCTTCGTTGCGTTTTTCCTGCGACCAGGTAAACCATTCCGGCTCGCTCAGCTTCGCGCCATCGGTGTAAGGCGGCGTGTAGCCGTAGGCCGGCAGATCGCCCTGTCCTTTCACCTTATTAGCAATAATATCGCGATCCAGGCCCAGCTTCAGCGCGGTACGCACGCGCACGTCGGTGAACGGGGCCTTCTGGTTGTTGATTTCGTAATAATAGGTACACAGATAGGGGTCAACGTGCAGCTCGTTGGGGATCTCTTTTTTCAGCTTCTGGAAGAGTTCGATCGGCAGCTGGTTATAAGTCATGTCCAGTTCACCGCTGCGGTAGCGGTTAACATAGGTCACTTCGGAAGAGGTCGGCAGCCAGGTAACGGTGTTAATGACGGTTTTAGCATTATCCCAATAGTGCGGGTTACGCTCCATCACGATCCGCTCGTTGACCACCCAGTCTTTCAGAGTATACGCGCCGTTGGTAACGATATTGCCAGGCTGCGTCCACTTTTCGCCAAATTTTTCGATGGCCGGTTTGTAGACGGGAGACATCGCCGGGTTAACCAGCAGTTTATAAAAATAGGGTACCGGTTCGCTGAGGGTGACTTCCAGCGTGTGGTCGTCAATGGCTTTTACGCCCAGCTCGCTCGGCGCTTTTTTGCCGTCAATGATTTCGTCGACGTTAACGATATGACCATATTGCGGATAGCTGGCATAAGGAGACGCGGTTTTCGGATCCACCAGACGCTGCCAGCTGTATACGAAGTCCTGGGCGGTAACCGGCTCGCCGTTAGACCATTTTGCATCTTTACGCAGATGGAAGGTCCAGACTTTAAAATCTTTATTATCCCAGCTCTCCGCCACGCCAGGGATCGGGTGGCCATCTTTCGGCGAAGTATTCAGCAAACCTTCGAACAGGTCGCGGCTAATATTGGCCTCTGGCACCCCTTCGATTTTATTTGGGTCCAGCGATTGCGGCTCGGCGCCGCTATTACGTACCAGGGTTTGCTTCTCTGCCAGCTGCACACCAGCCGGGACATCCGCTGCCATTGCCATATTGCCGGCGATCAGTGCGGATAGCACTCCCGCGGCGATTAAACGCTTTTTAGTGATGATGGTCATTGTGTTGTAACTCCAGTCATTATAATTACTGGTTTTTTAACCAGCCTGTTTTTCCCGTTTTCGGGTTCTGTCCAACGCAGGAGTTTGCGATTGGCAGATTGCTATCACCGACTTATTTATTACGACCGCTCGAACGGCAGTCTTAACGTCGATTCGTTGCCCTCGCTGGAGGGTCGTTCTGGCGAAATGAGTTAATTAAAAATAATTCTCATTTGCGTACATAATTCAGCAGACGATAACGGCGGAAAGTACCAAAAGGTAAACACCTCCGCCAATGCAATTTGCAAATATGTTACCGAATTCTCTTTTATTGCCGGTTTTGCCAGCGTGACAAGCGTTTGCCATAAAACGTCGATGTAAAAATATTATTATTTATCAGAGCATTACGATAATTTCATCAGCCGACATTCAGAGCAGCGACCACAAGATGGTTTTTTGTACAAAAATTTAACAATAGATTACTTTTTAGCACATTCATCTGCCGCCTTGTTAAAATTACTAATATCATTTCGATGATCCGACAGCAAGTACCAGAGAATGATGTGAGGAAAATAACATCACAGGAGTGGGAGGCGTGAGGAGAATGTTAAGAGAAATATTTCATATCTTAATGAAAAATATGAAATTAATAGCGATATCGCAAAATATTATCCCTACCGCCAGTTCCGCGTTGGCTAATAGGTTTTGCTAATAATCGCGCAGGCGTGAAGCGAGACTCCCCGCCTGCTGGCGACGAACTAACTCAGCAGCCCTGGGAAAAGCGCTTTAATCCCGGTCACAATAAACTCAATGCCGAGAGCCATCAGCAACAGGCCCATAATACGGGTGATGACGTTGATTCCCGTCTGCCCCAGCAAACGGACCAGCCACGGCGCCATACGGAAAATCCCCCAGCAGCAGAGGGCAAATACCGCTATCGCCAGTGAGAACCCGACCAGATGCACCCAGGAGTGGTACCGGGTCCCCCAGACGATAGTTGAACTGATTGCCCCTGGCCCGGCCATTAATGGTAGCGCGAGAGGAACGACGCCGATGCTCTCCCGGACCGCCGTCTCCGACTTTTCCTGCTTGTTCTGCTTATCTTCGCCGAGCTTACCGCTGATCATCGACATCGCGATGGTCACCACCAGGATGCCGCCGGCGATACGGAAGGAGTCAATGGAGATACCGAAAATCTGCAGAATGCCATCGCCGAGGAACAGCGACGTCAGGAGGATGATCGCCACCGACAGGTTGGCGGTGAGGTTGGTCTTATTACGCACCGCAGCCGGCTGATAGCTGGTCATACTGATGAATACCGGAATAATGCCAACCGGGTTAACCAGGGCAAATAAGCCGATGAAAAACTTGAAATATGCAGAAAAATCGAACAGTGATTGAGTCACATTGGGCTCCGCAGCATCATCAAAATTGGCGGTTGACTGTTAACAGCATAAAATAACTGCGCGAAACATACGCTTTTTACCTGCAATATTCATTATAAATATGCATAACCCGGTGATATGTATCGAATGTTAGCCATTTGTATATTTAATGCTAATCGTTTTTTTAATTTCAAAACCCTCCCATCACACTTGATCGAACCGGTCAAAAAGCAGCCAGCTGAAAGGTATCAGCAGCGACAATACTTGATCTAAATCACGTAATTTGTACTCAGAAGTGAGTAATCTTGATGACACCAACAGAGTGGAAGGCAGCAGTACCTGAAAGCGAAAGAGATAAAGCTTTTTTAGTAAATCGGTGAAACAGCGCCCTGATTTTTCTACATAAACATTTACATGCAAGCTGTTAACGGCCTGTCTATAATGTCGAATCGAGCGACTGATTTACTAAAAAAGTTTAACATTATCAGGAGAGCATTATGGCTGTTACTAATATCGCTGAACTGAACGCGCTTGTTGAGCGTGTCAAGAAAGCCCAGCGTGAATATGCCAGTTTCACTCAAGAACAAGTCGACAAAATCTTCCGCGCCGCCGCTCTGGCCGCTGCAGATGCTCGAATCCCTCTCGCCAAAATGGCCGTAGCCGAATCCGGCATGGGCATCGTTGAAGACAAAGTGATCAAAAACCACTTTGCTTCCGAATACATTTACAACGCTTATAAAGACGAAAAAACCTGTGGCGTTCTGTCAGAAGACGACACCTTTGGCACCATCACTATTGCTGAGCCTATCGGCATCATCTGCGGTATCGTACCGACCACTAACCCGACTTCAACAGCCATTTTCAAATCGCTCATCAGTCTGAAAACGCGTAACGCCATCATTTTCTCTCCGCACCCGCGTGCAAAAGAAGCCACCAACAAAGCGGCTGATATCGTGCTGCAGGCTGCCATCGCGGCCGGCGCGCCGAAGGACCTGATTGGCTGGATCGATCAGCCGTCTGTAGAACTGTCTAACGCGCTGATGCATCACCCGGACATCAACCTGATCCTGGCGACCGGTGGTCCAGGCATGGTGAAAGCAGCGTACAGCTCCGGTAAACCTGCTATCGGCGTCGGCGCCGGTAACACCCCGGTAGTCATTGATGAAACCGCCGACATCAAACGTGCCGTAGCGTCCGTACTGATGTCTAAAACCTTCGATAACGGCGTGATCTGTGCTTCTGAGCAGTCCGTTGTGGTGGTTGATTCAGTCTATGACGCGGTTCGCGAACGTTTCGCCAGCCACGGCGGCTATCTGCTGCAGGGTAAAGAGCTGAAAGCCGTTCAGGACATTATCCTGAAAAATGGCGCGCTGAACGCGGCTATCGTTGGTCAGCCAGCGGCCAAAATCGCTGAACTGGCAGGCTTCACCGTGCCGGCCACCACCAAAATTCTGATTGGTGAAGTGACCAACGTTGACGAGAGCGAGCCGTTTGCTCACGAAAAACTGTCTCCGACGCTGGCTATGTACCGTGCAAAAGATTTCGAAGACGCGGTAGCCAAAGCAGAAAAACTGGTCGCCATGGGCGGTATCGGCCACACCTCTTGCCTGTACACCGACCAGGACAACCAGCCGGCTCGCGTGGCTTACTTCGGCCAAATGATGAAAACCGCGCGTATCCTGATCAACACCCCGGCTTCTCAGGGTGGTATCGGTGACCTGTACAACTTCAAACTCGCGCCTTCCCTGACTCTGGGTTGTGGTTCCTGGGGTGGTAACTCCATCTCTGAAAACGTTGGTCCGAAACACCTGATCAACAAGAAAACCGTTGCTAAGCGAGCTGAAAACATGTTGTGGCACAAACTTCCGAAATCTATCTACTTCCGTCGTGGCTCCCTGCCAATCGCACTGGATGAAGTGATTACCGATGGTCACAAACGCGCGCTGATCGTGACTGACCGCTTCCTGTTCAACAACGGCTATGCCGATCAGATCACTTCCGTACTGAAAGCTGCGGGTGTTGAGACGGAAGTCTTCTTCGAAGTTGAAGCTGACCCGACGCTGACCATCGTACGTAAAGGTGCCGACCTGGCAAACTCCTTTAAACCAGACGTGATCATCGCCCTGGGCGGCGGTTCCCCGATGGATGCGGCGAAAATCATGTGGGTTATGTACGAACATCCGGAAACCCACTTCGAAGAACTGGCGCTGCGCTTTATGGATATCCGTAAACGTATCTATAAGTTCCCGAAAATGGGCGTCAAAGCCAAGATGGTGGCGATCACTACCACTTCCGGTACCGGTTCTGAAGTTACGCCGTTCGCCGTGGTGACCGATGACGCGACCGGTCAGAAATACCCGCTGGCAGACTACGCGCTGACCCCGGATATGGCCATTGTCGATGCCAACCTGGTGATGGATATGCCGAAATCGCTGTGTGCGTTCGGTGGTCTGGATGCGGTGACTCACGCCCTGGAAGCTTACGTTTCCGTACTGGCTTCTGAGTTCTCTGACGGCCAGGCGCTGCAGGCGCTGAAACTGCTGAAAGAGTATCTGCCGGCTTCCTATCACGAAGGTTCTAAGAACCCGGTTGCCCGTGAGCGCGTACACAGTGCCGCGACTATCGCCGGTATCGCGTTCGCTAACGCCTTCCTCGGCGTGTGTCACTCGATGGCGCACAAACTGGGTTCCCAGTTCCATATTCCGCACGGTCTGGCCAACGCCCTGCTGATCTGCAACGTTATCCGCTATAACGCGAATGACAACCCGACCAAGCAGACCGCGTTCAGCCAGTACGACCGTCCGCAGGCTCGTCGTCGTTACGCTGAAATCGCCGATCACCTGGGCCTCTCCGCACCAGGCGACCGCACCGCAGCGAAAATCGAGAAACTGCTGGCATGGCTGGAAAGCATTAAAGCTGAGCTGGGTATTCCGAAATCTATCCGCGAAGCTGGCGTTCAGGAAGCTGACTTCCTGGCCCACGTTGATAAACTGTCTGAAGATGCATTCGATGACCAGTGCACCGGCGCTAACCCGCGCTACCCGCTGATCTCCGAACTGAAACAGATCCTGCTGGATACCTACTACGGCCGCGAATTCGTCGAAGGCGAAGCCGGTGCGAAAGCCGAAGTTGCTCCGGTAAAGGCTGAGAAAAAAGCGAAAAAATCCGCTTAACCAACAGCGATAGCATCGCGACAAGCCCCGTCACCTGACGGGGCTTTTTTTATCCCCGCTATCAGCCATTCTTTATCGCCAGCTACGCCAACCTATAGCAGACATTAAAAAGGCGCCCACAGGCGCCTGTACGAGCTTCTGAGGGTATCAGCAGGGACGGTGCTGGTTTTGTACCTTGGTTAACGAACCGACGCTCAGCGCCTCTTTATAATGCTTACGGCAGACCGATACGTACCGCTCATTACCGCCGATGACGACCTGCTCACCCTCATTATAAGGACGCCCCTCCTGATCGAGGCGCAATACCATGCTGGCCTTGCGGCCGCAGAAGCAGATCGTTTTCAGCTCAACCAGCTTATCTGACCAGGCCAGTAAATACTGGCTGCCGGTAAAGAGCTCACCACGAAAGTCCGTCCGCAACCCATAGCAAAGCACCGGAATATCCAGCGTATCGACAACTTCGGACAGCTCATGAACCTGTTCACGCGTCAGAAACTGGCTTTCATCCACCAGCACGCAGTGAATCGGCTTTAGCTGGTGCTCCGCCGCAATATCGTCAAATAACGAGGTCTGTGGATTATACAATCGGGCCGGCGAGGAGAGCCCGATACGTGAACTGACTTTTCCGGCGCCAAAGCGGTCATCAATCTCAGCGGTATAAACGACGGTACGCATCCCCCGCTCCTGGTAATTGTACGAAGATTGCAACAGAGCGGTCGACTTACCTGCATTCATTGCAGAGTAGTAGAAATAAAGTTGTGCCATCGGCTGCGTGACCCCAATCAAAGTGTTTTATCGCGGCGACGATTGTACCATATTTTATGCGCACAGCCGCGCTTTCAGCAGGGGTATTGTCGCGAAGCTGAAGGGCCTGCAAACCGAAAGGATTAAGAAGATGAATTGAATTTTCAGGGCCACTATTTGTACGCCCCGTTACGCTACTGGCGCGGTAACCATTGTCTTTTCGTGCTTATAGACCGGTTGCCCATGGGCTATAAGCAGGGCTGCCGGTTGTTTTATATTAAGCCTTGTAACCAAAAATGCGCTAATACTGACGAGGGTTATTTACCCATGTAAAGGATCATTTCTCTCACTGAACCTCTCAAAAAGCATACCGTCTCAATGTTTTAGCTTGCCTTCGCCTCATCGCTATAAGCGATGAAAGATGTGAAGCGGCACGGGAATTTTAACTTAAATTAATTAATTCTCGCGACAAATAACCAGTAATTTTGAATTCCTTACATTCCCCCCTATTGCACAACGCATTTTATCGCTCTATTATTAGTTCAACAAACCACCCCACAATATAAGTTTGAGATTACTACAATGAGCGAAGCACTTAAAATTTTGAACAACATCCGTACTCTTCGTGCGCAGGCAAGAGAATGCACCCTGGAAACGCTCGAAGAAATGCTGGAAAAATTAGAAGTCGTCGTTAACGAGCGCCGTGAAGAAGAAAACGCTGCCGCGGCAGAAATTGAAGAGCGTACGCGTAAGCTGCAGCAATACCGTGAAATGCTGATTGCTGACGGTATTGATCCGAATGAACTGCTGAGCACCATGGCTGCCGTTAAAGCCGGTACCAAAACCAAGCGTGCTGCACGTCCGGCTAAATATAGCTATGTTGACGAAAATGGTGAAACCAAAACCTGGACCGGTCAGGGCCGTACCCCGGCTGTGATCAAAAAAGCAATGGATGAGCAAGGTAAATCACTGGACGATTTCCTGATCTAATCTCCGTTGATCGCTATAAAAAATCCCGCTGCGGCGGGATTTTTTTTGCCCTCAGGGCCGATATAAAAAAACCGGGAGTCGCAGATGCGCTCCCGGTTTGTGCTTTCAACCGCGCGGCGGATTACTTCGCTACCGCCGTTTCCAGCCAGGCTTTAAAATCGTCGCCCAGCGTTTTGTGACGAATACCATATTCGACAAACGCCTGCATGTAGCCAAGCTTATTACCGCAGTCATGGCTCTTGCCTTTCATATGATAAGCTTCAACCGTTTCTTTCTCGATCAGCATATCAATGGCGTCAGTCAGCTGAATTTCATCACCAGCGCCCGGAGGGGTTTTCGCCAGCAGCGGCCAGATATCGGCGCTGAGGACATAACGCCCCACCACCGCCAGGTTGGACGGCGCAACGTCAGCTTTTGGCTTCTCAACCACGCCCACCATCGGTACGCTTTCGCCCGGCTTCAGGGATTCGCCTTTGCAGTCAACCACGCCATAAGCGGTTACGTCTTCGACAGGTTCAACCATAATCTGGCTGGCGCCAGTCTCATCGAAGCGAGAGATCATCTCAGCGAGGTTATCGCGGCTCAGATCGGATTCATATTCATCCAGAATAACGTCTGGCAGAATAACCGCGACCGGCTCATCTCCCACTACCGGATGGGCGCACAGCACCGCGTGACCCAGACCTTTCGCCAGGCCCTGACGAACTTGCATAATAGTCACGTGCGGCGGGCAAATAGACTGCACTTCTTCCAGCAGCTGGCGTTTTACACGTTTTTCCAGCATCGCTTCCAGCTCAAAACTGGTATCGAAATGGTTTTCGATAGAGTTTTTCGACGAGTGCGTTACCAGAACAATTTCAGTAATTCCTGCAGCGATACATTCATTAACAACGTACTGAATTAACGGCTTATCTACCAGCGGCAGCATTTCTTTTGGAATCGCTTTGGTGGCCGGCAGCATCCTGGTGCCTAATCCCGCAACCGGGATAACCGCTTTTCTGACTTTAGAATTAAGGGCAGCCATTGAAATCTCCTGGACTGTTTGTTTTTTAAACTTCTCGTTACAAATAACGTGTCGAGTATATCAGTCAACCGCGTATTTACTGGTCTGAAAAGCTTCCGATAGCCTCGAATTAGGACTTTTACGCATAAAACTGCTCGATGTTACCACCGCTAAAGGGCAAGAGGTAATCCCGTCTGCTTAGATATAAACGCAATTGCTCATTCCGCAGACAACATTAAGCGTAAACGACCGCCAGCCCCCCAAATTTGGCACTGCCACGAGGTGCAGCGTTGGCTAATTTGGTTAAGATAAGCATCACCCAGCGTCCCCAAAGGAACGCCATTACTAATCTGAATTTGATGCTCCCCTGTATTCAGCGTGCCATTAAGTCCCGCTGACACCAGAATTAAATTTTTCAGCCCGCTGTGGTAATACCCTACTAACAGAGGGAACTGGCCCGGAAGATTTGCCTGACGCAGCAGTTGATTCACCTGTTTTAACAAACTTCCCATTTCTGGTAGCCGTTGTCCCTGGTGCGCCAGTTGCTCCTGCAGCAGACCATTAAACAACGCGCGCAGCAATAATGCTGCCAACACGCCATTATCGCCTGCGCGTGTGACATCCAGACAATAGAAAGCCAAATCATTTTCCGAAAGCGGCGCGATATCGAGTACCAGACCGGGCTTGTCTGCCGACACCAGTTGTCGATAATGAACGCGGCAGTGCGACATTTCCTGTTGCACCGGCGGCTGTAATTCCTGCAATAGTCTTGAAGCGGCGATGGGATTACTGACCAGCGCATCCCAGTCCTCAAATAAACGCTCTTCCTCTTCCACGCGCGAACTGAACATCGCGGGATAGAGACAGGCGTAAACGGTCTCGCGCAGGCGATCGAAATCTTTTACTGGCTTTAACAGCACGTCCTGGACGCCAAGTCGCAACGCTTTAGCTATATCCGCCATGTTTTCGGTGGCGGAGATCATCAGGATCGGTAACTGTTCGCCGCGGTTACGCAGCGTTTCCACCAGCTCCAGACCGTTCATTCTCGGCATAGAAATGTCGCAAATCATCAGGTCCGGATGCACCTCCGTCATTTTATGCAGGGCATCCTTGCCATCTTCCGCCTGGAAGGTTGTTGCTCCCAGCGAGGTCAGCCATCCATGCAAGAGTGAGCGGAAAACGGGTTCGTCTTCAACTATCAGAATCTGTTTTCCCGCCAATGGCTGCGTCATGATATCTCCCCTGGCTGACGATAATTCAATAGTGGCACGCTATTCTCACTATCGCCTGTCAGAATTTGCTTAAGTCAGTAACTCGTACGTCAAACGGCTGTACGCACTAAGGGTAATAATTCATCCATTTTCTTTTCTACCGCCAGTTGCCCCGCAGCAATCGCCTCTCCGGCGCGATGAAAATCAAGCGTCGAAACTTGCGGACAGTATGGCTGCAACAGGATATCCGGCGGGTCACCCGCCATACGATTGCGTTTAAGACGGTTTTCCAGTACCTGGATAGATGTGGTCATGATCTCCATCGCCGTCGGCGTCACGGCCGTACGGCGGGAACTCATTCGCGTCAAGCGAGCGCGCAGACGAGTATGCCATGGCCCCTCCTTCTCTTCCGCTTCCTGCCGCGGCGTTTCAAGGGAGAACAAATCCTGCTGCATAAGATGGGCATCATGTTGCAGGTCGACGGCAATCACAATATCCGCTCCCATTGCCCGGGTGAGCGACACAGGAACCGGATTGACCACCGCGCCATCGACCAGCCAGTAACCATTATGCCTTACTGGCGACATTAACCCCGGCATACTGCAGGAGGCGCGAATGGCTAAATGTAGATCGCCTTCGGTAAACCACAGCTCCCTACCGGTGCTTAAATTGGTGGCAACAGCGGCAAACCGGCGCTCGCAGCGTTCAATCTCGGTGACGGGCATAATGCGGCGGTAATGATTGAATACCTTTTCCCCCCGCAGCAGTCCCCCCCGGCGCCAGGAGAGATCCATCAGCTTCAGGACATCCCAGTTGCTGAATGAGCAGACCCATGATTCGAGTGCCGGGAGTCGGTTACAAGCATACGCCGCCCCTACCAGCGAACCGATAGAACAACCGGCTACGATATCAATCTCAATACCGGCCCGCTGGAGGGCGTTGATGACGCCAATGTGCGACCATCCGCGAGCGGCTCCCGCACCTAGCGCCAGACCAATTTTAAGCTTTCTCATTAGTACTAATAACTATCCTTCCACTCTGAGCGTGGCAACATTGTCACGGCTCAGTTAACATAATGCCCTTTGGCGTAGAAGCGCCGTTACTCTTTCTTCCATGGAGGCAGTTTTGTCGCAATTATGCCCCTGTGGCAGCGCACTGGAGTATAGCTCATGTTGCCAGCGATATCTGTCCGGCGCTGAGCTTGCGCCGGGCCCGTCACAGCTTATGCGCTCCCGTTATAGCGCGTTCGTCATGAAAGACGCTGACTATCTAATCAAAACCTGGCACCCGTCCTGTCAGGCGCAGCAATTTCGCGCCGAACTGGAGAAAGGGTTTTCCCAGACCGAATGGCTGGGCTTAACCCTGTTCGCCAGTGATGAGGGGCGAGCTCCAAATGAAGGTTTTGTCAGCTTTGTCGCCCGCTTTAATGACAATAACCGCCCTGGCGCCATTATTGAACGTTCCAGATTCTTAAAAGAAAATGGACAGTGGTACTATATCGACGGGACACGACCGCTGATTGGCCGTAACGACCCCTGCCCCTGCGGCTCAGGTAAAAAATTTAAAAAATGCTGCGGCCAGTAACGCTGGCGCAGCGCTTGCAAACATTACAGGATTTTCCTCGCGATGCATTCATTACAACGTAAAGTACTACGCACTATTTGCCCTGATCAGAAAGGCCTCATCGCGCGTATCACCAATATCTGCTACAAGCATGAACTCAACATTGTGCAGAACAATGAGTTTGTTGACCACCGTACCGGTCGTTTCTTTATGCGCACCGAACTGGAAGGCATTTTTAACGACGCTACTCTGCTGGCCGATCTCGACAGCGCCCTGCCTGAAGGCTCCATCCGCGAACTGAATCCGGCAGGCCGTCGCCGGGTGGTGATTCTGGTGACGAAAGAGGCGCACTGTCTGGGCGATCTGCTGATGAAAGCCAACTACGGCGGGCTGGATGTCGATATTGCCGCGGTTATCGGCAACCATGACACCCTGCGCTCGTTGGTGGAGCGCTTTGGTATTCCGTTTGAGCTGGTCAGCCATGAAGGACTGAGCCGCGAAGAACACGATCAGCGGATGGGCGATGCTATCGCCGCCCACGAACCGGATTACGTGGTGCTGGCCAAGTATATGCGCGTCCTGACGCCAGAATTTGTCGCCCGCTTCCCGAACAAAATCATCAATATCCACCATTCGTTTTTGCCGGCGTTTATCGGCGCCCGTCCCTATCATCAGGCCTATGAGCGCGGCGTGAAAATCATTGGCGCTACCGCCCACTACGTGAATGACAATCTGGATGAAGGCCCGATCATCATGCAGGATGTGATTCATGTCGATCATACTTATACCGCAGAAGATATGATGCGCGCTGGGCGCGATGTCGAAAAAAACGTCTTGAGCCGAGCGCTGTATCAGGTACTGGCGCAGCGCGTCTTCGTTTACGGTAACCGGACGATTATTCTTTAATCGACTGAGAAATGAATTGGTTAGCTTTACGGCGTTACGTGTAAAAATCAGGCAACCAGTTTATTTTTGTCAAACGAATGCTTTACAGGGGCGCATCATTTGGTATGATGCGCCCCGCTTCCCGAGAAGGAAGCAGGCCAGTACCAAGCATTACCCCGTGGTGGGGTTCCCGAGCGGCCAAAGGGAGCAGACTGTAAATCTGCCGTCATCGACTTCGAAGGTTCGAATCCTTCCCCCACCACCATTATTCACTACAGTGATATGGTTTCCCCGACAAGCGTAAACGATGTTTGCACTTAGCGGGAAGGGTAAGAACCTTCGACTAAGGTTCGACTCGAGCGCCAGCGAGAGAACGTTGCCGCAGGCAACGGCCCGAAGGGCGAGGAGAGATAGCGACGAGTTATCCTTCCCCCACCACCATTCATTTTGCTGAATAGCCTACAATGTGATTTTACCCCTGGTGGGGTTCCCGAGCGGCCAAAGGGAGCAGACTGTAAATCTGCCGTCATCGACTTCGAAGGTTCGAATCCTTCCCCCACCACCATCTTCTTAAAAAACACCTCAATCCAATTACTCTACGATATTCTATATTCTGCCCCATGGGGAAGGATGAGAAGCTTCGACTAAGGTTCGACTCGAGCGCCAGCGAGAGAACGTTGCCACAGGCAACGGCCCGAAGGGCGAGGCGCTTTAGCGCCGAGTAATCCTTCCCCCACCACCATCTTCTTAAAAAGCACCTCAATCCAATTACTCTACGATATTCTATATTCTGCCCCACGGGGAAGGATGAGAAGCTTCGACTAAGGTTCGACTCGAGCGAAGCGAGAGAACGTTGCCGCAGGCAACGGCCCGAAGGGCGAGGAGCGATAGCGACGAGTTATACTTCCCCCACCACCATCTTCTTAAAAAACACCTCAATCCAATTACTCTACGATATTCTATATTCTGCCCCACGGGGAAGGATGAGAAGCTTCGACCAAGGTTCGACTCGAGCGAAGCGAGAGAACGTTGCCGCAGGCAATGGCCCGAAGGCGAGGCGCTTTAGCGCCGAGTAATCCTTACCCCACCACTGTTGCACTCTCAGCCACCTGTTCTGCTGTCTCATCGCTCGCGCTTCGCTTAGCGAGGCTACAAGTGGTGCCGTCTGGTAGCCCGAACAGGTGCGCAGCACCGCCTCCGGAAAAACTCACAGCGGTGGCAACCGCCTTTTTACCGGCGAGCTTTTCACCACCGAGGTGTTACACTGCGCATACTCCGCCAGACCGTCCAGCAGGGTATCCAGCTGGGCAATATCGCGCACCACGAGACGCATCACAAAACAATCTTCCCCGGTCACCTTGTCACTTTCAATACATTCCGGCATCGCCTGGATATATTTATCCACCTTCTGCAGCAGCCCAGGCAGCGGACGGACCCGCACCAGCGCCTGCAGGCTATAGCCCAGCGCGGCGAGATTTACCCGCGCCCCATAGCCCTGAATAACGCCCCGCTCCTCCAGGCGCTTCACCCGCTCGGCGGTGCTCGGCGAGGTCAGCCCCACTCGCGCGCTCAGGACCTTGAGCGAAACTCTGGCATCCTGAGTCAGGCAGGTGAGGATCGCCCGGTCAATTTCATCAAGTACGTCATTCATATATTTCACCTAATTATAAAAGGCATTTCCCCCCTTCTACCTTAATTCAGCCATATCACCCTGTCAGGGTTTTTCGCACAATAACTAAAAAATGGTGGAGGTGAAAAATGCAACTTACCCGCGGCGTCTGGCAGATGAGCCTGGCAATGATAATCTCCGGCTCGATCGGCGCGTTCGTGCTGCTCTCTGGTTTGCCGGTGGCTGATGTGGTGTTCTGGCGCTGCCTGATTGGCGCGCTAACCCTGCTGGTGTTTATCGTGTTAAGCCGCCAGCCCTTCAGCCGGCTAACGCGTTTCACTCTCGCTCTGGCGGTGATTGGCGGCGCGGCGCTGGTCGTCAACTGGCTGCTGCTGTTTGCCGCCTATTCACGGATCTCAATCGGTATGGCCACCGTGGTCTATAACACCCAGCCGTTTATGCTGGTACTGATGGGGATGGTGCTGGGGGAACGGGTCAGCGCCGTGAAATGGGGATGGTTACTGCTGGCCTTTGGCGGCCTAGTGATCCTGCTGTCGAGCGAGCTGACGCCTGCACACGAAGAGGGGCTTACCACCGGCGTGTTGCTGGCGCTGGGCGCGGCATTCTTCTATGCCCTGACCGCCATCATCGCACGCAAACTGCATCCGCTCCCCGCGCAGCATATCGCCTTCATTCAGGTTCTCGTCGGCGTCGTGATGCTGCTGCCGCTGGTGCATGCCCCCGAATTGACGGCCAGCTTCCCCTGGCGCTATCTGCTGATCCTCGGCATCGTCCATACCGGGATCATGTATCAGCTTTTATATAGCGCGATACAGAAACTGCCGACGCCCGTTACCGGTTCGCTCTCCTTTATTTATCCGCTGGTGGCGATGGTGGTTGACTATCTGGTCTTCCACCATGCGTTATCCGCGGTGCAATTGCTCGGTGGGATGCTTATTCTGTTTGCCGCCGCAGGGAATAATCTCGGCTGGGGCGAAAAAAAACCCCGCCGCGGCGGGGTCAGTGAGCAGTCGCGGGCCAGTTAGCGACGGGCGCGGACAATCTGGTATTTGCGCGTCAGGTATTCGACCGGCGCGCTCCAGATATGAACCAGACGGGAGAACGGGAACAGCAGGAACAGGGTCATGCCCAGCACCAGGTGAACGCGGAAAATAAACGCCACGCCATCCAGATGCTGTGACGCGCCGCCGTGGAACGTCACCACCGACTGCGCCCAGCCGACCAGTTTCATCATTTCACTGCCGTCCATATGCTGAGCGGAGAACGGGATCGTCAGCAGGCCGAGCGCACACTGCACCATCAGCAACGAGAGGATTAGAATATCCGCTCCGGTGGTGGTGGCGCGAACGCGCGGGCTGAGCAGACGACGCTTGAGCAGCAGTAACCCGCCCACCAGGGTCATCACGCCGCAGGCGCCGCCGGCGATCATCGCCATCTTCTGCTTGACGTCGATCGGCAGGAAGGACTCATACATCCAGTGCGGGGTCAGCATGCCGAGGAAGTGGCCGGCGAAAATACCCAGGATGCCGATATGGAACAGGTTCGACGCCAGGTTCATCCCCTTACGGTCCAGCATCTGGCTGGAGGCGGCGCGCCAGGTGTACTGGCCATAGTCATAGCGCAACCAGCTGCCAATCAGGAACACCGAACCCGCAATGTACGGATAAATGTCAAAGAAGAACATATTCAGGAAGTGCATTATTGCTGTCCTCCGTTAGAGATATTCAGATATTGCGGGGCCACGGCTCCGGCAAAACGACGCTGGTGAGCGGAAATTTCCGACTCGCCGCAGCCCTGGTCGGCAAAGAATTTGACCTGTTCTTCTTCCCAGACGGCGTCCAGCGCCTGCGGCGTATCGTCGCGCGCTTCGTCGGCAATCTTCTCCGCCACCTTCTGGCTGTCGACCTGAGTATTGGCCAGCTTCAGCAATAGCTCGAACAGCACCGCATAGCGACTTTCGCGCTGCTGCAGGCGCGCGCTGAGCAGACCGAGGATCGGCGCGACGTCCCGCAGGCCGCCAAGCGCTACCTCTTCCGGCAGCTGCGCCAGATACTCCAGATATAGCGGCAGATGATCCGGCAGCTCATAGCTATCCAGCAGCAGGCCGTGGCGCTCGTACTGCGCCATGAGATCCACCATCGCCTGCCCGCGATCGCGGGATTCGCCGTGGACATGTTCAAACAGCAGCAGCGAGGTGGCCCGGCCGCGGTCAAACAGTTCGCTATAGGCCGCCTGGGCGTCCAGCGGATCCTCAGCCACTAAATCGCGCAGGAAAACGCCCAGCGCGTGGGCATCCTCTTTGCTGAGTTTCTCTGATGACGCGAGCGCCTCGAACATCTCCTGCTGATGCTGCCATAAGGCAGCGTCAGGATATTCGAGCAGACGCGATACAATCACGAGTTCAATCATGCGTGCGGCTCCGTTTTGCTGGTCACGTCGATGGCGTCGATGCGACGGCTGTTGAACAGGTTGAACTGACTGTCAGAGCCGTGGCAGCCATCGCCAAAGCTAAAGCCGCAGCCGTTTTTCTCCGGAAACGCTTCTCGCGCCTGTTCACGATGGCTGCTCGGCACCACGAAACGATCTTCGTAGTTGGCGATTGCCAGATAGCGATACATTTCCTGGGCCTGCGCTTCGCTCAGCCCCACCTCTTCCAGCGCGCGGGTATCGATGACGCCGTCAACGGTTTCCGCACGCTTATAGTGGCGCATCGCCAGCATTCGTTTCAGCGCCAGCAGTACCGGCTGGGTATCGCCCGCGGTCAGCAGGTTCGCCAGATATTGCACCGGAATACGCAGGCTTTCCACGTCCGGCAGGATCCCGTTGCTACCCAGTTCACCCGCATCGGCGGCGGACTGAATCGGCGACAGCGGCGGCACGTACCAGACCATTGGCAAGGTGCGATATTCGGGGTGCAGCGGCAGGGCCAGCTTCCAGTCCATCGCCATTTTGTAAACCGGCGACTGCTGCGCAGCTTCAATGACCCCCTGCGGTACGCCATCTTTCAGCGCCTGCTCGATCACTTTCGGATCGTTGGGATCGAGGAACACGTCCAGCTGACGCTGATACAGATCTTTCTCGTTCTCGGTGCTGGCGGCGTTTTCAATCGCGTCCGCGTCGTATAGCAGGACACCGAGATAACGGATACGGCCCACGCAGGTTTCGGAGCACACCGTCGGCATCCCGGATTCAATACGCGGGTAGCAGAAGATGCATTTCTCGGATTTCCCGCTCTTCCAGTTGAAATAGATCTTCTTGTACGGACAGCCGGTGATACACATCCGCCAGCCGCGGCACTTGTCCTGGTCGATCAATACGATGCCGTCTTCTTCACGCTTATAGATGGCGCCGCTCGGGCAGGTCGCGACGCAGGCCGGGTTCAGGCAGTGCTCGCACAGGCGCGGCAGATACATCATGAAGGTGTTTTCGAACTGGCCGTACATCGCCTTCTGCATGTTGTCGAAGTTCTGATCTTTGGCGCGTTTTTCAAACTCGCCGCCGAGGATCTCTTCCCAGTTCGGACCGCTGGTGATCTTGTCCATCCGCTGGCCGGTGATCAGCGAGCGCGGACGGGCGATCGGCTGATGTTTGCTCTCCGGCGCGTTATGCAGATTCTGGTAGTCATAATCAAACGGCTCGTAGTAATCATCGATGCCCGGCAGATGCGGGTTGGCGAAGATTTTACCCAACAGCATCGCGCGATTGCCCATGCGCGGCTGCAGTTTACCGTTGATTTTGCGGATCCAGCCGCCCTTCCATTTTTCCTGGTTTTCCCAGTCGTTCGGGAAACCGACGCCCGGCTTACTTTCCACGTTGTTGAACCAGGCGTATTCCATCCCTTCCCGGCTGGTCCAGACGTTTTTACAGGTCACCGAGCAGGTGTGGCAGCCGATGCACTTATCGAGATTCAGCACCATGCCGACTTGTGAACGAATTTTCATTTTACGCTCTCCTGTACCTGGTCGTTGCCTTCGCCGTCTAACCAGTTAATGTTCTTCATCTT